>Ga0308171_1000010_pt1 | contig 851367 bp, 825 predicted proteins | sample PhyGR1_FD_202135 | JGI IMG/M metagenome (GOLD analysis project Ga0308171, IMG submission 202135) | Phyllosphere microbial communities from UC Gill Tract Community Farm, Albany, California, United States - DLSLSG.R1 | ecosystem: Host-associated > Plants > Phyllosphere > Unclassified | place... | reverse complement strand
CACATCGCCACATGCGCCCCAGCACGGCGATTTGAGCTAAACCGCGCAATTTTTCGCCAGTTTTGCAAGCCTCTCTAGATCCCCGCGCCCTTTAACGCATTTCGCGTGTTTTCACACAGCCTGGGTCAGGAGCAGCCGGTCGCGACTGACCGCTATCGCCCCAAAGCGGCCATTGAGCGGAGATGGATTGGGTGCTGAAATAGCATGGACTATTCACATTCAAGATGGCGCACTCGCGGTGAGCATATCCATGGAGCGCAAAGCAATCCCCTCAGCCACCTCTGATTGGGTCATACGCAGCACTACACCTGGTAGTGTGGAGCGCATCGAAGCGTGGTTTGGCGGCCATGGCTACGACCCGCATCGTCACGACACCTATTCGATAGGCCGCACCCTTGCCGGCGTTCAGAGCTTTCACTACAAGGGAGCGCTGTGCCACGGTGTACCCGGCAACACACTTGTGCTGCATCCCGACGAAGTGCATGACGGCATGGCGGGCACGGATGTGGGTTTTCGCTACCGGATGGCCTACATCGACCCGTCGCTGATACAGACCGTTCTCGGGGGAGAACCGTTGCCTTTCATTGCTGGCGGACTATCCTGCGACCCGCGCTTGTACCACGCCAGCGAGGCTTTCGTGCAGGCACTGGATCATCCTCTGGAAACACTGGAGGAACAGGACGCCGTTTATGACTTGGCAATGGCGCTTCGCGCAGTCGGCGGCAAGCCGCGTGGCCGCAAGCGTCTGGATTACCGCTCTGCCGAGCGTGCCAGGGCATTCATCATGGAACACCTTCACGTGGGCATCACCCTGGAAATGCTCGAACAGGCGAGTGGGCGTGAGCAATGGAGCTTGTCGCGAGACTTTCGCGCCCTCTACGGCACCAGCCCATACCGTTTTGTCACGCTAAGGCGCCTGGACGCTTTCCGCAGGCTGATTCTGGATGGCTTCACACTGGTCGATGCTGCCCTTGCCTCAGGCTTTCATGATCAGAGCCACATGACCCGGCACTTCACTCGCACCTACGGCGTGCCGCCTCTGCGTTGGCTGGAACGCTTACGCACGGTCCGCTGAGTTGCAGGATCGTACAAGAACAGTGCGCGTTCCGTTCGATAGGCTGGTCACTCCAATCAAGAGAGGATCAGCTATGTCCAGCAAGCAGCAGCAATTGGCATCACAGCCTGTGAACCTGACTCAAAAAGCTTCTCTGATCGAGCAGCAATGGAGCCCAAGGGTTGTCGCCGAAATGAACGACTACCAGTTCAAGGTGGTACGCATCGAAGGTGAATTCATCTGGCATTCACACCCGGAAACTGATGAAGCTTTTCTGGTGCTCGAAGGGCTCTTGCGCATCGATCTCCCCGAGGGTTGCGTTCATGTGAAGCCGGGCGAACTGTATGTCGTACCACGTGGGGTAGAGCACAGAACAGCGGCAGAGACGGAAACAACACTTATGATGATTGAGCCGCAAGGCGTGTTGAACACCGGTCATGAAGGCGGGGAGCGAACAGCGCTGAATGACGTCTGGATCTGAGTCGACATCGCCAGCAGTGGCTAGCCTCATCAGGGCGTGAAGCGGACACCTGTCGAGAGGCGGCCACTTCATGCCCCAGGGTTTGTCAGTTCCGGACCTTGCCTGGACGTCACTTCATCCTGGACCAGAAGCCTTCAGGGTAAAGCCTGCCCCTGGAGGGAGAGTCAATGGCCCCGGGGCCAAGGGGCCAAAGCTGCCGGCCTGCCATGCACAGGCGTCAACGCAGGTAGTCCTGCACCCACTTCACCCAACAATCGGCGCCTATCTTCACCAACGCGTCGTTGAAGTCGTAATGAGGGTTGTGCACCGAGCAACCATGGAACTCGCCCGTACCGTTGCCCAGCATGAAGTAACAGCCTGGCCGTGCCTGCAGCATGTAGGCGAAGTCTTCGGTGCCCATGACTTTCTTGGGCATCTTGTCCAGCATCGCCCCGTCGGCGAACAACGGCCGCAGGCTTTCCCGCAGCAACGCGCTTTCGTGATCGCTGTTGCACAACGCTGGCGCCAGTTGGGTGATTTGCACCTCGATCTCCACGCCAAAGCTTTCGGCGTGCCCCCTGGCCAGGGCGTCAATGCGGCTGTTGATCTTCTGCTGGGTCTCGGCCGTGTCGGTGCGCACGCTCAGTAGCATGCTGGCCTCGTCAGGAATGATGTTGTAGACGGTACCGGCCTGGATCATGCCGATACTGATAACGGCATAGTCCTCGACGCTCAGGTTGCGCGACTTGATGGTCTGGATGCCACTGATCAGGCTGTTCAACGCCATCACCGGGTCTACCGACAGTTCCGGCATCGCCCCGTGCCCGCCTTTACCGGTGATACGAATGCTGACCCGTTCGGAGGACGCCATGGTCGGCCCGGCCTGTACCACACAGGTGCCCACCGGCATGCCGGGCATGTTGTGCAGCGCATACACCGAGTCACACGGGAAGCGCTCGAACAAGCCGTCGTCGATCATCGCCTTGGCCCCGGCCAGGCCCTCTTCGTCCGGCTGGAAGATCACGTTCAACGTGCCGTTGAAGCTGCGCGTGGCTGCCAGTTGCGCAGCGGCTGCCAGCAGGATCGCGGTATGCCCGTCATGGCCACAGGCATGCATGCGGCCGGGGATCTTGCTGGCATGCGCGAAGGGGTTTTTCTCGCTCATGGGCAATGCGTCCATGTCTGCCCGCAGGCCGATGCTGCGCCGGCTGTCCCCTGCTTTCAATATGCCGACCACCCCATGCCCGCCTATGTTGCGATGCACTTCATAACCCCAGGCCTGCAACTTGTCGGCCACCAACGCCGCCGTGTCCGGGGTGTCGCCGCCAAGCTCCGGCGCGGCATGAATCTGCCGGCGAATCACGACGAACTCATCCAGTTCAGCCACCGGGGCCTGAGTTTGGTTGCTCGGGAAAGTAGTCATGTTCAAAGTGCCCATGTCACTCGCATCCTTTGTTTTCGGGGAAGTATTTGAGGCAGGCCAGGCTGACAACGCCGCCGGCCAACAGGAAGTAGGCCGGCGCCATCGGGGTGCCGAGCGCAGCAATCAGCCAGGTCGCCACCAGCGGCGAGAAGCCGCCGAAAATCGTCACGCCCAGGCTGTAGCTGACCGAGGTGCCGAACGAGCGCCGCGCTTTCGGGAAACCCTCCATCATCAGCGCAAAGAACGCACCGGCACCGATGCAGGTCGGCAGGATCAGGACCGCCACGCACATCATGGCCAGGCCCATATGCTGCACCTGCCCAAGCAGGTAGAACACCGGCAGGGTCAGCACCACCGGCATGGCAACCGTCCACCCCAGCAGGCGCTTGCGCAGCTGGTACTTGTCGGCAAACTTGCCCGCCAACGGGCAGATGACCGCCATGCAGCCGCTGCTGATACAGGCAATCGCCATAGCGCTGCCGGCCGGGTAATGCAAGGCCGTGGTCAGGTAGGTGGGCATGTAGAACACGAACAGGTACATGCCGATGGTCGAGCTGGCCATCAGGCCGATACCCTGGGCGATACGTTTGAGCAGCTCGGCGTCCAGCACCTGGTCGGCCTTGTGCGCCGGGGCGGCCTCATGGGTTTCTGGCAAACGCGTGCGAATGTACCAACCGACCGGGCCGATCAGCAGGCCGAACATGAACGGGACCCGCCACCCCCAGCTTTCCAGGGCCGCGGGGTCGAGCAACTGGCTGAGGGCAAAGCCAAAGCCGGCCCCCAGCAATGCGGCGTATCCCTGGCTGGCGGCCTGCCAGCTGACGTTCTGGCAACGGTTGCCAACCGCACTGGACTCCATCAGGAACACCGAGGCAGTACCCACCTCCCCGCCGGCCGACATGCCCTGGATGAGCCGGCCAGCCACCAGCAACAGGGTTGCGAAAATGCCGATCTGCGAATAGGTGGGCGCAAATGCGATCAGCGCAGTACCCAAGGTCATCAGCCCGATGGTCAGGCTCAATGCCGCCTTGCGCCCGCGCCGGTCGGCATAGCGACCGATGACCATCGCCCCCACCGGGCGCATGAGGAAACCGACACCGAAGGTGGCCAGCGACATCAGCAACGAAGCCATCGCCGACTCGGAGGGGAAGAAATGCTTGCCGATCAGCACAGCAAAAAAGCTGTAGATCGTGAAGTCGTACATTTCCAGTGCATTGCCCAGCGAGCAGGCAATCAAGGTTTTACGTGAGGAAGATGCCTGCGCGGCTGAATGCGCGCCCGTCTGCATGAGGGGCGGTGCGGGTAGCGGTGTAGTCATTGTTATCTCCGATGGCAATTCGCGGCGTGCAGCGAATATCGGCCAATCGAGCACCCAACACACTTGCAGTTTAGGCATGTGGCTAACCATTGGTTAATTGACCGGACCGCTCGCTGACCAATTTGCCCTGAACTGGCGCACAGATTGCCTTGCCTCTGCGCGCTGCCCCGTTAGTGCTCACTCAAGCGGGCAGCAAGCGCCGCCTCGCGCGTGTTCCAAGCCTGTCTAGCGCAGACCTTCTCGCCAACCGTAACGCCCCGCAGGGCCTTGATTAACCAAACGGCATGACATGGCCGAATAAGCAATCACGCTGCAACGTGCTGTTCATCGACGCTACAGCCACCACATCACTGTGCTGGCCTGGAGTCGTGAATGAACACTCGCACTACGTCGTTGCTGTTGATGATCCAAGGGGCATGCCTTGCCGCGCAGGCACAGGCCGAGGGCTTTCCAACGCTCGGCCGGATTGCGCCGGGTTTTGGTTATTACGGGGTGGATTACGGTTTCGATGACAAGCTCAAGGTCTATGGCACCGTGGATGCGTTCGCCAGCTATCACGACTCGCAGCACCACTCGGGCTTTCGCCTGGCCGGCGGCGGCGCCTGGACCAACAAGGTCGGGCTGTATGCCCGCAAGGGGCTGAACCCCGACACCGTGCTGGAACTCGACGTCGAGGAAGGCTTCAACGTGAATGGCAAAGCCCTGGAGGGCACCTGGGACACCATTGGTACCCTGCGCCTGGCAACGGTCGCCCTGCGCTCGCGCACCCTGGGCAAGCTTGAGTTCGGCAAGACCTACAGCATGGGCACGCCCACCTACGCCGACCCGTTCCTGGCGACCTACGGCTCACCCTACACCTACCTGGCCCTGCCGGCCGCCGGCAAGGGCGCTTTTTACCTGGACCTGCGCCCCAAGCACACCCTGGCCTACACCAGCCCGAACCTGAACGGCTTCAGTATCGGCACCGCGCTAAGCTTCGGCTTCGACGATGCCGCCAGCCAGGGGCGCACCGTGCGTGGCGGCGGCGCCAGGCTGCAATACCGCAACAGCCGGGTGATGCTGCTGGCCTCCTACAACCTGTATTACAGCGACCCCTGGGACGACGCTGGCACTTCACGTCAGACCGCCAACTACTACAAAAGCCTGTCGGCGTTCTACGATTTCGGCCCACTGGCCACCAGCCTGACCTGGCAACGCCAGGACGTAGACCAGGCCGGCACGCCCAGTACCACGCTGTACACCTTCGGGGTGATGGCGCCAGTCGGCGAGCGGGATGTGCTGCGCCTGGCCGTGATGCAACGCGAGGTCACCGCCCGCGACAAGGACGCAGCAGGGGTGATGATCGGCTATGACCATTTCATCAACCCACGCTGGGCCGTCTACGGACGGCTCGGCCTGATTGCCAACCAGCGTGCGTCGTCCGTCACCTACGCCGGCACCCCGGTGGATCAGGTTGGCGACAACCCTGGCAACGTGTCGCTAGGCATGTACTACCACTTCTGACGCCACTGGGCGTGTTTGCCTGAGTACCTGCCCGCGCAAGCTGTGGAACAGCTCCTGGGCAGGCGCCGTAAGGCTGTGGCGGTCGATACAGACCAGGTTGATGGGGTAGTCCGGAATCAGCTCCTGCACGGCCATGGCCACGTACTCGCAATCCACGCCAAAGGTGAACCCCCGGTCCACCGCCAGCTCGCTGATGGTCATCAACGATTCGGTGTTCTTCAGCAGCTTGAGCGCCATCATCACCGAGGTGCACTCAATGGTGTTCTGCGGCACCTGAAGGCCGTTCACCTCAAACAGCTGGTGAAACTGCGAAGCCTGGTCGGACAGCTCGTCCAGGCTGATCCAGTGGCCGTACTGCAAGGTGCGAAGCGACTTGGAAAACTTTTGTGCGTTGGACGCGTGGCAAATCACCCTGCCCTTGATACTGCCCAGCGCCTCCCAGTCCAGGCTCAGCCGGCTCAGCGGTTGCTGCGAGGTAATGGCAAAGTCCAGGCTGCCGTCGCGCAGGCGTTGCAGGATCTGGCTGGGGCGCAAGTCGGTGATGGTGATCTTCACTCGCGGGTACTTGCGCCGGAACGCCAGGATGCTCTCATCGACACCATCGAGCATCGCTGTCAGCGATGTGACCCCGATCGACACAGCGCCCAGCGCGGCATCCTGAATGCTCGCCGCTTCGATCTGCAGGCGACGAATGCTCTCCACCACGAGGTTGGCGTGGCGAATGACACGCTTGCCTTCCTCGGTAAGGGCCATGCCTTTGTGCGAGCGCTGCAACAGGCTGAAGCCGACCTCCCGTTCCAGGTCCTTGATCGAACGGCTCAGCGCAGGCTGGGTAATGTGCATGAGCTTGGAAGCTTCAAGGATGCTGCCTGCGTTGTGGATGGCGACCAGCGCCTTGAGTTGATGCAGTTTCAACCGTCTTTTCCCTTGTTGTTATCGGGTCGGTTTGAAATAGGCTTTGGCGACCCTGACAGGCCCTGACTGAAAGGCCTGGCGGCTAAACGTGATGCAACGTGGCCAGCACGCTCGCCGCATCACTGACCTCGAACTTGCCAGGCGCTTCGACAGCGATGTGTTTGACAACCAGGTTGTCGACCACCATGGCGTAACGCAGCGAACGGCGCCCCAACCCACGCGCCGACAGGTCCTGGATCAGGCCCAGTGCGTCGCTGAATTCGCCGTTACCATCGCCGATCATCCTCACCGCTTCGCCCACCTGCAGGCTGTTGCCCCAGGCATTCATGACAAAGGCATCGTTCACGGACACACAGAGAATCTCGTCAACGCCCGCGGCAAACAACGCTTGTGCCTCAGCGACATAACCCGGGACGTGGCGTTCGGAGCAGGTAGGCGTGAACGCGCCGGGCAAACCAAACACAACCACTTTTTTCTGCTTGCAGCGCTCGTGAACGGAAAAGGCATTGGGGCCGATCGCGCAGGCGCCCTCGTCATTGTTGTACTCGTACAGCGTAACGTCGGGCAGTAGATCGCCAGTGTTGATCATCGTGGTCTCCTGGGTGCGTTGATGGCCGGGCACGCTATGATGCCGCAGTCCACCAGGCCAGGTACACCATGCCCGCCGCAACGTCCGTTCAACGCGCCAATATCGCCTGGGTATGGTCGATGGAAGGAACGGGCACCAGCACACGCCGAGCCGCCAGCCATTCCCGCATGCGCGCCGTATCGAAAATCTGCCCCTCTTCCATCATCACCAGGATGAGCGCTTGTGACATTCGGTAACATCCACACTGGGAGCAATGCCGCTCTTCCCATCCATGGGTGCATTCAACGGATTGCGCCTGCCCTGCGCAAATCAGACAACTCATGTAAGCCCCCTGTTGTTTTTGTCCATGGAGGGTGAACGCAAGGTTACGAAAATCGTATGCCAAGCGCTGTACATGAGATTTTCATGCCAACTTTGAACTCCCTCCCTTTTTCAAAGCGCGATCAGGGCACAACGCTCAACCGGCAACGACGCGTTCCGCTAACTGCACCTGCTGGTCAGCATGGTAGGACGAACGCACCAATGGCCCGGACGCCACGTTTCTGAACCCCATTGCCAAGCCCTGCTCGGCAAACCAGGCAAAGGTGTCCGGGTGCACGAAGCGCTGCACCGGCAGGTGGCTGCGTGAAGGCTGCAAGTACTGCCCCAACGTCAGCATGTCGACCTGATGCTCGCGCATGCGCTGCATCACTTCGATCACTTCTTCATCGGTTTCGCCCAGGCCGAGCATCAGCCCGGACTTGGTCGGCACCTTCGGTAGCTGTTGCTTGAAGCGCTCCAGCAGGTCCAGCGACCACTCGAAAGCCGAGCCCGGCCGGGCCGCCTTGTACAGGCGCGGCACGGTTTCGAGGTTGTGGTTGAACACGTCTGGCGGTTCCTGCCCGGTGATGGCCAGGGCCACCTCCATGCGCCCGCGGTAATCGGGCACCAGGGTTTCCAGCTGAATGCCCGGCGACAGCCTGCGGATCTCGCGCAGGCAATCGGCAAAATGCCCGGCGCCGCCATCGCGCAGGTCGTCCCGGTCCACAGAAGTGATCACCACGTACTTCAGGCCCAGGTCGGCGATAGCGATGGCCAGGTTCTTCGGCTCGTCGACGTCCAGCGGCCTGGGCCGACCATGGCCGACGTCGCAGAACGGGCACCGCCGGGTGCAGATGTCGCCCATGATCATGAACGTCGCCGTACCGCCAGAGAAGCACTCCCCCAGGTTCGGGCAGGCGGCTTCCTCGCACACGCTGTGCAGCTTGTGCTTGCGCAGCAGGGCCTTTACCCGCGCTACCTCGGGTGTGGTAGGGATGGCCACGCGAATCCAGTCGGGCTTGCGTGGCACATCCTCGGTGGGCAGGATTTTCACCGGGATACGCGCCACCTTTTCGGCGCCGCGCAGTTTTACCCCGGCCTGCACAGGCTGCGGTCGCGGTGGTGTGTGTTGCAGTTGTTCGGTTGGCATGGCTGGCTCCTGGCTGGCGATGAGGCTGAGTTCGCAAGCGGTCCGCTCGCAGCTGACCTGCACTGATTTCAAGGCAAACACAAGACCTGTAGGAGCAGCCTTGCGCTGCGAAGAGGCCATCGGAGCGGCAGATAGTCTTTAGCCTTACCGGCCTCTTCGCAGCACAAGGCTGCTCCTACAAGGTGATGCGGCAGCCTGAGTGATGTGCAGTTCTGTGAGATCGGCCCATTTGCCTGGCGAAGGGTTACTGGTGTCAGGCTGGATATACCGGGAACAGCTTGCACAACTCAGAGACCTGGCCCGCCACATGGGCTTCGACGTCAGCATCACCGAGGTGGTCGAGAATGTCGCAGATCCAGCTCGCCAGGGCACGGCACTGCGCTTCCTTGAAGCCACGGGTCGTCACCGCCGGGGTGCCAATGCGCAGGCCCGAGGTCACGAACGGCGACTGCGGGTCGTTGGGCACGGCGTTCTTGTTCACCGTGATGTGCGCACGCCCCAGGGCAGCATCGGCGTCCTTGCCGGTAATGCCCTGGCGGATCAGGCTGACCAGGAACAGATGGTTGTCGGTGCCGCCTGAAACCACGTCGAAGCCCCGCTGCATGAACACCTGTGCCATGGCCTGGGCGTTGCTGATGACCTGGCGCTGGTAGTCCTTGAAGCCAGGCTCCAAAGCCTCCTTGAAGCACACCGCCTTGGCCGCGATCACGTGCATCAGCGGCCCGCCCTGACCGCCCGGGAACACTGCCGAATTGAGCTTTTTCTCAAGCTCCGGGTCCGCCTTGGCCAGAATCAGGCCACCACGTGGCCCGCGCAGGGTCTTGTGGGTGGTGGTGGTGACCACATCGGCATACGGCAGCGGGTTGGGGTACAACCCCGCCGCTACCAGCCCGGCGACGTGGGCCATGTCGACGAACAGGTAGGCCCCGACCTTGTCGGCGATCTGCCGAAAACGCGGGAAGTCGAGGGTTTTCGAATAGGCCGAGAAGCCCGCCACGATCATCTTCGGCTGGTGCTCGACGGCCAGGCGCTCGACTTCGTCGTAGTCGATCAGGCCGTTGGCGTCGATGCCATATTGCACCGCGTTGTACAGCTTGCCCGAGGACGACACCTTGGCACCGTGGGTCAGGTGGCCGCCATGCGCCAGGCTCATGCCCAACAGGGTGTCGCCAGCTTGCAGCAAGGCCAGGTAGACCGCAGCGTTGGCCTGGGAGCCGGAATGCGGCTGGACGTTGGCATAACCCGCCCCGAACAGTTGTTTTGCACGGTCGATGGCCAACTGCTCGACCACGTCGACATGCTCGCAGCCGCCGTAATAACGCTTGCCGGGGTAGCCTTCGGCGTACTTGTTGGTCAGTTCGGTACCTTGGGCCTGCATCACCTGCGGGCTGGTGTAGTTTTCCGAAGCGATCAGCTCGATGTGGTCTTCCTGGCGTTGCACTTCGCGGCGGATGGCCTCGGACAGCGCAGGGTCGAAATCGGACAGGGTCAGGCTTTTATGGAACATGGGTGTGATTCCTTGATTGTCTGGTGGGCAAATATGGCCCGGAGCGGCTCCGGGCCAGCAGGGTCAGGCGTCTTGATAGCTGGACAGCGGCGGGCAGGCGCAGGCCAGGTTGCGGTCGCCGTAAACGTTGTCCACGCGCCCCACCGGCGGCCAGTACTTGCTCTCGCGCAGGTCGGCAAGCGGGTACACCGCCAGTTCCCGGCTATAGCTGTGGGCCCATTCACCGACCAGTTCGCTGGCAGTGTGCGGGGCGTTCTTCAACGGGTTGTCGAGCGCGTCCAGGGTGCCGTTTTCCACCGCGCGAATTTCTTCGCGGATGCAGATCATCGCGGCGCAGAAGCGGTCCAGTTCCTCCTTGGACTCGCTCTCGGTCGGCTCGACCATCAGCGTGCCGGCCACCGGGAAGGACATGGTCGGGGCATGGAAGCCAAAGTCGATCAGCCGTTTTGCCACATCCTCCACGCCAATGCCGCTGCTGTCCTTGAGCGGGCGCAGGTCAAGAATGCACTCGTGGGCCACCAGGCCGTTCTCGCCGGTGTACAACACCGGGTAGTGCTCTTCCAGGCGCCGGGCAATGTAGTTGGCACTGAGGATCGCCAGCTGCGAGGCACGCTTGAGCCCTGCCCCGCCCATCATGCGGATGTACATCCAGGTGATCGGCAAGATACTGGCACTGCCATACGGCGCTGCACTTACCGCCCCCTGCTGCTTGGGCAGGTGGCCGTGCCCCGGCAGAAACGGCGCCAGGTGCGCCTTGACGCCGATCGGGCCGACCCCAGGGCCACCACCGCCGTGGGGAATGCAGAAGGTCTTGTGCAGGTTCAGGTGCGACACATCGCCACCGAACTTGCCGGGCGCACACAACCCGACCATGGCGTTCATGTTGGCGCCGTCCAGGTACACCTGGCCGCCACACGCATGAATGATGTCGCAGATTCGCGTGATGCCGTCTTCGAACACACCGTGGGTCGAAGGGTAGGTAATCATCAGGGCCGCCAGCCTGGCCTTGTGTTGCTCGGCCTTGTGCTGCAGGTCGGCCACATCGACATTGCCACGCTCATCGCAGTTGACCACCACCACCTGCATGCCGGCCATCTGCGCCGTGGCCGGGTTGGTGCCATGGGCCGACGACGGGATCAGGCACACATCACGCCCGGCCTCGCCACGGCTGGCGTGGTAGGCGCGTATGGCCAGCAGGCCGGCGTACTCGCCCTGGGACCCGGCGTTGGGCTGCAACGACATGGCGTCATACCCGGTGGCCGCACACAGCATGGCCTCCAGCTCATCGGTCAGTTGGCGGTAGCCCAGCGACTGGCTGGCCGGGGCGAACGGGTGCAGGGCGCCGAACTCGGGCCAGGTGATCGGGGTCATCTCGCTGGCGGCGTTGAGCTTCATGGTGCACGAGCCCAGGGCGATCATGCTGCGGTCCAGGGCCAGGTCCTTGTCGCCCAAGCGACGCAGGTAGCGCATCAACTCGGTTTCAGAGTGGTAACGGTTGAACACCGGGTGCTGCAGGTAATGCGTGTCACGCAGCAGCACCGACGGCAGGCAATCGGCACCGTCGGCAGCCAAAGCGGCGAAGTCCGGAAGCGCCTGCCCGGCGCCCGCGAACACCTGCCACAAGGCCTCGACGCTCCCCTGCTCGCAGGTTTCATCCAGCGCGACGCCAACCCGTAAGTCGTCGATCAGGCGCAGGTTCAGCCGGGCAGCGTTGGCCGCCGCCAGCACATCGGCCAACGGCCTGGCGGTTACCACGCTGACGGTGTCGAAGAAGTGCGCCTGTTCGACATGATGCCCAAGCTGGCGCAACCCCTGCACCAGGATCGCCGTCAGGCGATGCACCCGCCGGGCGATCTGTGCCAGGCCTTGCGGGCCGTGGTAAACCGCATACATGCTGGCGATGTTGGCCAGCAGCACTTGGGCGGTGCAGATGTTGCTGGTGGCTTTCTCGCGGCGGATATGTTGCTCGCGCGTCTGCATGGCCAGGCGCAAGGCCGGTTTGCCGAAGCGGTCGATGGACACGCCGACCAGGCGGCCGGGCATGTCGCGCTTGAACACATCGCGGGTGGCGAAGTATGCCGCGTGCGGGCCGCCGAAACCCAGTGGCACACCAAAGCGCTGGGCGCTGCCGATGACCACGTCTGCGCCCCACTCCCCCGGGGGCGCCAGCAAAGTCAGGGCCAGCAGGTCTGCGGATACCGAAACCAGCGCGCCCGCTGCATGGGCGCGTTGCACCAAGGCCCGGTGATCGACAATTGCACCGGTACTGGCCGGGTACTGCAACAGCAGGCCGAAATAGCCGTCCAGGGGCTGGCCCTCCAGCGCCGCCTCATCACCGATGACCACCTCGATACCCAGTGGCCGCGCACGGGTAAGCAACACATCGAGGGTTTGCGGGTGGCAATCGCGGGAAGCGAAGAACGCCGGGGCTTTGTTCTTCGCCAGGCGCTTGCAGAAGGTCATGGCCTCGGCGGCAGCGGTGGCTTCATCGAGCAACGAGGCGTTGGCGATTTCCATACCGGTCAGGTCGCTGACCAGGGTCTGGAAGTTCAGCAGTGCTTCCAGGCGGCCTTGGGAAATTTCCGGCTGGTACGGGGTGTACGCGGTGTACCAGGCCGGGTTCTCCAGCAGGTTGCGCAGGATCGAGGCCGGCGTATGGCAAGGGTAATAGCCCTGGCCGATGTGGTTGCGATACAGCTGGTTGTTCGCGGCAATCGCCTTGAGTGCGGCCAGCGCCTCTGCCTCGCCTTGCCCCGGGGTCAGCGAGAGCACACTGCTGCCTTTTATACTGGCGGGGATGACGCTGTCGACCAGCGCATCGAGCGACTCATGGCCGGTCAGCGCCAGCATGGCCTCGATGTCGTCTTCGCGCGGGCCAATGTGACGGGCGACAAATTCATCAAGCGTGCCCAGCGGGATACAGGGGTTGTTCATGGCGGCCACCCCAGTTCAGGCGTTGTCGGCCAGGAAGCGCTCGTAGCCGTCCTGGTCCATCAGGCTATCGAGGTCAGCAGGGTTGCTGGCCTGGATACGGAAGAACCAGCCGTCCTGCATCGGCGAGGCGTTGATCAGCTCAGGGTCTTCGGCCAGTGCCTGGTTGACGGCTACCACCGTGCCTGTTACCGGCATGGTGATGTTGCTGGCGGCCTTTACCGACTCGAGCACCGCGAGTTCATTGCCTTCCCCGTACTCACCAGGCTCCGGCAGTTGCACGAACACCACGTCACCCAGGGCCTGCTGGGCATAGCTGGTAATGCCGACGGTCAGCTCGCCGGTCGCTTCCAGACGCAGCCATTCGTGTTCGGGCGTAAAACGCAGAGTGCTCATGGACGTTCCTCTCTTGTTATCGGGTGGGTCCCTGTGCGGGACTGCCAGATACAAGAGCAAGGGCGATGCCAACTCAATGTTTTCTATATTTATCAGTACCTTAGAACATTAATCCGAACTTTTAGAAGTACCTGCGCCGGAGCGTATTCGCTCCACCGCCAGCGCCCGGCAATCACCTGGTGTGGGGCCCGCCACTGGATACGGGCTCCACGGCAAAACGGAGCGCAATCACTCCAGTGGAGCGCATTCGAACCGGGTCAGCTACGAGACCCGGCTGGCGATGCCGTACTTGCGCAGGCGCTGACCGATGGCCGTGTGGGAAGTCTGCAGCCGCACGGCCAGTTGCCGGGTCGAGGGGTAGCTCTGGTACAAGTTCTCCAGCAAGGCCTTTTCAAAGGCCTGCACGGCCGCCTCGAGGCTGACGATTTCCGCCCCCTCGGCCTGCTGGCTGCTCAATGCGGTGCCGGCCAGTTCCAGGTCGTCGCAGTCGATCACCTCGCCTTCGCTGATGGCTGCTGCGCGGAAAATCACGTTCTGCAACTGGCGCACATTGCCTGACCAGCGATTGCCCAGCAGCAGCGGATGGGTGGCCAACGCCAGGCGGCAGGGTGAGCGCTGTATCTGCGCACAGGCCTGGCGCAGGAAATGTTCGGCCAGCAGCAGAATGTCCTTGCCGCGCTCGCGCAGGGGCGGCACCTTCAGGTTGAGCACGTTCAGCCGGTAGTACAGGTCTTCGCGGAAACTGCCCTCCATCACCATGTTTTCCAGGTTACGGTGGGTGGCGCAGACCACCCGCACATTCACCCGCACCTCGTTGCCACCCCCCACCCGGCGAAAACTGCCGTCGTTGAGAAAGCGCAGCAGCTTGGCCTGCAGGTAGGGCGACATCTCGCCCACTTCATCGAGAAACACCGTCCCGCCATCGGCCAGCTCCAACAGGCCCGGCTTGCCACCGCGCTGGGCGCCGGTAAAGGCGCCGGCGGCGTAGCCGAACAGCTCGCTTTCGGCCAGGCTTTCGGGCAGCGCTGCGCAGTTCAGCGCCAGGAATGACGTATCGCGCCGGGCACTGAGCGCATGGCAGGCACGGGCCACCAGCTCCTTGCCCGTACCGGTCTCGCCCTGGATCAGCAACGGCGCCTCCAGGCTCGCCACTTTGTGCAAGCGCGCCTTGAGCGCCTGCAGCGCGGCCGATTCCCCCAGCAACGCCCCAAGCCCTTCACCGTTGTCATGCAGCAGCGAGGCCAGGCGCTCGCCGATCCGGCTGGGTGGGTACAGGGTCAGCAAGCCGCCCACCAGGCCTTCGGCGCCGCCGCTGATGGGCGTGGCCTCCAGCAGCAGGGACTGGTCCTGAAAGCTCACCTCGCACATGGGCAGGCGAAAACCCTTGTCGATCAGGTTCTGCGCCAGGTTCGGCTCGGCAAACAGCTTGCTCAACGGCTCACCCGCCGGCTCGTGGCCCACCAGGCTGACCAGCGTCGGGTTGGCCAGCAGCACATGGCCAGTGGGGTCCACTGCCAGCACCGGGTCGCTCATGGCGGCCAGCAAAGCCTCCAGTTGCAAGCGCCGGCGGTGGCCCGGCAGGAAGTCGACCAGCGACACCTCCTGCACACCGTCCACCCCCAACAGGGCGGCATACAGTTCATCCAGCACGACCGGGGACAGCGTCGGGGCATCGATGTAGACGTTGGGCGGAATCATTTCCACCGCGTCCAGGTTGAGGTTGCGCGCCCCGAGCAGCGACAGGATTTCCTGGGTGATGCCGACACGGTCGACAAAGTTGACGTGGATTCTCATCTAAGCTCCTCAGCCAAAATCCCTGTTTGGCAAAAAGACAACAAGGGGACAGCGCAGCGCGCTATCCCCTTGGGCAACACATGAATGTGCCGGTCAATCAGCGTCAAACGACAACTGCGCTGTCGCCTGTTTCTTCTGGCGGATGGACCGGTACGCCAGGCCCAGCACGGCAAACCACACCGGTACCAGGTACAACGCCATGCGGGTGTCGGCCTCCAGGGCCAGCAATGCCAGGATGAAGGCGAAGAACGCCAGGCATACCCGGCACATCACGGTGCCGCCCGGCATCTTGTACTTCGACGCCTGGTGCAAAGGGTCGCGCTGCTTGCGGTACGCCAGGTACGACAGCAGGATGATCGACCAGACAAACATGAACAGCAGTGCCGATACCGTGGTAATCAGGGTGAAAGCATCAAGCATGTTCGGCACCAGGTAGATCACCAGCGCCCCGCCGGTCAGGCACACACACGAGAAGATGAGGCCGTTGGAGGGCACGGCACGGCGGGACAGTGCGCCGAACTTGCCAGGTGCATCACCGTCCATCGCCAGGCCGTAAAGCATGCGGCTGGTAGAGAACACACCGCTGTTGGCCGACGACATGGCCGAGGTCAGTACCACGAAGTTGATGATGCCTGCGGCTGCCGGCAGGCCGGCCAGCACGAACAACTCGACGAAGGGGCTCTTGTTGGCCACCACTTCACGCCACGGGGTAACGGCCATGATGGCGATCAGCGCCAGCACATAGAAAACGATGATGCGCACCGGAATCGAGTTGATCGCCCGCGGCAGGTTGCGCTCCGGGCTCTTGGTTTCGGCCGCAGTGGTGCCCACCAGCTCGATGCCGACGAAGGCAAACACCGCAATCTGAAAGCCAGCGAAAAAGCCCATGGCGCCGTGCGGGAACATCCCGCCGTCGTTCCACAGGTTGGCGAGCGCTGCGGCATGCCCGGCCGGCGACTGATAGGCCGCCGCCACCATGTAGAAGCCGGTGCAGACCAGCGCGCAAATGGCCACGATCTTGATCATGGCGAACCAGAACTCCATTTCCCCGAACATCTTGACCGTCATCAGGTTCAGCGTCAGCAACAGCCCGACACAGGTCAGCGCCGGTATCCACAATGGCATGTCCGGGAACCAGAATTGTGTATAGGCAGAAATGGCAATCACATCGGCAATGCCGGTGACAATCCAGCAGAACCAGTAGGTCCAGCCGGTAAAGAACCCCGCCCACGGCCCTAGCAGGTCGGCAGCAAAGTCGATGAACGATTTGTAGTGCAAGTTGGACAGCAACAGCTCGCCCATTGCGCGCATGACGAAGAACAGCATGAAGCCGATGATCATGTAGACAAAGATGATGGAAGGGCCGGCCAGGCTGATGGTCTTGCCCGAACCCATGAACAGGCCGGTGCCGATGGCACCGCCGATGGCGATCAGCTGGATATGGCGGTTGGACAGGTTGCGTTTGAGTTCGTGTGCGTCACCTTCAGGCGGGCAGTGACCGTGCGGCAAGTTATTCATTGTTATGTACCTTGCTAGTTTAATTGTTTTTATAACGTCACAAGTTCAACCCTCGGGACCGCATGAACAACGTTCAGTGCCGAGCGAGTGCAAGGTCGGGAGCAAGGTCTGTGCCAAGCGCAAATACTGCTGGCTAGAGGGGTTCTAGCGAAAAGGGCTGTACCGGCTGTAAAGAAGTCACTCCATCTATTTGCGTCAATCAGGCCGTTGTGCTGCCCAAGGCATCGCCAGCGCTGTACTTGCACGCCCTGTATCGAAATCATTCCAATGGAGCGCATTCAGTCCAATCTCATGGCCTGGACTGGCCTCTGTGGGAGCGGCCTTGCAGCCCTTTCGCGACACAAGGCCGCTCCCACATTGACCGCGTCAACCGGTAGTTTAACGGACAGGCATCTCGCGCACCGGCTTGCGGCTACGCTGCTCTTCTTCCCAGCCCCCCACCAGCCCAACCGGCACATCAGCCGGTGCCAGCGGCTGGCGCCCGCGCACCAGGTCTGCGGCGCGCTCGGCCAGCATGATGGTCGGGGCGTTGAGGTTGCCATTGGGCTCGCTCGGGAACACCGAGGAGTCAATCACCCGCAGCCCCTGCAAGCCGTGTACACGCAACGCAGAGTCCACCACCGCCATGTCATCCTCGCCCATGCGGCACGAGCCGCACGGGTGCATGGTGCTTTCCATGTTGGCGCGCACGAAGGCGTCGATTTCTTCGTCGGTCTGCACCTGCGGCCCCGGCGCCAGCTCTTCGCCGCGGTAGCGGTCCATGGCCGGCTGGGCGATGATCTCGCGGGTCAGCCGCACACAGCGGCGGAAGCCCTCGCGATCCTCTTCGCTCGCCAGGTAGTTGAAGCGGATTTGCGGGTGCTGGTACGGGTCGGCCGACAACGCCCGCACATGGCCCCGGCTCTTGGGCTTGTTGGGCCCGGTCAGCACCATGAAACCATGCCCTTTGAACGGCTTGTCGCCGTCGTAGCGCATGGCCGCCGGCAGGAAGTGAAACTGGATGTCCGGCCAGCGAAGGCCCTTGGACGAACGGATGAAACCGCCCGCCTCGAAGTGGTTGCTGGCACCCAGGCCGTCCTTGAACAGCAACCAGCGCAAGCCGATCAGGGCCTTGCCCAGCAGGTTCATCTTGCCGTTGAGGGTTACCGGCTCCTTGCACGCATACTGGATGTAGATTTCCGAGTGGTCCTGCAGGTTCTCGCCCACCCCAGGCAGGTCGTGGCGCACCTCGATACCGGCGTTTTTCAGCACCGCAGCCGGGCCAATGCCGGAGCGCTGCAGCAAGTGCGGCGAACCGATCGGGCCAGACGCCACCAGCACCTCGCGGTTGCACATGACTTTGTGCGTCTGCCCGCCCTGGTCGTACTCCACGCCCACCGCCCGCTTGCCCTCCAGCAAGATGCGCCGGGTCATCGCATGGGTGATCACGGTCAGGTTCGGCCGGCTCATGGCCGGGCGCAGGTAGGCATTGGCGGTGGACCAGCGCACGCCATCCTTCACCGTCATGTGCATGGCACCAAAGCCTTCCTGCATGTAGCCGTTGCAGTCGTCGGTCTTGATGTAGCCGGCCTCGGCACCAGCTTCGACCCAGGCGCCGTACAGCGGGTTTTGCATGTTGTTACCGTTGTTGGTCGACAGCGGCCCCGCCCCGCCCCGGTAGTCGTCACCACCGAATTTGTATTGCTCGGCACGTTTGAAATACGGCAGGCAATTGCGGTAGCTCCAGTTTTTCGCGCCCAGGCTTTCCCACTCATCGAAGTCACAGGCATGGCCACGGATGTAAACAAGGCCGTTGATCGACGACGAACCGCCCAGCACCTTGCCCCGTGGGCAGTGCAGGCGCCGGTTGTCGAGGTGCGGCTCGGCCACGGTCTCGTAGCGCCAGTTGTACTTTTTGGTGTTCATCGGCAAGGAGAACGCACTGGGCATCTGGATCAGCACGCTGCGGTCGCTGCCGCCGAACTCCAGTACCAGTACCGAAGTACCGGCGTCTTCGCTGAGGCGGTTGGCCAACACGCAGCCGGCCGAGCCCGCACCGATGATGATGTAGTCGTATCGCTTGGTCATTGTTCTAGTCCTGTGCGCGAAGGCCTACGGCCTCGATATTGCGTGCATTACGCTTTGGGTAGCCGCCCCAACCCAGGCGCGCTGCCAGCAGTCGGGTCAGGCCGTAGTGCACCAGCCCGGCCAGCAGGCAGGACGGTAGCGAGGCCGTGGCGAAGGTGAAGAAGTCGGTATGGGCCAGGGTTTGCGGGTTGAACACCACCACGTAGACCGCAAAGCCCGCCACCAGCGCCACCAGTGCGATGGGGTTGAAGCCTTTGCAGTAGCGCAAGGGCGACACGCTCTGTTCGGCGTAGATATGCCGCAGGTTCAGGCGCTGCTTGCGCAGGAAGAAGTAATCGGCGATGCCGATACCGGCCAGGGCGCTGTTGAGGGCGGAGGTCCACACCAGGAATATGAAGAACCCATCGTAGATCCCCGGCAGCAACACCACGATAACCACCGGGATGATGCAGAATAGCGCGATCAGCACCCCCCACCCCACACTGCGCAGGCGTTCGCCTGCCAGCTGGCGCAAGCCGATCACTGCGGTGTAGAGGATGTTGACCATGCCGGTCAGGTTGGCCAGCGCCAGGAAACTCAAGGCGATGATACCGAAGCCCATGCCACCGGCCAGGCGCATCCACGCAGTGGGGTCGCTGCTGCCCAGGGTGGTGGCCGCGAACAGGCTGACCGACTCACCCAGCGAAGCGGCGCCGAAGATGCCCACCAGGTTGGGCCAGAAGGCTGTACGCTGGTTGCTGCACAGGCGCGACAGGTTGCCGATGTAGGGCCACCACGAAAAGCCCGCAGCAATGTTGATTTCCACTGCGACCATGAAGTTGACGTGCGGGTTCTCGAATGGTGGCTGCAAGGGCGGCATGGCCAGCAGTTCGTCGAGGCTGTAGCGCCGGGAAATGAAGTACATCAGTGCCAGCATGATCAGGATCAGGCTGGGTGCGATCACCGCGCTCAGGCGGCGGATCATCTCCGGCCCGCGCATGGCAACCAGCGCCGCCAGCACAATGGCCAGCAAGGCCCCGGCGGTTACCAGCCAACCGTCTGCGCCGGGCTGGCGCTGTTGCACCAGGGTCTGGAGGTTGTCCAGCGCCCGCCCGCACATCAGCCCCAGCACCGCCAGCCACCCCATGGTCAGCACCACCACCGAGAGGAAGTAGACCAGGCGGCTGCCATTGAGGCCGAACATGCTGCGCAGGAAGGTAAACTGCTCGACGCCGTACTTGCCACAGGGCAGGCAGGTGGACGAGGCAGCAAGCACCACGCCGATGATATTGCCGATGATGATCGCCGCAATCCCTTGCAAGGGCCCGACGAACAGCGCGGTGGCGCCGCCGATCAGGAACACCCAGGTGGCCACCGCCAGCGCCGAGTTGGCGTAGGCAAAGCCCCAGAAGCCCCAGACCCGCTCACCGGGTAGCAAGGGGGTGTCGCCACGTTCCGCACCCAGGCGAAACTCCTGCTCGCGGGAGGCGCTCATGGCTGGCCTCCCAGGTAGTACGCGCCAGCAATCATCACCAGCACCAGCAGGGTAAGTGCAACCACGTCAGCCGCCGTCAAGGCGCCCGGCCACTGCACACGCTTTTCCAACTCCTCGTAGGCGCACAGGCGCCTTTCCAGGTCCTGCGCACGCTCCACATCCACTTGGCTGTTCATCGGCATCACCTCGACAGGTTCTTGTTCTTGAAATTCGATGCTTGATTGAACCTGCGTCGCTCGCCAAACCTCAGCGACGCAGACAGGCCCTGAACCTCAGGGCAAGGTGATCCAGACCGCCTTGGTCTCCAGCAGAAACTCCAGTTGTTCCGCGCCCAGGTCCTTGCCATAGCCCGACTGCTTGTAGCCACCGAACGGCATGGCCGGGTCGAGGGTGCTGTGGGCATTGACGTACACGGTACCGGCCCGCAACTGCGGGATCAGCCCGTTCACCCTGCCCAGGTCGTTGGAGTAGATCGCCGCGGCCAGGCCGAACAGCGAGTCGTTGGCCAAGGCCAGGGCCTGCTCCTGGGTATCGAACGGCTGGGTGACCAGCACCGGGCCAAAGATTTCCTCGCTGACAATGCGCATGTCGTTGCGGCAGTGGGAGAAGATCGTCGGCTGCACGTAAAAGCCCGGGCCGTCCAGCGGCTCGCCGCCATAGTGCACCTGCGCGCCTTCGGCCTTGCCCAAAGCGATGTAGTCCAGCACCCGCTGCTGCTGTTGCTGCGACACCATGGGGCTGATGAAACACTCAGGGTCGAGCCCCGGGGCGATCTTCAACGTCGCGGTGTAGCGCGCCAGCGCTTCGAGAAATGCCGGGTAGACACTGCGCTCGATGTAAGCACGGGTACCGGCGTCGCACACTTGCCCGGAATTGAAGAATACGCCGTTGGCCACGGCTTGCGCCGCCGCCTCGATGTCCGCGTCGGCAAACACGATCACCGGCGACTTGCCGCCCAGTTCGAGGGTGAGGCGCTTCATCTGGTCCATCGCCGTCTTGCCCACCGTACAACCCACCGGGGTAGAGCCGGTAAAGCTCAGCTTGTCGATGCCCGGGTGGCAGGTCATCGCCTGGCCGACCACGCTGCCGCGTCCGGTCACGATGTTCACCACCCCGTCGGGGATGCCTGCCGCCTGTACCAGTTCGGCAAAGCGCAGTGCCGACAGCGAGGTCAGCTCCGCCGGTTTGACCACCACGGTGCAGCCGGTGGCCAGCGCTGCGCCCAGTTTCCAGGCCATGGTTTGCAGCGGGAAGTTCCACGGCACGATGGCGCCGACCACCCCTACCGCTTCCTTGCGGGTGTATGCCAGGTAATTGCCGGGTAGCGAAGGCTCGACGGTGCGGCCATGAATCTTGCTGGCCCAACCAGCGAAATAGCGCAGGGTGTCGACCGTGCCCTGAATGTCGACAGCACGCGCCTGCACCACCGACTTGCCCATGTCGATGGCTTCGATCTGCGCCAGTTCGTCGCCGTGGGTTTCGATCAGGTCGGCCAGGCGATGGATCAGGCGTTCGCGCTCCAGCGGTTTCAGCTGGCTCCAGGCGCCACCATCGAACTGCGCACGCGCGGCGCGCACGGCACGGTCAAGGTCATCTGCGGTACCCATGGGGATGCGCGTCAGTACCCCTTCGGTAGAGGGCTCGACCACCTCGGCGCTGCCACCGTCGCTGGCCTCCAGCCAGGCCCCCCCGATGAACATGCGCTGCGGCTTGCTGAGAAAGCGTTGGGTCGCCTCGCTAACACCAAAGGCCTGCAAATAGGCTTTTACCTTGTTGTCCACAGTACAGTCTCCGGGTCAGCGAGCTTTGGCGCGCGCGTGGAAAATGAAGCCGATGCTGTTCATCAGCAGTTGGGCGGCAAGGATCGAGGTCATGCCGGTGGGGTCGTAGGCCGGGGCCACTTCGACCAGGTCCATGCCGACAATGCGACCGTGGCTGCGCTTGGCCAGCGCCTGGATGATTTCCAGCACTTCGTAGTAAAGGAACCCGCCATGGCTCGGCGTGCCGGTGCCTGGGGCGATGGAGGGGTCGAAGCCGTCGATGTCGATGGTGATGTAGTAGTTGCGCCCTTCCGGGATTTTCGCCAGCACGCCTTCGCAGCCCAGGCGGCGAACGTCACGTACCGAAAGAATCTGCGAGCCGGCCTCGCGAGCGGCGTCGTAGTCGTCGCGGTTGGATGACGACACGTTGCGGATACCCATCTGGGTCATGCCGACGATGTGATCCAGCTCCGAGGCGCGACGCAATGGGCTGCCGTGGCCATAGCGCACGCCATGGCGCTCGTCGACGAAGTCCAGGTGGGCATCGAAATGCACGATGTGGATCGGCCCATGCCCTTCGAACGCCTTGATGACCGGGGCATGCACCGAATGGTCGCCGCCCAGTACCACCGGCATGGCGCCGGCTGCGAGGATCTGCCGGACGGCCGCCTCGATGTTGGCGTTGCTGCTGACCATGTCGGTGTGCACGATGTCGGCATCGCCCACATCGACCATGCGCACCTGGTCTTCGGTCAGGTAGGTGGCGTCATCCTCGAAGTCGTAGGCACCGGCATGGCCGAAGGAAAACAGGGTGGATGCCTCGCGAATGCCACGCGGCCCGAAACGCGCCCCTGAACGCCACTGGGTGCCCATGTCGTTGGGCGCGCCCAAAATCGCCACGTCGGCGTCGATAGCCTCCCAGTCGGTGCACACCGGCGCCTTGGCGAACGTGCAATGGCCCACGAAAGGCAGGTTCAGGCGGCCGGACTCATAACCGTGTTTTGCCATGTTCTGGTCTCTCCACTTCTTGTTGTATGTCAGGAGACGGGGCGACTGCTCGACCACCGTTGCAGCCACTATGGCAACCACCGGGGCAGGGAAAAATGCGCAAGTGCAGATACATACATCGCCCCTTCCGATGTATTCGAAGGCGATGCGGGCGGACAACGCCAGGCATTGCAGCGGCCTGGCACTCATGGTTAGCTTGCGCAACAAGAACAATGCACGGGCGCTCATATCAGCACGGGCGATGTGAGGCCCGGCCGGGAGGCTATGGTGATCCAGCTCCACGATGTCGACCTGAAGCTGCTCAGGGTATTCACCACTATCGTCCGGTGCGGCGGCTTTTCTGCGGCGCAGGCGGCACTCAATGCCGGCCAGTCGACCATCAGCGAACAGATGACGCACCTGGAAACCCGTCTGGGGGTCAAGCTGTGCCAACGCGGGCGCAGCGGCTTTCGCCTGACCGAGCAAGGGGTGGCGATCCATGAGGCAACCTTGCGCCTGCTCAGTGCCGTGGAGAGCTTTTGCCTGGACGCCGACGTGCTCAAGCAGCACATCAGCGGCAAGCTCAACCTGGGCATCATCGACTCCACCCTGACCGACCCCGTCTCGCCGCTACCGCGCACCACCCAGCGCTTTGTTTCACGCGGGCACGATGCCCACCTGCACATCTACATCGGTGCCCCGGCGGAACTCGAAGAGCGCGTGCTGGATGGCAGGCTGCACCTGGCCATCGGCCATTTCCCGTTGCGGGTGCCTGGCTTGTCCTACCTGCCGCTGTATGACGAGGCCCTGGGGCTTTACTGTGGCCGGCGCCACCCGTTGTTCGCCAGCAATGCAGCCAACGGCCGGCTGATGGAAGACGTGCGCCAGAGCCGTATCGTGGTGCGTGGCTACATGCAGCAGTACGACCTGGAGCAACTGGGCATCACCAAGGCCGACGCAACGGTGGAGAACATCGAGGCAGCGGCGATCCTGATCATTTCCGGCGCCTACATCGGTTTTTTGCCCGTGCACTTTGCCGAACAGTGGGTCAAGACGGGCGAAATGCGCCGCCTGGGGGCCAGCACCCTGGACCTCAGCTCACCCTTCGAAGTGGTTACCCGGCGCGGAGTGTCGCGCCCGCCCATCCTGCAGGCCTTTCTTGAGGACCTGGCGGCCTGCACCAGCCAGCCAGGGGTGCCATGAGCCGCAGGCTCAGCCGGCCTGGGCCAGCTGCACCTGCAAAAACGCCATCAATGCCCCCGCCGCAGGTGACAAGCTGCGCCCCTTGCGGGTGAGCATGCCGATATGCCGCTCGACCTTGGGCTCCACAAGCGGTACGAACGCCAGCTTGTCGTTCTCGTGCGGAAAGGCGAGGTACGGCAGGGTGCTGATCCCCACCCCCTCCTCCAGCATGGCGATCAACGAAATCATGTTGGAGATGAAGAGCCGGCTGTGCGACAGCAAACCCTCGGCCTCGGTGCCTGCCAGCAGTTGCGAGGTACCATTGCGGATCATCGGCACGCCCTGCAACTGCGCCCAGTGCAGCGGATCACCCGCCTGCGCCAACGGGTGGTCGCTACGGCACACCACGCCCACCTGATCGTTCACGATCGGGGCGAATTCAACCTGCTCATCATCCATCCACAGGCTGCTGATGCCGAAATCCACCTGCCCTTGGGCCAGCAACTGCTGCACACGTTCGGCGGTGCCATCCTGGATGCTGACCTGCACGTTCGGGTGTGCGGCCACGAACCGGGCCAGCGGCCCTGGCAGCATGCGGCTGGCCACCGAAGGTACCGTGGCGATGCTGACCTGGCCGATTTCATGCCGGGCAAGCAGCGTGGCTTCACGGGCGATACGGTCATGGTGCTCGATCAAGCCGCGAAACAACGGCAGGCAATGCTCGCCGAAGGGCGTCAGCTCTACCCGTCCCCCGCCCTTCTCGACCAATGCCTGGCCCAGCTTCTGCTCCAGTTCACGCACGGCCAGGGATATCGCCGGCTGGGTGCGAAAGGCCTGACGAGCGGCGGCATGGAAGCTCTTGAGTTCGGCGACCAGTACGAAGTAGCGCAATTGGGCGATCTTCAGCTCGGGCAACATGGTTAGCATTCCTTATCAAAGCATTTTTTTTATTAATTTTTATTTGCTGCATATTGCTCGCATGATGAATGCCATGCAAACAGAGGCGTTCATCCATGTCACACAAGACCTACAACAACTACATTGATGGCCAGTGGTGCGAAGGCCACACCACCCTGGGCAACTACAGCCCCTCGGACACCGGCGACCTGATCGGCCAGTACCATCAGGCCAGCGCCGAACAGGCCCGCCAGGCCATCCAGGCCGCCCGGGCCGCACAACCGCAGTGGGCCGCCAGCGGCCTGGAAGCCCGTCAGCAAATCCTGATGGCCATTGGCGACGAACTGATTGCCCGCAAGGAAGAGCTCGGCGAACTGCTCTCGCGAGAAGAAGGCAAGCCCCTGGCCGAAGGTATCGGCGAGGTCAACCGCAGCGGCCAGTTCTTCCATTACTACGCCGCCGAAGTACTGCGCCAGATGGGCGAGACCGCCGCCTCGGTGCGCGCCGGGGTCGACATCGAAGTGCATCGCGAACCGGTGGGTGTGGTGGGCATCATCACCCCATGGAACTTCCCCATGGCCACCGCCGCCTGGAAAATCGCCCCGGCCCTGGCCTTCGGCAACGCCGTGGTGTTCAAGCCGGCCAACCTGGTGCCGGCCAGTGCCTGGGCACTCACCGAGATCATCAGCCGCCAGGGCTTGCCCAACGGCACCTTCAACCTGGTGATGGGCAGCGGCGCCGACGTCGGCGAAGCCCTGGTGCAGTCCGCCGACATCGATGCCCTGACGTTCACCGGTTCGCTGCAGACTGGCCGGCGGGTGGCGGTCGCCACTGCAGGTAACCTGGTGCGCTGCCAGCTGGAAATGGGCAGCAAGAATGCCTTGGTGGTCATGGATGACGCCGACCTTGAACTGGCCGTGGAATGCGCGCTCAACGGTGCCTTCTTCGGCACCGGGCAGAAGTGCACGGCCTCGTCACGGCTGATTGTCTGCGACGCCATCCACGACCGCTTCGTCGAAGCCCTGCGCCTGCGCATGCGCCAGCTCAAGGTCGGCCATGCCCTGGAGGCCGGCGTGCAGATCGGCCCGGTGGCCGACGCGCGCCAGCTGGAGCAGAACCTGGCCTACCTGAAGTTGGCCCAGGCCGAAGGCGCCACCCTTATCGAAGGTGGCGAACGCCTGCAACTGGAGAGCGACGGCTACTACATGCGCCCGGCGCTGTTCATCAACAGCCGCAACGACATGCGCATCAACCGGGAGGAAGTGTTCGGCCCCATCGCCTGCGTGATCCGCGTACGCGACTTCGAAGAGGCACTGGCCACGCTCAACGACACCGAATACGGCCTCACTGCCGGCATCATCACCCAGTCGCTGCGCCACGCCAGCCACTTCAAGCGCCGCGCCCAGACCGGCTGCGTAATGGTCAACCTGCCCACCGCCGGCACCGACTACCACGTGCCGTTCGGTGGCCGCAAAGCCTCAAGTTTCGGCCCACGGGAACAGGGCCAGTACGCCCGTGACTTCTACACCGTGGTCAAGACCACCTACCTGCGGCCCTGAAGGAGTACACGCCATGCACGACCTCTTGATGATCGACGGCCTGCAGTACTCCAACTGGAGCCCGGAAATATTCCAGCAGATGCAGGCCGGTGGCCTGAGCGCGGTGCACGCCACCATCGCCTACCACGAGAACGCCCGCGAAACCCTGTCGCGCCTGGGCGAATGGAACCGCCGCTTCGAGACCTGGCCTGAGCTGATCCGCCCGGTGCGCACGGCCAGCGACATCCGTCTGGCGCACGAGGAAGGCCGGGTGGGGATTTTCTTCGGCTTCCAGAACTGCTCGCCGATCGAGGACGACATCGCCCTGGTGGAAGTCTTCCGCCAGCTCGGGGTGTTCGTCATGCAGCTGACCTACAACAACCAAAGCCTGCTGGCCAGCGGCTGCTATGAGCGCGAAGACAACGGCATCAGCCGCTTTGGCCGCCAGGTGATCGCCGAAATGAACCGCGTCGGCATGCTCATCGACATGTCCCACAGCGCTGAACGCAGCACCCTGGAGGCCATCGAGCTGTCGAGCCGACCGGTGATCATCTCCCACGCCAACCCGGCCAGCTTCCACGCCGCCAAACGCAACAAGTCCGATGCGGTACTGCGCGGGATCGCAGCATCAGGCGGGCTGCTGGGCTTCAGCACCTACCCGTTTCACCTCAAGGGTGCCTCGGGCTGCAGCCTGGAAAGCTTCTGCGACATGGTCGCGCGCACCGCCGACCTGATGGGCGTGGAGCATATCGGCATCGGCACCGACCTGTGCCAGGCGCAACCGCTGGCCGTGCTGGAATGGATGCGCAATGGCCGCTGGAGCAAGGACAAGGACTACGGCGAAGGCTCCAAGGATAACGCCAACTGGCCAGCGCCCTTGCAGTGGTTCCGCGACAGCCGTGACTTCGGCAACATCGCCCAGGGCCTGCGCGCCCGAGGCTTTGCCGAACAGGATGTGGCCAACATCATGGGCCTGAACTGGTTGCGCCTGCTGGAGACTGCCACCACGGCGCAGGCCTGAGCCCCTTGCACGGACAGCATCCACAATAACAACAATCGCAGGTTCCGGAGGCTTCATGAAAAACCCAACCACCCTGCAGGCTGAAGGCCAGGCCTTGGGCCTGCCAATGGCACGCGACATCGACTGGCCGCTGTTCGTGATCAGCGGCGGGTTCCTCGGCGCCTTCCTCCTGGCGGCACTGATCGACATCGACAGCGTGTCGGCGCTGGTCAACACCCTGTTCGCCTGGTCGACCAGGTTCTTTGGCCTCTACTGGCAAGTGCTGATGCTGGCAACCTTCGCCGTCAGCCTGTTCATCGGTTTTTCCAGATGCGGGCGCGTACGCCTGGGCGGCGTCACCCAGCGCCCGGACATCAGCACCTTCAACTGGATCGCGGTGATCATGTGCGCCCTGCTGGCAGGTGGCGGCGCCTTCTGGGCCGCTGCCGAACCCATGATGCACTTTGCCAGCCCGCCCCCCCTATTCGCCGGCCTGCAGCCGCACAGCGAAGCGGCGGCCACCGCGGCACTGGCGCAATCGTTCGTGCACTGGGGCTTTCTGGCCTGGGCCGTGCTGGGCAGCCTGCTGGCAATCGTGCTGATGCACCTGCACTACGACAAAGGCCTGCCACTGGCGCCGCGCACCCTGCTTTACCCGCTGTTCGGCGAGCGGGCGCTCAAAGGCCCGATCGGCACCCTGGCCGACGCCACCTCGATCATCGCCGTGGTCGCCGGCACCATCGGCCCGATCGGCTTCCTCGGCCTGCAGATCAGCAGCGCCATGCATGCGGTGTGGGGCTTGCCCAACGATATCGTCACCCAGTCGCTGACCATCGTCCTGGTCACGGCCATGTACACCGTCTCGTGCCTGGTGGGACTCAAAGGCATCCGTTTTGTCAGCGAGATCAACGTCTGGCTGATGATCGGCCTGGCGCTGTTCATGGTGGTGTTCGGGCCGACGCTGTTCATCCTCGGCGGCTTCCCGGCGGCTTTTGCCCTGCATGTGGAGCACTTCATCCCGATGGCGATATTCCGCGCCGACCCCAAGTGGCTGGACTGGTGGACGGTGTTCTACTGGGGCTGGTTTATTGGCTACGCGCCGATGGTGGCACTGTACGTCGCGCGGATCTCGCGGGGCCGAACCATTCGCGAGATCATCATGACACTGTCGATCATCGCGCCGCTGGTAACCATGTTCTGGTTCACCGTGGTAGGCGGCACCGGTATCGGCCTGGAGCTGCAAACGCCTGGCATCGTCACCGCCCACGGCACCCAGCCCGAGGACCTGCTGCTGGGGGTGACGCAGAACCTGCCACTGGGTGGCCTGATCAGCGCGCTGTTCCTGTTCCTGAGCTTTATCTCGGTGGCCACCAATGGCGATGCCATGGCCTTCACCGTGGCGCTGGCGATGTCCAGCAACGATAAACCGAAAAAATGGCTGTGCGGTTTCTGGGCCATCGGCATGGGCCTGGCAGCGGTGGTACTGATCACCATCGGCGCTGGCGGCGTGACGGCCCTGCAGTCCTTTATTGTCATTACCGCGGTGCCGGTGTCGCTGGTGATCCTGCCAGCCTTGTGGGATGCAGTGCGCATCGCCCGGCACATGGCCCGCGAACAAGGCGTCTGAACATGATCCATCCAGGTACAACAACAATGCCCAACACCGTGCCTGCAATACCCGCGATGCGCCCTGCCAGCCAGGTCATGGACCTGGCCCGGCTGGGCAGCCACTTCCAGAGCCCGCTGAGCTTCGTGCGCAGCAGCATGCGGCGGATGATGCAGCAGCACTGGCACATCCAGCGCAGCTGCTTCGACCTGGACGGCCAAGGCTTCGGCACCGCGATCTACCGCATCGACACGCCGAATGGCCATTACCACTGCGTGATCTTCTCGGCCTACCTGCCGCCGGAAAAGCGCAGCGACCGGGTCATCGCCGACCAGTGGGACGTCACCTTCGTGCTGGTGAAGGGTGATGTCGATGCCGAGCAACTGGCCGACCTGCAGCGTAACGTGCCGCTGCAGGAGGCTGGCCGCTTCGATGCCCGCGTGCTGGTCCTATCACGGGCCAACCGTAGCTTGCGCAATTTCGACCGGTTCCTGGCGGCGCTGGCGGAGGGGCAACAGCCCGACCCAAGCCAGTTGGCCGAGGTCGGCTACCTGTATCGCACCACGGCAGTGTACGGCAATGGCAAGTTCGGCATCGCCGACTTTGGCTGCCTGCAGGACAACCCGGACTTCAACCAGCCGTTCAGCGCGCAGATGTTCACGGTCTACTTGCTGCGCCACTTCAGCATCGAGCAGATCAACCACATGGCCCAGGCGCTAGACCCGCAGCGGGCAGTGCAACTGGCGCCGGCCCTGCAGCGCTACCTGGGGGTCGGCAACGCGACCGGGTTGGGCATGGCCCCGTTCCTGATCAACCACCCGCAACTGGTGGAACGCTGGATCAGCACCCGGGAAACCGCCCTGGCCCTGGTGTTGGCGCAGCCGGCCGACCCTGACCGGTTGGTGCGCCTGCAGGCACTGCTGGCACGCGCCCGCCTGCATTTGGAACAGTCCCGGACCGAAGACCAACGCCAGCATGAGCAGAACCTGCAAACCTTGGCCGAGCTTGCTTTACTGACCACCTGGCTTGGCGCACAAGCCACCGGCGCGGGCCTTTGGTCGCGCCTGCTGGCCTGGGCTGAGGCACAGGCGGGGGTGGGCTGCCAGGAACTGCTGGCAAGCCTGCTGCTGGAGCTGTACCCCGAGCAGGTCACGCCACTGGCCGAGCACATGGGTGTCAACGAAAGCTGGCAGCTGGACGCGCAGATGCCACTTGGGCAACTGCGCCAGCTCATCGAGCAGCAGTACGGCTGGGCGCTGGGCTACGACTTCAGTGCCGTGGATGCCGAGCACTTCTTCTGGTACCGCTCGGCCGAAAAAGAGGAGCCGCGCCTGGGCATGCGCGCCGAGGAACCGGGGGCCGAAAAAGAAATGCAGCTGGGCATTGCCCGCAATATCCAGCAGTGCCACGCCGCACTGCTGCAACACCTGCAGCTACAGCCCCAGGCGTTGACCGCGCACTTCCTGATCGCCCAACCGGCGTTCAAAGGCACGGTGCGCCGCCTGCAAGGCATGGCACAGACAACCTACGGTGAAATCCGCGCCAACCTGCTGGCCCGGGACATGCTGCCGATTCACCTGCTGCGCTGCAAACTGGCGTTTTTCGGCGCGGGCAAGTTCGACCCCAAGTCCAGCCGCTGGGTGCGTATCACGCTGTTCCAGGGCGCACCACTGGTCAGCGACATCGGCCAACCGTTCGCAGACGACTGGAATTTCGCGGTCATGCCGCAAGGGGAGCGTTGACCATGCGTGTGTCGCTTAACGAAATACAGGTGATGTGCCGCAAGGCCTTCGAAGGCATGGGCTTCGCCCCCGGCGACTGCGAGGATGCCGCCGAGCTGGTGGGCTGGCTGCAATTGCAAGGGCTGGATGGCGTGGGTGCGCTGGAAAAGGCCCTGCTCTACCTGCAAGCCGAAGCCGCCCAGCCGTACGCCTTGAGCCACGAAGATCACGCCCTGCTGGTGATCGACGCCAAGGGCCAGAGCGTGTTGCGCTGCGCCGCAACGGTGGTGGAACTGGCAGCCGCCAAGGCCATGCGCCGTGGTCAGGCCGAGCTGCGCATCCACCACTGCCACAACCGCTTGCTGCTGCTGGGTTACCTGAGCCGGGCGGCTGTGCAGGGGCTGCACGTGCAAGCTCGCTGGGAGGACGCCCGTCAGTGCCACCTGGCCGACTTTACTGCCGGCATTCAGCGCCCGGCACTGCGCAGTGAAGCCCGGCCCGGCACCATTGACGCGGCCGAGCAAAGCGTCACGGTGCTGTTCAGCCGGCCTGGCCAGACCGCAACGGCGCCAGCCAACACGCAGAGCACCTTGCATCAGGGCTTTACAGTCAACGAACACACCTGGCAACGGCTCAAGCAGCTGGCCGAACACATCCTCGTCGAAAGCACCGATGCCTCGCGCCGCCACGGCGCAGGCGGCGGCAGCGATGCTGACTGAAGCCGCTCATCACTCAGGAAACCAACGTATGAAACATGCAATCAAGACCGAGCTGTTCGCCTCCAGGGCCCCCCTGGAATGGGCGGTAGTCGGCAACGGTACGCTGTACACCGCCCAGATCCCCATCGACGCACAGGGCCAGGTGGTTGCTGGCGGCATCGAGGCGCAGGCCCGCCAGACACTGGACAACCTGCGCCATACCCTGGAAGCCGCCGGCAGTTCGCTGGATGCCGTGACCCAGGTGCTGATCTACGTGACCGACCGCCAATACCTGGCCACCGTCAACAGCCTGTATGCCGACTACTTCCAGGCCCCCTACCCTAACCGCGCGGCAATCGTAGTGGCGGGGTTGGCACGCGAAGAAATGCTGGTGGAGCTGGTGGTGTACGCCTGCCTTTGAGGGCCTTGAGGCGCTCGCCTGGGGGTTTTCAGCGCCTGTGTGATCGAGCGCCGCGCGGGCGGCGCTCGATATACGCACCACATCAACCCCAAGACATGCCCCCGGAAGACTTCACTGATTCCCCCGCCAGGCACGGCCTGTGCCCCATCTCGGTTCAAAACCCTCTCCCTGATTAAAACCGCCCTTATTTGATGCATCGGCCAAAGCCGCCCGACAGCGCCGGCCGGCCATGCCCCTCGCATTTCCCGCATTCCCGGCACTGCCAAGCGTGTTCGGCACTTTCATTGCAAAGGCTGTTTGTGCCCAACGCACAGCCAATCAATCGCAACCGAGGCTTACGCCAGACACAGCATCCCCTTACCCGAGCAAGGCAGCACCCTGAAAAACGCAGATGAATCGCAATAAAGCTGCCGGCGACGGCGGCAAGGAGTGGGTATGTCCCGGGCTTTTTTCAATGAAATGTACGAAGCGAACGGCAGTTGCCGCCCGCATTACCAGGAGTTCGCCCGCTGGCTGGCCAACACCCCGCTGGAGCTGCTGGAACAGCGCCGGCGCGAGGCCGACCTGCTGTTTCACCGTGCAGGCATCACCTTCACTTTGTACGGCGATAGCCAGGACACCGAGCGCCTGATCCCCTTCGATATCATCCCGCGCAGCATCCGCGCCAGCGAGTGGCGCACGGTCGAGCGTGGCTGTATCCAGCGGGTGCAGGCCCTTAACCTGTTCCTGCAGGACATCTACCACGACCAGCGCATCCTCAAGGCCGGCATCATTCCGCCTGAGCAGGTACTGGCCAACGAGGGCTACCAGATCGCCATGCAGGGCCTGGACCTGCACCGTGGGCTGTATGCCCATATCGCCGGTGTCGACCTAGTGCGTGACGGCGATGGCAGCTACTTCGTGCTGGAAGACAACCTGCGTACCCCCAGCGGCGTCAGCTACATGCTCGAAGACCGCAAGATGATGATGCGCCTGTTCCCCGAACTGTTTGCCGCCCAGCGTATCGCGCCCATCGACCACTATCCCAACCTGCTGCTGGACACGCTCAAGAGCGCCAGCCCGCTGGATAACCCCACTGCCGTGCTGCTCACCCCGGGCCGTTTCAACAGCGCCTACTTCGAGCACGCCTTCCTGGCCCGGGAAATGGGCATCGAGCTGGTCGAAGGCGCAGACCTGTTCGTGCGTGACGAGCATGTCTACATGCGCACCACGGCCGGCCCCCAGCAGGTGGATGTGATCTACCGCCGGCTGGACGACGACTACCTCGACCCGCTGTCCTTCAACCCTGACTCGACGCTGGGCGTACCGGGGCTTATCTCGGTTTACCGCGCCGGCAATGTGGTGCTGGCCAACGCCGTCGGCACGGGCGTGGCCGACGACAAGTCGATCTACCCGTATGTGGACGACATGATCCGTTTCTACCTGAGCGAAGAGCCGATCCTCAACAACGTGCCCACCTGGCAGTGCCGCAAACCCGCAGACCTGTCCCATGTCCTGGCCCACCTGCCCGAGCTGGTGGTCAAGGAAACCCAGGGCTCCGGCGGCTATGGCATGTTGGTGGGGCCGGCATCGACCAGCGCCCAGATCGAGGATTTCCGGGCGCGTATCAAAGCCCGCCCGCACGCCTATATCGCGCAACCCACCTTGTGCCTGTCGACCTGCCCCACCTTCGTCGACAGCGGCATCGCGCCGCGCCACATCGACTTGCGCCCGTTCGTGCTATCGGGCAGTGAAACGCGCCTGGTGCCTGGCGGCCTGACCCGCGTGGCCTTGCAGGAAGGCTCGCTGGTGGTCAACTCGTCGCAGGGCGGCGGTACTAAGGACACCTGGGTGGTAGAGGACTGAACCATGCTTTCGCGAACCGCTTCCGACTTGTACTGGATGTCCCGCTACCTGGAACGTGCAGAAAACCTCGCACGCATGCTCGAGGTCAGCTATTCGCTGTCGCTGATGCCCCAGGCCGGGCGCAGCGACGGCCATGCCGAACTGGCCATGTCGCTGCTGGCCTCGGGCACGCTGGACGACTACATCCGCCGGCACACCGAGCTCGACACCGAGCGCATGCTGCACTTTTTTGCCCTGGACGCGACCAACCCCAGCAGCATCTATTGCTGCCTGCAGGCCGCCAGGACCAATGCACATGCAGTGCGCGGCCGGATCACTGCCGACATGTGGGAGAACATCAACGCCACCTGGATCGAAATGCGCAACATCGCCAGCAATGGCCTTGGCCGCTATGGCATCAGCCAGTTCTGTGACTGGGTCAAGGAACGCTCGCACCTGTTCCGCGGCGCTACATCCGGCACCATCATGCGTAACGATGCCTACAGTTTCATCCGCCTGGGCACCTTCCTGGAGCGGGCAGACAACACCCTGCGCCTGCTCGATGCACGCTACGAAATGTTCGGCGAGGCCTCCGAAGAGGTCAGCGACAGCTCCGCCCGCGGCTATTACCAGTGGAGCGCCCTGCTGCGCGCGCTTACCTCGTATGAAGCCTTCAACGAAATCTATCGCGGCGCACCCAGCGCCCGGCCGGTGTCCGAGCTGCTGCTGTTGCGGGTGGACGTGCCGCGCTCGCTGCATGCCTGCATCGAGGAACTGGACCTGATCCTGGCCGGCCTGCCGGGCAACAGCGGCCGCGCCGCCCAGCGCATGGCCGCCGAACTGAACGCGCGCCTGCGCTACACCGCCATCGACGAAATACTCGACGCCGGGTTGCACCCTTGGCTGAGCGACTTCATTGGCCGCGTCAACCAATTGGGCCAGGCCGTCCACCACTCCTACCTGGAGGTCGTATGAAACTGTCCATCCGCCACGACACCACCTACAGCTACGCCAGCGACGTGAGCAACAGCATCCAGTTCCTGCGCCTGACGCCGCGCAGCAGCGAACGCCAGCGCATCAATGATTGGCAACTGGACCTGCCCTGCAAGGTCAAGGGCCAGATCGACCCCTATGGCAATATCCTGCATGTGCTGACCCTGGACAAACCCCATGGCCACCTGGCACTGACCGCCCGCGGCCAGGTCGAGATCGACCCGGACTGCGAACAGGAAGTAGAGAGCCAGTCCCCCCTGCCGTTCCTGCGCGGCAGCCACCTGACCCAGGCCGATAACGCACTGATCGCGTTTGCCGCCCAGCAATGTGGCAGCCACCGCGACCGGGCAGCGCTGGTCGGGCTGATGCAAGGCCTGGCCGAGCACATGCCCTACAGCCCCGGCGCCACCTCGGTGGGCACCACGGCCATCGAAGCGTTCAGGGGTGGCGCCGGCGTGTGCCAGGACCACACCCACGCCTTCCTGGCCTGCGCCCGCAGCCTGGGGGTGCCGGCACGCTATGTGTCCGGTTACCTGTGCACCGAGGACGAACAGCACCTGGCCAGCCATGCCTGGGCCGAGGCCTGGGTCGACGACGCCTGGTACAGCTTCGACATCACCAACCGCCTGACCCGGCCAGAACGTCACCTGAAGCTGGCGGTCGGCCTGGACTACCTGGACGCCTGCCCGGTCAGGGGCGTACGCCGCGGTGGTGGCGCCGAAGCCATGCAGGCCAGCGTCCACGTACATCGCCAGTGACGGGTTTGCTGCAGGCCGGTCTTGCCGCACGGTGCGGCAAGACCACTCCACTCGCAACACAAGGGAAACCGCATGACTTACTGCGTCGCCATGCACCTGGAGGCCGGGCTTGTCTTCATCAGCGACTCACGCACCAACGCCGGCATCGACCAGATCTCCACCTTTGCCAAGTTGTTCGTTTTCAGCCTGCCGGGCGAGCGGCTGATCGTGCTGCAGACCGCCGGCAACCTGGCAACCTCGCAGTCGGTGGTGAACCTGCTGCGCCAGCGTACCCAGGGCAGCGGCCCTCATCTGCTGAACGTTGCCACGCTCTACGACGCTACGGTGCTGGTTGCCGACACCCTGCGCGAAGTGGTCAGCCGTGACCGCAGCAAGCTTACTGCCGACGTCGACCTGAGCAGTTCATTCATTGTTGGCGGCCAGATAGCCGGCGGGCCCATGGCCATCTACAACGTCTATGCACAAGGCAATTTTTTCCAGGCCACGCCGGATACCCCGTTCCTGCAACTGGGCGAAAGCAAGTACGGCCGGCCAATCCTCGACCGCAACCTGGACTACCGCACCCCGCTCGATGAAGCGCTGCGCTGCGGCCTGATTTCGTTCGACTCCACCATCCGCAGCAACCTGTCGGTGGGCATGCCGCTGGACTTGCTGGTGTACCGCAATAACAGCCTGGAAAGCATGACCCGTCAGCGCATCACCAGCGACGATGCCTATTACCAGCAGATTCGCAGGCAGTGGAGTGACGGTCTGAAAACCCTGCTGGCCGAACTGCCAGCGCCGCCTTATGGCTGAATGAGCGAACAGCCCGGAATCTCTGCTGCCTGTACCGGCCTCTTCGCGGGTAAACCCGCTCCCACAGGTATTGTGCAAATCCTCAAGATTGTGATGATCCTGTGGGGAGCGAATTTACCCGCGAAGAGGCCAGCACAGGCGACATGTCAATGAAGCCAGAGTGCAAAACTGCGGGCTCAGTAGACAGGTTTCAATGGGAAAGCCACGCGGGTTATCCTGCCCCCCTCACCCCTGTCACGAGACTGTCATGTCGTCCGCTGCCACACCGGTGCAAACCCACCGCGCCGACCAAGACTCGCGCAATGCCGCCCAGGTGCTCAGCCTGTGCCTGCCCAGTGACGTACTGCTCTACCTGCTGCTGCCGATGTACGCAGCCGATTTTGGCGTGACCCTGGCCGAGGCTGGCATTCTGCTGGCGGCCAACCGCCTGGTGCGCATCATCGGCTACGGCTGGGTAGTGCGTTTCTATGCCCGCCACGGTGACCGCGCGGCCTGCAGCCTCGCCGCCTTCGCCGCCGCCGTGTGTGCACTGGGCAACGCGGTGCTGACCGGTTTCGCCGCGCTGCTGGTGCTGCGCCTGGTCTGGGGCCTGTGCTTCGCCACCTTCAACCTCAGCACCCAGACCCTCGCCACCGCTGAAGCACAAGGCGCGGCGCGGCGTGCCGGGCGTTCGCGGGCGAGCATTTCCATCGGGCCAATGCTGGCCTTGCCCCTGGGTGCGCTGATGGCCCAGGCCTACGGCCCGCGCAGTGTGTTCTTCGTGCTCTGCATCAGTGCCCTGTTCGGGCTGTGGCGTGCACGTGCCCTGCCCAGCACCGGCCACCCGGTCGCCAGCCGGGGTGGCCGGCGCCTGCGCCTGCCAGACAGCATTGCCACCTGGTCCTTCATCGAAGGGGTGGCCCTGGACGGCCTGTTCATCTTTGGCCTTTCGCTTTACGCACAAACCCACCTGGGTGAGTCCGGAGTGCTGGCAGCGGGTGTGCTGATGGCGGTGCGCTACCTCAGCGAAATGCTCTTCAGCCCCTTCGGTGGGCGCCTGGCCGACCGCTTCGGGCCGCTGCGCATGCTGGTGGTGCTGTCACTGGCCACGTCGATGGCGCTGCTGCTGTTTGGCAGCCACTGGCTGTTCATCGGCGCCTTCTTCGTGCTGGTGCTACGTGCCCTGCAACTGCCGCTGGTGATGACACTGGTCGCCCTGCGCAACCCGCAACAACGCATCCAGGCCCTGGCCGGCAATGCCATATGGCGCGACATCGGCGCTGGGCTCGGGCCGATGCTTGCGGGGGTATTGCTGCCGCAGGTACCGGCGATCTGGGCCTATGCCGGGGCGGCACTGGCGGTTGCCGTGGCAGCCTTGAACTGTGCCTGGTCGGCGCGGCATTGAGCGCTGGCGCCATGCATGACATGGGCTCACCTGTTGGATGAAGAGTGATCGTTTGAACCACACGGGCTACTGCACTTCAATTGGGTGCTGTACTGCTATTAGGTGAAATCATGATTCACGGAAAAACCCTGGAAGCCTGGCAACAAAGCCACCCGATCATCGCCGAGCTGGTGGCCCTGAAGCCAACCAGCTGGTTCAACCCTGGTATCGCCAAGGCTGCAGAAGCCCTGCGCGACGTGGGCCTGACGGCGGCCGACGTGCAAGCCACCAGCGCGCGGCTGCAGCGGTTCGCGCCCTACCTGGCCACCGTGTTCCCCGAGACGGCAGCGGCCGGCGGGGTCATCGAGTCGCACATTACCCCGCTGCCACAGCTGCGCCAGCTGCTTGTCCGGGAGGGATCGCTGCAGAACGTGGGCAGCCTGTGGCTCAAGGCGGACAGCGACTTGCCTATCTCCGGCTCCATCAAAGCCCGGGGCGGCATCCATGAAGTGCTCAAGCACGCCGAGGACCTGGCCCTGGCGGCCGGCTTGATCACGCCCACGGATGACTACACCAAACTGGCGAGCGACCAGGCCCGCGCATTCTTCAGCCAGTACAAGATCGCAGTGGGCTCGACCGGCAACCTGGGGCTGTCGATTGGCATCATGAGCGCCAAGCTGGGCTTCCAGGTGAGCGTGCACATGTCGTCTGACGCCAGGCAATGGAAGAAGGACAAGCTGCGGGCCAACGGCGTCACGGTGGTCGAACACGCCTCCGACTACAGCGTGGCGGTCGAGCAAGGCCGCCAGCAGGCGGCATCAGACCCCAGCTGTTACTTTGTCGACGACGAAAACTCCCCGCAGCTGTTTCTCGGCTATGCCGTGGCCGCCGAACGGTTGGCGCGGCAATTCGACTAGGCGGGCATCCAGGTAAACGCAGATCATCCATTGTTCGTGTACCTGCCGTGCGGCGTAGGGGGCGGCCCAGGCGGTGTTGCGTTCGGGCTGAAGCTGGTATTCGGCGATGCGGTGCACTGCATCTTCGCCGAACCTACACATTCCCCCTGCATGCTGCTGGGTGTCTATACCGGCCTGCACGATGAAACCAGCGTGCAGGACTTCGGCATCGACAACATCACCGCCGCCGACGGCCTCGCGGTCGGGCGCCCATCAGGGTTTGTCGGCAAAGCCATGCAGCGCCTGATCGATGGTTACTACACCGTGACCGACGAAGAACTGTACCGCTTGATGGTCATCGCCCATGAGCAAGACAAGGTCAAACTGGAACCCTCTGCCCTGGCCGGCGTACCCGGTATGCTGCGGGTGCTGCAAGCAGGCGAGTACCTGGCTCGCCAGGGCTTCACCCCAACCCAGCTGCAGCAGGCTACCCACCTCGTCTGGGGGACGGGTGGCAGCATGGTGCCGAACGATGAATTCAATGCCTATCTGGCGAAAGGGCGTAGCGTGCAGGCGACGCCGTGAAACTCAATGGCTCGCACCTGGGCAGCCTGCATGTCTTTCTGGTGGCGGCACGGCACTTGAGCTTCTCGCGCGCCGCCGATGAGCTGTGCCTGACCGCCAGTGCCGTGAGCCATCGCATCAATCGCCTGGAAGATGAGCTGGCGCTCAAGCTGTTCCACCGCATGCCGCGCAAGGTCAGCCTCACCGAAGACGGCGAGCGCCTGTTCGCGGTCATGCAACGGACCATGGATGAGTTAAGCGAGGCCGTGCAGGAACGTGCTCACGCCGAAGTCGCCGGCCAGTTGACGTTGTATGTGCGCCCGTCAGTCGCACAATGCTGGCTGGTGCCGCGGCTGGCGCAGTTCACCGCCCGCTACCCTGATATCCAGCTGGATATCAGGGTGGGCAACGAGAGCATCGATTACCGCACACGCAAGATCGACCTGGTGCTGTGTTATTCGGATGGCCATCATCCGGGGTTGCAGAGCATCCACTTGATGGACGAGCGGATCGCCCCGGTGTGCTCCCCCCGTTACGCAGAAACCCATGCACTGACCGGTGACCTGCACCCGCTGGATCACTGCACCGCCTTGCATGACGTGGCGGCTTGGGACAACGCTGCATTCGATGCAGAATGGCAGCTCTGGGCCAGCACCACAGGTGCGGGTATCAGCCTCCCGCGCCGATTCCTCACATTCGATCGCTCCGACCTGTGCACGCTCGCCGCGCTGAATCACGTAGGCATCGCCATTGGCCGCGAACAGCTGGTCAAGGATCGCATTGCACGAGGTGAGCTGGTTTTGCCGTTCGGTGGTTTCGTCGACACCCCCAACTATGGCTATTACCTGGTCTACCCGCATCATGACCCGATGCCCAAACGCCTGCAGGTGTTGATCGACTGGCTCTTGAAAGAAGCCTGCACTGACCTTTAGCAGCGGCCAGTGCAGGCCCAAGGACTAGGTCAGGCGCGGATACACTGGGCAAACGGGCGGGGAGATATCCGAGCCGGTAGGGTTGTGGCACACCGACTGGATGAGGAACAAACGGGGCCAGTTCAGCCTGTGTCATGTCCAAAGCCTCAACAACGCCGCGAACCCGCGTTACAGGTTCGCAGCGTTCCGCGTTCACAGCCGTGGCTCAGGCTATCAGCAAGGAATGCCCGCCAGCGGCCAGACAGGTGCTTGCGTCGCTTTGGCCATGGTGCGTTTTCGCGCCCACTGGGTCAGTGCGGCCATCAGGGCAAAGCCGAGCAGGATCATGACGGGATAGGCCAAGTAACTCATGCCTTTTTCAAGGTAGTCGGTACCGATGACGGCAGCCCCGGTGAGCCACAAGAACATCAAGGCGTTCGTCTTTCCTGAGCAAAAGCACCGACCAGCGGCATTTAAAGCAGCATTAGTTAGCTTGCTAACTTCTTGCAGGCTGACCGAACGGTAAAGTTTTCTGATAACTGGGTCCACACTTCGCAACGGGCGCAGGCTTCAAGCAAATGCAGTAACCGCGCCCCCAATGAGCCCCGCACAATCAATGCTCCTGCAGCAACTGGCTCAATACCGCGCGCAATTTCCCAGGCTTGACCGGTTTGTTCAGTAGCGGCGCCCCCAGTTTCTGCAAGCCCCGCCGGCATTGATCGCTGCGGTCGGCGGTGATGATCACCGCCGGTATGGCAACCGCAAAATGCTCACGCAAATACCTGACCACCTCGCAACCCACCACGCCATGGTCCAGGTGGTAGTCGGCCAGGATCAGTTCCGGGGCCTGCCCCTGCAAGGCCAGCAAGGCACCTGCCTGGTCGGTCGCGGTCACCACTTCGCAGCCCCACTGCCCAAGCAGCGCGCCCATGCTCTCGAGGATGCTCACTTCGTTGTCCAGTACCAACAGGCGGCGGCCCGGTAGCGGGTTGCCGACGCTTGGCAACGGCACGGCCTGGTGAGCGGCCAGCGGCACCTCTTTACCCAGCGGAACCTCGATGCTGAACACCGAGCCACGCCCCGGCCACGAACGTACCTCAATCTGGTAGCCGAGAATCTTGGCTATCCGCTCGACGATGGCCAACCCCAGCCCCACGCCCTTGCGATCCGCTGCGCGGCCGACATCCAGTTGGTTGAACTCAAGAAAGATCGCCTGTAACCGGTCTTCGGCAATACCCCGCCCGGTATCCCACACTTCCAGCCGCAAATGACCACCCCGGCGCCTTGCCCCCAGCAAGATCCGGCCGTCGTCGGTGTAGCGGCAGGCGTTGCTGAGGAAGTTGCGCAGGATACGTGTCATCAGCCGCAGGTCAGTGCTGATGGCACAGTCCGGGATGCGCGCATGCAGCTTGAGGCCTTCCGCATCGGCCACCGAGCGGAACTCCGAGACCAGTGGTGCGAACAACTCGTCGAGGCGGTACACGGCCACGTCCGGCTTCACCGCTGCCTGGTCGAGACGGGAAATGTCCAGCAGGTCGGTCAGCAAGTCTTCGGCGCCCTCAAGGGCCTGGTGGGTACGCTCCACCAGCACGTGCTCGGCCTCTGGCAATGGCCGCTCGCGCAAGGTGGAGATCAGCAGGCGGGCGGCGTTCAGCGGTTGCAGCAGGTCATGGCTGGCGGCGGCCAGGTATTTGTCCTTGCTGCGGTTGGCAGCTTCTGCAGCATCGCGGGCCTCCAGCAACTCATCGGTACGCGCAGCAACCCGTTGCTCCAGCTCGTCATTGAGCTGTTGCAGGCGTTGCTGGGCCAGCTTGCGTTCGGTGATGTCGGCGACAAAACCCTCCACCAGCCCCTCCTGCCCGGGCTTGAGCAGCAGGTTCATCAGCACATCGAGGTGGCTGCCGTCCTTGCGCCGCAAGCGGGTTTCATAGCCGTGCAGGCTACGCTCACGGGCGAGGATCGCGGTAATCGCCTGCAACTCCTCGGCACCGCCGTCGAACAGGTTGGCGGCCAGGTCCGTCAGGGAAAACAGCACCGCTTGCGGGTCGCCGTAGCCCAGCATGCGCGCCAGCGCCGGATTGGCGGCACGCATGCCGTCCTGCAGGCTAGCCTGGAAAATCCCGTGCACGGCATTTTCGAACAGCCACTTGTAGCGGTTGCGCTCGGCCTCCAGCTCGTCCAGGCGGGCGGAAAGCTCCGGGTAATGGCTTTTGCGTGCCGAGTGGTCGCCCAGCCCCAACAGCCCGGCCAGTGCCCGCTGCTGCTCGTCAGAGGGCCTCGCCATAAACGACCTCGACATCACGCTGGCTCGACGCACGGGGGTTGGTGAGGATGCACGGGTCATCCATCGCATGTTGCGACAGGAACGGAATGTCTGCGGTGCGCACCCCGTGCAGGCCCAGGGTTTCATGGAAGCCGATGGCGTGCTTCAGGGCAATCAGGTGCTCCACCAGGCGCCCGCAGATCTGCCGGTGGTTGAGGCCGCGGCAATCAATACCGAACACCTCGGCAATCACCTTGAAGCGCTCTGGCGCCGAGCTGTAGTTGAACGCCACCACGTGCTCCACCAGCACCGCGTTGCACAAGCCATGGGGCAAGTCGAGGAAGCCGCCCAGGCTGTGGGACATGGCGTGAACCGCGCCCAGAATCGCGTTGGAGAACGCCAGCCCCGCCTGCATGCTGCCCAGCATGATCTTCTCGCGCAGGGCGATATCGGTGGGGTTGGCGATCATCTCCACCAGGTTGCCGTTGATCAGGCGCATGGCTTCCAGCGCATGGGGGTCGGTCAGCGGGCCGTGGCCGGTGGAAACAAAGGCTTCAATGGCATGCACCAGCGCATCGATACCGGTGCAGGCCGACAGGAACGGGTCCATGCTCAGGGTAGTTTGCGGGTCGATCAGCGACACGTCCGGCACCACCGCCTTGCTGACGATGGAGAACTTCATGCGCTCCTGCTGGTTGGAGATGATCACGAACTGCGAAACGTCCGCCGAGGTGCCGGCCGTGGTCGGGATCAGGATCAGCGGGGGGCTGGGCACGCGGATCATGTCCACGCCTTCGAATTCGAGGATGCTGCGCCCGTGGGCCACCACGATACCGATGGCCTTGCCGCAATCCATCGGGCTGCCGCCACCGACGGCGACGATAACATCGCAGTGGTTCTGCCGGTAGATCTCGGCGCCGAGCATCACCTCTTCGACCCGCGGGTTGGGCGACACGGCCGTATACAGGCAGTAATCGATGCCCTGGGCCTGCAAGCTGGCCTCCACGTCCGCCACCCAGCCGGCGGCGATCACGCCGGGGTCGCTGACCACCAGCACCTTGCGGGCACCGAAGGTTTTCGCGTAATTGGCGACGTTATGCCGGCAGCCGGCACCAAAGATGATTTCAGGCGATACGAACTTGCGAAGCGGGCTGAAACTCTGGCTCATTGGCAAGCCTGTTCTTATTGTTCTGGAAGGTAACCGCCAGCGTAAAGCATCCCGCAGCGAAAGCAACCAGACCAATGAGCAGCACTGGCTCAGTCACGGGCAGTCAGAGGAACCGGCCACCGTAGTGATGGCCGGGTGGCACATCAACGGTTGGCGAAATACATCGTCACTTCAAAGCCGATGCGCAGGTCGGTAAAGGCAGGTTTATTCCACATGGGCAGTCCTCTTCTTGTGCCGGGGGAGTCCGGTAGATGCATTAATGCACGGGGGGCGCGAGGGCCGAATGCTACTTTGGAAGGAACTTGCGGGGTGCGTTGGTAGGGAATTTCGTTTCCTGTGCCGGCCTCTTCGCGGGCATGCCCGCTCCCACAGGGATTGCCCAGCATTCAAACCCTGTGCGATCCCTGTGGGAGCGGGCGAGCCCGCGAAAAGGCCGCGCTGCGGTCTAGAAGAAGCCCAGCGGGTTGATGTCGTAGCTTACCAACAGGTTCTTGGTCTGCTGGTAGTGGTCGAGCATCATCTTGTGGGTCTCACGGCCCACGCCAGACTTCTTGTAGCCGCCAAACGCTGCATGGGCCGGGTACAGGTGGTAGCAGTTGGTCCACACGCGGCCGGCCTTGATGCCGCGGCCCATCCGGTAGGCGCGGTTGATGTCGCGGGTCCACAGGCCGGCGCCCAGGCCAAACTCCGTGTCGTTGGCAATCGCCAGCGCTTCGGCTTCGTCCTTGAAGGTGGTCACGCCCACCACCGGGCCGAAGATTTCTTCCTGGAACACACGCATCTTGTTGTTGCCTTTGAGCAGGGTCGGCTGGATGTAGTAACCGCTGCCCAGGTCGCCCTGCAGCCGCTCGGCACCGCCGCCGGTGAGCAGCTGCGCGCCCTCCTCCTTGGCAATCTGCAGATAGGACAGAATCTTGTCGTATTGCTGCTCCGAAGCCTGGGCGCCAACCATGGTATCGGTGTCCAGCGGGTTGCCCCGCGTTATCTTGGCGATCTTCTTCATCACCTCGGCCATGAATGGCTCGTAGATCGATTCCTGGATCAGTGCCCGTGACGGACAGGTGCACACCTCGCCCTGGTTGAAGAACGCCAGCACCAGGCCCTCGGCTGCCTTCTCGATGAACGCGGGCTCGGCCTGCATGATGTCTTCGAAGAAGATATTCGGCGACTTGCCGCCCAGTTCGACGGTGGACGGGATGATGTTCTCGGCCGCGCATTTCATGATGTGCGAACCCACCGGGGTGGAGCCGGTGAAGGCGATCTTAGCGATGCGCTTGCTGGTGGCCAAGGCCTCGCCGGCCTCACGGCCAAAGCCCTGGACGATGTTCAACACGCCCGCCGGCAGCAGGTCGGCGACCAGCTCGGCAAAAATGGTGATCGACAGTGGCGTCTGCTCGGCCGGCTTGAGCACTACACAGTTGCCGGCGGCCAGGGCCGGGGCAAGCTTCCAGGCGGCCATCAGCAACGGGAAGTTCCAGGGGATGATCTGCCCGACCACGCCCAGCGGCTCATGGATGTGATAAGCCACGGTGCCTTCGTTGATTTCGGCCGCGCCGCCCTCCTGGGCACGGATGCAACCGGCAAAATAGCGGAAGTGGTCCGCTGCCAGCGGCACGTCGGCATTGAGCGTTTCGCGCACCGCCTTGCCGTTGTCCCAGCTTTCGGTGACGGCCAGCACTTCCAGGTTCTGTTCGATACGGTCGGCAATCTTCAGTAGCAGCAGGGCGCGGTCTTGCACCGAGGTCTTGCCCCAGGCTTCGGCGGCTGCGTGTGCGGCGTCCAGGGCGCGGTCGACGTCCTGGGCAGTGGAACGCGGGAATTCGGCAATCGGCTGGCCATTGACCGGCGAGCTGTTGGTGAAGTACTGGCCAGCCAACGGTTGCACGAACTCGCCATTGATGAAGTTGCCATAACGTGGCTTGAAGGATACGACGGCGCCTGGGGTTCCGGGTTGTGCGTAGATCATGCTGAGCCTCTGCGGGTCGATGCCTGTCCCACGACAGGCGATGGACCGATGGTAAGAAGCCCCGCGTGCCAGGCGAATCCATCGTTGGCAGCGGGGCTCTCGTCATTTGGTAGTAGGGCCGCTTGCCTCAGGCCACTGCTTTACGGCTTGGCGCTTGCCGTTTGCTGCAGCTGCTTGGGTAGCTTGAAGGTCCAGAGCATGCCGCCCTGGTTGAAGTCCTTTACCCGCTTGGCCACTTCGCCACCCCACAGCGGTACCGCGCCGCCCCAGCCGGAGACCACCGACACGTATTGCTCGCCGTCCATTTCCCAGGTCACGGGCGAGCCAAGCACGCCGGAGCCGGTCTGGAATTCCCAGACCTTGTCGCCGGTCTTGGCGTTGAAGGCCTGCAGGAAGCCTTCCGGCGTGCCGGTGAACACCAGGTTGCCCTTGGTGGTCAGCACCCCGCCCCACAGCGGCGCGTAGTTCTTGTGCCGCCACACTTCCTTGCCACTGATCGGGTCGATGGCACGCAGCACGCCGATGTAGTCTTCGTTGAGCGGTTTGATGGTGAAGCCGGCGCCGAGGAACGCCGCGCCTTTCTTGTAGGCGATGCCTTCGTTCCAGATGTCCATGCCCCACTCGTTGGAGGGCACGTAGAACAGCCCGGTGTCCTTGTTATAGGCCATCGGCATCCAGTTCTTGGCGCCGAGGAACGCCGGGGCGACGAACACCGAACTGCCCTTGGCTTCGCTGCCGGGTGCGCCTGGGCGGCTGGCGTCGTTGTAGATTGGCCGGCCGTCCTTGTCCAGGCCGGTGGCCCAGGTGATCTTGTCGACGAAGGGGAAGCCGCGAATGAACTTGCCGTTGGTGCGGTCCAGCACGTAGAAGAAGCCGTTGCGGTCGGCCGTGGCAGCGGCCTTGACCTCCTTGCCGCCATCCTTGTAGTTGAACGAGATCAGTTCGTTGACGCCGTCGAAGTCCCAGCCGTCATGCGGCGTGCTCTGGAAGTGCCACTTGATGGTGCCGTCGTCAGGGTTCAGCGCCAGGCGCGACGAGGAATACAGGTTGTCTCCGGGGCGCAGGTGCGAGTTCCACGGTGCCGGGTTGCCGGTACCGAACAGGATCAGGTTGGTTTCCGGGTCGTAGTAACCGCCCAGCCAGGGCGCAGCGCCGCCGGTCTTCCAAAGGTCCCCGGGCCAGGTCTTGCCCGCCTCGCCGCCGGAAATACCGTTTTCGATGGCCTTGCCGTCCTTGTACACGTAGCCCATGTGCCCTTCCACGGTGGGGCGCATCCACAGCAGCTCGCCGTTTTCCGGGTTGTAGGCCTGGATCTTGCCCACCACGCCGAACTCGCCACCGGCGACGCCGGTGATCAGCTTGCCGTTGACGATCATGGGCGCGGCGCTGATGGAATAGCCTTCCTTGTGGTCGGCCACCTTCTTGCTCCAGACCACCTTGCCGGTGTCCTTGTTCAGGGCCACCAGTTTGGCGTCCAGGGTGCCGAAGAACACCAGGTCGCCGTACAGCGCCACGCCGCGGTTGATCACGTCGCAGCAGGGGCGGATGTCATCCGGCAGGCGTGCATCGTATTGCCACAGTTTCTTGCCGGTGCGCGCATCCACGGCGAACACCCGCGAGTAGGAACCGGTCAGGTACATCACCCCATCCTTGATCAGCGGCTGGGCCTGCTGGCCGCGTTGTTTTTCACCACCGAAGGAGAACGCCCAGACCGGCCGCAGTTCCTTGACGTTGTTGGCATTGAGCAGGTCCAGCGGGCTGTAGCGCTGGCCCTGCACACCCAAGCCATTGGTCACGATCTGCTGCGGGTTCTTCGGGTCCTGGAGGATTTCTTCATTGCTGACAGCGGCGTGGGCTGCACCGGCAAGCAGCATGGCGCTGAGCACCAGGCTCACGGCGAACATGGGGCGACGCGGGGATCGGGTCATGACGGCTACCTTTGGTTTTTTTGTTGTGCCCGGGAAAATTTCCCGGTGTGCCGGGAATTCTTGGTTGCCGCCAGTTCGCCAACAATTGCCCGCTGTGCGGAGTTTTCTAGTTCCTTGGTACAGGGCTGCGTCCCCAAGACAAGCGCGATCCCTTTGGGATAGCGTCAGGGGTTGGCGTCGACCCGCTGGAGTTGTTGGCGTTCGTAGCGGGGATACAGATGGCTGACACTGCGAATCAGCTCATAACGGGTCAGGGTGATCCCGGCAAAGCGTTCAGGGATGGGGCTGCGGATCATCTCGGCCATGTCGTCGCCACGCGCCGCGCCGTCGCGCATCAGGCCATCCAGCCAGCCCAGGTAATCACGCATCTGTGCAAACGGCCGGGCATCGCTGGCCACCGGCCCGTGCCCGGGCACAAGCAGCTTCCAGGGCAAGGCTTGCAGGGTGTCCAGGTCCTTCTGCCACACCTCTAGCCCCGGGCTGTTGGGGGTGGTCAAGGCACGCTCGTAGAAAACCAGGTCGCCAGCGAACAGTACGCCGGTCTTCTCATCCAGAATCGCCAGGTCGGCGCCGGTATGCCCGCCTAGCTCCAGCAACCGCAGGCGGTGCCCGCCCACCTCGTGGATACCCGGCTGCAGCACCTGGGTAGGCAGCACCACTTCGGTGCCGCGCATCCAGTCGCCGACCAGGCGGTACATGTTCTCGGCCATGGCCTCGCCCTGCTGGCGCAGCAAGTCGCCGGTACCGGCCAAGGCGCCAATAGGCACATCGGCAAAGGCCTGGTTGCCCAGTACATGGTCAGGGTGATGATGGGTCAGCAGCACCTCCAGCACCGGCTTGTCGGTGGTGGCGGCAATCGCCTGGCGTAACGCGTCGCCGTAACGCTTCGATGGCCCGCTGTCGATCACAACCACACCGCTGTCGGTGACAATGAACGCGGTATTGACGATATTACCGCCATTGGCCTTGCCGAAGTTGTCAGTGCTGCCCTCCAGTAGCCAGGTGCCCTCCGCTATCTGCCGGGGCGCAAGCCGATAGTCCAGGTCTGCCTGGGCCGGCAGCCCCAGGCACAGCAGCAACAGCATCATCCAACGCATGAAGAGCGCCTCTGGTCAGGGGTGAAATCGGGCAATGGGCTCAGGGCACTGCCGCTTCGAACTGGTTGCCGCTGTTGTCCTGCAACAGCAGCCGGGTCGGCCCGGCGCCCTGGATATCGAAGCCCAGGCTGGGGTTTTCGCTGACCGCCGGGTACAGCTCGAGGCTGGCCAGGCGCTGGCCGTTCGCGTCCTGCAACTCGGCATGGTTGAGGAAGAACTCGGGAATACCGCTGACCAGGCCGTTGTCCATCGGGTGGGCCACCTGCAGGCGCAAGCGGCTGCTGTCGCCACGCGGGTAGCGCCCGCCCAGCACTTCACCGAGGTGTTCTTCCCAGCCGGGTTGGGTGCGCACCACGCTGGGCGCGGTACAGCCGCCGCCGGCGGCATCGATCAGGGTTGAGCCGACGTGCCACAGGCCGTCGCGTGTCAGCACAGCGGCGCGCAGCGGCGTGGCCTGTTCGATGCGGATGCGGATCGACAACCAGGGCAACACGCGCTCGCCGGGCTGAAAGTCGACAATCCGCGGCAATGGGTTGAGTTCGGCCCAGGCGATTATCCGCACCACCTCGCCAGCGAATGCCCGGGCGTCGATCTCCAGCGGCACCTGCCGTGCGTCCTCGGCAAAGGGCGGCGCCAGCAGCTTGACCCGGTCATCGAAGACGAACGCGGCCTGGCCCAGCAACTGCTTGTGGTAGAAGTCCCACATCACCGAGGGCACCGGGTCCGTCTGCGGGGCTGGGGTGGCAGCCTGGGCTGACCAGGGTATGCAGCAGGCCAGCAGGAAAGTCGCTTTCAAGTTCATGATCCGCTCCCATGGATCAACACAGGATCTTCAGGGGTACCAAGGCCACTGTGGGAGCGGGTTCACCCGCGAAGAATCCGACGCGGTGCATGGCACCGGCTTCGCCGGTGTTCGCGGGTAAACCCGCTCCCACAGGGTGTTGTGTTGCCTGCGCGAATCCGCGGGCCTGGGCAATTTGTTACTGATACATCTCCGGTACCTCGTAACGCAGGCCGTAAGCGGCATACATCGCCTTGAGCCGGCCATCGCGGATCATCGCCTCAAGGGCCTCCTCCACGGCATAGGCCAGCTGACGGTTGCTTTCATGGACGGCCATGCCGATTTCCCAGGCCTGCTTGCCCAGGTTGGGGTAGGCGTTTTCCGCCAGGGCCAATTGCGGGTCGGCGGCCTGGTGCAGCTGCCAGTCAACTTCGCCACGCATCGCCATCACCGCGTCCACCTGGCCAGCCTGCATGGCGCTGAACGCCTGCTGTACACCGGGGTAATGATGGGTTTTGGCACTGAGCATGCCGTTGAACACCGAAGTCAGGTAGAACGATGGCACGCTGTCCACCTCGACCCCGATCGGGTGCTGCTGGAACACCGCCACACTGCCCACCGACTTCAGACGACGCTGGTCGTAGGCCACCTGCCAGCGCTCTTGCTGATAAGGGCCGAACATCACCACCTGGGCGTTTTCCAGCTCGCCCAGTTCGTTACGTCTTTGCGCGTAGGCGTGGTCGTAGGGCACCCTCATCATCAGGTCGGCCAACTGCTGGTGGCGCAGCGGGCTGCCACGCCAGATGTAATCGCGCAGGTCATCGTCGAGTTTTTCCCCGGCCGGCGCCCAGATCAGTTGCAAGCGCACCCCCAAGGCGGTGGCCAACGCCTGCGCCAGCTCCACATCGACACCCCGGGGCTTGCCGTGGTCCTCGAAACTGTAGGGCGCGAAATCCTTGTACACCGCCACCTTCAGTTCGCCAGCGGCGATGATCGCGTCGTAGTTGCGCACCTGCGCCTGGGCCGTCGCGCACCACAGCAGCAGGCTACAAAGCCACACCGCAAACAGACGCATGGCCGTCACTCCTCGACGTGCACGCTGTCCAGGTAGGTGCGCACCGCCCACAGGGCTTCCTGGCTGAGGTAATCGGCCATCTTCGGCATGTACACACGGCCATCGCGGACCGCGCCATGGCGTACCCGTTCGACAAACCATTCATCCCCGGCGTCACCGGCATCGAGCATGCGTAGGTCGGGGGCGATACCGCCGGACTTGGCCTCCAGGCCATGGCAGGCAGCGCAATTCTGGTTGTAGGCCGAGGCGCCGATTTCCACGGCCTTGTCGTGCTCGGGCGAGCTGCGGTAAGGGTTTACTGCCGCCCAGCCGTCGCCGTCCAGGCTTACACCGGCGTCCTTGATCGGGGTCAGGCCCTTGGTCTCCACCGCCTGGGGCACCACGTTGCCATGGGCAAAAGCGGTACTGGTCAGCACCGCCGCAGCCAGCAGCCCTGCAGCAAGCAACACATTGCGTTTTGTTGTCATTGTTATGCCCTCACCATTGCACGCAAAGCCTCAACCACAGAGGCCGTGCCGCCATCTTAGAAACAGCTTGCGAATGGTCGAATGCTGCTTTGGTGGCCGGGCCTTACTCCCTTGGTAGTAGGGCTTGTGGCGAAGGGCCAATTGAGGTGCCGTTCGGGAACTATTCCCGGCAAGGGCGGGACTTTTTCCGTATCCCGCGACAGCGCCCCCGCCCCACCCTGTGCAGGCCAAAACCTCCACTGGGAACTGCAACCATGACAATAAGATCGCTACCCGCCCTTTCCCCTCTGGCCCTGAGCGTGCGCGTCCTGCTACTGGCCGGTGGCCTGGCCCTGGGCAATGTGGCAACAGCGGCCACTGCACCTGCTGCACCTGCCGGCAAGAGCGTCACCTGGGAAGACATCGCCAACGACCACCTGACCACCAAGGACGTGCTGCAGTACGGCATGGGCACCAATGCCCAGCGCTGGAGCCCGCTGGCCCAGGTCAATGACCAGAACGTGTTCAAGCTGACTCCGGCCTGGTCGTACTCCTTCGGCGACGAGAAGCAGCGCGGCCAGGAATCCCAGGCTATCGTCAGCGACGGCGTGGTCTACGTCACCGGCTCGTACTCGCGGGTGTTTGCCCTCGATGCCAAGACCGGCAAACGCCTGTGGACCTACAACCACCGCCTGCCCGACAACATTCGCCCGTGCTGCGACGTGGTCAACCGCGGGGCGGCCATCTTCGGCGACAAGATCTACTTCGGCACCCTGGACGCGCGGCTCATCGCCCTCGACAAGCACACTGGCAAAGTCGTGTGGAACAAGAAGTTCGGCGACCACAGCGCCGGCTACACCATGACCGGCGCCCCGGTGCTGATCAAAGACAAGACCAGCGGCAAGGTGCTGCTGATCCATGGCAGCTCGGGCGATGAATTCGGCGTGGTCGGCCAGTTGTTCGCGCGCGACCCGGACACCGGTGAAGAAGTGTGGATGCGGCCCTTCGTCGAGGGCCACATGGGCCGCCTGAACGGCAAGGACAGCACCCCCACCGGCGACGTCAAGGCGCCATCCTGGCCAGACGACCCAACCACCGAAACCGGCAAGGTCGAAGCCTGGAGCCACGGCGGCGGCGCCCCTTGGCAAAGCGCGAGCTTCGACCCCGAAACCAACACCATCATTGTCGGCGCTGGCAACCCTGGCCCCTGGAATACCTGGGCGCGCACGTCGAAGGACGGCAACCCGCATGACTTCGACAGCCTGTACACCTCCGGCCAGGTCGGCGTCGACCCGAGCACCGGCGAGGTCAAGTGGTTCTACCAGCACACCCCCAACGATGCCTGGGACTTCTCCGGCAACAACGAGCTGGTGCTGTTCGACTACAAGGACAAGAACGGCAACGTGGTCAAGGCCACCGCCCACGCCGACCGCAACGGCTTCTTCTATGTGGTCGACCGCAACAACGGCAAGCTGCAGAACGCCTTCCCCTTCGTCGACAACATCACCTGGGCCAGCCATATCGACCTGAAGACCGGGCGCCCGGTAGAAAACCCAGGCCAACGCCCGGCCAAGCCGCTGCCGGGTGAAACCAAGGGCAAGCCGGTGGAAGTCTCGCCACCGTTCCTGGGTGGCAAGAACTGGAACCCGATGGCCTACAGCCAGGACACCGGGCTGTTCTACATCCCCGGCAACCAGTGGAAAGAGGAATACTGGACCGAGGAGGTGAACTACAAGAAGGGCTCGGCTTATCTGGGCATGGGCTTCCGTATCAAGCGCATGTACGACGACCACGTCGGCACGTTGCGCGCCATGGACCCGACCACCGGCAAGCTGGTGTGGGAGCACAAGGAGCACCTGCCGCTGTGGGCGGGCGTACTGGCAACCAAGGGCAACCTGGTGTTCACCGGCACTGGCGACGGCTTCTTCAAGGCCTTCGACGCCAAGACGGGCAAAGAGCTGTGGAAGTTCCAGACCGGCAGCGGCATCGTCTCGCCGCCTATCACCTGGGAGCAGGACGGCGAGCAGTACATCGGCGTGACCGTGGGCTACGGCGGCGCCGTGCCGCTGTGGGGCGGCGACATGGCCGAGCTGACCAAGCCGGTGGCTCAGGGTGGTTCGTTCTGGGTGTTCAAGATCCCGAGCTGGGACAACAAGACTGCGCAGCGCTGACTGCCTGAGGTAAAGCGTTACCGGGGCTGCTTTGCAGCCCATCGCCGGCAAGCCAGCTCCCACACTACGGTGCAGATCTCAAGGGCTGTGCAGTCCCTGTGGGAGCTGGCTTGCCGGCGATGGGCCGCAACGCGGCCCCATAACGCTTATCCCGAATGCATTCGGGTCCGCCCCACAACTGCCCTGTTCCAACTGAGAGCCTTTCACCATGAACTACCTGCCATTTGCCTTGCTGTTGATACTGTCCCCTGCCTTGGCCGGGAGTGCCGACGACGATGGCAACGATGCCCCCTTGACCATCAACGGCTGCGTCATTGCCGAAGCCAGCCAGTGCCCGGGGGCCAACCTGCGCGGTGCCAAGCTGGCTAACCAGGACCTGCGCAAGATGAACCTGGCCGGCGCCGACCTGCGTGATGCCGACCTGCGCCATGCCCGGCTGGACCTGGCCAACCTGGAAAAAGCCCGCCTGCAGGGCGCCAACCTGACCCGTGCCAGCCTGCAACAGAGCAACCTGCGTGTGGCTGACCTGAGCAACAGCAAGCTGGTGGCCATTCAGGGCTGGGGCTTGTTCGCCCAAGGGGCACAGTTTGCAAAAGCCGACCTCAGTGCAGCCTACTTGCAGTTCGCCAGGCTGTCCGGGGCGAAGCTGCAGCAGGCCAACTTGCAGGCGGCGGACCTGGAGATGGCCTGGCTGAGCAAGGCTGATTTGCAAGGGGCCAACCTGAGCGATGCCAACCTGCAAGAGGCCAAGTTTGGCCAGAGCAACCTTGCGCGTGCCGATTTGCGCGGGGCGCGGCAGCATTACGGAAATTTCCAGGAGGCGAACATGGAGGGGTGCAAGGGGTGCCCGGATACATGGGACAAATAAGTTCAGTTAGCAGGGGCCGCTTTGCGGCCCCAGCAAGCGCAGCTGACACACCTCACCCCGCCACCCGCACCACCCCCAGGTTGATGCCCAGGTGCACCAGCTCGGCATGCGAACTGACCTGCAACTTGCTCTTGAGCAAGGTCAAATGATTGGACACAGTCTTGGCGCTGATGCACAGCTGCTCGGCAATCACCCGCATCGGCGTACCTTTGGCCAGCATCGTGAAAATCTCCAGTTCACGCTGGGTCATGCGCTGCAAGCGCGGGTCACTGGTGCTTTGCTGTGACGTGCACGCCAACTGGGTAGCCAAGGGTTGTTCGATGTAGGCATGCCCGGCCAACACCCGCTGCACCGCCTCGATCAACACCTCGGGCGCCGAGTTCTTGGTCAGGTAGCCCGAGGCCCCGGCTTCCAGTGCCTGACGCACCAGCGGCAACTCGTCGTGCATGCTGAAAAACAGCACCCTCAGCTGCGGCAAGCGCTGGCGCAGGCGGCGGGTGGTTTCCAGGCCGCTGATACCCGGCAGGCCAAAGTCCATGATCACCAGGTTCGGCACTTGCTCCTGCACCCGGGCCAAGGCCTCTTCACCACTGGCGGCCTCACGCACCTGCACCGTCGGTAATACAGTCCGCAGCAGGCTGGCATAGCCCTGGCGAACCACGGCATGGTCATCGACCAATACGATATTCATTACACCTCCTTGGGGATGTTCAGGGCCAGCGCCCAGCCGCCACCCGGGCGGCTCAAGATACGCAGCTCCCCCCCAAGGCTACGGGCGCGCTCGGCCATCGAATGCAGACCTACCCCTGGGCGCTGGGGCGGGTGCGCGCCGCGGCCATTGTCGCGAATGAACAGGCGCAAACCCTTGGCACTGCGCTGCAGGCGCACTCGCACCTGGCTGGCGCCGGCATGCCGGGCGACGTTGGTCAGTGCCTCTTGCAGCAAGCGGTACAGGTGCGTTCTGCTCGCCCCGGGCAGCGCCGGCAAGTGCTCGCCAACCCGCAGCCGGCACTCGATGCCCTGGCTGGCCTGCCACTGGCTCACCAGCAGGCCGAACGCCTCGGCCAGCGGCATGTAGTGCAGCGCTACCGGATACAGGTTGTGCACCAGGGCGCGAAAACCTTGCTGGAGGCGCTCGCAATTAAGTTCGAGCTCGTGCGCCGTCTGTGTCACCACCGCAGGTTGCTCGGCCACCATACGCAACAGACAGAGCTGGGCACGAATACCTGCCAGGTATTGCCCCAGGTCGTCGTGCAGCGCCTGCGCCAGCTGGGTACGCTCTTGCTCCTGTGCCGCCAGCAGTGCCTGGGTCAGCTGCGCATTGTCGCCCCGGGCCTGCTCCAGCGTCGCGGTCATATGGTTGAAGTAAGCCGCCAACTGGCGCGCCTCCGGCAGGCCCGCCTCGCGCAAGCGCGCAGTCAACTGCCCGCCCGAAACCTGGCGCAAGGCGCACAGCAGCTCATCCAGCAGGCCCATGGCCCGCCGTACCGCCCAGCGAATGGTCAGCAAGCTCAACAGCAAGGCCAGGCCACACAGACCAAGCAGTTGCTGCAGAGAGTCCCAGACTTCGTCGATCTCATCCCGTGGATCGACCGCAATCAACACCCTGCGCCCGTCATTCAGCGCCAGCAGCCGACTGCTGCTGGGGCGCTCGCCAAACAGCTGGTGGCCCAGCCAGGCATCCAGCCCGGTTTGCGGCGGTAACCGCGGCGCTTCACCCGGCGCCAGCCAGTGCACCCGCACATGGCGCAGGCTCTGGGTCAGCCGGGGTTGCAGGCTTGCCGGGTCGTGTTCGGCAGTGTCACCGAGGTACGCCACCACCGCTTCGGCAGACTGCAACTCACGCTCTACGTCAGCCACCGCCTGGTGCAACAACACGCCGGCACAGGCCAGCGCCACCAAAGCGAAACAGAACGTGACCCACAGGTTGATCCGCCACAGGGCCGACAGGTTGACAAGGCGCACAGGCGATTCTCCTCGGGGCGTCGTGGCCCATCGTGCTCCCCATCCTAAAGCCGCAGCACCCGCGCCGAATTACTACCTTGGTACCGGGCTAGCGCTACTTTCTGCATATTTCCTCCTCCCGGCGGGCTTCCTATGCTGGCGCCATCTGCCGTGGAGTGTGTTATGCGCCAGCCTGCCCACCTTGCCCTGACCTGCCTGCTGGCCCTGGCCACGACGCTGTCTGCGCCACTGGCGCCCGCCGCTCAGGGCCAACCCGCAGCACCACTGCAAGTGCGCATCGGCTACCTGGGCTATCGGCCGGACCCCGGCCCGCTGCTGTCCAATGTCATTTCTGAGCCCGCCGACGCCGGGCGGCAAGGTGCCGAGCTGGCGATTGTCGACAGTAACAGCACCGGGCGCTTCCTGAAGCAGCAGTTCCAGCTGAGCAACGCCACGGTCGACAGCCCCGAGGCGCTGCTGCAGGCGGCAAAGGCACAGCACGACCAAGGCCTGCGGCTGTTTGTGGTGAATGCCCCGGCCGCCAGCCTGCGCGCTTTGTCTGCCGCGCTGCCCGACAGCCTGCTGTTCAACGCCGGCAGCCCCGACGACAGCCTGCGCAGCAGCCAGTGCCTGGGCAATGTGCTGCACAGCCTGCCGGGGCGGGCCATGCTGGCCGATGCGCTGGTGCAATTTCTGGTGCTGCGCAAGTGGCAGCGGGCGCTGCTGGTGGTGGGCCAGACCGAAGACGACCATGCCTATGCCGCCGCCCTGCGCCGTTCGGTGAAGCGCTTTGGCGTGCAATTGGTAGCGGAGAAGACCTGGACCTTCGACAACGACCAGCGCCGCAGCGCCCAGGCCGACATGCCGCTGTTCACCCAAACCGCCGAATACGACGTGGTGCTGGTGGCCGACGAGCGCGGCGACTTTGGCGAGTACTTGCCCTACCAGACCTGGTACCCCCGCCCCGTGGCCGGCACCCAGGGCCTGACCCCCACCGGCTGGCACAAGACCGTGGAAACCTTTGGCGCAGCGCAGCTGCAAAAACGCTTCGAAGCCCAGGCCGGGCGCTGGATGAATGACCGCGACTTTGCCGCCTGGATGGCCGTGCGCAGCATTGCCAGCGCAGCCAGCAAGCTGCGCCAGGCCGAACCCCGCGCGCTACAACAACTGCTGCTCAGCGAACAGTTGCCACTGGATGGTTTCAAGGGCCGCAAGCTCAGCTACCGCCCGTGGAATGGCGAACTGCGCCAGCCAATCCCGCTGGTGCAGCCGCGCGCCCTGGTCAGCACTTCGCCGCAGGAGGGCTTCCTGCACCCTTTCAACGAAATGGACAGCCTGGGCTACGACAAGCCCGAAGTGACCTGCAGCTACCCCTGACCCGATAACCACAACAATAAGGAATTCGCCATGCGCCGCCCCCTCTTCCACCGGGCCCTGCTTTACCCCAGCCTGCTGTCGGGCGCTTTGGCGCTTGCCTGCGGGCACGCCATGGCCGCCACTGCCTGGGTCTCCAACGAGAAGGACAACAGCCTCAGCCTGATCGACATGCAAACGCTGGAAGTCACCGAAACCTTGCCGGTGGGCCAGCGCCCGCGCGGCCTGCTGCTGTCACACGACAACAAGCTGCTGTACATCTGCGCCAGCGATTCGGACCGGGTGCAGGTGATGGACGTGGCCACCCGCAAGATCATCAAGGAGCTGCCCTCTGGTAAAGACCCCGAGCAGTTCGCCCTGCACCCCAACGACCGCTGGCTGTACGTGTCCAACGAGGACGATGCGCTGGTGACGGTGATCGACACCGTCACCGACAAGGTGCTCGGGCAGATCGACGTCGGTATCGAACCCGAAGGCATGGCGGTGAGCCCCGATGGCAAGTGGGCCGTCAACACCAGTGAAACCACCAACATGCTGCACTGGATCGACACCAGCACCCAGACCCTGGCCGACAGCACCCTGGTCGACCAGCGGCCGCGTTTCGTCGAGTTCGACAAGGACGGTTCGCGGCTGTGGGCGTCGGCGGAAATCGGTGGCACGGTGACCATCCTCGACGTGGCCACCCGACAAGTGCTGAAAACCCTGAACTTCCAGATCAAGGGCGTTCACCCGGACAAGGTCCAGCCGGTGGGCATCAAGCTCAGCGCCGATGGCAAGTACGCCTTCGTCGCCCTGGGCCCGGCCAACCATGTGGCGGTGATTGATGCCAAGACTTACGAGGTACTCGACTACCTGCTGGTCGGGCGGCGGGTCTGGCAGCTGGCATTCACCCCGGACCAGCGCCAGTTGCTGGCCACCAACGGGGTCAGCGGCGACGTTTCGGTGATCGACGCGAATTCCCTCAAAGTGCTCAAGTCGGTGAAGGTCGGGCGCTACCCCTGGGGCGTGGTGGTAACACCATGAACGCCCTGGACGTCAGTGATGTGAGCTTCGCCTACGGCCAGCGCGAAGCCCTCAAGCAGGTGGGTTTCAGCCTGGCGCCCGGGCGCTTCGCCGCGCTGCTGGGCCCTAATGGCGCCGGCAAGTCGACCTTGATCGCCCTGCTTACCCGCCTCTACGACCTGCAGCACGGCGACATCCGCGTGAGCGGCTGCTCACTGCGCAACGCTGCACGCCCGGCGTTGCGCCAGTTGGGCGTGGTGTTTCAGCAAAGCACCCTGGACCTGGACCTGAGCGTTGAACAGAACCTGCGCTACCACGCCGCGCTGCATGGCCTGTCGCGGCGCCAGAGCGACCTGCGGGTCGAAGCCGAACTGGACCGCCAGGGCCTTGGCGAACGCAGGCGCGATCGTGTTCGCGAGCTGAACATCGGCCATCGGCGCCGGGTGGAAATTGCCCGCGCGCTGCTGCATGAACCGCGCCTGCTGCTGCTCGACGAAGCCAGCGTCGGCCTTGACCCCGCCAGCCGACTGGCGCTCAACCAGCACCTGCGCGGGCTGTGCCGCGAGCAGCAGCTCAGTGTGCTGTGGACCACCCACCTGCTGGATGAAGTGCAGCCCAGCGATGACTTGCTGATTCTGCATCAGGGCCGCCTGGTGGCCAGTGGCACCGCCGATGCGCTGAGCCTGGAGCACGGAGGCGACCTCGACAACGCCTTTGCCAGGCTGACCAACGCCCACTCAGGAGCCGACGCCCGATGAACGCTTACTGGCAATGTTTCAACGGCATCATGCTGCGCGAATGGCTGCGCTTCGTGTTGCAGCGCACGCGCCTGCTCAGTGCCCTGGTACGCCCGCTGCTGTGGTTGCTGGTGTTCGCCGCCGGGTTTCGCGCGGCGCTGGGCATTGCCATCATCGAGCCCTACGACACCTATATCCCTTACGAGGTGTATATCATTCCGGGGCTGGCCTGCATGATTCTGCTGTTCAACGGCATGCAGGGCTCGCTGTCGATGGTCTATGACCGCGAGATGGGCAGCATGCGCGTGCTCTTGACCAGCCCATTGCCGCGGCCTTTCCTGCTGGGCAGCAAGCTGTTGGCGACGTCGTTGATTTCCCTGCTGCAAGTCTATGCCTTCCTCGCCATCGCCTGGCTCTACGGCGTGCAGCCACCGGCTGCGGGCTTGCTGCTGGCGCTGCCGGCAATGCTGCTGGTGGCGTTCATGCTCAGCGCCTTGGGCCTGTTGCTGTCGAACGCGATCCGCCAACTGGAGAATTTTGCCGGGGTGATGAATTTCGTGATTTTTCCGCTGTTTTTCCTGTCTTCGGCGTTGTACCCGCTGTGGAAGATGCGCGAGGCCAGCCAGTGGTTGTACTGGCTGTGTGCTGTGAACCCGTTTACCCATGCCGTGGAACTGGTGCGGTTTGCGCTTTATGAGCGGCTGAACCTGCTGGCGCTGGCGGTGTGCCTGGGGTTGACCGCCTTGTTTACCCTGCTGGCGATACTCACCTTCAACCCCCAGCATGCGGCGCTGCGCAAACCACGCTGACGGGCCGCACAATCCATTGGCTGAGCGAGGCGCCTGTGGGAGCGGGTTTACCCGCGAAGAAGGCGACTCGGTGTATGGCACCGGCTGCGCCGGTGTTCGCGGGTGAACCCGCTCCCACAGGGACTGCTCCAGCATGAAAAAAGTTAGCAAATCGGGAATATCGTCGGTCCGCCATTTACTACTTTAGTACTGCCTTTGCTGTCTAATCGTCGCATTCACAACGCACCGCCACTGGCATGTAATGGGCCTATAACAAAAAGGATAAAACCATGCCACATGCCCTGCGCCCTTTGTTGGCTGCCCTTTCGCTGAGCCTGTCGCTGAGCGTCGCCCACGCCGACACCACGCCGCTGTTCTCCGCCGAAGGCTACCGCGCCACCCTCTATCGCAGCCCGACCCCGCAACAGGTCGAAGGTGGCCAGGTCATCGACACCACCACGCTGCAACGCCTGCTGGCCCAGACGCCCAGGCCGGTGCTGGTTGACGTCTACCGCCGGCAATGGCTGCAAGGCCGCTTCATCGAAGACGAACCACACAGCAACCTGCCCGGCAGCGTGTGGCTGGCCAACACCGGCGACGGCGAACTGAGCCCGGCCTGGCAGGACTACTTCGTGCGTAACCTGCAAAAAGCCACTGCCGGGCACCCGGAGCAACCGCTGGTCTTCTACTGCCGCTCCGATTGCTGGTTAAGCTGGAACGCGGTAAAACGCGCAAAAGCCCTGGGCTATGACAACCTGTACTGGTACCGCGACGGCGTGGACGCCTGGCAGCAGGCCAACCTGCCGCTGCAGCCGGCGCAGCCCGTGCCCTTCCCCTGAAACACTTGCCTGCGAACGCGTGCCCATCCAATAAAAACAAGGTGAAAAGGCCATGTACAAAATTCTGATTGCCGACGATCACCCCCTGTTTCGCGAAGCCATCCACAACGTCATCAGCGATGGTTTTCAAGGCAGCGAGGTCATGGAGACGGCCGACCTGGACAGCGCCCTGGCATTGACCCAGGCGCACGATGACCTCGACCTGATCCTGCTTGACCTGAACATGCCCGGCATGCACGGCCTCAATGGCCTGATCACCCTGCGCAACGAGGCGCCGACCACCCCAGTAGTGATCGTTTCAGCCGAGCAGGAAAAGCAGATCGTGTTGCAGGCCATCACCTACGGTGCCGTGGGCTTCATCACCAAGTCCTCGCCACGCTCACAGATGATCGAAGCGATCGAGCAGATCCTCAATGGCAATGTCTACCTGCCACCGGACATCATCCGCGCGCAGAAAAGCAGCACCAGCCGGCGCCACAACGATGCCCCGAGCTTCCCGCCGGAAATGCTCCAGGCGCTGACCCGCAAGCAGCTGCTGGTGCTTGAGCGCATGACCAAGGGGGAATCGAACAAGCAGATCGCCTATACGCTGGATATCGCCGAAACCACGGTCAAGGCGCATGTTTCGGCTATCTTGCGCAAGCTCAATGTGCACAACCGGGTGCAGGCAATCCTGAGTGCCGGCGATATCGATTTTGCTGATTACTTGAGGCGTTGACCTGTTCCGGCCTATTCGCGGGCTTGCCCGCTCCCACAGAAGCCTGCGAAAAGGCCAGCGGCTATGTCATGCCGCCGGCCAACAAGTGGCTCATCGCCGTCTTGAGCTTCATCGGCCGCACCGGTTTGTGCATCAGGGTATGGCCCAGCTCGCGGATCTGCTGCTTGAGGTCGTTACTGTAGTTGGCGGTGATCATCAGCGCCGGTAGCGGCTGAGCGCGGCGGGCATTGATCCGCGCCACGGCGTCGACACCGTTGCAGTCGTTGTCCAGGTGGTAGTCGGCGATCAGCAGATCGGCCTCGGCGTGGTAATTGTCCACCTGGCGCGCCAGGTCTTCCTCCGACAGCGCCGTGACCACCTGGCAGCCCCAGCCCTCCAGCAGGGTACGCATGCCGGCGCAGATCGCCGCATCGTTATCCAGCACCCACACCCGCGCCCCACGCAAGCGTTCGAGCATCGGCTCGCAGATCACCGGGCTTGGCTGGGCCTTGGGCGCGGTGGCGCTCAGCGGCACTTCGACGGCGAACACCGAGCCTTTGCCGAGCCATGAACGCACCCGGATCCGGTGGCCGAGGATGCCGGCGATCTTTTCCACGATTGCCAGGCCCAAACCCAACCCGCGGTCCTGGTCCGGGCGCTGGACATCACCGCGCTTGAACTCCTGGAACATTTCTTCCAGGTGCTCTTCGGCAATGCCGATACCGCTGTCCCACACTTCGATCCGCAGGCCGCCACGCTGGCGCCGACAACCCAACACAACGCGCCCGCTGTGGGTGTAGCGGATGGCATTGCTGAGCAGGTTGCGCAGGATCCGCGCCAGCAGCTGGATGTCACTGCGCACCACCGCAGAACAGCCCACAAAATGCAGTTCAAGCCCTTCGCTGCGCGCCACTTCGGCGTATTCGGCAGCCAGGTTGTCCATCAGTTCGCTGAGGGCGAACGGGGCGACATCGGCCTTGATCACGCCGGCATCGAGCTTGGATATATCGACCAGGGTGCCTAGCAGGTTCTCTACATCCTCCAGCGAGTTGCTCACATTTCGAACGAGGTGGGCACTGTCTTGCGGCTCGCGGCGCTCGAGCAGCGCGCTGGTGAACAGCCGCGCCGCGTTCAGCGGTTGCAGCAGGTCGTGGCTGACCGCAGCGAGGAATTTGGTTTTCGACAGGTTGGCCTGTTCGGCCTCGCGCTTGGCCTCGCGCAGGCGCGACTCGGCCTGGCTGCGCTCCTCTATCTCACGCAGCAACTGGTCGTTGAGGCTGGTCAGTTCAGCGGTGCGTTCGCGCACCCGTTGCTCCAGGTGTTGATAGGCCTGGTGCAGCGCCTGGGCGGTATTGCGGCGCTCGGTAATGTCGCGGATCAATACGAAGATGCCCACCACGTCGCCATTGGCCAGGCGGTTGGGTACGTAGGAGCGCAGCATGTAGCGCTCCTGGCCAGTGATGTTGGTTTCGGCAAATTCGAAGGTGACGCTCTCCCCCGCCAAGGCACGCGCCACATAGGCATGCAGGCGCTGGTAATGCTGCTCGCTGTGGGCCTCGCGCAGGCTCTGGCCCAGCATCACGCCGTGCGGCCAGCAATACCATTCTTCATAAACCTTGTTGGTGAATTCGTAGACCAGATCGGCATTCAGGTAAGCGATCAGCGCCGGGACATTGTCGGTAATCAGGCGAATCTGGTGTTGGTGGGCGGTCTCGGCCCGCTGCCGGGCTTCGCTCAGCAGCCGGTTGACGGCCTTGAGCTCAGCCATGGCCTGGTTCAGGGCATCGGTGCGTTCACGCACCTGCTCGGCCAGCACCACCGAATGCTGGAACGCCGCATAGGGGTCGTTGCCCCGCGTTACCCCCGACTCGATGCGTTCAATCAACGCGCCGTTGATCCGCTGCAACTTGTGGTTTTCGTGCTGCAGCCGGCTGAGCTCTGCTTGCAGTTCAGCGCCCGACAGGAGGCCGGTTACGGGCAATGGCGACCCCGGTGAAGGTCTGGTTGATATGCATGCCATTGAACTGTTCTCCGTAGGTGTTGAAGCCGATCACCCGCTGCTCGCGCAAGAACGCCCCCACCGGCTCCAGGCCGTGATGGGCTTCCAGCTCCAGACGCCGCAGAAAGCAATCACAACCGATGGTCAGCAGCGGCGGGCCGAGGCGCTGGTGCAAACCGTCGAACAGCTGGTGCAGGTTCGGCAACAGCGGGCCCGGGGCCATGGCGGTGAGCACGATGCCATTTTCCACTGCGCAGTAGAAACTCAGGCTCAGGTCCGGATGCACTTGCTGGATCGCCCGCACGTAGTACTGGTCATGAATGCGCACGGCCAGCGGATGGGCGGCGAATACCTGATAATCGAGCGCAGCCACCGGCACGCCGATGTGCCGGGCGTACTCCTCGGCAGCAGGCTCGGCATTCAGCTCGAAGACCCGACGCTGGGCGCTGTCGGCGCCGGTTACCACCAGTTTTTCCTGCCGTGGCAGGATGTGGTGCGTGGTGAACACTTCAAAATCGAGCCAGGTGTTGACCAGCACCACCACTGCGGCACCGTTGTGGAACGCGCCACCGAAATACACATGGGTACGGGTCAGGTAATTGTCGTCACCGGCCGAACCGCCAAAATGCGGGATGTCACCCAGTGCCGCGCTGAGCGCGGCGAGCACCATCTCCTCGCGGCTGGACAGGCCGTCGAGCAGGGTCAGGGCAAAGCTGTGGCCCTTGATCGGCGCCAGGGTGTTGCTGCGGCAGGTGCCGACCAGGCGCTCGACCATCTGCTGCGCGTCGATCAGGCTGAAGTGCTCCATCTCATCGATGAGCTCGGTGGCGATGGAAAAATGCCGGTGATCAAAGCCCACCGCCGTGACGCAATTGCGGCCGTAGCCCAGCGGGGTGATTTCGCCCGCGCTGGTGCAACCGACCAGGCGGATACCGCCAAAGCCCTGCTCCAACGCTTCGCCCAAGGCTTGCAAGTCGTATTCGGCGGAACAGAAGAACAGCACGAAACCCAGGTGCGGGTGCAGCAGCTGCCGCGCCAGGTCCTGGGCGGCCACCCGTGCATCGGGGGCCTGTGACATGGCGCTGACCACACCGTCGTTTTGAGCCTGCTGCATCGTGGTCTCCGGCGCGGGTGGCTGAGGGGTCAGTGTACGAAGGTGAGCAAGGGGGACGAATGCTACTTGGGTAGTGGGTGGGCGGTTCCATGGGCGTAAGAGCCCGCATCATTTGGGGCCGCCTTGCGGCCCATCGCCGGCAAGCCAGGTCCCACAGGTACGGTGCAGGTCTCAAGCTTTGCGCGGTCTCTGGGAGCTGGCTTGCCGCCGATAGGGGCGGTACAGGGAACAACTAACGCCCGGCCAACCGCGCCCTATAGCTGCCCGGGCTCTGCCCGGTCCACTTCTTGAACGCCCGGTGAAACGCACTCGGCTCCTGGAACCCGGCCTGCTCGGCTATCTCGGCAATGCTCAACACCCCCTCGCGCAACCGCTCGAAAGCCATCGCCCGGCGCACCTCATCCTTGATCTGCTGGTACGACCGCCCTTCCCGCTCCAGCTGCCGGCGGAACGTACTGGCACTGATCCCCTGCAGCTGCGCCAGCGCCGCCAAGGTCGGCCACTGCCCATAGTGCCGGGCGCGCAAATGCCGGTACACCTGCGCCACCAGTCCGTTCTGGTTGCGAAAACGGATCACCAACCCCTGCGGCGCACTGCGCAGAAAGGTTTTCAGGGTCGCCAGGTCCTGCACCACTGGCAAACGCAGGTAGGCGCTGTCGAACTCCACTTCGGTACGCCCGCTGCCCAGGCGCAGGTCCGGGCCCCACAACAGCAGGTCGTCGTCCTGGGCCGGGCGCGACACGGCCAGCTCGGTGCGGTCGATGGCGATGCGCCGCCCGGCCAGCCAGCACAACATGCCGATCATCAGCACCAGGTAGGTTTCCTCGGCATACACCCGGGTCAGTGGGTCGGCGATGTTCGACTGCACGCTGATCAGCGCGCGCCCAGCGCGCACCGTCAGGCTGCCGCGCAGGTCGCGCAGGAACAGGCCGAAGCCACCGAGGCACTGGCGCAAGGCCTTTTCCAGGTTTGGTTCAAGGATCAGCCCCCGGCAGATCAGGGCGAAACTGCCCAGCGGCATGCCATGGCTGTCGAGGCGGAAGAACTCGTCGTCCAGGCGCTGAATCTGTGCCAACCACAGCTCGGAGAACGCCTTGGCCGGTACGCGTGCCTGGGGCTGTTCGAGCAGTTGCGGGTCGATGCCCACGGCACGCAGCTGCGCATCACGCTCGGCTGGGCAGTCCCGCAGGGCGTGGAGCATGGCATTGAGAAAGTACACGGCGACCGAATCGCTATCGCGCATGGTGGTTTTCGCTGTCTATGCTGAGTGGCAAAAAGTGCCAGGTTGTTTGAACAGATCCGGCATAGGCTGCAACAGAGCCTTTGCCTAGACTCGATCCCACTCCGGGACCGCCGGCCATTCTCGCAGAGCCTGGCCCGGTCCCGCCATGCCTAAGCTTACGGAGCCTCTATGAGCAGCCCAGAAATCTACGTCGTCAGTGCCGTGCGTTCCGCCATCGGTGGTTTTGGAGGCTCGCTCAAGGACCTGCCCCTGGCCGACCTGGCCACTACCATTACCCGCGCAGCCATCGAGCGCTCGGGCGTGGCCGCCGAGCAGATCGGCCATATGGTCATGGGTACCGTGATCCCGACCGAACCGCGCGATGCCTACCTGTCGCGGGTTGCCGCAATGAACGCCGGCATCCCCAAGGAAACCCCTGCCTTCAACGTCAACCGCCTGTGCGGCTCGGGCCTGCAGGCCATCGTTTCTGCCACCCAGTGCCTGCTGCTCGGTGATGCCGACGTGGCCGTGGCCGCCGGTGCCGAGTCCATGAGCCGTGGCCCGTACCTGCTGCCGCAGGCGCGCTGGGGCGCGCGCATGGGCGACCTGCAAGGCATCGACTACACCGTCGGCGTGCTGCAGGACCCGTTCGAACACTTCCACATGGGCATCACCGCAGAAAACGTCGCCGCCAAACACGGCATTACCCGCGAGATGCAGGATGAACTGGCCCTGACCAGCCAGCGCCGCGCCGCCCGCGCCATTGCCGAAGGCCGTTTCGACAGCCAGATCGTCCCGGTGGAGCTGAAAACCCGCAAAGGCACCGTACAGTTCGCCGTGGACGAACACGTGCGTGGCGACGTTACCGCCGAGCAACTGGCCGGCATGAAGACCGTGTTCAAGAAGGACGGCACCGTGACTGCAGGCAACGCCAGCGGCATCAACGATGGCGCGGCCGGCCTGGTGCTGGCCAGCGGTGACGCGGTGCGTCGCCTGGACCTGAAGCCGCTGGCGCGCCTGGTGGGCTATGCCCACGCCGGTGTCGAGCCCGAACTGATGGGCCTGGGCCCGATCCCGGCCACCCGCAAGGTGCTGGAAAAGACCGGCCTGAAACTGCAGGACCTGGACGTGATCGAGTCCAACGAAGCCTTCGCCGCCCAGGCCTGCGCCGTGGCCCGCGAGCTGGGCTTCGACCCGGAGAAGGTCAACCCCAACGGGTCGGGCATTTCCCTGGGCCACCCGGTGGGCGCCACTGGCGCGATCATCGCGACCAAGGCCATCCATGAACTGCAGCGCATCCAGGGCCGCTACGCCCTGGCCACCATGTGCATCGGTGGCGGCCAAGGCATTGCCGTGGTCTTCGAGCGCGTCTGAGGGAGCCTGACACATGAGCATTGAACAGATCGCCGTGATCGGCGCCGGCACCATGGGCAATGGTATTGCCCAGGTGTGCGCAGTAGCTGGCTACCAGGTGCTGCTGGTGGATGTTTCCGACGCGGCGCTGGAGCGCGGCGTGGCCACCTTGAGCAAGAACCTCGAGCGCCAGGTCAGCAAAGGCACCCTGGATGCGGACAAGGCGGCGGCGGCAAAAACGCGCATCCGCACCAGCACCGACTACGCCCAGCTCAGCAGCGCGCAGCTGGTGATCGAGGCCGCCACCGAAAGCCTGCAGCTCAAGCAGCGCATCCTGCAGCAAGTGGCCGCCAACGTCGCCAACGACTGCCTGATCGCTACCAATACCTCGTCGCTGTCGGTCACCCAGCTGGCCGCCAGCATCGAGCACCCCGAGCGTTTCATTGGCGTGCACTTCTTCAACCCGGTGCCGATGATGGCGCTGGTCGAGATCATCCGCGGCCTGCAGACCAGCGACAGCACCTACGCCCAGGCACTGGTGGTGACCGAAAAGGTCGGCAAGACGCCGATCACCGCCGGCAACCGCCCAGGCTTCGTGGTCAATCGCATCCTGGTGCCGATGATCAACGAAGCGATCTTCGTGCGCCAGGAAGGCCTGGCCAGCGCCGAGGACATCGACACCGGCATGCGCCTGGGCTGCAACCAGCCCATCGGCCCGCTGGCCCTGGCCGACCTGATCGGCCTGGACACCCTGCTGGCGATCATGGAGGCCTTCCATGAAGGCTTCAGCGACAGCAAGTACCGCCCTGCCCCGCTGCTCAAGGAAATGGTCGCGGCCGGTTGGCTGGGGCGCAAGACCGGCCGCGGTTTCTTCACCTACTGAGGACAAGCCGCCATGCCCCCGGTCAATGCCGCAATGCGCTGTGCCAGCTTCGAGGAGCGACGTGACCGGGCCATGGCGCTGTTTGCCGAAAAGGGCTTTGGCCAGGTCAGCATGCGCGAGCTGGCGGCCCATGTGGGGCTGACGGCAGGCTCGCTGTACCACCACTTCCCTAGCAAGCAGGACCTGTTGTACGACTTGATCGAGGAGTTGTACGAAGAACTGCAGGCCACTTTGGACCAAGGCCGCCGGGCCATGGCACGCGGGGCCTCGGCACTGGGCTGCCTGATTGCAGCACACTGGCAATTGCATGCCGAGCGGCCGATGCAGTTTCGGCTGGCGGAGCGCGACTTGTGCTGCCTGAGCGATGACCAGCAGGCGCGCCTGGCCTTGTTGCGCAAACGTTATGAGGCGGGGTTGCTGAGGCTGATCGCGCCGCAGGCGAAGTTGCAGGGGCAGGCGCTGGTGGCCACGGCGCATGTGGTGGCGACGCTGCTGAACCAGTTGCCGGGGATGTTGAAGGCATTGCCCGAGGAACAGGGGCTGGGGCTGATGGAGAGCATGTTGGCAGGTGGTATAGAGCGGACCCTGCGATAGCCTGTACTGGCCCTATCGCCGGCAAGCCAGCTCCCACAGTTACGCTGCAGATCTCAAGGCCTGTGCAGTACTTGTGGGAGCTGGCTTGCCGGCGATGGGGCCACCCGCTTTAACGCAAAAGTCTCTGGATCTGCTCGTGCAAGGTGTCCAGGTCAAACGGTTTGGCCAGGATCGGTGCCTTGCGGGTGATCGGGCTGCCTGACTCGAGAATCTCTGCCGGGTAGCCACTGATGAAGATTACCTTCAGGTCCGGGCGCAGCTTCACCGCGGGCTCGGCAATCTCCACCCCGGAGATGCCACCCGGCAAGCGGAAGTCCGTCACCATCAGGTCCAGGTGCGGTTTGCTGGCCAGGATGGCAAACGCCTGCTCGCCATCTTCGGCCACCAGCACGTGGTACCCCTCACCTGCCAGGTAATCACGCAAAATCATGCGAATCGCCGGTTCATCCTCGACGACCAACACCACATCTTGTGCATCTTCACTCATGTTAACGCCTTGAAATTCTTACAGTTGGCCATCAGACCCCAGGCTTACGCAGAGGTTGCCCGAGCCTGGTCGTTTTGTTCTTTGAATGTTGCCAGCGGCAATTGCAGGGTGAATGTGGCGCCCTTGCCTTCCTCGCTTTCAACCCGTATCCGGCCACCGTGCGCCTGCACGATCTGCTCGGAGATGTACAACCCCAAGCCCAAGCCCCCGCTGGCTTGCTGGGCAGCGACCCGCTCGAATTGCTGGAAGATCCGCTGCTGGTTGGCGGCGCTGATACCGATGCCGTGATCCTGCACCTGCACCCAGGCCATGCCTTCCTGCTCGAACACCCGCACCTGCACCGGATTGCGCTCGCCGTAACGCATGGCATTGGACAACAAGTTGGCCACTACTTGTTCAATCCGGAATTCGTCCCACTCACCCTTCAATGCTTCACAGCGCTGCAGTTCGATGTGTGTGTCCAGGGCCATGGCCTGGGCGGTGAAGTTTTCCACCAACCCGCGCACCAGCTGGCCGAGGTCGAACAGCCTGGGTCGCAGCGACAATTTACCGGTACGGATGCGCGAAACATCCAGCATGTCTTCGACCAACCGGATCAGGCTGTTGATCTGCCGCTCGTCGCGCTCGACCATGGCCTGCAGCTTGTCGGCGCTGAAGGCGTCCAGGTTGCCCCGTGCCAGGTGCATCTTGCGCAACTGGGTTTCCAGGATCAGGCCATTGAGCGGCGTACGCACCTCGTGGGAGACGATCGACATGAAGTCGTCACGCATGCGCACTGCATGCTCCAGCTCACATCGCGCCACCTGCAGCTGGCTGAGCAACAGCTCCTGCTCCTGGCGACTATGCTCCAGGGCCTCCAGCTGCCGGCCCAGCACCTTGCGCTGGCGGAACAGGTCGACGAACACCGAGACCTTGCTTTTTACCGCCAGGGTATCGAGCGGCTTGTGCAGAAAGTCCACGGCGCCGCTCTCGTAGCCCTTGAAGGCATAGTTCATCTCGCGGCCTGCGGCGCTGACGAAAACGATCGGGATGTTCTTGGTCTTGTCGGTGCCGCGCATCAGCTCGGCAAGTTCGAAACCGTTCATGCCCGGCATCTGCACATCGAGGATGGCCAGCGCGAACTCGTGCTCGAGCAGCAACGACAACGCCGCTTCGGCAGACTGGGCCTGGTGCACCTCGCGGTCGTCGCCCTGGATCAGGGCATCGAGCGCCAGCAGGTTTTCCGGCAGGTCGTCGACAATCAGCAGTTTGGCGGTGGTGTGGCTTAGCATGCGCTGTATTCCAGGGTCGCGAGCAGCTGCCCGATACCACTCAGAGTAAGGATATGGTCGGGCTGGTGCAGGGCCAGGGCGGCCTCCGGCATCAGGGCGACCTGTGCGTCGCGAGGGTCTTGGACTATCGTGCAGCCCCCATTGTTCTTGATATAGGCAAGGCCCCTGGCGCCGTCTTCGTTGGCACCGGTGAGCAGCACACCTAGCAGGCCGTCGCCATAGGCATCGGCCGCCGAGATGAACAGAAAATCGATTGCTGGACGCGAGAAATGAACGGGTTCTTCCTGGCTCAGCGACAGCGTCAGGTCGTGCTCCACCGAAAGGTGGTAACTCGGACCCGCCACATAGATCTGCCCGCTGCTGATGCGTTCCTTGTCACGTGCCTCGTGCACCGGCCGATGCAGCCGACGCTGCAGCACTTCGGCCAGTTGGCTATGGCGGTCGTCCGGCAGGTGCAGCACGCAGAGCACAGGTAGGGCGAACGCCGGTGGCAGCGCGCCGAGCACTTCAAACAATGCCGCCACGCCGCCAGCCGAGGCGCCGATCACCACTGCGCGTACGCCGTTCATGACTTACGGAAGATCCGTTCGGGCTTGACCAGCGGCTCGAACCGGTCGCTGTAGGCCGAAAAGTCCACCGACTCCTTGCTGCCCAGCACCAGGAAACCCCGGTGGCAGAGCGACTCATGGAATAGCCCGAGGGCGCGGTCCTGCAGCTCCTTGTTGAAGTAGATCAGCACATTGCGGCACGACACCAGCTGGGTCTCGGAGAACACGCTGTCGGTGGCCAGGCTGTGGTCTGCAAAGGTCACGTTGTCGCGCAGGCTGCTGTCCATGATGGCGTTGCCATAGGCCGCTGTGTAGTACTCGGTAAAGTCACGACGGCCGCCGGCCAGACGGTAGTTTTCCTCATACTCGCGCATGCTCTGCATCGAGTAGATGCCCTGCTTGGCCCGGTCCAGCGAATGCGGGTTGATGTCAGTGGCGTAGATGATGGTGCGCTCGAGCAGCCCCTCCTCACGCAACAGGATGGCCATGGAATACACCTCCTCGCCCGTGCTACAGCCCGCGATCCAGACCTTGATCGAGGGCCAGGTACGCAGCAGCGGCACCACTTCGTTGCGCACGGCAAGGAAGTGGTCAGGGTCGCGGAACATCTCGCTGACCGGGATCGTCAGGTACTGCAGCAACTGCATGAACATGCCGGGGTCATGCAGCACGCGCTCCTGCAGCGCCGATACCGTCAGGCAGTCGAACTGGCGCAGCGCATGCAGGATCCGGCGCTTGATCGAGGCGCCGGAATAATTGCGAAAATCGTAGCTGTACTTGAGGTAGATGGCCTCGATCAGCAAGCGGATTTCAATGTCGGTGTTACGTTCGCTAGTCAAATTCGCTCCAGTTGCGGCAGCCATACACGAATCAACGAGAACAAACGGTCCAGGTCGATCGGTTTGGCCAGGTAATCATTGGCTCCGGCCTGCAGGCAACGCTGCTGGTCATCCTTCATGGCCTTGGCGGTCACGGCGATGATCGGCAGTTTGCGCCAGCGCGGTTGCTGGCGGATCAGCCGGGTCGCCTCGAAGCCGTCCATTTCCGGCATCATCACGTCCATCAGCACCAGGTCAATGTCGTCATGCTGCTCCAGGCGCTCGATGGCCTCGCGGCCGTTACGGCCAATCTCGACGATGGCCCCCTTGTGCTCCAGGGCACTGGTCAGGGCGAAGATATTACGCACGTCGTCGTCCACCAGCAGCACCTTGCGCCCCTCGAACACCTTGTCGCGGCTACGCGCAGTCTTGAGCATGCGCTGCCGTTCGTTGGACAGCTGCGATTCTACCTTGTGCAGGAACAGCGTCACTTCGTCGAGCAGGCGCTCCGGCGAACGTGCGCCCTTGATGATGATCGACCGCGAGTACTTGAGCAGGTCGGCTTCTTCTTCGCGGGTCAGGTTGCGCCCGGTGTACACGATTACTGGCGGGAAGGAGCGGATATCCTCGGCGGTCATGCGCTTGAGCAGCTCGTTACCGAGCATGTCGGGCAGCTTGAGGTCGATAATCATGCAGTCGTAGATGTTCTCGCGCAACAGCGCCAAGGCATCCTGGGCCATGGCCACGGCAGTGATCTCGATATCGTCGTCGCCAATCAGTCGGGCGATGCTCTCGCGCTGCAGGTCGTCGTCTTCCACCAGGAGGATATGCTTGAGCTTTTGCGTAAGCTTGGCTTCCAGGCGAGCGAAGACTTCTTTGAGTTCTTCGCGACTGGTCGGTTTCACCGCATAACCTACCGCGCCCATGTGCATGGCCGCCTCGACGCGGTCTTCCACCGAAATGATGTGCACCGGGATATGGCGGGTGCCGGCCTGCTCCTTGAGGCGCTGCAGCACGGTCAGGCCCGAGTGGTCGGGCAGGCGCATGTCCAGCAGGATGGCGTCCGGTATGTACTGGGCCGCCAGCTCGAAGCCTTCGTCGGCACCATGGGCCACCAGGCAGCTGTAGCCCAGTTCGTGCGCAAGGTCGAAGAGGATGCGGGCAAAGTTGGGCTCGTCTTCGATCACCAGAATGCACCGGGTATCGAAAGGTGCCCGCTCGCGATCGTCGGCAAAAGTCGGCGCCGGGCGCAGGGTGGTAGCGGCCGCAGGCACTTGCGGCGCAGGTGGCAACGCGTCGACGGCAGGGCGCAGGCTTTGCGGCTCGATGTCTTCAGCCTCGGCGGCATAGCGTTCCGGCAGAATCAGGCTGAACACACTGCCCTGGCCCGGGGTGCTCTCGACATTGATCTGGCCACCGAGCAAATGCGCCAGGTCACGGGAAATCGACAGCCCCAGGCCGGTGCCACCGTAGCGGCGGTTGCTGGTGCCATCGACCTGATGGAAGGCGCCAAAGATCGCCTGCTGCTGATCGGCAGCAATGCCGATGCCGCTGTCACGCACCGCGAACACGATACCATTGCCAGCCTGGAAGCTGACGTTCATGCTGACCTGGCCACGCTCGGTGAACTTGATGGCATTGGACAACAGGTTCTTGAGGATCTGCTCAAGGCGCTGACGGTCCGTGAACAGGGTGGTCGGCACATGCGGCTCGACCTTGACCTCGAAGGCCAGGCCCTTGTGGCCGGCAAGCGGCTGGAACATGCCGCGCAAGCCTTCTGCCAGGCGCTCGACCTGGGTGGTCTCGGGGCGTACTTCGAGTTTACCGGCCTCGACCTTGGCGATGTCGAGAATGTCGTTGATCAAGTTGAGCAGGTCGTTGCCGGCCGAGTAGATGGATTCGGCGAACTTGACCTGCTCCTCGCTGAGGTTGCCTTCGCCGTTTTCTGCCAACAGCTTGGCCAGGATCAACGAGCTGTTCAGCGGCGTGCGTAGCTCGTGGGACATGTTGGCGAGGAATTCGGACTTGTACTTGCTCGAGCGCTGCAAGTCGTCGGCGCGGGCCTGCAACTCCACCTGCGCCCGGCCCAGCTCATCGTTCTTGCGGTCGAGCGCATCGGTGCGTTCCGACAACTGCTCGTTGGTCTGCTCCAGCTCGGCTTGTTGGGTCTCCAGGTGGGCCTGGGACTCCTTGAGCACTCGTGACTGCTCTTCAAGCTCTTCGTTGGCAGTCTTGAGTTCTTCCTGCTGCACCTGCAGCTCTTCATTCAGTTGCTGGGTTTCGGCCAGCACTTCCTGCAGGCGCTGACGATAACGGGCGCTTTCGATGGACATGCCGAGGTTGCCGCCGACGCGCTCCAGCAGCTCTTCATCGCGCTCTTGCAGAGGGCGCAGGAAACCCAGCTCGATCACCCCGTTGATCTGACCGTCTTCGGTGGCCGGCATCAGCAGCGCACTGCGCGGCAGGCCGCTGCCCAGGCCGGAACTGAGGCGATAGAAGTCTTCTGGCAGGTCGTCCAGGCGCAAAAGGCGGCCTTCGCGCACCGCCTGGGCCAACAGGCCGTCGTGGTCCAGCCTGATCTGCTCGCGGGCCTGCTCTTCGGCGCCCAGGCCATAACAGGCCACCCGCACCAGGCGGCCATGCTCGTCGCGCACATACACGGCGCCCACCACGCTGCCCAGATAAGAAGCGAAGAAGCGCAGGATGTTGTCGCCGAGCATGGGCAAGGACAGTTGACCGAGCACCTGTTGAGCCAGCTGGGTCTGGCCGTTGCGCAACCAGGCCTGGTGCTCCAGACGCTGCGCCGAGCGCTGCTGGGCCTGAAGGTTTTCATCGTAGCTGGTCGACAGCGCCAGCAGGTCTCGACGGCCGAGGTACGCCAGCAAACCACTGAGGCTGACGATGAACAGCACGAAGGCCGAAATCGCCGTCACAGTAACCGAGCTGACCGTTTCGTTCCGGGCCATGCGCAGCTGTTGTTCGGTGCTGATCAGGCCATCGAATTCCTTGCGGATTTCATCGGTGATGCGCTTGCCTCGACCATTGCCGATTGAGGCCTGGTAATCGCCCTGGCTGCGGCGCAGGGTGATCATCTCGTTGCCGAAGTCGTTCCAGGCGTGCTGCAAGGCAATCAGCCGGTCGATGCGATCAACCTGCTGCGGGTTGTCCTCGACCATCGCGCGCAGGCTTTGCAGGCTGCCGAGAATACGTGGCTTGGCCACCTCGTAGGGGTCAAGGAAACGCTCGTCGCCCGTGATCAGGAAGCCGCGCATACCGGTTTCCATGTCGATCGACAGTTTGACCGTCTCGTTGGCATTGCCGATCACCCGGTCGGTGTGCTCGACCCACTGCATGGCCGAAAGCAGGTAATTGATCACCGCGACGAAGGCCACCGCGCCCAGCAGGCCAACCCCCAAGGGTAGGCCGATGTTACGGCTCAACAGTTTGCGGAAGCTTCGCTGGTCCATCGAGGCTGCTTGAATCATGTGAAAACGCCCGAGCAAGAAAAGTCCATTGGAAAAGAGTGGCGGATTGTTGTTATCTGCCACTGCGCCGTCCTGATAAGCGAGTCTAACCAGCTTTACCGGGTCTGGCAGGGCATTTAGCCAGTATTTGAAGGTGCAGTGCGCCAATCGTTCCATCTGATTGCAGGGATCGGTATCCTCGGGAACTTCTGCTGCCAACCGGAGCACAGATTAAAGACATTCATTGCACAGGACCCAAACCATGCACCTTCTGGTAGTCGAAGATGACGACATCGTCCGTATGTTGATGGTCGAAGTGCTCGACGAGTTGGGCTACTCGGTCATCGAAGCCGGAGACGCCGCAGCCGCGCTGCGGGTGCTCGAAGACCCTAACCAGACACTGGCACTGATGATGACCGATGTGGGTTTGCCGGACATGCGCGGTGAGGTACTGGCGGGTAAAGCACGCGAGTTGCGCCCGTTGCTGCCCGTGCTGTTCGCCAGTGGCTATGCCGACAGTATCAATGTGCCCGAGGGCATGCACCTGATCGGCAAGCCGTTCAGCATCGACCAGTTGCGCGACAAGGTGGTGGCCATGCTCGGTCCAGTTTGAGATTGGGGCTGCCTGTACCGGCCCCTTCGCGGGTAAACCCGCTCCCACAGGGACCGCACCGTTTCGAACGGTGTGCAGTACCTGTGGGAGCGGGTTTGCCCGCGAAGAGGCCAGTAAAGGCAACACAGCTCACAGCTCCCTGCGCAACAGATAGGTATCCATGATCCACCCCTTGCGCCGCCTCTCCTTCTCCCGCACTTCCAGTATGCGTGCCTTCACCGCCTGCAAGGGCCCGGCAATCAAGACTTCATCCTCGGTCCCCAGGTACGCGCCCCAGTAGATCACCAGCTCCGGGTCATCAAGCTGGGCAAACGCGCACTGCCCGTCGAGCATCACCACCACATTGTCGATAGGCCCCTGCCCGGCCAGGCGCCGCCCTGGCAGCACGGTCAGAGGCTCGCCGATGCGGTTGAGCGGCACCTGGTGCCGCGCCGCCAGCGCCTGCACACTGCTGATGCCAGGAATGACCTGCAAGCGCAACGTCACGCCATGTTCGCGGACCAGGTCGAGAATGCGCAGGGTGCTGTCGTACAAGGTCGGCTCCCCCCACAGCAGGAAGGCGCCAATATCCTCAGTGGCCATTTGTTCGCCGATCAGCCGGGCATAAAGGGCTGCACGTTGGCGGTGCCAGTCGTGCACAGCCCCCACATAGTCTTCGGCCTGGGCATCACGACGTGGGTCGTCCACCTGCACCAGGCGATATCCACCTTCGGGCCGGTACCGCTCAAGGACAGCCTTGCGCAAGCGCACCAGCTCATCCGTGCCAGGGCCCTTGGCAAGGACGAAAAATACCGTGGCGCGTTGCAGCGCCTCGACCGCCTCATAGGTAACCTGGCGTGGATCGCCTGGCCCGATTCCTATCAACAGTATGTTGGCATTCATTTATCCACCTTATACCTTGTACATCAGCAACTGGTAAACTTGATAGTATTTGAGAACAAAGGAAATCCCTACACTCGGGGGACCTTGTCTGAAATGCAGGTTCCCGGCAATGCACCTTACAACACACACGATACGCGCTGCCCTGATTGTGGCAGGCCTGTCGACGGCCGCATGCGCTTCGCTTTCGCCACCGAAAGAATTGAATGCATCAAGCCCTCAAGACACGATTCAACGCTTCGTGATACGCGCGGACACCCAATACCCACGCGGGCCAAATTCCTCCGACGAGCCGGAACTGTCGAAACAGTTAATGACAGAACAAGATAACGCTATCAACCACTGGCGAAATGCCTCAGGCGGCACCATTCCTGTTTTTCTTAATGGGGACGTGACGGAGTTCGGCCACGGCAGCGAATGGGGCGTGATGTTCCAACACCTGGCAAGGGTACCCGGCACTTACTGGAGTTTGGGGAACCACGACTATCAGAACAATGTCGGCAAGTGTGCCAACAACGGCTGCGCACGAGACTCCATCCAGCACCTCGAGGCCGCAGTCAGAGGATGGCAGGTTGACGCATTCCATCTAACCGATGAAGACAGGCCTGACTATAGGCGCTGGACCGGAAGCTACGGCTACAGCAAAACCATTGGCAGCATCATGTTCATCCAACTCAACGACCATTATAACTACACCAACAGCTTTTCCAGTAACAGCAGCCCAATTTATCCCAGGGAGGTCCGCTTCGAAATTACCTCTTCACTCGCCTGGCTTGAACAGCAGATGGCGGTGGCAAACAAAAATGGCAAATATATTGTCATCAACATGCATCGCTCACCCGGGGATGCAACATTCGGATCAGCAGCCGACAGGACTCGTTTTTACAATCTGGTCAAACAATACCGAGTCCTGAGTATTTTCCATGGACACCACCACGACGTCGGAATCAAGCACCCCATCGGCGACACGCCAGTATATGACGCTGGAGCAAGCTTCAGACGTGGGTTCCTGACGGCCGAACTGGACGAGGGACAAGGGCATATGGTTGTCAATGTCGTCACCAACAACGACACCGATAACGCCACGCCGACCACGACGCCCTTGCACCTGCTCCCGCCACCGCCGAAGTTCAACTTCAGTACCCAGCCAGGCGGTAACGCAATTAGCGGGCTGCTCATGTATGAAAACAGGCCGCGGGACATTCGCCTACCGTTCGTGGAAGTCTCCCTGAATGGCCAAGCCTTCACTCGCCACAACCTGTCCAATAACGCCACACCACTTTATGATCTGCGCCCTGACACGCAGTACAATTACGTCATCAGGGTCTATCAAAGCGAAGGCCAGGCGGCCGACCGCGAGGACAAAGGGTCATTTACAACGCCTGCTCTGGAAAAACCCCCGACTGACTTGTGCGTCGACAATTTCAATGGGGTCTTAGGCACCCTGACGCTAAAGTGGAAAGACCCGACCCCTAACTTCCGGATGCCCTATTATATTCAGGTTGAGGCGACCGAACCCGATAAGCCGCTGTGGGTCGTGCGAAGTGTGGCAGATGACAACCGCAGTAAAACACAGACGGTCTTTTTTGGCCTCTATGGTCGAAACCCCTTGGCGATGAACTATACCGTCTACTACTGGAGCTCGAGCGAGGGGCACAGCCCCCGGGTACAACTGGCAGGCGAAGATATTTTCAAGTCGGGCTGTCAATATTAAAAACCGCACCACATGCTAAAGCACCATTGCATGGGATACAGGCTTGGCCGCTTCTTCACCCGACGGGGTGTCAATGGTCTCGCCTGCATCTCCCGCCAGCAGTATTGGATGCGTTGCCCTGCGACGTTTAGAACAGCGAGAAGTTGTAGCTGACAATGACACGTGTTTCGTCCATGTCACGCGCCCACTTTTCATAGTTGCTGCGGTAGGTGGAATTACGCAGGCGCACGCTGACATCCTTGAAAGTGCCACTTTGCACCTGGTACTTGAACTCGGTGTCGCGCTCCCATTCCTTGCCTTCGGCGCTGCTGCCCGGCACCTTGATATTGTCGCCGTTGATGTACCGGGTGAAGAAGGTCAGGCCGGGCACGCCCAGCGCCTTGAAGTCATAGTCGTAACGCACCTGCCAGGAACGCTCCTGAGCGGCGGCGAAGTCGTTGACCTGGGCATAGTTGACCAGGTACGGGTTGCTGCCATCCAGGTAGGGCATGGCGCTGTCGCCATACATCCGCTGCCAGCCGGCACTGATCTTGTGGCCGCCCAGGCTGTAGCCGAGCATGCCGCTGAAGGCGCGATGGTCGATTGCACCCGCGCGGGCATTGCCAATGTCATCACTCTTGATCAGGCGCAGGTCAGCCGACAGGCTGCCCACCGCCAACGGCTGGCTGGCGACCAGGCCGAGGAAGTGCTGGCGGTAGATGTTTTCCAGCTTGGCCACCTGGTACTGGGCACTGATTCGCTCGTTGAAGCGGTAATCGACACCAGCCAGGTCGAAGTAGTCGGCTTCGATATCGCAGGCATAGCGCTTGTTCTTGCAGTGCACGCGAATGTCCTGGCGATCGGTGGAATCCCGCGCGGTGTATTTGTCCAGGCGGGCCAGGGTGAACTTCAAGTCGCGCACTTCCTCAGACGTGAGCATGGCGCCATGGAACATGGTAGGCAGCAGGCGGCCATCGTTGTATTTGAGCAAGGGCACATCGGGCATCATCGAGCCGTAGTTGAGCACGGTATTGGACACCTTGACCTTGGCCGCCAGCCCCATCTTCGCGTACTGGTCAGCCGAGTGCCGAGGATCATGCCCGGAAGAAGGCAGCAAGCCACTGTTACTGTCGGCCGGGCTGGAGTCGAGTTTGAAACCGAACATGCCCAGCGCATCCACGCCAAAACCTACCGGGCCCTGGGTATAACCCGACTGGACATTAAGGATGAAACCTTGTGCCCATTCTTCCCGCTTGGACGCACCTTGGCTGGAACTGCTATGGCCGTCACGAAAATCCCGGTTGAAATAGACATTGCGTGCTTCAATCTTGGCGCTGCTGTCTTCAAGAAAACCGGCGGCCTGGGCGTTGACGCCGGCACACAACAGGAACAGGCCGGCAACACGGCGCCCAGGGGCGAGGGGGAAAGGGGCAAACATGCGAGGAAACATCCAGAATCAAAGGCGAGTTAACACACTGTGGCACGAACTGGCCACGGCACTGCGACAAGGCCGAACAATCGCCGGCCATCATCTGAAATGATCGCGCAAAGGCTCTGGCACAGGCCATTGGACCATGGTCTAAACGTGCCGAAGGGCAAGCGCAAAAAACCCGGAAAATACCGCACGCAAAACTAGGAAAGTTCCCGCCTTACTTACAAAAGTTAGCAGTTTACCAAGTACCCATGAATGACTACACTCGATATCAGCGAACAGCGGAACCCACCCGCGTGGCTGGCGTTTTTATGCGTATTCAATGTTCGTCACGCCCGCCACGACCGACGTACAGGAGTGATTACAGTGTCCAGACTTGCAGAGTTTCGTGCTGCCGAAAAAGCGCTCCAGGAGCAAATGGCGCAACTGGAAGCCTTGAAAAAGGATGCCGGCCTCAAACGCGAAATCGAATTCGAGCAGAAACTAGTCGGCCTGATGAAAAGCTATGACAAGAGCCTGCGCGATATCATCGCCATCCTCGACCCCAAGGCGGTAAGCAGGGGTACCAGCACAGCGCCCAAGCAGCAGCGCCGTCCGCGCGTGGTAAAGGTTTATCAGAACCCGCACACCGGCGAGCGGATCGAGACCAAAGGTGGCAACCACCGGGGCCTCAAGGCCTGGAAAGAACAGTACGGGGGCGCCACGGTAGAAAGCTGGGTACGCCGATGAAACGTCCACACTTGCTTCACACTTTTTTCACAAGGGCTGGCTCAGTATCGAGACAGCTAAAGGACTAGCGACCCCACGCGCCCGCACATGCGGGCCTCTAATTCTAGCGCCCTGCCTTGTGCAGGGCGCTTTCATTTGCGCAATCAGCGCACTGCCGTATCATGGCCAGCCTGTCTGTTTTGCCGGTGCCCTGCGCCCGGCCCCGTCTCAGGAGTTCCCATGAGCCTGCACGATCTGCAAACCCTGCCTGGCGTCACCGCCCAACCGGATGCCGCTACCGCCCAATTCGTCTTCAACCACACCATGCTGCGGGTCAAGGACATCGAGAAGTCGCTGGACTTCTACACCCGCGTGCTGGGCTTCCGCCTGGTGGACAAGCGCGATTTCCCGGAAGCAGCCTTCAGCCTGTACTTCCTGGCCCTGGTCGACCCGGCGCAGATTCCCGCCGATGACGCCGCACGCCACCAGTGGATGAAGTCGATCCCTGGCGTACTGGAGCTGACCCACAACCACGGCACCGAAAACGATGCCGAGTTTGCTTACCACAACGGCAACACCGACCCGCGCGGGTTTGGCCACATCTGCATCTCCGTGCCGGATGTGCGCGCCGCCTGTGCGCGCTTCGAAGCACTGGAAGTACCCTTCCAGAAACGCCTGCAGGACGGGCGCATGAACCACCTGGCCTTCGTCAAGGACCCGGACGGTTACTGGGTCGAAGTGATCCAGCCCACCGAGCTCAAGGGCTAAACGTTCGTCGCCGTTCGCTCGTCGGGCCGGGAACTCCCGGCCCCTTGCTGTGGTATATGAAGGTAACTGATTCACATGCCACAGCGAGGTAAGGACGATGCAATCTCTTCACTGTGAATACCGCGAGCACACCATCACCGCCAGCGTGATGCCCCACCCCGACTCCCCCCTGCCCTATGCCGCCGGCTGCCTGATCACCGCGCCCGACGGGCATACCAGCAAGCGCCTGTCGATGCCAATGAAATTTTTCTCCAGCCTTGAGAATGCGCAGCATGTGTCGCTGGCCCATGGCCGGGCCCTGGTCGACCAGCAGCTGGATGACGGGCACAAGGTGTTCTGACCCTTCTAGGGCCTGTACTGGCCCTTTCGCGGCTAAAGCCGCTCCCACAGGTACTCCACAGATTTCAGATGCTCTGCTGTACCTGTGGGAGCGGCTTTAGCCGCGAAGGGGTCAGCACAGGAGTCACTAGCCCTCCCGGGCGTAAGCTACTGCGGCCTCAACCTGCGCCCGCGTCGGCCGGATACCCGTGTACAGCACAAACTGCTCCAGCGCCTGCAGCGCGATGACCTCCAACCCGGTAATCACCGGCTTGCCCAACGCCTGGGCCCGGCGGATCAACGGCGTCTGTGCCGGCATCGCCACCACATCAAACACCCGCTCCGCCGCCGCTATGGCCTGCTCGGAAAACGCCAGCGCCTCTGCCTCCGGCCCGCCTGCCATACCGATCGGCGTCACGTTCACCAGCATCGGCGGGCAGATGTCGCCCAGCTCCGCCACCCATCGATAGCCGCACACATCCGCCAGTTGCCGACCTGCCTGCTCGTTGCGCGCAACGATGATGCCTTCTGCAAAGCCGGCATCACGCAGGGCACTGGCCACGGCCTTGGCCATCCCACCACTGCCACGCAAGGCAAAGGCGGTGCCCGGATCGACCTGATGCTGCGCCAGCAACTGGCGCACGGCCAGGTAATCGGTGTTGTAGGCTTTCAGGTGGCCATCGGTATTGACCAAGGTATTGACCGACTCGATGGCCGCTGCCGACGGGTCGATTTCGTCGACCAGTGCCATGCAGGCCTCCTTGTACGGCATCGACACGCCGCAACCGCGGATACCCAGCGCGCGGATCCCCGCCACCGCCGCAGGCAGGTCATCGGTGCGCATGGCCTTGTAGTAGAAGTCCAGGCCCAACTGCTGGTACAGGTGGTTGTGAAAACGAACGCCGAAGGTGCCGGGGCGGCCGGCCAGGGAGATGCACAGCACGGTATCCCGGCTGGGAGTTGTCGACATAACCTGCTCCTTTGTCATAACTGAAACGTTTGTTCAGCGTAACAGAGCCAACCACTGGTCGTCCCTTACACAACCTTTACCGTTCCCCTGTGCTCAGCTGACAGAGACTGGAGTCATATTAGTAAGGCCCCGAACGTGGGGTTTCTCTGCGAGGTTGCTCTATGAACCGTCACATTCCCGGAGTCGCCCTGCTGGTCGGCGCCTTGGCCATCAGCGGGCCCGCTGCTGCCCACGGCGGCCATGGCGGCGGTGGCTGGTATCGGCCGGGCCCGCTCCTGGGTGCGGCGGTAGTCGGCGCTGTAGTCGGCGCGACGGTTTATGGCGGGCGTGACCGTACGGTGTACGTCGAACGCCAGCCGCTCTATTACGGGCCGCCGCCGGTCTACGTGCAACCACCGCCGCAGCCGGTGTATTACCAGCCGTACTACGCGCCGGCGCCACCGCCCCCGGGCTACCGCACCTACTACGGCCCGCCCCCGGTGTATTACGGCCCACCGCGCTGGTAACGGTTGATAGAACTAATGACCACTATCGAGGAAGTTGATTTCAAACTGCCCAGGCTGCTGCGTATGGTAGAGCCATGTTTCACAGGAGGTCCACATGGCCACTATCCAGATCATGTCCGTTGTCGGCAGCGCCGTACCCACTTCACTGCGTGAGCAGGGCCTGCTGGCATGTTGGTACCTGGTGCGTAATGGCGAAGCCGTGAGCGGCCCGATGCCGACACTTGCCTCGGCGCAGGCCCTGGCTGAGCAGTTGCAACCAGGCGTTCTGGTGGCCTGACCCGAATTTGTTGTGCGTTGCTCCCTACGCCCTTATGGCCCGCCAATTTGGCGGGCTTTTTTTTGTTTTTGCCGGCCCTGTCACTCAGTGTTGGCTCAGCGTTGTGAGCTACGCCGCAGCTGGCTGGTCAGCGCCAGCACTTTGCCTTGCAGCCGCCCTACGGTCAGCACCAGATCGTTGCGCTCCCTGGCGAGCTGATCAGCTTTGGCTTCTGCCTCTCGCCGGGCGTCCCTCTCAATGTCCAGCAACTCGGTCAGGCGGCGGATAACTGCAATATCTGCGTTGTCCATCGCACGCTCGGCTGCATCCCGGGACAGCCACTTGCGCAGCCATAGAAATGCACCTAGCAACACAGTGCCCGTGCCGCTCAGCCAAGTGACTGTGCCCGGGCCGAGGTCGGTCGGATCCATGTAAACCTCATTACCGATGATGATGCGACGAGCCCTGGACAAAAATGCCTCAGTGGCTTTTCTTGTTGATGGATTTAATTTAGCCTACAGCTAACATTGCGACAAGAGATAATTTAGCCATGCGCACATTTAGCAGCAAGCTAAACAGTGGCATGCTTCGTCCTATGGACATCTACGACATTCGCAAGCACAACCTGGTCAAGCTTATCGGCAGCCAGAAGAAGGGATCCTGCGCAGAACGCTGGGGGATGGCGCCTGCACACCTGAGCCAGATTCTTTCCGACAAGACCGCGAAAAACCTGGGCGATGATGTGGCCCGCAGAATCGAGGGCATCGAAGGCCTGCCCCGGGGTTGGTTCGACGCACTGTCGGCAGGCGACCCCGTGCAGCCGTCGGTCGAAGCGGGCGAAGGCAAGCTTTCGGCGGCCGACCTGGTCATGCAGATGCTTGCCCGAAGCGGCAAGGGAATCCCTGAAGAAACCCGGCAAAGGCTGCTGGCCGCTGCAGAAGAACCGCAGGATGCCACGCTGGTACAGGCTGGCTTTGTTCGGCCGGGCGTGGTCGGTGACGAAGTGTGGATTGCCCACTACGATGTGCGGGCCGCCATGGGCGGTGGCCAGATCCCCCACGACTACCCCGAGATGTTCAAGGACGTTCGCGTCAGCCCCAGCCATCTTCGCGAGCTGGGTGTGGCGTTCACTGAACACCACCACCTGAAGATGATCACCGGCTGGGGCCAGTCGATGGAGCCGACCATCAAGCACCGCGACCCGCTGATCGTCGATGTCAGCATCCGCGAGTTTGTCGGCGATGGCATCTACTTCTTCTCCTGGGGTGATCACATCTATATCAAGCGATTGCAGATCGCTGACGATGACCACTTCGAGATGATTTCCGACAACTCGCGGCACAAGGACCGCATGATTCGCCGGGAAGAAACCTACATTCAGGCCAGGGTGCTATTGGTGTGGAATGCGCACCTGGTATGAAGCCGAAGCCCGCCACCCAGGCGGGCTTCGCATGACGCTCAGAAAGGCGCTGCCGCTTCAACCTCCTCCTTGCTGAACTGCTCGACGATAAAGTCGTCACGCTCCTCCACACTGCTACGCTCCCAGCGCACGGTGACGCTTTCGTCGTCGTTGAACGTCAGGTCCAACTCAGGCGTGTCGGACAGCAGGCCCATCACTTCCTCCCACTCCGCATCACCGTCGGTATCCAGGCGATGCACAACGACCCAGCGCTGCGTCTGTGCGAGCGGGTGGTTGATCATCGACGACACCCGCAGGCTAAGCCGCTCTACTCCGGTCATTTCCTGATGCTGCTGAGGTGCAGCCTTCATGTGCTTAGACATATTCTCATCCTGATAGCTGTATATTCGTACAGTACTCGCGGAAAGCTTATCTCACCGCCAAATCCAGCGTAAAGCCCTGTCACAGAAAAATTTCGCCAGCAGGTAATTTGTCTCAGAGCGAATTTTTTAGCTGATAGCTATTGACTATATTTTAGCCTGAGGCTAATTTTCGATTCGACAGCCAGGTGCAAGGCTGCTCGATCGGTTCATCCTTCAAGCCACTTTTTCGTCAGGAGCTCCCATGGCCGTAGACATCAGCAACCTCACCATCGCCACCCCGGTGGCCGTCTCCTCAACCAATCCTGTAGCACTCGAACTCAACGGTGCCGAAGCGATCGCGCGGTTGCCGAGTGTGGTAACAGTACTCAGCGATGGCTCGATCCAGCTTTCAGCCCCTACCAAAGGTGCTTCGAGCAAAAGCACCCACAGGACCCGCTGCGAGTGGACAGAAACCGAAGACTGGACATTGGCCAGCGCCCAGGATCACTGGAATCGCCAAACCATGACCCTGACCCAGGTCAACTCGGCGCTGAAGGTGGTGATCGCCCAGATGCACGTGCGTGGGGATGACAGCCCGCCGGTGAAGGTATTCTGGAACAAAGGCAACATTACCCTGGGGTTTCGGCGGACCTACAACCAGACCGACCCGGTGAACTCGACCGTGCTCAAAGGGGTGCCTCTGGGGGCGCAGTTCAACGTGAGCATCCACACCACGTCTGCAGGCGTGGTGAATGTAACGGCCAAATGCAACGGGGTGTCCGGCGCCTCTGGTGATTTACAGCTCGACAGCACTTGGGCGTCGCACCTGTTCGAATTCCACGGCGGCATCTACAACCAGGTTGACTACACCGATGCAACGCCGGCCACTGACGGCTCGGTCTGCATCATCAGCGAGCTCTCGCTGATCCATCGCTGAGCGTCGAAAGCCGGCAACGCATCCCGATGCCCCGCCCGTCACAAATGGCATCGGGACGCCGGCGGACCAAAAGCGCGTGGTTGACACGCGTGACACGCCACGCCATTGATTAGTCTCGATGAGTCATATTGTTGCCTCCCCGCTCTCAGACTAATAATTAGTTATCTGCCTGGGGAGGTGCGAAGCATGCAACCAAGATTCGTTATCGTTCCTGCTGTGCCAGTGGAAGGCGAGTCCTTCTGCATCGGCAACCGGTTCTATGCCGCTACAACTTCGGGCGGCTTCGATATCTACGACAACCAGGAGAAACAGCGGCTCAAGCGCGGCTTTATCAACAAGTCCGAGGCCGCGACTGCGTGCGCATTGATGAACGCCGAATCACGCAATCCAGCGGCGCAGTTCCCGATCTTGCGCACAGATTGATGTGCGGTATCACGCGGCCATGACGCTAGCGGCTGCAGCGGATCAGTCCGCCCGGTGAAGCGGCAGGAAACAGGCGCTCGAAAGCGCTTGCAGTGTCATGTCGCCGTGCCGTAAATTTGCCCGATCCTGTCATTCCTGCTGGTGTTGAGGAGTGACGCTGAAGCCCAACACTCAGTTGGGCTTTTTCGTTTTTGCGACAGGGCCATTTTTCAAGGCGTGCCGATTGTTGCGATTCATTAAAAGAAAGTTTTCCAGAATGCTGCGAAAGTGGTTTGTATACCTCGCGGTTGCAGGGCTGGCGGGTAACTACAGCCGCTTGTTCGATCATCTTACAATCTGGAAACCTTGGCGCTTGGCCAAGGGCGTAGCGGCCTACCTCATCGCATCCTGACGCGTCATTCACGCGGCGCAGGATTAAATTTCGGTCACCTTGCGCCCTTTAGTCATAACGTATAGGATCCAATGGCAGGCTTTGACTTCGGCGGGATATCATCAGGTCTTCGCAGGATAGGGGGCTGATATGAAACCATGGATTGGGATAGTACTCGTAACCGCGCTGAGTGGATGCGGAACCGTTCGCACGGTGTCGGAAGAGTCGAAAGCCGTGGGCGATCTGGCTGAATGGAACTCGTACTGCCCAGCCATCCCTCGGGTGTACAGCGGCGTTGCCTACCAGTTTTGCAACTTAACTGGGCCGGAAAGAACGGGAATACATTCGGACCCGTATGAAATCTTGGTCGACATGGCCGCATCTTGTATTGCTGATACCGTTGTGCTGCCATACACCAGCTATAAGCAATACAAATACGGCAATATGGTGATTCCGAGCTTCAGCCTGCAGATGCATCAAGAACCGGCTCAGTCAGGCGGCTCGAAATGACAGTAGCCTCGCGGCTGTAACCCTTCAGAACCTAAGCTACGCGGACCTAGCCATCGAGAACTGCCTCAACTGTAACCAGCGTGGTTGGTCTCCAGGTGAAAAAACGCCCACGCTTGGCGTGGCAATGGCGTGTCGTTGTCAAAGGCGAAATCGTCTCAAATCAACCATACAATGGATGAGATATCTATGGGCAAAGGAGTTTTGGTGGGGCTAGTGATTGTTCTATCCGGGTGTAATCACTACTTCAATAGCCCTTATGGAAGTCGTTGGGATCAGCGAAACCTACCGTGCAATGCCACCCCTCCAAACCAACCAGGGTGCTATGACAGTGAGCACCAAGAGGGGCTTCTGAACAGGCTACTTGATGCTCACTAAGCAACCGGCACACCTCATTCTGCGGGCCTGGTTGGCGACTCTGTAGTCAATACTCAGGTTGACGACGACAACATGGGCTTTCTCCACGCGATAGAGGCAGGCTACTCCGGACAACAGTGCCTTAGCTGGTGGAATGATCGCCAGTACTAGGCCCTTGCAAAGGTCATCATTCAACCTCCTTTTCGGCTGGGTCCTGAACAGTTACGGTCACGGTTGCCCGGTACTCGCTCAGCACCTGAGCCACCAGCACCTGGGCGGCCGGGAACTACTGCCGGATTTCCCGGCCTTTAGGCAACGTCGCCTTCACCTGACCAGTCCACCGCGTTCATCATGACAGCGTGTTGCCCTGCTGAGAGACGGTAGAGGTATGCCACGATGTGCCTCATGTCGGGGATGAATCCAGCGTTTATTGCTGGGCAGCTTGGCCACTCGGTGCAGGTGCTTCTCTCGACCTACACAAAGTGGTTGAATTCTGCCAACGATTGGGCAGAACTGGAAAAGAACGTAATTGGTACAGAATTGGTAAAGGATTAAATTTCGTTCACCTTGCGCCCTTTAGTCATAAGGCATTCGACAGCAATTCAGCCATACTCCAGAATGCATCGGTTTTTGGGGAAAACCCTTGCACAGCCAACGACATACCAACTTTTAGTGAGCCTCAACGTGAAAACATCCCTGTCCATCCTCAGCCTGCTGCTGTTGCTCACAGGTACCGCGACCCTTCCGTCGACTGCTGCTGCACAACCCCCGGCCCAAGTCCAACGTGACCCGTCCAAGTTGCATCTGGCTTCAGGCAGCGCCCTGCTGATCGACCTGAATACCAACCAGGAGCTGTATTCGAGCCACGCCGACCGCGTGGTGCCGATCGCTTCGGTAACCAAGCTGATGACCGCGATGGTGGTACTGGATGCCAAGCTGCCCATGGATGAGATGCTCACCATGACCATTGCCAACAACCCGGAAATGAAAGGCGTGTATTCGCGCGTGCGCCTGGGCAGCCAGCTCGACCGCCGCGAAACCCTGCTGATTACCCTGATGTCGTCGGAAAACCGTGCCGCCAACAGCCTGGCCAACGCCTACCCCGGCGGCTATCCGGCGTTCATCAAGGCGATGAATGCCAAGGCCCGCAGCTTGGGTATGGCACATACCCGCTACGTAGAGCCGACCGGCCTGTCGACGCAGAACGTGTCCACCGCCCGCGACCTGGCCAAGTTGCTGATGGCCTCGCGCAAGTACCCGATGCTGAGCGAGCTGTCGACCACCCGCGAAAAGACCGTGGCGTTCCGCAAGCCCAACTACACCCTGGGCTTCCGTAACACCGACCACCTGGTGAACAAGAGCAACTGGGACATCAAGCTGACCAAGACCGGCTTCACCAACGAAGCCGGGCACTGCCTGGTGCTGCTGACCCGCATGGACAACCGCCCGGTGGCCATGGTCATCCTCGACGCCTTCGGCAAATACACCCACTTCGCCGATGCCAGCCGCATGCGTCAGTGGCTGGAGACCGGTGCCGCCAAGCCGGCACCGGCAGTGGCCATGCAGTACAAGAGCGACCGGCAGAACAAGGGGCGCGTGGCGTCCGAATAACCGCCTGCCACTGGCGCTGTGTGTAGGAGCGGCCTTGCGGCCCATCGCGACGCAAGGCCGCTCCGACAGGTTATTGCGCCAGACAGTCAGGCCGTGGCGCTGACCATCCCGCCCGAGCTGCTGCCACCCTCTTGCTGCAACAGCTCCAGTAGCTGCGCCGTGGCAGCCATGATCTGGCCGTTGATGGTTGCAATGCTCGCCTGCTTGGCGCCCACCGCAGCCGCCTTGGCAGCGTCATCCATCTTGCTGTTCTGCAACGCGGCCAACTGCTTCTGCTCCTCGACAAGCTGCTTCTGCAGGTCCTTGATCAGCTGACGCAGCTCGGTTACGGCCTCGGACTCACCACTGTCTTCACTGTCCGTAGGTTGCGCCTGGCTACCCGCAGAAACCTTCATGCTGTCGCTACTGATGCTCAAGGGGCCCAGTGCCTCGCCAGCCTGTTTTGCCTGTTCGCGTTCGGTCGTTGCGTTCTCGCTCAGCGTCTGCGCTGAGATGCCATTGATCATCAGGTTGCTTGTCGTGATTCCACTCATGTCGATTCCCTGCTGAAAGAAGGTCCTTGCCGTAACCCCCCTATCGGCCCCCCCTCGCAGTTCTTTAGCCCGCTTAAATTCCCCCGCGACTGGCTCGTTCCAACACATGTACTTGCGCAGGAGCCGGAGCCCCGGCGGCGTCAATATTCGACCATTCAGGGAATCGCAGCCATGAGCCAGTCCTCACAGCAGGAAACCATCAAAGATCTGATCGGCGTGGGCTTCGGCCCTTCCAACCTGGCCTTGGCCATTGCCCTGGAAGAACTCGCCGAGTCCCAGGGCCATGCCCTCGACGCACTGTTCATCGACAAGCAGCAGGACTACCGCTGGCACGGCGAAACCCTTGCCACCCAGAGCGAGCTGCAGATCTCGTTCCTCAAGGACCTGGTGTCGTTGCGCAACCCCACCAGCCCCTACAGCTTCGTCAACTACCTGCACCAGAAGCAGCGCCTGGCCGACTTCATCAACCTCGGCACCTTCTACCCCTGCCGCCTGGAGTACAACGACTACCTGCGCTGGGCCGCCGAACATTTTGCCACCCAGGCGGTGTATGGCCAGGAAGTGCTTCGCATCGAGCCGGAGGTGCAGGCTGGCCGTGTCGAGCACCTGCGCTTGGTCTCGCGCGACGCCCAGGGCCGCGAATACAGCCGCCGCACCCGCTCGGTGGTGGTCGGCAGCGGCGGCACGCCAAAAATCCCGGAAAAGTTCGGTGCCTTCAAGGACGACCCGCGGGTATTCCATCACTCCCAGTACCTGAGCAGCCTGAACAAGCTGCCGTGCACCGCCGGCAAACCGATGCGCATCGCGGTGATCGGGTCGGGGCAAAGCGCCGCCGAGGCATTCATCGACCTCAACGACAGCTACCCGTCGATCAAGGTCGACATGATTCTGCGTGGCTCGGCGCTCAAACCCGCAGACGACAGCCCGTTCGTCAATGAGATCTTCTCGCCGGACTACACCGACCTGGTCTACAACGAACCGGCCGACCAGCGCAGGAAACTGCTGGGCGAATATCACAACACCAACTACTCCGTGGTGGACCTTAACCTGATCGAACGTATCTACGGCATCCTGTACCGGCAGAAGGTCGCCCACCAGCACCGTCACAACGTGCTGTGCCGCCGCCAGGTCGAAGCTGTTGTGGCTACCCGCGAAGGCCTGGAACTGACCCTGCGCGACCTAGCCACCGGCCAGCAGCAAACCCACCGCTACGACGCGGTGATTCTCGCCACCGGCTACGAACGCCGCTCGCACCGTGACTTGCTGGCACCGCTGGCCGGTTATCTGGACGACTTCAGCGTCGACCGCAACTACCGAGTGCTCGCCAGCCCCGACCTGCAGGCCTCGGTGTACCTGCAGGGCTTCTGCGAGAACAGCCACGGCCTGAGCGACACGCTGCTCTCGGTGCTGCCGGCCCGCGCTGCGGAAATTGGCCAAGCGCTGTACCAGGACCTGGCGCAGCTGCACGGCAAACCGCAACCTGCCGTGGCCCTGACCCGCGCCTGACCCCTCTGCAACATCTCCTTTCAAGGCCGGCTGACGCCTCGCGCGCAGGCCGGCCTTGCGCTTAGAAACATTTGCTTGCATTTAAAACGGCAGGTTTTCAATTCTCATTCGTCCTTATCAGTACAGCCCTCTTTGGTTGGGCACACGCTCGACCACCCAATGCAGAAGACCGTCTGATGGCCAAATCACCGAAAAAATCCAAATCCAGGCTGTGGTTCCTGGTCCATAGCTGGCTCGCCCTGCCGATCTGGTTCTTTGTGCTGATCGTCTGCTTTACCGGCATGCTCGCCGTGGTCAGCCAGGAGATTGTCTGGCTCGCCGACCCGGCCGTGCGTGCCAACAAGCCCGACGCAGACGTCGAGCGTCTGAGTTTCCAGCAGGTGCTGGAGGCCTTGAACAAGACCGAACCGGACATGGTGGTGGAGCGCCTGAGCCAGCCTGATGGTTCGCACTTCGCAGTGAAAGCCAGTGTCACCCTTCCTGACGGCACCAGCCCAACGCTGTATGTAAACCCCTACACAGCGGCCATCCAGGGCAAGACCCCGGATTTCAACTTCGAAGCCTTCACCCGCGCCCTGCATGGCTGGTGGCTGGTGCCGTTCACCAACGGTTTCAGTTGGGGCTGGTACCTGGTGTCATTGCTTGGCCTGCCCATGCTGGCTTCGCTGGTCACCGGCCTGGTGGTGTACAAGAAGTTCTGGAAGGGCTTTTTCAAACCCGTGCGCACCGGCCATGGCTCACGGATCTTCTGGGGTGACCTGCACCGCCTGGCCGGGGTGTGGTCGATCTGGTTCATTGCCGTCATTGCCATCACCGGCACATGGTTCCTGATCCAGGCGATCCTGTTCGACAACCACATCACCATATCCAGCCGGCCCATCGTGCCGGTGATCGCCCGTGAAGAAGTGCCACAAACCCAAGATGGCAGCCCGGCCTCACATATCGACCTGGACGAGGCAGCGCGCATCGCCGGCCTGGCGATCCCGGGGCTGGAGGTGAGTGCCATCTCTCTCCCTGCCACCGCCTACAGCCACATCACCCTGTCCGGCCCGGGCTGGTATCCGTTGATGTTCCAAAGTGCTTCGGTAAACCCGTACACAAGCAATGTCGACAGCCAGTTCCTGATCAGCGACCGCTCGGCCCTGGAGTTCGTCACCGAATCCATGCGCCCGTTGCACACCGGCGACTTCGGCGGCCTGCCGATCAAGCTGATCTGGTTCTTCTTCGGCCTGATCCTGACCTTGATGGTGCTCAGCGGCTTGCTGATCTGGACCAAACGCACCGCCCAGGCCACCGCCGCCGCCCTCAAACGCAGCGAGCGGGCACCGCGTGCGGCACGCAGTGAAACCACCGTGGAGATCCACTCATGAGCCAGGCCCGAGTCCTGCCCGCCAGCCCGCTAAAGCAACTTTGGCTGAAGTGGCGTTTTCACCTGAACATCCTGTTGATCCTCATCCCGCTGGGCTTCATGCCCAAGTATTTCGCCGACGCGAAACTGTTCCGCGGCGAAGCCGGCCTTGGCGCCAACGTGATCAGCAATATCCAGGTTGGCCCGTACAGCCTCGACTTGGCCGAAATGCGTGACGAGGCGCCACGTGCCGACGGCCCCGCCGGCTACTTCAAGTCGTTCAATGCGTCGCTGTGCAAGGCCTGCGTCAAGGACGTCAAAGCAGCCTACCTGCGTATTGGCAAACCACGCAGCCTGCGCGCCGCCGGCACCATTTTCTTCGGCGCGCCGTACAACATGGGCACCTCGCTGCCGATCCCACCCCGTACCAAACCCGACGCACAGATCTGGATCACCCTGGAAGGCTGGGACGGCAGCATGCACCAGGCGTCGGTCCCGCTGGCCAAAGCATCGCCAGCCACCGTGGCCTGGCTCGAAAAACAAGGAGGCAAGAAATGAAACAGCTGATGCGAACCCTCGCCCTGCCCTTGCTGGTGCTGGCCGCCGGCCCTGCCCTGGCGCACAACCCGATGTGCGAATGTGAAGAAACGGCCAGCGGCCAGGTCACGTGCACCGGCGGTTTCTCGGACGGCAGCGGTGCCCCGGGGGTGACCCTGGATGTGATCGGCTATGACGAGCAAGTGCTGGTCGGCGGCAAGCTTGGCGACGACTCGACGCTCACCTTCAAGCGCCCGGACGGCGAGTTCTACGTGCTGTTCGATGCAGGCCCCGGGCACGTGGTTGAAGTCGACTACGCCGATATCGCACAGCCATGAGCCGCGCCCAAGTGATTCGCCCGGCCGGCGCCGGGCACGAAACCCTGTACGTGCTTTTGATCAGCCTGCTGATTGTGGTGCTCGCTGCCAGCGTAGTGCTGCTGCGTGGCGAGCGCGAAGACGAACAGACCATTGCCAGCCACCAGATCGACGCCCGGCGCGACCTCACCGCCGCCGAACAAGGCCTGTACACCGACCTGCGGGTGGCCTTCGACGAAATCCAGCTGTTGCGTGAAGAAAACGCTGCCGTGCCTAGCGTGCAGGCCCTGGCCGAAGAAGGCCTGCCACCCTTCGTGGTCGATGCCGGCAGCCAGAGCCGCGGCGGCCACCAATGGTCGTGGCTGGAACCCGGCGCTTACCTGGGCCGCAGCCAGGCCCCGGAAGTCGCCGGCAGCCTGCTGCTGATCCTGCCGGCCGACAGCACTGGCCAGGCCGATGTCTGGCTGCGCCGCGACAGCGCCGCCATGACCCCGGACGACCTCGGCCAGGCGGCCCTGATCGCCGCTGGCTGGCAGCAGGTGGTCAGCCACTACGACGCCGGGGTTACCCGCGAACACCGCCACTGAACCCAAGGACTTCCCCATGTTCCGCTCCGCCCTCGCCCTGCTCCTGGCCCTTGCCCTGCCGGCAATGGCCCTGGCCGATAACGGCAAGCCCCTGCGCATCGGCATCACCCTGCACCCCTACTACAGCTACGTGACCAACATCGTCGGCGACAAGGCCGAAGTGGTACCGCTGATTCCAGCGGGCTTCAACCCCCACGCCTACGAGCCACGGGCCGAGGACATCAAGCGCATCGGCACCTTGGATGTGGTGGTTCTCAACGGTGTCGGCCACGACGACTTCGCCGACCGCATGATCGCCGCCAGCGAAAAGCCCGGCATCAACACCATCGAAGCCAACCAGAACGTGCCGTTGCTGGCAGCCACCGGCATTGCCGCCCGTGGCGCAGGCAAGGTGGTCAACCCGCACACTTTCCTGTCGATCAGCACCACCATCGCGCAGGTCAACAACATCGCCCGCGAACTGGGCAAGCTCGACCCGGACAACGCCAAGCTCTACACGCAAAACGCCCGCGCCTACGCCAAGCGCCTGCGCGCGCTGCGTGCCGAAGCCCTGGCCAAGGTCACCGAGGCGCCCAGCGCCACCTTCCGGGTTGCCACCATCCATGCCGCCTACGACTACCTGGTACGCGACTTCGGCCTGGAGGTGACGGCCGTGGTCGAGCCTGCCCATGGCATCGAGCCCAGCCCGGCCCAGCTGAAGAAGACCATCGACCAGCTCAAGGCCCTGGACGTGCGGGTGATCTTCTCGGAAATGGACTTCCCGTCGGCCTACGTCGAGACCATCCAGCGCGAATCTGGCGTGCGTCTGTACCCGCTGACGCACATTTCCTATGGCGAATACACCAAGGACAAGTACGAAGTGGAGATGAAGCGCAACCTCGACACCGTGGTCCGCGCCATCCAGGAGAACCGCGCATGACCGCCGCCGCCAACCTGGTGACGGGCTTCGGGCCGCGCATCGAGTTCGCCGGCATCGACCTGACGCTAGGCCGCACACGCATCCTGGAACAGGTCGGTTTCAGCGTGGCCGCCGGCAGCGTGCACGCCATCGTCGGCCCCAACGGCGGCGGCAAGAGCTCGCTGATCAAGACCCTGCTCGGGCAGATGCCGCATCAGGGCCAACTCACCCTGCATTGGCCTAGCGAACGCGAAGTGATCGGCTATGTGCCCCAGGCATTGGAGTTCGACCGCGGTCTGCCAATGACCGTGGACGACTTCATGGCCGCCATGTGCCAGCGCCGCCCGGCCTTTCTCGGCCTGTCGCGGCGCGTGCAACCGGCCATCGACGCGGCCCTGGCGCGGGTCGGCATGCTCGACAAGCGCAAGCGGCGCATGGGTGCGTTGTCCGGGGGCGAGCGCCAGCGCGTGCTGCTGGCCCAGGGCCTGATCCCCGAGCCGCAGTTGCTGGTGCTGGACGAGCCCATGTCGGCACTCGATGAGGCCGGTATCCAGGTGTTCGAGCAGTTGCTCAAGGGCTGGCGCCACGCTGGCACCACCGTGCTGTGGATTGAACACGACCTTGAAGCCGTGCTGCGCCTTGCTGACCGGGTAACCGGCCTGAGCCGCAAGGTGCTGTTCGACGCCCCACCCGCCCAGGCCCTGACCCCGGAGCGCCTGCTCGGCCTGTTCTCCGTTCACCCGCGTAGCGAGAGCCTTGCCTCATGAGTTTTGAAGCATTTCGCCAACTGGTCCAGGAATGGGCTACCGCTGGTTACCTGCCCGAGGCACTGGCCTACGGTTTCGTGGTCAACGCCCTGCTGGCCGGCATGATGATCGGCCCGGTGCTGGGCGGCCTGGGCACCCTGGTGGTGGTCAAGCGCTTTGCCTTCTTCTCCGAGGCAGTGGGCCATGCCGCGCTGACCGGCGTGGCCATCGGCATCCTGCTGGGCGAGCCCTACACCGGCCCCTATGGCAGCCTGTTCGGCTACTGCCTGCTGTTCGGTATCTTGCTCAACTTCCTGCGCAACCGCACCGGGCTGTCGCCGGACACGCTGATCGGCGTGTTCCTCTCGGTGTCGCTGGCGCTGGGTGCCAGCCTGCTGCTGATGCTGGCTGGCAAGATCAACGTGCACATCCTCGAAAACGTGCTGTTCGGCTCGGTGCTGACCGTCAGCGGCCAGGACCTGGTGGTGTTGGGCATCGTCGCGGTACTGGTGCTGGCCTTGGCACTGCCGCTGTACAACCGCATCATGCTGGCCAGCTTCAACCCACAGCTGGCGGCCGTGCGCGGGGTAGCGGTGAAAACCCTGGACTACCTGTTCGTGGTGCTGGTGACCCTGGTGACCGTGGCCGCCGTGAAGGTGATCGGGGCCATCCTGGTCGGTGCGCTGCTGGTCATCCCCGCTGCCGCCGCTCGCCTGGTCAGCCAGTCGCTCAAGGGCTTTTTCTTCCTGTCGGTGGTGATTGCCACCATCAGCACCCTGTTTGGCATCCTGCTGCCGATCGTTTTCGACCTGCCGGTGCCGTCAGGCGCCGCGATCATCCTGGTCGCCGGCATGTGCTTTGCCCTGGCCGCCCTGGCCCGCGCCCTCGTCCCCCGCCTGCAAGGAAACCCGGCATGAACTTCAAACGCCTGACCCTGGCGCTGGCCCTGGCCGGCCTGCCGTCGCTGTCTTTTGCCACACAAGTGCTGACCACCCTGCCCGTCACCCACAGCCTGGCCAGCGCCCTGCTCGACGGCACTGCAGTACAGCTAAAACGTGCGGCGCCGGCCAACCTGCCGGCCAGCCGCCAGCCGTCGTATTTCAGCGGGCGCGGTGGCGCCAGCCTGGAGAAAGCCGCACAGCAGGCCGACGCGGTGATCGGCGTGCGTTCGATCTGGCGAGACGACCCGCTGTACCCAATGGCCCGCCGCAGCAACATCCGCATCGTCGAAATCGATGCCGCACGGCCGGTGGACGGTGCGCTGCCAGGGATTGCGGTCTCGGGTGATGATGCCTATGGCGCCTACCCCTGGCTCAACCCGACCAACCTGGGGCGTATGGCCGATGTGGTGGCCAACGACCTGGAGCGCCTCGCCCCAGGTGACAAAGCGAAGATCCAGGGCAACCTGGCGGGCCTCAAACGCCAGCTGCTGGAGCTTTCGGCCAGCAGCCAGACACGCCTGGCCAAGGTCGACAACCTGACCGTGGTGAGCCTGTCCGAGCGGCTGGGTTACCTCGCCAGCGGGTTGAACCTGGACGTGGTGGAGCAGCCACTGCCGGCCGAGTGGGATGCTGCCACGCTCAAGGCGTTGGAGGAAAATCTGAAAGCGCAGGATGTCGCGTTGGTGCTGGACCACCGCCAGCCGGACGCGGCGGTGGCCGAAGTGATCAAGGCAGCCGGGGCGAAGCTGGTGGTGGTGGAGAGTGACCCTGACGATGCGTTTGCAGGGTTGAAGGCCAGTGTCGACCAGGTGGTGGGGGCATTGGGCGAAAGCTGACGTTGTCTGCGCCGGCCCTTTCGCGGGTAAACCCGCTCCCACAGGGACCTCACTGCCTTCCGAACCAATGGTATCCCTGCAAAGGCCTTGAGGTACTGCACTGACCTCATGGTCAGTGCTAACCCTGTGGGAGCGGGTTTACCCGCGAAGAGGCCGGCACAGGCAACACATGACTAACGCTTCATGCACCGCTGATAACGCTCATCCACCCGCCCGGCAAACCATGCCGTGGTCAGCTTGCGGGTGATCTTCGGGCTCTTCAGCTCGATCCCCGGCAACACCGCCCGTGGCACCGGTTTACCGGCCTTGGCATCCGCCAGGGCAAATACTCCGCTGTACAGTTTGCTGCCTTCGAACGCCAGGCTGTCGCCCTCCTCCAGCTGGCTGCGAATCTGCGGGTTACGCAGCCCCAGCTTCACCCCCAACTTTCTCGCGGCCTGCTCGGTGGTGCCTGGCATGATCGCCCCCGGTGCAATCAGGTCGCCGTCCAGGGCAAGCGGCACGCCGGTCGCCTTGCTCAATGCCGCCTGGAACGCCGCGTTGCGGCTGGCGTACCAGCCTGCGTTGAAGTCGCCAAAACGGTACAACTGGCGTTCATAACTGGCCGGGTAGCCCAACAGGTGGGCAATACCGAAATACATACCGCCGCGCCGGGTGAACACTTCCTGGCGAATCGTGCCGTCATGGCTGTAGGGGTAAGCCTGCGCATGCTTTTCGGCGAAGTCGATGCTGACCTGCATCGGCCCGCCTGTGTGCACCGGGTTCAGCCCGCCCAGCAAAGTCTTGCCCAGCGGTACACGCGCAATGACCTCGTCATACAGCTCGCTCAGCTGCTTCTCGCTGCGCACTGCCTGCAAACGCTGCTGGTAGCTCTGGCCGTTGCCCGAAGGGGTTTTCAGAGCGCCGTCGACCAGCAGCCTGGGAACATGCAGGCGTGCGGCACGGCGGTCGATTTCCTCACGGGCGATACGCCCCAGGTTGGGCACCTGCGGGTCGGCGGTGAAGGTCGATTCCTGCTCGGTCACCGCCAGTACCGCGCACAGATTGCTTTTGCTTGGCGTTATACGCTGGGCTTCGAAAGCCACCTGAATGTCCTTGGCCCAGCCCTCGCGGTCCTTGGCCTGCGCAGGCAGCAACCGCAGCAGCTGGGCGCGGACCTTGGCCGGGTCTGCTTCCGGTGCTTCTTCACGGCGCCCGGCACAACCTTGCAGCAGCGCCAGGGCCATCAACCCGGCAGCCAGTAACCGGCCGTTCAGGGCTGTTCACCGACCAGGTAGGTTTTGCTGATGTGGCGGAACAGCGGGTGGCCGGCACTGCCCATCAATTCGAACAACACCATCTCACGGGTCACCACCTGTGCCCCGGCGGCACGCATGCGCGCCAGCCCCGCCGCCTTGCTGGCCGGCGTGCGGCTGTCGCAGGCATCCTCGACCACGAACACCTGCTTGCCCAACGCCAGCAGGCCAAGCACCGTCTGCAGCACGCAGACATGGGTTTCCATACCACAAACGATCACCTGCTCACGCGCCATCAGGCTGGCCGGCAGGCACTCGGCGGCCACGCAGGAAAAATGGCTTTTTTCCACCACTTCGGCTGCCGGGGCTGCGACCAGAAGATCCGCCACGGTATGCCCTAGCCCCTTGGGATACTGCTCGGAAATCACCGTCGGCAACTTCAGCTCGGCAGTCGCAGCCAGCAACCAGCGGGCCCGTGCCCGGGTGCCCTCGGGGTCGCTCATGGCGCCGATGAGTTTTTCCTGGATGTCGACGACCAGCAGCGTGGCCTTGTGTGGATCGATCAGCATTGTCCGCCCCTTGCCTGGGAAAAGGCCTAGCCTCCCCCAGGCAAGCGGTAACGTCAATCAGGCAGAAAGCCGAAGCGGTTCCAGCGAAGCAGTCAGCGCGCCGAGCACGTGGTCCTCCTGCTCATGGATGAAGAAGTGGCCGCCCGGGAACATCCGCAGCGAGAACTCGCCGTGGGTTTCCTGGCGCCAGGCCTGCAATTGCTCGTCGCTGGCCCGGTCATTCGCGCCGCCCAGCACGTGCAGCGGGCACTGCAACGCCGGTCGCTGGCGGTAGGCGTAGGTGCCGCAGAGCAAAAAGTCCGCGCGCAGGGTGGGCAAGGTCAGGCTCATCAACTCCGCGTTGGCCAGCACTTCCTCGGGCGTACCCTGAAGCTCGCGCAACTCGTTGATCAGCTCGGCGTCACTCTTGGGCTCGCGCCAGTTCTTGCCGTCGTAGTCCTCACGCCGCGTGGGCGCCGCCGTGCCGCAGGCGAACAGCGCCAAGGGTGGCGGGCAGCCCAATGCCTGCAGTTCATGGGCCAGCTCGAAGGCCAGCAGCGCGCCCAGGCTGTGCCCAAGCAGCGCATAGGGGGCACTGGCCGCCAGGCGCTGCTCGCTGGCCAGTTGCCGGGCCAGGGCTTGCATATCGGTGTGCAGCGGCTCGGCCATGCGCGCACCACGACCGGGCAGCTCCACCGGGCGCACTTGCAGCCAGGCTGGCAGCTTGCGCCGCCAGCGGCTGTAGACCATGGCGCTGGCCCCGGAATACGGCAGGCACAGCAGGTTCAGGGCAGTCACTGAGTAGCGGCTTCGGCCATTTTCTGACGCAGGCTCAGCGGGCGCATGTCGGTCCACACCTCGTCGATGTAGGCCAGGCAGTCCTTTTTCAAACCACTCTTGCCCACGGCACGCCAGCCGTTGGGGATGGCCTTGTAGTCCGGCCAGATCGAGTACTGCTCTTCGTGGTTGACCACTACCTGGAACTGAATATCGTCGCGGTCGAAAACGGAAGTCATTGCCTGTCTCCTTGAATGGTGAGTGCCGCTGCACGCCTGATGCAGGGGGGCTTTCAAGTAGACGTAGCAAGCGTTGAAAAAATTAGAGGAACTGACGCGCCACCGTGTGGGAGCGGCCTTGTGTCGCGATAGGGCCGCAAAGCGGCCCCCCGATTTCGGCGTTTCCAATGAAATAGCCGGGGCTGCTGCGCAGCCCTATCGCGACACAAGGCCGCTCCCACAAAGAGCAAGCGGTGCAGAAATCAAAGGTCAGGCATCACGCAGCAGGTCGTGGGTATCCAGCAGACGGAAGGCCACCTGCGGGTTGCGCTCCAGCCCGCGCCGAATTGCTGCCGGGATCGACTGCCGGGTCTTGCGGCACAGACCCGGCTGGTCATCCAGTTCAATGACGATACCGCGCATGGTCCGCACTTCGTTGTAGCCGGGGGCAATGTGCACGCGGATGCCGAGGTTTTCGTACAGGCGTTGCTGCAGGCGTTGCAGGTCCTCGAGGTCCTTGAGGTTTTCCAGGCGTTCAAGCAGGCGCTTTTCTTCCTGTCGGGTGAGCAGGAGGATGCGCCGGGCCGCCTGCGGGTGATCGACCAAGTGTTCGCGGCCGCAGTCGCAGGCACCAGGAGGGCAAGGTTGGCGCAGAGGCGGTGGTGTTGTCATGGAGCAAGCATAGCCCGGCAAAGGCCTGAAAAAAACTTTCCTGTCAGGATAAAAAATTTCACAAACCGCTAGACCGGCACCCCTCATTTCGCCTATAAATCGCCTAAAGGAAATTTATATTCCTACGAAGAAACACCACTTCGCCCTCTCGCGAAGCTTCTTTTGCCCTTGTGCCCGACCTGCCCCACTCCATCACGAGGCCTATCCGACATGCACCCCGCTCCCGATCACTTCATCCTGCGCGTCAGTTGCCCGGCCGTGTCTGGCATCGTCGCCGCGGTGACCACCTACCTGGCCGAGCACGGTTGCTACATCAGCGAGATGGCGCAGTTCGACGACGAGGACAATGGGCGCTTCTTCATGCGCGCAGTGTTCCGCTTCAACACCGGTATCAGCGGTGACACGCCGCAGCTGGAGGCCGGCTTTACCGACGTGGCCCAACGCTTCGACATGCAATGGAGCCTGCACAGCAGCGCCCGGCCCATGCGTGTGCTGCTGATGGTGAGCAAGTTCGACCACTGCCTGTCCGACCTGCTGTACCGCCACGCCAAGGGCGAGCTGGACATGCACATCACCGCCGTGGTTTCCAACCACCTGGACCTGCGCCCAATGGCCGAGCGCCAGGGCATTCGCTTCGTCTACCTGCCGGTGAGCAAAGACACCAAGGCCGAACAGGAAGCCGCGCTGCTGCGCATCGTCGAGGACACCGGCACCGAACTGGTGGTGCTGGCGCGCTACATGCAAATCCTCTCTGATGACCTGTGCCGCCAGCTGTCGGGCCGGGCGATCAACATCCATCACTCGTTCCTGCCCGGTTTCAAAGGGGCCAAGCCCTACCACCAGGCCTACCAGCGCGGGGTCAAGCTGATCGGCGCCACCGCCCACTATGTGACCAGCGACCTGGACGAGGGCCCGATCATCGAGCAGGAAGTACAGCGCGTGGACCACGCCTACGCGCCGGACGACCTGGTGGCCATCGGCCGCGACACCGAGACCATCGCCCTGTCCCGCGCCGTGAAATACCACCTGGAACACCGGGTGTTCCTTAACCACGACCGCACGGTGATCTTCAAATGAGCGCCCTTCCCAGCGTCAAGCTGATCGACGGCAAGGCCACCGCCGCGCGGGTGCTGGCCGAAGTGCGCGCGCAGGTGCAGGAACTGCGCCAGGGCGGCGTGCAACCAAGCCTGGCCGTGGTGCTGGTGGGCGCCGATGCCGCCAGCCAGGTGTACGTACGCAACAAGGTGCTGCGCGCCGAAGAGGTGGGCATCCGCTCGCTGGAACATCGCCTGCCCGCCGACACCACCCAGGCCCACCTGCTGACCTTGATCGACCGCCTTAACCGCGACCCGGAGGTAAACGGCATCCTCGTGCAACTGCCGTTGCCCGCGCACATCGACGAGCACTTTGTGTTGCAAGCCATCAGCCCGCTCAAGGACGTGGACGGCTTCCACAGCGAGAACGTTGGTGGCCTGGCCCAAGGCCGCGATGTGCTCACCCCGTGCACCCCCAACGGTTGCATGCGCCTGCTGCGCGACGCCTGTGGCGAGCTGCGCGGCAAGCATGCGGTGGTGGTCGGCCGCTCGAACATTGTCGGCAAGCCCATGGCTGCCCTGCTGCTGCAGGCCGACTGCACGGTGACCGTGGTGCACTCGCGCAGCCGCGACCTGCCGGCGCTGTGCCGCCAGGCCGACATCCTGGTGGCCGCAGTGGGCAAACCTCGGCTGATAGGCGCCGACTGGCTCAAGCCCGGCGCGGTGGTAATCGACGTCGGCATCAACCGCGTCGATGACGGCGGCCACAGCCGCCTGGTCGGTGATGTCGACTTCGCCGCTGCCCTGCCCCAGGTCGCCGGCATTACTCCGGTGCCCGGTGGCGTCGGCCCGATGACCATCGCTTACCTGATGAAAAACACCCTGCTCGCCCTCGACCTGCAGCAACAGGCCGCCCACCAGGAGCGCACCGCATGCCTTTCGCCCTGCTGAAATACGGCCTGAGTGCCGACTACCCGGTGGAGGTCGACCTGCCGCCACCGTGCGAACTCAAGCCTCGTTATGACGTGGTGATCATTGGCGGCGGCGGCCACGGCCTGGCCATCGCCTACTACCTGGCCAAGTACCACGGCGTGACCAACGTCGCCGTGCTGGAAAAGGCCTACCTGGGAGGCGGAAACACCGCACGCAACACCGCGGTTATCCGCTCCAACTACCTGACCAGCGAGGGTGTGCGCTTTTACGCAGAATCGGTGCGCATGTTCCAGAACCTGTCCAACGAGTTCGACTTCAACATCATGTATTCCGAGCGCGGCCAGCTCACCCTGGCGCACACCGATGCCACCGTGCGCGCCTTCCGCCAGCGTGCCGAGGTCAACAAGCACTTTGGCGGGCGCACCGAAATGATCGACCGCCAACAGATTCGCGAACTGGTGCCCAGCCTTAACCTCGACCCTGGCCACCTGCCGGTGCTGGCAGGCCTGTGGCACATCGACGGTGCCACCGCACGCCATGACGCAGTGGCCTGGGGCTACGCCAAACAGGCGGCCAAGCGCGGCGTGGAAATCCACCAGCTGACCGAAGTACAGGACCTGCTGATTCGCAATGGCCGCATCGAAGCGGTGAAGACCAACCGTGGCACGGTGCAGTGCGGCTGCGTGGTCCAGGCCGTGGCCGGCGCCAGTTCGCTGCTGATGGCCAAGGCTGGCATCCGTGCGCCGATCCACACCTACCCGCTGCAGGCCATGGTCACCCAACCGTTCAAGCCATTTCTCGATCCGCTGGTCAGCTCGTCGGCGCTGCATTGCTATGTGCAACAGACCAGCCGTGGCGAAATCGTCTTTGGTGGCGGCTCCGACCCATACCCGCTGTACAACACCCGCTCCACCCTCGACCTCAAGGAAAGCCTGCTGGCCCACGCCATCGAGATGTTCCCGTTCATGGCCAACGCCAAGCTGATGCGCCAGTGGGCCGGGATGACCGACATGACTCCGGACTACAGCCCGATCATGGGCCTGTCGCCGGTACACAACTACTACCTGGACGCCGGCTGGGGCACCTGGGGCTTCAAGGCCACGCCCATCTGCGGCAAGACCATGGCCGAGCTGGTGGCCAGCGGCGGCAAGGTACCCGAAATGATCGCCCCCTTCGCCCTGGAGCGCTTCAGCCGCTTCCAGCAAGTCAACGAAATGGGCGCCACTGCGGCCAGCCACTAGGAGCAACGACGATGAAGATCCTGACCTGCCCCTTGAACGGCCCGCGCAACATCAGCGAGTTCACCTACGGCGGCGAGTTCAAGCACATGCCCGATCCGGCCAGCTGCAGCGACGCCGAGTGGGCCGACTATGTGTTCAACAGCGACAACCTGGCCGGGGTGGTGACCGAGTGGTGGCTGCACAACGCTTCCAGCTACTGGTTCCTGGCCGAGCGCCACACGGGAAGCGACCAGATGCTGCGCACCTTCGACCCGAAAGCACTGTTCGACCGCCGCGTCGACTTCACCCCCGCCGCCACCCCGGAGATCGCCGGATGAACAGCCCTACCCGTCTCCCCGCGCCCATGGGCCTGCTGATCGACCGCGAGCGGCCGCTGCGCTTCGAGTTCGACGGCCAGGCCTGCCAAGGCTTTGCCGGTGACACCATTGCCAGCGCCCTGCTGGGTAACGGCCGCTGGCTGCTGTCGCGCTCGTTCAAATACCATCGCCCACGCGGCCCGCTGAGCATGGCCGGCCAGGACGCCAACACCTTGGTGCAATTGCCTGAAGAACCCAACGTGCTGGCCGACCTGGAAGCCGCCCGCGAGGGCCAGGTGGTCGAAGGGCAGAACTTCAACGGCAGCCTGACGCATGACCGTGACGCCTACCTGGGCAAGTTCTCACGCTTCATGCCGGTGGGCTTCTACTACCGCTCTTTCTACAAGCCCATGGGCATGTGGAAGGTGTGGGAGCCGCTGATTCGCAAGAAGGCCGGCCTGGGCGTGCTCGACCTTGGCTTCAAGCCGCAGTACTACGACAAAGCCTACCTGTTCGTTGATGTGGCGGTCATCGGCGGCGGCCCCGCCGGCCTGCGCGCCGCGCTGGACGCGGCCAATGCCGGGGCCAAGGTGCTGCTGATCGAACAACAGCCTGTGCTGGGTGGCTCGCTTGCCTACGCCCGCTTCGACATCGCCGGCACCCGCGCCGCCAGCCTGCGCCAGGAGCTGCTGGCCACCCTCGAGGGCCACCCGAACATCCAGGTGCTGCTGGAGGCCACCTGCAACGGCTGGTTCACCGACAATTACCTGCCGGTGATCCAGCACAAGCGCTTGTACAAGGTACGCGCCAGCCGTTGCCTGGTGGCGGCCGGTTCGTTCGACCAGCCGGTGGTGTTCCGCAACAACGACCTGCCGGGGGTGATGCTGACCAGCGCCGCCCAGCGGCTGATGAAGCTGTACGCGGTCAAGCCGGGCCAGCGTGCGGTGATCCTCACCGGCCACGATGATGGCTACCTGGCCGCCCTCGACCTGCAGGAGCAAGGCGTGGCCGTGGCTGCCGTGGTCGATATGCGCGCCGCGCCAGCCGATGCCGCACTGGCTGCCGAACTGAAGCGCCGCGATATCCCCGTGCACCTGGGCAGCACGGTGTACGAAGCGCTGCACGAAACAGGCATGCGCCATGTCAGCGGGGTGGATATTCGCCCGATCACCGGCCAGGGCAAGGTCGGCGCGCATGGCCTGCGCCTGGCCTGCGACTTGCTGTGCATGTCGGCGGGCTACATGCCGGTGTATCAGTTGCTGTGCCAGGCCGGTGGCAAGCTGGCTTATGACGTCAACCGTGACGAGTTCACCCTCAGCCACCTGCCGGCCGGGCTGGATATCGCAGGCTCGGTGAACGGCCGTCACTCGCTGGCCAACGTGCTGGCCGATGCCACACGCGGGGCCGCCGATGCACTGGCAGCGCTGGGCCTGCAAGCGCCGTCGCAGCCTGTGTTCAGCGCCGAAGCCAAGGTCAATTTCCCCTGGCCGATTTTCCCGCACCCCAAAGGCAAGGATTTCGTCGACTTCGACGAAGACCTGCAAGTGCGCGACATCGTCAACGCCACCCGCAGTGGCTACCGTGACATACAACTGGTCAAGCGCTTCTCCACGGTCGGCATGGGCCCGTCCCAGGGGCGCCACTCGGCGCTGCCCACTGCACGCCTGGTCGCCCATGCCACCGGCCGCAGCATCAGCGAGACCGGGGTGACCACCGCGCGCCCACCGTTCCAGGCAGAAAAACTGGCGCACGTGGCCGGTCGTGCCTTCGATCCGTACCGGCAAACACCCATGCACCGCCGCCACCTGCAAGCCGGGGCGAAAATGATGCCTGCCGGTATCTGGCAACGCCCGGCCTACTACGGCAAGCCAGAGGAACGTGAGCGCTGCATGCAGGAAGAAGCCCGCCATGTGCGCGAAAAAGTCGGCCTGATTGACGTTTCTACCCTGGGCGGCCTGGACGTACGCGGCCCCGACGCTGCAGAACTGCTGGAGCGCGTGTACACCTTCGGCTTTGCCAAGCTGCCTGTCGGCCGCACCCGCTATGCGCTGATGACCAATGAACAGGGCGTGGTGATAGACGACGGCGTCTGCGCACGCCTGGGCGAGCAACACTTCTATGTCACCGCCACTACCAGCGGTGTCGACCGCATCTACCAACAGATGCTGAAGTGGAACGCGCAGTGGCGTCTGGACGTGGACATCACCAACGTTACCGCCGCCCTGGCCGCCGTCAACTTGGCCGGGCCACTGTCACGCGAGGTGCTGGCCAAGGTGTGCGAAGACGTGGACCTGTCGGCAGAAGCCTTCCCCTACCTCGGCGTACGCCAAGGCGAGGTGGCTGGCATTTCGGCGCGCATCCTGCGGGTCGGTTTCGTCGGTGAACTGGGCTATGAAGTGCATGTGCCGGCGCGCCATGCCGAACGCTTGTGGGACGCCCTGATGCAAGCCGGTACGGACCTGGGTATTCGCCCGTTCGGTGTCGAGACCCAGCGCCTGCTGCGCCTGGAAAAAGGCCATGTGATCATTAGCCAGGACACCGACGGCATGACCCACCCGGCAGAGATCGACATGCAGTGGGCCATCGGCCGCAAGAAGCCGTTCTTCGTCGGTAAGCGTTCCATCGAAATCCTTGAGGCGCAGCCGCTCAAGCGCAAGCTGGTCGGCTTCACCCTGCCACAGGGCAGCCCGCAGCCACTTGAGGGGCACCTGGTACTGGACGGGCCGGACATCACCGGCAATGTCACTTCCTGCGAGTACTCGCAAACCTTGGGGCAAATCATCGGCCTGGCCTATGCCGGCGCCCACCAGGCCACCCCCGGCATGCACATCCCGATCCGCGTGGAAGGCGGCACGATGGTGCACGCCAAGGTGGTGCAACTGCCGTTCCACGATCCCGACAACCTGCGCCAGGAGCTCTGAGCCATGACCAGTTTGCAAGCCGAAGCGTTTATCCCTCGCAGCCCGCGGGCCGAGTTGTTGCACACCTGTGCGTTGACTGACCTGACCGATGTGGCACGGGTCGGCTTTCGCGGGGGCGACAGTGCTGCCTACCTGCAGCAACGTGGCTACCGTTTACCTCAGCAGCCGAACCAGGCCGCGCGTCAGGACGACGGCGGCTGGGTAGCGCGGTTGTCGCAAACCGAGTACCTGTTGCTGGGCAGCCTGGCCGACGAAGGCGCACGGGTGGCTGCCGCGGAAGCCGAGTGGGTGCAGGATGCACAGCGTAACTACCTGCTGCCGCGCCAGGACAGCCATGCCTGGTTGCAACTGTCAGGGGTGCATGGCAGTGCGGTGATGGCCAAGTTGTGCGGGGTGGATTTACGTGCCGGGGCGTTTCCGGTCGGGGCGGTAGCGCAGACTTCAGCGGCACGGATAAATGTGATTGTGGTGAATGTGGGCAGTGACGAGCGGCCGGCGTTGCAGTTGCTGTTCGATCGGGCATCGCTGGCTTACTTGCGCGAAGCGATGCTGGATGCCATGGATGAGTTCGATGGCGGTTTGATCGGGCTGGGCGAGTTCACCACATGATTTTCTGCGCCTGGGAGATCGAGCGCCACCCGCGCGGCGCTCGATCTCTCAGGCGCAGAAAATCTCATGTCGAACCAACACACCCTGTACATAATAATTATTCTGTATAGATTTCTACAGCGACCTGCACTATACCTTGTACAAAGAACCTAACTTGTACAGGTATTGTGCGTGTCCAGCTACCTGCAATCCTTCGCCGAGCGCTTTGCCACGCTCGATACACACAACCTCGACTTGCTGAACGACCTGTACAGCGAGGACGTAGCATTTCGCGACCCTCTGCACCAGCTCACCGGCCTTCCCGCGCTGCGGGCTTATTTCGCCCAGTTGTACGCGAAGGTGCCCGAGTGCCATTACCGCTTCGAAGGCACCGACGAGCTGGAACCGGGCCACGGCTACATTCGCTGGACCTTGCAATATCGCCACCCGCAGCTGGCCCGTGGGCAACTGATCAGCCTGCAGGGGTGCAGCCACCTGCGCTGGCATGAGCGGGTGCACTTTCACCAGGATTACTTCGACGCCGGCGCTCTGCTGTACGAGCATGTGCCGGTCATGGGCAGCGCCATTCGCTGGCTCAAAGGCAGGCTGGCATGAGCCGTTGCTGGCTCACCGGTGCCGGCAGCGGCATTGGTGCTGCGCTGGCATTGCACTTGCTGGAGCAAGGCCATCAGGTGGCGTTGGGTGCACGCCACGCAGACAAGCTGACGGCACTGGCCGCGCAGTTCCCGGGGCAGGTACTGCTGACCGTGGGCGATATCGACCAGCCTGGGCAGGTGGCGCAGATGGCCGGGGAGATCGAGCGCGCCTGGGGCGCACTGGACCAGGTGATCCTCAATGCGGGCACCTGCGAATACCTGGAGCCGGGGCACTTCGACCCGGCGCTGGTCGAGCGAGTGATACGTACCAACCTGACCGGCACCAGCCTTTGCCTGGCCGCCGCCCTGCCGTTACTACGCCGCGGCCAGCAGCCACACCTGGTGGTGATGGGCAGTTCGGTCAGCTGGTTGGCGCTACCGCGCGCCGGCGCCTATGGCGCGTCCAAGGCGGCATTGCGGTATCTGGTCGAGTCCCTGCGCATCGACCTGGCTGGCGAAGGTATCGATGTCACCCTGGTCAGCCCCGGCTTCGTCGACACCCCCCTCACCCGCCGCAACGACTTCCCCATGCCCCAGCTATGGAGCGCCGAACGCGCCGCCACTCATATCATCGCGCGCCTGCCACGCCGGCCGCTGGAAATCGCCTTCCCCGCCACCTTCATACTGGTGCTGCGCCTGCTGGGCGCTTTGCCGGCGCGCTGGCGCCTCAAGCTGGGCCGCCATCTGGCTTGATCCTGGCGCCGATCCGGGCGCTCGCCTTGCCGCTGGCGTTGCGCTTCGCGGCAAGGTGCCGAGGCTGGCCTACAACTGCACCAAGCGCTCGCGCAAAAAGCTCACAAACCCCTGCACCGGCCGCGCCACCTGCCTGTGCTGCGGATACACCGCTGATAATTGCAAGGCAGGCGGCGTCCACTCTTCAAGCACATTCACCAGCCGCCCATCCGCCAACGCCTGCCCAACGATGAAGGTCGGCAGGTAGGTCACCCCCATCCCGGCGGTAGCGGCATCCCTGAGCAACTCGCCGTTGTTCGCACGCATGCGCCCTGTCACCTGAATCGCCTGCGCCTTGCCGCCCTGGCGGAACTGCCACTGCACCTGGCGAGAATGACCATAGGGCAGGCAGTCGTGCCCGGCCAGATCCTCCGGTTTTAGCGGTACACCCCGCGCCTGCAGGTACGCCGGGCTCGCGCAATACACCCGCTCGACACTGGCAATGCGCCGCGCAATCAGGCTGGAGTCCTCCAGCGCGCCGATCCGCAGCGCCAGGTCGTAGCCTTCGCCGATCAGGTCCACGGCACGATCACTGAGGTCCACCTCGACATCGACGTGCGGGTGCAATTGCAAAAACTCGGTCAACAGGCAGCCCAGGTGTGACATGGCGAACGACAGCGGTGCGCTCAGCCGCAAGGTGCCGCGCAGGGCCTGGGCCTGGCCGCTGATGTCGTGTTCTACCTGCTGCACCTCGCCCAGCAGGCGCAGCGCCGACTGGTAGTAGTGCTGGCCCAGCGGCGTGGCGTCCAGGCGCCGGGTAGAGCGGTTGAGCAGGCGTACGCCCAAGCGCTCTTCGAGCTGCATCAGGCGCCGGCTGACCGATTGCTTGGACATGCCCAGGCGGTCGGCGGCGGCGGTGAAACTGCCGGCCTCCATGACCTGGGCAAAGATGCGCATGTCTTCGTAGGGGTTCATTGTCTCGCTCATGGTGACAGTCAAACGCTTTATAGCGGCTTTTTCCCGCCAGTGCATCTGCCTAACCTACGCACAAGTCGCAGCGATGGCCCAACAGGCCAGGCAAGACGCCCACTACCAACACTTGCATGGAAAAGGATTCGCTCATGAACATTGTCCACAAAACCCTTACCGCCTCCCTTCTGGCCCTGTCCGTTTCCAGCGCTTTCGCTGCGGGTAGCCCTGGTGTCGAACAGCACACCCAGGCGTTTCTCGAAGCCCTGGAACAAGGCGGTGGCAAGCCTCTGGAACAACTCAGCCCGAAAGACGCCCGGGCAGTGCTGACGGGGGCCCAGGCATCGGTCAAGGTCGACCTCTCCGGTATCGAAGTAAAGGAACGCACCGTCCAGGCCAGCGGCGAGTCGATCAAGCTGCAAGTGGTACGCCCGGCCAATGTGAAGGGTGACTTGCCAGTATTCATGTTCTTCCACGGCGGCGGTTGGGTGCTTGGCGACTTCCCGACCCACCAGCGGCTGATTCGCGACCTGGTGGTCGGCTCGGGTGCGGTGGCGGTCTATGTGGACTACACCCCGTCGCCGGAAGCGCACTACCCGACGGCGATCAACCAAGCCTACGCTGCGACCCGCTGGGTGGCCGAGCATGGCAAGGAGATCGGCGTGGACGGCAAGCGCCTGGCGGTGGCCGGCAACAGCGTCGGCGGCAACATGGCGGCAGTAGTGGCGCTGAAAGCCAAACAGGCCGGCACCCCTGCCCTGCGCTTCCAGCTGTTGCTGTGGCCGGTGACCGATGCCAGCTTCGAGACGGCATCGTACAAGCAGTTTGCCGAAGGGCACTTTCTGACCACCGGGATGATGAAGTGGTTCTGGGACAACTACACCACCGATGCCAAGGCGCGGGAACAGATCTACGCCTCGCCGCTGCGGGCCAGCAGTGAACAGCTCAAGGGCTTGCCGCCAGCGCTGGTGCAAACGGCTGAATTCGATGTGTTGCGTGATGAAGGCGAAGCGTATGCACGCAAGTTGAACTCTGCTGGGGTAACCGTTACCTCGGTGCGGTACAACGGCATGATCCACGACTATGGCCTGCTCAATCCACTGAGTCAGGTGCCAGCAGTGAAGGCAGCCATGCGCCAGGCGGCCGGTGAACTCAAAGTCCACCTTCAATAACCTTACCCACCCAGGCGGCAGAGGCTGGAATGCCGTCAGGCAGGTCCGGCCTCTTCGCGGGTAAACCCGCTCCCGCAGGTACACCACAGAACTGGAAATTCGTGGTGTACCTGTGGGAGCGGGTTTACCCGCGAAAGGGCCATCAGCCCAACATCAGGGTTCAAACCCTTCGACAATGATCACCTCAGCCTTCGCCACCCCCTGGCGATGGCTGCACGCCTCCTGGTACAGCGCGGACCGATAACACGCCACCGCCTGCTCGTACGAATCGAACTCGATCACCACGCTACGCTGAGGGGTAGGCCGCCCTTCCATCGCCTCGCTGCGCCCGCCACGTGCCAGGAAGCGACCGCCGAATGCCTCGAAAGCTGCCGGCGCGCGTTGGGTGTACTGCTGGTACTGCTCGGGGTTGGTCACGTCCACATGGGCGATCCAGTAGGCCTTCATGCGCTGCTCTCCTGTTAAGGCGATATTTGTGTATGATGGTATACCATAAAAATCACCCCACCACAGTGAGCGTGCAACATGGCATTCAACACCATCGAGGAGCTTCTCGAGGACTACCGGCAAGGCAAGATGGTCCTGCTGGTGGATGACGAGGACCGGGAAAACGAAGGCGACCTGCTGATCGCCGCCGAGCGTTGCGACGCCCAGTCCATCAACTTCATGGCCCGCGAAGCGCGTGGCCTGATCTGCCTGACCCTGACCGACGAACACTGCCAGCGCCTGGGCCTGGAGCAGATGGTACCGGCCAACGGCAGCGTGTTCAGCACGGCGTTCACCGTGTCGATCGAGGCGGCCACCGGCGTCACCACCGGCATTTCCGCCGCCGACCGGGCGCGCACCGTGGCGGCGGCCATGGCTGCCAACGCCCGCCCCGAAGACCTGGTGCAACCCGGCCACATCTTCCCCTTGCGCGCCCGCGAAGGCGGCGTGCTGACCCGCGCCGGCCACACCGAAGCAGGTTGCGACCTGGCGCGCCTGGCCGGCTTCAGCCCGGCGTCGGTAATCGTTGAGGTGCTGAATGACGACGGCACGATGGCCCGGCGCCCCGACCTGGAAGTGTTCGCCGCCCGGCATGGCATCAAGATCGGCACCATCGCCGACCTGATCCACTACCGCCTGAGCACCGAGCAGACCATCAAGCGCATCGGCGAGCGCGAGCTGCCGACCGTGCACGGCACCTTCCGTCTGGTCACCTATGAGGACCGCATTGAAGGTGGCGTGCACATGGCCATGGTCATGGGCGACATCCGCCGCGAGCAACCGACCCTGGTACGGGTGCACGTCATCGACCCATTGCGCGATCTGGTCGGTGCCGAATACGCAGGCCCCGCCAACTGGACACTGTGGGCGGCGCTACAGAAGGTGGCCGAGGAAGGCGCTGGCGTGGTGGTGATCCTGGCCAACCATGAATCCTCCCAAGCCTTGCTTGAGCGCATACCACAGCTGACACAGCCGGTAAGGCCGTACCAGCGTGGGCAGTCGAAGGTGTACTCCGAAGTAGGCACCGGGGCGCAGATCCTGCAGGACCTGGGCGTGGGCAAGCTGCGTCACCTGGGGCCACCACTGAAGTACGCCGGCCTGGCAGGGTATGAGCTGGAGGTGGTGCAGAGCATCCCGTTCGAGCCAGGCCTCCCGACCTGACACAGTCCCCTTGTAGGAGCGGCCTTGTGCCGCGAAAGGGCCGCATAGCGGCCCCGTTAATGTGTGTGTCGACGCTGAACCCCTGGGGCCGCTGTGCCGCCCTTTCGCGGCACAAGGCCGCTCCTACAAAGGGTTGCGGCGGTTGGTAAAGGCCGGGGTGATGGCCGGTCGCCTCATACCTCTTGCCAAAAGTTTGGAATACCATAATATGATATCCCGTAGACCTTGAATCTGCAGGCCGGCACCTACAATCACAAACGGCCACCAAGACACTTTGTTTTAGCTGCTCCCCGAACACTGTTGGCGGGCGCACCACAAGCCCCGCCTCGAATAACAAAAGCAACGAGGGCGTAACCATGCTGTTGAGCAAACGTGTAACCTCAGTGCTGTCCGCCAGCCTGCTGACCCTGGCATGTCAGGCCGCCCAGGCCGCTGACAGCCTGAACTTCGTCAGCTGGGGCGGTACCACCCAGGACGCCCAGAAAGAAGCGTGGGCCGTACCCTTCACCAAAGCCACCGACATCAAGGTCGTGCAGGACGGCCCCACCGACTACGGCAAGCTCAAGGCCATGGTCGAAAGCGGCAACGTGCAATGGGACGTGGTCGATGTCGAAGCCGACTTTGCCCTGCGCGCCGCCAGCGAAGGCCTGCTGGAACCCCTCGACTTCACCCAGATCAAGCGCGACAAGATCGACCCGCGCTTCGTCTCCGACCATGGCGTCGGCTCGTTCTTCTTCTCCTTCGTACTGGGCTACAACGAAGGCAAGCTCGGTGCCAACAAGCCGGTGGACTGGACTGCACTGTTCGACACCAAGACCTACCCGGGCAAACGCGCCCTGTACAAATGGCCCAGCCCGGGCGTGCTGGAGCTGGCCCTGCTGGCCGACGGCGTAGCGCCGGACAAGCTGTACCCGCTGGACCTGGACCGCGCCTTCAAGAAACTCGACACCATCAAGCAAGATATCGTCTGGTGGGGCGGTGGCGCCCAGTCGCAGCAACTGCTGGCCTCGGGTGAAGCCTCGCTGGGCCAGTTCTGGAACGGCCGTGTCTATGCCCTGCAGCAAGACGGTGCACCGGTGGGTGTGAGCTGGAAACAGAACCTGGTCATGGCCGACTTCCTGGTCATCCCCAAAGGCGCAAAGAACAAGGACGCGGCCATGAAGTTTCTGGCCAACGCCAGCAGCGCCGAAGGCCAGGCCGAGTTCGCCAACAAGACCGCCTACGCCCCGGTCAACGTCGACAGCGTGGCCAAGCTGGACAAGGACCTTGCGCCCAACCTGCCAACTGCCTACGCCCAGGACCAGGTCACCCTCGACTTCGCCTACTGGGCCAAGAACGGTCAGGCCATCGCGGCCCGCTGGAATGAGTGGTTGGTCAAATGAAAGTCGCCATCAACGCCCTGCATAACGCGCAAGGTGCCCCCACGGGCACCGGCGCCCCCGGAACGGCCCCTCGCCGCGCCAGCCTGAGCCAGCGCTGGAAGGGCAGCCGCAACCTGCTGCCGGCCCTGCTGTTCCTTGGCCTGTTCTTCTTCGCCCCACTGGTCGGCCTGTTGCTGCGCGGGGTGCTGGAGCCAACGCCGGGGCTGGGCAACTACGAGCAGCTGTTCGCCAACTCGGCCTACGCACGGGTGCTGTTCAACACCTTCTCGGTGGCCGGTGTGGTCACCCTGATCAGCGTGCTGCTGGGCTTCCCGCTGGCCTGGGCGATCACCCTGGTGCCCAAGGGCTGGGGCCGCTGGCTGCTGAACATCGTGCTGCTGTCGATGTGGACCAGCCTGCTCGCGCGCACCTACTCGTGGCTGGTGTTGCTGCAAAGCTCGGGTGTGATCAACAAGGCGTTGATGGCCATGGGTATCATCGATACCCCGCTGGAAATGGTGCACAACCTCACCGGCGTGGTAATCGGCATGAGCTACATCATGATCCCGTTCATCGTGCTGCCGCTGCAGGCCACCATGCACGCCATCGACCCGATGGTGCTGCAGGCCGGCTCCATCTGCGGCGCCAGCCCGTGGACCAACTTCTGGAAGGTGTTCCTGCCACTGTGCCGTTCGGGGCTGTTCTCCGGCGCGCTGATGGTGTTCGTGATGTCGCTCGGTTACTACGTCACCCCGGCACTGCTGGGCGGGGCACAGAACATGATGCTGCCCGAATTCATCATCCAGCAGGTGCAGTCGTTCCTCAACTGGGGCCTGGCCAGCGCCGCCGCCGCACTGCTGGTGGCGATCACCCTGGTGCTCTTCTACCTGTACCTGAAGCTGCAGCCGGAATCCCCGGTTGGCAACGCGAGGTAAACCGCCATGCTCCTGTCTCCCAATGCCATGGGCCGCCCGCTGCGTACGGGCCTGTACCTGACCACCGGGGTCATTGCGGCCTTCCTGTTGCTGCCGGTGGTGTTCATCGTGTTGCTGTCGTTCGGCTCGTCCCAGTGGCTGGTGTTTCCGCCCCCGGGCTGGACCTTCAAGTGGTACGGCCAGTTCTTCTCCAACCCAGAGTGGATGGACGCCGCACTGGCCAGCCTGAAGGTGGCCGTGCTGACCACCATCGCCGCCGTGCTGCTGGGCCTGCCCAGCGCATTCGCCCTGGTGCGTGGCCGCTTCCCGGGCCGCGAGCTGCTGTACGGGCTGTTCACCATGCCGATGATCGTGCCGCTGGTGATCATAGCCGTGGCGGTGTACGCACTGTTTCTCAAGCTCGGCTACACCGGCACGCTGTTCGCCTTTGTGGTCAGCCACGTGATCGTCGCCCTGCCCTTCACCATCATCTCGATCATCAACTCGCTGAAGCTGTTCGACCAGTCGATCGAGGATGCCGCAGTGATCTGCGGTGCCTCGCGCCTGCAAGCGATTTTCAAGGTCACCTTCCCGGCCATTCGCCCGGGGATGATCGCCGGCGGCCTGTTCGCCTTCTTGGTGTCGTGGGATGAGGTGGTGCTGAGCGTGATGATGGCCAGCCCCGACCTGCAGACCCTGCCGGTGAAGATGTGGACCACCCTGCGCCAGGACCTGAGCCCGGTCATCGCCGTGGCCTCGACCCTGCTGATCGGCCTGTCGCTGCTTGTCATGTTCATTGCCGCCGCCTTGCGCCGGCGCACCGAAACAAACGCCTGAGCGCGCGGAGAAAACAACAATGAGTGCAGTGATCAAAGACAACGCGCCAGGCAAGACCCTGGTCAGCCTGCGCGGCCTGAACAAGCACTACGGCGACTTCACCGCCGTGGACAACCTCGACCTGGAAATCCAGGACGGCGAGTTCCTGACGTTCCTCGGTTCCAGCGGCTCGGGCAAATCCACCACCCTGTCGATGCTGGCCGGCTTCGAAACCCCCAGCAGCGGCGAGATCCTGGTAGACGGCCAGTCGCTGGTGAATGTACCGCCGCACAAGCGTGACATCGGCATGGTGTTCCAGCGTTATTCGCTGTTCCCACACCTGAACGTGCGCGACAACATCGCCTTCCCGCTGGCCATCCGCAAGCTGAGCGCCAGCGAGACCAAAAAGCGGGTCGACGCCATGCTCAAGCTGGTACAGCTGGAGCAGTTCGCCCACCGCAAGCCGTCGCAGATGTCTGGCGGGCAACAGCAGCGCGTGGCGATTGCCCGGGCACTGGTGTACGAGCCACGCATCCTGCTGATGGACGAGCCGCTCGGCGCGCTGGACAAGAAACTGCGCGAAGACCTGCAGGACGAACTGCGCCAACTGCACCGCCGGCTGGGTATCACCATTGTCTACGTCACCCATGACCAGGAAGAAGCCATGCGCCTGTCGCAGCGCATCGCCATCTTCAGCCACGGCAAGATCGTCGGCCTGGGCACCGGTTACGACCTGTACCAGAACCCACCGAATGCCTTTGTCGCTTCGTTCCTGGGCAACTCCAACTTCCTGCGTATCAAGGCCAGCAGCAATGGCGCCGGGAGCTTCGAGGGCCAGCCAGTGGCCATTCGTCTGACCCCAGGCCTGTCCGCCTCGCAGGATGCACTGATCATGGTGCGCCCGGAAAAAGCCCTGGCCCTCACCGCCGAACAGGCTGCGCGCGAGCCGCTGCCGGCGGGCTGGAACGAGGTCAGTGCCAAGGTTGGCGAAGTGCTGTTTCTGGGTGAAAGCCAGACCTGCCATGTGGTGACTGCAGGGGGTACCGAGCTGACGGTGAAGGCACTCTCGGCCGCGGGCATGCCGATGCAGCCGGGCGACAGCGTGAAGGTGCGCTGGGCGGTGGCGGATGCCTGCATCTACACCGAGTGGGCCGAGAGTGACCTGAGCAAATCCGCCGGGGCGCATTGAGATAACCGGGGCCGCTTTGCGACCCTATCGCGACGCAAGGCCGCTCCCACAAGGAATCGCGGTCGCCTGTGGGAGCGGCCTTGTGTCGCGAATGGAGGGCAGAGCCCTCCCCTACGGTCTGTCACATTATCATCACGCCACTGTCGTAATCTGCCGGCCAACTCTATGTCACAGGGCCACCCGGCATGCCCCGCCTGCTTGTATTGCTGCTCACCCTGATCCCGTTTGCGACCTTGGCCGAGCCCATGCACATACGTGCGCAAGGCTCCAACACCATCGGCGCGGCCTTGCTGCCAGCGCTGGTGCAGGGGCAATTGCACGCGCAGCAAGCCACCGCCATCGAGCAGCAACCCGGCAAGCGGGCCAACGAGACCGTGATCACCGCACGCGATGCGCATGGCCAACCCGTGCGCATCGACATCGCTGCCCACGGATCCAGCACCGGCTTCATCGCCCTGGGCCGGGGCGACGCCGACCTGGCAGCCGCCTCGCGGCCGATCAACGACAGCGAAGTACGCCAGCTGCGGGCCTTGGGCGACCTGCGCGCAGCCGCTGCCGAGCAAGTCATCGGCCTGGATGGCGTTGCGGTTATCGTCCACCCCGACAACCCGATGCCGCAACTCAGCACTCAGCAATTGGCGCAGATTTTCTCCGGGCAGATCCAACGCTGGGAGCAATTGGGTATTGCTGGCGGCGCCATCCACCTGTACGCCCGTGACGACAACTCCGGCACCTTCGAGACGTTCAAGGCGCTGGTGCTGGAGCCCCAGCACAACGAGCTATCAGTCAAGGCCCAGCGTTTCGAGTCCAGTGACGAACTGGCCGCGCAGGTGGCCACCGACCGCCAGGCCATCGGCTTCAGCAGCCTGGCTTCGCTGCACGGGGCCAAGGTGCTGGCGGTAGCCGAAGGCGACGCACCGGCCATGCTGCCGGAGCGCGCGCTGGTAGCCAGTGAAGATTACCCGCTGTCACGGCGCCTGTACTTCTACCTGCCGGCCAACCCCAAGCCACAGGCCAGGGCCCTGGCCGACTTTGCCCAGAGCCCGGCCGGCCAGGCGATCGTCGCCCAGCAGGGCTTTGTTTCGCAGCAGATCAAGGCCCTGGCAGTAGCGCCCCTGGCCGACATGCCGCCGCGCTACCGCACCCTGGCCCAGCGGGCGCAACGGCTGAGCGTGAACTTCCGTTTCCAGGAAGGCAGCGCCAGCCTCGACAACAAGGCCCTGCGCGACGTGCAGCGGGTGGCCGAGTACCTGCGCCAGGCTGGCAAGCTGCAGAGCAAAGCGGTGCTGGTAGGGTTTGGCGACCCCAAGGAAACGCCTGGTCGCGCCGCCCTGCTCTCGCGCCTTCGGGCCCAGGCAGTGCGCCGCGAGCTGGCGCGCGATGGCGTGGAGTTGCTGGAAGTGACGGGTATGGGCGATGAACTGCCGGTGGCCGGCAATGAGCTGGAACAAGGGCGACTGCGCAATCGGCGGGTCGAGGTGTGGGTGTATTGAATTGATGCAGGGGGCTCTGGCAAAGAAATGTAACAGCTCCCCATTCGGTATCTCGTGCAATCGGGTCTAGGCTCAAATTCATGTGATACCGGGCCCCTCTGACGGCTGCCAAGCCGCCATGTCGGATCACTGTTGCCATGCAACGTCGACATTCAAGGAGGGGCTCATGACAGCTCTGCAAGCATTCCTCACCACCCCTGTACTCGGTACCAGCGCCTGGTTGTGGCTGGTGTTCATGGCCATCGTCATCGGTTTGCTGGTGCTCGACCTGGGCGTGCTGCACCGCCACGACCGCGAAATCGAAATGCGCGAAAGCCTGCTGCTTTACTCGGGCTACTTCAGCGTTGGTGTGTTGTTCGGCGCCGGGGTCTGGTACCAGCTGGGCGCCCAGTCGGCGCTGGAGTTCTACACGGGTTTCCTGGTCGAGCAATCGCTGTCGATGGACAACGTGTTCGTCATGGCGATGATCTTCAGCTACTTTGCCATCCCCCGACGCTACCAGCATCGTGTGCTGTTCTGGGGCATCCTGGGGGTGGTGTTCCTGCGGGCGATCATGATTGGCGTGGGCGCCGCGTTGGTGCAGAACTTTGCCTGGGTGCTGTATATCTTCGGTGCCTTCCTGTTGTTTACCGGGGTGAAGATGGCGCTTTCGAAGGAAGACAGCCACCCTGACCTGGCCAACAACCCGATACTCAAGTTCGTGCGCCGGCACATGCGGGTGACCGACCAGATTCACGGCTCGCACTTCTTCGTGCACCAGACCCCGCCCGGGCACAGCAAGGCCCTGCGTTACGCCACCCCGTTGTTCCTGGCACTGGTGCTGATCGAACTGGCCGACCTGGTGTTTGCCGTCGACAGCGTGCCGGCGATTTTCGCCATTACCCAGGACCCGTTCATTGTCTACACCTCGAACATCTTTGCCATTCTTGGGCTGCGTTCGTTGTACTTCGCGCTGTCGGCGTTGATGCACCGGTTTGTTTACCTCAAGTATGCGTTGGCGCTGGTACTTATCTTCATTGGTTGCAAGATTTTCTATCACGGCATGGTGGGCAAGGTACCGGCGCTGCTGTCGTTGGGGGTGACGTTCGGGTTGTTGCTGGGTGGGGTGGTGGTTTCGTTGGTGAAGACGCGGGGGGAGAAGCCGGACATCAAGGACGTTCAATCCACGAAGGCTTCAAATGCTGATAGTCCGGTCAGCGAGAAAGAGGAAGACCCACAGATGCGAGTCTGACCCCCTGGTTCAACCAATATCCCACAGGTACCGCGCAGGTTTCGCGCCCACGCTGTATTTGTGGGAGCGGGTTCACCCGCGAAGAGGCCGGCTCAGGCTGACGACTTCATCGCCCGCTACGCAACAGCTCCACCGGCACATACTTGCCAATTTCATATTTGCCAATCGCCGCCCGGTGCACTTCATCCGGGCCGTCGGCCAGGCGCAGGGTGCGCTGCATGGCGTACATGTAGGCCAGCGGAAAATCGCCGCTCACCCCGGCCCCGCCATGCATCTGGATTGCCCGGTCGATCACCTTCAACGCCACGTTCGGCGCCACCACCTTGATTTGCGCGATCTCGCTGCGGGCCACCTTGTTGCCGACGGTGTCCATCATGTACGCCGCTTTCAACGTCAGCAGCCGGGCCATGTCGATCTCCATGCGTGAGTCGGCGATCTTGTCGACGTTGCCACCCAGCCGTGCCAGTGGCCGACCAAAGGCAGTACGCTCCACCGAGCGCTTGCACATCAGCTCCAGTGCACGCTCGGCCATGCCGATCGAGCGCATGCAGTGGTGGATACGGCCTGGGCCAAGGCGCCCTTGGGCAATCTCGAAGCCGCGCCCCTCGCCGAGCAGCACATTTTCATAAGGCACCCTTACGTTCTCGAAAAGTACCTCGGCGTGGCCATGAGGGGCATCGTCATAGCCGAACACCGGTAACGGGCGGACGATCTTCACGCCCGGCGCATCGGTGGGCACCAGCACCATCGAATGCTGCTGGTGGCGTGGGCCTTCAGGGTCGGACAATCCCATGAAGATCATGACCTTGCAACGCGGGTCGCAGGCGCCGGAGGTCCACCATTTGCGGCCATTGATGACCCATTCGTCGCCGTCACGCACGGCAGTGGCGGCCATATTGGTAGCGTCCGAGGAGGCAACGTCCGGCTCGGTCATGGCAAACGCCGAGCGGATCTCACCGCGCAACAACGGCTCAAGCCACTGGCGTTTCTGGGCTTCGCTGCCATAACGCACCAGCACTTCCATGTTGCCGGTGTCCGGCGCCGAGCAGTTGAACGGCTCTGGCCCGAGCAACGAGCGGCCCATGATTTCTGCCAGCGGGGCGTATTCCAGGTTGCTCAGGCCGGCGCCATATTCCGATTCGGGCAAGAACAGGTTCCACAGCCCATCGGCGCGGGCCTTGGCCTTGAGTTCTTCCATGATTGCCGTGGGCTGCCAGCGGTCGCCCTCGGCAACCTGGCGCTCGAACACGGCTTCGGCGGGGTACACGTAGGCGTCCATGAACGCAGTAACGCGCTCGCGCAGTGCCTGGACCTTGGGCGAATAGGCGAAATCCATCGGGGCTACCTTCACGGTTCGGAGTACATGGGCAGAGCCTAGAGCAGCGCGCCCCCATCCACCTAGTCTATTTTCCGCGTGTATAAACATTCATAACCGATATATGATCGGCCAATAATTCCAACAAAGAGCGGCGCCCATGAACCTCAGCAAGGTCGACCTCAACCTGTTCATCGTGTTCGATGCGATCTACACCGAAGCCAACCTGACCCGCGCCGGGCAGATTGTCGGCATTACCCAGCCTGCAGTGTCCAACGCCCTTTCGCGGCTGCGCGAAACCTTCAATGACCCGCTGTTCGTGCGCACCGCACAAGGCATGGTGCCCACGCCGATGGCGCAGAACATCATCGGCCCGGTGCGCAACGCCCTGGCACTGTTGCGTACGTCGGTGCAGGAAAGCCGCATCTTCAACCCGCAACAGGCCAACAAAACCTTCCGCATCAGCATGACCGACCTGACCGAGGCGGTCATCCTGCCGCCGCTGTTCCAGCGCCTGCGCCGCCTGGCGCCCGCGGTGCTGATCGAAAGCTTCCTGTGCAAGCGCCGCGAGACCACCAAGGAACTCGCCGCCGGCCGCCTGGACTTCGCCATCGACGCCCCCCTGAACACCGACCCGCAGGTGCGCCACGTCAAGCTGATGCAAGACCGCTATGTGTGCGCCCTGCGCCAGGGCCACCCACTCGCTGACAGCAAACTGACCCTCGACAGCTACCTGGGCATGACCCATATCCATATTTCCAGCCGCCGCAACGGCCTGGGTTACGTCGACCTGGCGCTGGGCAAGATGGGTGTTCAGCGCAAGGTCGCCCTGCGTTCGCAGCACTACCTGATGGCCTCGCAGGTGTTGCAGCAGACCGACATGGCGATGACCGTTCCCGAGCGTTTCGCCCGTCGCCATCAGTTGCGTTACCAGCCACTGCCAGTGGAGGTGCCCGCACTGGAAACGCACCTGTACTGGCATGAAAGCACTGATCAGGACCCGGCCAACCGCTGGATGCGCGAGCAGATCACCGAATTGTGCGAACGCGTGGTAGCCGAGGAAGAGAAAGCCCTGCAGCCCGCCTGAAGCTGCCTGCGAGGGGCGGCCCATAGCCTCGCCCTCCTGAAGAAAAATATTCTACCAAAGGTTAGAAAGAGAGAAAGTTTTCTCACGTCCATTGAGAAAAAAGCGGCGGGAAGCGAAAAATATCTCAGCCATGGCGGATACGATTACCCCATCAATCGCCGATTTCACGGCGACAGACATGGACCCGCCCCAATGCCCAGCGCCCCACTCTATTTCGATTACGCCGCCACCACCCCCGTCGACGATCGGGTCATCGAAACCATGCTGGCCTGCCTTGGCAGCGAGGCCAACTTCGGCAACCCGGCCTCCAGTGGCCATGCCTACGGCCAAGCCGCCCGACAGGCCGTGGAGCAAGCCCGCCAGCAGGTGGCCGAGCGCGTCGGCGCGCAAGCCGACAACTTGGTCTGGACGTCGGGCGCTACCGAATCCAACAACCTGGCACTCAAAGGCATTGCCCAAGGCTTCGACCAGCCTGGGCACCTGATCACTAGCCAACTGGAGCACAAAGCCGTGCTCGACACGGTGGCCGAACTGGAGCGCCAAGGCTGGGCCGTGACCCGCCTGACGCCGGATGCCGCCGGCCTGATCCCGCCTGCAAGCGTGCAGGCAGCGTTGCGCGCCGATACCCGCCTGGTATCGTTGATGGCGGTCAACAACGAGCTGGGCACGGTTACCGATTTTGCCGCCATCGGCCAACAGGTGCGAGCCCACGGTGCCCTGCTGCACGTGGATGCCGCACAGGCCGTAGGCAAGCTCGCCATCGACCTGAACGCGATGGCCGTGGACCTGATGTCGTTCTCGGCGCACAAGGTTTACGGGCCAAAAGGGATCGGCGCGCTGTATGTCGGGCCACGCGCCCGTACGCTGATGCGTGCGCAGATGCACGGCGGCGGCCATGAGCAGGGCCTGCGTTCCGGCACCCTGGCAACCCATCAGATCGCCGGCATGGGCAGCGCCTTTGCCCTGGCCGGCCAACCAGGTGACAGCGAGCACCAGCGCCTTGAGCAACTGGCCACACGCTTGCGCGATGGCCTGCTGGTTTTACCCGGCGTGACCCTTAACGGCAGCGCCAGCCAACGCATCCCCCATACCCTGAACCTGTGCATCGACAGCAAGGGTTTCAACAGCGCGGCACTGGCAAGCGAGCTGGCCTTGTCGACCACCTCGGCCTGTAACTCGGCGAGCAACGCCGCCTCGCATGTACTGCTGGCACTGGGGCTGGACGAACGTCAGGCACGCAACAGTGTGCGCTTGAGCATCGGCCGATTCACCACCGAGGCGCAAGTAGACCAGGCGCTCGCCGTGTTTGACCGGGTGCTGACGACGGCGTCGGCTGCACTGTGGTGAACACGCGCTAGAACAAGCGGCTGTCCGGGGTAAAATCCTCGACCTGGATTTTCGCGCGCTGCGCCTGTGCGTGCCGTGGGTTGAACAGGTAGTTGATGGTGCTGGGCATGATCGCGCTCGGCACCGGCAGCAACAATGCCGAGCAGTCATCCAGAAAGCGATTGCCCAGCGCCCGGGTCAACTCAGGCTGAGCGGACCAGCCGGGCTGCAAGGCGGGCAGCTGCGCTTGTGAAACCGTGTCGGGCAATTCGATGCGGATCAGGCGCATGGTGGTAGGAAAATCCTCGGGGTCTATCTCCAGGTGCACCAGCACCTCGAGCATGGCCCCGGAAGGGCTGGTGGCGGCATACACTACCGGCCGGCCCGCCTGGTGCCAGCGGCCGCTTACACGCAAGCCCCCAGTGCCACTCAAATCTGCATAGGCGCTGATACGCCACAAAATCACAGGCCAAAACCCTCGGCAATCTGCAGCAGCATCTCTTCCACCTGAGTGGTGCCTTGCTGGGTGGTGAGCATCTGCATGGGCGTCAGCCCCGAGAAGCGCTCCTTGGGCTTGGACAGCCAGCGCTTGGCCTTGTCCGCTTCACCGAACACGGCTTCGGCCATGGCGGTGATGTGGGCCGAGCGGAACAGCCGATCACTCTCTTCCACGGTCAGCGGCTGGTCACGCTCGATACGGGTTTTCAGGGTGCGCAGGGGAATGATCTGGTCCCGCTCCACCGGGGTGAACACACCACGCTCGGTCAACTTCACCAGCCAGGTGGCGGCAAACCCATGGGTGATGCGGGTGTGGATTTCGAAGTCACTGGCAAGTTCGGGTATTTCCAGCAGCGCCTGCAGGCGCGCCCGGTACTCGTGGTAACCGTTGTCGCGAAGCACTTCGGCAAGCATGGCATACTCCTGTTTCGGCGTTTGCCGACAAGTATGCGGTATTCGCCGGATCATTGCCAGTTTGCCTGCGGCCCTTGGTTGTGGGGGCAATGCGCCCCCGCACCTTTTAGAAGGTACCCGGATACGCCCCGCCATCGATCAGCAGGTTCTGCCCGGTGATATAACCGGCATGCGCACTGCACAGGAACGCACAGTACGCACCAAACTCCCCGGCATCGCCAAAGCGCGCCGCCGGGATGGCCTTGCGCCTGGCCTGGGCAGTGGCTTGCACATCGCCACCCGCCGCCTGCAAAGTCTTTTGCAAACGCGCCGTGTCGAACGCCCCAGGCAGCAGGTTGTTCAGTGTGACATTGCTGCCCGCCAGGCGCTGCTGCCGGGCCAGGCCGGCAATGAAACCGGTCAGGCCACTGCGGGCGCCGTTGGACAAACCGAGGATGTCGATCGGCGCCTTCACCGCGCCAGAGGTGATATTCACTACCCGGCCGAAACCGCGCTCGGCCATGCCGTCGACCACCGCCTTGATCAGCTCGATGGGGGTGAGCATGTTGGCGTCCAGCGCCTTCAGCCAGTCGTCACGCCCCCAGTCACGAAAGTCCCCCGGTGGCGGGCCACCGGCGTTGTTGACCAGGATGTCGACCTGCGGGCAGGCCGCCAACAGGGCCTGGCGCACCTGGGCATCGGCCACATCGCCGGCCACGGTAAGCACCTCGATGCCCGGGCAGGCCGCACGCAACTCGGTGGCGGTCTGCTCCAGGGTGGTTTGGGTGCGGGCATTGATGACCAGGTTCACGCCTTCTTTGCCAAGCGCCTCGGCGCAGCCTTTGCCCAAGCCTTGGCTGGCCGCGCAGACGATGGCCCAGCGGCCGGAAATGCCTAGATCCATTGGGTTGCTCCTTGATGCAATAGGGTTACAGGGGTACTGGCAGGCCGTGCCGGGGGTAATCTAGAGCACAGGCAGGGCCGCCGATAATGAAAAGAGCTGATCCACCAATAACCATCGCTTATCCCCACCAGCCCGCCAGCGATGGGCAGGAGGGCGCGCGCCGTCAAACTTCAATTGGCCGTCAATTCCTCTACCAGCAACCGCGCAGCTGGCGATAGCGGCGCCGCCACACGGTGCACGATGCCGAACGGCTCGCTCAACGCCCGTAGCTGCACCGCCAGCGACACCAGCAACCCGCGCTGCTCGGCAAACGCCGCCACGGCACTGGGAATGACCGCCACCAGCGTCGGGTCATCCTCCAGCAGCATGAACGTCGCGAAGGTGGAGAAGGTTTCCAGCGGGTAGCGGGGCACCTCCACCCCTGCCTCGCTCAACTCGCGCTCCAGCGCCTGGCGCATGGGCATGTTCGCCGGGTAGACCACCCAGCGGTAATGGCTCAAGTCGCTGATCGCCAGTGCCGCTGCCCCGGCAAGCGGATGCTGCGGGTGCGCGACCACCACCAACGGCTCCTGGGCCAGTTCGACAAAGGTATAGTCCGCCGCGTTGCGGCCCAGCCCCGGCCGGCAGATGGCCAGGTCCAGGCGCCCCTCGTCCAGCTGGGCGAGCAGGTTGGCGCTGGTATTCTCGGCAATTTCCACCGCCAGCTGCGGCTGCTTGCGGCGCAAGCGCCCCAGGGCGCTGACCAGTGTCGGCATGGCCCCCATGATGCTGCCCACCGCCAGCCGCCCACCCTGGCCCTGGACGATGCCTAGCACCTCTTCGCGCAAGTGCCCCAGGTCGCTGTGGATCAGCCGCGCATAGCGCACCACGCAACGGCCCACGTCATTGGCTACCAGGCCGCTGGGCAGGCGCTGGAACAATGGTACCCCCAGCACCTCCTCCACCTCACGCAACGCCTTGGTGGCCCCGGGCTGGGAAATGGCCATGGCTTCGGCCGCCTTGTGCAGCGAACCACAGCGATCCAGCTCGATCAGCAGGCGCAACTGACGCAGGCGCAGGCGAGAAAAAATGGAATCCAGGGAAGGGATCATCAGGCAGGCTCGAGATGGCTCTTGTAATGCCGAGCACTATAGAGGGTCGTCAACGGGGGTGTGTTGAGTTTCAAGCAAATGACCCTTGATCACAGAACACGCATGCCACACCGTTATGCTGCGCTGTCGCCCGTGGAACAAGGCTTTGGCAAGCGCAGCTTTATCCTGTGGGAGCGGGCGCGCCCGCAAAGAGTGCGACGCGCTGCATGGCACCGGCTGCGCCGGTGTTCGCGGGCTTGCCCGCTCCCACAGGTGCCCCGCCCAATCAGATATTTATGTTCGAGTGAGGCGTTTACCGCGGTCTACGCCGTGCCAGGCAGGCATAACCCAGGCCCAGCACGCTGACCGCCAGTACGCCCAGTAACACCATCAACTCGCGGCTGTAGCGGGCCACCATGGCCGGAAAACCGATGACCTCGTGGTACACCTGCACATTGGCCACTCCGTCTGCGTGGCTGATGCTGACCCCGCCCTGGCGGATCTGCAGATAGTCTGCATCGAAATAGACCCAGACCTTGCACGTGCCACCCGGCTCGATGGCCGGGATGTCCACCTGCGCGGTTGCGGTCTCCAGCAGGGTGTCGTTGCCGGCAGCATCACGCACCTGCACCAGGCCCTTGGCTGGCAGACGGATCTTTACCTCCCGTACCGGCGCGTCACCACTGTTGCGCAGTTCGATAAGCAAGCCGGTACGGTGATCGACCAGCCCGGCCTCGAAGGGCTTGGCGAACAACTGCGCATAGGGTGCCTGGGCCATTTCAATCAGGCGCTCGACCTGATCGTGGCTCAGACCGCCCTGGCCGATACTGTTGATACGCCCCTGCAACTGCTCATACTTGAGTTGCTCGCTGGCTTTGCTTATGCGCTCGCTGAACTGGGTGGGATAGGTGAGGTAGGCATAGGTGAGTGACGCCTCCAGGCGCGGGCTGCTCCTGAGCAACACGTAGGCGGTCAAAAGCACCATCAGGCCTAAAAGCACGGCTACGAGGAGTTTCCCCACCTTGTCCCAGCTCAATGCAAACTTCCTTCTGTGGTGATACAGACGATTCAAACCGCCCAAGGGTGCCAAGTTAAGGGCCCCCAGGCAAGCTTGACTAGGGTTCGCGCTCACCTTCACGCGCCTGACGCACCTGCAGCAGCTGGCCATCGATCAGTGCCTTGGCCATGCCGGCCAGATAGAACGTGGCCTGCATCATCACCTTGCGGTCGGCTGGCCTGTCGATGGCCTTGCGGGTAATTTCAGTGATGCAGCCCATGATGCCCGAGGCCTCCGTCAGTGCGGTCCTCATTGGCAGCTGCGGTTTCATCTGCACCAGTTCGGCATCGGCGTTGCCAAACCGGCTCGCTGCACGCACGACATTGAGCTTGCTGCTTTTCGGGGTGTCGTTGTCCATGTCCATTCCTCGGGGTTACGAGCATCCCCAGCCTAGGACGCCACCTCCCCCATCACAATGACCAGCAGGATGGAAAGAACCACTTTCGGAAATGGACTACACGAACCCCATGAAATGGGCGCTCTGCCACCGATCAGCCCCTTGACCGGCACCTGCCAGTGTCGGACGATCAACCTCCCCCACACCAGGACGAACACCATGCTACGGATACTGGGCAGAGCTTCTTCCATCAATGTGCGAAAAGTCCTGTGGGCCTGCGCCGAGTTCGAGGTCGCATTCGAGCGCGAAGACTGGGGCTCTGGCTTCCAGGCCACTGACAGCGCGGAGTTCCTGGCATTGAACCCCAACGCCATGATCCCGGTGATCCAGGATGGCGACTTCACCTTGTGGGAGTCCAACAGCATCATCCGCTACCTGGCCAACCGCTACGGTGCCACCGCGTTCTACCCGGACGATGCCCAGGCGCGGGCCAGGATCGACCAGTGGATCGACTGGCAGGCCTCGGACCTGAACCGCTCGTGGAGCTACGCATTCATGTCACTGGTCAGGCACTCCCCCTCCCACCAGGACCCGCAAGCACTGGCCGCCGGTTGCGCCGAATGGTCGCGCTACATGCATATCCTCGACCGCCAACTGGCCAGCACCGGTGCCTACGTAGCCGGCAGCCAGTTCACCCTGGCCGATATCCCTATCGGCCTCTCGGTCAACCGCTGGTTCGAAACGCCGTTCGAGCACCCGCACCTGCCAGCGGTTCGCGATTATTACGAACGCCTGAGCGAACGCCCGGCCTATCACCTGCATGGCCGTAACGGTACGTCGTAACGTACAACACTGGTTTCACTGCCGGGCATTGGGTAATAATGCGAGTCATTACCATTAGTGCACGAACACGGAAGAGTGGCATGCCCGGCAGCAGACACCCCATCGAGCATCTCTACGTCGAGCACCACGGCTGGCTGCAAGCCTGGCTGCGCCATCGGCTGAACAGTGCAGCGGATGCTGCCGACCTTGCCCACGACACCTTTGTCCGGGTACTGCAAAGGCGCCAGGCAAAGGCGCTGTTGGAGCCACGTGCCTATTTGCGCACGATTGCCCGCGGGCTGGTCATCGACCTGTGGCGCCATCGCGACATCGAGCGGGCCTGGCTGGACACGCTGGCGCAGCTGCCCGAGGCTCAAGTGCCATCACCGGAGATCAGTGCCCTGGCCCTCGAGGCACTGGTGGCCATCGACCGGCTGCTTGACGCTCTGCCCGCACGCACGCGCACCATCTTCCTGCTGGCACAACTGGATGGCATGCCCTGCCCGCGCATTGCCGAACAGCTGGGGGTGTCGCTGTCCACCGTCGAACGCGACCTCAGCAAAGCCTTGCGCCATTGCTATCAGCTTGTCTTCGAGAGCACGCCATGAGCACCAGCACACTGCCGGCGCTACCCGGCGCAACAGTAGACCAGGCCATCGAATGGTCGATCCGTCTCACCTACAACCGGCCCGACCCTGCTACCCGGGCGGCCTTCCAGGCCTGGCTGGCGGATGACGAAACCCACCGCCTGGCCTGGGCGCGCATGCAGAGCCTGAGCGGGCACTTTGCCGGTGTGCCGAGCGGGCTGGCGCGCCAGGCGCTGGAAAAACTGCCTGAAGCCCGCCTGCAGCGGCGCCAGGTGCTGAAACTGCTGGCGCTGTTCGCGGCAGTCGGCACCACCGCCTGGGGGACCCGCGAAACCGCGCCTTGGCAGCGGCTGATGGCCGACTACAGCACCCGTGTCGGCGAACATCAGCGCTGGACCCTGGCCGATGGCAGCCAGTTGGAGCTAAATACCGACAGCGCCGTACGTGTGTATTTCGATGCCCGGCACCGGCGCATCGAACTGCTGCGCGGCGAGCTTTACCTGGTCAGTGGGGGCGACAGCGCCAGCCTGCAACAGCGCCCATTGCAGGTCACCACCACCTTTGCCACGTTCACCGCCCACGGCAGCCGCTGCAACATACGTCAGTACGCCGACGCCTGCCGCCTGGGTGTTGCCGAAGGCACCGTGAACATACAGCCACGCTCGGGTACCGGTGCCGTTGCCCAACCCGGAGAAACCTGGCGGGTAGCCCGCGACAACGTGCTGCGCCTGCCCGGCAACGCCGAAGACGCCGCCGCCTGGCGCGAAGGCCTGCTGACCGCGAGGGCGATGCCGCTGGCCGAACTGCTCGACGAGCTCGGCCGTTATCGCAACGGCTACCTTGGCTGTGACCCACAGGTTGCGAAACGCACTATCAGCGGCAATTTCAACCTCACCGACACCGACGCCACCCTGGCGTTCATCGCCCAGGCCCACGGCTTGCGCGTACAGGCAATGACGCGTTACTGGGTGCGCCTTAGCGCCTGAAACAACCTGGCAAAAAAAGTGCTCGCCGGGTGAAGGGGTTTGCAATCTCGCCCGGCATACACAGCAGAACACTCAAATTGCCAACGAGAACCCCACGTGACCCGACCCGCCCCCTTGCGCCTCGCCATCCGCCAAGCCCTGTTCTGCACCAGCCTGGGCCTGGCTACGCTGCCCTTGGCCCATGCCACCGACAGCGCCAGCACCGCCACCCGCTATGAGCTCGTCATCCCGGCCGGTTCGCTGGATGCAGCCTTGATTGCCCTCAGCCGCAGCACCGGCCTGAACATTGCCTTTACCCCGGGTGACCTGGCCGGCAAATACAGCGCCGGGCTGCGCGGCAGCTTCAGCAGCCAACAAGCCCTGCAGCAGTTACTGGTCGGCAGCGGCCTGCAAGCCATGCCGCAGGACAGCGGCTACCGCCTGATCCCGGCCAGCGAACCGCTGCCATTGGGTGCTGTGGCACTGGACCCGACCAACGTGACCGGCACTGCCAACCTCGGCGAGCAGACCGAGAACACCGGTTCCTACACCACAGGCACCATCGGCACAGGCGGCAAGACGCCACGCAGCCTGCGCGAAACCCCGCAGTCCGTGAGTGTCATGACCCGCCAGCGCATGGATGACCAGCACCTCACCAGCCTGACTCAGGTGCTGGACCAGACCACCGGCATCACCGTGGTCGGCGGCAACGACACGAAAAACCAGATTTACTCGCGTGGTTTCGTCATCCGCAGTATCCAGACCGACGGCGGCGCACCGATGCTGCGCAACGAAGCCTTCGACACCCTGCCCGACATGACCGCGTACGACCACGTCGAGGTTTTACGTGGCTCCGACGGTTTGTTCGGCGGCACTGGCGACCCGGGCGGCAGCATCAACCTGGTGCGCAAGCGCGCCTTGCCGTTCAACCAGCTGAGCATCAGCCAGTCGGCCGGCAGCTGGGACAACTACCGCTCCGAAGTCGACCTGACTGGCCCGCTGGGGTTCGACGGTGCACTTCGCGGCCGCGTGGCGATGTCGTTCGAGGACAAGAAATACTTCTACGACAATGCCGACAGCGAGAAGCACGTGATTTTCGGCACCCTGGAGGCAGACCTGAGCCCGGCCACCCTGGTGAGCATCGGCGGCACCTATGAATGGCGAGACATGGACGGTTATTGGGACCGGGGCCTGGTGCGCTACAAGGACGGCACCGAAATCGGCACCTCGCGCAGCCGCTCGCTGGCCGCCGACTGGTCCGCGAACAACTACAAGCGCACCGAGTACTTCGCCAAGGTCGAGCACGCGCTGGACGACAATTGGAAGCTCAAGGCCAGCTACACCAAAAGCAAGTTCGATTCGACCCAGGACATTGGCGAAGTGAGCGCCGCCGTCGACCCGAACACCAACCAGACCACTTTCAAGCGTTTCATCCGCGGTTACAACAACCAGCAGGACTTGTTCGATGCCAACCTGTCCGGCACCTTCGAAGCCTTTGGCCTGACCCACGAACTGCTGGTCGGCGCCGACTATGAAGAAGTGATGCGCAGCTACTCCGACGACAGCGACCTGTCGCAAGTAAGCGACATCAACGTGCCCTTCGACATCACCACAGGTGACGCCGGCGCCATGCCCAAGCCGCGCACACCCCCCAGCTACTACTACAACCCCGACTGGAACCAGCGCAAATCCGGTGCATATGCCACCTTCAAGGCGCAGCTTGCCGAGCCACTGCACCTGACCTTGGGCGCACGCTACTCCGACTACCGTGACAACACCCGCACCGTGGTCCCGGTCTTCAACAATGCCGACACCCGGGTCAAGGAAAGCAACCGCGGCGTCATCACCCCGTTTGGCGCGCTGGTGCTCGACCTGAACCGGCAGTGGTCGCTGTACACCAGCTATGCCGAGATCTTCCAGCCGCAAACCGCCTTCAAGTCCCCCAGCAGCCAGCCACTGGACCCGATCGAGGGCGAAACTTACGAGTTCGGTACCAAAGGCGAGTTGCTCGATGGGCGCCTCAACCTGTCCAGCGCGCTTTACTACACCAAGCGTCTGAACGAAGCGGTGAGCACTGGCCAAGGTTTCTACAGCGCCTCTGGCGAGGTGATCAGCAAGGGTATCGACAGCGAGATTTCCGGTGAGCTGGCCCCCGGTTGGCAAGCCATGGCCGGCTACACCTTCAACATCAACAGGCAACGTGTTGCCGGCAATGCCGCCAACAACGGCACGCCGATGAGCACGCAAACACCCAAGCACCTGTTCAAGTTCTTTACCACCTACCAACTACCCGGCGAGTTCGAGCGCTGGAAGGTCGGCCTGGGGGCCACCATCCAGAGCGACAGCTACAAGAGTGGCTTCATCCAGCGCCGCCTGCCCGACGGTGGGCTCAGCCAACAAGACCCGTATGCGTTCCGCCAGGCCGGTTATGCGGTGTGGAACGGCTTGGTCGAGTACCGCATCGATGAACACTGGACGGCCACGCTCAATGGCAACAACCTCTTCGACAAGACCTACTACCAGACCGTGGATGCCAGCGATACCGGCAACTGGTACGGCGCGCCACGCAACTACATGCTGACCTTGCGCGGCAAGTTCTGAGGTGTGTTGAGGGGGCCCACCTGCAAGATCCTGGGGCTGCTTTGCGGCCCTATCGCTACACAAGGCCGCTCCCACAAAGACCGCGCAGCATCTGAGGCGTGCGCTGTACCTGTAGGAGCGGCCTTGTGCCGCGAAAGGGGCGCACAGCGCCCCCGGCGATCTCGGCTTGTTACACCACAACCTGCCCCGCCGCTGCCACCACCCGCCCACGCCAGGCAAACAGCAACACCATCACCAACCCCAGCGCCGCCATCGCCGCGCCCGCCAGGGAAATCGCCGGGTAGCCCAAACCTGCGTTGATCACTGCGCCACCCAGCGCCGCGCCAATCGCATTGCCCAGGTTGAATGCACCAATATTCACCGCCGATGCCAGGTTGGGCGCATCCTTGGCTGCCTCCATCACCCGCATCTGCAGTGGCGGCACCAGTGCAAAGCTGGCCGCGCCCCAGACCAGGATCGCCAAGGCCGTCGGCAGCGGCCAGTCCAGCACCAGCGGGAACACCAGCAGCACGCCAATCAACAACGCCAACGACACGATCAGCGTGCGGTCGATCGAGCGGTCTGCCGCCTTGCCGCCCCACACGTTGCCCAAGGTCAGGCCCACACCGAACAACACCAGCATGGCTGTCACGAAGGTGGTGGACGCCGCCGCCTCGCTCTGCAGGATCGGCGCAATGTAGGTGAACACCGTGAACATCGCACTGGAACCCACCACCGTCAGCAGCAACGCCGCCAGTACGGGGCCGCGGCCCAGCACCCGGATTTCGGCCATGGCCCCGTCACCTTTGGGCGACGGCACATTGGGCAGCGCGTACCAGAGCGTGGTCATCGCCACCAGGCCAAGCCCGGCAATACCCCAGAATGCCGTGCGCCAACCCAGCATTTCACCAAACCAGGTCGCCAGCGGCACGCCGCCGATGGTGGCCAGGGTCAAGCCCATGAACATTGCCGCCACCGCCCCGGCGCGCTTCTCGGGCGGTACCACGCTGGCCGCGACAATCGAGCCGATGCCAAAGAAGGCACCGTGGTTGAGCGAGGTGACCACACGGGCCACCAGCAGGCTGGTGTAATCGCTGGCCAGGGCCGACATCAGGTTACCCAGTGTGAAAATGGCCATCAGCCCGATCAGCAAATAACGCCGCGGGATCTTCACCGTGGCCAGGGTCATCAGCGGTGCGCCGATCAGCACACCAATGGCATAGGCACTGACCAGCAGCCCGGCAGCGGGGATGGAGACGCCAAGGTCAGTGGCGATACTGGGCAACATGCCCATGGGGGCGAACTCGGTGACACCGATGCCAAAGGCACCGATGGCAAGTGCGACGAGAGGTGGATTGATACGCATGGCAAGCTCCTTATCTATGCCGCAAATGCTACGATCCATTTCAAAAGTGCACTAGACTGCTTTTTTGCCAACCACCTTTGCGCACGAGGCACAAATGGACTTCAGTGGAAGATCCGGCGAGATGGAGATATTTGCCAGGGTGGCGCAAGAAGGCAGCCTGTCGGCCGCCGCGCGGGCACTGAACCTGACGCCTTCTGCGGTCAGCCGCATCATCGCCCGCACCGAACAGCGCCTGGGCACCCGCCTGCTGCTGCGCACCACCCGCGCGATCACCCTCACCCCCGAGGGTGAGGCGTACCTGCGCGGTGCACGGCGGGTGCTGGCCGACATGCTCGAAGTGGAAGAGGCCATCACCGACCAGGGCGTGCCGCGCGGGCGCTTGCGGGTAAGCGCTGCGCTGGGCCATGCCCGGCTGACCGTGGTACCGCTGCTGGCGGCCTTCAGCGCACGTTACCCGCAAGTGCTGGTTGACCTTACCCTCAGTGACGAAGTGGCCGACATTCTCGGCGGCCAGGCCGACGTGGCATTGCGTTTCGGGCACCTGCCGGACAGTTCATTGAGCGCCCGCGCCATTGGTGAAACCGGCCAGGTGGTGGTTGCCTCGCCCGAGTACCTGCAACGCTGCGGCACCCCGCTTGAGCCTGAAGACCTGGCCCGGCATAACTGCCTGCGCTTCAACTTCCGCCGTGCCGCGCCCGACTGGCCGTTTTGCCGCGACGGGCAGGTATTCTCGTTGAAGGTGACGGGCAATATCGAATGCAGCAGCGGCGAAGCCTTGGCGCAACTGGCCAGGATCGGTGCCGGCGTGGCACGCATCGGTACCTTCACGGTGGTCGACGACCTGGCCAGCGGGCGGCTGGTGCCATTGCTGGAGGCGTACAACCCTGACGACCGCGAGCCGATCCATGCGGTGTTCGTCGGTGGCCAGGCGATGCCGGCGCGGGTGCGGGTGTTTGTGGATTTTCTGGTAGAGCACCTGTCTGGCGGCCTGCGCAATCCCTTGTAATCGGTGGACTCGTCCCCGGCGAGGCGTCACAGTGCCACGGTGGCATTCGAGTAAGCCAACGGCAGCGCGGGCGAGAAGGGCGAAGCCCGTGCCATCCACCGCGCGGCCTGCTTCGCGGGCATGCCCGCTCCAACAATGCTCAGGCATCGCTTCATCGAACTGGCTGTGGCTGGGTACAATGCACTTTCACTCAATGCCACGCAAAGGACCGCCCATGCTTTACGTCGTCATGCTCGGAGGCCGCCACCCCGGCGCCAAGATCGAAGTCCACGACGTGGTATTCGCCCAGGCCGACACCTTCGAACAGGCTTACCCGCAGCTGCGCCAGGCCTGGTTCGGTAGCGCGAAAGGCTTGCACATCGATTCGTGGCTGGAAGTGCACGGCGTGGACGGCCAACGGATCGAACTGCGCCCGGACGCCCCCGCCCGCGGCGCACTGCACCTGTACTTCATCAACCTCGGCGGTTACGAGCGCGATGTGTTCGGCGAGGCGCACCGCTACCTGCTGGTTGCCGCCCGCAACAAGACCGAAGCCAAGGCCCTGGGCAAGCAGCGCATGCAGGCACACTGGCTGAAGCCGCACACCGACGCCTTGCTCGATGTCGACGACTGCCTGGCAATCGACCAGGTGGGCGGGCAGTTCGTGCACCTGGTCGAAGGGGCGCATGAGCCGGTGGTGGTGCGCAGCGACTACATCCTGATCTGACGTTGATGCGCGCAGTTGGGTTATCTTCGACGCTTCACTGTACCGCCAGGGCCAGACCACCATGCGCATTGTCATTCCCGACGACTACCAGGATGTGATCCGCACGCTCGATTGCTTCGGCAAGCTGAGCGGGCACGCTGTCAGCGTGCTTCATGAGCGCCAGCCGGCCACGCTGGAGCAACTTGCAGCACGCTTTGCCGAGGCCGACGCACTGGTACTCACCCGCGAACGTACCCGCATCGACGCCGCCCTGCTCGACCGCCTGCCCAACCTCAAGCTGATCAGCCAGACAGGCAAGGTGTCCAGCCACCTGGACCTGGCTGCCTGCACCGCACGCGGCATTGCGGTGACCGAGGGGCGCGGCTCGCCGGTGGCGCCTGCGGAGCTTGCCTGGGCGCTGATCCTCAATGCCCGCCGGCAACTGGTGCCGGCCATCGATGCTTTCCGCCAAGGCCAATGGCAGGTCAATCTGGGCCAGGCGCTGGCCGGCCAGCTGCTGGGTATTTGGGGCTACGGCAAGATCGGCCAGCGTCTGGCGCGTTATGCCCAGGCGTTCGACATGCCTGTGCTGGTGTGGGGCAGCGACAGCAGCCGCGCCGCAGCCCAAGCCGATGGCCATCGCGCTGCTGCCTCGCGTGAGGCATTCTTTGCCGAAGCGGATATTGTCAGCCTGAACCTGCGCCTGTCCGACCAGACACGCCACGGGGTGACCTTCGACGACCTGTCCAACATGAAGCCCGACGCCTTGCTGGTGAACGTCAGCCGCGCAGAACTGATTGCCCCGGGGGCATTGCTACAGGCACTGGATGCTGGGCGGCCGGGTTTCGCGGCGGTGGATGTGTACGAGGAGGAGCCGCTGCTCGACCCGGCCCATCCGCTGCTGCGCCACCCACGCGTACTCAGTACGCCGCACCTGGGGTACGTGGAGAAGAACGGCTACGAGCTGTACTTTGGCGATGCCTTCGACAATGTGCTGGCGTTTTTCGAAGGAAAGCCAAAGAACGTTGCCAACCCTGAGACCCTGGCGCCTCGACGCTGAGCCCTGCGGGAGCAAGTGGCTTGTTCGAAATGTCAGAGTTTGCGCGATCACTGTGGGAGCGGGCGTGCCCGCGAACACCGGCGAAGCCGGTGCCATCCACTGTGCAGGATTCTTCGCGGGTGAACCCGCTTCCACAACGACCGCGCAGGCCTCAGGTTTGCCGTTAAGTTGCGTTCAACCGAACAGGTTCAGCCCCAACGCAAACACAGCCACCGCCAACGCCACCAGCGGCACTGCATTGCGCTCCAGATACACCGCCCAGCCCGTCCCGCACACCTGCTGCAACTGCAGCTCGCATTCACGCTGGCGCTCCACCAGGCTGGCCAAATGCGTCTCGACGCTATCAACGCGCTGAGCCTGGGTGCTGGTCGCCAGCGCAAGCCTCTTCAAAGCCGTCGTCACCGTGGTAGACAGCGCTTCCCGTGCCAGGTTGCTGGCGGCCAGCTGCTCCTGGTACTGCTCAAGGCTCTTGCGGATTGCCCCTTCCTTTTGCACGCGGGCCAAGGTACTTGCCACCAGCTTGCGGTTCTGCACCTCGGCACTGGCCTGCAGCGCGGCCATTTCGATTTCATGCTGGCCTTGCACACTTGCCAGGCGCTCCACCGCTTGCCTGCACAAGGCATGACCATCGGCCAGCGCCAGCAGTTCGTCGAGCTGTTGCCTGAGTTCGCGCAACACCCTCAGTGGCCCCTGCAGGTCGCCATCCGGGGTCGCGACGTCTGCGTTCAAACGTTCTATTTCGCCCGCCAACGCATCGTTGAGGCCACGCAGTACCTTGTTATCGGAAGTAGCGTCCAGACTGCCAAGGGCGGTCTCGATCACCCTGTCCACAATCGGCTTCGCGACCGGGGTCAGAGTGCCGTGTTCGTATAGCTGGTTCATCAATTCCTATCCGGATACAGCGGTAAGGGGCGGAAAGCTATCAAATTGGCATCACTGGATCCACTGATGAACGAGAGATTTGAGTGGTTGATCAGTAACGGGAAGGTCTGCAATGCGTGGCCGCGTGCAGTACAGGCACCTGCCCTGCGGCCCCGTTACCTGCCGTTGCTCAAGCTTCAATCAAGGTTCAGCCAAGGCTTCAGTTCGGCCCGGTTCGCCAGCACCAGCTGCTGCGCTTCGGGCCTTGCATCATGCATGTTGGGGTTCACCCCGAAGCGCTTCACCACATACTTGACCAATGCCTGGGAGCTGCCCACCACCAACTGCCCGTCGGTCATGCCGTAGTCCACCTCGATGATGGCCCGCTGCGCGGGTGTCAGGCGTTCGTCCGGCTTGAAGATCACATCGACCGGTGTGTTCCATTCCACGTCCTGGTCGATACCATTCTCGGTCTGCTCCTCGTGCACATCTGGCACACCACGGAAACGGCTGAGTACAAAGTCGCGGTACATGCGGTTCTTTTCGCAATAGGCCCGCACATGCCAGCGCATGCCGGTGTACACCAGCGTGTGCGGGGCGATAATGCGTCCCTCGAGTTCGGGGGTGTTGAACGACACGTAGTCGATGTCCAGGCGACGCTTTTCGCGGCAGGCCTTGAGCAACGGCCGCAGGACCTCGGGTTTGACCGAGCGGTCGGGCACCTTCAGCACTTCGGTGTGGGCATAGGCCAAGGCCAGGCCTTCGATATGTGGGGCGCGTTCGTTGTTCTGGTTGAGCAGGTCGAGGTAGGCGCTGGCGCTGTCGTCGATGAACAGCGGCTTGAACTGTCGGGTCGGGACATAGCCTTTGATCTGCTTGTCGTAGACCAGGTTTTTCGACGCGTAGTCATTGATGTAGGTGTTGATGTCCTTCGACGCCTGCTGGCGGCTGATGCCGAAACTCTGGATCAGGTGATTGGTGGTCAGCCGACCTTCCCACCAGACCACCGTCTCGATCAACCGGTAGCGCAAGGCCAGGTCCCAGCGGGTTTGCTCCATGCGTTGCGTGCGTTTCATGTCGGCTCCTGTAGGGTGGCAACAAGCACCTTGATAGATGACGTGTCGCCTGATCATACATATCCATCCGTTTGCACATCAAGCCTGACAGATATGTAAAGTAAACAGGCATATGCTGACAAAATCGTTCATCGCCGCTGTGATACAGCGCGATTGCAGCCAAGGGCTTGTCTAGCGCGGCGTCGCCGGCAGCCATGATGCCAAATCGCCTTCAGCACTCATCCAAAACTGCCCGCAAGCAGCCCGCCGGATATGCACCATTGCTTTACCTGTACAAGTCTCCATTATCGACATGTAGTCTTTATGGACATATCGTTTCGCTTACCGGCAAACTGCCACTACCCAAGGAAGCGTCACATGGAAGCTATCGAAATCTCTCTGCTGGGCGTCTGCGGTATCACCCTGCTGCTGGTGTGTCTGCAGCACGCTCGCCAAGGCGAGATGTGGGACCTGCTGCAAGGCGACCGCGAGCTGGAGCGCTCCGCTCGCATCCATAAACAGGAAAACCGAGAGCTGCAGTCCGCGCTGCGTGCAGAGCGCGAGCATGTGAGCCAGTTGCAGCGCCAGGTTCAGGTGCTGCTCGGACTGGTGCCGGAGGCCTGAGGGCTTTCGTCACCGCGCAGGCGTACACTTGCCATCAGCACAGGCTCAGGAGTTGCTCAATGCCCTACCCCATCGAACAGAAACTGGTCATTGGCGTTGCCTCGAGTGCGCTGTTCGACCTTACCGTCTCGGACGACATCTACAAGACCCAGGGTGTCGAGGCGTACCGCCATCACCAGCAGCAGAACCTGGACGAGCCATTCCCCAAAGGCGTGGCGTTCCCGTTCATTCGCCGCTTCCTGAGTATCAACCAGGCCTTCCCCGAGCAGCTGCCGGTAGAGGTGGTGCTGCTCTCGCGCAACTCCCCGGAAACCGGCCTGCGGGTATTTCGTTCGATCAACCATTATCAGCTGGACATCACCCGCGCGGCGTTCATGTCGGGCCGCTCGCCCTACGAGTACATCCCGGCATTCAACGCCTCGCTGTTCCTCAGTGCCAATGAGGAAGACGTGCAGAAAGCCATCGACGCCAACTACCCGGCCGGGCGGGTGCTGCCGACGCGCATCTACGATGACGAGATCGACACCGAATTGCGCGTAGCCTTCGACTTCGATGGCGTGATTGCCGACGACGAGGCGGAGAGCGTGTACAAGCGCAACGACAACCTGGATGACTTTCAGGAGCACGAGCGCGTACACAAGGGCATTCCGCATTCGCCAGGGCCGCTGGCGGACCTGTACCGCAAGCTTTCGCTGATACGCATGCTGGAGGACCGCAAGCTGGCCGAGAACCCGGACTACAAGCGGATCTTGCGGATTGCCATTGTCACGGCGCGCAATGCGCCTTCACATGAGCGGGTGGTGACGACGTTGAAGGACTGGGGCGTATCGCCGGACGAGTGCTTCTTTCTCGGCGGCATGGAGAAGCCCAGGGTGTTGTCGATTCTGAAGCCCCATGTGTTCTTCGACGACCAGCGCAGCCACTTGCAGTCGCCGGCGGGGGATTTGCCGATGGTGCATGTGCCGTTCGGGGTGGCGAACAGGGGGCGTTCAACGACGCTCTCCCCGCACGACACGCCTGTGCGGGAGCAGGACGACACCGGCGTTGCCGGTGCCATCCAGCCTGTCTAGCGAGCAACTTCCTCGACCGGGGCATTGGCGGTCGGGCGGCTACGCTGCCCCAGCAACGCACGCGCCGCCAATGCCGCCACCACCAAGCCAGGGGACGCCGCCAGCAGCAGGCCACCTACTCCGGCACCCGCCGCCAGGATCTGCCCTGCGGCCAACGGCCCGGCCATCGACCCCAGGCGCCCTACCGCCACCGAAGCCCCCACGCCGGTCGCGCGCACCTGGGTCGCATACAACGTCGGCGCAAGCGCATACAGCACCAACTGCCCACCAATGGCGCAATAGCCCGCAGTAAACCCGGCGAGCAACATCAGGCCAAAAGTGCTCGACAACCCCAAGCCCGCCAGCGAGACAAGCATGCCGGCATAAGCGATGAACACGGCCCGCCCGGCGAAGCCCCGGTCCATCATGCGCCCGGTGAGGAACGAACCTGCAGCGCCGCCCAGGTTGAACAGAATCTGTACCGCGCCCGCCTGTGGCCGGCTGTAGCCTTGCCCAATCAACAGAGACGGCAACCAGTTGAGCAGCATGTACAGCACAGTAAGCGTGAAGAAGCACGCCACCCACAGCAACAAGGTGCGGCTTGCCTGGCCCGGCCCGAACAATTGGCCCAGCATGCCGTTGCCGGCTGCACTGGCCGCGGGCTGGGCACGGAACGCCTGGGACTCCTTCAGCCATACCATCAGCACGAAGGCAATCGCGATGGGGGCAATACCACCCACGTAGAACACCGTCCGCCAGCCTTCGCCCAGCCCGGCCATGCCGATGACCGACGCGATCGCCCCGCCCAGGGGCACGCCGCAGTAAGTCAGGCTCACGGCCGTGCTGCGCAGGCGCTCTGGTGCGGCCTCGCTGGCCAGGGCAATCAGGATCGGCAAGGCGGCCCCCAACCCCAACCCGGTCATCAGCCGTGCGATCAGCAGCGTGGTGTACGTATCAGCGTGGGCTGTACCCAGGGAGAAGCCGCCGAACAACAGTACTGCCACGATCAGGATGGCCTTGCGGCCCAGCCGGTCGGCCAGCCACCCACCAATAAACGCACCGGGCAGCAGCCCCAGCAGCCCGGCACTGAACACCCAGCCAAGCATGGCCGGCGTCAGCGCGAATTCCTTGGCCATGTGCGGCGCTGCTACCCCGGTGGCCTGAAGGTCCAGCCCCTCCAGCAGCGCCACCAGAAAACACAGGCCGATCGTAAGCACCGGCTTGCTTGAAGATGAGGATGAATGACTCATGTGTGGCCCCTTTTGTTGTTATGGGTCGGGAAGTCAAAGCCTGAACGTGGCACGCAAGGAAACGAACGACGAGTCTTCGCCGCCGGCTTCCTTGATGGCAGCACCGACGTCGTAGTACTTCATGTCGAGATCCAGCGTAAGGTTGGGTGTCGCCAGCCATCGGGTGTTGGCACGGTAGATGGTGCCCACATGCCGACCGGTGCCACGGGTGTTGGCCAGCAGGCTCATGCCAGGCATGTACACGCCATCTTCTTCGCGCTGCTTCCACACCTCGAGCACACCTTGTTCGAAGCGCACCGTGCGCCAGGGCGAGAAGCCGAACGTGGGCCCGACCACGATCACGTTGCTCAAGGTGGTCAGGCTGGCCTCACCGTAAACGCCGTTACGCGGGAACAGCGGGTCGAAGGTGCCGACCTTGCCGTCGCCCAGGTCACTGTCACCGCTGGCGGCGTCGACACGCATGCCCAGGCGTGGCTGCCAAGGGTGGTCGAAGGTGTAGCCGCTGTCGCTCGACACTGCCCAGGCACGGATCGAGGCGCCGCCCAGGTGGCCACCCTGCCCGGCCAGGTTCCAGCTCCAGTCCAAGGCCTGATAGCGGCCGAACAGGCGGGTGCCGTAGGTGTAGCGTTGCTCATCCCCCGTCTCGCCAGCCAGGCTGCGGTCGTCGGTTTCGAGGCCGAACGCAAACAGGTCCATGTTCCACACGGCCGTCAGCGGCAAGGTGCCGTACAGGCCGTAGAACTTCACCGCATTGTTGCTGCCGTCGTCCCAACTGTCTTCGCCTGTTTTCAACGGCCTGACAGCGAAGGCGTCGAGCTTGCGCCCGTCCTTGAGGTTGAGGCTGGCACGCACGCCATCGAAGCTCAGGCGCAGGTTAGGGACATCCCGGTAGGTGACGAACACCTGGTCACCAAAGGCCATCTCCTGGCGCCCGACCCGCGTGGTGTAGCGCCCTGCGGCAAAGTCGTGGTTGAAGTCGATGAATGCCTGGCGGATTTCATTCCGGCCTTCGTCATTGGGTGAGTACAGGTCTTTGCCGAACGCCCGGGTGTTCTCCACTTGCACGAAGGTACGCAAGGCATCATCGAACAGGTGCAGGTCGGCATGGGCTTGCAACCGTTGCAACAGGTAGGAATCGTCTTTCAGGCCACGCAAGCCGAAGAAGGGCTGGTTCAGCGCATCGGCGCGGTAACGCGCCTCGGCCCCCAGTTGCAGCCAGGCCGACTCGGACAAGCGATGGTAGCGCAGCCCGTCGAACGGGTCGCTGGCCTTGGCGGGGTCGTCCAGAAAACGGTAGTCCTCGACCCAGCGCGGAGCACCGGGCCGGCCCGGCCGGCTGTCTTCAAGCGGGCTGGCCGCTTGCACGTACTGGCACAGCGAAAGCAGCACAACGGGCACCAACGCCCGGTTCAACGGCCTCGTCATCAGAATTTCCCTTTACTTGTTTTTATAAAATTGGATAACTCTGTTAACGATTATTTTTGTTAATTATATTGCCGTCAATAGCCAATCGACGCCCGCAAGAGGCACGCGCGATTCTGCGTTCGCTGATCGAACACTAATGCACACAACGGCTGCGACAAGGCGCCATTGGTGGCTAGTATTTGTCCTGCGCGGCGTCTGACCCGCCGTCTTACGTGCAAAAACCTCATTAAAACAACAAGAGCACCTAAATGAACTGCCTCAAACCCCTTGCCGCCCTCGGCCTGCTCATGCTCGGCGCCAGCCAGGCCATGGCTGCGCAAACAGTTAAGCAACCAAACATTCTGCTTATCGTCGCCGATGACCTCGGTTTTTCTGACCTGTCCGCCCTGGGCAGCGAGATCCAGACCCCGCACCTGGACAAGCTGCTGGCCGACGGCCGCCTGATGCTGGACTTTCATGCCGCGCCCAGTTGCTCCCCCACCCGCGCAATGCTGATGTCGGGCAATGACCCGCACATTGCCGGGCTGGGCATGATGGCCGAAGCACGCAAGCGCCTGCCGGCCGGCGCCGAAGTGCGTGCGGGCTACGAAGGCGTGCTCGGCGCCAACGTCGCCACCCTGGCCGAACTGCTGCACGATGCCGGTTACCGCACCTACATCTCCGGCAAATGGCACCTGGGCATGCAGCCCGCGCAGCAGCCGCAAAACCGCGGCTTCGACCAGGCCTACGTGCTGCTGGAAGGGGGCGCTGCGCACTTCAAGCAAGCCAACATGGACTTGCAGTCGAACTACAGCGCAACGTTCCAGCACAACGGTAAACCCATCGAACTGCCCGACGACTTCTACTCCAGCACCTGGTTCACAGACCGGCTGATTTCCGCCATCGACGAAGGCAAGGCCAGCCAAAAACCCTTCTTCGCCTTCGCCGCCTACACCGCGCCCCACTGGCCCTTGCAGGCACCGGACAAATACCTGGCGCAGTACCGCGGCCGCTACGATCAGGGTTACGAGGCCATTGCCCGCGAACGCCTGGAGCGCCAGCGCGAAGCCGGCCTGGTGCCGGCGGACTTCCCGCGGCAAGCGCAACTGGAGGGTGTGCCGAGCTGGGCGTCACTGACCGTTGAGCAGCAGCGCCAGTCAGCGCGTACCATGGAGGTGTATGCGGCCATGGTCGCCGCACTGGATGCCGAAGTCGGTCGGCTGGTAGATCACCTGCGCAAGGCCGGCGAGCTGGATAACACGCTGATCCTGTTCATGTCCGACAACGGGCCGGAAAACGCTACCCGCGTCGACCCGAACTGGATCAAGCAGCATTTCGACAACAACCTGGACAACTACGGCAAACGTGACTCGTTCCTGATGATCGGCGCGGCCTGGGCCCAGGTCAGCGCCCTGCCCAGCCGCCGCTACAAGATGACTACCTACCAGGGCGGCATCCGCGTGCCCGCCTTTGTCTATTACCCGGCAACGATCAAGCCCGGGCGCAGCGAAGAACTGGCCAGTGTCAGGGACATCATGCCAACCCTCCTGCAACTGGCGGGTGCCCCCATGCCCGGCATCAAGTACCGGGAACGCGATATCGTGCCGCCGCAAGGCACGTCGGCGTTGGGCTACCTGCAGGGTCAGGACGCGCGAATTCACGCCGAGGACGAAGCCCTGGGCTGGGAAATCAACGGCAGCGCCTCGCTGCGCAAAGGCCCGATGAAACTGCTGTGGGATGCCACCGATGGCAAGCCAGCCTGGCACCTGTACGACCTGGGCAAAGATCCCGGTGAGCACCACGACATCGCTGCCGATCACCCCGAGCAGGTCGCCAGCATGCTGCGCGACTGGAAAGCGTATGCGCAGCGCAGCAATATCGCTATCGACGCTGATGGCCGCCCTGCAAGCCCTGCCAAACCGGCCACCCCGGCCGTGGCCAGCAAGCCATGATTGCCCGAGTAGCCGGCTGCGCACTGGTCGCCGCCGGCCTGCTCGCCGTGGGCTACAGCGCCTGGCCAGAAGCCCCGGCGCCGGTGCTGCTGTGCAACGGCTACAGTGGCCTGCCCGCAGCGCGCCAGGGCGCCTGGCGTGACGGCATGGTGCGCCTGCCAGGCGGTACGTTCAGCTTTGGCTCGGACCGTTTCTACGACGAAGAAGGCCCGCCACAGGCGGCAAGGGTGTCGGGCTTCCGGATCGATGTGCATCCGGTCACCAACGCCCAGTTTGCACGTTTCGTCGCCGCTACCGGTTACCTCACCCATGCCGAACGGGGCATCCGCTTCAAGGACGACCCTACCCTCCCCGAGCACCTGCGCGTGCCTGGCGCGATGGTGTTCCAGCAAGGGCCGGATGTACTCAACCCGGGCTGGCAGTTCGTGCCGGGGGCCAGTTGGCGGCATCCGCAGGGGCCTGGCAGCAGCGTGGCGGGGCTGGAAAACCACCCGGTGGTGCAGGTGGCGCTTGAGGATGCCCAGGCGTATGCACACTGGGCCGGACGCACGCTACCCACCGAGGCCCAGCTGGAATACGCCATGCGCGGTGGCTTGCAGGATGCCGACTTCAGTTGGGGCAAAACGGAACTGCCCAAAGGCCGGATCATGGCCAATACCTGGCAGGGTCAGTTTCCTTATCACAACGCGGCAGCCGACGGTTTCACCGGCACCTCACCGGTGGGCTGCTTCCCGGCCAACCGCTTCGGCCTGTTCGATGCCGGGGGAAATGTGTGGGAACTGACCCGAACGGGCTATCGTCCTGGCCACGACCCACAGCGTGACGCCGCCCTCGACCCGCCAGGTCCCACCCTGGACCAAAGCTTCGACCCCGCCGAACCTGGGGTGAAAGTGGCCGTGATCAAGGGCGGTTCGCACCTGTGCTCGGCAGACCTGTGCATGCGCTACCGGCCCTCGTCGCGGCAACCGCAGCCGGTGTTCATGGCGACCTCGCACGTGGGATTCAGAACGGTTCGTGAATAAATGGCAAAGGTGATGCGGCCGCTTCAATGGCCGCCACCTGCCGGTCGAAATCGGGCAGCAGGTAGTCGAAGAAGTAACGGGCACTTTCCTGCTTTTCCAGGCACTGCGGCGCATCTACAGGCAGCGCCTGAATGCAGCGGCACGTGCGGGCCCAGGCATAGGCCTGCAAGGCTGTGCCGCACAGTTGCAGGAAGTCGCCCGCAGCCCGGTACGGGTACTCGGGGTCATCTGCTGCGCTGAGCTGCACCTTGGCAAGCACCACTTCCAGCGTGTCGCAAACCCTGCGCAACGCATTGCCCCCCTCTCCCGCGCCAGTTTCCCGCCGCAGCTCGACCAGCAGCAGCGCAAAGCCTTCACCCCCATCACCCAGCACCTTTCGCAGCAGCAAGTCGTTGGCCTGCACTTCATTGGTGCCTTCGTAGATCATCGCAATGCGGCTGTCGCGCAGCGTTTGCTCGATGGCGAACTCGCAGGTATAGCCATAGCCGCCAAACACCTGCAGCGCCTTGCTGGCCAGGTTGAAACCGAGGTCGGTGAACACGGCCTTGATGATGGGCGTCAACAGCGCTGCCAGCTTCGAGGCCTTGGCCCGTTGTGCGAGGTCAGCTGATGCATCGGCAATATCCAGCCAGTGGGCTGCCCAGTAGCCCAGGGCCCGCATGCCTTCGGTGCGCACACGCAGCTCCAGCAAGATGCGGCGCATGGCAGGGTGCAGGTGAATGGGGTCGGCAGCGCCCTTGGGCTGCCCCGGTGCATTCATCTGCCGGCGCTCCAGGGCGTACTCCCTGGCGTACTGCCAAGCCGCCTGCGCATGCGCCAGCCCCTGCAGGCCGACATGCAGCCTGGCCGAGTTCATCATCACGAACATCGCGGCCAGGCCACCGTGCGCCTGCCCCACCAGCCAGCCGCTGGCCCTTTCGAAACGCAGCGCGCAGGTGGCGCTGCCGCGAATGCCCAGCTTGTGCTCAAGGCCATCGCAGTGCACGGCATTGCGCTGGCCATCATCCAGCCATTTCGGCACCAGCACCAGCGACAAACCACGGCTGCCCGCCGGCGCGTCCGTTAGCCGCGCCAGCACCAGATGCACGATGTCGTGTGTCAGGTCGTGGTCGCCACCAGAAATGAACAACTTGTTGCCGGTGACTGCGTAGCGGCCGTCGCCCATGGGTTCGGCGCGACAACGCAGCAAGCCGAGGTCACTGCCGGCCTGAGGCTCGGTCAGGCACATGGTCGGCAGGGCCTCGCCGCTGACGATGCCGGGCAGATAGCGCGCCTGCAGTTCGTCAGACGCATGGGCTTTCAGGCACAGGTAGGCGCCATGGGCGATGCCGGTGTACATGGCCCAGGCGTGATTGCTGGCGAACAGCATCTCCTGCAAGGCAGCGTCCAGCACCATCGGCAGCCCTTGCCCGCCGAGTTCCGGGGCACAGGCCAGTGCCGGCCAGCCACCCTCGACATAGGCACGATAGGCCGCCGCAAAACCCTCCGGCGTGCGTACATTACCGTTGTCCAGGCGGCAGCCTTGGCGATCGCCCGGTGCATTCAGCGGGGCCAGCACCTGTTCACTGAAGCGGGCGGCCTCTTCCAGCACCTGAGTGGCCAGGTCGAGATCGATATCTGCATAGGGTGGCATTGCCTGCCAGGCCTGCTCGGCCCCCAGCCAGTGTTGCAGTACGAATTGCATGTCCGCCAATGGCGCCTTCCAAGGCATGGGCTACCTCGCGTTCAAGCCGTGAATTGTGGGTTTTCGATCAGCAGCGCCATGCCTTGGCCACCGCCGATGCAGGCGGCGGCGATACCGTAGCGCAGGCCGTCCCGGCGCAGTTGCCGAGCTAGGGTGTGCACCAGCCGCAGGCCGGTGGCGGCCAAGGGATGACCCAGGGCGATGGCACCACCATGAACGTTGAGCTTCTCCACATCGAGCTGCAACGCCCGGGCCACGGCCAGCACCTGGGCAGCCTGGGCCTCGTTGATTTCGAAACGGTCGATCTGCTCCAGGCGCAGGCCGCTGCGTTCCAGCAGCAACGCGATGGCCGGGGCAGGCCCGATGCCCATGGTGTGCGGCGACACGCCAACCGCCGTGGCCATCAGCAAGCGCGCCAGCGGCAGCCGGGTACAGGCTGAGTAGCGCGCCACCACAGCTGCGGCAGCGCCATCGACCACTGCACAACTGTTGCCCGCCGTTTGTACGCCGTCAGGGTGCACGGCACGCAGCCGGGCCAACGCTGCAGCATCAGTAGGCCGTGGATGGCTGTCCCGTCTGACTTCGCTCACACCACGCGGCAAGTCGATGCCGCGTGGCAGGCAGCCTTCAACGTCGAATGCCTGCGCCGTGACGCCGACGATTTCCTCATCGAACCAGCCCTGCTGCTGGGCGTGCAAGGCACGTTGATGGCTGCGCAAGGCCCAGGCATCCACTTTTTCACGGTGCAGGCCGTATTCACGCGCCAGGTTATCCGCAGTACCGATCATGTCCACGCCGGCAGCGGGGTCGTACAGCGCCTCCCAGAGAAAGTCCTTGAACCCGACCGGCGCTCCCAGCCGAAAACCGTTTCGGTGTTCGTAGGCCGCAATCGGGTTGCGCGACATGGACTCGGCGCCCACGCACAGCACCTGCTGCGCGCCACTGCGCAATTGCTCGCCAGCCTGGCGCAACAGCTCAAGCCCGGTGCCGCAGATACGCTGCACCGCCAGCGCCGGGACGGCCTGCGGCACGCCGCAGTACAAGCCCACATGGCGCGGCAGGAAGTAGGCATCGAAACTGGCCTGGGCCATGCTGCCGGCAAGCACGCTGTCCACCGCCTGCGGGGCGATACCTGCCCGCGCCAGCACCGCACGCCCGGCCTTGATCCCCAGGTCGATGGGCGACACAGCGGAGAGTGCGCCGCCCAGGTCTACCCAGGGGGTACGCACCATGTCCACAATGGCGGCGTCATCGAACGCTGTACACAGGCCGGCACTGCTCATGACCGACCCTGCGCGTGCAGTTGAGTCGGGCCTTCACCGCGGTACAGCGCGTCCACCTGCCCGGCCCGCCGCTGCAGCACCGCACGCTGGTTGATCGAACCCTTGTCGGTGATTTCGCCCGCGTCGATCGACGGCGGCTCTTCGAGCAGCGCCAGCCACTCGATGCGGCTGGCGTTGCCCTGGGCGTCACGGTTCAGGCGCGCAAGCCAGGCGGCAAACCAGTTGCGTACCGTTTCGCTGCCCAGCACCTCGGCATCACTGGCATCGGCCGCCAGGCCAGCAAGTGCCCGGCACTCGGGCAAACGCGGGAACACCAGCAACCCCAGGCACTCGCGGTCCGGCGCGGTTACCACGATGTCCTGCACATAGGGCGAGCCTTCCAGCACCGCTCGGTTACGCAGCGGGCCGACACTGACGAATACCCCGGACGACAGCTTGAAGTCCTCGGCGATACGGCCATCGAACATCAGGCCCTGCTCGGGCTGCTGCAGGTCGGCCAGCTTCAGCGCATCGCCCGAGCAGTAGAAGCCCTCCTCGTCAAAGGCCTCGGCGGTTTGCTGCGGCGAACGCCAGTACCCCGGCATGATGTGCGGGCCACGGAAGCGCGCCTCCAGCTTGCCGGCCTGGGGCACCAGCTTCACTTCGCAACCCGGCGCCGGCAGCCCCACATAACCGGCCATCGACAACGGCCCGGTGGTGAAGGTGCAGGACGGCGCCGCTTCGGTCATGCCCAGGCCAGCCATCATGCGGATACGCTCGCCACAGTGCTGCTCGGCGATGCGGTCCAGGCGGTCCCACACGCTTTGCGACAGGCCTGCGGCGGCGAAGAAAAACAGCTTGATGCGGGCGAAGAACACCTCACGCAACTGGGCGTCCTGTTCCAGGGCCTTGGCCAGTTCTTCCCAGCCCTTGGGCACGGTCAGGTAGGCCGTTGGCGAGATTTCGCTCAGGTTGCGCAAGGTTTCGCCGAAGCCTTGCGGGGTGGGTTTGCCGGCATCCAGATAGAAGCTGCCACCGTTGTACAGCACGATGCCAAGGTTGTGGCTGCCGCCAAAGGTGTGGTTCCAGGGCAGCCAGTCCACCAGCACCGGCGGCTCTTCAGCGAACACCGGGAAAGTTTGGAGCAGCATCTGCTGGTTGGCGCAGAGCATGCGCTGGGTAGTGATCACCGCCTTGGGCAGTTTGGTGGAGCCCGACGTGAAGAGGAACTTGGCGATGGTGTCGGGCCCGGTGGCGGCAAACGCTGCATCGCCAGCAGCGGTGTCGCAGGGTTGCAGCAGGCTGTCGAAGCTAAAGTGCCCACGCCCCGGCGCTTCGCCGCGCATGCTGACCACGGGTACCGACGCATCAAGCACGGCATCGAAGGCGCGCAAAAACGGCTGAGTATCGGTGGTGAACACCAGCCCGGGGGTCAACACCTGGCACACATGCCGCAGCTTGGCAAAGTCCTGCGACAGCAGCGCGTAGGCCGGTGATACCGGGCAATACGGGATGCCGGCATACATGGCACCCAGCGCAATCTGCAGATGCTCGATGTCATTGCCGGAAAACAGCGCCAGCGGCCGCTCGGCGCTCAGGCCAAAGCCCAGCAGGTGGGTTGCGATGGTGCGCACCTGGCTGAGCATTTGCGCATAGGTGATCTCGCGCCAGGCGCCGTCAGGCTCACGCGCGGCAATAAAAACTGTATCGGGGCGCAGCTGCGCCCAGTGCAGCAGCCGGTCGAGCAAACGCGCAGGCAGCGGCGCCAGGGGCTCGACCGGCTGCATGCGCAGGATGCCGTCGGCTTCACTGACCTGCACCTGAGGGTGCCCGATGGACACCTGCCGGTAGGACGGGCATTGGCCAAGGTCGGATGACCGTAAGCGGGCTTCGGTATTCACGCAGGTTGCTCCTTGTTCTTGTTTTACATCCGCCGCCGCCCGGCGCTGCCGGTGGCGGCCAATCGCGTGTTGCTCAGATGGGATAATGCCGCGGGCCATGCTGCAGGGTGACCCAGCGCAACTGGGTGAACTGGTCGATGGCCGTGCGGCTGCCGAAGCTGCCGTAGCCACTCGACTTGACCCCGCCAAACGGCATCTGCGCCTCGTCGTGCACGGTCGGGCCATTGATATGGCAAATGCCCGACTCCACCCGTTGGGCCAGGGCCAGCGCACGGCTGGTGTCGCGACTGAAGATGGCCGACGACAGGCCGAATTCGGAGTCGTTGGCCAGTTTCAGCAAGGCCTCGTCACCCTCAGCGCGCAACACCACCGCCACCGGCCCGAAGGACTCCTCGCGGTACAGGCGCATGCTGCTGTCGACGTGGTCGAGCAGGGTTGGCTGCAGGATGCTGCCCTCCAGCTGGCCACCGCATACCAGGCGTGCGCCCTTGGCCACCGCATCATCGATCAAGGCTTTGATGCGCTCACCGGCCGCGACGCTGACCAGCGAGCCGAGCACTGACGTGCTGGCCTGTGGATCCCCGGCGCGCAACCCGGCCACCTTCACCGCCAGCTTGTCGACGAAGGCGTCGGCGATGCGGCTGTCCACCACCAGCCGCTCCGTGGACATGCAGATCTGCCCCTGGTTGAAGTAGGCACCAAACGCCGCGGCTTCGACGGTAGCGTCAAGGTCGGCGTCGTCCAGTACCATCAACGGGGCTTTGCCGCCCAACTCCAGCAAAGCGGGTTTGAGGTGCCGGGCGGCCAGCTCACCGACAATGCGCCCGACGTGGGTAGAACCGGTGAAATTCACGCGGCGGACGGCCGGGTTGGCGATCAGCCGCTCGACGATGGCCGGTGCGTCTTCCGGGGCATTGCTGATCACGTTGACCACACCGTCGCCAAGGCCTGCATCGTGCAGCACCTGGCCGATCAGGCGGTGCACGGCCGGGCTCAGCTCCGAGGCCTTGAGCACCACCGTGTTGCCGCACGCCAGCGGCATGGCGATGGCGCGGGTGGCCAGGATGACCGGGGCGTTCCACGGCGCGATGCCCAGCACCACGCCACAGGGCGCACGCAGGGCCATGGCGAAACTGCCAGGCACATCCGAGGGGATCACTTCGCCGGTAATCTGCGTAGTCATCGAGGCGGCTTCGCGCAGCATGTTGGCGGCCAGCTTCACATTGAAGCCATACCAGTTGGCCATGGCCCCAGTTTCACCCGCCACCGCGATAAATTCGTTTGCCCGCGCCTGCAGCAGGTCTGCGCCGGCCAGCAAACGGCTGCGGCGCTCACCCGGCGCCAAGGCGGCCCAGGCCGGAAACGCTGCACTGGCAGCGGCCACCGCCGCATCGGCATCGGCCAGCGTGGCAGCGGCAGCTTGCGACACCACTTCACCGGTGACCGGATTGCAGCGTTCGAAGGTACGTCCATCGCTGGCGGAGCACGACCGCCCGCCTATCAGCAAAGGCACCTGCAACATGCTTATTCCTCTTGTTGTACTTATGGGGAATATCCGCAGGCTGTGGCCGGTAATGGCCCAGCCCGCTTGAACTCAACGCTTGTAGGCCTGCAGGCCTGGCTTGATGCTCTTGTCGTCGAGGAACTGCTTCATGCCCTGCTCGCGCCCACCTTCGGTGTCCAGCAGGCGAGACTGGTCGAGCTTGGCGTACAGGTAGTCTTCGTTCTGCTCCCAGGTCAGCTCGCGGCAGCGCTTGAAACCGTTCTTGGCCGCACGCAGCACCACCGGGTTCTTTTCCAGCAGGTTGAGCGCCAGTTCGCGGGTAACGTCACGCAATTGCGCCAGTGGCACGCTTTCGTTAACCAGCCCCATCTCGGCAGCTTTAGGCCCGCCGAACGTCTTGCCGGTCATGATGTAGTACAGCGACTGGCGGTGGCCAACGGTATCGGCCATGGCTTTGCTGACCAGGTTGCCCGGTGGGATGCCCCAGTTGATTTCCGACAGGCCAAAGGTGGCCTCGTCGGCACAGATGGCCAGGTCGCAAGCCACCAACGGGCTGAAGCCGCCGCCAAAGCACCAGCCGTTGACCATGGCGATAGTCGGCTTGGCGTACATGCGCAGCAGCCTCCATTGCCATTGCGAGGCATCGCGGCGGATTTTTTCCTGGAGGATTTCCGGGCCAGCGTCCACCTCACGGAAGTATTCCTTCAGGTCCATGCCTGCCGTCCACGATTCACCCGCGCCGGTCAGCACAAGCACGCCGGCTTCGCCGTCCTGTTCCAGGGTTTCCAGCACGTCGACCATTTCCCGGTTCAGCGTGGGGCTCATTGCATTGCGCTTTTCCGGGCGGTTGAGGGTGACCCAGGCAATGCCCGACTCCAGTTCGACCTTCACGGTAGCCCAGCGGCCTTCGTATTTGCTCATGGTTCTGCACTCTTGTTGTTCGAGGTGGTGAACACCAAGCTAAGCGAGCGAATTAGTTATGTCAATTAACTATTATGAAAATTATCTTTTCTGTGGAGCCTGTGTGCCGGTTGTTTCCCAGTCACTCCCCTAGCCGGATAGCGCCAAGGCAGGCAGACTGGGTAACTTTCTTATCCATGAGCCAGGAGCCTGTACCCAAATGGCAAGGTCTGCCCGCACTACTGAAACCGCTTCCATGCCCGCTGCAGCTGCGGATGGGGTGCTTGAAGACTTGATCGGGTACGCCCTGCGCCGCGCCCAATTGAAGCTGTTTCAGAACCTTATTGGCCGGCTCTCGGCTCACGACCTGCGCCCGGCGCAGTTCTCGGCGCTGGCGGTGATCGAGCAGAACCCTGGGCTGATGCAGGCAGACCTGGCGCGGTCGCTGGCAATTGAGCCACCGCAGGTTGTGCCCCTGCTGAACAAGCTGGAAGAACGAGCCTTGGCCGTGCGCGTGCGGTGCAAGCCGGACAAGCGGTCTTACGGAATCTTCTTGAGCAAGGCGGGAGAAGCGCTGCTCAAGGAACTGAAGCAGATCGCCAAGGACAGCGACCGCGAGGCGACCTCGGCGCTGGATGATGAGGAGCGGGACCAGTTGTTGCGGTTGTTGACCAAGATTTACCTGGAGTGACGCTCAGGCGCAGGGGTGCGAACCGGAGACAGCTAGCCCCTGCGTTAGCCAAAGAGGTTTGCTTTTCATCCTTGAGGCTTACGAACCTTGGCCCGCAGCGATTCGAAGTAACCCACCAGCTTCGTGGATGTGGAGGTTTAGTCCTGACTGACCACTCGGCGCCTGAAAAACCACCTCTACATCAACCATAAAATGCATTTATTGAATTTTAAGCATTTTTATTAATTCATATTAATAATATTAGCTTAGACGCAAAAAGTATTTCAAAACGTTTTTTCATAGAGATATGTTCTCACCAGACCGACCCCTGACTGGCGGAGGCAAAGGAACCTAATACCTCCTTGCGCCTCAGGTCATCACACCCGGCTGCGGTATCCAGGTATCCGAAATCCCACTCGATGCTGGTTATCTGGAAGCTGCAGCATGAAGCCTTTGCCCTACCCTGTACGCCCTCACCTGTCCGCCGCCGTTGCGTTCGCCCTGTTCACGCCCACGGCCTTCGCCGAGCCTGCCCAAACGCCAGGCGACAAGCTGCCAACAGTCACCGTCACAGCGGAGCACCGTGAAGAGAACCTGCAGAAAACCCCGCTGGCGATCAGCGCTTTCGACGAGCGCACCCTGCAGGATGCGCAGATCAACAACATCCGCGACCTGTCCGGTCGGGTGCCCAACCTCACCCTGAACCGCCAGTCCATTTCCTACAGCGCACAAACCTACGGCATACGCGGTATTGGCGAGACCGACCCGATTCAGGAAGCGGCCGTTGCGGTATACGCCGACGACCTGTACATCCCGCGGGCGATTTCTTCGATGCTGGACTTCAACGACGTGGAGCGCGTTGAAGTGCTGCGCGGCCCACAAGGCACCCTGTACGGGCGCAACAGTGCAGCCGGCGCGATACGGGTAATCACCCGCGACCCGACCCAGCAGGCCCGCGCCTTCGTCGAGCTGGGTGCCGGCAACTTCAACGCACAGAACGGCCGCCTGCTGGTCAGCGGGCCATTGGTGGACAACACCCTGTTCGGCAGCTTCTCGGCCATACGCCTGACCCGCGACGGCACCCTGTACAACCGCACCCGTGACAAGGACGTCAACAACATCGACATCCAGTCCTACCGCGGCAAGCTGCGCCTGGCCCCGCAGGATTCGCCCTGGGATGTGCAACTGACCCTGGCCGGCACCTTCGACCGCGGCGATACCACCAGCTATACCCCCTTCAACCCGGCCAACGGCCATTTCGACAAGTTCAAGACCTACAGCAGCCTCGACCCGAAGAACAAGCTGGACCAGGGCAGTGCGGTGCTGCGCGCGATCTACAGCATCGATGACCACCTGAACTTCAAGTCGGTCACGGCCTGGTCCGAGTTCGACCAGCCGGTGGACTACGACAACTCCGGCCAGGCCAACAGCGGCACCGCGTCGCCGATCCAGAACAACCTGATCACCTACAAGCAGCGCTACGCCACCCAGGAGTTCCAGCTCAACGGCGAATACGACAGGTTCAGCTACACCCTCGGTGTGTACCTGTACAAGGAGCGCTTTCGCGCCGAGCGCGACAGCCTGACCTTTTCGGTGGCGCAAAACCGGGTCAATGCCAGCGGCCAATACAGCACCACCGATACTGAAAGCTACGCGTTGTACGGCCAGAGCAATTACAAGCTCACCCCTCGCCTGTCGCTGACCACCGGCCTGCGCTTCACCCACGAGCACAAGAATTTCGATTACAGCAACTACGCCATCACCACCGACCGGGTAATCACCGGCACCAACTTCGCTGCCGAAACCAGTGATTCCTGGGCATCCCTCAGCCCCAAGATCGGCCTGGAGTACGCCTGGAGCGATAACCTGGTGCAGTACGGCTATGTGGCCCGGGGCTTCAAGGCCGGCGGCTTCGACAACCGCGCGCCAACCCGCGCCGCTGCCGAGCAGGGCTTTGATCCGGAAAACGTCACCACCTATGAGGTGGGCTTCAAGGGCGACTTTGCCGATGGCCGCCTGCGCAGCAACATCGCCTTCTTCTATAACGACTACGACGACCTGCAGACCAATGCCTGGGACCCGGCCATCAGCGCCAACCTGCGTACCAACGTCGGCAGTGCCCACACCTACGGCGTGGAGCTGGAAAACACCGTGCTACTGGCACGCGACCTGCGCCTGACTGCCAATCTGGGCTACCTGAAAAGCCAGTACGATGACTTCCAGAATGCCAGTGGCCCAGGCGTGAGTGCCGACGGCAAGGAAATGATCTTTGCACCGGAATGGAACGCCAGCCTTGGCCTGAACTGGACGGTGCCCGTCAACCTGCCGGGTGAGCTGGTGGCCAACACCGACTACCAGTACCAGACCCGCTCCTACGCCAACCCGCTGAACGCCGACATCTACGAAGTACCTGCCCAGGGCTTCTGGAATGCCAGCACCAGTTATGCCAGCGCGGACGGCCACTGGACCACCACCTTGTCGGTCAAGAACCTGCTCGACCGCGCCTACCCGCAAAGCATTGCCTACTCGGCCGCCAGCCGCACCGCCTATTACTCGGTCAACGACCCACGCACCGTGCTGCTGAGTGTGCGCTACGAGCTGTAGCGCCACGCTGAACGGAATCACTTTCCACTTGCAAGGAGAACACACCATGGGCTTGACCCGTAGAGACCTTATTGCCCACCTGGTGGCCGCTGGCAGCTACGGCGCCGCGCTTGGCAGCCTGTCCGCGCTGGGCCTGTTGCCTACTGCGGCCACGGCCAGCACCTTCCAGCCGCTGGGCCTGCCGACCACGTCCGGCAACGGCAAGCGCGTGCTGGTGGTGGGGGCTGGCATCAGCGGCCTGGTGGCAGCCTATGAACTTGGCAAAGCCGGTTTTGAGGTGCGCGTGCTGGAAGCCCGCGAGCGAATCGGCGGGCGTGCCTGGACGCTGCGCAACGGCGACGAGGTACTGCACAATGACGGCAGCCGCCAGCAGGTGCGTTTCGACAACGGCCACTATTTCAATGCAGGGCCCGCACGCCTGCCCAGCCATCACCTGACCATCCTCGGCTACTGCCGCGAGCTGGGCGTCCCGCTGGAAGTGCTGGTCAACAGCAGCCGCAACGCCCTCGCCCAACCGGACCTTGCGCAGCCACCGTTACTGCTGCGCCAGGCGGTGAATGACACCCGTGGGCACCTCAGCGAACTGCTGTCGCGCAGCATCAGCGGCAAAGCGCTGGACAAGGAACTGGACACCGGCGACCAGAAGGCCCTGTTGGACTTTCTAAAGGTATACGGCGACCTCGACGAGCAGCGCCATTACAAGGGCTCGGTCCGCGCCGGCTATACCCGCTTCGCCGGGGCGGGCGACCAGACCCCGATCCAGCGCCAGCCCGTGGCACTCAGACAACTGCTAAACCCAAACCTGATGCTGCCGCTGGTATTCGACGAGATCCCGGAGTTTTCCGCCACCATGTTCCAGCCGGTCGGCGGCATGGACCAGATTGCCAAAGCCCTGTACGCCAAGGTGCGGGACAAGGTGCAGCTGCACGCCGAAGTGCAGGCGATCCGCACCGGCGACAAGTCCAGCCAGGTCACTTGGCGCGACCGGCGCAGCGGCAAGACCCAGGTAGAAACGGCCGACTACGCCATCGTCACCATTCCCCTGCCACTGCTGGCCCGGGTCGACCACAACTTTGGCAAGACGACCCAGGCGGCCATCGCCCAGGCCAAGCCAGACCTGGCCAACAAGGTGGCATGGCAGGCACCGCGCTTCTGGGAAAGCGAGTTCCAGATCTACGGCGGGCTCTCCTACATCAACCACGAAGCGCGGCTGCTGTGGTACCCCAGCGACCACCTGAACAGTGCGCAAGGCATCCTGGTGGGCACCTACAACACCGGCGAAGTGGCGCGCACATTTGCCACGCGTTCGACAGAGCAGCAACTGGCGTCGTCGCGCCAGGCCGTGGAGTCGCTGCACCCGGGCCATGCCGGCAAGTTGCAGCGCGGGGTGGCGGTGAACTGGTCCAAGGTGCCGTTCAGCGAAAGCCCATGGATTGTCCATGACGTGCTTGCCGAACCCGGCTACTCGCACCTCAACCAGCCCCAGGGCCGCACCTGGCTGGCCAGCGATGCACTGGCCCATGGCGGGGTGGGCATCTGGCAGAACAGCGCTGCGGACTCGGCACGCCATGTGGTCGGGCAGATCGCCCGGCACGCCCTGCAACAGCAACGCGGCGTCGCCGCCTGAACAAGGAAGCCCAATCATGAACAAAACTGCCCTGCTGCTTGGAGCCTTCATGTCACTGTCCGCACTTACCGCCCAGGCCGACACCATCAAGCGTGTCGACCCGCCAGGCTCGAAGTTCCCCATTTCGCAACTGGTCACCGTACCCGCCGGCACCTCGCTGACCTTCGTCAGCGGCACCTTGCCCGACGTTGCCGACCCCAAGGCACCACCACAGACCATTGCCGCCTATGGCAACACCGAAACCCAGACCCGCTCAGTGCTGAAAAAGATCCAGGCTGCGCTGCAAAGCCAGGGTCTGGGCCTGGGTGACGTAGTACAGCTGAGGGTGTTTTTGGTAGGTGACCCGGCCACCGAGGGCAAGCTGGATTTTGCCGGGCTGCAAGCCGCCTACACCGAATTTTTCGCCACTGCCGAGCAGCCGAGAAAGCCAACCCGCACCGCCTTGCAGGTGGTGGCCCTGCCCCTGCCGGGCGCCCTGGTCGAGATCGAAGCGGTCGCTGCAAAAGCGCCCTGATACGCCGCTAGCCAATTTCCCCTATTGCTTGCCTGCCGGGGCCACCCGGCGGGCGGCCCCTGTGCACCCGCTGTTCGACAGCGCTCATGGAGAGCGAACATGCTTCACGCCTTGAAACTGCCCAGCCCGCGCCTGCAACCCGCACTGCTGACCATGGCCCTTGGTACCACCGGCCTGGCCGCGCCTGACGCATTTGCCGAGGGCGCTGCCCAGGCCACGGCCCCGTCACAGCTGGGCACCGTGATCGTCACCGGCAACCGCGGCTCGGAAAAACGCACCGTCACCACCAGCCCGGTGCCGATCGATGTGATCAGCGCCAAGCAACTGCAGCAAACCGGCAAGCCCGGCCTGATGGAAGCCCTCAGCGCCACCGTGCCATCCTTCACCCTGCCGGAAAAAACCGGCTGGGACGCCAGCGGCATGGCCCGTGCGCCCAGCCTGCGCGGGCTGAATGCGGCCCAGGTGCTGGTACTGGTGAACGGCAAGCGCCGCCATACCAGCGCCACCCTTAACATCAGCGGCATCCATGCGGGCGCAGCACCCACCGACCTTGACCTGATCCCCATCAGCCTTATCGACCACGTCGAGGTACTGCGCGATGGCGCAGCCGCACAGTACGGCTCAGACGCCATCGCCGGGGTGATCAACGTGATCCTCAAGGCCGACGCTTCCGGCACCTCGGTGACCAACGCAGGCCAGGGTTACGACGGCAAGAAGCAGACCGTGCAGCAAGGCTTGAACAAGGGCTTCGAGGTCGGTGACAGCGGCATCGTGCAGCTGGCCCTGGATGCGCGCAGCCAGAACGACGACAACAAGGCCAGCGCCAACGGCTACAGCTATGCCGAAGCCTTCGACAAGGCCGGCAAGTCGACCTACGGCGGCTACGGCACGCCGAAGATCAACCTGCTGACCCTGGGCTACAACGCCGAACTGCCGCTAAGCGACGATCTGACCCTGTATTCCTTCACCACCTATTCGCACCGCAAGGCCGAGCAGGGCCAGAACTTCCGCCTGCCGACCATCACCAACACCATCACCACCGGCCCCAACGGCTACCCCGGTGGCTACACGCCCACCTGGTACATCGAGGAAGATGATGTGCAGGGCGCCTTCGGCGCCAAGGGCAATGCCGGGGAATGGGCCTGGGACCTGTCCAGCACCTACGGGCGCAACGAGGCGCTGCAGGGCACCACGCACAACCAGAACGCCTCGCTGGGCGAGGCCACGCCCAACCATTTCGAATCGGGCACCTGGATTGCCACACAGCTGACCAGCAACCTCGACCTGCAACGCAGCTTCGACATCGGCCTGGACAAGCCGCTTGACCTGTCCTGGGGCCTGGAACACCGGCGTGATACCTATCAGGTGCGCGATGGCGACTGGGCCTCGTGGGCCAACGGCGGCTACTGCCGTGCGCCCGGCGACTGCGCCGCCTCCGGTGCACAGGTCACCAACGGCATCTCGCCGGACGAAGCCACCAGCACCAGCCGCAACAGCGTGGCCAGCTACATCGAGGTCGGCTTCAACCCGCTGCCGCAGTGGTACCTGGGCAGCGCGCTGCGCTATGAACACTACAACCGTGGAGTGGGTGCCACCCGCAGCGGCAAGCTGACCACCCGCTACGACTTCACCCCCGAGCTAGCCGTACGCGCCACGGTCAGTAACGGCTTTCGTGCACCTTCGCTGGCCAACAGCCTGTTCAGCGCCCGCTCGACCACCTACGGCGTGGTCAATGGCGTATACCAGTCGATCAACTACGGCGTACTGCCGGTGGACTCGGCGGCAGCCAAGGCATTGGGCGCCACCGCACTCAAGCCCGAGCGCTCGACCAACTACAGCCTGGGCCTGACCTACCAGCCTGCCCCGCAGCTGTCGTTTACTGCGGATGCCTACGTGATCAATGTGCGCGACCGCATCACGCTCACCGGTACCCTTCTGGGCGACGAAGTGACCCAGGCGCTGCTGGACAACGGCATCGACTCCACCTCTGGCGGACGCTATTTCACCAACGGCGCCAGCACCCGCACCAAGGGCCTGGACCTGGTCGGCAATTTCGACCAGAACCTGGGCAACTGGGGGCAACTGAAATGGACAGCTGCCTTCAACTGGAACCAGACGCAGATCCTCACCTACAAGGAGAACGTCACTATCCAGGGCACGGACTACAGCCTGATGGACCGCCAGGCGCGCAACTTTTTGACTGAGGTGCAGCCGCACACCAAGTTGATTCTGGGCGCCAACTGGCAACGCGAGCGCTGGACCAGCAACCTCACCCTGACCCGCTATGGTTCATGGCGTGAAGTGAACTCGGCGACCGACCGCAGCCTGGACCGGGAGTACAAGGCGCGCTGGATCACCGATATCGACGTGGGGTATCAGCTGACCAAAGACCTCAACCTGGCCGTGGGGGCGCAGAACCTGTTTGATGTTTACCCCGAACGGCAGAACCCCAGCAGCAAGACCATGACCAAGGGGTATGGGGCCTATTCGCCTTATGGCTTTACCGGGGGTTACTACTTCACCCGGCTGACTTACAACTTCTGATATGCACCGTTTGCAGACTGGGGCCGCAAAGCGGCCTCGAAAACCCAAGCTAGAACGCATATTTAAAACAAAAGACCATGCCGGTAGGCTAGATTCATTCGAAACATGAGGCGCACCCAATGAGCCTGATCCCCGGGTTATCTGACAATGCCCACGTGCTGATATGTGGTGCCAGCCGAGGTATCGGCCTGGCACTGTGTGCGGCGTTGCTGGCCCGCGATGATGTAAGCCGGGTCTGGGCTGTGTCGCGACACGCCCGCACTGCTGACGGCCTGCTTGCGCTGGCCCAGGCACATGGCGAACGCGTGGTACTGCTGGATTACGATGCTCGCGACGAGCAGGCGCTGGCTGCGCTTGCAAGCGAGGTGGGCCTTGCCTGCCCGCACCTTCACCTGGTTATCAGCACACTCGGCATCCTCCAGCAGGAGGGCACCAAAGCCGAGAAGTCACTGGCCCAACTGGACCTCACCAGCCTGCAAGCCAGCTTCGCCACCAATGCATTCGCGCCGATCCTGTTGCTCAGGCATCTGTTGCCACTGCTGCGCAGTCAGCCCGCCACCTTCGCAGCCCTGTCGGCCAGGGTTGGTTCGATCGGCGACAATCGACTGGGCGGCTGGTACAGCTATCGCGCGAGCAAGGCGGCGCTGAACCAGCTGCTGCACACCGCAAGCATCGAACTGAAACGCCTGAACCCGGCCGCCACGGTGCTGGCGCTGCATCCGGGGACTACCGATACCGAGCTGTCGCGGCCGTTTCAAGGGAATGTACCGGAGGGGAAGCTGTTTGAACCGGCGTTTGCGGCACAGTGTGTGATTGAGCAGGTGGGGCGGCTTGGGCCGTCGGAGAGTGGCAGTTTTTGGGGGTGGGATGGCGAGCGGATAGCGTGGTGAGCGCGCTCGCGCCGGGTGCGCTGCTGCAGCCCGGCCGAGGCAGTGCGTTCCATCGCGAGGTCAGCTCAGCGAGGGCCGCCGCCCTGATGGCCGCCGAAGCCACCGCCACCGCCACCGCCGTGGCCACCACCGTGACCGCCGCCACCGCCCGGCGGCATGAACATCCAGCAACCCGACAGGCTAGATACCAGGACTGCAACCAGGGCTGCACGGAAAAAATGTTTCGACTTCATTGGAACGCTCCACAGGGTTAGATCTGCTGCCTGCCAGTAACCGGTTGGGCAGCGGGCGGATTCTAGAGCTGCGGCATGATGGCCCGGGGAAACTTTGCATATCTTTACAGTCGGTGCAGGCACAACGGCGTGGCGAAGGCGAGAGAATGGCTCCGTAAAGCGTCCTTGACCCACTCCCCTCCGCCGCCGCATGCTCGAACGCTTCCACCCCACGCTCAAGGAACGATTGCATGAAGCTGGAAACTCTCGCCATCCACGCGGGCTTCAGCCCCGACCCGACCACCAAGGCAGTGGCCGTACCGATCTATCAGACCACCTCCTTCGCCTTCGACGATACCCAGCACGGCGCCGACCTGTTCGACCTGAAAGTGGCCGGCAACATCTACTCGCGCATCATGAACCCGACCAACGATGTACTCGAAAAGCGCATGGCAGCCCTCGAAGGCGGGGTTGGCGCGCTGGCGGTGGCCTCGGGCATGGCGGCCATCACCTACGCCATCCAGACCGTCGCCGAGGCTGGTGACAACATCGTCTCGGTGGCCAAGCTGTACGGCGGCACCTACAACCTGCTCGCCCACACCCTGCCGCGCATGGGCATTCAAACCCGTTTCGCTGCCCATGATGACATCACTGCGCTCGAAGCCTTGATCGACGCACGCACCAAGGCGGTGTTCTGCGAATCCATCGGCAACCCCGCCGGCAATATCGTCGATATCGCCGCACTGGCCGAAGCCGCCCACCGCCACGGTGTGCCGCTGATCGTCGACAACACCGTGGCTACCCCGGTGCTGTGCCGACCGTTCGAACATGGCGCGGACATCGTCGTGCACTCGCTGACCAAGTACATCGGCGGCCACGGTACCAGCATCGGCGGCATCGTCATCGACTCCGGCACGTTCCCCTGGGCCGACAACAAGGAACGTTTCGCCCTGCTCAACACCCCCGACCCGTCCTACCACGGCGTCACCTACACCGAAGCCTTCGGCCCCGCCGCCTTCATTGGCCGCTGCCGCGTGGTGCCGTTGCGCAACACTGGCGCTGCGCTGTCGCCGTTCAACGCCTTCCTGATCCTGCAAGGCCTGGAAACCCTGGCCCTGCGCATGGAGCGCCACACCGAGAACGCGCTGAAGGTCGCCCATTACCTGCAAGCGCACGAGCAGGTGGCCTGGGTGAAGTACGCCGGGCTGCCCGACCACCCCGAGCATGAACTGGCCCAGCGCTACACCGGCGGCAAGCCGGCGTCGATCCTGTCGTTCGGCATCAAGGGCGGCCAGGCAGCCGGTGCGCGTTTCATTGATGCGTTGCAGCTGGTGGTGCGCCTGGTGAACATCGGCGATGCCAAGTCTCTGGCTTGCCACCCCGCCTCCACCACCCACCGCCAGCTCAACGACGAGGAGCTGGAAAAGGCCGGCGTGCCGCGGGACATGGTGCGCCTGTCGATAGGCATCGAGCACAGTGACGACATCATCGCCGACCTGGCCCAGGCCCTGGAGGCCAGCCGCGGGTGAATCATCCGCGCCCTACCCAATGCCGACGGCGGGCGCACCGTCATCTAGCCTGGATACACCCGCAATGACCTTGTTCTACCTGAAACTTATCGTCACCCCCCTGCTGATGTGGGCCATCTCCCTCGCCTCGCGCCGCTGGGGCGGTTTGCTGGGTGGGTTGCTGTCCGGCCTGCCGATCACCTCGGCACTGGTAATGACCTTCCTGTGCCTGGAACAGGGCAATGCCTTCGCCTTGGGCGCGATACCCGGCGCACTGGGCGGCCTGGCGGCGGTGCAGGCCACCTACACCTTCTACCTGTTGGCCACGCGCAGGCTGGGCACCGCCGCAGCCGTGCTGCTGGCGTTGCTGTGCTATGGCGTGGCCGCCTATGCGTTTACCCACTGGGGCAACCTGTACCTGTCGATTGCCGTGGCACTGGTGCTGATTGGCGTGCTGATACGCGCCAGCGGCCGTGAGCCCAAACCCGACACTTTGAGCCGCACCCGTCAGCGATTTTGGGAGATCCCCCTGCGCATGGTGTCTGCTACTTGCCTGCTGATGATCATCACCAGCCTGGCCAGTTGGTTGGGCCCGGCGACCAGCGGGATGCTCGCCCCGATACCGGTGATTGCCTGGCCGCTGGTGGTGTTCGCCCATGTACAAGGCGGGCGGGCCGGGATGGTAGCGATGGTGCGGGGCAATGCGATCGGTGCGGTGGGGGTGATCGCGTTTTATCTTGTGCTGGCGGCGCTGCTCGAAGTATGGGGCGTTGGCCTGACCATCGGGCTGGCCATGCTTTGCGCCGTAGTGCTGACCGTTGGGCTGGCTACCGTATTACGGCGGCGTTGATGCGCCAGAGGGGCTGCTGCGCAGCCCATCGCAGGCAAGCCAGCTCCCACAGGGGCGGTGCAACGTCTGAGCCTGGCGCCATACCTGTGGGAGCGGGCTTGCCCGCGAACACCGGCGCAGCTGGTGCCATACTCCGCGCAGGATGCTTCGCGGGTAAACCCGCCCCCACGGTGGCGGTGCCAGATCAATGAATTGAGGTAACCCATGAAGTATCCGATTCGCAGGGCGCGACCAGAAGATGCTGCGGATATTAGCCGAGTAATCATCGCTGCCCTGCGGCAAACGAATGCAGCGGACTACGATGCCGCGACCATGCCAGGGTCGAGCACTCGTTCAGCGAAGCGGGCATTGCTGGCCTGCTGGAGAAACGCCTGATCATGATGGCAGGGCCTGGACGCCTTGTAGTTGTTGGCATCAGGCCCTGTAAGGCAAATTCCATCAACGCGGCTGAGGATGCTCGGCGGATACCGAGTTATTGGCCTCCACGTCTTTCATTTCCTCTTCAATCGGGCCTTCATCATCTGCGGGTAATGGAACCTCTCCATCACCTGCCCCCGCCTGCTCATCGTTGGTTCTTGCGGTACCGTTGTCGCGGTCGAGCTGCCCGTCCTGGCCCGAGCCTGGATTGCCGGGAGGTGGGTCCCAGTCTTCCGGGCGCTTTTCGGACCAAGCTTCCCCGACCCCTTGCTTGGGCTCGGACTCGGCTTGATCAAGGCCCGAGCCGTGGCCCCCTGCGTCGGTGGTATTTTCCGTAGGCCCCGGGTACGGCGAGTCCGGGCCATTGTGGTCGATTGCCATGGGCGTTCTCCTGGTTGCAGCGCAGCGATGGTGCGCTTGTTGTTCAGAGAGAAATCGGCAGGCGTGAGTGCCTTGTGTTCGACCGGTGGTGCAAAAGGCCGGGCTCGCGGCTTTTGCTTGCCAGGTTGCAAGCGGGCGGCATTACCAGGCTCTTTGCGCCATCACCCAAGTGAAGCACCATCAAGTGAAGCGCCGCTTCGTGCAGGGCGAGTTCGTCCTGTTTCAGTTCAAAAGCCTGCGGCCCTAGTCGAACGCCCCGTTCAACACCTCATAGATGATCCCGGTCGCCACAGCGACCAGAATCAGGTCCGCGCCCGCCTGCATCCACTCATAGCCGTCATAGTGCGGCAGCTGCCCCACCAGGCGGCCATCCAGTTTTTTGGCGATTCCGGGCGGCAAGGGCTTGCCGCGCGCAAGGTTCTTCTGAATGCCTGGAGGCAATGCGGGGCCTGGGCTCCAGTAACTGCGGTGGCCACCGAGAATGCCCAGCACATCACCGCGGTCGATGGACGGGCCGCCGTGCCAGTCATTGCCGCCAGCACTCTGCTTGTGGCCGCCCGCATTGCCCTGGCCTTGGGAGTGTTGAGCCTGGCCCTTGCCGTGCCCCTGACCTTGGCCCTGGCCTTTGCCGTTACCCGGGTCTGCGAGCGCCGGGCCAAAGGCCAAGGCCAATGAGGTGAGAACAGCTGTAAGGACTGTTGATCTGGCCATGTGAGCATCCGTTGCGCGAAGAGTTGCCCAGATTATAGACACTGGGCAGCGCCTGCTTCGCTCTGCAGGCCGTGGAAATTGCAGTTGTCCCCTCAAGGGGACATCGCTGGCTGTCGCCTCACGTACAGTCACTTGCACACCTGAAAAGCTACAAAAATAAGGATGTGCACCACATGCATCAGCCCCACAGCGAGCCGCGTCGTTCCCTCTATTTCAACTATCAAGTCTTCCCCGCCCATACGGCCAGCGTCGGGGCCGCCCGCGTTGAACGCAAACCTGTAGTGGTGGTAGGCGCCGGCCCGATCGGCCTGACCACTGCCCTGGACCTTGCCCGTCATGGGATAGCCTGCGTGGTACTGGCGGCGCAACGGCAAGTGAGCGAGGGCAGCCGGGCGATCGTGTTCACCCGTCGCTCGATGGAAATCCTGCAGCAGGTAGGTGTCGCCGAGCGGGTCTGCGAGCTTGGCTTGCCGTGGAGCTGCGGCAATTCGTTCTACCGCAACCAGCTGGTGTTTCGTATGGAAAACCCACACGACCCTGACGACCGCTACGCGCCCATGACCAACCTGCAACAACCCTGCCTGGAGCAGTTGCTGGTCGAGGCCGCCGAGGCTGATCCGTTGGTAGACCTGCGCTGGGGTAACCGCGTAACCGGCCTGGCACAGCATGACGACTTCGCCCGGCTGAGCATCGATACCTCAGCCGGTAGCTATGAACTGGACGCTGACTGGGTAGTAGCGGCGGACGGTGCCCGCTCGACACTGCGCACCCTGCTGGCGCTGAAACTGGAGGGTACCGCGTACGAAGGGCGCTTCGTGATTGCTGATATCAAGATCGACCTGGGCCTGCCCACCGAGCGCCTGGCCTATTTCGACCCGGACTGGAACCCGGGCAACACCGTATTGATGCACCGCGAACCGGGTGATATCTGGCGCATCGACTACCAACTGCCCGAAAGCGAAACCCCGGAACAGGCGTTGCAACCGGAATCACTGCGCACACGCATCAATGCCCAGCTGCGCATGCTTGGCGTTGAAGACCCACAGTGGGAAATGGACTGGAGCTCGGTCTATTCCACCCGGGCGCTGACCCTGCCGAATTACATCCACAAGCGCGTGATATTTGCCGGGGACGCGGCACACCTGTTGCCGATTTTCGGCGTGCGTGGCGCCAATACCGGGTTCCAGGACTGCCATGGCCTGGTGTGGAAACTGGCCCTCACGCTCCAGGGTTTGGCAGGCCCCAAGCTGCTGCCGTCCTATTCCACCGAACGCGTCAGTGCGGCGCGGGAAATCATCGGCGAGGCCGGCAAGAGCACCCGGTTCATGGCGCCACCCACAGCGGGTTACCGCCTGGTACGCGATGCGGTGTTGTCGCTGTCTCTGACCCAGGCATTCGTCCGCCCGTTGTACCACTGGCGCACCTCGCGGCCACACGACTACGCGGACTCGGTGCTCAACTGTGCAACTGACGACAATGAGCATTTCACCGCCGGCCCGCGCAACGGCGCCCCGCTACTGAACATCAGGCTGGCCGAAGACGACTACCTGTTCGACCACTTGGGTGCCTGCTTCTACCTGCTCTATTTCACCGACAGTGACTGCATCCCAAGTGACGTGATCGAGCAGGCGACTGCCATTCGCAGCAGCGGCGTGCCCTTGCAGATCATCGCGATTGCGCAAAACGCCCAGGCCATCATCACCGGTGCAGACCAACTGATCGACGACACCACCGGCCGCATCGCCGCCAGGTATGGCATCCCCCGCAATGGCGCTTACTTGGTGCGCCCAGACCAGCACATCTGCGCCCGCTGGCTGCAGGTATCGGCCGCACAACTGCAATCCGCCATCGACACTGCCCTGGGCAAGCACTGAGAGGAAGCGCCATGAACACCCTGACCGCAACAGACCTGGAAGTGGTTTACGACGTACTGGCAGACGCTTTGGACCAGGCCACACCGGCCAAGGCCGAGCTGTTCCTGACCAAGCTGGCGCTGCTCAGCGCCCATGCGCTTGGCGACGCCCAGGCCTTCACTGAACTTGCCCAGTGCGCGCTTAAAGACCTGTAGTACCTGCACTGGCCAATGCACCGAAGCCGGTGCCGCTGAAACCAATAATAACCAGGCGCCCACATGCATCAGAACACTGCCCCCATTACAACGATAAAAACCGCCAGCAGTCCCCAGCAAACCGTTATGCGCAAAGTGTCCAGGCGCCTGCTCGGCTTTCTGTTCCTGTGCTTTGTGCTGTCGTTTCTCGACCGGATCAACATCGGCTTTGCCGGCCTGACCATGATGGGTGACCTGGGCCTGAGCAGTACCCAGTTCGGCATGGCCACCACGCTGTTCTACATCGCCTATATCGCCTGTGGTATCCCCAGCAACATGGCTTTGGCCAAGGTTGGTGCACGCAAATGGATCGGCTGCCTGATGATCGCCTGGGGGCTGGCCTCGACCGCGACGCTGTTCGCGACTGATGCCAGCAGCCTGTACCTGCTGAGGATTCTGGTGGGTATCACGGAGGCAGGCTTTCTGCCAGGTGTGCTGCTGTACCTGACGTTCTGGTTTCCGGCGGCTTACCGGGCACGGGCCAACGCCCTGTTTATGATCGCGATGCCGTTTACCGCAGGCTTCGGGTCGGCGCTCTCTGGGCTGATACTTGGCCTGGATGGTGTATGGGGTTTGCACGGCTGGCAGTGGCTGTTCCTGCTCGAAGGCATGCCTTCGGTGATCATGGGCTTCGTGGTGTTCGGCTACCTGAACGACACGCCGCAGCAGGCCCGCTGGCTGAGCCGCGAAGACAAGCAACATCTGCAGCATGCCCTGGCCGCAGACAACCCAGCTTCCAACCGCACAACAGGGGACGGCCCCGCTAGCCTGTTGCACGAAATGCTCTCACCCACGGTGCTGATGTTCAGCCTGGTGTATTTCTGCCTGGTCAACACGCTGGCGATGATCGCCGTGTGGACGCCGCTGATCATCAAGAGCATCAGTGCCGCCGACAGCAGCAACAGCACCATTGGCTTTCTGGCGATGATCCCGCAGGTGTGCACCATCATCGGCATGGTGGTATGGGGGCTGCATTCCGACCGCAGCCAGGAACGCAAATGGCACCTGGTGCTGCCTATGCTGATGGCCGCTGCCGGCTGGATGTTTGCCGCTTATGCCGGTAACCCGATGGTGCAACTGTGCGGCATCTGCATGGCGGCCACCGGGTCGTACACCGCCATGTCGATATTCTGGACTACCCCGGACCAGGCGCTGACGTTCAAGGCGCGCGCCATTGGCATTGCGGTGATCAACGCCTTCGGCAACACAGGTTCGGCGCTGAACCCGCTGGTGGTTGGCTGGTTGAAAGACCTGACCCAAAGTTTCACGGCTGGGATTGTCTATGCCGCAGTGCTGTTGGTGATAGGCGCTTTGCTGACCTTCATGCTGCCCCTGGCCTCGCCCGCATCGGTCCCAAAGCATGCACAAAAGCTGTAGCCGGCGGTTGGCCGCCTCGATAAACCCGAGCCTTATGCAAAACCTGTGGGAGCGGGCATGCCCGCGAAGAATTCGACGCGGTGGATGGCACCGGCGTTGCCGGTGTTCGCGGGCCCGCCCGCTCCCACAGGTATCACGCAAGCCGGAAGCCTGCGCAATACCTGTGAGACCGGGCTCCCCCGCGAAGAATCCAACGCGGTAGCTGGCACCGGCGTTGCCGGTGTTCGCGGCTAAAGCCGCTCCCACTGGTCTTGCGCAAACCTGAAGCCTGCACAGTACCTGTGGGAGCGGGTTCACCCGCGAAGAATCCAACACGGTAGATGGCACCGGCTTTGCCGGTGTTCGCGGCTAAAGCCGCTCCCACGGGTATTCCGCAGGCCTGACGCCTGCGCAGTACCTGTGGGAGCGGGCACGCCCGCGAAGAATCCGACGCGGTGGATGGCACCGGCGCTGCCGGTGTTCGCGGGCGCGCCCGCTCCCACAAGCCTCGGCATGGCTCCCGAGCCTATGAATGGACAGCTTTATGACTGTCCAATGGCTCATTTAGAGACGTTTCCTACAAGGTTTTAGGACGCCCCAGGAACCTCCGGCAAGCGATTCCTCGTTAGTGTTCAGGGACCATCACGGTCCCTTTCAATGCGAGGTCGTTTTTGACAATCAGCCAACGTATCGCCATTGCGGCAGCCGAAGCCGGGCTTCCTTCTGACCAGTGCATGGCCTGCGAGCGGCAAGGTTTGCCGATACTACCGCTGCGCCGCGCCCTGGTGCCGGATGCGCGCCCAGGTTGCGTCACCACCGTCGCCGGTAGCCTGCACGTTTCAGCCAGGATGGGCCTGCGCACCTTGCGCTTGGGTTACCTGTATGTGCTGCTCGATCAGCAGGTCTGGCATGCCTACGAAGTCAGCGAACAGGGCCACCTGCGGCGCTTCAACCCCTACGAACCGTCAGACGGCCTACCCGCGTCGCTGCCCGAAAAGTGTGTGAATGAGAACCACGATATCCCTTCGGCCTTCCTGAACATCGATACCGACCGGTATGGCACAGCCTGGCTGGCCTTCTCCAGCGATGCCTGGCCGGTCAGCGTGCTGAATGCCTACAAGAAAGGCCAGGCGCCTGCGCACCGCTTCGAGGGGGTCGACCTCACGCAAGCCCGCAACAACCCAGAATTACTGGGCATTGCCATGACGCCGGATAACCTGCAGGTCGACAAGGAGGTGTTCGAGTACGCCCAGCATGGGTGCTCGCCGTTTGACAGTGCGCATGGCTTTCACACTCGCAAGCTGCGTAGGTTTGCCTTGAAGGGCTATCTGGTCAACGCGATGACCCGGCACAAGCTGGAGAACGGCGTGCTGGCGGTGGTGCTCGACGATACCGTTGGCCTGATTCAGGAACTCAACCATCAGCGGTTGAACTGGGTGGTGAAGCGCCAGGTCTGGCGCGAAGACCCCATGCGTGCCTACCAATTGCAGACTTCGCAGATCCTGCAGGTCATTCGCGCCACGCAGCGGGAGTGGGCAGCGCAGAAGGTGCCTTCACTGGAGCCGATGGCGGGTAGAGGGCCGTTTGTACCGATTGATCCGACGGTAGAGCGGCCGCGTATGGTCGAGCAAGCGATGAAGGACAGCGACGATAAACTCGAACAGCGCTACCACGAACCGCAACGGGCGGCGTTCCAGGCCGGGTATGACCAGCAGGAAGCCGAGTTTCAGCGCTACATCGACAAGGACGCCCGTGCTTACGCCGTGCTGTTCGACACGCCCATGTTCAAGGTGGCCGAACAGTACGACTACGACGGCGATCATCGTGAGTCTGGCGTGGCGTATGCCAAGACCATGGCCTTATGCCTAGGTGGCGGTATTACCGAGGCGGTGGCGTCCGATGTGAGTCCCGCTTCCGGCACCACCGAAACGCTCTGGCAGAAATGGCTACAGGATCCTGATAGCCCTCCCTATCGCGCGTTGTTGATGCGTGACCGTGCGTTGTTGGCCGGGCTGCTTCCCAGCTTTTCCGACGTCACCAACTGGAATGACAGCGACAAGCTCTACGGCATGCTGAGCAAGATCATTGCGAGCGACGACGCCGGCTTGCGCATGCGCAATACCTTGAAGCAGGCCATTGCCGAAACCCAGGGCGCGCTCAACGCGGCGAGCCAACGGTTGTCGCCCAATTTGCCCCCTGGCATTCAGACTGCTGTGCGGCACCTGAACAGTGCAACCCAGTTCCTTTACAACGGCGTGCACCTGATCGAGCTGGAAGTGAAGATGAAGCTGGGCGAGTACTACGCCCTGCAGAGTGCTCATTTACGCGAATTACAGCACAAGGCCAACGCCTCGATCGCCGAGGCACGGGATCGGATGCATCGCAACATTGATGACATCGACATTCATTCAACCAGGGCCTGGAACAAGGTGCGGCCGATCATTCAACACGGGCTGATGAGCCTGGCAGTGCTCGACCCGCGGTTTACCCACACCATGATCAGCGTAACGGTGTGGGTCGAGGGCACCGCTGAAGACGTGCGAGGCCGGTTGATTGAGGAAGCCAGCATGAGGGTGACCCAGGCGAGCAGCGCGACGCAGATTGCCTTAATGGATATCTCGGTCGCGGCGGGAACCTTGGAGGCGAATGCACGAAAGGTGTTGCAGGACATGCGCATCACTTCGCAGCAGGCGGCACAGCTTGTGCGGACCGGCTTTAGCGGATTGCGCGGAGTGGCAGGTAGTTGGGAGTTGCTGCTGGCTATAGGTGGGTTGTATTTACAGCATGACAGCCTGAGCAGAAATCAGGCAAAAGCGGAAGTGGAGATTGGGCCAAAGGCTCATGAAGCCAAGCTGGCGTTACATGGGTCCCAATTAGGAATATTGGGCGGGCAAATTGAGGTAATTGGACTCGTAATGCGCTCCAGTGTCAGCGCCATACGTAGACCATGGGCTGAGGGAACTGCTATCACTGGAGAGGCCATAATAAAAATCGGTGCGGTACTGAGTGCAGTTGCAGGGGTTTTCGACACGGCACAAGCCAATTTGGCAAGAAAGCGCACTTTAGCCATTGGGGACACTAAAGCTGCTCTGCAATATAAATATGCCGCGTTAGCATCTGGGGCGGGTACAGTAGCATTTGCGCTTGCAGTTTTCAGACCTTTCGTATTTGGCCCTTTAGGTTTAGCAATTTCATTGTCTCTAGTCGCCTATGAGTTGAGTAAGCGAGCAGAAAACAACGAATCAACTGCTCTCGAACGCTGGGCGCGTCGGTGCTATTTCGGGCTTGCTAATGAAACACCTTCCATACACTGGAATGCTCCGGAATTTTCAGACATAGCATTCGCTGAGCTCAATGCTGCGACGTTGGGTGTGCAGGCAAAGCTAAATTTTGAGTCAAGTATGGCTACGGATCCTACACTCCCAAGAATAGGAGGTTTGGTCAGCTTGAGCACGGTGCAACAGCTCAAGTTTCTCGTCGTATTACCCAAGTTCAATAAAGCGAAATCCGCATTTCGCTGGAAATTAATAGCACATCGTGTCGGCGATGGAGCGTTTCCAGATTACGTTGGCGGAGAAAGTATTGCATCGAGTGATTACTTTTCGCATCCAATAAGCCCACTTTCTCCGTCCTCCTCTTTTCCTAAGTTTACATCCCCGCGACATCCAGACTATGGGAGTGATTTTTCCACTGATGAATATCAAAGACCTTACTCCACTGAAGATGGCAGTGTTTTTCAGCTTGAAATATCAGGAGTTGTGCCGCTAGCACCTACGATTGGGAGCCATAGCTTAAGCGCCGCCACCCTACTGGTTATGTATTGGCCTGACCGCGATTTGCCGGATGCCTATATTGAAGTTTGTTCTCGAGGAATGAATGAATGACATTTAAGCCCAAGGTGTTATGGGAGCGCGCGATAGGTTGGAGCTATGACCTGCCTCCGACGGGAGAGGAGCCAGATGACCGCTGCTGGGTAGAGACTGTAAACCCCTCGCCTAATTATTTTGACGACATATACCTTGAACTACCGAGAAAAACAATAAGCCTTCGCGGGTTTTCAGCATTAATCGGTATTCCCGGTTTATGTTTTTGCGTCGGATTAACACTTTCTTTGTACTGGGATTTATTCGTATACGGCTGGCAGCGGGACTGGTTGATGAGCGTATTTATAGTGCTCGGTCCACCAGCAGCTATCTGGGCCCTCATCCCTTACATAAAGGAGGATCTTGTCTTGCCCAGAGACGAACCCATTCGCTTCAATCGCCTGCGTCGGAAAGTCTATTTTTACCAGTACCGCTTCGACCGCATCTTCATCTTCAGCCGTAAACGCTGGGGTGTCCAACCCGTCGCCTACAACTGGGACGACGTCACCGCCGAGGTCTACCGAATCTACGCCCCTGGCCATGGTGGCCTGATCGAAAACGTCATGCTGTCAGTCCGTAATCCTGAGACTGACGAAGTCATTGATCGTGTCTTCTTCACTCATACCCTGCATGAGGGCGAGGCTTACTGGGCCATCGCCCGGCTCTTCATGCAGCAAGGCCCTGAAGCCCTGCCCAAGTTCGTGCACCCACCCCGCGACTGGAACGATGACGATGGCCTGAGCCACATGCATTGCTTGGCGCCGAAAGTACAGTGGCCAACGGAAATCGACCTTGAGTCACGCACTGCGCCAGCAACGGATGAGGTCTGCTGAAAACTACCGCACCTAGTGCTGGCGATTCGGCCAAGATCAGGCCTGCAGGACGAGACAGCGCGCTGGATGGCACCGGCTTTGCCGGTGTTCGCGGGTGAACCCGCTCCCACAGGTAATGCACATGACTTGGAGATTTTGACGCCCCTGCAAGAGAAGCAGCCTGAGCAAAATGCAAAAGTCAGCGCGGTCCCTGTGGGAGCGGGTTTACCCGCGAAGAGGCCGGTCCCCTCGCAATGCGGAACGCGCTCAGCTCAATGCCTCATGCGCTGGCTGACACTGGTCGCGGTGTACGCACACCCCACAGCCAGTAGCCCAAAGACAGAAGGACCAACCAGCCAACCCCGACATACATGGCGGTGCGGCTGGCCGGGAACCAACCGAGCACGCCAAAGATGAACACCATGAACGCAATCGCGCAAGCTGGCCCTACCGGCCACAGCGGTACCCGATAATCAAGTGCCGCAGCCTCCTCCTTGCTCATGCCTCGCCGCATGGCCACTTGCGACAGCAGGATCATCAACCAGACCCAGACAATGGAGAAAGTGACCACCGCGGCAAGCACCAGGAACAAGTCTTCTGGCACCAGGTAATTCAATACCACGCCCAACAGCAGAGCGACGCCCATCACTGCAACCGTCATCCACGGCACACCGAAACGCGACAGCGATGCAAAGCCGGAAGGCGCTTGGCCGTTTTGAGCCATGCCGTACATCATTCGCCCGGCGCTGAAAATGTCGCTATTGATGGCTGATACCGCAGCGGAAATTACCACGATGTTCAACACGGTTGCCGCTGAGCTGATGCCAAGGCCACTGAAGATCTGAACGAATGGGCTACCGTGGCTGCCAATGCTGGTCCAGGGATAAATGGCCATGAGCACGAACAGGGTAAGGATATAGAACAGCAGAATGCGCAGAGGCACCGAGTTGATGGCCTTAGGCAGCACGCGCTTCGGGTCCTTTGCCTCGCCTGCGGTAATGCCGATCATTTCGACCCCGCCAAAAGCGAACATCACAACGGTGAACGAAGCAATCATCCCACCGATGCCGTTAGGGAAAAACCCGCCGTGGCTCCACAGGTTCGAGATGCCGGCAACAGTGCCTGCCTCGTCGTTCAGCTGGATGCCCAACAGCAGCACCGCCCCGCCTGCCACAATCATGGCAACAATAGCGGTCACCTTCAGCAACGACAGCCAGAACTCCATCTCGCCGAACACTTTCACGCTACACAGGTTCAGCGCCCCGATGAAGAACACTATTCCAAGCACCCAGATCCAGGCGGGTGTTTCAGGGAACCACAGCCCCATGTAGACGCCAAACGCCGTCACGTCTGCCAGGCACACCACCAACATGGAGAACGCGTAGCTCCAACCAGTCAGAAAGCCAAAATAGCGGCCCAGGTATTGACTGGCATAGTGGCCGAACGAGCCTGACACCGGGTTATGAACTGCCATTTCGCCAAGGGCGCGCATCATCATGTAAATGGCTGCACCCCCTATCAAATAGGCGAGCAACACTGATGGCCCTGCCAGTTTAATTGCCGATGCCGAGCCATAGAACAGCCCCGTACCGATAGCAGAACCTAATGCCATGAAGCGAATATGCCGGGTAGAGAGACCCCGCTTCAGCTGTTGTGAAGATTGAGCGCTCATAGATACCTTCTTGATTTTATTATCAGGTCCGCACAACGCAGATGCTGTGCGTTTTAATCAGGCACGCATTTATTCAATCATCAAGCTCTTGGCCACAGCACCGGGAACAACTCATGGTTCATCTGGGCACCGCTGGCCAATTGTTTTTCCAGCCCAGGAAACTGTGGTGAAGTTTTCCACTGGCGCGGTGCGTGAGTAATGTCGTCGCCCAGGAAACGCACCGAGAAGGCACGGCGCCGGCGGTTGCCCCCGACACCTCCAGAAGCGTGCAAGGTCAGCATGTGGAAGAACACGGCGTCGCCTGGGGAAAGCTCCCAGCCGAGGATGTGCCAGGCGCTGCGGTCGGCCTCGATATCCGGCAAGTCGGCCAGGCTGCCTTCCGGGAACCATTGCGCCTGGCTGTCGAGGAAGCTGCGCGGCATCAGCCACGGCCCCAGGTGCGAGCCGCCTACAAACTCCAGGGTGGACTCCCTTGCGACGGAGTCGATAGGCATCCACATGCTGCAGTTCTGGCGCCCATCGATGTTGTAGTACGGCTGGTCCTGGTGCCAAGGCGTGCGCTGGCGCGTGTTGGGCTCCTTGACCAGCAGATGATCGTGATAAAGCCGGGCTGTTTCGCTGTTCATGAGTTGAGCGGCAACGCTACCCACCCGGCTCTCGAAGATGAACTGGCGATAGGCCGCGATATCGCCCCAGTTGCAGAAGTCTTCGAAGAACCAACCTGGGTCGTCGGGGCGGCTCGCCACTTTGGCGCGCTCGCTGGGGGTTTTCAGGTTCTGTTCGATGCCGGTTTCGAGCAGTGCAACTTCCTCCGGCGTGAACAGATTACGTACGCAGACAGCACCATCACGCTGGAAAGCTGCAATGGTTTCTTCGCTGAGTTGAAATTCGGCGGACTGTTTCATAAAGCACCCTTTGGTCTTTTTATTGGGCAACAGCACCACTGCCAGAAGTTAAGCGGGACAAGCAGAGTGCACGGCGAGTATTGCGTTTCGGCACCAATAGGAAAAGAATATATTTCCTAATCCGGAGTATAGGAAAAAATGATAGGTTTCTCGTTCCGGCAGTTAGAGTACTTCGTCGCCGTGGCCGAACACGGCAGCATCAGCGCTGCGGCGAGAGCCCGCCACGTTTCACAGCCGTCGGTATCGGTCGCTATTGCCCAACTTGAAGAGGCGCTGAATGAGCGGCTATTCCGGCGCCAGGTCAGCCGAGGGCTGGAGCTGACGTCAGCGGGCACGCGATTGCTCGCACAAGCCCGCAATATCATTGGCATGGCCATCGCCATGAATCAGAACGCCGATACAGCGCAAGGCTCGCTTCGCGGCAACCTGTCGCTTATCTGCTTTCAAGACTTAGGCCCTTACTTCGCACCCCGGCTGCTATCGAGCTTTCGCAAGCAGTACCCCGATGTCGAGGTAACACTGTTCGAAACGGACCTGGCAGGCGTGCACCGCCACCTGAGCGCCGGTAAAGCAGAGCTTGCGCTTACTTACGACATAGGCCTTGATCCCTCGCTGCCACGCCAGGTACTGGCGGAGTTGAAACCCTACGCGCTCATCGCTACGGACCATCGCCTGGCCCACCTGGCAGCGATACCGCTGCATGAACTGGCCCAGGAATGCCTGATTCTTGAGGACATCGCACAAACGCGTGAATACTTCCTTTCACTATTTTGGGCGCATAACCTGCAACCACGCACGCAGCAATACACCCAAACCTTCGAGATGCAACGTGGCCTGGTCGCGCATGGCTACGGGGTTGCCCTGTCGTGCACCCGCCCCGCCGGCGACCACTGCTATGACGGTACGCCGCTGCTGTGCCGGCCATTACTGGAAGAGGTGTCACCACAAAAAGTGGTGCTGGCCCAGTCAGGCGCCATGCACCCGTCGCCGGTAGCGGAGGCGTTCAAGGGCTGGGTGACTCAGCAGATAGCAGGCTCCGTTACCGGCAAGCCCGCCCACTGATCAAAACACCGACCACCCGATCCGTGAACTCAGCAACTCCAGCGCCGCCATGCCCGCGAGGGAGTTGCCCGCGGCATTCAACTCGGGGGACCAGACGCATACGGTAAATTGCCCCGGCACGATTGCCACGATGCCGCCACCCACGCCACTCTTGCCTGGCAACCCCACTCGGTAGGCGAAATTACCGGCTTCGTCATACAGCCCGCTGGTGGCCATGATCGAGTTCACCTGCTGGGCCTGGCGCGGGGTGAGGATTTGCTCTTCGCTGTGCTTGCAAAACCCGTCGTTGGCCAGGAAGCAGAATGCGCGGGCCAGGTCCAGGCAGTTCATTTGCAGCGCGCAGTAACTGAAGTAACTGCGCAGCACCGGCTCGACCTCGTTATGGAAGTTACCAAAAGACTGCATCAGGTAAGCCATGGCAGCGTTGCGCGCGCGGAACTGATATTCCGAATCGGCGACACGGGCATCGATCGAAATGTGAGGGTTGCCCGAAAGCCGTCGAACAAAATCACGCATCGACAACGTGGGTGCTGCGAAGCGTGACTGGTTGATATCGCAGATCACCAACGCCCCCGCATTGATAAACGGGTTGCGCGGGCGCCCGCGCTCGAACTCCAGCTGCACCAGCGAATTGAACGGCTGGCCTGAAGGCTCATGGCCAAGCCGCTCCCAAATGGCTTCACCTGAGTGGCCTATTGCCTGAACCAGGCTGAACACCTTGGAAATACTTTGCACCGAAAAAGGCACGCTTGCGTCGCCTGCGCAGTAATGGCTGCCATCGTTGCTATACACCGCAATGCCCAACTGCTGCGCCGGTACGTCGGCCAGCGCAGGGATGTAGTCAGCCACTTTGCCCTTGCCGATCAAGGGGCGTACTTCTTCAAGAATCTCGTTCAACAGCGTTTGCATGAAAGGCCCTGGCTCAATCCCCTTCAGACGTCGGTAAGGGGTCGCATGCTTGACGAAGACTGGGCGGTATAGATCACACATTTGGCAAGAAACGCATGTGCGCCACACAGCACACTGTGTGCGCAGCGTCACGTTCCGCAAGCCGCTAGCACATGCGTACTATTCCTAGCGCGGCAAGGGCTTGCCGATACTCCCAGCGTTAATCCGTTGCACATATGGAACGCCATTGCCCTCAGGGCTGGCAGCCACTTGCGTGGCATCTAATGGAGTATCTGGAGTCGCTATGAATCCCCTTTTCCGACTATCCCCGCTGACGTTCGCGATCAGCCTCGCCCTGCTGCCGAGCGCTCAAGCAGCTGACTACATCCTCGACAGTGGCGAGGACACCTTCAGCAGTGACCGCGCCTACGATGGCACGGTGTCGCTGCGCCCCGGCAACGGCGTGCCCGCCAGCCTGACCATCAACAATGGCGCCGAACTCACCAGCAAGGGCGGCCGGATCGGTGGCTCGCTCACCAACAACGAAGCCAGTACGGCCATGGCGACCGTCACGGTCCAGGGCCCTGGTACGCGCTGGGTGGTGCCCCGTACCACTGCCGTGCTGGGTAATACCATCGTGGTCGGCGGCGCCGGCCAGGGCACGCTCAACGTGCTCGACGGCGGCCAGGTATCGGTGCGCGACCTGCAGCTCAGCGACAACGGCAACGCCGGCAATGCGCTGTCCCGGGCGAACCTGCTGGTCAGTGGCCAGGGTGCGAAGGTGGATGCTGTCAACGTGACTTCTGGCGGCGTATTCCTTTACGACTCGCGCATTACCCTGCGCGATGGTGGGCAGCTTGCCAGCGAACGTGTGGCCATCAACTCGATCAGCGACCTGTCCGGCGCCAACACCCGCTGGGACAACACCGGCACCTTCAGGAACCGCAACGACCTCAGCCTGAGCAACGGTGCGGTGCTGACCAGTGACTCAATGGAGCTGGGCTCGGCCAACCTCAACCGCAACACCGTGGTGAGCGTGTCCGGCGAAGGCACGCGCCTGGCCACCCGCGCACTGACCTTGGGCACCACCACTTCCAGCACCAACCTGGTGCTGGCCAACGGCGCCGAGCTGAGCAGCACCGAAGGCATCGACATCAGCGTGCTGACCAGCATCAACTCGGCCGCACGCGGTACCCTCAGCATCGGGGGCGGGGTTGTAAGGGACGACAGCCGCACCGATATCGACGCCCTCACGGCCAGCGCCGCACAGTCCGCCGGCCGCCTCGACCCGCAAACGGCAATCCGCTTCGGCGCCGGTAGCGGAGCGCTGGCGTTCAACCACACCGACAGCGACTTGCAACTGAGCAACAGCATCAGCGGTGCGGGCCGCGTTTACGCCTTCAGCGGCAACACCACCCTGAGCGGCGACCTGACCGGGATGTCCGGCAGCACGGTGGTGCGTGGCGGGCGCCTTGTGCTGGCCGGTGATGTCGACCAGACCAACCCGCGCGGCACCTCGCTGCTGAGCGTCGGCAACGGCACCCTGGTGGTCAACGGCACCGTGGGCCACACCGACGCCTCGGGCAACTACAGCAACCGCGCCCAGGTGCTGGCCGGTGGCGTGCTGGCCGGTAGCGGCCAGGTCGGCACTACCCAAGTCGCTTCGGGCGGTACCCTTTCGCCGGGTGAAGGTGCGCTGGGCACCCTGTGGATCAACGGCGACCTGGACATGGCCGACGGCTCGCGCTACGCCGCAGACATCGCCGGCGATGGCGGCGCCGACCGCGTAAACGTCAGCGGCACCGCGACCTTGCGTGGTACGCGGGTCGATGTCACCACCCTCAACGACGCGCAAAGCTACCAGACCGGGCAAACCTACACGCTGCTGGCGGCCCAGGGCGGTGTAGTGGACGGGGCAGCTGCCGGCACGGCCTATGCCCAGGCGTTTACCAACTCGGCGTTTCTCAACGTCAGCTTGCAGCGCACGGCCAACGAACTGAACCTGACCATCGCGCAGAAGACCACTCCACCGGTCGAGCCGCCCGTAGAGCCACCCGTGACGCCTCCGGTGCAGCCGCCTGTCGAGCCACCGGTACAGCCCCCGGTAGTACCGCCTGTAGAACCACCGGTAGAGCCTCCAGTCGAGCCGCCTGTACAACCCCCAGTCCAGCCGCCCGTACAACCCCCAGTACAACCCCCGGTGCAGCCGCCAGAAACGGGCGGGCCTGGCACCCCCGGCATCTTCCAGACCGTGGCGCAAACCGAAAACCAGTGGCACACCGCAGGCGCGCTGAGCGTGCTGCAGCAAAGCGGCGACCCGCTGCGCCTGTACAACAACCTGCTGGTGCTGGATGCCGACAGCGCGCGCAATGCCATCGACCAGCTCTCCGGCGACTACCACGCCAGCACCGGCACCGCGCTTATCGCCAACAGCCAGGTGGTTTCCGGCGTGCTGGGCACCCGCCTGCGCAGCCTGTTCGACAGCACGACCGTGCGCATGCCGCTGGGTGCATCGAACCTCATGCCAACCACCCCTGAAGCGCAGGGCGGGGCCTGGGCGCAAACCTTCGGCAACTGGTCGAAGCTGGACAGCAACAACGGCGCTGGCGGCCTGCACCAGAGAACCGGCGGTGTGCTGATTGGCGCCGACGGCAGCATCAACCCGGACTGGCGCGCCGGTGTTTACGGTGGCTACAGCCGCACCAAGTTCGATGCCGACGACCGCGATGCCAAGGGCCACAGCGACAACTACCACCTGGGCCTGTACACCGGCGCCCAACTCGATGCCCTGCGCCTGAGCGCAGACGTCGGCTACACCTGGCACAAGCTGGATAGCAAACGCAACGTGGCCTTCGCCGGGTTCAACGACCACCTGAAGGGCGAGCGCGACGCCAACACGTTGCAGGCCAGTGGCGAAGCGGCTTACCGCATCGGCCTGGGTGCGGTGGCGCTGGAGCCGTTCGTGGGCGTGGCCTACGTGAAATACGACGCCGACCGTTTCCATGAAAAAGGCGGTGCCGCAGCGCTGGACGTGTCGAGCGAGAAGCAGGACACCTGGTTCTCGACCGTGGGCATGCGCGCTTCAACACGCACCCGCGTGGCCAACCACGACACCCAGCTCTACGGCTCGCTGGGCTGGCGCCGTGCCTATGGTGACCTGGACCCGAGCAGCACCCAGGCATTTGCCGGGGGGCCGGACTTCGCGGTGCAGGGCATCGCCCAGACGCGCAACGTGGCAATGACCGAAGTGGGTGCGAAAGTGCAACTGAACCGCCAGACTGAGGTGGGCCTGTCGTACCAGGGCCAGTTTGGTTCGGACGCCCGGTTCCATTCGGTCAATGCGGGTATCACGGTCCGCTTCTAAGCTGCTGCGGCAGAGCTGCGCAGGCAAGCCAGGGCCTACAGCACGGGATGCTGTGGTGCCCTGCCTTCAAGCACTGCCGCCAGTTCAGCCGCTGCGGTACGGGCCATCAACGCACGTGTCTCGACAGTGGCCGAGCCAATGTGCGGCAAGGCCACCACTTGGGGCAACGCCAGCAATGGCGAGCCTGCTGGCAGCGGCTCCCGCTCGTATACATCCAGGCCGGCCGCACGGATCTGCCCTTCGGCCAGCGCCTGTACCAGCGCGGCCTCGTCGACCACCGCGCCGCGGGCAATATTGACGAACACTGCATCCGCACGCATGGCGGCGAACTGCTCGCGGCCGAACAGGTGGTGGGTGTCTGCACTCAGCGGCACGCAGACGCAGACGAAGTCCGCCTCGGCCAGCAACTGCATCAGCGGCACACGCCGTGCCGCGAACTCCGCTTCATATACAGGCTTGGCGCTATTGCCGCTGTACAGCACCGGCATGCCAAAACCGAAGTGCGCGCGCCTGGCCACGGCCGCACCGATGCGGCCAAGGCCGACGATGCCCAAGGTCTTGCCGTGTACATCCAGGCCGAAGCGCGAAGCATCGATACCGCACGTCCAGCCGCCGTCACGCACCAGTTGCCCCAGCTCACAGGCCCGTCGCGCGGCCATCATCAACAGCATGAACCCGGTATCTGCGGTGGTTTCGGTCACTGCGTCGGGGGTGTTGGTCAGGCAGATACCGCGGTCGCGCAGATAGCCCAAAGGGTAGTTGTCGACGCCGGCAGACACGCTGGCAATCACCTTCAGCGCAGGCGCGTGGTCGAGCAGCGCGGCATCCAGCGGCAAGGTACTGCCGATCATTCCGTCGGCAGTGGCCAAGGCCGCCAGGAAGCTTTCGCGGTCAGCCAGCGGCTGGTCGAAACGCCGGAAGTGGTACCGCTTTTCAAGGTCGGCCAGCACCTCGGCGCTGGAAACAGGGCCGAAAGAAACGACACGTTGCATGCAACCTCCTCAGTGGGTGCGCGATTCAGATTGCGCCGCATACAAGCGGCGTGGCACGGCCCAGACAATCAGCACCACCGCCAGCAGGCTGACCGCCGTCAACAGCCATAGTGCGGGGGTCGCCGAGCCGCTGAGTTCTCGTACTTTGCCCACCATGTAGGGGGCAATGATGCCGCCGAGCTGGCCAATCGAATTGATCAGCGCGATGCCGGCCGCAGCGGCCAACCCGGCCAGGTATTTCGGCGGCAAGGTCCAGAAGATCGGCATCCAGGCGATGATCCCGGTCATGACCAGGCTCATGCCCAGCATCAGCACCCAGAGCTGGGCGTTGAAACCGGCACAAAGGGCATAACCCACGGTGGTTATCGCTGCGCAACTCGCCATATGCCAGCGGCGCTCGCCGCGCAGGTCGGAGCTGCGGCCGATCAGCAGGTTGCCCACCACTGCCAGCAGATACGGGATCATCGTCAGCAGGCCGATATCCAGGGCATCGTCCACCCCGGCGTTACGAATCAGCTGAGGCATCCAGAAAAGCAAACCGGTCAGCGCCATGACCAGGCACAGGTAAATCGCCGAAAGCGCCAGCGAAGCCGGCTCGCGCAAAATCGCCCTGATCGAGCTGCCATCACTGGGCTTGGGCTCGGCGTCCAGGCGCGCGCGCAGGTAGCGCTTCTCTTCGCCGTCGAGCCAGCGGGCATCTTCGATGCGGTCACTGACCAGCCAAAGTACCAGCAGGCCGAGCACCACCGAAGGCAGGCCTTCGAGCAAGAACAGCCACTGCCATCCGGCCAGGCCGCTTACCCCGTCAAAGTGACTGAGGATGAACCCGGCCAACGGACCGCCGACGATGCCACACAGGCAGATCGAGCTTTTGAAATAGGCGTTGATGCGCGCACGGCGATCGCTGGGGTACCACTGGGTGAAGAAGTACAGTACCCCCGGCACGAAGCCGGCTTCCATCACACCAATCAGAAAACGCAGCACGTAGAACCAGGTTTCGCTGGTGACGAACATCATTGCCGCCGAGGTCAAGCCCCAGCTGACCATGATGCGGGCAATCCAGATACGCGCGCCGATGCGGTGCAGCAGCACATTGCTCGGTACCTCGAACAGGAAGTAGCCGACGAAGAACAGGCTCGCACCCAGGCCGTAAACAGCGTCACTGAAACCCAGCGCGCTTTGCATCTGCAGTTTGGCGAAGCTGATATTGACCCGGTCCAGATAGGCGAACAGAAAACACACGATGAACAACGGCACGATGCGCCAGCTGATCTTGCGAAACAGGCGATTATCCAATGAGTCCCACGCGACCTGGTCGGCGGGCAGGGAACGACTCGGCATGGCTGCAACCTCTTGTTGTTATTTTGTGGTGTCGGTCGGAAACCCGCCGGGGCATATCCGGCGGGCATACAGCGCCAGCGCCGGGTCAGCTCAGCGCGTCACGGCTGTGTTGGCCATCGACCAAGCGTTGCAGGCCTAGCGGGTTGGCGTTTTTAAGGGCATCGGGCAGCAGCGCGTCCGGGTAGTCCTGGTAGCACACCGGGCGCAAGAAGCGGTCGATGGCCAGTGTGCCGACCGAGGTACCACGGGCATCGGAGGTGGCCGGGTACGGCCCACCATGCACCATCGCATCGCATACCTCGACGCCGGTCGGGTAGCCATTGACCAACAGGCGCCCGGCCTTGCGCTGCAGCAGGGGCACCAGCGTGGCAAAGCGCTGGAGGTCTTCCGGCTCGGCAATCAGGGTGGCGGTCAGTTGCCCATGCAGGGCTTGCAGGGCGCGGTGCAATTCGGCCTGGTCGGCCACTTCGACCACCACCGTGGCTGGGCCGAAAACCTCCTCCTGCAGCAGCTCGTCGCCGTTGAGCAGCAGGCTCACATCGGCCTGGAACAACTGTGCCTGGGCTTGCTCGCCTACCTGCCCGGTACCGGCCAGATGGCGCACGCCCGGGTGTTGCTGCAGGCGCTGCACGCCGCGGGCATAGCTGCTTAAGGTGCCCGCATTGAGCATGGTCTGGGCGGGCTGGTCCGCCAGTTGCGCAGCCAGTGCCGCGACGAAGGCGCTGAACGCCTCACCGGCGATACCAATGACCAGCCCGGGGTTGGTGCAGAACTGCCCGCAGCCCAGCACCACCGAAACGGCCAGTTCCTTGGCCACTTGCTCGCCGCGGGCCTGCAACGCCGCTGGCAATACCAGCACCGGGTTGATGCTGCTCATCTCGGCAAACACCGGGATCGGCTGAGGGCGTGCCGCAGCCAGGTCGCACAGGGCACGGCCGCCCTTGAGCGATCCGGTAAAGCCCACAGCCTGGATGGCCGGGTGGCGTACCAGCGCTTCACCGACACCGGCACCGTAGATCATGTTGAACACGCCAGCGGGCATGCCGGTGGCTACCGCCGCACGCTCGATGGCCTCGGCCACCTGCTCGGCCGTGGCCATATGGCCGCTGTGTGCCTTGACCACCACCGGGCAACCGGCAGCCAGCGCTGCGGCGGTGTCACCGCCGGCAGTGGAGAACGCGAGCGGGAAGTTGCTGGCGCCGAACACGGCCACCGGGCCCAGGCCGGTACGGTACTGGCGCAAGTCGGGGCGTGGCAGCGGCTGGCGTTGTGGCTGCGCGCGGTCGATGCGCGCCCCCAGGTAATCGCCACGGCGCAGCACCTTGGCGAACAGGCGCATCTGGTTGCTGGTTCGGCTACGCTCGCCCTGGATACGCCCAGCCGGCAACGCCGTCTCGCGGCACACGGTGGCGACGAAGCTGTCGTCCAGCGCGTCCAGCTGATCGGCAATGGCATCCAGAAACTGCGCACGGCGCTCTGGCGCCATGGCGTTGTATTCGGCAAAAGCCGCTTCGGCGGCCTGGGCGGCTGCGGCCACCTCCTCAGGGGTGGCCTGGATGAAGGCCACAGGCAATGCTTCGCCCGTGCGCGCATCGACGCTTTGCAGGCGCACACTGCCAGCAGCGCTGCGCCGCCCGCCAATGAAGTTGCTTCCAGACATGATTGACTCCTGTAACAGATAAAGAGGGCACAAAGGCACTGCATGCAGGGCCCTTGCAGGAGCGGCTTCAGCCGCGCCCACAGGCAGGCGAAGCGCCTGCGAAGATGCCTTGACTGGCTTGCATCAAGCTCAAAGAGTTTTCACTACCCCAGGGCGAACCTGCCCAGGCGCTGCTGCGATGCCATTGCGCAACGGCTGGCCAAAGGCGTCGAGGCTGACCTCGAAGGTATCGCCCGGGCGAGCCTGAACGCCGTCAGCAAACGACAGCGTGGCGGTGCCGAAATAGTGCACATGGATATCGCCAGCACGCAGGAACTGGTCGTACTTGAAGTGATGAAACTCAAGGTTTTCGAAGCTGTGGCACATGTTCTGCTCGCCCGACAGAAACGGCTTGCTCCACAGCACCTGCCCATCGCGCAGGATGCGGCTGGTGCCTTCCAGGTGGGCCGGCAATGCCCCTAGGCGCAGCTCCGGACCGAAGCTGCAGGCGCGCAGCTTGGAATGCGCCAGGTACAGGTAGTTGCGCCGCTCCATTACATGGTCGGAGAACTCGTTGCCCAGGGCGTAGCCCAGGCGGTATGGCGTGCCATCGGTGCCGATCAGGTACAGCCCGACCAGTTCCGGCTCTTCGCCGGCGTCTTCGGCGAAAGCCGGTAGCGGCAAATCGGCGCCGGGGCGCACGACGATGCCGCCGTCGCCTTTGTAGAACCACTCCGGTTGCGCACCCTCCTCGCCCGCCGGCGGCCGACCGCCCTCCAGGCCCCACTGGAACATGCGCATGCTGTCGGTCACGGCACCCTCAGCCTGCTGCTGGTGCATCTTGTCGCGGGTGGCGGCACTACCCAGGTGGGTCAACCCTGTACCGGTCACCAGGCAGTGGGCCGGGTCCGGGTGGTCCAGCGGTGGCAATACACGGCCTTCGCTCAGCAAGGCCAGATAGTCATGGCGCTCGCCCAGCCCGGCGGCCTGCACCTCGCCGGCCAGGTCACGGCCAGCGGCAATGGCCTGCAGGGCCAGCTCACGGGTACTGCTGGCGCCACGTACTTCAAGGGCGTACTCGCCTTCCACCACGCCCACGCGGCGCTCGCCGCCAGCGGTTTCGAATTGGATCAGTCGCATGCTTGTGCTCGCTTGTCGGTTGCAAAGATTAGCGGGAGGCTTGCGCCGCCCGCGTGGAAGCCAGGCGCTGGCGGCGCTCCAGGCGGTTGTAGACAACGCCGGTGAGCAGCACCCCGCACAGCATCACCAGCGCCAGGAAATACAGGCCGGACGACAGTTGCCCGGTGTGCTCCTTGAGCGCGCCAATGCCGAACGGGCCCAGGTAGCCGCCGAGGTTGCCGATCGAGTTGATCAAGGCAATGCCCGCAGCAGCGCTGGCACCGGAGAAGAACCGCCCCGGCAACGTCCAGAAGATGGCTGTACAGGAGAACAGCGCAAACGCCACAAGGCAGAGCGCGGCCAACTGCAGCACCGGCACCGTCAGCCAGGCGCTGAAGAACAGGCCGATGGCCCCCAGTGCGTACAGCAGGCCCAGATGGCCATAGCGATCATTCAGGCGGTCGGAGCTACGCGGCACGATCAACAGGCCGATGATGCCGAACAGGTAGGGCACGGCCGAGACGAAACCGGTAACCAGGTCACTGCCGCCAAACTGATGGATCAGCGTCGGCAGCCACAGCCCCAGGCCGTAGATGCTCAGGGTCATTGGCAAGTAGAACAGCGCCAGCAACAGCACCCGGCCATCCTTCAGCGCATGCAGCGGGTTGCCATGACGGGTCTGGCCAAACTCGCGCAGGTCGTTGGCCAACTGCTCTTGCAGCCAGTTGCGTTGCTCGTCGCTGAGCCAGCGCACCTTGGCTGGGCCGTCCGGCAGCAGCCGCAGGGTTGGCCAGGCCAGCAGCACCGCCGGGGTACCGATACAGATGAACAGCCACTGCCAACCATGCAGGCCGTAGCTGCCCTCCAGTCCCAGCAGCGCGCCGGAAAGCGGCCCGGTGATCAGCATGGCCAACGGCTGCGAAAGAATGAAGAAACCAAGGATCTTGCCGCGATGGCGCACCGGGTACCACTGGGTGATGTAGTACAGCACGCCGGGGAAGAAGCCCGCCTCGGCGGCCCCCAGCAAAAAGCGCATCACATAGAAGCCATTTGGCCCCGTGACAAACGCCATGCCGACGGTGATCGCGCCCCAGGTCAGCAGAATGCGGGCAAACCAGCGACGTGCGCCAAAGCGGTCGAGCAACAGGTTGCTCGGCACCTCGAAAAGGAAATAACCGATGAAGAACAGCCCGGCGCCGAGGCCATATGCCGCGTCACCCAGGCCGATGTCGGCGCCCATGTGCAGCTTGGCAAAGCCTACCGCCGAACGATCGACATAGGCCACCAGGTAAAGCAGAACCAGAAAAGGGATGAGTTTCAGTGTGATCAGGCGGACAAGCCGCTGCTCCTGAATCATGGCGATGTCTCCAATTGTTCTTGTAATGGGCACAGCACCTGGCCGGGGCTTTTTGGCAGACCGCTAACCTGGCGAATCGATCATATAGTATTACTATTTAAAACAACAACCCTTCACAGATGCCTTTTTAGCCGGTAGAGTCCGCCTAATAACGACAAATAGTAATACTAATAGGTGTCCCGCTCATGTCAGATAACAAACGCCCCCTGCGCTCCGCCCAATGGTTTGGTACCGCCGACAAGAACGGCTTCATGTACCGCAGCTGGATGAAGAACCAAGGCATTCCAGACCACGAATTCCAAGGCAAGCCGATCATCGGCATCTGCAACACCTGGTCGGAGCTGACCCCGTGCAACGCCCACTTCCGCAAAATTGCCGAGCACGTGAAAAAAGGCGTGCTGGAGGCTGGCGGCTTCCCGGTGGAGTTCCCGGTGTTTTCCAGCGGCGAGTCCAACCTGCGCCCCACCGCCATGCTCACCCGCAACCTGGCGAGCATGGACGTGGAGGAAGCCATACGTGGCAACCCGGTGGACGCCGTGGTGCTGCTGACCGGCTGCGACAAAACCACCCCGGCGCTGCTGATGGGCGCCGCCAGCTGCGACGTACCGGCGATCGTGGTTACCGGCGGGCCGATGCTCAACGGCAAGCACAAAGGCAAGGACATTGGCGCCGGCACCATCGTCTGGCAGATGCACGAGGCCTATAAAGCCGGCCAGATCGACCTCAACGAGTTCCTCTCGGCCGAGGCCGGCATGTCGCGCTCGGCGGGCACCTGCAACACCATGGGCACCGCCTCGACCATGGCCTGCATGGCTGAAGCGCTGGGCACCTCGCTACCACACAACGCCGCCATCCCGGCTGTGGATGCCCGCCGCTATGTACTCGCCCACCTGTCGGGCATGCGCATTGTCGACATGGTGCGCGAAGACCTGCGCCTGTCGAAACTCCTTACCCGCGAAGCCTTCGAGAATGCCATCCGCGTCAACGCCGCCATCGGTGGTTCGACCAACGCCGTGATCCACCTCAAGGCGATTGCCGGGCGCATTGGCGTAGACCTGCAACTGGAAGACTGGACCCGCGTCGGCCGCGGCACACCGACCTTGGTCGACTTGCAGCCTTCGGGCCGCTTCCTGATGGAGGAGTTCTATTACGCCGGCGGCCTGCCCGCAGTGATCCGCCGCCTGGGTGAACATGGCCTGCTGCCCAACCCCAACGCGCTGACCGTCAACGGCAAGAGCCTGTGGGACAACTGCCAGGCCGCGCCGCTGTATGACGAAGAAGTCATCCGCCCGCTCGACAAACCGCTGGTGGCCGATGGTGGCATCTGTATCTTGCGCGGCAACCTGGCGCCCAAGGGCGCGGTGCTCAAACCCTCAGCGGCAACCCCTGCGCTGATGCAGCATCGCGGGCGTGCTGTGGTGTTCGAAAACTTCGAAGATTACAAGGCACGCATCAACGACCCTGAGCTGGAGGTGGACGCCAATTCGGTGCTGGTGATGAAGTACTGCGGGCCCAAGGGCTACCCAGGCATGGCCGAGGTGGGCAACATGGGCCTGCCTGCCAAGCTGCTGGCCCAGGGTGTGACTGACATGGTGCGCATCTCCGACGCCCGCATGAGCGGCACCGCCTACGGCACCGTGGTGCTGCACGTGGCGCCCGAAGCCGCTGCGGGCGGGCCATTGGCAGCGGTACGTGAAGGCGACTGGATCGAGCTGGATTGCAAGGAAGGCCGGCTGCACCTGGACATTGGCGCCGAGGAACTGGCCGGCCGCCTAGCCGACCTGCAAGCGCCACCGCAGTTGATCACTGGCGGTTACGCCAAGCTGTACCTGGACCATGTGATGCAGGCGGATGAAGGGTGCGATTTCGACTTTCTGGTGGGCTGCCGAGGGGCAGCGGTGCCCAAGCATTCGCACTAACCAGCTCGCAACACCGCTCCTACAAGCACGGTACCTGTAGGAGCGGGTTCACCCGCGAACACGGGCGAAGCCCGTGCCACCCAGCCCCCCCTGCCCCGAACAAACCCAACCCGCTCAAACCTGCCTCACAGACCTCCCCTCACCCACTAATGCTATGATGCCTGCCCCGCTCGAAGGACCACCCGCGCCCCCATGAACTACCGCCAGCCCACCACGCGCAAAAGCATGCACGCCACCCTGGTCCAGGACCTTGGCCTGCAAATCGTTTCCGGCCAACTCGCACCCGGGCAAAAGCTGCCCTCCGAGGCCAGCCTGTGCGAAAGCTACGCGATCAGCCGGCCGGTGTTCCGTGAAGCGATGCGCGCGCTTACTGCCAAGGGCCTGGTCCAGGCCCGCCCTCGGGTAGGCACCTTGGTCAGGCCCCGCCATGACTGGCACATGCTCGACCCCGACGTGCTGCACTGGCTGATGCAGGCCACCCCGCAAAAGGACTTCTTCAACACCTTGTCCAGCGTACGCTGGGTCATCGAGCCCGCCGCCGCCGCGCTGGCCGCCACCAACGCCACCAGCGAAGATGTCGCATCGATCGGCGAAGCCTACCAGCGCATGGAAGCCGCGCGCACTCATGAGGAGCGCCTGCAACCCGACCTGGACTTCCACGCCCGCATCGCCGATGCCACCCATAACGACCTGCTCGCCTACTTGTGCAACATGCTGTCGATGGCCCTTCGTGAATCGGTGCGCTATTCGAACCAGCGGCCGAACTTCGACCAGTTGGCCCTGCCCCGGCACAAGGCGATTCTCACTGCTATTCAGAACGGCGACGCACTCGGGGCGCGACATGCATCGCTCGTGCAGCTGGAAGATGCACGAGTGGCGTTGAGCAAGGTGTTGGGGCAAGACCCGACAAGCTGAAGCAAAGCCGCTGCTTGCAGACCCCCAGGCTAAGCGCCGCGCCTGCAAATTGGTTATCCTGCCCAACAGCCCAGCCCCAGCGGCCGCCTAAAACAATAAGTCATGCCTTGCCCTCAGGGAGTACCGCATGGAATTCTGGCCACTACGCCCCTCCACCACCGACTTCCGCCTACCCATCGAGCAAACCGCCACCCTGCTCTCGCGCATAAACGAACGCCACGGCAAGCTGCTGGCCGCCGACATGCTGAAACTGGTCAGCGCCCAAGTCCCCTTGGCCCAGTGCACCATCTTCGCCTACAGCCCCAACCGCAGCCCGCAAGTCATCTCGTTCGCCGACCGCGCACGCATGATCGAGCTACCCAGAATCTCCAGCAACTACGCCGAACGCTTCTACAGCATGGATGGCAACCAACAGGCGATGACCGCGCGCCCTGCCCTGTCGACCGCCGACCGCATCATGGTGCAACGCCAAGGCATCGAAGACATCGCTCACCGCGATTACCGTCGCATCTGCTACGAGCTGCCGCAAATTTCCGAACGCGTTGCCCTGCTCACGCACTGCGAAGGCAACCGCTGGCTATCGGTAAACTTCTACCGGGGCCGGGAGCACGGCCGTTTTGCCCCCCACGAAATCAATGTCATCGAAACAGCCGCCCCGCTGATCGTACAAGTCTCGCGCCTGCATTACCGCGCCTATCTCGAAGCCAATGAGATGCCGGCACTGCTCAGTGAACGGGTTGTCAGCCTGTACCCGGAACTGACCCGGCGTGACCAGGAGCTGCTGCAACTGATGCTGGCCGGTTGTGAGGTAGAGGTCATCAGCGCGAGCATGGGCATTCAGCTGTCCAGTGCGGCCACGTATATCAAGCGGCTGTACCGCAAACTGGGTATTTCTGGGCAGCGTGAGTTGTTGGCGCTGGCTACCCAGCGCAAGTGGCCTGGCCAGGTGCATTAACGCTAGCCAGCGGCCTTGCAGGCACGCGGCTGAACACCTGATGAAGCTGGCAAGGCAGCCCCGCTTCGGCCACAATCGGTCGCTTGGTACACGCTGGAAAGCACTGCATGCTCACTACCCTCGCCATCGGCAACTACCGCTCGATCAACCACCTGGTACTGCCGCTGGGCCAACTCAACCTGGTGACCGGTGCCAACGGCAGCGGCAAATCCAACCTGTACAAGGCCCTGCGCCTGCTGGCCGAAACCGCCCAGGGCGGCGTGATCGAAGCCCTCGCCCGTGAAGGCGGGCTGGATTCGACCTGGTGGGCCGGCCCCGCAACCAGCGCACGGATGAAGCGCGGCGAAGTGCCCATCCAAGGCCAGCACCCGAGCGAAGCCAGGCGCCTGCGCCTGGGCTTTGCCACCGAGGACTTCGGTTTTGCCATCTCCCTCGGCCTGCCGATTCCCCTGCCGTATCCGACCGCGTTCATGCTCGACCCTGAGATAAAGTGCGAGGCCATCTGGGGGCGCTGGTGCCTATCGGCCCGCCTCCTTGCTGGTCGAGCGCAAGAACGCCATGGTGCGGGCCCGCGAAGGCAACGGCTGGGCAGTGCTGGATCAGCATGCTGACAGCGGCGAGAGCTTCTTCAACATCGTCGGCCGGCCCCGCCAGGCGCCGGAGATTGGTGAGCTGCGCGCGTTCATCAACAGCTGGCGGTTCTACGACCACTTTCGCATCGACCGCGACGCGCCTTGTCGACAGCCACAGCTGGGTACCCGGTCGCCAGTGTTGCATCACGACGGCCGCAACCTCGCTTCGGCGCTGCAGACCATTATCGAGATAGGTGATGTCGAAGACCTGGTAGCGGCGCTGGACGACGCGTTTCCCGGCAGCCGCCTGGCGATTGATGCACCGCCGGGCGGGCTGTTCAGCGTGCGGCTACACCAACATGGGCTGCTGCGCCCGTTAGGGGGTGCTGAATTGTCCGATGGCACCTTGAGGTACCTGTTGCTGATGGCAGCGCTGCTGACACCCCGCCCGCCGTCACTGATGGTGCTGAACGAACCGGAAACCAGCCTGCATGCCGACCTGCTACCTGCGCTGGCCCGCCTGATCATCCGCGCCTCGCAACGTAGCCAGGTGTGGGTGGTGTCGCACAGCAAGCCGCTGATCGACGCATTAACCGCGTGCGACGGGTGCAATGTGCTGGAGCTTGAGAAGCACCACGGGCAAACGCAGTTGCGAGGGGTCGGTTTGCTGGACGAGCCACTGTGGCGATGGGTTGACTGACCACGGCTGCCCAAGCCTCAAGCCCCAAATGCCAAGCCATGCACCGCACCTGTAGGAGCTGGCTTGCCTGCGATGGGCCGCAAAGCGGCCCCATTGGCCATAACTGGCCGACCTCAGCCCCACCCCCACCCCGGCCCACTTCGAAAGTGCACTCAAGGCCTCATCAACGGCTCAATCCCAATCCATTTCTTCACAGGGTGATAGCAGAGCTTCAGCGGCGGAATCTGCACCTTACGGCCCTGCACATCCAGTGCCCCCAGATGAATCGTCCATTTGGAGTCCGCATCAAGCTTGTCCGTCTGGAAAATCACATACGCCGAGCCATAGCGCGTGTTGTTGGTCATCCTGGGAATCATCCGGTGCACTTCATCGCTGTTGATGTCGTACGGCGATGGCCGGGCGGTCTTCTCATTCACCAACGGAAAATCGTAAGTCTCGTTGACGCCAACGTACACCTGGGGCCGTGCATACAGCCGCGAACCGTCTTCAAAGGTAATGTAAGCCTGACGGCTGTCGTACAGCACCGGTATCGGCGGCTGACCACGCTCGGAATCAGTCGACGGCCGCTGACGGTCTTTGTTGTAGGCGACCATTTGCACATAAAATTCCTGCCGCGAGTACTTCTCGCCCGGGTACTGCACGTACAGGGCTTGCTTGTAGGCCTTTTCGCCCCATAGGGCAGCGTGGTCGTAGAGGTAGGTTTCCAGGTAGAGCGTGGTTTCACCCTGCGGCCCTGGCACCTTGAACTGGAACTCGGACTCGCAAAGGTCCGCGTACGCGGCGCGTTCGCGTTTCCAGGGGACGCAGGCGGTTAACGAGGCTACTGCCAGCAGTAGCATAAGAAAGGTGGTCCGTTTCAGGTTATTCATGACCTGCCCTGGTCGAGATGAGAGTGGATCAGTTTCGAGGGCCGAATGGCGGAAGTCCATGCTGCCCCTTTGCCAGCATCGCGCTACAGACAGCAGACCGTGCAGCCGCTGTGGATATGACCACAAAGCCGCAAACGGATTTGCTAAGATCGCGTCATTTCCGCTGGGTGAACTGCATCCTCACCCAAGCCATTTGCAGCTTGCTGGAAGACCCGATGAACAAATTGATCCTGCCTTTCGCCATCTTCGTTAGCGTCATCCTCACTGGGAAAATCGCCGAGCATTACGGCCTGGAGGGCAGCTGGAAAATCGGCCTGCTGTGCCTCGTGGCAGCTGCTGTCCAGATCGCTGTTACCCGTTTTCAGCGCTACCAGCGGCAGAAAGCCCAGCTGTAAAGGGCGCGCGGCCCCGCTAACGTCGCTGGTTGATCACATTCTGGGGACTTTTCTTTCACCCAATTTTCACAGTGGCTTGGGCAGTATCAAGCTATCCCTACGTGATAGTACTTAGCCCGCCTCGGCGGGCTTTCTTTTGCCCGCATGTTTCCTATCGACGTCTTGAGGAACGGCAGCGGGTCGAAAAATCAGAAATAACCCCTTCCTTGTAGGCCATTTCCCAAAGATACTCCTCGCGCCTGTTTTTCGTTGCACATGGAAATAGTCAGCCCTAGTCTCGACCTGTCGCTACCCATTGGCGGCACGGTTTTGACAGACCGTGGTTCACTGAGAGCATGTGCAATGCCAGTTTATGGCAGCTGCGCGTGGGGCACCTTCGTGTGCGCCGGGATTCTCAGTGCCCCCGGTCTGTCAACCCACAAACAGCTGCCACCCTTCCGTTTGACAGCGGTTTTGCGGCAGCCCTTAAGGCACTGAGAGGGTTTATGCTGAAAATAGTCCCTGATCCACCCCACCACGTTCTTTCCCTGGAAGACACCTTGATCCAAGCCACGGATTACGCACTATGTGCGGAGACGGTCGTGCATCAAGCCATGCTACTGCAGCCTAAGTCGCCAGCGTCGATTCTGATGATGACCTCGATGCATGAACTAGAGACTCTGCGAGCTTTGCTTGAATCCGCAATAGCCCAGGTGCAGATGCCCACTGAGCCTGGGACTTCGCACTGAAGCCTAATTGATGCGTCGCCCAGGCCCCCAAACGCCTGCAAGCCGAGCCTCCACATGGATCTGAGACATGTCGCAGATCGTGAAGCCTATGCAGCAGTTGTAGGAGCTGGCTTGCCGGCGAGAGGCCAGCCCAAGCACTAGAGATTTCGGGGAGATTGACCAATGTCCACAGGAGAAACCAAATTCACCGTCGGCAAAACCACCTTCTATCAGGGAGAAAACCAAACCCATCCGCTGTTTCGCATCGAAGCCGGCATACCTTGCCAGAGTGCCCGTGAACAGGCATCGGAATTGATGGGCTACGCACGGGATATGACCTTGGATGGCTTGATGGAAGACAAGCCACAGCTGATCTGGGCCTCGCACTACCTTTGCGCTTTGGCCAAGGCACTGATGGATGATGCCGAACTGGGTATGATGCGCTGAACCGCTCGTGCCTCAACGGATGTCTTCGAGACCAAATTCAAACCCGGTCTCGGAGGCAGTCCGACTATACGGCCTGCTTTAGCCATCCCAGATCCTGCTCCATCGCTTACGACATCAAAGAGGAAACGCAAAGGCACCGATAGGCTGAAAAAAACCTTTCGTGTGTTGTACAAGTCCGTCGCGTGGCTATCGATTCAAGCCAGCGTACGCTCAGGACGTTACAGAGACGCGCTGACCCATCGCCCGCGTAACATCCCTATCAACTCAGCTACGCTCAGAGTCATGTCTCGCTTGCGATGAACTACCGCATGACAGTTGGCGCACAGCGTCACTAAATCTGTCTCAGGGTTCACGACCTGCTCCCCTCCCAATTTCGAAATCGGTACTACGTGGTGAACGTGAATAAGGCCCTTCGCGTACTCACCGTAAGCCAGTTCGAAATCAAAGCCACATGCCTTGCAATCAAGCCCGTGAAAGGCAATGGCCTTCATCCTCAGATCTTTCCTGCGCTCATAGCGGGTTCCGAAGTAATTTGACTGGCTGCCCTCACTGAACGATTCAAAGATGTATGCATCATCTTCGGCGTTCGACACGACCGCTTCAGCCTGCGAAGGTAAGAGCTTCGCATGGCTTAAGATTGCATCGTAATCGGCCTGGGAGATGGGCCGAACCCCGTCACGCCAATAGTTCTTAACGCGAGTAGCAGGAATAGTCTCCAGGTACATCCCGTCGATTTTTGCTGAGATAGCGTCTTCAAAGGGCGTGAAATTTTCGACGAACGCAAAAAGATCCCCCTTATCACTCTTTGGGTCCGCATAGACCTTACCGATGCGTGCCTTGCCGAAATAATGCGGCGCAGCGCTGAGTCGCGCGGAAGCAAAGGCTTGGTCCTTAATACGCCCTTTGTAGTAGATCACTTCAGTTCCAGGGGTAAGCCAGGCCTTGTAGCGTTTGGGGAAGTGATAGACAGCGCCTGTCTGGTCTTCCCATTGCGATGTGTCGTTTTCAACAATGACGAAGGGCATTACATTTCCTCTCGAGTGGTTGCAAAAGCCTACCAAAAAAGAGGAAATTTCCCACATGTAGTGAGGATTGACTTAACTGCTAAGAGTTGTGTAATTCGTTATGCCCTAGATCTCAGAAATCTTTCTTGGTTAGTCGGGGCACTCAGCGGATGCCGCAACTCCCTCAAGCCCGCACTCACCTCGAAAATCAAGTTAACGGACCACAGAGGAGCAGCACCAGACCGGGCTACAGGCCACTGGCTCATGCGCGACGTGCCTCATAGCGGAAGGGGGATAGAAAAATTCTTCAGGAAGGGACGGACACAAAAAAGCCCAGTCGTTTCCGACTGGGCTTTTTCGTTTCAATAATGGTCGGGACGGAGTGATTCGAACACTCGACCCCTTGCACCCCATGAAACACGTCGACCGGTTCATTGAACCCCATAATTGTTCATGAAGGCCAAGACCCATGGGGCATGGGGCCAACAACGACAGTATCTACAGAGGTTTCTCGTTTCAAGGCTGTTCAGCGTTATTCAGGGCAGCTCATGTGCCCTATGTGTGCCCTAGCGTAGAGTGAGGTAAGATCAGGGCACAAAGGGCACACACAAGGTTGGTCAGAATGTCACGGGAAAAGCTCCCAGAGCACACAGAACGGGCGATGACGGCATGCAGGAATGCAAAGCCGGGGTCGAAACAGTACGAGCTGCTGGACAGCAAAATCCCAGGCCTGGAACTTCGGGTAAATGCCAGGGGCAAGGAATGGTCGCTGCGCTATAGACTCAAGGTCGGAGAAAAATGGCTCAATAAGCGCCTGCCTCTTGGAGATTTTCCTGCAGTGACTGTTGCTAATGCTCGGGCGGCGGCACAACAGGCAAAAACCGACATTTCAAGGGGCTCTGACCCCATGGGGGCCCGGCAAAAGGAAGCAGAACTGCGGGCTGAGGAGATCAAAGCAAAAGCGCTTGAGGAAGCATCCAAAGTCCCGGTCGTCGAAGCTTTTGAACGCTGGATGAGGTCAGACAAACCCACAGGGCGTGCTGATGGTGGTGCTGAGCTCCGCAGGCTTTTTCAACGCGACGTCCTGCCCAGCCTTGGTAAAAAGACAATGTCAGAGGTGACTCGTGCCGACATTCTCGAAATCATCGACGAGATCTTGGCTCGCGGAGCTAATCGCATGGCGCAGTCAGCATTCGCCGACATCCGTCAGTTTTTCGAGTTTGCGACTGAGCGAGAGATCATTTCGGCAAACCCTTGCGCCCAAATCAAAAAAAGCTCAATCGGTAAAAAACCGCAACCCAGAGAACGGTATCTAGACCCATGGGAAATTCGTGAGCTTGACCAGGCGCTTCGAAACTGCAGCCTAAATCGAGTGACACAGATCATCTACATGCTGCAGATCGGGCTCACATGCAGGATCAACGAGCTTTGCCAAGCTGCGTGGTCGGAAATCGACTGGATTAGGCGGGAGTGGACTATTCCCGCAGCTAAGAACAAATCCCGTCGAGAAATCACGGTCGCCCTTTCCCGTTACTCACTCAGCCTGCTGCGCGAACTGCAGGGGCTAACAGGACACACTCCATGGCTGTATCCAGGCCTTGACGAATATAAACCTGTTAACCGAAAGCAAGCTACAAACCACGCACGCGATCGACAAAGACCTGTCGGCGAGGAGCCTATCCAAGGGCGCACAGTGCAAACTCGCAGCCTTGTAGTCGGAAGCGAACCTTGGAAAACCCATGACCTTAGACGATCCGGCACGACACTAATGCAGCGAATGGGCATCCAGACCGAAGTCTCAGATCGCTGCCTTAATCACACCGAAGGTAACAAAACCAAAGGCGTATATCACCGCCATGAGTACGATACTGAAATGAAACGAGCTTGGTTTCTCTTAAGCGAAGCCTTGTCAGTGATTACCGGGGAAAGCGGAGAAAAATTCCTTAAAGAATTGTCAGCCGACGATCACCTAGAGATCGAAGACCAGGTCGGCTTTCTGGGCCTCGTCAAAAAATTCTACGTCAAGCCAATCGACTGAAATACCTCACCAAACAGGGCTGCCGCCACATCTCGCAGCCCTGCTCACTTAACATGCAAGCGATCCTCTCCTGCTATTAAAATTATCTAAAATACGGGCCAGTGCCGGACAACATAAAAATGTCAAGCTTTTTCTGGTTTTTTTGTTGACAATCTCCCTGCCAGTCCTTAAATTTTAGTCATAAGGCAACTACACAGGAGTCAGCAAATGTCTGCAGTACAAGATAAATTTATTAGATTTGGCTCACTTGCAGAAATGGTGGGACTGTCGAGGACGACAATTTACAGATTGGAGCAACAAGGACAATTTCCTAGGCGGGTAAAACTTGGGAGCAATAGTGTTGCATGGCGCATGAGCGAGGTGCTTAATTGGATGGCTGTCAAGTAATTCAGACCTGATCCATAAGACTGTAGAAGACTGATTCTGGCAACTAATTTCGGCTAGCATCAGTCAAATCCGCTTTGCTTTTCTCACCATTTCCGAATCACTATCTAGTACTGCGATTTCACTTCCCTCCTTTGCACTGCCCCCTCCTTCTCCGCACCCGACGCTTGCGACATACATGATATTCGCACTAACCGACAGTGACGTGAGCTGATGCTCGCATTGACACACTGCGAAGCTCGAAGTAAATCGTGACATCTTAGGCACTGTTGATGCCAATCAAGGCACTTACAGCGTCACAAAAGCCAATTAAACTGCCATTCCTGGCATTTATTTTAAAAAAACCTTTCACCACCAGAATCTCCATGGGCATAATAAAACTAAGAGCTACTGCCTAGCCAGTTGTGTCTGTGTCAGACATATATGGGCTACTCACATCCCTGCGGGTGTTGCGTACTGCGTGTTGCTCCGCCAACAACAAAAATAAGAAAGGTGGGACAAGATGGAAAAGAAGGAAAGCAGGATCACAATTCGGCTTAGCCAGACGGAGATAAGCCTACTTAAAGCAAAGATGGAAGATGCTGGATACACCTCGGTTGGCGCTTTTATTCGTGACTCCGTGGCTACAGGCAGGGTCAAGCCTAAAATCAGCTCCAACATTGTCGTTATTGCCAAAGAGCTCGCCACACTCGCCGGAATGATAAAAGGAGACAGGCCAAAGTCAGATCTCCTGGACAAAGTGCGCGCTATCGCTTCCGCAAACGCCGGAGGTGTCGTGTGATTGCCAAAATCTTCCCTAAATCGTCCGGATCCTTTAAAAAACGCATCCGCTACATTTTTGGCTGCACGAAACACGACCACGCCATTAGCGAAATCCGGACGATATCCCTTAACTGCCTGGCAGCGGATCCCTTACCCAGCCTGCAGGGCGGCAGCGAAAAAGGTGTCTTGGCAATGGTGGCTGAGTTCGACCAGGTTGAGGCCATGCGCCGCATGTCCGTTGATTCCGATCGCCAAATAAAGCCTGTCTTCCACGCCATGCTCTCCCTGCGCCCCGGTGAGCACCTTAACGACGAGCAATGGGCTCAGGCAGTCCAAACCTACATGTCCGACCTGGGATTCGACGAGGATAACAAGTATGTGGCAGTTATGCACCGAGACACAGACCATGAACACCTGCACATCGTCGCCAATCGCATCCACCTGGACGAGGATTTTCGGCTGGTAAGCGATAGCAACGAGCGCTCAATTTCCCTGGATTCTGCGTCAGATTTGGAGGACATGTTCGGCTTAAGTAAGGCTCCTCGCCCGACTGAGACCTGGGGCACCACATTCAGCCACGCCGAGGTCAAAGCAGCAACCCACGAAAATGACATCCCACATAAAGCCCGAATGATCGCCAAGATCGCAGGCGCCATAGAACAAACCCAAGCCGAAGGCGGAGACATGTTTACTCTCGTGCGCCACCTCCGTCGCCAGCAGGTTTACATTCATTTAACGAAGGACGAGGCTGGCCAGCCAAAAGGTATCGCCTACGAATTCAACGGCAAGGTCATTTCGGGCCGAAAACTCAAACGCTCCAGGCTTACATTCCACAAACTAATCACACAGGAAGGTATCAACTATGATCCAGAAACCATTCACGAACTTGAGGTTGAAATTGCAAGAAGAGATCAAGACGATCAAAACGGAGTTGAAAAACGCTTCGTCTACGTCAGATTTTTCTCAAAAACCAGACGATTCGACGTCAAATTCGAGCCAAAATCAAAGTCTGAGAGGGAAATAGACGCCTTAGTTGAAGCCATCCAGCGCTTCCTGTCCGCCCTGTTCGGCATTCATTTTGAGTCCAAAAAGGAAAAAGAGCGCAGGGAAGCGAAGTACATCGAATGTATCCCGACTCTTCAGTTAAGCAGGGCAATGTTTGGAATGGGCGAGCGCAGACACCAGGAAAGTGATCTAACGATGTGACACTTAGCTAAGTGGAATCATCGTTGAATCCGGTGATAGCATTTTGCGTGGCCGCGTAGTGTCTTGTCTGGTAAGGCAAGACATCTTTCATTAAAGCGCTTACATCCTCGGACAGACCCCATTCAAAAGCCAGCCTGTCCAGCATAAAAGTCTTAACTCGCTCTTCTGCTAATGAGTCGCCAGAACGGCTTTTCAATACGATGTTTTTCAAGATTATTTCCTTGGCGACCTGTTTCCTTTCCGCCGAAACACAAGGATATCGGCGCAATGTATCTAAGATATATAAAGCTTTCTTTTTTGAAGCATCGTCAATGCTTGGATTTCTGGCTATCTCAGAAAAGCCTTGAAGCAAAGCGATATCGCCGTACCATACCACAACAGCGGTCTCGATAAGTTTTTGGCTATCCTGATCTCGAAATGGATCTGACACCAGCTCCAGGAGATTATCGTTAAAATCTGCCTGGCTAACTTTCATCGCTGCAACCCCAAGAGTGCAAAAAAAGAAGTAAATGCCTCAGGAGCTTCCCTGTAGTTCATTCGTCGCCCAGGCCCAACCAGCAAATAAACAGTATTGCGCGTAACGAATATCGATTTATCGAAAAATAACAGCATTTGGCTTGTCCTGACGGTGCTGCCAAGAGTGTTTTTAGCATCTTTCAATACGTCGAGCGAACAAATAACAAACGGTTTAAGGTCGTCGTATTTTGGCGATGCTTCCGCAGGAGGGGTATCGACATACACCAAGAACCAGTGCTGAACGATTGCTGCTGGCTTGCCATAGATTTCCATGCTGTTGTCGAAAATATGCTGCGCGTCCGCCAGCGACATGCCACTGCCGTCAATGAAAACGCTTTTTTCGCGCCACCTGGTACGGATGGACTCCTTTTCCATTTCCAAATCTGGGTTGGGTTCGGGCTCAAAATCGCGCATACGGCAACCTCCTAGTAGAGCTAATTTATACTAGCAGATACTTACAGGCATGACTATGCGACCACCGACCGGGTAATGCTGATCTCGACCGGGGCGCTGCTTACGTACCCAGGCTGCGTTGCCCTGACCACAAACGTAATCTCGGCGAACAAAAGCCCTCCGTTTGCATCCCGCTCCCCAGCGAATTCCCAGCTCTCTCCCTCGACATAATTTTGTTGCCAAACCTGCTCGCCGCCGTGCAAGACGGTGATTTCGTGCGTTGCCGGTGAAGCCTGGGAAATGTCGTCGCCGTAGAACACCACTTCCTGGCCAACCCCGTTACGCGATCGCCAGGTCAGGATTGCTGGGCCATTGATTTCACCCCCTTCCGATCCATTGACGCGGAGATACCCTGGCGGGAATGGCTGGTCATTTATGCCTTGCACCGCGTAGGTTTGCTCGATTGCTTCATCAACCGTTTGCCTGCGCGTCTGGGTTTGCACAAGCGCCTTAATGTAGACCGTCGAGCCTGCGGCGAACTGTCCGTTGGTAACGCCATGACCCTCGCTCACCGCCCAGATTTTTTGGCCGGGTTGGTGCGCTTGCGGGGTGGTGCCGAACAGGCCACGGCGGATATTTTTAAGCTGGCATGTAGTGTTTGTAAGCTGGATTGTCGACTCGTAGCTCAGCCATTCGCCGTCGATCCACATTATCCCAAGTGCCTGGCGGTTTTCGCCGACGCTGTAGGTGTCTAGCTCGTCGACATTCCCGCGAATAATTGGGCCATCTGCCATCGCCCAGGCACCTGCGGGCATGGCATCAACCAGCTCAAAAACCGGAGTAAATGCAGCGTCGCCGTGGTCTGCCCAGCTCTCCCCATCCTGCCGAGTGAGCAGTTTGTATTGTTGCCCGGCGCTTGGCTGCTCTGCCAAGACCAGCAGCGACCTGGTTAGGCCTGCTTCGCTAGCAAAAACTGCAGGGGCTTCGAGGATTTCCAGGCTTGGCGGGTTGGAGGGTTCGAACGTAGGCTTTACCCAGACTTTGTCCGAGCCATCGCTGTAAACAGTGTTCGTAACGCCAAAAACGTCCTGGGTCAGGCTCAGTTTTATCGTGCTGTCTTCCAGCGACCCTAGGTCTACCCCCATGACCCGCATGACCATGTTCTCGATCTTAAGCGGGGGCCAGGATAGCAGGACGACATCGCACATTTCTGCGTCGAACATTGATCGATTGCACTCCACAACGCATGTTGCCAATGGCACTGAAAGCGGGCGCATTTCGCGCTGGGCAATCTTCGCGGCCAAGGCTGCAGTGGATACACTTGGGGTGTCGTAGCTCACACCATCGCTGTCGCCCTTGTGTACTCTTAGGCCAAGGTTCTGAGCTGTGGCCGTGCGCTCGGAGAAGCCATCGGCGATCGACAGGTACTTAATTTTCACCTCGTTTGCAGCGGTGTCCAAGGAGCCACGGTTAAAACTTGAAAGGGATTTTATGTTTGAGGCATCGACAACAGGCAGGGTCGAAATGTCGTAATCCTCTCGAACGATTCTGAGTTTTAGCCTGCCCGTGGCCGCGTCAGTGACAAGATTGCCGTTTATGATTTTTAGCAGGTCATCGACGATCGAGGATGCAGTTTTCGACGAGTCAACGACGCCGGAGACCCCGTACCCTTCGTCAAAAAGCGCCTGAGCAACAGACTCAAAGGTTGTGACGTCGACAAGGGACTTTGAAATTGAAGCGCCGAATCGCTGGTCGGTCAGGAATTCATAGATCACGTACGCTGGGTTTGCGTCATCACCGACGATTTCCAGGCCACTGTTCCCTGCCGGAGATTTGGGAAACCTGGAGCAAACGAAACTGATTTTTGCTGGGGTTTCCGAATTGCCAATGTAAAAGCCTTCGAGCACGGCATGACACAGGGAACGCAGCGGCGAAACGATATCAACCCCTACGACGCGCTGAAGGTAAGTGTTCGCGGCCTGGGCCAGGTCGCCGTTATAAAAACTTACCTTTCCAGAAACCCCGCCATTCTTTTCTTCGCCGCCAAAAAGCTCAGGTTTATTGATTTCAAACGACCCGTTTTTGATCTCGCCTTCCCAGGCGACATCTTCGTCAAACCAGATTTGCTTTAAAGTAACATCCGGGCCATGACAAATTCCTAGCTGCACGCCCATGTAGTATTTATAGCCAACAGTTACTTTTTTCGAGCTGAACCCAGTCTTCACCTTTTGCTTAATTGCCTTTGTGCTTAGGTCTCCGTACCAGAGGACGTTCGAACCGCCCAACTTCCTGGTTCCATACAAAACCTGGACTGGTCTTTCAGCGGCGGTCGGGAAACTAAAATCCTCAATACCTGCAGCTTTGGCATTGTCTGGAGTTTTCGCCATTCGCATGGCAACGACCATCATAATCATCATGATAATGAAATAAGCAGCAAGCACCATTTTATTATTCTTCTTATTTTTATGCGAAAGGGTTTTCGTCTGGAATTGTCAGGCAGCCGTAGAAGTTGTCGAAGTTACCAAAAGAATGGCATGCCTGCGCTGAACGGTTGCAGCCTTTCGCCAGTTTTACCTGGTCTCCAGGGGCAAGGGAGTCTATACCGGAAATGAGTTGAACAAACCCAGCTGCCAAATCTATGTCGGTGATCATTCTAAAATCAGTTTCGTCAAACGACAGCAAACCCGCCAGGTAGTAATCTGCGCCATGATTAAACCCTGACAGATACACCACCCTACCACCATCTTCAACTTTTATAACCATCTGTACTTCCTGATAGTTAGTAATATCAAGGCCACACAGTTCGTCATAAAGATGGTGATTACACTGGGCCTGATAACCAAATCTAAGAACCTGGCGGCGAAGCAAGGCGCTAGCAGGATTGCACTGAACTGTTGCGACCGAGTTATTCCAAGTAACAGAACTAACTTCACCGGCAAATACGTTGATAAAAAGCTTGGGATTGTCTCGCTGGGAGCGAAACACCTTAACTGTTACATGTTTTGCCGGCAAGTGCGACCGAAACAACAGGGGGATGGCGGAATCACCTGGCATGTTGATCTCAAGCTTGTTTTTGTAGTCCTCCGACGTTCGCTGGACTTTTGATCGTTTTAGCGCCAGGGGCTGATAGACTATGCCGTCCGTATGCAAATGCTGCTTAGTGCCAGATGTATAAGCGTAGTAAGTCGAACCAAACTCAAAAAAGTAGAGCTCGACAGGCTTATTAAGTGACAGGGATCTCTCGATCGATTTCAGGGTCAGCATTAAGTAACTGCCTTATTATTTTTGTTATTGTGCTGTCGACTGTGGTGTCGAAGACGTAATTAAATTCGTCGGACTCAAAACGCCCAAGGAATAGTGGGGCAATATATTCCACGTCGGATACCGCAACCCCGGATACTGGTTCGCCCAGATCAATTACCTCGGTGCCACTTAATCCATTACTCGCACCAACAACATTTCGGTACAGCCTACTACCATTATACAATTTAATTACTATGGCTGGCGCAAACGCCTTTGAGCGCAAGAAGTTTTTGTAGTTGGCTTTTTTGACAACGACTTGAAGTGTGGCCGACTCGACATCTTTATTTAACTCCAGGCCTATAAGCGGACTTTCTACATAAAACTCCCCCTGCCCCCCTCGCTCCAGCTCGGCGAAATCTTCAAATCGCATGCGATCAAACTCGCTGAAAAATCTCCAGCCAAACTGAAAAAACTTGACCGCACCTTGCTGGCGATCGTAGATATAACGTTGCCCAATGTTCGGATCGAACGTCTCCCTTAGTTTTAAATAGCGAATGGAAACGTCCTGGGATCGATCCGGGCGCATGTCTAAAACTCGACGACCGTTGAACATCGTAAAGTCATCGCAGGCAATGGGCTTAATATACTCAACTTCGTCAAAGTCAAATGTCGCGGTTGTTGTCTCTACACTCATTCCATGCACAGCCGAACTGGTGTCCTCGCCGATCAATGCCTGCTCTACAGGCACTAGTCGTGCTGCGGACGAAAAGTTTTTCTTAGCCAAAGTTTTAAAATAAACCAATGGGCCAGACACCCCTGCAACATCCAAGGTTTCCCATATATCACCCTCCACGATCATTACCTTGCTTGCAGAGCGAATGTAGTTATTTATTGACTCAACAGCTGTGGAGGCCTGACCAGCTAGTAATGGGGCCGAAAGGGTCACTTGAAATGGCCATAGAGGAACCAGGTATTTTCCTGAAAAATTACCCACCAGGTTTCCAAACAGGTACTGTTCGGCATCCATCAATCCATACTGATAAGTTGCAGACATCCTTGGCCTGTCCCGGAGTGAGATTCGCTGTTCCGATCCGTCGTAAGATTCAATCACCTCGGTAAGATAGGAATGTTTTAATTCCGGCTGCACTGACCAGTCGATACCAAAATGCAGAACAATTGCCCTGGTGGCTGTAAGTGCAAAGTCATAAGAACCCGCCACGCCAAAATCGAACGATGCCCGGTAATCAACATCTTGAGATCTTTGGCTAAGAAAAACTTCGTACGACGAGGCCTCGAATGACAATAATGAACCCGACTTTTGACCAATCAAGTCCACGCCTTCAACACCGAATTCGCTCACGCCTGACAACGCGATTGAGGCGCGATACGAGTGCCATACAGTAAAATCAAAGGTCTCGTCCGAAGAAATCTGCCCGGCATTGATAACTGCTGGAGTAACGAAAACGTTGTCAAAAAACACGTCTCCCCAGGTCACAGAATCATGCCCTGACCAGCTCAAACCCAGGTTCGAATATCCGTTGTAGGCATATGTACCACCTAGGCGCTTGTGAGCAAAAACGAGCGCAGGCTGCAGATTCAACTCGTACCCGCAGTAGCTACCCTGGCCACCGATGAACTGAAATCCTGGCGCGATTTTAGACATCAACTTCCACCGCGAAGCCGAGGTTGTACAGCGGCTGGATCGGGACTGCAGGCACCTGTTTTCCGAAAAATGGGAAGATTTTGAATGTTCTGCCGCCAACAACGTACGACTGTTCAGGCTTCATCAAGTCGCAGTTAATAAAGTAAAGATTATTGAACTCGGCAAATGGGCAATAGGCACCTTCGTTTTTAACAAATGTGTAAATTGAAATCAACGCCGACAGCCCGTTAAGTCGATTGGAACTACGCGCAGAACTACCAATATCGCCTATCGTTGTGGGGCTACCTGGCGCAAAATTTGGAACACGAATTGCGCTATTGGAGTTGAAACTACTGCAAATTCCTTGGCCAGGATCATTGGGATAAGCAAACCCTATAACCCACCCGCTAAAGTCCGACTTTTCGACTTTGCATGCCGTGGTAGTAGTACTTGTGTCAAATGGGATGTTCCAGCCATTTTCAAAAGTGCCACTAGCACCAGTCAAAAATTGTCCACCAGTGTTCGCAGCAAGGGTATCCATAGCCCCGAAAACAATATGACTGTAACGTTCAGTTTCGTACTCAACAATCAGCAAAATTTTCGCCGAGTCAGTAAACAAGTGATACACGCCCGAAGCCCCAGTCTGCGCATACATCCGGACAAATGGAGTTCCAGGCTGCTCATACCATCTTGCGGAAGCACTAAAGCCATCACTTGCACGCACATCGATTCCACTCTTACCAAATCCAGTCGCTATGTAGTCAAACGTTGGATTGTAGTCGTCAAAATTTCTTAGACTAAAATACATTCCGTTTTTTTTGATATGTAGGCGCTTGCCAAAGCTTGTATCAGTCGGATCAACATAGTCGTACAGATCAACAACCCACCCTTCGGCGACTAACTTATCCTTTAGCGACTGCAGAAGACTCTCGGACGACGAGTAGGAACCAGTTTGATATTTCATCAGTTAAGCCTAAATGCGTAGTATTGCGCGCCGCGAAAAACGTTTGGCACAAGTAAGTATTGAACGGAATCGATGGTAATAACTGATTCGGCTGATGCGCCTACATTGCAGCAGGCAAAAATACCGTCCAAATAGCCCAGCCACATCCCGTCGTCAGTCGCTAAACCAATAGATGGAGTCGACGAAACGATCATAGCGTTGTAAATAATGTGCTCGCCATCCAGGGTCTTTCCCAGGTTTGCCAGGCCGCCGTCGAAGGGCCATATGTAAGCCAATTCGTAGATGTAGGACGGTCGAAAATCTAGCGAATCACCTGCATCGGCGCGGGACACTTGTTGCCACCCACCGCCAGGCAAACACACCCGCCCAGGCCGACTTTGTCCACCGTAAAACGGATACGCCGATACAGCTGGCGATGTCGAAGACCATGTATCTGCATCCCCCGAGCCCCCTAAGTAGCAAGGGAATGGATACTGGTCAGTTGGCGCGAAAGGTAGCAACAGGCCCGCGTAGAACGAATGGTAAGTGTTGGAAATCCGGCACACCCCAGCCAGGCGCCTTTCTGAAATCGACAACCAAACGAAGAAAGGCTGGTTGTGTAGCGGCACCCGTGGCAGCTGCAGTCCACCCGCAGGCGTAGGCAAAGCCCCAATCTGATCGGCGATAGCCCGCCCAGCGTCGTACAACCGAAACGCCTGGAACTCGATATTCACGCCGCTGATAAGCAGTGCCAGGTAGCCCACAGCAGGAATCTTTAGCACCTTTTCGGTGGCGTTATCCCGCACAAGCGTCCACCCCTCCCCCACAGCGTGCGAAAGGAGTTTGCTAACAAAATCGTTTTGGTCTGTAGCTGTAAAAGTGTAGAGAGCCATGTTCTTCTTTTATTGTCGTGTTTAATTTATTATAGCATTTACATTGCCTTGATCTCGGCACGATTTGCACGGATATGATTCATTATTACCCTCTCTCCGTCCGATCCTTCCAGCGCACTTGCAATGCTTGGCGCGTCAATAACGTTGTTAATTGTCACGCGAGGCTGTGATCCAGCAGTACCTCCGCCCGTTCCTTTACCCATATTGTTTCGGTGCCGAGGGTCATTAGCAGTCAACATTTCCTCCCCTCGCTCAGCGATTATCGGTACTTCGTTTGGTTTGAGGCCCACAACCCCACCCGTGTGATATCGCATTGCACCGCCAAACATCCAGCCAGGTACCGATCTGCTGCGGCCACCACCTGATCCGATCAAGCCGCCGTCGTGCTTAACGCCACCAGCAATGGCCCCAACCGCCGTACTCGCCCCACCGCTGACCATGCCCAACATGCTCTGGATTGCGTACTGCACCATCAGCTGCGCGATAACCTGCATAATCGTTGCGATCATAGCTGCGCCCATGTCCGCAAAGGCTTCCTGGGCCGACTTGCTGCCGTTAACGATTGATGTAAATACATCGCCAAGGCCTGAGTTCATCGACGACTGCAAGTCCTTCCAGGTTTTGTCGAGACTAAAGACCTCTGATCTTGCTGCCTCAAGACCGTCTTTTGTGCGGTCAACATCATTCTGGTTGCCGGTGACCTCTGCCGACTTTTGTCCCCGCTCGCCCAAGGCATTCACCTGCGCAAGGTAGTCCCTGGAGCTAATCTGGTTGTTCTCAAGCTTGCGCTTCAGAGCAGCATATTGCCGGTCGATTTCATCCAACTCGGCTTTGGCCTTTTTAGCCGCAACCAGGTCAGCCGCAGCCGTTGAGTCCTCACCCATGGCCTCAAGGATTCGCTTTGTATCGGCAAAATCGCGCTCGATCTCCAACAGGTCGGCCTTGTAATCTGAGCCGCGAATGCGAAGGAGGTCGACCTCCAGCTGCTCTTTTATTGCATCGACCTGGGCTTTCGAATCCGCAAGTGCAGAGGCCCGATCAGCCTTCAACAGGGCCTCCTGGTTAGCCAGGGCCGAGGTCAAATTCAATTGCTCCAGGCGCTTCAACGCAATCTGCGCTTCGAGATCGGCGATCGCCCCCAATGCAGTGCCGCGCTCCGAATCAATAGTCGACTGCCCAAGCACCTTCCGCTGTGCCGCGAGCTGGGTCTGCAGCACTTTCAGATCTTCACTGATGCTGGCTTTGCGCTGCTCGCTGATCTCGCGGTTTGCTTTCAAATCTATCGCCAGGCGTTGATCGGCGATCTCACCAGCGGTCAGCTTTTCGGCTGTTGCGCGATCATCGAGGGCTTTGTTTTCGAGCTGCTGGCGGGCCTGGATGGACTCGATGGTTTTGTCGATCTCCATCTTTGCCAGGTCGGCCTGGAGCTTCGCTCGGGTGGCCGCAAGGGTTGCTGCCGTTTGCGTGTTAGTTAGGCTGTTTTTAGCGTCACCGCCCCTGCCGATGCCAAGCTTTGCGCGCTCTGCATCCTGGGCCACAAGGGCTTTGTTCTGCTCCTCAATAGCTGCGCCGGCACCCAACAGCTTGTCTGTAGCCGTAGATATGGCACCGCTGATTCCACCGACACCAGTTAACGTGGCCTTCACCGCTTCCTGGCCTAACTTGTCGAGGGTCTGGGACGCCCTGTCGGCTTGAGCAGCGAAGTCCTTAAAGATCCCCCCGCCCAAGTTGAGATTGATGGGCTTGTTGAGATCTGCGACTGAGCTGGTGATGTAGCTGCGGACGCTGTCTAGGGAAGAGGACATAGAGCTTGCGAGGCTGCCGGGGATCTTGTTCAGTAGTGCCTGGATGCCGGGAGCAAACGAATTGCCAACTAGGACAAGGACATCAGCAAACGCCCGGCGATAAAAAGTGACGAAGCTGTTAACGAACTTGCCCAGGTACGTCAGGATTTGATCGAAGCCCAGAGCAAACACGCCCGCTGTGTCTGCTGCGCCTTTAGCGATCGCAAAGAAAATGGCATAGATGGCATCACCGACACGCCCAAAAGCCGCGAAAGCCTGCCCAGCGGCGCTCACAATCCCCCTGAACTGCTCGCGGCCCGAAGTACCAAGCTCATCAACACCAGTTTTAACGTCCGTAGTGCCCTGCAGAATCATTTGAATCAGAGCGGTGAATTCCGGAGCAGCATCCGCAACCGCCTTCTTAAAGCTGGTCGAAACCGAGGTGGAAAGCTCATTGAAAGTGCGGCTGAGCTGCTGAACGTTCTTCGTGTCGAGGCTATTGAGTGTGTAACCAGCAGCCTTTGCTTGGGCCATTAACTCTTTGAATTTGCCTGACCCGTCTTCGAGTAGCGGGAGCAGGTTGCGGAGATTGTCCGAACCGATCTGATCCAAAAAGGTGAACTGGGCACTAGACGACATGCCATTCATCACATCTGAAATCTTCTGCAACTGCTCCAGGGGGTTGAGCTTCATGAACTCGGCACTGGAGGTTTTCATGATCTGGAAGAAATCAATGGCACCACCAGATTGAATTGAGTTCATCTCTTCAATCTTGATACGAACTTCCTCTAGTGCATCGACGAACTGCTCAGCGCCTACACCACTGGTCTTGAATGCGGCGTACTGAGCAGCAGTCAAGTCCTCAACACTGACCTGCAGACGCTTTGCGGCAACATCAAGGTCAGTAAGCTGGCCCACTGTTTCTTTAATAGCACTAGCACCCGCAAAAGCAGCAATGAGCGCCGTGATCTTGGCAGCAGCACTACCAAGTCCCTTGGACATGTCGTCGCGGGCTCGTAGGACGAGCTGAATAATTGTACTTCCAACCATTTCTTATTCTTCTTTTTGGCTTAGTTGGTCGATCAGGCTTTTGAATTCTTTGCCATCACCCGTAGCAATAGCAATGCGGGACATGTGATCAGCAATGATCCGAGTCATAAGCTGATCGCGCAGACGCTCTTTGTGGATGCCCACCAAGTGCAACAGGCGTTTAATTGAATACTTGTAAGGGTCGTGAAAGCCATGCCCATTTGCGATCAGCAGCTCACAGCACTGAATCAAAACCAGCGCGAACTGCTCAGGGTCTTGTTCTTCACTAACCTGGGATTGTTTTCTGGCCGACTCAAACCGCTTTACTTTTTCAGCAGGGGTAAGATCGTCGGCAACAGCTTTTCCAGGCTTTTTTTTAGCCCGTCAGGAAAAGTCAGCGCAAAGACGGTGGCCAACAGCTCCAGCTGAATGGGAAAAGGAAGATTGCGCACATACTCTTCAGCGTCCCGCTGCTTGCAAGCACAGGCAACACACGTAGCCGCAAACCCCGGAAAGCTCATCAAAATTTCTTTTGAAACATCCGGATCTGCTAGGGACTCTTTTACGTTGCGCAGAAAAATTGCCGCCAGGGCATCGCGATAGCCGTCGACAAGATAGATAAAGTCTTCAGTATTCAGGCCGAACACGTCGATAGTGACTTCAGGCTTGTCAGCGGATGCTTGAGTAATGGTAATCGGACGCGACGGAATCACGAGATCTGAGAGTGCCATGGCTTCTTCTTATTATTATTGGCTTTCTCCCATTATACCCAACCCAACAACCCCCGTGGCCAAACCCAGCTTGACAACAAAGAAATTCGAGGTATAAAGTTTTTTGTTATATGCCTACAAATTTTTTGGTTGAATTGTTGATTTGGGCTGAGCTCAGGCGTAGCATAAAAATTGTGGAGAGAGCACACATAACAATAAGAGAGAGAAGCGCCATGAACACAAACACAAACCAAAATTACGACATTGAGCTGATCCGCAAAACGCTCACCAGCTACAACGACTTTTGCTTTGACTATCACGCCACTGTTGATTCTTGGCACTCCAGAGCTGTCAAGGAAGTGGTAAGCGCTCTCGGACTAACGAGCAAAGAAGCTAGCGAACTGCGTGACTCAATCCACGTTGTTGCCGACGAGTTTATTGGCTCTCGGGTCGACCCAGATGCTGAGTGTGACTACACTGCTGCTGCCGATGAGGATGATATACGTGACACCGTTAAGTTTACGGCTGAGCTTTTTGAATTCGAGTCGTTTGAAGAGTTCCGAGATCATGCGAAGTCTGACGCACACAGCGAGCTCTGCATACGCGTAGAAGACGAGTATATTCTCGACGAAGCCATTGATGAGTTCGCCAACCTGGCGCTGGCGTCGGATAAAGACGAGTGGGAGGAAGTGTGATGTTTGATGCACGCACCGACCTACCCGTGCTTTCAGACTCACAAATGAGTGCGATGTCTCTGCGGGAAGTCATGGAATACACATGCAAGCGAATGACCGCTCAGCGCAATGATCCGGCTTTTGAGCGCAAAAAGATCGATGAACTTGCCGATTTCATTGAGAAGAATTGCCTGGATGATCTGACGAGCATGGGTTGCGTCGATTCATTTAGCTTTCTGGCGGAGGCCTATCTCGACCAGGATTTTCCAGACATCCGAAGCTATGAAAAACGCTGGAGAACTGCAGCGGCACGGCAGGTGTGGTACAAGTACAACCACTAATCCTAAAACGACAAGAACCGGCCACCTGGGCCGGCTTTTTCATGTCCAAAGCGTTACTTTCTGTACACACCCTTGATGTTGCATTCCGGTATGAATGGAGTGCAACCGCTGATGTTGTAGACATGACTTGCGAATGATGGCTTGGGGTCGCCCTTGACCTTGGATTTGTCGACCGTGAACACGCTGCTGTAGCGCCTGGATTGCTGGTATTCAATGCCACGACTGTTGTAAGAGAAGATGTCTTTGACGCCAAGCAGGTTCACCTCTGTGCCAACCGACTTTGACTCCAAAAAGCGACCAAGCTTGTCCCTAATGTTGCAGTAGTCGCTACCCATGTGACCATTGCAGTTGTAAGTGCCAACGGTGATCTTGGACTCGTACAGCGTAGTCAGAAAGTACTTGCCCAGTGTGTCGTGCATCTCTTCGAGCACGGACTCAGGGACGCGCCATGTGTACGTGACTTTGATGTCGACCGTCTTCGCTGTGCTGGACACGACTTCGAGGGTTGGCTCATCGATCTCAAGGCTATCACGATACTTGAGGAGCACGTTTTCAGTGATGTCTTGGACGGCTTCTCGGTACAGTTGCTCGACCGTTTTGTTGGCTTTGACCTGGTCTTCGAGCGTCACTGCACCTGCAGTTGAGGCAAGAGTTGAGATGATGAGGATGAAGGGCTTCATGGGCGTCCTGGCATAGGTGGCTTCCGTGCCACCATCTTAACACCAGGTTAGGCGTATTCTTCCTTGAACAGCTTCGACAGACCGCTGCCGCTGACGGCTTTGGATGCAAGCAATGTGCCTTTGATCTCCTGCTCGCCGTAATCGGAGGTGATTAGTTGGCGCTGTGCCGCTGGACTCAGGGTGACTTTGTGGTAAGTGACTTTTACTTCCCGATCGTCATCGGCCAGGTTAAAGCCGTCAAAGACGATCTGGACGTTAACGCCACTGTTAACCAGGCCTTCCAGGCGCGTTGCGGCCTTGCTGGCATAGGTAATTTCGACAGCAGCACCATCCTCAAAACCCGCACCAGCATCGAACTCGACGGAGCCACCAGAAACGCGATACAGGGCTGCATCAAGCGGCTCGCCGGCAACGGTAATGGAAGTCACAGAAGCAATGACGCCTGGGACAACAACGCTTTTGCCCGTGTAAGCTTTACCAGCCCAAACCTTTGACGCCATTGCAGCATCCTTGGTCAACGAACCGAACAAAGCCAAGCGCATAAGTTCAGGATTAAAATCTTTGGCGTTGATCGTCAATTCCCCAGTGTTCTTAATCACCTTGGATTTCGCCGTCGACAGGGTGCCGAACGTGGTGTCCTGCATCTCGACCTTATCGGAAGTCAGTGCCAGGACAGCCGATGAAGAATGCGCAACAGCGGTAAAACCTCCAGTGGGCTCATCGTTATCATCGAGCACGGAAATCAGGATTGCGCCGTTACCGATCCAGCCGATGCTAGTATCTTTTACATTTACAGACATTTAATCACCTTTATTCTTATTTTTATCGGATTTCGTTCAGTCAAAACTAACAAAATGAGTCCACGACAGCTGCCATGCACTGAAGTTATTTCCTTTAAAGCCTGACAATAGCTCTTCAAATGACAGAATTTTCGGCAAATTCGGATTCCCCGCCGAGCTTCCGCGATATTTCTTCAGTAGTCTGGAGATCTCAACGCCCATATTCATGGCTTGCCGAGACACCCCTTTTGTATCCTGGTCAGAACGAGCAATGACGAAAGCCCCAAATACTGCGTCGCAAACCAATGCTGGCTTTTCACTGATAATTGGCCCACCGCCACATGCCAGCAACACATAACATTGCTTGCCATCCAGCGTGATATTTTTAAGTGTGTCTTCAACGACAGTGCCGGAAAAAAGGTCGACCTTGGGCTTTGATGGCAAAGTCTCGATAAGGGCTTTGTAGTCTTCGAGGGTTCGTGTGATGGACATAGTGTTTTTGTTTAATTATATCACCGGCGATGTGGTGGTAAGGGCGTTTTCAATATTTTGGAGTAGGATATTTTGATATTCCTCAAGCCATTGTCGTGGCAGGCCGGATTTATCGGGAAGGTAGCGGCGCTGTTTTACTGTTATGCCGTACTGATGGTTGTCCGCATATACCAAGTTGCTCGCTAACTCAAGGTTTGTGCCGCGCACGTTGTGTTTTACGCTGTTTCGCAATCGTCCGGAGTCAAGCAATGGCTGGCCTTGGCGGTGGGTAATGCGCGCCCAAGGTTGGCCGTATGGATCGATGCTGCGCTGAAAGCAGATTTTGACTTTTGCGATCCACCTCACGCCGATTTGGTTTAGCCCTCGGCGGACGTGGGGGTTGCTGGGGCCGAGCTGGCGGACTTTGCGGACGAGCTCTTCCAGGCCTCTCGTGTCGACCTGCAAGGTTATTGGTTGGCTGCCGCTGGTTATCATGAGCGGATCAGCCTGACGTTGTGAAAGCCGGACTTGCGGGATTCCTGGCTTGCGGTGCGCAGGCGGTTGCGGCCACTTGCCAGGCCTTCAAGCCAGCGGATTGCATCTTCGAACCTGCGGCGCTGCTCGTCGCTGGGGTTCTCGTTCCACAGGTAGTACCGAGCGATGTCCAGTACAAAGCCTTTGATATCCTCAACCGCCCCGACATCAGTGACTGGCGCATCAAGACCACCGGCGCGGATGTAGCTATCCACTAGGCGAGAGGCTTTTTCGATTGCTCGGACAATACGGGCTTCGCCATCATCTGGTATTTGGTCGTTTCGGAACTCTGAGCTGTATGCTTCGTGGGTTGCGTACATAGTTTTTCTTAGCCAAAGTTTTATTGTTATGTTCCCTGCCTAGGTCTTTACCCTCAACGGTCTATTTTCTTTTTAAAAGGAAAGGTACCCGTTGAGGGTGGATGGATCAAAGACTTGGCTAAGAAAAACGTTTTTAGGAAGGCAGCAAGACTTGCAACTGGTTCAGCGGTATCACATGCGTGGAGTCTTGATCGACAAACCCATCGAGTGGCATGCCTTTCTTCCACATTCTGTGTCGGGTTGGCCCTAACACCTTGATCTGATCTTCCTCATCAAGCCCCCTGAGGAAATTGTCGAAGGTATCCGGGACAGGATCATCGTCATCGAAAACTGCAATCATGGTGGTTCGACAACCTGGATGGAACGGGGGCACCTTCCTTTTATGGTCGTTGACTCTGAATTTCTTCCCGTTGAGGGATGCACAAGTTAGGGTCGTCCTAGTATCCAAAATCGCGCTGAGCTGATACTGCTCCACCCCAGCTTCCTCGAACCCCAGCATGTCCGCATTAGCCGTGACGTGCGCTGCTGCTGTACGCACAAGGATCTCAACGTTCCGCCGACTAGCATTGAACGGATTCACAGGATCGCTCGTAACCGCATCGACGATTTTGCTCACCGGGAGCCCGTTCACGACCCCGAGTCTCACTGCCCGCTTAACCGCATTTTGCGTAGCCAGGCTCTGCTCGCTGACCCACTCTCTCAGCAATTTGCCATCAAAGGGATCCGACTCAACGAAGCTGCGAACGAAGTCCTCGGAGGTCTGCGCGCCGCCCAAATCCACTTCCATAGCCTCGCTGTTCCAGTCGGACTGCGCCTTGTAGAGCTCAGTGAGCTCATCGACCAAATCCCGCTCCATCGCCGAATACTGATCACTGATTGCCCTGTCGATTCGCTTTAGTTTCGCCCCAACCCGAACAGCACTAAGTATTGCCCCTCGTTGTACGTCAGCCTGCAGCTCCTCCGCTACCTGGGCGCGTAGTTGGTATAGCTGGGCGACGGCACCTCTGGCGATACGGGTGTACTGCCCTCGCAGCTGAATCTGCCTGGCAATCGCTTTTCTGGGGCTGATCTTCGCCATCACGCCACCCACAACGCAGCTTCAGCCTTCCGGCGTTTAACTAGTCCTGGCAGCTTCACTCCCCTGGCATACACCCACCGCATTAGCTGAGCCGGAACCGCAGCCAAATCCCCCCTATTTATGACCCGACGCAGCGTCGATATCTCGAAATTGCCGGCACCCGCGTTGAACACAAAATCGATCAGGGCTGCGATCTGGTTCGCATTGAGCTTGACCTTGACCATTCGCATTACCGCACCTGCAGCCTTCATCAGATCAGTCCGCAACAGGGCCTCGGCTTGGGCAACTGTGATCGCGGGAAACTGGCTCAGCGGTGCCCAGGCCTGACGCGAGAGAAGATGCCCAAATCCAATGGTGGGCAGACCCACAGGATCGAAGTAGGGTTCGATCAAGGCGGTGGAGCGATCAGGGTCATGCAGACCATCAAACTCGGGACGACTTACGAGCCTGGACGCGATCTCAACAGCTTCTTCGAGCAGCGATCTGGCCATTACTTAGCCTTCATATGTCGCTGCAGGATGCGACCACCGAACCAGAACGAAATTACGGCAGCAAGCATGGCCTCATCGAACTCAGTCCAACTGCCTTTCAGCGCTTCGAAGCCTGTCATCCCCATGCTCTGCAATGCATAGAACACCGCGACCTTGTAAAACATATAGAAGCCGACCATCAGATACGTGATCAGCGGCCTGCACATGCGAATCACAAAGTCGACATGCACCCCCACCAAGGCCACGTACGCTTTGACCCAACGCGGCAGCGTCCCGCCACCCACAGAGCTAATCAGCTTGTCGCCATACGACTCCTGAGGCGTGTGAACTGCGGCAGCCTCGGCGACGTCGGCCTTGGCATTAATCTCTTCTAGCCGCCACATGTGCTCAGACGCCGACGACTCAAGACGCAGTTTCATCAACTCAATCTCTTGAGCGTGATCCTGCCTAGCCTGAAAGTAATCAAAAACTTTGGGAACAAACGGCCCCAGAAACCCAAATAACGCAGAAATCATCGCAATCATTTCGATGCCCCTTTGACAATGAGGGCATCAATCCGAGCGCTAATTTTGTCTAATTTGTCTTCAATGCGCTTCGAATCTTCTTTTCGCTCGATTTGATACGACTGAATTTGAGCACTCAACACATCGACGCGCTGATCCGTGAGCTCAATCTTTTTGTCCAAACTCGAATATGCGAGCACCCCGCTCACAACCATCGACAAAATGGGAATCAGAGCGTAAAGGGACACAACGAGATTGCTGGCGTTTGTAGTCGCCGGAGGGGTTGCTGACATTTTGATTCTTCTTATTATTATTGTCAGTAAAGGCTCTATGGCCTATATCTTATTCTAACATGCGCCATTTGCAAATGGCGCAGAACTGCAAGTTTAATTAGCTATTTTGTGGATTGTACAAATGAACACCACAATCTCTTTCCGTCAGGATTACGACCTGGCTCCCACAGAACTTCGCCAGTGATCTCATCAGGGATTCGATAAACAATTTTCGTCGGCATGACTACTAGAGGATTGACAGATTTGAAGTATATTCCATATCCCCTTTTCATTACTGATTCAGTTGTGTCGTAACGGAGCTCTTTCCTATCTGGAGTAATGATGACCAGGCTACCTTCGGATGGCAGGCGACCTTCAGAATCCTCATTTTTGAATGTTGCGTCAATGACGACAAACCTTGACCCAACCCAAGCATCTGGCTCGCTATATCTGCTGCCAGTTCCTACACTCGACTTTATCTCGCAGTAGTTTAGCCCGATCGTGAAATGGCCGAACCTACCTTTCCGGAATGAGCTCTTGGATAGAGCATCATACTGTCCAGGATTTGTATTGCCGAAATACAAGCCCTCGTTAAGACACTTTGTTACACGAGACGACAGAGGCTTAAATTCAGACTTTGCGCCGAAGAACTTCTCCGTCTCATTTTTCACCAAGAATACATCATACTTGGCCTTTTCTAACCAATATTGTTTCTGCCCGCTGTCTAGTTTTCCCTTCACGCGATCAAGCTCATCGACGAACGAAGTCGATCCGAAGCTCTCCTTCATATCGTTGATTACAGAATCAGATCCCGCTACGTAGCGAAAGATGGAGCTTGTCGAAAGACTGGAAATAGTCGAAAACAGTGACGAGTAATCGGACGCAGTATATTTCGCTTTGAATTCGGTAACCGCCGCATTGCAAGCTTCCTGGGAAAGCCGCTCTTCCGCCGCCAGCGCGATATCCTGAACCAACATACCAGCAACGATTGCGACGACAAGGAGTACCCTCACGACCACCTCCATATGTTTTCAAGCTTCCTTACAGGAAGTGCCTGATCTCATTCTGACAGCGACAGGAGGTCTCACCAAGTCTTTTGCGGTCAAGCATCAGCGGTGCCACTCAAGACCCGACCACTGCACCAGGCCTGCGACCCCGACGATTCAGCTTTCCGCCCCCCGCTTTAGACGCGATGACTTTGGTAGGTTCCACAGAAGATAAAATCAAAGGGTCTGGATACGAACGATCTAGGATGGCCAAGTCGGTTGTGCCACTTGCTGCGCCCCCTGCAAACCCATACCCAAGCCCCATCCAATACGCCTCCGCCCTGGATCCTGCGTCGACAATCACCCGATGATCCCCGAGCTGCAGGCAGTTGGTAGCAATTTCACGCTTCATTTTTTGTTCCCAAATCCCAATGTTTCACGTGGAACATTTATTAGCACTTACTAACAAAAGACCCGGTCAGCGACCAGGGTCTCAGTTCTGTCAGTGGCCGCCCAGGCGGAGGGCTCGCTCAGGACTGACGGTTTTCAGGCCGCAAAGGGTTTCAAATTTCCACTGGGTGGACTCTGTGCGCGGCTCGTACCAGCGAAGCATGCGCAGGGAAATGCCAGTTCTCGGGTCGGACATCTGGGCAAAATTCACACCTGCGGCGTCCTCTGGCACCTCCAGATTCCTGAAGGCGATCAAGAAAGCGGATTTGGTGAAGGCCAGATCCACCGGGTGGTCGCCAACGACAGTTACAGCAGTACCAGCCGCGATACCGTCGATAACTGCCGGATACACAGGTACTGCATCCCCAGCGGTGTCAGCGGTAACTACAAAAGTCTGGTGGCTGCCGGCAACTGTCAGAACATCACCTTTTACAAAAGTGGCGCCATCTACACCCGCCAGCGACAGTACAGTTGCACCCACCGAGGCCTGGGCAGCCAGGGTCATGCCAGCGTTGGCAGACGCAGAGCCAGCGACGTGATACGGGGCCTGGACATCGCTGTACAGGTCAAAGCCGTACTTGCGTCCGATCAGGCCTTGCGAGACCACGTTTGCGTCGCCAGTTTCGTTGATTTTCGAAAATTCCAGCAAGAGATCGGCTTCGGTGTCTGAAGTAAGGACGATGTTGCGGCCATTCAGGATTTTGCGGTTTTGCATTTCCTTACGGGCAGCGATCAGGTCAGTTTTGTCACGGCCAGCGGTAGAAGCCGGGTTGCCCGAGATATAGGGGATATCTTTGTACAAGCTAAACAGATTTTTGTTAACCGTACGAGCCAATGCATCCACGGCAGCTTCGGCGGCAGACGGCAGCGACAACGAGTTTGCGTGAGCCAGGAACTCGACATCTTTCATTGCAAATTGCTTATACAGGTGGCGATCCAGCTTTACATCAACTTTGCCAGCGGTGATGTCCTCTGACTGCGAGCCAGCGCTGTCAGTCGGGTGGTCATCAGCGTCAGCAAATTCAATCGGCTTGGCGATGCGAATAGTGTCGCCGTGGTTTTTTGCTTCATCTGCTGTGTCGACGCTAACAAGCTGGGGCATTGTCAGCTGGCCGTACAGGCGGTCGATAGCCAGTGGCAAAATCACCTCGGTCATCAGGGCTTCGGTGTCGTTGCCGTGACGAACAAGAGCAACGATCGGGAGAATTGCAGTCATTTTTTCACCTGTTTTTATTTTTATTGGTGATTAATTTTGAGTGTTTTTGTCGCTACATCAGCCCACAAGGCACGATGTTCCCCGGCACGGCCAGGTGGGGCCCGTAGGCCCCGGAAAAAATCAGTTGATTACGATCTCGCCGGAAGCCCGTTTTGCGAGCAAAGCCTTTCTTTCGTCGGCGCTGGCAGCGATTAATGTACGTTGCCATTCTGCTGTGCTGACCGTTTTGCCTGTGCCGTTGACGCCACGGGCGCCGGAACCAGGCATTTGCTTGAAATAATGCGGCTTAGTCGCGGTCAATCCGGACACCCATTCCTCCGGGGTCAGCGGCCTGCCGGTTTTGCCAAATACAACGTTGCCGCTGGAGTCACGGGCGACCAGCTCACCAGCGTCGTTGAGCTGCCACGTATTGCCGGCAACCGCCATCAGGTCGTCGAGCGCGGACGGGTGGAAGAACTCGTTTTTGAGCGCAACCTGGCCAATTGTTTGCTTGATTTGGAACTGCTTGAGCTTGCCTTTTTCGCCGTCGACAGCCTTGCGGAGCTCTTCTTTTTCGCTCTGCTCTGCCGCCAGTTTCTCTTGCCAGGTGACGTTGTTGGCATTAATGCGCTTGTCGAGCAGGGCCTGGAAGTCGAGCTTGCCAGCTTTCAAGGCTTCCAGGTCGTCTTTCTCCTGGATACCACTCTCAAAAATTCGCATCTTTTCTGCGAGAGTTTTCTTCTCGTTGAGCAGATCGGCGTTCTTATTTCTGAGTGGGGTGACTTCTTTTTCGACATGTGCGCGAAGGAAGTCTTGAAATGCAGGGTTTTCGGCCAGCTTATTGAAATCTACTTCGGGCTCTTCTTCGCCGAAGCGAACGAGACTGACCAGGCGTTTTGCTTGAAACATTGATATCCCCCCAAGGGATTTTGTTTTCTTGTTATGTAACTATTATAACAAACACAAATGCACTTGGGGAAAACTGTGCGTGTGGCATCTATGCGCTTTTCGGCAGCCTATGGAACTGCTCGATTTTTGCTTTTGAATCTGCTGACAGCCTGGCCAAAGCCCTGTAAAAACTGGCCGAATGGATGAGTTTCCGGTGTTTCGCGAGATACAAAATATTGTGGATATAGCCTGTTTCGACAAGCATTTCCATTAATTCCAGCTCGGCTCTGTCAGAATAATCTTCGTTACTTAGTACTCGCAGGCGACCCGCTGCCTCGAAAATTTTGTACAGGGCCTGAGCTGTTAGCTTTAGTGCAGGTTTCCTGGCGCCACGTTGGTTGTGGAGGTAAAAATTCACTAAAAGAAAGCCGATTTTATACTGGTGCCACTCGAAACATTTTTCAATCCTGCTCACCACCTGCTCGTCTTCGGCATCATTTAACTGGTTAAGCAGCCTTTTAACCAAAATTTCGTCATTAATTACAGGTAAACGATTCGGGTGCAGCCAAAAAAGAATCTTCAAGGGGCCGAGAATCCCAGCGATTTCGAATAAAATTTCACGCTGCTCCCAGGGCAACTCGTTTTTATCGCAATCGATGTTGTTGCCGTCGAGCCATCTGCTAATTTGCGCACAAATAAAGTCGCCGTCGCGCCAAATCTCTTCCTTGTCCAAGTGATGCCTGACCGCTTTAAATCCAGATACATCCCCGCTATAGAAAAAATCTAGGACAGCGTCGGACGACTCGAACATATATTCACCATTCATTTACTTGCGCAATTACTTCCCAAGTCAGGAAATCGAGGGTTTTGGGATCGATTGAGTCAACTGCAAAGCTATATTCCATGCCCCTGAATTCACATGCCCCAATCTTTAGCATGCCAACGATCAATAGCTGGAGGTTTATCCATGCTTGTTTGTCTCCTTTTTCGAATCTATTGCCCTTTAGTAACCTTTGCACCCGGATATGCCCACGCTCAGCGCGCATGCACATATCCATATATGCCTGTTTTTCCTTGCCCTGGAATTCCTGGCGCCCGGTGTAGTGGTTCTTATCTTCGTCAAATCCACCAACCAGATAAATGCTGCAAATGTCGCGAGTGCTACGATCAGCGACGGTGATGCGGAAACTCGAAAGCGCGGTCATGATATTTCTTCTTTTTATTATTAATCATGACTCATTATCGCCGGTGAGACAGCACCTAATCAACATATTTTATCAGTTATTTAAATCCGCTGACGGGCTAAGATCTAATGGCGCGAGCTAAAAGCGTTTTTCTTAACCAAAGAAAATCAAGCATGCTGATCGCAGCGGGTCACAACCCAGCCACCTTCCCTGCTACGCCCCCACTTTCCACAAACATCGCAAATAAAACGACTTAGGAACTCGGCAAAATCACAGGCGTATTCACATCGAGTGGAGTTCGCATTAGGAAACAAGCTCAAGTCTCCGTATTTTTCTTTTACATCCCTGAATGACGACCCATCTTCGGCACAAATCGCCCCAAGCCCCATTAGCAGCGCATACCAACCGCTCCCAACCCCCACGCTGCAGTCGTAAACAGCTTCGAAAGGTGCCAGGTGCTTCCGGTACAACGCCTCCCCTTCATCCACTGGTGCCGAACCAGCGCAGGTAATTTTTGACAACAAATCAATGCAGGCACGCGCATTCCAGTCCTGATCGCTGATCGAGATCCGGAGTTGCCCGAGCTTTTGGCGCATTTGCCGGATAGTAAACGGAACCATTCGCTTTTGCTCGATCTCGTTCCGGCAGTAACTCAGAAAAGCTACGATCAGGTGATCCCAGGACTCTGTAAATTCTGGGCCCTTGTTCGCAAACTCGGAGCCAGGCGCGATGAATTCTGGGAAATCCTGGGTGATTCGAGCGTGAAGAATCGGATTATAAGCCAAGGTCTTTCCCCAAAATATGCTCTAAAAGATGACCCTTACCCTTGGAGTTCAAGCGTTCCAGGAGCTCTTTTTTGAAGGCCTCGTCGCCACTAAAAAACTTGTCACGCTCGCTCGGCCAATCTAACTCCCTCAAAATTTCAGCGAGCTCAGGCTGCTGTTGCTCAAAACGCTTAATAAATTCATCCCTGTGCCGCTCGACAAATGACTTCATAACCCCTCCTAAATGTGACGGAACAAGCAAAATTTTATATGTATCCGTTACATAACTTACAACAATTTCCTCTAAGCGACCAATATCATTTACGAAAAGATAATAGTACCAATCGTTAAGCTCGGCACCCATTACCAGAAAAATCCGCTTAACTCTTGACTCAAACCCATTCTTAAACGCCAGGAATGTAAACTCTTGCTGGGTTTTCCAAACGAATTCATCGTCACCCTGGCAAACCTGGGATAGCTTTTTTACATCATAAGCAACCCTGGCATTGTAGTATCCCTCACCAAGATAAGAATAATCATAAAATAGCTTTAGAAATAATGCTCTACTATCAGAGTACAGCACATCATTGTAGGCAGCATTCTCCCCAAGAGTTTTTAAAACAACCGGAAACACCCACTGCAAGTAATTAAGAAAGTAAGGACACACGTTCCCTCCTTGCCATTTCGTCGAAGTATCTACCTAAAATCTCGGCAACAGAAGCGTAATCATGCACCAAACAATAGGAATACGCATCAACGGCCATGCCCTGGCATTCCGGATCTTCCATTAGTTCGCAAACAGCGATTGCCAAGGCTTTGCCTACAAACTCGCCCTCAGTTTCCGAAAAGAAAGTAGCTTTGGCGAGATTATCTGCCTGATTATCGCTCCAAGCACCCCTTTCAAAGTCTGCATAAGCATTGTAAACATCTCTAAAATACACCAGCATGTCGGTATAACCATTGCCATTCCAGGTGTATTCATTCGTTTCATAGTCAAAACTGAAATTACTAAACTCCATAAAACCCAGGAAATGCATGAGATATTTCATAATCCCAGTTCCAGAGACAGCGCGGTTTCCATTTCGATATCGGTAAAGCCATGCATCTTATGCCTTAGGAATTCCAAATCACTGCGGCACAGGCACTTAAAATCATTTTGACTTCCGCAGTAATCTAGCAGGATATAAATCGCAGGGAACTTATAATTAATTACACGCCTGACCAGCGGCACAAGACTTGCCAACACTTCCTGCGAATATAACGCAAGATTAATATCAAGTAACTTACATCTTTCAGCAAGGTCAGGCTGCGGGACAAATGCTTGCCTAAATGCCTGTTCAAAATCCCCGAACAGCATATTCGAAATAATATTTAGTGTACCGCCAGATAGCCTGAAACCCTCCAGATCAATGACGCTACTTACAATCATGTCTCGAATATCCTGCGAACAGGATTCCCGCTTAATATCCTTGTAAATATTCCTAAAATCTTGCTCTGATTTTGCTCGCAAAGCGGCTTCGTAATAATCAGGGCGTACGTATTCATAATGATCCTGCCTATAAGCCAACTGAAATGCCATCAGTACCGCTAAATCCAGGTACCCATCAAGTCGTCTGGTTTCGGGCGCCCGGCCTTCCTCCTCAATCACAATCGATAATGGCTGGTCAGTGTCGGACAACGTCAAGCGCAGCGCCGTCGACCCTGAAAGCTCCGCCTGGATGTCGTCCACAAGCAGCTGCTCGATCACGCCATTTCGCTCCATCCTCCGCCCTCCCAACGTCCCCAGAACCCGCAAAATCAGCAGCTTTGGCTTAAAAATCGCTAGTAAAATACGAAGCTGCCGTGGAGTCACGATTCACACCTACATATTTAATCAGATACTATAATTTTGGCAAGGGCTGATGAGGAATGCAACGCCCTTGGTCTAGCTGGCCTGCAGGCGCTTTAGACAGCGATGAAATTCGTTGAGAGTTGCGTGACAGCACATCGCCTGCCATAGCTCCAAGGATTTCATGTCTGCGCGGGGAGTTGGGGCGCGGGTGCACTGCTGGGCCAGACGAAAGGCCTCATCCACGCAAAAATCGTAGGCGGCTTGGCGATTAGCCGGGTCGTGAATATCGAAGCCCTGACCAGCGCCTGGGATAAGCGCAACAAATGTCATGGCTTCCATTACCGCGTGTTGAATGTTCATGCTTGCTCTCTCTTGTTCTTCTACCTTCATCTTCACAATGCAGAGGGAGCAGGCATGAAGGCAACTAATATCTGCGCTCCCACTGATCAAAAGCCAAGATGTTCGGAAGGAACCAGTGATGGAGATTAGTGGTTTTGAATTTCTGCGTCCAAAACCAGTGGCGTTGCTGGTCGTTTGCGCCCGCACCGCTCCACTCTACAACTACAACGTGCCTAGACTGGGCGTATGCAGCGATCACATCGTTTAAGTGCAAGTCATCGCCAGAATACCCGAACACGATGATTTCCTCTGACTCGGTAAGGCAGAGATTTAAGTAATTCCAATAGGCTGACAGAACCATCGAGGCGCCAATCACCGAGCGCTTATGGCGGACATGAGTCAAAACGATATGATCCGAGCCTTCAGGGGAAAAAGGGTTGAGTTCGTGGCGCTCCCGTTTGCGAGCAAGGCCATGATGGTCGAAAAAGAGCGGCGAACCGTGAAGATGTAGGTAGTAGCCATAATTGTTGCCGTAGCGACGCTCAAGGGCCTCTGAGCTGAAGCCACCACCCACCATACCATCCACAAGCGTAGTGTCGAAGTATCCGGCCATTAGGCCTGCATCAAGAAAAGCGCCGTAGAGGAGCTTGTCGTAGTTCAGGGTGGCGACATGCGATTTGGTTCGTCTGACAAAATCGACCAAAGGGGTCAGGAAAGCTGGAGGCAGTTCGCCGCCGTACATGTGCAATCTGGTCGCGACTTTATGTATGTAATTCCCAACAGCGAGAGGGAACTGCTGGCCTTCCTGCGATAGCCAGTGAACATCCATACGCTGAGACATATTGATACTTGCGAGAGTTTTGCAGGCTGATATAACAAGGTGGAGTGGGTCGAGCTGATCCTCTCGCTGCGGGATAGCTCCGTCCCCCCCAATACATTGACTAATCAATTGCTTTTGAACATCAGGCAGTGCGACAGGATCAGCCCATACATCCGCCATCGCGTTGGTGAGAGAAAAGTGTCGAGGGTCGAGTGCCATACCCAACCCGTTTCCAAATATCAATGTCTTCCGTGTCATTGCGAATCTCCAGAATTATGCAGCCCAGCAGTTTATCTCACTGCAGCCAGCTTTCCACTTCGGCAGCGCCGTATTCAGCTTTCCAAGCTTTTAGAGTATTGTGATTCCCGCCTTTAGTCTCGACTACCTCGTCGGTATGCGGGTTGTGGTACCGCTTCAACGCCCTTTCCTTACGTGGGGCTTTAGCCGGAGTCTGCACTTGGACTCGTCCGGCCTGAGGATCCAGAATGCTAATGACATTGCGCAGGGACATGTCGTACTCGGCTAGGAGCTTGCGCAGTTTGTCTTCAAATTCCAGCTCCTTTTGCAGTGCGGAGCTGCCTTTAAGGGCTTCCAGGGCTGCGAGCTGCTCGGCGATTTGGCGCTCAAGGGCGCGGTATTCTGCTGCTTTAGACATGCGTAATGCTCCATTTTCAGTAAATGCTATGAAATGTAACGCCATTGAACTCACAATACCAGCATTTATGAATACGCCCCGCCACGGGCTTTTGTTTACAAGCAGTTTATCTTAACCAAAACACATGGCCGCATCTGAATCCTTACTCCTTTTCTGAGGATCGCTTCTTCGCGTCTTCCAGAATGTCAGGGACGTGTAATGCAACAAAAAGGAGAAAGGAGAAAGCTTTCATACTATTTATTTCGGTGCCGTAGTCTGAAACCTCTCCGTGCATGACTTGGTGACGGTTCAGGGCATCAAAAACTTTACCGGTCTCTCGTGCCTTTGCATTACGTGCGCCTTGGCTTTTGAGGATATCTAGCTCATGTAACTCTAGCGCGGGAAGCAGACTGCCCATAGCTTCTTCGTCAGCGCCGATTTGAGTGCTCAACCACTGACTTCCCTTTATGACATTCTGCCCCCTCACCTTATCCATCGCTGAAGGGATACCGGTCACCTCGGAAAAGATACCGTCAGCCTGAGCCAAGAATACAGGAATGCTCAGTGAATAGCCGGCTGGAGCGAAGCTTCTGTGAGCGTCAATCGCTGCATGAATGGCCGTTTTGCGAGCAGGGTATTTTTCTGCCAGCAACTCTGAATAGTAGTCCCAGTAATCGCTGTAGTACGCCATCAGGATGGTATCGATGTCGGTCGCACTACTTGCTTCCCGAATGCTATCCGTAAGCTCCATCACATCCTGAAATCCACCTTGCCAGTTGAAAAACCATCCCTCGCGAGAGGCCACCTTCATTGCTTGGCTTGAGGCTTCCGGGAAGCCCTCGATTCGCTCTTGGACGTGCTTCCAGTCAACACTGGCTACCCATTTGATCACTGGCGCAAGCTGGGTGCCCATCTCAGACAACCACTTACCAAAAGACGCCAGGGACTCCTGAATGTGGGGGGCATGCTTCTGGATAGCCTGAGCCAAACCCTCCGCGATACGCTGATTTCGGAGATTTGTGGCTTCGTCGATGACGTTTTTCTCTGGCATGTTGGCTTTCATCTACCTATGCTGGAGCCTCCATTTAGCCACATCCGGTTGGCGCAAACGATGGGATCGCGTCCCTGATTACAGCAAGCCCAGGCCGCCGCTGGAACGACAAGCAAAGCCTCGGGCTCGTGCTTCACGACTTTGCAGTCAAACGCCTTTTTGAGATCTACCAAGCCGACCAGAACAAGCACCTGGTCTGGACTGCTGAACTCACGTTTGCACGGGATTTGGGACTATGAGGCTTGTCGCTCAAGCCAAAAGACAGTTGCCTCAAACACTTCCATCACCCGCATTTGCAAGGAGCTCGGCACGAACTTCATAGCCTCAAGATATCGGTTATGAGCAGCCATTGCCTGGTGGTCTAGGCGCTGCTCTTCTGTCGGCTCTCCCATTGCGTTAGCGATGAATGGCCCTTGAGGAAACGCCTCGTACTCGTCGGCCAGCAGGCGAAGCTTATCTGTCAGAACAAGCCAGTCACGAGCGTGCTCCGGCGAAATAGATACCGCCATCCCCAGCGCATGCTGCACGTCCTGATATCTCGAATGACCGGTACGCATAGCAGAGGTCAGTCGAATCATGTCGGGATTTTTGACCACGTGAGATTTATGGGCCCTAACCTTTTCGATCGTCAGCACAGAGAGATTGACTGACGTAATGGGCTTCTCGTGTCCACACATCGTCGGTACCTCGTAAGCGTCTACGACTGAGGCAACCAGTAGATTCAGTGTCTCTAGTGTGTGCTTAGCCGCCCTTTGCTTGGGCACCAATTCAATCAGTAGATAGAACACGTACGCAGAAAACAGGCCCACGAGCAAGTCACTTAGGACACTGCCTGTAGCGTCAGCGCGGAGAAAGGGATCCAAGCCACTACCATTCAAAATGGGCCACACAGGCAGCTTGAGGTTGATCAGGGCAATGAGTATCAACGCCAGAAGCGCTGAGATACCCAGCCACTTTTCCCTTGTTTCACGCCAAACCCACATGCCTCGACACTCCCTAAAATCCGGTCAGCATACCGACAGAGAGGCCATTTGACATCAAATCAAGCAGCGACGTACTCAGTTGCAAGCCTGTCTGCGTTGTCCAGGATGCTAAAGTCGTTGCGCAGGATGCCGCGACGCTTCAGTTCAGACAGGTATTCGTGCTGCGAAAGGTCGCCATTGGCACGTGCAGTGGCCAGGGCCTGCAGTTCTTCTGTGCTGGCATTAACACCATACTCAGTGTGCACATCCACGCTGAAATTCGGGTTCGACACACGGCTAAAATGGGCAAGCATGTTGAAAACGGCTTGCAAAGCTGAGGCCAATGACGTCGCCATAGCTGCAATTTGATTGTTGTTTTCGCCAGCCTTGAGCGCCCTGCCCGTGGCTGTTTCCACCGCCCCGTTGTTCGCGAGCATTTCGATGCCATAAGTCGACATCAGATTCTCCAAATCGACCAAGCTTTGGCGCCCTGCATTGATTGCGCTGCCGGAGTGCTCCACAAATTTCAAATCGCTGTCAGCACTAGCTACGATCGCGGAGTCCACACCGATCTTGATCTCCACCCCCTCATCGATACCGCTGGCAAATAGAATCGGCACGCGAGCAATGTGCAGGATATTTCGTTGGTCACTACCGTCCTGCCAGTGGGCGACATTCATGTGCGCGAGATCAATCATCGGCGATGGACAGAACAAAGATCCTTTCGTTTCGGCAGGATTTGCGTGCAATGGGATGACTGGGATTTCCGGCAACCCGAATTCCTGCCAAGGCTCGACCTGCGAATAGTCAGCCGAACCGTTTTCTTCGTACAAAGACCACAGAACACGCCCTTCCTTTTTGCGGAAAACGCGTACTCGGGACACCATTTTCTCGCCCCATTCGCCATCCTCGACCGACGTTTTTTCCGCGATCCGGATCTCGGCCAACCGTCCATCCTCGTCCAGCTTGTATCCCAGGATGTCATCTGCCGACAGCCAGTACGCATATGCCTTACCACCGGCAACAGGGGCATCGACACAGATAAAAGATGTCCCATTCCACAGCGCATCTGCGAATACCACTGCCGCCAGCGAGCTAACCGAAGTGCCCTTACCGTCGATATCCTTGCTAAAAAGCTCCGCCATTTCCTGGTGAGCCTCAGACGTCACAACCACGGGCCTGGAAAAGGGCTTTGAGCTCAAATTCTTCACAACGCGAGCGATAAAGTTTGTGAGCACTGAGCGTTTCAGGCGTTTGTTGTATGCAAGCGGTGTCTCACCAGGCTCTTTCGGCAGGTACTCCTGGCCAGCGGAGCGCATGGCTTCAGTGCCACCACGTAGGGCGCGGATGATCTTGCGATCGGATAGGTATTTCGAGCAGATTTGGCTGCGGTCTTGGACTTTCATGGTCTTTACGACTCTTATTTTTGATGTTGCTTTTAACCCATGACCCCCGTGGTCACGGATGTGTGCGGACGTTTCCATGTGAGCCTGTAGGCCAGTGCGTCCCAGCTATGGTCATCAGGGCCCTTGGCTACCGAGTCAGGCTCATCTTCGTCTCGATAGAGATCAGGGATAGTTCGGGTTGTGAATTTGCAGCCTGAGAAGAAGTAAATATGGGGCTTATTAGCGTTCCGATCGGCAGTAGCTTGCAGGCGCTCGAACATGATCTGTGCGGATGTGATCCGACTGCCGGCGCGCTTGTCAGACTGACTGAAAGTGATGCCTTCCTTTGCCAGTTCTTTCGCAACAGTCGGAGCTGTGCCGTTATCAACCTGTGCTCCGTTGAAAATCTGGTTGTCAGCAGGGCCAGCGGCGATACGAGCGTGGTTTTTCAGCACTGTGGTCTGCAGCTTGACCTCTCTGGCCTTTAGTCGGGCCCCGATCTTACCGGCACTGAGAAACAAGCCCAGATCCCGCTTCTGCTGCTTACCGTCGGGTGTAAGCGGAGTTCCATAATCCTCACCACACACAATGAGCGATCCCTTGGGAGGACAGAAAACCTTCCCATTGACAACCACAGCTTCGCCGTTCGCTTCTGCAGTCCATAGGCAACAAAATGGTGTCGATTGCCCGTAGTCGAACGCTCGATCCACTTTCCACGCAGCAGGAATTTCGAAAGGCTGCAGGATGTGGACGTCCCGATTCCAAACTTTGGCGAACATGGCTGTGTCATCGACAACCTCCCAATTCCCGTAAAGCCAGGCCTCTCGCAGCATGGGATCTGCAATGTTCATGAGCCAGGCTTTGTACTCAAGATCGACGTATTTGTTTTCAAAAACAGTGCCGAAAATCGCACAGCGCTTCCATTCGATTTCCTGGGTGTTGCCGTCTTCGTCGATCAAGGTTTTGACGGTGCGCTCGATCTCGCCGTTGCGCTTGCCGTCGATGAATCGCTCTTTGACCCAGCGCTTGCCGACACCCCAGGGGTTGGTCATTGCCCTGACTTGCTTCGGGGGCATCAAGGGCTGCCGGGGTGTGGGTTGGTAAGCGGTACGCAGGGTCGACAAGAGCTTTTCGTAGATCTCGTCAGTGGCCCATGTCGTGAGCTCATCGAAACCAATGTATGTGAACTGCTGTCCGTGGAATTTGGCTTCGTACTGACTGGCTTTCTCGATGTATTGGAAGATCAGCTGCTCGCCGTCCGGGAACGTCCAGGTGCGCTCAGACTTGTTGTACGTTGCGCCAGGGAAGAGCCGGGGAAAGACTTTCTCAGATTCGTTGATGAGGTCGCGAAGGGCTGAATATTGGCGACGTAGGATTACACCACGCCAGTAGGCACCCCACCCCTTACCAACATGCTGAGCGAAGCCCATCAGGAGGCAGGCCGACTTGCCGTTGCCCCGTGTTCCATGAAACAGAACCTCGTGCACCAAGCTCGCGGGCTGGCCGACGATCAGAAACATCTCCTGGCTCGAAAGGCCACCAGCTTTGTTTTTGGTCGGCTCCCAGATCACCCGGCGCACGGCAGTGTTCAGGGCCTTCCTGGGCAACATCGCAGTCATGCTGATAGCCCCTGTGCTCCCGCTCCGCTGTTTGCGCACAACGCTTGGCTTTTGTTTGCAAAACCACAGGCGACGGAGACGGCTTCCAGCAGCACCAGGTCGTCGAGGTTTCTTGGCTGCTTGTGGCTGGGGTCAGGGTCGTGGGCCCGCTGGCCATCCCAGTACACAGCGTGCAGGCCGTGGCCGTTGCGAGACAGGATTGTCAGAATCGCGGGGCAGCCTCGGACAACTTCGGGGTCACAGGGGTTGCCTGGGCGTCCGAGGTGCTCGTAAAAGGCGGGGAATGTGGCGTAGCTGCTTGGGATACCGAGTTGGGTAAGCGCGTTGGCTGTGTCGGCTGCGGTGGTTCCCTGGATGTCGGACTGCGGAGCGAATAACGTCTGGGCCTGTTCGTAGCTCAAGTGCAGCGCGTTCGCGAAAGAGGCGATACCACAGTCAAAAGGGGTGCGTTGCTTAATCATCGCCGGGCTTCCTTGCTCGCGTTGACGATTTGGCAAGGTCGACGGCTGAAGCCTGTTGTTGGAGCAGTAGGGCTTCCAGATCCTGGCCTGCAGCACCGCCGAGGGTCGGAATATTGGCAATCCCGGTGTTCTGTTCTCCGCTCGTTTCGGTTTTTATCGTGACTTCCTTGCGTTCGAAATCACCGAATGCGTCTGGCATTCGCCTGGCTAGGAGCTTTTCAGCGGCCTTGACGTCGCCCATGCGTATCGCTTTTTGGATCGTGTCGATCGCCGGTAGGCAGGATAATTTCCGCGCAAGCTCAACAGACTCCACAAGCTCCACGCAGAGCCTTTCGACCGGGGTCATTTCATCCTGGTCGATCCCATCAGCTATCAGCGCACGACCAAGGGCTTGCCACTTGTAAAACCCGGCTTCGGACACCCCGGCAATCGCGCAGGCAAGCTCAATGGTCGTGGTTCGCTCAACGCCCTCGACGATCTTCTTAATGAGCTTCGGAGAGAGTTGGTTAGCACGGCGCATCGAGATACCTCAGCCCGTACTTCGCGATCATGAGTGAATCGGAGATGCCGTCACGAATCGTCTTGGTACCGTCCTTCCGAGCACGTCCATAGATGCCAGGTGCCTGGAAGACGTTGTAAGCCACCTCCGCCACCTGCTCCTTGGAAAGCCCTGTGAGGCTCTGGAAGCCACGCCACCCCTGAGGTCGTGCGTAGATCACCCGGGCCGCATGGATCTCTGTAAGTGCCCTGGCGACGCCGTACGAATCGCCAAAGCTGAACATCGAAACCCCGCCTTGGCCTGGACGAGCACCGACCAACTCAATCACGGCAAGCTCGATGTCGTACTGAACAAGGATCTCCTGAATGCCTTTTGGACACACCCTGACCTTGCCATCAACCTTGATAGTTGGCATAGGATAAGTTGCGATGAGATTGAGTTGCTCGTCGATTATCGAGAGCCCCCCGGACTTGCCAGGGTCGACTCCAAGGATCTTGCGCATGGCACTGACTTTATTATTGTTATTGTACAGTCATTGTAACACTTGCTGATTGTTGTTTGTGCGCAAACAGAGCCGAATTGACTGATATCGAATCTTCCAGCACACGCACCGATTTGAATGGGAGCTGAGGGAGGTTCTTGCCAAAATTTTCGACAAGCAATTTTCTCCGATCGCTCTCTAGGAATGCTTTTTCCTCACCCTCGTAGATGTAGTCAAAGCCTTCCTTTTTAGCCCACTCTTCCTGAGTCATGGTGCTGCCGTCTTTGCGGGGCTTGGCCCAGGGGCACTTGATGTTGGGGACAGTGAAGATAAAGACATGGTGGATAGAATTCTGCTTAGCTGCACAGATCAGGTCGCGGGCTGATTCAAGATTAGGGATAACACCTTTACCCTGGTACCAAATGCGATTATTGAGCTTATCAGTCCAGTCCGAGCGATGTTTTTTGGTGACGGTGTATTCTACTTCGATCTGTTCGAATGGCATATCCTGCATTCCACCGAACACCGCCAGGCGGAACTCAGACCAGCTATGGAATGGCCTCGGGTATGCGGGAAGACTCGGTGTCTTGATAACAGCCTCCCCCTCCAAAAACCTGCCCGCGTGCCTTTGTCGGTTGTAGCTATCCCACTCAAACTTCAGTTCAATCTCTTTGATGGCATCAGCGCAGATCTTGAGGAGATTTCGGTCTATTCGCTTGTAGCCTTCTTTTTCAAGCAATAGAGCGTCGTATTGTGGAGCCTTTAAAAGGTCGGCCAGGGCCTGGAGATCATTCAGCATAACGCACTCTCTTATTCTTGTTGTGTGCTGTTATGATTATTATGAAAAATGAGCAAATATAGGTGCAACACCTATTTCGCAAAATTATTAAAGATATTTATATTTACCTGATTGACGCATCCACCAAGGGGGCTTCCCTGCCCCACTTGGATCAGGCCCCCGCATACCCCTCCATCTGCGCCAAGGAGGATGGGTCAATTACATAGTAGTAACCAATTTTCTCGCCGCCGTCCTTGCGCTTTGTTTTCAAACCGTGCATAGCCATTATTTCGGAGACGGCACCTTGCTTGGAGCGATCGGAGATGTTGGGCGAGTTTTTCGGCAATCTGAATCCAGCTAGGATTGCTTGATCCCGGACTTTGTTAATCCTGTCGTACGCCGCAACAGAGTCCTCCGACTTCCACTTTCCAGCCTGCATGCCCTGGAAAACCTCCCGCACCACAATCTCAAAATCATTTTTTCCAGGCAAGCTAAGATTCTTGTAGTTTTCAAGCTTTACACTGCCAACACCTTCCCCCCAAAACCTTGCATCTTCGACATTTAATTCTCTTTTTCTTAGCGCACGACGTGCCATAGTGCTGATAGCAGCGAAATACTCGTCTTCGCTCGCCGAGCCGTTATTAATAATTTTGTTTGCTTCAGACTCTGGGATTTTTTTTGCGCTCAAAAGCTTCTGGACTGAGTCTTTTTTCAGGGCTTTGCGGGCGCTGGAGTTAGCCTTAAACCCTAGGATTCCTTTGTCATCGTCGCGCTCCATCTGCTCGATTTTGAAGCCTTGGCGGTGCATTTCGCGGGGCAAGGTGAAAAGGATGTTGTCGCGGAGCCAGCCGTTGCGCTTGCGGTGGGCATGGAGCTCTACGTCAAAATCCGTTTTGTCCGAGGCGTTAAACTCAACGTCTGCGACCTCTTCCCTGCGGTTTTGAGGGTTGCGGATGCCGACTGTGAACTCCTTGGTTGTCCTGTTTCTGCGGAGCATTTGGACGGCTTCGCGGGGAGTCACAGAGCCTTCGAACAGTCCGAAATGCTGCTCAAAATGTCCGCTGGTGATGGACAGGGCCGACGTTATCGCGGGGCTGTAAATCACTACGGAATGGTCGGTTGTATTGGGATCGGCGATAAATGCAGCCTGGTCGGGCCAGCCTGCGCTCTCGGCGGTGATGACCAGCGCTGGAGCTCCGAGCTTTTCTGCTGCTTTGCCTAGGGCACGGGCATCCTTGGCAATATCACATGCGATTAGCACCTTTTTTCCGGCGCCGATCGATTCCAAGGCTAGAGCGCGTACCTGGTCGAGCTGGCCGAGGTTGATTTTAATGTCATTGTGCGACTGTTTTTTGCTGCAAATACTGACAATGTTCTGGCGATCGTTGAGAAGTGCCAGGCACTCATCATTAATGTCAGCATCTGCCAAGATTGCGGCACCAGACCCAGATTGGACTAGTCGCTTAAAGGTTTTCCAGACTGCTTCGCGTTCCGAAACTGAGCCCTCAAAAATGTGATTTATGACCTGCGCGGCCTCGTCGACTACTACCAGGTCGACATAATTCAAAAACTCTGTGAACTTTTCGCTGTTAATCGAGTTAACCACGACTTTCAGGCCCCTGGCTGTTTCCATTTGCCTGGGTGCGACATCTTCGTAGTTAACGAGGCCATCAATATTCAGATTTTTGACGATTGAACGTCTGTGCGAAATAACCACTACCTTTTTGCCGTCAGCAAGGTACTTTTCGATCACTGGTTGCAGAACACCAGATGTTTTACCCCAGCCTGTTGGCAGCTGCAGCAGTCTTTTGCGCGGTTTGTCTTTTAAAATTTCGGCGCACAGGGCTTCTGGGGACTCGGGCTCGGACATAAAGCGGTATTTAAAATCGTCAGATCGCGAAGCGTAGTCAGCTTCGACCTTGCTGATATTTTTTGCTAGTGCTTCGGCGCAGGCCTGGTCGTCGAAGTCCGATGAGGATTGCAGCAATTCAACTGACTTTGGAATATCTACTTTGCCGTAAGACTCGCGGACTAGCTCCAACGCCGCCCTGTCCAAAGCTTTATCCGTCTTGGCCCTGGCCAAAACCCTAAGAAAAACAGCTGAGCGCCTGATGTCGTACACGTTGTCTGCGAGCTTGCCGTTTTCGCCGTCGTAGACTCCAGACGCCGTTGCATAAGCAGCATAAACCGCGTTCAGTGGGTCAGTGGAAATATCGACTAGGCGCTTAATTTGCGGGTACTCGTGCCTAAAGTACTCAGCTTCCGCCTGCGGCAGGCCCGTAGCGATAGTCATGTAACCATCTATGACGCCTTTGTTATTTATGATAACGGCCTTGGAGGACTGAACGTCGCCTAGGATTTGGAGCTCTATGTTTTGCACGTTAGATTTGTTCATTTTCGTCACTTATTGTTGTTGAGTGCCTGCTGCACATTTACATAGTGCGCAATGAGCAAATAGCCGCGCAACACCTTTTTCAATGTTTTCGCTTGCAGGTTTTTGATTGTTGGTTATACAAGCTGCCGGAGTTTGACCAGCGTTGCGCGCAGTTGCTAAAAGCGTTTTTCTTAGCCAAAGTTCTTGCTTCACACCTGCCTCCAGGTTTGTATATCGCTGAATCCGGTGACTGTCCACCCTCAACGGGTTCATTCCTATTTAAAAAGGAAAGGACGGTTGAGGGTACGGATTTAACCTTTGGCTAAGAAAAACTGAAGGCTCCTAGCATGTATACCCCAAACTACAAAAATGCCAAGCGAAAACCTGTTGTGTAGTCTTTTGCTCATCCGCAACAATATAAATGTGCACGACACAACAACAAAAAAGAGAGCATCGAAATGAGCATTAAATTCGCGACTCAAGCAACCGCTGAAACCCGCTATGTGCAAAACCGTGAAGCCACATCTTTCCACGAATTTTACACCCGTATTCTGGAGCCCCAGCGGATTAGCGACAACAAGGACGGCCAAACCTTTACCCCGTCCTTCTTTAGCTCCCCAGAGCGCAACATGGATAACGTCATTGGCACATCCATGGTTATTTTTGACGTAGACCAAAAGCCAGGCGATGACCAAATTACCTTGGAAGAGGTTGAGGACGCGCTGATCGATATGAACATCGAACATGGCATTTACACGTCCTATAGCAACACTCCCGAATGCCCCAGGTTTCGCATCGTCCTGCCACTTGACCGCGCAGTGCACCCAGACGAATACCTGCCCGTCTCAGCTGCCGCCCTGGAGGCCCTGGACGAGTTTCTTGATGGCCGCCTGCTGAAGGTCATTGACGGCTGCTGGCGCGAAACAAGCCGGTGCTACTACACGTTTACTACCCACCCAGACCGCCGCAATGGCGCCATTTCCTTTTACAACCCAGGTCAGCCGCTCAACGCACTTGAACTCAAAATGGCGCGGAGCAGCTACGGCATTGACGCCACCTACACCAAAACGCAGAAACTCCGCACCCCAGGCACTGCAGTTGGCGCGCAAGGCCGATCGATGGAGCTAAACCGAATCCTCGGCGGCATGTTCCGATCAGCCACCGAAGCCCAGATCGTCGACAAAATCTTGCAGGTTGACCGGGAACAGAATCCCGCCAACGAGTACTTCCGCGACCAGTCCTACGCACGCCACCGCCCGCGCCCTGGCGAGTCTGCCGACGCTGCAGCATTCCGCGCTTGCAAGGCTTGGGTTAAGTCCCACCTGAACTGGCTCCGCCGTAAAGCCAAAGGCATCGACACCACGATCATCAACCGCCAGGCGCAATCCAAAGCCCCAATGCCCACTCACGAAGCGCTCATCAAGCTCAAAGACTTCAAGCCAGGCAAAACAAAATCAGGCGGCGACACAGCCCTAGCGGAATTCGAAATCGTCAGTGGAGAGCACGCCGGCAGGCACGTGTGGCACAGGTTTTACGGCCAGGGCAACCACCCCACCGCCATCAAAATTAGCAACGAAATGCTGGAAAAGCTGAAAACCGCAGCAAACCTCCCCTCGGCCAGCTTTAGCGATGCTTTGAAAGCAAGGGATGTAGTCGTTCATGCGCGCATAAAGCTGAAGCCTGGCACCAATGGCTTCCCACCCCAGAACGAAATCGGGACGTTCTTCACTCAGCCGTGATACGTGCTATGTTCGGCCAGCCTGCAGTGCCATCATGGACTGGCCCGAATTCACGAGAGTTTAGAATGGACATTCGCTTCTTTTTTGAACAACGCCTGGGATTCATCAGGCAACTGTACCTCAACGGCTCCGCTTCATTCGACGAGCGCAAGCGGAAGATCGAAAATGAGGAAGCCCCTTTTATACCTCCATACAGCGAGGATGGGGAGCCACCGTTTCAGGTCGAGTGGGAGGAGGCCGATGCATCAATTCAAGTCTTGGGCAGCTCGTGCCTTTCGATGATCTCTGCATCCCTCCATATTTACCTAGTTGAATGGCAAGACCGCCTGGGGCCTGCACCTGACTGCACGAAGGCAGCATTCAAAAGCGGATGGCCTGCTGGTTACAAAGCGTATTACGAGTCCCATGGGTCGGATAAATTCGAAACAGGCCCGTTTGATTATTCACTTGTTTCCGAAATCGTCCTGGCTAGGAACAGCATTCAGCACGACGACTCCCTGATATTTGACACATTCCGTTACCGTGATAGTGACTTATCTAAACTGCCAAATCCATTTTTCGTCAGCGATCGAGATAAAGAACTGGCAAAACAGATGGATGATGGTGAGAGAAGCTGGCTTTGCCGACCGCACATCCACATCACAACGGAAAAGTTTCTACACACAATCTCTGAAATTTCAGCGCTCGTGGAATGGCTGGAAAAGCAAGGTAAGGAAATTCAGTATCGGCAATTCCTTGAGCGTAAGAAACGGCGCGAAAGCAGTCAAAACTAAATCAGCATACTCAAAAAGCCCCGCCACCCAGCAGGGGCTTTTTGCGCGCAACCACCCAGGTTTTGAACGCAAACCCCACCCCGCCACCCCAGCAAATCCGCCAACCAGAGCTACGCATACTACCGTTCGTCGGATTGCTATTGACGGAATCTCGGGGCAGTGACGGACAACATTCGGCCTGAGCCAATGTCTATGGGAGTTTCTACGTTTTGGCCAGGGGTTGCGGGTGTTAGGTACACTACGTATACTTTTATTTAACCATTTACTATCCAGCTGACGGACGGTAGCTTCGTTATTGTCATTCACGACACAACAGATGAACGAGCTATGACAATGCAGACTACCCAAGCACTTCCTGACGACCTGATTTCCGTACACGCCGCAGCAGAAATTGTTGGTGTCTCAGTTGCTACATTGGCAACCTGGCGCTCAACTGGCCGTTATGAGCTGGATTATTTTAAAGATTTTCGAAACGTTTATTACTCCCGCAGTGAGTGTATTGCTTTCAGAAAAGCTCACACACGACGATTTTCAATTAAAAAAGCTAGTTAAGTAGAGGAATTTATGGCACGACCGAAGATGAGCGACCACGAAAAGGTCAAACAACGTGCCATGCGGCTTAAATTAAAACTGGACGAATGCGCCCAACTTTTGGCAGATGAGTTGATTAGCGATGATCCTCACACCCAGATTTTGCGCGCAAATGCACTTGTCGAGCGACTTGCCTTGGCTCGATCCATAGTCGGAGACAGCGATGACAAAGCCGAGCTTAAAAAGAAACTTGCATTACTGCCAAGCGCCGACGAACTGCAAGCGTATGCTCCGCTGGTGGAAGTTAGCCTTAGGATAGGAAAGATAGGAAAAAGCCGCGAAGAGGAATACCTGGAATTAGCGGCTGAGTTCGACAATCTGATCGCAGAATTAAACGAAATTGAAAAATCCGAAGAGCTCCCGCTATCTACGGCCATCTCCATCAACCAAGCAGCTTACTCTCAAGCCTCGTTCGGCTCGGGCAGACCGGCACGTGGCGCGCTGGAGAACCTAGACCGCGATCTCTCCGAAGCTGTATTTACAGGCCGTCATGCACTTGCACGCGCCATTGTGAATGCAGAGCGCCCGGCAAAAACAATGGGTAGACCTTCCAGGTCAGTCGACGCAGTCGCAAAAGAAAATACCGAGCGCGCCGCCGAGATCGAAAATTTAATCGATAAATCAGAACAGAGTTTGGCTGGTGTTGAGATTTTTGACAGGGCGACAAAGATATATCGCGACACTGCCTCGAACTTAAAGCGCCTGGTCAAGGAATCCGGTGGTGTCACCCAGTCGGAGGCAAAAAGCCAACTGGTGAGCGTTGAGCATTTGTTAAAGGACTTGAAAAAGGAAAGGGCAAGGTATGTGGAAGCAGGAGAGCCAGATCTACCGGTTTCGCACCTAAACAGCCCCCGATTCCACTTGCTAAACGCAAAATCGATGCTCTCTGCTACCAGAGAAATCTACAATGATGTCGCCCTTGAGAAAGACCTGAAGAAACTCCGGGCCGCAAAATAGCGGGCATCCGCACCGGCACACCCACCATCCGTATTTTCTTGGTCAATCCCCCCTCTCCGCCACCAGCCCTTGTACTTGCCGGCAAGGGTTTAGGCAGGCTCATCTGCCAACAAAAACTGCGGCGGCGAGATTAGATTGCACAGTAACCAAATCACGACAATCATCCCAACCTGCCCGCCGAACGCCGCCAAGGCTAAAAATGGGTATACAAAACCATGCGGGATGAAGATGAATGAAGCCAACGCTGGGGGGGCGACGAAAATCATCGAAAAAATTCCGTCTCCCAGGAAATCGGGGGCGATTCCATGGGCGATGGCAATGTATTCCTGAATGGTGTCTGCCCGCCAGCCAAGAGCTCCACAAACTAGCGTGGCGGGAAGTAGCCAATACTTAAAGTAGTACCATGCAAATCTCACCATAACCTTCCCTCCGGCGCTCCAACCCAATATTTGATGATTTGGCCCAGGAGACAGACTGCAATGAGCGTAATCATCCATTTTTTAAAACTCACACGCCTAAACAGCAGACTCACCAAACCTTCCATCGTGCAGACCCTCGCCTGTTAGTATCTGATTAAATAATATATTGCATTGACGATTTGTCAATTCGGCTGCAGTGGCTTTGCTTCGGTTTGATGCTGCAGGACTGCGGCTAGGGCTTGGCTGGGAACAGATCGGAATGCGACATACCCAAGGCACAAGACAGAGCGACGAGCTAGCCATGTGCCCTATATGTGCCCTAGCCCCAAGGGCACATAAAAATTGCAGGCATAAAAAAATCCAGACACTCGTAAGTATCTGGATTTCTTGGAGTTATTTGGTCGGGACGGAGTGATTCGAACACTCGACCCCTTGCACCCCATGCAAGTGCGCTACCGGGCTGCGCTACGCCCCGACTGGGCTTGAAGCATGTTCTCAATCTTGCCGAGAACGTTGAAGAATGTACCCTAACCCCCTGATAAATGAAAGCTTTTTCTCAAAAAAAATTCCACTCATCAGAAACCCAGCTCACTTCTTCAAAACCACCAACACATCCTCCAACTCAACAATCATCTGCCGAATCAGCTGCTTGTACTGGCTAGATTCATCCTTAGCCTCATCACTGGAAAGCCTCAATCGAGCCCCGCCAATGGTGAACCCTTGGTCATAAAGCAGCGCACGAATCTGGCGGATCATCAGCACATCCTGCCGCTGGTAATACCGCCGGTTCCCCCGCCGCTTCACAGGGTTAAGCTGGTCGAACTCCTGCTCCCAATACCGCAGCACGTGTGGCTTTACAGCACACAACTCACTTACTTCACCAATGGTGAAGTAGCGTTTGCCCGGTATGGGGGGCAGTTCGTCGTTATGGCTTGGTTCCAGCATAGGCCTCAACCCGGGCCTTCAACTTCTGCCCTGGACGAAAGGTGACGACGCGCCGTGCAGTGATCGGGATCTCTTCCCCTGTCTTGGGGTTGCGGCCCGGCCGCTGGCGTTTGTCGCGAAGGTCGAAGTTGCCGAAACCGGACAGCTTGACCTGCTCGTTCTCTTCAAGTGCGTGCCGAATTTCTTCGAAAAACAGCTCGACCAGCTCCTTGGCCTCACGCTTGTTAAGCCCCAGCTCCTCGTACAGCCTTTCGGCCATCTCAGCTTTCGTCAGAGCACCCATGCCGTTATTTCCTTAACGTGGTGTTCAACCTTTGTTCGAGCGAGGTGAGGATGTTTTGCAGGGTAGTGTTCACCTCATCGTCGTTAAGAGTGCGCGATGGATGCTGCCAGGTCAAGCCAACGGCAAGGCTTTTTCTATCAGGATCAATGCCTTTACCTTGGTAGACATCAAACAGCCTGAGGTCTGTGAGCCATTCGCCTGCATTGTCACGAATTAATTCAAGCACCGCGCTAGAAGCTACATCACGTCCTGCAATCAAAGCCAGGTCACGACGGGTTTCCGGGAACTTGGACAGCTCGCTGAATTTCGGCAGGCGGCCTTCGACCACGTCGCCCAGCACCAGCTCGAACAGGAACACCGGGCGGTCCAGGCCCAGGGCCTTGGCCAGCTCTGGATGGATGGCGCCGAGGTAGCCGACCAGTTTGCCGTCGCGCTCGATGGCGGCGGTCTGGCCTGGGTGCAGGGCTGGGTGTTTGCCGGCGCTGAAGGTGAAGTCGCTCAGGGCGCCGGAGTAGCCCAGCAGGGCTTCAACGTCGGCTTTGACGTCGAAGAAGTCGACGCCGTCGCGGCCGTTAGCCCAGCCTTCTGGTAGGCGGCTGCCGGTGATAACGCCAGCAATCATTGGCTGCTGCTGCAGGTCACCCAGTTGGCCGACGAAGCGCAGGCCGCTTTCGAACAGGCGCACGCGGTCTTGCTGGCGGTTCAGGTTGTGCTGCAGTGCCTTGACCAGGCCCGGCCACAGCGAGGCGCGCATGGCGGCCATGTCGCTAGAGATAGGGTTGGCCAGCAACAGCGGCTCTACGCCCGGGCTGAACAGTTCGAACAGTTTTGGGTCGATGAAGCTGTAGGTGATGGCTTCCTGGTAGCCGCGGGCAACCAGCAGGCGGCGCAGGGTTGGCAGGTCACCGCGGGTTTCCGGCTTGCCCTGTGGGGCCAGACGGGCTTGCGGGTAGCGAACCGGCAGGTTGTTGTAGCCGTACAGGCGGGCCAGCTCTTCGATCAGGTCCACTTCCAGGCTGATGTCGAAGCGGTGGCTTGGGACGGTTACGGTCCACTGCCCTTCCCCATCACGGGTCGTGGTCAGCTCCAGGGCGTTGAGCAGTTGCTCTACCTGGGCTGGGTCCATCTGCATGCCGAGCATCTGGGTGATGCGTTCGTCACGCAGGGTGACCGGGGCCACGTTCGGCAGGTGCTGTTCGCTGACGGCTTCAACCACCGGGCCGGCTTCGCCGCCGACGATGTCCAGCAGCAGCTGGGTGGCGCGCTCGATGGCTTCGCGGGCCAGCTGCGAGTCGACGCCGCGCTCGTAGCGGTGCGAGGCATCGGTGTGCAGGCCGTAGGAACGGGCTTTACCGGCAACGGAAATCGGCTCGAAGAAGGCGCTTTCCAGGAACAGGTCGCGGGTTTTTTCGGTGTTCACACCGCTGTGCTCGCCACCCATGACGCCGGCGATGGCCAGGGCGCGGGTGTGGTCGGCGATTACCAGGGTGTCGGCGCGCAGGGCAACTTCCTGGCCGTCGAGCAGGACGAGCTTTTCGCCCTCTTCGGCCATGCGTACGCGGATACCGCCGTTGATTTCAGCCAGGTCAAAGGCGTGCATCGGCTGGCCGAGTTCGAGCATCACGTAGTTGGTGATGTCGACGGCGGCGTCGATGCTGCGCACGTCGCTGCGGCGCAGGCGTTCGACCATCCACAGTGGGGTCGGCTTGCTGAGGTCGACGTTACGGATAACGCGGCCCAGGTAGCGTGGGCAGGCCGCCGGGGCGCTGACTTCGACCGGGCGCACTTCGTCGTGGGCAGGCGCTACGGCAGGCACCACCGGGCGGGTGACCGGGGTGTCGTACAGGGCGCTGACATCACGGGCCAGGCCGGCGATGGACAGGCAGTCACCGCGGTTCGGCGTCAGGCCGATTTCGATGCTGGCGTCGTCCAGGCTCAGGTAGGTGCGAATGTTCTCGCCAACCGGGGCATCAGCCGCCAGTTCCAGCAGGCCGTCGTTCTCTTCGCTGATTTCCAGCTCGGCCGCCGAGCACAGCATGCCGAAGGACTCGACGCCGCGCAGCTTGGCCTTTTTGATCTTGAAGTCGCCAGACAGCTCGGCACCGATCATGGCGAACGGGATCTTGATGCCTGGGCGGGCGTTAGGCGCGCCGCACACGACCTGGAAGGTTTCCTGGCCGTTGGTCACCTGGCATACGCGCAGCTTGTCGGCGTCCGGGTGCTGTTCGGTGGCGAGGATTTCGCCCACGACAATGCCGCTGAACTGGCCGGCAGCGGGGGTAACGCTGTCGACTTCGAGGCCGGCCATGGACAGGCGGGCGACCAGTTCGTCACGGGAGACTTGCGGGTTTACCCAACCGCGCAGCCACTGTTCACTGAATTTCATGCTGTTCTCCTAGAATGTGCGTCGATTGGGCCTAGCGGAATTGGGCAAGGAACCGCAGGTCGTTATCGAAGAACAGACGCAAATCGTTGACGCCATAGCGCAGCATGGCCAGGCGCTCGGCGCCCATGCCGAAGGCGAAGCCCTGGAACTCTTCAGGGTCGATGCCGGACATGCGCAGCACGCTTGGGTGCACCATGCCGCAGCCCATCACTTCCAGCCAGCCGGTTTGCTTGCACACGCGGCAGCCGTTGCCGGAACACATCACGCACTGGATGTCGACTTCGGCGGAGGGCTCGGTGAAGGGGAAGAACGATGGGCGGAAACGCACCGCCAGTTCTTTTTCGAAGAATACGCGCAGGAATTCTTCGATGGTGCCCTTGAGGTCGGCGAAGTTGATATCGCGATCGATCAGCAGGCCTTCGACCTGGTGGAACATCGGCGAGTGGGTGATATCCGAGTCGCAGCGATATACGCGGCCCGGGCACACAATGCGAATGGGCGGCTGGGTGGACTCCATGGTCCGCACCTGCACCGGCGAGGTGTGGGTACGCAGCAGCATGTTGGCATTGAAGTAGAAGGTGTCGTGCATCGCCCGGGCCGGGTGGTGGCCGGGGATGTTGAGCGCTTCGAAGTTGTGGTAGTCGTCTTCGACCTCTGGGCCTTCGGCAATGCCGTAGCCGATGTGGGTGAAGAACTGCTCGATGCGCTCGAGTGTACGGGTGATCGGGTGCAAGCCACCGGTGGCCTGGCCGCGGCCTGGCAGGGTGACGTCAATGCATTCGGCAGCCAGGCGAGCGCTGAGCTCGGCTTCTTCAAAGGCGGCCTTGCGGGCATTGAGCACAACGGTGACGCGCTCTTTGGCGTCGTTGATCAGCGCGCCGACTTTCGGCCGCTCTTCGGCTGGCAGGTTGCCCAGGGTCTTCATCACCTGGGTCAGCTCGCCCTTCTTGCCGAGATAATTAACCCGGATCTGTTCCAGGGCATTGATGTCTTCAGCGCGCTCCACGGCCTCTAGGGCTTGGGAGACCAGCGCATCCAGGTTTTCCATGTACAGACTCCAGATACGAAAATAGGGGAAGAGCTTTGAAGGCTCTTCCCCTATCGATGACGTTCAATGCCCGACGGCGCTAGCGCCGCCGGGTGATTGTCGCGGGTACTTAAGCCAGAACGGCTTTAGCTTTCTCGACAATCGCAGCAAACGCCGCTTTTTCGTTCACTGCCAGATCGGCCAGAACCTTACGGTCGATTTCGATCGAAGCCTTTTTCAGGCCAGCAATCAGACGGCTGTAGGACAGACCGTTGTTGCGAGCACCGGCGTTGATACGAGCGATCCACAGTGCGCGGAACTGACGCTTCTTCTGGCGACGGTCGCGGTAGGCGTATTGGCCTGCCTTGATGACCGCTTGCTTGGCTACGCGGAATACGCGCGAGCGTGCACCGTAGTAACCTTTAGCCAGTTTCAGAATTTTCTTGTGACGCTTACGAGCGATGACGCCACGCTTAACACGAGCCATGAGTAACTTCCTCTATCTTAACCAGAATTAACGAACGCGCAGCATGCGCTCGACTTTTGCCACGTCAGACGGGTGCAGCAAGCTGGCACCGCGCAGTTGACGCTTACGCTTGGTCGACATTTTGGTCAGGATGTGGCTCTTGAAAGCGTGCTTGTGCTTGAAGCCCGAAGCTGTCTTCAGGAAGCGCTTCGCAGCACCGCTCTTGGTTTTCATTTTTGGCATGTTGAACTCCGCATTCGAAAAAAATTACACAATAATCATCAGGCCTGCCGTGCCCGGGAGATTACTTCTTCTTTTTGGGGGCGATGACCATCATAAGCTGGCGTCCTTCCATCTTCGGATGCTGCTCAACGGTGCCGTATTCAAGCAGGTCAGCTTCAACCCGCTTCAACAGCTCCATGCCCAGCTCCTGGTGGGCCATCTCACGACCACGGAATCTCAGAGAGATCTTGGCCTTGTCCCCATCGGTAAGGAAACGTACCAGGTTGCGTAGTTTTACCTGGTAATCCCCATCCTCCGTCCCTGGACGAAACTTGATTTCTTTGATCTGGATCTGCTTCTGGTTTTTCTTGGCTTCGTTGGCCTGCTTCTTCTTCTCGAAGAGGTGCTTGCCGTAGTCCATGACCTTGCAGACCGGTGGTACCGCGTCTGCAGAGATTTCTACCAGATCCAGCTTCGCTTCATCAGCGATACGCAGCGCTTCATCAATCGAGACGATGCCAACCTGCTCGCCGTCTGCGCCAATTAACCGAACCTCGCGGGCCGAGATATTCTCGTTGATCGGGGCCTTCGGTACAGCACGCTTATCGTTTCTCATTTCACGCTTAATAGTCATTACTCCGATTCTTGGCGACCACGCCGGGAAACCGCTTGTGTCAGAAGCTCAGCGAATTGGGCGACGGGCATGGAGCCCAGGTCTGCGCCTTCGCGAGTACGCACTGCAACGGTCTGCGTTTCGACTTCGCGATCCCCTATAACCAAAAGGTACGGGACCTTGAGCAAAGTATGCTCGCGGATTTTAAAGCCGATCTTCTCATTTCTCAAGTCCGACTTGGCACGGAAACCGCTACCGTTCAGAGATTTCTCAACCTCGAGGGCGAAATCGGCCTGTTTGTCGGTGATATTCATGATCACCGCCTGGGTCGGCGCCAGCCACGCCGGGAACACGCCAGCGTAGTGCTCGATCAGCATGCCGATGAAGCGCTCGAACGAACCGAGGATGGCACGGTGCAGCATGACCGGGCGAACACGGCTGTTGTCTTCGGCGATGTAGCTGGCGTCCAGACGCTCTGGCAGGTTCGGGTCGTACTGCAGGGTACCACACTGCCAGTTACGGCCGAGGCAGTCGCGCAGGGTAAACTCGATTTTCGGGCCGTAGAAGGCGCCCTCGCCTGGCTGGTATTCCCACTCAAGGCCCGATTCGTTCAGGGCGTCGGCCAGTGCGCTTTCGGCACGGTCCCACAGCTCTTCGGAACCAACACGCTTGGCCGGACGAGTGGACAGCTTCATGGCGATGTCGCTGAAGCCGAAGTCCTTGTACACGTCCAGGGTCAGCTTGATGAAGTCGGCGGCTTCTTTCTTCACCTGTTCTTCGGTGCAGAAGATGTGCGCGTCATCCTGTACGAAGCCACGCACACGCATGATGCCATGCAGGGCGCCGGACGGCTCGTTACGGTGGCAGGCACCGAACTCGGCCAGGCGCAGCGGCAGGTCGCGGTAGCTTTTCAGCCCCTGGTTGAACACCTGCACGTGGCACGGGCAGTTCATCGGTTTTACCGCATAGTCACGGCTTTCCGACGAAGTGGTGAACATGTTCTCGGCGTAGTTGGACCAGTGGCCGGAACGCTCCCAGAGAATGCGGTCGACAACCTGCGGGGTCTTGATTTCCAGGTAGCCGTTGGCGCGTTGAACCTGACGCATGTACTGCTCGAGTACCTGGTACACGGTCCAGCCGTTGGCGTGCCAGAACACCATGCCCGGGGCTTCTTCCTGCAGGTGGAACAGGTCGAGCTGCTTGCCGATCTTGCGGTGGTCGCGTTTTTCGGCTTCTTCGATGCGCTGAACGTAGGCAGCCAGCTGCTTCTTGTCGGCCCAGGCGGTGCCGTACACGCGCTGCAGCTGCTCGTTCTTGGCATCACCGCGCCAGTAGGCACCGGACAGCTTGGTCAGCTTGAATGCCTTGAGGAAGCGGGTGTTCGGCACGTGCGGGCCGCGGCACATGTCGACGTATTCTTCGTGGTAGTACAGGCCCATGGCCTGCTCATCCGGCATGTCTTCGACCAGGCGCAGCTTGTAGTCTTCGCCACGGGCCTTGAACACGTCGATGACTTCGGCGCGCGGGGTCACTTTCTTGACCACGTCGTAGTCTTTCTCGATCAGCTCCATCATGCGCTTTTCGATGGCGGCCATGTCTTCAGGGGTGAAGGGGCGCTCGTAGGCGATGTCGTAATAGAAGCCTTCGTCGATAACCGGGCCGATCACCATCTTGGCGGTCGGGTACAGCTGCTTCACCGCGTGGCCGACCAGGTGGGCGCACGAGTGACGGATGATCTCCAGTCCCTCTTCATCTTTAGGGGTGATGATCTGCAGGGTGGCGTCGTGACTGATCAGGTCGCAAGCATCGACCAGTTTGCCGTCGACCTTGCCGGCGACGGTGGCCTTGGCCAGGCCGGCGCCGATGGAAGCGGCAACGTCGGCTACGGATACGGCGTGATCAAACGAACGTTGACTGCCATCGGGAAGAGTAATAGTGGGCATGGCGCCTCCTCTCCTAGTGGTGACCCCTACCAAAGGTCACGTGGGTTGGGATGAGCCAGTACAAGATCCGACCTGCCCTCCTTTATAAGGAAGCCTGCCTCACAGTGGCAGAAGCCTTTCGGCTTGCAAGGGACGAACCAGAGTGACTGGAAAGAAAAAAGATAGCTGCAGCCGGCACAGCGCGACCACAAGCCGAGCATGCTAGCACGCGGGTTGCGCCCCAGGCAGAAATATTTGGAAATTGCACCGCAGCGGTGAACTAACGCGGAAAAATACCGCTCAGACTTTGGGAAGCAACCTACTCTTGATGAGACCTTAACCCAAGGAGTAACTGGTTATGCGAGTTCCGTCTCTTCTGGCCCTGGCGGCCGCTGGCGCCCTGCTGCTGCCCGTGGCTGCGAACGCCGGCAACTTCCCAGCCGGGAAGGAGGCCGCCTACACCGCCCAGTGCACGCAAGTGGCCGGCAGCCAGGGCGTTGACGCTGCCACCGCGAAAAAACACTGCGACTGCGGCGCACAAGCGATCAAAAAGAATTTTACCGACGCCGAGATTGCCGACCTGGACAGCAAGGATGGCGTTGACGCCAAGCTGATGCAGAAGGCCCAGACCGTGGTACAACAGGCCTGCGCACCGAAGCGCTGAAACCTTAAAGCCGGTGGTGGCTGACGATTATTTTGCGCTGGATCAACATCCGGTGAAGGTAAAAGGCGCTAGTTCCGCAGAATTAGACTATGATGTCATCTGTGCCAGACAGCTCAGGCGTCTAGGCACTTCGAAAAATTTCAAGTTTCTGGAGATTCATCCCATGTCCAATCGCCAAACCGGCACCGTCAAATGGTTCAATGATGAGAAAGGCTTCGGCTTCATCACCCCACAAGGCGGCGGCGACGACCTGTTCGTTCACTTCAAGGCCATCGAATCCGACGGCTTCAAGAGCCTGAAAGAAGGTCAGCAAGTTTCCTTCGTCGCCGAGCGCGGTCAGAAGGGCATGCAGGCTGCACAGGTTCGTCCGGAGTAATTCGGAAGCTGTGAAAAAACCCGCCCTTGTGGCGGGTTTTTTTATGGGCGCTTACCAGGCGGTATACGCCGCTCTTTGCGGCCCTTTCGCGGCACGAGGCCGCTGCTACAGGGACCGCATGGGCCTTTGGAGCTGCATCAACCGCAGTTGACGCGGGTTACCTTGCCTTGCTCGTCCAGGTTCAGGTTCAGGCGGTCGGAGCGGTATTCCAGGGTTACTACATCGTGCGGTTTGAGGATGCGTGCTGTCTGCGAGCCACTGGCCTTGCGCGCCTGCTCCAGCAGCTCGGCGCTGCCTGGTTTGCCAATGGCAAAATCGGCGCCGCTGGCTTCGCAGCGGCCATCGTTGCCAGCCGATGCGGCCGGCGCATCGCTACCAGCGTTGCCACCTGTGCTGCAACCAGCCAGGACAGCAGCCACCGCCAGGGTTGCCAGGTAAGCACGGGTACGGAACATGAAGCCTCCTAAATGGGTCCGGGAACTGTCTGTTCCGACAGCTCCGCTCAGTATTCGTTGCAAAACCGGTCAAGTCTGCCTGAACTCTAGCACCGAGGCGAAAAGCAATCGTGACCGGATTTTGCACAACCCCCTGCGTTTGCCATATGCTTAGCGCGCACGGTCACTGGCGCAAAGCCATGATTTGCTGCAAGAAGTGGAGCGCATCCCGCCTCCATCGAGCACCAGGGTCAGGTGCTCCCCCTTCGTTCCGGGCCCCCAGCGAGAGCTTTTCATGAGTACCCACAGCATCGATGCCGACATCAAGGTCAAATGGGCCGAGGGCCAGAGCGCGTACAGCCCTGGCACACCGGAAGAATTGCTGTTGATCGCCATCGACCTGTTGGTACGGGACAACGGCGCCGAGGCGGCACGCAGCTTCATCGACCAGGTGTTCGAGCGCTACGCGCCGCACGCGGCTATTCCAATCGCGCCAGACGTGCGCTGAGCAGGTCGAACAGCCCCTGGGCATCGCCCTGCTCCACCCACAGCACATTCGCCGGCTGCTTGAGTACGCCGTACCAGTCGGCAATGGTCTGGCCGAAGGTCGGGCCTTCACGGCTGTCGATGCTCATATGGATGCGTCGGCCGCTGAACAGCTCTGGCTTTAACAGGTAGGCAATGACGCTGGCGTCATGCACCGGCCCCCCGGGCATGCCGTACAGGTCCATGTCGTGGGTGATGTAGGCATTGAGGATATCAACCACGCGCTTGCTGGCCTGATTGTTCACGGCTGCCAGTTGTTTCAGGCGGGCGTCGCTGGTCAGCAGCTTGTGGGTGACGTCCAGCGGCAGGTAGGTGAGTGGTACACCGCTGGCCAGCACCACTTCGGCGGCGTGCGGGTCTGCGTAGAGGTTGAATTCTGCTGCCGGGGTGATGTTGCCGCCATTGAAGTGGGCGCCGCCCATGACCACCACCTCCTTGATGCCCTGGGCGATGTCCGGGCGCTGGATCAATGCCAGGGCCAGATTGGTCTGCGGGCCGAGCATGGCCACGGTGATGCTGTGCGGTTTGGCTGCGCCGAGGGTATCGACCAGGTATTGCACGGCATTACCCTGGGCCAGGGCCGCTTTCGGCTCGTGCACCTGCACACCGGTAAGGCCTTCTTCGCCATGAACGTCGGCGGCGTAGATGGGTGTGCGCACCAGTGGGCGGCCGGCGCCGGCATACACAGGAATGTCTTCGCGGCCCGCCCATTCGCGGGCCAGGCGGGCGTTGCGCGAGGTTTTATCCAGGCGCACGTTGCCGGCCACGGTGGTGATGGCACGGATATTGAGCTCGTCAGGCGAGGCCATGGCCAGGAACAGCGCGACCACGTCGTCGGCGCCGGGGTCGGTGTCGATGATCAAGTCGATGGGGGCCGCCTGGAGGGTGGTGGCTGTGGCCATGAAGGCGATTCCTTGTAGCAGGGGTTTGAGCATAGGGGCACTCCTGTTGCCTGGGTAGAGGGTTCCGGGGCCGCGCTGCGGCCCAATCGCCGGCAAGCCAGCTCCCACAGGTACAGCGCGACATCCCTGTGGGAGCTGGCTTGCCGGCGATCGGGGGCAAAGCCCCCGCCTTCAGAAAGTGACGCCGGAGATGAGGGCGATGTTGCTGTAGGGCTGGCACTCACCGGTACGCACCACCGCGCGGGCACTGCGCGACAGCACCTTGAAATCTTCATGGCTCAGCCATTCGCGCTTGCCCAGCTTACCCTTCAACCGCTCGATCTCTACCAGCGCCGGCGGCACCACTTTCTGCATTTCTTCAGCCAGCACATGCCGCTCTACCTGCAACTCGCTCAGCACTACCCGCAACACACTGGCGAAATCCGGCAGACCGGGCGTGATGGCAAGGTCGATCATTTCCACGCCAGGCGGCACCGGCAGCCCGGCATCGCCGATCACCAGGATATCGCCATGCCCCATGCCGGCAATGACCCGCGACAGGGCAACGTTCAGCAAGGGGGTTTTCTTCATGGTGTCAGCTCCGCCAGGTAGGGAATGGACGGCTGGGCACCGGCACGGGTAACCGACAAGGCGGCGGCACGCTGGCCAAAGGCAATGGCCTCGCCCTCCTCCAGCCCCCGAACCAGCCCCGCAGCGAAGCCGCCAATGAAAGTATCGCCAGCAGCAGTGGTGTCCAGCGGTTGCACCACAGGCGCCGGGAAATGCTGGTGGCCCTTGGCAGTCACCAGCAAAGCCCCTTGCGCGCCCAAGGTGATGATCACTTTGCCCGCCCCCAGCTGCAGCAAGCGCTCACCGGCGCGCCGGGCGCTGTCCTGGTCGGTCACCGGCACCCCGGTCAGGGCTTCGGCCTCGCTTTCGTTAGGCGTGAGGTAATCGATGCGCGCAAACCAGTCCGCCGGCAAGGGGCCGGTGGCCGGCGCCGGGTTCAGGATCACCTGTTTGCCCAGTTCATGCGCCCTCGTCAGGGTCCAGGCCACGGTGTCGGCCGGTACTTCCAGCTGGCAGATGACCACCTCGGCCGCCTGCAGCAACGCATCAAAGCGCTGTACCGACTGCGGCGTCAGCAGGCCGTTGCCGCCAGGAATGATGACGATGCAGTTCTGGCTGGCAGCATCCACGGTAATCAGTGCCACACCGCTGGACACCCCTGGGCAGGTGCTGACGCCCTGGCAATCGATGCCCTCGACATACAGGGCCCGGTGCAGTTGCCGGCCATAGTCATCGTCACCCACGTTGCCGATCATCGCCACGCTGCCGCCGAGCCGCGCCACCGCCACGGCCTGGTTTGCGCCTTTGCCGCCCGGCACGGTGAAAAAGCTTTCGCCGGGGAGTGTTTCGCCGGCCCGGGGCAGGCGCTGGGCGCGGGCCACCAGGTCCATATTGAGGCTGCCGACCACCACAACCTTGGCATTCATGACGTTTCCTTAGCGTTAGCGGTAATCGTTGAACAAGTCCGGGCGCGGCCCGGTGGACTCACGCAGCACGATGCGCGGGGCAACAATGCGTTGCTCCGCCGCGCCTTGCCGGGGTGTTCCTATACGTGTCAGCAACAGTGAGGCGGCGCTCTCGCCCAGCTCGCGAATCGACTGGCCCACGGTGGTCAACGGCGGATACACGTAGCGACTCAGCTCGATGTCGTCGAAGCCGATCACCGACAGCTCGCCGGGCACGCTGATATTGCGTTCGGCCGCAGCACGCAGCACGCCGAAACCGATCATGTCGTTGCCGGCAAAAATCGCCGTGGGCCGTTTACCCTCCAGCACCTGCGCTGCTGCTGCGTGCCCACCCGGGCTGGTGAAGTCGCAGTGCAGCACACGGCTGCCCAGCACCGGCACGCCGGCTTCGGCCATGGCGCAGCGGAAGCCGTTCAGACGCAATTGGGTAACCCCAGTTTCTGCCGGGCCGCCAATATAGGCGACATCGCGGTGGCCAAGCTCCAGCAGATGCTGAGTGGCCAGGTAGGCGCCGTGTTCGTGATCGATGCGCACCAGGTCGGCATCCACGCCTTCCAGCTCACGGTCGACGATAACCATTGGCGTGCGCACGCAGGCCAGGCTTTGCAGCAGGTCGCTGTCCTGGCCCACCGAGGCCACCACCAGGCCGTCGATGCGCTTTTCCAGCAGCACGCGCAGATAACTGCGCTGCTTCTGTGGGTTGTCATCGGAGTTGCACAAAATCACACAGTAGCCGTTGCGCTCACACGCGTCTTCAATGCCCCGCGCCAGCTCGGCGAAGTACGGGTTGACGCTGTTGGGCACCAGCAGTCCGATGGTGGCCGTGCTGCGCGCCTTGAGTGAGCGCGCGACCGCGCTGGGAACGTAGTCCAGCTCGATAATGGCGGCTTCAACCTTCTGCCGCACGTGTTCGCTCACCGGTCGGGTCTTGTTCAGTACATGGGACACAGTCGTGTAGGAAATGCCCGCCAGTGCCGCGACGTCTTTGATGGTTGCCATATTGTCAGTTCCGCCGGGCTGCACGCCGGCTGCGGTAAGTGTCGAGCACCACGGCGATGACGATCACCGCCCCGGTGATGATGCGTTTGGTCGGCTCGCTGGCGCCAATCTGAGCCAGCCCGGCGGCCAGTACCGAGATGATCAGTACGCCAAAGAAGGTGCTGATGACCGAGCCACGCCCGCCCATCAGGCTGGTGCCGCCGATCACCACGGCGGCGATCACCTGCAGCTCCAGGCCGGAGCCGGCATTGGGGTCGGCCGCCTCCAGGCGCGATATCTGGAACAGCGCGGCCAGGCCTGCCAGCAGCCCCATAAGGGCGAACACCAGCACTTTGTACGGGCGCGGGTCGATACCTGCCAGGCGCACCGCCTCTTCATTGGTACCGATGCCGATCAGGTAGCGGCCGAACACCGTGCGGGTCAGCACCAGATGGGCCAGTACGATCACCAGCAAGGCAATGATGAACGCTGGCGAAATACCAAAGGCAACCGGGTTGGAAAACCACGCATAGGCATCGCCGATATAGGCGGTGCGCGAGTCGGTGAACTGGTAGGCCAGGCCGCGGGCCATTTCCAGCACGCCAAGCGAGACGATGAACGACGGAATACGCCAGGCCACCGTAACGCCGCCGGTAATGCTGCCGGCCAGTGCGGCCACGGCCATGCCCAGCAGCGCCGAGGGCAGCGGGTCCCAGCCCCAGCCGAGGATGGCCACACTCACGGCAGAAGCCGCCAGGGCCAGCACCGAGCCCACCGACAGGTCGATTCCGCCGATGATCAGTACAAAGGTCATGCCCACCGCCAGCACCATCAGGTCGGGGATCTGGTTGGCCAAGGTACTGAAGGTGTTGTAAGACCAGAAGTGGCTGCTGAGGAACGAGAACAACACAATCATCGCCAGCAAGGCGCCAGCCAGGCCCAGGTAGGTGCCCAGGCCAAAGTAGGTGCCAGTGCGGCGCACAGGGGCGGCGCCTTGGCTATCGAGCGGGGTGGTTTTCATGCGTCCATCCTGGGGGCTGCATCGTGCAGCAGTGCGTCACGTTTCTGATAACCGGCAAAGGCTGCGGCCAGCAGCTGGTCCTGGCTCCAATGATCACGCTCGAAGGTGTCGATCAGGCGACCGGCCGACAGCACGGCGATGCGGTCGCAGATCAGCATCAGCTCGCGCAGGTCGCTGGACACCACCACCAGCGCCTTGTCCTGGCGCGCCAGTTCGGCCAGCAGGCCATAGATGTCGAACTTGGCACCCACGTCGATGCCTCGGGTGGGCTCGTCGAACAGCAGCACCTGGCAGTCGCGCTCCAGCCAGCGGCCAATCACCACCTTCTGCTGGTTGCCGCCAGACAGCTCGCCCACAACCTGGTGGGCGCCGGCACTGCGAATACGCATGGCCTGGATCTGGCGCTCGGCCAAGGCCTGCTCTGCCTGGCCGTCAAGCACGCCAGCGCGTGACACCGCGCCCAGGTTGCCCAAGGCGATGTTGGCGCTGATCGACTGCGTCAACAGCAGGCCCTCGCCTTTGCGGTCTTCGGTAATCAGCGCGATACCCGCCTTTACGGCAGCCTTGGGCGAGTCGATGGTGACGGTTTGTAGTGGTTGGCCGAGCGCGATGCTGCCACTGTCGGCACGGTCGGCGCCGTAGATCAGCCGCAACAGCTCGGTACGGCCGGCACCAATCAGGCCGGAAATGCCGAAGATCTCCCCTGCCCTGACCTCAAACGACACCTCGCGCACCTTGTCAGCACGGCTGAGCTTGTCGACCTTGAGCAACGGCGCGCCGATCTGCCGGCGGCCCAGGTCGATATGTTCGCCCAGCTCGCGGCCGACCATCAGGTTGACCAGTTCGGCACTGCTGTAGCGCTGGATTGGCTCGTCGCACACCAGCTTGCCGTCGCGCAGCACGACGATGCGCTGTGCAACACGCTGCAGTTCTTCCAGGCGGTGGGAAATGTAGACGATGGCCACGCCACGCTGGCGCAGGCGCTCGATCTGGGTGAACAGCAGCTCCACCTCGCGCGCGGTGAGCATCGCGGTGGGCTCATCGAAGATCAGCACATGGCAGTCGCCGATCAGGTTGCGGGCAATCTCGACCATCTGCTGATGGCCAATGCCCAGTTCGCCCACCGGGGTATCCGGGTCGATGGCATCGAGCCCTACCTGCGCCATGGCGGCGGTGGCCAGCTGGCGCAGGCGCTTGTGGCTGATCCAGCCGAAACGGCTGGGCAGGTTGTCGAGAAACAGGTTTTCCGCCACGGTCAGCGTCGGCAGCAGGTTCAGCTCCTGCATGACCATGCGCACACCCAGGCGCTCGGCCTCGCTGCGGCTGGCAGGCGCATAGGCTTGGCCGCGGTAGGTCATGCGCCCGCTGGTGGGCACCTCCAGGCCGCTAATGAGCTTGGACAGCGTACTCTTGCCCGCGCCGTTCTCGCCGGTCAGGGCCAGCACTTCGCCGGCCCGCAGGCTCAGGCTGACCTCGCCGAGCACGGGCTGGGCGTAGGTCTTGCCCAGCCCGCTGGCGGACAGCACCATTTCATGGGCCGATGCAGCCATGGCCGTTTCTCCTGGCAGCGTCAGGGCTTCTTGGTGATGAGTTCGACCGGGGTCTGGATGACGTTGTCGGCATCCACATCAGGCTTCTCGCCCTTGACCATTTTCAGCGCAGCCTGGATGCCGTACACCGCCTGCTGGCTGGCAGCCTGATCGAGGGTGGCAAGCACGCGACCATCGGCAAGCATCGGCTTGATGGCGTTGATGTTGTCATAGCCCACCACTTGCACCTGGCCGGTCTTGCCGGCGGCGCGCACGGCAGACACGGCGCCCAGCGCCATGCTGTCGTTGCCGGCCAGCAAGGCTTTCAGCTCGGGGTATTCGTTGAGCATGGCGGCGGCGACGGCGTTGCCTTTGTCGATTTCCCAGTTGCCGCTTTGTACCGAGACGATTTTCATCTGCGCGGCATCCATGGCGTCCTTGAAGCCGGCGGTGCGCTGCTGGGCGTTGGTGGTGGTCGGCACCCCTTCGATGATGCCCACCTGGTCGCCGGCCTTGAGCTTCTCGTTGGCCAGGTAGTCGCCCACCAGGCGCGCGCCCTTGCGGTTGTCGGGGCCAACGAACGGCACGCTGATGCCTTTGCTCTTGAGCAGATCAGGGTCCAGGCGGTTGTCGATGTTGATCACCACCACGCCCTGGTCCATGGCCTTCTTCACCACCGACACCAGCGCCTTGGAATCAGCCGGGGCAATCACCAGCGCCTTGGCGCCGGAATTGACCATCTGCTCGACGATGCGGATCTGTTCGCCAGTGTCGGTCTCGTTCTTGATGCCGTTGGCGACCAGGTCGAATTCGTTGGCGTGGGTTTTCTGGTAGTCCTTGGCGCCGTCTTCCATGGTGCGGAAGAATTCGTTGGCCAGTGACTTCATCACCAGGGCGACCTTGGGCTTGTCTTCGGCATGGGCGGCAGACAATGGCAGGGCGAGGGAAAGGGAGGAAACGACAGCGAGGGCCAGCAGACGACCGGGGAACGGCAGTTTCATGGACGATGACTCCGAATCTTGTGTTTTTTATCGGATCGCAAACGTTTGCGTTGACTAACTATGGAAACAGGACCGGGGTTTGTCAAATCCGTTTGATTTCGGAGGTCAATGCACTGCTGTGTCGATTATCCAGATTTTTCCGGAAAACCGAACACCTTTTCCTATGCTTGTTCGGAATTACGAATGAAAGGATGCCCTTTGCAGGAGCGGCCCTGTGTCGCGATGGTCTGCGCAGCAGCCCCGGCAATGTGTGCTGAACACAGCATTCCGGGGCCGCTGCGCACCCCATCGCGACGCAAGGCCGCGCCCACACAAAGAGCCGTCCGCGCAAGCTGGTACGAAACATGCCTGAAGCCCTGCGCGACTCAATAACTATCTCACTAGGAAGAGAGAGAACAATAACGATGAATGCCGCACTTAAAACCTTCGCCCCCAGCGCACTCGCCCTGCTGCTGATCCTGCCAACCACCGCCTCTGCCAAAGAAGCTGAACACCAGCAGAAGCTGGCCAACGTGGTCATCCTCGCCACTGGCGGAACCATTGCCGGCGCCGGCGCCAGCGCGGCCAACAGCGCCACCTACCAGGCTGCCAAGCTGGGCATCGACAAGCTGATTGCCGGCGTGCCGGAACTGGCCGACATCGCCAACGTACGCGGCGAGCAAGTGATGCAGATCGCCTCTGAAAGCATCACCAACGAGGACTTGCTCAAGCTCGGCAAGCGGGTTGCCGAACTGGCCGAGAGCAAGGACGTCGACGGCATCGTCATTACCCACGGCACCGACACCCTCGAAGAAACCGCCTACTTCCTCAACCTGGTGGAAAAGACCGACAAGCCAATCGTGGTGGTCGGCTCGATGCGCCCGGGCACCGCCATGTCTGCCGACGGCATGCTCAACCTGTACAACGCCGTGGCCGTGGCCGGCGACAAGCAGTCGCGCGGCAAGGGCGTGCTGGTGACCATGAACGACGAGATCCAGTCGGGCCGTGACGTGAGCAAGTCGGTCAACATCAAGACCGAAGCCTTCAAGAGCGCCTGGGGCCCGATGGGCATGGTGGTGGAAGGCAAATCCTACTGGTTCCGCCTGCCGGCCAAGCGCCACACGGTCAATTCCGAGTTCGACATCAAGCAGATCAGCAGCCTGCCACAGGTGGACATTGCCTATGGCTATGGCAACGTGAGCGACACCGCCTACAAGGCGCTGGCGCAGAACGGTGCCAAGGCGCTGATCCATGCCGGTACCGGCAACGGTTCGGTGTCGTCGCGGGTGGTGCCGGCGTTGCAGGAACTGCGCAAGAACGGCGTGCAGATCATCCGCTCGTCGCACGTCAACCAGGGTGGTTTCGTGCTGCGCAACGCCGAACAGCCGGATGACAAGAACGACTGGGTCGTGGCCCACGACCTGAACCCGCAGAAGGCGCGGATTCTGGCGATGGTCGCCATGACCAAGACCCAGGACAGCAAAGAGCTGCAGCGGATTTTCTGGGAGTACTGATTAACTCGCCGCGGTGCCCTGTAGGAGTGGCCTCGTGCCGCGAATGGGCTGCGAAGCGGCCCCAAATTTTTGCTTCACCGCAGAAATCGCCGGGGCTGCTGCGCAGCCCATTCGCGGCACAAGGCCGCTCCTACAAGACCAGAAAAACGTTATGGCGCGATGCGCTTCAGGTCATTCAACAACCCCATCAGCTGCTGCAGCTTCTCTTCACCAAACTGCGCCTGAATCTTCTGGTAGTTGGCCTCCATGCCTTCCTTCATCGAGGCAAAGCACGCCTCCCCTCTTTCGGTCAGGCTGACGAACACCCGTCGCTGGTCCTGCGCGGCCTTCTGCCGCCGCACCAGCCCGTCGCGCTCCAGGCGCCCCAGTACCCCGGTCATGCTCGGCTTGAGGATGCACGCCAGCTCCGCCAACTGGTAATTCTCCAGCTCGCCGTGCTGCTTGAGGATGCGGATTACCCGCCATTGCTGCTCGGTCAGGTCGTGCTGGTTCAACAGCGGCCTGAAAAATGCCATCGCGGCTTCTCGGGCCTGCAACAGGCTTAGCGTGAGCGAAGGTTGCGTCTTGGTCATGGTCAAACCTGTGGCTTTTTCTCAATTCACGAATTTAAGGGCATGCACGATGGAAAGTGCAATCTGTTCCACGGAAAACCCATTCAAGCCCGGCGCGCGGGCTGCGACCATCGGCTGTAAACAACAACAGCACCCGGGTGAGCCGCCATGGCCATTTCACTGCAATTCTGCCTGCCGCTGGCGGTACTCCCCGGGTGTGAGCTTGGCGTAGCGGTTGAAGAAGCGGCTGAAATAGGCCGGGTCCTTGAAGCCGAGCTGGTAACAGATTTCGTTGGCCGTGCTGCCGGAAAACAACAGCAAACGCTTGGCCTCCTGCATCAGCCGTTCCAGCACCAGGCGCTTGGATGGCAAGTCGGCGATGCGCCGGCACACATCGTTCAGCCGTGCCTCGGTCACGCCAATCTGCTGCGCGTAGCGGGCCAGCGGCCAATGCTGAAGGTAATGCGCTTCGATCAGGGCATTGAAACGGTGGAAGATCTTCAGGTCTTCATGCCGCGCCGGGGTCGATTCCAGCGAGTTGGGGCACAGCCGCAGCAGGCTGATCATGATCAGGCGGGTCAGCGACTGCAACGCCGCCTCGCGACCCGGTTGCTGCGTGGCAAACTCGTCACTCAACGCGTCCAGCCAGCCTTGCAGGCGCTGCGCCTCGGCCTTGTATTCGGCCGGCAGGTTGCCCAGCGCCACACAGGCCGGCTGCACCTGCATGCCCGCCGGCAGCAGGCTAGCGTCGGCTTCGATCAATTGCCACACCAGTTGCTGGCGCACCGTCAGCACATGCCCGTCGCTGTCCGCTTCGGTGACGAACGCGTGCGCCACCGTGGGTGGCGTGAGGAAGAACATCGGCCCGGCCTCGATGTACTGCTGGTCATCCAGATACACCCGTACTGTGCCCGACTTCACGTAATGCACCTGGAAAAACCGGTCATGCCGGTGCACCGGCATGTTGCGCCCGAAAAAGCCCGCCAGGTTGCCCAGCCGGTCGTAATGCACCTCGCTGTCGCTGTAGCGCTGGTCGTAAACCTGGCCAATATTGATGTTCGGTATCGGATGCCGGTCGCTCATGGCTGCTTGCTCGCAAATCGCTTGACCCTGTTGACGATGGCCCATGGTGCCTTGCCTTACCGGCAGGCGCCACTGGCCACCCCTTGACCATCGTTAACATATTAACTATAACATTAACACATTAACGAAATCCGCAGGACGGCCACCGCCCTGCACTGCCAGGAGAAGAGCATGAGCCATGCCCTGCATGACGTTGCCAGCGGCACCCTGTTCGGCGTCGCGCTGAACTACCAGGGTTTGCTGCAGCAGCACCAAGCGGCGTTCGTGGAAGCACCGTACAAGCAACTGCCGGTCAAGCCGGTGTTGTTCGTCAAAACCCCGAACACCCGCAACCAGCATGAAGGCCAGGTGGTATTCCCGGCCGGCGTGCAGCGCGTGCAACCCGGCCCGGCGCTGGGAGTGGTGATTGGCAAGGACGCCAGCCGCGTCAGCGTGGCCGATGCCCTGGAGCATGTGGCGGGCTACACCATCGTCAACGAAGTGAGCCTGCCCGAAGACAGCTACTACCGCCCAGCAGTCAAGGCCAAGTGCCGTGATGGTTTTTGCCCGGTCGGCCCTGAACTGGTACCCGCCAGCCAAGTGGCCAACCCCGATGCCCTGGGCCTGCGCCTGTATGTGAACGGCGAACTGCGCCAGCACAACAACACCGCCAACTGCGTACGCACGGTGGCGCAGCTGATTGCCGAAATCAGCGAGTTCATGACCCTGCACGCCGGCGACATCCTGATCACCGGAACCCCCGAGGGCCGCGTCGATGTACAGCCAGGTGACCGCGTCGACATCGAGATCGACGGCCTGGGCAAGCTGACCAACCACATCGTCGCCGAGTGAGGAATTACCTGTGAAACACGCCCGTATCCAGTTCGACGGCCAGGCCCACGATGTCACGGTCGAAGACGATCACCTGCGCCTTGCCGACGGCCGCCTGGTCCATCAGGACCAGGTCACCTGGCTGCCACCCGCCACCGGCAGCATGTTCGCCCTGGGCCTGAACTACGCCGACCACGCCAGGGAGCTGGCCTTCGCGCCGCCCACCGAACCGTTGGCTTTCATCAAGTCGCCAGGCACCTACACCGGCCACAACCAGGTCACCTGGCGCCCGGACAACGTCGAATACATGCACTACGAGTGCGAGCTGGTGGCGGTGATCGGCAAAGCGGCGAAGAACGTCAAGCGTGAGGACGCCCTGGCCTACGTTGCCGGCTACACCGTGTGCAACGACTACGCCATCCGCGACTACCTGGAAAACTACTACCGCCCCAACCTGCGGGTGAAAAACCGCGATGCCACCACCCCGGTCGGCCCGTGGATCGTCGATGCGGCCGATGTGCCAGACGTCAGCAACCTGAAGCTGCGCACCTGGATCAACGGTGAGCTGAAGCAGGAAGGCACCACCGCGGACATGATCTTCGACATCCCGCACCTCATCGAATACTTCTCCAGCTTCATGACCCTGCAACCGGGCGACATGATCGCCACCGGCACGCCAGAAGGCCTGGCCGATGTGGTGCCGGGTGACGAAGTGGTGGTGGAAGTGGAAGGCGTCGGTCGCCTGGTCAACCGTATCGTCAGCGAAGCTGACTTCTTCAAGAACAACAAGGCATGAGCAGCATGATCAAGCACTGGATCAACGGCCGTGAGGTCGAGAGCAAAGACACCTTCGTCAACTACAACCCGGCCACCGGCGACGCCATCTGCGAAGTCGCCAGCGGCGGCGCCGAGGAAGTGGCCCAGGCTGTGGCTGCGGCCAAGGAAGCCTTCCCCAAGTGGGCCAACACCCCGGCCAAGGAACGTGCCCGGCTGATGCGCAAGCTGGGTGAGCTGATTGAGCAGAACGTGCCGAAACTCGCCGAGCTGGAAACCCTCGACACCGGCCTGCCGATCCACCAGACCAAGAACGTGCTGATCCCGCGTGCCTCGCACAACTTCGACTTCTTCGCCGAAGTGTGCACGCGCATGGACGGCCATACCTACCCGGTCGACGACCAGATGCTCAACTACACCCTGTACCAGCCGGTGGGTGTGTGCGGCCTGGTAAGCCCATGGAACGTGCCGTTCATGACGGCTACCTGGAAGACTGCGCCGTGCCTGGCGCTGGGCAACACCGCCGTGCTGAAGATGAGCGAGCTGTCGCCTCTGACCGCCAACGAACTGGGCCGCCTGGCGGTAGAAGCCGGCATCCCCAATGGGGTGCTGAACGTGATCCAGGGTTACGGCGCTACCGCCGGCGATGCCCTGGTCCGCCACCCCGATGTGCGCGCCATTTCCTTCACCGGCGGTACCGCCACCGGCAAGAAGATCATGCAGACCGCAGGCCTTAAAAAGTACTCGATGGAACTGGGCGGCAAGTCGCCCGTGCTGATCTTCGAAGACGCAGACCTTGAGCGTGCGCTGGACGCCGCGCTGTTCACCATCTTCTCGCTGAACGGCGAGCGCTGCACCGCCGGCAGCCGCATCTTCATCCAGGAAAGCGTGTACCCGCAGTTTGTCGCAGAGTTTGCGGCGCGCGCCAAGCGCCTGATCGTAGGTGACCCGACCGACCCGAAAACCCAGGTCGGTTCGATGATCACCCAGCAGCACTATGACAAGGTCACCGGGTACATCCGCATTGGCATCGAAGAAGGTGCACGCCTGGTCGCCGGGGGCCTGGAGCGCCCGGCCAACCTGCCTGCGCACCTGGCCAAGGGGCAGTTCATCCAGCCCACCGTATTCGCCGACGTGAACAACAAGATGCGCATTGCCCAGGAAGAAATCTTTGGCCCGGTGGTGTGCCTGATCCCGTTCAAGGACGAAGCCGAGGCGCTGCAACTGGCCAACGACACCGAGTATGGCCTGGCCTCGTACATCTGGACCCAGGACATCGGCAAAGCCCATCGCCTGGCCCGTGGCATCGAGGCCGGCATGGTGTTCATCAACAGCCAGAACGTACGCGACCTGCGCCAGCCGTTCGGCGGCGTGAAAGGTTCCGGTACCGGGCGTGAGGGCGGGCAGTACAGCTTCGAGGTCTTTGCAGAGATCAAGAACGTGTGTATTTCCATGGGTAATCACCACATTCCCCGCTGGGGCATCTAACCCTCTGTGCGGTTTACACCGCCCGTGTAGGAGCGGCCTTGTGCCGCGATGGGGCGCGCAGCGGCCCCGGCAATATCTGCGGCGTGGCTGAAATCCAGGGGCCGCTGTGCGCCCCATCGCGGCACAAGGCCGCTCCTACAAGGGACCGGGTCAGCCCCAAAACAACAACAGCGTCTTATCGGAGACCCCCATGGGCAAACTCGCTCTCACTGCCAAGATTACCCATGTACCGTCCATGTACATGTCCGAACTGCCAGGCCCGCGCCAAGGCTTTCGCCAGGCGGCCATCGACGGGCATCACGAAATCAGCCGCCGTTGCCGTGAGCTGGGCGTGGACACCATCGTCGTGTTCGACACGCACTGGCTGGTCAACGCCAACTACCACGTGCTGTGCGGGCCGCATTTCGAGGGCGTGTACACCAGCAACGAACTGCCTCACTTCATCAGCAACATGCCCTACGCATTCCCCGGCAATCCCGAGCTGGGCAAGCTGCTGGCCGAGGAGTGCAACCGCTTCAACGTCGAAACCATGGCCCACCACGCCACCACCCTCGCCCCGGAATACGGCACCCTGGTGCCCATGCGCTACATGAACCAGGACCAGCACTTCAAAGTGGTCTCGGTCTCGGCCCTGTGCACCTCGCACTACCTGGCCGACAGTGCCCGCCTGGGCTGGGCCATGCGCAAGGCAGTAGAAGACCACTACGACGGCACCGTGGCGTTCCTGGCCAGCGGCTCGCTCTCGCACCGCTTCGCGCAGAACGGCCAGGCGCCGCACTTTGCCACCAAGGTGTGGAGCCCGTTCCTCGAAACCCTCGACCACCGTGTGGTGCAAATGTGGCAGGACGGCGAGTGGGAAGCGTTCTGCGGGATGCTGCCGGAGTACGCCGCCAAAGGCCACGGTGAAGGCTTCATGCACGACACGGCAATGCTGCTGGGTGCGCTGGGCTGGTCCGATTACGACGGCAAGGCCGAAGTGGTCACGCCCTACTTCGGCTCTTCCGGCACCGGCCAGATCAACGCGATCTTCCCGGTCACCCCGCAGGACGGTGGTGCCATCCCCGCTGCCCAGGCCGCCAACCCGGCCGCCGTGGTGCCCACCAGCCGCCTGTAACCCACCCGTTCGCGGCTGGTCGCCCTGGCGGGTGGCCAGCCGCCCCTCACCGAGGAGGCCCCCATGCCACACCTGGTTCTGCTCTATACCCCCGACCTGGAAACCGACGCCGACATCCCCGGCCTGTGCCGCGCCCTGGCCGACACCATGCTCGAACAGCGCGATGCCGAAGGCAAAGCCGTGTTCCCCACTGGCGGTACACGCGTGCTGGCCTACCCCGCCGCCCATTGCGCGGTGGCCGATGGTAAAGGCGAATACGGCTTCCTGTACGCCAACCTGCGCATGGCTACCGGCCGTAGCGCCGAGGTGCACAAAACAGTGGGCGACAGCTTGCTGGCAGTGTTGAAAGCGCGCCTGGACGCACTGCTGCAACAGCGCCCGATCGGCATCACCGTGCAGATCGACCACAGCACCGCCCAGGTCTACGACGCCAAGCACAGCACCTTGCACCCACTGTTCAACCGCTAGCGCGCCGGCTCAAAACCAAGCCCTCCCTGACTCATTACAGAACAAGTACAAAAACATGAGCACACTCGAACACGCCTCGCCGCGCGAGGCACACGTTGACCGGGCCGCCAGTACCCATCGGGCAGTCACCTGGCGGCTGATGCCGCTGCTGCTGGTGTGCTACCTGTTCGCCCACCTGGACCGCATCAACATTGGCTTCGCCAAGATGCAGATGAGCCAGGACCTGCACTTGTCCGACACAGTCTATGGCCTGGGCGCCGGGCTGTTCTTCATTGCCTATGCGCTGTTCGGCGTCCCCAGCAACCTGATGCTCGACCGCGTTGGCCCACGCCGCTGGATCGCCTGCCTGATGGTGGTGTGGGGGCTGTTGTCGACCAGCATGCTGCTGATCGAAAGCAGCAGCGCGTTCTACCTGTTGCGCTTTGCCCTGGGCGCGGCCGAGGCCGGGTTCTTCCCGGGCATTCTGGTCTACCTCAACCGCTGGTACCCGGCCGGGCGCCGCGCCCAGGTCACCGCGCTGTTCGCCATTGCCGTGCCGTTGGCCGGAGTGGTCGGCGGGCCAGTGTCCGGGGCCATCCTGGCCTTCATGCACGACACGGGCGGGCTGCGTGGCTGGCAGTGGATGTTCCTGCTCGAAGGGGCGCCGGTGGTGTTGCTGGGCCTGGTGGTACTGGCCGTTTTGCCGGAGCACTTCGAGCGGGTGAGCTGGCTGGATGAGCAGCAGAAAGCCACGCTGCGCGCGCAATTCGGTGAGGAAGAACAGCGCAAGCCCGTAACCTCGTTCGGAGCCATTTTCGCAAGCCGTGCGCTGTGGCTGTTGGTGGCCGTGTATTGCGCGGTGATGCTGGCGGTGAATACCCTTGCGTTCTGGATGCCCAGCCTGATTCACAGTGCCGGTGTGGCCAGCGACGCCAGTGTCGGCCTGCTCAGCGCTGTGCCGTACGTGGCCGGCTGCGTGTTCATGCTGGCGTGCGGCCGCTCCAGCGACCGCCAACGCGAACGCCGCTGGCACCTGTGCGTACCGCTGCTGATGGCTGCCATCGGCATCGCTATTGCGGCCATTGCCCCCGAGCAGGCGCTGCCGGTAATGGCCGGCCTGGTGCTGGCCGGCATGGGCGCCAGCGCTGCGCTGCCGATGTTCTGGCAACTGCCGCCGGCGTTCCTCAACGCCCGTACCCAGGCCGCCGGCATTGCCCTGATCAGCTCGCTGGGCAGCATCGCCTCGTTCTTCACGCCCTACTTCATCGGCTGGGTGCGCGACACCACCCACAGCGCCAGCCTTGCCCTGTACGTACTCGCCGTCTTCATCGCCCTGGGCGGCCTGCTGGTGCTGCGCACCCAGGCTGCCATCGTCAACCCTTGAATCAAGAGACCGCCCCCATGCTAGACAACGCTTTCATCCAGCACGCCGCCGACCGCCTCGACCAGGCCGAACGCTCCCGCGAGCAAGTGCGCCAGTTCTCGCTGGAGCAACCGGCAATCACCATCGAAGACGCCTACGCCATCCAGCGCGCCTGGGTGGCAAAAAAGATCGCCGCCGGGCGCAAGCTGGTGGGCCACAAGATCGGCCTGACCTCGCGCGCCATGCAGGTATCGTCGAACATCACCGAGCCCGACTACGGCGCCTTGCTCGACGACATGCTGTTCGACGAAGGCAGCGACATCCCCTTCGAGCGCTTCATCGTGCCGCGGGTTGAAGTGGAGTTGGCGTTCATCCTCGGCAAGCCGCTGAAGGGCCCGAACATCACCGTGTTTGATGTGCTGGACGCCACCGAGTGGGTGATCCCGGCGCTGGAAATCATTGACGCGCGCATCCAGCAGGTGGACCCGCAAACCCAGGCCACCCGCAAGGTGTTCGACACCATCTCCGACAACGCCGCCAATGCCGGCGTGGTGATGGGCGGGCGGGCCGTGCGCCCCACCGAAATCGACCTGCGCAAAGTGCCGGCGGTGCTCTACCGCAATGGCGTGATCGAGGAATCCGGGGTCAGCGCTGCCGTGCTCAACCACCCGGCCAAAGGCGTTGCCTGGCTGGCCAACAAACTGGCGCCGTACGACGTCACCTTGCAGCCCGGCCAGATCATCCTTGGGGGTTCGTTCACCCGCCCGGTCGCCGCTCGCCCAGCTGACACCTTCCACGTCGACTACGACATGCTCGGCTCCATCGCCTGCCGCTTCGTTTAAGGACCTGCTCATGGACATGCCCATCAACCACTTCAAGCGACGCCTGCACAGCGGTGAACCGCAAATCGGCCTGTGGCTCGGCCTGGCCGATGCCTACTGCGCCGAGCTGGCGGCCAATGCCGGTTTCGACTGGCTGCTGATCGACGGCGAACACGCGCCCAACGACCTGCGCGGCATGCTCGCCCAGTTGCAGGCGGTGGCACCCTACCCCAGCCAGGCAGTGATCCGCCCGGTGATCGGCGATACCGCGCTGATCAAGCAGGTGCTGGATATCGGCGCACAAACCTTGCTGGTGCCGATGGTGGAAACTGCCGAACAGGCGCGGCAACTGGTCAAGGCCATGCATTACCCGCCCAAGGGCATTCGCGGGGTGGGCAGCGCGCTGGCGCGGGCTTCGCGCTGGAACACCCTCCCCGGTTACCTGGACCACGCCGATGAGCAAATGTGCCTGCTGGTGCAGATCGAGAACAAGGAAGGCCTGGCCAACCTGGACGAGATCGTTGCAGTGGAAGGTGTGGATGGCGTGTTCATCGGGCCTGCAGACCTGAGTGCGGCCATGGGGCATCGCGGCAACCCCGGGCACCCGGAGGTGCAGGCGGCGATTGAAGACGCAATCGTGCGCATTGGCAAGGCGGGCAAAGCCGCCGGCATTCTCAGCGCGGACGAGAAACTGGCGCGACGCTACATCGAGCTGGGTGCGGCGTTTGTGGCGGTGGGTGTGGATACCACGGTGCTGATGCGCGGGCTGCGCGAGCTGGCGGGGAAGTTCAAGGATACAGTGGTAGTCCCCAGTGCCGGGGGTGGTGCCTACTGAGGCTTCTGGTTGGATGGCACCGGCTTTGCCGGTGTTCGCGGCTAAAGCCGCTCCCACAGGTACCGCGCCGAAGTTGCTACTGACGCTGGACCTGTGGGAGCGGGTTCATCCGCGAACACCGGCACAGCCGGTGCCATCCAAAGCGATGTTCAGATGTTGATAAGGGCCTTGAGCACGGTCTTGAAACTCTCCAGCTGCTGTTCACTGAACTGCCCGAACACCTTGTCCTGCTGTTGCCGGGCAATGGTCCACAACGCCTCGGTCTCGTCCACGCCCTTCACCGATAGCCGCACTCGCCCTTCGTCATCGGCAATCAGCCCTTTGCGCTTGAGGTTGGCAACCGCTTCCTCGATCTCCCGCGCCGGCATCGCCACTTCGCGTTGCAGGTCGTTCAGGCTCAGGCCCGCATCGTTCTCCAGCACCATCAGCATGCGTGCCTCGCTGGTGCGCAGGCCGGTGCACAGCTGGCGTGGCTGGTAGTCAGCCTGATAGGCACGCAACGCCTGGGTCATCAGGTAGTACAGGTTGTGCTGCAGGCGGCCCTGGAAGTGGCTGCTCGGTGCCTGCCCCTCTGCGCCTTGGGTCATGCGAGTATGCGGCAGCACCATTGAATAGGCGCCCTGGTGGTACAGCAGCGGCGAGCGGCCAAAGTCATCAAAGGCCACAACCTTGCCCACCAGGATCCAGTGATCGCCACCGTCCAGCTGCTGGTACTTTTCACACTCAAAGCGCGCCGCGCAATCGGAGAACAACGGCGCGCCGCCAGTGCCGGTCTCGTAGTCGATACCGGCAAAGCGATCTTCCTTCGGGCGGGCAAAGTTGTTGGACAGGTCGATCTGGTCCGCAGCCAGAATGTTCACGGCAAAGTGCGAGGCCTCTTCGAACACTTCATGGCTGGTGGAGCGCTTGTCGATGCTCCACAGGATCAGCGCCGGGTCCAGCGACACCGAGTTGAAGCTGTTGGCGGTAACGCCGACCTTGCGGCCACTGGGGCCGGCGGCAGTCACCACGGTCACGCCGGTGGCGAAGTTGCCCAGGGCGCGGCGGAAGGCACGTGAATCGAAGGTTTCTTTGGACATGCAAGACTCCCGGGCAGGCCTGGCAGCCTGCCCTGTTTGTTGTTGTGCTTGTAGGGGATGGGTGAAAACAGGTGGCGGTTCAGACCATCGCCGGGTCAGGCTCCAGGCCCATCAGCTCGCGGCCGAGGATTTGCGCACACACGTCGTAATCGGTGTAGGCATGGGCACCGGTCATGTGCGAATCGCGGAACAGCCGCTGCAGTTCGTTGCTCTCGAACCAGGCGCCACCACCGGCCGCTTCCATCAGGCGGTCGACGGCCTGGATGCACATCTTCACGGCGTAGCCCTGGTTGGTACGCCAGAACGCCAGCGTGCCACGCGACGGGTATTCGTGGCGGGCACTGTGCTCGGCAATCTCGTCCCAGCTCTTTTCCAGCAATGCCCGGGCAGCGGCCACCTGATGGGTCGACTCGGCCAGGCGCATCAGCGCCGGGGTGGCGGCGCCCACGGCAGCACCGGTGTAGGCACGCACGCGGTTGCGGGTTTTCTCGCGGAACACCTCCAGCATGCGCTCGGCAACGCCCAAGCTGACCGTGGAGAAGCCGCTGGCAAAATACGGGCGATACGGGGCGAAGAAAATCTTGCTGTCGGGGTACAAACCAAAGCCCGCCGACTTGCCCTCCATCATGTCCTTGGCCTTCTGGATGCGGTGCTCGGGCACGAAGGCATCACGCACGATCAGGGTCTTGCTGCCGCTGCCGCGCATGCCCACGGCATACCAGTCATCACGGATTTCATAGTCGCTGCGAGGCAGGATGGCGAAGCAGTAATCCTGAGCGCCTTCGGCATTCTTGCGGCGGAAACCGAGAATCGCCCATTCGGCGTGGTCGCAACCGGAACTCCAGCCCATTTCGCCGCTGAACGACACGCCACCCTCAACCTCTTCAGTGCGGCCGAACGGCGCGATACTGCTGCTGGCGGTAGCATCTGGGTCGCTACCCCACACCTCCTGTTGTAGCTTGGGCGAGAACATTGCCATCTGGTGGCTGTGGGTGCACAGCAGGCTCATGGCCCAGGCTGTGCTGGCGCAGGCCCCCGCCAGCAAGGCGATGCACTGGGCGAACTCCGGCAGGGTGATTTCCATGCCGCCGAAGTGTTTGGGCAAGAAAGCGCGGTGCATGCCGATGCTTTTCAGCAAGGCGATATTCTCTGCCGGCACACTGCGGTCCTGCTCTGCACGCATGGCATTGGCGGCAATGGTCGGCAGGACGGACTTCAGGTCTTCCAGCAGGGGGTTTGGCTTTTTCATGAGCGGTCTCTTTCTTATTGGATTCGAAGACGCGATCAGTATGTGAGCGGCGATTGGGTGGCGGAATGCACGTTACGAGGGGAACATTGCACTTTCCATGGCGCCCGGAAATTGCCTTGCGACAAGCATTGACCCGTGCATTTTCGATCACCACAATCCCACCCTCAAGACGCGCGCGGCCCGCCGCGCCCCTGACGGAGTGATGCTGTTGAAAGACCTTTCCCCTTCTGCGGTGCGTGTGTGCGATGCCGCCGTCGGCCACTTCGCCGAGTACGGTTATGACGCCTCTTCGCTGAACGAAATCGCCCAGTTGGCGGGCATGCGCAAGGCATCGCTGTATGCGCATTTCGCCAACAAGGACGCCTTGTTCGTGGAGGTGTTCCAGCGTGCGCTTGTGCAGGAAACGGCCTTTGTCGAGCACGGCTTTGCGCAGGAAGCCCGCGACGGCCTGGCGGCGGGGCACTGGCTGGCCCTGCACCTGGCCGAACGTTATCGCGACTCGGCCCAACTGCGCTTCGTGTTGCGCACGGCGTTCCTGCCCCCGGCGGGCATCAAGCCGATTGTCACTTCGGGCTTTGAACAGTACCTGGACGGCATACGCGAAGGGTTCAGCGTGGCCCTGCAAGCTCGCCACGGCTGGGCGCATGAGCAGCACAGCCGCCTGGCGCTGTATGCCGATGCCTACCTGGGCATCATCGACAGCCTGTATGTAGAGCTTATGTACGCAGGCCCCGACGCCTATGAGCGACGCGCGGCAGCACTGCTGAAAGTGCTGGAAGACTCGCTGTCACTCAACCGGTGACGCCTGGCGCGTCAGGGTTTGATCTTCTTCATTTCACCCAGCAGCTGCATCAGCTGCTGCAGCTTGTCCTCGCCAAACTGGGCGAGGATCTTGTCGTAGTTGCGCGTCATCTCCTCGCTCATCGCCAGAAACGCTTGCTGGCCGGCCTCGGTCAGGCTGATGAACACCCGGCGCTGGTCTTCCGGCGACTTGCGCCGCGCCACGATGCCGTCACGCTCCAGGCGCTTGAGCACCCCGCTCATGCTGGGCTTGAGGATACAGGCCAGCTCAGCCAACTGATGGCTTTCCAGCTCGCCTTGCTGGCGCAGGATACGGATTACCCGCCATTGCTGCTCGGTCAGGTCATGGGCATTCAGCGCCGGGCGGAAGAACGCCATGGTGGCTTCGCGCGCCTGCAGCAAGGTCAGGGTCAGGGAGGGTCTCGGTGTGGTCATGCGGGCTCAAGGAGGCTGGAAATAGCAAACCGGCGAGTATGCCAGTGCACAATCATTAATACATTAATAGAATGATTTCTACCCATTTCCAGTCAGCAGGCGGCGTCATGATCACCCTCGAGAGCCCCACCTACTACTCGGCGACCAAGAAGTACAACCTGAGCTTCCCAACCCTGGAACGCGACATCGAGGCCGATGTCGTGGTGATCGGTGGCGGTTTCTCCGGCATTAACACCGCCCTGGAGCTGGCGGAACAAGGCGTGACCAATATCGTCGTGCTCGAGGGCCGTTATCTGGGCTACGGCGGTAGCGGGCGCAACGGCGGGCAGATCATGGCGGGCATCGGCCACGACCTGGAGAAGATCCGCAGCAGCGTCGGTGATCAGGGCGTGAGGGATATTTTCGAAATCAGCGAACTGGGCGCCGGCATCATCAAGGACCGCATCGCCCGCTACGCCATCGACGCCGACTTCTGCCACGGCTATGGCTACATGGGCTTCAACCGCCGCCAGGAACAGACCTTGCGCAAATGGGAGACGGCCTTCAAGGCGATCAATACCCGCGACGAGATCCGTTTTCTCGGTGGCAGCGAAGTGCGCCAGATCATCGGCAGCAACGCCTACAGCAGCGCCCTGCTGCACATGGGCGGTGGCCATGTGCATTCCCTGAACCTGCTGCTGGGCGAAGCGCAGGCACTGGTGGGCCATGGTGCGCGCATCTTCGAACACAGCCCGGCCCTGGAAGTGACCTACGGCGAGCGCATCACGGTACGCACCGGCCGTGGCTCGGTACGCGCCAGCAAGCTGCTGTGGGCGTGCGACAGCTTCCTCAACAAGCTGGAGCCGCAGCTGCACGCACGCACTATAAATACCTATGCCTTCCAGATGATGACCGAGCCGTTGGCGGATGAGCTGATCGAGCGCATCAGCCCGATACGCGGGGCCTACAGCGACATCCGCCCGGTGATCGACTACTACCGGGTCACCCGCGAGAACCGCCTGCTGTTTGGCGCCGCCACGCCCTTCGTCGAGCACTTCCCGCTGGACCTGAAGGCGTGGAACCGCGCGCTGATGCTGAAGATTTTCCCCTACCTGAAAGACGTGCGCATCGACCTGGCCTGGGGCGGCCCGATGGCCACCAGTGCCAATCTGTTTCCGCAGATAGGCACCCTCGACAACCGCCCCAACGCTTTCTATGTGCAGGGCTACTCCGGCTTTGGCGTCACGCCCAGCCACATCATTTGCAAGATACTCGCCGAGGGTATGCAGGAGGGATCGAAGCGCTATGACCTGGTCAGCTCGGTCAAGCATGCGCGCATCCTCGGCAAGGACCATTTCCGCCCGCTGCTGCTCACTGCCGGCAAGACCGTGCACCAGCTGTCGGGCTACTTCAACGGCCGTCGCTGAACCGCCGCCAAGTGACTTGCCGGCGATGAGGCCCGCACAAGCAGCACCATCACACTCAAACCATCGCCTGCGCCCGGTAGTCCTTGGGCGAGCGTTCGAACTGTTTCTTGAACGAGCGGCTGAAATGCGCCGAGTCGGTAAACCCCCACTTGTAGGCAATCGAGGTAATCGACTCGCTCCTGAAGAACGGGTTGGCCAGGTCATCCGCACTGCGCTTCAGGCGCGCCCGCTGAATGTAGCGGCACACACTATCGCCCTCCTCCTCGAACAGCCGGTACAGGTGACGCACCGAGATGTTCAGGCGACCGGCCAGGTTGGACGGGGTCAGCCCGGGCTGTGACAGGGACTCGTCGATCACCTGCTGCACGTAGCCCCGCAGGTTGGCCCCGTTCAAGGCCCCAAGGTTGCCCAGCGCTTCGCCATGGCGCTCGAAGCCTGGCTCCAGCAGGGCAATGAAGGCGGTCTGCAGCGCGTCGCCCTGGGCCCCATCACCGCTTACATTGCCGTCCTTGCACAGTTGGTCCATCAGCACATGCAGCATGCGCCCGCAGGCGTTGCTCGAGGAGATCTTGCCAAACATCGGGCCGCTGCCTTGCACATACTTGCGTACCTGCTCACGCGACAGGGCCAGCGAGACATGTTCGATCAACCCACTGGGGGTGATTTCGCAGCGCCCGACCGAATCCATCAGCAGCAGCTCACCCGGCGCCAGGCTGACCTGCATGCCCCCCTGGGACACGGTGGAATGCCCCGCACGCTGGCTGACCAGGAAACAATGCTGGTCATCGTCAAGAGTCGGGTTTTCGCCCAGCCGGCGGATGTTGCCGGCATTGGTGCGCAGGTTGGCCAGCGGCAAGCCGGCACGGGAAAAGGTAGAAACCTCGCCGATGAACAGCGAGTGATTGGACGCAAGTTCCGTCTCGAAACGGCCACAGATCTGTTGCATGGCCGTGGTCCAGCGTTCCAGCCCCTGACGGTTGGATTGTTGAGTATGCATGGCTGCCCTCGACGCAGGATTTGTTGTTATGCGCACATTGTTAACATGTTATCTATGTGCGCACAACTGTCATCATTCGTCGCTAGATACAGCAAGGCGTATGCCAGTTTGCGTCAAAGGCTGGGCAGCAAAGTGTTGAACTGGGCCAGGCTGGCCATCAGGTGCGCACGCTGTTCCGGGCTGATGGGAATGTAGCGGCGAAACGCCGGCATGCGGTTGACCACTTCGCTACCGCCCATGTGCTCCAGCGTCAGCAGCCATTGGCCGTCGCGCCAGGCCAAGGTCAGGCGCTTGAAATCCAGCGGCATCAGCGCCGCCACCAGTGCGGCCTGCTGCAGCAACCGGTCGCGCAGTCGGGCGAAGCGCGCCCGGTCGCCCTTGCGGTACACACAGGCCAGGCCGGTACGGCGTAGTGCACCGGTATGGCGCAGCTCCAGGCTGACCTCGCCCCCTTGCGGAGCAGGCAACTGCAGCTGGAACTCACAGGTGACGATGTGCATCAGCAGGTGGGCCTCGACGCGTTCGTGCACCGTGGCCTGCCAACCCTGGGCCGGGTCGTGGATCACCCCGGCCGCCACCAGGTTCTGCTGCCCCAGGTTGCGCGCCAGGCATGCCAGCGTGGCGCCTGGGCGATAGCCTGAAGGCGCTCGGGGCGCCAGCAAGCGTTCACGCAAATTTCTGATCATGCAGCACGTGCTCCACGGCGTGGCCAGGCTCGGCAGCAAACTCTTTCTCGAGCACATCCTCGACCCGCGCCGGCTTGAACGGGTTGACCTTCTGCACGCACAGCGTCCAGAACAATGCATAGGCCGCAGTGGCGCCAAGCATGATGGCGAACGGCACGTAGACATCGGCAGGGTTCATGCCCGGCGGTGTGATGAACGCCATGCCGATGAGGATACCGCTACTGGAGAATATCTGCGGCAACGGGAACAGCGGCGAGCGGTAGGCACGCGGCAGGTCTGGGCGGCGGATGCGCAATATCACCACCGACAGGGTCACCAGCAGGTAGGCGGTGCTCCAGGCGCACACGGCGGCCAGCACCAGGTGCAGGATGTTGTCCGGGTTGCCGCCCAGGTACCAGGCATGCAGGCAAGGGATCAACGCCACCACCAGGATGCACAGCAGCGGTGTCTTGAAGCGCGGGTGCAGGTAGGTGAACACCTTGGGCAACGCGCCGTCCACCGCCATGCCGTAAAGAATACGTGGCACACCGGCCATCAGCGTGTTGATGGTGGCCGCGCCGGCGAACAGGAACCCGATACCCAGCCACACTGGGCCAATATCACCCATCACCTGCTCGGCGAACCGCGGGATGGCCATGGGCGTGTCCAGCAGGTGCACGCCACTGGCGGCATCCAGCACCACGTTTTCCACCTGGCGCTTCATCGCCGCTCCGTAGATGAACATGCAGCTGGCCACGCCAAACAGGCCCAGCGCCATGGCCCGCGGCAGCACCCAGGCCGAGCGACGCAGTTCGGGGGCAAGCGGCGTGACGAACTCGCAGCCAACGAACATGAACATGGCCATGCCGACCAGCGAGAGGATGGTCATCAGGTCGGTGCCCACCAGCGACACGCCGAACGGGCCGTCCAGCTCCACTGCGGGTGCGGCGATCAGGCCAAGCACGCCGAACACCATCAAGGTGGTCCACATGCCGAAGGTGAGGACCACTTCCGCGCGGCTGAAGGCGCTGACGCCAAAGGCATTGAGCACCGCAAACGCCACCACGAAGCACACCCCCAGCAGCCACGAACCGCCGGCGGATTCCGCCAGGGTATTGAGGTGCTCGAAGTTCACCAGCGCCATCACCCCCGACAGGATGGTTTCGGCGGTACCGGCGAACACATGCACGATCAGGTAGGCCGACAGCGTGCCGGTAATGGCGAAGAAACGGCCCATGCCACAGTTGATGTAGTCGTATACCGAGCCCGTGGTCGGCAGGATCGACGCAGCCTCGGCAAAGGTGGTGGACTGCGCCAGCATCATCAGTGCGGCGATGACCATGGCCACGGCGAAGGCGCTGCCGCCGATGCCAAAGCCCATGGTCGCGGTGAGGATCACCGGGCTGGCCATAATCAGCCCGACAGTGCTGGCCAGTGCGGTGGGGAAACCGACCGTGCCGCGGTTGAGGTGCTCGGTGAGCTTGTTATTGAGTGACATCGTATGCCCCGGCTTGTTTTTGTGGCGTTGAACGAGTGATTACTGTGCGCTGCCGGTGGCATGGCGTCTTGCCGATGGCTGCCGCCGGGCTTGTTGCTGCCTGCCAGCAATCAGCCCGGCCTACGCTCGCTTTTTTTGTGGGAGCGGCCTTGCGTCGCGATAGGGGCGCGAAGCGGCCCCAGCATTTTCAGCTTCGCCGCCAACATCGCCGGGGCCGCTCTGCGGCCCTATCGCGACACAAGGCCGCTCCCACAAGGCTTACCCAGTGCGGTTGGCAGCCACAGTCATGCACCTGTCACGCAGGCACAAGCACCGCACTGCCCCGCTTATTAAGCTGCAAACTTTGGCCACCTGCCCCGGAGTCTGCATGAGCGACATCACCCTCCTACCTGCCGTCACGGCCTTCCTGGCCCGCGAGCATGGCGTGTTCATCCACGGCCAGCACCTCGCCAGCCAGTCGTCGTCGAACATTGCCGTGGTCAACCCGGCCAACGGCCAGACCATCGCCCACATCGCCGACGCCAACCAGGCCGATGTCGACCATGCCGTCAGCTCCTCGCGCCAAGGCTTTACCGCCTGGTCGCACACCAGCCCCGCCGCCCGCGCCGCAGTGCTGTTCAAGCTGGCCGACCTGCTGGAAGCCAACCGCGAAGAACTGGCGCAGCTGGAAACCTTGCAATCCGGCAAGCTCATCGGCATTTCCCGTGCGTTCGAAGTACAGCAGGCCGCGCACTTCCTGCGCTACTACGCCGGCTGGGCGACCAAGATCACCGGCCAGACCATCACCCCGTCGCTGCCCTCGTTCGCCGGTGAGCGCTACAGCGCCTTCACCCTGCGCGAGCCGATTGGCGTGGTGGTGGGCATCGTGCCGTGGAACTTCGCCAGCATGATCGCCATCTGGAAGCTGGCCTCGGCCCTGACAACCGGCTGCAGCATTATCCTCAAGCCCAGCGAATTCACCCCGCTGACGCTGCTGCGCATTGCCGAACTGGCCACCGAAGCAGGCCTGCCGGCCGGTGCACTGAACGTGCTGACCGGTGGTGGCCTGGTGGGCAAGGCACTGATCGAGCACGCAGGTACCGACAAGGTCTCGTTCACCGGCTCCGTGCCCACTGGCATCGCCGTAGGCCAGGCTGCCATGGGCGCCAAGCTGACCCGTGCGACACTGGAACTGGGCGGCAAGAACGCGGTGGCCTTCCTGCCCGACGTGGCAACCGACAAGGCTGTGGACGGCATCATCGAGGCCGGCTTCCTGCACTCGGGGCAAATCTGCGCCGCGGGCGAGCGCTTCTATGTGCACCGCTCGCGCATCGACCCGCTGCTGGACGCCCTGTCCCAGCGCCTGGGCCAACTGAAAATCGGCTCGCCACTGGACGAGGCCACCCAGTTCGGCCCCGTGGCCAACAAGCCGCACCAGCAGAAGCTGGCCGAACTGTTCGCCATCGCCCGCGCCGAAGGCAGCCAGATCATTCACGGCGGCACCCTCGGCGACGGCCCCGGCTGTTTCGTCGAACCCACGGTAATCCTCGCTCGGTCGGCCAGCGACACGCTGCTCACCCAGGAAACCTTCGGCCCTGTGGCGACCTTCCTGCCTTATGACGACGAAGACGAACTGCTGCACCTGATGAACGCCTCGCCCTACGGCCTCAGCGCCAGCCTGTGGACCAACGACCTGGGCAAGGCCATGCGCATGATCCCGCAAATCCAGGCCGGTACCCTGTGGGTCAACATGCACACCCTGCTCGACCCGGCTGTACCGTTTGGGGGCATCAAAGCTTCCGGCATTGGCCGCGAGTTCGGCTCGGCCTTCATCGATGACTTCACCGAGCTCAAGTCGGTGATGATCCGCTACTGACCGCGCCTGTGGCCAAGGCGTGCAAGCGCCTTGGCAGCCACGAACAAGACCCCGCCCCACCGCACACGCCCTAATAGGCCATCGCCGCCAACCGCGATGGCCCCTCGCCAGAACCGAGGGTGCCCCCGAACAACAAAGGCCCCTGTGAAGGTGGCCGAGAACAAACGAGGGATGTGCAAATGGTCAAACCACAGACGCTGTCCAGCCTGGCCCTGGCAACCTTGCTGGCCAGCCAGGCCGCGCCGGCCGTTGAGCTGTACGCCGACGATGACAGCCACCTGAACGCCGACATGCTGGCGGTATGGGGCATGTTCAACAGCCGCAAGAACTACGACGGCACCACAGGGGGCTCGACCTGGCGTGAAGGCTTTATCAAGTATGGCCTCAGCGGTGACCAGGGCCTGGCCGGCAACGGCACGCTGTACGGCAGCCTGAACTGGGTGAGCTCGGCCACCTGGGGCGATGGCGATGCAGCCGGCAACACCGATGGCTCCGAACGCACCACCAAGATCGAAGACGCCTTCCTCGGCTGGCGCTCGGCCGACCTGTTCCCGGTGCTGGGCAAGGATGGAGTGGACGTTTCCGCCGGCCGCCAGACCATTCGCCTGGGCAGTGGTTTTTTGATCAACGACGACGGCCCGAACCTGGGCAACGGCGTCGCCGACGGTGCGCTGGACCGCGGCGGGGCCTACTACCTGGCCGCCCGCCACGCCTTCGACCGCACCGCAATGCTGCGCCTGGGGGGCAGCGATGGCCTGCATGGCAGCCTGCTGTGGCTGAAATCCGACAACCGCGCCCAGGCCGAAACCGAACTGGCCGCCGGCACGCTGGACTACACCCAAGCCTTGGGCACCCTCGGGCTGACCTGGATTCACGGCATCGACGTCACCGACCAATGGGCCAGCGACTTTCAGAAAGCCCGCGAAGGCATGGACGTGTATAGCGTGCGCGGCGAAGGCAACGCTGGCATCGACAATGCCAGTTTCGCCTTCGAATACGCCTGGCAGGACAAGACCGACGGCCCCGAGCAAGCCTGGTACCTGCAGGCCGGCTACACCTTCGCCGACCTGCCGTGGGCACCGCAGGTTACCTACCGCTACACACGCTACTCGGCAGGCTGGGACGCGCTGTTCAGCGGCCTGTCCAGCGGTTACGGCACCTGGTTCCAGGGTGAAGTCGCTGCCAACTACGCCGGCCCCTTCAACAGCAACACGGGCATCCACCATGTGGGCGTGAAGGCGACACCGCTGGATAACCTCACAGTCGGGGCGCTGTACTTCGACTTCGACACCGTACGCACCCGCGAAAGCCTCAACCTCGATGCGCGGGAGCTGGACCTGTATGTGGAATGGGCAGTCAACGAGCACCTGATAATCAGCCCGCTGGTGGGCCTTTACCAGCCGCGCAAGGACGAGAGCAACGGCGGCAACCAGGTGGGCGGGAATGGTACCAATGTGTATAGCCAGCTGACCGTGGCTGTGCCGTTCTGACGCAACCACGGTAACCAACCTCTGCGGTCAATGTGGGAGCGGCCATGCCCGCGAAGAAGGCGACTCGGTGGCACCGGCTTTGCCGGTGTTCGCGGGCATGCCCGCTCCCACAGGAATCAGTGGCCTTGCGGAAGGGTTTGACCTTGGCCGACTCGGCGAATAATATTCGCAAACCTACCGGTCGGTAGGCGAAAAATCAGCCAGAGAAAACCATGCAAGCCAATCCCTCCCCTCCCATACCCTTCAGCTTCGCCCTGGGCCTAGGCCTGATCGGCGCCCTCGGCCCTTCCGCCGTCGACATGTACCTGTCGAGCCTGCCGGAAATCGCCAGCCACTATCAGGCTAGCTTCACCCGCGTACAGCTGACACTGACCTTCTTCCTACTGGCCATGGGCGCCGGCCAGCTGATCTTCGGCCCCATCGTCGACGCTTATGGCCGGCGCAAGCCGCTGCTGGCCGGCCTGCTGCTGTTCATCCTGTGCTCGCTGGGCGCAGCCGCAGCCCCCAGCCTCGACACCCTGATCATGCTGCGCTTTTTCCAGGGCCTGGGCAGTGCGCTGACCCTGGTGGTGATCATGAGCATGGTGCGTGATGTGAGCCAGGGCGTGGCCGCGACCAAACTGTTCGCCCTGCTGATGACCATCGAAGGCGTCGCACCGATCCTGGCACCTGCCCTGGGCGGCGTGATCGACGCACATTTCGGCTGGCGTGCAGTAATGCTGGTACTCGCCGGCAAGGGCGTGACGGTGCTGGTCAACAGCCTGCTGAACCTGCCGGAAACCCTGCCGCCCAGCAAACGCGAACCCCTGCGCCTGGGCCACGCCTGCAGCACCTACCTGGCCATCCTCGCCGACCGCCGCTTCCTGCGCCCGACCCTGGCGGTTGCTGCGGTATTCTTCTTCCTGTTCGCCTACATCGGCGGTGCCACCCTGGTGTACCAGGCCCACTACGGCCTGAGCGCCCAGGCCTTCGGCCTGCTGTTTGGCGCCACCGGGGTGTCGATCCTGCTCGGCGCCATGACGGCCAGCCACCTGATCAGCCGGCTGGGCCTCAATACCTTGACTCGGGTGGGCGTGCTGTGCATGGCCGGCGGTGCCTGCATCAGCCTGCTCGGTGCACTGACCGGCCTGGGGCTGCCAGGTGTGGCCGGCGGCATGGTGATAGCCCTGTTCGGCCTGGGGATAGCCGAGTCGACGCTGATGTCGCTGGTGATGGCCTCGCAAGAAAAGGCACTGGGTTCCACCGCAGCGCTGCTGGGCGCCATCCAGCTGTCGGCGTCTGCCGGCGCCGCCCCGCTGGCCGCAGTGGTACTCAACCACGGCCCGACCGCATGGGCCGCGCTGCTGGCCCTGTGCACCCTGGTGGTGTGCCTGCTGACCGCCCTCAGCCTGCGCCACACCCCGGCCAGCTTCTCGCTCGCGGGCCATTGAAGCCCTGGCACTGACGGTCAACTCGGCTGGCAGGCAGACACAAGACGACCTACCAGTCGTTAGCGAAACTGGTTGCCTCGAAACCAACAACAAATCCGACGGCAGCCAGCCCTGCGAGACCCGCCATGACCCTCGATACCAGAATTGACTTCATCTACCTGTCCGAGCAGGACATGATCCGTGCCGGCGTCACCGACATGCCGGCCTGTGTCGACACCATGGAAGAAATGTTCGGCCTGCTGTACCAGGGTGACTACCGCATGGCCGGCCCGAACAGCGACTCGCACGGCGCGATGATTACCTTCCCCGAGCACTCGCCATTCCCCAACATGCCCAAGCCCACCGCCGACCGGCGCATGATGGCGATGCCGGCGTACCTCGGCGGCAACTTCCAGACCGCAGGCGCCAAGTGGTACGGCTCGAACATCGCCAACCGTGAGAAAGGCCTGCCCCGCTCGATCCTGATGTTCACCCTCAACGATGCCGACACCGGCGCGCCACTGGCACACATGTCGGCCAACCTGCTGTCGGCCTACCGCACCGGCGCCATCCCGGGCGTCGGCGCCCGCCACCTGGCGCGCAAGGACGCCAAGGTGATCGGCCTGGCCGGCCCGGGGGTGATGGGCAAGACCACGGTCGCTGCGTTCATGGCCGTCTGCCCGCTGATCGACACCCTCAAGGTCAAGGGCCGTGGCCAGAAGAACCTGGATGCCTTCGTCGCCTGGGTGAAAACCAGCTTCCCGCAAATCACTCATGTCCAGGTGGTGGAAACCCTGGAAGAAGTGGTACGCGGTTCCGACCTGGTCAGCTACTGCAGCTCGGGCGAAGTCGGCGACCCCAGCCAGTACCCGCTGGTGCGCCGCGAGTGGGTCAAGCCTGGCGCGTTCCTGGCCATGCCAGCCCCGTGCAGTATCGACGCCGGCATGGAGCAGGACGACGTGCGCAAGGTGGTGGACAACACCGGCCTCTACGAGGCCTGGTTCGAAGAGCTGCCCAAGCCTGCGCACAACCACGTACCGCTGGTAGGTGTGCGCTTCATGGACATGATTGCCGAAGGCACGCTGGCCGCCGAGCAGGTGGAAGACATCGGCAAGATCATCAGCGGCGACGCACCGGGCCGCCTGCATGACGACGAAATCATCCTGATGTCGGTGGGCGGCATGCCCGTCGAAGAAGTGGCCTGGGGCACCGTGGTGTACCGCAAGGCGCTCGAGCAAGGCATCGGCGTAAAGCTCAACCTCTGGGAAACCCCCGTTCTCAGCTGATCCCCGCAACCGGATAACAAGGCAAAGCCCATGACACAGATCATCAAACTGAAAACCGGCTCCAAGTTCGAAGCCATGGCCAGCTACTCCCGCCTGGTGGCGGTGGACAACTGGATTCACGTCTCCAACACCGCCGGACGCAACCCGCAGACCCAGGTCATTCCAGAGGACGTCATCGAACAGACCCACCAGGTGTTCGCCAACATCGAAACCGCGCTGGCCGCAGTCGATGCCAGCCTGGCCGATGTCATCAACTCGCGCGTGTTCATCCAGGACCCTGCCGATGTACCACGGGTCATGGACGTGATCGGCGAGAAGTTCCGCGGCATCGACCCGGCCACCACGGTCACCTGCCCGCCGCTGGGCTCCACCGTTTACAAGGTCGAGCTGGAGGTCACCGCCTACCGCGGTGCGGGGCAAGCGCAAGTGACCCTGATCCGCCTTGGCCAGTGAGGCTGCTGGCTGGCGCTGAACACTCCCCCTGCACGCACAACAAAGAGTAAAGCCATGTCTCCCACGATCGCCCCTGTGCAAACCAGCACCCGCCACCCCGACGCCACTACCGTGGTGATCATCGGTGGCGGCATTATCGGCCTCACCGCCGCACTGAGCCTCGCCGAACGCAACATACCGGTGGTGGTGCTGGAAAAGGGGCGCATCGCTGGCGAGCAGTCGTCGCGCAACCTGGGCTGGGTGCGCAAGACCAACCGCCACGCCCATGACATTCCCCTGGCACTGGCGGCTGATCGGCTGTGGGCCGAGATGCCCGCACGGGTTGGCAGCGACGTTGGCTATCGCCAAGCCGGCATCATGTTCATCGGCCGTAACGACACGCAGATGGGCATGCATGAAGGCTGGCTGAAAAGCGTCGAGGCGCTGGGCCTGGATTCGCGCCTGCTGAGCACGCGGGAAATCACCCGGATGGTGCCGGGTGGTCGGGCGGATTGGGCAGGTGGCATCTTCACCCCCTCCGACGCCCGCGCCGAACCGACTCTGGCCGCCAGCGCCATCGCCCGGGCGGCGATCGCCAAAGGTGCAGTGGTAGTGGAGAACTGCGCGGTGCGCACGCTGGTCACCGCAGCCGGCCGTGTCAGCGGGGTGGTCACCGAGCAAGGTGAAATCCGCTGCGACCAGGTGTTGCTGGCCGGTGGCCTGTGGTCGCGCAAGTTCCTCGGCAACCTGGGCATCAACCTGCCGACCTTGCCGCTGACCTGTTCCGTGCTGCGCACAGAGCCCATGGACGGGCCAACCGACATCGCCGTGGGCGCACCAGATTTTTCCTTCCGCAAGCACAAGGACGGCGGCTACATCATCACCCAGCGCGGCGCGCTGGACGCCTTCCTCACCCTCGATCACCTGCTGCTGGGCAAGCGTTACCTGCCCCAGCTGCGTGCCCAGCGGGACTTTTTGCGCATCAGCTTTGGCAAGTACTTCTTCAAGGACCTGGCCCTGGCCCGGCGCTGGAAGGCAACGGATGTAACCCCCTTCGAGCGTGTACGGGTACAAGACCCGCACGCCAACCCGGCCCTCAACGACGAGGCCATGCGCAACCTGAAAGCGGCCTGGCCGGTGTTCGAACAGGCCCGTATCGCCAGCGCCTGGGCCGGCACGATTGACGTCACCCCCGACTCCAACCCGGTCATCGGCCCGGTGGCCAGTATTCCGGGCCTGACCCTGGCCACCGGCTTTTCCGGGCATGGCTTCGGCACCTCGCCTGCTGCTGGCCAGCTGGCGGCAGACCTGGTGGCCCAGGCCACCCCGCTGATCGACCCGTCACCGTACCGCTTCGAGCGTTTCGCCTGACACAAATGGGAGTGGGCAAGCCCGGCTACCTGAACTGGTACTCCAACCCCGCCCCCGCATACCACGACCGCCCAGGCGCTGCCTCGTAATAACGCCCGTTGCCGTCACCGACAATCACCGACCCCACATACTGCCGGTCAAACAGGTTGTCCAGCCGCAGCAGCTGGTGGAACGTCCAGGGCCCCACATGTTGCTCGAACCGGGTCCGCCAGTTGAATACCGCATACGCAGGTGCGGCCTTGGCGGTGTTGCTGTCGTCCACATACACCTTGCTGCGGTACTGCCCTTCAACCCCCATGCTGATGGACGACACCGGCTTCCAGACCAGCTCGCCAAACAGGTTGTTCAGCGGCACACCGGGCAGGCGGTTGCCACTTTCGATGGTCTGGCTGATGTCATCGGCATAGCGGGCATCGGTGCGGGTATACACCAGGGTGGTCTGCCACTGCTCGCTCAAGTCACTTTGCAGGCTCGCCTCAAAGCCGCGTCGTACAGTACGCCCTGCATTGCGATAGCTGGTTCGACCGTCCGTAGCGCTGGCAACGACGATTTCGTCATCGGTATGAATCTCATACACCGCCGCATTCAGGCGCGTGCGCTCGCCAAGCCGGTACTTCACACCCATTTCGTACTGCATGCTGGTGGCAGGTTTGAGGCCGAAGTTGAAGCTTTCGGCCAAGCCCGGCGCATAGGCCATCTCGGCCTGGGTGGGGGTTTCGAAACCTTTGCCGACGCTCACATAACCGCGCAGGTCCGGCGTGAACGCGTACATCACCGACAGTGACGGCGTGGCCTGCTGGTACTTCTTCGAGCCGCTGGAGTCACCGTTGGCCAGGTAATGGTCGTCGACACGCATTTCCATGGTGCTGTAGCGCAGCCCCAGCTCGCTGGTCCAGTTGCCGATTTCCCAATGGGCCTGGAGGTACGGGTCCAGGCTGGTAGCGGTGTCTTTCTCGTCACGGCGCAACTCACCTTTCACGCCCAACTGGTCACCGCTGAAATTCCGGTAGCCGCGGCGGTCGTCCTTGCTCTGGTCGTAATCAGCGCCGATGGTGAAGGTGAGATTGCCGGGCACATCCGCGACCGGCTGTATCCAGCGCAGGGTGCCGCCGTGGAATTCACGATCAAAGTCCACAACCCCGCCGCCACGCTGGCTGTTAGAGGCCACCGTTCTGGGGATGGACAAATACTGCACCACGCTGCGCCGCCCTGCATACAGGTTGAACTGCAGCGTGGCATCGCCAAAGTAGCGCTCGTAGTTCATGCCTAGCTGCTGGTGGTCGATGCTCTTGCGGGTGTTGTAGGTTTCGGCCACTGCCGCTGTGGAGCGTGGATCATGCTTGTAGGCATCCCAGGTCTGCCCCAGCGGGTCCTGCGTGTTGTTCTGCTCCAGGCTGCTGTAGATCAGCGCCATGCGCGAGTCTTCATCGGGCTTGAAATTGACCTTGGCGAAGGTCTGGTCACGGCGCGCGGCACTGTGGTCGCGATAGCCATCGGTATCCAGGCGCGAGGCATCCAGCACGAAACCTGCGGTGTCGTTGCCGCCCTCTGCCGACAGGTGGTTCTTGTTGAAGCCGTCGCTGCCGAACGTCGTTTCGGCACCCACACGTGCGGGCCCCTGCCCGTCGCGGGTAAACATCTGGATCACGCCACCGGCGTTGCTGCCGTACAGCGTCGCTGCCGGGCCGCGCAGCACCTCGATACGGTCGGCCACGTCCAGGTTCAGCGTGGCAGCCTGGCCTTGCCCGTCTGGCGTACTGGCCGGTATGCCGTCACTCAGCAGCTTTATGCCGCGCACGCCAAAGGCCGAGCGAGCACCGTAACCCCGTGAAGAAATCTGCAGGTCTTGCGCGTAGTTCTGCCGGTTCTGCACCACCAGCCCAGGTACTTTGCTGAGCACTTCCGACAGGTTGACGCCAAGCTGGCCATCCGTGCCGTGGGACAGGTCAACGGTATCCACCGAAAACGGCAGGTCGAATGTGCTGGTGGGCGCATAGACGCCGGTCACCACCAGCGGGTCCATGATGACTATATCGGGTGAATTGGCCTTAGCACCGCCATTGGCGCTCATGCCACCTGCAAACAGCAGGACCAGGCTTGGAGATGAAGGAAAACGAGAAAGAAATCGATACATGCGCAGCTTCCAGAAATTGCCGGTATTACACCAGACCAGCAGCGGCAGCGCGAACGCAGGATTTTTCCTGGCAAGCAGTTGCGAATTTACTTACGCTGAAATACTGTATACGCATACAGCAAAACAAGGAATTTCCTGTGTCCAGCACCGCCTCCGCTACCCCGAGCAGCTATGAACAGTTGGGTGTACGCATCCAGAAGATCATCAACAGCCCCACCGCCCAGCGCAGCCGTGCGGCGCTGATCTTTCGCCTGGAACAGGAAAGCCCGGATGACTGGGAAACCTTGCTCGAGGAAATCGCCGAGAACGACAACGTCACCCTCGCCCACCGTGACGACGGCGGCGTGCAGGTTTTCTGGACCGTACCGAAGGAAGACTGACCGCGCATGAGAGTTTCGCTTTTCGCGGCAGCCTGCCTGTTACTGACCACTCCACTTGTACAAGCCGACGCCCCGCGCACCTTCCAGGAGGCCAAGAAGGTCGCCTGGAAGCTCTATGCGCCGCAATCGACCGAATTCTATTGCGGCTGCAAATACAAGGGCAACAAGGTCGACCTGGCGTCCTGCGGCTATGCCCCGCGCAAGAATGCCCAGCGCGCATCGCGCATCGAGTGGGAACACATCGTACCGGCCTGGCAGATCGGCCATCAGCGCCAATGTTGGCAAAGCGGCGGGCGCAAGCAGTGCTCGCAGCATGACGAGGTGTACAAACGCGCCGAAGCCGACCTGCACAACCTGGTGCCGAGCATCGGCGAGGTCAACGGCGACCGTAGCAACTTCAGTTTCGGCTGGCTGCCTGAACAGCGCGGCCAGTATGGCAGCTGCCTGACCCAGGTCGACTTCAAGGCCAAGAAGGTGATGCCACGCCCGTCGATCCGCGGCATGATCGCCCGCACCTACTTTTATATGAGCAAGCAGTACAACCTGCGCCTGTCCAGGCAGGACCGCCAGTTGTACGAGGCCTGGAACAAGACCTACCCGCCGCAGGCATGGGAGCGGCAACGCAACCAGCAGGTAGCCTGTGTGATGGGACGAGGTAACGAGTTTGTGGGCCCGGTCAACCTCAAGGCGTGCGGTTGAGCATTAGGCCAGTGCTTGCAAATAGGCGCTGGCTTCCCGGTAACGGGCCAGCCGCGCCAGGTCCGCGGGGCCAGGGCAGGGAATACGGGAAAGGTCACTGTTGTCGGCCAGGTCGGCCAGCTTGACGGTGCGCGCCAGCGGATCATCGCCCAGGCGTGCCACGAAGTCCTGGTAGGGCTCGCCCTCACGGCGGCTGAGCGCCAGCAAGGCAGCAAGGATTTTCAGCGCAAACCCCTCGCGCGCCAGGTCGGACAACGTCAGCGGGGTGTCCTCGATCACATCGTGAAGCACTGCGACAATCCGTTGCTCGGGCGTGGACACCCGCATCATCACGCGTAGCGGGTGGAGAATGTACGCCACCCCACCCTTGTCGTATTGCCCTTCATGCGCTCTGGCGGCGACGGCAATGGCCCGCTCCAGTGTAGACATTAGGCCCCTCCCCGTTCGGCATCTTCCACCCAAGCATAGCCAAACTTGTGTGAACAATGTCTAACACACGCCTGACAAAGCTTGCGCCATCCCTGCAGGAGCGGCCTTGTGTCGCGATGGGCTGCAAAGCAGCGCCATGATATTGGGGTCACGGCTAATCTTGCCGGGGCTGCTTCGCTACCCATCGCGACGCAAGGCCGCTCCCACAAGTACAGCGTGCACCCGAACATGCGGCGCACTTGTATTTACTTAGCGGGCTGCGCCGTGCTGGATCACCACCGAATCGGTGCCGAGCTTGGCCATCACTTCGTCCTTGCGCGCTTGCGCTTCTTCACGGGTAGGGAACGGCCCCAGCAGCACCACCGGCTTGCCGTTGCGGTATTCCACCGAAGACGGGATGCCCTTTTCGATCAGCCGCGCGGTCATGTCGCTCAGCGCGCCCATGTTGGCGCCCTGGATCACTTCAACATCCCAGCCTTCTGGTGCCGGCTGCCCAGCCAGTGCATCGGCACGGCGCTGCAGGTCGGCACCACCGCACACTTCGCGGATGCGCAGGTTGTTGCCGTTGTCGTCGACGATGATGTCGTACTGGCCGTCGCGCTTGATGGCCACGTAGCTGCGGTAGGCTTCGTACTGCCCGGCATCGTCCTTGCCGCGGACCTGGCCGCAGATGGTGCCCTGGGTGTCGATCCGCACGTTGCCGAACTTGGCGGTCTTGGGGTTGTGCAGGTGTTCGGCCACCTGCTTGTGCACGCCTTCGACCTCGTTCTCACAGCCCGCCAGGGCGAGCACTGCCATTACCACAGCCAGTTTGCGCACGCGTGTACCTCCAGTTTCGAAGGCGCGGATTCTAGCACGCCGGGGTATGCCCCGAACCGCGACCAAACGTTACACGCTAATTCACGCGCACATGAAAAAAGGGCGATCATTTCTGATCGCCCTTTCTCGATTTGGTAGGCACAATTGGACTCGAACCAACGACCCCCACCATGTCAAGGTGGTGCTCTAACCAACTGAGCTATGTGCCTGTCGTGTGGTGCGCATATTAGTGATGCAATGCGTACCTGTAAAGCTTTTTTTTGAGAAAAATCAAAAACTTTCGACTATGAGCGCTGCCTGCCCATGCCGCGGTTTCGACGCCCGCGAAATGGACAATGAAAAAAGGGATGACCCTTTCGGATCACCCCTTCTTCGATTTGGTAGGCACAATTGGACTCGAACCAACGACCCCCACCATGTCAAGGTGGTGCTCTAACCAACTGAGCTATGTGCCTGTCGTGTGGTGCGCATTCTACGCATTAGAAAAACCATGTCAACACTTTTTTTCGAGCTAACCTACTGAATCTTAAACTCTTTATATAGAGAGGCGCCGGCAGGTCCGCCGTAAAGGATTTTCACCAGACGACTAGCGGGTGTTTATTATTATTGATAGCATCGGTACATTCGTTAAAAATATAAAACACGAGGTTCCTGCAGCATGGCTAACACCCCCTACCCCCAGTCCTACTACGCCGCCTCGGCCAACCCGGTGCCGCCACGTCCGGCGCTGCAGGGTGAGGTGGAAACCGATGTGTGCATCATCGGCGCCGGCTACACCGGCCTTTCCAGCGCCCTGTTCCTGCTGGAGAACGGCTTCAAGGTGAGCATCGTCGAAGCGGCCAAGGTCGGCTTCGGCGCATCGGGCCGCAACGGCGGCCAGATCGTCAACAGCTACAGCCGCGACATCGACGTCATCGAACGCACCGTCGGCCCCAAGGAAGCGCAACTGCTGGGCCACATGGCCTTCGAAGGCGGGCGCATCATTCGTGAGCGCGTGGCCAAGTACAACATCCAGTGCGACCTGAAAGACGGTGGCGTGTTCGCCGCCCTCACCAGCAAGCAGATGGGTCACTTGGAGTCGCAAAAGCGCCTGTGGGAACGCTTTGGGCACAACCAGCTCGAGCTGATGGACCAGAAGCGCATCCGTGAAGTGGTCGCGTGCGACAGCTATATCGGCGGCATGCTGGACATGAGCGGCGGCCACATCCACCCACTGAACCTGGCCCTGGGTGAAGCTGCTGCGGTCGAGTCGCTGGGCGGCATCATCTATGAACAAACCCCGGCAATCCGCATCGAGCGCGGTGCCAACCCGGTCGTGCACACCCCACAAGGCAAGGTGCGCGCCAAGTTCATCATCGTCGCCGGCAACGCCTACCTGGGCAACCTGGTGCCGGAACTGGCCGCCAAGTCCATGCCATGCGGCACCCAGGTGATCACCACCGAACCGCTGGGCGAAGAGCTGGCGCGCACCCTGCTGCCGCAGGACTACTGCGTCGAGGACTGCAACTACCTGCTCGACTACTACCGCCTGACCAGCGACAAGCGCCTGATCTTCGGCGGTGGCGTGGTGTACGGCGCGCGTGACCCGGCCAACATCGAGGCGATCATTCGTCCGAAGATGATCAAGGCCTTCCCGCAGCTGAAGAACGTGAAGATCGACTACGCCTGGACCGGCAACTTCCTGCTGACCCTGTCGCGCCTGCCACAGGTTGGCCGTATCGGCGACAACATCTACTACTCGCAGGGATGCTCGGGCCACGGCGTGACCTACACCCACCTGGCGGGCAAAGTGCTGGCCGAGGCCCTGCGCGGCCAGGCTGAGCGTTTCGACGCCTTCGCCGGCCTGCCGCACTACCCGTTCCCGGGTGGCCAGATGCTGCGTGTGCCGTTCAGCGCCATTGGCGCCTGGTACTACAGCCTGCGCGATCGCCTGGGCTTCTGATGTAAGCAGGCCTGGCGCTATCGCCGGCCAGCCAGCTCCCACAGATACCGCACAGGCGTCGAACCCAGTGCGCTACCTGTGGGAGCTGGCACCGCTATTTGTTCAGGCTGCTGATAGCCTGCTTCGCCGCAATTTCCTGCCCCGCTCGCGCCAGATCATCCGCAGCCTGTAACCAGCGCTGGCGGTCCACCTGCGCCGGCAACTGCTGCGGTGGCTGCACCAGCACCGCCCAACTCCCCTGCTTAGCCCACGCCGATGCAAAGTCATCGAACACCATCACCTGCCGCCGGTGCATGCCCGAGCGCAGCAGTACACGCTGCTTGTAGCGGTCATAGCCGATCAGCACCGCATAACGTGGCTCACCCCACCAGGCCGAGCCCTCCTCGTAACGCAGCAACACCGGGTTGCCCGCCGCCACCTGGGCCAGCAGTGCGTCCAGTTGTTTGTCCAACGGGTACACGACCATGCCATAGTCCCGCGCCACGCGAGGGATGCCAGTGTCCAGCGCTTCGGCGCCTTGTGGCAGGTTCAACGGTTTGTCCAGCAAGCCCGGGGTGATGGGTGCGCCCTGTTGCGACAGCACCGCTGCCAGCGCCATGGCACCGCTGTGGTTGGCGTTGCCACGGTAGAACGGCACGCTGCTGATCTCGACCCGCTGCGGCAGGCCTTTGAGGTTGGCAGGCGGTGCGCTGGCACAGCCGGCCAAGGTGGCCGCCATCAGACAGGCGACCAAAAGCCGCCGGGGGGCAGCTTTGATGGAATGTTGCTGCATGGACACTCGCTTGTTCCAACGCCAGGCAGGCAGCGCCCGGCTCTGGCCACCGATCATAGGTCCGACAGCGGCGCGGGTATAGTCCGACAGCGGCTTGGAGCGAATCGGACTCAGAGATAGACCTTTGTTCGATGGAACGTCACAGGCGAAGGGCTAGACTAAAGCAGTGTCTGGAAGGCAGCGCTGGCCAATCGAGCGCTTGCCGTAGAGATGGAGGCACAGATGAGCCTGACCATGGCAATTTTCATGCTGGTAGGCATGTGGCTAAGCGTTGCAGCCGCCATGCTGTGGGGCGTACTGCGCATCGTGCGGCGCCATTCCCACCACCACCTGCCACCGCAGGCCCCTGCCAAGCCGCAACCTGTGCGCCGGGCACGGCGGCCAGCCGGGGTGCATTAAAACTTCATAAAACGCGAACGGGGCGCAATGCGCCCCGCCTTTTGCATCAACCTTATTTACATCAACCTTCAGCCGCCTCACGCTTCAATCGCGCCCGGCGAGCAAAAATGTTGAGCATCTCAATCACGGTCGAGAACGCCATGGCCGCATACACATACCCCTTCGGTACATGAGCACCAAAACCTTCGGCGATCAGCGTCATGCCGATCATGATCAGGAAGCCCAAGGCCAGCATGACCACCGTCGGGTTGTCATTGATGAAGTTGGCCAGCGGGTCGGCGGCCACCATCATGACGATGACTGCCGTGATCACGGCAATGATCATGATCGGCAAGTGCTCGGTCATGCCCACAGCGGTGATGATGCTGTCGACCGAGAAGACGATGTCCAGCAGCAGGATCTGGAAGATTGCCGCAGCGAAGCCCAGGGTAATGGTCGAACCGACTTTGGCTTCTTCCTTCGCACCGTGCGGGTCAACGCTTTCGTGGATTTCCTTGGTCGCCTTCCACAGAAGGAACAGGCCACCGGCGATCAGGATCACATCCTTCCAGGAGAAGGCGTTACCGAACACTTCGAACACCGGGTCGGTCAGCTGTACGATCCAGGCCACCGTGCTGAGCAAGGCCAGGCGCATGACCAACGCCATGCTGATACCGATACGTCGTGCCTTGGAACGGTACTCCACGGGCAGTTTGTTGGTCAGGATGGAGATGAAGATCAGGTTGTCGATGCCCAGTACAACTTCCATGGCGACCAGCGTAGCCAGGGCAACCCAGGCGGTGGGGCTAGCGGCGAGTTCCAGCAAGTATTCCATTGTTCAAATCCTGCAGCGGCGGTTTAGGGTCAGATTTCCTGGGTGTCTTTTTTCTTGTCGGCATCTTCAGGCTTTTGCCCTTCGCCGCCGATGGCCTCGTTCAACGCCTGCTGAGCGGCCTTGTTGGTGTCGTCAATCGCCTGCTTGGCCGACTGTGCGGCCTGGTCGAGCATCTGCTGGGCGGATTTCTCAGCCTGGTCGCAGCCTGCCAGGGTGAACAGGGCCAACGCCAGCACCAATGGGGTACCGATGGATTTGAGTTGCAGCATGGTGTCCTCGCTTGAAATGTCCCGTCGGCGCATGGCGCCTGATGCGGTGCATTCTAAAGACGCTGATAGTTCAGGAAAATTCGTATTTTCATGGCGTATACTTCGGTTTTTACGAATCGGGACGACCGACGGTGCTCAACTATCGCCAGCTGCATTACTTCTGGGCCGTGGCCAAGACGGGCAGCATTACCCGCGCCAGCGAACAACTGAACCTTACACCGCAGACCATCAGCGGGCAGATCAGCCTGTTCGAGCAAACCTACGGCCTTGAATTGTTTCAACGCGCCGGCCGGCAGCTGGAGCTGACCGAGACCGGCCGCCAGGCGCTGGTATATGCAGAGCAGATGTTCCAGATTGGCGGCGAGCTCGAAGCCATGCTGCGCGCAGGCCCGCAGGAGCAGATCCTGTTCCGCGTGGGGGTGGCCGACGTGGTGCCCAAATCCATCGTCTACCGCCTGCTGGCACCTACCATGGAGCTGGATGAAGTGCTTCGCATCAACTGCCGCGAAGACAAACTTGAGCGGTTGCTGGCCGACCTGGCCATCCAGCGCCTGGACTTGGTGATTTCCGACAGCCCGATGCCCGGCAACCTGGACATCAAGGGCTATAGCCAGAAGCTGGGTGAGTGCGGGCTGAGCTTCTTCGCCACGCCGGCGCTGGCACAGCGCCTGGAGGGCCCCTTCCCGGCCTGCCTGCAGGACGCCCCGTTGCTGGTTCCCGGCCAGGAAACCGTGGTGCGCAGCCGCCTGTTACGTTGGCTGAGTGAGCAACAGGTGCAGCCACGTATCGTGGGCGAATTCGATGACAGTGCCCTGATGCAGGCGTTCGGCCAGTCGGGCAGCGGCATTTTCGTTGCCCCCAGCGTGATCGCCGAAGAAGTATGCCGCCAGTATGGCGTGACGCTGATCGGCCAGACCGAGGCCGTGCACGAGTCGTTCTATGCCATTTCGGTGGAACGCAAGGTCAAGCACCCGGGGATCGTGGCGATTACCGAGGGGGCGCGTCGGGAGTTGTTTCATTGGTGATTGCGGCGGCCTGTTCGCAGGTTTACCCGCGAACAGGCCGCAACAGCCCCACAAGTACTCTATGGTAAAGTCGCGCCCTTTCCAGATTCCGAGATACCGCTGCACATGACCCCCCTTCTCCGCCTCCTCAACCGCACCAGCCTGGTGACGCAGATCGTCATCGGCCTGCTCGCCGGCATCGCCCTTGCCCTGCTCGCGCCCGCCATCGCCCGCGACATGGCCTTTCTCGGCAAGGTGTTCGTCAGCGCCCTGAAAGCCGTGGCGCCCGTACTGGTGTTCGTCCTGGTCATGGCGTCTATCGCCAACCACCGCCACGGCCAGGAAACCCACATCCGCCCGATCCTCTGGCTGTACCTGCTGGGCACCTTCGCCGCAGCGGTGGTGGCTGTAGTTGCCAGCATGCTGTTCCCGTCCAATCTGGTGCTGAGCACTGGCGAGGCAACGTTGAGCGCGCCGGGCGGCATCACCGAGGTGATGCAGAACCTGCTGCTGAGCGCGGTCGACAACCCGGTCAACGCCCTGCTCAACGCCAACTTCATCGGCGTGCTGACCTGGGCCATCGGCTTGGGCGTGGCCCTGCGCAATGCGGGCGAAACCACCCGTACCGTGGTCGAAGACTTGTCCAATGGCGTGACCCTGATCGTGCGCGTGGTCATCCGCTTCGCCCCGCTGGGCATTTTTGGCCTGGTCAGCTCCACGCTTGCCCAGTCTGGCCTCGACGCGCTGCTCGGCTACCTGCACCTGCTGGCTGTGCTGATCGGCTGCATGCTGTTCGTGGCGCTGGTGATGAACCCGCTGATCGTGTTCTGGAAAATCCGCCGCAACCCCTACCCGCTGACCTTGCTGTGCCTGCGCGAAAGCGGCATTACCGCGTTCTTCACCCGCAGCTCGGCGGCCAACATCCCGGTCAACCTGGCACTGTCGGAGCGCCTTGGCCTGCATGAAGACACCTATTCGGTGTCGATCCCGCTGGGCGCAACCATCAACATGGCCGGCGCGGCCATCACCATCACCGTGCTGACCCTGGCTGCGGTGCATACCCTGGGTATCCCGGTGGACCTGCCAACGGCGGTGCTGCTCAGCGTGGTGGCGGCGGTGTGCGCCTGCGGTGCTTCGGGCGTGGCCGGGGGCTCGCTGCTGCTGATTCCACTGGCGTGCAGCCTGTTCGGCGTCCCCAGCGAAATTGCCATGCAGGTGGTGGCGGTGGGCTTCATTATTGGTGTGTTGCAGGACTCGGCCGAGACGGCGCTGAATTCGTCGACCGATGTGCTGTTCACAGCGGCGGCTTGCCAAGCCGAAGAGCGGCGTAGCGCTTGAAGGCCAAGGGGCCGCTGTGCGGCCCCTTGCAGGCAAGCAATGATGCCAGTGATTGCTTAAGCCAGGCGCATTACCTAGGCTAGTGGCCTTTCCCCAGTAATGAGACAGGGCCATGTCAGAACACGAAACCGCAGGTGAAGGCCGCTTCAACAGCGTTGAGATCCGCATTCTCGGTTCGCTGATCGAAAAGCAGGCCACCAGCCCGGAAAGCTACCCGCTCACCCTCAATGCCCTGCTCCTGGCCTGCAACCAGAAGACCAGCCGCGAGCCGGTGATGAACCTGACCCAAGGCCAGGTCGGCCAGGCCTTGCGCGCCCTTGAAGGGCAGGACATGACCCGCCTGCAGATGGGCAGCCGTGCCGACCGCTGGGAACAAAGGGTGGACAAGGCACTGGAGCTGGTGCCAGCGCAGCTGATACTGATGGGCCTGATGTTCCTGCGTGGCCCGCAAACCCTCAACGAACTGCTTACCCGCAGCAACCGCCTGCACGACTTCGACGACACCGAGCAGATCCAGCACCAACTGGAGCGCCTGATCTCGCGCGGTCTGGCATTGCACCTGCCACGCCAGGCCGGCCAGCGCGAAGACCGCTACACCCACGCCCTGGGCGACCCGGCTGAAATCGAAGTAATCCTCGCTGCACGCCAGCAGGAAGGTGGCGCGCGCAGCAGTGGCGGCAGTGTCTCGGAAGACCGCATCGAAGCCCTTGAAGCCCGCATCGCGGCGCTGGAGGCGCGCCTGGCCGAGCTGGAAGGCTGAGCCTTTACGGCTCGCGGTCGGGGAAGTTGCGGCAGCTCTTGCGTTCGGCCAGCTCCCGGTCACTGGGGCGCTGGTCGACGAACACGGTGCGGCCGTCGGCGTAGATTTCCAGGTAGCCCCAGTGCAGGTCCTGCTCTTGCTGACCGGGCTTTGGGGGAACTAACCACCAGGGTTCGCGGCTGATCAGGGTCATGGGTGTGATTCCTGAGGGGATCTGCACTAATCATAGACACCCTCAGCCTTCGAAGGCCCTGTCGCCGGCAAGCCAGCTCCCACAGGTACACCACAGTTTCGAATTCTGTGATCACCTGTGGGAGCTGGCTTGCCGGCGACAGGGCCAGCGCAGGCTTATGCCGGAGCCGAAGTACGGATCAGGTGATCGAAGGCTGCCAGCGAAGCCTTGGCCCCTTCACCCACAGCAATCACGATCTGCTTGTACGGCACGGTAGTCACGTCACCGGCGGCAAACACGCCCGGGATGCTGGTCTGGCCCTTGGCATCGACGATGATCTCGCCACGCGGCGACAGCTCGACGGTGCCCTTCAGCCAATCAGTGTTCGGCAGCAGGCCGATCTGCACGAAGATGCCTTCCAGCGCCACGTCGTGCGTTTCATCCGTAGTGCGATCCTTGTAGCGCAGGCCGGTCACTTTCTCACCATTGCCCAGCACTTCGGTGGTCAGCGCGCTGGTGATCACTTTCACGTTCGGCAGGCTGTGCAGCTTGCGTTGCAACACTGCATCGGCACGCAGCTGGCTGTCGAATTCGATCAGCGTCACCTGTGCGACGATGCCGGCCAGGTCGATGGCCGCTTCCACGCCCGAGTTGCCGCCGCCGATCACCGCCACGCGCTTGCCTTTGAACAGCGGGCCGTCGCAGTGCGGGCAGTAGGCCACGCCACGGCCGCGGTATTCCTGCTCGCCCGGCACGTTCATTTCGCGCCAGCGGGCACCGGTGGCCAGGATCACGGTCTTGGCCTTGAGCGAGGCACCGCCGGCCAGGCGTACTTCATGCAGGCCGCCATCGGTGGCCGGAATCAGCGCTTCGCCGCGCTGCAGGTTCATGATGTCCACGTCGTATTGCTTGACGTGTTCTTCCAGTGCCGTGGCCAGTTTCGGGCCTTCGGTTTCCTGCACCGAGATGAAGTTTTCGATGGCCAGGGTATCGAGCACCTGGCCGCCGAAGCGCTCGGCAGCAACACCGGTGCGGATGCCTTTACGTGCGGCGTAGATGGCCGCTGCCGCGCCGGCCGGGCCACCACCGACCACCAGTACATCGAAAGCGTCCTTGGCGTTGATCTTCTCGGCCTGGCGAGCACCGGCACTGGTGTCGATCTTGCCGAGGATTTCTTCCAGGCCCATGCGGCCCTGGCCGAACACTTCGCCGTTCAGGTAGACGCTTGGCACCGCCATGATCTTGCGCGATTCCACTTCGTCCTGGAACAGCGCACCGTCGATGGCCACATGGCGCACATTAGGGTTGAGCACTGCCATCAGGTTCAGCGCCTGGACCACGTCCGGGCAGTTCTGGCACGACAGCGAGAAGTAGGTTTCGAAGGTGAACTCGCCTTCCAGCGCCTGGATCTGCTCGATCACTTCGGCACTGGCCTTGGACGGGTGGCCGCCGACTTGCAGCAGCGCCAGCACCAGCGAAGTGAATTCGTGGCCCATGGGTATGCCGGCGAAGCGCAGGCTGATATCGCTACCCGGGCGGTTCAGCGAGAACGACGGGCGACGGGCATCGGTACCGTCCGCGCTGAAGGTAATGAGGTTCGACAAACCGGCAATTTCCACCAGCAGGTCGTGCAATTCGCGGGACTTCGCGCCGTCGTCGAGGGAGGCTACGATCTCGATCGGCTGGGTGACCCGCTCCAGGTAGGTTTTCAGTTGCGATTTAAGCGTGGCGTCCAACATACGGGCGATTCCTTTTTTCAAAACTCGGATACAAAAACGCCCAGGCGATGTCGCCCGGGCGTTTGACGGGGCGGTAGGTATTTCAGCTTTGGCGGCTGCTTACCGCCCGCGTTATGGGCATGACCTTAGATCTTGCCTACCAGGTCCAGCGATGGCGCCAGAGTGGCTTCGCCTTCTTTCCACTTGGCCGGGCACACTTCGCCCGGGTGGGCGGCAACGTACTGGGCAGCCTTCACTTTACGCAGCAGTTCGGCAGCATCGCGGCCTACACCACCGTCGTTCAGTTCGACGATCTTGATCTGGCCTTCCGGGTTGATCACGAAGGTACCGCGATCGGCCAGGCCGGCTTCTTCGATCAGCACGTCGAAGTTGCGCGAAATGACGTGGGTCGGGTCACCGATCAGTGGGTACTGGATCTTGCCGATGGTGTCCGAGGTGTCGTGCCAGGCTTTGTGGGTGAAGTGGGTGTCGGTGGACACGCCGTAGATTTCCACACCCAGTTTCTGGAACTCGGCGTAGTTGTCGGCAAGGTCGCCCAGCTCTGTCGGGCAGACGAAGGTGAAGTCAGCCGGGTAGAAGAACACGACAGACCACTTGCCTTTCAGGTCGGCTTCGCTGACCTGGACGAACTCGCCCTTGTGGTAGGCGGTGGCGTTGAACGGTTTGACTTGGCTGTTGATGATTGGCATGAGAGACGCTCCTTCATGGGGTTGGAATCAGTTGATGGATAGAATCCTAACTAATCATCCCGCTGAAGGCTCATTGGCAAAGCTCATGCTTGTGATTGGTTTTGGCTATAACCCGGGTTAATTAATAGAAGGGAATGGGCTGAGCAAAGGATTGCGAACGCTGTAGCTGCACGAGGAGCGCTTTTTGTGGGAGCGGCCTTGCGTCGCGAACGGGCCGCATAGCGGCCCCAGCAATCTGTACACCCGCGCTGAATCCTGGGGCCGCTGCGCGAAGGAGCGTCAGCGGGTGACTGTGCGCATGGTCACGAACTCTTCGGCCGCCGTCGGGTGCACACCGATGGTTTCGTCGAATTGCTGCTTGGTCGCACCGGCTTTCAAGGCAATGCCCAGGCCCTGGATGATCTCCCCAGCGTCAGGGCCAACCATGTGGCAACCCAGCACCTTGTCAGTCTCGGCATCCACCACCAATTTCATCAGGGTCTTTTCCTGAATGTCGGTCAGGGTCAGCTTCATGGCGCGGAAGCGGCTTTCGAACACCTGCACCTTGTGCCCGGCCTCCAGCGCCTGCTCCTCGGTGAGGCCAACAGTACCGATAGGCGGCTGGCTGAACACCGCCGTCGGGATGTTCTGGTAGTCCACCGGGCGGTACTGCTCCGGCTTGAACAGGCGCCGCGCCACGGCCATGCCTTCGGCCAGGGCCACAGGGGTAAGCTGCACACGGCCGATCACATCGCCAATGGCCAGGATCGAAGGCGCAGTCGTCTGGTACTGCTCGTCGACACGAATGTAACCACGCGCATCCAGCTCGACGCCGGTGTTTTCCAGGCCCAGGTTGTCCAGCATCGGGCGCCGCCCTGTGGCGTAGAACACACAGTCTGCAACCAGCTCGCGGCCATCCTTGAGGGTGGCCTTGAGGCTGCCATCTTCAAGCTTGTCGATACGCTGGATATCGGCATTGAACTGCAGGTCGAGGCCGCGCTTTTCCAGCTCTTCCTTCAGGTGTGTGCGCACCGAGCCATCGAAGCCGCGCAGGAACAGGTCGCCACGGTACAGCAGCGTGGTGTCGGCCCCCAGGCCCTGGAAGATGCCAGCGAACTCGACGGCAATATAACCTCCACCCACTACCAGCACCCGACGAGGCAGGTCCTTGAGGTAGAAGGCTTCGTTGGAGGTGATCGCCAGTTCCTTGCCCGGGATGTCCGGGATCTGCGGCCAGCCACCGGTCGCGATGAGGATGTGCTCGGCGGTGTAGCGCTGGCCCTCCACCTCCACTTCATTGGCGCCGGTCAGGCGTGCGTGGCCTTGCAGCAGGGTGACGCCGCTGTTGACCAGCAGGTTGCGGTAGATGCCGTTGAGGCGCTCGATTTCACGGTTCTTGTTGGCAATCAGGGTGCCCCAGTCGAAGTGCCCTTCTTCCAGGGTCCAGCCGAAACCTGCGGCTTGTTCCAGTTCGTCCGCGACATGCGCGCCGTACACCAGCAGCTTTTTCGGCACACAGCCGACGTTGACGCAGGTACCCCCCAGGTAGCGGCTTTCGGCCACCGCCACTTTCGCGCCAAAGCCCGCGGCAAAGCGCGCTGCGCGCACACCGCCGGACCCGGCACCAATCACGAACAGATCAAAATCGTAGGCCATGTATTCACTCTCCTAGGCAGGCGCCCAGCATAACGCCGTTGGCCGCCGCAAACAAAAAAGCCACCCCGAAGGGTGGCTCTCGTACCAGCTGGGCCAATCAGTATGCCTTGCCAGCCTTGTAGAAGTTCTCGAAGCAGAAGTTGGTCGCCTCGATGTAGCCTTCGGCACCACCGCAGTCGAAACGCTTGCCCTTGAACTTGTAGGCAATCACGTTACCTTCGGCCGCTTGCTTCATCAGCGCGTCGGTGATCTGGATCTCGCCACCCTTGCCCGGCTCGGTCTGCTCGATCTTCTCGAAGATATCCGGGGTCAGGATGTAGCGGCCGATGATGGCCAGGTTCGACGGCGCATCTTCAGGCTTGGGCTTCTCGACCATCGAGTCCACACGGAAGATACCGTCACGGATCTCTTCGCCGGCGATGACGCCATACTTGTTGGTTTCTTGCGGGTCGACTTCCTGGATCGCGACGATCGAGCAGCGGTATTGCTTGAACAGCTTGACCATCTGCGCCAGCACACCATCACCATCAAGGTTGACGCACAGGTCGTCCGCCAGTACCACTGCAAACGGCTCGTCGCCAATCAGCGGACGGCCGGTGAGAATCGCGTGGCCCAGGCCTTTCATTTCGGTCTGGCGGGTGTAGGAGAACGAGCACTCGTCGAGCAGGCGACGGATACCCACCAGGTATTTTTCCTTGTCGGTGCCCTTGATCTGGTTTTCCAGCTCGTAGCTGATGTCGAAGTGGTCTTCCAGGGCGCGCTTGCCGCGACCGGTCACGATGGAGATTTCGTTCAGACCGGCGTCCAATGCTTCTTCAACGCCATACTGGATCAGTGGCTTGTTGACCACCGGCAGCATTTCCTTGGGCATGGCTTTGGTAGCGGGCAGGAAGCGAGTGCCGTAGCCGGCCGCCGGGAACAAGCATTTTTTGATCATATACGTCCTTAACAAAGGCTAGGCCTGTAGAATTCGGCGCAGTCTAATCAGGCGGCACTTACCTTACAATGCCCCTGATAGCGACCGATGCCATCATAGAGATAACCCAGTGTAGATAGTTCCGGGGGATCGTAAATATTACCGTCATACATGACGGGCGGATGACAGCAAAATCAGGGGGCCTGTACCGGCCCTTTGGCGGGTAAGCCCGCTCCCACAGATACCGCATCAGGCTTGAGCTCTGCGCACATTCTGTGGGAGCGGGTTCACCCGCGAAGAGGCCGGCACAGGCGCTGCATCAGCTACCGCTGCCCTGCCCGATCAGCACCCCATCTACCTTCTGACCATACAGGTTCACGCCGTCATTGGCATGGAACTTCACCCGCGTCTTCTCGATGGAGCCTTCCACCAGTCGCGGGTCCTGCGGCCGTTCATGGCGGTTGACCCACGCGGCAACGTCCCAGGCCTGCTGATCGCTGAGGCTGCCCGGCTTGCCCAGCGGCATGTTGTACTTGATGAACGACGCCGCCGTGTTGATGCGATGCATACCAGCGCCCCAGTTGTAGGAGTCCTTGCCCCACAGCGGCGGCATCACGTACTCACCGGCCACCTTCTGCCCTTCGCCGTTGTCGCCATGGCAAATCGCGCATTGCTCGCCGTACACCTGCTGGCCCCGCCTGAAGTCATAGCCGCCCTCGGGCTGCGGCACCTCCGGGTAACCACGCCCGGCAATCTCCACGCCAGTGGGCGCCTTGGTCGACAGCCAGTACGCATAGGTCGCCAGTGCCGTCATCTGCGGGCTATCGGCGGCAGGTGGCTTGCCGTTCATGCTGAACTGGAAGCACCCCTGGATGCGCTCTGCGTAGGTATTCACCTTGTCGTTCTTCTTGCGGTACGCGGGGTACATCGGGTACGCGCCCCACATCGGCGCGGAATGCGCCAGGCGCCCCTGGTCGAGGTGGCAGTTACTGCAATTCATGCCGTTGCCTACGGCCTCGGGCATCAGCCGGCGGGTATCGACGAACAGGGCATGGCCCTCGCGCACCATCTTGCCAAAGGCATTGTCGGGCAACTCGCTTTCAGCGGGCGGCACAAACTGCGGCGCGACCTGCCCGCCGGGTACCTTCAGCTGCGACTGGTCTTCCATGGCGATCGAGGCGGCTTGGGCGCTGCTCATGGCCACCAGTAAAAAGGCTGGAATCAAGGGTTTCATGGCGTGACCTCCTGGCTGGCGGAGCGGGCGAAGAACTCGGCGACAGCCTTGATCTCGTCATCGGTCATGGCCTTGGCCACGCCGACCATCAGCTGGTTGGGGTCATTGCTGCGGCTGCCGTCGCGCCAGGCATTGAGCTGCGCCACCAGGTAACTGGCAGGCTGGCCGGCCAAAGGCGGAAAGTGTTCGCCAACCCCGCCGCCGCCAGGGCCATGGCATTGCACGCAGCCCGGTATCTGCCGGTTCCAGTCGCCGTACAGGGCCATGCGGGTGGTCGGGTCATCGGCAATCTGCTGGCGCCACAGGTTGCCGGCGGGGTCTGCCGGCAAGCTGGCCAGGTAGGCACTCACCGCCTTGATTTCATCTTCGCTCAAGGCCTTGGCGAGCGGTTCCATCACCGGCTGCTTGCGGCTGCCATTGCGCCAGTCATGCAGTTGCTTGCTGAGGTAACCAGCCGGTAGCCCGGCCAAGCGCGGAAAGCCGGCGGCGGCAATGCCCTTGCCGTCGGGGCCATGGCACCCGAGGCAAGCCATGGCAGCGGGGTTCGCCCCGCCCTGGGTGAAGACTTTCTCGCCATCGGCGGCATGCGCCGTAGGCCAGGCCAAGATCAGCAGGCTGCCGATCACGACGCGTCTCAACGGTGTCATCACGAATCTCCCTTTCTTTTGTTATATGTTTAGGCTTAAAACATATAAGCAAAGACAGGAAGGTCCGTTGCCTCAGATCAATGTCCGGAGATGCATTGGGTGGCCGCCGTGCGCACATCGCCCAGGCGCAGGGGGAAGTTGTTCAGCCGCTCATGAAGTTTGATGCTGCTGCCGCTGCCACGCTTGTCGATGTCCACCAGCGCAGCCGGGCCCGCCCCGGAGCTGAGCTTCTGTGGCACGATCAGGCGCAGGCCATCGCCACGCGGCTCTTCCACCAGCGGATCGCGCGTATCGGCCAGTTTCTGCTTGATGCAGTCGGCATATTCACGCGGGGTCTTGCCAGAAATCACATCCAGCGTTTCGTGCGATTGCTCCAGCTCCGAAACGCTGACACAACCGCCCAGCGCCGCCACAGACAACACCGCCACCATCCACTTCATTTAGAGCACCTCAGCCTTCAAGAATCCTGTTCGACCGCAGCCAGGCGGTTTTGCTCCCTGCATTGGCAGATTTATCGGGGCCTGGCCATCGAGCGCGCCAGTGTAACGGCACATCGTGGTATCTTTTGCCTTTACAGATCCAAACCTTGCGGAGCATCACATGAAATTCGTACACCAGCGCGAGCACCTCAACGAGGACGACATCGTCGTTATCGAATGCTCCCAGCGCTGCAACATCCGCCTGATGAACGACGCCAATTTCCGCAGCTTCAAGAACGGCGGCCGTCACACCTACCATGGCGGCCAGTTCGTTGACTTCCCGGCCAAGATCACGGTACCCAGCACCGGCTTCTGGAACATCACCATCGACACCGTGACCACCCGCCCGATCTCGGTTACGCGCAAGCCCACCTTGAGCCACAAGATCAAGATCATCCGTCGCTCGTCGTCGAAACTCAGATAAGACTGCCATGACCCAGAACATCAAGTACGTCATCAAATACAAGCTCGACGGCCAGCGCCGCTGGGATTTCGCCGTCATGCCCGACGCGTCGCAGGAACAGGCACTCGATGCCCTGCGCAAGATCCACGGCGACGACGCCGACAAGATCAGCGACATTCAGGTGAGCAAGGCACTGTAAGGCTGCGCGCCAAGGAGAACTGCATGAGCAACTGGCCCGACCGTCGTATCCTCGATCTGCTGGGCATCGAGTTGCCCATCCTCCAGGCGCCCATGGCCGGCGCCAGCGGGTCGGCGATGGCCATCGCCGTGGCCAACGCCGGAGGGCTTGGCGCCCTGCCCTGCGCCATGCTCACAGGCGAACAAGTACGGGGCGAGATCGCAGCCTTTCGAAACGCTTGCCCGGGCCGCCCGCTGAACCTGAACTTCTTCTGCCACCAGCCGCCAGCGCCCGATGCCGAGCGCGATGCCCGCTGGAAGCAGGCCCTTAAGCCTTATTACAACGAAACGGGTGCTGATTTCACGGCCCCCACGCCCGTGTCCAACCGTGCGCCGTTCGACGAACAAAGCTGCCAGCTGATCGAGCAACTGCGCCCGGAGGTGGTGAGCTTCCACTTCGGCCTGCCCAAGGCTTACCTGCTGCAACGGGTGAAGGCCAGTGGTGCCAAGGTACTGTCCAGCGCCACTACGGTAGAAGAAGCGGTTTGGCTGGAACGCAATGGCTGTGACGCGATCATCGCCATGGGGTATGAAGCCGGCGGCCATCGGGGCATGTTCCTCAGCGACGACATTACCAGCCAGATCGGCACCTTCGCCCTTGTGCCGCAGGTGGTGGACGCGGTCAGCGTGCCGGTGATTGCCGCAGGCGGTATCGGCGACCACCGTGGCCTGGCGGCGGCGCTGGCACTGGGCGCTTCGGCAGTGCAGATCGGCACGGCCTACCTGTTCTGCCCCGAGGCCAAGGTTTCGTCGGCGCATCGCCTGGCGCTGGACAGCGCGCCCGCGAGCGACACGGCGTTGACCAACCTGTTTACCGGCCGCCCGGCGCGCGGCATCAACAACCGCATCATGCGCGAGCTGGGGCCGATGAGCGACCTGGCACCGCGCTTCCCGCTGGCGGGTGGAGCATTGATGCCATTGCGGGCGATCACCGATCCACAAGGTAACAGTGACTTCAGTAACCTGTGGTCGGGGCAGGCGTTGCGGCTGGGGCGGCACGTGCCTGCGGGGGAGCTGACCCGGGATATTGCCGAAAAGGCACTGGCCTTGGTTAATCGTTAGGCATATTCATATATACGTTCGGCCTCTTCGCAGCACAAGGCAGCTCCTACAGGCGCCTGTAGGAGCAGCCTTGTGCTGCGAAGAGGCCGCGCCTGCAAATGCATCACCCAGCCCCTTCCCGGCAAATGGCCTATCGCTATATAGTTCAGCACATAACGATAACCCCAAGGAGCTGTCTTCATGCGTATCCGCCCATCCCACCTGGCCGTCACCGCCCTGGCCACCCTGTTAGCCTTCAACACTGCCTGGGCCGATGAGGTTCAGGTCGCGGTCGCAGCCAACTTCACAGCCCCGATCCAGGCCATCGCAAAAGACTTTGAAAAAGACACCGGCCACAAACTGGTCGCAGCCTACGGCGCCACTGGGCAGTTCTACGCACAGATCAAGAACGGCGCACCGTTCGAAGTGTTCCTCGCCGCTGACGACAGCACCCCGAAGAAGCTTGAAGAAGAAAAGGAAATCGTCCCTGGGTCGCGCTTCACCTACGCCATCGGCACCCTGGCCCTGTGGTCGGCAAAGGAAGGCTACGTAGATGCCAAGGGTGACGTACTGAAGAAAAACGATTACAAACACCTGTCCATCGCTAACCCGAAAGCGGCACCTTACGGCCTGGCCGCCACCCAGGTGCTGGACAAGCTGAAGCTCACCGAAGCCACCAAAGGCAAGATCGTCGAAGGCCAGAACATCACCCAGGCCTTCCAGTTCGTCTCCACCGGCAATGCCGAGCTGGGCTTCGTCGCCCTGTCGCAGGTCTACAAGGACGGCAAGGTAACCAACGGCTCCGCCTGGATCGTGCCGTCCAACCTGCACGACCCAATCCGCCAGGACGCGGTGATCCTCAACAAAGGCAAGGACAATGCGGCCGCCAAAGCGCTGGTCGAATACCTCAAAGGCCCGAAAGCCGCTGCGGTGATCAAGTCCTACGGCTATGAACTCTGATGCCACTGGACGCCAGTGACCTGGGTGCAATCTGGCTGACCGTCAAACTGGCCAGCCTGACCACCCTGATCCTGCTGGTTATCGGCACCCCCATCGCCTGGTGGCTGGCGCGTACGCGCTCATGGCTACGCGGGCCGGTGGGTGCGGTGGTGGCTCTGCCGCTGGTATTGCCACCCACGGTGATCGGCTTTTACCTGCTGATCGCCCTCGGGCCGCACGGCTGGCTCGGCCAGGCTACCCAGGCGCTGGGCCTGGGCAGCGTGGTGTTCAGCTTCACGGGCCTGGTGATCGGTTCGACGGTGTATTCCATGCCATTCGTGGTGCAGCCGCTGCAGAATGCATTTGGCGCGATCGGCCAGCGCCCGCTGGAAGTCGCCGCCACTTTGCGCGCCAGCCCATGGGACACTTTCGTTCATGTGGTGCTGCCGCTGGCCCGCCCCGGTTTCGTCACCGCCAGCATCCTCGGCTTCGCCCATACCGTGGGCGAGTTTGGCGTGGTGCTGATGATCGGTGGCAACATCCCCGACAAGACCCGCGTGGTCTCGGTGCAAATCTTCGATCACGTCGAGGCCATGGAGTATTCGCAAGCCCACTGGCTGGCCGGTGCCATGCTGGTGTTTTCCTTCCTGGTGCTGCTCCTGCTGTACGCCGGACGCCGCGGCAAAGCTGGCTGGAGCTGAAATGACAGCATCGATAGTGGCGCGCCTGAACCTGGCGCGCGACGACTTTACCCTGGACGTTGATCTGCACCTGCCCGGGCGCGGCATCAGCGCGCTGTTCGGCCACTCGGGCTCCGGCAAGACCAGCTGCCTTCGCTGCCTGGCCGGCCTGGAACGGGCCGCCAGCGCCTACATCGAGGTTAACGGCGAAGTCTGGGAAGACAGCGGCCGCGGCCACTTCCTGGCCCCGCACCTGCGGCCGGTGGGCTACGTGTTCCAGGAGGCCAGCCTGTTCCCGCACCTGTCGGTGCGCGGCAATCTGGAATTCGGCTGGCGCCGGGTGGCGGCGGCTGAACGCAAGGTGAGCCTGGACCACGCCTGCCAGTTGCTGGGCATCGGCCACTTGCTGGAACGCCGCCCCGCGACGTTGTCTGGCGGCGAGGCGCAGCGGGTGGGCATTGCCCGTGCCCTGCTCAGCAGCCCACGCCTGCTGTTGATGGACGAGCCGCTGGCGGCCCTCGACGGGCCGCGCAAGCGTGAGATCCTGCCTTACCTTGAGCGCCTGCACGATGAACTGGACATTCCGCTGGTGTATGTCAGCCACGCCCAGGATGAAGTGGCGCGGCTGGCCGACCACCTGGTGTTGCTGGAGCAAGGCCTGGTGGTCGCCAGCGGCCCGATTGGCGAAACCCTGGCCCGCCTCGACCTGTCGCTGGCCCAGGGCGAGGACGCTGGCGTGGTGTTCGAAGGCCTGGTGGTCGGCCACGACCCGCACTACGACCTGCTCGACCTGCGCCTGCCCGGCGGCTCAGGGCCGGTGCTGCGCATCGCCCACCCGGCCCACGTGATGGGCAGCACCTTGCGCGTCAAGGTGCAGGCCCGTGACGTCAGCCTGGCGCTGGCGGCCGACAGCACATCGAGCATCCTCAACCGCTTGCCGGTGCAGGTGCGCGAAAGCCGCCCGGCCGACAACCCAGCCCATGTGCTGGTCAGCCTGGATGCCGCCGGCAATGCCTTGCTCGCGCGCATCACGCGCTTCTCGGCAGACCAGCTCGGCCTGCACCCGGGCCAACTGCTGTTCGCCCAGATAAAGTCGGTGGCGTTACTGGGCTGAGCATCCTGCGCGCGGGTGTTGTCCATTGATCAATGACCTGATCGAGGCCTGCCCGCCATGCTCGACTGCCCCCTGCCGCACAGCTTGCACTACGTTGACGACAGCCAGCCGGGCCTGACCCGGCGACGCTGGCGCGACCGCTTCATTTACCTGGATGCCGATGGCCAGCGGGTGCGCGACAGCGCCACCCTTGCGCGCATAGCCGCGCTGGTGATTCCGCCTGCCTACACAGATGTGTGGATCTGCACTGACCCGCAGGGCCATTTGCAGGCAACCGGTCGCGATGCCCGTGGCCGCAAGCAGTACCGCTACCACACGCAGTGGCGCGAACTGCGCGACCAGCACAAGTACGGGCGCATGCTGGCCTTCGCCGAGGCCTTGCCAAAACTGCGCGCGCAACTGGAAACCCACCTGACACGGCCAGGCCTGGACCGGGAAAAGGTGATGGCATTGGTCGTGAGCCTGCTGGACCACACCCTGATCCGCATCGGCAACCAGCGCTACCTGCGCGACAACCAGTCCTACGGGCTGACCACCCTGCGCAACCGCCATGTTCAGGTCAAGGGCAGCAGTATCCGTTTCCAGTTCCGCGGCAAGCGGGGTGTCGAGCACGACGTCACCCTCACCGACCGGCGCCTGGCCAACCTGCTCAAACGCTGCATGGAACTGCCCGGCCAAGCGCTGTTCCAGTACCTGGATGAAAACGGCCAGCGCCACAGCATCGGCTCCAGCGAGGTCAACCAGTTCCTGCAGGAGCTGACCGGCGCCGACTTCACTGCCAAGGACTACCGCACCTGGGCCGGCAGCAGCCTGGCCCTGAACCTGCTCAGGCCCTTGGCCTGGGAGCCCGAGACCGAGGCAAAGCGCCAGGTCGCTGCCATCGTCCGCCAGGTGGCTACACGGCTGGGCAACACGCCCGCGGTCTGCAGGCGCTGCTACATTCACCCGGCCGTACTTGAACACTATGCCCTGGGGCGGCTGGGCAACTTGCCGAAGCGCCGTATGCGCAAGGGCCTGGACCCTGAAGAAGTGGCCTTGTTGCTATTTCTTCAGGCACTTGAGGAACAGGATGGCCATTAAGCCTGTCTATTCAGGCGATGATGCGAAGAAATTTCCCATTGGCCGCCAAGCCCCCTATTCTTGCCATCGAGCACCTTGGCCGACAAACCGCTGGCGGTTTGTTTCGGCACCTGCAACTGAAGATACGCAACAGAATTTGTCTGTCGGGGAATTACTATCCGCCGAAAGCGTCTTTAATGAGAAGGAAGAGGGACACGCTCCCACCGCCGCGGCAACTGGCCCAGCGGTTTTTTACATCACCAAGGAGAACTACATGCTGATACTCACCCGCAAGGTTGGCGAAAGCATCGTCATCAACGATGACATCAAAGTCACCATTCTGGGCGTCAAAGGGATGCAGGTGAGGATCGGGATCGATGCACCGAAAGATGTCCAGGTCCATCGCGAAGAAATTTTCAAACGCATCCAGGCCGGTAGCCCAGCCCCGGAAAAGCACGACGACTCACACTGAGCCTACCCTCTCCAGCGTGCAAGGACGCGCTCGACCGCCAGCCTCAGGTGCCCAGTAGCTGACGCACCTTGGCGATCATCTCGTCCATGTCGAACGGCTTGTCGAATATTGCGGCGAACAGGGCCGGGCATCCTTGGCTGGCCTGCGCGCCGCTCATCAGAATGACCGGCAACTCGCACAGCGTCGGGTCTTCGCGCATGGCACGTACCAGTTCCTCACCGTTGAGCAGCGGCATCATGTAGTCGGTGATCACCAGCTCAACGCGTTTCTCCCTCAACGCCTCCAGCGCCTTGCTGCCGTTGCTCGCCTTTTCCACCAGATAGCCTTCGTCCTCCAGCGCAAAACCGAGGATATCGGCAATCAGGTATTCGTCATCTACGATCAGGATGGTGTTCATTGGCTCATCCGTCACCCGCTCCCCTGCGGTGTCGGCGTACCCGAGAGCACACCGCAGGCACCTTCGAATGCCCTGCGCAGGGTAATGCCCTGCGGCCCGATCAGCAGCTCGTGCAAGGCAGGGTCGTGGTGACTGTCACGCACTTTGAGGATCGACAGCATGCGCCGTAGTTGCGAATCCAGCTCGACGAAGCGCATCAGCATCAGGTTGTCAACAATGCTCGACAGGTCCGGGGCCGGGGCGCTGATCTCGGAGCCGAAGATGTCGCGCATTTCCCAGGTCAGCATCACGCTCACATCACGCGCACGCAGCTCGCCAGCGATGGCACGGAAAAACGCATTGAGCCGCGTCGGGTCGACAGCGAGGCGACTGAACGCCCCGAGGCTGTCAATCAATACGCGTTTGCTGCCATGGGCCTCCACACGCTCAAGCAGGCGCGCACCGATCTGGTCCAGCAGCCCCTCGGTAGTCGGTTGCCAGCACAACTGCAGGCTACCCTCCTGCTCCATGGCTGCAAAGTCGTAACCCAGCGATGCGGCCTTGTTGCGCAGGCGGTCGGGCGTTTCGTAAAAGCCGAAGTGCAACCCCGGTGCCTGCTTGGTGCTGGCGCCAAGAAAGGCCAGCCCCAGTGAAGTCTTGCCGATACCCGACGGCCCGATCAACAGACTGACCGAACCCATGGCCAAGCCGCCATCGAGCATCTCATCGAGGGATGGCACACCGCTGCCGATGCGCGCCGGAGTGGCGCTGCCCATCTGGCTGGGGTGGCTGAACAACGCCTCCAGGCGCGGGTAGACGTGCATGCCGCTTTCATCGATAAGGCATTCGTGGCGCCCCGACAACGCCCCACTGCCGCGGGTCTTGCGCAACTGGATATGGCGCACGGCGCGGCTGCCCACCAGTTGCTCACCCAGCTCGATCACCCCATCGACCATGGTGTGCTCCGGGCTGCCCTCGTCCAGCCGTGCGCTGGTAAGCAGCAGCACGGTGCAGCCGGCAAAGGCCGCATGGCCCTGCAGCTCGGAGACAAACTTCTTGGTATCCAGCGCGGTTTCGGCGCGCACCCGGGCATTGAGCACGCCATCGACAATCAACAGGCTGGCCTGCTGCCGGGCGATTTCCTGGCGCAGCAGCCGCACCACGGCATCCAGCCCTTCCTGCTCAAGGGTGTCGAAGGCACTGACGAACTGGATCTGGTCGCCGACCAGCGTCGGGTCGAAAAAGTCCAGGGTGGACAGGTACTGGAACAGCCGCTCATGCGACTCGCTCAGCAAGGTGGCGACCAGCACCCGGCCGCCCGTACGCACGTGCCCGCAGGCCAACTGATTGGCCAGGATGGTCTTGCCGGCACCCGGCGGGCCTTGAATGATGTAGGAGGCGCCGGCTACCAGGCCGCCCTTCAGCAGCGCATCGAGCCCTTCGATACCTGTCACCAACCGCCTGAGTGCCTGCGCCATGATGCTTACCTGTCGAGTGGGCTGTTGGTCTTGTCCTGATACGTTGGCAAGTAAAGTTGCATGGAAGTTCCCTGGCCGAGCTCACTGGCGACACAAATGGCGCCACCGCTCTGCCTGGCGAAACCATACACCTGGCTAAGGCCCAGGCCAGTGCCCTTGCCGAACGGCTTGGTGGTGAAGAATGGCTCGAAGATGCGCGGCAATACTTCTGGTGCAATCCCTTCGCCGCTGTCTTCCACCACAAAGCGCACGAAGCTGCCTTGCAGCCCTTCCACCTCGCCAGCCAACTCGACCACCTCGGCCGTCAGGCCTATCCGGCCCTCCCCGGCGATGGCATCGCGGGCATTGAACAGCAGGTTCAGTAGCACCATCTGCAACTGCCCGGCATCCACTTCGATCAACGGCAAGCCCGCTTGCAACTGCACCTGCAGTTCAATCGAGCTGGGCAGTGCGTGCTCCAACAGGCCACGGGTGGCGGCGACAAGGTCTTGCGGTGCGACGCACGCCACATCGAGGCGCCGGTGACGGGCAAAGCTGAGCAGTTGCTGGGTCAGTTCGGTGCCCCGCTGCCCCGCATCGAGAATGTGCTGCAGCATGCGCTGGATACGCGCCGGGTCCTGGCTGGCCAGCGCCAGGCGCGCCGAGCTGATGATGATGGTGAGCATGTTGTTGAAGTCATGCGCCAGCCCCCCGGTCAATTGGCCCAAGGCTTCCAGCTTCTGCGCCTGGAACAGCTGGGCGCGCACGGCGTCCAGTTGCGCCGCCGACTCGCGACGGTCGGTGATGTCTCGCGTGACCTTGGCCAGGCCGATGATCTGGCCTTGGTCATCGCGGATCACGTCCAGCGCCGCCAGCGCCCAGAACTGTGTGCCATCCTTGCGCACCCGCCAGCCCTCATCCTGCGCCACACCCTGCTCCAGCGCCTGGCGCAGCAAGCGCTCGGGGCGGCCGTCGGCACAATCCTGGGGGGTGAAGAATAGCGAGAAATGCTGGCCGATCACTTCATCGGCGCGGTAGCCCTTGATCCGCTGCGCGCCGGCATTCCACGACACCACATGGCCGGTCGGGTCGAGCATATAGATGGCGTAATCCACCACCGACTGCACCAGCTGTTCATAGCGCTGGGCAGGTATGGCGGGGTGATCGAGACAGTCAGCTGAAACCATGAAAACTCCACTGGCACAGCAGGAGGGACGATGTGAGCTTAGCCGAGGGTAACCGCCAACGGCCCCCTGTGGCTACCAATGGTCAGCGTTCAGGCTCGACCAACGCAGGGCTGACACGGCGTGGCATGGCAACTTTCAGCAGCCACAGGCCAACCAGCATGATCCCCCCGCCGCCAGCCAGAGCCATCCACCGCTGCGGCTGTGGGTGCTCGGCATCGAAACCGAGCATCAACAGGTAGCCACCCAGGCTGATCAGGCTGAGGTAAAGAAACGCCCCCAACACGATCACCAGCGCAAACAGCAGCCGCCAGAGCAGCCGTGGGCGCACGACACGCTCGCTAGCGTCGGACTGAGCCATCGCCGCATACTCTTGGATCCAATAAAGGGGGCAACAGTGGCGTAATGACAGCAAGGTGTCAATTATCCAGTGGTTCGACCCTTCATTCTGTTGATCATAGGTGCTGCAGTTGACTCAACTATAACAATGGGTTATAAAGCGCGCTTGATTGCAAAGCCCTTCTGCTTAGAAGCGAGCTGGTCGTTGCGGCCCTTTCAAGCGTGCGAGTGTGGTGGAATTGGTATACACAGCAGACTTAAAATCTGTCGGCGTGAGCCTTGCGGGTTCGAGTCCCGCCACTCGCACCAAACTTCGTTGAAAAGGCGCCCTTGCGGCGCCTTTTTGCTGCCTGCCAGCAATGTCTTGCGCAGCTGCTAGAGTGGAAGGTGTCCCCGTCCACTGGAACGCCACCATGCGCTACTCCCTGTTCGATGGCCAACGCGACATCATTATCCTGATCGCCCGCGTACTGCTGATGATCCTGTTCGTCTTGTCTGGCTGGGCCAAGCTCACCGGCTTTGATGGCACGGTTGGGTACATGACGTCGTTAGGCGCCCCTGCCCCCATGCTGGCAGCTGCAATTGCCGTAATAATGGAGTTTGTCGTCGCCATCCTGCTGATCCTGGGCTTCTACACCCGTCCGCTGGCGTTTCTGTTCGCGCTGTTCGTGCTGGGCACGGCGCTGCTGGGCCACCCGTTCTGGAACATGGTCGACCCCGAACGCAGCGCCAACATGACCCAGTTTCTGAAAAACATGAGCATCATGGGCGGCCTGCTGTTGCTGGCCGTGAGCGGCCCAGGGCGTTTTTCGGTGGACGGGCGCTGAGTCAGTCGTCTTCGCAGTCATCGAACCAGGCTGGGTGATCACGCTCCTCGTCATCGAGGTCATCCAGCGTTTCCTCGTCTTCTTCCACTTCATCCTCGGCGCCTTGGGCATCCGCCTCGGGCTCCATGTCGTCGTAGAGAAACTCATGGTCAAGCAGGTGATCGTGCTCGGGTTCGTGCAGGTTGTCTTCGTCGTGCATGCTGGCTCCTGGGGTGATGGCAGGCCTGTATAGGCGTAACAGGTTCCGAGGTCAATGTGTTGCCGCTTAATCCTGGGTTAACCGGCCAGGCGCAGCCTGCAGTCTCTCCCTTCAAACGTCTTTTGCCCGCCTTTCATGGCGGGCTTTTTTATGGCTTTGGGAGCATGACAGCCTCATGACCTGAGCTTCACGAAATACTGACAACCGGATTGGCACACTGGCCCCGCTCCGTACGTTTTTGCAGCCCGCCGCATCATTGCCGCGGGCTTTTCTTTTTGCGACGTGTTCTTGAAGCATGACCTGAAGCAGTTTTGCCCGACCCGGCAAGGGCTATGCTAACCCAGCGATAACCCAAGCTCACTCGGATAGACACGGAGGCTCTTATGAAAGCTGCTGTTGTTGCACCAGGCCGTCGCGTGGACGTGGTAGAAAAAACCCTGCGCCCCCTCGAACATGGCGAAGCGCTGCTGAAGATGCAATGCTGCGGTGTCTGCCACACCGACCTGCACGTGAAAAATGGCGATTTCGGTGACAAGACCGGCGTTGTACTGGGCCACGAAGGCATCGGCGTGGTTCAGGAAGTCGGGCCAGGCGTCACCTCGCTCAAGCCGGGCGACCGTGCCAGTGTTGCCTGGTTTTACCAGGGTTGCGGGCATTGCGAGTATTGCAACAGCGGCAACGAAACCCTGTGCCGCGAGGTGAAGAACTCCGGGTACACCGTGGATGGTGGCATGGCCGAAGCCTGCATCGTCAAGGCCGACTATTCGGTCAAAGTACCCGACGGCCTCGATTCCGCTGCCGCCAGCAGCATCACCTGCGCCGGCGTCACGACCTACAAGGCAGTGAAAATTTCCAACATCCGCCCAGGCCAATGGATTGCCATCTACGGCCTCGGCGGGCTGGGCAACCTGGCCCTGCAATATGCCAAGAACGTCTTCAACGCCAAAGTGATTGCCATCGACGTCAATGAGCAGCAACTGCGCTTCGCCAGCGAAATGGGCGCAGACTTGGTGGTCAACCCGCTCAACGAAGACACCGCAAAGGTTATCCAGGCCAAGACCGGTGGCGCCCACGCCGCCGTGGTGACTGCCGTCGCCAAAGGCGCGTTCAACTCGGCCGTCGACGCCCTGCGCGCTGGCGGGCGACTGGTTGCCGTCGGGCTTCCGTCGGAATCCATGGACCTGAACATTCCCCGCCTGGTGCTGGATGGCATCGAAGTGGTGGGCTCGCTAGTCGGGACACGCCAGGATCTGCAGGAAGCTTTCCAGTTTGCGGCTGAAGGCAAAGTGGTGCCCAAGGTGACTTTGCGGCCAATCGAGGATATCAACCAGATCTTCGACGAGATGCTGGAAGGCAAGATCAAAGGGCGTATGGTGATCCAGTTCGAAGGTTAATAGCCTCAAAGCAGATCATTTCGCACGACCACAACGCCCGTAGATGATCCTCTACGGGCTTTTTGCCTTCTCAACAGTCAAGGAACAGACCATGAGCTTCGACTGGCACGCCGGCCCGATCACCAGAGCCACCCCGCTGGACAAGCATTACCGCAACACGCAGAAGGTTCGTCAGTTTCTGCTCAGTGAATGTGGCGCGTCATTCAAGTTCGACCGTGCCTTTATGGCATGGATCAAAACCGGGGCACCCTCAACGATGGGCGAAGTCGCGGACGAATGGCAGCGAATCCATCGATGACAGCCGGCACCTGATGCCTGCAAGCCGGATTGTGCTGTAGCCGCGTCTTTCAGCATCTTGTCCAACGATTCAACCATGCTGGAATAATCCATTTCCTGACTCCATCAATGTTGGATTGGGCTTGAGTTCACCATAGCTTGAGAACGTTTCAATATTTGATGAGGGCGCCGAGACGATATCACTCGCCCTCCTGCTGATGACCATCGCCTCAGAGATGAGGTTCAAGATAAGTGCTCAAGACGCAGTGTGGGGCCTGGCATAGACTGACGGGATCCATTTGGCCACAGCGCGCTGGTGCCAGCATCGGGTTTTCAATGTCATCAAGTTGAACACGCGGCGGGTACAGTGGCCGAGTGCTCGATCTCCTGCGACTAATCCGGATCTCAGACGCTTTGTGCTGTTTGACTTCAGATTCCCTTCAGATTCGCGCCTGATAATTCTCTCCGTCGAACCCAATCGGGGGAGTTTTATGAGCGAATCTGAATGGAGCAGCCTGCTCCCGCTTCCTATAGGCAGTCATGCCGACCACCACGCGCAGTTGTCGCTTCATCTGGCAGGCGGCGCTTCACGCGAGGATCTGGAGCACTTCATCCACCAGTGCTTTGCCACCGTGCACCAAGCGGATGTGCAGCACTACTTGCCAGAGCTGCTGGCATTGCATGACAGCCACGGGCGCCTGATCGCAGCGGCCGGCATGCGATCAGCCTGCGACGGGCCTCTGTTTCTCGAGCGGTATCTGGACGCACCTTTGGAGGTCGCTGTTTCGCAGGTCGCCGGTGTTGCCCTGGACCGTACAGGCATGGTCGAAGTGGGCAACCTGGCCTCACTCAGCCCTGGCAGCGCCCGAATCATGATCATTGCCGTGACTTGGTTGTTGGCTTCGCGTGGCCTGGAGTGGGTGGCATTCACCGGCGCGGCGACACTGATCAACAGCTTTCAACGGCTGGGCTTGATGCCTACCGTATTGGCTGCGGCTGATCCTGAGCGCTTGCAGGGGCAGTCTAATCAGTGGGGAACGTACTACGACCAACGACCACAGGTGTTCGCCGGCAACATCGGCCATGGCTTCGATGCCCTGACCCGGGCGGGGGTGTTCCAGCGCCTTGGGTTTCCCAAGCTGGCCCAGGAGACCGGTCATGCCGCATGAACTGCATCTCTTTCACGCGTTGTTGCTCCAGCATGCCCAGCAAAAACCCGATTCTGTAGCTGTTCGGGGCCTGGGGCAGTCTTTCACCTACCGGCAATTGCTTGACGAGGTGGAATTGCGTGTAGCCCGCTTGCTGACCAGGCCAGCGGGCACGTTCGTCATGGTGCTGGATAACGGGCCTGAGCTGCTTTTCTGGGACTTGGCGGCTCTTTTCGCCGAGCGCACTTGTGTGATCGTACCGCCGTTCTTCAGCGCGGCTCAGTTCCGGCACTGCCTGCAGCAGAGTGGTGCCACGAGCGTGCTGTGCGAGACGCAGTGGATCACCCTCCTCCTTGAGCAAGGGTTTACCCAAAAGCCGACAGAAGGCTTTCTGACGCGTGATGGCGTCGTCGCGCCTGAATTGCCGGCGGGCACCGCAAAAATCACCTACACCTCCGGTAGTACCGGGAGCCCCAAGGGCGTATGCCTGGGCGCCGAGGCCATGCTGCGGGTAGCGCGGGAGCTGGAAGCTGCAAGCCGACCCACCGAGCCTCAGCAATACCTGGCGGTACTGCCACTGGGTGTATTGCTGGAGAACCTCGGCGTATATGCCGCGCTCATGGCGGGCGCCTGCGTCCAGCTCTACCCGCAGCAACAGTTGGGCATGGGCGGCGCAAGCCAGGTGGATTTCAAGCGTTTGCTCGCTGCGATTGCCCTAAGCGGTGCACAAAGTCTGATCCTCGTGCCGCAACTGCTGATGGGGCTGGTCACCGCTATCGAGCGCAGGCTCATGGGGGTTGGCCCACTGCGATTCGTGGCCGTGGGCGGCGCCCGGGTATCACCCAACCTGCTGGCTCGGGCCGATGCCGTGGGCTTGCCAGTATTCGAAGGCTATGGCTTGTCCGAATGCGCCTCGGTGGTTGCGCTGAACCGACCGGGGGCCGTTCGCCCTGGCAGCGTCGGTAAGCCCTTGCCCCATGTGCAGGTGCGCATTGCTGACGACGGCGAGGTGCTGGTGGCTGGCTCGACCTTGCTGGGTTACCTGGAAGAGGCGCCGGTCACCGGCGAATGGTGGGCGACGGGCGACCTCGGTCACCTCGACGAAGAGGGCTACCTGTACATTGACGGGCGCAGTAAGCACCAGTTCATCACCAGCTTCGGTCGTAACGTCAACCCGGAGTGGGTTGAGTCGGAGCTGACTCAGGGCGGCGTGATTGCACAGGCATTCGTGCATGGCGAAGCCTTGCCGCACAACCTGGCGCTGCTCTGGCCACTGGACCCCGCCGCCAGCGACGAGGCTATCGAACAGGCCGTACGGCACTGCAACGCGCAACTGCCCGATTACGCGCATGTGCATGCCTGGCGCCGTTTGCCGGCCCCGCTAAGCCCCATTGATGAAACCCTGACTGCCAACGGCCGCCCACGGCGCGAGGCGATCCTGCAGCGTTACCACACCCTGTTATCCGACATCGCGTTGTGAGGTTCACCATGTCATTTTTCGATGCTTTGCAAACACAAACTGCCGAGGAGCGTCAGGCGTTGTTCGCAGTGCCCGTAATCCGGGACGCGTTGGCCGGCCAGGTCAGCCTGGACAGCTACGTCGCCTTCCTGACCCAGGCCTACCACCATGTCCGCCATACGGTGCCGCTGATGATGGCCTGTGGCGCGCGTTTGCCCTCGCGCCTGGAATGGCTGCGCGGTGCCGTGTGCGAATACATCGATGAGGAATACGGCCACGAACAGTGGATCCTCAACGACATCAACGCCTGCGGCGGCAACTGGGAAGCCGTGCGTGATGGTCGGCCAGCGCTACCAATCGAGCTGATGGTCGCCTACCTCTACGACCTGATTGCACGCGGTAACCCTGTCGGGCTGTTCGGCATGGTCAACGTACTGGAAGGCACCAGCATCGCCCTGGCCACGCAGGCGGCGGCCACCATCCAGAGCACGTTGGGCTTGCCTGGCCAGGCGTTCAGCTACCTCAGCTCCCATGGTGCGCTCGACCAGGACCACATGGTGACCTACAAGCAGTTGATGGACCGCCTCGATGACGAGGGCGACCAGCAGGCTGTCATCCACGCCGCAAAGGTCGTCTACCGCTTGTACGCCGAGATGTTCCAGGGCTTGCCGCGCGCCGCGCAGCACGAGGTGCGTCATGCGCTTGCCTGAATCCGTGGTGGTTCTCACCGGCGCCAGTGGGGGTATTGGACTGGAGCTTGCCGGGCAATTGTGCGCTGCCGGTGCCCAGGTGCTGGCGGTCAGCCGGCACATGGGCAAGCTGGCTGGCCTGATGAATCGGTATCCGGACCGTTTGCGTTGGCAAGAAGCTGACCTGCGCAGCCAGGCAGGGCGCGAGCAAGTGGTTGATCGAGCCCGCGAGATGGGCAATGTCAACGTTCTGATCAACGCTGCCGGGGTGAACCGCTTCGCCTTGCTCGATCAGTTGGGCGAGCACGAGCTCGATGAGCTGCTGGACATCAATCTGAAGGCGCCGATACAACTGACACGTGGCTGCCTGCCGTTGCTGCGCACCCAGCCCAAGGCGCTGGTGGTCAATGTCGGGTCCACCTATGGCTCGATCGGCTATCCCGGCTATGCCACCTACTGCGCCAGCAAATTCGCCCTGCGTGGCTTTTCGGAAGCGCTGCGGCGCGAGTTGGCCGACACCACGGTGAATGTGCTCTATGCAGCGCCCCGGGCGACCCGCACCGCGATGAATAGCAGTGCTGCGACAGCGCTCAATCAAGCGTTGAAAGTCGGCATGGACGACCCGGCGGATGTCGCTCGTGCAGTGCTTCAGGCCGTGGAGTCTGAACGCAGCGAGCTTTACCTGGGCTGGCCGGAAAAGCTCTTCGTGCGCATTAACGGCATGTTGCCGGGTGTAGTCGACCGAGCACTGCGCAAACAATTGCCTGTCATTCGCCGCTACATCGGCAGCCACTCCAAGGAGTCGATCAAATGAAGCGACTGCTCATCGCCAGCTTGCTGGCATTCGCACCCTTCACCTGGGCACTGGATCAGACCGGCACACAGCACCTGAGTGAGCTACAGCAGCGCTGGGCGCAGATCCAGTACCAGTTACCCAAGGACAAACGTGCTGACGCCTTCGAAAAGCTGGCGAGTGACGCGACGGCCTTCGTTCACCAGTATCCCGGTACCCCAGAGCCATTGATCTGGGAGGGCATCATCAACAGCAGCTGGGCGGGGGCCACCGGTGGCCTTGGCGCGCTAGGCAAGGTCAAGGCCGCGAAGGCTAGCCTGGAGCAGGCCATGAAACTGGACCCCAACGCCCTGCAGGGTTCGGCCTATACCAGCCTGGGCACGCTGTACGATCAAGTGCCCGGTTGGCCGATTGGTTTCGGTGATGCCGAGATGGCCGACAAGATGCTGCGCAAAGCACTGCAGATCAACCCCGGCGGTATCGACAGCAACTATTTCTGGGCTGATCATCTGTATCGGCAAAAACGCTACCCGGAGGCTACCGCAGCCCTACACAAAGCCTTGCAAGCCCCACCGCGGCCTGGGCGTGAGCTGGCTGATCAGGGTCGTCGCGCGGATATCGATGCTTTACTCAAGGCGATCAAGGACAAACAGGACTGAACATGCGGCTTTTGCTGGTTGAGGACGATATCGCATTGGGAGAGGGGATCTGCGACGGTTTGCGCCAGCAGGGCTACACCCTCGACTGGTTGCGGGACGGTGTCAGTGGCTTGCATGCGTTGCAGCACGAGAGCTTCGACCTGGTGATCCTGGATCTTGGATTGCCGCGCATGAATGGCATTGAACTCCTGCGGCGGGTACGCGCCGGCGGCGACAGCCTTCCGGTGCTGATCCTCACCGCACGGGATGCCCTCGATGATCGCATCACCGGCCTCGATGCCGGCGCCGACGATTACCTGGTCAAGCCGTTCGACCTCAACGAGCTGAAGGCACGCTTGCGCGCGTTGCTAAGGCGCAGCGCCGGCCGCGCCAAGGTCATGATCGAGCATGCCGGCGTCAGCCTCGACCCAGCGACCCAGCAAGTTCATTACAACGGCGTCGAAGTGGTGCTGACCCCCAAGGAATACATGCTATTGCACGAGTTGCTGGCGCAGCCGGGCAAGGTTTTCACCCGCGAACGCCTGACCCAGCTGCTGTATGGCTGGGATGAGGAACCCGAGAGCAATACGCTGGAGGTGAACATTTACCACCTGCGCAAAAAACTGTTCAACGGGCTGATCCGTACGGTGCGCGGCATTGGCTATCTGGTCGAGGCCAAGGCATGAGCTCGCTGCGCCAACGCACCCTGTGGCGGGTGATGCTGTTGCTGCTGCTGGGGACCGGCCTGCTGGCGCTCTATAACTATCACGACAGCCGCCACGAAATTAACGAGGTGTACGACGCGCACCTGGCTCAAAACGCTCGCTTGCTGCAGGGCGTCATGAGCCTGCCGGTGCAAAGTGGCTCGCGTGAAGCAATGTACCAGGCATTCAACGAGGCATTGGCCCAGGCGGGCCACCATCGGGTAGGCCACCCCTACGAGAGCAAGCTGGCATTCCAGGTCTGGCAGGACGGCGCTGGCCTGCTGGTGCACACACCCAGTGCGCCGACCATCGAACCTCCACCGACGGTACCCGGTTTCTACGACTTTTCGAGTGGTGGCGAGCAATGGCGCGGTTTCGTGCTGCCGGTGCCGGAACGACACTGGGTGATCTGGGTGGGCGAGCGTGACGATGTGCGCTACGACTTGATCGATCGCATCGTTCGCCACACCCTGTTCCCGTTCCTGCTCGGCAGCCTGGTGTTGGCACTGCTGGTTTGGGCTGCTATCGGCTGGGGACTGCGGCCGTTGCAGAACATGGCCAACATCATCCGTGGGCGTCACGCCGATTCGCTAGAGCCGTTGCAGTTGGTGCCTCTGCCCTCGGAGCTGGAGCCCATGCAGGCCGCCATCAACCGCCTGTTGGCGCAGATCGAGGACCTGTTGCGGCGTGAGCATCGGTTCATTGCCGATGCCGCCCACGAAATGCGCACACCCTTGGCCGTCCTCCGCCTACACGCGCAGAACGCGCTGGAGGCCAGCAACGAGGCCGAGCGACACAAAGCGCTGGGCTTTCTGATGGGTGGGGTGGACCGGCTTACCCGGGTTGTCAATCAGTTGCTGACGCTGGCCCGTGTCGAGCCAAGGTTGGGGCAGCGAGCCAGTACTGAGATCGACCTGGCCGAAGTGGCCACCGAGACCTTGGCCGACCTGACCCCGTGGATACTGGACCGCGGCCTGGAGCCCTCGCTGGATATCGGTGAAGGCGACCATCACCTGACAATCGATGCCGGCGCCTTGGGCATCGCCCTGCAGAACCTGGTGTCGAACGCGGTGGAGCACTCACCGCCCGCTGGCCGCATCACGGTGTCACTCAGGCGCCTGGAGAATCACGTCGAGCTGGTCGTCGAGGACGAGGGGCCGGGTATCGATGAGGCCAGCCTGTCGCGCGTATTCGAGCGCTTCTACAGCCGTAACAGTCCCAATGGTGCAGGCCTTGGGCTTTCCATCGTGGCGACCATCGTTGACCGGATGGGCGGGCAGGTGCGTTTGCATAATCGAGCAAGCGGCGGACTAGCCGCCACCTTGCTGTTTCCGGTGGGTTGAATTCCCCAGCATACTCGCCGCCAACCCTGCACTGGCATCTGACGCTGAGCACTTCAGGCCCTCGATTCCGGGACTGATGAGCAAACCTCATGAACCCTTGCCGAATTAACCGTCTAGTCCTCACTCGTTAGCTCGCTTAGTGTTCTCCCAACGCCAAATGTCGGGAGATCCAAATGCACAAGCGCACACTCGGAAACAGTTCACTCGAAGTGTCAGCCCTGGGCTTCGGTTGCATGGGCTTGAGCCATGGTTACGGCCCGGCGACTGACACACAACAAGCCATTGCGCTGATCCGATCGGCGGTTGACCGAGGCGTCACGCTTTTCGATACCGCCGAAGTTTACGGCCCCTACCTGAACGAACAGGTGGTGGGCGAAGCCCTGGCACCGATGCGCGATCAAGTGGTCATCGCCACCAAGTTCGGTTTCACCTTCGGCGACGACAATAAACAGCAGATTCTCAACAGCCGACCAGAGCACATCCGGGTCGCGGTCGAGGGTTCGTTGCGTCGACTGAAGACCGATTACATCGACCTGCTTTACCAACACCGCGTCGATCCGGACGTGCCGATCGAGGACGTCGCCGGGGTGGTGAAGGACTTGATTGGCGAAGGCAAGGTCAAGCACTTCGGCCTGTCGGAGGCCGGCGCGCAGACCATTCGCCGTGCGCACGCGGTGCAGCCGGTCACAGCGCTGCAAAGCGAATACTCACTGTGGTGGCGCGAGCCTGAGCAAGAAATCCTGCCGACGCTTTGGGAGTTGGGGATCGGCTTCGTCCCGTTCAGCCCATTGGGCAAAGGTTTTCTCACCGGGACGGTGTCGGCGCAGGCCACTTACGGCAGCGACGACTTCCGCAGCATCGTCCCGCGTTTCAGCCAGCCGGCGCTGCAAGCAAATCAGGGCCTGGTGGTGTTGATCCGGCAGATCGCCGAGCAAAAACAAGCCACACCCGCACAGATCGCGCTGGCATGGCTGCTCGCACAGGCGCGGTGGATTGTGCCGATTCCGGGGACGACCAAACTGCATCGTCTGGAAGAAAACCTCGGCGGCGCAGATATCACGCTCGACGCCTTGGAACTGAAAGCAATAGATACAGCGTTGGCGCAGATCCGCATCGAGGGCGAGCGTTATCCCGAGGCCCTCAAGGCGCGTGTCGGTCGATGAGCAACGGTCACGATCCGTTGCGGCGCACGGTGATCGCCGCGCTGGCCAGCGCCCCGCTGCTGTCTCTGGCCGACACGCAAGGCGCCAGTCAAACACCGCGCTCAGGCTCGCGGATTCTGGTGGCGTACTTCTCGCGCTCGGGCAATACCCGCGTGGTCGCCGGGCTGATCCAGCGTGGACTGGGTGCCGACCTCTTCGAGATTCGCCCGGCCTACCCTTACCCCGAGGACTATCTGCAAACCGTGGAGCAGGCGCGTCAGGAGCGTGACAGCGGCTTCGAGCCCGAGCTGCAAGAGAAGGTTCACGCACTCAGCGACTACGACACGCTCTATCTCGGGTTCCCGATCTGGGGTGAAACCGCCCCGCCCATCGTGCGCGCCTTTCTCAGCGCACACGACCTGACCGGCAAGGCCCTCATCCCCTTCAACACCCACGGCGGTTATGGCTTGGGTAACAGCCGCAGCGTGCTGGTCAACCACGCGCCGAAGGCAAAGGTTCTGGAAGGTTTTGTGATGGAGAGTGAGCAGGAGCGCAAGACCATGGAACGTGTGAACGGCTGGCTGAGCGATCACCCCCGCACGCGTTAACCGAATTCTGTACGGAGTGACATGATGAAAATCCGCACGTTGGGCAATGGCCTGGAAGTGTCCGCACTGGGCCTTGGCTGCATGAGCATGACCTCGGCCTATGGGCCGGCTGCCGACAAAGCCAGCATGATCAAGCTGATTCGTTCGGCCCACGAGCAAGGCATTACCTTGTTCGACACCGCCGAAGCGTATGGCCCGTTCGCCAATGAAGAACTGCTGGGCGAGGCCTTGCAGCCAATTCGCGAGCAGGTCGTCATCGCTACCAAGTTCGGCTTCGATATCGACCTGATCACCGGCGCACGCGGCGGCGGAACCAACAGCCGCCCTGAGCATATACGCGCCGTTGCAGAGGCGTCGTTGCAGCGTCTGCGCACTGATTGCATCGACCTGTTTTATCAGCACCGCGTCGATCCCCAGGTACCCATCGAAGACGTCGCCGGCACCGTCAAGGATCTGATCGCCGAGGGCAAGGTCAAGCATTTCGGCATGTCTGAGGCGGGTGTGGAAACCATTCGCCGGGCGCACGCGGTGCAAGCGGTCACGGCGGTGCAGAGCGAATATTCGCTGTTCTGGCGAGGCCCGGAGCTGGAGCTGCTGACAGTACTGGAAGAACTGGGAATCGGTTTCGTACCGTTCAGCCCGCTCGGCGCCGGTTTTCTCACCGGTCAGATCGACGAGCACACGCAGTTCGACGCCAGCGATTTCCGCAACTATGTACCACGCTTCTCCCCTGAAGCGCGCAAGGCCAATCTGGCGCTGGTCGATGTGGTAAAAGCCGTCGCGCATCGCAAACACGCCACACCGGCGCAAGTGGCGCTGGCCTGGCTGCTCGCACAGAAACCGTGGATTGTGCCGATCCCGGGCACGACCAAACCCCATCGACTGGAAGAGAACCTGGGCGCAGTCGAACTGCAATTGACCGGTGACGATCTGCGCGAGATCAACCAACAGATTGCGCAGATTCAAGTGCACGGTGAACGCCTGCCAGAGTCGGCACTGAAAATGACCGGACTCTGAGTCTGCCCAACGCGGCGCCAAGTGCGGCGCCACTTTCCCTTCTGACCGGAGTTGATCCGATGACCCGATTGATCGCACCACTCGTTGCTTTGTCACTCATGGCAGCAGAATCCCAGGCCGCCGGTGAAATCCGCGTTACGCCGAATGGCGCGCAGCCCTCGGTCAATGGCGCGGCGCAAAACTTTACCGGCAAGGTGCGCGTTGATGGCCTGTTCAACGGTGATGCGCCGGCGCGCATCGGTGGCGGCACGGTGACCTTCGAGCCAGGCGCACGCACGGCGTGGCACACCCATCCGCTGGGGCAAACGCTGATCGTCACAGCAGGCGTCGGATACGTGCAGCAAGAGGGCGGCCCGCGTCAGCAAATCCGACCGGGCGACACTGTCTGGATTCCGCCGCACACCCGTCACTGGCATGGCGCCACGGCCAGCAACGGCATGACCCACATCGCCATCGCTGAAGCCGAGGACGGCAAGACCGTCACCTGGGCGGAACAGGTCTCGGAGGCGCAATACACCGGCCAATGAAGTTACGGAATGTGTCGAAGTTGCTCGCCCGGCACCTCTGTCACAAACCGTCAGCCGCCCTGCAGGCCCGGCATCAGCGGGGTCGCGCCGAAGTTGCAGCGGTGACGGCAATTTCGACTCATGAATTCTGCTCAGAAGTCCATGCGCAATTTCGGGGTTAATCGACACAACCATCCTCCGTACGATCCAGCGACACCACGCTGACCCGCAACGGATGGAGCCTTTCACGATGACCACTGACGCACGCAACCACTCTACCCTTCCCACGCTCATGGCGCTTTGCCTGGGCGTCGGGGCGATGTTCAGCGTTACCACTCAAGCAGCCGAGGCATCGCAGACCATGGCCAGCCCCTCCGCCAGCGCAGCTAGCTTGTCGCGCCAGCAACAAACGATTCCCCTGATCGCCGCGTTCATGGCGACCAGCGACATACCCAACCTCAACACCGCGCTCAATCAAGGCCTCGATGCCGGCTTGACCATCAGCGAAACCCGGGAAATTCTGGTGCAGCTGTACGCCTATGTGGGCTTCCCGCGCAGCCTCAACGCCTTGAACGAGTTAATGGCGGTGGTACAGACGCGCAAACAGCGCGGTATCGAAGACGCGCCGGGGCGTGAGCCGAGCCGGGCGATTCCGGTCGGGGATGAGCTGCTGGCCGCCGGCACCGCAAATCAAACCAGGATTTCCGGTGCCCCGGTCAAAGGCCCGGTGTTCGAGTTCGCTCCGGTAATAAACCGGTACCTGCAAACTCACTTGTTCGGCGACATCTTCGAGCGCGACAACCTCGACTGGCAAAGCCGCGAACTGGCGACCATCGGCGCGCTGGCGGCAACGCCTGGGGTCGAGCCACAATTACGCTCGCACATGGCGGCGAGCCTGCGCGTCGGTCTGAGCGCGGCGCAGTTGCACGAAGTCACGCAGCTGCTGAAACAACACGGCGACGAGCAGACGGCTGAACGTGCCAAGACCGCGTTGACCCAAGCCCTCACGGCTTCGGGTAAATGACATGACGCCTGCCAAGTCCCTACTGAGCATCGCGCTGTTGAGCCTGCTAGCGGCCTGCGCGAACAACCCCGATGGCTCGTTGCAGATTCAACGACAAGGCAGCTTCGCCGCCGGCGGAACGGTGACCACTGCACCGGGCACCTTCAACCCGCACCAACCGATGACGCCCAACGGCCAGACATACCACGGTGACCACGCCTACGCCTTCTATCAAATCCCGGTGGATGCGCGAAAACTGCCCATCGTCATGTGGCACGGTGCGGGTCAGTTTTCCAAGACCTGGGAAACCACCGCCGATGGTCGCGAAGGCTTTCAGAACATCTTTCTACGCCGCCATTATGGCGTCTATCTGATCGATCAGCCGCGGCGTGGCGATGCCGGGCGCAGCATGGTCGAGACCACAATCAAGCCTGTGCCTGACGAACAATTGTGGTTCAACCAGTTCCGCATCGGGTTGTGGCCCAACTACTTCAGCGGTGTGCAAGTGGCACAGGATGCCCAGACCCGCGAGCAATTTTTCCGGGCGATGACGCCGAACACCGGGCCGTTCGACATGGACGTGGTCTCTGATGGCGTGTCAGCACTGTTCGACAAAATCGGCCCGGGGATTTTGTTCACCCATTCGCAAGGTGGCGGGCCGGGCTGGTTGACCGCGATCAAGAACGACAAGGTGAAAGCCATTGTGGCGTTCGAGCCAGGCAGCAGCTTCGTGTTCGCTCAAGGTGAAGTCCCTCCGCCAATTCCCAGCGCGTTCGACACAGTGCAAGGTGCGGCGGTGCCGATGGAGCAATTCAAGGCCCTCACGCGCATTCCGATTCTGATCCTTTACGGCGACAACATCCCGGAGCAGGCGGTCGACCTGCCCGCCCAGGACAGTTGGCGCGCACGCCTGAAAATGGCCCGGCTCTGGCGTGACGCGGTCAATCGCCACGGCGGTGATGTGCGACTGATCCACCTGCCGGAGATCGGCATTCATGGCAATACCCACTTCCCCATGTCGGATCTGAACAACGTGCAGATCGCTGACCTGGTCGCGCAATTCCTCGAAGAAAACCAGCTGGACTGACCCAAATACTTTTGCAACTGCCGCCCTTTTGATCGCTCAGGAGCTTCAGGTGAAAAACACACTCAAGGCCACGTTTATGTCGGCATTGGTCGGCCTCTCGGCGGGCGAAGCCTTGGCCGCCGATTACAAAAAGAACCCGTTCACCCTCGCCTACGACGGCGCGATCAGCAAGAACGAACCGGGCAAGGTCAACATCCATCCGGTCAGCTACAAACTCAACGGTCTGGATATCGCCGCCAACGTATACACCCCGGTTAACTATGACGCGAAGAAGACCTACCCGACCGTGGTCGTTGCACACCCCAATGGTGGCGTGAAAGAACAAGTCGCCGGGCTGTACGCCCAACGCCTGGCCGAACAGGGCTACATCACCATCACGGCCGATGCGGCGTATCAGGGCGCCAGCGGTGGCCAGCCGCGCAGCATCGATAAGCCGGCGTATCGCATCGAAGACATTCACGGCATGGCCGACTTCATCAGCCAGTTTGCCGGCGTCGATGACAAACGCATGGGCCTGCTCGGCATCTGTGGTGGCGGTGGTTATTCGTTGGCGGCAGCGCAAACCGACAAACGCTTCAAATCGTTGGCAACAGTAAGCATGTTCAACTCAGGCAGAGTACGTCGCAACGGCTACAACGACTCGCAAATGGACAGCATTCAGCAACGCCTGCAACAGGCGTCAGCAGCCCGCGCGCAAGAAGCGGCCGGCGGCGCGGTGCTGTACTCGGGCGATGCCAACCTCTCCGACGAGCAAATTGCCAAACTGCCCTTCGAGCTGTATCGCCAAGGTTATGAGTACTACTGGAAGACACACGCACACCCGAACTCGACCTTCAAATACACCACCAGCAGCCTGATCGACTTGATGCGTTTCGACGCCACTGACCATATCGAGCTGATCAACCAACCGTTGCTGATGATCGCCGGCAGCAAAGCCGACAGCCTGTACATGACGCAGGATGCTTTGCCCAAAGCCACCGGCACCACCGACAAGGAGGTGTTTATCCTCGACGGTGCGACGCACATCGAGACCTACTGGGTGCCGCGTTATGTCGATGCCGCAATTGGCAAACTGACCACGTTTTACGCCCGCACCTTGTAACCAGTCTCCTGAGGGGTCGCGCATATGTGTGCAACCTGCTTTCATGGATTAATACCGCGCCCCTCATGAGAGGTTCTCATCAATGTCCCGCGCCAATCTAAACGACCTGCAAGCCTTCGTGGTCATCACCCGCGAAGGCAGTTTCACCCGCGCGGCCGCTCAGCTTGGCGTTTCGCAGTCGGCGCTGAGCCACACTATGCGCGCACTGGAAAGCCGATTGGGCGTGCGCTTGCTGACACGTACCACCCGCAGCGTTTCGCCGACCGAGGCGGGTCAGCGGCTGTATCAATCGATGGCGCCGCGGTTCGATGAGATCGAACTCGAACTGGCCGCGGTCAGCGAGTTTCGTGACACCCCGGCAGGCAGCGTGCGCATTCAAGCGTCCGAACATGCCGCCAACAATATTCTGTGGCCCAAGCTTTTAAAGGTGCTCCCCGACTATCCGGACATCAAAGTCGAAATCACTGTCGACTACGCCCTCTCCGACATCGTCGCGCAACGCTATGACGCCGGCGTACGCCTGGGAGATCAGGTGGCCAAGGACATGATCGCCGTTCCTATCGGGCCACCCCTGCGCATCGCAGTCGTGGGCTCACCCGAGTATTTCAACAAGCGGCCATTGCCCAAGGTGCCCGGTGACCTTGCGGCGCACAATTGCATCAATTTGCGCCTACCCACTCATGGCAGCCTGATGCAATGGGATTTTGAAAAGGATGGTCACGAGCTGAAGGCCCGTGTCGAAGGTCAATGGACATTCAACAGCAGCGTGCCGATCCTGCGTGCGGCCGTGGCGGGATGTGGCTTGGGTTTCCTGCCGGAGGACATGGTGGCGAAGGAGCTAGCCGACGGCAGCCTTGTGCGGGTGTTGGAAGATTGGTGCCAACCCTTTGCCGGTTACCATCTCTACTATCCTAATCGCCGTGAACATTCATCAGCGTTCGGCGTTGTAGTTGAAGCGTTACTCTACAAGCACTGAGTCATCGACGTTCAAGCCGTCTGAATTTGACCCGCCCCACCAACCCGCGAATGAGTAAGACGTCTCTCGCCACAGTGCGAAGGGCCTAACGAAACTGTATGTATATACAGATAATCTGGCATCGGGTGCCCGGTACATCCTGGGCAATGAAAAATCTGACGGGCGAGAGGTGGGAAAATGTGCGGACGATATTCGATCTATGAGTCGATGGATCATTACCTGCGCCAGCTGTCGCTGGACCTGGTGGTGATCAATGGCTACGACCACGCGCCAATCAACCGCTTCAACGTGGCACCGTCGACACGCGTCGAAATCATCCGCCCGGTCGACGATGGACTCAGCGTAGATCGGGTCAAGTGGGGGTGGTCGCCGTTTTGGGCGAAGGGGAAGCGGCCGGACCCGATCAACTCCCGGGCTGAAACGGTGCTAACAGGGAAATTCTTCAAAGAGCTGTGGCCAGGTGGTAGAGCCCTGGCGCCGGCGAACGGCTGGTTCGAGTGGATACCAGACCCAGCGGATCCGAAGCGCAAGCAGCCGTACTACATCACAAGCGACAACGGCGCCCCGCTCTATTTCGCGGCGCTTGCAGAAGTGCACCAGAACACCGATCCAGACGAGCGCGATGGATTTGTGATCATCACCGCAGCAGCGGATCAGGGACTGATCGACATCCACGACAGGAAGCCCTTGGTGTTGGCCCCTGAGCTCGCGCGGGAATGGATCGACCCGACTACATCGCCGCAGCGGGCTGCGACGATCGTGGAGCAAGGTTGCATGCCAGCTGCCCAATTCCGGTGGTATCCGGTCGGTAAGGCGGTAGGAAATGTGAGGAATGAGGGTGAGTCGTTGATTACACCGATGAACAACGAAAATCATCAGGGTCAGCTAGAGTTTTGATGAGTACAAGCACCGCGAGATAACGATCATGCTAAAACAAGAAGCAGACGACGTGATTGAGCGTATCAGGGACGATCTTAAAAGGCACGGTGTGCTGATCGGCTTTGATCCAGAGTTTACCACTGCTGAGTTCGGGTGCGACCTGGACCACTACGTTGCTCAGGTCAGAGAGGATCCGAACAACCGTGTACTAGGTATCGCGATACATGACGAAGGCTTATGGGCCCAGCTCCAGCAAGGCACGGTGTATCGCTGTGTTGTCAGTGATTGTCGAGGGAAGCTTTTCGGTATTCCTATTACGATAGAACCGAGAACCGATGCGTCCTACACCATTCAATACAAGCTCTGAATGCTACCTGCAGATTGATAGCCATTCAGCCCTGCCCAGTGGAGGGCTGATGCGGACACGATCAGGTTTTTCAGCGCACAAAGAAAAACCCCGCAGATTTTTATCTGCGGGGCTTTCGAATGGTGGAGGTCGAGGTCGGAATCGAACCGGCCCCGCCCGGCGTACTTGGTTGGGTCATGCCCCTCGCAATGTTGATCTTGGCCACCTCAGGCGGCCGGCTTGCAGCGTCGATCAGCTGCTGTATGTCGTGGCTTGGCCCACACCCACGAACTCTTCGACGTCATGGCCGCGCAGGTAGAGCTTGGGTAAACCGTCTTGGGTGAACTTGGGCGCACCGTACTCATCGGTTGCCTGGGCGATGTGGTAGAGCTCGTGCTCGACCCGGGTGCAGAACTGAGCGTCGGAGCACTGGGCGCAGTTGTCGGCGGCCAGGGTGATGAGGTAGGTCGGCTCGTCTCCAAACCATTCCCGCATCTGCTGCTCTTGCCGAGCCTTTTGCCACCCGCCTGCGCGGAACATCAGCTGCTCGGCCTGGCCGAGAACTACCCGCCCCTGCTTAGCGATTCCGGACGATGCCCATAGCACGCCGATGTTGGCATCCATCAGGTGGGCGTGATCTGGGTTGTGGATGCCGCCGGTGTCAGTGAGGATCTCGCTCTGCACCCAGTCCCATACGCCGGTAGCCGGGCGCAATGTGAGCCACAGCGATTCGAGCAGGTCTACCGGTGGAAGGGGTCTAGCCAAAGTGCTTGGCCTCCAGTCGCTTGTGGCACCGACTACCAACATGAGGCAATCTTACAAAGCACCATTGATCAGATAGGGATTTCACTGATGCCATTTCCACCGAAGGAACGTGCTGCACTATTACAACTCAAGGGCGTAGGCCCAACGGTCATCACCAGACTTGAGCAGATGGGTATCGCCTCATTGGCCGAACTGAGCAGAGCCGATGTAACCGACATCTTGGCGCGAGCATCTGCCGCATTGGGATCGACATGCTGGAGAAATAGCCCTCAAGCAAGAGCTGCTATTACTGCCGCCGTCGATTTTGCGAAAGATGCACTTAGCCGATAGCCCATCCTTACGTGAACACCATCCTGTGCGTCTCGGCATGGGCATGACCGTGCAGGATGGCCACAAGATTAGTCTTGGCCAGGGCCAAGGTACGCTGGTCCACGCCTTCGATCTAGCCGATTTGCTTGAACAGCTCACTGGCATCGGCCTCCAGGGCCTTGATTGAGTTCATGCCATCGATCTCGCTCTGAGTGAGGTCGCGGTAACCTGTGATCTTCTTGTGCTGGTTGTCCATAGGTGGCCCTCAGATTGTCGCGCCACAAGTTCTCGAAGTCAGCCAATGGCAGTCACTTCAAGATTCGCTAAAAGGACCACTAGACGATCTTCCCGAGCCACGGATCCAAGGAAATTGGTGAAGGACTCAGGAAGGAAATCATCAAGCAACTGGGCCTCAAATGAGGCCCCACCACCCTGAACAGACGTCCAGTCAGCCCCATGAGAGGAAACATGTAGACTACAAAATCGTGGCTCACGAACGGGCGCTTGGTCGCCTTCGAGCACACCTCGAAGCTCGAGAGCCTGGAAGAAGCTCTGGCCAAGTTCGGAGTTCGACTCCAGGTGATACCTACCGCGCTGCAGGCTGCTTGATCGCGCACCCAAGGGGTCGGCACTCTCACCGGCCCTCTTGAGGGCCTGTTCGGGCAATAAAAAACCCGGTACTTGGCCGCGCTCATGAATGGGTGCGGATGACCGGCACTGAAGCCGTGTCAGGGTGCCTGTGATCTGCAGGGGACGGGCCTTTAAACAGCGTTGCGACCTCTTCGCTTTTCGCTCCGGCCGCCTTGCCCCTCTCACACTGCACTTTCAGCGTCATCTACATAAGCGAAAAAGCCCAGCGCTAGGCTGGGCTAGGAGGATTTAGTTGGAAGGCTGTCTACTGTGATGCCAGTAGAGGTACAGCAATCCCAGTGGCGCGATGAAGATCGCCAGGAACCAGCAGATGAACATCGTCATCACTTTGATAAACAGCATCAGCAGCGCATTCACGAAGAACATGTTGCGGCCCATGATGAAGCCCACCACGCTCTCGTACACAAATCGAGAATAGGGATAGAGCAAGGTACTCACCACCGAGATGGCTACCGTTGCGAAATCAATACCTAGTGGAGCGCGTGATTTCATGTAAATGAAAAAAGCCCCAAACAGCGCGCCGAAGAATAACTGCCGAGCGTAGTAGCTCGGGGTTAGCCCCCCAAAAGTCATTGCCAAAAACTGTCGCATAAGATCCATCTCAAGGTTCAAGGGGCGCAAATTCTACCAGTCTGGCCCCACCTCAAGTAAATCCCTAAACGAACAAGCCCAGCTCTATGGCTGGATATTTTGGCGATGTTTGTCGAGTATGCGACCTACTCGACATCGGGCCTGGCGCCACCTTCGTACGCAATGGAGGCGATGATGGCTCTGACGATGCCCGGCCCCAAGCCGGTCACCCCTGATACACCATCCCAAACCAAACCAAATTGCCACCATGCCGCATCCGGCCACGGAGGGCGGCGCATGCATAGAACCATCGGGGGCAAATCTAAACCTCTGGACTATCGGTACTCCAAACAGCCAGTTCGTATCCATCTGGGTCGGTGAAGTGGAATCTCCGCCCTCCAGGGAAAGAGAATATTGCTCGACTGATACGGGCGCCCGCCGAAACAAGTTTACGTTGCGACTCTTCGAGATCAGTTGAATACAAGATCACCATCGGGCCTCCGGGCTGCACGGGCTCCCCGGTCGTAAAACCACCAGTAAGACGCCCATCGCTAAATTCTGTGTAGCTGGGGCCATAGTCCACAAAGCTCCAGCCGAAGACCTCACCGTAGAAAGCCTTGCTGCGCTCAATGCTAGCCACATTGAACTCAATATTATCGATCTTGCTGTCTCTGCTCTGGCTCATCTAAACCTCCTTGTTTGATGCACGCAATCTAACACGACGCAGTCTTGTTCACCTCTAACAGCCACAGACCAAATCAATTTTTCGCCATTCACACTGCCACCATGCCGCATCCGGCCACGGAGGGCGGCGCATGCATGGACAAAGCCATGAACATCGAGACATCGACCGTCACCAAGCTGCTGATCACCGAGGTGCACGGCCTCGAGCCGATCAGTGTGTACCTCGAAAACCTGGCGCCATGGAGCCGAACCCTGACTGGGCTTACCTCTGCCGCGCCATCGCGACAGTTCAGCAGGCCCTGGGCAAAGAGTTTCCGATCGCCGCCTGCCCCTCCGGCGCTGCCCGCCAGCACCTCAACGCTTGCCGCCGAGTGTGGGCGGCAGGGCCGTGAAGAACCAGTAGATTCCAGTTCCCAGCACCAGGGTCCACCGGCTTTGCGGGTTGAGAAACATCCCAACCACCCCAAGCGTGATCAGGGTCACGCCAGCCCACCGTCTGCGCTTCGGGTTGAACCATAGCTGGAACGCCCGAAGTCTTTCACGCAACTGCATTACCACTCTCCCTGCTTGGTAAGCGGCTAAGCATAACAACAGCAGCGCTGCACGCCAGCGCCTTCCCCACATACGAAAACGCCGCCTGATGAGGCGGCGCTGACTGACGAAGACCGGACGTTACCAGGTCTTCGGCTCTGACTTCTTGTACGAGCCACCGGTCATGCACTTCTCGACCAGGTCTTCGCGGGCCTTGTTGTCTGGAAGTGTTTTCAGGTAGTCGGGCTGGCAGTGTTCGCTAGTCGGCTCGTAGGCTGCCGTGTCGACGGCGTCTTCTTTGCAGCCAGCCAAGCTTATAACGAGTGCCGCAGCGAGGATTGGGGCAAGGCATGACTTCACGGCTTGAACCCCTTGTCCTTACTGCGATCGGGAGGGGTGATATCCCATAATTTGTCGCTCGCCTCTTGCTGCGCCTTGGCTTTCTTGTCCGCCTCGGACTCCCAGCATCCGCTGAGTGAAATTGCAGCGATGGCAACGATGGCTGCGCCTACGATGGTGCGTTTCATGAGGTTCCTTCCTGTGAAATGGCCGGGCGTTATATCAAACATCCCCACCCTCCGCAAAACGTGGCGCCGTGCCATCAGCCAGCGCCGTCCCCTATTCAACGATAACGCCTCTCCGGCGAGGGCGGCTCCTTGGCGATCAGCCACTGCCCAGGCTGTTGGTGTAACCAAGACTGGCAGACGCCTTCATTTGGAATTTGGCCTATCCAACTAGCTTGACCACTGGCCACGAAAAAAAGCTCCATCTTTTTACCCCTTTCCCCTCTATTCCCTGCCGCGATAGGCGGCCAAGGACGAAGTCATGCCTGAAAAAAAGCAACTGATCCAGCCGCTGCAAGTGGAGCGCGATGAATGCGGCTTTTGGACCCACCCGGCTTGGCCGGACGACGGCGATGAATGTGCACTGCCGTTCAGCTGGTTCGGCGACCACGGCTTGGGGTACTGCGTAGTCGAGATGGAGAATGCACCCGAAGGGATGACCTCGACGAGGATTACCTGTGGGTTGACCAGAACAAGACCGACAAGAAACTGCGCATTCGCCGGCACGTTAATGGTGAACTGACTGGCCTTGGCCTGTTCATTGAGGCGTTACTTGAACGCCGCAAGCTGCAAGGCGTGCGTAACCCTTGCCTCGTCACCAACGACTCGGGTCTGCGGATGAGCTGGGAAATGCTCAGGAACCGCTTCAGCGAAGCACGCGACAAGGCCGCTCGGAAGCTGACGACCGATGGCAACGCTGACCTGGCCGCCTCAGTTCGGCAGTTCCAGTTCCGCGATATCAGACCGAAGGCGGCCTCGGAAATCGAGGACATTAGCCACGCCAGCAGGCTGCTGGGCCACTCCAAAGAAGAGATCACGAAGCGGGTCTACCGCCGAGTCGGCGAGGTCGTCAGCCCGACCAAACAACGACCTGATGCGGAAACGATGCCTGATTATGCGGAAATGATTGGGTTTTCTGACGCGCAAATAAAAACCCCGCAGACGTTAATCTGCGGGGCTTTCGAATGATGGAGGCCGAGGTCGGAATCGAACCGGCGTAGACGGATTTGCAATCCGGAGCATAACCACTTTGCTACTCGGCCTCAAAGGTCGGATCTAGCTGCTTACGCTTAGCTATCTCCTTGAAACGCTGAACCTTTTTCAAAGTTTGCTGCGTTTCGATGGGCGCCATTATGTCTTCATTCCTTTCACCTTGCAACCCCCTGAACGAAAAAAAATTTCAACGGGTTCAAGGTGTTAGCGCAGGCGGCTGAGTTTACTCCATAAGCCCACCACAGTGTTCTCCACCGTGCCGCTGGCAGCCATGCCGATTCGCTCTTGAAGGCTCTTGCGTTCGGCATAGTGCAGGTGAAACAGGTTGGCGTTGCGCGCGCGGACGCTGAGGTACTCGTCGCTGGTTTGCAGTTCGTCCACCAACTGGCGGTTGAGTGCGGCAACGCCGAGCCAGACTTCGCCTGTGGCCACTTCATCAATATGCAGTTGCGGGCGATAGCGGGCGACAAAATCCTTGAACAGCTGGTGGGTGATGTCCAGGTCTTCCTGGAACTTCTCCCGGCCTTTGTCGGTGTTTTCGCCAAATACGGTCAGGGTGCGCTTGTACTCACCGGCTGTCAGCACTTCGAAGTCGATGTCGTGCTTCTTCAGCAGGCGGTTGATGTTGGGCAACTGCGCCACCACCCCGATCGAACCCAGCACGGCGAACGGCGCACTGACGATTTTCTCGCCGATGCAGGCCATCATGTATCCACCGCTGGCGGCCACCTTGTCGATGCACACGGTCAGCGGGATGCCCGCCTGGCGAATGCGCGCCAGTTGCGATGCAGCCAGGCCGTAGCTGTGCACCAGGCCACCACCGCTTTCGAGGCGCAGCACCACTTCGTCACGCGGGGTGGCGAGGGTCAGCAGCGCGGTGATTTCGTTGCGCAGGCTTTCGGTGGCAGAGGCTTTGATGTCGCCATCGAAGTCCAGCACGAAGACCCGGCCCTTTTCCTCGGCCTTGCCTTTCTTCTGCTGTTTTTCCGCCTTGGCCTGCTGCTTGCGCAAGGCCTTGAGCTGGGCCTTGTCGAGCAGGCCGGACTCCAGGCGCTCGCGCAGGTCCTTGTAGAATTCGTTCAGGCGGGTGACCTGCAACTGCCCACCCGGCTTGCGCCGCCCTTTGCTGCGCAACCCGGCGATGGCCGACAGCACCACGAGGATGGCGATGACCAGGGTGGCGGTTTTGGCGAGAAAGCTTGCGTACTCGGCAAGAAACTCCACGTTGACTCCTTAAATACCTGCGCCAAAGCGGCGCGTAACTGTTGCAAGCATACCGCTGCACCTGAGGCGCTGCCAGCCGGTGTAAACGCTGGCAACACCTTTCAAACAACCTTTTCAAACGCTTGTATGTTTTTTCGTTGACAGCCCGTGTGCTGCATCCTAACCTCGCAGCAACCTCCAAACAGGCCGGAACCTTTCGTGGGCAACCTCTACCTGATCCGACATGGCCAAGCCTCCTTCGGTGCCGATGACTACGACGTCCTCTCGCCCGTGGGCGTGCGCCAAAGCCAGGCCTTGGGTGAGCACCTGGCCCAACTGGGTATTCGGCTGGACCGCTGCGTGGCAGGCAACCTGCGCCGCCAGCAGGATACCGCACGCCTGGCCCTGGAGGCCTTGCATGCCAGCGGCTGCCCGGTGCCGGCTGTTGAGACCGACGCCGCGTTCAATGAGTTCGATGCCGATGGCGTCATCCGCGCCCTGTTGCCCGGGCTGCTGCCAGAAGAACCCGATGCCCTGCACATCCTGCGCAACGCTGCGCAGCACCGCAGCGAGTTCCAGCGCCTGTTCGCCTTGATGGTGCAGCGCTGGCACGCGGGCGAACACGCCGACGATGGCCTGGAAAGCTGGCAGGCGTTCACCCACCGTGTACAAGGTGGCCTGCAGCGCGTGCTGGATGCCGCCGGCAGCGGCGACAATGTCGCCATCTTCACATCGGGCGGCACCATCGCCGCCCTGCTCCACCTGGTTACCCGTATTACCCCCAGCCAGGCGTTCGCGCTGAACTGGCAGATCATCAACACGTCGCTCAGCCAGCTGAAGTTCCGCGGCCGCGACGTGGCACTGGCCTCCTTCAACAGCCAGGCCCATGTGCAGCTGTTGAGGGTACCGGAGCTTGTCACCTATCGATGAGCCCGGTTTGTTGTGTCCCTGCGGGGACGTGTAAATAACTCTATAAGGAATGCGCCATGACCTCCGTAGCTGATGCCGTCAAAAAGATGCAAGAGAAGTTCAACCCATCCGCTGCCGCCGGCCTGGACCTGGTGTTCGGCTTCAACATCACCGACGAAGGCAAGCAATACGCGCTGATCGTCAAAGACGGCACCTGCGACCTGCAGGAAGGCGAAAACCCGGACGCCAACTGCACCCTGGTGATGGACAGCGAAACCCTGAAGGGCATCGTCAGTGGTGAAACCGACGGCATGCAGGCCTTCATGGGCGGCAAGCTGCGCGTTGAAGGCGACATGATGCTGTCGATGAAACTCAGCGAGCTGTTCCCGTCCTGAGGGCTGGGTACACCGGATGATCGAAAAACCGAAGCCGTGGCGGCTTCGGTTTTTTTTTGCCCTGCATTCGGTGCAGTGATCCACCTGCAACACCCTCGCCTATATGGCACTTGGCACGCTTGTTCCAGCGCCGCCAGGCCATTAGATTAGCCAATAGTCCTTGCGATCGAGAATAAGGAAAACGCATGACGCTCACCGACCAGTCCACCCAGGTACGCCCCGGCGAAGAACTCGACGCGGCCGTCATCGACCCTTACCTCAAGGCCAACATCCCCAGCCTGGACGGCCTGCCGAGCATAAGCCAGTTTCCCGGGGGGGCCTCCAACCTCACCTACCTGGTCAGCTACCCGGGCCGGGACTTTGTGCTGCGCCGCCCGCCCTTCGGGCAAAAGGCCAAGTCGGCCCACGACATGGGCCGCGAGTTCCGCATCCTCAATCAGTTGAACAGTGGTTTCCCCTTCTGCCCAAAGGCGTATGTGCACTGCACCGACAGCAGCCTGATCGGCGGCGAGTTCTATGTCATGGAACGGGTCAAGGGCATCATCCTGCGCTCGGACATCCCCGCCGAGCTGAACCTGGACGCCAGCCGCACCGAGGCCCTGTGCAAAAGCTTTATCGACCGCCTGGTAGAGTTGCACCAGGTGGACTACAACGCCTGCGGCCTGGCCGACCTGGGCAAGCCGGAAGGCTACGTGCAGCGCCAGATCGAGGGCTGGACCAGCCGCTACGAAAAAGCCTTGACCCCGGATGCCCCGCGCTGGGAAAAGGTGACCGCCTGGCTGCACGATAAAATGCCCGCCGACCATCCGAAACCCGCCATCGTGCACAACGATTACCGCTTCGACAACGTGATCCTCGACGCCGACAACCCCATGCGCATCATCGGTGTGCTGGACTGGGAAATGGCCACCCTGGGCGACCCGCTGATGGACCTGGGCAACAGCCTGGCCTACTGGATCGAGGCCGACGACCCGGCGCCGGTGCAACTGATGCGCCGTCAGCCGAGCAACGCCCCAGGCATGCTCACCCGCCGCCAGTTCGTGGATTACTACGCCGAGCGCGCGGGCATCCCGCTGGACAACTTCGATTACTACTATTGCTATGGCCTGTTCCGCCTGGCCGGTATCGTCCAGCAGATCTACTACCGCTACTTCCACGGCCAGACCCAGGACAAGCGTTTCGCCCAGTTCATCCACATGAACCGCTTGCTGGAGCAGATGAGCTTGCAGGTCATCGCGAAGTCCAGCCTCTGAACAACGCCACGACGACGGATAACAAGGAAAACAGCATGTCCAAGACCCACCTGTTCGACCTCGACGGCAAGATTGCCTTCGTTTCCGGCGCCAGCCGCGGCATCGGCGAAGCCATCGCCCACCTGCTGGCCCAGCAAGGTGCCCATGTAATCGTTTCCAGTCGCAAGCTAGACGGTTGCCAACAGGTGGCCGAGGCAATCATCGCGGCGGGTGGCAAGGCGACGGCGGTGGCCTGCCACATCGGTGAGATGGAACAGATCCGGCAGGTGTTCGCCAGCATCCGCGAACAGTTCGGGCGCCTGGACATCCTGGTCAACAACGCCGCCACCAACCCGCAGTTCTGCAACGTGCTGGACACCGACCTGAATGCGTTCCAGAAGACGGTGGACGTGAATATTCGCGGTTACTTCTTCATGTCGGTGGAAGCCGGCAAGCTGATGCGCGAGCATGGCGGCGGCAGCATCATCAACGTGGCGTCCATCAACGGCGTGTCCCCCGGCCATTTCCAGGGTATCTATTCGGTGACCAAGGCGGCAGTCATCAACATGACCAAAGTCTTCGCCAAAGAGTGCGCCCAGTTCGGCATTCGCTGCAACGCCCTGCTGCCGGGCCTGACGGACACCAAGTTCGCCTCTGCACTGGTGAAGAACGACGCCATCCTGAACGCCGCACTGCAGCAGATCCCGCTCAAACGCGTGGCCGACCCCAAGGAAATGGCCGGCGCGGTGTTGTACCTGGCCAGCGATGCCTCCAGCTACACCACCGGCACGGCACTCAACGTCGACGGCGGCTACCTGTCCTGATCAGGCTTTGACCGCCACCAAGGTGTAACTCAGGGGCAAGCGTGCAGGCTGCTCGCGCAAGCGGTACTCACCATCGCTGCCCTTGAGCATCTGCCCGGGCAGCGCCTCCCAGGGGATGCTCTGGTGCTCGACCAGTGCCGTCAATTGCAGCCCGTGCGCCAGCAGGGCAGTCACGACTTCACCCAGGCCGTGGTTCCATTCGTGGGTTTCGGTGTGGGCAAGGCGCTGTTCGGTCTCGACGTAGGTCTGGTCGTTGTGCCACACCGTCGGCGCTTCGTGCTCGAAGTACGGGTATTCGAGCTGCAGGCGGTCCTGGTGGTCTTCGTTGATGGCCATCAGCATCGGGTGCCCATCGCGCAGGAACAACCGCCCGCCAGGCTTCAGCAGCGCAGCGACCGCACGCGCCCACGGCTCGATGCGGGGCAACCAGCAGAGCGCGCCAATACCGGTGTAGACCAGGTCGAACGTGCCTGCCGGCAGTACCTTGTCGGCGGCATAGACGTCGGACTCGACATACGCGATGGGCATCGCGCAACGCTCGGCCAGTGCCCGCGCCTCCACCAGCGAAGCCGCCGAATAGTCAAGGCCGCAGACCTTGGCGCCAAGGCGTGCCAGCGACAAGGTGTCGGTGCCGATGTGGCACTGCAGGTGGACGGTGTTCAGCCCGGTGATGTCGCCAAGCAAAGGCAGGTCGAAGCGGACGGTTTCGGAAAGGTGCCCGGGGCGCTGGACCAGAATATCGACTTCGTATTCCTTGGAGGCAGCGTGCAGCGGGGCGCGTTCGTCCCAGCTGGTGCGGTTGAGTTGCAATGAACGGTCCATGGTGTCTTCCTTGAGTGGTGACGGCTCATGCTAGCCGCCACCTGCGCATCTACGACACCACTGCCTTGCTAAAAATTGTAAAGGCCGAAAAACACCCAACGAGCAAACAACTGGACTGCGCTGGCCCTTACAGGCAGGTAGCCGCCGCTGCCCGGCGCTGCAGCGCCACGCCGTCATTCTTCTGCGCGTAGTAGTCGACCCGCGCCCCGCCCGCCTGGGGGTAAACATCCACAAACGCCTCGGCCTCACGGGTATACACCGTGAACCCGCCCTGCTTGCGGGGTTCCAGGTAACCACTGGCATCGTCGCCGAACACCTTCTCTTCCTGCCAGCTGAACTGGATGCACTGGGCCACCAGCTCCGGCGCCTTGTGCGAATCGAGCTGCGCAGTCGGCTTGCCGCCGCGGGCCGTCTCCATGGTCGCAGAAGCACAACCGACCAGCATCAGCGCTGCGGCCATCGGCAGAATCGCACGCATGTTCCATCCTCGGGGTATTGAAAAAGATGCGACTCTAGCACTGGCGGGCATCGCGAGTGAATTGTCACGCGCATGCCGCTGTCGCAGATAAGGTATGCCGCCATCAGGAGCACCACATGAAGCTTCACTATCTGCTACTCGCCGCCCTGCCCTGCCTGCCTCTGGCAGTCAGCGCCGCGCCCTCCAGCGAAGAAAGCATCACCGCCCCGGAAACCCACAATCGCACGCTTGAAGTGGGCGACAAAGCCCCGGACCAGTACAAACGCGACGAGGAGGCCATCAAGGACTGGAAAGCCAAAGGCTTGCCAGCACCGGAGAAGGAAAGCCATTGGGTACGAATGGGTGACCACTACGTGCTGGTGCAGATCACCAACGGGGTAGTGCTGGCGATTCAGCCGGCATCCTGATTCATCCCGCCTAGATCAACGCCGCCATGTGCACCGTGTTGCGCCCGGCGGCCTTGGCCTGGTACAGCGCCGCATCGGCTTGGGCCAGCAGGTTGGCGGTGCTGTCTTTGGCGCCCGGCACGCCACACCACAAGCCGACGCTGAAGCGCAGTTCGATCTGGTCACCGGCAAAGCGCGCCGGGCTGCGTGCAATGGCCTCACGCAGCCCTTGCAGCGCAGCGATCGCGCCACTGCGGTCACTGCCCGGCAGCAAAAGCAGGAATTCCTCGCCGCCATAACGGCCCAGGCTGTAACCCTGGCGCAGCCGCTGCTGCAACTGGCGCACGCAATGGCACAGCACCTCGTCGCCGGCCAGGTGCCCATACAGGTCGTTGATGCGCTTGAAATGGTCGATGTCGATCATTGCCACAGCCAGGCTGGCGTGTTGCTGGCGAGCATTGTCCAGCTCCACGGCAAACCGTTCCAGTATCGCCCTGCGGTTGAATGTGCCGGTCAGCACATCGTGCAGGGCCAGGTGCTGCAAACGGGACTCGCTGCGCTCCTTGGCCATCAGCACCAGCCCAATCGAATACATCATCACCGTCGCCGTGCCGATTGCCACGGAAATGCTCTGCTTGAGGTTGCTGGTGTCGTAACGCATTTCCACCGCCGTGCCATTGGCCACCGCGACCACACGCATGCCCAGGCCGACCAGGCTGATCAACGCCCCGATCTGCAGCAGCAGGTGGGCCCTGCCCGGCCGCTCGGCATGGCGCCACGCCCAGTAAAGAATCATCGAGCACTGCAGCATCAATACCAGCGTCGCCAGCAGCATGCGCGGCTCCAGCGTATCGAGCAGCAGCATCAGCCCCACCGGCATGCAGGCGGGGATGAGGAAAATGACACGCCAGGGCACCACCTGCTCACGCACCCGGAACAGGCTGGCGGTGTAGAACGCCAGGGCCAGCGACAGCAAGCTGTTGCCCAGGCCGTAGCTGACCCACAGCGGGGCCTGGGCATAGACGGTGTAGCAGACATAAGCCAGCGCATGCACCAGCAGCCCGCAACCGGTGAGCAGCAGGTTGTCACGGCGGTTGCTGCGCCCGACCAGCAACAGGCAGAAGGCCAGAATGGTTGCAACCAGTGCAACGGCGGCGAACAACGTGGGGGTATGGGCGATCATCGTGATTCACCGAGTGGCAGATTGCCGTCTTGACTGCGGCTTGCCCCACAGTTTAGAGGGACATTGCCCGCGCGACCATGACCGAATGGGACAGAACAACAGCCTGCAAGCACGCCGCTCATCACCGCAGCGACAATTTTTTGCCCGCCCGGGAAACCAAATGGATCATTCCCAGTCTCAGGAAGTGTCCCGTAAACCATTGCGGATCAAGGACCTATATCGTGATGACCCGCTTTGCAAGCCTTACGCTGATTGCTGCATTTCTGCTGACCGCAGGCTGCCACAGCCATCGCTACCATGACGACGACGATGGCTGGCGTGACCGCGACCGTGGCCATCGCCACCACCATCGGCATGACCGCGATGACGATGACAATCGTCAGTACCGCGGTGACCGCGACTACCGCTGAAGCGTCTTAGCCCCCCTGACCTGCCGCCCGTTGCGCGGCAACTTAACCTGATGATTCCTTTGAGGTTCGTATCATGCGTCTGACTCTGCCTTCCTTTGCCCTCGGCCTGCTGCTGTGCCAAGGCGCTTTCGCCGGTGACGGTACTGCCGCCATCGGCGGCGGCCTGGGTGGTGTCCTGGGTAACGTTGTCGGTCAACAACTCGGCGGCAAGACCGGCGCGGCCATCGGTGCCGGCGTGGGCGGCGCAGCCGGCAGTGCGGTAGGTGCACGCAAGGGCAACCGTACCGAAGCCGCTATCGGCGGTGGCCTGGGTTCGGCTGGCGGCTCGCTGCTGGGCGGCGCGGTGGGCGGCAAGACCGGTTCGACCGTGGGTGCCGGCCTGGGCGGCGCCGCTGGCGGTGCCCTCGGCAACCACCTGGGTGACGACAACCGCGGCAGCAAGAAGCACCGCCGTCACCGTCACTGATTAGCTGACTCAAGGGCTGCTGCGCAGCCCATATCCGGTAAGCCAGCTCTTACCTCGACTGCATTGGCCGCAAGGCATATGCAATCCTGTGGGAGCCTGACTTGCCGGCGATGGGCCGCATAGCGGCCCTTTTTGTTGCAGCACATCAACACCCCCTTCATCACAAGCTGGCACACTGACTGCTACTGTCTATCGTGCCCCGTGTGAAGGAACACCCCCTCCCCATGAACCAAGATCTGCTCTGGGTCCTCGGCCTGCTGGCCATCGTCGTTGTCCTGTTCATCATCAATCGCCCACGCATGGACGTGGTCGCGCTGATGGTGATTCTGGCCCTGCCGCTGCTCGGCATCCTCACCGTGGAGCAGGCCCTGGCCGGCTTCAGCGACCCCAACGTGGTACTGATCGCCGCGCTGTTCGTGATCGGCGAAGGCCTGGTGCGCACCGGTATTGCCTACCGTATTGGCGAATGGATGAGCGAGCGGGCCGGCAATAGCGAGACACGCCTGCTGGTGCTGCTGATGGTGGCCGTGGCCGGGCTGGGGTCGATGATGAGTTCCACCGGCGTGGTGGCCATTTTCATCCCGGTGGTACTAAGCATTGCCGCGCGCCTGCAGCTGTCGCCCAGCCGCCTGATGATGCCTCTGGCGTTTGCCGGGCTGATCAGCGGCATGCTCAGTCTGGTGGCCACGCCGCCCAACGTGGTGGTGCACAGCGAGCTGGTGCGCAATGGCGAAGCGGGCTTCAGCTTCTTCAGCTTTACCCCGTTCGGCCTGGTGGTGCTGGTGCTGGGCATCGGCTACATGCTGTTGACCCGCCACTGGCTGAACGGCGAAGTACGCAAGGACGGCCGCGTGGAAACCCGTCGCACACTGCTGGACCTGGTGCTGGACTACAAGCTCAACGGCCGTGAACGGCGCCTGCGCATACGCCCTGATTCACCGCTGATCGGCCATACCCTCGGCGAGCTGGAGTTGCGCACCCGGCACGGCGCCAACGTGATCGGCATCGAGCGCCAGCACAAGTTCACCACACGGGTGATCGGCGCCGACTCCAACACCGTACTGCACCAGGGCGACGTGCTGCTGCTTGACCTGTTCGCCAACCGCGACGATCTGCGCAGCCTGTGCCAGACCATGCAACTGGAGCCCCTGCACTTCAAGGCAGCCTACTTCATCGATCAGTCCCAGGAGCTGGGCATGGCCGAGGTCTCGCTGCCGCCGGGCTCGCAGTTGATCGGCAAGAGCATTCTCGAACTGGCCTTTCGCACCCGCTTCGGCCTCAACGTGGTCGGCCTGCGCCGCGAACAGGCCGCTATCGAAGAGCAACTGGTGGAAGAAAAGCTGCGCCTTGGCGATACCTTGCTGGTGGTCGGCCCGTGGAAGGCCGTGCGCCAGTTGCAAAGCCAGCCCAAGGACTTTCTGGTACTGAGCCTGCCCGCCGAGATCGACCAGGTCGCGCCAGCCCGCACCCGCGCGCCACAGGCGTTGCTTAGCCTGGCGGTGATGGTCGGGCTGATGGTGACCGGTGCCGTGCCCAATGTCATCGCGGCCTTGATCGGTTGCCTGCTGATGGGCGCCGGCCGCTGCATCGACATGAACAGCGCCTATCGGGCCATTCATTGGCAAAGCCTGGTGCTGATCGTCGGCATGCTGCCGTTCGCCCAGGCACTGCAAAAAACCGGTGGTATCGACCTGGCGGTGGGCGGGCTGGTCAGCGTGCTGGGTGGCGCCGGCCCCAGTGCCATTCTCGCCTGCCTGTTCGCCGTCACGGCGGTGATTGGCCTGTTCATTTCCAACACGGCCACTGCGGTATTGATGGCGCCGGTAGCTGTCAGTACCGCCGCGCAACTGGGCATGTCACCCTACCCGTTTGCCATGACCGTGGCCCTGGCCGCATCGGCGGCATTCATGACGCCGGTGTCATCGCCGGTCAACACACTGGTGCTGGGGCCGGGGCAATACCGCTTCGCCGACTTCGTCAAAATCGGCGTGCCGTTCACCGTGCTGGTGATGGTGGTCACCGTCGTGATGGTGCCGTGGTTCTTCGGGTTTTAAAGGAAAGCAACAAGGATTAGAGGCAATTTGACATTATCTCGGCCGATCGCGGCAGATTGACATCAACTGGGCTGACGAAACACACTGCGGGTTATTGCCCCAGGTGCTTCAAGGCGTTGTCCTGGATTTCGTTTCCGCTTGCCGGTCGAGTTCATGGTTTTTCCAGCCCAATCGCGCTTGTTGCCTTATGTCGTTCTGCTTTGCCTGACCTTTGCCCTCACCCTGGGCGGCATCCTGGCACGCCCGATCGAATCGCTGTCGCTGTTCTGGCCAGTGAACGCTGTGGTGGCCGGCGTACTGTTGCGCTACCCCCGCCAAGCCACCCTGACCGGCTTCAGCCTGGTGTGGCTGGCCATGGTCGGCGCCGACCTGTTGTGTGGCAGTGCCTGGGGGCCGGCCCTATGGTTCAACCTGTGCAATCTTGCTGTGGTGGTAACCCTTTGGCAGCTGCTGTCGCGCTTGCCACGGCTGCACCGGCGCATGCGCACCCCGCACGGCGTACTCAGCGTGTTCGCCGCCTGTGCCGCCGCCGCCATGGTGGCGGCCAGCATGGCAGCGTTCATGGCTGCACCCTGGTTCGAGCAATCCTTGCGCGCCACCTGGCTGGCCTGGTTCAGCGAACAGTTCTCGACCAGCGTGCTGGTGCTGCCGGTGCTGCTCACCGCGCCCTCGGTACGGGCCCTGGTGCGCGGAGGTGCCCAGGCCATCCTCCTGGCGCCGCTGCTGGTGCTGCTGGTCTCGCTGGCGCTCAGCATTGCCTTTGGCGGCCCCGGTGCCATCGCCTTCCCGATTGCCGCCTTGCTGTGGTGTGCCTGGACCTACTCGCCATTCATGGTTTCGCTGCTGACACTCACCGCCGGCAGCACCTTGATTGTGGCGGTGGCGCAAAACCTCATGCACTTCAGCGTGCCGCAAAGCGAGCCCGGGGTGACCACGCTGATGTCGGCCCGCCTGGGCATTGCCATGCTGGTGCTCGGCCCGCTGGTGGTGGCCTGCGTCAGCCAGGCCAACCGCAGCCTGATGGCCCGCCTGGCGCACCAGGCCACCATCGACCACCTGACCGGCGTGCTCACCCGCAGTGCCTTCACCCGCCGCGCCAACGCGCTGCTGGACAGCCGCCAGCAGCATGCCCAGGCACTGCCACTGACCCTGATGATGCTGGACATCGACCACTTCAAGTCGATCAACGATGCCCATGGCCACGGGGTCGGTGACCAGGTGCTGCGCCAGTTCGCCAGCACCCTGCAAGACCAGTTGCACAACGATGAACTGCTCGCTCGCCTGGGCGGCGAGGAGTTTGTCGTCATCCTCCCGGGCCTTGCGCCAGAACGCGCCAAGTTCACCGCCGAACGCCTGCGCCGCGCGGTACAGGACCTGCACGTGGTGCAGGCCGACCAGCGCCTGCAGATTACCGTGAGTATCGGCCTGGCCGGCTGCGACGCCAATATCCCGGCCCCCAGCCTGGACGCGTTGCTGGCAAGCGCCGATCAGGCGCTGTACCGGGCCAAGGCCCATGGCCGCAACCGTGTGGAGCAGGCCGAAGCGCAGCGCCAGGTGGTGTGACTCAACCGGCCAGCAAGTCCCACGACAGCTTGGCGATCAGCACGCACAGCAGTATCAGGAACAGCCCGCGCACAAAGCCTGCGCCCTTGCGTACTGCCAGCCAGGTGCCGGTAAGGGCCCCAAGCACGTTGCACGCCGCCATGGGCAGGGCGATGGCATACAGCACGTTGCCCGAGGGCACGAAGAACACCAGCGCCGCCAGGTTGGTGGCAATGTTCACCACCTTGGCCGAGGCCGAGGCGTGCAGGAAGTCCAAGGCGAAGAAGCGGATGAACAGGAAGATCAGGAAGCTGCCGGTGCCCGGGCCGAACAGGCCATCGTAAAAACCGATCGCGCCACCTATCAGCACCGCCAGGCACTGCTCCTTGCGGCCGATCTTCGCGGGTTTGTGCAGCGTGCCGAAGTCTTTCTTGCAGAAGGTGTAGATGGCCATCAGCACGATCATCACCAGCACTGCCGGGCGCATCACACTGGGCGGCACCAGTGATACCGTGGCCGCGCCTGCGAACGACATGACAAAGGCGCTGAGCGCTGCCGGCACGATCAGCCCCCAGTCCAGCGTCACCTTGCGAATGAACGAGCGCGCCGCGAAGGCCGTACCACACACTGACGCCAGCTTGTTGGTGCCGAGCAACGCCGCTGGTTGCGCGGTGGGCAGCACGTTGAACAAGGCCGGGATCTGGATCAGCCCGCCGCCCCCCACTGCGGCGTCGATCAGCCCGGCGGCAAAGGCGAAAACAGAAAGCACAGCAACATCCATCATGACGCGGTTCCAGGTAGAGAAGACCCCAGCAAGGCTAATCAAAGTGCTGCGCTTGTGTTGAAATGCCATATTGCAAAAACTGCAACAAGGAGCAGGCAATGGCATTGGACATGTTGCGGGAAATCCAGGCGTTCGTCAGCGTGGCACACAAGCGCAGCTTCGTGGCCGCCGCTCGCGCGCTGGGGCGCTCACCCAGCGCGGTAACACGTGCGGTGCAAACCCTTGAAGACAACGCCGGAAGCAAGCTGCTAAACCGCAACGCCAACGCCGTCACCCTCACCGAAGCCGGTGAGCGCCTGCTGCCCCATGCCGAACGCTTGCTGGATGTGCAACGTGATGCGGCCGACGAGTTGGCCGCGCTCAGTGGCACCGCCGAGGGCTGGATACGCTTTGCCGTGCCGCAACTGCTGGGTGAGCATGTGCTGCCACAGGTGCTCGCCGAGTTCTCCCGCTGCCACCCCAAAGTCACCCTGGACGTAAGGTACTGCGACGAAACCCTCGACCCGCTGCAAGGCAAGTTCGATTTCGTGGTACGTGGGGCCTTTCCGCAATCGAGCGAGCTGATCGGCTACCCGCTGTGGGCCTACCAGCGCCACCTGTATGCCAGCCCGGCTTACCTGGCGGTGGCCGGCACACCTCAGCACCCTGAAGACCTCGAAGGGCATGCGCTGATCCTGCACACCGCCCCGCGCATCCTCAAGGCCTGGCATTTTTGCCGCGACGACCAGATTACCAGCCTGCGGCCCAGGCCCAGGCTACGGCTGGACTCCGGTGACGCGGTGTACCACAGCACCCTGGCCGGGGCAGGCATCGCCCGCCTGGCTGCCTGGGTTGGCGAAGCGCAGGTCAAGGCCGGGCGGCTGGTCCGGGTGTGCCCGCAATACCGCCTGACTTCCAGCAGCGGCCAGGACCCGCAAATGCATGCCGTGTACCCTGCTGGCGAACTGCCGGCGCGGGTATGCGACCTGCTAGCGGCATTGCGCCGTGCCGGCCTGGCCTGCCAAAACAGCCCCCCGAAATGACTGTTCAATTTCTGCTCAATTTAACAGAGCCCGCCGCGGGCCTGGCTTACAGCACTTTATCCACAGACCTACCCACGTTTTTTGTGGACAGATTTCCCAACGCAAAGAACGACTTATCGCACAACCAGCAACGCCGTGTTTGCCAGCTTGACCAGCTCGATCCACTCCGCCGTGCTGATCACTCCGGCCTGTTCCAGCACCAGGGCATCGCGCAATGCCTGGTCATATCCCTGCTCATCAAGTGTGCCTTCGGCAAGAAAACGGCTACGCCACTCCAGCATGGCTGAAGTGCCTTTCTTGTATTCCATTGATGTATCGACTCCACGGCAAAAAGACCGGCCCGAATGAGCGGCGGCGGGAGACTACACGAGGCTTTTACACTTGAGAATGACTTGCAGCTACCGCTGGTCCAGCAGTGCAAGCAGGGGGAATGCTGGCCAATTGGTCAGGCATTGGGCCCGTCAGTTGAAATAGACGGGCCGCGCAGGAAAAAAGCAGTTGAAGTCAGCTTGGCGGAATGGTGCCAAGAATACCAATCAGAATGGTCAGTAGCAGAAAACCACCCAGGAACAGCGCCAGCTTGCCCATTGGAACCTCTACAGTTGTGATGCGGGGATGGACATATTGTCGAGCCTGAGCTGATACGGTTACAGATTCAGGTTTGTGGAAAAAAAGCGGATCAGATGCGGCGCAGATACATTATTGCTACATGAGGTTTCAAGACGGGTTACAGGCTCCGGCTGCAACCACGCAGGTGGCCTGCCCTTCAAAAGACGACTGAACGCAGCTGACACGGGAAGTCGAGCTCGATTGAGAGCACATGAATTGAAACGTCGTTTGTAGGACTTTTTACTGTGCGCTGTGGGAAGAATCGCGGTAGGGGCACAAACCTGTATGAAACATCAGTTTCTCCAGTTAATTCGAGCTGCTACGGTCCCTTTTTCCTACAACGGCACGGAAGCCTACAGCTCGAGAAAAGCATGGACCCGTTCAACACTTCGGCCCTGAAGTTACAGAAAAAATTGCTGGACCTGCGCCTTGAGTGCGACCGCCTGAGAAGTGAGGGCAAGGACATGGAAGCGGACCGCCTCGCCGGGTCGATCGCGCGGATTGAGGCGGCTATCAGGCAGTTGCCGGATGATCTCAAGCCCGTGACCCTGCAGTGACCGCTACTGCTCCCGCAAGGCATGCACCAGAGCTGTAGGAGCGGCCTTGTGTCGCGACAGGGCTGCATAGCAGCCCCGGCAATGTATGCATTTTCGCTGAAACCCTGGGGCTGCTGCGACACAAGCCCGCCCATACACAAAGCTCGCAGCACAGGCCATCCGCTTTAGAACAGCTTGACCGTGTAACTGAGGATCAAGCGGTTCTCATCGATGTCGGTGCGATAGTTGGAGCGCGCCATCACGTTGCGCACGCGCACCCCAAGCCCGGCCAGCGGCCCGCTTTGCACCACGTAGGCCAGGTCCAGGTCACGCTCGCGGTCACGCCCTTCAAAGCCCAGCCCGGTGTCCACATCGCGCCCTTTTACATAGCGCAGGGTCGACGTCAGGCCCGGAAGGCCCAAGGCGACAAAGTTGTAGTCATGCCGCACCTGCCACGACCGTTCGCCCGGCGCCGAGAACTCATAGGTCGGCAGCGTATTACCCATCGGGTTGGTGTTTGCACCTACCTGGATGAAGCCATCATCGCCGCCGATCTGCTGGTAGCCCATGTAAAAGGTATGCCCGCCGGTCTTGGCCGAAAACAGGCTGAACAGCGCATGGTTGTCATAGTCACCGGCAATCTTGCGCCCGTCCTCGCGGGCATCGAAGTAGCCGGCATTGACCCCCAGCGTCCAGTCCCCCAGTGGCTCGGCGTGCTTGAAGCTGTAGAAGCGCTGCTGGTAGATATCCTCCAGTTGCGCCTGCCACACACCGACGCTGGTACGGTTGCCGTTGAAGGCATAGTCGGCGCCAACGTAGTTGAAGCGGTCACTGGTAAAGCGCGCCAGCCGCGCCGGGTTGATCGGGTCGTTGGCCAGCGCGTACATTTTCTGGCTGTTGGACGAGTCGCGCAGGCTGGTGGAGCGGAACTGGCCGGCATTCAGGGTCAACCCGGCAAACTCGCGCGACTCCAGCATCGCGCCCTGGTAGGTAGGCGGCAGCAGGCGCAGATCGCTGAACAACAGCACAGGCAGGTTGGGCATCAACTCGCCCACCTTCAGTTCGGTTTGCGAGACCTTGAACTTGATCGCCGCCCCCAGGCGGCTGTATTCGTCCGCCGACTTGCCGCTGTCCAGACTGGGCAGCAACCCGGACCTGGCATGCTGCGGGCTGCTGTCGAGCTTGAACCCCAGCAGGCCCGTCACATCCACGCCGACGCCGAGCGTGCCCTGGGTGTAGCCGGAGCTTGCGTTCAGGATAAAACCCTGCGCCCATTCCTGGGTACGCGACTGGGTGCTCGCGCCCTTGATATCGGCATAATCGCGGCTGAAGAAGTAATTGCGTGCCTGCAGCGTGGCGCGGGCACCTTCGATGAAACCGGCCTCCTCTGCCGAGGCCTCGGCGCACAACGCGGCGGCGATACACCCGCCGGCCAGGCACGCAGACGAAGAAAAACGCGGTGCAGTGGAACCTTGCATGGAGCTACTCCTGGATTCGGACAACAGCAACCCGGCGCGGCGGCCGTGTGTGGCTACCAACGTGCAGGTTGCATCGAGAGAGGGGTCGGCAGGCGGGCACCCGGCCCGCCTGCCCTGCCGTTGCTTGAAGCGCTGGGCCGCTAGCGGTTGACCAGCTTCGCCGGCAAGGCGATGACCAGGAAGCAGCTGAGGATCAGGCAGCCGGCAAACACCCACAATGCGGCGTGGGAGGTACCGGTGAGGTCGGTGACCAGGCCCATGAGTGAGTTGCTCACCAGGCCTGCGATGTTGGCCACCGAGCAAGCCAGGGCAAAGCCGGTGGCGGCCGCAGTGCCTTTGAGGAAGGTAGCCGGCAGGCTGAAGAACACCGGCACCGCGCCGATGATCGCTGCCGAGGCAATGGCGAACAGCGCCACGGTCATCACCAGGTTCTGGCTGAACAACGTGCTGCTGGCCATGGCGATTGCACCAATGATGAACGGCACGATGATGTGCCAGCGGCGCTCACGGTGGCGGTCGGAGCTGGCCCCGATCATCAACATGCCGGCCAGTGCGGCCAGGCTCGGAATGGCCGTCAGCAGACCGATGTGGAAGGTATCGCTGACGCCAGCATCGCGGATGAAGGTCGGCATCCAGAAGCCCATGGCATAGGCGCTGAGCAAAATCGAAAAGTCGATGCCCCCCAGCATCCACACCTTCAGGTTGAAAAAGCCGTCGCGAAAGCTGTGTTTGCTGTCCTTGCCCTCGGCATCGTCAGCCGCCAAGTCCGCTGCCAACTGCGCCTTGTCGTCAGCCGACAGCCACTTGGCCTGCTGGAAATGGTTAGGCAATGCCCAAAACGTGAGAATGCCCAGCAACACACTGGGGATCGCCTCCAGCAAAAACAGCCACTGCCAGCCGTGCAGGCCATGCACCTGGTCGAAATGCCCCATGATCCAGCCAGAAATCGGCCCGCCGATCACGCTCGACAAGGGCAGCCCGATCATGAACAAGGCAATGATGCGCCCGCGCCGATAGGTGGGGTACCACATGGTCAGGTAGTACAGCACGCCCGGCAGGAAGCCGGCCTCGGCAGCACCCAGCAGAAAACGCAGGACATAGAACTGGGTGGTGGTGGAAACAAACATGGTGCAGGCCGACAGCAGGCCCCAGGTGATCATGATGCGTGCGATCCACAGCTTGGCGCCAACGCGCTGCAGGATCAGGTTGCTCGGTACTTCGAAAATGATATAGCCGACAAAGAACAGCCCGGCACCCAGGCCATAGGCCGCTGTGCTGAACTGCAGGTCTTCGAGCATCTGCAGCTTGGCGAAGCCGACATTGATGCGGTCCAGATAAGCTGCGAGGTAGCAGAAGCACAGGAAGGGGATGAGCCTCCAGGTGATTTTGCTGTACAGCGCTTTAGTGCCATGGTCGATGTCACTGTGGACCGTGGTTGCATTCGCAATTGGCATTTCCTGTCTCCTGGCGGGCGACTTTGTGGTTGTTTTAAGGCCAGCAGTGTTCGACGCGCCGGGCACCCCGCGCACTATACGCGGCGTGCCGGGGCAGCGCCTGAAGACCCCGAGTGCTCCTGCGGGGCGACCACCCGGACAGCAGGCGGTCATGGACGGGCTTCCCGCACCGGTCCTTGATTGTTATTGGTAAGGGCTGCCCGGCGTTCAGCCGGCCAGGCACCTGAGTTGCTGCATGGCCTCCTGACGGCTGACGACATCGCCATACTTGCTGTCGATGTCGAACAGGTTGGCTTCGTGCGGGTCGTTGTGGCGATCACCGACACATTCGCGCACCACGATGGTTCGAAACCCGTGCTGCATGGCATCCACCGCACTGGCGCGGATGCAGCCGCTGGTAGAGCAGCCAGCCAGTACCACGGTATCCACGCCTTGAGCATGCAGCAGCGGGGCCAGGCTGGTGGCGAAGAAGGCACTGGCGTACTGCTTGCTCAGCACCACCTCCCCTGCCTGTGGCGCAACGGCTTCACAGAACGCCGCCAGCGGGTTGCCTTCGACCATGTCCTTCATCACCGGCGCCTTGCGCACCCACACGCCGCCGTCAGCAAAATGCGGCGGCTGGTAGCGGATGTTGGTATGCACCACCAGGGTACCGCAGTCGCGGGCCAGCGCCAGCAGGCCGGCAGCCTGCTCGACCGCCGCGACCACGCCCGGGGCGTACAGCGGTGCGCCGGGGGTGGTATAGCCCTGCATGAAGTCGATCATCAACAGGGCTGGTTTGCGGCCAAAGCCGATGCGCTGGCCCCATACGCCCTGGTAGTTGTCACGGGCGCTTTGTGCGTCGCTCATGTCCATCTCCCGATTTCAGTAGGCGCCCGACAGCAGGGCACCGGCGCCCGGCACGACCGGCTCCAGGTCCAGCGCCTTGAGCATGGCGTACGTGGTGGCGATGGCAGCGGTCACCACCGGTTTGCCGGTTTGCGCCTCAACCTTGGCCACGGCCGGCAGCGATTGCATCTGCACGCAGGCCGAGAGCACCACCACATCGACCCCCTCAAGGTTCATGCCGGCGACGATGCCTGGCAGGTTGGCCGGGTCATGGCGGGCCACGGCGAGGTTGTCGGGGATTTCCAGCGCGCGCCAGTCCTGCACCTCAAAGCCTTCCTCGCGGATGTAGTTCACCACCAGCTCGGTCAAAGGCTTCATGTACGGCGCGACGATGGCAATGCGCTTGGCCTTCATCACATGCAAGGCCTCGACCAACGCCCCGGCGCTGGTGATTACCGGTGCCAGCGCGTCGTTGTCGGCGGTGGCCTGCTGCAAGCGCTTTTCCGATTGCCGGTGATAGCCCAGGCCCATGGCCATGATCGCCACCAGGCAGGCGTAGCCCAGCACATCCACCTTGGCGTCAGACAGTTCCATGGCGCAGCGGTCGGACTCGGCGTCCATGGCGGCCAGCTCTTCCTTCTTCACCTGCTTCATGCGCATGCGGCTGGAATGGAAGGTGAAGCGCTCGGGGCGGATCGCCTGGCGCGCGTTGAGCATCGCCGGGATTTCGGTTTCCATCGTGGTGTTCGAGCTCGGCACGATCTGGCCGATGCGGTATAGCTTGGTCATGTCTCGTGCTCCGTCAGACAAGGGGTTGGTCGAGGAAGTCGCCAAAAGCGGCGAAGAAGCCGTCCAGGTCATCCCATGGGATCATGTGGCCGGCGTTGTCGACATGCGCGACCTGGATATCCGGCTTGAGTTCACGTATTTCAGCGATGTCACGTGGCTCGATTACCCCACCTCGCCCGGCCACCATCAGCAATGCCGGCTGGCGCACCGCAGGCAGGTACTGGTGGATATCCACGTTGTGAAAATCATCAAACGCCCGCACGATCGCCGGCTCGTAACAGGTGTGCAGCCATTCGGCCCGCAGCGCCAGCTGCTCGTCGCTCCAGGTGGCGCAGAATGCGCGCATGTCGTCGCCGCTCATGCCCACCGTGGCCTGGCGGATCGAATCCACATACCACGGCAGCTTGCTCGGGTAGGCACGGCGGCCTGGCCCGGACACCGGCGGGTCGACCAGCACCAGCCGCTGCAGCCCCGGTGCTCCCTGGGCAGCCGCGCGAATGGCAAAGCGCGCGCCCATCGAGTGCCCGACCAGGTGGTAGCTGTCCAGGCCCAGCGCTGCGGCAAAGGCCGGAATGTCCGCAGCACAGGCGTCGGTGCCGTAGTCCAGTTCGGGGCCGCTTGAAGACAAGCCGCGGCCGCGCACATCCAGCACGTAGGTGTCGAAGTACAACCCAAGGCGCTCGGCGACGAAGCCCCAGGTGATCGCCGGGCTGGTGATGCCTGGCACCAGGATCAGCGCATGGCCCTTGCCGCCATAGCGCAGGTAATGCTGGCGGATGCCATTGGCGCAGACGTTGCCGCCGGCGACGAAGGTGCTCATGCCGCCTCCCCGCTTTTCAGCGCCTGGCCGTACAGGTCATAGCCGTAGACCCAGGCCGGGTCCTCCTGGCTGTAGAGGAAGGTGTTGGCGTTGGATACCGCCTGCACCCGGGATGCCCGCTCCTTGCGATTGGCCTCGTACAGGGCGAACGCGGTGCGGTGGTCGGACAGCCCGGTTTCCTGCAGGCAGCGGGTCAGCATGGCTGCATCCTCGATGGCCATGCACGCGCCCTGGGCCATGTGTGGCTTCATCGGGTGGCAGGCGTCACCCAGCAGCACCAGGCGGCCACGGCTCCACAGCGGCAGCGGGTTGCGGTTGCGCAGCGGCCATTTGGTGATCGACTCGGTGGCGTCGATCAGCTTCTGTACGGTGGGGTGGTAGCCCTCGAAGGCAGCGCGCATTTCCTCCTGGCTGCTGTCGACGTACGCCCCCTGGAAGTCCCAGGCCGCGTGAGGTACGCCGGTGACGAAGTAGTACTCGTCGCGCTTGCCGGTGGTGTAGTAGACCATCATGTGGCGGTCTTCGGACCACCACTTGACGCAGGGCTCGAACACATCGGCATGCTGCGCCAGGTTTACCCCGCGGATCAGCGCACGGTGGGCGACCCAACCGCTGTAGATCGGCGCTTCAGCGCCCAGCAGTTCTTCACGAATCCTGGAGTGGATGCCGTCGGCGCCGATGACGATGTCGGCCACGGTGTGGGTGCCGTCGGCGAAGTCCAGGCGCACCTGGTCGCCTTCGTCGACGATCTTTTGCAGGCGCTTGCCGAAGTGCACGGTGCCCGGCTTGATCGCCTCGATCTGCAGGGCGTGCAGGTCGCCACGGTGAATGGTGATGTAGGCCGCGCCGTACTCGCGGCGGGCAAACTCGCCCAGCGGGATGCGTGCCAGGTAGTCACCGCTATTGCCATCGCGGCTGAACCAGAAGTCCGGGTGCGAGCCCATCAGTTCCAGCTTCTGCTCCAGCCCCATGCGGCGGAAGATCTTCATCACGTTAGGGCCGATATGGATGCCCGCCCCCAGGCGGGTGAACTCCGGCGCCTGCTCGAACACCTCGACATCGAACCCGGCCTGCTGCAGCAACGTGGCGGCGGCCGCCCCACCCAGACCCGCACCGACGATTGCGATTTTCTGCCTACCACGCATGGGTATCTCTCCTCTTGTTCTGATATGTGGCCAGCGGTTCGACCGCCTGACGATTTAGAGCGTATACGCTGTAAATGAACTTTGGATAGAGGCACGGCAGAATATTTTTCAAACACCTGATCGAAAACCAATACAGGCCACCTGTTACCGCAAACATTGGTGATTTGTGTGAATAGGTAACGTTTGATAGATAACTTGCGCTCGCCGTCCGGATGCGCTTTCATCTGCAAAAGTAGGGTGTACACACTATTATTTTGCACCGAGATGAAGCGCCAGGCACTGCCATGGTGCACCCCCTGTCAACGCCACCCAGGAGAACCCCGATGCCGGTGAGCAATGCACAACTGACCCAGATGTTCGAGCATGTACTGAAGCTGTCCCGCGTGGACGAGACGCAGAGCGTGGCCGTACTCAAGAGCCACTACTCCGACCCGCGCACGGTCAACGCCGCGATGGAGGCCGCGCAGCGCCTGAAGGCGAAGGTGTATGCGGTAGAGCTGCCGGCGTTCAACCACCCGACCGCCATGGGTAACGACATGACTGCCTACTGCGGCGACACCGCACTGACCGGCAACCTGGCGGCGCAGCGGGCGCTGGAAGCGGCCGACCTGGTCGTCGATACCATGATGCTGCTGCACTCGCCCGAGCAGGAGCAGATCCTCAAGACCGGCACGCGCATCCTGCTGGCGGTGGAGCCACCTGAAGTGCTGGCGCGCATGCTGCCGAGCGAAGACGACAAACGCCGGGTGCTGGCCGCCGAAACCTTGCTGAAACAGGCGCGCAGCATGCATGTGCGGTCCAAGGCCGGCAGCGACTTCCACGCCCCGCTCGGCCAGTACCCGGCCGTGACCGAGTACGGCTATGCCGACGAACCGGGGCGCTGGGACCACTGGCCCAGCGGCTTCCTGTTCACCTGGCCCAACGAGGACAGTGCCGAGGGCACGCTGGTGCTGGATGTGGGCGACATCATCCTGCCGTTCAAGAACTACTGCCGCGAGCGCATCACCCTGGAGATTGAAAAAGGCTTTATCATCGGCATCCACGGCGGCTTCGAGGCCGAGTACCTGCGCGACTACATGAGGTACTTCAACGACCCCGAGGTGTACGGCATCTCACACATCGGCTGGGGCCTGCAACCGCGCGCGCAGTGGACGGCCATGGGCTTGCACGACCGCAACGACGGCATGTGCATGGACGCCCGCGCGTTCTACGGCAACTTCCTGTTCTCCACCGGCCCGAACACCGAGGTCGGCGGCAAGCGCAAGACCCCCTGCCACCTGGACATCCCGCTGCGCAACTGCGATATCTACCTGGATGACAAGGCCGTGGTGCTGGCCGGCGACGTGGTCGCACCAGAAGAATCACGGGCGCGATAGTGGTTATACTGGCCGGGCGCTCCGCTATTGGCGGCCGGCCAGCACCTTTCCACCCAGCCCAAGCCATCCCATGCCAAAGAAAACCACCCCCAGCAGCGCCCCGCTAGACACCACACCCTATGACGTCACCGAACAAGTCGGCCACCTGCTGCGCAAGGCTTACCAGCGGCACACGGCAATCTTCCAGCAGCAGGCCTGCGACCCGCAGCTTACCTCGATCCAGTTCGTTACCCTGTGTGCCCTGCGCGACCATGGCCCCAGCTCCCAGGCCGAACTGATCAAGGCCACCGCGGTGGACCAGGCAACCATCCGCGGCATCGTCGAGCGCCTGAAGGCGCGCGAGCTGGTGCAGCTGTCACCAGACCCGGGCGACCGGCGCAAGGTCATTGTCGAACTCACCGACAGCGGCGCTGCATTGCTCGACGCAATGATCCCCTGCGCCCTGCAGATCAGCGAATTGAGCATGGGCAGCCTGAATGCCGGCGAACGCGTGGCCATTTTGTACCTCCTGCGCAAGATGATCGACAGCGACGAAAACCCCGGCTGACAAGCTGACGCGCCCGGCAAACCATCTCTGGCCTGCTTCTTGCTCACTCATTTCATGTAGTGAGTACTTACCGAAACTCTCGCGTCATGTGAGTCCTTTGGTAGCGCAAGCAACCTCCAGAGATGAGCCAACAATGCAAACAACCATCTCCCTGCGGGTCAACGGCCAGCCTGTCGAAGTCAGCGCCATGCCCGACACCCCGCTGCTGCTGATCCTGCGCAACGACCTGTGCCTGAACGGGCCCAAATACGGCTGCGGCCTGGGCGAATGCGGGGCGTGCACGGTGATCATCGACGGCGTGGCCGCACGCTCGTGCGTCATCCCCCTGGCCGGCGCTGCGGGCCGCGACATCACCACCCTCGAAGGGCTGGGCAGCAAGGCCGCGCCACACCCGGTGCAACAGGCGTTCATCGCCGAACAGGCAGCACAGTGCGGCTACTGCATGAACGGCATGATCATGACCACCAAGGCCCTGCTCGACCGCATCCCCGACCCCAGCGACGAACAGATTCGCCAGGAACTGTCCGGCAACCTGTGCCGCTGCGGCACTCACGTCGAAATCCTGCGCGCCGTGCGCCGCGCCGCCGAGACCCGGAGAAAAGCATGAACCACTCACAACAGGTGCCCAGCCGCGACCAGCTGCTGGCCAAGACTGGCGTGTTGCTGATCGTCGACCAAATCACCCCACCCTCGGGCCCCGTGGCCAAGGGTGTGACGCCTGTGGTCAAGGCGCGCGAGCTGGCGCTGTTCATCGCTGTCAGCGACGACGGCATGGTCTACGCCTTCAACGGCCACGTCGACCTGGGCACCGGCATCCGCACCTCGCTGGCGCAAATCGTCGCCGAAGAGCTGGACCTGCACATGGACCAGGTGCACATGGTGCTGGGCGACACCGAGCGGGCACCCAACCAGGGCGCGACCATCGCCAGCGCCACCCTGCAGATTTCCGCCGTGCCCCTGCGCAAGGCAGCCGCCACCGCGCGGCGCCACCTGCTGCAACAGGCCGCGCAACGCCTTGGCTGCACGCCCGAAGTGCTACGCATCGAAGAAGGCGCGGTCATCGCCAGCGATGGCAGCACGCTGCGTTTTGCCGAACTGGTACAGGGCGAAAACCACCAGCTGCACATTGCCGACGATGCCCCGCTCAAGGCCATCGACGACTACCGCCTGGTCGGCCGCAGCGCTGCACGGGTAGACATTCCCGGCAAGGCCACCGGCGAGCTGACCTACGTGCATGACATGCGCCTGCCCGACATGCTTCACGGCCGGGTGATCCGCCCGCCCTACGCCGGTCATGACAGCGGCGACTTCGTCGGCAACAGCCTGCTGGCGGTAGATGAATCGTCCATCGCCCATTTGCCCGGCGTGGTGGCCGTGGTCGTCATCCGCGACTTTGTCGGCGTGGTGGCCGAGCGCGAAGAGCAAGCGATCCGCGCGGCCCAGGCGCTGAAAATCAGCTGGAAACCATTCACAGGCAAGCTGCCCGACCTCAGCGATGTCGCCCAGGCCATCCGCGACAACCCGCGGGTACAGCGCACTGTGCTGGACCAGGGCGATGTCGACGGCGGCATCGCCAATGCCACCCAGCGCCTGAGCCGCAGCTACCTGTGGCCGTACCAGCTGCACGCATCGATCGGCCCCTCGTGCGCGCTGGCCGACTTCACCGATGGGCCGATCCGCGTGTGGTCCGGCACGCAGAACCCGCACCTGCTGCGCGCCGACCTCGCCTGGCTGCTGGAGTGCACAGAGGAGCGCATCGAGATCATTCGCATGGAGGCCGCCGGTTGCTACGGCCGCAACTGTGCCGATGACGTGTGCGCCGACGCGGTGCTGCTGTCGCGCGCGGTACAGCGCCCGGTGCGGGTGCAGCTGACCCGCGAGCAGGAGCATGTGTGGGAGCCCAAGGGCACCGCGCAGCTGATGGAAATCGACGGCGGCCTGAACGCCGACGGCAGCGTGGCCGCCTATGACTTCCAGACCAGCTACCCCTCCAATGGCGCACCTACCCTGGCCCTGCTGCTGACCGGTGCCGTGGAACCGGTGCCGGCGCTGTTCGAAATGGGCGACCGCACGTCGATCCCGCCCTATGACTACGAACACATGCGCGTCACCATCAACGACATGACGCCACTGGTACGTGCCTCGTGGATGCGTGGCGTGTCGGCCATGCCCAACAGCTTCGCCCACGAGTCGTACATCGATGAGCTGGCCTTTGCCGCTGGCGTCGACCCGGTCGAATACCGCCTCAGGCACCTGTCCGACCCGCGCGCCATCGACCTGGTCAAGGCCACCGCCGACCGCGCCGAATGGCAGCCGCATACCCGGCCCATGCAGGCGCAGGCCGAAGGCGATGTGCTGCGCGGCAGGGGCTTTGCCTATGCACGCTACATCCACAGCAAATTCCCCGGTTTTGGCGCGGCGTGGGCGGCATGGGTGGCCGATGTCGCGGTGGACCGGCGCACCGGTGAAGTGGCCGTCACCCGCGTGGTGATCGGCCACGATGCCGGGATGATGGTCAACCCCGAGGGCGTGCGCCACCAGATCCACGGTAACGTCATCCAGTCCACCAGCCGGGTGCTCAAAGAACAGGTCAGCTTCGAAGAGTCGACGGTGGCCAGCAAGGAATGGGGCGGCTACCCGATCCTGACCTTCCCCGAACTGCCGGCCATCGACGTGATGATGCTGCCGCGTCAGCACGAAGCGCCGATGGGCAGTGGCGAGTCGGCCTCGGTACCGAGCGCGGCGGCCATCGCCAATGCCATTTTCGACGCGACCGGCATTCGTTTTCGCGAACTGCCAATCACGGCGGAACGGGTGCGTGCCGCCCTCGATGGCGAAGGTCAGGGCCCTGACGCGCCCGCGCCAGCGCAGCCGACCACCAAGCGTTCGAAGTGGTGGTTCGGCTCGCTGGCCGGGGTATTCGGCGCTGCATTGGGCGTACTCGCCACAGCCCTGCCCTGGCGCGCCGAAATCGCCCCGGTCACCCCGCCAGGCGCTGGCAGCTGGAGCGCCGCGATGCTCGAGCGTGGGCGCCAGGTGGCGGCGGCCGGTGACTGCGCCGTGTGCCATACGGTCAGCGGCGGCAAGGTCAATACAGGCGGGCTGGCGATGGAAACACCGTTCGGCACGCTGTACAGCACCAACATCACGCCCGACCCGGAAACCGGCATCGGCCGTTGGTCATTCGGCGCCTTCGAGCGGGCCATGCGCGAAGGCATCAGCCGCGACGGTCGGCACCTGTACCCGGCGTTCCCCTATACCTCATTTCGCAACATCAACGACGCCGACATGCAGGCGCTGTATGCCTACCTGATGTCGCAAACTCCGGTACGCCAGGAAGCACCCGCCAACCAGATGCGCTTCCCGTTCAACCAGCGGCCACTGATGGCCGGCTGGAATGCGCTGTTTCTGCAACGCGGCGAATACCAGCCCGACCCGCAGCGCAGTGCGCAGTGGAACCGCGGCGCCTACCTGGTCGACGGCCTGGGCCACTGCACCGCCTGCCACTCGCCGCGCAACCTGATGGGCGCGGAAAAAGGCGGCAGCAGCTACCTGGCGGGCGGCATGGTCGATGGCTGGGAAGCCCCGGCCCTGAATGCGCTGGGCAAATCATCCACGCCGTGGAGCGAAGACGAACTGTTCAGCTACCTGAGCACCGGCTTCTCCGAAAAGCACGGTGTAGCGGCCGGCCCCATGGGCCCGGTGGTCAGCGAACTGGCCACCCTGCCAAAGAGCGACGTGCGTGCCATTGCCCACTACCTAGGTTCACTCGACGGCGAGCCACAGGCAGTGGCCGCCAAGGCCGCGCCCCAGGTGGACACGCAAGTGTCGCTGAGCAACGGCGAGCGGGTATTCAAAGGCGCATGCATGGCCTGCCACAGCGATGGTCTGGGGCCGAAGCTGTTTGGCGTCAGCCCGTCGATGGCGGTCAACAGCAACGTCCACAGCCCCCTGCCGGACAACCTGCTGCGCGTGGTGTTGCACGGCATTGCCACCCCCGCAACCCGTGACCTGGGCTACATGCCCGGCTTCAAGGACAGCCTGTCGGACCGCCAGGTCGCCGACCTGGCAGCTTACCTGCGCCAGCGCTTCGCTGCGGACAAGCCGGCCTGGCAAGGCCTGGCGGCCAAGGCCGCGCAGGTGCGCGCCAACCCCGGCAGCCACTGAGCGTCAGCGGCGCAGGCCGCGCAGGGCAAGGTCGCTGATAAATACCAGCCAGTCGGCCTTGGCCTGCTTGTCGGCCAGGTCTACGGCCAGAAACGAGCTGAGGGTGTGGCGGTTGGAATTATAGAAATAGCAAAGCGAGGCAATCATCAGGTAGGCGTGGGTGATGTCGATGTCGTCGCGGAACAGGCCCTTGGCCTGGCCTGCTTCAATGATCGGCCGCAGCACGCCGACCGCTTCGCCGGACAGCGCCTTGAGGTTCTGCGACTTGCGCGCGTGCTGGCCCTGGTGAAGGTTTTCGGTGGCGAGGATGGTGACGAATTCGGGGTGGCGCACGTAATAGTCCCAGATGAACGCCACCAGCTCACGCAGGGCCTGTTCCGGGTCGCCGAGGTCGATGCGCAGCTTGGCTTCGGCCTGGTTGAAGCTGGCGTAGATATGCTCCAGCACGCTGATGAACAGCTTTTCCTTGCTGCCGAAGTAGTAATAGATCATCCGGTCGTTGGACTTGGCCAGCGTGGAGATCTGCTCGATACGCCCACCGGTGAAGCCTTCCTTGCTGAAGACCCTCACCGCAGCCTTGAGAATGTTGTCCCGGGTGCGGTCGGCTTGTTGGGCACGAACACCGGTTTTGCGAGTTTGCATGTCGGTCCCTGAGGGGCTGGCGAGATAACCCAACACTGCCACAGACGTTGGGCCTTTGCGAGACAACGTGCTGTATCACCACGCTGCCCGCACTGCTCCAGCAGGCTTACAGCTAAACCGTCGAATCATGCACACTTCCTTGCCTGGCAGGCTTGGCCCCAGCGCCCAGGCAGGTAACTGCAAAGGCAATCACCAATGCCCCGGTACCCAACAGGAAAATCAGCTGCTGGTTGGAGCCCTCCACCAGCATGGCAATCAGTGCCGGCGTCACTGCTGCAGCCCCCATCAAGGTAATGCTGACCAAAGGCGTCAGCTTGCCAGTCGGGTCGTTGGTGGTGATCAGCGCCATGTAGTAGGACAACGACAGCACCCAGCCAAAGTTGATCAGCAGCAACGCGACGAACAACTGCATCGGCGTGCGGGTATGGCCGGTGAGCATGGCGATGGAAATGAACACCGCCACCAGCCCTACGGCGATCATCAGCTGGCGATTGACCCGCGCACCCAGCAGGCTAGGCAGCCCCGCACCCGGCAAACCACCAAGGGCCGACAGGCCAAACGCCCAGCCGATATCCACCCCGCTTATACCCTGGTCTCGCGCCAACTGGTCAATGAAGCCCCATACGCAGTAGATGGCGATCTGCATGAACAGCATGCCCACCAACGCAGTACGCCCCGTGCGCGCCGAACCACCCTGGGCAGGCGAGGCTTGGCCACTGGCCAGCAACGCCGCCGGGCGACGCGGCAGCACCAGGCTGGCGCCGCAGATCAGCAAGTACCACAGGCCGAACGCGCACAGGGCGGTTACCGTGCCACTCTGCGCGGCCAGCAACGGCAACGCTGCGGAAAACAGCGAGTACTCTGGGGTTTGCAGCAACAGCATCAACCCGAACGAACGGTCCTGGTTGGGCAAGCGGCCCAGCGTGGACACCGCATAGGCATACACCAGCCCCGCACAGGTGCCGGCCGCCAGGCGCACGATCAGTAGCAGGGTGTTGGTGGTGGCAAAGGCGGTCGCGATGCTCAAGGCCACGCACAGTGCGCCCACGATCAGGCACAGGCTGCGCCCGCCATGGCGCTTCATCAGCACCGGGCAAAGCAAGGTGCCCAGGGTCATGCCGATCATCTCGACCGACACCACCCAGCCCTGCTGATCGAGTGACAGGCTCAGTTGCTCCGTGACCAACCCCATGAAGATGGGTTGTACGCCACAGACGATGAAGGAAGTACAGGCGATGAAAATCAGCGCGGCACGCAGCAGCTTGGAATCTTGCGTCATGGGGACCCCGACACGGCATTTGTTTTTATTGTGTGTGGCGACCCGCCCTGAAAGGCGCCGTAGCTGGCGGCTGGGCGGGTCTCGTGGGCAATCGTGGGCCGAGATGGGAGGCTTTGAAAGTTAATTATCGGCATCGATATCAGTGGGCTTTTTAATGCAGGCCAGACTGCCTTGGCCTGCATCCATAAATGCACTGAACCCGATCCTGATAATTAATTGGAGACCTATCGGCATCCCCCCTACCGTGGTACGTCACCCAAGCCTCATTAGAAAAGGCCCGATCATGAACGACCGTGAGTTCATCAACGCCATCGACGCCGATGGCATGCCTCTGCACATTGCCGTAACCAACGGGCGCATCACCCACATCGGCCCGCAACGCGCCAGCACTGCAGCCCGCGAAACGATCGACCTCGAAGGCCTGATGGTGCTGCCAGGCTTTGTCGATGGCCACATCCACCTGGACAAGAGCTTTGTCGGCGACCGCTGGCGACCGCACCAACCGGTCGCCAGCCTGCGCGAGCGCCTGGCCGTGGAAAAACGCGAACTGGCCAGTGCCCCACCCATCGTCGAGCGCGCCGATGCGCTGATGCGCCAAGCCGCCTCGTTCGGCACCCTGGCGATGCGCTGCCACGTGGACGTGGACGCCACCACCGGCCTGACCAATCTGCACGCCATGCTCGAAGCCCGGGACAAGTGTAAAGACCTGCTCGACATCGAGCTGGTGGCCTTCCCCCAGGCCGGCGTGGTGAGCTGCCCCGGCACGGCTGAAGTGATGGAAGCGGCCATCCGCGAAGGCGTGCAGGTGGTCGGCGGCATCGACCCCACCACACTGGATGGCGACGCCGACGCCCAGCTGGACATCGTGTTCGGTATCGCCGAGCGCCATGGCGTGAAGGTTGATATCCACCTGCACGAACCCGGCGACATCTGCATCGATCAGCTCCAACGCATCGCCGCGCGCGCCCAGGCACTGGGCATGCAAGGCCTGGTGGCGGTCAGCCACGCCTATGGCCTGGGCGACGTATCCGATGCCGTAGTCGACCGCACCGCCGAAGTACTGGCGGGCGCCGGCATATCCATCATGACCAACGCCCCAGGCGAACATGCGTTCCCACCCGTGCTGCGCCTGCGTAACGGCGGCGTGCGGGTATTTACCGGCAACGACAACATCCAGGACGCCTGGTGGCCCTACGGCAATGGCGACATGCTGCAGCGGGCGATGCTGGTCAGCTATCGCTCGGGCTTCAATACCGATGGCGAGCTGCGGGTTGCACTGGAAATGGCGACCGAAGCCAGTGCCAGGGTGATGGGCAAACAGGACTATGGTTTGAAGGTTGGTAACGAGGCCAGCTTCGTGCTGTTCAAGGCACCCAATGCCGCTGCGGCGGTAGCGGCTGCCATTCATGAACGGGTGATCGTGCGCCACGGCGCGTTCTGGGGCGGGCCTGCGCAGTTGCGGTTGAAGGCAGTGCAGTTTGCTACCGAACTGAGCCGTTAATCGCAGGCAAAGTACAGACCCCAGCCCTGCGCGGCCCCTGTGGGAGCGGGTTCACCCGCGAACACCGGCAGCGCCGGTGCCATAAACCGCGTTGTCTTCTTCGCGGGTAAACCCGCTCCCACAGGGTACGCGGCACGGTTTCGAGCTTTGTACGCTGAGCGAAGGCGCAGCCAATGGGCTGCGCAGGCTCATTCCTCCTCACCCCGCAAGATCCCGATCAGAATTTCAGCCAGCGCCATGACCATAGGGTCCGCCGTAGGCCGATGAAAAATCGCCGCCTCAAACACCTTGATGGGCTTGAACCCCTGCTCCGCCCCGAGCACTCGATGCCCACCCGTCACCACCCGCGACGGCAACAGGCTAACCCCCAACCCGTTAGCCACCGCCTCCTGAATCCCCGCCAGGCTCGAACTGGTAAAAGCGATCCGCCAACTGCGCCCCATTGCCTCGACCGCACCGATCATGTCATCCCGGTACAATCCCCGCGGCGGAAAGGTCACCAGCGGAATGGGGTCTTGGGCAAAACACGGGTACTGCGCACTGTCGATCCACTCGATGCGCTCTGGCTGGCAGGCATTCGCCTCGCGGCTATGGCGCCGTTGCTTGATCAACACCAAGTCCAGCTCGCCTCGGTCGTAGGTACTCATCAAATCGCGGCTCAACCCACCGGTAATCTCCAGCTTCACTGTCGGATTACGCCGGTTGAACGCCGCCAGCGCCTGCATCGTCTTGCCCGCGACAAAATCGTCCGGCAGGCCGATGCGTACAGTCACTGTCACCCCGCCCGACATGGCCTCGGTCAGTTGACTGCTCACTGCCAGCAGGTGCCGCGCATACCCCAGCAGGGTTTCCCCCGCATCGGTCGGGTGTACCTCGCGGTTGCTGCGGTCGAGCAACTGCTGGCCGACCATTTCCTCCAGCCGGCGCACCTTCTGGCTGACCGTGGACTGGGTGGAGTGCAGGCGCGCGGCAGCGGTGGTGAAACTGCCGCAGTCGGCCACCATGACCACGGTGCGGAGCATGTCCAGGTCATAGATGGCACGGTTGGGTTTGATGGAGTCAGGCATCTGCGGGTTCAGCTTTTGTGGATGGGGCTGGGTACATGATGCCTGAAGCGGCAGTGCATGATGCAATGCCAGAGGGCAAGGCATACCTTGTATGCATGCACGAACCCTTTCGCGGATGCGGTGCTTTGCTCAAGCTGCAGCTGCCCCCTTCTCCTCGCCACTGACCTCGAACTGCCCCACCAGCTTCTGCAACTTGCCAGCATCCACCCGCACCTTCTGCGCGCTACTCTGCAGCACCACCGCCGTCTGGCGCATCTCGCTGGAGGACTGGTTGACCTGGTCGATGGTCTTGCCGTATTCCACGCTACGCCGGTTGAGCTGCTGGATGATCGCGAACATGCCTTCCACGGCCTGGTGCAGTTGCACGTTCTCGGACGAGGCATCTTCGGCAAGGCGCAGGCTGTTGTCGACGTCCTGTACGCCCTGCTCCATGAAGCTGACGGCCTGGCGGGTTTCGCCCTGAAGGCTCTCGACCATGTGGCGAATGTCTTCGGCGGCGCGCGCGGTTCGCGCGGCCAGGCTGCGCACCTCGTCGGCCACCACCGCAAAGCCGCGGCCATGCTCGCCGGCACGCGCCGCCTCGATGGCAGCATTGAGCGCCAGCAGGTTGGTCTGGTTGGTGATGTCGCTGATCAGCCCGGTGATGTTGTCGATCTCGACCATGCGGCTGTCGAGCCGCTGCACGCTGGAGGACGAGCGCGCCACCACATCGCGAATCGACTGGGTGCCTGCCTGCACCGCCAGAAACTGCTCGCGGGCACGGCTGACCACTTCATCCATGGCCTGCTTCATCTGCTCGGCGCTGACCGAGGCCTGCTGCAGTTCACCAAGCTGCTCCTCCATTATGATCATCATCTGGTGCACGGCGTCCGCCACATCGGCAGAGCTCACACTCGCCTCCTGGCTGCGCCCGAGCATCATCTGGTTGGTGCTGCCGACTGTGCGACTGGCCTTCACCACCTGCCCCACCACCGCGTCCAGGCGGTCGATGAAGCTGTTGATCCACCGCGCCATGTCGCCGCTCTCATCGTTGCCCAGGGCGCTGGTGTCCAGGCGCTGACGCAGGTTGCCTTCACCCTCGGCGATGGTGCGCAGCACGCCGCTCATGCCATTCAACCTGGCTGCAAGGCGCTTGGGCCCGAACACGCCGAACACCAGCGTGGCGCCGAGCATGCTCACGGCCAGAATCACGTCGTTCAGCCCTTGCGGCAGGCCGGCATGGTGCTGCACCAGGTAGTTGCAACCGAATAACCCGGCCATGGTCGCCACGTAGGGCTTCATCAAGCCATAGCTCAGCGAGCGGCGTCGGTAGACCTCTTCCAGGTCCGCCTCGCACATCATGCCCCAGCGGTCGGGCGACCCCGGTAACTGGAACGTTACGCCCTTGCCGACCACCGGCACGTGGCGGTAGTCCGAGTAGCCCGGGTAAGTCACGAACAGATTGGCACCACGTCTGATGGTTTCCCTTACCCCCGGGTGCAGTTCGCGCGTGGAGGGGTCGGTGAAGCGCAGTTCCAGCTCGGTATGGCGCTGGACCTGCACGGTGGTCCAGGGCGTGTGCACACCACTTTTGAGATTTTCGCCGTGGGTAAAAGTGCCGTCCTCGAAGCGCGAGCGAGACAGGGCTGTGCCAGGCTGGATGGCCGGGTCGAAACGCGACTGCGCCATGAACAGGTAGTTGTCGCCCGACTCGGCGAAAATATGCCCGGCCTCGCGCTGGATCAGGTCGCCCAGAACATCGTTGGGTACCCGACCGCACAGGCAGCCAACGACTTTACCGCCAGCCTTCACCGGCTGGTAGAACATCAGCGTCACTTCGTCGTGGAAGCGTGAAGACGACGGGCCAATGCGCAGGGTCAGCGGGTCGCTGTAAGGGCCATGCAGAAAGGGCGCCTTCAGCCCTTGGGCCAGCGCTGCAGTCTGCTCGATACGTGGCGTACCACGTTGTGGCCAGGTCGAGGCGATGATGCTGCCCGCAGCATCGACGACAAACAACTCGGAAAAGTCTTCGGCCTGTGCCAGCTTGTCCCGCAGCAGCGTGCTGTCGGGTTGAGCGAACCCTTGCGCGAGTTGCTCCGCAAGTTCCGCCAAGTGCTCCCAGTGCTCGCACGCCCATTCATGCAACAAACGCATGCGGGTCTGGGCGATGGCTTCGAAGGTTTGCTCGATCTGCGGGTAATTCGCCCGGTTCAGGTGACATGCCCAGCCCATTCGGAGCCTTCCGGTTTTACCGAACCAGGGCAGCCAGCCCTTCTCGCTGGATGACAACTGCATGGAACCACTGGAAAGCGACATTATCTTCACCATACGCGACATCGGATGGCAATCTGATAGCAAGTCGCACGCCAACGGCGGGAGCGGTGATTAATAGGGAATTCAAGTCATTGAATGCACAGCACTTGTGCAAGAAAGGTTATGGCAGGCCCTGAATGCACCAACGAGGCGCGAATCACATGAAATCAGGCCCTTATCCGGAATGTGACGAATAACCACCAGAACTGCTCGCACATCGCACAACAGTTCGATAATCGCACAAATTCCGCTAAACCCCCTCTACTGTTGCCCTATCTTGCGGCACGCTATAGCGAAAGTCAGCAAACAATTTTAAGCGCTGATTGGCCCCATCGCCTCACACGCGCCGGCCAGCCCGACAACCATACTCCAGGAACAACCAGGAGCTCGCCTTGATCAATAAAACGTACGAGTCCATCGCCAGCGCGGTGGAAGGGATCACCGACGGTTCGACCATCATGGTCGGTGGCTTCGGCACAGCCGGCATGCCGTCCGAGCTGATCGATGGCCTGATCGCAACCGGTGCCCGCGACCTGACCATTATCAGTAACAACGCCGGCAACGGCGAGATCGGCCTGGCCGCCCTGCTCATGGCGGGCAGTGTGCGCAAGGTGGTCTGCTCGTTCCCGCGCCAGTCCGACTCCTACGTGTTCGACGAACTGTACCGCGCCGGCAAGATCGAGCTGGAAGTGGTGCCGCAAGGCAACCTGGCCGAGCGCATCCGCGCAGCGGGTTCGGGCATTGGTGCGTTCTTCTCGCCGACTGGCTACGGCACCCTGTTGGCCGAAGGTAAGGAAACCCGTGAAATTGACGGCCGCATGTACGTGCTGGAAATGCCGCTGCACGCCGACTTCGCGCTGATCAAGGCGCACAAGGGTGACCGTTGGGGCAACCTGACCTACCGCAAGGCCGCGCGCAACTTCGGCCCGATCATGGCCATGGCTGCCAAGACCGCCATCGCCCAGGTCGACCAGGTTGTCGAACTCGGTGAACTGGACCCGGAACACATCATCACCCCGGGTATCTTCGTCCAGCGCGTGGTTGCCGTTTCCGGCGCTGCCGCTTCTTCGATTGCCAAAGCTGTCTGAGGCCTGCCATGACCATCACCAAAAAGCTCTCCCGCACCGAGATGGCCCAGCGCGTGGCCGCAGACATCCAGGAAGGCGCGTACGTAAACCTGGGCATTGGCGCACCGACCCTGGTGGCCAACTACCTGGGCGACAAGGAAGTGTTCCTGCACAGCGAGAACGGCCTGCTGGGCATGGGCCCAAGCCCTGCGCCGGGCGAGGAAGACGATGACCTGATCAACGCCGGCAAACAGCACGTCACCCTGCTTACCGGTGGCGCCTTCTTCCACCACGCCGACTCGTTCTCGATGATGCGTGGCGGCCACCTGGACATCGCAGTACTGGGCGCCTTCCAGGTGTCGGTCAAGGGCGACCTGGCCAACTGGCACACCGGTGCCGAAGGTTCGATCCCGGCCGTAGGCGGCGCGATGGACCTCGCCACCGGCGCTCGCCAAGTGTTCGTGATGATGGACCACCTGACCAAGACCGGCGAAAGCAAGCTGGTGCCCGAGTGCACCTACCCGCTGACCGGCATTGCGTGCGTGAGCCGCATCTACACCGACCTGGCCGTACTGGAAGTGACGCCTGAAGGGCTGAAAGTGGTAGAAATCTGCGCGGATATCGACTTTGACGAGTTGCAGAAGCTGAGCGGTGTGCCGCTGATCAAGTGACCTTTTGGCTTACACGGTCTTCAACATCAGCCCTAGAAATCCACCTTGCCCCGACCGGCCTTGACAGTGCTCCGCCTGGCTTTGCCCTCAAGCCGGCGGGTCTTCGAGCCCAGGGTCGGCTTGGTGGGGCGGCGTTTCTTCTCGGTCTTGCCGGCAGCGATGATCAACTCGGCAAGACGCGCCAGTGCGTCAGCACGGTTCTGATCTTGAGTGCGGTATTGCTGGGCCTTGAGGATCAACACACCGTCGCCGGTGATGCGACTGTCACGCAGCGCCAGCAGCCGCTCCTTGTAGAACTCGGGTAATGAAGAGGCCGGGATGTCGAAGCGCAGGTGCACGGCGCTGGACACCTTGTTGACATTCTGCCCACCCGCGCCTTGCGCGCGGATATAGGTCAGTTCGATTTCGGCATCCGGCAGATGCACGTTATTGGAGATGGTCAGCATGGTATGGCCCTTGTCATTGCCGCCATTATCACAGCCTTGGCCGCGCTCCCATAGAACAACACACGATTCCTTGAATCAGCGCGGAAGACGAGCGTTGCTGACTTGTGCACTCGCCTGGTATGCCATCGAGGCAACGCGAAATGCCCCAATCCAATGCAAAAAAGCCCCAGCATCTCTGCGGGGGCTTTCGCTGTGCTCAGAAGCTGTCAGGTGGGCTCTTTTCGAACTTCCACTTGGTCATCTTTTTGGCAGCATGGAAGCTCTTGCAGTTGGCGATGAACTCATTGCGGTCCCACTCCTTGGAGAGGCTCGCCAGGATTTGCTCATAGGTTTCACCCGAGCAATTCGCTTCGTTGGGTTCAGGCACCCTGTCTTCGGCAATGGCTGTAAGGCTCAAGGCAACGCCAAGCGCTGCAACCAGACGTGCAAAAGGCACAATGGACATTCACTCACTCCTTTGAATGGACCCGCTTCAGAAGCCCGTTTTACAGGCCCCAAAAACGCAAAAAGCCCTGAATAATCAGGGCTTAGAATATGGCGGAAGCGTAGAGATTCGAACTCTAGGATAGTTGCCCATCGACGGTTTTCAAGACCGTGGTATAAGCGCCCGCCCCATGCGGCGCCAACGGCGAAATCGATTCCAAAACAAAGACGAAACGGCACGGCTACAGGCCGCATACTGCAAGGGTCGCCGTTTCAGTTTTGGAACCGATTTTCGCTGTAGAATCTCATTGCCAGCCTTGAACCTGCAGAGCCGAATGGGGCACGAAATGACTGAATACCTGTCTACCAATGACGCTGCATTAATCGCCGAAGCAGCCTTTGCACCCTTCCGTTGCGTAGCCAAACGACACGATTACGGAAACCGACTGAATTTCAGAGTTTTCGATCAGAACCATGACCCTATCCTTACGGTCGAGGACCTGGTGACGAGCCAGTTTTCCGACATGAACAGGCTCATAGATGTGCTCTCGTCGGCCAGACAGAGTTTGATCGAGCGCGGCTATGCGCTTCTGCCCTGGGATCCGAGAAGACCAACTTTACAGTAATGCAGCAATAGCGTGAGAATCGAACCTCAGGCCGCGCCGCTAGCGGCCTGCGAATCGCAACTGTCTAATACGGTTCGGCCAGTTTCAGCGACTTTCGCCCAATAAAGCCGAGAAGCTTTCCGGCGGTTTTAGACAACCGAAACCACCCTCCTCCGGCGTTCTGCCGACACGAAATCCCGACCCGCTCCACAAGCATTTTGTCGCCAGGCTGGCACCTTCACTTCAAGTCACACTCCACCGTCTATGTGACCACTTGAGAGGTGGCAGCTATGCGGCCTCGATCAGTACCCTGCCCTGAACGCATCGCTCCTCAGTTGGTGACGCTGGTCAGCCGGCCACCCGCCGGCGCATGGCGCTACGAAATCAAATATGACGGCTACAGGATGCTGGCCAGAGTCGACTGCTCGGTCCAGCTGCTCACAAAGAACGGCTACGACTGGACGGACCGGATGCCGCTGCTGGCTGCGGATCTGGCCCGCCTGGCCGTGCGCTCTGCCTGGCTCGATGGCGAGGTGGTCGTGCAGGATGACGATGGCCGTCCTGCATTCCAGGCTCTGCAGTCTGCTTTCGCCACCCGTAAGACCGATCACCTGGTGTATGTCGCATTCGACCTGCTGTACCTGAATGGCGTGGACCTACGCGGTGAGCCGGTCGAGCAGCGCCGTCAGGCCCTGGCCGATCTCCTCGACGACTGCCCGCTTGACCTGGTGCGCTTGTCCGACACGCTCGATGTCGACCCGGCCCAGCTTCTGGCCAATGCGTGTCGCATGAAGCTGGAAGGGATCGTCGGCAAGCGGGACGGCAGCAGGTACAGCGGCGAGCGCGACGGTAGCTGGGTGAAGCTGAAATGCGGTAACCGGCAGGAGTTCATCATCGTAGGCTACACCCGGGCGTCGGCCGGACTCGGCTCCCTGCTGTTGGGGCTGCATGATGATCAAGGGCGCCTGGTGTACGCGGGCCGGGTCAAGTCGGGATTCAGCGGCAAGGCCCTGGACATGCTCCGATCCCGTCTCGCCGCCCTGGCCCAGCCGAAGCCGGCGCTGTCGGAGCCGCCCAGGCGTGAAAAGGGCCTGACCATTGTGTGGGTGGCGCCTGAGCAGGTATGCGAGGTGAAATTTTCAGAGATAACGCCGAGCGGAAAAGTGCGTCACGCCGTGTTCGTCGCGTTACGAGACGATAAGCCGGCCGCGGGCATAAGCTTGGAGAGCGACATGGAGCCGCAGTAGGCGGGGCGATTTCCCCGGGAGGCATCGTGTATGAGGTGTGGGTGGAAGGCGAAGCCAGCGTGCTGCAGTGCGAGGTGATCGACTTAGTAGACGAGCAGTCGCGGCCCGGCACTTGGTCCAGCGACTGGGATGCCCAAGGCTACCGGGAACTGGAGTTCCAAGTGGTTTCCGGCCAATGGCTCGACCCAGACGGCACCTCGCACGACTTGGGTAGGAACGGCTGTGCCGAGCTGGCTGACCGGTATGCCGAGTTCATAGAGGACGAACTATGGCACCAGATCGACGCCGGGCGAGCCGCATGAGTGGTCATGCTCCAGCGCCCACAGCCTGGCTGCCTCGGCCAGCTCCAGCATGTCCACCAGGCTGCCTTCGTCAATTTCATCCCGACGGCGCGCGGCGTAGGCCATCTCACTGAGAACGGCCGCACGGCCATCCGGATCTTCGACCAAGGCGACTTGATCGTTCAGTTCAGCCACCCAGGCCTGAGGCAGACTAGCTCTCATATTCGCCTACCGCCCGGCACCACCAGGACTGCGCGTAAAGCACCCCGTCGATTTCCTCGACACCGTTGATGTTGATCCCGAGTTGCGCCATTCCATTGAGCTTCGCATCGTGGAGCCGCGGGATGATGTCCTGACCTGGGGTAGGATTGAACACCCACGCCTGGGTGGCCACCCGCCCCAAAGGCTCACTGTGATGATCGCCAATGTGCACGTCTGCACGCAGCGGTTGTATTTTCCGCAGCTGGTCGGGCGGAACGGCAATGCCCCGTTCCCTTCGTCGAACGATGAGGAAGTACATCAGCCGGCACCATGACTTCGAATGCTATGGGTGACTACGCCCCAAACCTCGAACTGGTCGCCTTCGAGAATGTATCGGGCCGGGTATTTAGGGTTATCTGGAAGGAGCACTACCTGCCCGTCACGCACCACCATGCGCTTGCATGTGGCCTCGCCGTTCACCGCGGCGATGATGATGTGGCCCGATCGGGCATCGACAAACCTGTCGACCACCAGCAGGTCACCGGTGTAGATCCCGGCCCCCTGCATGCTTTCACCATCCACCTTGACCAAGTAAACGCTGGGCGCGCGCAGGTGGAGCAGTTCGTCAATTGAGACGGGGCTTGCGTCGAGCGGGACGGAGAGGGAAGCGTTCATGTCGGCTGGCCGTTAACTGTATATATATACAGTATCTTACGGCAGCACATCTCGGGGCAACTGCCGATCGACGGCCTAATGAAGCGGCGGCAGCTCCTTACCCCGAGCCTTGGCGATCACCCGAAGCTGGTAATCTGACACCACCTGGAACAGCGACTCTGCCAACAGGCGCAACCGCTCGATCTCTTCAGCAGGCGCGCCGCGATCCTGGGCTTGGTGATACTCGCGCATAGCGTCGACTGCCTGCTGAATCAGCGGCTCGCCGGCCTCGACCATTCCGATAAACGTGCGCTTGTCCACTTCGAGACCCTGTTCACTTGGTCAGGCCATTATAGATCGACTCGCACGCCAGCCCAGCTATTCGGCTTCGCTCAAGCGCTGCTGCGCAGCTGCCCGCCATTTGGTCAGCTTCTTCAAGCAATCCCCCGAGCACCACGAGGGCAGAGGTTCCTGCCTGGCGGTGCTGGGCAGCGATGGTGTCGCAGGTGGCTCCGTGCCCGGCCCGCAGTCGGGCGATTTCCCCGCGCAGCCCGCCAGCAGCAGACTCAGCAGCAGCGGCGCGGCCTTGGGCCAATTCCATTTGCTGTCGTGCACTCTCACCCTCCTCGTCCGCCACGGCTTGGCGGCGCTGTTCTTCTGTTCTGGCCTTGGCGGCGGCGCGGCGGTCGCGCTCCGCTACCTCCAGTCGGTAGTCGGATAGCTCCGACATTGCCACCGAGGCATCGAACTTTCCCGCTCCCACACGAATTTCCTGGCCTCCAGCCACCAGGACCAGCGCGATCAGCCACCAGCACCAGGCCGGTACCGTGCCGAGCCAGGTCATGCCAGCGCCCTCCGAACGCCCTCATCGATGATTGCCGACGGATAAGGGTTACCACCGTTCTCGTGGATGATGATGCTGAGCACCATTCCCCGCAGAGTGGCCGGGTCCTTGATGTTGATCGGATCGGTGGTGCGCACACCCAGGCGCTTGGCCACGGCGCTAGCGTAGGCCTGCGTATCGTTCTCGTTGCTCGGCGCCCAGCGATTGATGGTTTCGAGCACCGTATCGATGCCCTTTCCCCCCACCCCGGGCATGCCGTCCTTGCCACGGTAGTTAATCAGCAGCTTGCCCAGGGCTCGGATGCCGTTCTCAGGATGATCGAAGCGAGCGAATCGCGGCTTGGCTACGCCTTCCTCTAGGCCAAGCTGGCCCTGCCAGGCGTTGCGTGGGTTGTAATCGACGTTTCCGGGGTTTCGGTTGCGGACGCCGCGGGGTGTGGTCATGCGTTTTCTCCAGGCGAAAAAAAGCCCGCGCTTGGCGGGCATGATGATTGCGGCTGTAGTCCACCGCCAAAACCTACCGTTCACTTGCTGGATAATACCTCTCCCCAAGTGTTCACCCCATTTCCGTACACATCTTGATAAAACGCACGAACTTGCAGTTTACCTGGGGTCTGAGGGAGCTTGAATCGAGCTATATTTGAGCTCTGATACCACCTCGTATCCTGACGCTCGCCATCTACATAGAGGTAAAATGCAAAACAAGAGGCATCGCACGCTTCATCGCCAATAGTCAGCGAGCACTCTGCGACGATCTCCTCTCCCTCTACATATCCTGATGCGACAATCTTCAGGTCAGGCGAGGCCAATGGTGATTGGATCCTGCGCGAACTGGCGCCGGAGCTCATGAGTGAATGGCTCTTCCTTATCAGCTGAAGCAATGCTTCCTTGTAGTACCGGTCGCCGTAGTGAAATGGCGATATCCCCCAACGATGGGACTCGCTGGCAGTACACACCCCTGGCTGGAACTCTATGAATTGGTCATCACGCAGCTCATTCCCAAGGGCATCGTACATCCATTGAAGGTCTTTGTTCGCCGCCTCTATCTTCTGGTGATCGACCGGATAAACCGTATCGGTTTTCACTTCAAACTCTGCAGCCCAAAAAGCCTTATTAACTAGAACTCGATCGAGCTTGTTATGCGCTCTCAGAAGATCAAAAAATCTTCTAACACCGTTAAGCCACAAATCCCGGCGCTCAGGTGTGCCTTGCTTCACGAGCCTGAAATCAAGCCCAGGGGTTTTTAGAAGCCTGCTAGTAGCTAGCTCGTCTGAGTTTGTGATCATCTCACCAGACGGGAAAACCACTAGATCGTATCGCTCATCAATCAAGTCAATAAGAATTATATCGGCATTATCTATCTTGGCCGACGCGATTAGGACCTCCTTAGAGAAGTCATTGAAAACCATGCTACGCTGAAACTTTGACGATATATTACTTAAAGCGGCATAGTCTTCGTATGGTTTACCGACCAATGATGCAAATGATGATCTGGCGTAGTAGTTGCTAACCTTGAAATCGCGAGAATATTCAAGATTGAAAATATCTCTTGATACGCAACTACCAAAAATCAAAATATTCTTGACCAATTCCCTCAACCCTCCATGATTCAGATGGGAGTATTATTGCCTCGAATTCCTGACAATGAAACCCCCAACTGATGGTGGATTGACTCTGCCCATGCTGCGCCAGCCAAGATGCGCCAAAAATCCTCAGTTTGACTCTTCCCCTGCTGGGTATACTACGTGATAAGACTCCTGGAACTGGTCGCCGACTGCCCGCAGCGAAATCTTCGACGCCCCAGGCCAGTCGTACAGGATTGCGCTTACCGTAGCTTGGGCTTCGCGCTCATAATCCGACACAAATTCGAAGTGCTGTGCATCACCCGCTGCGGAAGTAAAAGTAAGGTCGTATTGCATAGAAAAGCTCTCCTCGTTGATGTCAGGCGGCCTGGCTGACCAGCTTCCAGCCGTTCACCCCGGTGCCGGTCTTGTTATACGTCTGACCGGTATCGGAGCGCCGCGCCGAGCTGCCAGGACCTCCATCTAAAACACCCTCGGGGCTGCCGACTACTGCGTAGTAATGCTTTTGGCCGCCTGGCGTGACAAAAGGCCTTGCGCCTGATGAGTCGAAGCAGTTCTGCTCCATTCTGGATCCCGACGGCAAGCCTGTGAAGCTCTGCAGTTTGGTATTGGTGATGCAGCTCTTGCTCGTTCCGGTAATTGTCAGGCCGATTGGATTTTCGCTACCCTTGATCTCCCCCTCAACGTTGTCGATGGTAATCTTGCCGCCAGAGCTGCTACCAAGAATCTGCTGAGCTACCACGCCGCGAATGTAACCATTTTTCAGGGTCAGGAAAGGCACGGCAGAGAAGAAGATACCTCGCCCGCTACCCAGCAAGTACGTTGGATCATTATCTATATCGAAGCCATCAATCAAAATCGTCGAAAACAGTGGATTACCGCCTTCGATGGGGGTTGTATAGGTATTAATGTCAATATTCCAATTCTTTCCCCGAGCGCCGAATATTTGAATCTTACCAGTCACCTGATCTTTATTTGGCTCATAGCCTTGCTTGGAAATCTTGATCCCTGTTCGGATCAGTCCGAGATCTCCATGCAGAGGCGAAACTATCGATGGCAGCGTGTTTCTTGTATCAATATCGAAAACAGTAACGTCAGAACTGTCATCAATCCAAAGTCCAATGGCATCATCGCGTGAGCGCAGCCCGCGGACTGAAATGTCCTTGCAGCCATTTTCGATTTCTGCAGCAGCGTACAAGCTGAACCAAGACTCACAGTTTTGTATTGTGCCAGTATCAACACCAACATAGTTGAAAGACGACGCAGTTGCACCATTCCAAGACTTGCAGTCGATCATGTTTGCATTTCTAATCTTTAGCGGAGGATTGGATCGGAAATTGAAGTTCCCAGAGGATGTATTGCCAGGCTTTGCTCGAGCTTCGCAACGAATGTAGTCAATGCCATCCAGGAACACGGTGCCATCGTCAAGCGATCCCATTTGGAATGAATGTAGTTGCCACAAGTCGTCAGACTCGCACTCGATAATTTTGATGTTTCGGTAGGTGCGATTGCTGCCTATCCCACTGTCGTATGTGCTGCCACCACCGATTCCAATAGCGAAGCTGGAAATCGGGCTGATGTCGCGGAAGCGCGCCTTGCGGTAACGAATATTGTCGCCACGAGTGAGAAAAAGCACGGCACGGTTTGCAAAAGCGACGTTGCTGATGATTGTGGCGCCTTCGAAATTGATTTCGACGTAATCCTCAACCAGTACGCCATGACTCCAGTTAGTCGATGCATGATATACCTGCGGAGAGATCACCAAGCGTCCAGAAAGCTGAACAACAAAGCGCTGAATGATTCCTGTCGCCGAGAAGACGGCCAAGGCCATCAGGTTAGCAGCCTTTACCGCCTTCTGAATGGCAACGGTGCTGTCGATCTGCCCGGTGACGTCAGCGCCATACCATTCAGCCAAGATAGGCCCAGTGAACACCCGCCGCCAGCCCCGGCCGAGCCCGTCCAGAAACGTGATACCGTCGTCAGCATCCAAGACCGTGGGGTCACGGCTGAAAGTTCCCGCGATCCCAGGTTTGCTAATCCGAACGCCTTCTGCCCGGCCGCGATAGTTCTTGAGTACGGCATAGTCGCGCAGCGGCCGGTATTGCTCCAGCATATCGGCGACGCTTTCCCCATCGAAGCCGAACAAGGCAGCGCCTTTGCTCGGGTCTTCAGCATCCGCTGCAGCGCTCTTGTAATTGTCGAGCTCGGACAGACTGTCGTTTGACTTCCAGCCGTCGACCTTGAAAATATATTCCGTTTGGGTCGCGGTATTGAAATAGCGGTCACCGACCTGCAACGGCAGGAGGTCATCACGGACAGCAGGCGCCTCTTGCGCTGGAACAAGGAAGCTTGCTGTGCGTCCGGCAATCAGGCCCACAGACTCCTCGGCCGCCTCTGCGATCTCGGTTGCTGCCCGAATGTCACCCACTCGGGCGATATCATCATCAAGCCATTGAGAGTCGATCTTGCCCTCCGCATTCGCTAGGGGGATCTTGCCTGGGCTGGAGTTAAATGTTGCGGTGCCACCAGTGACTACCGCTGCGGCATTGCGAGCGCTCAGATCTGCATCGCCAGCGCTCGCTCGCGCCGCTGCACTGTCGGCCTCAACCTGCTGAGCCAAGGCTGTGGTTGTTTCCGCGTTCTCAGCAGACAACTGCTCCGAAAGGCCGGCAGCCAGCTGACTCTGAGCGGCTGCCGCCTCGCTTGCGCTTGCCGCCGCCTGGCTCGCCTGAGCAGATCCTGCGGAAAGTATAGCCGCGTCCCTGCTTTCCTCTGCCGCACTGGTAGCTGCAACGACTTGCAGGCGCGCCTGTTCAACAACCTCGGCGCTGCCCGAAACCTGCTCTGCTTTGGTAATGACGACCGCCGCCTGCGACTCGACCTGGCTCGCATCATCGTCAACGCGAGCAGCCAGCAACCGAACCTCGGCAAGATCGGCACCAGTGGCGTCACGAGCGCTTTGGACCTGGCTGAGCATTTGAACGGCGGCATCAATCTCGGTCCCGGTATGGGCACTGTTGTAAGCCATGGACTTTCTCCGGGCACAAAAAAACCGCCTTTCGGCGGTTCGGGTGAGAGTTGCGTGTTACGACACGGTTAGGATCAGATTACGCTCAGCGCCAGAGGGCGCATCCACGCGGATCTCCGAGACCTGCCGGGGATACTCAACGTTGGCTGAGTAAACCTGCATCGCCGGGGCATTGTTGCGTTCAACCCTGGCGACTGGATTGGCGCCATTCATGCTCACCACCCAAGGTCGGGTGGTCTTGGGCGTTACACCGATGGCGATTAAGAGTTCGTTCTGCGACTTGGTCGTTACGCTGATTGAAGCAGCGGGTGATACATGCGCCTGCAGCTTGACGGTAGACCAACCCAAGGCACGAAAAACCAATACGGATATGAAGCTCGAGTTGACCCCGGCCCTTGTGTACACCGGCGGTGGAAGCCCTTCCTCATATCGGGCAGTGCAGACATAGTCCTGGGTCCCCTTCGCCCAGTGATCCCAGCCGGGAGCAGACATGGTAGTACCGGAACCTTCGTTCAGCGGCGACATGATCGCTACCACCAGGTCACCCGAGCGAACGCCGGCTGGGAACTTGGCAGCAGATGCCACTGAGCCGCTGGCCAGCAGGCTCGTTGAGCCGACAAATTCCCACGGTGCCCAAGGCCCTGGAAGAGAGCCACCCATCAATGCAGCCTCGATCATGAGCGAGCCCCCACAGAACCCACCCAGCCAGTGCCCACCCAAATCAAGATCACGGTGGTCCAAGCTGCACCCAGAACGGGCTCCTGGCTGTTGTTCCACAAAACCCCAACCGGCCACTTGATGGTTGACTTGCCTGTGATCTGCAGCACAACGGTCATGGCCTTGTTGGTTGCCGGCGTCCCTGCAAACACAAGGGTTCTGGGCTCGCTGGCATTGATCCGGAAGACCTGGCTGAGATTTAGGTCAAGCACTGCAGTGGCAGTGGCGAGATCGAGATCATAGCGGCGCAGGCTGCCTGAAAACTCTACGCCCGTACCGTCGGACTTGGCCACTAAAGGTAGCCCGCCCTTGCCGGCAATGGCTGGCAGTCCTGCTGACGATTGCGCGGCAGCGGCCGCAGCCTGCGCGCCATCGCGATAGCCCTTGCTGCTATCGGCGTGGTTTTTAGCATTGGCGGACTGCTTTGTAGCCTCGTCGGCGCTTTTGGACGCCGCGCTGGCTTTCTGCGCCGCAGCTTCTGTCTGGGCCTCACCGTTAGATTTGGCCAGCTTGGCACTGTCAGCGGCCTCCCTCGCCTGCCCGCTTAAGTAATCAGCGACTTCATTGATTTCATCACCCAGCTGCGGAAGCGCTGACATGAACTTGTCCGCCAGGCCGGCGAAGTTGCCGGCGGAGTTCTGCCGACTCGGCGCCTCCGGCAACGGGGTAATAGTGGGTGTCGCCATCAGATGAGTCCCTCGACAGAAATGGAGCAGTCCGACACCGTCGGGCCGCTGATGACCAAATTGAATTCCTTGTAGTAGCCGTAGAGGATTGTGGATTGGTAGGTGGCCTCACCGATCCACACCAACGGCTTAGCCCGGTACTTACTCAGCAAGCGTTGGACTTGTGAAACCATGCCGGTCTGCACCATCACGTCGAACTCAGCGCGCTTCGAATAGCCACGCTCAACGATGATCATGTTGCCGAAGGTGTCGCGCTCCTTACGGCTGTAGTCGGTAATACCCACTGAGGTGCCGTAGAGCGCCTCACCCAACACAGCGGCTTTGCCCAGGATCAATGCGCCCACCTTGGCCGTGCCGCCTGGCTTCGCGATGTTTATCTCGATCGATCCGTAGCTCCCTGCCGGCACCCCAAGCAACACAAAGTCCTCGTTCACCTCGACCGGCATGAAGAAGTAGTCGTACCAATCATTGATGCCGTCGGTAGAAACCGGCGAAACGCTCGATTCGTAGACAATGCCCTGGTACGGGTCGACTACCCGGACGTATATCGAAGCAGCGTCTAGGCCGAAGAAGGCCAGAGAATCGACAGCTCGCCCTGGGGCGATGGTCAGCGAGATGCTTTCGGGGTTCGTGGTGACAGTCCCTATCTTGTCATCGAACATCCGCCATCGGTTTGTCGGCCCCAGATCCAACCAGGTCGGCGGATCGGTCGCGGGACCAGTTGGATTCTTGTTGGTGTTCGCGACGAACGCCTCGTAGTTCCGGTGCTCAAGCATGACAATGTCGCCGACCGCGTACGCCGTGGTAGACACCCACAAGGGGTAGTCTGCCTCCGGCACATTAGTCAGCATGGATGCCACCTGGAAAGATTGCCCAACCTGAACCACCAACGGCTCAGCATTGGGCTCCACCAAAAACGCCTCCATCACCGACATGCTTGGGGTGATTTCGACGGGCTCAATGATCCTCACGGGTACAGCTCCTGTTCCAGTTTTTGCGGCAGAAGATCAGTGTTTTTGGCGGCTTTCTGGGTGTACTTGGCAATGGCGAACAGCGCCGATTTCAATTCGGCCCGGAGCTCACGAATCTCGGTAGCGGTCACATCACCCTGCCCGCCGTTGAGCATCGCAGCGGTTTGGTTGGCGCTGTAGATCCGGCTTGGACCGGTAACCTCCAACTCTGGACCTCGCTCGCCTACCAGGCGCAATCCACCACCAAAGCTGCCACCACTGGCGAAACCAGGAATTCTCACGGCCTCGCCATTTGCAGCGCCGCCACGGGCGATCGTCTCCATTAAGTTGGCGTATGTGACCGAACCGTCGGCCAGTGCAGCCGTCCAGGTTGCCTGGCCTGATGCGTCGAGATCACGCCCGAGAACCGTTTGGTACACCGCGCGCAGCAGCGCTACGTTGTTGTCGTAGGTATTCTGCTGAGCACTGCCCGCCGCTTTCACTGCCAGTGCAGCCGTAACGGCTTGGCTGAGGCTATCGACTGCCGTGGCCACTGATACAACTGAATTGTCCACGCCGTTCAGCGCATCGATCTGCGCCTGAGCCAGGCTGAGCTGTGCGTCGTACTGCGCTATCTGCAGGTCGTAGGACTTCTTGGCCTGCTCGATACGGGTCTGCAAGCTCTGCGCAGACTTCTCAGCAGCGGTGAGCTGTTTGCCGTTGGCGGCTTCCAGCTGGCTGACGATGTTGGCTGTACGCCCCTGGTCACGGTTGTATGCCTCCAGCGAAGCGTAGGCATCACTGGTGTTCTGGCTGACAACTGCCAGAGCGTCGTCAAGACCGGTAATGCCAGCCAAAGACTTGCCGGCCCGCACCGTAGCCAGCGCGCTGTTCAGCGTGGCCAGCGCTTGGGCCCGGAGCATCTTCACGGCCTCATCGGTATCGCCGCGCAGTGATTTCAGGGCGCTGCTGAGGCTAGAACCAACGGAAGTCAGATCGCTGACGCTCTGCTGTGCCGTCTGCGACATGTCGTTCAGCGATGCGATCTGAGCATTGTATGCCTCGGTGACCGCTGACTTTTGCGCGCTGACGGCCCGCTGAACCGAGCTCAAGGCGGCGTTTACTGCTGCCGTCACCTTTTCCTGCGTCGCCTGGGCCGCGGCTGCCGACCTGGCTTCCAGAATATCGTAGGCTTGGGCGGCAGCGCCGGCCGCGCCGATCAAGGTCAGGTACATCTGGTGACCGGTTTCGGTGGTGAGATCCAGCGCCTCCACAACCTTGCGATAGCCTTCGCGCGTGTCCGGCAGCGTGACATTCATATCCTTGAACTGCTGCTGCACCAGCGCGAGCGCGGTATCGGCCTTTTCCGCTTCGCTGAAGAACGAGCCGAGGTAGTTGCCAAGGCTTTCTGTGAACGCCTGAGCCGCTGCGTTGGCCCTTGCCTCAAGGATGTCATACGCCTCTGCCGCAGCGCCGGCCGCGCCGATCAGGGTCAGATACATCTGCTGACCAGTCTCGGTGGTGAGGTCGAGCGCTTCGATGACCTTACGGTAACCCTCCCGGGTTTCCGGCAGGGCCACGTTCATATCCTTGAACTGCTGCCGTACCGCCTCAAGCGTTTTGTCAGCCCTTTCCGACTCGCTGAAGAACGCGCCAAAGTAGGTGTTCAGATTCTGGGTATAGGTTTCCAAGCCGCCTGCTGCAGCAACCATGGCATTCGCCAGCTCCATCGACTGCGCAGACAGCCCCAGCATCGTCACGTCGATCAGCCCAAGCGACTTGTTGAAGCTCTCGAAAACTGCGACGCGCTCACCCAACTCAGCGAAGCTGTAGCCGAAACCACCGATACCCTGGTCGATGAAGGTGATCATCTGGTCAGCGAACCCACTGAACAGCTTTGCGATCTCCTCCTGGATCTCAGCCTCGGACTTGCCCTTGGTCGAGATCTGCTGCTTGGCGATGTTGAGCCCAGCGAAGGCGCCATCCCCCACCGACACGCCGATACGCCCAAGCAGATCGACCACCGAGTCTTCGGTGGCGTCATAGGTGGCTTGCAGAGCTGAAGCGACTTCAGGATCCAGATCCGAATAGCGGGTGCGCTTCTTGTTCTTCCCGAACAGGCCGCCCTTCTTCTTCTGGTACTCATACTGCTGCCCGGTGAACTCGCCCCCAGTTACGCCCAACGCCAGACCAGTGTCCTTGGTTTGCCAGCTGCCGCCGAAGAGCGAGCCGCCCACAAAACTCCCAAGGGCCGAGCCGATGACGCCGCCAATCACGGTGCCCAACGGCCCAACGAGAGAACCAATCGCAGCGCCCGCATAGTACCCGCCGACCCCGCCCGCAGCACCTGTAGCAGCGCCCTTGAGACCCGACTGACCATACCCATACAGCGCGCCGCCGATGCCGGCAAGAGCCCCGCCAAGGGCGGTCGCTCCACCGGCTCCAGTGGCATAGCTCGCGCCTGACCCGGCCGCGGCTCCGGTAGAACCGACACCACCGGAAACCAGTGACTGCCCGAGGCCGAAACCAACGTTGCTGGCACCGGCAGCCGCCCCGGCGCCACTGAAGAGTCCGCTGATACTGTTGCTGAGGAAACTGTAGCCACCACTGATAGCCCCCTGCAGGCCGCCAAGGAATCCTTCGCCAGCGGTCCAGCCGGCGGAGATCGCAGCACCGAAGCCGGAAGTGACCGCACTGTAAGCGCTGTTTCCCATCGACCACAGGTTAGAAAGGCTCAGCCCCCCACCACCGGCCGATCCACCAAATAGACCGCTCGTTTGAGCCGACAGGCCGCCAACCCCCAGCGCGGCCCCGATCTGCATCACGATCGGTCGCGTGATAGCCATATGCGCCAGTTCTGCCAGCAGCTGCTTGAAACCCTCCTTCAGGCTCGTCGCGAAACCGTCAAACCCATTTCCGATGTTCTTCCAAGCATTTGCAAACGCATCATCTACCCGGTCGACTGCACCCTCCGTGAACTTGCCCCAGGCAGTGGCGGCGCTCTTATTTTGCTCATACTCAAGCCCAAGAAGACGCAAGGCTTCCTGGTACTCGGAAGTTCTTTCTGGGGCCAATTCCATGGCCTTGTTCAAGGCCTCCTGCCCCTCGGTGTACTCGCGCAGCAGCTTTTGCTCGGGATACAGCCGATCCATAACGCCGCCCGCGTCGGCCGCTTGTTTTGCCACCTTCACCGCGGTTTGCTGGGCCCGGGTTGCGGCCAGCAACTGCTCATACTCCTTGCTGCCCACAGCAATGTTCTTGCCCGCCAGAGCAACCTGCATGGCCTTCTGGACATTGTAGGCTTCGAGCGCATCGGCACCCTGAAGCGTTGCTTTGGCCAGCGCTACCTGGTCAGCGGTTTCTTTCCCCAGATCGAAAGCTTGCTTACTGATGGCCAGGCTGTCCTCGGCGTCCATCTGCTTCTGGATCGCAGCAGTAACGGCGTCACGAACGCTGGCACCAGTTCTGAGGATCGCCTCCTCCACTTTCTGTTGAAGCGCGAACTCGCGAGTGCGGTCAGTCCCAGACTGATAGGCGGCCGCCAGGCCCTCGGCCGACTTGATTGCGATGTCTGCTTGGGACTTGAGATCCGTTAACGCCTTGGCATAGTTCTTCGCTTGAGTGGCAGCCTCTTTGGCAGCACTAGCGCCATCTTGGGTCGCCTTGGTTGACGCAGCGTCGGCGGCTTTTTGGGCATCTTTTGCCGCGGCCGCCGAACGAATCGCAGCCACCATTTCATCAGTGAGCAGTGTGTTCTCTGCGATAAACCGGTTTGCAGCCTGGAGAGCGGTCTTATCCTGCGAAGCGGCGAGCTGCTTTTGCAGCTGCTCAAGGTACTTCTGCCCCTCTCCGGCTGCGGCTGCCTTGGCAGCAGCATTTTCACGCTCTGCACGGGTGTTATCGTCCGTCGCACCAGTGAGCTCGGCGAATGCCAGCTTCTGATTTTGAAGCAGCGAAGAAAGCTCGGTGACCGGTTGCTGGCTGGACTCAAGAGCCCGCGCCATCTGCTCTGTCACCCCGGGCATCACCCGCAATTGGTCGGCGACCGCCTTCCAATCTACAGCGATACCGGCGGCCTGGTCCCGGGAGGCCTTCCGCACCAGATCCAGTGCAGATTGCGCTTCGGCCGGCAGCGGGATCAGCCCGGCCATCAAGCCGTCAGCGCCGGCGGCGCCCATGTTTCGAAGATCGGACTCGAACTTATCCGCCATCGCCCCAGACATCTGGGACAGCTTGTCCTGCGTATCTTCAATGCTCGCCTGGAGCTCGCGCAGTGTGACGGACTGCGTCGCCCTGTTGAGCTTGTTGAAGCGCTCGGCGAGCTTGTCTACCGGATCGGCCAGATCCCCGAGCTTCTTTTCCAGGGAGCCAGTGTTGTCTCGCAGCGACAGAAATGCTGTGGCGGCACCAACAGCCAGCATCGCAATACCTGCAGGGCCACCTAGCAGCCCGAGCAAGGTACGGCCAGTACCGACGATGGCACCCTGGGCAACACCGACGGCAGCAGTAGCGCGCGCCTCAACCATCCGCGCTTCTGCAAGCTGTATTGCCAGCTGCTTTTCAACTGCCATCCCGCTGATGCGCGTCTTCGATGCGGCCAGTTCTTTTTCAGCCAGAAAAACTGCGGTCTGCGCTTTCCTTTGATCCACCTGGGCGGCCAGCAGAACGGTAGCCGCTTGAGCGCGACGGGCCATGGCATCTTCAATGGCGGCCTTGGTAGCCAGCACAGAGCCTGCTGCAGACGTAGCAAGCGATCGCGCATAAACGGCCAATGCACCCGCGGCAGCAATTCCTGCTACTTCGGCAATAGTGCCGAAGTTCTCTGCCAGCGCCGAGATGCCCGACGCGAGCACCCCAGTCAGGTCCGTGGATTCATTCAGCTGGCCCACGTACACGGTGAAAGCGTTGTTGAGGGCGGTCAGGGCGTCGCGAACCGCCACCCCCATGCTGTCAGCCAAAAGCCCATTGGCCACCGCGCTCTTCTGTAGGCCTTCGGTGAGGGTGTCGAGACTGAGTTTGCCCTGAGCGCCCAGGCTACGGATTTCCTCAGCACTTTTCCCTGTAGCCTCTGCGATGGTGTCCACTACGGTTGGCATCGCCGCGAGGATGGACTGCCAGCCGTCGGCTTCGATCTTCCCGGTCTGAAGCGCCTTGGAGTACGCGTCAATTGCCGAGCTGGCCTTATCGACAGACGCAGAGTTGGTCACCAGCAGATAGCTGAAGCTATCCATGACGTCCATTGACTCATCAGCGCTGAGCCCCATCGAACGTAGGCTGTCAGCCGTACGAATGTAGAGTTCTTGAACCTCCTCCAACGGGCGGTAGGTTCGATTCGCCGTGGCCAAAAGCCTGTCTTGAACCGCGCTGTATTCCCCAACGCTCTTCGTTGCCAGGCCAATACGATCCGACATCTGGGAATAGGAGTCAGCAGCCTTGAGGATGGTACCGACAGATACAGCGCCCACAGCTGCCGCTAGCGCGCTTTTCAGCAAGCCGCCAGCGTTTTCCGCGCTAGCACCCACCCGATCAAACGCGTCATCGACCCGGGAAAGGCTCGCATCCATTTTCTTCGAGGTCGACGCCACCGCTGATTCGCCACGCGCAATCTCTTGCCGAAGCTGGGCCGTGGTGGCCTCGATGCGGACCAGCATGCCCTGAACGTCAGTATCTGCCATGTTTCCCCCAGGCGATAAAAAACCCGCCTGGGCGGGTCAATGGTTAGCTGCCGGACGAGATGCGGCAGCCCCCCGCAGGCCACGCCGAAGGTCTTTGGCTACGGCCGCCTTGGAGGGCTTCGTCTCCGACTGGCCGAATGGATTGGTTTTTTTCAGGAAGTCAGCTTTCGCTTCCCAAGCCAGGATGATCTCGACTACCGGGGTATCCCAGGCGTCACGCGGCGACCACCCCAGCCACCCAGTGGCTATTCCGAAGAGTTCGTCGACGTAGCTGCCGTTGCCGGATCGCTCTGTTCGTTTCCCTGCGACTCTTCGAGCTCTTCATCAGTCTTGCCGCCGGGGTTAAGCAGCGCCCGTACAAACGGCAGCACCTGGCTGCCAACCTTGTTCACGCCGCCTTCGAACACGGCCTCTTCCACCGCTTCGAGCTCTTTGCGCTTGTTGGTGTCGATGCCAGCACCGGCTGCGATGATGAAGGCAGTGGCAGTGACGTTGCCGGCGCCCAGCTGTTGCATGGCTGGGAGAATGCCGCCGAAGCGGTTCTCCAGGGCGCGCACGGCTCGCAGCGTGGCCTTCAGGGTGAAGCTGTCGCTGCCGGCCTCGACGATGACGGTGCCGTGATTGGTCTTGGACATTGGAGTTTCCTTGGTATTGGGTACTGAGCAAAAAAGGCGCGACCAGCCGGAGGCGCCTCAGGTCGACTTCACGGAGTTGGTTCGACTTCGATGATCTCGGAGTTGATGCCGATGGTGACTGCCCGCTTGAGCACATCTTCTGCACCACCAACCTGCTTGCGAGACGACATCACCTTGGCGGCGAAGTAGTCCACGTATCCGCTTTCGTACTCGACCTTGATCGGGTAATCGAAGCGGCTGCGATCCTTCTGGGCAGCCTGCAGCGCAATCTGACCGGCGTCGTCGTCCAGCAGACCGATAGAAAGATCGACCGATCCGGCATCGGCCAGGCCTTTCAAGTGACGGGTTCGCGAGTCGGCAAGGGCGGCAAAGGTAACGTCGCCCACCTCGTCGCCGTAGTCGCCGATATTCTCGACTTCCCCGATTTGGGTGTAGGTAATACCTACCAGCAGGGTCTTGGCGGCAGCCAAGTCCTTGGGTAGGTCGGCGGTAAGGCGCGGCCCGATGTAGATTCGAGTGCCGGCTGCGGTAGTAACAGGCATGGGTAGTCCTCCTGGGACAGGTGAAATGCCGCAACGCGGCGGATTCAAGGGTGAATCAGTGCTGGGTGATGATGCTAAGGGTTACGGCGCCTTGGTAAGTGACGCAGTCAGGCTCGCGCTTGGTCTGCTTGCGCCTCACCTGCATAGACACGACGTGACCGGTGGCCATCGGCAGTGGCTGGTTATGCAGCAGCGAATCGATGGCAGACATGATCTCGTGCACTTCCTTCTGCCCCCGGTGCTGGCTCCAGACAGAGAGGTACAAGAAACGCTGATCTTTTCGGCTAGCCAGGAAGTCTGCCTCGTCGGCGATCGAACTATCGATGGTGACGTATGGGAAAGGGCTGTTGTCTGGAACGCCGTCATGTACTGGACACGACAACCCAGAAGACAGCCTTTCATGAAGAGCCACCTGCAGCGCAAATGATGGATCGGACATTCAACCTCCCTTAGCTGCCTTCGACAGTGATCGGCCGACGGCAGCACGAATGTTCGCCAAAACGAATTCACGGTTTACATCCATCGCTGGACGAAGCCACGGATGCGCAGGGCGCGCCGGAATGTCAGGGTATTTGCCGAAGAAGTTGGTGCCGTCAGCCTTGTTCTTAACATCACGCTGCCGCAACCCGTTGCGACGCCCTCGTAGCTGCGTGGTGTCGCGATTCTTGGTGTGCACACCACCAATTGCGTTGCTGTCAGCTCGTCGGTAGATTTTGCCCGAGTAGCCCTTGGTGCCGTACTCGATGAATCGCATGTAGAAATACCGCCTATTGGCTTTCTTACCCCTGATCCCGATTTGAGCATCAAGGCCGCTTTTCGATACGAATGCGGTAACGGCATTCGCCGCAGCGCCTGTATCTCGCGGGATGAACTGGCGCATGCTATCAAGTATTCGTTCAGCGCCCTCCTGCATTGAAGTCCTGACCTCGTTGTCCACCGTCTGGTGAATAGTCCGAAGCAGGCGACGCAGCTTGAAGTCGCCGGACATCCGAGAGCGGCGAGCCATGTTAGGCCTCCTGGTCGGAACCTGCGCGCTTAGGCGCGGACGAAGGTTTGTCAGGTGACGACACCTCCTCTACCTGCCGATTCTCGATCAGCACGCGGCCTTCCTCTGCCTTCACATCGAAGGTTTCGCCAATGGTCTTGCGACCCATCGGGCCAGAAATATTAGCCAGGGCTCTTACTTTCATGGGGTTTTCCTCAGGGGTTGATGACGTTGGAGCACAGCAGGCGGAGCATGTCGCGCTCGTTAGCCGGGAGAGCAGCCTCAATCAGGTAGGTATCACCAGTGGATTTGTGAACCAGGCGCATGCCTGCCGCAAAAATTCGCGAGTAGCGTACTTTGACCTCGGCCGTAACTACGGCCTGCACCTGGTCAGCAATCGGCTGGAGCCGTCCGGTGGGTAGCCCGATCTCGGCCCATACGGATTCACGAAGAACGCCCCACTGTTCGGCCTTGCCGCCCCCCGGTTCAGGCACCAGAGTGCAACTCTGAAGAGTGCACTTATGGCGCAGAGGTCCGGCCCTCATACGCCCCACCCAATCCGGTGAGATGTCAGGAGGGACACCGAACCTGTGGGAAGCTCGGTGGCAATTGTCCCGATCACAACGTCCTCACGGTTCGCGTAAAGGTGGCCGAGGATCAGCAAGCAAGCAGCTTTGATCTGCTTGTTGCAGACCATGGGGGACTCGCCGGCATCTCCGGCGGCCACAGCCTCATCCAGTTTCTCCTGGTCGGCATAAAAGCGGCGGTTCAGATAGTCCATAGCCTGCCCTTCTGCCGCCTCGATCAGCAGCTCCAGGTATTCGTCATCATCGTCGGGATCTCGGAGATGATGCCGGGCAATGGTCAAGCTAATGACCGACATACCCTTACTCCTTCAGCGGTTCGAGCGATGCCAGATTCCGCTGCACCAGTTCCTCCGCATGCCGGCGCGGGACCGTATAAGCAGGCCCGCCACGACGACGAAGCTCGCCTTCATCCATGTAGGACCGCATCGGATAGATCTGCAGGGTCACAGGATTGGGGCTAGCCTGCCCCTGCTCCTCGGCCGCCGGGTGATTGATGCCATCCTCGGTATTACCTTCCGCCAAGACGGGCTGGACAGAGTCAACAGGCTCGCCCGTGACCACGGCAGTACCAGAGGAGTCTGTTCCCAACCCCTCCTGCAGCACCGGAACCGCGCTATCTTCCGGGCCTGGAGCAGTTACAGGGGTGCCCGAATCGCCGGAGCCTCCAACGTCTGGAACGAGCGCGCCGCCAGGCGAAAGAGGCAACCCGGCAGCGTCAGACGGGCCGATGCTGGAATCACTGGTCGCTGCCGGATCCTTCGCATCAGCCGTGAATGCTGGTGTTTCCTGTTTACGTGCCATTGGATTACTCCATTGGGGCGCCATTTCTGGCGCCGCGTTGCGGATGGGTTAAGGCGTGACCAGGGGACCAGTAACGAACGCTTCGTCGCGGTAGATCGCGAACGCCAGGCGCTCCTCGGCGCGGATCGTCGCCATGTTGTTTTCGAAGTCCTTGTCGTTCTCGGTCGAAATCAACACTTCGATTTCCATGCGATCGAAGATCTGTGCGCCGAGCTTGAAGGCACCTACCAGGAAGTCGTTCTGGGTCATGGCCTGAGTCGAAACAACCGGGCGATTCCAGAGTTTCGCGTTGGTGCCTTCCTGAGGCTGGCCAATGATGTACCGGCCCTCGCCGTCCTTGGTCAGCTCAATGGCCGCCCAGTCGATCGGGTTGAGCACGATGCCATCCGACGGGAAATCAGCCAGTTCAGCTTGCAGCAGCGCCAGGCGCAGGCGGTCGATACGTTGCTCGCCCACCACCGTCAGGCCGGCCTGCGGGGCATACAGCTGAGCAACCGTCACGAGACCCTGCAGGTTGGCACCGGTGCCGTTGCCGTAAAGCAGTTGCGCTTCTTCCGCCATGTTCAGGCCGTAACGAGCGCGCCCATCAATGTAGCTCTGCAGCGCCTTGGCATCGTCGAGCATCTGCCGGCTAGCCTTGAACAGGTGAGCAATGGTGCGGACGTTCGCGGTGGCCAGCGCGAAGGTGATGTCGGAGTAAGGCTTGGCGGTGCTCTCCGCAACGGTACGCGCGTTGTTGGTGAATCCAGTCTCGCGGATGTACTCGATGGAGTTCGACTCAGTCTGGCCCGGCGCCACCAGGTCGCGAATGGTCAGCCGACGCTGAGGCGGAGCAACTACGCCAGCCAAACGCTGAGCAGGCACCAGGTCGCCGCCGGTTGCAGTGGTGATGGCCGCACGCGGGACGGACACACGACGCGATCCGCGGAAGGAGGAGCTTACGTCCTGCATTTCTTCGCTGCCGACCACCAGGGCGCCGACCGACTTCTGCGGCTCATCCTGGTTGCCGCGGTCCCGGCTGGCGTTCACCAGCTTCTGCTCAGCTTCGCCCAAGCGGGCATTCAGCTCGCCCTGCTTGGTCAACAATTCATCGACCTTTGCGCGCGTCTCGGCAGACATTTCACCGGAAGCCTTGAGCTGCTTGTCGGTCGCCTCAGCCTGCGCTTTGATCTGATCACCAATGCCCTTCAGGCTGGCATTGAGTTCTTTGACTTGGGCTTCAAAGTCCATGGTCATTTTCCTTTCAGAGAATTGAGGATATTGGTTGCCGCGCTCAGAGAGGCGGAGAGGTCTGGCGCGACAGCGCGGGGCTTATCGGTCGAGGCAGCGTTATGCGTGCCCCCGCCGGCAGCGCGAGGCATACCGGACTTGAAACTGGCGAACAGCTCGCGGCGCTCGGACCGAGGCATACCGCCCTTGGCCAGGGCAACATCCATGGCCTTGAGCGCATTGGCTTGGGCGGCATCTTCGGTTTCGCGCTCGGTGACCTCGGTGGACGACAGCAGCCCGGTGGCCAGGCCGAGCTCCACGGCACGCTTGCCGCGGATGTAGGTTTCGTCGTCCATCAGCTCGGCCATGTCATCCGCCGACTGCCCGCTGGTCTCGGCATAGAGGTCGGCCATCGCGGCGTCGAACTCTTCCATGTCGTCGGCAATGTCACGCAGGTAGTTGCGATTGCCGGCGAGGTAAGTCCAGCAGTTGTGAATCATGAGGAAGGCGCTGCTGGCCACCTCTCGCTTCTTCCCCGCCAGAAAGACAACCGAAGCAGCGCTGGCAGCCATGCCGAGGACCTTGGTGGTGACTTGGTGGCTGTGCTCTTGGAGACGGTTGTAAATGGCGATGCCTTCGAACATGTCGCCACCTGGCGAGTTGATGTAGACGGTCACATCACGTTCGCCGATTGCCCGCAACGCAGCGTCAATTCGTTTCAGCGTGACACCCTCGCCATACCAGTCCTCGCCGATCACGCCGTACACGGTGATGGTGTCCGAGGTGTTCTCAACGGCCGCCTGGATCGCGGGGTTCCATTTATCGAGCGCGCGCGGGCTCATCTCGCTGCGAAGGCCGCGAGACTGGATTTTGTGCTTCATGGATTGCTCCCGAGATTTACTTTTCCGGCTGTTTCAGCCAGTTCATCAGTGCGGCCCTTGCGGCCTGACCATCATCTTGCTTGCCCAACTGGTCCAGCGGCACCAGGTTTGACTGAACCGTCAGGACATCACCGCCAGGCATGTGCGGCATGTTGTCTTTGCGACGACCTTCGTTCCGAGTGATAAAGCCGTTCTGGGCCATAGTGCTGAGGTACGCGGCGCGTCCGGAGCTGTCAGCCCTCAAGAACGCCTCGAGGGAGAACTCCGAATAGAAATTGATGCGGTCCACTGCCGTCATGCACCACTTGTTCACGCACTGCTCGATCGGCGCCGTGAAGGACATGATGCAGTAGGTGAGAAACGCGATCTGCTGTTGCTCCAGGCCTGTGCCCCAGTTACTGCCCTTGTCCGTCTTCATGACCATCCAGGGCGGCACACCGAACCAGCGGCAGATCTCTTCGATGCTGTGCCCTCTCGACTCCAGCAGCTGAGCGTCAGCAGGATTGATGCCGATCATTTCCGGCTTCACGCCTTGCTCAAGCACTGGGCTCTTGCCAGCGTTCAAGGCCCCAGAGATCGTCTTGACGTACTCGCGGAATTCAACGCGCTGCGCAGGGTTCAGCGTCTTGTCCACCGAAAATGCGACTGTAGGCATCATGCCGTTGCGGAAGGTGCTATTGGCGGCATCGTCAGCTGACATCGCCGAACCGAATACATCCGCGCCATACCGAATGGCGGAAAGGCCGACCCGACCATCCAGGGTGAAGGCCGGGATGTGCAGCATGTTTTGCCGTGCGATCTCTCGACGCGCGCCCTTTCGCGGCCTGAAGAAGTACCTAAGCCGACCGTCATCATCGAACTCCAGGTCAACCCGGGACGGCATCAGGAAGTCCAGCGCGATGACGCGGCCAGCAGAGCGATGGATCTCGCAGTAAGCATTCCCCCACAGCAGCATCGAGGCAACGACTGCTTGCCAAAAGTGGAAGGCGGCCATGTCCTCGTTGGGACTGGTGTGCACAACGTCGTAGAGCGGAAAGTCCCGAGCACTCTCGCGGCTACCATCTGGCATTCGCTTGTAGATGCTCAACGGCAACCCCGCCACCGAGGTGGAAATGATGCGGACGCAGGCCCACACGGTAGAAAGGCGCATCGCCTTGTCCACGCTGACCGACTTGCCGCTGCTGGACTGAGCGCCCGAGAAGGCGCTCCAGAATCCGCCATCCGACAGCTTGATGGTCCTGCCCAGCCATTCACCAACACTGGCTGAAGGCTTGGTGGCTGCAGCACCCAATGCCTGGGATAGGGTTTTAATCACTGGTCAGCCCTCGGCGAAGGAAGCCGGCGATGCAGAAGAAGCTCATCGACCCCGCCAGAAGGGCCCAGCCAGTGCCGACCAGAACCCATACCCCGGCACATGCCAGGCAGAAAGCCACCAGAGCGCAGGCGATGAAAATATGAAGTGCGTTCATGCGATCAGTGGGTCCCGAATGCCAGCCATGAAATTGTCCATTCCTCCGCGACCCTCAGGATTGAGGCTGATCAGAGAAACGGCGTTGAATGTAGCCATCAGCGGGTCGATCTTTGCCGTGCCCGAGGCTTGCTTGGTGATCAAGAAGGCGTTGGCCGAAGGCACCCCTTTGGCGTTGCCGCAGGACCAGGCCATGAGCGGCTGGCCGCAGTGCAGCAACGTGCCCTCGGCAAGCTTGCGCTCGGTCGTCTTAATCGCGCCGGTGAGCTTCCAGCCCTGGGAAATGCCAACAATCTTGTCTTCCTCGACACCGGCATCAGCCAGGGCGTCGAGAACAGAACCGATTCCCGCGGGGTCGAGGCCGACCTTGTCCAGCAGCCCCGTCTCGTTGATGCGCTTGACGATGGCTGCGAACTCCTCGACGTCGTCGCCTATCCGCTTGACGATGGTCAAATCGCCAATCGATTCGAGATCCTTGAGCCTGGGTGCTTCGGACTTGCGCCGCTCAAGCACCGAGGGGTGGGCCCAGGCATGCGCCCAGTGGAACCACCGTCGCGTACCTGTCTCTCGGCCTATGACGGCAAGCCCGAGCAAGTCGTCCAGGCCGCCGCCGTCACCGCCCACATCAATGACCTCGCACCGCTCAAGGATCTGCTCCAGGTTGAGCCAGGTAACCGCCTGTGGCTCCCAGAACTCTGCGCCTACCCAAGCGTCCGACATCAGGGCCAGGCCGATCTCGATGTTGAGGTGCTTGGCCAGGAAACCACGCAGCTCCGCTTCGCCGTCGATCTCAGCCTGCATGAACAAACGCTCAAGCGTGGGGCGATCTACCGAGAACCCCATGTTGGGGTTCACCAGGTGGAAGTTCTCGGGCTTGCGCGCGGCGCCACTGTCGATCATCTCTTTCGAGAATTCGTAGATGATCGGCAGGAAGCGATTGTCGTTGATGCGGCCATCACGCACGCCGCGGGCATAATTCAGTTTCGACCGGAACACCCCGGCCGGTGGCTCGTTCGATTGGGTGGTCAACCAAATGACGAAGCCTTCAGGTCGGGACAGCAGGCCACCGGTGGCCTCCCGAATCATGTCAGCGGCTTTCGGGTTCTTGCCGAACAGCCAGGCCTCGTCGATCAGCACGCCAACGGCCTTCTTGCCGCCCACCACGTCGCTATCAGCGGCGACGACCTTCAGCGTGGCACCCGTCTCGCGATGGGTGATCAGCCGAAGGTGTGGCTGCACGTGCAGCAGGTCCTTCAGCTCTTCGTCGTTGTTGACCATGTCCTTGGCCGGGACGAAGGCGTTGTCGGCAATCTCTTTGGTCGGCGCGAGGATGATGAACTCAGCCGACTTACGCCAGTTGCGGACCAGCGCAGTCAACATGATCGCAGCAGCAATGGTCGACTTGCTGTTCTTCTTCGGGATGCAGAGCATGAATTCCCGAATCAGGCGTTCGCCTGTCTCGCTGTTATAGCTGCCGAAAACAGCCCCTGCGAAAGCCAGTACCCACGGAGCACATGCACTTTCAATGGTTGGGCTACCTGGGGCATCGACAATGCGCAGCCCCTTGAAAACCTCAAGACTCTCCTCTGCTTCCTGGGGGAATAGCGGTTCGGGGATGATTGATTCGCTGGCAGCCAGGCGCCGCCACCAGTCAGGGCAGGCCGTGGTCCAAAGCATGCGTCACCCCTTGACGACAGTAAGGGGCGGCTTGCTTTGGGAATACTTGCCCTTGCCGGCCTCTTTCGCGGCCTCCGCCTTCTGGTCTTTCTTGCCCGCCTCGGCCTTCTTCCCGTGGATATACGGCACGGCGGTCTGCGCAGCGTTGCGGCGGTCGAAGACTTTCGCCCGGGGTTCGTTCATCAGCGCGAGCAGCCAGACCAATGGATCATTGGTTGAAGGCAGGCAGCTAAGGAACTCTCCGTCGGCCTCGTTCATCTCGACGGGGGCTTCATTGGCTTCATCGGCTTTCGCTTTGCTGCGCCGTTGTTTCGGCTCAGGGTTAACACTGAGCTCTGCTCTACGAGCCAGAATTGCGGATGCGATCTTCGGATCATTGGCCCAGCGCGAACCAGCTGCGGCAGCCGTCGAGGGCTTACTGCCCGCGGCTTCCGCTGCTTCTTTGTTGGACGCGCCCCGGGCCTTAGCGTCAACAAACTGTCGCTGTTTGTCTGTTAACACCATTAACAAAAACCTTTAGGGGGGAGAAAAATGTCTACGTGGGGTCGGAGGCGGTCTAGCTAGATGAGAATCCCTAACTTTTGCCCCCCCTATCCCCCTGCGCAGCACGTCACTGGCGTGCCTCCAGGTGGCCGCGCTGGGTTTCGGTGATTCGCTGACGTGTCAGCCACCCAGCCCCGCCTCCTCGGCCTGCTTGACCGAGTCGTGGCAAGGCTTGCAGAGGCTCTGCCAGTTGGTCTGATCCCAGAAGAGAACCATGTCTCCACGGTGAGCAATGATGTGGTCGACAACCCTGGCCGCAGTTGTGCGGCCGTTCCGCTCGCAATAGACGCAGAGCGGGTTGTCGCGCAGGTACTGCTCCCGCGCCTTCTGCCATCGGTAGTCGTAGCCACGTTGAGAGCTGGTCATGCCGCTTCGCCAACTGCCTGGTGTGACCACCTTGACCCGAGCGCCTGCGCTCTCCTTGATGCGGGAGCCTAGCGTCTTGAGCCTGGCCATCAGCCTTTCGACTCGGTGATTAGACGCACGATGTCATCAGCCCGCTGCTTAAGCTCCAGCACCTGACCGTCGAACATGCGAACGATAGCGCAGATGCCGTGCCACTGACTGCTGGTGGAGGCCTCGTCTACACGAGCTATGGCGCCGGGAGCTAGGTAACGCTTGAGGCCGTTGCTGTCAGTCACTGTGATCATCTACTTACCCCTGAGCCTTGCGAGATAGGAACAGGTCGGAGTAGCCGCGAAGCTTCTCCACACCCATGAAGCCGACCATGCCGCCAGCGAAGGTTGCCATGCCCTGCGGCAGGCCCATCCATTCGAGCAGCGGCACCAGGGCCAGGGTGATGAGGCCGCACAAAGCGCCCTCCAAAAACATCTGCCGCCGAGTGCCGCCGCCATACACTACCCGGAGGACGGCAATCGCGACTGACAAGCCAGCGGCACCCAGTTGAGGCTGATGGGCCAGCACCCAGGTGAGCACAGCGGCCCACAGGCCAGGATCCTTCTCGGGCATGTTTGGCATCTCGATTCCTCCCTTTTGGGGAGCGCAAAAAGAAAAGGCCCGCCTAGTTGGCGAGCCTCATTTCGATAATTTCATTTCCTGAGCTTGAAATCGGTCAAGCTATCAGTGTGCCGACGTTTCCAATCTGCTCAGAAACTCCCGGATGTTGGTCTGTACCGCACGGTTTATCGACTCTTTGGCTCGCACGTAACCAGCAAATGCATATCCAGGCGGAACAACACCCTTCGTGGTTATGTTCTCTTCAAGGATAGTCGCGCCAGTTTTCCGATCCACCAACAAATACTTCGCCGATGCGCCAGTGGTCATCGTAATTCCAGCCTCGGGAGGGTCCAGTTCGCGAATCTTGACAAAGAGATTCACTTTCTTCGCTGACTCATCATCAAAGATCGAGGATTTGTTTATAGCTTCAGAAAGAGCCCTTTCCCACAAGAATGGCACTCCCTCTCCATCGGACGGGACATCCCCGGTTTGCTCAGATGGAGCAGCGTAAGACACAGAAACAGACCGCAACTCTGCGTCGACTTTCCGTGTCGAGGGCTCCACACCTTGCACTGAGAAGTTAAGGGGGGGAGCGGAAACGCAGCCCGTCAGCAGCGATAATAGAGATGCAGCAATAGCGACACGAAAACGCATCAAGGTCTTCCTTGAGAGTGATGGCATTTCAGTATCGCAAAAATGTTGCTACAAGAAAATAAAACCCCGACACAATGGCCGGGGTTCGTATGTGTCGCGTTGCTTGCAAGCTGGACACGCTGCTATCAAAACAGGTGTTTATCCGCGCGGAAAGCTTTTTTATGCAGCTTCGCGTAACTGTTCCAAAGCGCAGTCGATCCAAGCCACTCCGGTATTGATCAGTTCACGTGCCTTGGCTTCACTCATCTTGTGCTCTCGGGCGATCCGCAGCGCCGGCCACTTAGCACCGAAGTACAGCCAGACGAAACCGCCCATCTGCGGGTTGCGTTTGCTCAGCCTGGCTACGGCGCCGTCCACCGCAAGCGCTAGGTCGTCCGTGATCACGTATTGCTTCAGCCCGCCTTCCGCTGGGGCGTGTTCCTTCATAAGCGCATACAGCGGGCAGACATACTGGGGCACGCCCATGCCATCCATGCGCCACCAGCCCCATTGCTCGAGCATGTACGCGGTGTCACCAAGGGCCTTGTCTACGTAGGTTCGTTTTTTCATGTCCTTCCCCCTCAATCCCCGGTGTAGTTGGCGCGCCCAGCACCACGCTGGTTGCTTCCCTGATATGTCGCCTCAGGCCCGGATGCCTGAGGTTTCTTCAACTGCTCGATCTGCCGTGTCGCGGCCTGCAGCTTCATGCTGAGCTGGGTCACCAGTTCATCCAGGGCCAGGGCCTCGCCGGTTGCAGCCACTACCCAGCCCGAGGCGTTGCAGTGGTCGCATGGCAGTTCGTGAAACAAGCCCTGTGTGACCGCTCTCCCACGGCACAAAGGGCATATATCCAAATCAATTACGGCCTTCTTGAAAGCCGGGCCGTGGCTTTTTCTCATTGGCGAGCACGCCCCTTCTTGGCTCGAAGCCAAGGCTTGGTCGCACGGCTGCGCGGCACAACAGCACTGCCATTCACAATCGCCTTGTCGAACTGTTCCAGGCCAAATAAGCCTCCTTCCCGTGGCGTCACGGCCACTTCCTCGCCGAGGTCCATGCCGAACCACTCATCAATGATCACCTGCCCGACGATTCGACCGGCCACGCCGTACAGGAAGGCGACGGCACCGTGCTCGGAAAAAATCATTTCGAATCCTCGCTTATGGTGGATACCGGAAGTCCGTCGAAACCCGCACGCTCTGCGGCCTTGGAGAGAATCCATGAATCCGTTGATCTATCACCGGTCAAGCCGTGAACCGACCCGAAACCCTTCTGATCAAGGTGTGCGTGCCACTTCTCCAGCGCCTCGCGCTTGCGGGCCATGACGTCGGACTGGATGTACACCTTTACGTTGTGGCCCATGGCGTGGTTGATCAGCAGCTCACCCACCAGGTGGTCGACACCCAGGTCAGCCCAGCCGGTGCGGGCCAGCTTGCGCAGGTCGTGACTGGTCCACTCGCCCTGACCCATGACGGTGAACACGGCTGATGCCTTGGCCTCGCTCATCGGCTTGCCTTGGCGTCCCGGGAACAGGAACTCGCCGTCGTATCCTTCGTTACGCTGGATCTCGCGGTAGGCCATCAGCAGGAAGCGCACCTGGTCGGTCAGTGGCAGACGGTGTTGCACACTGGTCTTGGTGTGCTCAGCCGGAATAAACCACTCGCACTCGGCCAGGCTGATGTGGTTCCACCGGGCTAGGCGGGTTTCGCCCAGTCGGGTGCCGTGGCACAGCATCATCAAGGCCAGCACGCCATGCTGCGGGCGGTTCGCCAGGGTGCTCTTCATGCGGGCCATCAGGTCCTCGAGGTGCACACCACGCAGGCGCGATGGCTTGACCGTGACTTTGGCCTTGGAGAAGTCACCGAAGCGGATGCCGGCCATGGGGTTGGAACTGATCAAGCCCAACTTGAAAGCCTGGCGGAACGACAGGGCCAGCAATTGGAAGACCAGCCGCACGTAATCGATCGACAGCGACTCCTGCAGGGGCCACATCAGCTCACGGTCGAGCAGGGCCTTGTCGATCTGGGCCAACGGGATCTGTCCGAGGCGCGGCACCAGATGCTGTTTGATCGCCGACGCAGCCGTGCTCTTGCGCTTGCCCGACAGGTTGCGGTCCCGGGACATGCGCTCAGCGAACCAACCCAGCAGTTCGCCGGTCAGCACCCAGCTCGACAGGCTCGACCCCTCGCCCGCCTCCAGACGCAGGCGGATATCCGGCAGCGCCGCGGCCACCTTGGCGGCGCTCAGCTCAGGGTATGAGCCGATCAGGTTCCACTTGCCCTTGTGGATCAGGTACCAGGACCCGCGTTCACGGGAGCGGTGGAACCGGAAGTACAGGCCGTGGTTGCCCAAGGCGCGCAGGTCACGCACCTGCCCGGCGGCCTGCCGGCGAATCTCTGCATCGCTGATTTTCACAGCGGCGGTGTTGGTCATGCTGCAACCTCCGTTTTAGGCAGGGCCAGGTACGCCCTCAGGCACTCCATGGCGTCGAAATGCCCCTGACACACAACGGCCAGGTAGCCTTGGTCGTTCAGCCGGCGGATGCACGCTTGCTGGCTGGACGAGACAGGCGCCGGGTCAACGGTCGCCTTGAATTCGATGTACAGACCGAAGTACCCGCCTCGGGCCATGGTCAGCACCAGATCAGGGATTCCGGCCTTCACGCCCTGCGCCTTCAGCTTCAACGCCACTTCCTTCAGGCGATGCCCCCCATTCGGGACGTGGTAGAGCAACTCGTAGACCTCTGGGTAGCGCAACTGAATTTCCTTCATCAACGCTGCCTGCTCCGGCCCTTCACGATCTACGCGCTTGGCGCTGGGCTTCTTTGGCTTGTACCGGCGAATGACTGGCGGCTTCATGAGACCAACACCCCCTCGTTGATCAGCAGCGCCTGGGTGCGCATGACACCCTCGGCGTGGTATTGGCGGGCAGTTTCGCGATCCACGGCCCGGCTGCGCCCGTCGCAGGCGTCATGGCAGGCGCTGCAACACCAAGCGCCCTGCATGTCGTGCGGCTTCTTGCCAACGCCGCAGGTGCCGGCCAAGCGGTAATGAGCGAGCACAGTGGTCTCGGGGTTGCCGTTGCACACGCCCGGAATGCGCACTTGGCATTCCCGGCCGCGGGCGGCTTTGGTCAGTTTTGTTTGGCGCACAGGATCGCCTCCTTGCAGGTTGATTGATCAGCGCCCCGCCAAGCGGGCACGCATGGCTGCCAGGGCAGAATTTCCGACTTGCGGGGTACGGGGTGCTGCAACCTCTGCGGGGAGTGCCAGTGGCATCTTCTGCAGCGGCTCACCGGCCATAAGTCGGCGAACCGCGATGATGTAGTTGCGCTCGAACAGCTTCGAGCTGGCATCGGATGGCAGCTTGTTGAGGTTCTCGAATCCGCACTCCTTGGCCGCGTGCCACACAGCGTCGTGACTCCACTTGCCCCGGCCCGCCATCGCAGGATGGGCGTTGCGAGTTGCTTCGCGAAAAGCGGCTACCACGGTTGGAAGACCGAGCATTTCTGGAGACGGCTGACACCACTGGATGAACTCTCCAGGCGGTGGGATGAAAGGCGCCCCCGCTTGGCGGCATCGCATCAGACCAAACTGCAACTGCTCGGGGCTGCAAATGCCAGCCTCAAGGAACGCGGTCAGCCATTGCTGCTTTGAGGCGTTGTAGGTCGCCTGGTCCGGCCACGCCTGCTTCCAGGCAGTGCAAATCGAACGTAGATCGCGGAAAAGGTCGTTGATCACCTCCGCAGTCTTCCGATTGAGTTCGGCCTTCACGTCATCGGGCAGCTCGTATCCAGTAGGGATGTGCTGGCCGGACTGAACCTTGGCCCACAGGCCGTGCGTGACAACCGCGACTGGGTTCATTGGGCACTTCCTTGCTCGATCCACGACGTATCACTGTCATCGAGCGACTGGCCACCAGACCCTGCCCGCAGAGGAACGACCTTCGCAGCATTCGCAAGGTCGCGCTTTCTCCAGCCGACCAGGTCGGCGATCCACTGGCTCTCGGTTTTGGCCAGCCCCTTCGCGTCGTGATGGACAACAAAACCTGAAATGGCCTTTTCCGAGAACTCCTCGATAGCTACCCCGGAACGCTTGGCGTAAGCCTCAAGCTGAACCTGGTCGGGGATCCAGTCGAGGAACATCGCGAAAGGCTCACGCGTAGAGTGTGTATTACTTCCCTTCCCTTCCCTTCCGGGGGTGAGGCCTCGATCACCGCTAGACGAGCCTTCGCCGACTTCTCGGCGAGCGCTCGACGAAGGCTCAACGAATTCAGGGTGCTTTACAGTAGGTCTATCGATCTTCTGGTGGTGCCATCCGTTGACGTGCAGGTACTGCTTCGATGCTGCCTCGTAGATGGTGATCAGTCGGTTCGATACCAGCTCAGCGAGCAGCCCCTCCACCGCTAACGCAGTGATGTCGTCGCCAGGGAAAACGAGGGCTTTGATGGTCTTGGGGGACATCGGATGGTTGCCAGCGTCGTCGCAGAAGTTCCAGATCCCGATGAACAGTAGTCGAGCCATCGCCGAGCACTCCATGACCTGTTCACTGGTCCAGAACTCAGGCTTGATGGTGCGGATACGTGCCATTACGAACGCCCTCCATGGCTGAAAGCCTGACGCGTCAGATTTGGCGAAATGCCGAAAGCTGACGCGGAATGCGCGGTATTGCCTGCATCGTCAATGCGGTGCATAATTCACCTCGAAGCTGTTACAAGAAGACCGCCCTGCCAGGCGGTTTTTTTTCGCCTGCGATTCCGGTACTGGATGGATTCGCAGGTGTTTCGGCCATCTACATGGCGCAAGGCCAAGTCCCGCATACTTTCCCCGTCAGACACCGAAGCACCTGGCGGCTGGAATTGGTTAGGCGGCAGAGCACGACTGGCTAGGACTGCAGTCGGCCTGGTTCCACGGGAATGAGGGACACAGATCGGCTCGGCTAATTGAGCCCTCGGTTAGAGCCTCGATCTGTAGTGCGCGCTTGGGCGGGACTGGACGCTCTCCTGAACACCATTGATTGACGGTTGGAGCCGCAACGCTCAGCCGGCGCGCCAATTCCGCCTGGCTGCCCAGCAAGCGGGATGCTTTTTTGGCTGCTTCTGCTGATTTCATGAGTTCTCCTTTGGAGATTTACCGATGAATATAAGGCATTACCTTATTTCGTACAAGCCATTGCCTAACCAGCGCCGTGATAGGCCTAATTAGGCAATGCTTACCGGACCAGAATTGGGCGCAGCCATTGAGGCCGCTCGGATCGCCAAGGGCGTATCGAAGAAACAACTCGCAGACGACTTCCAGGTGAAGCCTCCGTCGGTACAGGGCTGGGTGAAAAATGGCCGGATCGATAAGTCGAAGCTGATGGATGTCATCGCGTACTTCGCTGATGTCGTAGGCCCGGAGCATTGGGGTCTGCGCCCAGGCTTTACCTTTGAGAGCCTGCAGGACGTCTCCTCATTATCGGTTGAGGATCTGACGCCCACCTCGGCTGCGGATATGGTTCGCAATATGCTTGCAAAACAGGGCAAGAACTTGCCGGAAAGTGCCCGTGCGCAGCTAATGGCAGCTGCCGAGGCTTCAGACCAAGGCAACGTAATCACCCTCGACTTCTCCCGCCCGGGGCTCGTCGGGGATGAAGTTCGAATTGCTCACTACGATGTGCGCGCGGCCATGGGCAACGGCCAGGCCACGCATGACTATCCGGAGATGCTGAAGGACATACGTGTCAGCCCGAGCCATCTTCGTGAGCTGGGCGTCGAGTTCGAAGAGCACTTCCACCTGAAGGTGGTCACCGGCTGGGGTCAATCGATGGAGCCTACCATCAAGCACCGTGACCCGTTGATCGTGAACATCAACGTGCGCGACTTCGTGGGCGATGGGGTGTACCTATTCGTCTGGGATGACCTGCTCTACATCAAGCGGCTGCAGGTGGCTGATGAGGAGCACTACGAGATGATTTCGGACAACCCTCGGCACAAGGATCGGCTGATCCGCCGGGACATGACCTACATCCAGGCTCGTGTGCTGTTGGTGTGGAATGCACACCTGGTGTAAACCACCTGCAAGCGCAAGATCATCTCCAAGGATCTGGCGATCTGGCAGCTTTTGTTGGCGGCCTCATTAGCAAGGAAACTATATGTCACGAATGATCTTGGCTGTGTTTGGCTTTGCTTTGATTCCTGCGGTTTCTGCGGCTACGTCACTGCACGTGCCATCCGACTCCAAGGCCACCTACACGGTCTTAGCCCGGGACACCTCTGGGAATGAGCGTACGATCACAACGAAGCGCGTCGGATCGAGTGGCACCTCCTATTCTCGCCGTCTCTACAACTGCGCAGATCGCACTGTAAAATACCTCGGCAGCGGTGAAACCCTGGAGCAGATGAAGGCTTCTCAGCCTGATCCGCGAATGGGATCTATTGTCAGTGGCTCGATCGCCGATTATGTCGGCGCAGAAGCTTGCAAATAGGTTGAAGCCTTACCATGCCCCTAACCAAGCCCAACCAGCAACTGCGCCGAGACCTGAAGGATGCTGCCTTCGCCTTGGAAAGCGCCGCACTGGAGATGTTTCACAAAGCCCAAGGCGGTGAGGAAGCCCAGTTCCTGGAGGCGATGAAGCGCGTCGGAGAGCTGCATGATCTGGCTGATCGGTTGGTGGGGTATGGGGAAGAGGTGAAGACGGGGCGAGTGACAAGGACAAAAGAATAACGCCAGGATCTGACAGGTCATGCAGGCTGTGGAGGATCGGTTGAATGGATATCATTGAGAGCCTGGAAGAATGCAATAGTGATTATCAATCGGGTAACTTGGTGCTACCTAGACAACCGTTGAAATACATATTTATTCTTCAAACAGTATTTTAGGCACAGGGACAGCTAAAATGTCGAGCGGCAGGAAAACGATAACAATACACTATAGAAAATTCGTTAGACCAGAGCGCTCAAGGTTTACGCTTGAGCAGATGGTCCGCTCTGCAATGGACTACCCAATCGATGGCGGAATTCAGTTAAAGCATAGGTATCTCGAGCGCTTACGAGTAGATGGAGCTGACAACTACTTCATCAATCTCTACCAAGACTCCGCCCAACAACTCGGCTTTGTTTTTGGCGATGTTCTTCATTTTTCAAAAGGGCATCTGCAAGCGCTTGCCAAAACCGCAGACCAAAACGCGCAGTCCGTACCAGTGCAGCAACTTAAGGCGCCAGAACAGTCTGAGTATGTTCACTCTCAAATGTTTTGGATGATTAAGGACGACCATGCTTTTGTTGTTCAGAGTATGTCTCTTAAATCCGCAGACCTTGAAGCATATCTTTCATGGCTTCTAAAAACCAAATCCAACACGCTATCCACCACAGACTCGGTAACACTTACATCAAAATTTGATATAGATGATGTTGGTGGAGAATTGGCGGACATACAAGAAATTGTGATCGGTGGCGTTGCAACTCCTCCGCCTGTAAAGTTTGAAACAGACCCAGCAGTGCCACAAACCGTTGAAAAAATCAGCGAGATCACCCAGCATGGTCAGATCGACACGGGAAGAACTACTGGATGGGCCACAGCACGTAAAATCTTGGCCGAACTGTTAGGCGGGGATGCCAATGTAGCATCCCTGATGCAATCAGTACCTCCCGATGCCGAACTCGACGTACAAGTACATATCGGGTTCAAAACCAAAAAACGAAAGATTGATCGTGTAGCTCTGACGCAACTCGAGACCGGCTTACGCAACCTGCCAGATAGCCAATTACAAGTTAAAGCTAAAGGTGGGAAGATAGGGAGCGACGGGTCCATTCGATTGCATCACAACGCATCAATTAAGCTTATTACAGCGATGGATGGGAATAACGAAATAATCGGATCACTTTTGGATCCGGCAGATGTATTACGTGCTACAATTGAAGCATATTCTACATTCTTGGCTAACGGGAAAATCCCAGAGTGACAACGTATGCGGCCAACAACCAAAAGGAAGATAGCATCACTAGTGCTCCCTTTGCTAGCAGGGGCGGCTGCCGCATATTACACCCCCTTATCCTTTTGGTTTGACATGAAAGAAGGATTGATAGCGTTTCTCGGATTTCTTGCCGCATCACTTATGCAGGTAATGCCCATAACGGCCAATTTTGTACAGACAGACAAATTAACCCCTGCCGAAGCAAGGAAAATTGTAGATTCGCTGACTCGCCAGCAGCACTATTGGGTCGGGCTCTTAAGTGCAACCATAGCGGCACTGCTAGCAGTGATAATATTCTCCGCTTTGAAGGCGCCACTTGAGAAGTATACCGAAGTCTGGCATGGACTTTCATACTCTAGCATCGGTTGTTTTTTCATAGCTTACTTGTTCTGCTTCGTATTAATTAAAATGCTTGGTCTGTTTGAAGGAATGCTGTCTCTGCATAACTTACGAGCAGAGCTTGTAATTGTGGCGGCCAATCGAGCAGCAGCCGAAAGGAAAGAAGCCATCCAGGCAAGTGCGGGCGAGCTTCGACCCATGCTTCCTGAAGGATATGGTGCGATAGCGAAGCCGCCCCAATAGCACGCCTCGGCGGGCTTTTTCACGCCTTCACGCTTTTTTCACGCCCTACTCTGCACAGTGAAGACTCATCCGATTCCCTACGTCAGCCCGCATAGCAGTGCGGGCTTTTCTTTGGGCATCAGAAAGGCGCCTCCTCCTCTAGCTTTTCCTCCTCCCAGGCCCTGTCCACCACTACGTCGTCACGATCAGCTGCGCTCTGCGCCTCCCACCTCACCGTCACGCTCTCGTCGTCGTTGAACGTAAGATCCAGCTCCGGCGTCTCGGCCAGCAGCCCCATCACCTCCTCCCACTCCATGTCTCCATCCGTCTCCAGGCGATGGATCGTCACCCAACGCTGAGCCTGCGCGATCGGATGGTTAATCATCGACGAAACCCGCAGGCCCAGGCGTTCCAGCCCAGTCATTTCCTGACGCGCCTGCGGCGCCGACTTCTTCTGCTTGGCCATTCCTTCCTCCGATAACTGTACGTACATCCAGTGTTAGGCAGAGCTTACCTGAGCCATCGAATGATGCAAGCACGGATAGCGGATTAGGCACGCACAGAAATTAGGCATTACCTATTTACAATCATTAGGCATTGGCTTATCTTTCATCTCACGCAGTCACTCACCAGCGACCGCAGAGGCCCTCACCGGCCATCGCTCTTTACACAACCAGACGTGACCACCTCGACGCACCCAGGCCATTACCTGGGTCGGGACAAGCTAAGTCGTCGACCACGCAGCCTCTGGATAGCTGCCGGCCCCCCCCATGGGAGGACGCCAAACCATGCGAGCCACCTGATGCGTAGCCAGTAGCTGCAGCAGGCAGAGGTGGGGAAACCCGGCGCCGAGCATGGAGCGGATCAAAAACCATAGGAGGAACATGCCAATGAAGCATTAAGCCCAGCCGACAAACCGGGTCGGCAATCCGCGCATACGTGCCCTACTCAGCCGGCCAACGGGCTGCACTCAAGCGCGGAGCAACACGATCCCCAACGACCACCGCCGTATTCAGATTGAAGGCGATGCGAGGGAAGCCCAAGGCCAACGCAATGAGCGCATAGCTGCCATCTGAGGCGGTGACGCCAGACGATTCCCCGGTGCGCCTCAAGTGGGGCGCATCAGGGGGAATCCACTGGGAGAAATAGCGTGAACAAAGAAGAGATCTACGACGAGCAGATCAGCCCGCTGATGCAGCAGATCATCGCCATCTGTAAGTACAAGGGCATCGCAATGCAGGCCAGCTTCGACATCGCTCACGATGGCGAGGGGCCGAACGGCGAGGACTGCTCCAGCTTGGTCTGCTCAACCAACCTTCCCGATGGTGATGGCAAGTTCAATGAGCGCTTCGCCAAAGCCAACGCGATCATCTGCCAGGGTCATAGATCGCACAACTCTCCGGTGGTGCACCTCACTACGGTGAACGCCGACGGCTCCAAAACCCTGACGGCGATCATCTGAACAACCAGGTCCACGTCAGCCTGACGATAACTGCCCGATCCACCTGGCTCCCCATCACCAGGCTGCATCGGTCGTGACGTTCGCCCTCCCCTGGTCCGGGAGGTACGCGGCAGCGAGCGTCACGACCAATGCAGCCCAACGGAAGTGAACTCAAATGGCGAAGTCGTTCAAGCAAATGATCAAGGATGGCGAGGTGCGCCGCGCCGACGCCATGAAGGTTCAACTCGAGGACCTGCACGAAGAGCCTGGTTTCAACCTTCGCACCGAAGGCGACGCGCTCGAGGCGAGCATCAGCTCTCTCGCAGAGTTCGTCGCGACTGGCGGCCAGATTCCTCCGCTGGAAGTTCGCCCGAGGGCGGAAGGCGGTGTTTGGCTTGTCGATGGCCACCGTCGGCGCCGGGCGCTGCTGAAGCTCGATGCGGAAGGCCGGCTTCCTCGGACGCCCAATAAAGACAGGCGCGAAGTGCTGGAAGCCTGGGTGCCCGTGATCGCGTTCGAAGGCAGTGATGCCGATCGGGTAGCACGCATCATTACCAGCCAGGAAAACGAAAAGCTCTCTCCGCTTGAGTTGGCTGAAGGCTACAAGCGCCTCCGTGCCTTTGGCTGGTCGGTTGAGCAGATAGCCACCAAAGTCGGCAAGACACGGCAGCACGTCGAGCAGGTGCTCACTGTCGGCAACGCAAACACTGATGTACAGAACCTGGTAGCTGCCGGCCACGTTTCAGCTACGACAGCTGCACAAGTCGTCCGGGAGCACGGAGACGGTGCTGGCAAGGTACTGGGAGCCGAACTAGAGAAAGCCCAAGCAAGCGGCAAGAAGCGAGTTACTGCGGGTTCGATGAAAGGGCCTTCGATACCGAAGCCCAGGCTTGAAGCAGTGCACACCGCCTCACGCAATTTAATTGCATCGCTGGACTCGATCGATGAGGACAGCCGCTCCCTTACCATTCCCACTGCGCTTGTCCTGCAACTGCGCGAAGCCCTGGACGGCGCCAAACCGAGATAACAGCTCATGGACACAATCACTTGCGGCTCATGGATTGGCCAGCTCGGAAAGGCGCTGGCTCCGCGTGAGCTCGAAGCATTGCTGTGGGTGGCTCAAGGGCTCACCACCAAAGAAATCGCCCGCGAAATGGCAGTCAGCCCCGGCACCGTGGCCAACCGCATCGAGGCCGCGCTGTTCAAGCTGGAAGCTGGCCGCCGCATCGAGGCGGTCACCAAAGCCATGCGCCAGCAGATCATCAGCCCGCTCTGCATCGCCCTGGCCGGCCTGATCGCCATGCACGCAGTGATCAACGACAGCGACCCCATGCGCCGTGACCGGCGCGCGCCGGAGCGCCGCACCGCCCAAGTTCGTATCGTTCGCAAGGCCGAGGCCTTCGAGCTACACGCCTGACCCACTGAGGACCACCCATGCAGACAACAATGCACCCGGCCTTCCAAGAGAAGGTGGACACGCTAAAGGCGCTCTTGGCGCGCACCCAGGAGGCTCGTGACGAAGCTTTCGCCAAGATAGGCCAGGGCGCACCGCGCTATCAGGCCTCTGGAAAGGGCAAGATCTGGGATGTGATCGAAATCGCCACCGGCGCCAAGCAGGGCTTTGCCTACAGCTACCGGACGGCCATGCGGTTTGTGGATGCGATGGAGGCAGGCGCAGCGACAAAGCGGGGTGACCTGCAGTGATCGGCGCAATTCCTGACCAGCGTGAAGCGGTGCTGGCCCAGCTCAATGCGAGCATCGACAGCTTCTTCAGTGCCGGCGGTTCCGCTCAAGTCCTACCAGCCGCTGGGTATGTACCACGCCGGCCGCGACGTGAGCCGGAGCCAGGACCTGGACCAGTTACTGCGCCGATCGGCAAAAGAGAGGCAGCGCGTCAGCAGCGCCTGGACGCAATCCGAGAACTGGCGAAGACCATGACCTACAAGCAGGCCATGGCCCACACAGGCCTTTCCCAGTCTGCGCTTGTGCGAGCTGCATCGCAGGGCGGTTTCAAGTTCCAGCGCGACCCGAATTACGGAATGACCAACCTGGGCAAGAAGCTCAGCGACCCCGCTGAAGACAGATCGAAAGCCGAAAAGATCATCGCTTATCGCAACGTAGGGATGTCCAGGGCCGATGTTGTTCGAGAGCTGCAGATTTCCTTCAAACAGCTAGGCCGGCTACTGCGGGAGTTCGATATCGATTTCCCGACCATCGCCGAGAAGCGAGCGACAAAGAAAGCATGAAACGCATCATAGCGCGCGTCCGGCACGGCCGGCGCCAGCAGCACATCATTCTGCCGCCCAGCGGCTTGGGAGGTATCAGCAATGGCGAAGACGCCAACCCAGCGCAAGCAAGAACAGCGCGAGCGGGACAAGCTGACGAAGGAAGAGCGCGAAGCCCTTTTGCTGTCACGTCGCATTGTCACGGACCTCTATCACAACACTGACAACGCGCTTAAACGCTCAATGGCCCGAGCCGGGATCGAGGAAGAGCAGGACCTGATTTCGCGCCTCATCCACGGCGCCGATCGTCTCACGGACAAGCAGCTCGAAAGGCTGATTCGCACAACGTGACATGTCGCCGTGACAGGCGATCCAGACAAAACAGACACATTGCCACCATGTCGCACGCCGGCCACGGAGAATCACCCATGCCCATTCGCCACGCAGTGATGCACTTCATCGACAAGAAGCCGGACGGCAGCCCAGCGGTCCTGCACATGGCCAGCGCCAGCCTGCCGGAAAGCGGCGCCATCGAAAACCTGGTGCACGATGTAAACGACGGCTACAACGCCAAGACCGGCAAGGCCTGGGGCTTCTTCCACGGCGAATCGGGCGCTTATCCCCTCAGCGGCTGGCTGGCCAAGGTCGTGAGCGGCGACATGGAGTTCATCGACTTCACTCGCACGGCGGTGGAGCACCTAACCCGCCTCATGGAGGAATCCAACCTGTCAGTCGGCGGGCACGTCCTGTTCGCCCTCTACCAGCAGGGCATAACCGACTACCTGGCCATCGCGATCTTGAAGCAGGTCGAGACGATCTCGGTTGCCGATGACCTTATGGTATCGGTTTCGCACCACTTGGACACCAGCGCCCTGCACTTCGCGGCCCGGATCAACCTGAGCGAGTGGAAGAACAACCCGGCATCGCGCCAGTACATCTCGTTCATCAAGAGCAAGAACGGCAAGCGGCTTTCGCACTACTTCCAGGACTTCATCGGATGCCAAGAGGGGATCGACAGCCCAGGGGAAACCCGGACGCTGCTCAAGGCCTTCACCGACTTCGTGAAGTCTGAGGATCTGCCGAGTGACGCCGCCAGCGAGAAAAGCCAGAACCTGGCGGCCTATGCCCAGGCACAGGGCAAGCTCGGCGAACCAATCAGCCTTGATGAGCTCTCGGAAATGCTGGATGAGGACAGGCTGAAGAGGTTCGCCGAGTTCATCAGGGCCGGTGACTATGGAGTTCCCGAAAGCTTCGCTGCCGACCAACGCACACTCAACCAGTACCGCCGCTACACGGGGCGCGCTGAGGGCATGTCGATCAGCTTCGAAGCGCACCTGCTCGGCGATCGCGTCGAGTTCGACCAGGTAAGCGCCAGCCTCACTATCAAGAACTTGCCAACGCAGCTGATAGACCAGCTTAAACGCAGCGCGGTAGCCTGATGCTATCGCGCCAGGACACCGCGGGATGCCGCCTATGGCGCGAGCGCCTCATGAGTTCAGAGGGCACCCGGAATTGCGGAATCACCACAAGCAGTCAAGCACACGCCATGACTCAGTGAGGCTTCCAAACAGGCGCGCCAGCGGCCTTCAAAATCTGTTCACACTGATCCCAGTAATCCACTAATGCGGCTCTAGCGTCGGCCTCTGACTGGTAAGCGCTTGATGGTCTGTCCAGCCCTCTTACCTCATCATCGACCTGAATGCGGTAAGTGCCATCCGTTTCATCCCGCAACACCCGTCCCTTTGTGCGCTTGCCTGTATAGCTAAATCCTTCAGCGGCGAGCTCAACTACCACTTCAGCAATCTTGACCATCATTTTCTCCATGATCCGGCTCCGCGCCGGGTCGAAACAAATACCTTACTTCAACGAATCACGCCACCCCGCGATGGCGGCGCATGCCCAGGAAAAAGTCATGAACGACGAACAACGCCACCAGGAATGGATCGCCCAGCGCAAAGCCGAAGAAGCGAAGCGCCGGGAGCGCGCCGCCGAGTGCCTGAAGGACCACGAATACACCGTCCTGGCTGACACTGATCAGCTGAAGGCTTGGCGCTGCAAAGCCCCGCGCACCACCTGCTACGCCTTTGACATCCTGATCACCCGCTTCGGCATCGCCACTGTCGGCGACATCGACGGCCTGACCTTCAACGTAGGTCTCTCCTACGGAATCGAGTTCCTGGCGGGGGACGACATCGGCTACTACATCCACTCGAAGCTCGAAGAGCATTGCCGCGAACGCGAGTTTGATGAGGAAGCTTTCCGGGCGGCACTTGTAACTGGCGTGTGCAGCCAGATCTGCGAGAACACCCGTGACGACGAAGATTACGCCGCCCTGCCCGAGTGGACGCGGAATGACGGGGGTAGCGGTGAAGCAGGTCGATGGGATGAGTTACGCAGACTGGTCAAGGACCGGCTCGCAGCAATCGAATACGGCGAAGACGGGCGCGATTTCTGGGACTCCCTGAATGATCGCCTATACGAAGCCGACCACGTCGAATGCGTCGAACAGGCCAGCATGCTCATGAGCGAGCACCACGAAGTGCTTGGCCTGGGCTGCGACTACTGGGAGATCACCATCGACAGGCCTCGGGACAGCCTGATCAATCGGCTGTACCTGATCAACCACGCCGCCAAGGCGATCGTCGCTCAGCAGGCCGAAGCGAAAGCCGCCTGACCCTCCGGCGCTGCCCGCCAGCCGGTAAACGAAAACGCCGCCTGATGAGGCGGCGCTGACTGACGAGACCGGACGTTACCAGGTCTTCGGCTCTGACTTTTTGTACGAGCCGCCGGTCATGCACTTCTCGACCAGGTCTTCGCGGGCCTTATTGTCTGGAAGCGTTTTCAGGTAGTCGGGCTGACAATGTTCGCTAGTCGGCTCGTAGGCTGCCGTGTCGACGGCGTCTTCTTTGCAGCCCGCCAGAACCACTGCAGAGAATGCGGCGGCAGAGAAGAAAACCAATGCTTTGTGAGACATAAACTCATTCCTTTGAAGTGGTCGGGCGTTATAGCAAACCTCGACCAGCATCGCAAAGACCTCTCAGCGCTGCCCACCAGCGCCTTCCCCTATTCAACGATAACGCCTCCCCGGCGAGGGCGGCGCCTGCACGCAAGGACCACACGATGGCCGAATTCAACATCGTCAGCATGAGCGGCGGCAAAGACAGTACGGCCACGCTGCTGGTCGCTCGCGAACTTGAGGCGCCGAACCTCAGCGCCGTATTTGCAGACACCGGGCACGAACACCCGGCCACCTATGACTACGTGCACTACTTGGCCGAAGCCACCGGCGTGCCAATACGCTGGGTGAAGGCTGACTTCTCGCGGCAGATCGCCAACAAGCGGAAGTTCGTCGAAACCAAGTGGCCAGAGAAGGGCGTGCCCCAGGCGGTCGTGTTGGCCGCCCTTGGCGTTCTGCACCCGACCGGCAACCCATTTCTCGATCTGTGTTTGTGGAAAGGCCGCTTCCCGTCGTCAAAGGTCCGCTTCTGCACCGAGGAGCTTAAGCGCAACCCGATCATCGAGAAGGTGTTCCTGCCGCTGATGGATGGCGACAGCATGGTGCTGTCCTGGCAGGGCGTGCGGGCCGACGAGTCGCTCGACCGCCGCTACCTTCCGGAATGTGACGAGGTTGGCGGCGGCCTGTTCAACTATCGGCCGATCCTCAAGTGGCCGGTCGAGGCTGTGTTCGAGGCTCACCGCGTCGCCGGGATCAAACCGAACCCGTTGTACCTGCAGGGCTGCAACCGTGTCGGCTGCATGCCGTGCGTAATGTGTGCGAAGGACGAACTGCGCGAGATCGCATCCCGGTGGCCCGAGGAGGTTGCCAGGGTCCGCGAGTGGGAACGCCTGGTCAGCATCGCCAGCAAGCGCGGGTCGGCCACGTTCTTTACAGCGACCAACGACCCCACCGTGCATGCGAACGACAACATCAGCGCCGCAACCCACGGCATCGACCGCATGGTCGACTGGGCCAAAACAGCACGCGGCGGACGCCAGTTCGACATGGTCGATCTGATAGCGCGCACCGACAGCAACCAAAAAATGCTCTTCGGCCTACGGCCTTTGCGAGTAATCCATGACCACAGCAATCGACCTGTTCGCCGGCCTCGGCGGATGGAGCACCGGCGCGCGCGCCGCAGGCGTCCGGGTTCTCTGGGCGGCAAACCACTGGCCAGAAGCCGTGAAGTGGCATGCAGCCAATCACCAGGACACCGACCACGTATGCCAAGACCTGCACCAGGCCAACTGGGCAGCGGTACCGAGCTCCGATATCGGCATCGCCTCCCCGTGCTGCCAGGGCCATGCAAAGGCGCGCGGCAAAAAGAACGGAAATCCGGAGCACGACGCGTCCAGATCCACTGCCTGGGCTGTGCCGGCAGCGGCTGAGGTTCTGCAGCAGGAAGCCTGGGTGATCGAGAACGTTCCAGAGTTCATGAACTGGGTTCTATACCCCAGCTGGGTGGATGCGATGCAGCGTCTCGGCTACCAGGTCGCACCGCACATCGTCGACTGCGCTGACCTCGGCGTGCCACAGCACCGGGTGCGACTGTTCCTCATCTGCACCAAGAGTAAGGCGCCGATTCAGCTGCGGCTGCAGCAGTGCGAGCACGTGCCGGCAAGCAGCTTCCTCGACTTCGACGCCGGACGCTGGTCGCCAATCGAGAAGCCAGGCCGGGCCCAAGCCACCCTCGACCGGGTGCGCAACGGCCGCCAGCGCTTCGGCGACCGCTTCATCATGCCCTACTACGGAAAGGGCTCTGGCACCACCGGCCGCGACATCAATCGGCCGATCGGAACCATCACCACCCTGGACCGCTGGGCCCTGGTCGACGGCGACCGCATGCGGATGCTCAGCGCCAGCGAGGCCCTGGCCGCGATGTCGTTCCCAGCTGACACCCTTCGCCCAGACAACCACCGGCTGACCATGCACATGGCCGGCAATGCGGTACCACCGCTGGCTGGTCAGCGAGTAATTGAAGCTCTGCTCCAAGCTGCCTGAGGCTCTACGACTGGATAGATACCATTGCGATATCTCCATAGGCCCAGATCAAAGATCCGGCAATTGCCAGCCAGAAGATAAATCGCCTTATCCAGTTCAAAGGCCTGATGAAAATCAGTCGAAGTTGATTAATACCTAGCGAGCCAAGTCCTCGCGGAGACAGTTTCTCTATGGCATTGGCTGCCTGCTCTTGCGCGGCGAATGCAAACACAGCGGTAACTGCGCCGCTGCGCATGAACCAATCTGGAACAGACCGGCCTTCTGGCATCAACAGCCCAAACCACGCAGCTACCGGCATCGCTACAGCAAGTACGGATAACAGCACGGCTAGGCCAAGTGCCAACCCTACCGACCAGCTGCTGAGCTCTTTCTGTGCTTTTACGGCCTTTTCTCCCACTGGCTTGCCACTCCCTTCCATTCGAGACGGCGAAATATACGCGTCGAGGTATACCCATGCCCACAGAAAACCGATCCAGCAACACCGAGATGGTCAGCTTCCCCCGCGAGCTGTCCGACGACCTGGCAGAGCTCATCGCCACCCGCGCCAGGGTGTGCGGTGGCGGTGCTTTCGAGATCTGGGAGGCCATCTGCGAAGGCTTCGCGGCGCCAGCCCCACAACACCCCGAGCCTATAGCCTGGATGGTTGGTACTGCCATCTGGTGGACCAAAGAAAAGGCAGAGAGGGATGCGGCTGCTACTGGGCTTCCGATTGTTGGGCTGGGACCGATGACCGACGCCGCTGAGGTTGAGCGGCTGCGAGCTGCCTTGAAGTTCTACGCCGACCGGGACCACTTCGCGGAAGACATTGGCAGCGACTGGGACAACGTAAGCGGTGAGCCAGCGAACGTGCTGTGGCATGAGCAAGAGGCCTGGTTCGTTGAAGACGGGTCAATTGCCCGCGCGGCTCTGGAGCGCCAGCCATGACGCACACCTGCTACCGTCGCGACCCGAACATCAACACCGTCACCGATCTTGTGACCGATGAACAGATGCAGGCCTGTTTCAATGGCACGTACTTCGGCCACACCGACTTCCGGGGGCTGCTGGCTCAAGGCTGCATCAAGGCCCTGGCCGGCTGGCACCAGGGCCACACCATTACCTGCATCCTTGAAGAGCTTCGGCTGATCAGCTGGAACAGGCAAAAGGACAAGATCAAGATCAGCGCCAAGGGCCGCCACTACATCTGGCTCGCCTTCAAGGGCCGCCCTGGCACTTAGAGCACATTTGTACTCCATCACGCTGTAACCCCTCTCCCCTCTATTCACTGCCGCGATATGGCGGCATGTAGGGGCTAGCTCAGTTTCAGCGCCTGATCCAGCCCCAAGGTGACGACAGCTCTACCCAGCAGAAGCTTTGGGTGTGACGGCAGGCAAGCCTTTAGTAGCTATCCGGCGCGCCCGCCCTACACCCCAAGCCATCGCACGAGTCATCGATTCGCCAGGACGGGAATCGAACGCCTCCTCGTGCAAGGCCATGCCTTCAGATGCATAAACGCCGATGAACATCTGTGTTTGACCTGTAGCTGAAAGCCTCACCTGGACATCAATGTGCGTCCCGTCGTCGAGAGTTTCGTCATGGGTACGGTGGTGGAGCGCTGGGTCTGCCCACTCCCAAAACACATTTCCTCGAACTCGCATTTGACTCTCCTCCAATATTTATTTTTCATCCATTAGAGGGACAAAATAAATCGCGCACAAAAAACTGCAAGTGACGTAGATCAGAAAATCTAGCGGAGCGACAGTCGGCGTTAATGTTATACATATTTAAACTTTTGTATAAGTTTTATAGAAATCAAGAAGAGCAGTCCTGTTCTTTAGCTTCGACTGTAAGCGAATCAGCAAATTCGATCCAGGCGTTGAACGCAGCCCGCTGCGCGTCGCATGCAGCTTGCCACTCTGGTCCTCCCAAGCGTCCGTAAGCTACCTGATTCATGGTGACTGATGTGAGCGAATCAAGCTCCCGCAGCAATTTGTAAGCGCGATATCTTTTTTCTGTATCCGGCATGGTCTTTTCATCCAACTTGCACAGAAAGGTGTGGGCCTTTCCAAGGCCACTGCCCGATGGACCACCCCTGGTCTCACTTATTTCCATCAATCTTAAACCGTCCGCCGAATGGCGGCGAGGAGGAACTATGCCCGATTCAACGCTGTTGCCCGACCTAGATGGCCGTTGCCGATGACCCGCCTCGCCCTCTGCCTCCTGCTGCTGGCCACCGGCGCCAGCGCGGAGCAACTCACTTTGGACGTCGAAGTGATCCGCGACCAAAAGCGCTCTGTCACCTGCTGGATCTATAGCGCGAACACCTATAAGGGCGGCATCAGCTGCACCCCCGACAGCCAGCTGCAGGCCGGCAACCAGCGCCAGCTCTCCACGCACGAAACCCAACCCGAACCTACACCCGCACTGGCGCCTGGGCGCTGGATTGATGAGAGGTATGAGCTGTGACCTTCGTAATTTACAAGATGGGCGATGAAGGACGTCGCGAGTACGTGACGGATATTCCCGATGATGACAATCCAATCGGCGGGATTGGTTACACCTGGACGCCAAGCGGTGAGGTTCCAAGCAATGCTGGGACGAGCCCTACCGAGCAGGACGCGCTGAAGGTTTGCGAGTACTTGCGGACTGCTTGCTACGGGCCTCCGCATGATCATTTGTACGAGAAGGCGCCGGAGGGCCATGCAGCATGACAGACCTGATCGAAGTGAGGGTATCGAACCTGGCCGGCGCGGCGCTGGACTGGGCTGTTGCTAAGGCCGAAGCGGTACCGGTCTTCATCGACCACCAAGGGTGGGTGCGAAAGCTGCCGGATGACACCAGCGCCTGGCGCCCAAGCTGGAACTGGAGCCAAGGCGGCCCCCTGTTCGACAAGCACCTGGGTAGCGCCCATCACAACCCGCATCTGGAAGACAGCAGCTGCCGCTACAGCGCCGGGCCGGCCGGCACCGGCATCTGGCTGTACGGTCCGACCGCATTGGTCGCCTTCTGCCGCACCCTCGTCATTACCAAGCTCGGCGATACCGTTCAGGTGCCGAAGGAGCTGATGCCATGACTGAACAAAGCACCAAGGAATTCTACTCTGTCGATCAAGCCTCTCAGCATGCTGCTGAATGGTGCAAACGCAATCCCGCATGGCGCCGGATCTGCGATATCCCGGATATCTCCGTGTTCGAAAAAACCTACGATGAGATTCCAAAGCGCGAGCGCGCCTACTGGGAAAAGAACGGCGGCGAAGAATGCTGGCGTGAATTCGGCGCCGGAGGAACCAAGGTGCCTACCGGATTTATCTCTGGAAAGGGGGATTTCTTCGACCACGTCCTCAAAGTTCCGCTCCATCAAAACATGATGATGGTGTACCGCGTCGGCAAGAGGTGGAAGCCATGATCGCCCTCGCCTACATGGCCTACCTGATCTACAGGGCACCGCGATGAGCAAGAACTGCAACACCTGCAAATGGCTGGAGTGGGTGGACGGTGAAAGCGAGTCGGACACCGGCTTCACGTGCAACAAGCGTCATCAGCAGATGTGGGCCGACGGCCGCGAGCAAGAACTGCTCGACAACCTGGAGCGCGACGATTACCGCGCGCGCTACAAGCGCTGTTTCGAACCAGAAGTCTAACCCCTCCCCCTACTACTCAAGCCCGCCGACATGCGCGGGCGAGGATGACCTATGTCCGCAACAGAACGATTCCACCACACCGCGAACGACTGCCTGGAGCGCCTGGCGGCCGATCTCTGGCCGGAAGCCAAGCTGGCTCTGGTCATCTACACCCCGGAAAAGCCCGAGCTCGACATCGTCCTGAAGGACAGCGGCCTCGACGTCGATGAGGTTGTGAGCACGTTGCGCCGGCGCGGAGGCCTCAGCCTCGACGGTCAAAACGTCTACAAGCGCTCGCTCTGCGACGTCATCATCGGCGCCCTTGCCATGGGCAAGATGAACACCAACCCGCCACCGGCTGACCATTGGTGCCAGGAATTCTGGGATGCCGGGCGCGCCGAGGGAGCGCTGCAGGAAGAATTGGTGCAGGCACTCCGCCTAGCTCGCAAAGAGCTGGACGCCTGCCAGCGGGTGATCCACTACGCCGGCGGCTTCGATCCAGCTTACGTCGATGATGCCCAGGCCGCGATCAAGATCACCGACGCAGTGTAGGCCAAGACCCCAGCCTAACCACCAACCTGCCGCCACCGGCGGCGTGGAGACCATCCCATGGAAACCGAGATCCTTTCGGACGAAGAGCTGGTCGAGCTGACCGGCTACAAGGCCAGGGGCTACCAGCGCCGCTGGCTCGAAGAGCGCGGCTGGGTGTTCGTTGAAACCAGAAGTGGGCGGCCTCTAGTTGGTCGCCACTACGTCCGCATGAAGCTGGGCGTGACCCTTGAAGTAGTGCCAATGGCGCCACCGCCGCCTGCCGCCCCCACATGGACACCAGACATTTCGAAGGTGAGGTGAAATGCGCCCCAGGAAGACCGAAAACCGAGACTTGCCGCCCGGCATGTACCGGCGCAAGCGCACCAGCAAGAGCAAGAAGAACCCGGGCAAAGAATGGATCAGCTACTTCTACCTGGACAAGTCAGGAAAACCGGTGCCGTTGGGCACCGACCTGAGCCTGGCAAGGCTGAAGTGGGCCGAGCTGGAGGCGAAGGAAAAACCGAAGGACCTGGTCACGATGAGCGCGATCTTCGACCGGTACGAGCGCGACATCATCCCGAAGAAGGCAGCGCGCACTCAGAAGGACAACCTGGCCGAGATACGCCAGCTGCGCAACTACTTCGAAAAGGCCCCAATCGACGGGATCACGCCTGCACATGTGGCGAAGTACCGCGATGCCAGGACAGCACCGGTCAGGGCAAACCGGGAGATAGCCACCCTGTCGCACATCTTCAACATCGCAAGGGAATGGGGCCTCACCACCAACGAGAACCCGTGCCAGGGCGTGCGCAAGAACAAGGAGCTACCTCGAGACTTCTATGCCAATGACGCGATCTGGAACGCCGTGTATGCGAAAGCGGTGGGTGAACTGAAGGACGCCATGGACTTAGCGTATTTGACTGGCCAGCGTCCGGCGGACGTGCTGGTGATGAGGCGGGATGACATTGAGGGCAAGGCCCTTGGTGTGAAACAGAAGAAGACCCACAAGAAGCTGCGGATCATGCTGGAGGTGGATGGCGTGGAGAGCAGCCTGGGCGCCCTGATCAAGAAGATTCTGGAGCGCAACGCTTCGCATGGGTCGCCATACCTGCTGCTGACCGACAACGGCAAACGGGTGACGGCACCGATGCTCCGCCATCGCTGGGACGACGCCCGGGAGGAGGCTGTTAAAGAAGCAGTCGCCGCCGGTGACCAGGTGCTGGCCGGCAGGATCAGCCAGTTCCAATTCCGCGACATTCGCCCGAAGGCGGCTTCCGAAATCACCGATGTCGACCACGCCAGCCTGCTGCTGGGCCACACCAAGGGCGACATTACCGAGCGGGTTTATCGTCGAATTGGAGCCTTGGCGAAACCCACCAAGTAGCAAAGTATTGTCAGCGCTGACAAATCAAACCATTCCCAAGGGTGTTCCCATGGGTAGTTTTTCTATGCTCCAAAAACGCAGAAAGCCCTGAATAATCAGGGCTTTGAATATGGCGGAAGCGTAGAGATTCGAACTCTTATCTAAGGCTCTCCCCTATTTTAGGGATTTTTGCGTTACTTATTCCCTACCGCTTAAGCACGTTAAGCATAACAAAACCGGGCCTTTTCCGCAAATTCTAAATGGCGACACAAGCGTGCAGCCAGATGCACGCTTGTCCTCTCATATCCCGCTCGGCGAACGCTGGCCAAGGCCGATAGCCATCGTGATTTGAATCCGATTCAACAAGGAGAGCGAGCTTTAGGCAGGCAGACAGAAGGCGAATAATGTCATTCCCACGGCAATTTTTTGGCGATCACGATGGTCAGCTGTCATCGCTAAACGCGTCTACCGCCGTAATCAATTTCTCAGATGCGCCTACGCTCAGGGTACTGCATCACCTGAACGATACCGTCCCTGGAGCTAAGAGCCGGGATTGGAGACGAGGCGACATTCATAGCAATCAGAGTTGTGACTCGGTGTTACCTTTGGCTACGTCTCACTCCCCCCACTATCTCCGCAGGCGCCTCGTTCGATGGCTTCTCGGGCACTGCGGTCTCGTATACTGCTTCACAGCGGAGTGGACAGCACGGCTACAGCCTTTGGCCTTTGGCCTTTCCTGCTAAGCCCAGTGCTTGCGCACCTGGCACCGCTGGGATCTCTCGGTTTATGTGCAAAGGAGTTCCCGACGTGTCCGGGTTATCCGAAGTGTGACTGGCGTATAACACCATGCTCCGTATCGAATTTTGCTTCGCTTAACAGCAACGGCACTCCGAACTCCTGATTACGCCGCTCAATGGCGGGCCCGTCGGTTTCAACGCTTCGCTCTGAACCTCGCGGTGCGGCATGGATGACTCGGGGTCTGGTTGATTCGCCATTTCTTACCAGTATCAAACTTGCATCGACTATCCTCAGCAGGCTTTAACTGGTGCTCTGAGCGTCCGCTGAATTCACGTGGCTTAAGTCGGGCCGCCACGCATTGATGCACCTCCAGTTGCCTAATTTTAGCTGGGCAACTATGAATACAGCAGTATGATCACTAGGGCCTGTCCGCAAAAATCAGTGTACCGCACTCGTTGCCCCATCATCCTGAATGGCCCTTTGCTTCCTAGGCGCTTCAACTCCCCATATTGAGGCCCAAATGGCAGGTGACAAAAATTGCCAGCATTACGCCGAATCAAGATCGAAGCAGTGAAGCAAGTGACCGAGAATGTTAAGGTTGCGTAGCTCTTGAGCATGACCGTGCACAGCCGCGAGAGCATCAGATAACGTGCAGAGGCTGGGAGTAACCTACGTGAGAAATAGAACCAGACGCTCTGATGCTAGCAGAAGGTCTGCGCTCGCAGACGGGTTATCGGCGATGCCTACATGTTTATGGCGGAAAGCCAACTGTCGCCTCGCCGAACCACTGTACGCGGCGGTTCAAAAGGTTAGTAGTCCGAACAACGTTTCGATTACAGACATCCCATACATTCGCACGAATGAAGGCTGGCTGCATCTGGGAGTAGTGCTGGGTTTTCTCTCCCGCCCAGTGATTAGATAATCAAGGAAGCCTAGTGTGTATAGCGACCTGATGATCGGCGCGATGCTAATGGTCGAGTGGCGCAAGCTTGAAGATCTTCTAGGAAACCAAGGGCGATTCAAATAACGAAGCTACCGAAATTTAGACAGTGAATTTTCAAGATGAGACTTCAACTCTTTCGGCAACTCTTTGAGAGCATCATTTATCTCCATAAGTTCCCCACCATCTACAATAAGTCCATAGATACCAAACAACCCTAAAGCGTTGGAGTTCAGCTCATCATCATACCTCTCATCCACCACTCCTCTACAGCTAAGCCTTACTCCCTTATAAGCCTTGAGTAACACCATCACCTGACGCTGCAGTTTTAGCACATTTTGATCCGCTTCACCTGAGGGAGGGGAACAGCTATTCGTAGCGTCAAACTGTGCAATCTTGTTCATTAAAAGATTATTTTCCGCCTGCAAGCGCGTAAGCTCCCAATGCAATTCCTCTAAGTCATCTTTCGAAGTCTGGATTACTACCTCATTCTTCCTGGCAAACCATTCGTCGATAGCCGACCTATAGACGGGGTTCCGGAGAAGCGTCGTATAAGACTGTGGCTTTGATTGACGCTTAAAATATGGAGAGTCAGGCGCATTAGCTTTCGCCGATCGGAGTTCTGATATAACCACACTCAGCGCCTTGCAATATGAGGTTATATCATCGTACTTCTTTGGATCTAACAACCGCAGAGCCCCCTTGAGAAGCTCCTCATTATGGTTAGTTCGGCGAGCAATATATGCTGAAAATCTCGAATAATTACAATCTGTCATTTCTTACGCTGAGCCCGATACGCTGATAGAGAGAAAATCAGTCATAACCCTCGCCGGCTGCGTATCGAACTGATAGAGGTCTTCAGCGGCGGCACAAACCTTGTAAACTTCCATAGTAGTCATAGCCTCACTTCTTACAAGACTTGAAATCAAGGCTGCCGTTTTTGAGGCGGGCGTGAAGTCAGTCGCACCATCAACCTTAAGATATTCGCGGATATCACCTTGATACATGAGCAAATTACCACGAAGCAGTGACAACCTACAGTCGAGCTCCGGACTAGTAAGATCCGGGAAATTCTGAACGTCAATGATTCTCTTAAGGAGTTTAGAATGCGAGTTGAGTTCCACCTTTTTGTAATGTCCGATGATTTCTTGACCGTTCTTTGCCATTAATGCATTATGCCGACCACTATCAGCCATCTCTATAAGCTGCAGCTCTAGAGCTTCGAGCATAACCGCTTGACGCGCATAATGGTCGTGCTCCCTCTCCAACTTCTCCATCTCAGCTTCACTCCGCTGCTCGGGCTTACGCCTGAGCAGCTCTTGAATCATGGTTAGAATACCCACCATCAGCTCCTTATACTTATCCTTCTGTGCACCGATCGCAGGAATATGGTCGACACCTCGAATTGCATATGGACAAAGAGCACACGCATTGACTCCACCCAACATGTGCACTACTTCTTTAGGACATATATTATTAAACGGGCAAATATGCGTAGCATTGAACGCAAAATCCGTCACATCTTTAGCTCTAATTAGGTCTAAACCGTCTGGGCCATTCTTTATACGAGACAAGCTCATAAGCCGATGCGTGCTGATAGCCGTTTCAGGGTCAGAAATTATTGACTCGCGCAGGCGCTGATTCAGCTTAATAATGGCCTCCGCCATTAGCGGTGCAACTCCATCTGTCAGCCTATTCTGATTTCGCATAAGCATCTCAAAAAGGATCTCGTCATGACTTAGCTCATCCTCATCATGAAGCAGCAGATAATAGTAAACCTGATTTTCACTCTGCCCAGTTAGATTTTTTCCAATAAACGACGGCGGCAAGAATTTTATTGCCTCTGACACAAAACCGGCACGGAGACCATGCGGAGTAATATCACTGACCAGCTTCTGCTGAGGTACCTTTGATAGTTCTTCTACGCTGAAATTCCCGATGATAGCGTCTGGAAGCCCTTTACCACGCGTAAATTTAATCAACTCTCGGGTTTTCGAATCCCCCAGTTTCCTGCGAATGAAATACTGCATCAAGACTAGCAGCAATCGAAAACTTCGATAATTGGCCCAAGAGTTCATTGACTGGGGAGTTCTAAAGAGAGGTTTCATTTCGCCAAAACCAGAGCCTTCTTGACCTCCATACCAAAGCGGTTGATTATATGAAGGATCAGCACAGCAGTCATACCAATCACGCTGTCTTTTCAATAAATCCATTACATGCCGAGAGACGATTGCGCTCCAAGGCCCATGGGCCTTATCGGTACTAACATAAAGCGGTGCAAGTGGTCGACGGCTATTCTCATCAAGGTATTTATCGTATTCATCTCTATCGAGCCAGATCAAATGCTGTTGTCTGATACCTGTCTCGCACATTAGCTGTGTGAGGCGGATATCATTAGTAATTACTCGCTCCTCTTTAACGAATGCTTCTAGGCCGAGAGACTTTTTAGTCACAACCATATTTATAATCCGATAAAATCGCGGAATATATTCAAAAGAATGAATTTTATTGTCATGATAGAGTATAGGGCAGTAGTTCAATAAGCTTTGATCTATCGCTTCGCACGACAACTCGCCCTTACCCCAAATGCCAGCCCAGTGAGGATCATCTGCGAGCTCTGATGCATTTACAATAATTAGCTCATCACCCCTCACGCCTGGCATTTCTCCAGCTGCCATCTCGTTGAGATGCATCACCAGATACTCTAGAGAATAGAGCACATCAATAAATGTTGCAAAATAAGCCCTAGGGATTGACTTCTTAACTGTACCACTGCGCCCTTTAATCCTGGCATAATGGTTCTTATTGAAAGTATTCCTTACCTTATCCGCGCCTAATAGAACTCGATTGTTTGTCTCAATGTATATGTGCAAATCCTCAACAACTCGCACACGCTGATTACGAGTCTCCGGGCACCATTTATTTATGGCTGTCACAACATCAAAATATTGTAGGAACGTCTGCGGAGGCTTGATACTGTATTTCGCCACCCCATCAAGCAATTGGTTATCAGCTGTAAAATGTGCCGTATCAAATAAATCATTCAAAGTCCTAGGGTAGTTACCTAAGTGCCCATCCCTAATCTTGTAAAATGCGGACAAATACAGAGCACAATAGCAAAGCATATAATTTAATGCCACCTTCCTATTCTTTGGATTTTGGACTGGATTTGCTCTTGAAAACTTACCAAAAGTCGACTTCACAAGTAGACACAGATCCTTAACTTCTACGTCGGTGTATTTATATCCCGGCGGCATCTCGCCCTGATAATCTTCAATATCATCTGGCAATGCAAAACTGGTTCTAACCAACGCTGAATTGCTGTAGTGCTCCGCAAGCAGCTCCACTGAGCAACTATTATTTTGTAGAAATAGCAATGAATGATCAGATAGCGTCACCTCACGCGAAGCTTCCTGCAGCTGACTATAAAACTGAATCTCTATTGCTTTGGCCGCAACCTTCGAACCATATTCAGATTCGAAAAATGATTGTATCTCCGAATCCTTTCCACCTAATTGCCCCATCGTAGACAAAAAATCTTTTATATAGTAACGCTGTAGCAACGATCCGCGAGCGCCAACACTAGCCCAGTAAAGTTCTCTAGTATCTTCTTTCGTCAGGTCATCAGGCTGATATACAGTTGTCGAAAGCAACACACGGTACCAAGAGTTAGCACGGAGCAATCTTTCCTGCTTGCCCAATGATCCCACATAAACAATATCAGATGTCAAACTTACACTGCGAGCAAACTCCAACGCTTTAGAGCCACATGCTTTAGTAACTCTATCCAGAACAACGTCCTGATTAACCGGCATCGTGAAGTCCAACGGCAGAATTAATTTTCGCCTACCCCACAACAAAATAAAAACAGACTTAAAAAAACTAGTCAGTGCATTAGAAGCATACTTATGACTGGCAAATTCTGGAATAGATGACTTGATCTTTTTACCGTTCCAATAACAGCACTCCAAGACCTCATTTATTTTTAGTTCGCTCCAATTCCTGATAGTCATCGGCCCAAGCGAATCTAAGGCGTTCGACACCTTCTTAAATGAAGATGAACGACTTGCATGGGGATAGGCATCTTTAAAAATTGCCTTGACTTCGCGCACTGCCTCACTGAAAACCTTACCAACCTCCGCTGTATGCACAAGCCACACTGGAGAAGTATGAGACATGTTGATCATGCTGCATCCTCTAATTGTTCTAAACGCACTAACTCTTGCTTAAGAAACGCAATCTGAGTCTGCCTGATAGTTTGCGGCCCTCCACCCATCCTAATAAGGTTTGATGCGGCCACCGTCGCATGAAGCATCTGCACATCTTCTCTTGCATACTTACGAGTAGTGTTAATATCACGATGCCCCATGTACTGTTTAACCATGTGCAAATCCAGGCCAAATGATCGCCTGCTGTTTCCATTTGGATTTGGGCAGTGGTTAGCTAAGTAGTACCCATACATATGTCTGAGGCTATGAAAGCCATATTTACTCCCGGTAACTTCAAAAGCTTTCTTCTGAAATCGCTCTAGCAACGCTTGATATGAAAGACACATTGGCTCACCAGTTAATAGATTTCTAATAAGAAATCCATGATGACAGCCACCACCTCGAAGCCTATCTTTATTCTTTTCTTCCTTAAGATAATCCACCAAATACTTCCAGAGCAACGAAGCAAACGGCTCGATAAGAAATGTCTGGGACTTATCTCTTCCTTTGCAGGGAAGCTGATTCATGGTAGTTTCAGAGATATACTCAATCAGCTTATCTCTTCGCGTGCTAGGGTCTACAATGTAGATTCTTTTTTTATCCAGCGCTCTAGGCGCTAAATCAATATCCTCTTTTAGCATTGTTAAGGCTTCGGATATCCTACATCCGCTTGCCGAAAGCAGACTCCATAATACTTTGTCTCTAAGCGAGTTGCTTGACTCTATTAACTCTACGCACTTATCGATAGGAAAGGTCTTCTCGTCTCCTCCATATTCATCCATGTAGGCGATTTCAGGTTGCTTGGATGCGGGACGCAAACCCGCTCTTTTGATGCGGTTCGCACCACCTGCTATGCATGCCCCAAGCCAAGTATTTCTCTTCAACGCTGCTCTGACAGTACTAGTTACAGCAGTACCAACCGATGTTTCAAGAGAAAACCCTGTCAAGTGCCGCGAAGTTATCGCGCCCTTCGACTCAAGCTCATCTAGAGCACAGTTAAGTTGCTCGCTGGCGTCAATAAATTTATTAACTGCGGCCAAGTTAGAAATTACAGATGCACCAGCCAGACCAGGGCTTCCCACTAACAGCGCTACCTTTCTCGCGATATCATTGTCACTTCTTGAACCGAAGACTAGATAGCTCTCATAAGCATGCAGAGCTTCTTGTAGTCTCTGACTACTTATCGCCCCCTCCAACTCGACCAAAGCGAATATATAAGTCAGGAACGTTTTAACCGCATAACAGTAAGCCTTAACTGTGCGGTAAGAATATTCGCGAGCGAGCTTGTAAGCCCAGTTATCCAAAAATCTGTCTTGCATTTCATTAAGAGTAGAAAACCTAAAAGTTTTCAACCCATTGCGCACTGTAGGGACAAGCTTAAGCCAGATGCCACATTGCTTATTTTGAAGATATTCCTGATCTACCATCACTCAGCCTGCCGTGAAAAATGGCGCGATGGTTTCATTCGCCGACAAGGAGTTCAACTATTTTTTTTCATCTTCCCACCAACTCTACAGATAGTACATCTGGTGTACTTTGCAACCTTGAGGTTTTTCACGGAGTTCCAGGCAACGCCCCTGCCCAATAGTACATCTGATGTACCGTCTCAAGCCCTAGGTATTCTTGGAGTTTTACATATTTTGGGTTCCAATAGTACATCTGATGTACTTTGCAAGTTCGCGTTTTTTTCTAGCTCTTTGCATCGCGCCTGATCTAATAGTACACGTGACGTACTATTCCAGATTGAGGCGGCTGTATAGAGGTAGATGCGCCTGAATGAAAAGCCAGATGGCGGTAATGGTGGTTTGACATTGCTCGAGCTACACGCTCAATCTGCATTTTGACTGCATTCAGAGGGTTTCCCAGTCTAGGCCGCTTGCAGTATGGTCTGGAGGTGCTAACGGCTGGCTCTGCTAATTTTTCGAGCGCTCGCACAAGCCCGTGGCATACCAAGTCTTCATAACAGACGAAAGCGTCCTCAAGGCCCGTATCTGAATGTGTCAACGCCGGGCTAAGGCCTGCAACAACTCTGACATCACCGACCTTCATGCACTCACCTCAGTACCCGCCAGCGCTAATAAGGCAGGCATCCACTGTCAGACATCGAGCAAAGGATTGAGCCCGCGCCAGCTCACCTAGCTACTGGGAGCTCGAAAAGTAAAGACGCTTGTAGGGCCCTAGCCTACTGCAGTGCTGCGAAGCACATCCCTGACTGCCATGTCGCAGATAATACTTGATCTCGCAGTTCCTGCGTTAAAGCATCATTGACACGAACAAAGCAGAGAAAGCTTACCCAAGGGGCAAGTGCACACTCAAACCAAATGTATAGAGGTGACCCAAAAGCACAACAGCACAACAGCACAACAGCACAACAGCACAACATTGGTAGACTTCAGCAACAACCTACTGACAATATAAATCATTCAAATACCAACGAATTACTGACAATTCAAGCCATATGTTTCATGCGATTCCGGCATTAACCTAAAAGCATTCTACCTGACAATACTTACTGTATGTTTTACGTCGACCTACCTCCGGTAAAAATAACACAGAAAAAACTTGCCTTTTGGAAAACCGCCTGCTTATCCTGATAGGGATTTTTGAAAAACCAACCCTAGGCAAAGATAAATGACAAACGTAGATCCAAACCAAAACAAATGCGTTAGCACTTCGAAAAAAATCTTTACTTTAACTGAACTTGAGACACTACGCAGCTCGGTGGTCAACTCCGGGATCTCCCGCAACATACGCACACTCGAGCTTCTCTATTCAGGCGTACGCGCTCACGAGATCTTAAACTCGACCACGAAAGAATTATTGCTAACTTTCCACGAATGGCTAGCCGCTGCAGGCATAGATCACAAGGGTCGCACACTGCACAACTTGAGATTGAGCCTTGCTCACAAGTTTGCTAAGTCACAGGTAAAGATCCAGCCTGCTGCACTTATTGCAGTTAAAAAATATCACACAGGCAAATAAACCTAGAGCTGCCACACTAATAATAACGCCTCACTATAAACGGCGAAGTTTAACCTCCAGTGACTTTTTCTCGGCTAACTACGGCATACGCCTGGTTAACTTGTATGGCTGTACTTACCTTGGATACAGAGTTAGGCAAGGAAGCCACCCATTGCTCCAGTTCAGTATGGTCAGTAGCAAGCATTTCCTTTAGACGCAGCTTTACGAGGAATTGTCAGGGGCTCAGACATCCTGTCTGCAGAGACATATATTCTAACCCAAACTCAACGACCTTGATACGACGCAGGTGCCAAAGGGTTTGCTAACCATATTGTCGACTTTTTGCGATTGGCCTGCCAAGTTAAAACACTCATTTGTAGGAATGCCACAATGATCTCACCCGAAGAAATCAAGTCACACAACTCACATCAATACCTAGCAACAGCGAGTATGCTTTTTGACGAGCTTGGCGTTTTCAAGAACCCTGCAGATAACTGGGCATTTAGTGACAAGGAAAAGGCAAGCTCGTGTTACATCCATCACTCCTGCATGCCTGTGGCTGTGGCCGCCTATGCGGCTATTGATCCTATCTTCGCCGCAGGTCGTATCCCAAACTACGCACTCGTAGATTTGATCATCAAAATTCCCTACATGGACGCAGCTGAATACACCGCCCTGGCTATTATCTGCGGTGCAGAGCCGCCGCTCTTTCCATCGGCAGCCCAGCGAGGAGAGATTTTTGGGGAAACCGCTTGGAAGATCGTGAATGACTATGGCTTAGAGAGCTGTTTCACCCAGGTCAGGCCCTATGGTGATGAAGGCGGTCACTACACAATGCGGCCGCAGGGGTTCGACTATGACCACGATGAGCCTATTCCAGAACTATTGAAGGCCATGCGTAAGGCATACCGATCCATGCGGCCGGTACAGCAGATCATGGTTCTTACCCTGTTGCACCTTTACCGTGGGGAGCGCGACAAAACTTTTCTCATCGGCGGATGCCCAACAAAAATTTCTGCAGTAGAGGCTCTCAAAGCCCTTCGCCAAGATGGCGAGGCTTTGAAGATTTGGGCGCACCTTGTAGGTCATTACGCCGGGTGGTGATCTCTCGGATCCGATTTTCCAGCCGTCTTGGAGTCCAGGAATGAAACCACAGCCCCTGCGGGGAAACACGACATCTCCCCCACCTTCACCAGATCTCGTAGATTTCCAAGGCACCTCCGCCATAGTGGGGAGAACAGGTAGCACAAACGGTGAAAGCGCCCAGCCGCGCTTGCCTTGCCCCCTCACCAGAGGGGATGCTGAAGATATTCCTGGCTGAAACGAGCCCTGCATTTGCAGGGTTTCGTCTTTTTGAGGTGCGATGGCGATCACTGCTGCTTGCTCCAGTCTTCTAGGCGTTCACACATGTCGATGACGATCACTCTCTCAGCGGTACTTGCGTCAGCACCCTTGGAAATAACGTAAACATCGAGCTGTTCGTATCCGCCCCCCCGCCCCTGCTCACGTTCTACAACGATTGCGACGCCCTCGATTACTGCGATAGTTGCTACAGCCCTGATGGCCGCGCGTACGTTTTCAATTCATCGCAGTAGTACAACACTGAACCTGTAGAGTTATTGAGCACTCGAGAGCATGCGCAGCTTGAAAAGCTGTTGAGTGCCTCGTAGCCGGCCATGAGAGACCTGCACGGGTTTGACTTAGTAGGCGGTCGGCTAAGGCAGCTAAAATAATCTGCTCCTCATCGCGGTGATTGCCCATGGACGATTTCGCCAGCCGTTTTTCTCAGCAGGGTTATGAGCCTCACGCCGACGACCGCTCTCACCTTCTGAAGGCATTGAATGAACAGCTCGGCAGCCCAGGGGACGCTCCTCGTCTTCGACGCCTCTATGACTCATTGATCGATGCTGCAGGTGATGGCGCCGATGAAGGCATCTTGCGGCATGCGACACAGATAGCGGACTTAGTGGCTTCGCGCGTCGAACCGGAGAACGGATGCCTCGTTTACTACTCATGTTCCAATGCATGGGCCGAGCTGAGAAGGCTGGAGGTGCAGTCATGGGAGGACGATACCCTAGACCACCCTGCTCTGCTCAAGCAGCTTTATTTCTTGCGCGCATCTGTACAGCACTCAGGATTTAAAGAGCTGGCACCAATGCTTCGTTCCAGAATCCATTGCAATCTCGGCAATGCGCTCAGGGAGTGTGGACGTTGGATTGAGGCGCTTGGGGAATGGCGCAACGCCTTGGAAGACAATCCGATCCTGAGTATGGCGCTGGGCAACCTTGGCATTGGCTTGGCTCAGTACGGCAGTGCGCTTTACGACCCTAGTCACACCTATTGGCACCTTGTGCATGCCCGGCGCAAGCTGGCATCAGCCATCGAGGGTGGCGTGGGCCGTGATGGCGCGACCTATCCTGAAGCGATCGAGTTTTTCAAATGGCACCATGACAGGCTGGCAGAGTCCGTCGACGACGAAGGTGACGCAGAGCTGTTAGAGCACAGTCTTGGCTCATCGAAGGAGGAAAGGCGTTACAGGCGATGGTGCCTTGAGGAAGAGTTGTTCCTTAATCCCATGAACGACCTAGGAGCTTTCCCCGCTGCCGCTCAAGACGTCCTGAGGTTACCCGGTCATGATGTCAAGGCTGGAATCATTTACCTCGGCTTTTACAACCAGCTGAAGCAGGAGTACGGGTTCGCCCGTCATTGTCTTTATTTGGGGGAGCACGCCAAACCCGGTCATGTGGCGGACAGGGGCATGTCACTCGCTTTCAATTGCGATTACGCGCTCTATGGCATGGGTCTAGAGCAGATCAAGACGGCCTATCGCAGCGCCTATTCGTTGCTGGATAAGCTTGCCTACTTTATCAACACCTACTGGAAGCTGGGCATACCCGAGAAGGCGGTAGGCTTCAGGACTGTATGGTTCAAATCGGACAAAAATGGCCGCTTACTCCAGCCGCGGGTTGTGCGTGATGAATTCATATCCACGCGAAATCTTCCCCTTCGCGCGCTGTATTGGGTATCCCAGGACATCTACTCCAAGGAGCTAAAGGATGTGGCTCGACCTGATGCTCAGGCGCTTGATGAATTGAGAAACCACCTTGAGCACAAGTACGCCAAAATCGTGGATTCCTGCCATTGGATTGGCGAGCCTTCACGGCTCTGGAGTGATCACTTAGCATTTGTGCTCGATAGAGATGACCTCTACGCGATGAGCCTGTTGATGCTGAAGCTGTCCAGGGCCGCGCTTATCTATCTGTGCCTGGCAATGCACTTTGAGGAATCGCAGCATAAGCCCGAGGGCCCAGTTGGGGAGTTGCCAGTGGAGGATTATCCGGACGACCTCAAAACCTGAGGCTGGCGGCGACTGCACCGTCATCTAATTTGGGTGAACCAGCCGACAAAGAGAAATTTTCAGTTTGCTGGCCGCGGGCTTACCTCGTCCATTAGGTCACAGGACATTAGGGATGCGTCCAGTCGCACGCAGTGGGGATGGTTCCCCCTGCTTCGCGACACAGCTGACGCAGTGAGATCTAAAGTGCTCACTCGATCCGATGCGGGTTTGCTACGTGGGCTGCAAGCTCAAGCTGGGACATTAAAACGTAAGCGTCCGGCGAACTCACCTTCCGAACTCCAGCATTAAGGGCGATGGTGTCCGCGTATTTTTAAGCGGACGTGATCGCCCTTATCGCTAGGATTTCCATGCGCCAACGAAGCTCTTATCCGAAACCGTTCAAAGCCCAGGTCGTTCAGGAATGCCTGCAACCTGGCGCATCCATTTCCAGTGTTGCCATCAGCCACGGGATCAATGCCAACGTCATCCGCAAATGGATGCCGCTCTATCGAGATCAGCCCGCAGCGGCTTCACTACCGGCATTCGTCCCACTAAAAGCCGCCCCCAAACGGCCGGCCGAGGCGTCAGTGATCATCGAGTTGCCCATGGCCGGCCAAGTGATCACAGTGAAATGGCCAATCTCAGATCCCGAGGGCTGTGCGCAATTTATCCGGGCTGTCGCTCAATGATCCGCATCGATGCGATTTGGCTGGCCACCGAGCCGATGGACATGCGCGCCGGTACCGAAACCGCATTAGCCCGTGTGATCGCGGTGTTTGGTGCGGCGAAGCCGCACTGCGCTTACCTGTTCGCCAATCGCCGGGCTAACCGAATGAAAGTCCTGGTACACGACGGCGTGGGAGTCTGGCTTGCAGCGCGACGACTGAATCAAGGCAAGTTTCACTGGCCCGGCATTCGCCATGGCAGTGAGGTTGAACTCGACAGCGAACAACTCCAGGCCTTGGTGCTGGGCCTGCCGTGGCAACGCGTTGGTGCAGGCAGTGTGATCAGCATGCTGTAACCGCCGTGCATTTGGCCGGTCTACGTGTCGTCGTCACGTGCCTGCTCAGGCACAATCGGCGGCATGACTTCCTCGCCCAACCTCGACCAGATGACCCCGGAACAGCTTCGTGCCTTGGCGGCACAGGCGTTGCAGTTGCAGTCCCAAGTCGAGGCGATGAGCAAGAAGATCCAGAACGATCAAACCGTCATTGAGCAGCTCACTTACGAAATTGCCCTGCTCAAACGGCACAAGTTTGCCAAGCGCAGCGAGCAAATCAGCCCGGCGCAAAGCAGCTTGCTGGATGACCTGCTCGACACAGACGTTGAGGCTATCGAGGCCGAGCTAAAGCAGCTCCTTCCAGCTGCGCCACAGTCTGAACCACGGCAATCTCCGAAACGTGCGCCATTGCCGCCGCAGTTTCCACGCGCGGTGATTCGTCACGAACCCGAAAACACCCTGTGCGCCTGTGGCTGCCAACTTCAACGCATCGGCGAAGACGTCAGTGAGAAGCTGGATTACACACCGGGTGTATTTACCGTCGAGCAACACGTGCGTGGCAAGTGGGCCTGCCGTCAGTGCGAAACACTAATCCAGGCGCCGCTGCCGGCGCAGGTGATCGACAAAGGTATCCCGACCGCAGGCCTGCTGGCCCACGTGATGGTGGCCAAGTTTGCCGATCACTTGCCGCTGTACCGGCAGGAGAAAATATTTGGTCGCGCCGGGCTGACCATCGCTCGCTCGACCTTGGCCCAGTGGGTTGGGCAAACTGGCGTGCGACTCCAGCCACTGGTCGATGCACTGCGTGAAGCGGTGCTGAGCAAGGGCGTAATCCACGCCGATGAAACACTGGTGCAAATGCTTGCGCCGGGCGAGAAGAAAACCCACCGGGCCTATGTCTGGGCCTACAGCACGACGCCGTTTTCGGCGCTTAATGCGGTGGTTTACGACTTCAGCCCAAGCCGTGCCGGCGAACATGCACGTAACTTCCTGGGCGACTGGAACGGCAAGCTGGTTTGCGATGATTTCGCTGGCTACAAAGCTGGTTTTGAACAAGGCATCACTGAAATCGGCTGCATGGCTCATGCCCGTCGCAAGTTTTTCGATCTGCACACGGCGAACAAAAGTCAGCTGGCCGAACAAGCACTGCACTCGATCAGCGGCTTGTACGAGGTCGAGCGCCAAGCGCGGGACATGAGTGATGAAGATCGGTGGCGAATACGTCAGGAGTTGGCGGTACCGATCAGCAAAACACTGCATGAGTGGATGCTGGCCCAGCGCGATCTGGTACCCAACGGATCGGCCACGGCCAAAGCCCTCGATTACAGCCTGAAACGCTGGGTAGCGCTGACGCGCTACCTGGACGATGGGGCTGTGCCCATCGACAACAACCAGGTGGAGAACCAGATCCGGCCTTGGGCGCTGGGCCGCTCGAACTGGTTGTTTGCCGGGTCGCTGCGCAGCGGTAAGCGGGCGGCTGCAATCATGAGCCTGATCCAGTCAGCGCGCATGAATGGGCACGATCCGTACGCCTATCTCAAAGACGTTCTGATGCGGCTGCCGACCCAGCGGGCCAGTGAAATCGGGCACTTGCTACCGCATCAGTGGGAGCCTGCCGCCGTTTCATAGGCAGAGCTGTGCGACCACATCATCTGATGACATGACTTGGGCATATTCGGTGCCCAGTATGGCCAAGGTCAGTTCATAGACGGTTGAGGCGTCCCAACACGTTCCTTGCGGCCCGATTACGGGTACAGCAGTCGTGGCATCCGCAGGAAGAATAATTTCGTACCCAAGCGCTTTCCCGGCTCGGATAGTGGCATCCATGCTGTTATGAACCACAACTCCGGTCAAAACAATGCGTTTTACTTGCATGCTTTTGAGAATGGCATCCAATTGGGTTCCTATGAATGCGCAGTTCTCACGCTTGATGATGACAATCTCGCCCTCTACCGGAGCCACTTCTTTCTTGATCCCATTCCAGGGGCCATGAACGTGATAGCTGGAGGTGGGATTCTCTTCATCATGCTTCACATGAAGGACAGGCCAGCCATTTGATCGCCAGTGCCGCAGAAGGCGCTGGATTACGGACAAATAGCCAGGGTGGCTTTTACCATTCCAAACAGGCTGATCGATAGCATCCTGAACATCGAGGATAATCAGGGGGATGCTAGGCGTGTCCTTCATGTGGGGTCGTCTCCTTACGATGGACGCTTAGTGTGCTGCAACGTATTCCCGTCAACAAGCAGCGCAGTCTCGCTAGGGTACCGGTGCTGACAAAGAGGCCACTAAGGAGGGGCTGCTACCCCGTCAGTGGACTCCGGCCCAGCTCACGCAAGGTGAGTTGGGCGGACGCTTACATTAAAACGCTCATGGAGTACGTTGGCTGGAGCGACATGAAATCAGCTCTTCCTTATGTGGAGCCGGCCCAGCCGTTTGGCGGCCTTATCAAAATGCTGGAGGGATGAGACGGGCAGGTGCGATTGCGTCACGCCTCTTGCTCCAGTCTTCTAGTCGCTCACACATGTCGATGACGACCACTCTCTCAGCAGTGCTAGCGTCAGCGCCCTTGGAGAGGACGTAATCATCGAGCTGGTCATATCCGAACACCCGCCCCTGGCAAACCAGGTCTTCATAGCAAACCACAATGTCCTCTAGGCCGGAGTCTGAACGCGTCATCAACACCTTCGTCTCAGGATTGAACACCTGCAGCAACTGAGTCAGCTCAGCGACTTTCATGTACACCTCATACTCGATAAACAGCCGGCGTAGATACTCAGCTCAACCTATGCCACGGCATGGCATGCTGATCTCAGAATAGAAGGCCTCCCCATCACATAGCCGGCTCTTCGAGCACGGAGCTGCGACATATGGCTCACTGCGTTGCTAGCTAATTCAGTGGAGGGGTTGAAGCTTTTGTATGAGAGCCCGCCGGCTTTCCACCAAAATTTGCCGATTCCGGTGTTCAAAACGATGTCAATGGAGTTCCGAAGCGTTACCTCTGCAGCGCTGGGCAAGGGGTAAAGAACACCGCAAACTTTGGAGCTCCACAGGAGAGCTGATGAGCTGGTCGATCAGGTGGGGTCTGTATTGTACGGTGTCCGGCATGCTCGGCTTCCTACTGGCCAGTGGCCTCTATCAAAGGGTTGACATCAGTATCAACCGCCGTAGGATAGAGAAATGGTTGGCACTGAGCTCCAATGAGCGAAAGCTTACGACTCCTTGCGTAGACCACGAAACACCCGCCCCGGCCTCGAGCCGGGGTTTTCGTTTTTGGATCACACGAACCGTTCTATCCCCTACATCCAAGCGGCCATCACATATCGTCTGCTCCTTGTCGACATAAAGGCTCAAGTAGCCTACCTCAGCCGGTCTCTTCGAGCCCGCAGCAGCGACGCTTTCAAACCGCCTGCCAACCCCGACCGCACACCCTCCGATCGCCGTGCACCTTCCTAAACCCCTACAAACGCCGCCAGAAGTCACCCTGCCTCGAACAGCCGGAAGGACGCGACCGGGGCAAGCCGTGCTGGCGAACATGCACATAACTTTTTGGGCGACTGGAACGACAAGCTGATCTGCGACGACTTCGCCGGCTACAAAGCTGGGTTTGACCATCCACCTGTACAACCTGGCAACGCAGCACATGCTGAACCTACACGCCTGCGACCACTCATGGCTTCCGCCAACGCCACCGCAGTCGATCGTCCTGATCCAGAATCCACATGCCCGACCAGATCGCCAACCAGAATTGTGCCGTTACTAGCCACGGGATGCTCATGACCCAACCAATGGCCTTGGCACCTACGCACACCCAAGGGGCAGCGTATTTGGGCCCGCCATTTCCTACGGGGACGTACATACCCGAACAGGAAAAAGTGCCAAACCAACGCCAGTAAATTTCTAGCTCCTGCTTGGCAAACTTCACTGCATCCAAATTCCAATGCATGTCCCAGCGCTCAGACCACTTGGAGTTAAATGTCGACGTTTGGGTCAAGGTCTGCGTCATACCCTCCGCGATGAGGATATTGCGCCCATCACTCAATTCGATGCTGCCGTGACAAAAGCGGTAGGTATCCAAAGAAAACCGCACACTGTCATCCGTCACGTCGACTAGCTCGCACACTGGCTGGTTGTTCAACTTGAATACGGCGGGTGTCTCATCTACATCAACTGCGATGATCCGATCTTGGTACTTGACCCCCATGCCTCGACCTTCGAACACACATTCAAAACGGTTGACGGTGCCTTGCTTCGCTCTCAGAGCAATTTTGGACACCTGAGGATGCGGATCAGTGGACTCCGCTAGGTAAACGCTGCACTCCAGATGTTCGCCAAGCGGCTCCCAAAATGAGCCAAGGCCATGCCTACTCGTCCAGCGGCGATGTGAGTGGAGATAAGTTTTGTAAAACAGGGCCTTCTCGACCTTTCTCCAACACCATCCAGCCGCGAAAGCCAAGATTCCCCAAGGAACTGACAGGTTCATTCACTCTTCCTTTTATCTAAACCTTGCGTAGCTGAGGCCGCGTGCGGCCTTGAACGCCTTGACCGCATGCCTCATTTGATGATCGATCCATCGATGGCCATTATGGATCTGAACGCTACTCCATGAGCTTCAAATCCCAGCCTCGGCCACTTAGACGTGTAGTCGAGAGAGTCATGATGGTGCCCGTGAACAACCATTCGTGCGCCCATTGCCTGGGCGAGATCATCGATCACTGAGTAGCCGTATGGGTGACAGCTAGGGGCCTCATGGCAGACCAGAATGTCCGCTCTCTCCATTGCGAGCGTGAAGTAGTCGTCCGGGTAGATGGCGGAAAGCGCGTGCTGCTTCTTCGTTGATACGATGTCTTCGTGCTGAGGTCTGAGCGCCAGGCACTTCAGAAAGTCCCCGTAATTTTGGATGCCAGTATCAGCGCTGCCTGGTAGCCAGACTTGGGACTCGAAGGTGCCACCGAGACCTGCAATGCGATGGCCAGCAATCTCAACTACTCGGCCATGAAGGCTGCGTTCAGCAAGGCCGCAGCCATAGAGGTTATGCCAGTAAGCCGGGCGATCGGAATCGTGGTTGCCGTGGATGAACCAGATCTCTGTTTGCTCCAGGATCGGGCGCAGGATCATGTCCAGGGGTAAGCTGCATTCGAGGTCACCCAGGAAGACCACTGCCTCGGGGCGATGGAGCTTCACCAGCCGGATCACATCGTCAAAACGCCCATGGACGTCGCCCAGAAACCAAATCATTCCTTAGATCCTGCTGCAGTATTGCGGTTGGATAGCGATGCAACGTGCTGAGCTGAGGTTATCCGATACGGAGCGCGCGCTGGATGAACATCCGATCCACGTAGCCAATGGATCGTACCCAGGCGTCCTGGTTTTCTCGAATGAACTGACCAAGCTGATCCACGTCTGCCTTCTCAGGGAAATCCATCAGGTCAGCCAGGCGATGCAGGGTCTGAATAGGGATGCCCATTTCCTCCAGGGCATTCACACCGGGTGGCAGGTGGAAGCTTTCAAAGACCATTCTAACGTGCGAGTAATCGACCTTGCTGTGGATGCCACGCTTGAGCGCATGGTGTTTGACGACGTCCTCCATAAGCGCGAGGAGCTTGGGCAAGGTAAACCCGTAGGTATTAGTGATGATCTTCAGGTCATTGTTCAGTGCTTCGGAGAGTGTGCGCTTCGTCCCCTCGGTCACCCATTGCCGAGCGTATTCGATCTGGCTCTTCAGGTAATTCGAATAGCTGGTCGCGTTGACGTAGCCAGCCAGCTTGGCGATGAGAAGATCTGGCGGATTGACGCTGACGCCGTTGCGGCTGAACGTATGAGGCACCAGCCTGGCAATGATTTTCGCGAATGTCTTGAGGAAATTGGTTGCTGGGCCCCAATGGAATACAAGCGTGGCGAATTCCGTGTCGTCCATCATCTCGACCATGCTCTGCAGCTCTTCGAACTGCTCGAAGCGGAAATAGGAATGCTTTTTCACAAGGTCGAAGGAGACACGATCGCTCGCGAAGACTTCCTCGAAGCGATCCTGAGAAAACTCAGAGAGGTGATCCGGCTGAACGCTGGCGAGCAGGTTAAGCGGCGTCTCGACATCCTGAGTACCAAGCGGAATTTCAACCTCCTGGTTGAGGTTGTCTTCCGGGATCTCCTCCAGACAGTAAATCGTACCCACGAAATGCACACCCATCCGCCCAGCGCGCCCTTTGATGTTGCCGTGGGTGAATTTGTCGATGCTGCGACTGCCGTCGCGGTTGTCGTAGATCACCACGTTCTTGGCAATGGTGTTTACGCCTTCGATGATGGTCGAGGTACAGATGAGAAAGCGCAAATTGCCCGCGTTGAATTGGTCAGCGGTGTACTGCTGCAGCGCTCTGGGCAGTGCGCCGAAGTGCAAGCCAATACCGTGCTTCAATGCCACGGCATAGTCCCACTCGGGATCGAATTCCTGGCTCACCCAATCGATATGTGGGTTGCTGGTCGGGGTGCCATAGCCATACCGGATCAATTCACGCGCCACGATGCCTGCGACCGTAGGCGACTTACAGTAGATGATTGTCGCTTCGCCGCAGTGTGGGGCGATCTCTCCAAGCGCCTTGAGCTTGCTTTTTTGATCGTTGGGCTTGATGCCAAACGTGTGGACGTCGAGTGCTACGGTGTTGAAGTCACTGGAGACGAAGGTGTGTGGGTAGCCTAGGTTTTCCAGGCCGCGAATGCTGTTGATAAACGGCCCAGTGAGGTAGAACTGCTTGGAGACTTTAAGCAGTTTGCTCAGCGCGATATTGAGTTCGATGACGCGCTCGTCCTTGTAGTCTGTTGTTCCGTTCTTGAGTTCCCGGAACGCCAGTTTGTAAAACTCATCAATTACGAACAGATCGATGTCGACGATATCGTTTCGCTCGTTAACGCGCTCCTGGGTGAGCACGTACACAGCCCGGTCGGAATGACATTCCTGCGAGCTGTGGTGGATGATCTGATATCGCTCACCGAACCTGACCTGGAGTCGACGCCGCGTCTCGTCAGCAAGCGCCACAGTCGGCACCACCAGGACAAGCCGCTTCAGCTCACCCAGGCCCAGCAACGAGTCGACGATGGCACTCTTGCCCATGCTGGTAGGTGCGCTGAGCACCACATTGCGCCCTGCTTTGAGCAGATCAAAAATGTGGAACTGCATCGAGTGGAAAACAAAGCTGTCCGAGAAGGGGGTACGGTACAGATCCAGCACCCTCAGCTCATCCGATGTCAGGTCGGAGAACTCCCTTTTCAGGTAAGGGAACAGTCCGGACTTTCTCACCATATTCTTGAGCAACGTGGTGTGCTCAGAGAAGCGTTCACGCGCATCGAGAGCTCGGACGATCAAGTCACGTCCCAGGTCGTACGACACCGGGTTGGACAGCAGCTTATTGATCACAGCCAAGTATTTGAAAGACGAGAAGTCCTTGCTTTGAAGGCTGTGTTTCGCTTGCTCATACACTTGCGTCATACCACTTCCCTCACCTTGTCTTCGACCATCCTGGCTAACCGCTTAAGGCTTGGAGCGGGGTAAATGAAGATGTGGATGCCTAACTGCCCAAACGGCGAACCTTCTACAAGATCGGCGGCGAACTCTTCAAACAGGGCTGCCGTTTCCCGCTGTAGCTCGTCTTCATGCCCTGGGGTTTCAGGGTCAGTTACCAAGCAGGAGTCATAACCAACAAACAGTACGAACCTGAAGCGATCAAGGTGTGCGCCCAGAGGTCGACTGCCGTCCAGGATTTCGTCGATGTCATGTCGCAGCAGATACTCATCGTCCTTGACGTCCAGTATTTTGCTACGCGCCGAATCGAAGCAATCCTCGATGACCTCATAGAGCTCATTCCGGATTTCCGGCAACCGCACAGAGATGTCAGTTTCGGTCACCAGTTCGCTGAAGCCAATCCAAAGCTGATCACCTTCCGATTCACGACGAACAATGTGCACGTTTTCGAGAATTCTCTCTTCCCCAGGGTTTTCAACGTGCAGCATGCAGGGTATTGGCTGGCTTTCGTGATGTTGCCGAATGGTCGCGTGGAGCAGCACTCGACCCAAGAACTCTTGGACATCGTGAAGCGACTTGAAGACAGATGTGCGCAGCCGCTCGCGTTTCTCCACGAGCGAGAGCTTGTGTATATCGGCAATCTCCCTGGGCCGGAGAAAGACCTCGTCGAGCCATTTGCACACGTTCTCGACAATATGTTTGTAGCGGTATTGGCTCAGAAAATATTCTTGGTGCAGTACCTGTCCTTGACGCTTGTCGCAGACCGAAGCCATCGGGGCTCTGAAGGGAGTGAGGATGTGAGGCAATTTACGTTTGACGTAGATTTTGCGGCCTGCCTTGGTCTGGTCATCGACCACCCGTTGGTTAAACCACTCAAAAAGGTCTGACCTGACATAGGACTTATCGTCAGCACTGTGGATACGGCGGGAACGCTCGCCCTTGCGGGTCACCGTATCGAGGATCAAACACCAAATATCTTCAGCAGCAGCCTCAGAGCTGAGGGTAACCCCGTGCAGATCCTCGGACGACCTTCGAATGTTGGCTATCCCCAATAGCTCCAGCTCGCGAATGGTGTGATAAACCTCCCAGGTAGCCGCATCAACCCAATCAGCGACGGTGACGCCTGAGGCCGTCTGGTAGTCCTTGGTTCGCTCGTTGAGATCGTCGATCAGCTCTTGCCTACCAGGCTTGCCCTTCCGAGCCAAGGACTTGATCGTCAGATACTCCAGGGTCTTGTTGACCTTGTCTTCAGTGACGATCGAGTATCGCCGTGTCAGGCCTGGGTCTGACTCGCATTGCATCGACTTGTGCAGGATCGAACTGCAAGGAATGGTTTTCTTGTCGGCACCCTTCCCGTTTTTGACAATGTCCGAAATGTTCCAGCGGGTCTTCTCGGTACTTTTGACCTGTACAAAATCGACGTACCCCTCGGAGACGATGTCGATATCGTCCGTGACCTCGCAGCGGACACTGCGGATGGTCTTGTCGCGGAGCATCCGGGTGACATGGAAAGCGGCAACGCAGTCTTGGAACAGGAAACCGTGCTTGGCGGCTACACCACCCGAATCATTAGAATCCATCTCGACGTCCGTGACAGTTTGCCAAGAATCTAGGGGTTTCTACTGCCTGAGTCCATCAAATGATGGCACTTAGCCTTCCAGCAGCGTGGCACCTCACCACGTGGCGATAGCGTGCCGGTTGTCATGATGGCAAAGTGGCACTAGATTGGGCTTTTTTCAACAGAGCCCACAAATGGAAATGCCCTTTCGCAGTCCGGACGACCTCAAGATCGCGCTCGCGATTCTCTACATCAACTTCGCCACCTCTAGCTCGTACAAGCGCATACTGAGTTCATCGCAGTTGCTCCTGTGCTGGAGAAAGGCGCCGGCGGGTATGTTCATTGATGTCCTGCACGACAGGGTCACAGGCACCAGGGCCAAGAAGGCCTTTAGGCAGCTCATCCAACGAGCAGATGAGCTGAAGTTGCTGACGGACGTTGTGGAGGCTACACGGCTATTGAGCGATGGCTTCGCGTCGTGGTTATCCACGGTCAGGCAGCCGACATTCAAGGCAGCAGTCAAGCGAATGATCAACGTCCCTGACGATATGGTGGATTATGAAGAATGCATCGCCCAGCGAAATGACAGCATTGGTGCATCGCTCGGCAGCGAACCCTACCCCATCCACTACAGCCGAGCTCCGGTCGATCAAAAATTCACGAAATACGCCGTCTACTTCGGAACAGATCGCCTGTTGGAATCGCCAAGGACTGTGAGGTTTGGCGGGTTCCGCAGTGATGACGTCGTATCCTATGGCATCGCAGAGGTTTCCATCCCTCACATCCATAAGGAAGGCAAACTGGAACGGCCCGTGTTGTGGCCTTCTACCTCAAAGGGGAATCCCAACAAGCATATCGTCATCCACAACTCTGCTCTTTTTGAGCTGGAAGAGTGGTACGGCAACGCCAAGACCTATCTCACGAAGCTCAGCGAATCATCCACTAGCCGTGAAGGCTTGCTGTTCATCCACGGGTACAACGTGAGTTTCGACGCGGCAATGTGGCGGTCTGCCCAGCTGTGCCATGATCTCAAATTCCCAGGCCTGATGCTGTGTTTTTCGTGGGCATCACTGGGCAGCACGACGGGCTACCCTGCCGATGAGGCAACGGTAGACTGGTCAGCAGCCCATCTGAAGGAATATCTGACGAATGTTACAGAAAACCTGGGCCTGACGTCGTTGCACATTGTTGCCCACAGCATGGGTAATCGGGCGCTTCTCGCTGTACTGGAAAACTGGGAAAACAAGCCGGGCGCTACTAAGATCTGCCAGATCATACTTGCTGCTCCTGACGTCGACACTAAGCGCTTCAAGCAATTTGGGCGGGTGTTTAACCTTTACGAGCAAGTAACGCTTTATGCGTCCCGCCATGACCGAGCGATCACTGCTTCTCGGCTTGTGCACAGCAATCCAAGGGCGGGCGGCGCCAATCCACCTCTGGTCATGGATCACCTGTCGACTATCGATGTCTCCAGTGCTGGTAAGGACATGTTCGGCTTAGGCCACAGCTATGTGGCCAGCGTGACAAAAGTTTTCCGGGATCTGTTCTACATCGTCCGGCATCGACACAAACCTGACCAACGCGCAGGAATCACTAAGAAAGATGAGGGTCACTGGGAGCTTAGCTAGGCCTCGTCCTGTCGAAGACGGTTCTGGGCCGCTAAGCACTTCCAAGCAGCCCCCTTGGCCAAGTGTTACGGCGTTCAGCAACTATTACTAATGGCTGGTCTCGAATGGGCCGCCAAATGCGTGCAGCTGATAGTCCGTAACCGCCTGAAAACTATGCTCAGCCAAGAGCCGCAGACGCTCGAGTCCATCCCACTGACACCTTCAGCCTGTGCCTGGTGATACCGCTTCATGCCTCCACGGCAACGGCGTACATCGGATGGGTAGGAGGCAAACGTTTTTGAGATCCTTCACCATGTTGGTAATTCCCGGGGTCTTTACATCAGCTGAAAAATAGCCTCGAATGCCACAGCGTCAGGGGTATCGGCGTCGGGCTCTGTCGCGCAGGTGAGATCTAATTGAGGACAGCGCCGTGAACCGCTTCGCTACGTATCAGCGGCCTCACGACGGCACACCTCAATCTAATTGTGCTGTTCCGTCATGGACAGAATCCAAAGACCGTCGTTGAGCACGCAAAACTCATCCTTGGACAGGGAAATATTCTGACCGCCTGAGAATTTTCAACTGCCAAGATTCGAGATACTCTAGCTTTGTCAAATAAATACCCTCTTCCTTCCTCTCAAGGATCTTAGCTTCTTGGTATGGAGGTAGAATCAAAGCAGACTGAAAATCGCATTTTGACAACAGCAGCAAGAGTCGTTCAAAATTATAGGGATCAAAATTATAAAGCAACCCATCCACCAAGAATAGCGTAAGCTTTTGCTTGCACGTTTCCTGCGCTTTAGTTATTGCAAAGCTTAAAAGAAGCAAGCCATATTCGCTCGTTGCCAAACGGTCAAGTCTCACCCAGTATTTACTACCTAGCCGCCGAAAAACAAGATTCATGTAGGGTTCGTCGTCGATTTTGTATCTTTTTTTTGATATTTCCTCATCGAACTCATCATATTCAACATCAACAGCGTGCTCAAATTTTATGTCCCCTGGAAGCAGTTCTCCCCCTCCCATCTCTGCCAAATAAAACAGAGCCGTTTTATCTACTCCAAGATACCGCATAAGAAAATCGACATCATCCTCATGAGGTTTTCTCCGTGTTTCACGCTCCGAACAAAAAATGACCTCTAAATCTCCTGGGGGAAGCAAGTAAGTTGTGGCACCCTCTTTACGCACCAGCCTCCCAGCCGAGACCTCCAAGTCTAAACATTTATCTAGAGTATCTACAGTGGAGTACTTAACTTTCGCTCTATACCTACAGTTAGTCCCACCTTTATAGATGCCGCTAAAAATCTCTGCATATTTCGCATGACATATCGATGCTGCCACCTCCATTACAGATGTTTTCCCACTACAGTTTCGCCCAAAAATCAATGTATTCCTTGAAAGAGTAATCTTGGGAGGACTGATTAGATTTTCATATTCTAAAAACTCTATCTCATCTACCCAGCCCAGCGGAGATGGCACATCATCAAGCAGCTTTCTAATTCGAGCCTCCCCTAAAGCCTTCCAGGAGAATAATACACCTGCAGGAAACTCATTACCCTTTTTCTTATCAATTAGTGCTGCATGGGATGAACAGCACCAGATACCATTTTTTTCGCTACGAATGAACTCATCTGTCTGCCCGCCTCTACCGCGCGGCCCGTCTTCAGCAGCACTGTAAATATGGCAAGCAACACCCATGTTCACAGCCCCCTCATACTCTGTAAAAGGGCCAACCGTAGGATTCGCACATCGCGGAACAGAGCAACGTCCATTCACTTTTTTGAAGATTTCGAGCTTTGTGCTCATAGAAAAATCTATTCTTGCTTCCTTTAAGGCTGCCATATTATTCTTCATAATTAAATTTGAGCACTTCATAGATATGCAAAGCATATATTATAAAATACCAATATGTTATACTGAGGTGTTTCGCCAATTTAGCGTCGTACAGCCACACGCTCTGCTTGCTGAATAGCCGGCTTGGGTAATACCATGCGAAGGCTTTCACGATACTGCTCCGCCGGCGCCTCATGCGTGACCTCGACGACAGCATCGTAATTTTCTCGAATGACCTTCTCGATCTCAGCAATCTCTGCTCGGAAAAACTCTTTCCGCCCGTTGACCTTGTTGAGGCGACCAGATGCAAAATGCTCGTGGAGTTTCGCTTCCAATGCAGGAGCGTTGTTCGAGAAAACCATCGCATGCACGTCGAACCAGAACGGTACCGAGGCGTCGCCGAGCTCATCAACTCGATCCATAGGCTCAAGGCGACGAGTCATGCCGATCTTGTAAATGCCTTCTCCGAACGCGCCCAGGTTAGAGATCACGTAGACGTACCCGGCTTTGGCATTCTGCTCACGGTAATCAATGAGCTTCTCTTCGCTCTCAAGCTCGGCTCGACCTGCCTCAACCTCGGCCAGCTTCACCAGCAGCGCTGAACGCTCCTCATCAGTTTGCACTTGCTCAAGGCGAGCCTGGAGATCACGCATAGCGGTCGTGAAGTGTTTCCGCTCCTTGGCAATTTTCTCCCGCGCCGCACGAATTTCCTGCTCGAGCTTTTGCTGCTCCCGCAGCTCTTCCCGGGCGCGTTTCGCCTCTTCCTTTTCCTCTTGCTTCTTGATCTGGAATTCATGAGCAAGGTGAAGCTCATCAAGCTTGAGATCGAGATAGATGCCGGATATCTCTACGCTCATGATCTTGCCCAGTCGATTGCAGGCTTCATACGATTTGAGGATTCGTTTCTCGCCGAGCTCGACGTTGTCGAATTTCACGCTGGCTACGCATGCATCGGCCTCGTTGTTGAACGAGCGGATCACCAGCTTGATCATGTCGTTGACCAGCTTGCGGCCTTGCGCCTGGCTGTTGTTCACCGTCCAGTTCATGTTGCCGGTGGCTGCCTGCCCATTCTTGATCAGGACTTTCTGACGATCACGAACGTGATCCAGTCGAGCCTTGTACTCCTGACTGGTTGTCAGCTTGAACTTGGGCTCATATAGGGCAAAGCTTTCCAGAAGCAACGTCTCTTCCCAGACGAGTATTTGCCCCTGCAGATCAGCCGAGCGCTGAGAGAGCGCTGCCAACTCCCTCTCCGAACGCTGAGTTTCCTCGCGTACACCCGCCAGCCTGGTCTGCTCTTGCTCAATCAGCTTCTGGATATTCACTACGTCCATGGCGCCGATTTTCGTGACCAGCTCTTGCAGCTGTGAATGCTGAAATTGGAGCTCCGCAAGCTGAGCTTCAAGAGCATCCGCACGCTGTCGGTGAGCTGGGCCTTTCAGATAGTCGCTAAACGACATGGGTTCCTTCCTCGTTTTGAGTCAAATGCATAGACCGGAGAAGCGCGAGGTAGGTATCGGAGCGCCCTACAATGATTTGCCGTGCAAAGCCCACACGGCACTAGCTCAATGCACCTCATCCATGCTGCGAATGAGCGTAACCGGAGTGAAATCATAAAGCCATCATGAGGACTGCTAGGGTGAAGAGGTTTACGAGTGACCAGTCGTGCTCATATCAAGCTGCTGCCTCGCTTCACTCAACTCCACCTCCGCTTGTCGTAGCTCATTCTTGGTGCCCGTCCACATCAGAACCAAGGTGGCAATTTTTTCGCGAGAGGCGCTTAACTCCTCGCCCATCACAAGCAGCTGACTCTCAAGCAGAAGGCACTGCTGCTCGAGCAGCTCCTCTCGCGAGAAAAACGCGAAGCAGTCGTCCTGGGTCTCGTGTGAGTTCTTCATAGCGCTCGTCACCGCATGGAGTACAAATGTTCTCCTTCTGAGCTTAGCGAGATACACTGTGTGCATCAACAGTGCGTCGACGTAGGGACGCTCGCCACACCTCCTCGCTGTCCTGAACAGAGGAACATTCAGGCTGAGGTAGGCCGTGACCTCAACGTGGCGTTACTGAGGATGAGCAAATATGGAGGAGTTGCACATGTCACTGAAGTCATCATTCGCCATCGTGCTGCGGACGCTTCGCACCAGGCGAAAAATCTCGCAGCGCGACTTCGGAGATACCAGCCGGACTTTCCTTTCCAAATTGGAAGGCGCTCGATCTAGCCTAACGCTGGACAAGCTCGAGCTGGTGAGCCACCGGCTTGAACTGAGCTCATTGACGTTGCTGACTCTTACCCTGAGCCAGGAGTCTGGTAGATCTGCAGCGGAACTCATCGACGATCTCCGCTCAGAAATTGGGAGATTGGAGCGCGATGGAGATATGCCGGGCTTGGAACAGGCTTCCCGTGAATCGCGCATACCGCTGGCTTCCTAGGCCTGGCTACTTCTGATGTGCTCTCCAATAGCCTGAATCACAGGCAGCATTCGTGCGAGTCGCCCGCTGGGTGTCGCATGACCTCAATCAAGCCCGGGCGTCGCTGGTGATGAGATGGTCGGCCAAGGCTCATCACTGCTCCAGGTTTCTTCAAGGATCGTTCTGAACACGTCACTGAGCCCTGGGTACCTCCCCGCCCCTTGTAGTTCATTGACGAGCGAGCGCAGATCCTCAGCCTCTTGGGCTGTCAGGATCAAGTCGCAGTAATGCAGCCCTTCTGTAGCTTTTGTGAGCTGTGCCTTATGGTCTTCGCGCATGAAACACCCTCTATGTGCTCAGGCTTCGGCCCGTTTGCCAGCGAAGCTGAAGAGCATGCAAACCGATCTACGACTGCGCAAGCAGCCAGGCGCGGCTCTGGAAGCCTACCTCTTTTGCGGCATAGCCTGAGTAGAGCATTCCACCCGATCCCATCTCAAAAAAAATGGGGGCGGCTCTGAACTTGAGTACAAAAGCAAAGCTAGCCGGCCTGAAGGCCGGAGGAAGCGACTATATATCGAGGCTCCAAAACCATAGTCAGTCAATCAAGGCGCGAGGAGAAGATTACTGATCAAAAAGTAGCCAGTAATCGTAGGGGTAACTGAAGGCCAGCGATGGGTTGGAAGCAGTAGGAGCAGCGCCGGATACGGTGATGGAGCCCTAGCACACTGCTTTTTGTTGATTACAAAATATATACTCCGTCTCGCAAAAAAAATTTCAAGGGGGTGTTTTGAAATTATTTTTCGTGAGCCCTTTTCTAGTCCCCTGTCACCTACACAAAAATGCCTGCTCTGCTGGGCTAACCAGCTCTAGCCCGCACACGACGAGCCATCGCTCATATCCCGCCTTGGCGGGCTCAAAAGGCTCCGAACTGAAGGTGGTTTAGAATCCGGCATCGAGTCAGTACGTCCATCCGCTTGAAGAGCATGAAGTCATTGATCGTCTTGAGCCTCTTCTATCCGCCCTACCTAAAGCAGACTCGCGATCCTGAATATCCAGCGGGGCTACGCATGAGTTGCCGTTGCTGGTGGGCTCAGCACATAAGACCTCGTTCTCAAGCCCAGAAAAAACCTCCGCAAGCGGAGGTTTCTTCAGTCCTTACGACTTACTTAGAGAGCCAGCTTTCAACTTCATCTGAACCGTATTCAGCTTTCCAAGATTTCAATTTCGAGTGATTGCCACCCTTGGTCTCGATCACTTCGCCTGTGTGGGGGTTCTTATATTGCTTAACCTGGCGAGCGCGACGCGGAGCTTTCTCAACCACTGCAGGCGCAGCACGGCGACCAGATTGCGGATCCAGTAGGTTGATGATGTCACGCAAGCTGAAGCCGTACTTGGCCAGCAAATCGCGCAGCTTGGTCTCAAACTCGATTTCTTTCTGAAGCTCGCTGCTGCCCTTCATAGCTTCCAGCTCAGCCAACTGGGCTGCCAATTTTTGCTCAAGCTGACGAAATTCGGCCAATCGCGACATGTGCATCACTCCGTAATGTGTAGTTGGTCTTAAGAGAATCCTAACGCAGGTTAAGTTCAAACCCAAATGAAAATCAGGGCCACCAGTCCTCGACTTGCTTACTGCTGCTCCAGTAGCCGCATTCTGAGCTCGGCAAGTCCACGGATAGGTCAATAACTTCCCGGGTATCTACTTTTAATGGATCAAGCAGCTCGACTTGTTGTGTAGCCCAGCTAACCCACATTCCCATTGCCATTTGAGTTGCTTCGTCCCGAGGCGAGGCTTCAACTGTCGCCTGGATGAATGCTCGCAGCCGCTGAGCGCGCTCCCAGCTTTCCAGATTTCTCATCAGATTTTGACGCAGCTTGTCCAACCGACGCTGCTGGTCAATTCTCTCTGTGCGCAGTCGCTCCTCCTCTGCTCGTCGACGGCGACTAGCCTCATCGGATGATCGTTGGGCTTTCACGGAAGAGGCAATACGAACAAAGCCTGTAAGGATCTGACCAAGCTTCGATTCGAGCTTCCCTGTTTTGCTGTCCGTCCAAGTTTTTTGAATCAGTACCTCGGATCGCGCGTCGACGATAAGGGAAAATAAGCCAGTGGGCTCCCACCCAAAACGAGCGGCCCTCATCGCTGTAAAATCAGGCTCCCATCGCTGCCCAGGCTTGTATGGTTTGGGAGAGGGCGGTGGAATATCGAAGCGTTTTATGCGCTCCTGGATCGTGATCAGTAGTTCCTCCCCGTCGACTTGCACGAAGCTACCGTTACTACCAATACCCCAGATGTACCCCGACGACTCACTGGCTTTGATCAAGCTGTCGTAGAGAAGCGCGCAGCGATCCACCTCAGTCCGAGATATGTGCGAGTTCAATACCTTTGTTCTGTCGAATATCAGTGCATTGTTGAGCTCTTTGGCCTTCCTCGCTGCACCAAGCCATTTTTTTACCAACGGATGAGGGTCAGATAACTCCGTTGGTACGATCAAGATTTTAGGGTCTTTGATTACGTTTTCTGGCCTCAGTCTGGCAGACTTCTCGACATTCAGAACGTGAAACGTGACAGGCGTGGTAGTGGCTGGAGGCTTTGGACGACGGGGGCGCTTCGAGACCGGCTTGGCCCAGTGCCCCCGCGTAGGCAACGTAATACCCGCTTTGCGGCAGGCCTTCGACAAGCCTACATCCGAGACACCTATTTCCTTCGCAATGATCAGAACGGGCCGCTCCCACACCATTTCAAAAAGCTGTTGAGGTGTGAAGGTCTTTTCGACGTACATTACTCATCCTTTGTGTCATCCAAAGCGTTGTACCAGTCAGCGTAAGGCGTAAGCTCTATTCGACAACGATTGTAGTCAGGTGCCGTCGTGCCACCAAACGGGCCCCCGCTCGCCCAGTTCTACCTTGGCAGCAATCACTCCCGCACGCGCAGAGTTGAGCATGCTCGAATCGTCAGCGCGCTTGGCCTTTTTGACATCTCGTCGAGCATCCATCAGGTCATGTACAAGGCGTTGCCGCTCTTGCGCAGTCAGCGAAGGATTCGTGCAGCGCCAGAGCTGACCGTTGACAACAAAATAGCGTCCGTCTGGTGTCGTGGGATGCATAGCGCAGATCTCGTGAGCGATACATCAAAGACACCAGAGATGACTCTATGGCTGCATGTAGGGGAAATAGATCGCCACATGACTGAATTGTCATTTGTGCAGGCAGCGCAACCTGCCGGCTGAATGCACGAGATGGAGCTAGTCGGCTTTCACTAGCGCTACGGAGCATATTTGTACTCCAACCTCTTTCTGTCACTGCATCCACCAGCCACCCTACCCTGCGTTTTTTCCGGAGCACCTTTGACACAGGGTATTATCGATGTCTGATCACTAAGAGACACAGGCAGCGTATGACTGAACATAACCGGCACGACGCACCATCAGGCGCTTTGACGGCGCGAGACGTCTGCCAAGTGTTGCGAGAGGCGGTGTTCGGTCGCCGGACAATGACTAAGATTGGCAGCCAGTCCTGGGAGCAGGTGTACGCTAGCCATTTCGAAGTCGACGTAGAGGGATGGCGGATCACGATCTACAACGACTGTGATGAGCTGGACTACTGCGAGCGGTGCGTTAGCCCAGATGGACAGCGCTGGGATTTCGATCCTGGCGACCGGACAGATCCGGTTGCCCTATTATCGACATGGGAGCATCAGAGCCTGGAGCGCATGTTGAAAGCCTTGTAGAGCGTTTAGGGCGTGCCCTACTAGGCCCGGCTGTCGTGAACCGAGCCATCGCCTTGCAATGACTCGGCCCTTGGGCGACCTTCTATCAGCGCGGCGCGCTCCGCTTGCAGTCTCTCATTAAATGATCTTTCGAAGACCGGTTAAGACCGCTAAGACGACTGCCGCTCCAAACAGCCTCACTCGGCTAAGCTAAATAGTATCGACGATGGAAGATGGAAGATTGCTCGCCAGGCCCCAGCCGGCCATGTCTAAAAGGACAGATATCATTTCGAGGGTGCAAAGGATATGCGCAAGAATGGTCAATCATGGTTTCTGCCGCTTCTAGTTCTCTTCGTTATGGTATGGGCCATTGGCAAGAATGATTCGCCTAAAACTGAGCCACCACCCAGCCAGACGCCGGTTAGTACTTTGACCGCAACCTCATCACCAGCACCACAACCTACACAAGCCTCGGCACCGGAGTATTTCGTCAACGCGGACAAGCTAAATCTGCGCGCTCAACCGGGAGGGAAAGTGATCTCCAGCCTCAAGCGCGGGGAGAAGGTTCAGGTCTATGACCAGGAACAGGAATGGGCGCGTATAAGCCTGGACGGCCAGCCGCAACGATGGATCTCTTACAAAAATCTTTGTAGCGGCTCCAACTGCTTCGCTACCCGGCAGCCGAAAAGAAACCAGCCAGCTCCCCAGCCTGCGCGCATCAACACGTCCGACTATAGCTCTTCGTGCCCCTGCTCTTCAGGTCGAGTCTGTATAGGCCCCCGGGGCGGTCGCTACTGTATCACTTCTGGTGGGAACAAGCGGTACGGCGTGTAGTAGGAACTTTCAGTGGCTAGGCTCCGCCGGCCCACCGAGCGCGCGTAGTTGATAGTCGGTGACTGCTTGAAACTGGTGCTCCGCCATGAGACGAAGACGCTCAAGCTCAGCCCCCGTCACACCGTTGGCTTGAGCTTGGTGGTACCGTTTCAAAGCATCCACTGCATCGGTGTACATCGGATGGTCTGGAAGCAAAACCTTGCTGAGATCCTTCTTCATCTTGATTACTCTGATGACATGGGCATGGATAGCTCTGCGACGATGACAATGGCTCGACGGTTTTCAATATTTGGAGCATCGGACTCAACTAGATCCCAGTTGAGCAGGGAGGCCAGTTCAAGATTATTCAGTTTAGGCCACTCCCTCGGCGCGAAGCCCTTTAGCGTTCTGCGAATCTGAATGCTTACACTGTCATCGTTCCTCTACCGCAACAAAAGTGCAGCGGAAGACTCCCTCAAGAAACTGGGCAGCCCAGCAGGAGTCTCCATGGGCCTGTCCTGTGACAACGGACGCCCTGAGGCTGGTGATTAATCCACACAGGGTTCACAAAGGCTAGGACAAGGGGCTATATCAGAACAACATCAATGAAGCCGTTCAATCAACGGCAATCCACTCACCTGCGGTCGAGCGAACAAGTACCCTTGCATCAAATCAATCCCCAACGCCCCCAGCGTTTGGCATTCTTCGTCAGTCTCAATCCCTTCGGCAATAAGCGTAATGCCCAACCGCTCGGCCACCAATACGATACCGGCGACGATAGCCTGGCGAACCGAATCGTGGTTGATTCCCCGAGTGAGAGCCATATCCAGCTTGAGCACAGCCGGCTGAAATTCTGCGAGTAGATTCAACCCTGAGTAACCCGAGCCGAAATCGTCAATCGCAGTGGTGAAGCCCTGTAGCTCGTACTCCTTGAAGATTGATTTCAGGTGTTCGGTGTCTTCGATCCGCTCGCCCTCGGTCACTTCGAACATGAGCAGACTGGCGGGGAAGTCGAATGTTCGAGTGGCCTCTAAGGTAGCCCGGATGCAGGAGCTAGCACGGTAGACGGCATTGGGCAGAAAATTGATACTCAATTTACAGTCTTTCTGCCGCCCCAAGCCCAGTCCAGCCGCTTGCTCGATGGCCTTCACGCGACAGGCCTGATCAAAGCGGTACAGATTGTCGGGGGATACCTTGGCCAAAATTTCCGCAGCGCTTTCACCGCTCAGACCGCGAACCAGTGCCTCATAGGCGAACGGCCTGCCTGAAGGCACATGGATTATGGGCTGGAACGCCATGGTAATTTCGAAATCCAGGCTAGCAAGGTCACGACATTGGGAGGAGCCAATCGCTAAAAAGGGCTGGGGGAAAACTGGCTTGCTCATGGGATACCGTCGAGGTCTCAGAGTATGGCTTTGCAGAATGCTTGAATCCGCATCTTAAGCCAATCTCCTCCAACTCAATCCATTTCAGTGGATTGACTGGCCTAGCGTGCCGGCCATATTTAACTGGTAGTCGATGACTGTTTGATAAAGGTGGTCAGCTTGCACGCGAGGCCGTTCCACCTCGTCGACTGGTCGCTCTTGATCAACGGCTTGCTGATGGGCCAGTATCGCTTCAAGAGCTTGCTTCAAGAGGGACTCTCCCGCCTCAGCCATTCCCAAGATCGTTCTCTTCACTTAGGGTACCTGCAATGTCTGTTTGTGCGGTGAGTTTCGGACATCAGCATCCCAGATTCTGATCCGAAAGCGATAACCCTATGGCCGGTCGCTTACCGAATCGCCACGATGAACTATTGAGTTGGTGCATGCGTGACGATCAGGCAGGTGAGTTCAGACAGTAAGGCCTGAGCATCCGCCTGGTAACCTTCGCACCACCGCTCGTGCCAATCCATCGGAGAACCCTGTTCCTCCCACTCAGCCAAGGCAAGTGCGTTGACGATCTCCATCTCAAACCAAATAGACTCCCACCTGGCAGCATCCGAGACCAGGGTTGTGTTCTGCCAGACAAACTCCGTCAGCGCCACGAACACCGACCACGACTTTAGATCCTTGTGTGCGCCACGGGCCAGTGCTATGAGCTCCGACGACGTGAGCATTGCTGTTCTACTATGACGCATTGTGGCTATTCAAAATCTCGCACCTGATTAAGCTGCTTCCCGCTGAGCTGCTCGTATAGACCCTAGCGCCGCTACAAAATCTTCCGACTTCACTCGTTTGACACTGCAAGCGTTCCATAGTGATGGAATAGCATGAGTCTCGGCTGCAAGCAAAGCAGCCTCCCAGTAGCCTTTCAGTTTCAAGCTGCCACCACCCACTGCGAGACGCGAGGGGTTGAGCAAATTTATGATACTGGCCATCCCTAGCCCCAACGCCTCACCACCGGCCCTCACTGTTGCCGTGGCGATAGGGTCATCATCATTTGCCAATCGAGCGAGAGCTTCTCCACTGACGCCAAGCAAGTTGGCCATAGCCCCGCCACCGGCTATCTCATCCAGCCTCTTGACGGAACCATCAACATGCAGCGGTAGATACCCAAGCTCCCCAGCCCAGCCATTTACACCACGCAATTCCCGTCCGTGGGTCATGAATGCAGCACCGATGGCTGTGCCCGCCATGATCACGCCACCAGTAAAATCATTACTAACATCCTGCATTTCTTCCTGTAGGCCTCGACATCATTGATGACTGTTATTTGGCAACCAAGTGCTTTGAGGGAGGTTTCTGGACGCCAGCCTGTCAGATTTGGCAGGACATCGCAGCTAACGATCTCGCCATCAAAAGCGACAAGGCCAGGTACAGCGATACCAACCCTAACCGGGCACAGATTGACATCATCGATGAAGGCGTGGAGCGGGGCAGAAAAGTCTTCGGGGTAATAGCCAGGCCCCGTTTCAAAACGCTTTGAATAAGCTCCGCAGACTAGCAATAACTTAGTACCGCCCAAGTCGGCGCCAATAATGATCTCAATTCCTTCGACGGCACTGTGCATTGCGATACCTTTGGTTAGCAAACGACTGGGTGGAAATATTCAGCACTTGAGTTGGAGTGGTGCATCATCTTCAGTTGTGCGGACTGGGGAAAGCTTTAGACATTGCGCACGTCACGGCAAGTTGCCCAGCTCATCGCTCGTGATGCGGATCAAGCCTTTACCGCTAAAGGCTCGATCCTGCAGGCCTTCAAGATGATCTGGAAGACGCTCGAGCGAGGCGACATTCAAACTCTCAGGCTTCCACTCGCCCCTCCCCGATGAGGTGAGAACGCTCTCGCCTGCGTCTAGAGGTCTTGCCAGGTACGATCGTCACCGAACGTATGCAATGCCCACGGTGCACCTCGTGCATCGAAATTGTCCGAGTGACACACCTGACTTCGCTGCGGGTTTGGAAGTCAGATCTGGGCTTTAAGAAACAGATAAAAAAGCTCAGACTGCGACTTGATTCCTAGCTTACTGTAGATATGCTTGCGGTGAACCCTTACAGTTTCAGAAGATATCGAAAGCTTCCGACCTATTTCCTTGCTTGAGCAGCCGCTTAGCATCATGCGCGCAACTTCGAGCTCCCGCACTGTCAGCGGCGCTTCGACTTTATCTAAACCATTATCCAAGTGGCTTTGCCACTTAGGTGAGGGCGCGATATCCACCATTCCTTTTTCAAACCTGAACCGTTGGCGCATCGTAGCCAACACCCAGGGCTGCACTAAATTGAGTAGAGCGATCTGAGGCCCACTGAATCGCAGTCGGCTGCCCAGTGAAAGGCACAACGTACGCCCTGGGTCGAGTTGAACATTGTATTGAATTTCGTCAGCGACAACATTAAGTCGGAAATAGCGTTGATAGTAATCAGTTCTCTCGAAGCATTCAGGAGCTACGTCGTTTAAATGTACAAGGCCACTGATCGTCGCCTCTCGGCTTGCTCTATAGAACGGATCAAGGAGATAAAGACCTTTCAGATAATCCTGGAATAGTGGGTCTTCTCCACCATCTGCACCGGGAGATTCCGCATACACCAAAGGCCGACCATCACTGAAAAGAAGCGCAACCCAGCTATCGAATTCAACGTATTGCTTCAGCAGTCTTACGAGACGGAGCCAGAAGTTGGGCTGATCCAGTGCTTCGAGCAACTGTCCGACTGAGCGATGCCAGGCGATGTCCTGCAGTGTAAGGTTCATGTCTACCCCATATGGGTTACCACAAGGGCGTAATTACCCTAGCCAGAGCAGCGGCGGCATACTCAATTGGGCATGGCCGGCCCGGTGCGCCTCTGTGCCACTTTACCTCAAGCTGCCGCGGTAGCTGTGCCAGAACTCTTCTTTGTCAAGCATGTGACCACCGCCGCGTCGTCAGGAGCGAAAATGAAAGTAGAACTGATCCAATTGGCTGGTCGCGACGGTGACACGGCTTACAACCTGGAGCGAACCCTCGAGGCGATTCACTCCTGTGCGTCAGACGCGGATCTCGTCGTGTTTCCGGAAACTCAGCTGATGGGTTTCCCCACCGAACAGAACATCTCGTTCATAGCCGAACCCCTCGATGGGCCCACGATCACCGCCGTGATCCATGCAGCGAAGCAGAAAAACTTAGGCGTTGTGGTGGGCCTTGCAGAAGCCGGTGAAGACGGTCGATTTTACAACACGACCGTCCTGATTACACCTGAAGGCATCGCCTTGAAGTACCGAAAAACTCATCTCTGGTCATCCGACAAGGGCATCTTCACTCCAGGTGACCGCTACGCGACAACGCTTTTTAAGGGCGTTCGGGTAGGACTTCTGATCTGTTTCGATATCGAGTTTCCCGAATCCGCGCGGGCGTTGGGGCAGCTCAGCGCAGACCTGATTCTGGTCACCAATGGCAACATGGATCCCTACGGGCCAACGCATCGCACGGCGATCAGCGGACGGGCGATGGAGAACCAGGCCTATGCGGTGATGGTCAACCGAGTCGGCGTAGGCGATGGGAATTTGATTTTCGCAGGTGGAAGCGCGGTGGTTGATCCATACGGCGAAATTCTTTGCGAAGCAGGTCGCGAGCCTTGTCGGATACAGATGGAGATCGATATGTCACGCGTGCCAGCTGCAAGGAACGATTACAGCTATCTGGCCGAGCGCCGCTTTAACCTTCCCGGCCAGCTCAACGAGCATCCTGATGGGTTAAGGGAGCTTCTCATCCCGGCCAGCTGAGTCGCTCAGCAAACCTCATTTATACACATGCCAAGGCCTCGGCTGCGCCTTGGCAAATCCACTCCATAAAAAACACAAACCGGAGTAATAGACATGGCCCAATTGAAGCGAACCCTTTCGCTGAGTGCGGTTACGCTGTTCGGTATCGCCTACATGACGCCGATTATAGTCTTAGGCACCTTCGGAATTCTCGCCGACACCACAGGCGGATCGGTACCTTCAGCCTACCTTGCCGCATCCATCGCTATGCTCTTCACAGCCTTGAGCTACGGAAAAATGGCGAAGGCATTCCCGGTAGCGGGATCCGCCTATACATACGTTCGAAAATCCATTAGCCCGAAGCTCGGTTTCCTGGCCGGGTGGGCAGTGCTTCTCGATTATCTGTTCCTTCCCATGGCCATCTGGCTTATCGGTGCGGCCTATTTGCATTCAGCGTTCCCAAGCGTACCTCACCCGGTCTGGGTTCTCGCCTTCATCTGCCTCACCACCGTTATCAACATCGTTGGCCTGCAGTTGGCCAAAACGATCAACGGCGTCCTGATGTTGCTGCAGTTCTTGGTATTGATAGCTTTCATCGGGCTAGCTGCGCACTACGCCACCGGGGATCTCAACCAGCCCTTCTGGTCGCTCAAACCTTTCTACCAGGACAGCTTCCAACTGCCTCTCATCATGAGCGGCGCGGCCATTGCCTGCTACTCCTTCTTGGGCTTCGACGCGGTGAGTACTTTGACCGAAGAAACGCATGAGCCGCGAAAAACCATTCCTCGGGCAATTCTTCTGATCACTGTGCTGGGCGGAATCATCTTCATCGTCGCAAGCTATTTCGTACAGCTAGCACACCCTTCCACAGATTTTGCGAATGCAGACTCAGCAGCTTATGAAATTGCCAAAAATATTGGCGGTGACATCTTTGTGAGCTTCTTCCTGATCGGCTTGATCGTTGGCCAGTTCACCTCCGGCTTATCAGCGCAGGCAAGTGCTTCTAGACTTTTGTTCGCGATGGGCCGAGACGGCGTCCTCCCGAAGCGCCTTTTCGGTCGCTTGAGCGAACGTTTCGGCACACCCGTCATGAGCATCATCCTCTGCGGCATTGTTGCCCTGCTGGCGTTACGAATGGACGTTACCACCTCGACCTCCTTCATCAACTTTGGCGCATTCCTGGCGTTCAGCCTTGTTAACCTCTCAGTGGTTTTTCATTACTGGCTTGCTGAAGGAAAACGTGGCCCTAAGGCAGTAATTTTGTATCTCGTCTTTCCTTTGAGTGGATTGGTAGCGGATCTGTGGCTTATGGCGAGCCTGGATCACATGGCTATCTACTTAGGACTCGCTTGGCTAGCCGTCGGGATGATCTATTTAACCGTCATCACCGGAGGTCTGCGTCGGCAGCCGCCCGAAATGCACTTCGAAGAAGCATGAGCAACGGATAGAAGGTACCAGCACTGACGATTCAAGCCATGCGCCGCCCACCTAATCAAGCACCTGCTGTGTTGGATAGAATTAGCTGTTACTACCAGACGTTGACGTATCCCTCTACTGAATTTTCACGCAAAATAGGACAGTTTTAACCTACCCTACAAGATTGACCTCGCCCGCCTAGCAGCGGGCATTCTTTTGCTCGCAATTACCATCGGCTCGGGCCAATCGTCCGGTAGGCTGTCCGTGACTTGTCCCAGAGCAAGACCAAACCCGAACTTTTTTCTCGTGGAATGCTGGGCAAGCGAGGAGTCAATAAGCGAGCATCAGCAGACGCTTCACTTTATTGAGGGCCTTAGAGAAATTGAACCCTCCCACTGACACAGATGTATAAACTCGAAGAGCGCGCGTTGGCAGTACATACCCGAGCCAAGCCCGACAAGCGCTTCTACGGGATCTACCTCAGTAAGGCTGGCGAGGCGTTGCTTCTCCAACTCAGCAGCATCGCCATCGAGAGCGACCTTGAGGCGACCTCGGCCCTTTGTGATAATGAGCGCAACACGCTGTTTGAATTACTCAAGAAGCTTTACCAGGACGGAATTTCTACGGCGGCGAACTGCTTCGCCTTGTGTCTGCGGTGCTAGGGGCCTCCTTGCCCACTTAGTTAAACGCCGTCTTACTGACCAGCTTTCGCCTAAAGCCCCCGCATGCTTCACCGAATCCCCGCGATTCAGTCGGTAGCCATGCGCGCTACCGCTTCCGGTACAGAAGATTGCTTAACGATTACCGTCCGCGAAGGAATATCCACGAACAGGCATTGACCATGGATGCCCCCGGCCATAACGACTTGGCTGTTATCATTGAAGACATACCATTGGCTGCGGTATGAGGCGCTGGGCGTCCATTCAGAGAAGTCTTCATTGGCGGCGTAGATAGCGGAATCCGCTCCGCGAATAACACGCTCTATCGCGCCTGGCGCAATCAACTGCTCGCTGTTGTGCTTGGCCACGATCACCGTTTTCGATAAACGTCTAAATACGTCCTTTCAGCGTCAGCCATTGCATTTACCCAATCATGGTGAATGTGAGTACAACGGTGATAGTGGCCTGACGTTATCAGCGGCTCGGCCACGTCCAAAGCCCTCGATTACAGCCTGAAACGCTGGGTAGCGCTGACGCGCTACTTGGACGATGGTGCTGTGCCCATCGACAACAATCAGGTAGAGAACCAGATACGGCCATGGGCGCTTGGCCGCTCGAACTGGTTATTTGCCGGGTCGCTGCGCAGTGGAAAAAGGGCGGCGGCAATCATGAGTCTGATCCAGTCGGCGCGTATGAATGGGCACGATCCGTATGCCTATCTCAAGGATGTGCTGATGCGGCTGCCGACACAGCGGGCGAGCGAAATCACGCAATTACTCCCGCAGCATTGGGTGCTTGCCTGAGACAGACAAAGTGGACTTCGCCAAATAGTCAGCTCAAATGCTGATGGGAATCAACAATTCGGAAGCGACTTTTCTCAGCATGTAGGTTTCGCGCAGAATTGATTGCCCCATCGAAGACTCGTGACGCTGCATGACGGCTTCATTATGCGTGATGGCTTCATGCAGGTTGATCCAGACAGGCCGCATACCATTAGCGATTTCGTGGCTTTCCATTCTCACGGGCTCTAGCTGGGGCGCTACTTCGCATTGATAAAAATGCGAGGTCATGTGCATCAGGTCGTACTGTGGTTTCCAGTAGGGCCGGTACTCCTCGATGTAACCGTAATGCTGGAGCACCTGTATCTCACGAGCACCAGTCTCTTCCTCAAGCTCACGCTTCAGGCCTGTGACAATGTCCTCGTCACCATCAAGGCCGCCTCCAGGAAAGCTGAAGTCGTTATAGCGCTCGGTGAACAGCAACAGGATCTGTTCACCCCGCATCACGATGCCGCGTGCTGCATGTCGACGGAATACTCTGCCCTGCTTGGATTTCAGCTCGGGGTGAACAATTTCAGTTATGAGTCGCATATGGTCTCGTTACGGCAAGATCAGTTAGTCATCGTCCAGGGTGGCCATGGCATTTCCGCAGTTCTGGAAATATGTGGCCAGTGGAACTGGCTCAGCGAAGCAGCAATACGGGTACAGTGGATGTACGCAGCATCGTCGTGGTCGTACTGCCTATCAGAAACTGCCTGATGCGTGAGTGCCCGTACGCTCCCATGACCAAGAGGTCAATGCCGTGCTCTGCCTGATACGCATGCAGTGTCGACTCTACTTCGCCTGGGCGGATCTCGGTATGCACCCGCGAGCCAGAAGAGGCAAGCGTGGTTCGTGCTTTCTCCAGCGCGTTCTGGTTGTCTTCAGAATCCGTTCCAACCATGACGATATGAATTGGCAGGCCTTCGCACAGCGGGCTTGAAGCAAGGGTCTGCACAGTCTTGCGGCCTGTCGCGCTGCCGTCAAATGCCACCATGACCGTTTCTGGCTTCTTAAAGTGGCTGGTTGTAATCAAGATGGGACGGTGGATGGTTCGGACTACCGCTTCAATCTGGCTGCCAAGGCTCTGGGGTCTGCGCGTGCTGTCCTCACCGACTCTCCCAATCACCAATAATCGAATATCCTCTTGCAGGTCGCTCAGGCTCTCGACGAGATGGCCATGGCGCTGCTTCAGATCAGGTGACATGGCGCCAGAGATGACTGTACGCTCGCGAGCTTTTTCAAGCATGTGCTGCCCATGCTCCAAGGCCAGTTTTGCCCGCTGCGCATCCAGCTTAGCCAACTCTTCCAGTAGATGTTCTCTGCTACCGAGACCGATATTGCCACTGAGGTCAGCGGATGCAGGAAATTTCTCCCTATCCAGCACATGAAGCAGGGTCAGGGGAGCGCTGAGTCGTTGCGAGGCCCATGCTGCGTAATCGCAGACCGCCAATGAGGATTGTGAGTTATCAATGCATGCCATTACGTGGGTCATTGTCGTTCTCCTTAGTGGCTCATGAGCTTGTCGATGGCACCGGGTTTGTCATGCACGCCGAAGCGGTCAACGATTGTTGCGCTGGCTTCATTAAGACCGAGCACTTCAACCTCAGCGCCTTCACGGCGGAACTTGATCACGACCTTATCCAGCGCTGCGACGGCGGTGATATCCCAGAAATGCGCCTGCGTGAGATCGATGGTGACCTTGTTGAGCGCTTCCTTGAAGTCAAAAACCTCAGTGAACTTGTCTGCAGAGCTAAAGAACACTTGGCCCACGACGTGGTAAGTCCGATGCGATTTTGACTCTTCCAGAGTGCTCTTGATATCCAGGTAGTGCCCGACCTTGTTTGCGAAGAACAGGGAGGCCAGCAGCACACCTACCAGTACGCCGTAGGCCAGGTTATGAGTGGCCACGACGACAACGACGGTCGCCACCATGACGAGGTTGGTCGACAGCGGATGCTCTTTCAGATTACGCAAAGAATCCCAGCTAAAGGTGCCGATGGACACCATGATCATCACAGCCACGAGTGCCGCCATAGGGATTTTGGAGAGCCATTCGCCAAGAAATACCACCATCAGCAGCAGGAAAACCCCGGCACACAATGTCGAGAGACGGGTGCGGCCACCAGATTTCACGTTGATGATCGACTGGCCGATCATGGCGCAACCTGCCATGCCGCCAAGCATGCCGGCAGCGATGTTGGCCACACCCTGGCCTTTGCACTCGCGGTTTTTGTTGCTGGTGGTATCGGTAAGATCGTCGACGATGGTCGCGGTCATCATTGATTCGAGTAGACCCACTACTGCCAACGCAGCCGAATACGGGAAGATGATGCGCAGGGTTTCAAAATTCAGCGGAACTTCAGGCCAGAGGAAGATCGGGAGCGTGTCAGGCAGTTGGCCCATGTCACCGACGGTGCGGATATCCAAACCGAGGTAAATGGCGATGGCAGTCAGCGTCAGAATGCACACCAATGGAGAGGGGATCAGCTTGCCGATTTTCGGTACATACGGAAACAGGTAGATGATTCCCAGGCCCGCAGCGGTCATGGCATAGACATGCCAGGTGACATTGGTCAGCTCAGGCAATTGCGCCATAAAAATCAGAATCGCCAATGCGTTTACGAAGCCGGTGACTACCGAGCGTGAAACAAAGCGCATCAACGAGCCAAGCTTCAGGTAGCCGGCAAGGATTTGAAGTACGCCACATAGTAGAGTCGCGGCCAGCAGGTACTGGAGTCCATGCTCTCTTACCAGCGTAACCATCAACAGTGCCATGGCGCCTGTCGCCGCCGAGATCATTCCGGGGCGTCCGCCGACAAAGGCGATGACAGCACAGATACAGAAGGAGGCGTAGAGACCGACTTTGGGATCTACCCCGGCGATGATGGAAAAGGCGATGGCTTCCGGGATCAGCGCGAGTGCGACCACCAGTCCCGCAAGCACGTCGCCACGGACGTTGGAAAACCACGTTTGTCTTAGTTTTTGCAGCATAGAAAATATCCAAGGCAAAGCATCGCGCACGCCAAGGGAATGGCGAGCGAATCGATACAAATTCAAATTTTGAGGATTTTTTTGCTGTGTGCTGAAGGTGTAAAATCAGGCGTACAGCAGTGCGCACCCGCGAGCGAGGCTAGCGGAAGCAGGTTGTTGCGAGGGGGCGTAGCGCTAAGGCGGCGTAGGCTGCCAGTAGATCGTTTGGAGTACAGTCATGCTGATGTTCCTGTAGCTCAAGGGGTATGCGGAGCAGAAGTATACAATGAAGCCATCGTCGATTGCGACCCGCTACCAAGCTCCGCATGAGCTGCGTCAGATACAGACTTCTCCGATGGGTACACCTGCGGGCAAGGCTTTGTTTTCCACCCGTTCTTGTCTGAGCCGGTCTGTGTGCTGAGAGGTGAGTTGGCCAGACGGTTACCGTTTGAGGTCTCTCATTTAGTGATCTTTCGAAGAGGGCTTCAGACCGCTAAGGCGGCTGGCGCTACAACCAGCCTCACTCGGCTAAGCTGAATAGTATCGGCGATGGAAGATGGACATGCCGCAGGGCTGCTGAATGAGTCAGCTCTCACGCATATGCCGCTCTTGGCGCTCCTCGCGCTCCTTCGCCTCAATACTCAGCGTCGCTGTAGGGCGCAATAGCAACCGCCGCAAGCCAATGGGCTCGCCGGTTTCCTTGCACCATCCATATTCCCCGCGTGAGATTCGCTCCAAAGCTTCATCGATCTTGTCCAAGAGCTTTTTCTCGCGCTCCAGAAGGCGTAATTGCCACTGCCTCTGCTCTTCAACCGTACCCAGATCGGAAGGATCGCTGCTGGGCTCAAACTCACGCATCATCTGGAATTCTCCGGAGATGCGCTCCTGAAGCTCCGTTCGCTGAGACAGCAATAGCTCCCGAAAAAACTCCTGCTGTGCAGCATCCATATATGCTTCAGCGGGTAGAGAAAGCAGCTCTTGTTCAGTCATGGCGGTTACCCCACATCGGTAATTAAGTTGGTCAGGAACGCTGCGCTCCGAAGGCGAGTGGTAACCCTTGGCAACCCTCATTAAGCCGCCCTTCGTGCCATGCAATCTGCCCAGACACGATCGTGGTGCTGACACGATGACGCAGCCGATGATTCTGGAACGGCGTCCACTGGCAGTGAGCAAGGATGGGATCAAGGCTAACGGGGCGCGGACTTTCAAACCGCTCAATTAATGCCAGATCCGCCCAATAGCCTTCGCGCAGGTATCCACGCTCATGAATTGCGAACAAATCGGCGACCGCATGGCTGGTTTTGCGCACCAGCTGAGTAATCGGCAGAACGCCGTCCTCGACCAGTTCGAAAAGAGCCGGAAAAGCATGCTGCACCAGCGGTAGACCTGAAGGTGCCGATGCATATGGCCGCTGCTTCTCCGCCAGGGTGTGAGGCGCATGATCAGTGCCTATCACATCGATACGGTCACAGAGCAATGCTTGCCGCAGGGCATCTCGATCCTCACGAGTTTTGATGGAGGGATTGCACTTGATGAGATTTCCAAGGCTTGCATAGTCACGATCATCGAACAGCAGATGGTGCGCGCAAACCTCAGCGGTGATCAGCTTGTTTGCCAGCGGCCCGGGCTCGAACAATCCCAGCTCTTTGGCCGTAGTCAGATGCAGCACATGCAACCTTGTGCCGAATTTGTTAGCCAGCTCCACCGCCAAGCGGGAAGAACGGAAGCACGCCTCCACATCACGAATTTTCGGATGCATCTGCGGCGGAATGAAATCACCGAATTGCTCCCTGTAACGCGCCTCATTAGCCAGGATTGAAGGCGTGTGTTCGCAGTGCGCCAATAGAATCGTGGGCACGCAGTCAAAGAGGCGCTCAAGCACCTTGGGATCATCAACGAGCATGTCTCCCGTAGATGCCCCCATAAACACCTTCACCCCAGCCACATGGCGAGGATCTAGCCCCGCAACGATATCCAGGTTGTCTTTGCTTACGCCAAAATGAAAGCCATAGTTGGCTACTGAGGACGCCGCGCCCCGTGCCTTTTTGTCGGCAAGGGCGTCGACAGAAAGTGTCGCAGGATTGGTGTTAGGCATGTCCATGAAACTGGTGATGCCACCTGCGACAGCGGCTCGAGACTCACTTGCCATGGTCGCTTTATGCAAGGCACCTGGCTCTCGAAAATGCACTTGATCGTCGATCATCCCAGGCACAAGCCAGCAACCTTGCGCATCGATTTCGACAGGCACGTTTTCGCTACCGATGCTTCCGGCGATCTTCTCAATCCGACCGTAGGCAATAAGAACGTCGGCATCGAAGACTTCACCCTCGTTCACTAGCCGAGCATTTCTGATAAGGATGCGGGTCATGCTGGAGCCTCCCCTGGATTGCCAGTCACCACCACCTCATCACCGTCAATTACGTTATAGAAACAGCTGCGACGACCCGTGTGACATGCGGCCCCGACCTGGTCGACGAGTAGCAGCAACGCATCTCCATCACAGTCCAAGCGAACCTCCTTAACGTGCTGAACATGCCCAGATGTCTCGCCCTTACGCCAGAGGCCCTGCCGAGAACGCGACCAGTAACAGGCCCGACGGGTTTCCAAGGTTTCTCTGAGCGCGTCTTCATTCATCCAAGCAAGCATCAGCACCTCACCGCTGTCATGCTGCAGCGCAATTGCAGCGACGAGACCTTGAGAGCTCCAGGGCACCTGACTGAGCACGTCACTTAAAGCGAAGCGGCTTCCCGCCTCCGCCTGTTCGAGCTTGAGAAACATGATCCGAGATCCAAATCGCAACAGTTATGTTATAACATATCATATATTTCCTCTAGCATGAGAATTTCACCTCCCAATTCAGACCCATTAGGTAAGCATTTATGAGCGAAGCCCCTACCCTCTCCGTCAACACTGAAACGTACGCCGACACCGAGCTGGCTTGCCTCGCGGGAGCTAAAGCTGCCCTCTATCGGTGGGCAGCAACCGTCGCTACTCGCGATGTCGACAAGATTCTTGAGCTCTATGCCACAGATGCCATTCTGGTTCCTACCCTGTCCAACCAGGTGCGTGATTGCGATGACAGTCGCCGGAACTACTTCGAGAATTTCCTAGCCAACGATGGCCTTGTCTGTGACATCCAGGTCTTCAAAAAACGGGTAAGCCGAAAGCTGGGTACCGTGGTTGTTGGAGGGCTCTACACCTTCGTCTACCGTGATGGTGGCGAGCAACGCGTTGTGCCAGCGCGATTCCTTTTCACTTTTGAGCACATCAACGACGAGTGGCTGATCACTGGCCATCACTCTTCGATCGAGGCTTGATCCAATCTAGGCTTGTCCCTATACGGATGAGCCTGCTCTTCTGATTGCTCGCTTATACAGATTGACTCATGAATCACTTTCCAGCACTAGGAAGCTATCCTGCCGTACGTCTTCGTCGCAATCGTGCTGACGATTGGACACGTCGGCTGGTAGCTGAAAACACGTTGTCCGTAAACGATCTGATATGGCCAATTTTCCTGAAAGAAGGTGCGGGTCTAAATGAACCCGTGAACTCAATGCCAGGCCAGCTAAGGGTGAGCCTGAATGAACTCATTGACCATGTCGGGCGAGCCATGGAGCTCGGAATTCCCGCTATAGCGCTGTTTCCGGCGACATCACCAGAGCGAAAAGATAGCGAAGGCAGCGAAGCGCTTAATCCGGACAACCTGGTCTGCAAGGCAGCCAGATTACTGAAGTCGACCTTCCCTAACCTCGGTCTCATTGGCGACGTAGCCCTGGATCCCTACACCGACCATGGTCACGATGGCGTGCTGCGCAAGGGTTTGGTAGCAAATGATGAAAGCCTTGAGCTTCTGGCGCGACAGGCCATTGTTCAGGCACAGGCTGGCATCGACACGCTCGCGCCTTCGGACATGATGGATGGACGCATCGGCGTATTGAGATCAGCCCTGGACGCAGCAGATCTCAAAGACGTACGACTCATGTCCTATGCGGCCAAGTATGCCTCTGGCTTTTACGGGCCATTCAGGGACGCCCTCGGCTCCTCTGGAGCACTGAAAGGCGATAAGCGCACTTACCAGATGGATCCCGCAAACAGCGACGAGGCCCTGCGAGAGGTTGCTCTGGATCTGCAAGAAGGTGCGGACATGGTCATGGTCAAACCAGGCATGCCTTATCTAGACATCATTCAGCGCGTAAAGGCGACATTCGCCGTTCCGACTTTTGCGTATCAGGTAAGCGGTGAGTATTCCATGATCAAGGGCGCCATTGATCATGGATGGCTGGATCCGGACAAGGTCATCCTGGAGTCCTTGATGGCGTTTAAGCGAGCCGGCTGCAGTGGCGTACTCACCTACTTTGCCATCGAGGCCGCTCAGCGATTGACCCGCGGTTGACATCAAGATCTCGCAACGTTGAGCAGGCTGCAACGTCGCGAGAGTACGCTATCCCTCAGGCTGTTTCGGCTCTGGCCTGAGAGGCGATCAGACTGCCTGGTGGTGGCTGCTGCCGGAAGTAGCTATCCACCCCAGCGAAAATCGCATCGGCAATTTTGCGCTGGTGACGTGTATCGTGCAGCCGTCGACAGTCCCCGACGTTGGAGATGAAACCTGTTTCGACCAAAATTGATGGTATGGCGGCGGACTTGAGTACCGCGAACCCAGCCTGCTCAACCTTCGACTGATGCAGCCTCGAGACCTGTCCCAACTGCGAAAGCACCTGATGCCCAAGATCCAAACTGGTTGAAATGGTGGCATTCATCGACATGTCGAGCAGCACACCAGCAACCATCGGATCTTCTTTCCTTAGCCTCACGGCCAAGCCACCACCGACAGAATCAACCCCGTTTTCTCGCTCAGCCATCCAACGCGCCATTGAAGAACTGGCGCCATTCTGCGACAGCGCAAAGACTGATGCCCCTGAAGCGGTAAGTCTTGGGGCTGCATCAGCATGAACAGAAACGAACAGATCAGCGTTCAGACGCTGCGCTACTTCTGCCCGCTTGCGTAGCGGAATGAATATATCGCCGGAGCGCACGAGCCGAGCTTTGTAACCCTTCTGGGCATCAATTCGTTTAGCCAGCAGCGTCGCGATCTGGAGTGCAATAATTTTCTCCTGCTCCCCTTTTGCACCAACCGCACCCGGGTCTTTACCGCCATGTCCCGCATCAATGACTACTAGGAGGTCTCGGTTGACCTTCCCCTTTGCTTGTACCGGTGATTGCTGAGTAGCTGCTGCGACGGCACTCCCCCTGACAGGTAGATCAGGAAGAAGCAGCTCCAACTTACGCCCATTGCCTGAGATAGGCCGAAGCTCCCCTTGAATACCTGACTTGGCCAGATCCAGGACAATTCGCAGATTCCCCGTGGGTGTTTTTCCGCTACGTACAGCGCGGATCGGTGTACCGTCGAGCAAGAGACCGTCCAACGTCGTATCGAGTGCTGCTTGCTGAAGATCAAGTACCAAACGCGGCGGAGACTCCAAGCTGAAGCTGCTCGCAGTTACCGGGCCGGTCAGGTCAAGCAGAAGCTTGGTAGATCCCCCCGAACGAACGACACTCACCCGCCGAACTGCCTGGGAAGCCTGCGCAGCAAACGAGGCCGGCAGCGCTAGACCAGCCAAGATAAATTTCAACAAGCTACGTCTGTCCATACACCTTCCGCACATTCAAAAATTTCCGCTGGCCAGACAGAATCTCGGCACTTCATACGCCTTCAACCGCCCGGAACCCTGACACGCCCTCGCGATTTTTTTTGTGGCGTGCTCATGAGTGTTACGTTATAACATGGCTTTTATGGATATTCAGACTCAAGTTTCACGTTCGACAGGGGGGCCGCATGCAATTGACCACTAACCAGCAACGGGTGCTGGCAACCCTTCAGCAGTCGAGCAGGCCGCTGAGCGCATACAAGATCCTTGAGCGCCTCAAGAGCGAGGGTTTCAAGGCCCCCATACAGATTTATCGAGCACTCGGCTGCCTCGCCGAACGTGGTTTGGTGCATCGCCTGGAATCTCTGAATGCTTATGTGAGATGTGCTCCCCCTTCCACCGAGCAAGGGGTAAGGGCGTTTGCAATCTGCGACTCATGCGGCCACGTCGATGAGTTCATCGTCCCATCGCTCAACCGGTACCTCGGCACCTGGATGAAGCAAAACGTGTTTTCCCTGGGCAGCTCAACCATAGAGCTCCATGGGAAATGCGCGACTTGTAGCAAGCTCGATCGCACCTCCGACAGTTAGCACCGACGAGCCCCCTATTTTCGTCACCCTTTTCCGTGAGGCCTCCTGATGACAGCCCAACATTCAAGTGAAGCGAAAAAGCTTCCTGTGACAGTCCTTTCTGGCTTTCTGGGAGCCGGTAAAACCACGTTGCTCAACCACATTCTGAATAACCGTGAAGGTCGACGGGTCGCGGTCATTGTCAATGACATGAGTGACGTCAACATCGATGCTGCATTGGTTCGTGAGGGAGGCGCAGAGCTTTCCCGTACCGATGAGAAGCTGGTTGAAATGAGCAACGGCTGCATCTGCTGCACCCTGCGTGAAGACCTGCTGCTTGAGGTAGATCGCCTCGCCAAAGAAGGACGATTCGATCAGCTAGTCATCGAGTCGACTGGCATTTCTGAACCCCTGCCCGTGGCGGAGACCTTCACCTTTGAAGGTGAAGATGGTCGCAGCCTCGGCGAGGTAGCTCGGCTCGACACCATGGTCACCGTAGTGGATTCGTTCAATTTCCTCCGCGACTACAGCTCGCGCGACAGCTTGCAGGCACGAGGTGAATCGCTGGGAGAAGAGGATGTTCGCACCGTAGTAGATCTGCTGATCGAGCAGATCGAGTTCTGCGATGTGATCGTTCTCAACAAGATTGATCTGATCAGTGAGGACGAGCGGCAACAACTCATCGCGATCCTCAACAGCCTGAATCCTCGGGCAAAGATGGAGATCTCAGAGTTTGGCAAAGTCCCTCTGGATCGTGTGCTCAACACAGGCTTGTTCGACTTCGACGAGGCCTCTCGAGCCCCGGGCTGGCTGCAGGAAATGCGCGGCACCCATACACCTGAAACGGAAGAGTATGGGATCCGCAGCTTCGTATACCGCGCCCGTCGGCCATTCCATCCCGAGCGATTCCATGAGCTAGTGGAGCGTGAATGGCCAGGCGTCGTGCGTTCAAAAGGCTACTTCTGGCTCGCCAGCGAGCCGGCAATGGCGGGCAACTGGTCGCAAGCAGGCGCAGTGGCCCGACATGGCCCAGCGGGCTACTGGTGGGCAGCCATCCCACAAGACCGCTGGCCGACGGATACCGAGTCCGTCGAGAACATTCGCGCCAAGTGGGACAAGGACGTGGGCGATGCACGACAAGAGCTCGTACTCATCGGCATGGACATGGATGAGCCCGCGCTGCGCGCAAGCTTCGATGCCTGCTTGCTCACCGATGAAGAAATGGCGTTAGGCCCGAAGGGCTGGATGAAATTGGCCAACCCACTTCCAGGCTGGAACTGAATTGAAAGAGCCCTCCTGTCATGGGAGGGCCAGACACCTGCGGACATACCAAATGAGTGCACAACTACCCGACGTTTCCGTCACCGATCTTGCCCCGACCCTTGGCCCCCTGGAATGGGTTGGCATGCAAGGCATCGACATACCGGTGACGATTGACGAAGCGGGCTATCACCGCGAGCTTCATGCCAGAGCGGACGTACAAGTCGATCTACCTGCCCCCCAAGTCAAGGGCATCCATATGTCCCGGCTCTATCGCCTGCTGGACAGCTGGGGAGAAGGTCATCACATCTCACCACCGCATGTTCGCGAGTTGCTTAGCAGCATGATCGAAAGCCATCACGATTGTGACAGCCGAAGCGCTCGCCTCCAACTGGACTTCGATCTCCTCGTGCGCCGCCCGGCACTCGTCACCGAGGGTTTGTCTGGCTGGAAATCGTACCCAGTGAACGTGAATGCATCCTTGGTAGAGGGCGCTTTTTCCTTGAGCGTTGAAGCCACGATCGGCTACTCATCAACGTGCCCCTGTTCAGCGGCGTTGTCGCGGCAGCTAGTCGAAGAAAGCTTCCTGAAAGCGTTCACAAATCAGTCCGCAGTTGAACCGGCGATCGTGGCGCAATGGCTGCGTGCAAACGCATCCATAGCAACTCCACATAGCCAGCGGAGCGAGGCGCATGTCTCTGTCTTGATTGATCAAGACGCTGCCAATTTGGGTCTCCTCTCGTTGATCGACTCGGTAGAAAATGCGCTGGGTACGCCGGTGCAGACCGCGGTGAAACGAGCCGACGAGCAAGCCTTCGCAGCACTGAATGGGCAGAATCTCATGTTCGTAGAAGATGCCGCACGGCGGATTCGTGCAGTCCTTTCGAACTACCGAGCCCCGAGAGTCCACGTCAAACACCTGGAAAGCCTACACCCTCATGACGCTGCTGCGTGGTCTGCTCCTCACCGACATGAGGCTGATCATGGGAAGTGAATCGCAGCGCTCGTTGATCCCCGTCACGCTGCTGACTGGATTCCTGGGCAGCGGCAAAACGACATTGCTAAACCAGTTGGTGAGGCAGCCGGCGTTTGCCAACACGCTGATCATCATCAACGAATTTGGTGAGATGGCTCTCGACCATCTTCTGGTTACCCACAGTAACGAGAACATCATCATGGAAATGGGCAGCGGCTGCGTCTGCTGCACCATTCGCGGAGACCTTGTCCAGATGTTGCAAGACATCACATGGCGTTTCTCGCGGGAGGGGAGCCGCCAGTTTGATCGTGTACTAATCGAAACGACCGGCTTGGCCGATCCTGCACCGATCATCCACACGCTCATGACGCATGCTCAAATTGCGCCAAAGTATCGACTTGATGGTGTAGTCGCGACAGTAGACCTAGCCACCGGAATGGCAACGCTTGATGGTCATCAGGAGGCGATCAAGCAAGCAGCCATGGCTGACGTGCTGCTGCTCACCAAAGGTGACCTCGTGAGCCCAGAACACAGGGCCGATCTGCTTGAGCGGCTCGCCGACATCAACCCGGCAGCACCTCGGTGGGAAATTCAGAACGGCGAGCTGCTGGCTGAGAAGATTCTGGGTTTGGGCCTGTTCACCCACGAGGGTAAGTCGCCCGATGTCGAAGGCTGGTTAAAGGAGCACGCATACAAGGCCAGCTCTGCCCCTAAATTCCAAGTCGCACCTCAGCCTGAGAACAGTATGAATCGAGGGCTGTTCTCTGCGGGCTTGCGAGCACCTCAACAGGACGTAAACCGCCACGGCGACCGAATTCGTGCGTTCTGCTTCACAATTGACAACCCCATCAGTGAACTTGCTTTGGAATGCTGGCTCGAGGTGTTAATGACCTTGCTGGGAAGCGACATCCTCCGGGTTAAAGGCATCCTCAATATTGAGGGACGAGACACGCCGATCGCCCTCCATGGCGTGCAGCACATCTTCCATCCGTCCGCGCCGCTTCCTGCATGGCCGACTGAAGACCGGCGTTCCCGCTTGGTCTTCATCACTCAAGACGTGACACGAGAGATGATCGAGGCGACGTTCAGAGCCTTTAAAGACAAGGCAGGGCATATCGAAGGCATCAGCGTATGAGGTCGAGCATCCACCTTCACAACACCCTCACCCGGCAGAAAGAAGCGTTGCGCACAGAGCAGCCTGATCGGGTGACCATGTATGTATGCGGCCCTACCGTCTACAACTACGCGCACATCGGCAATGCTAGACCTGCAGTTGTCTTCGACATCCTTGCCAGAGTCCTGCGCCACGAATTTAACGAGGTCGTTTACGCGCGAAATTTCACGGACGTGGACGACAGGATCAATGCTGCAGCAATCGCGTCAGGCTCTCCCATAGCGGACATCACCAGCCGCTTCATTGATGCCTACCATGAAGACATGGCAGCCCTTGGAATCGCCTCACCCGACCTGGAACCACGTGTTACCGACCATATTCCAGAGATCATCGCGCTGATCAAACGACTCGTTGAGCGCGGCCATGCCTACGTCGAGCAAGAGCATGTGCTCTTCCACGTCCCCTCGTACCCCGCATACGGCCACCTATCAGGGCGCTCACCCAAAGACATGTTGGCGGGGGCAAGGGTCGAGGTAGCTCCCTATAAGCGCAGCCCTTTGGACTTCGTTCTCTGGAAACCTTCGACCTCTGAAATGCCCGGCTGGAGCAGCCCTTGGGGACGAGGTAGACCAGGATGGCATGTAGAGTGCTCTGCCATGATTGGTCGACACCTGGGCCATACCATCGACATTCATGGTGGAGGCCAAGATCTTATTTTCCCTCACCACGAAAATGAGATTGCTCAGGGCGCATGTGCGAACGGCACACTCTACTGCCGCATGTGGGTGCACAACAGCTTCGTTACCGTCGATGGGCAGAAGATGTCCAAATCACTGGGCAACGTATTGTTAGTCCGAGATCTGCTTGCTCAGGCACCTGGAGAAGCGATTCGATTCGCGCTGCTGTCTACCCATTACCGCCGTCCGATGGACTGGAATACGCAGCGCCTGCAGTCTGCTGTCCAAATCCTGATTAGGTTCTATACCTCACTGTCGAAGGTCAGTTCGTTGATCGCTCCTGCTAATGTGGCGCCGGACGACCAAGTGCTGAATTCGTTAAAGAATGACTTGGGCGTAACCGAGGCACTGGCCCGGCTGCATGTAATCAGGTCGGAGCTCGATCAGGCGGGGACAGATGAAATGCGGTCGCTCAGTAAAGCACGGTTGCTCAAATCTGCTGGACTGCTCGGCCTACTGCAGCAAGAGCCTCACGCCGCCCTCGCTGCCTTGACCCCCCCAGTAGTGCCTTTGGAACAACCGCTGAGTCATCGACAGCATCTTGAGTCATTGCTGGAAGCAAGAAACAAAGCACGTAGTGCGCGCGACTTCGCGAGAGCCGACGCCCTGCGTGACGAGTTGCTAGAAGCTGGCTTCAGCATCGAGGACAGCCCAGAAGGCTCCAAGCTGCTCCCAGCAGCAAGGAGCGTGATATGAAGCGATGGCCGAACACGATTCTGATTGCGCTGGTGCGCGGCTACCAACTCTTCATCAGCCCAGCCTTAGGCAATCGATGCCGATTTCACCCCTCATGCTCCCAGTACTCGATAGAAGCACTGCGAACTCATGGCGCGCTGATGGGCAGCTGGTTGACGCTACGCCGGCTCTTGCGTTGCCACCCACTGCATCCCGGTGGATTTGACCCTGTACCGTCGAAAGGCAGCAAAGAAAAAGGTGGTTCATGCTGATCCGTAAGCTATTCAAATTCGAAAACGCGCACATCGTGCGAGGCTGCAGCACCCGCCGCTGCTCTCACTCGATTCATGGGCACTCTTACAAAGTGGAGCTGCTCTTGCACGCTGACGCCTTGGATAACGGGCAGATGGTGTACGACTTTGGGCTGCTTAAAGGGGACGTTCGTGAATTGATCGACGCCTTCGATCACGCCGTCGCGATCTGGTCACAGGATGATCCTGATTACATTGCGTCCATTCGCAGGCATTCAGAGCGCTGGGTACTCATCCCCGTGTCACCGAGTGCTGAGCAGTTCTCCAGATTGATCTTCCGCTTGGTGGAAACCGCCTTGGAGAACACCGAAATGAAGAACGGTGAATCCGGCGTTCAGCTCCACTCTGTGATCGTGCACGAAACCGAAACGGGGTATGCGCAGTGCTTCCGCGAGGATGTTGTGAACCCCCGTATGGGCTTGATTGACCTCGACCTCATTGAGTTCTCTCCCGCGATCATTGCCCAGTGGGCTGACCCCAAGGTGTACGAACGGCTGAAGTCGAAGCCCACCATGATCCAGACCGAGCTGGAAGGTTTGTGTAGCTGATGCCCTGCGCGAGTAGCCGTGCTCGCTGCTAAAACTTGCAGCCCACCCAATTTATGACCAGGGCGTCCGCTAGCGGACGACCCACAGTATATTAAGATCGAGAAGCCTGTGACGATGCCAGATAACGCACACCCCCCACCTGCTTCCATCACGCTACCAGATCGATCAACCTCGCCAACAGAGCAATAAAGGTGGGTCTACTTCACCTCGTTAGCGAAGCGCCCAACGGCTTCTACTACTTGCTTTGCTCCATTCTGAATCTCGAGGATAACCGTGCCCGCCTCGTTGGCGAGTACCAAGCCCTCCTCGGCTTTCGCACGACTGCTGAACATCTGGGAGACGGCCTTATCAGCGAGCTCCTGGTTTTGCTGAACGACGTTCACAATCTCTTCGGTCGCCGAGCTGGTATGGCCTGCGAGCTTTCGGACTTCGTCGGCAACCACAGCGAAGCCCCGCCCCTGCTCTCCGGCACGTGCCGCTTCAATCGCCGCATTCAAGGCAAGAAGGTTGGTCTGCGACGCAATACCGCCAATGGTTTGAACGATTGAGCTGATCAACGCAGATTGCTTACCGAGCGCCTCGATGCTGTCGGTTGCGAGCTTCATTTGCTCAGCAATACTTCGCATCGTGCCTACCCTTCGCGTTACCACGACAGCGCCGTGCTCGGCACTTGAGTCCGTTCGCTGCGACACATCAAAAGCAACACCGGCGGCATCTTTAGCTTCTTGCTCTCTAGGGAAACTCCGAACAAGTTGCCCATCATCCGGAAATGGACGGATTGGGGATGCCGGAAGAACCGATTTTCAGCCGCTAATTATTGGATAACCAAGGCATAGCCTTGGCTTTCTGCCCTCACGGGCGCACCTCTCCCGCAGCAGGCAGTAATTGCCGGCGCACCATCCACAGATTCGACAGGGCAAACAGCGTGGTCAGTTGCGCCGTGTTCTTGGCCAAGCCACGGAAACGGGTTTTCACATAGCCGAATTGGCGCTTGATCACACGGAAGGGATGTTCGACCTTCGCTCGCATCTGCGCTTTGACCTTCTCGATCTGCGACTACATGAAACAGGTCGTAGACCACGCGTGCCTGAGGGCAGTGTTGGCGTACCTCCAGGTGAAATGCGGTGTTCATGTCCATCGCCACTGCTTCGATCCGCGCACAGCCTTCTGGCCCCAGCTCCTCAAAGAAGGGCCTGACAGCCGCTCTGCTACGTCCTTCGCCAATCCACAGAACCCGGCGGGTATCGGCGTCCAGCACCACGCTGGCGTAACGATGGCCTTTGAACAGGGCGAACTCGTCCATCACCAGGCGCCTGGGCTGGGCCTTTGGTAGCTTCTCTAGTGCGGCTTGTAGCGCCCGACGCTCTAGCAGGCGCACGCTATCCCAATGCAAACCAAACAGCTCGGCGACGTGCAGGGTGGGTAGTCATTGACACGCCTGGATCACTGCTTCGGCCAGGCGTTTGGTCATCCGCGAATATCGGTCAAGCCAACTGACTGCCTCCATTCTTTTACCGCATGCACCGCACCCAACCCGCCTGAGCTCAACATTCAGCCGCACTGCGCGGCCAAGAATGGGTAAGTCGCGGATGAAGCGCTGGCAGTATTCGTGGATGGCGGTGCTGGGCTGACGGCAGCCGCTGCAGGTGGGGAATCTGGTGGGCTGCAGAATCAGGTCGATCAGCAGATCGTCGCCGTCAGGCCTGATGGCAATGACAGAAAAGCCCTCCCAAAAGGGCAGAAACGTATTAATATTGTGCACAGGAACGCGGGTTTGTTGATGTGTTTGCTCGCACGAACATCATCCATCAAACAGGCGTTCTTGTTTCTGTCTTTCCCGGGATTCCGTGAAGAACCTTTCTTTTGCCCGCAACTCTTCGTGAGTGGAGCCATTCGTCTGTCGGGCTGTTCGCTTCCTTGGCTATGGCTCTCTCCTAAGGGCACCAGACAGAGCCTTCCTAATGCGACAGCTATTCCAGTTGATAACCCTGTCCCTCGCATGCATTTTATCCGCTACTGTTACCAAGTCACCCGTGCAAACACCCGGTAGGCCCGAGTCAGCGAAAACCCAACTACTGGAAGCCGGCGCCGCAGCCCAGCAGTCCAAGCCGCCCATAGAGGCCATCAACGCCTACCTGGATGGCTTTCACTTCTACAACGGCTATCGATACCCATTTACTTCCCGTGAAGGCTGCATTCCTGCCCAAACCGTAAGGGGTTACCGATCTGGCCTCGCTGATTAACAAGCTGGTAACGCCCGCTATCGAGGATTGGCAAGCCATGGAGACGCGAGACTATCAATCACTCACCTGCCACGGTAACAGTATTGAGCGCCTTATTTATTGCGTCGGCTAGTTCATCAATCGACCATGGCTTGAACAGGTAGATCACAGGCGGAGTCACCTGCGAGACGTCTAGTTGATAGCCTGAAGTCAGAATCGCGGGCAGCCCAGGCCACCTTTCATGGGCCATGGAGATGAACTCCATTCCCTGAATGCTTCCAGGTACACCGTGATCCACAACGATCAGCGAGCAATCATCTTTAAGGCCCAACATGTTGATCAAAGCATCTTCTGCGTTATCGAACGCAGAGCAGACGGCGCCCAATTCGGTAAGAATTTCCACCAGCAGGGTTCGAAGCGTCGGATCGTCTTCTATGACGATCACTGTCTTCCCTGACAACGACAAACCCACGATGTCGAGCCTCATCACCCGCTCCAGTCCATAGCGCCAAGTATTGAGTGTTTCACTCATCTGTCCGCACGTCGATGGGGGCAATAGGCCACTCTTTGCCAGCGGCCTACCAACGTCGTCAAATGGGCCAAGCTTTCGCGCATGTATATCTCCATCGTCTTAGAGACTATACCCTCAAACTCCATTAGCCGGCGCTTAAAGCCCTGGATGCCTGTGCCCGCTCGCAGTGCCTCAAGTTGAGCGACCAGCTCCACCTCCTACCTAGTTGGCAAGGGCGTGCAACCGTCGAGCGGTGGATGCGTCGTATAAACTAGGTCTGGTCGAGAGTCTGGCGAGTGCCGGATGAAAGATTTTAACAAGCTTCAGCGAATGGACAAGGACTCGGTAAGATTTGACGACTACGGTTGAGCGGATGCGCTTGCTCACAAGAAAACTCACCAGATCAAGCTCCCCGGCAGGCTTAAGAGAAGCCTCAACTAGCTCAATGCGCTAACCATGATGAATCCGCTGAGCAATATCGCGAACAGCCCATATAATAAGATCCCTTCCAGGCAACGAGCTTAGCCTAGAAGGGTTAACAGTGCAAGAAATTGAATATTGCAGCAACCTACTTAGCTTGAAAAAGTGGCGTAGAGCCTAAACGATAAGCCGCAGACTGTGTAATAGCCTGATATTTAAAAAGGCCTAACGCTGCCTTATCCTTGAGATATATCCTAGTCATATTTGGCCAGACTCAATTGCACAAGTCAAAAAAATCCTACTCGATTAATATTGCTGCTGGAGCTGGACGACTATAATAGTAACCCTGAAATTTCACGCAACCGTTCCGCTTAAGAAATTCTAATTGCTCGAAGTTTTCAACCCCCTCAGCAACAACATGCATACGCAATGACTTTCCAAGTGTTAGAATTGCGATTGCTATAGCTGCGTCATCAAGATTATGCGGCAACTCGTCAATGAAAGATTTATCAATTTTTATTTCATCAAAAGGCATATTTTTCAGGCGAGAGAGAGAAGAGTAACCAGTACCAAAATCATCTAATGAAATCATCACACCACTTTGCCTCAAAGAGTGAAGCTTCATAGATATATTATTATTTTTCTCATCAAGAACACCCTCTGTAACCTCCAAACAAATTTTGCCCGGATCGACCTTATGACGAGCTATACAAGAAAGCACATCCTCAACGAAACTATCTTGTTTGAGCTGCTGCATGCTTACGTTGACGGACATCTTAATATGGCAGAAATCACATTCATCTACCCAATCTGACAGTTGAGCACAAGCAGCTTCAAGAACCCAGCGGCCAATAGCAACAATTAAACTAGATTTTTCGGCGAGCGGGATGAAATCACCAGGAGAGACAAGTCCTCTGATTGGGTGCCTCCAGCGAAGCAATGCCTCGACACCATATGGCCGACCGTGCTCGTCGTATTGTTTCTGATACCAAAGTTCAAACTCTTTATTATCCAAGGCACCTTTCAAATCTTGCGCTAAAGAGGCTTTCTCTGTAGAACTTTGCTCATTACTGGCACTGAAAACCCTAAAGCCATTTCTGCCATAATCCTTAGCCTCATACATTGCTACATCAGCTTGTCGAAGTAGCTCGTCAAGCTCATCTTCTTGCACCTTAGAAAACAAGGCAACACCAACACTTGCACTGGCATACACAGTCAACCCTTCAAAGGTAATGGGCACCTCTAAAGCATTAACAATACCAGCAGCCACTTGAGATGCTTTCCTCATGGCCTCAGCGTGAGTAAGGTCAAGATCGTTGAGTATTACTACAAACTCATCACCGCCCAACCTCGCTACAGTATCACTCTTCCTTACGGTTCTAGCCAATGTAGAAGCTACGGCAACAAGAAGCTGATCACCTCTAAGATGACCGTGCAAATCGTTTACATTTTTAAAATTATCTAAATCTATGAATAGTAATGCTGCGTAGCTCCCACTGTGACCATTAGCAGATACAGCCTGCTTTAGCTTTTCCATAAACAGTCTGCGATTGGGCAAGCCAGTAAGCGTATCATAATGAGCGAGTTTAGCTATTTTATTTTCAGCCTCGTTCCTCTCGGTAACATCAATGCCGACTTTTAATATAGACTTAGGCAACCCCTTTGAATCAGAAATAAGAGTCCAACTCTCATCCACTGTAATTGTGGATTTATCTGGCTGGGTTATCTGAGAAAATTCAGCGCTGTACTGCTCATGTTTCAATACAATCGGAAGTACATCATGCAACACGCTTGCATCCGAATAGAAGTGAGCAACTGGTAACCCAATAGCCTGACCCTTTGCCACTCCATACATCTGTTCGGCGCCCTTGTTCCAAAATTTAACCTTTAGATCAAGATCCAATACTATAATAGCCTCCTTTGCGTGATCCAGGAGTTCTGCCTGCTCCCTAAGCAGTTGCTTCGCTTCTATTCTCTGTATCTCCGCAGCCGCGCGAACAGCAAAGACTTGAATAACTGAGCTCATGAAATCAGTACGCACGATGGGCGCACGATATAGAACATATATAAATCCGATTATTTTTCCTTGCTCATCAATCAATTGCCCGCCGATATAGGAGCGCGCAGAAAGGCCGCTGATTCCATTTGCCCTTGGAAATCTCTGGGCAAGATCATCCGGCACATAGCACTCTCCTTCTGTCAATAAGTTCTCGCAAGGAGTGCCGCGTATAGCATAGTTAAAATCCTCTATACACTTCCCATCTACCAAAACGGCAAGTGTTTCTGCCAGATTATTGTTGGCATTACTGATTCGGGCTATGCAGCCGCCATCTGCATCAAGGCCTTGTACCAAATTACGAAGAAGCACTTCAAAAATTTGCTCATCCTTTTGCTCACCTGCGCTAGCTGCCATGTTCATCATCGCAGCTTGCATTTTACGGCGCTTTGACAAATCCTGTGCGCCTCCAACAACATGAATAGCTCGTCCATTGGCATCCCGCAGAATTGCCGCCTTGGACTCGATAACACCTACGTTTCCATATTTATCGTTATATCTAAACTCTGACGCCCATGCTGACTCGTTACCTTCTAAAGCCTTTTTAAAGCTTGCTACGACTGCGTCCTCATCATCTGGATAGATACGCTCAACCCATTTAGATAGCGGTATCTCGCCGGTGAAGCTACTTATACCAATGCTTTGTGTATGAGAAAGCAGATTATTATCTAAATCAATCTCCCACAAAATGTCGTTAGTTACTTTTGCAATCGCATTTAAACGTGCTTCATTTTTTTGAGATTTTCGCAGCTGGGCATTACTAATTGTGACATCTCGAATAGCACCTTCCAGGCCATTACAGCTCTCCCCTGAGCAAATGTATTGGCCAATTATTTCAAACTGAAAACAAATACCTGCCTTAGACAACATCGTAATTTCCAGCCTAAAGCAGGCAATTCCATCTCTACTCTCGCGCATCACCGACAACAATTTTTTACGAGATGCAGGCAGGATTAATCTTAGAACTTGACGTACAGAAGGTGTTTCTGTTAGGCCCAGAACTTCCAAAGTATGCGAGCCAATCTCGAGCTTTCGACTTTTTAGTGATACCGCCCAGCCATCTACGCCACTTAATCTAGTAGCGTTTTGCAGGAGTCTCTGATATCTGGTGATTTTGTTATGCGCTTGGTTCTCATCGGTAATATCTTCGGCAAGAATCAGATGGTGGCAGTCGAAACCTTGACTTACGACAGGACTAATTGTCCATCGAATCAACGCATTACCATTCGCGCCTTGTATTTCATGAACAAAGGTTGCGCGCCGTTCTTTTATTTTATTCACCAGGACTGAAGAAAGATTTTCAGTAAAAAGCTCTAGAAGTGTTGATCCATCACTTGGCCTACCACTTATATCGTCAAAGCCTTTGTTGCATTTTTTTACCGTCAGCCGACTATCAACTAAGGCCACACCAACTGGAGCGCAATCCAGTGCATAACCAAATGTCAACTCCGCCTTTCTTAGCTCCTCAGCAGACTCTATCTTAGAGGCCCAAGCTTTTCTCAACACCACTATCAGCACGACTATACTGAGGCAAAAAAACATAGTCGACAACTTGAGCGCCCTACTGGCCAAATGAATGCTCTCACTGTACCGCAACAAATCCTCATCTAATGCTTTCGTGAGACCTTCATATTTTTTTCTTATATCATCTTGCGCCTTTTTATTTGATGACAACACATCAAAACCAGGGACAATAGCTCGACTCTTAAATAGCTCGACTATATTCATTCGTGCTTCTACATAATCATTAATTGCGGAAGCATAATTCCGATAAGGCTCCCTAAGGTCGCCGATCGCATAAAGATGGTTTGATGCCTGCGCTAAAACGAAAGGAAAATTTTTAGAGGCATCATACATAGGGCTCAGAAACTCATAGTTCCCGGTGAGCAAGTAACCCCTTGAAGCAGTTTCACTATCTATAGACAGTCTAAGCAACTTTTCAACTTGATAGACAACCACATGTATAGACTCAGTTTCTCGCTGCCAATTCGAGATTTGCTTAGCCGCATTATACGACGCAATCGCACTAATAATTATAAATATGAATATTATTTTAATGGAGAAACTTACGACCATGCTTTTCTTCGAATTTTTCATTTTGACATCACACCAAATTTACTACAAACCCAAGCATGAAATTTTAGTACGAGCACTCATGTGCAGATCTATTGAGCTCAAACACAAAACCTATTCATCAACCGAAAACTTGCGGAGCACATTATTTACAACCAAAGCCTGCAAGCAATCAATATCCCAAGGCTTAGAGATGAATAGTGCACTAGGAACTGCTTCAGATGCCCATATGTCCGTGCGCCCGCTAGTTACGACCACAGGTAGATCTTGATGGGTTGCTATAATGGTTCGAGCAAGGTCAACTCCATCTATATTGCCAGGGGTTTGTATATCTGTTATGACTAGCGACCACAACTCACTTTCAACAAGAGCAAGCCCTTCATCTGCCGTTGCAACACACTTAACCAAAGCTCCTGAGCAGCTAAGCACCTCAGAAATCAAAAGGCGCAGAATAGGATCGTCCTCAACAATTAGTATTTTAGGAACTTTAACTACATGTGGTGCGCGCAAGATATTTGACTCCGAAAGTAACCTTGGCAACTCATCACCAAGAGGCATGATGTGAAAAAGAAGTTTCGCTTCGGCTTCAGCTTTGATCTATAGCATCGGCAAATTGCCTAACCGCATCTACAACCTTACGAGCTCCGCTTTGGATCTCTTCAATAACCTCTCCTGCTTGACCAACAAGTGCTACACCTTCATCTACCTTAAGAAGGCTAGCTCGCATGCTATCAACTGCTGATTGAGCCAATTGATGATTGCTCTTGACTACCTCCACGATTTCAACAGTTGCCTTAGCAGTTCTGGCTGCTAATTGACGTACTTCATCCGCGACTACGGCAAAGCCCCTTCCGTGGTCGCCAGCACGAGCAGCCTCAATAGCAGCATTCAGTGCTAACAAATTGGTTTGGTCGGCAATACCGTGAATAGTTTGAACAATGTTTGTAATGGTTTTTGACTGCTCACTAACTGCAGCGATCCCCTCCGATGCTCTTGAGAGTTCATTAGCGATGCCCCGCACTACAAGCACAGTGTCACCCACAACATTAGCGCCTGAGCGCGCACTTTCATCAGTTCGCAAAGATACATCATATGCAAGCTTAGCAGCTTGTGATTCAGCTCGCTGCTGAATAACCTGCTGGGTAATGTCGCGGGCAAACTTAACTACTTTATAAAGCCTGCCATAGGCATCGAAAACGGGATTATAGGTCGCGCTCAGCCATACAGTATTTCCAAAACGATCTACACGTTCGAACCGCCCAGATATAAATTCACCAGCCCTTAAAGAACCCCAAAACAACTTGTACTCTGAAGACTCCCACATTGCTCTCGTACAAAAAATTTTGTGATGTTTGCCCTTCAGGTCTTGTATATCATAACCCATCGTCTTTTCAAAATTTTGATTAGCCTCAATAATCTCCCCTTCTAGATTGAACGAAATAACCGCCATTGAGCGGCTTATCGCAGTTATCATACTATCCTGCTCTTGCTCCCGGGAAACTTGCTCGCTTATGTCAGTTGCTAGCTTAAGCACGCTTATTACTCGACCCTCCTTGTCCTTAATTGGGTTATAGCTAGCTTCGAGCCAAACTGCGCTTCCCAATTTATTACGCCTTAGAAACCGATCGCGAATATATTCACCAGCCCCAAGACGACGCCAAAAAATTTTATATTCATGACTTTCCTTATAATCCGCAAAGCAAAAGATACTATGATGCTGACCAATAACCTCGTTTAAACAATATCCCATGGTTGTTAGTAAATTTTCATTAGCAGCTACGACTATACCTTCGGGAGTGAACTCGATCATGGCAGTAGAACGATCAACTGCGGCCTTTCTTGCCGCTGCCCTTCCCAATTCGTCCGAGACCTCAGCTAATTTTTTCTTCAAATGGGAATTGAACATACTGCCCTCATAGTATTGCTATAGTCATTATAGGGTCTTATGGTTTTATAACCCTGCAACCCTTGTCATTTTTTTAGCGCTATTTTTATGGCGCTGAAGCGATTCATTTCAGATGAATCATTTTACAAAACGTAGGCAGTATTCGGCCTCCTCTAGTGCGGTCAAGACACCTTAATTTTTTTCTATCACCTTAATTTATTTATTTTATTTGACAAGAGAATCAACTTAAGATTTCTCCAAGCCTCATAATGAGGCCAAAATAGAGGTGCCGTGAGTCGTCAGCGTCAACCCGAAGCGCTCAAGCAAGTGACCGTGAAGGGCAGGCCTATGGCCAATGTTCCCCAACGGCTAGGCATGCCCGTGCATAACCCTTTCGCCTGGATCAATCTCTACAGCAAGCCCCAAGAACAGCGTCAGCAAGACGCTGATCAGCAGGCCGAGTTGCTTAAGCTAGGCGCTGAACTCAAGCGCGTGACGGAACAGCAACACATTTTAAAGAGAGCCGCTGCGTACTTTGCCAAGAAGGCCGCTGAAGTACGCCAGTTAAGAAGCACTCGACGGTTTACCCAGTGCGTAGCCTTTGCCAAAACCTCAAGATGCATCCCAGCGGTTACCATGCCTAGCTGCCCGAGCCTCAGTCTGCCCGAGCCCAAGAAGACCAGCGGCTACTTGGCTTGATCAAGCATGCTTGGCTGGAGAGTGGGAGTGTGTACGGCTGCCGCAAAATTCACTATGACCTGCGTGAGCTGTGAGAAACGTGCGGGCGAAATCGGGTGGGGCGCTTGATGTAGGCGGAGATGCTGCGTTCGCAAACGGGCTATCGGCGGCGCCCAGGATTTTTATGGTGGGAAAAAGCCGACCGTAGCCTCGCCGAATCACCTTGCGCGGCAGTTCAAGGTCAGTGAGCCGGACAAGGTCTGGGTGACAGACATCACATACGTATTCACCTATGAAGGATGGCTGTATCTGGCGGTAGTGCTGGATCTGCTTCCCGCCAAGTGAATGGTTGGTCAATGAAGTCCAAGATTTGCACAGACCCAGCTATTGACGCATTGGTTATGGCCCTATGGCGCCGCAAGCCACAGCAGCAGTGATGATTCATTCAGACCAACGCATTCAATTTAGTAGTTCGAATTGGCAAAGTTTTCTGAAGGTCAACAATGTGATCAGCAGCCTGAGCCTGAGCCGGCGGTGCAACTGCCATGACAATGCCGTAGCCGAGAATTTTTTCCAGCTTTTGGAGCGAGAACGTATTCGACGAAGGCCTACGCGACACGTGACGACGCGCGGAGTGATATTTTCGATTACATCGAGATTTTTTATAGCCCTAAACACCGACACGGCAGCGCCAAGCTATCGCCAGTGAGTATGAGTAACGCCATTTTCGGAGCTTGGAGAGTGTCTAGAAAACCAGGTGCGATTCACGGAGGTATTTAGACATAAGCGGCAGGTCGACTGACTGCTAGACGCCTGGATAAGCTATCCGGCGAGCCATCGTAATATCCGATACCAGTCTCAGCAACGGCGAAGGTTGACCTCGCGGCAGAATGAACGCCTCTGGGCTGTACCAAACCGTATATTTTCCATACAATTCGCAAGCAAAGAAGAACCAAATTTATATTTACACCTTCCTATGCAGTGCATTTTTAAGCATCCCTGCCAATATGAGTCCACAAACAAAAAAGTTTAGAGCTTAGAGCCTAAAGTCTTGCACGACACGATTTAAGCCGACAGCAAGGTTGGAAACTTCCCCGCTGGCACTCGCAGTCTGGCTCGCCCCCGCAGCGCTTTGGGTAGACAAATCACGAATACTCGTGAGGCTTCGATCAATTTCTCTTGCCACCTGGGCCTGCTCTTCTGAAGCAGTTGCAATCAAAACATTTCGCTCATTGATCATAATGATTGAATGAGAGATTTCCTCCAGCGACTCACTGGCCAGCTGTGCGACAGAGGTCGATTCATCAGCCATTTTCTGACTTTCGACCATAGCCCTAACGGCCTGAACCGAATCATCCTGGATAGAGCCAATCATTTGCTCAATTTCTTGAGTAGATTGTTGTGTACGATGAGCCAGCGCCCTGACCTCATCTGCAACTACTGCAAAGCCTCTACCTTGTTCTCCAGCCCTTGCAGCCTCAATTGCAGCATTCAACGCCAGTAGGTTTGTTTGCTCTGCGATGGCTCTAATCACCTCGATGACTTTACTGATATCTTGAGCGCGCGAAGAAAGCGTTTGGATCTGCTCACCCGTAGACTCAACATAGGAGGATAGCGCTTGTATAGCTCCTAGGGTTCTCTTAACATTTTCGAGTCCAGATTTGGTGAGTTGTTGAGCTCGCCCGGATGCATCAGCGGCTTCCGCAGCATTCACTGCCACTTCATCAACTGCGGCACTCATTTCATTGACAGCGGTCGCAGCCTGGTTAACTTCATCGTTTTGCTTGACCAATCCTCGACTACTTTCCTCAGTGACTGCTGCCATTTCTTCTGCAGCCGAAGCGAGTTGCGTTGAGCTGTCGGAAATATGGGTCAACGTGTCTTTTAAATTGTTTTGCATTTGAGAAATAGCAGCCAGCATCGCAGCTGCCTCATCTCGACCTGAAACCTTGAAAGTCTGCGACAGATCTTTATTCGCAATAACCTTGGCAATTGAAAGCGCTTCATCTAGAGGCTGAGTCACGCTCCGTACCAGCATGTAACCCAAAACAATTGTAAGCGTGACCACAGCCAAAAGCAGACCATAAATTGTGACTAATCCGCTATGATAGATCTCACCTGTTAACACCCCCGCTGCTTTAGCACCTTGATCATTGTAATTCATCAAATCAGAAATTTGATCTATGAGACTATTGGTGAGCGGGCGAATAGCTGAGCTAATTAACGCCGAAGCAGCGGCGTTGTCACCAGAGACGAGCATAGGCTCTAACTGATTCAGGAGCCCTTCATAACGATCAGCGCTTGCCCTCACCTTGTCGTACAGCGACTGCTCTTCAGGACTTGCCACAACCGACTCATATCTGCCTATGAGTCTTGTTAATTCCCGCCGATAGTCCGGAAAAGTTTTTACTGTCTGATCACGAACCACAGGGTCATTCGTGGTAGTTGCTCGAAGACTTTCCAACCTTAGCCTTAGGACACTTGAGTTTATAAGCCCAGCTAGCCGGATACTGGCCATCCAATTTGTTTCAACATCCTGTTCTGCTTGACGAAGCCTTTCCAACTTATTAGCAGACAACAACCCCATCACAACGACCACAGCGACTATCACTGAAAAAATCAATGCCGCACGAGGCCCTATTTTAAGATCACGGAATTTCATGCAAAACCTCAATCGTAGACACAAGTGAATATGTATCGGCTGATTCGTTTAATCCTTTAGGCTTAGAGAAAAAATAGCTCCTCTCAATGGAGTTGATACTGCTCCACGCATCTGACAGATCAGCCGATAAACCTTGAATCGCCCCTGTTTCCTAGACACCCTCCAAGCTCAGGAAATAGCGTTCCTCATACTCTACTGGAGACAGCTGCATAGCACTGCTGTGTCGACGTTTTGGGTTATAGAGCATCTCAATGTAATCGAAAATATCACTTCTGGCTTCGTCACGCGTTGCGTAGATCCTTACTCGGATTCGCTCCCGATTCAAAAGCTGGAAAAAGATCTCGACTAAGGCGTTGTCGTGGCAGTTTCCCCGTCGGCTCATGCTGCTGACCACATTGTTGGCCTTAAGGAAGCTTTGCCAATCTGAGCTACTGAACTGACTGCATTGGTCTGAGTCATCATCCCTTGCTGTTGTGGCTTCGCCCTCAGGCTGAAAAGCCGGTAATAAGCCACCCGTCATTTCATTCGGGCTGTTTAGAGTCAAGCAGTACCGCCAGCTTGCTGTACCTGAAGCCTTCTCGGTACACGTACTTCAGCTATCTTCAAATTCTCATTCTGAAAGAGGGGGTTCTGATCCCGATCTATCAGCATGAGAACACTGATGGCATTATGCTCATACCGCATTGTTCATAGGCTTCATCACGCGCACTCGATTTGCCCATAGGAAGCCATCGGGATACGCCACCCCTTCAAGGATCGTGTTGATGTCCAACGAAAGCGCCCCGCAAGACAAGCTGATCTACTATGCACTGGTACCTTTATACCGTTGAAACGCGCCACTTGAGGTATATGCAGGCTGGCGAAAATTATCTATCAGCAATAATTATTGCTTTTCCATAATTCGACCTAAACCGTGGGATTACGGTCAGCAAAGCTTTCCGCCATCCTCCTTGGCGGCCCTAGTAACCCGTCCGTATCCCTACGTGCGATAGAAGCTCCATCGCCCGCCTAGCAGCGGTTTCTTTTTTCTTTTGCCAATTTTTGAGCCGGCCATCCGTCTATTCGGCCGCTCATTCCATAGACCACTGTGCAGATGGAGGCTCATCACTACTGCTCCATCCTGAACGAGGATGTGATCCAGTGCGTCATCTTCGACGGTAACACCAAGGAAGCGAAGATCATGGGCGTCGAGTACATCATCGACGAAAAGCTGTTTGCTGGTCTGCCTGCCAAGGAGAAGGCGATGTGGCACAGCCATGGCTATGAGGTTTCATCCGGGCAGTTGATCGCGCCGGGTATCCCTGCACCTGCAGAACATGCGCTGATGGAGCGGCTTGCCCATACCTACGGGAAGACATGGCACACGTGGCATTCCGACCAAGACAAAGCCCTACCGGTGGGCGTCCCGCAGTTGATGATGGGGTTCACAGCGGATGGCCAGGCTGATCCAACGATGGTCGAGCAGCGGAATCGGCGTCTGAAAGTGGATGAGGCAAAAACAAAAGCTCAGCGGGCTGACATTCAAATCCCTGTGGCTGATCCCAAGGCGGATGGTTGGAAGCACGGCAACGTAATGCAAATCACCGATCCAACCGGCGCGCACCTGCATCCTCCCGCTACACCGATTCGTCGTAAGCCAGCCCCATCAACGGCTCGCTGCGCAGCAGGTGGCTCTGCTTGAACTGCCAGTGATCGATGATGTTGTACGCCGCCCGGATGCCCGGCCAGGCGTTGAGCGAGCTCAGTACCCCGAGCAAGGCGAGGAACGCGGGTACGATCAAGGTGAACATCTCGCCCCATCCTTGATCGAGGTTCCCCATGGACGAGACAAAAGCGATGACCAGGAATGACTGAGCCGCCAGGTAGGCATCCGTGCGGTTGGCCAGGATGCTTGTTTCGTACTGGATCTCACGCCGGTAAAAATCCAGACGCTCCTTGGGAGAGCCAAACATCCTGGCATTGTGCTCGCTGATCTCGTGCTCAGGGGTCGTTGGGGTAATGATTCGAGGCACTCGCTGCTCCGGAATTTGGGCTCCGAGCTACGAGATGAGCCTGGAGCTGAGTCCGGTAGAACAGGCGATGGGGCATGGAATTCAATTGGATTGATATCCCGCATCCCTCGTCGCAGTAACCGCAGATTGAAACCAACAAGCCGGGGCCAGGCCTTTCGAACCGGTATGAATGTTCTCAACTGCAGGAGCGTCCACCATGCGCGACTTCCCTACTCCACCCTTCCCTACGCAGCCTCAAATGTCCCTGGCTCACAGCGCAAGATGGAGCCCTATCCTGGTCAACAACGCGGCGTTCCAGATGTCCCACGAGACCTTGGAAGAAGTCGACGATGACGAATGGGTGAAGACCTTCGATACCAACATCATCGCGATCTTTAGGATTTGCCAGGCGGCTCTGCCCTCCATGCCCAAGGGAAGCTCGATCATCAATACGAGCTCGGTCAATTCCGATGATCCATCCCCCAGCCTGCTGGCCTATGCCACGACCAAAGGGGCCATTGCCAACTTCACCGCTGGCCTGGCTCAACTGCTAGACAAGAAAGGTATTCGGGTCAACAGCGTTGCTCCAGGGCCTATCTGGACGCCTTTGATTCCGGCAACCATGCCGGACGAGGCCGTCAAGAACTTTGGTTCCAGCTACCCGATGGGGCGCCCGGGGCAACCGGTCGAAGTCGCGCCGATCTAAGTGCTGCCGGGCTCCGACGAGGCCAGTTACATCAGTGGCTCACGTTACGCAGTGACTGGCGGCAAACCGATCCTTTAGCGGAAAGAGGCTCGCCGTGCTGGCGAGCCTCCTTTTGTGCGTGGCAGTTTTTTTCAGCGTTTGTGCTGAACCTGATCACGGGCCGTTCTTTGCGCTGTCGAGTCATGGGCTGTACCCGTTGATCCATCCGGACGATGGGCATCGTTGTCTCGCTCCTCTTCCCCATGCGGCCTCGTCTGCGCGCCTGCCTTTTGCCTATCGCTCTCGTTCTTCATCTTGCGCTCCTATCCTTTAACTTTGAACAAAGGAAGCCTAAGCGCGGGCAAAGTTCATGTCAGGTTCACACCTCCAGACAGCCGGGCAATAAGTTGCGATGAACCAAACACCTCAGGATCGCGTCCACCGCAAAACAAGCGAGTCGACTCTGAAATGGAAAACGACCCTGTACTGGCCGCCCTGGGCTATCTCAAAAACAATAAACTGATTTTGAGCACAGCAGAATCGTGCATTGCAGGCTGCCTTGTGGCTTTATTGGCGGCGGTACCAGGTACCGGAGAGGTGCTGGAAAGCGGCTATGTCGTCTACTCGCCCAGCGCCAAGAAACGCCTGCTGGGGGTCAGCGCCGAAACCATCGAACGATATGGCCTGACCAGCGAAGCCGTAGCCTGGGAAATGGCCTTGGGCGCCTTGCGAGACAGCGATGCCAATGTGGTGATCGCCACCACCGGGGTAGCCGGGCCGGCGCCCGAATCCGGGATACCACCGGGGACTATGTGCTTTGCGTGGGCTTTCGCCGGGGAGCCAATTGCCGTTTTCACGCGCACTCAACGTTTCTTCGGCGAGCGGTCTGACGTCATGCACCAAGGCGCCCTGTACGGGTTGACCCGGCTTTCCCACTATCACCAGCGCTGGTTACGCGGCGAGCGCGCCTGAGGGATGTGATCATGCCGGAAGATGAACTGGTATCCAGGGGCCACCCTGTTCAAGAAGATATGCCGATGCAGCAGCGCGTCTGGCGCGTCGAGCGCGTGGGGTGGTATGTGCTCGTGGCCATCGTATTGCTCGCCTTGGCAGGCCTGTTCGGTAATGGCCCATTGAGCGATGCCGAGGTAGTGAGCCAGGATGGCCGGGTACGGGTTGAGTACCAGCGCCTCAGCCGCAGCGGCACGACAGACAGTCTTTTCATCACCGTTCAGGGCATCCCTGGGCAGCCGGTGGAGGTGCAACTCGAGGGGGCACTGCTCCGTGACGCCAGTATCGAGACGTTGCAACCGCAGCCACAACGATCGATGTCGCATGGCCAGGCCCTGCTGTTCCACTTGGGTACTAAGCAAGATGGGGTCGCCACCTTGTACTTGACCCTTCGAAGTGAGCACGTAGGCACTCTGGAGGGCAGCGTCAGGGCTGGCCCTGTAAGCGCCGTTCACTTCGCCACATTCCTTTACCCCTAGGAGTGCTTCATGGATTCGATCCTCCGCGCAGCCGGGATGTACCTCGCCCTCATGCTGCTGTTTCGCGTGGCCGGGCGGCGCTCGCTGGCCGATTTGACGACCTTCGACTTCGTGCTGTTGCTGATCATCGGGGAAGCCACCCAGCAAGCGCTCCTTGGTGACGACTTCTCGTTCACCAACGCCATGCTGGTGATTGCCACGCTGATCGTTCTCGACGTGGGCCTTTCGCTCGCGAAGCTCAACTCCAAGCCCTTGGCCCGGCTTCTGGACGGGCACTCTACCCTTGTTGTTGAGAATGGACGGTTTCTGCATCACCGGATGCGTCGGGCACGACTCACGGAGGACGATATTCTTGAGTCAGCGCGGGACAGCCAAGGCATCGAAAAAATTGAGCAGGTGAAGTTCGCTATCGTCGAACGCAATGGAAAGATATCGATCATCCCTGCCGAGTAAGACACGAGGCTGCTCCTCGTAAAGCTCAGGCCGTTCAGAGGGCCAATATCGCCTGGCTGTGGTCGATGGTAGGGATGGACATCAGTTCGCGCCGAGATACCAGCCAAGCACACATTCGCTCGGTATCTGCCAATCCTAAATTCCCTCTCTTTGCGCAGCGCTCACATAAGCCGAACCAGACGCCAGAAGGTCATGTCGGAATCAGAACATGTGATCTCGAAGGCATACCGATGGAAAGAGAACCGGTAGAAGCTCAACAGGGTGCACCCCAAGCGAGATGACGGTGGATGGTTGCCCCTGCCGCAGTATGGTGCGCTCGGCGAGGGGCGCTCTGTGGCAGTGATTGACCTGGACACTTCCAACGACTGGTGGTGTGCCGCACATGTATTCCCCCCTATTCGACAAGCCGCTGGCTCCGCAACCTGGATGCTAATTTTACATTACCTCTAACCAACCGTTCATGGATGAGCGGCGCTACCTGCTAGGCAGCAACGTCCTCAAGACACTTTTCATAAGGGTCGTGCGAGACTGACCGAGTTTTTGAACAGTGGCCCTGCTGGGCGTTTGCCTTGGGCCTAACTTGCCAGGCGCACCAGGAAGAGCAAGGTTGCTTCCTGGCCTGCACATTCTGGCTTATCGAAGCTTGGGCCATTCTGAAAAATCAGGATCGCGCCGAAGCCGTCTATGCAGACGCTTTGCGGGGGCTGTCATACGGTGTGGGCATCTACTCGGAGATGATCGACCCGCAGACTGGACGGTATTTGGGCAATCTTCCGCAGGGCGTTACTCACTAGGCTGCCCTCAAAGCCGCAATGGCGGCAATTGGTGGTTGCCATCCTGAACGATGACGCCAGACATCATCTGAGTTGAACCGTCTCGCTTGGCGGCTACTCAACCATAGGCAAGTTCTTACATCCAATCCGTGATGAGGTAACGCAATGAACGCTATCGACTTACTGATTCAAGACCACAAGCTGGTGAAGAAGCTGCTCGAAGAACTGTCGACCACTACAGAACGAGCAGTGAAGAAACGGGCCGAGTTACTCCACAGGATCGAGCAGGAGCTACAGATTCACACCGCGCTCGAAGAAGAAATCCTCTACCCAGCCATCAAGGAAGCGGGAGGCAAGGAAGAAGAGAAGATGTACTATGAGGCCAAGGAAGAACACCGGACTGTCGACTCCCTCGTCCTACCCGACCTCTTGCACACCGAAACCGGCACCGTAGAATTCGCGGGGCGGGTCAAGGTCATGAAAGAGTTGTTGGAGCATCACATCGAGGAAGAGGAAGGCGAACTGTTCCCCACCGCGAAGAAGTTGCTCAGCAAGGACACTCTCGAGGAGCTCGGGCAAACCATGGAAATTCAGAAAAAGATGCTCAAGGGTGAGCGCCGAGCGGCTTAGTCAAAGGATCACCTGCCAGCGCTCAGGACGCTGGCAGGTGATCAGCTTCAGATGCCCTATCATCAGTTGGGAGGTTTCATGGAGTATTGGGTTGGATTACTTGAATGGCCCGCCATGGTGATGACCGTACTGGCAGCCTGGTGTATCGGTTCGTGCCGCCCCGGTCGAAGGAAGATAGGATTCTGCTGTTTCATCGCAAGCAACGTGCTGTGGGCTGTGTGGGGCTGGCAAGCGCATGCGTGGGCTCTGATCATCCTACAGTTCTGTCTCTGCGCCATGAATCTGCGAGGGTGGCGAAAGAGCACGCAACTGAAAACTGCCATGTGATAACGCACTGACAAGCCGGTGAAGGGTTGATTCTAAAACAGGCAGGTTGCACTTCTCACCCCGCTCCCGTCCCTGGAAGCAATGAGAGCGGATCAAGCCGCAGGCTTGAGCACCACTGTCGTCCAGTCATCATCCCGCGCATCAAAATGCTTTTAGGCATCCCGTCCTTCGGCCAATTTCAAGTGATGAGAGATGATCTAAGTGGGCTTGGCGCGCCCATGATGGATGAGTTCTTCCAGGTGGCGATTGCAGGCCCTCACATTCGCCTGGCCTGTCCGAATCTATTGGCCGTTGAACCAGAACGCACCGAAATCGAAGGCCATCTTGCCCTCCTTGGCCAGTTCGTTTTTCGCTCCAGGATTTTCTGACACTAGCACCAACCACGCCGATGCCGCCTACCCGTTCTAGGGAAGCTGCTGCCGTCACCGTTGGTATGCATCATCGTGCTGACCACGATCTCGATCTACATAGGCCTGAAAATCCATACTGTGGGTGACATGGGCTCCATGCAGCGAGATCAGTTATCATTTACAGCCAACAATCCGACAGCCGCCTCTGCATCAGTGCCACCAAAGTGCTATTATATGTATGCCAGGGGTTTAGGCATTAACAGGAATGGACGCTCGTTCCTAATGAGAGAGAACGACGTGAAACTAAATCAGCCATTAATCCATTCAGCATATTATCTTGCAGGATGCTTTTTTTATTGTTAAGCCTGCCTCTATGGGCGACCTTGGATGTATGGTTGCGTCACGAAGAAAACATTACTAGATTTAACAGTATTGGCGAGGCACGAAATCTATCGATCGCTTTTGAGGAACATGTTAAGAGCGTGATAGAAAACGCCGATCGTCTGCTCAGAGATTTACGAGAGGATGCGATCACGAATGAGGCTGACTTTCATAGAATCGTCAGAGAAGAAATAGAAATATATAGGAAAAGAATAATTCAGCTTTCGTTAATCGATAGTAAAGGAAGGCTGACTTACTCTTCTCTTGGCTCGACCTCCAAAAGAATCGACCTAAAGGATAGAGAACATTTTAAGATCCATAAAGAGAACCCTTCAGAAGACAATCTTTATGTAAGCAAGCCGGTATTAGGCAGGCTGTCCGGAATATGGACAATCCAATTGACTCGCCCAATATTAAATAACGGTTCATTTGAAGGAGTAATAGTGCTGTCCATTCCAGTCTCCTACTTCACTGATCTCTTTGAAAAGATCGATATTGGCCAGGAAGGTTTGATTTCACTGATCGGATTTGATAGCGCACCAAGAGTTGCAGCAGGTCGACAGGTTGAAGACATTATCAAATATAATACCCGCGCCTTGTCTAAAGCAGCAGAAATAAATAGTCTTAGTGAAAAATCTGGGTATTACTACGGCGTGGGACTGATAAGTGGGCGCCCAGCGATTACGGCTTACCGCAAAATCAATGATGCTCATTTGAACGTGCTCGTTGAAATATCCGAAAGTGAAATTTTAGCCCCATACTACCGAATTAGAAATCATCTCTTGATTCTCGCCTCCGCTGCTACAGCTTTGATATTTTTAGTGACTTTGTTTTTCTTTAAAAGCATCCAAGTCGTCTTTAAACGAAATGAGCATCTAAAAATAACAAACCGCGAGCTTACGGATCGCGTAACAATTGACTCATTGACCCAGGTCAAGTCTAGGGGAAGTTTCTATGAAGATCTGCAATTAGCGTTTAGCCTGGTAGATAGCCGACATCCTCAGCTCGGTGCTTTGGTTATCGACATTGATCACTTTAAAGATGTGAACGACTTCTACGGTCATCCGGTGGGTGATTTAGTTTTGAAGGAAGTTGCTAGCATATGTAAAAATGCTTTGAGAGAGCATGATATTATAGGTCGACTGGGTGGAGAAGAGTTTGGCGTGATTCTCGCCCCCATCGACATCCCGCAGGCCTTGGGGGTGGCAGAAAAGATACGACGCTCAGTTGAGGAAGCGCGTATAAATACTCCAAAGGGGATCGTAAAGGTCACCATAAGCATTGGCGTAGCTTGCGTTGACCATTCCATCCGTTGCCCTGACGAACTCGTTGAAAGAGCAGATGATGCTTTATATGAAGCAAAACGCTCTGGCCGTAATAAGGTTTCAGCCTTAGCCTATGAAACCATGTAAGAGCTGCTTATCGACAACGGCCAGCTCTTGGCTTAATGGAACCTTCTACCAAAAAGCTAATTAAGCTTAAATCGCACATGAATGCAGCTTTTCTCGTCCTTACGATCAACATTAACTGCCGCATTACCATAGCCGGAGTAGCTTTTGACCAGACGCATACCCAGGCCTGTACCTGTCGGTTTGGGATAGTTGACCGGGAAGCCATCACCCTCATCCCGCACGGTGAGTAGCGCATGGTCGCCCGCATTTTTAACGACTACCTCAATCGTGCCCTTTCCGTACTTGAGAGCATTGGTGATCAGCTCGGAGATGACCAGGCCCAATGGAGCCATCCGCTCTGGTGGCAGGACGAAGTCATCAGCTTCCAGCAGGATTTTTCGGTCAGCCAAAGCCTTGCCCAAATCCCCCAGCAGTGCATTGAGATAATCTGGGGCACGCACGCCTTGGTCTTCAGCGGTCTGGTAGAGGCGCTCGTGGACACTGGCGATGGTCACTACCCGGCCTGCTGCTGTTTCAAGCTGCAGTTTAACGGCTGCGTCGGGTGCAAGGTTTGCTTGCAACAGCAGCAGCGTGTTCACCAGATGCAGACTGTTTTTGACCCGATGATGAATTTCTTCGAGATAAAGGTCGCTACGGCTTTGCCTGGAATTCTGCGCCTCAATGAGCGAAAGCAGTTCGGCTTCGTACTGATGCCGCTCGGTGATATCTCGCGAAACGGCAATCACTCGATCAACCTGGCCGTTCACGGCCATGATCGGCGCGACCGTCACATCCCACCATTTGGGTTCGTCAGGTGAAACTGGGCAGTAGGCCTCGAACCGCATGGTTTCGCCTGCTCCCACTCTGCCCAGAGCCTCCCAGACGAGTGATCTGGATTCCTCTGGCCATAGATCATGCCATCGCTGCCCTACGACCTTTGAGGCCTGAGCATTCATGAAGGTCAACCCAGCTTCATTCATGAACTCGATCTCACCGCCAGGTGTCATGATCTCCACCCAGTCAGGGCTGGCGTTCAAAATCGTTTCCGAATAGGGGTCGGGATGAGGCGTGTCTGCACCTGTGGAGATTCTCTCGACAGCGAGCGAGATAACTGTGGCTATACCTTCGAGGAACACCAGGTCACTTTCAACGAAATCATCACCGTTACTACTGTCTGCTTCAAGGACACCGAACGGGCCAAGCACGCCGCGAATGGGCACGTTGATCGCCCGCTCGATTCCGTACTTCTTCAGCAGTTCCGGTGTCCGAAAGCGGTTCTCCATCCCCAAATGGTTGGAAAGCACAGGCCTGTAGGTCGCCATCGCATACCCAGCCGGGCTGGCTTCATCGCCACCAACCGTGGCTTTTCCTATGTCCGAAGCGTCCCAGCCGACCCCATGCGACAGGATAAACCCATCCCCATCCGGCTCTGGTTGCAACACCTTGGCATACTGAGTATCCATCCCCTCGGCAACCACTTCGCAGGCTCGCGTCAGCAATTGATCGAGGTCTGTGGACTGAAGCGACATCACGCCAAATTCAACCACCAGCTCGTGTTGACGGTGCAAGCGAGCATGGGTTCGCTTCAGGGCCGTGCGAATGGCTTCGTCCGTAGGTAGCTGCTGCATAGTGTTCCCTTTGTAGTGTGCAGGAACGCGTCCTACTCCCTTCTGAGCGAAGACGGTTCGCTTACCGCCTTCCTACGTTAGCCGCTAATCCATTCAAGCGCCTAACGGCTCCACTCATCGTTTCAGAGCAACGCAAAAAAAATCGGCATGCCCCAATACATACGAGAAGCGAGTACACCGCTTATGCCGCAAAGCATTCTGATTGTGGAAGACGATGATTTATTGCGAGACCTCACCGCCGAGAGCCTCTCGTCAGTCTACGCCGTAAATATAGTGGCCTGTGCAAACGCTGACGAGGCATTGCATAGGCTGTCTCACGATGAAACGCCCACCTTAGTGGTCACCGATATCCATATGCCTGGACATCTGGACGGCCTTGCTCTAGCCCAGGAAATCTGGCGCAAATGGCCGTCGCTACCCGTGATCTTCATGGAAGCTCTGCTTCAGCCCGAGGCCTTTAACCCCAAGACCAGTAAAATGCTCGTGACGGTCGCTGCGTCTGACTACGCTATTCGAGCGGTCGTAGTGCCCGCTTCTGTGAGCTAGACCACGTGCTAGTTTCGCCAGAGGGAGGTTCTTTCAGCGGAGTGACTGATGAAGCGCTGTCAAAGATTAATCGAAGGCGAAGAGTCTCCGTCTCCAGCTTCCTCATACTCCCAGAGTTGCTCAGCACCTGTGATCTGATCGCAGTAGTACCAGAGCGGCTGACTCCAACAGATGAAACACTTGTCATGAGGGAGCCACCAGTCGATATTCCTGGGTTTACGAAAGCTATGATTTGGCATGGGAGAACGGAGCGAGATGAAGGACAACGATGGGTGCAATCAATTCGATTTGAATCATCTCGGCACCGCTGCTTATGACTATGACCAAGGGTTCAGCATCTCACTGCCAGAGCAAACTGAAAAACAAGTAGCCAGGGCGCTAATGCTCAGGGAATAGTAGGCATCCAGCCATTACACGCAGAAGCTTAGGCGGTGTAATGGCGGACGCCCAATCCTAGGTGTACAGGATTAATGCAATACCCTGTAATCCATGACGCTTCCGTGCTTTCTTCTCGCTAAAGCCCACAATCAATCAGCTAGTCCATTAAAGCTTGACGGGCTCTCTCGTCTTCCAAAGCGACAGCAATACACCGCCAATCAGAAGCCCAATTGTAACGCTCAGAGAAATCTCTGCGGGTACCTTGCCCACAATATCATGAAGGAAAATCTTCCCACCTATGAAGACAAGCACCAAGGCCAATGCATACTTAAGATAAGCGAAGCGACTGATCATCGCAGCCAGCGCAAAATACAGTGCCCGCAATCCGAGTATGGCAAAAATGTTTGAGGTATAGACAATAAAGGTATCCTGCGTGATAGCAAAGATTGCAGGAACGCTATCAACAGCGAACACCAAGTCAGCGCACTCTATAAGAATCAAAGCAAGAAATAGCGGCGTTACCCATAATACCTTTTTACCTGACGCATCGGGCAGGCGCACCAAGAAACTCTGCCCATGTAATTCTTTGGTTATGGGCAAATGACTGCGCAGATACTTAACGAAGCGGTTATTCTCGAGGTCAGGCGCATGATCGACACGGGCGAATAGCATCTTTACCCCAGTGAAAACCAAGAACGCACCGAAGAAATAAAGTATCCAACTGAACTGTGCAATGAGCGCGGCTCCCAGGCCTATCATAATGGCCCTCAAGACGATGACTCCCATAATCCCCCAGAACAGCACTCTGTGCTGAAACTCTCTAGGAATGGCCAGGAAGCTAAATATTAGCGCGATAACGAATACGTTATCCATCGACAGTGACTTCTCAATCAAGAAGCCAGTCACGTAGTCCATACTGGCGTCGCTGCCTTTCTGAAAGTAAACCCATACAGCGAATAGTAGGCCCATGCTGATGTAGCCAGCTGATAGCAGTAGGCTCTCCTTGACGCCAATCTCTCGATTCCCTCGATGGAGAACTCCTAAGTCAAGCGCCAAAAGCGTTAACACGACAGCGAAAAAGGAAAGCCAAAGCCACAGATCGGTGCCAAGGACATCTTGAGAGAGATACGCATTTAGGGCAGACATGAGCCCCTCCTTTATAGTCGTAGTTTAACAACTATGACTCCGACATGGCGGCTACTAACCGTCAGAGGGGCCCGGCGTCACACATTAAGACTTTATCCAACATAACAATGTTGCAAGAGAAAAAATTTTACCAATTATTTCTCTCATATAGTCGACATGGGATTGTCCTGACCTGCCCATTGACGCATCAACGGCTACTCACCGAAAAGGGGCGAAGCGCGCCAAGGACTAGGTCGATTGGTTGACAATAGGCAGGAGCCACCGCCAAATGGCAGCAAGCCACTGTGACCCAGGACTGTAAAACGACTTGGAAATAACGTATTGAAAACTGTAATCATTGGTACGACCTTCCTGTATGGCTCAGGTTCAGATTTCAGGTGTGTCGCCCAATGAGGTTGAGGAATTCGTGCCGGGTAGTCGGGGAGTCTCTGAACTCACCTAGCATTACCGAAGAAATCATCACCGAGTTTTGCTTTTCCACACCTCGCATCATCATGCACATGTGCTTCGCTTCGATAACTACCCCAACACCTGCAGCATCAGTCACTTCCTGCATGGCACACGCAATCTGTCTAGTTAAATTCTCTTGAATCTGCAAACGGCGGGAAAACATATCGACTAAGCGCGCCACTTTGGAAAGCCCTAATACTCGTCCTGTTGGCAGGTAGGCGACATGCGCTTTCCCAATAAACGGCAACATGTGATGCTCGCACAATGAGTACAACTCAATATCGCGAACGACCACCATCTCATCATTCTGACTTTCGAACAAAGCGCCATTGACTATCTCAGCTAGGCTCTGGGTATAGCCATTGCATAGATACCGCATCGCTTTGGCAGCACGTTGGGGTGTATCCAGGAGCCCTTCTCGCTGCGGGTTTTCACCAACACCAACAAGGATTTCACGATAATACTCGGCTAGCGAATGTGGCATTTGGATCCCTCACCTTTGCAACGTTGCCTACCCTCGGGATGGGGTAACCAGGCCAAACTTGGCCTCAAACGACAGAACAACCTGTACAGAACTGAAAGCAAAGGACGTAGCGGACGCCAAGCCAGTGGAGCGGCCCACATCCCAACACCGGCAGCACGCCAGCTCCAAAGGGTAGCGTCCAAGCCTGTTACCCACTGATTACTCGCGAACCTTGCGTGCAAGCACGATCTCAATTGCTCAATCGACAGGCCAAGAGGTATGGGATCGAAGTCATCGCCATCGATATCGATCAGGATGAGCTTTGCTGCAGTTGAACGCCTGCGCAGGAAGGCCACCTCCCTGACGCACAATGGGCAGGCACCGTCAAAGTAAAGGGTCAAAGGCCACTGGCAATACATGTACAACACCTCAATCTTGTACAGGTTTTGTATAAGTTAGCGGAACCTACGAAATTAGCAATGCCCGTGATGACGGATCACCTCGGAAGCGCCCATTCGCCCGAGACTGGCGGGATCAGCGCCGTTTGCAGATGACGGTAGGCGACTGGAGTCATCAGATGTGAGTGGAGATCGGAACGTGCTGGTTTGCACCAGGGTGCGATAGTTGCATCGCTTTTGAGACGCTGCGAAAGCCAGCTAGGGGAAACGAAGATTGGTGTAATCGTCCAGAAACGAAGTGATTGAGGAATACACCTTAGGCAACCACATGACTGTCCAAAGCAAAGACACCACAAAGGGCGTGCCTTTTGCGTTGGCCAGTCCGTGACTGAAGCACATCGGTAGTCACCCTCAATGGATGCGCGTCTACTTCACCTCGTTAGCGAACCGCCCAACAGCTTCTACTACCTGCTTTGCTCCATTTTGGATCTCAAGGATAACCGTGCCCGCCTCGTTGGCGAGTACCAAGCCCTCCTCAGCTTTCGCACGACTGCTAAACATCTGGGCGACGGCCTTATCAGCGAGCTCCTGGTTTTGCTGAACGACGTTCACAATCTCTTCGGTCGCCGAGCTGGTATGGCCTGCGAGCTTTCGGACTTCGTCGGCAACCACAGCGAATCCCCGCCCCTGTTCTCCGGCACGTGCCGCTTCAATCGCTGCATTCAAGGCAAGAAGGTTGGTCTGCGACGCAATACCGCCAATGGTTTGAACGATTGAGCTGATCAACGCAGATTGCTTACCGAGCGCCTCGATGCTGTCGGTTGCGAGCTTCATTTGCTCAGCAATACTTCGCATCGTGCCTACCGTTCGCGTTACCACGACAGCGCCGTGCTCGGCACTTGAGTCCGTTCGTTGCGACACATCAAAAGCAACACCGGCGGCATCTTTAACTTCTTGCTCTCTAGCCACCTGGTCGGTAACCACACTCGCAAATTTCACGACCTTAGCTAGGTTGCCCTCAGTGTCGTGCACAGGGTTGTAGGTTGCCTCCAGCCAAATATCGTTGCCACGCCCGTCGACTCGCTTGAAGCGATTCGCGACGTACTCTCCACGGTTGAGTGTCTTCCAAAAACTTACGTACTCATCGGATGCCGCTTCTTGCGTCGAACAGAACATGCGATGGTGTTTGCCTACGATCTGGCCCAGTGAGTAGCCCATGGCATCGAGGAACTGTTTGTTCGCCGTGATCACGGTGCCATCCAATTTAAATTCAATGACAGCTGTTGACCTAACCAACGCCTCAATCAGAGCCTCATTCTCCTTGGCCTGCTCAACGGTACGTGTGATCTCACTGCCGTAACCCTGGACATGAGCCAAGCTACCATCTTGGTTTCGAATAGGAAGCCAGTAGATTTTCAACCATGCAAGAGTACCGTCAGCACGCAGGTAGCGATATTCGTCATTGACGGGTTCGAATCGCGCCACAGCTCGATTGAAGGCGTGGAAGCAAGGGAGATCTTTGACGTAAGGCGGGACGATCTCGGAAAGCGGACGGCCATCCAAATGGTCGCCTGAATACCCCAAGGTATCCAAGAAAAGTCGATTGACCGCACAGATCCGAAACTGAGCATCAAGTCTTATGGAGAGCATCCCTCTGTCCATTTGCTCGACCTGCTGACGTAGCAGATGTAGCTCCGCACTCTGCTCCTGCAGCGTTTTTTTGAGTTTGCGGTTGAACAATTTTAGGCTCCACGCGTGCTGAATGAGCAATTATCGACACAGGCCACTTTTTCTTGAGCGGCCAGTCAATTTTTGATTGGGTGGGAGGGGTGGCACGCCAACAGCGCTATGATTTCCAGTCAAGGAACAAGGAGGGACTCTCGCTCTGACACCAGACAGACCCTCTAGAAGCGCCGTTGGCCTCACGGGGGGGGTAGACTGATGTGAAGTGGAACCTCTGAAAATCGAAGATCTCTATGCGATTGCAGATCAGGCTGGTAACGAAGGCTGAGCATTTTGGCTCAAGAAGATGGCCCAAGCCTCATATGAGTTTTGGTGCCATTGCACAGCATCGTCCCAGAGGACGCCGTTGATCTCGCCCCGAGAAATGAGGTGCCTGAGCCTGGAATTTGAAGCATCCAATTCGAGCAGATGCCTATGAGCGGTGTAGCGAAAATCGTCGTTGCTTAGCATTGTACTGATGTCCCAAAGGGCTGGCTCGAGGATACGTGCCGATGTCTCTGTGCATCATTATGACATCAAAACGAATCGGTAGTTCTGACCTTACCAAACACCTCACGCCCTCTGTCGCGAAAGCTGTCTCGGGACGAACGCTGAGCTAGCCAGGAGGTGTTCATCCGGAAGCAGCTGGTCGAGTAGCTGCTGAGACGCCTTGATTAGCTATCCGGCGAGCCATCGCGATACCCGATGCCAGTGCATGTGACATAGATTCACCTAGGCGCGAATCGAACGCCTCCACGTGAACCGCCATGCCTTGGAGTGCGTAGACGCCAATGAACATTTGCGTATTACCTGTCCGAGACACTCGCACCTAGACATCAACGTGAGTGCCATCGTCGAAGGTCGCAAGCGTCTGCCGAATCCGTACTGAACAATTGGATTGGAAATCCACTTACCAATTTTCGAACTTCTATGGAGGGCAGTTGGGTAACCTCACGTCACCATGACAGTAGACACCGTGTCCCGGGAGGCCATACTGATTTGAGTGCTTGGAGGTTGAATTTTTCGGTACCGTTGCTTTAGGATCCTCTCAGGAGATGGCATTCCTCCTTAAAACCGCTTCGTGCTGATGATGCCTACGTGAACCCTGGACAGGGTGCGTAGGTGTGCCCCTGTCCATCAATTTAGGACAGGATTGTGACTACCATTCTCATATCAGCTCTCTCACTCCGCGTACTGTTATCAGCAGCTCCTCAGCTCTACCGGCCCAGAGGAGATTTGCAGCCATGCTGAAGTCACTATTAGTTATTGCCATCGGCGCATCACTTGGTGCCTGGTTGCGCTGGCTCCTAGGCATGAAGCTCAACGCACTGTTCCCGACAATTCCCCCAGGCACTGTGGTGGCGAACATGGTCGGGGGTTACATCATCGGACTAGCCATCGCGTTCTTGGCCGCATCTCCTTCCTTAAGCCCTGAATGGCGCCTGCTGGTCATCACGGGTTTCTGTGGGGGACTTACCACCTTTTCCACCTTTTCAGCCGAAACAGTTGCCCTAATCCAAGAAGGGAGATTGCTGTGGGCACTTGGCTCGATTTCGTTGCACGTCGTGGGCTCGTTGGCGATGACGGCTGCCGGGCTTCTGTCCTTTCAAATGATTGGCACGCGTTGAGGAGATGGGAATGAAAGGTTTTCTGGTGATTTTCTTTACCCAACAGAACCGTCGTTACCAGGGAAAGATGCTGGGCGACTGGATCGTTGATTTAGCAAAGGAAATGGGGCTGCGTGGCGCGACCCTTTCTACAGGTATCGAGGGCTTTGGGCATACTGGTCGGTTGCACTCCTCGCATTTTTTTGAACTGGCGGATCAGCCGACCGAAATTCGCATGGCTATCACCGAGGACGAATCCGAAAGATTATTCAGGCGATTGGAGCTAGAGGAGATCTCAGTGTTTTACATAAAGACCCCAATCGAAATGGGCACCGTCGGCAAAAAGGCCAACTAGCCCAGACCCCTTCTTAACCCCTTGGAGATACGAACATGAGCTATGCGGAAATTCCCGCTGGAACGCAATAGCGCGTCGGGGCTGGCGTTAGAGGCGGTAATCCAGAGTCTTGGTGATGCCCGCTCCCTCATTGGTCTGCGGCGAGCAGCGATATGTGGTCACGAGACGCTTACCGGGATCTGCCGGCTAAAGCGCTCGAGACCACTGGGCACACCAGTAAACTCAGCAAAGGCCTCGTAAATGTGGAATAGAAAATCATTGGGAACGGGGGCTGGATCCCTCTTGGTGCCTAGCTGACCTGTGGCGCAAGGTCGTCGTGCCTGGGCAAAGCAATCGAAATGAGCGCGGCAACCAGTACAAAGCCACTAGACACCCACAAGCACGCCTCCAAGCCATAGGCCTGAAACACCCAGCCGGAAAGCAGTGTGCCCACCAAGCGCCCAAGCGCATTGGACATGTAGTAGAAGCCCACGTCCAGCGATACCCCGTCTTCCTTGGCGTAGCTGACGATCAGATAGCTGTGCAGCGACGAGTTCACGGCAAATAGCACGCCGAACAGCATCAGCCCACCGATCAACACGGCTTGTGCCGACCAGCCTGATGTCAGGCCGAGAGCAATCAGCGCGGGCAGCCCGGCCAGAACGATCGCCCAGATGAATGCAGCTCTGCCGTCGGGTACATGGCCCTGCTTTTTGCCGGTGATGTGGGGGGCGAAAGATTGGACGATGCCGTAGCCGATGATCCAGGCGGCCAAGAAACCACCAACCTGCCAGAAGTCCCAGCCGAATGTAGTGCTCAGGTAGACCGGCAGCGCAACTACGAACCACACGTCACGGGCACCGAAAAGAAACAGCCGTGCGGCCGAGAGGAGGTTGATCGCCCGGCTCTTGGACAGCATGTCGCGGAATTTCGGTTTGACCTTGGCCTTGCCCATGTCTTTTTTCAGCAGAACCAAACTGCCGATCCAGATCAAGGCCAGCACTGCTGCCATGACCAGCACCGCCAAGGTGAAGCCTAGCAGTGCAAGCAGTGCGCCACCGAGAAAGAACCCCACCCCTTTGAGCGCGTTTTTCGAACCAGTGAGGATGGCCACCCACTTGTAGAGGGTGCCTTGCTGGTTGTCCGGTACCAAGAGCTTGATCGAGCTCTTGGCGCTCATTTTGTTCAGATCCTTGGCGATACCAGACAACGCCTGGGCTCCCATGACCCATGGTACCGTGAGCCAGACTGCCGGCACCGTGAGCATGAGCAAGGCCAGCACTTGCATGCCCAAGCCGATGTTCATGGTGCGATTGAGTCCCAGGCGGGCGCCGAGGTAGCCGCCCACCAGGTTAGTGATCACGCCAAAGATCTCATAGAACAGGAACAGCGCTGCGATTTGCAGCGGCGTGTAGCCCAGAGTATTGAAGTGCAATACCACCAACATGCGCAGTGCGCCGTCGGTGAGGGTGAAGGCCCAGTAGTTGCCGGTAACCAGCAGGTACTGACGCACTTCCGCAGACAGGGCTGACAACGCCTTCATGATCGCCGATTACTCCGCCATGCCGACCAGTCGAGCCAGCTCCGCAGCGCGGTTGGCGTAGCCCCATTCGTTGTCGTACCAAGCGTAGATCTTCACCTGGGTACCGCTGACCACCAAGGTCGACATCGCATCGATGATCGAAGAGCGTGGATCGGTACGGTAGTCGATGGACACCAGTGGCCGTTCTTCATAGCCCAGGATGCCTTTCAGTGGGCCTTCGGCCGCCGCCTTCAGCAGCGCGTTCACCTCTTCAGCCGTTGTGGCACGCTCGACCTCGAACACGCAGTCGGTCAGCGAGGCGTTGGCCAGCGGAACGCGTACGGCATGACCGTTCAACTTGCCGCGCAACTCAGGGAAGATCTCGGCGATGGCCGTGGCCGAACCGGTGGTGGTTGGAATCAGGCTCATGCCAGAGGCACGGGCGCGGCGCAGATCCTTGTGAGGCGTATCGAGGATGCTCTGGGTATTGGTCAGGTCGTGGATGGTGGTGATCGAACCGTGGCGGATGACCAGGTTCTCGTGGATGACCTTGACCACCGGAGCCAAGCAGTTGGTGGTACAGGAGGCGGCGGTAACGATGCGGTGTTGAGCTGGATCAAAAAGGTGGTGGTTGACGCCCATCACCACGTTCAGCGCACCGTTCTCCTTCACCGGAGCACAGACCACTACACGTTTGACGCCTTGATCCAGGTAGGCCTGGAGCACAGCCACCGACTTCATCTTGCCGCTGGCCTCGAGGACGAGATCACAGCCCGACCAGTCAGTGTCAGCGATCGCCTTGTTCGCGGTGACTTTGATGCGCTTACCCTCGATCACCACCGAGTCGCCTTCAGCGCTCGCCTCACGGTGCCAGCGACCGTGAACCGAATCGAAGTTGATCAGGTGGGCGTGCGTCGTGGCGTCGCCGGCCGGATCATTGATCTGGACGAATTCAAACTCTGGCCAGTCCCAGGACGCGCGCAGCGCCAAGCGACCGATGCGGCCGAACCCATTGATGCCTATTTTGATTGCCATGTTGTTGGTCTCGAATTGCCGTCAGTGGACGGTCAGAGGGTATTGTCGAACTGGTTGATATACTCGACGTGCGCGGGGTTCTGAATGGCTCGTGGACGCAGGGCCTGCACTTGAGCAACCGCTTCATGTGCGGGAATGCCGCACTCGATCATCAGGCGGGCCGCAAACAGGCCTGTACGGCCGGAGCCGCCCTTGCAGTGGATGGCAATCGACTTTCCGTTCATCACCAGTTCCTTCAGGCGCTCCCGGTGGGCGTCCCACGCAGCGGCAAAGGGCTCGCCAGGCGCTTCGTCATCTTCCACCGGCAGGTGGAACCATTCGAGGCCGAGCAACTGGCACTCCTCAGGAAGAAGATCGACTTCATTCTGCAGCAGCTCTTCACCTGGCATCAGGGTGACCAGCGCGCTCGCGCCGGCTTCGCGCAGCGTCGACAACGCCTGAGATACTGAGGTGTCTTTGGTGCCAGGGCACGGAGTGAAGATCAGCTGGCCGATCAGCTCGGAGTTGGCCAGCACGGAGTACGGGTGCAGTTGCATGCTCGATAAGCCTCAGATGGAACGTTGATTAACGCGCTTGGAGAGTTCTTCTGCTGACTCTTTGCGTTCGGAGTAGCGATCAACCAGGTAATCAGCGCGATCACGAATCAGCAGGGTGAACTTCACCAGTTCCTCCATCACGTCGACGACGCGGTCGTAATACGGGGACGGCTTCATGCGGCCCGCTTCATCGAATTCCAGATAGGCCTTGGGCACCGACGACTGGTTAGGGATGGTGAACATGCGCATCCAACGACCGAGTACGCGCAGTTGGTTGACCACGTTGAACGACTGCGAACCGCCGCAAACCTGCATCACTGCCAAAGTCTTGCCCTGGGTTGGGCGCACAGCCCCCATGCTCAGAGGGATCCAGTCGATCTGCGACTTAAATACGCCAGTCATTGCACCGTGGCGCTCTGGCGAGCACCAGACCATGCCTTCCGACCACAGCACCAGGTCGCGCAGCTCCTTGACCATAGGGTGGTCGTCGGGCACGTCATCCACCAGTGGCAGACCGGTCGGATTGAAGATCCGCGTCTCGGCTCCGAAGTGCTCCAGCAGGCGGGCCGCTTCTTCCGTTAGCAGGCGACTGAAGGAGCGCTCACGGGTGGATCCATACAGCAGCAGGATGCGTGGCTTGTGAGTGGATGTCTGATGAGTTGCCAGTTTTTCTGCCGTCGGCAGGTCAACGAGTTCACCGTCGATATTGGGGATGTGGTGTTCGGTCATGAGGTCACTCCTGGGAGAGGCTTCCAGAGGGTTGATCGAACCAGCGACGTTTGAGCCACCAGGCCACACCAACCAGAGAGATCAGTACCGGCACTTCCACCAAGGGCCCGATGACGGTGGCGAAGGCTACCGGCGAGGCGAGGCCGAAGGTGGCGATGGCCACGGCAATGGCCAGTTCGAAGTTGTTGCTCGCTGCGGTGAAGGCCAGCGCAGTGGTGCGGGGGTAGTCGGCTTCCAGCAGCTTGCCCATCCAGAAGCTGATGAAGAACATCACCACGAAGTAGATGGTTAGCGGGATAGCGATACGCAGCACATCCAGCGGCAGTTGCAGCACCATGTCACCCTTCAGGCTGAACATGGCGACGATGGTCAGCAGCAGTGCCACGAGCGTCAGCGGACTGATTTTCGGAATGAAATGCTCCTGATACCAGGTAGCGCCTTTATTGCTAATCAGGATCTTGCGGGTCAGGAAGCCGGCGAGGAACGGGATGCCAAGATATATCAGCACCGATTGGGCGATCTCGAGGAAGCTGGTCTCGATGACACTACCTTCAAGGCCAAACAGCGGCGGCAGCAGGCCTAGGAAGATCCAGGCGTATACGCTGAAGAACAGGATCTGGAAAATACTGTTGAAGGCGACCAGGCCCGCCACGTACTGGTTGTTGCCCCCGGCGATCTGGTTCCACACCAGCACCATGGCGATGCAACGCGCCAAGCCGATGAGGATCAAGCCGGTCATGTACTCTGGTTTGTCGGAAAGGAACACCACGGCCAACCCGAACATGAGCATTGGCCCAATCATCCAGTTCTGGATCAGCGACAAGGCGAGGATGCGCTTGTCCTTGAAGACCTGCGGCAGTTCCTCGTACTTCACCTTGGCCAGGGGCGGATACATCATGATGATCAGACCGATCGCGATAGGGATGTTTGTCGAACCCACCGAGAGGCTGTTCAGCCAGCCCGGCAATCCCTGGAACTGGCTGCCCAGCCCGATCCCAAGCCCCATGGCCAGGAAGATCCAGACCGTTAGGTAGCGGTCGAGAAATGAAAGTTGGCTTTTGCTCATGGTGGATCTCCCTGAACGTCATAGCGTTCCGATGCGTGCAAGCTCGACCTTGAGTTGCGCAGCATCAAGTTCTTCTAAAGGCAGTGCGAGGAATGCCGTGATGCGTCGCTTGATGTGTTCCAGCGTGGCGTCGAAAGCAGCCTCTACTTCAGCCGCGCTGCCTTGCAGGTCAGAAGGGTCAGTAAGCCCCCAGTGAGCTCTCGTCGAATGCCCGAAGAAAATGGGGCATGCCTCGCCCGCCGCCTTGTCGCAGACAGTGATGACAACGTCTGGTTTCAGATCTGCATGCGCGTCAGTTGACTTGCTGCTGAGCCCCTCAGTGGAAATGGCGGCCCGCTCCAGTGCTGCGATCGAAAGCGGATTCACTTCTCCCTTGGGCTCGCTTCCGGCACTGAATGCCCGCATACCGGCCAGAGCCAGGTCGTTGAACACGGCTTCAGACAAGATGCTACGGCAACTATTGGCGGTGCAGAGGAAAAGAACTTTCATCGGTTTTACTCGGCGGTGATCAGCAGCAGGTGGATACGCGCTGTGGGCGGTCACCCATGGCGTCGAGTCGCGCGGCACTGGCACTGAGCCACCGGCGATTGGCCTCAAGCGTCGTTTTCAAGACCTCTCGTACCCAGGTGGGCAGCTCTGGATGAAGCCGGTAGTAGACCCACTGCCCCTGCCGGCGGTCTTCTAGCAGGTCACACGTGCGCAGTTGCGCCAGGTGGCGGGAAACCTTCGGCTGACTTTCCTCCAGGGCACAGATCAGTTCACAGACGCAGAGCTCTTCCTCGCGGGCGATCAACAGCATCATCCGAATGCGATTCTCGTCGGCGAGGCATTTGAACACCTTGGTAGGTGTCAGCGAGTCAGTCATAGCAGTTCTCAGTGTTTGGTTTTCACGAGGACGAACAGCTTGATGCGTTCATGGATCTCGTGAAGCGTGTGGTGGAATGAATCATGTTTGTCGCTGGTAACGGGGTCTTTGAAGTGCCACGCCAGGCCCTCGCCGAATGCCGGCAGTGTCTGGCATTCCCGGGCAGCTTTGTCGCAAAGGGTGATGACGTAGTCAAAGCGCTCACCGGCAAACTCATCGATGGATTTGCTGCGTAAAGCACTGGCATCGATAGCGAGGTGTTCGAGGGCGGCGTAGGTGCGTGGGTCTACCCCACCGGGTTGGGTGCCAGCGCTGAACGCCTCGAAATGCGCTGCGTCCGTGCGTCGCAGTAACGCCTCAGCGAGCTGGGAGCGAGCAGCATTTGCGGTGCAAACAAATAGCACTCGGATCTTGCCAGCCATCACGAAGCACTCTATCAATATATGTTTTTTCGAATATACGATTTTTCAGATATTTTGCAAGCCCTCTATGACAAATATCAGCGGTCGCACGTAATTCTCGATTCACGCTATCGTAAACGGAGATTTCATCCTGCACCGCCACACATCTAGCAACGACAATGACCAAAATCACCAAAACTGGCCGTAGCCCTTGGGCTGTGTTTTTGATCTTCCTCCGCTTGGGACTGACCTCTTTTGGCGGCCCAATCGCACACCTGGGATACTTCCGCGACGAGTTCGTGGTGCGCCGACAATGGTTGAGCGAGCGCAGCTATGCAGATCTCGTCGCCCTTTGCCAGTTCTTAACGGGGCCAGCTAGTAGCCAGGTCGGGATTGCGCTCGGGTTGTCCCGCTCCGGCTATACCGGAGCGCTGGCCGCATGGCTCGGCTTCACCTTGCCCTCTGCAATTGCCTTGATCTTCTTCGCACTCGGCATGGCCAGTTATGGCGATGCCATGCCCGCAGGAGTGCTGCACGGCTTGAAGGTAGTGGCCGTGGCGGTGGTCGCCCAGGCGGTCTGGGGTATGGCGCGCAATCTGTGCCCCGATGCACCGCGTATCTCGATCATGGCGGCGGTGACTTGCTTCGTGCTGCTCGTACCCTCCGCTTGGGGACAAGTGAGTGCCATCGTCCTTGCCGGCATCGTCGGTTTGCTGCTTTTCAAACCGCAGCATGGCGACACCCATGATCCGCTTCCTATCAGCGTGCGGCGTCGCATTGGATTGTTCTGGCTGGCCCTGTTCTTTGTCCTCCTGCTTGGCCTGCCGTTGCTGGCAGCTGTGATCCCGATCCAGACGCTGGCGATGGTGGATGCTTTCTACCGCGCCGGCTCACTGGTTTTCGGTGGAGGACATGTGGTGCTGCCGCTGTTGCAGGCTGAGGTCGTACCATCCGGCTGGGTCGACAACGACCCATTCCTCGTGGGCTATGGTGCGGCGCAGGCCGTTCCGGGCCCGCTGTTCACCTTCGCGGCCTTTCTCGGCGCATCGATGAACCATGCACCAACTGGCTGGCTTGGCGGCCTGATCTGCCTGCTAGCGATTTTTGCGCCGTCTTTCCTGTTGGTGATGGGCGCCTTGCCATTCTGGGAATACCTACGCCGTAGCCTGCGCACGCAGGCAGCACTGCTGGGCATCAATGCGGCCGTGGTTGGCCTGCTGCTGGCTGCTCTCTACCAGCCGGTATGGACGAGTGCAATTCATGGCCCGCAAGACTTTGGCCTGGCCCTCGTGGCAATGGTGGCATTGATATTCTGGAAGCTGCCGCCTTGGCTGGTCGTACTAGGCAGCGGTGCCTTGGGTTGGCTCTTGAGCACTGTCCTGTGAGATGCCGCGAATGACCGCTAAAGAGCCCTAAGGAGCATTGATCCCGCACCATGCCACCGAAGCCCCTATCTTCGGGCGGGCTATCATTGAGGGGTTGGGATTTACCACGGTTATGAGCTCAGCGCAGGCACGCTGTACGACTATTTTTGCCTGGAACAAATGTTATGCCTGCGTACCCTCTTTCCGCGCGTGCGGTATTGCCCGTGCTCGCGATCACCTCTACGACTATCGTCTTCCCGCTGTAACTGGCCATCGCCGACCTGCGTAAGCCGGGAGAGGAAAGCGGTCGAAATCGAGTCGGGCGCGTGATGCAGGTGGAGGGAGCTGCGTTCGCAAACGGGCTGGCGACGCAAGCCACAGCAGCAAGTCATGATTCACTCAGACAATACTGTCAGTTCAGTAGCTCAGACTGGCAAAGCTTCTTGAAGGCCAACAATGTGATCAGCAGCATGACCCGGCGGGGAAACTGCCACGACAGTGCCGTAGCGGAGAGCTTTTTCCAGCCTTGAAGCGGGAGCGAACCCAACGAAAAATCTACACAATCCGTGAAGAAGCTCGAAGTGATATTTTTGATTTTATCGAGATGTTCTATAACCCTAAATGCTAACGAAACAGTCTATGCAGCCGCCTCCAGCAGAATATGAGAAACGCTATTTCCTGAGCATGGAAAATGCACCTTAGCAACTCGGAAAAAGATCATCATTAGAATAATATAAGCCCTAAAAACTAACGACAGCGCATAAGAAGAAAAGTCACAGACCATACTTGCGCCTGACCCCCACGCAAACTTATAAGTAAGCATCCCTGCTAATATCTATCCTAAACCGCATGAAAATCTAAAGCTTACAGCCTAAAGTCTTGCACTACACGATTTAGTCCGACTGCAAGGTTGGAAACTTCCCCGCTGGCACTCGCAGTCTGACTTGCACCCGCAGCGCTTTGGGTAGACAAATCACGAATACTTGTGAGGTTTCGATCAATCTCTCGTGCCACCTGGGCCTGCTCTTCTGACGCAGTCGCAATCAAAACATTTCGCTCATTGATCATAGTGATTGACTGAGATATTTCCTCTAGCGACTCACTAGCCAGTTGTGCGACAGAGGTAGATTCATCAGCCATTTTCTGACTTTCGATCATAGCCCTAACGGCCTGAACCGAATCATCCTGGATAGAGCCAATCATTTGCTCAATTTCTTGAGTGGATTGTTGAGTGCGATGGGCAAGAGCTCTAACCTCATCTGCAACAACTGCAAAGCCCCTACCCTGTTCTCCAGCCCTTGCGGCCTCAATTGCAGCATTCAACGCCAGTAGGTTTGTTTGCTCAGCGATGGCTCTAATCACCTCAATGACTTTACTGATGTCCTGAGCGCGCGAAGAAAGCGTTTGGATCTGCTCCCCCGTAGACTCAACATAGGAGGATAGCGCTTGTATAGCTCCTAGGGTTCTCTTAACATTTTCGAGTCCAGATTTGGTGAGTTGTTGAGCTCGCCCGGATGCATCAGCGGCTTCCGCAGCATTCACTGCCACTTCATCAACTGCGGCACTCATTTCATTGACAGCGGTCGCAGCCTGGTTAACTTCATCGTTTTGCTTGACCAATCCTCGACTACTTTCCTCAGTGACTGCTGCCATTTCTTCTGCAGCCGAAGCGAGTTGCGTTGAGCTGTCGGAAATATGGGTCAACGTGTCTTTTAAATTGTTTTGCATTTGAGAGATAGCAGCCAGCATCGCAGCTGCCTCATCTCGACCTGAAACTTTGAAAGTCTGCGAAAGATCTTTATTCGCAATAACCTTGGCAATTGAAAGCGCTTCATCTAGAGGCTGAGTCACACTCCGTACCAGCATGTAACCCAAAACAATTGTAAGCGTGACCACAGCCAAAAGCAGACCATAAATTGTGACTAATCCGCTATGATAGATCTCACCTGTTAACACCCCCGCTGCTTTTGCACCTTGATCATTGTAATTCATCAAATCAGAAATTTGATCTATGAGACTATTGGTAAGCGGGCGAATAGCTGAGCTAATTAACGCCGAAGCAGCGGCGTTGTCACCTGAGACGAGCATAGGCTCTAACTGGTTTAGGAGCCCTTCATAACGATCAGCGCTTGCCCTCACTTTGTCGTACAGCGACTGCTCTTCAGGACTTGCCACAACCGACTCATATCTGCCTATGAGCCTTGTGAATTCCCGTCGATAATCCGGAAAAGTTTTTACTGTCTGATCACGAACCACAGGATCATTCGTGGTAGTTGCTCGAAGACTTTCCAACCTTAGCCTAAGGACACTTGCGTTTATAAGCCCAGCTAGCCGGATGCTGGCCATCCAATTTGTTTCAACATCCTGTTCTGCTTGACGAAGCCTTTCCAACTTATTAGCAGACAACAATCCCATCACAACGACCACAGCGACTATCACTGAAAAAATCAATGCCGCACGAGGCCCTATTTTAAGATCACGGAATTTCATGCAAAAACCTCAATCGTAGACACAAGTGAATGTGTATCGGCTGAATCGTTTAATCCTTTAGGCTTAGAGAAAAAAATAGCTACTATCAATGGAGTTGATACTGCTCCACCCATCTGACAGATCAACCGATAAATATCAATTGACTCCCCAAATAAAATTTGACCGTTTCGCAACACTACGAATCACATCAAGGCCTTGAGCTCGCGCTTGGCCCATCCCCCTCAAACACGGGAAGTACACCGAGAGGTTCCTCAAGTCGGCACTGCGCTGATTTGCACGGTTACTAACGCTCAGCGTGAAAGCGCCCTAACACCGTCAAAGGCCCACCAGGAAAGAGATCTGCGTCGCCGAGTTTCTTCAACAAAAATTCATACACCAATCGTATTCGGCGTGGAACGGGGCCGGGTCGTGTCCGATAAAGAACCAAATCGAGGGGTTGTGGGGCCAGATGAGGCAAAACTTCCACGAGGGAACCTTGAGACAAATGAGGCTGAGCGAGATATAAGGGCACTTGGGCGAATACAGCTCCCTGAAGCACCATTTCCAGCTCGGTTTCAGGGTCATCACAGGAGAAGCTAGACTGCTCAGGAGTGAAACTCTCTTCGTTAGAAAAAATCCACGGCCAACCACGCCCAGATCTACGATCCTGGAGCAGAGATAAGGGCATGTCTTTCAATTCCACCAAATTCGAGGGGGTACCTGTACTCGCAATAAGCGCGGGCGATGCAACTACGATCAGTGGAACAGTCGCAACCGTCCTGGCAATAAATCGACGATCTCGAACAGTACCCACCCGGATGCCAATATCAATCTTTGATACGACTGTGTCTGTAAGCTCATCATCCAACGAAAGGTCGACTCTCAATTGAGGATGTTGCTGGCGTAATTCAGACAGGAATCTCGTCAGATAGAGTTTACCGATAGCATGAGGGGCGGTCAGCCCTACGCGCCCAGCAACCACCTCATCACCACCGCGATCTTCCGCGGCAAACAGCTTGTCGAACCTGTCCACGGCCGCTCTCGCATCTATGGCCAGCTCCCTCCCAAAATCCGTGATCCTCACCTGTCGCGTACTTCGATGAAACAGTGGCTCGGCAAGTAGACGTTCGAGCTCCTGCACCGCTCGCGTTACCTTTTGCGGAGAGGTTGATAACTGATTCGCGGCACCACGAAAGGATGAGGCGTCCGCGACCGCGAGGAAGACTCTGATCATTTCTAGACGATCAAGCATCGTATTATTCCATTTTTTGGAATTTTAAAATCCTAAATATTCCATTTTATGTGATTCAAGAGCAACCCATAATTGATGCCACTTCCACTCACCGAGGTCAGCGAAATGAGCAATGGTATCGAAGGAAAGGTAGTCGTAATCACAGGCGCAAGCAGCGGCCTTGGCGAGTCCAGCGCTCGTCACTTAGCCAGGCTGGGTGCCTCAGTTGTATTGGCCGCACGACGCAAAGATCGGCTGCAGGCAATCGTCGCCAAGATCCACGCGGAGGGCGGGAAAGCCACGGCACACGTGGTAGACGTAACGCGTCGAGAAGACTTGATTGGCCTCGTTCAACACGCTGTCGATACGTTTGGCCGCGTGGACGTGATGATCAACAACGCCGGCCTGATGGCAATTGCACCTATCTCGGAACTGAGAGTCGATGAGTGGGATCGTATGATTGACATCAACATCAAGGGAGTGATGTACGGCATCGCAGCGGCGCTGCCTCTGTTCGAGAAGCAAGGTTCTGGTCACTTCATCAACATCTCGTCCGTCGCCGGTATCAAGGTGTTCAGTCCTGGTGGTTCGGTATACAGCGGCACGAAGTATGCTGTACGCGCAATCTCGGATGGTCTGCGCCATGAGGTCGGCAAAGAAATACGCACAACCACAATCGAGCCAGGTGCGGTGGATTCTGAGCTCAAATTCGGTAGCGGGCATGAGGCCAGTGCGCAGGCGGTGGCTGACTTCTACAAAAACGCGATTCCTGCGGAGTCTGTTGCACGTGCCATCGCATTCGCCATTGAACAACCGGCAGACGTGGACATCAACGAGATCGTGCTCCGTCCGACATCACAGGACTTCTGAGCCGGTCGTCAGTGGGAAGGCAACACCGCACCATTCCTGAGATTTGATGCCCTGACGTGCAACCCTCCGTTCTAGAGCGCGTCCAAATAGTCATCAGCTTCCTGCGTCACCTGTATTCAATCCGCCGGTGGCGAGGCCTAAAATCAAAGCGTTAGAGGGGAATAGAATGAAAGTTTTGATGGTACTTACGTCGCACGACAAACTCGGTGACACCGGACTGAAAACCGGCTTTTGGCTCGAGGAGTTCGCAGCCCCCGTACTACATTTTCAAGGACGCTGGTGCCGAGATCGTTCTCGCGTCGCCTGCAGGAGGCCAACCGCCGCTTGATCCGAAAAGTGAATTGGCTGACTTCCAAACTGACATGACCCGACGCTTCAACGCCGACGCGGATGCCCAGAAGGCACTCGCTAGCACCGTCAAGCTCGATACAGTCAACGAGAAGGACTTCGACACAGTATTTTATCCTGGCGGCCATGGGCCACTATGGGATCTCGCAGAGTCAAAGATCTCCATCGCCCTGATTGAGTCTTTTGAGCGCGCAGGCAAGCCGATTGGGTTTGTATGCCACGCACCTGGGGCACTTCGCCACGTGAAGGCTGATGGCGGTGTCCCTCTGATTAAAGGCCGTCGGGTTACCGGCTTTACCAATGGCGAGGAAGCTGCCGTGGAGCTGACCAATGTGGTGCCTTTCCTGATTGAGGATGAGTTCCAACGCTTAGGCGGCCATTATCAGAAAGGCCCTGATTGGTCTCCATTCATTATCGAAGACGGCAAGCTGGTTACGGGTCAGAACCCTGCAAGCTCGGAGGGTGTGGCTAGGGCACTGGTAGCTCAATTGAAATAGTCTCTTCAACCCGCCTGATCTCATCAAGAGGTCAGGCGGTGCCAGATTAACATTCTTGAATGAGAGCGGCCGTGCGTACAGCGATCTCTCCGACCTAAATGGAGTAAAAAAAAGTTCGGTCGGCAGGCATTTGACTCGACCGGCGGACTGAAGCAGTAAAATTGCATCCCAAGAAAGTAGCCATAGAAGGCCGTCGTGGATTACGCAAGACAATAGCCATACCCATCGCCGAAAAGGCATGAGTGCATGTTGACTCAGTATTAACTGATCCTCGAGTATTCAGCGATAGCCAAGGATTTAACTATAGCATGAAATACTGAATGGCGCTGACACGTCACTCACAATAGACCGCGGTTCTGAGCAACAACAACCTGATAAAAAAGCATGATCCAGGCGGGCGTGTCTGGACGGCCGAACTGCCTGGTCACTGAGTCGCTAATGAACTGCAAGGTAACGTTGGTGATAATAAATTTGATTCAGTCAGAGTGGATCGGCGCGGGCCATCCATATGCTTATCAATAACGTGGTGACATGGCTACCAAGGTGGCGCGCAAGCGAGATTAAGCAGCTACTTGGTCACCAGTAGAATTAGACTCTACGCGGGGCAGCGACTCCATCCCCTAAACTTCAGATTAACCTGACTGTGACTTATCAACTTCGAATACTGCTCGACCGCGAAAATAACCTCCTTCGACGCAATTCCTTCCTCTGCTTTTCGCAATATAAAGAAGTCTGTCTGCTTCAGCCAGAGCCGCGATATAGCCATCCTTTTCTGGCGCATGTACGACTACCACTCCGGCACTTATAGTTACTCTCCCAAATGGACTGCCCGCGTGCTCTATTCGGGCATTATCAAGAGCTGATTTGATATTTTCAGCCACACGTAGCGCCCCCTGTAGATTAGTATCAGGCAGCAATATTACAAACTCTTCGCCGCCGAACCTCGCGGGCAAATCAACAGGCCTTTTAACATTGAGCTCCATGAGAGTGGCAACCTGCTTCAAGCAGTCATCACCCATGATATGCCCATAATGATCATTAAACTGCTTGAACCAGTCGATATCCAATAGAATAAGTGCTATTGGGGTTCCATTTCTACTAGCTCGCCCCCATTCTTTTTGAATAGTCTGGTCAAAGCAACGCCGGTTCGCCAAGCGCGTAAGACCATCCGTATGAGCGATGACATACAACTCATTTTTTGCGGCATTAAGTTTATGTTCCGCAACAATCAAAAGCTTGACCTGCCTATACAGCACCACCCCCATAAACGCCAAAGAGAAAATTAACGCACCAATAATCGCAATTGTTCTATATGCATACGCCCACCATGTCTCAAACACATGATCTAATGATAAGCCAGCAGCAGCGACAATAGGGAGTTGGGAGAGCCGACGAAAGGCATAAATACGCTCAACCCCATCAAGTATTGATTTAACAACAGCAGTGCCGCTATCGGTGCGCGGCAAGTAAATATTGAAAATCTCACCTTTAGAAACGTTGGTAGTTTGCAAGGTTTTCAAGTTGGGACGCCTAGCCAGCAAGTCACCATTGCTAAGTGCTAAAAATATGACCCCTTTATCGTCCACCTCCAACTTATCAAAAAACGCTTGAAAGTAAGCCACTGGTATAGTGGCCAGTACAACCCCGGCAAATTTTCCATTAGCAGCATTGATACGACGACTTATCGGAATAATTAGATCTCCAGTTGTACGGCTTTCTATAATGGAGCCGATATACAACGAGTCACCTGGATGATTCCGATGATAAATAAAATACTCGCGATCACTATTGTTCCGCGCATTGATAAATTTAGAAAATGAATTGACTAGCCAATTACCGTGTTCATCGTAGACGAAGAGCCCCTGAATACCTTCAGCGTTTTTTACGTGATGCGCCATGAGTCTTGTCAGACGGGCTTTCTGAACACCACCAGATAATCCATCATTCTCTATACGCTCAGCAAGATCTTGCAAAGTATTATCTGCCTGTTTAACCGTATCCTGAGCGTGCTGTTCTGCTGCCCTAACAATATTATAGACAGTCATTTGAGCGTTAACGAAGCGCTCGCCCCTAAACTGGCTCATTTGCCAAGCAGTGGCTAGGATGAGTGATAGGCACACGAGCGCTATGAATCCAACGATTGCTTTAGTAAGTAGCATTCGCGGGAGTCGGGTAGAAAGTAGTGAGAGGTATTTCATAGTGCGCCATCAGTCTACTGTTTAGATCAGACTAGCAGCTTTGAAGCCGGTTTTGTTGCATCTTAGGGTAGAAACTCTTAGGTATGCCATAGACCCAGCCTATCTCAATGAGAAACTGGCGTTATGGTGTGGCTAGGTGCCGGGGTGGATTTGAGCGAAAGGCCGCACGAAAAAAACCACCCTGAGAGGTGTGCCAGGTCTAGCTATTCGGACTGCTGATAGCAGGTGGAATCTATGGCACAGACATTAGGCAAAGTGATCTATCGCAATACCAAGGTTTCAAGGCGCGCACCTTTACCCTAAAACCAAAATCGGAGGCATAAAAAGCCGCCACAAGGGGCCTTTCTGAGGTTTTACTAGGGGGCTCCGGCTCTACACGGCGGGGCTGAAGATGCCGTTAAACAAGCCATTGCCTATGAGAGGATTTAGCGCCTGAGGCGACTAGCACAAGGCCCCTGATCACTATCCTCGACGCAGGCCATAATTTTTTAGGCAACCCGTCGCTAACAAGGATGGCCTACAGAGTCTGGATGCCTTTGAACTGATCGCGAAGGAGGGTCGCAAATACGGGCTGAACATTTGCCTGGCGACCCAGCGACCGCGAGACATAACTGAAGGCGTGCTCAGTCAAATGAGTACCCTGCTCGTCCACCGGCTTTCCAACGACCGTGACCGCGAGGTCGTTGAACGAGCCTGCGGCAAGATTGATCGCTCCGCTGCAGCATTCCTGCCGAACCTAAAGCAAGGTGAAGTGGCGATGGTAGGTGTCGACTTCCCGATCCCGGTGACGATTCAAATAGCCAAACCAACTCAGCCACCAAAATCTGACGGCACCAGCTTCCGAAGCACTTGGGTTAAGCCAAGCTAGTCTAGTATCCAGTGGCGTCCTTCTATCGTTGAAGCGCGCCATTTGCTGTCGCTGCAGGCCGGCGAAAATTATGCATCAGCAATAATTATTGCTTTTCCATAATTCGACCTAAACCGTGAGCTTACGGTCAGCAAGGCTTTCCGCCACCCTCCTTGGCAGATTTAGTAACCCTTCCGTAGGCGTCATCAACCAAAATCGCATCGCCTTCCTCATCGAACATCACAGCAAGCCACCGCGCCCGCTTCATCTCAGCTACTTGCGAGAAAAAGCAGATCTCGCACAAGTGAAGCTCATACTCCTCGCCGCAATGTGCTGAGCCTTTGCCCCATGACGCATGCATCGTTCCGTACTGAGGCTCACCTTCCCCATCTCGCGCAGACATACCGCAGACATCGCATACCACGTCGATAGCCATTTCATGTTCATCTGCTTGCGTGACCTTCATACCCCACCTCCGCAAACTGCCAGCATGTGCCTAGCCAGACGCCATAACTTAATGCTCAGCTTCCAGCGCCTAGATGCGAGGAGCCAACCCCTGACGGGCCAGTAACAGGCGATTGAGTGTACGCATGATACCCTTGCCTCAAGTTCAATCTCTGGAGCATCCCGCTTGAGCACGCTAGCTGCGCCCGGTTATTACGAGTCACTGCTTCACGCTCCTACTTTCTCCTCCGACCCTACCGGCAAACGCCAAGCAGAGCGCTGGAAACGCCTGGTGGATGACATCCACAAATCAACAACAGAGCAAGACCTGCGCGAGGCCCGAGGGAAGGCAGAGGGTTACATCATTGGCCTAATGGAATGTGGTCATCTACCACCAGATGGCGAACGCGACTACGTGATTATCAGCTCAATTCATCGCCGTCAGGATTTTTTGCGCACACTTCTCACGACGCTCAACTGATCCGTATATTCGACCTTTCAGGCGCCCGCAAAGGCGCCTGGCTCGCACCCCGAAGATGCGTCAGGTTAGTCAGAGGTTGCGATCAGTGCTCGAAAACTCTTCCGACCCACTCCGCGCTTGAACGACGTCAGTACAAAATTCCCAGCCTTTGTAACGACCACCCAGAAGCGCTCTACTCTGATCAACGAAAAGATCGGCGGCGTCGTCAGCAAATATGCCCCTGTGCGCTTCTCAATGAGCCCTGGAACGATTTGCCCAACCACGACCCCGACTGCGCAATCGTTCGAAATTTCTGCGTCGCTCAGATAGGCAGTAATCGGCATAGGGTACTGCTGACCCATCGCTTGTATGATGCGCGTGAGCTGAAGAATCGATGGCTCTTCACCTGGATAGCTAATGATCTCATCTGTCATTTGTTCTTGCGCTCCTGCGTCCAATTCAACACCCCTCTGAGAGCTTTCGTTCCTAGAGGCGCTTAGATTTCAATAATGAAGTCCGGTACAAAGCCGGTCTTTTCACCTGGATACCCTTTCGGGTTCGAAACAAGCCGACATCCCGAAACGACCGTGTCGACCGCGTGATGGGTATGACCGAAGATCCAGGTATCAGACTGCGAAACTAGGTCATGCCACTGGTTGAAATACGCAGCACCGAGATGGCCCACGTGTCCATCACCAGCCACTTCCTGTATCGGGCAGTGGTGAGTAACCACAACCGTCTTTCCCTCGAAGTCCTTAGCGAGCTCTGTGGCAAGAAACTCGCGAGCGGTAATGTTCCGAGCGATGAGGTCGACAGGGCGTAGCTTCCTGAAACCCTCCCCGCTCCGGATAACCCTGAAGTCATTCATCCACTCCCAACACTCATACATGGCTTTTTTGTAATCGCCGGTTGAGGTGAAGTCTGTCCAGGCGGTGGCCACCAAAAATCGGGTATCACCGATGCCCATGCATTCGTTTTCAAGGACATGCACATGATCCTCCGCGGCCTCCTTCATCTTGAGGAGCGTACGATCCAAGTGCCCGCCTTTGTAGTACTCGTGGTTACCGGGGACGTAGATCACCGGACAGTCAAATTTCGCGTTTGCCCACGTTACCCCTTTGCCACGCACTGAGATGTCTCCGGCAAGCACGACCAGGTCGACGTCCAGCTTAGGTGGGTCAAATTCCGAGAACTCATTGTGTAGATCCGAGTAGATCGCGAGCTTCATACGGCGCTCCATAGGGCTGCGTCGCTACTTCCGGGCCAGTCCGAAGGACGACCGGGCTACAAAATCTGCAGTGTTCAAGGACGAAATGACATCACCAATTCCAGTGATGCTTGCTTTCTGTATCCGTCGCCGACAAGCAGATAGATTGTGTTGCGAGTCTCGAACATCCATGGGCACTCATGCGAAACCGCATAGGTCGATCTCACCCAACTGCCAGGTACAAAACGCCCTCGACTGTCGTAGATGACCTCATGAGCGAGCACGACCATCGGTGGGATTCCACCCGGCAACGGCTCAACCTCATTCTCGGGAATTTCGACAATGATCCATCGCTCCACAAGGCAGAATGCTTTTTTAGGAAAGCGCTCCTGGGCAGCTTCGATCAGGTCGACCCTCTCTCCAGCCCACCCTTTGGCGACCTCCCCAGCGCCGTACAGAAACGACATCGCTTCTCCCATAGAGACGGACATCCCTCAGCTCCTCGCACTCGAAAAAATTTGTCCGTCATGAGTGACAAATTCGTAGGTCGGGCTCGCCTCAGTACCTTCTTTGATGCGGATCTCTGAAAGCAGCCGCATCGAAAACTCAGACTGCTTCGTCATGGCCGGCGGAGCGAGAAGCTGCACCCTATTGACGCTTAGGAAATCGACCGATTCGCCCTTACACAGAGAGTCGACTGCTTCGACGCTTGAGACGATACGCATTGAAGGCCCAAGGCAGCCGTCGACGAAGCCGCTACCTTCCACGATGAAGTAATAAGAATCTGCGTTCAGGCTCGCTGAATCCCAAAGCAAACGCAGGTGATCCGGCGCCAAGAACTGCCCCTGCAGATCAGTCCGCTTAGTCACTAACACAGCCGATACCCCGCTCACTTCTCGGGCTCTAAGCTAGTGTTAAGCCCATAAACAATTCATATAAATTGACAACTTTCCCTTAGACGGTGAGTGTCATCGCTCACAACTTTCCACGCACCAGTTGAGGGTGAGGCACGATAGCATCAATTCACATTCACTGACTATATTTCATAGATGTGAATTTTGCGATGTGGCCTTATCCTTCCCTTTACGCGGAAGTCTTGATGCCCTCGCCCTACTCCCTGGCAGCAGTCCTGCGCACCGTGCGTGCTGCTCGAGGCCTCTCACAAGAGCAGTTGGTGAAAACGCTGGATGCCCGGCACCTGCATAACGTGGAGCACGGCTCGACGAACATAACGTTGAAGATGCTCGAAGGTATCAGCGGCCATCTTGACGTCGACCCCGTAGCAATCCTTGCAGCCGCTTCCAGCTTCGAACGGCACGAGACCTTCGAAGAATTCATGGCCCACCTATGGAACGAGCTCGAAAAGCTGCGGGAAATGAAGGTCATGGAGAACGTTCCAGCACATTTCTCTGACGGCGCGCTGATCGCAGCCAAAGGCGGCAAACCCGCTACCTCCGCAGAAAAAATCAGGGCCATCCTTGGTTGCAAAGCCGGCGGACTTACTCAGAAAGAGACGTCGGTTAAGCTTGGAATTCCTGCCTCCACAGTGCACAAGATTTGGCACCGGCAGGATGGGGGTCAATAGCTCAGAGATCGCGAATCCACCGCACTGGTATGCGCGGCAATTTTATTGGTCAACGGTGCAGAAATAGTAGGCGCTCCGCAGGCAACATGATGGTGGCTAAAACCGCTGGTAGCAGAAGCCATCTAGTGATGAGGAGCAAGGCGAACACCCTTGGGTTGATGCAATGTGGCTACATCCTGCCTTTTACGCATGGCGAACATGTCACTCAGCGAGGCCCTTGCGGAGGTTGTAAGAGCCTTGCGACAAAACCGAAAAATGACGCAAGACGATCTGACCCTGATCGGTCGGAGAGAGCGTGACAAGACAAACGTGACGATGGAGATTCTTTCGAAAGTCGCCTCCACGCTTGAGGTCGATCCCGCTCTCCTACTCCTGCTCGCCCACTCTGCGCAATCTGGCGAGGTTGCGCTGAAGCGGATCTCGTTCAAGCTCGACGATCTCACACAGGATGGTGCACTAGATGCCATCACAACGCAGCCTGCTCGACGCACTGGTCGACCTGCTACACCCGACGTTCAGAAGGCACTTGAACGCGCTCCCCTTTGAAGGCGGCCGGCATGTCGAACTCTGAGATTGCTCAGGAGCCGGCTATGTCGCCTGCCACACCTTCCCCTCTTCACTGCCGGGATTTCACCACAATCTCGTGCGATGACGAGCCGACCATTCCGCTCAAGTATGCATCTGAGATCTTTAGCATCTCTCAGGGAGTTCAAGTGTGCATTAATGTGCAGCTGCCTAACTGAATCGGAAGGCAAGCCTCAAACCCACTCAAGCCCACACCAGAAATAACAGACGCAAAAAAAGGGCTTAGATTTCTCTAGCCCTTGATTTGTCTGTGTTTGGCGGGGAACCAGGGATTCGAACCCTGGGAACGCTCTCACGTTCGCCGGTTTTCAAGACCGGTGCATTCAACCACTCTGCCAATTCCCCGATGCTACCGCTAGGGTATCCTGAAGTCTGCATCTGGGAACTACCTGAGATAAGAACTCTAGGATAGTTGCCCATCGACGGTTTTCAAGACCGTTGCCTTAAACCACTCGGCCACGCTTCCAGCTCGTTTTGCGGCCGCCATAATACCGTAATGAAACACGCTGTCAAACTCTCTGTGTCGCGGGTTGCAGGAGCTCTGATAGACTCCTAGCATCTGAACGTCTGAAACCACAGGTTTTACCAAGGAGTGTCGCCATGCGCGAACAGGATTACGCCGTCCATCACGGCCAGCAGGTCGAGCAGCAGGAGATCAGCAAGGTCCTGCGCAACACGTACAGCCTGCTGGCGCTTACCCTCGCCTTCAGCGGTGTCATGGCATTCGTTGCCCAGCAGATGCGCGTCGGCTACCCGAACGTGTTCGTGGTGCTGATCGGCTTCTACGGGTTGTTCTTCCTGACCAACAAGCTGCGTGATTCGGCTTGGGGCCTGGTGTCCACCTTCGCCCTCACCGGCTTCATGGGCTTCATTCTCGGCCCGATCCTCAACCGTTACCTGGGCATGGCCGGTGGCGCTGAAGTGGTCAGCTCGGCGTTTGCCATGACTGCGCTGGTGTTTGGTGGTCTGTCGGCTTATGTGCTGATCACCCGCAAGGACATGAGCTTCCTCAGCGGTTTCATCACTGCGGGCTTCTTCGTGTTGCTTGGCGCTGTCGTTGCCAGCTTCTTCTTCCAGATCAGCGGCCTGCAACTGGCGATCAGCGCTGGCTTCGTGCTGTTCTCGTCGGTCTGCATCCTGTTCCAGACCAGCGCGATCATTCATGGTGGCGAGCGTAACTACATCATGGCGACCATCAGCCTGTATGTGTCGATCTACAACCTGTTTGTAAGCCTGCTGCAGCTGTTTGGCATCATGGGTCGCGATGACTGATTGATTGCTGTGTGAGAAAGCCCGCTTCGGCGGGCTTTTTTGTGGGCGCGCGGAATTGGGGGCGCCTGGTCGCGAACGCCAGTTTAGCCATTGCCCCGCACCGCGGTGGATTCTTCGCGGGCTTGCCCGCTCCCACAGGTATTGCGCAAATTCCAGGCTATGGCTGTACCTGAGGGAGCGGCTTTAGCCGCGAACACCGGCAACGCCGGTGCCAAGCACCGCGTCGCATTCTTCGCGGGTGAACCCGCTCCCACAAAGGGCAACGGTGTAGGCTGGGACTTTGTTTTCCCTGATAAGTCAGCATCAAATAACTGACTAAAAAGTCAGATAATCAGGCGAATGCTCGCCGATCATGCTGCCATCGTGCTTTTCTCTACCGCAATCCCTCTTCACCCCGTAGAATGCGCTCCTTTTTTCTTCCGGGGCGGCTTTCAGCAATGAGCTCACACGAACACAGCCCAGGCGCAGCGGCGCCTGCCAATGAACTGGTGCTTGGCCTGGAGGACAAGCCACGGCTGCTGATCGGCCTGCTGGCTGCCCTGCAGCACCTGCTGGCGATCATCGTGCCGATCGTTACACCTGGCCTGCTGATCTGCCAGGCGCTGGGCGTTTCTGCGCGTGATACCAACCTGATCGTTTCCATGTCGCTGGTGATCTCGGGTATCGCCACCTTCGTGCAGTGCAAGCGCTTTGGCCCATTCGGCGCCGGGCTGCTGATCGTGCAGGGCACCAGCTTCAACTTTGTCGGCCCGCTGATTGCGGGCGGCGCGCTGATGGTCAAGCAAGGCACGCCGGTAGAGGGTGTGATGGCAGCCATCTTCGGCGTGGTGATTGCGGGCTCGTTCGTGGAGATGGGCGTGTCGCGCATCCTGCCGTTCGTCAAACGCCTGATCACCCCGCTGGTGACCGGTATCGTGGTGCTGATGATCGGCCTGACCTTGATCAAGGTCGGCCTGATCAGCATGGGCGGTGGCTTTGGCGCCATGGCCAATGGCACCTTTGCCAACGGCGATAACCTGCTGCTGTCGGGCGTGGTGCTGGCGATCATCGTGATCCTCAACCGCGTGCCGGTAGTGTGGATGCGCAGCTGCGCCATCGTCATTGCCCTGGCGGTGGGCTATGCACTGGCCGGCTACATGGGCCGCCTGGACTTCACCGGCATGCACGAAGCCGCGTTGTTCCAGGTACCGACCCCGCTGCACTTCGGCCTGGGCTTCTCTTGGGCGCTGTTCATTCCGATGCTGGTGATTTACCTGGTGACCTCGCTGGAAGCCATCGGTGACGTTACCGCCACCAGCAAGGTGTCGCGCCAGCCGGTCGAAGGGCCGGTATGGATGCAGCGGATCAAGGGTGGCGTGCTGGTCAACGGTGCCAACTCGCTGCTGGCCGGTGTGTTCAACACCTTCCCCAGCTCGATCTTTGCCCAGAACAACGGGGTGATTCAGCTGACCGGCATTGCCAGCCGACATATCGGTATCTGGATCGCCGTGATGCTGGTGCTGCTGGGGCTGTTCCCGAGCGTCGCCGGGGTGATCCAGGCAGTGCCGGAGCCAGTGCTGGGTGGTGCGGCCATGGTGATGTTCGGGGCGGTTGCGGCTTCGGGGATCAATATTCTGGCCAGCACCCGGCTGGACCGCCGTGCGCTGCTGATCATTGCCGTGTCGTTGGCGCTGGGCCTGGGCGTGGCGCAGGTGCCGGAGTTTCTGGCGCATATGCCGGCGGCGATTCGCAATGTGCTGGAATCGGGTGTGGCTACCGGGGGGATCTGTGCGCTGGTGCTGAACTGGTTCTTGCCGGAGAGCAAGGAGCAGGCTTGAGTCTTGTGTCCTTCTGACAGGGCCATGGGGCTGCTTTGCAGCCCATCGCGACACAAGACCGCTCCCACAGGGGGCGCGTAGGGCACACGGATACATAGAAAGCCCACGCCGCTTGCACAAGCGGGCGCGGGCTTTTTTGCTTTATCATGGCGGCATTCCTTTGCATGAGTTATCCATGAAATTCGCTCTCGCGGTGTTCTCCCCGGCCCATGCGCCCTCCTCGCGGCGCGCCTTGCGCTACGCCGAGGCGGTGCTGGCCGGCGGGCATGAGATTGCCCGGCTGTTCTTTTATCAGGACGGGGTGCACAGTGCCTCGGCCAACGTGGTCGCGCCCCAGGACGAACTGGATGTGGCCAGCCAATGGCGTGCCTTTATCGAGACTCACCAGCTGGACGCCGTGGTGTGCATCGCCGCCGCCCTGCGCCGTGGCGTGCTCGACGAGGCCGAAGCCAACCGTTACCAGCGCCCGGCGGTGAACCTGCCCAAACCTTGGGAACTGTCGGGGCTTGGCCAGCTGCATGAAGCGGCGCAGGTTGCCGACCGCCTTGTCTGCTTTGGAGGCGACTGAAATGGCCAAATCCTTGTTGATCATCAGCCGTCAGGCCCCCTGGAATGGCCCATCAGCCCGCGAAGCGCTGGACATCGCCCTGGCCGGCGGGGCCTTCGACCTGCCGCTGGGCATGCTGTTTCTCGACGACGGGGTGTTCCAGCTCGCTCCCGGCCAGCAACCCACCGCCGTGCAACAGAAGAACCTGGCCGCCAACCTGCAGGCGCTGCCGATGTTCGGTGTCGAGGAGCTGTTCGCCTGCAGCCACAGCCTCACCCGCCGCGGCCTGGCAGTCGATGCCCTGGCGCTGCCGGTGCAAGTGCTGGATGACGCGGCCCTTGCCGCGCTGATCGCCCGTTTCGACCAGGTGGTAACGCTCTGATGACAACCCTGCATGTAATTGCCCACTCCCCGTTTGGCGACGAGCGCCTGGCCAGCTGCCTGCGCCTGCTCGGCACCGACGACGCGTTGCTGCTATGCGGCGATGCGGTGTATGCCCTGCGCAGCGGCAGCGAGCCGCACCGCCAGCTGCAAGCTGCCGGCCTGGCCCAGCGCCTGTTCGCCCTGGACGAGGATGTGCAAGCCCGCGCGGTCGACAACGACTTGGCCAAGGCCGTGGACTACGCCGGGTTCGTCGAACTGTCGCTGCATTACGACAAGGTCAACAGCTGGCTATGAGTACGCTCAACGTTGGCGATCAGGCGATCGCCCTGGACAAGGACGGCTTTCTGGTCGACCTGCAAGACTGGTCCCGCGCCGCCGCCGAGGCTTTGGCCGAGCGCGAGGGTATCCCGTTGACGGCGGACCATTGGGAAATCCTCGAACTGCTGCGCCAGTTCTACCAGGAATACCAGCTGTCCCCGGCCACGCGCCCGCTGATCAAGTACGCGGCCCTGAAGCTGGGCCCGGAAAAGGGCAACAGCCCGCACCTGAACCGCCTGTTCAATGGCACCCCCGCCAAACTTGCCGCCAAGCTGGCGGGCCTGCCCAAGCCGACCAACTGCATATGACCCAGCCCCTCTTGAATGAAGTTCGTCCCCTTACCCTGGAGACCCCCGCCGAACACCCGTTCGCTGAATTCGTGCGCATTCTTGGCAAAGGCAAGCGCGGCGCGCGCGGCCTGACCCGCGAAGAAGCCCGCGCGGCGATGACCCTGCTGCTGGAAGGCAAGGTCGAAGACACCCAGCTGGGGGCCTTCCTCATGCTGCTGCGCCACAAGGAAGAAAGCGCCGAAGAGCTGGCCGGCTTCACCGAGGCACTGCGCGCCCACCTGCAGGCACCGAGCATTGCGGTGGACCTGGACTGGCCCACCTACGCCGGCAAGAAGCGCCACCTGCCCTGGTACCTGCTGGCGGCCAAGTGCCTGGCCGGCAATGGCGTGCGCATCCTGATGCACGGCGGCGGCGCACACACTGCCGGGCGCATGTACAGCGAGCAACTGCTCGACCTGCTGCAGATCCCGCTGTGCCGCGACTGGGCCGCCGTCGGCAACGCCCTCGACCAGTACCAATTGGTGTTCTTCCCGCTGCACGACTGGGCGCCGCAGTTGCAGCGCATGATCGACCTGCGCAACACCTTGGGCCTGCGCTCGCCCATTCATTCGCTGGCCCGGGTACTTAACCCGCTGGGCGCACGCTGTGGCCTGCAAAGTATTTTCCACCCTGGTTACCAGGCCGTGCACCGTGAGGCCAGCCGCCTGCTGGGCGACCATGCTGTGGTGATCAAGGGCGATGGCGGCGAGATCGAGGTCAACCCCGATGTCATCAGCCACCTCTACGGCACCACGGCGGGCGAAGCGTGGGACGAAGAGTGGCCAGCACTGAGCGAGCGCCGCCATGTCAAACCGGGCAGCCTGCAGGCCGAGCACCTGCGCGCGTTCTGGCGCGGTGAAGTGGAAGACAGTTATGGCGAAAAGGCCCTGATCGCGACCATGGCCCTGGCCCTGCGTGGCCTGGGGCAAGACCGCGAACAGGCATTCACGACAGCGCAGGGCTACTGGGATACGCGGAATAGATCGATTTAGCCGATAATAGCACCCCGATCTTTGCGCTATTTGTTCGAACGATTTGGCCTAGACTGGGCTCCAACGACAAACAACTTTGTTTCAGGAGCTCACCATGGGCCTTTTGATCGACGGCCGCTGGCATGACCAGTGGTATGAAAACGGCAAGGACGGTACGTTCAAACGCGAAAACGCCCAGCGCCGCAATCAGCTCCCCGCCCCGGAGGCTGGCCGTTACCACCTGTACGTCTCGCTGGCGTGCCCATGGGCCCACCGCACCCTGATCTTGCGCGCCCTGAAAGGCCTTGAGCCATTGATCGATGTGTCGGTGGTCAGCTGGTTGATGCAAGACAATGGCTGGACCTTCGACCAGCAGCAAGGGTCCAGCGATGACCACCTTGACGGCCTGCAGTACCTGCACCAGCGCTATACCCAGGATGACCCGCATTACACCGGCCGCGTCACCGTGCCCGTGTTGTGGGACAAGCAAGAGAAACGCATCGTCAACAACGAGTCGTCGGAAATCATCCGTATCTTCAACAGCGCGTTCAACGAGCTGACCGGCAATACGCTGGACCTTTACCCCGAGCCACTGCGGCCGACCATCGAGGCGTTGAACGAGCGCATTTACCCGGCGGTGAACAATGGCGTGTACCGCGCAGGCTTTGCCACCACGCAAGATGCCTACGAGGCAGCCTTCGACGACGTGTTCAACGAGCTGGATCATCTGGAAGACGTGCTGAGCCGTAACCGCTACCTGGCCGGTGAGTACCTGACCGAGGCCGATGTACGCCTGTTTACCACGCTGGTGCGCTTCGATGCGGTGTACCACGGGCACTTCAAGTGCAACCTGCGCCGCCTGAGTGACTATCACAACCTGTCGAACTGGCTGCGTGAGCTGTACCAGTGGCCAGGGGTGGCGGGGACGGTGGATATGGAGCATATCCAGAAGCACTATTACATGAGCCATAAGACCATCAACCCGACCGGGATCGTGCCTAAGGGGCCGTTGCAGGACTTTGGCTTGCCGCATGATCGAGAGAAGTTGGTGGGGAAAGGGATCTGGCAGGCTTGAGATAGCCGGGGCTGCTTTGCAGCCCATCGCAGCACAAGGCTGCTCCTACAGGAATCACGCAGGGCTTCACGCGACCCCTGTAGGAGCAGCCTTGTGCTGCGAATGGGCCGCAAAGCGGCCCCGACAATTTCAGCTGTTCTGCGAACCTTCGAACCAGGCCAGCTTGTCACGCAGTTGCACCACTTCCCCAACAATCACCAGGGTCGGCGCATGCACTTCATGCCGGGCCACCAGCTCTGGCAAGTCCGCCAAAGTACCGGTAAACACCCGCTGGTTACGCGTAGTCCCCTGCTGCACCAACGCCGCCGGGGTACTTGCCGCCCGCCCATGGCGAATCAGCTCGGCACAGATGGTCGGCAAACCGACCAACCCCATGTAGAACACCAAGGTCTGCGCCGGCGCCACCAGGTCATTCCACGGCAGGTTGCTGGTGCCATCCTTCAGGTGTCCGGTGACAAAGCGCACCGACTGGGCGTAGTCGCGGTGAGTCAGCGGTATGCCGCCATACGCGGAGCAGCCACTGGCCGCCGTAATGCCCGGCACTACCTGGAAAGGGATGCCATGCTCGGCCAGCTCTTCGATCTCTTCGCCACCCCGGCCGAAGATGAACGGGTCGCCACCCTTCAGTCGCAGCACACGCTTGCCCTGCTGGGCCAGATCGACCAGCAGGCGGTTGATCTGGTCCTGCGGCACGGAATGATCGGCGCGGCGCTTGCCCACGTAGATGCGCTCGGCATCACGGCGGCACATCTCGATGATTGCAGGTGCCACCAGGCGGTCGTACAGCACCACGTCGGCCTGCTGCATCAGGCGCAAGGCACGGAAGGTGAGCAAGTCCGGATCGCCCGGGCCCGCACCTACCAGGTACACCTCACCACCCTGCTGCACCGGCGCGCCATCGACCATCGCCTGCAGCAGGCGTTCGGCCTCAGCGCCCTGCCCGGCCAGCTGGCGCTCGGCAATCGGCCCCTGGAACACGGTTTCCCAGAAGCCGCGACGCTGGTTGACGTCCGGGTACAAGGTTTTGACCTTGTGCCGGAAACGCGCAGCCAGCCCGGCCAGCTCACCATAGGCCGACGGAATCCAGGCCTCCAGCTTGGCGCGGATCAAACGCGCCAACACCGGGGCGTCACCGCCACTGGATACCGCAATCACCAGCGGTGAACGGTCGACAATCGCCGGGAAGATCACCGTGCACAGGGCCGGGGCATCCACCACGTTGACTGGCAGGCTGAGTGCCTGGGCATCCGCCGACACCTGGGCATTCAGCCCAGGGTCGTCGGTAGCCGCGATCACCAGCCGGCAACCGACCAGGTCGGCTGCCTGATAGCCACGCACCAGCACCTCACCGCCACCTTCCCGGGCCAACGCAGCCAACTGGCCGTCGACATCCGGCGCCACCACGCGCAGCTCGCTACCGGCATCCGCCAGCAGGCGCGCCTTGCGCAAGGCGATCTCACCGCCACCGACGACCAGCACGCGGCCGCCCTGCAGCTTGTGGAACAGCGGCAGGTAATCCATTTAGCGGATGACCTCGACGCCGCCCATGTACGGCTTCAGCACGTCTGGCACACGGATCGAGCCGTCAGCCTGCTGGTAGTTTTCCAGCACGGCAACCAGGGTACGGCCTACGGCCAGGCCGGAGCCGTTGAGGGTGTGCACCAGCTCTGGCTTGCCGGTTTCCGGGTTGCGCCAGCGGGCCTGCATGCGGCGTGCCTGGAAGTCGCCACAGTTGGAGCACGAGCTGATTTCGCGGTACTTGTCCTGGCTCGGTACCCACACTTCCAGGTCGTAGGTTTTCACGGCGCCAAAGCCCATGTCGCCGGTGCACAGGGCCAGCACGCGGTACGGCAGCTCCAGCAGCTGCAGCACGCGCTCGGCGTTGGCGGTCAAGCCTTCCAGGGCTTCCATCGACTTAGCCGGCTCCACCACCTGCACCATCTCCACCTTGTCAAACTGGTGCTGGCGGATCATGCCGCGGGTGTCACGGCCAGAAGCACCGGCTTCACTGCGGAAGCAAGGGGTGTGGGCAACCAGTTTCAGCGGCAGCTGCTTGGCGTCGAGGATTTCACCCGCTACCAGGTTGGTCAGCGACACTTCGGCAGTCGGGATCAGGTAGAAGTCAGCTTCACCTTCGCGGGTGATCTTGAACAGGTCTTCCTCGAACTTCGGCAGCTGGCCAGTGCCCTGCAAGGCAGGCGCCTGCACCAGGTACGGGGTGTAGTGCTCCTCGTAGCCGTGCTCGCCGGTGTGCAGGTTGATCATGAACTGCGCCAGGGCGCGGTGCAGGCGGGCAATCGGGCCACGCAGCACGGCAAAGCGGGCGCCAGACAGCTTGGCTGCGGCCTCGAAGTCCAGGCCACCGCTAACTTCACCGAGGGCGACGTGGTCCTTGATTGCGAAGTCAAAGGCGGTCGGCGTACCCCAACGGCGCACTTCGACGTTGTCGTCTTCGCTGGCACCGACCGGTACGCTGGCGTCCGGCAGGTTAGGGATGGTCAGCAGGATACCGTCCAGTTCGGCCTGAATGCCGTCCAGTTCAGTCTTGCCGGCAGCCAGTTCGTTGGCCATGCGCTCGACGTCTGCCATCAGTGGCGCGATGTCTTCGCCCTTGGCCTTGGCCTGGCCGATAGACTTGGAACGAGCGTTACGCTCAGCCTGCAGCTGCTCGGTGCGGGTCTGCACCGCCTTGCGGCGCTCTTCCAGTGATTCGATGCGCGCGACATCCAGGCTAAAGCCACGGGAGGCCAGGCGTTGCGCCACTTCCTGAAGTTGGCCGCGTAACAGTTTGGAATCGAGCATATCGTTCTCTCGTTATAGGTAGGTGTTGGTTCAGAATCGGGTAAGGGACAGGCCGGCCCAGGTCGCGAGCAGCCCGCCCACCACGCTGATACTGGTATAGCCCAAGGCAAGGGGCACTTGCCCGCTTTCCATAAGGCGCACGGTATCGAGCGAGAAAGAGGAAAAGGTTGTAAGGCCTCCGAGGAAGCCGACAATCAAGCCAGCGCGCAGCTCGACCGGCGCCAGTGGCTTGTGCAAGAACAAGCCATAGAGCAGGCCGATCAGCAGGCAGCCAACCAGGTTGACCGCCAGCGTACCGGCATAGAAGTGCCGTGGCCAGTGGGCCGCTACCCAGTTGGCGGTAGCAAAGCGCAACAAGGTGCCGACGATACCGCCCGCGCTGACGGCGGCAATGAGTGCAATCACGGTTTTCTCCGCTGGCGGGGGCTGTTGCGATCGAGGTCGGCCAGGTGGCGCAGCTTCTCGCCAATCTTCAGTTCCAGGCCACGGGGCACCGGCTGGTAGTACTGGCGAGGCTCCAACTCATCGGGGAAGTAATCTTCACCGGCGGCGTAGGCATCGGGTTCATCGTGGGCATAACGGTACTCGTCGCCATAGCCCAGTTGTTTCATCAGCTTGGTCGGGGCGTTGCGCAGGTGCAACGGCACTTCCAGCGAGCCATGCTCGGCCGCTTCGCGCAGGGCGGTCTTGAAGCCCATGTACACCGCGTTGCTCTTCGGCGCACAGGCCAGGTAGGTGATGGCCTGCGCCACCGCCAGCTCGCCCTCGGGGCTGCCCAGGCGCTCCTGCACGTCCCAGGCCGCCAGGCACAGGCTAAGCGCGCGCGGGTCGGCGTTGCCGATGTCCTCGCTGGCCATGCGCACCACGCGGCGGGCGATGTACAGCGGGTCGCAGCCGCCGTCGAGCATGCGGGCAAACCAGTACAGGGCGCCATCGGGGTTGGAGCCGCGCACCGACTTGTGCAGCGCGGAAATCTGGTCGTAGAACGCCTCGCCGCCCTTGTCGAAGCGGCGACGGCTGTCACCCAGCAGGCTCTGCAGCATCTCGACGTCGATTTCGCTGCCGTCTTCCGCCAGGTCCGAGGCATTCTCAAGGAAGTTGAGCATGCGCCGGCCATCACCGTCGGCGGCGGCCATCAGCATCTTGAAGGCGTCGTCGCCCACCCGCAGGTTGCGCTTGCCCAGGCCACGCTCTTCGGTCAGCGCACGGTTGACCAGCTTGCGCAGGGCCGCCTCGTCCAGGCTCTTGAGCACATACACCCGCGCCCGCGACAGCAGCGCGTTGTTCAGCTCGAACGACGGGTTCTCGGTGGTGGCGCCGATGAACAGAAGGGTGCCGTCTTCCACATAGGGCAAAAAGGCATCCTGCTGCGACTTGTTGAAGCGGTGCACTTCGTCAACGAACAGAATGGTACGCCGGCCGTACTGGCCCGCCTGCTGTTTAGCCACTTCCACTGCCTGGCGAATCTCTTTGACTCCGGCCAGCACCGCAGACACGGTTTCGAAGTGCGCATCGCAGAACTGCGCCAGCAGCCGCGCCAGGGTGGTCTTGCCCACCCCAGGCGGCCCCCAGAAGATCATCGAGTGCAGCGCACCCTGCTCCAGCGCCTCACGCAGCGGTTTGCCGCGTGCCAGCAGGTGCTCCTGGCCGACGTATTCGTCCAGGTTGGACGGGCGCAGGCGGGCGGCCAGGGGCTGGGCGACAGGTTCGCTTCGAAACAGGTCCATGACGAGCTCCGGTTACTCCTTGATCACGTCAGCACCTTTGGGGATGTCGAACTTGAACTTGCTGTCCGGCACCGCCTGGTTGGCCTTGACGCCATTGAACAGGATGTTGGTACGCTGGCCGACGCTGTCGACCAGTTGCATGTCATTGATCAGGCCCTTGCGGAACGACACGCGCAGCGAGTCGAACAGGGTGTCCTTGGTCTTCGGCTTGAGGGTGAAGTCCATGACTTCGCCCTGCTCTTTCGAGGCGATGTCGAAACTCTGGCTGATTTTCGACACGTCGCCGGACAGTAGCAGTGCCGGGGTCTGGTTCAGGCGCACGTCGAGCTTCTTGACGGTAGCCTGTTCCAGGTCCGGGTCCCAAAGGGTAACCATCTTGCCATCAGACACCACCACCTGCTCCTGTGGCGCATTGGTGTGCCAGTAGAACAGGCCCGGGCGCTTGACGATCATCTGGCCAGCAGTCTCCTGCAGGCTGGTGCCGTCGGCCCCCAAGGTCAGCTGGGAAAAGTTGGCCTCGATGGTCTGCGACTTTTCCAGCAGCTGGGTCAGGCGTTGTACATCTTGCTCACCGGCAAAAGCCGAAACGCTGCCCAGAGCAAGGGCAGAAACCAACAGCATGCGAATCGCGCGCATGGTAATCCTCATTGAGCATTGAAAAGGCCGGGCGCCATCGTTGGCGCCCGGCAAGGTGTTCATCAGTCGCGCGGGCCGCCCGGGGCAATCACTTCCCGCGAGCCGTTGCTGTTCATCGGGGTGACCACGCCAGCCATTTCCATGGCTTCGATCATGCGGGCGGCGCGGTTGTAACCAATCTTCAGCTTGCGTTGCACGGCCGAGATCGACGCACGGCGGCTTTCCAGCACGAATTGCACGGCCTCATCATACAGGGCGTCGCTTTCCGAATCATCGCCATCGCCACCACCGCCGCCGCCTTCAAAGCCGCTGCCGGCCTCTTCCACGCCGTTGAGGATGTCGTCGTTGTAGTCCGGCGCGCCGCGCAGCTTCCACGCTTCCACTACGCGGTGCACTTCGTCGTCGGAGACGAACGCACCGTGCACGCGGATTGGCAGGCTGGTACCCGGCGGCATGTACAGCATGTCACCGTGGCCCAGCAGCTGCTCGGCGCCACCTTGGTCGATGATGGTGCGCGAGTCGATCTTGCTCGACACCTGGAACGCCATGCGGGTCGGGATGTTGGCCTTGATCAGGCCGGTGATCACGTCCACCGACGGGCGCTGGGTGGCAAGAATCAGGTGGATACCGGCCGCCCGCGCTTTCTGGGCGATACGGGCGATCAGCTCTTCGACCTTCTTGCCGACGATCATCATCATGTCGGCGAATTCGTCGACCACCACCACGATGGTCGGCAGGGTTTTCAGCGCAGGCGGCACGTCGTCCATGCTCTCGCGGCGGAACAGCGGGTCATGGATGACCTCGCCGGCTTCCTCGGCATCCTTGATCTTGCGGTTGAAGCCGCCCAGGTTACGCACGCCCATGGCCGCCATGAGCTTGTAGCGCCGTTCCATCTCGGCCACGCTCCAGCGCAGGGCGTTGGCGGCGTCCTTCATGTCGGTGACCACCGGGCACAGCAAATGCGGGATGCCTTCGTAGATCGACAGTTCGAGCATTTTCGGGTCGATCATGATCAACCGGGCGTCTTCCGGGCCGGATTTGAACAGGATCGACAGGATCATCGCGTTCACACCCACCGACTTACCGGAGCCGGTGGTACCAGCCACCAGCAGGTGCGGCATCTTGGCCAGGTCGGTGATGACCGGCTTGCCGCCGATGTCGTGACCCAGGGCCAGGGTGACCGGCGATTTCTGCTCGTCGAACTGGGGCGTGGCCAGCACTTCGGAGAAGCGCACCATCTGCCGGTTTTCGTTGGGGATCTCGATCCCCACGGTGGTCTTGCCAGGAATGACCTCCACCACCCGCACGCTGGTCACAGCCAGCGAACGCGCCAGGTCCTTGGCCAGGTTGGCGATGCGGCTGACTTTCACCCCAGCGGCCGGCTGAATTTCATAGCGGGTAATCACCGGGCCGGGGTGGATCGAGTCCACCGCCACTTCCACGCCGAATTCCTTGAGCTTGATTTCCAGCAACTGGCCGACACTGGCCAGGGATTCTGGCGAGTACTCGATCTTTTTCTGCTCGGCCGGGTCGAGAATGGAGATCGACGGCAGGGTGCCTTCGATGGCGCTGTCGACGAAGAGCGGCGCCTGCTTCTCTTTCATCACGCGCTTGCTCGGCTCAGGCGCCTTGGCCGCTGCCGGTGGCACGATGGTCGGACCCGCAGGCTGCTCGCGGGGCACCAGGGCTTCACGCGCCACTACCGGCTCGCGCGGCACCACGGGCTCACGAGCAAGGGTCGGTTCGCGCTGCACAACAGGCTGGGCGGGCGCTTCTTCACGCTTGAAGATACGCTCGCGCAACGCCGGCTTGGCAGGCTCGCGCTTGTCGGCGGCCGTCGGCGGTGCCTTGAAGACTGGCTCGTCCTCACGCAGCTGCGCCTCCAGGCGTTTGCGCTCATTGCGCGCCTCCCACCAGCGGTTGGCGGCGCCCTGCACCAACTCGAACAGGTCGAGGGTGATCTTGCCGGTCAGGTCCATCACCTTGAACCACGACAAATCGGTGAACACGGTCAGGCCGAACAGGAACAGGGCAATGAACATCAGCGTACTGCCCTGCACGTTCAGCAGGTTGCGCGCCAGCTCGCCAAGGCTCTCGCCCAGCGCGCCACCCGCGGAAAACGGCATGCTCGCCGGCGGATGGAAGTGGATATGCGCCAACGCTGCACCGGACAGCACCAGGAACACCAGGCCGATCAATCGCCAGGAGAACAGCCAGCCGCTCCAGTCCCACGGCTGATGGCGCTCACGGAAGATCTGCCAGGTCTTGACCGCCAGCAACAGCGGGAAGATGTAGGCGAAGTAACCCAGCACCATGAACAGGATGTCGGCGAAGTAGGCACCGGCCCGCCCGGCGGCGTTCTGCACCTGGTCGACGTTGCTGGTGTGGCTGAAGCCCGGGTCGGAGGTGTCGTAGGTCAGCAGCGCCATCCACAGGTACAGGCACAGGGCGCCGATCGCGATCAACGCACCTTCCTTGAGGCGGTAATGCAGCTGCTGCCGCCACAGGGGCACAGGCAGAGGAGCTGGGGTTGCGGTGGATTTCTTCAAAACGCGTCTATTCCTGCGCGTGGTGCGCGTCCAATAGTGATCGGCCGGCTGTGCGGCCAATGAACCACTACTTTTAACATTACTGCCCGCCAGCCGCCATGGCGGCACGCCGCATGGGGGTTTGCCGGGGGCGACTTTCACATGGCTGCAATTTGAGCATGCATTTTCTTTTGTGACAAAGGCTTATGCTGTGTTTTTGCACAGGTGTGACAGCAAATGTAGCGGATGGTGCCTGCGGTTTCATGAATGTGCAGGAAATTGCCCAGAATTGCCGAAACTGCACTGCCTCTCTGTAGGAGCAGCCTTGTGCTGCGAAGAGGCCGGTAAGGCCATGAATCTGCTGTGGCAGCACCGGCCTCTTCGCAGCGCAAGGCTGCTCCTACAAACTGCAACGCTGGCGTTGAGGCAGCCAAAGAGATTGACCCTGCTTTTCACCCGCGCCATGCTGCCCTCTCCCCTCCCCCACCGCACGATAGACCATGCTCACCTGGCTGACCCGCGACTCGCTGACCTTCCCGCCCCTGGAAAAGGCCCTGCACGACCCCAACGGGCTGCTTGCCGCTGGCGGCGACCTGAGCCCCGAGCGCCTGGTGCAGGCCTACCGCCATGGCTGCTTCCCGTGGTACCAGGACGGCCAGCCGATCCTGTGGTGGTCACCCGACCCGCGCACGGTGCTGCTGCCCGGCGAACTTCACGTTTCACGGTCGCTGGCCAAGCTGATGCGCCAGGGTCGCTACCAGGTCAGCTTCGACACCGACTTTGCCGCCGTCATCGCTGCCTGCGCCGCACCACGCGACTACGCCGACGGCACCTGGATCACCGACACCATGCGCAACGCCTACTGCGAACTGCACCGCCGTGGCATCGCGCATTCGGTGGAGGTACGCCAGGACGGCGAGCTGGTGGGCGGCCTGTACGGCCTGGCCATGGGCCAGCTGTTCTTCGGTGAATCGATGTTCAGCCGCGCCGACAACGCCTCCAAGGTCGGCTTCGTGACCTTGATCAACCACCTGCGCGAGGCCGGTTTCGTGCTGATCGACTGCCAGATGCCCACCAACCACCTGCACAGCCTGGGCGCCCATGCCATCAGCCGCGCCGAGTTCGCCGGCTACCTGGCACGCCACCTCGACCAACCCAACAGCGCAACGTGGGTTGCCTAGGCGAGTTGCCATAGCTGGCTTACACTTAAAACAAAGTCTCACCGAAGGGGTTGATCATGACAGAGTTGGCGCGGTTGAAGTTTTATGCCACTCAGCCCCACTCCTGCAGCTACCTGCCTGACGAGCAGGCGACCACGCTGTTCCTCGACCCCAGCCAGCCGATGGACGTGAACGTGTACGCCGACCTGTCGGAAATGGGCTTTCGGCGCAGTGGCGACCACCTGTACCGCCCCCACTGCCAGAACTGCAACGCCTGTGTGCCGGCGCGCATCCCGGCGGCGCGCTTCATTCCCAACCGCCAGCAACGGCGAATTCTCAAGCGCAACGCCGACCTGACCGTGAGCGCCGCGCGCCCGACGTTCAAGGAAGAATACTTCGAGTTGTACCGGCGCTATATCGAAACGCGCCACGCCGACGGTGACATGTACCCGCCCAGCCGCGACCAGTTTTCTACCTTTCTGGTGCGCGACCTGCCGTTCTGCTGGTTCTACGAGTTCCGCCTGGAAGGCCGGTTGCTGGCGGTGGCAGTGTGCGACCTGCTGCCCAATGGCCTGTCGGCGGTGTACACCTTCTACGAGCCGGACGAGGAGCGACGCAGCCTTGGCCGCTTCGCCATCCTCTGGCAGATCACCGAGGCCGTGCGCCAGGACCTGCAAGCGGTTTACCTGGGCTACTGGATCAAGAACTGCAAGAAAATGAACTACAAGACGCAGTATCGGCCCATCGAGTTGCTGATAAACCAGCGCTGGGTCACCCTCAACTGAAAGCATTGGCTTGACACGCAGATTTCCGGCATAATCGGCGCCACTTTTTTGCCCGGTGCGGATATGCGTCGGGCTAACACTGGATCCGAGGGCTCAACTGCATGTCGAAAGAAGACAGCTTCGAAATGGAAGGTACTGTCGTCGACACCCTGCCCAACACCATGTTCCGCGTGGAGTTGGAAAACGGGCACGTCGTAACCGCGCACATCTCCGGAAAGATGCGCAAAAACTACATCCGTATTCTCACTGGCGACAAGGTCCGCGTCGAGCTGACGCCGTACGACCTGAGCAAGGGCCGCATCACTTACCGTGCGCGCTAAGCTCCAGCCATGAAAAAGCCCGGCCATGTGCCGGGCTTTTTTGTGCCTGTCAGATTGCAAGGGGCTGCTTTGCAGCCCATTCGCAGCACAAGGCTGCGCCTACAAAGGCCTTGTGCTGCGAATGGGCCGCAACGCGGCCCCAATATCACGCCACTTCAGCCGTGGTCTCGAAGTCGAACACCAGTTCGTCATCGCGCAGGTCGATGTGCACCACACCGCCATGCTCGGCCAGTTCACCAAACAGGATCTCCTCGGCCAGCGGCCGTTTGATCTTGTCCTGGATCAACCGCGCCATCGGCCGCGCACCCATCTGCACGTCGTAGCCCGACGCCGCCAGCCAGCCGCGTGCCTCATCGCTGACTTCCAGCAGCACACGCTTGTCCTCCAGCTGCGCCTGCAGTTCGATAAGGAACTTGTCGACGATGCTTTTGATCGTTTCGTGGCTCAGGCGGCCGAACTGGATGATGGTGTCCAGGCGGTTGCGGAACTCTGGCGTGAAGCTCTTGCGGATGACTTCCATGGCATCGGACGCATGGTCCTGATGGGTGAAGCCGATCGAGGCCCGTGCCGCGGTTTCCGCGCCAGCGTTGGTGGTCATGATCAGGATCACGTTACGGAAGTCGGCCTTGCGCCCGTTGTTGTCGGTCAGGGTCCCGTGGTCCATCACCTGCAGCAGCAAGTTGAAGACTTCCGGGTGGGCCTTCTCGATTTCATCGAGCAGCAATACGCAATGCGGTTGCTTGGTAATCGCCTCGGTCAGCAAACCACCCTGGTCAAAGCCAACGTAACCAGGAGGCGCACCGATCAGGCGCGACACGGTGTGGCGCTCCATGTACTCGGACATGTCGAAACGCACCAGCTCCACGCCCAGCGCCTTGGCCAGCTGCCGCGCCGCTTCGGTCTTGCCGACGCCGGTAGGGCCAGCGAACAGGAACGAACCGACAGGCTTGTCTGGCGACTTGAGGCCAGCGCGGGACAGCTTGATGGCGGTAGACAGCGAATCGATGGCCTGGTCCTGACCGAACACGGTCAGTTTCAGGTCACGCTCGAGGTTACGCAGCAACTCCTTGTCGGAACTGCTGACATGTTTCGGCGGAATTCGCGCGATCTTGGCGACAATGTCCTCGACCTGCGGCACGTCGATGCGCTTGACGCGGTTGGCCTCCGGTTGCAGGCGCTGGTAGGCACCGGCTTCGTCGATCACGTCGATGGCCTTGTCCGGCATGTGCCGGTCATTGATGTAACGCGAGGCCAGTTCGGCGGCGGCGCGCAGGGCTTCGTCGCTGTATTCGATATTGTGGTGGCTTTCGAAGCGCCCCTTCAGGCCGCGCAGAATGCCCACGGTGTCTTCGACCGACGGCTCGCTGACATCCACCTTCTGGAAACGCCGTGCCAGGGCACGATCCTTCTCGAAGATGCCGCGGAACTCCTGGAAGGTGGTCGAGCCAATGCAACGGATCTCACCCGACGACAGCAACGGCTTGAGCAGGTTGGAGGCATCCATCACCCCGCCTGACGCCGCACCGGCACCAATGATGGTGTGGATTTCGTCGATGAACAGGATCGCCTGCGGGCGTTTGCGCAGCTCACCGAGCAGCGCCTTGAAGCGCTTCTCGAAGTCGCCGCGGTACTTGGTACCGGCCAGCAGTGCGCCAAGGTCGAGGGAGTACACGACACTCTGCGCCAGCAGGTCGGGCACCTGGCCGTCGACAATGCGCTTCGCCAGGCCTTCGGCGATGGCAGTCTTGCCCACGCCAGCCTCACCCACCAGCAGCGGGTTGTTCTTGCGCCGACGGGCAAGGATTTGCGCCACCCGCTCAACTTCCTGCTCGCGGCCTACCAACGGGTCGATACGGCCGGCACGGGCCAGTTCGTTCAAGTTGCTGGCATAGGCGTCCAGCGGGTTGCTCGAAGAGGAGGTTTCACCACCCTCATCGTCCTGCATTTCCTGGTCGCTGTCAGACTGCGAGCCATGCCCCGGCACCTTGGAGATGCCATGGGCGATGTAGTTGACCACGTCGATGCGGGCCACGCTCTGCTGCTTGAGCAGGAACACGGCCTGGCTTTCCTGTTCGCTGAAGATCGCCACCAGCACGTTGGCGCCGGTCACTTCGCGCTTGCCAGAGCTTTGCACGTGGAACACGGCACGCTGCAGTACGCGCTGGAAGCCCAGGGTCGGCTGGGTTTCACGGTCTTCATCGTTGACAGGAATCAACGGCGTGGTGGAATCGATGAACTCTTGCAGGTCGTGCTTGAGCTTGTCGAGATTGGCGCCACAGGCGCGCAGAACGGTCGCGGCAGCCTCATTGTCAAGGAGTGCCAGCAGCAGATGTTCGACGGTCATGAACTCATGACGTTTCGAACGGGCCTCCTTGAAGGCCAGATTGAGGGTGACTTCGAGCTCGCGGTTTAACATAGCTTCACCTCATACCCAAGTGGTCGGCGATTAACCGTCCTTCTCGATTTCACAGAGTAGCGGATGCTGGCTTTCCCTGGCGTATTGGTTGACCTGCATAGCCTTTGTTTCGGCGATGTCACGGGTAAACAATCCGCACACTGCCCGCCCTTCTGTATGGACGGTCAGCATGATCTTGGTCGCCAGCTCGCGGTTCAGACTGAAGAACGTCTCGAGCACTTCGACGACGAAATCCATTGGCGTGTAGTCATCGTTGAACAAAACCACCTTGTACATCGGTGGCGCCTGCAGGATCGGCTTGGCTTCCTGGACTGCAAGACCCGAGCCGTCGTCCTCATTCGTTTGCGGGCGATCCTGATTGAATGTTAGTCGAATCTCACTAGGTGCATGCATGGAAAGAATTTCATCATGAGCGTCAGGTTAAGGTTGTGGGTTGACGGCATAGGCCACGGCCGGCGCAGGCGCCGGGCGACCTTGACTATCGGCAAAACGGTGTTACAACCAATAAGAACCCACCGTGGTCGATAAAGATCCGCGCAGTCAACCAGATTTTTCGCAAGGTTCGTATGCGGATGAAGTGGATGATACTCCAGTGATGGAGTCCTTTGCAGAGGGACATAGGGATGGCAAGCGGTAAAGTCAAGTGGTTCAACAATGCCAAGGGCTATGGATTCATCAATGAGGAAGGTAAATCCGATGACCTATTCGCCCATTATTCGGCCATCCGGATGGACGGATACAAAACCCTCAAGGCAGGCCAGTCCGTAGTATTCGACATCGTGCAGGGCCCCAAAGGTTTGCACGCGGTCGAAATCAAGGACGCTGCGGTGGCCGCGGCAGAGCCCGACAGAACCCTGGGCGAGCCGCAGAGCGAAACTGCCAAAGCCTGACTGCCTGCGCTGCGCCGGTATACGAAACAACCGGCCGCTTCTTCACAGGAGCGGCCGGTTTTATATTGCCTTACATATGCTTGATCATTTCGTCGCCAAAGCCTGAACTGCTCACGAGCGTGGCGCCGTCCATCAGGCGCTCGAAGTCGTAGGTCACGGTCTTGGCCGCAATGGCGCCGTTGGTGCCCTTGATGATCAGGTCGGCCGCCTCGGTCCAGCCCATGTGCCGGAGCATCATCTCTGCCGAGAGGATCACCGAGCCCGGGTTTACCTTGTCCTGCCCGGCATACTTGGGCGCGGTGCCATGGGTAGCCTCGAACATGGCCACGGTGTCGGACAGGTTGGCGCCCGGCGCAATGCCGATACCCCCCACTTCCGCCGCCAGCGCATCGGACAGGTAGTCACCGTTGAGGTTGAGGGTGGCGATCACGTCGTACTCGGCCGGGCGCAGCAAGATCTGTTGCAGCATGGCGTCGGCGATGGCGTCCTTGACGATGACTTCACGGCCGCTTTTCGGGTTCTTGAACTTCATCCACGGGCCGCCATCGAGCAGTTCGGCACCAAACTCGTCACGGGCCACTTCGTAACCCCAGTCCTTGAAGGCACCCTCGGTGAACTTCATGATGTTGCCCTTGTGCACCAGGGTCAGCGACTCGCGGTCGTTGTCCACTACGTACTGCAGGGCCTTGCGCACCAGGCGCTTGGTGCCCTCGCGCGATACCGGCTTGACGCCGATGCCGCAGTCCTGGTCGAAGCGGATCTTGGTGACGCCCATTTCCTCCTTGAGGAACTTGATCACCTTGTTCGCCTCAGGCGAGCCGGCCTTCCACTCGATACCGGCATAAATGTCCTCGGAGTTCTCGCGAAAGATCACCATGTCGACATCACCGGGCTTTTTCACCGGGCTCGGCACACCCTGGAACCACAGCACCGGGCGCAGGCACACATACAGGTCCAGTTGCTGGCGCAGGGCAACGTTGAGCGAACGGATGCCACCCCCCACCGGGGTGGTCAACGGGCCCTTGATCGACACCACGTAGTCCCGCACGGCATCGAGGGTTTCCTGCGGCAACCAGGTGTCCTGGTCGTAAACCTGGGTGGCTTTTTCGCCAGCATATACCTCCATCCAGGCGATCTTGCGCTTGCCGCCGTAAGCCTTCTGCACGGCCGCATCCACCACTTTGATCATTACCGGCGAGACATCGACGCCAATCCCGTCGCCTTCGATATAAGGAATGATGGGTTTGTCAGGAACGTTGAGCGAATGGTCTGCATTGACGGTGATCTTGTTGCCGTCGGTCGGAACCTTGATTTTCTGGTATCCCATGCTTGCACTACTCCGCTGTCGGGTGTGATTGGACATCGTGCGATCCACTGAGCCTAAACCACATCTGCCGACCTGCAAGGCATGCGACAACCCGCCACATTGCAGCTACGTCTTTGGTCTTATAAATGGGCCGATATCACTTGGCCTTGCTGATTAGCCCGAATGGTTTGGTATACTCCGCCGCGACCGTAGGGTCATCGGGGCGAATCCCAGGAAAATGCGGACCGCCCTTGGCCATGAATGGCCGAAAAGCCTGGGTTGTTACCGCAGCTCAGCATTGACGCTCGACTGATGCATCCACCATCACCGCTCGCAGCCTCTCGACTTTCCGCTCATGGCGCTGCCAGGGCGATGCGCCTACCCTGCGCACCACGAGACTCGAGCACGCTCAGCACACAGAGAGTTAACCCGCATGCCCACCCGTTCCAAGATCATCTATACCTTCACCGACGAAGCCCCCGCCCTCGCCACCTACTCGCTGCTGCCGATCGTCGAAGCCTTCACCGCTTCGGCTGACATCGCCGTCGAAACTCGCGACATCTCCCTGGCCGGCCGTATCCTTGCCGCCTTCCCGGAGCAACTGGGCGCAGAGAAGCAAGTAGGCGATCACCTGGCGGAACTGGGCCAGCTGGCTACCACCCCTGAAGCCAACATCATCAAGCTGCCGAACATCAGCGCCTCGGTACCGCAGCTCAAGGCCGCGATCAAGGAACTGCAAGGCAAGGGCTTCAACATCCCTGATTACGCCGACGAGCCGGCCACCGCGGACGAGAAAGAGTCCCGTGCCCGCTACGACCGCATCAAGGGCTCCGCCGTGAACCCGGTGCTGCGCGAAGGCAACTCCGACCGCCGCGCGCCGCTGTCGGTCAAGAACTACGCCCGCAAGCACCCGCACAAGATGGGCGCCTGGGCCGCCGACTCCAAGTCGCACGTTGCCCACATGACCCAGGGCGACTTCTACGGCAGCGAGAAGGCCGCACTGATCGAAGCTGACGACAGCCTGCGTATCGAGCTGGTCGGCAAAGACGGCACCACCACCGTCCTGAAAGAAAAGACCGCCGTCAAGGCCGCCGAAATCATCGACTGCGCCACCATGAGCCGCAAGGCCCTGAAAGCCTTCATCGCCGAGCAGATCGCCGATGCCAAGGCCGCCGGCGTGCTGCTGTCGGTGCACCTGAAAGCCACCATGATGAAGGTTTCCGACCCGATCATGTTCGGCGTCATCGTCGAAGAGTTCTACAACGACGTGCTGGCCAAGCACGCCGCAGCCCTGGCCGAAGTAGGCTTCAACGCCAACAACGGTATCGGCGACCTGTACGCCCGCATCAAGGACCTGCCAGCCGAGAAGCAGGCCGAGATCGAAGCCGACATCCAGGCCCTATACGCCCAGCGCCCGGCCCTGGCGATGGTCAACTCCGACAAAGGCATCACCAACCTGCACGTGCCGAGCGACGTCATCGTCGACGCCTCGATGCCGGCCATGATCCGTGACTCGGGCAAGATGTGGAACACCGCCGGTGAACTGCAAGACGCCAAGGCCGTGATCCCGGACCGTTGCTACGCCGGTATCTACCAGGCCACCATCGAAGACTGCAAGCAGCACGGCGCCTTCGACCCGACCACCATGGGCAGCGTGCCGAACGTTGGCCTGATGGCGCAGAAAGCCGAAGAGTACGGCTCTCACGACAAGACCTTCCAGATCAAGGCCGACGGTGTCGTGCGCGTGGTCGATGGCAAGGGCAACGTTGTGCTGGAGCAGAACGTCGAAGCCGGTGACATCTTCCGCATGTGCCAGACCAAAGACGCGCCGATCCAGGACTGGGTCAAGCTGGCCGTCAACCGTGCCCGCCTGAGCAACACCCCTGCGGTGTTCTGGCTGGACCCGGCCCGCGCCCACGACGGCGTGATGATCGAGAAGGTGCAGCAGTACCTGAAGGATCACGACACCACTGGCCTGGACATCCGTGTTCTGCCCCCGGTCGATGCCATCAAGTTCTCCCTGGCCCGCATCCGCGAAGGCAAGGACACCATCTCGGTGACCGGCAACGTGCTGCGCGACTACCTGACCGACCTGTTCCCGATCATGGAGCTGGGCACCAGCGCCAAGATGCTGTCGATCGTGCCACTGATGAACGGCGGTGGCCTGTTCGAGACCGGCGCCGGCGGTTCGGCGCCCAAGCACGTGCAGCAGCTGGTGGAAGAGAACTTCCTGCGTTGGGACTCGCTGGGTGAATTCCTGGCCCTGGCCGCTTCCCTGGAGCACCTGGGCAACACCTACGACAACCCGCGCGCCAAAGTGCTGGCCAACACCCTGGACCAGGCCACTGGCAAGTTCCTCGACACCAACAAGTCGCCTTCGCGCAAAGTTGGCGGTATCGACAACCGCGGCAGCCACTTCTACCTGACGCTGTACTGGGCCCAGGCCCTGGCCGCCCAGGCTGACGACGCTGCCCTGCAGGCACGCTTCGCCCCGCTGGCAAAAACCCTGGCCGAGAACGAGGAGACCATCGTCGCCGAGCTCAACGCCGTTCAGGGCAAGCCAGCCGACATCGGTGGCTACTACGCCCCGGATGCCGAGCTGACCGCCAAGGTGATGCGCCCAAGCCAGACCCTGAACAGCGCCATTGCTGCCCTGTAAGGTTCGCTTGAAGTAACAGCACAAACCCCGGCCACGCACCGGGGTTTTTGCTTTCTGAAAGAGCTTGCACGGCCCCCTGTAGGAGCGGCCTTGTGCCGCGAAAGGGCCGCAAAGCGGCCCCGGCGTTTTTTGCTGCGAAGCTGATTACCTCGGGCCGCTTCGCAGCCCTTTCGCGGCACAAGGCCGCTCCTACAGGGCCCGTGCCAACCATAGGAAATGCTCATGACCTGGCAACCCCACATCACCGTCGCCACCATCGTCGAGCACGAAGGCAAATTCCTCTTCGTCGAAGAATTCAAAGCCAACCAGCACGTCTTCAACCAACCCGCCGGCCACCTCGAACCCTTTGAGACCCTGCCCCAGGCAGCCCTGCGCGAAACCCTGGAAGAAACCGCCTGGGAAGTCGAGCTCACCGGCGTGGTCGGCATCTACCTGTACACCGCCCCCAGCAACGGCGTGACCTACCAGCGCATCTGCTTCGCCGCCCGCCCGGTGCGCCACCACGCCGACCTGGCACTGGACAGCGACATCGTCCGCGCCGTGTGGCTGACCCGTGACGAGCTGCTGGCCGACCCGGCCCGCTGGCGCAGCGAGCTGGTGCCACGTTGCCTCGACGACTACCTCAACGGCCCCTTGCACAGCCTTACCCTGCTCCGCGACTGACGCGTCGCCACGGGTTTGATAGAATCGACGTTTTTCCCTTGATACACACCGGTACCCATGACCAGCCCAGCACTCAAAGACCCCGCCAAGACCCGCGTCATCGTCGGCATGTCCGGCGGCGTGGACTCTTCCGTCTCCGCCCTTCTGCTCATCGAGCAGGGCTACCAGGTGGAAGGGCTGTTCATGAAGAACTGGGAAGAAGACGACGGCACCGAATACTGCACCGCCCGTGAAGACCTGGCCGACGCCCAGGCCGTGTGCGACCGCATCGGCATCAAGCTGCACACCGCCAACTTCGCCGCCGAGTACTGGGACAACGTGTTCGAGCACTTCCTTGAAGAATACAAGGCCGGCCGCACGCCCAACCCGGACATCCTCTGCAACCGCGAAATCAAGTTCAAGGCGTTCCTCGACTACGCCCTGTCACTGGGTGCCGACCTGATTGCCACCGGCCACTACGTGCGCCGCCGCGACACCGACGGGCTTACCGAACTGCTCAAGGGCCTGGACCCGAACAAGGACCAGAGCTACTTCCTGCACGCCGTCGGCGGCAAGGAAATCGCCCGTACCCTGTTCCCGGTCGGCGAGCTGGAAAAACCGCAAGTGCGCGCCATCGCCGAAAAGCACGGCTTGGCCACCGCCAAGAAAAAAGACTCCACCGGCATCTGCTTCATTGGCGAGCGCCGCTTCAGCGACTTCCTCAAACAGTACCTGCCAGCCCAGCCGGGCAACATCGAAACCACCGAAGGTGAAGTGATCGGCCGCCACCATGGCCTGATGTACCACACCATCGGCCAGCGCCAGGGCCTGGGCATCGGCGGCCTGAAGGATGCCGGTGACGAGCCGTGGTACGTGCTGCACAAGGACCTGACCCGCAATGTGCTGGTGGTCGGCCAGGGTAACGAACACCCTTGGCTGTTCTCCCGCGCCCTGCTCGCCTCGGAAATCTTCTGGGTCAACCCCATCGACCTCAGCAGCCCGCGTCAGCTCACCGCCAAGGTACGCTACCGCCAGAGCGACCAGCAGTGCACCCTGGAACTTACGGCCAGCGGCTACCGCGCGGTGTTCGACGAGCCGCAGCGCGCCGTTACCCCAGGCCAGTCGGTGGTGTTCTACGACGGTGAAGTGTGCCTGGGCGGCGGCGTGATCGAAGCCGCCGAGCCGTGGAGCCCGCGCGCATGAGCAACCTGCAGGAGCAGCTGATTGCGTTGGGCGGTGTGTTTCAGGCCGCTGTGTTGGTGGACCGTATCGCCCGCACCGGCCAGGCCAGTGAGGCCAACATCGGTTGCATGCTTGGCAGCCTGCTGGTACGCGACCCGAAGGACACCCTCGAGGTGTTCGGCGGTGACGACCTGAACCTGCGCGACGGCTACCGCGCGCTGATCGGCGCACTGGAGCGCGACCCCAACAGCCTGCAGCGCGAGCCACTGCGCTACGCCCTGTCAATGCTGGGGCTGGAGCGCCAGCTGAACAAGCGTGGCGACCTGCTCGATACCATCGGCAACCGCCTGCCGCAGATCCAGTCCCAGGCTGACCATTTTGGCCTTGTTCATGAAAACGTCATTGCGTCCAGTGGTGCCTTGTACCAGGACACCCTGAGTACCTTGCGTCAGCGCATTCAGGTGCATGGCGACATGCGCTTCCTGCAGCAGGCCAGCAACGCCTCGAAAATCCGCGCCCTGCTGCTGGCCGGCATCCGCGCCGCACGCTTGTGGCGCCAACTGGGCGGTCACCGCTGGCAACTGGTGTTCAGCCGGCGCAAGCTGCTGAACGAACTGTACGACATGATGCGCAGCCCCAACTGACGGGCTGAGCTGCCCTTTGTGGGAGCGGGCGCGTCGAGGCGTCGAACCGCCGCGAAGCAGGCGACTCGGTGTATGGCACCGGCTACGCCGGTGTTCGCGGGCATGCCCGCTCCCACAGGGTCTGCCACCAGATCCAAATTGGGCCGACCTTTGGTCAGCCACCCGACCTGGGCGCAATTTTCATGTATGATATGCGCCCTTCCAAAAGCCTGACTGTCCGAGAACACCCCATGCAGCTTTCTTCGCTCACTGCGGTTTCCCCTGTAGACGGCCGTTATGCCGGCAAAACCCAGGCCTTGCGCCCCATTTTCAGCGAATTCGGCCTGATCCGTTTCCGCGCCCTGGTCGAAGTGCGCTGGCTGCAGCGCCTGGCCGCCCACCCGCAGATCGGCGAAGTGCCGGCGTTCTCCGCCGAAGCCAACGCACTGCTGGACAACCTGGCCACCGATTTCAAACTTGAGCACGCCGAGCGCGTCAAGGAAATCGAGCGCACCACCAACCACGACGTCAAGGCGATCGAATACCTCCTCAAGGAGCAGGCCGCCAAGCTGCCTGAGCTGGCCAAGGTCAGCGAGTTCATCCACTTCGCCTGCACCAGCGAGGACATCAACAACCTGTCCCACGCCCTGATGCTGCGCGCCGGCCGTGACGACGTGCTGCTGCCGCTGATGCGCCAGATCGCCGACGCCATCCGCGCCCTGGCCCACGCCCACGCCGACGTGCCGATGCTGTCGCGCACCCACGGCCAGCCGGCTTCGCCGACTACCCTGGGTAAAGAGCTGGCCAACGTCGTGTACCGCCTGGAGCGCCAGATCGCCCAGGTCGCTGCCGTACCGCTGCTGGGCAAGATCAACGGCGCCGTGGGCAACTACAACGCCCACCTGTCGGCCTACTCGCAGATCGACTGGGAAGAGAACGCCCGCGCCTTCATCGAAGACGAGCTGGGCTTGCAGTTCAACCCGTACACCACCCAGATCGAGCCACACGACTACATCGCCGAGCTGTTCGACGCCATTGCCCGCTTCAACACCATCCTGATCGACTTCGACCGTGACGTGTGGGGCTACATCTCGCTGGGCTACTTCAAGCAAAGAACCGTTGCCGGCGAAATCGGCTCGTCGACCATGCCGCACAAGGTCAACCCGATCGACTTCGAAAACTCCGAAGGCAACCTGGGTATCGCCAACGCGCTGTTCCAGCACCTGGCCAGCAAGCTGCCGATCTCGCGCTGGCAGCGCGACCTGACCGACTCCACCGTGCTGCGCAACCTGGGCGTGGGCTTCGCCCACAGCGTCATTGCCTACGAAGCCAGCCTGAAAGGCATCGGTAAGCTGGAAGTCAACGAAGCCCGTATCGCCGCCGACCTGGACGCCTGCTGGGAAGTGCTGGCCGAGCCTATCCAGACCGTGATGCGCCGCTTCAACATCGAAAACCCCTACGAGAAGCTCAAAGAGCTGACCCGTGGCAAGGGCATCACCCCGGACGCGCTGCTCACCTTTATTGATGGCCTCGACATGCCAGCCGAAGCCAAGGCCGAGCTCAAGCAGCTGACCCCCGCTACCTACATCGGTAACGCGGCAGCCCAGGCCAAACGCATCTAAGCTGACCGTCGCGTGCAACGCCCGGCCTGGCCGGGCGTTTTTATTCCCGGACGAAAATTACGTTTTTTCAATAGGTTGAACATGAATCCTGATACTCCACTGCAGCTGCTCGGCGGCATCTCGGCCCGCGAATTCATGCGCGACTACTGGCAGAAGAAGCCCCTGCTGGTGCGCCAGGCCTTCCCGGACTTCATCAGCCCGATCGACCCCGACGAACTGGCTGGCCTGGCCCTGGAAGAGGAAGTCGAATCGCGTATCGTGCTCGAGCACGGTGCCCACCCGTGGGAGCTGCGCCGCGGCCCGTTCAACGAAGACACCTTCGCCGAGCTGCCGGAAAAAGACTGGACCCTGCTGGTACAAGCGGTGGACCAGTTCGTCCCGGAAGTGGCCGAACTGCTGGAAAACTTCCGCTTCCTGCCCAGCTGGCGTATCGACGATGTGATGATCAGCTTCGCCGCCCCCGGTGGCAGCGTTGGTCCGCACTTCGACAACTACGACGTGTTCCTGCTGCAAGGCCACGGCGAGCGCAACTGGAAGATCGGCCAGATGTGCAGCAGCGACAGCCCGCTGCTGGAGCACGCCGACCTGCGCATCCTTGCCGAATTCGAGCAGAGCGAAGAGTGGACCCTGGAGCCAGGTGACATGCTCTACCTGCCACCACGCCTGGCTCACTACGGCGTGGCCGTGGACGACTGCCTGACCTACTCGGTGGGCTTCCGCGCGCCAAGCGCCGCCGAAGTGCTGACCCACTTCACCGACTTCCTCGGCCAGTTCCTGCCGGACGAAGAGCGCTACAGTGACGCCGACGCCCAGCCGGTCAGCGACCCCCACCAGATCCAGCACGACGCCCTCGACCGCCTCAAGGCCCTGCTCGATAAGCACATGGGCGACAAGGACCTGCTGCTGACCTGGTTCGGCCAGTTCATGACCGAGCCGCGCTACCCCGAGCAGATCGTTGGCGAAGAGCTGAGCGAGGAAGAGCTGGTGGACGCCCTCGAGCAAGGCGCCATCCTGATCCGCAACCCAAGCGCACGCATGGCCTGGTCGGAGTTCGAGGACGACCTGCTGCTGTTCGCCAGCGGCCGCAGCTGCCCGCTGCCAGGCAAGCTGCGCGAGCTGCTGAAGCTGGTGTGCGCGGCAGACGCCCTGCACATCGACAACCTCGCAGACTGGCTGCAGGACGAAGATGGCCTTATGCTTCTACAGCAGCTGGTCAAACAAGGGAGCCTGGGATTCGCCAATGAATAAGATCAGCGTTCGCCTCGCCGACTGGCACAAAGACAACGCCGACATCCGCCGTATCCGTGAAGCGGTGTTCGTCGCCGAGCAGCACATTCCGCCAGAGCTGGAGTTTGATTCGGAAGACCAGGACGCCCTGCACTTCCTGGCCATGGAGGGTGACTACCCGATTGGTACCGCGCGCCTGCTGGCGGACGGCACCATCGGGCGCATCTCGGTGCTCAAGGACTGGCGCGGCCTGAAGGTGGGTGACGCGCTGATGAACGCAGTGATCGTCGAAGCGCAAAACCGCGACCTGAAGCAGCAGATGCTCAGCGCCCAGGTGCACGCCACGCCGTTCTACGAGCGCCTCGGCTTTCGCATAGTCAGCGATGAATTCCTCGAAGCCGGCATCCCGCACGTGGACATGGTGCGCGACTCGCGCGTCTGATCCATCACCTCCCCACAGGCGCCCCACACATTCTGAAAAATGTGCGGCCCCTGTGGGAGCGGGTTTACCCGCGAAAGGGCCGGTACAGGCTCAAAACACTTCCCCTGACAAAAACCTGTACATCCATCCAGATAAAACTTGCCTCCGCGCTCCCGCTTGCGCATCCTAGTGCCCATCACCTCCGATGAAGCGTCCCCGGCCATGCGCCTGTTCCTCTGCGAAAAACCGTCACAGGCAAAAGACATCGCCAAAGTGCTAGGCGCCACCCGCAAGGGCGACGGCTGCTGGCAAGGCACTGACGTCTGCGTAACCTGGTGCATCGGCCATCTGCTGGAAACCGCCCCGCCCGACAGCTACGACGAACGCTACAAGCGCTGGAACCTGGCCGACCTGCCGATCATCCCGGACAAGTGGAAGATGCTGGTCAAGCCCAAGACCGCCAGCCAGTTCAAGGCGGTGAAGCGCCTGCTGGGCGAAGCGCGGGAGCTGGTGATTGCTACCGACGCCGACCGCGAAGGCGAAATGATTGCCCGCGAGCTGGTCGAGCATTGCCGCTACCGCGGCCCGGTGCAGCGCCTTTGGTTGTCGGCGCTCGACGACACCTCCATCCGCAAGGCCCTGGCACGCCTGCTGCCAGGCCACGAAACGTTCAACCTTTATCACTCGGCGCTGGGCCGCTCTCGCGCCGACTGGCTCATCGGCATGAACATGAGCCGGCTGTTCACCCTGCTTGGCCGCCAATCCGGCTACCAGGGTGTGCTGCCGGTGGGCCGGGTGCAAACCCCCACCTTGCGCCTGGTGGTCGACCGCGACCGCAGCATCGCCGACTTCGTGCCGGTGCCGTTCTGGGCCATCGACGTACAGCTTGAACATGCAGGCCAAGCTTTCAACGCCCAGTGGCGTGCGCCCGAGGACGCCTGCGACGACCAGGGCCGCTGCCTGAACCCGAGCTTGGCGCAACAGGCCGCCGCCGCCATCGGTAACGCTGGCACGGCACGGGCCGTAAAAGTGACCACCGAGCGCGTGCGTGAAGCCGCGCCCTTGCTTTTCGACCTTGGCACCCTGCAAGAGCTGTGCTCGAAAAAGTTCGGCCTCGGCGCCCAGGAAACCCTAGACATTGCCCAGGCCCTGTACGAAACCCACAAGCTCATCACCTACCCGCGCAGCGATTGCGGCTACCTGCCGCTGAGCCAGCACGCCGAAGCACCGGCCATCCTCGCCGCCCTGCAACGGGCCGATGCCGGCCTCGCGCCGCTGCAGCCCCACCTGGAGCCGCAGCGCCGGTCGCGGGCGTGGAACGACGCCAAGGTCAGCGCCCACCACGGCATCATCCCTACTGCCGCCGCCAGCGACCCGTCGCGCCTGCCGGCCAAGCACAAGGCGGTGTACACCCTGATCCGCGCCCGCTACCTGGCGCAGTTCCTGCCCAACCACGAATATGATCGCACCCAGGCCGACTTCGACTGCGCCGGCCATGCCCTGCGCGCGGTGGGCAAGCAAATCGTCGAGCCGGGCTGGCGCCGCGCCCTGCCCGAAGCGCTGACCCCGGCCAAGGGCCGCGAAGCACCACCGGCCCAGGTGCTGCCAGCACTGAGCGAAGGCCAGGACTGCACCGTCCAAGGCCTGCAACTGAAAGACCTGTGGACCCAGCCGCCCAAGCCGTTCACTGAAGGCGACCTGATCAAGGCAATGAAAAACGTGGCCAAGCTGGTGGACGACCCGCGCCTGAAGCAGAAGCTGAAAGAAACCACCGGCATCGGCACCGAGGCCACCCGCGCCAGCATCATCCAGGGCCTGCTCGACCGCGGCTATCTCGTAAAAAACGGCAAAGCGCTGGCGGCCACGCCTGCGGCCTTCAGCCTGATTGATGCCGTCCCCCGCGCCATCGCCGACCCTGGCACCACGGCGATCTGGGAGCAGGCGCTGGACATGGTGCAAAGCGGCGAGATGAGCCTGGAAGAATTCGTGGCCCGACAGTCGGCGTGGATGGGCAAGCTGGTCGAGCGTTGCAGCGGCATGCGCATGACCATCAGCGGGCCGGCAGCCGGGGCAGCGCCGCCCTGGAAGAAGAAGCGTCGCGGTGGAGGTGGAGGTGGAGGAAAAAGCAAAGCAGCCGGAAGCAAATCGGCAGCAAGCAAGCCGCGTCAGCCCCGGAAAAAAGCCACAACCTGAAGCTTCTGCACTGGCATTACAGGCCCTATCGCCGGCAAGCCAGCTCCCACAAGTCTTGTAGAAGGACTGAAGCCAGTGCATATCTTGAGAACCTAAGGCTTATACAGGTGCTGATGCCAATTGGGTACTTGTGAGAGCTGGCTTGCCGGCGATAGGGCCAGCTCAGGCAGCATATTGATAAGAGGTAAACTACCAAACCCTGCCTGACACATTGGCACCATGAAATTTCCCTGCTAAGTTTTCATGAAAATAATCACAATAATTTTCACGAGGCTTTTGCATGTTCAAACAATCCGCCCAGCACGTCGCCAGCTACTACGCCCAGACCTACCCCGCCAACATCCCGCTGCGCCCTACCCTGCAAGGCCCCCACGACACCGACGTGCTGATCATCGGCGCCGGTTTCAGCGGCCTGCATACCGCCCTGCGCCTGACCCAGGCAGGCAAACGCGTAACACTGCTGGAGGCCAGCCGTGTGGCCTGGGCTGCTTCCGGACGCAACGGTGGCCAGGCACTGCTGGGCTGGTCATGCGACATGCCGCCACTGGAAAAAGCACTGGGCGTCGAACGCACCCGGCGCCTGTGGGCCAGCATGTGCTGGGCCGCCGACGAGATGCGCGAACTGCCACAACGCCACGGCTTCGATATCGACTACCGGCAGGGCAGCCTGTGGACTGCGGTATTGCCGCGCCGGGTGAAAATGCTCGAAGAAGCCCTGCACGACGCCGAACACAAATGGGGCTACGACGCCCTGCGCCTGATCGGCCGCGACGAGCTGCCACAATGGATCGACAGCCCGCGCTACCAGGCTGCGCTGTATGACGCCAAAGGCGCCCACCTCAACCCGCTGAAGCTGGCACAAGGCCTGGCCAGCACCATCGAAGCCAGTGGCGGGCATATCTATGAACAGAGCCAGGTACTCAGCTATCAGCAAGCCGGCAACGGCTATACCGCCCGTACCGAAAATGGCGAAGTGCGCTGCCAGGTGCTGGTGCTGGCCTGTAACGCCTACATCGACCGCCTCGACCGTGGTCTGTCGCGCCGCCTGTTGCCGGTCGGCTCCTATCAGGTGGCAACAGCGCCACTGGACGCCGACTTCGCCCAGTCGCTGCTGCCGCGTAACAGTTGCGTGATCGACAACCAGTTCGTGCCGGACTACTTCCGCCTCACCCCGGATCACCGCCTGCTGTTCGGTGGCGGCTGCACTTACCTGGGCGGTATTCCCAAGGACGTCGCCAGCGCCACCCGTCCTTACCTGGAGCGGGTGTTCCCGCAACTGGCCGGTGTGGCCATCGACTATGCCTGGGGCGGCCATATCGATTGCAGCATCCAGCGCACCCCGGACGTCGGGCACGAGGGCCAGCGCTATTGGTTGCAGGGTTTCTCCGGGCATGGCGTACTGCCAACCCTGGCCGCAGCGCGAGCCGTCAGCGATGCCATTCTTGGCGATGAGGAGCTGTTGGCGCTGTACCAAGGCATCGACAATGGACGCTTCCCCGGGGGAGATCTGCTGGCTGCGCCTTTGGAAGCTGCGGCAAAAGCCTGGTACCGCATGCGCGACCGCGTCTGAAGGGCATCAGTATTGCCTGTGCGGGCCGCTTCGCGGGTGAAAGGGAGCTCACAGTGTAAGAGCGGGTTCACCCGCGAAAAGGCCCGCACAGGCAACACAACTTCCTGATACCCGACAAAATCCCTCCTATTCTCAATAGCTCCCTTCGCTTCCTGCACCCAGGAGACACGACCATGAGCTATGTAACCACGAAGGACGGCGTACAGATTTTCTACAAGGACTGGGGCCCGCGCGATGCACCGGTGATCCACTTCCACCACGGCTGGCCGCTCAGTGCCGATGACTGGGACGCGCAGATGCTGTTCTTCCTCGCCCAGGGCTACCGCGTGGTTGCCCACGACCGCCGAGGTCATGGCCGCTCCAGTCAGGTATGGGACGGCCACGACATGGATCACTACGCCGACGACGTAGCCGCCGTGGTTGCCCACCTGGGCACCCAAGGCGCCGTACATGTCGGCCACTCGACCGGGGGTGGCGAGGTGGTGCGTTACATGGCTCGGTACCCTGAGGACAAAGTGGCCAAAGCCGTGCTGATCGCCGCCGTACCGCCCTTGATGGTGCAAACACCCGGCAACCCCGGCGGCCTGCCCAAGTCGGTGTTCGACGATTTCCAGAACCAGGTCGCCAGCAACCGGGCGCAGTTTTACCGGGATGTGCCAGCCGGGCCGTTCTATGGCTACAACCGACCCGGTGCCGAAGCCAGCGAAGGCATCATCGCCAACTGGTGGCGCCAAGGCATGATCGGCAGTGCAAAGGCCCATTACGATGGCATCGTGGCGTTTTCACAGACCGATTTCACCGAAGACCTCAAAGGCATAAACCAGCCGGTACTGGTGATGCATGGGGACGATGACCAGATCGTGCCCTATGAAAACTCCGGGGTGCTGTCGGCCAAGTTGCTGCCCAATGGCACACTGAAAACCTACAAAGGCTACCCGCATGGCATGCCGACTACCCATGCCGATGTGATCAATGCGGATTTGCTGGCGTTTATCCGTAGTTGATGTAATTAGCCTGCACCGGCCCTTTCGCGGGCACGCCCGCTCCCACAGGTGCTGCACAATTCTTCAGATGTGCATATAACCTGTGGGAGCGGGTTCACCCGCGAAAGGGCTGTCAACGCACTTATTTTATGTGCGTACGCAACTGGCAAAACTACCAGTTGCGCGCCTGTCTGTTTTGCATGAAGGTAATTTAAATTCATTACTTCTCGCACCCGCAGGCTGACCATGGCACAGAACAGGAAGCAGCGCTTATTCTACAAAAATGGCCAACTGTCCTCAGAGATTGGCAACGGCCAAAGCGTAACGCTATTTTCAGCCTCTAACACTCCTCTGGCGGAGCGTTCTGCCGAGACAACGCTATTGGCAGAAAACTCGCAGAGTTCCATAGTTAACAGCTCATCTCGCAACAGCAGGAAATATCTTAGCTATACAGCCTATGGGCACGGCCAGACTGACCTGATCCTGGGATACACCGGGCAACGTTATGATCGGCTCACAAACTGCTATCACCTAGGCAACGGTTATCGTGCATTCAGCCCGCAGATAATGCGGTTCCTTTCGCCCGACAGCCTCAGCCCCTTCAGGAACCGTACGCTTAACGCTTACGCTTACTGCATGGGAGACCCTATAAATCGCCATGATCCTTCGGGACACACGTGGAAAGCCCTCAAGGCGTGGATCACGCAAGCAGGCACAGCGGTAAGGACTTTTTTCAAAAAACAGGAGCCCGACTATCGCGTCGCAGCCACCGCAGCAATTGAAGCAGACGCAGAGCTGAATGCGGAATACGGCTTTATACTTAATCACCGGGACGCCACGCAAAAACATTTCAAAGCGCTCGCAAGAATCCCGGACCTTAACAATAACATTAAAGAACTTCAAGACGCTGGCACTGCCACCCGACGCCACTTTAAAAGCCCGGAGTCCTTACCTATAAACATCGACGAACTCGACAACACAAAATACCTAACCCCCGACGAGCAACTAAGAGTAGTGGGCTCGTATATAAAGCTTGCAAGGTACACCCAAAGGCTAGATAAGCTTAAACCCCAACCACTCAACCCACAGGAGGCAGGTCCGGCGATACGAGAGTCATGGGAAAAATTTGATGACTGAGCCGTTCGAGCCGGTAAACGCATGAGGTATGGATGTTGAGTCAATTAAACAAATCGAGAGACTGACAAGCGCAGGCACCAAGTATTACCATGGCGGTTCTTTTGCGGCCATTTGACGCAACCTGCCCTTCAGCTTGAAAGCCTCCCATGCCCTTCGAACTCACCGTAGAACCCTTAACCCTGCTGATCCTGGCCCTGGTCGCCTTCGTCGCCGGTTTCATCGATGCCATCGCCGGTGGCGGGGGCCTGCTCACCACCCCGGCCCTGCTCACCGCCGGCATGCCACCGCACCTGGTCCTGGGCACCAACAAGCTCAGCTCCACCTTCGGTTCGGCCACCGCAGGTTTCACCTACTACAAGCGCAAACTGTTCCACCCCGCGCAGTGGCGCCCGGCGTTGTTCGCTACCCTGACCGGGGCGTTGCTAGGTGCGGTAATCGCCCACTACATGCCAGCCGAATGGCTGAACAAGATGCTGCCGGTGATCGTCTTTGCCTGCGGTATCTACCTGCTGTTCGGCGGCACACCCAAGGCGCCGCTGGATGCCGATGCGCCGATCAAGAAGAAGTGGCAAGTGCCGCAGGGCTTCACCCTGGGCTTCTACGACGGCGTGGCCGGCCCGGGTACCGGGGCGTTCTGGACGGTCAGCACCCTGCTGCTGTACCCCATCGACCTGGTCCGCGCCAGCGGCGTGGCGCGCAGCATGAACTTCGTCAGCAACATCGCGGCGCTGACGGTGTTCATCATTTCCGGGCAGGTGGATTACGTCGTCGGCCTGTGCATGGGGCTGTCGGTCATGGTTGGTGCCTTTTTTGGCGCACGCACGGCGATCAGTGGCGGCAGCAAATTCATCCGCCCGGTGTTCATCACCGTGGTGCTCGCCTTGACCGTGCGCCTAGCGTGGCAGCACTGGTTCGGGCAAGCCTAAGCGCCTGGACACATAAAGATCGATCAGGTACCGGGCAATCGACCGCCCGGCCGGCAACGGTGGCAGGTCGTGGACGCTGAACCACTGGGCGTCCTCGATCTCGTCCGGCTGCATGACGATATCGCCCCCCGCGTATTCGGCATGAAAGCCCAGCATCATCGAGTGCGGGAATGGCCAGCACTGGCTGCCGACGTACTGGATGTTCCGCACGTCCACCGCCACCTCTTCACGCACTTCGCGCACCAGGCAGTCTTCTGCCGACTCACCCGGCTCGGCAAAGCCCGCCAAGGTGCTGTACACGCCGGTGACGAAGCGCGGCGAGCGCGCCAGCAAGATTTCATCGCCACGGGTCACCAGCACGATCATGCTCGGCGAAATTCGCGGATAGCTGCGCAGGTCGCATGGCCGGCAGTACATCGCCCGCTCCCAGCGAATTTGCGTCATCGCCTGGCCGCAGCTGCCGCAGAAACGGTGCTCGCGGGCCCAGGTGCCGATCTGCGCGGCATAACCCAGTATTTTGTAGGTGTCGAAGTCGCCTTCGAGCATGAATGCCCGCAGGCCACGCCAGTGGCAACCGGGCACGTCGGTGGCGCTGCGCAGCTCCAGCAGGAACACCGGCTGGCCGTCGAAATGGCCGATGCCGTGCTCGCATAACACGTCGAGGTCCTGGCGTTTGAGCCAGTCGCGGGGGAACAGCGCGCCGTTGTCGTCCACCAGAAACCCTTCCGGGCTGCGGGCCACGGCCACGCCCCCGGTGATCTGCGGGTCGAGTACTGCAGTAGTCCAGCGTGCTGACATGTCGGGGGTTCCTTGACTGCGCGTCCCCCGGCCCGATCAGTCGGCGAACGTCGGTTTCTGTTTGCTCATGTGCGCCGCCACGGCCACGCGCAGGTCTTCGGACTGCAGCATCGCGGCGTTCCAGGTGGCGATGTAGTCCAGGCCATCGTCGATGCGATGGTCACGCATGTAGCTGAGCATTTCCTTGGTGCCGGCCACGGCGATCGGCGATTTTGCAGCAATCTCCCGAGCGATGGCAAAGACACCGTCCAGGAGTGCGGCCTGATCATCATAGACCCGGTTGACCAGGCCGATGCGCAGGGCCTCGTCGGCCGCAACGTTGCGACCGGTGAAGGCCAGCTCACGCATGATGCCGTCGCCAATGATACGTGGCAAACGTTGCAGTGTGCCGACGTCGGCGGCCATGCCCATGTCGATTTCCTTGATCGAGAACTGCGCGTCGCTGCTGCAGTAACGCATGTCGCACGCCGAGATGAGGTCGATGGCGCCGCCGATACAGTAACCCTGCACGGCCGCCAATACGGGTTTGCGGCATTTGTCGACGGCGGTGAACGAGGCTTGCAGGCGCTGGATGGTGCCACGCAGAAAGCGCGCATTGCGCCCCACGTCCTTGCCCATTTGCCCGGCCAGCGAAGCCAGCATCATCAGGTCGATGCCTGCGGAAAAATGCTTGCCGGCACCACTGATCACTACCGCCCGCACGGCATCGGTGTCGTCGATCCACTGGAAGATAGTGATGATCTCTTCCCAGAAGGCCGCGTTCATCGCGTTGACCTTTTCCGGGCGGTTGATCTGAACGTGGGCGATGTTGTCGGTCAGTTCAACCTTGAACGCACTGTACTCGGTCACGGGCGGCACTCCTGCGGGGGAAGGATTCATGGCGTGGATGGTAACCCAGCCCGATGGCCGTACTTGTGCCAAAAACGGGACTGCACGCCTTGCCTAAGACGCGCCAATCCGGCACCGTGCGCCATCGCCGAATCATAAGGATACATATTCATGTCACGCTCCCTGTCCGGCGCCCTCGCCCACGGTTTTCTGGGCCAGTCGCCGCTTTGGTACAAGGCGGTCATCTGCCTGTTCCTGGTACTCAACCCGCTGCTGCTGGTTAGCGTTGGCCCGGTTGCAGCCGGCTGGGCGCTGGTGCTCGAATTCATCTTCACCCTGGGCATGGCGCTGAAGTGCTACCCGCTGATGCCTGGCGGCCTGCTGCTAATCGAAGCCTTGCTGTTGCAGATGACCACGCCACAGGCGCTGTACGAGGAACTGCAGCACAACTTCCCGGTGATCCTGCTGCTGATGTTCATGGTCGCCGGTATCCATTTCATGAAGGAGCTGCTGCTGTTCCTGTTTTCGCGCATTTTGCTCGGGGTGCGCTCGAAGGCCGTTCTGGCGTTGCTGTTCTGTGTGCTGTCGGCGTTTCTGTCGGCGTTTCTCGATGCGCTGACCGTGACGGCGGTGATCATCAGCGCTGCGGTCGGATTCTACGCCGTGTACCACCGCGTTGCGTCCGGCGCCAACCCGCGCGAGGAAAGCGCGGTGGACAGCGACCAGCAGATCGCCCACCTGCACCGCGAAGACCTCGACCAGTTCCGCGACTTCCTGCGTAGCCTGCTGATGCACGGCGCAGTGGGTACCGCCCTGGGTGGCGTGTGCACCTTGGTGGGCGAGCCCCAGAACCTGCTGATCGGCCACGAGATGGGTTGGCACTTCGCCGACTTCTTCTTCAAGGTGGCACCTGTGTCGCTGCCAGTGCTGGGTGCCGGCCTGCTGACCTGTGTGCTGCTGGAAAAACTGCGCCTGTTCGGCTACGGCACCTTGATGCCCGAGCCGGTGCGCCAGGTGCTGGCCGCCTACGCGGCCGAGGACGACGCCGCACGTACCCAGGCCCAGCGCATCGCGCTGTGGGTGCAAGGGTTTGCAGCGCTGATATTGATCGTCTGCCTGGGGCTGCATGTGGCTGAAGTCGGCCTGATCGGCCTGATGGTGATCGTGCTGATCACGGCGTTTACCGGTATCACCGATGAACACCGGCTAGGCCGCGCCTTCCAGGACGCCATGCCGTTCACCTCGTTGCTGGTGGTGTTTTTCGCCGTGGTCGCGGTTATCCATCAGCAGCAGCTGTTCAGCCCATTGATCAGCTGGGTGCTGACGCTGCCGGCCGAGCAGCAACCGGGCATGCTCTACCTGGCCAACGGTTTGCTGTCGGCGATCAGCGACAACGTGTTCGTCGCCACCATCTACATCACCGAGGTGAAGCAGGCGTTTCTCAATGGCAGCATGAGCCGCGAGCATTTCGAAACGCTGGCGGTGGCGATCAACACCGGCACCAACCTGCCCAGCGTGGCAACGCCGAATGGGCAGGCAGCGTTCCTGTTCCTGCTCACCTCGGCGATTGCGCCGCTGATCCGGCTGTCGTACGGGCGGATGGTATGGATGGCCTTGCCCTATACCGTGGTGATGGGTGGGCTGGGTTGGTGGGCGGTGACCTACTGGCTGTGATGTAAACCTGCACGGGCCCCTTGTAATCGGCTAATTCAGTCTCTTGTAGGAGCGACCTTGTGTCGCGAACGGGCTGCGAAGCAGCCCCGGCAATTTGTGCATTTGCGCTGAAATCCTGGGGCTGCTTCGCAGCCCGTTCGCGGCACAAGGCCGCTCCTACACAGGAACTGCATCACTTTCGAGACCTGTGTCGATTCTGCCTGGTGCCATTCGACTACCCAAGAAAGCAGCCAACGGGCTGCCAACAGGAGAGTCCCCATGCGCAAACTCATCGTAGCCGCCTTCATCAGCCTCGACGGCGTGATGCAAGCTCCCGGCGGCCCGCAGGAAGACACCAGCGGCGGTTTTGCCTACGGCGGCTGGATCGTGCCCTACGCCGAGGAAGTGTTTGGCCAGGCGATGCAGGCATTGTTCAGCCAGCCCTTTGAGCTGCTGCTGGGCCGGCGCACCTACGACATTTTTGCCGGCTATTGGCCAAACATCAAAGACAACGCCGAAGACTTCTCCATCGCCAACCTGTTCAACAGCGTGCCCAAGCATGTGGCCACCCACACCCCTGCCACCCTCGACTGGCACAACAGCCACGCTCTCGGCACGGACATCGCCGCTGCGGTACGCTCGCTCAAGCGATGGGACGGCGCCAACCTGCTGACCCAGGGCAGCGCCTACCTGGTGCAGCAACTGCTGGCGGCAGACCTGGTCGATGAACTGCAACTGCTGACCCACCCGCTGCTACTCGGCCACGGCAAACGCCTGTTCGGTCATGACGCAGCAGCAGCGGCCTTTACCTTGCTGCAGTCGCAAGTTTCGCCCAAGGGTGTGATCATCAGCCGCTACGTGCGCGCAGGCCAGGTGCAGACCGGTTCATTCGACGTGGTGTAATCCCGTACAACTTTTGCCCCGCGCAGGCATCGAAACACAGGAAGCCCCTATCCGCTCCAAGGAGGTCAACCATGGCGCTGCGCACTACGCTGCTGCTTTCCTGCATGACCCTGGCGCTGCTCGGCTGCGCCGGCAACGATCAACCGGCACCACCGCACACCCAGCAGGTGGACCTGCAACGCTACCAGGGCACCTGGTATGAACTGGGCCGGCTGCCGATGTTCTTCCAGCGCAACTGCGTGCAGTCCGAGGCACACTATGGCCTGCGCCCGGATGGCCGGATCGACGTGACCAACCGTTGCAAGGAAAAGGACGGCCAGTGGAACGAAGCCAAGGGCATCGCCGAGGCCCAGCAGCCGGGCAGCACCGACAAGCTGTGGGTGCGCTTCGACAACTGGTTCAGCCGCCTGGCACCGGGCCTGACCAAGGGCGAGTACTGGGTGCTGTACCACGACAAGGACTACCGCGTGGCGTTGGTCGGCCACCCCAACCGCGAGTACCTGTGGCTGCTTTCACGCACGCCTGCGGTCACCGACCAGCAGCGCGAGCAACTGCTGACCATCGCCCGGGAGCAAGGGTATGACACCAGCAAGCTCATCTGGCGCCAGGGAGACTAGCAGGCCGTCGACGGCTGACGGCAATCCGGATATGGTGTGCGCCCTTTCTCGCCTCGAAGGAACGAGACCGTTGAATACCAAGCCGCCATCAGCACCCCGCATCCGTTTTCTTGCCCTGTGCGTGTTCCATCACCAGGGCAAGATTCTGGTCAACGTGTTCGATGATCCCGTCACCGGCCAGACGCTGTCTCGCCCACTGGGTGGCGGTATCGAGTTCGGTGAGCTGGGCCGCGATGCCATCGCGCGGGAAATCATGGAGGAGTTGGGCCAGCCGATCAGTGATGTCCGCCTGCTCGGCACCCTGGAAAGCCTGTTCACCTATGCCGGCAAACCGGGGCATGAGATCGTGCAGGTGTACGATGCGCGCTTAGACGACGCCAGCCTGTACCAGCGCGCCTGGCTGGACGGCCACGAGTCCAACGGCAGCCCGTTCCGCGCCCGCTGGTGCGACAGCGCCGATTTCGAGCGCACTTGCCCGCTGGTGCCACAAGGGCTGCAGGCGTTGCTGCACGACTTGGCGCTGTTGGGTTGAAACAAGGAACCTGAGCATGGACCTGTTGTTCCTGGGCACCTGCGCCGGGGTGCCCACCAAGGCACGCAATGTTAGCGCCACCGCGTTGATCGAAGCCAGTGGCAGCCACTGGTACCTGGTCGATTGCGGCGAAGGCACGCAGCATCAGCTGCTGCGTACCCCGCTGTCGATCCGCGACCTGCGCGCCATTTTCATCACCCACGTGCACGGCGATCATTGCTTCGGCCTGCCCGGCCTGCTGGCCAGTGCCGGCATGAGCGGGCGTACCCAACCGCTGGAGCTGATCCTGCCGGCTGCGCTGCATGACTGGGTACGCCAGGGCCTGGTAGCCAGCGACACCTTCCTGCCATTCGAACTGCGCCTGCTGGCCGTGGAAGAGTTGGTCGAATGGCGCAACGATACTCTGCAGGTGACGACCGTTCAGCTGTCACACCGCGTGCCGAGCGTCGGGTTCGTGTTCACCGAACTCAACCCCGAACCGCGCCTGGACATCCCCCGCCTGGAAGCCGAAGGCATACCGCGTGGCCCGCTGTGGGGCGAGCTGGCCAAGGGTTTGACGGTACAGCATGGCGAGCAGTTGCTGAACGGCAACGACTACCTGCGCGCTTCCCGGCCACCGCGGCGGGTGATCGTCTGCGGCGACAACGATACCCCCGAGCTGCTGGCCGACGCTGCCCAAGGCGCGGATGTGCTGGTGCACGAAGCCACGTTCACCCAGGCCGTGGTCGAACGCACCGGGGTCACCTTCGGCCACAGTACCGCGGCGGCGGTGGCGCGCTTTGCCGAAAGCGCAGGCGTGCGCAACCTGGTGCTGACGCACTTCAGCGCCCGTTACCAGAACGACCCGCGGCGCAGCCCGAATATCGACAACGTGCGTGACGAAGCCCTCGCCCACTACCACGGGCAACTGATCCTGGCGCAGGACCTGCAGCGCTATCGCATTGGCCGTGATGGCTGTCTTGAGCCAGCCGGATGAATTAGCATGGCCGGTTTTCCAAAAGGACTTGGCCATGCAACGCATCGTGATTCTGGGCAACGCCGGCAGTGGCAAATCGACCTTGGCCCGGCTGATCGGCGCCCGCCTGGGGGCGTCGGTGGTACACCTCGACACGTTGTTCTGGGAGGCCGGTTGGGTAGAGCCGGATGCCGAGACCTTTCGCAGCCGGGTACGCGATGCGGTTAGCGGGCAAGCGTGGGTATGCGAGGGCAACTACAGCCGCCGCACCTTCGACCTGCGCTTGCCACGGGCCGACCTGGTCATCTGGCTGGATACACCACGGCTGAAATGCCTGAAGCGGGTCATCCTGCGCAGTGTGATGAACAAGCCACGGCCAGACCTGCCGACCGGGTGCACAGAGCGGCTGGACCGGGCGTTTCTGACCTTCCTGAAGTTTGTGTGGACGTTCGACCGGGGCTATCGCCCAGGTATCGAAGCGAACCGCCAGGCAATCGGGCCGCAGGTGCCGGTTGTGCATCTGCGTGGTGAGCGGCAGATCGCGGCGTTTCTGGCGAGCCTTTCATTGCCTGTTCCGGCCTGATCGCCGGCAAGCCAGCGCCCACAGGGGTATCACCGGGCCTGAGGGCGGCGCTGTACCTGTGGGAGCTGGCTTGCCGGCGATAGGGCCCGTGCAGGCAACATCAATCTCTGGCTAGGCCGCCAAGCGCCCGCTGGCAATCGCTTCCGACGCCTCCAGCATCGCCCGCAGCAACACTGCGCAGCCCGCCGCCAGGTCATCGGGCGTGGCGTTCTCGATTTCGTTGTGGCTGATGCCGTTTTCGCAGGGCACGAAAATCATCCCCGCTGGCCCTAGTTCGGCCAGGAAGATCGCGTCATGCCCCGCACCGCTGACGATGTCCATGTGCGGCAACCCCAGCGCCTGCGCCGAGGCGCGCACGGCATCGACACAGCCTTTGTCGAAGTACAACGCCGGGAAGTCGGCCGTAGGCACCAGTTCGTGGCTCAAGCCATGCTTGGCACAGGTTGCCTCGATCACCCCGCGCACCTCGGCGATCATCGCATTCAGTTGCTCGCCCTCCAAGTGGCGGAAGTCCAAGGTCATGCGCACCTCACCCGGGATCACGTTACGCGAGCCTGGATACGCCTGCAGGCAACCCACAGTGCCACAGGCATGGGGCTGGTGGCCGAGGGCGGTACGGTTTACCGCCTCCACCACGGCGGCAGCGCCGACCAGGGCGTCCTTGCGCAGGTGCATGGGTGTCGGCCCCGCGTGGGCTTCAACGCCGCGCAGGGTCAGGTCGAACCACTTCTGCCCCAGCGCCCCGAGCACCACGCCGATGGTCTTGGCCTGGTCCTCAAGGATCGGGCCCTGTTCGATATGGGCCTCGAAATAGGCCCCGACCGGGTGACCCAGCACCGCGCGCGGGCCCGCATAGCCGATAGCGTTCAAGGCTTCACCGACGCTGACGCCCTGGGCATCACGCTTGGCCAGGGTTTCCTCCAGGGTGAACTTGCCGGCGAACACCCCTGAACCCATCATGCACGGTGCAAAGCGCGAGCCTTCTTCGTTGGTCCACACCACCACTTCCAGCGGGGCTTCGGTTTCCACGCCCAGGTCGTTCAGGGTACGTATCACCTCCAGCCCGGCCATCACCCCGAAGCAGCCATCGAACTTGCCGCCCGTGGGCTGGGTGTCGATATGGCTGCCGGTCATCACCGGGGGCAGCTTGGGGTTACGCCCCGGGCGGCGGGCGAAGATGTTGCCGACGGCGTCGATGCTGACCGTACAACCGGCAGCTTCGCACCACTGCACGAACAGGTCGCGGGCCTGGCGGTCGAGGTCGGTCAGGGCCAGGCGGCAGACGCCGCCCTTGGCGGTGGCACCGAGGCGGGCCAGGTCCATCAGCGATTGCCACAGGCGGTTGCTGTCGACATGCCGAACGGTGGTCTTGAGGATCTCTTTGACTGGGGTCACGGGTTTCTCCTTCAGGCTTTTTTTGTTGTCGGTGCGGGCCTCTTCGCGGGTGAACCCGCGCCCACCGCCAAGCTGGCGAATACGTAGTACAGCGCGCCGCCCAGCAGCGAGCCGGTAAACCAGCCGTAGTCGTAGAACCAGCTGAAACTGCTGTTGCCAATCGCCATGACCGTCAGCGCCACCGGCAAGCCGAAGGCGGCAAACCCGGGCCAGTTCCACGCCGGGTACACGTCGTCGCGGTACAACCCGGCCAGGTCCAGCTGCTGCCGACGGATCAGGAAGTAGTCCACCACCATGATCCCGGCAATCGGCCCGAGCAGGCTGGAATAGCCCAGCAGCCAGTTGGAATACACGCTCTCCAGGCTCAGGTCGGAGACGATCAGGCCCAGCTTCTTCAGCAACTCATGGCCCATCAGCACCAGGCCGATAAAGCCGGTCAGCCATACCGCGCGGGTGCGCCCGATCAGGCGTGGGGCGATGTTCTGGAAGTCGTTGGTCGGCGACACGATGTTCGCCGCCGTATTGGTCGACAGTGTGGCAATCACGATCAATGCCATGGCCAGGGCTACCCAGAACGGGCTGTGGATCCTGCCGATCAGGCTGACCGGGTCGGACACCGTCTCACCCACCAGCGACGCCGAGGCGGCGGTCAGCACCACACCCAGCGAAGCGAACAGGAACATGGTCAGCGGCAGGCCGAAGATCTGCCCGAGAATCTGGTCCTTCTGGCTGCGGGCGTAGCGGCTGAAGTCGGGAATGTTCAGCGACAAGGTGGCCCAGAAGCCGACCATGGCCGTAAGCCCTGCGCAGAAGTAACCGACCACACTCGCCCCTTCCGGGCGCTTGGGTGGTTGCGCCAGCAGTTCGGTCATCGACATGTGTGGCAAGGCCCAGAACAGCAGGCCGACGCCCACCGCCACCAGCAGCGGTGCCGACAGCGTTTCCAGCCACTTGATCGACTCGGCGCCGCGCAGCACAACCCACAGGTTCAGGCACCAGAAGATCATGAAGCCAATCACCTCGCCCGTGCCGGCCAAGGCCTTCCAGCCATCGAACACCGAGCCAAGGAACAGGTGAATGGCCAGCCCGCCGAACATGGTCTGGATGCCAAACCAGCCACAGGCAACCACTGCGCGGATCAGGCACGGTACGTTGGAGCCGAGGATGCCGAACGACGAACGCAGCAGCACCGGGAACGGGATGCCGTACTTGGTGCCGGGGAAGGCGTTGAGGGTAAGCGGGATCAGCACGATCACGTTGGCCAGCAGGATCGCCAGCAGCGCTTCGCCGACACTGAGGCCGAAGTAGGCGGTGAGCACGCCGCCCAGGGTGTAGGTGGGTACGCAGATGGACATGCCCACCCACAAGGCGGTGATGTGCCATTTGTTCCAGGTGCGCTGGTGCACCTTGGTCGGTGCGATGTCGTGGTTGTAGCGCGGGCTGTCGAGGACATCACTGCCCTCGGACAGCTCAAACAGGCCATCCTGCTCGACCACTTCCGATCTGCTCTGTTGCATGGGCCCTTCTCCAGATTTTCTTGTAGTTGTTTGCTCATCGGGCTAATTCGATGGCCGGAGTACACACGCGTATATGTGCTTAGAAATCTTGACCAGAATTCCATCTTGTCAAGTCAGTCAACAACCCCTGAAAGGCCCGAAGTCAGCGGGTCTTTAAAAATTAATCCTTAAATATCAGATGGTTAAAAACCATAAAATTTATAGGAAAATTTTCTTGAAGATTCCCAGATCAGCATCTAGCCTCGAATCTTGTCAGGACTGACAGGATTAACCACCCTGCCTGCCCTGCACCCGAAACAATTCCAAGAACCGGCCCAGACCGGTCAGCCTGCGAGGAAAACGGCATGTCCCTGTTGATCCGTGGCGCCACCGTGGTTACCCACGAAGAGAGTTACCCCGCCGATGTCTTGTGTGCCGATGGCCTGATCCGTGCCATCGGGCCAAACCTCGAACCGCCCACCGATTGCGAGATCCTCGACGGCAGCGGCCAGTACCTGATGCCCGGCGGCATCGACCCGCATACCCACATGCAGTTGCCATTCATGGGCACGGTGGCCAGCGAGGATTTCTTCAGTGGCACCGCTGCGGGCCTGGCCGGTGGCACCACGTCGATCATCGACTTCGTCATCCCCAACCCGCAGCAGTCGCTGCTGGAGGCCTTCCACACCTGGCGCGGCTGGGCGCAAAAGAGCGCCAGCGACTACGGCTTCCATGTGGCCATCACCTGGTGGAGCGAGCAGGTAGCTGAGGAGATGGGCGAGCTGGTGACCAGGCATGGGGTGAACAGCTTCAAGCACTTCATGGCCTACAAGAATGCGATCATGGCCGCCGACGACACCTTGGTGGCCAGCTTCGAGCGCTGCCTGCAACTGGGCGCGGTGCCCACCGTGCATGCCGAGAACGGCGAGCTGGTTTACCACCTGCAGAAAAAACTGCTGGCCCAGGGCCTGACCGGGCCAGAGGCACACCCGCTTTCGCGCCCTTCGCAAGTGGAAGGTGAAGCGGCCAGCCGCGCCATCCGCATTGCCGAAACCATTGGTACGCCGCTGTATGTTGTGCACATTTCCAGCCGTGAAGCGCTGGATGAAATCACCTATGCGCGCGCCAAGGGCCAGCCGGTTTACGGCGAAGTGTTGCCCGGCCACCTGCTGCTGGACGACAGCGTCTACCGTCACCCGGACTGGGCCACTGCTGCCGGCTACGTGATGAGCCCGCCCTTCCGCCCGCGTGAGCACCAGGAGGCGCTGTGGCGCGGCCTGCAATCGGGCAACCTGCACACCACGGCCACCGACCACTGCTGCTTCTGCGCCGAGCAGAAAGCCATGGGCCGCGACGACTTCAGCCGGATCCCCAACGGCACTGCCGGCATCGAAGACCGCATGGCGGTGCTGTGGGATGCCGGGGTCAACAGCGGGCGCCTGTCGATGCATGAGTTCGTGGCGCTGACCTCAACCAACACGGCAAAAATCTTCAATTTGTTCCCGCGCAAGGGCGCCATCCGCGTGGGTGCCGACGCCGACCTGGTGCTGTGGGACCCGCAAGGCACCCGCACCATCTCGGCCCAGACCCACCACCAGCGGGTGGACTTCAATATCTTCGAAGGCCGCACGGTGCGCGGCATCCCCAGCCACACCATCAGCCAGGGCAAGGTGCTCTGGGCCGATGGCGACCTGCGCGCCGAGGCCGGTGCGGGGCGGTATGTGGAACGGCCGGCGTATCCGTCGGTGTACGAGGTGCTGGGGCGACGCGCCGAACAGCAGCGCCCGACGCCCGTTCAGCGCTAAGGCCATTGGGGCTGCTGCCCAGCCCATCGCCGGCAAGCCAGCTCCCACCTCGACCGCGCAGCTCTCAAGGCCTGTGGGATTCCTGTGGGAGCTGGCTTGCCGGCGATTGGGGCGCACAGCGACCCCCGTTTCAAGCCAAATATAATAAAGAGAGAGGCTACAACCGTGATCGACGCCCTGAACCACTTGCCGCGCCCCCGGGCCGGTGCCGACCAGTTGGCCGAGCGCTTCAGCGACCTGGCCCCACCCCTCACCGCCCGCCAGGCCGCCGTCGAAAGCGCGCGCTGCCTGTACTGCTACGACGCCCCCTGCGTCAACGCGTGCCCCAGCGACATCGACATCCCGTCATTCATCCACCGCATCAGCGACGAAAACCTGCAAGGCGCCGCCGAGCGCATCCTCTCGGCCAACATCCTGGGAGGCAGTTGCGCCCGCGTCTGCCCCACCGAAATCCTCTGCCAGCAAGCCTGCGTGCGCAACAACGCGCAGGAATGTGCACCGGTACTGATCGGCCAGTTGCAGCGCTACGCCCTGGACAACGCCCACTTCACCGAACACCCGTTCAAGCGCTCACCGGCTACCGGCAAACGCATCGCCGTAGTCGGCGCCGGCCCTGCCGGGCTGTCCTGCGCACACCGGCTGGCCATGCACGGGCATGACGTGGTGGTGTTCGAGGCCTGCGACAAGGCCGGCGGGCTTAACGAGTACGGCATCGCCCGCTACAAGCTGGTCGACGACTACGCCCAGCGTGAAGTGGAGTTCCTGCTGGGCATTGGCGGCATCGAAGTACGCCATGGCCACCGCCTGGGCGGCAACCTTAGCCTGGGCGAACTGCGCGATCAGTACGACGCGGTGTTCCTCGGCCTCGGTCTGAACGCCGTGCGCCAGCTTGGCCTGCCCGATGAAGAAGCCCCGGGCGTGCTCGCCGCTACCGAATACATCCGCGAGTTGCGCCAGGCCGATGACCTGAGCCAGCTACCCTTGGCCGACCGCTGCCTGGTGATCGGTGCTGGCAATACCGCCATTGACATGGCCGTGCAGATGAGCCGCCTGGGGGCCCGCGACGTCAACCTGGTGTACCGCCGTGGCCACACCGACATGGGCGCCACCGGCCACGAGCAGGACATCGCCAAGGCCAACCAGGTGCGCCTGCACACCTGGGCCCGCCCCGACGCCGTGCTGCTGGACGACGCCGGCAAGGTGCGCGGCATGCGCTTCGCCCGCACCGAGCTGGCGGACGGCCGCCTGCGCGACACCGGCGAAACCTTCGAGCTGGCCGCCGATGCCATCTTCAAGGCCATCGGCCAGCGCTTCGACGATGCCTGCCTGGTCGACCCGGTGGCTGCGCAGCTGGCCCGCGAGGGTGAGCGCATTCGTGTTGACCAAACCCTGCAGACCAGCCTGCCGGGCGTGTATGCCGGCGGCGACTGCACCGCCCTGGGCCAGGACCTTACCGTCCAGGCCGTACAGCACGGCAAGCTGGCCGCCGAAGCCATCCATGCCCAACTCATGCTCAACGTGGAGGCAGCGTAAATGGCCGACTTGTCAATCGTATTTGCCGGCATCAAGGCACCCAACCCGTTCTGGCTGGCGTCCGCACCGCCAACCGACAAGGCCTACAACGTGGTCCGCGCCTTCGAGGCCGGTTGGGGCGGCGTGGTCTGGAAAACCCTGGGCGAGGACCCGGCGGCGGTCAACGTGTCGTCGCGCTATTCGGCGCACTACGGCGCCAACCGCCTGGTGCAGGGCATCAACAATATCGAGCTGATAACCGACCGTTCGCTGGAAATCAACCTGCGCGAAATCACCCAGGTGAAGAAAGACTGGCCCGACCGAGCCTTGATCGTGTCGCTGATGGTGCCGTGCGTGGAGGACTCTTGGAAGTTCATCCTGCCGCTGGTGGAAGCCACCGGTGCCGATGGCATCGAGCTGAACTTCGGCTGCCCGCACGGCATGCCGGAACGTGGCATGGGTGCGGCAGTCGGCCAGGTGCCGGAATACGTGGAGCTGGTCACCCGCTGGTGCAAGACGTACTGCTCGCTGCCGGTGATCGTCAAGCTCACGCCGAACATCACCGACATCCGCCAGTCGGCTCGCGCTGCGCACCGCGGCGGGGCCGATGCGGTGTCGTTGATCAACACCATCAACTCCATCACCAGCGTCGACCTGGACCGCATGGTCGCCCACCCCATCGTCGGTGACCAGAGCACCCATGGCGGTTATTGCGGCTCGGCAGTGAAGCCGATTGCCCTGAACATGGTGGCGGAAATTGCCCGCGACCCGGAAACACGCGGCTTGCCGATCTGCGGCATTGGCGGCATCGGCAACTGGCGTGATGCGGCGGAGTTCATCGCCCTGGGCAGTGGCGCCGTGCAGGTGTGCACGGCGGCGATGCTGCACGGGTTCCGTATTGTCGAGGACATGAAGGACGGCCTGGCGCGCTGGATGGACCAGCATGGGCATCACACTGTCGAAGCGTTCCGCGGGCAGGCGGTGGGGCACACCACTGACTGGAAGTACCTGGACATCAACTATAAATCGGTGGCGCACATCGATCAGGAGGCGTGCATTGGCTGTGGGCGCTGCCACATCGCCTGTGAGGATACCTCGCACCAGGCCATTGCCAGCACGCTGAAGGCAGATGGCACACATGCCTACAGCGTGATCGAAGAGGAATGCGTGGGCTGCAACCTGTGCCAGATCACCTGCCCGGTTGAAAACTGCATCGAGATGCAGGCGCAGGATACCGGCAAGCCTTACCTGAACTGGACACAGGACCCGCGTAACCCCTACCGCGAGGCCAGTTGAGGTAGAACACTGCCTGACCAGCAACGCGATCGGTGTAGGAGCGGCCTTGTGCCGCGATGGGGCGCGAAGCGGCCCCGGGGTTTGAGCTTCGCCGCCGAAATTGCCGGGGCCGCTTCGCGCCCCATCGCGGCACAAGGCCGCTCCTACAATGGACCGCGTCAGGCTGGAACCTCGGTTCAAGGCTCCAGCCCGATCCCCCGCAAGATCACGCTGGTCACCGTCTGCACCGCACTCTCGAACGCCATGTCTGACAACATCTCGCCGCCATTGAGCAACTGCACCTGGTAACCAAAGTCGGCATAGTGCTGGGTAGACGCCCAGATCATGTACAGCAATGCCGACGGCTCTACCGGCAGAATACGCCCCTCCTCCACCCAACGGCGGATCTTGGCTTCCTTCAATTTCGCCCAAGGCACCAGGCTGTCATCCAGGTTCACCCCAAGCACCGGCGCCCCGTGCAGCATCTCTTCGGCCCAAATCTTCGAGCCCAGGGGCCGCGAGCGCGAATGGCCCATCTTCGCCCTGATGTAGCTGGTCAGCACCACGCGCGGGTCGTCGAAGTTCTCGAAACACAGTGCGTCCTGCTTCCATACATCCAGCAAGTCCTGCAGCACCGCGCGGAACAACTCGTCCTTGGTGCTGAAGTAATAGTGCAGGTTGGAGCGTGGCAATTCGGCCTGCTCGGCGATGTCCCCCATGGAGGTGGCGCCGTAGCCTTTCTCGGCAAACACCTTTTCCGCCGCCTGCAAGATTTTCTCGATATTGCGTCGGCGAATTTCGATCTTGTGATTGGCCATCAGGCTTGGGCCGCCCACACCGCCAAGCCACCGGTCAACCGGCCGTCACTTAACTCGATATTGTCGATTTGCCGGTCAGTACCGCGAATGCCCATGTGTGCTCCGTGCCGAAGGGGTTTGGCCTAGTCTACTCCGCTCGTTTCACACTTTTATATCAGGCGGCCTGAAACAACCGGGTAATCACGGGCTGATGGCGGTGGCGCGCCTGCCAGATATCGTAATCAGCCTGAATGGCCAACCAAAGGCGGGCGGTACTGATACCCGCCATCTCCAGGCGTACCGCCAGGTCCGGAGACATTGCCGCGCGGCCATGCAGTACCCGCGAAAGCGCTTCGCGGGAAAACCCAAGGTGCGACGCGAAGGCTTTTACCGTCAGGCCAAGCGCTGGCAAAACATCTTCGCGCAAGGTTTCGCCAGGATGTGGCGGATTGTGCAAAGGCATGAACAGCTCTCCGAACTAGGTGTACGCACCTAGTGTGACCCTACACATCACACTCGTACAGACAATATATGTGACGCAATGCGTCACAAATGACGGAGTACCAAGCCTATCGCGCACCTTGTGGGAGCGGGTTCACCCGCGAACACCGGCGAAGCCGGTGCCATGCTGCGCGTTGTATTCTTCGCGGGTAAACCCGCTCCCACAGGGATCTCACGCGATTCTAGATATTGAGCAAGGCAGTTGCTACGTTCATCCGCTACCCGCACCTCGCCCGGTCGCGCACCGGGCACTGTGCGCGATGAAGATTGAGTGCGGTGTTGATGATGCCGATATGGCTGAACGCCTGGGGGAAGTTGCCGAGCATGCGCTGGCCGGCCGGGTCGTATTGCTCGGCCAGCAGGCCGAGGTCGTTGCTCAGGCCGGTCAGGTGCTGGTACAGCGCTTCGGCTTCAGCCTGGCGGCCCAGCAAAACATAAACGTCTGCCAGCCAGAACGAACACACCAGGAAGGTGCCCTCCCCCGGCGTCAGGCCGTCGCTGCAGCTGTCGCTGTCGTAGCGCATCAGCAGGCCGTTCTTCAGCAGGCGCTGTTCGATCTGCTCCAGCGTGCGCAAGAAGCGTGGGTCATCAGCCGGCAGGAAGCCGGTCAGGGCTATCTGCAGCAGGCTGGCGTCCATTTCACTCGAGCCATAGGCCTGGACGAAAAACCGGCCGTTGCCGTCCAGGCCGTGCTCGCACACTTCGCGGTGGATTTCGTCAGCCACCTGGCGGTAATGGTGCCCGCGTTCGCGGCCTTCTTCAGTGGTGTCAGCCAGCCCCGCGGCACGGTCGAAGGCAACCCAGGCCATGACCTTGGAGTGCACGAACTGCTGGCGGCCGCCGCGCACTTCCCAAATGCCTTCGTCCGGCTCGCGCCAGATGCGTTCGACGTAAGGCAGGATCAGGCGGGAGATGGCGGCGCTGCGCGGGTGGCGGGGCAAGCCGCCCTTGATCGCCTGGGCCATGGCATCGGCCAGCTCGCCGTAGATGTCCAGTTGCATCTGTTGCGACGCTGCATTGCCTACCCGCACGGGTTGCGAATGCTCGTATCCGGCCAGCCACGGCAAGGTGTATTCCTGCAGGTCGCGCTCACCGGCCAGGCCATACATGATCTGCATCTGCTCGGGGTTGCCGGCCACTGAGCGCAGTAGCCATTCACGCCAGGCCTGGGCCTCGTCGAAGTAGCCGAGGTTCATGAACGCCAGCAGGGTCATGGTGGCGTCGCGCAGCCAGCAGAAGCGGTAGTCCCAGTTGCGCTCCCCACCCACCCGCTCAGGCAGCGAGGTGGTGACGGCGGCGACGATGCCACCCGTGGGGGCGTAAGTCATTGCCTTGAGGGTGAGCAACGAGCGGCGCACCAGGGCGGTGTATGGCCCTACCTGTGGGCAGCGGGTGGCGAAGGCCTGCCACTGCTCGACGGTTTGGGCAAAAGCCTGGTCGATATCGCAGTCGGGCTGCACTGGTAGGTGCGAGGGTTGCTGACGCAGGCTGAAGATTTGGCGCTCGCCCGTGCCAACACGAAAGCGCGCGACGGTATGGTGGTCGAGTGCATGCGGGGGGACGGTGCTGCACAGGATCAGCCGGTCAGGGCCGGCAACGGCGCTGAGGGTCAGTGGGGCGAGCCGTTCCACCCATGGCACACTGCGACCGTAGTCGAAGCGCATGACCAGGTCCATTTCAAAATTGGTTTCGCCACTGAGACCCTCGACGATCCGCACCACCGAATTGACGTCGCCCAGCGGCATGAAGTCGAGCACCCGGGCACGGCCGGTGGCAGTGACCCAGGTGGTTTCCAGCACGAGGGTGTCGTCCAGATATTGGCGGCTGCTGTGCTCGACGGGGTCGCAGGGGGCCACGCGCCAGCGGCCGTTTTCTTCGTTGCCCAGCAGGGCCGCAAACACGGCGGGGGCGTCGAAGCGTGGCAGGCAGAGCCAGTCGAGCGAGCCATCGCGGCTGACCAGGGCGGCGCTGCGGCAGTTGCCCAGCAGGGCGTAGTCTTCGATGTGGGCAGGCATTAGGTCTCCTTGATGTGATCGCCAGTGCCGGCCTTTTCGCGGCTAAAGCCGCTCCCACAGGGATACCATTTCCCTCAGGCCTGATGGGGCCGGCACAGGCTTTACAAAAGCATCAGCCCAAGCGGTGCCACTCGCGCTTGTCGCGGGTCAGCAATTCATTGCCAGCGTCAGGCCCATCTTCACCGGCCGGGTACTGATGCACCTCGCCATCCTGGGCCCAGGCATCGAGAAACGGCTGCACCGCTCGCCAGCCGTTCTCGATGTTGTCAGCCCGCTGGAACAGGGTCTGGTCACCGGTCAGGCAGTCGTAAATCAGCGTCTCGTAGCCGGTCGCCGGGGTCATCTTGAAGAAGTCTTTATAGGCAAAGCCCAGCTCCACATTCTCCATCACCAGCTCCGGCCCTGGCCGTTTGGCCTGCAGGTCGAACCACATGCCTTCGTTGGGCTGAATCTGGATTTTCAGGTAGTTGGGCTTGGGCCGCTCCAGCTCCGACTCGCGGAACTGCGCATACGGCGCGGGCTTGAAGCAAATGGCAATTTCGGTGTCGCGCACGCTCATGCGCTTGCCGGTGCGCAAGTAGAACGGCACGCCGGCCCACCGCCAGTTGTCGATCATCACCTTCAGCGCCACGTAGGTTTCGGTCTGGCTGTCAGGCGCGACATTGGACTCCTGCCGGTAACCGGGCAGCTGCTTGCGCCCCTGCTTGCCGGCACTGTACTGGCCGCGTACCGAGTTCTTCAGGGCCATTTTCGCCGACCATGGGCGAATAGCACCGACCACCTTGGCCTTTTCGCCGCGCACCGCGTCAGCCCCGAACGCAGCCGGCGGCTCCATGGCCACCATCGCCAGCAACTGGAACAGGTGGTTGGGAACCATGTCGCGCAGGGCCCCGGTGCTGTCGTAGAACGCACCACGGGTTTCGACGCCGACCGTTTCCGCAGCGGTGATCTGCACGTGGTCGATGTAGTGGTTGTTCCAGAACGATTCGAACAGGCCGTTGGAGAAGCGGCTCACCAGAATGTTCTGCACCGTCTCTTTGCCCAGGTAATGGTCGATACGGTAGATCTGCCGTTCGCCCATCACTTTCAACAGGCAGGCGTTGAGCGCCTCGGCGCTGGCAAGGTCGGTGCCGAATGGCTTCTCGACCACGACGCGGCGAAAGCCGCCGCCAGACTCGTCGAGCAAGCCGGCCTGCCCCAGGCGCTGCGCCACCTCGGGGAAGAAACGCGGCGAGGTGGCCAGGTAGAAGATGGCATTGCCGTGGCTGGTTTTGTCGATGCGCTTGGCGAGGGCCTGGTAAGTGGCCGGGTCGAGGAAATCGCCCGTCTGGTAATCCAGGCGCTTGGCCAGGCGTGCCCAGAGCTTTTCGTCCAGGCACTTGGCGCTGCCCTCGCCGCCTTTATCCCGCTCGAGCATGAACGCATGCAGGCGCTCTGCAAATTCCTCGGCGCTGGCCGGGTTGTGGTCCACGCCAACGATGCGCAAGTTGCGGTCCAGCAAACCGTCGCGGCTGAGGTTGTAAAGCGCCGGCATCAGCAGACGCTTGACCAGGTCGCCATTGGCGCCAAACAGGAACAGGGTACAGGGAGGAGCGGCTGGAATGGTCTGTTTGGTCATTCGCCTTTCTTCTCGACGTGGCCACCGAAGCCCAGGCGCATGGCCGAAAGGATCTTGTCACCATACGTGCCCTGCTGCTGGCGCGAGCGGAAGCGCGCAAACAGTGCGCTGGACAGCACCGGCACCGGCACCGCCTGCTCGACGGCGGCATCGATGGTCCAGCGGCCTTCGCCACTGTCGGATACCGAGCCACTGAACTGCGACAGCTGCGGGTCGGCCACCAAGGCATCGGCGGTGAGGTCGAGCAGCCATGAGGTTACCACGCTGCCACGCCGCCACACCTCGGCGATCTCGGCCACGTTCAGGTCAAAGCGCTGGTCTTGCGGTAGCTCGTTGCCACCTTTGCTGCGCAGCAGGTCGAAGCCTTCGGCATAGGCCTGCATGAGGCCGTACTCGATACCGTTATGCACCATTTTCACGTAGTGCCCGGCGCCGGGTGGGCCCGCGTGGATATAGCCGTGCTCGGCGCGCTGATGCTCCCCGCTGCGGCCATGAGTACGCGGGATGTCACCCACGCCTGGGGCCAGCGCCTTGAACAGTGGCTCCAGGCGCTCGAACACGTCCTTTTCGCCGCCGATCATCATGCAGTAGCCACGGTCCAGGCCCCATACACCCCCAGAAGTGCCGACGTCCAGGTAATGCAGGCCGCGCTTGGCCAGCTCGGCAGCGCGGCGCATGTCGTCCTTGTAGAAGGTATTGCCGCCGTCGATGATCGCATCGCCCGGTTCCAGCAGGTCAGCCAACTGCGCGATGGTCTGCTCGGTTGGCTCGCCGGCCGGCAGCATCACCCACACTGCGCGTGGGGCTTTCAGCTTTTGTACCAGCGCACCAAGGTCGTGCGCGCCTTGGGCACCCTCGCCCTCCAGCCCGGTAATGGCCTCGCGATTGCGGTCGTGCACCACGGTGCGGTGGCCGGCGCGCATCAGGCGCCTTGCGATATTGCCGCCCATGCGGCCCAGCCCGACGATTCCCAATTGCATGAGCCGATGCTCCCTTACGAAATGGATGACAACACAGTCCAGCGTTTCAGATTAGTCCAGCATGCCGCCCGAGGGTTCAGCGACGAACGGCAAGACCACGATAAACAAAAAAGTTCCCACCAACTGCAAAAGAATTCAGAATGCGCCCCGCGTGAAGCGTCTACGCTTTGACTTGTCACCAGCCAAAACCGCGAGGTGTGCTCATGGGTACCTTGATGCCTGCAACCCCAACCCAGACACTTTATGTCTCCGTGCGCCGTGATGAGCTGCGTAAATTGAAAGACGAACGTGACCAGTTGCGCCAACAGGTCGCCCAGTTGAACCTGCTGCTGGCGCAGGCGCGTACCGACGGCAAGGCCGTCAATCTCTGACCCTTCCTCTCAGTGGGGGCTTCTTGGGCTCCCACGCTGCTGCCCCTTGTGAAAAAGCAAACACACCTGCAGCGCCCCATTATGGTGCGCCAGCCCACTCCAGCCACAATTCGGCGCACCCTCCAAACACCCCCGCCCTATCTTCGCCCACCCCCTTTCATGACCGGTCACAAACGCCAACGTTTGCGTCTATTCCGCACATAACAATAGTGACCAGTGGGTCACCTTTTTATCACTTTCTCTCCTACACTCGGTTTTCGGCCCGCCATTTGCTCAATGGAAGAGTGACGTAAAAAAGTCGAACTTTCAGGAAAGCGGGCAGGTCAGGAACTAAGTAGGCCAAACGCAGGGGACATTCCCTGGCTCGGCCCACCCATCCCAACCAGTCCAACCGCCTTCGGCCGGAGTGCTGATCGCGTTGTGCCTGCGCGCACGAACCTGGGGCATGGAACGCACTACGCAGTATTCAGAACCAGAGAGAACCAACACGAAACATCGCCACGGGTGCCAGCACCCGGCCAAGCATAGGGACGGAGAGAAGTATGATCAGTGCCGCTGTCGAGCCTCACGTAGATTCATTCAAACCGGACAACCGCGAGCCGCTTACCCCGGATTTCGCCACGACAGGCAAGGCACCCGGCGCGCAGCGCCAGCAAAACCCGAACATGCGCAAGATTCTGTTCGTCACCTCGGAAATCGCAGACCTGGTCAAGACAGGAGGCCTGGGTGACGTGTCCGCCGCCCTGCCCCGTGCCCTGGCGCACCTGCACGATGTACGGGTGTTGATCCCGGGGTACCCCCAGGTGATGGAGAGCGACAACCCGATCCACATCGTCGGTGAACTGGGCGGCCACGCGGCCCTGCCGCCGTGCAAGATCGGGCGCATGGACATGGCCGACGGCCTGGTCATCTATGTGCTGATCTGCCCCGAGCTGTACCAGCGCGATGGCACTCCCTATGGTGCCAACAATGGCCGCGACTGGCCCGACAACCACATCCGCTTTGCCCGCCTGGGCCTGGCTGCCGCCGAGATTGCTGCGGGCGAAGGCAAGATTCACTGGACGCCGGAAGTGGTGCACGCGCATGACTGGCCCGCCGGCCTGGCCCCGGCCTACATGCACTGGCGCGGGCTGAATACGCCGACCCTGTTCACCATCCACAACCTGGCCTACCAAGGTGTGTACAGCCGTGGTTGCAGCCCGGAGCTGGCCATTCCCGACCACGCCATGCAGCAGGAAGGCATGGAGTTCTACGGCAAGCTGTCGTTCCTCAAGGCGGGCTTGGCGTATTCCAGCCACATCACCACGGTCAGCGCCACCTATGCCCGGGAAATCACCACCCCGGAATTCGGTTGCGGCCTGGACGGTTTCCTCGCCAGCAAAGCCCAGCAAGGCCTGCTTGGTGGCATCCCCAACGGCATCGATGAAAGCTGGGACTCGGCCACCGACAAGCACCTGCAGCACAACTTCAGCATCAACGACTGGGAAGGCAAGGCGCGCAACACTCAGGAGGTACGCGCCCTGTTCGGTCTGGAGGATTCTGACGGACCACTGTTCGCCGTGGTATCACGGTTGGTGTATCAGAAGGGCCTGGACCTGACCTTGGGTGTGGCCGACTACATCGTCGAACAAGGCGGGCAGATTGCGATCATCGGCCGTGGCGAGCCGGAAGAAGAACAGGCCATGCGCGAGCTGGCGCTGCGCCACCCGGGCCGCATCGGGGTGCGCATCGGCTTCAACGAAACCGACGCCCGGCGCATGTTTGCCGGCAGCGACTTCTTGCTGATGCCATCGCGCTACGAGCCTTGCGGCCTCAGCCAGATGTACGCGCAACGCTTCGGCTCGCTGCCGGTAGCGCGCAACACTGGCGGCCTGGCCGACACCATCGAGTGCGGCGTCACGGGCTTCCTGTTCAATGAGTCCACCGTCGAGAGCTACCGCCAGGCACTCAGCCGCGCCTTCTATGTATACGGTAAAAAGGATTTGCTGAACGCCATGCGCTGCCTGTCGATGACCCAGCCATTCAACTGGTGCCAGGCGGTGGAACCCTACGCCCGCCTCTACGAGGATCTGGTCAAGCAGGCACAACTGAGCCACTACTGAGCGGGGGCTGGAAGATGCACAGGCATGGCGCACACTTACTGGACGCCACGTCGGCGCGCTTCGCCCTCTGGGCACCCGATGCGCGCAGCGTGAGCGTAGAACTGGAGCAACAGCCGGCCATCGAGCTGCTGCCCGACGACGATGGCTGGTACACCGGTGTGGCTCAGTGCCAGGCCGGTGACCGGTACCACTACCGTATCGACGGTGAGCTGCAAGTGGCGGACCCGGCCTCCCGCTACCAGCCTGAGGGCGTAAAAGGCCCGAGCCAGGTGGTGGATGTGGCCGGTTACCAGTGGCAACACCCTTGGCAAGGCCGGCCTTGGCACGAAGCAGTGATCCAGGAGCTGCATGTCGGTTTACTCGATGGCTACGCCGGGGTTGCCCGGCAGCTGCCGCGTCTGGCCGAGCTGGGCATCAGTGCCGTCGAGCTGATGCCACTGGGGCAGTTCCCCGGCGAGCGCAACTGGGGCTACGACGGCGTGCTGCCCTACGCACCGCAGAACACCTATGGCAGCCCCGAGCAGCTGTGCGCGCTGGTCGACCAAGCCCACGGCGAAGGGCTGATGGTGCTGGTGGATGTGGTCTACAACCACTTCGGCCCCGACGGCAATTACCTGCACCAGTACGCCAGCCCGTTCTTCCGCGAAGACCGGCAGACGCCCTGGGGCGCGGCCATCGATTTCCGCCGCCCGCAAGTGCGTGAGTACTTCATCCAGAATGCCCTCATGTGGCTGTGCGACTACCGCTGCGACGGCCTGCGCCTGGATGCCGTACATGCCATCGACCAGCCCGATTTCCTGATCGAGCTGGCGCAGCGCGTACGCGCCGCCGTGGAGCCGGGCCGGCATGTGTGGCTGGTGCTGGAGAACGAGCACAATCAGGCCGGCCTGCTGGAACAGGGCTTTGACGCCCAGTGGAACGACGACGGCCACAATGCCCTGCATGTGCTGCTGACCGGCGAAACCGAAGGCTACTACGCCGACTACCAGAAGCGCCCCATCGACCAGCTGGCCCGCTGCCTTTCTGAAGGCTTCGTGTTCCAGGGCCAGGCAAACCGCCACGGCACGCCCCGCGGTGAACCCAGCGGGCACCTGGAGCCCAGCGCCTTTGTGTTGTTCTTGCAAAACCACGACCAGGTCGGCAACCGCGCGCTTGGCGAACGCCTGACCCGCCTGTGCCCGCCGCCAGCCCTGCGTGCGGCCACCGGCCTGCTGCTATTGGCCCCCATGATTCCGCTGCTGTTCATGGGCGACGACGACGGCAGCTGCCGGCCGTTCCTGTTCTTTACCGACTTCCATGACCAGTTGGCCGACGCCGTACGCGAAGGCCGCCGTGGCGAGTTCGCCCACTTCACTGCGTTCGCCGACCCCGAGCAGCGTGAGCACATTCCCGACCCCAACGCCGAACAGACCTTTGAATCTTCACGCCCGCAAAACAAGGAAGTGATCGCCGGCTGGCACGGCCTGTACCAGCAACTGCTCGAACTGCGACGCCGCCACGTCATCCCGCACCTGCCCGGCAGCCGCTCACTGGGCGCCGAGGTGCATGGCGACAAAGCGCTGACCGCACGCTGGCGGCTGGGCGATGGCAATACCCTGCGCATCGACCTGAACCTGGCGCCCACTGCGCAGGCGGTCGAACTGCCCGCTGCCGCCACCCGGCTGTTCGACAGCAGCGACACCCGACACCCAGATACCCAAATGGCCGCGTACAGCTGCGTGGTCAGCCTGCTTCCCCCTGACCAGGAGCGCCCATGAGCGAAACCGCCCTGCACCGCTTGGCAAACCGCGTCGGGTTGAGCCGCGACTGGATCGACGCCAATGCCCGGCCCCAGCGCGTCAGTGACGAGGTGCTGCGCACCATTCTTGAAGGCCTGGGCCACGCTGCCGCTGACGACGACGCCATCGCCATCAGCCTGCGCACGGTGGAAGCCGCCGAAGACAGCGAACACCTGCCGCCCCTGCTGACCGCAGACCTGGGCAAGCCCTTGGCGCTGGCGCGTTACTTCAGCGCCGCCAGCGTCGCCCACTGCACCCTGGAAGATCACGCCTCACTCACCCTGAAACTTGACGACCAGGCACGCCTGCCCGGTGAGCTGCCAATCGGCTACCACCAGGTGGAAATCGACAGCCGCCACTTCACCGTGGCCGTGGCCCCGCCCCGCTGCCACAGCCTCGAAGACACGGTGCAACAGCCACCACCACGCTGTTGGGGCCTGGCCGTTCAGCTGTACAGCCTGCGCCGCCCCGGCGACGGCGGCTACGGCGACTGCCTGGCGCTGGAGCAGCTGGCCCGCTCGGCTGCCGAGCGCGGTGCCGATGCCTTGGCCATCAGCCCCATCCATACACTGTCGGCCATCGACCAGGAGCACTACAGCCCCTACTCGCCCTCCAGCCGCCTGTTGCTCAACACCCTGTACGCCAGCCCCGCCGCCCTGCTGGGCGAACGGGAGGTGCGCATGGCCATCGAAGCCTGCGGGCTGGAGCAACAACTGGAAGAACTTGAGCAACGCCCGCTGGTCGACTGGCCACGCGCCGCCAGCGCCCGCCTGCGCCTGCTTGAAGCGCTGTACCAGGGTTTCAGCCAGGGTGACCACCCGCTGCGCAGCGATTTTGACAGCTTCCGCGAAGCGGGCGGCCAGGCGCTGGAGCACCACTGCCGCTTCGAGGTGCTGCAAGCCCAGGCGGTGGAGCACGGCCTGGGTGCCGACTGGCGCAACTGGCCCAAGGCCTGGCACGACCCCTACCACCCGGAAGTTGAAGCCTTTGCCAACGCCTACCCGGCCAAGGTCGAGTTCCATGCCTTCTGCCAATGGCTGACCGAGCGCGGCCTGCAACGTGCCCAGGAAGCAGCCCGCGGCAACGGCATGGCAGTGGGCCTGATCGCCGACCTGGCGGTGGGTGCCGACGGTGCCGGCAGCCAGGCCTGGAGCCGCCAGGACGAATTGCTGGCGGGCCTGAAAGTAGGCGCGCCACCCGACATCCTCAACCGCGCCGGTCAGGACTGGGGCATCTGTGCGTTCTCGCCCGAAGGCCTCAAGCGCAACGGCTACCGCGCCTTCATCGAGATGCTGCGGGCCAATCTGGCCCATGCCGGTGGCTTGCGCATCGACCATGTGATGGGCCTGCGCCGGCTATGGCTGATCCCGCAGGGGGCCAAGCCCAGCGAAGGCGCTTACCTCAATTACCCGGTGGACGACCTGTTGCGCCTGCTGGCGCTGGAGTCGGTGCGCCACCAGGCGATCATTCTCGGTGAAGACCTGGGCACCGTGCCCGACGGCCTGCGCGAAACACTGGCCGAGAAGGCCGTGCTGGGCATGCGTGTGCTGCCGTTCGAGCAAACCCAGCCAGGCCAGTTCAAACCGATACTGGACTGGCCGGACAACGCCCTGGCCACCACCGGCACCCACGACCTGGCACCGCTGGCCGGCTGGCTGGAAAACCGCGACATCGACTGGAGCCACCGCTTGCAACTGATCGACGCTGCCACCGAACTGCACTGGCGCCAAGGCCGCCAGATAGAACACGACGGCCTGCGCCGTACCCTGGAGACCAACTACGGTGAACTGAAGGACAACGACGCAGTGATCGATGCGGCCATCCGCTTCGTTGGCCATACCCGTGCGCCCTTGGTGCTGATACCGCTCGAAGACCTGCTAGGCTGCGACGAGCAACCCAACCTGCCGGGCACCACCAGCGGGCACCCCAACTGGCGGCGGCGCTTCACCCGGCCGGTGACAGAACTGCTCGATGACGAGGATGCCGCGCGGCGCCTGGAGCTGCTGGCCCAGGCCCGCGAACAGGCTTGGGAGCGTGACCGATGAAGCCGCTGACCGCGACCCTGCGCCTGCAGTTTCACAGTGACTTCACCCTCGATCACGCCGTACCGCTGGTGCCGTACTTCGCCCAATTGGGCATCAGCCACCTGTATGCCTCGCCCATCCTCAAGGCCCGGGCTGGCTCGCGCCACGGTTACGATGTGGTCGACCCAACCTGCGTCAACCCCGAACTGGGCGGCGAGGCGGCACTGGAGCGGCTGGTCGCCGCGCTGCGCCAGCATGGCATGGGGCTGATCCTCGACACCGTGTCCAACCACATGGCCGTGGGCGGTGCCGACAACCCCTGGTGGCAAAGCCTGCTGGCCTGGGGCCGGCGTAGCCCGTATGCGGAGTTCTTCGACATACAGTGGCACTCCAGCGACCCGCTGCTGGCCGGGCAACTGCTGCTGCCGTTCCTTGGCAGCGACTATGGCGTAGCGCTGAAGAAGGGCGAGATACCGCTTGAATTCGACAAGCAGCACGGCACGCTGCAAATCGCCCATTACGATCACCGCTTCCCGGTGTGCCCGGTCGACTATGGCTGGATTCTCGCCCTCAGCCCGGAGCCGGCGCTCAAGACTCTGGCCGAGCACTTCACGGCATTGGCCGAATCGACCACCCCGCTGGCCGATGCCCTGCCGCTGCACACCGAACTGGCACGCCTGGTGCGCGAAGGTGCCGACCTGGAATCGGCGCTGGTGGCATTCGACAGCCGCGCCGAAAATGGCCTCAAGCGCCTGCACCTGCTGCTGGAGCGCCAGACCTACCGCCTGGCCAGTTGGCGAACCGCTGCCGACGACATCAATTGGCGGCGCTTCTTCGACATCAACGAGCTGGGTGGCCTGAGGGTGGAGCGCGCCGTGGTGTTCGAGGCCACCCACGCCAAGCTGTTCGAGCTGATCGGACGCGGCCTGGTGGACGGCCTGCGCATCGACCATATCGACGGCTTGGCCGACCCTCGTGGTTACTGCCGCAAGCTGCGCCGTCGGGTCGATGGCCTATTGGCGCAGCGGCCTTTGCAGGCAGCCCTGGAGCACTTCCCGATCTATGTGGAAAAAATCCTCGGCGCCGGCGAGCACCTGCACCGCGACTGGCTCACCGACGGCACCACCGGCTACGAATTCATGAACCAGGTCTCGCTGCTGCAGCATGACCCAGCCGGCGAAACGCCGCTGACCGAGCTTTGGGCGAACGTCACCGAACGGCCGGACTTCCCTGAAGAAGTGCGTCAGGCGCGTTACCTTGTGCTCAATGCCAGCCTCGCCGGTGACTGCGAATCGGTGGCCCAGGCGCTGCTGCAGGTTGCGCGCAACGACCTGATGACCCGCGACCTGACCCTGGGCGCGATCCGCCGGGCGTTGCAGGCACTGGTGGCGCATTACCCGGTGTACCGCACCTACTTCAACGCCTGCGGGCGCCCCGCTGAAGACGAAGGGTTTTTCCAGCAGGCGCTGGCCAACGCCCGGCACGACCTCGGAGAAGCCGATTGGCCGTTACTGGACCACCTTGAACAATGGCTGGGCGGGCAAGCCTGGCGGCAGTTGCCACCGGGTCGCGCCCGCAAGCAACTGCGCCACGCCTGCGTGCGCTTCCAGCAACTGACCGCGCCCAGCGCCGCCAAAGCCGTGGAAGACACCACCTTCTACCGCAGCGCCCGGCTGCTGTCGCGCAACGACGTGGGCTTCGAGGCCGAGCACTTCAGCGCGCCTCCCATGCACTTCCATAACGAAGCCCAGCGGCGCCTGCGCGACTTCCCCGACAACCTGCTCGCCACTGCCACCCATGACCACAAGCGCGGGGAAGACACCCGCGCGCGCCTGGCCGTGCTCAGCGAACGCGGCCCGTGGCTGGCCAGCCGGGTGGAACACTGGCGTGAACTGGCAGCCCCGCTGCGCGCACAGCTGGACGATGGCCTGGCACCCAGCCCCGGCGACGAGCTGATGCTGCTGCAAACCCTGCTTGGCAGTTGGCCGCTGGGCCTCGACCTGCACGACGACAACGCCCTGCGCCAGTACACCGAGCGTATCCGCCAGTGGCAGCAGAAGGCCTTGCGCGAAGCCAAGTTGCGTAGCAGCTGGAGCGCGCCGAACGAGGCCTACGAAGGCGCCTGTGCCCGCTACATCGAAGGCTTGCTGCTGGACAGCGAGAACCAGCAACTGCGCAAATCCGTGGCAGATGCCGCGCAACTGCTCGCCTGCCCCGGCGCCCTCAATGGCTTGGTGCAGGCCCTGCTGCGCATGACCACACCCGGTGTGCCCGACCTGTACCAGGGCAACGAGTACTGGGACTTCAGCCTGGTCGACCCGGACAACCGCCGCCCCGTGGACTACGCTTCGAGGCGTCGCACCCTGGACGACGCCACGCCGCCAGCCGAGCTGCTTGCGCACTGGCGCGACGGCCGCATCAAGCAGGCCCTGATCGCCCGGGTGCTGGATTGCCGCCAGGCGCACGCCGAACTGTTCCGCCGTGGCGCCTATCTGCCGCTGACCGTGCTGGGCAAACACGCTGACAAGGTGATCGCGTTTGCCCGGTTGGGTGACGGCGAGCGGGCCGTCATCGTTGCGCCACGCCTGGCCAGTACCCTGCTCGGTGGCAACCCTACACCGTTGATCCCGGCACAGAACTGGGACGACACCCGGCTGGTACTGCCGTTTGCCTTGTCACCTGCCAACTCGACGGGACTTTTCCCCTGCACGGCGGTCAGCTCTTCCAAGGAGTTGATGTTGAGTGCTGTGCTGGCGGAGTTTCCGGTCAACGTGTTGATACAACAATCTTGAGCATCAGGAGCGTCATGATGAGTGTCGATGAAAAGCGTATTCGCGAATTTGCCTACCAGATCTGGGAATCTGAAGGTAAGCCCGTAGGGGAGGAAGAACGCCACTGGGATATGGCCCGCAAGCTGGCCGAGGCCGAGGCATTGGCCCCCAAGGCCGAGCCCCGCAAGCGGGCGTCGGCGAAGCCCAAGGCAGCCGCTGAGCCCAAGGCGCCTGCCGAGCCCAAGGTAGCTGCCCTGCCGGGGGGCAAAACCGCTGCGGCGAAAAAGCCTCGGGCGGTGAAAAAGCCTACTGCCGGGTAAGCCTGTCCCGGCCACTTCGCGGGTAAACCCGCTCCCACAGGGTCATCACAGGCGCTCAAAGCAGTGCAGTACCTGTGGGAGCAGGTTTACCCGCGAAGTGGCCAATGCAGGACACCACATTCCCCTTCCATCACGGCCATTTGAGGATCGTCATGAGCCCCCGCACCCCTAAGAAAACCCGCTCGGTCGCACCATCGCGCATCCGCGAAGGCATGCCCTTCCCCCTCGGCGCCACCTGGGATGGCCTTGGGGTCAACTTCGCCTTGTTCTCGGCCAACGCCACCAAGGTCGAGCTGTGCCTGTTCGACTCCACCGGCGAACAGGAACTCGAGCGCATCGAACTGCCCGAATACACCGACGAGATCTACCACGGCTACCTGCCCGACGCTCACCCCGGCCTGGTATACGGCTACCGGGTGTACGGCCCCTACGAGCCGGAAAATGGTCACCGCTTCAACCCCAACAAACTGCTGATCGACCCTTACGCCAAGCAACTGGTCGGCAGCCTGGAATGGTCAGAGGCACTGTTCGGCTACACCATCGGCCACCCCGACGGCGACCTGTCGTTCGATGAGCGCGACAGCGCGCCCTTCGTGCCCAAATGCAAGGTGATCGACCCGGCCTTCACCTGGGGCCGCGACCAGCGTGTGCTGATCCCCTGGGAGCGCACGATCATCTACGAGGCGCACACCCGCGGCATCAGCATGCGCCACCCGGCAGTACCGGAAGAGCTGCGCGGCACCTTTGCCGGCCTTGCCAATGACGAGCTGCTCAAGCACATCAAGGACCTGGGCGTTTCCAGCATCGAACTGCTGCCGATCCACGCCTTCGTAAACGACCAGCACCTGCTGGACAAAGGCCTGAACAACTACTGGGGATATAACAGCATCGCCTTCTTCGCGCCCCACCCGCGCTACCTGGCCAGTGGCAAGATCGCCGAGTTCAAGGAGATGGTCGCGCACCTGCACGACGCCGGGCTGGAGGTGATCCTCGACGTGGTATACAACCACACCGCGGAAGGCAACGAACGTGGCCCGACCCTGTCGATGCGCGGCATCGACAACGCCTCGTACTACCGGCTGATGCCGGACGACAAACGCTACTACATCAACGACTCCGGCACCGGCAACACCCTGGACCTGAGTCACCCCTGCGTGTTGCAGCTGGTCACCGACTCGCTGCGCTACTGGGCCGGTGAAATGCACGTGGATGGCTTTCGCTTCGACCTGGCGACCATCCTTGGCCGTTACCACGACGGCTACAGCGAGCGCCACGGCTTCCTCGTCGCTTGCCGTCAGGACCCGATGCTGAGCCAGGTGAAGCTGATTGCCGAACCTTGGGACTGCGGGCCGGGTGGCTACCAGGTAGGCAACTTTGCCCCCGGCTGGGCCGAATGGAACGACCGCTTCCGCGATACTGCACGCGCCTTCTGGAAAGGCGACGAAGGCCAGCTGGCCGACTTCGCCGCACGCCTGACCGCCTCGGGCGACATGTTCAACAACCGCGGGCGCCGGCCGTACTCCTCGGTCAATTTCATCACCGCCCACGATGGCTTTACCCTGCGCGACCTGGTGTCGTACAACCACAAGCACAACGAAGACAACGACGAGAACAACCAGGACGGCACGGACAACAACCTGTCGTGGAACTGCGGTGCCGAGGGGCCGACCGACGACCCGGACATCAACGCGCTGCGCATGCGCCAGATGCGCAACTACTTTGCCACCCTGCTGCTGGCCCAAGGCACGCCGATGATCGTCGCCGGCGACGAGTTCAGCCGCACCCAGCACGGCAACAACAACGCCTACTGCCAGGACAGCGAAATCGGCTGGGTGAACTGGGACCTGGACCAGGAGGGCAAAGAGCTGCTGGCCTTCGTCAAACGCCTGACCCGCCTGCGTCTGGCCTACCCGGTGCTGCGCCGCTCACGCTTCCTGGTGGGTGACTACAATGAGGCAATCGGGGTCAAGGACGTGACCTGGCTGGCACCGGATAGCAACGAGATGAGCGTGGAACAGTGGGAGGACCCGCACGGGCGCTGCCTGGGCATGCTGATCGATGGCCGCGCGCAGGTCAGCGGTATCGCCCGGCCGGGTTCCGAGGCCACGGTGCTGCTGATCGTCAATGCCCACCATGATGTTGTGCCATTCAAGTTGCCGACGGTACCTGAAGGTGATTACTGGAGCTGCCTGGTCGATACCGACCGGCCGGAGTTGCGCAAGGGGCAGCACCTGCAGTTCGACAGCACGTTCGAGGTCAAAGGCCGGTCGATGCTGCTGATGGTGTTGCAGCACGAGGAGGAGTGAACCTGGGGTGGCCGCGCCTGTCCGACTGTGTATTGGTTGCCTGTATCGGCCCTATCGCCGGCAAGCCAGCTCCCACAGGTATGGTGCAGGCCATCAGACGGTGCAGAACCTGTGGGAGCTGGCTTGCCGGCGATAGGGCCGGTAGATGCAACACACATGCACCTGCGATCGAGGAGGAATTGTGAACCCCGAAGCCGGCAGCACAGGTTTTGCCAGCGTCAACCAGGCCGCGGCCGTGAAGCGGCTGCGGATACTGACGGTGAACACCCATAAGGGCTTCACCGCCTTCAACCGGCGCTTCATCCTGCCGGAACTGCGCGAGGCGGTGCGCAGCACCCAGGCCGACATCGTCTTCCTCCAGGAAGTGCTTGGCAGCCACGACCGCCACGCAGCGCGCTACCCGGGCTGGCCGCAGACCTCGCAGTACGAATTCCTCGCCGACAGTATGTGGAGCGACTTTGCCTACGGCCGCAACGCGGTCTATCCCGACGGCCACCACGGCAATGCGCTGCTGTCCAAGTACCCGATCATCGAACACCGCAACCTCGACGTGTCGATCACCGGCCCCGAACGCCGTGGCCTGTTGCACTGCATCCTCGACGTACCCGGCCAGCATCAGGTGCATGCCATCTGTGTGCACCTGTCATTGCTGGAAAGCCACCGGCAGAAGCAACTGCAACTGCTGCGCAAATTGCTCGAGTCATTGCCCGCCGACGCGCCGGTGATCATTGCCGGCGACTTCAACGACTGGAAAAGCCGCGGCAACCGCACCCTCGGCCTGCAGCCTGACCTGCACGAAGCGTTCGAGCGCCACCACGGCCACCTCGCCCGCACCTACCCTGCCCGCCTGCCGCTGTTGCCCCTGGACCGCATCTACCTGCGCAACGCCGAAAGCCATGGGCCGCGGATTCTGGGGCACAAACCTTGGTCGCACCTGTCAGATCACTTGCCCTTGGCGGTGGAGGTCAGGCTCTAGCAATCATTCTTCATAGCCACGAAGCGGGAAATAGCGAACCCCGCTATACCATGGCGTTTTTCTCGCGGAATCAAGTACTTGAGAGAAATTACACAACCTGAACAGTTCTTTCACGCTTTCTTGACGCAACCGGCGTCCTCTCCTTAGCTGAACATTACCATGCAGTAAAGATCTCGCGCCGGGCCTCTAGCTCGCGCCTTCGTGCGCGCTTGCAAAGGCTGGCGTGCTGGTTTGGGTCGCCCACTGTTTTTGCCGTACAGCTCGTGACAACAGGCCAGGTCCTCGGGCTGTACCCCACAAAAACAACAGGAGATCCGCCATGAAAAGCACCTCGAACCCCTTGCGCTTCGACAGCATTTTCTACGCGGTTTCCACGTCGCTGCTTCTGGCAACCCCGGTGGAAACTTTCGCGTACGAACTGCAGGGTGACCCCACCTCGCCCGGTTTTCTGCAACAGCCTGCAATGCCGCAGATGTCGCTCGACCCGGTCAGCGCCAGTGGCTTGAGCATCGGCACCCTGAGTGCGTTTTCGCAAACCATGAGCGCGCGCCACGGGCAGACAGCACCGGACCTGATCGCCAGCCAGTGGGCACAGTTTTTCCCGACCACCTCGCGCAGTGGCACGCAACCCCCAGACCAACTGGAGGCCCCCAGCCAGCAACTGACAATCGGCCCGGACCTGTTCGTGCGTGAAACTGCAGCGGGAAATGTGCACCGCGCAGGGATTTTCGTGGGGCATAACAACCTGCAGAGCAGCTTGAACGGCATGCGCCCGCTGCTGGGCGACAAGCAGCGCAACGCGGTGAACCTGAGCGGGGAAAGCCTGGGCGTGTACTGGAGCATGACCCATGAACAGGGCTGGCACCTGGATGCGGTGGCCATGGGCTCACGCATCGATGTAATGGGCCGGGGTGAAAACGGCCAGCGCCTTGACGAAAGCGGCCATGCGATGACGTTCTCGGTGGAAGGCGGCTACCCGATCCGCCTGGGCGGCAACTGGGTGATCGAACCCCAGGCACAGTTGATCAACCAGCAGTTCTTCCCCGGCAACCAGGTGCAGGAAGAAACCCTGCAGGCCTTCGACAGCCAGCCGAGCTGGAGCGGTCGGGTCGGTGCGAAATTGTCCGGGCGCTACGAAGTGCGCGGCATGCCCATCGAACCCTATGTGCGGACCAACGTGTGGTACGACTTCAGCAATCCCGACGAGGTGAAGCTGGACCAGGTCGACAAGATCTCCAGCTCACGCTACTCGACTACGGTGGAACTGGGCTTGGGGCTGGTGGCGCGGGTGACGCCTTCGGTAGCCTTGTTTGTCAGCGCCGATTACAGCAGCGATGTGGATGACAATGACCTGAACGGGCTGATTGGCAGCCTTGGCGTGCGGATGCGGTGGTAGGCAGGCCCGGCCCTTTCGCAGCACAAGGCTGCTCCTACAAGGGAATGCGCCCACCTGCAGGAGCAGCCTTGTGCTGCGAAGAGGCCAGTACAGGCAACCTATCAGGCCGGCTTCATTATCAGAACCCCAAGCGGCGGCAAATTCAGCGCCAGCGACAATGGCTGCCCATGGCTGGCCAGTGCCTCACTGGCCACTGCCCCCAAATTGCCTACGTTGGACCCGGCATACAACTCGGCATCGCTGTTCAGCAACTCTTGCCAACGCTCGCCGAACGGCACGCCAATACGGTAGCCCTCACGCGGCACCGGGGTAAAGTTGGCCACCACCAACACCGGCTCGCCGCTGCTGCTCCAGCGCAGCCAGGCGTACACGCTGTTTTGCGCGTCGTCACCGATCAGCCACTGGAAGCCCTGCGGCTGGCAATCCTGCTCGTGCAGCGCCGGCTCTTCGCGGTACAGGCGGTTGAGGTCGCCCACCAGGCGCTGCACGCCTTGGTGCTCGGGGTACTGCAGCAGATACCAGTCCAGCTCGCTGTCATGGTTCCACTCACGCCACTGGCCGAACTCGCAGCCCATGAACAGCAACTTTTTGCCTGGGTGCGCCCACATGAAAGTGAGGTAGGCGCGCAGGTTGGCGAATTTCTGCCAGCGGTCGCCGGGCATCTTGTCGATCAGCGAGTGCTTGCCGTGCACCACTTCGTCGTGGGAGATGGGCAGGATGAAGTGTTCGGAATAGGCGTAGATCAGCCCGAAGCTCATCTCGTTATGGTGGTGGTTGCGATGCACTGGGTCATTCTGGATGTAATGCAGGGTGTCGTGCATCCAGCCCATGTTCCACTTGTAGGCAAAGCCCAGGCCGCCCTGCTGGGTCGGCTGGCTGACGCCGGGCCAGGCGGTGGACTCCTCGGCGATGATCAATGCACCGGGGGCCTCGTGGGCAGCCACGCCGTTCAGGTGGCGGATGAAGTCGATGGCCTCCAGGTTCTCGCGCCCGCCGTGGCGGTTGGGCACCCATTCGCCGGCCTTGCGCGAATAGTCGCGGTACAGCATCGAGGCCACCGCATCGACCCGCAAGCCGTCGATGTGGAAGTGCTTCAGCCAGTGCAGCGCCGAGGCCATCATGAAGCCACGCACTTCGTTGCGGCCGAGGTTGTAGATCAGCGTGTTCCAGTCCTGATGGTAGCCCTCCAGGGGGTTGTCGTATTCGTACAGGGCAGTGCCGTCGAAACGCGCCAGGCCGTGTTCGTCGGTGGGGAAATGCGCCGGCACCCAGTCCAGCAGCACGCCTATGCCGCCTTGGTGGCAGGCATCGATGAAGGCGGCAAAGTCCTCGGCACTGCCATAGCGTGAGGTGGGCGCGAACATCGACAGTGGCTGATAGCCCCAGGAGCCGCCGAACGGGTGCTCCATGATCGGCAGCAATTCGATATGGGTAAAGCCCAGTTCCTGCACATAGGGCACCAGCCGCTCGGCCAGTTCGCGCCAGTTGTAGTAGCGCCCGACTTCGCCTGCCTCGTCCAGCTCGCAGCGCCAGGAGCCTGGGTGCAGCTCGTAGATCGACAGGGGTGCGCTGTAGGCATGGCGCTGCGCGCGTTGTGCCATCCAGTCTTGGTCTTGCCACGCGTGGCTGAGTTCACCGGCCACCTTGGATGCGGTGCTCGGCGGCAATTCAGTGGCGCGGGCCAGCGGGTCTGCTTTCAGTGGCAGTATCCCGTCCTTGCCCAGCACCTCGTACTTGTAGGTTTCGCCCACGCCCAGGCGCGGCACGAACAGCTCCCACACCCCGGCGCTGTGGCGCAAGCGCATGGGGTGGCGGCGGCCGTCCCAGTTATTGAAGTCACCCACCACCGACACCCGCCGGGCATTCGGCGCCCACACCGAGAAACATACACCGTCGACGCCCTCGACCTGGATCGGTTGGGCGCCGAAGCGCCCGGACAGGTCGCGGTGGTTGCCTTCTGCGAACAGGTGCAAGTCCATGTCGCCCAGTTGCGGGCCAAAGCTGTAAGGGTCTTCGGTGACTTGCTCGCCACCGGCCCAGCCAATTTGCAGCAGATAGGCTTGTGCATCATCGAGGTGCGCCGTGAACAAGCCCGGTACTGCGCTTTGCACCATTTCGGCCAGTACGCGCCCATCATGGCGCGCCAGCACCCGTGCACTCAGCGCATTGGGCAGGAAGGCGCGGATAAACACCCCGCCTTGGCCATCGTCGTGGGGGCCTAGCACTGCGAAGGGATCGGCGTGCTCGGCGCGGGCCAGGGCATCCAGGTCCCGTTGCCGAAGGCCGCCGTTTTCACGCGTGGTTGCATTCATTTATGACTCTCCCCAAGTACTGATCAGTCCATGCAGGCCATGCAAAGGCACGGCCAGCCAGCTTGGACGGTTTTCGGCTTCATATGTGATCTCGTAGGCGGCTTTTTCCAGGCAGAACAATTCCAGTGCGGCGCGCTCGCCCTCGGCCTGTTGCCAGGCATGGGGCATGGCGGCGGTGGCCAGGCCATAGGCTTCGACAAAGGCGTGGCGCGACTGATGCAGGTACTGCCGGGCAACCCGCTGACGAGCCTGCTGCGCCGGGCCGGAAAGGTCGACCGCAGAGGCGCTGCGCAGGATCATCGCAGCAGCATAGTCGAAGGATCGCAACACGCCGCTGACATCCTTGTACGGGCTGTGTTTTGCCCGGCGTTCTTGCAGTGGACGGGACGGTTCGCCCTCGAAATCGATCAGGTAGGCATCCCCCTGCACCACCAGCACCTGGCCCAGATGCAGGTCGCCGTGCACCCGCATCAGCAAGCCACCCTCGGCCTGCTCCGCCAGGCTGGCGATGTGCTGGGCCAGGCCGTCGCGCTGCTGTTGCAGGTCGTCGACCAGGGCCTGGCTATCGGGGTCGAGGGCGTCACGGTGCTGGGCCAGCAGGTCGAGGGCGTGGTTCAGTTCGGCGCTGATCTGCGTACCCCAGCGCTGGCTGTCGTCAGCATCGCTAGGGCGTGGGCGGAAGGCCTCATCGTCGGTGGGCGCGGCCAGCAGCAGGTGCATCTCGCCCAGGCGTTGGCCAAGCAAGGCGGCAAAGCCGGTGAGTTCCAGCAAGGCATCGGTGTGTGCCTCGGCATCGAGGCTGGGTGGGGCCATCTGGTCGCGGATAGCCCGTTCCAGGGTGTTCTGGGTCCAGGCCCAGGCATCGCCCTGATTGCTCAGGTAGCCTTGGGCGATCATCAGCAGGTGTGGGGCGTTTTGCTCATCCACCCGGCTGACCCAAGCCAGCAATGGCGAGATATTGGCAAAGCCGGCAGCGGTCAGGTAGGCGCTCATTTCCAGTTCCGGGTGAATGCCCGGGTTGACCCGGCGGATCAGCTTGAGCACCACGCGGTCGCCGATCACCACCGAGCTGTTGGACTGCTCGGCGCTGAGGTAGCGCACGGCGCTTTCATCGGTCAACCCAAGGGCTGCCAGCAGGTCGGTGCATTCGAAACGCAGTTCGCCCGCGCCGCTGCCGCAGGGCAGGCGCAGGCCATCCTGGCAGGCGTGCAGTACTGCGCGGATAAACGGTTCGAGCACGAAGGCATCGGTAATCAGGCCAACCTGATGGGCACGGCGCACCCGCGACAAGGCCAACTGCTGCGGCAGCGCTGTGTTGATCTGGTCTTCGGGCAGCAGGCCAAACGGCAGCTGGTAGTGGTTGGCCGCCCCCCCGCTGAGCACTTCGATTTCGCTGAGCAACACGGGCGTGGTAGCGGTAGCGAAGCGCACGCCGTAGCGCAGGCGCACGTCGTCAATGGGCCCCTCCTTGCCGGCGAACCAGCGCCGCTTGGGCAGGTATTGCGGCAGGATGGTGGTTTGCAGGGTGTCGCGGGCGGGTGCTTCCAGCAGTTCTTCCATGCGCTTGCGCAAAACTAGCGTGGTCAATTCGGGTAACCCCTCGGTGGCCTGGATGTGCCAGCTGGGCATGCGGTCATGGGCGGCCAGCAGGAACCAGTAGAAGGCATAGGGTGGCAGGGTGAGCAGGAAAGGCAGTTGCCCGATGGGCGGGAAGGCACTGCCGCCGAGCATCTCCACCGGTACTTTGTCGGCGTATTGTGACAGTTCGAGTTCCGCGGCCTGGGCCGCACGGGAAACGTTGGCCACGCACAGGATGACCTCGGTGTGGCCATCGGCATCGGTGTACTCGCGGATATACGCGAGAATGCGCCGGTTGCTGGGCGTGAGGGTTCTCAGGGTACCGCGGCCAAAGGCCTTCTGCTGCTTGCGCACGGCCAGCATGCGCCGGGTCCAGTTGAGCAGCGAGTGGGGGTCGTGGCTCTGGGCCTCGACATTGACCGTCTGGTAGCCGTATAGCGGGTCCATGATTGGCGGCAGCACCAGGCGCTGCGGGTCGGCGCGGGAAAAGCCGCCGTTGCGGTCGGGCGACCACTGCATGGGAGTGCGCACGCCGTCTCGGTCGCCCAGGTAGATGTTGTCGCCCATGCCCAGCTCGTCACCGTAGTACAAGGTGGGCGTGCCGGGCATCGACAGCAGCAGGCTGGTGAGCAGCTCGATACGCCGCCGGTCACGCTGCAGCAGAGGCGCCAGGCGTCGGCGGATACCCAGGTTGATGCGGGCGCGGCGGTCTTCGGCGTAGTAGTTCCACAGGTAATCGCGCTCGCGGTCGGTGACCATTTCCAGGGTCAGCTCATCGTGGTTGCGCAAAAAGATTGCCCATTGGCAGTTGGCCGGGATTTCCGGCGTCTGGCGCAGGATGTCGGTGATCGGGAAGCGGTCCTCCATGGCCAGGGCCATGTACATGCGCGGCATCAACGGGAAGTGGAAGGCCATGTGGCATTCGTCGCCCTCGCCTTCGCCGAAATATGGGCGGGTGTCTTCGGGCCACTGGTTGGCCTCGGCCAGCAGCATGCGGTCGGGGTAGTTGGCGTCGATTTCAGCGCGAATGGCCTTGAGTACCGTGTGGGTCTCGGGCAGGTTTTCGTTGTTGGTGCCGTCGCGTTCGATCAGGTAGGGGATGGCATCCAGGCGTAGGCCGTCGACGCCCAGGTCAAGCCAGAAGCGCATCACCTTGATCACCGCATTGAGCACCTGCGGGTTGTCGAAGTTCAGGTCTGGCTGGTGCGAGTAGAAGCGGTGCCAGAAGTACTGGCCGGCGACCGGGTCCCAGGTCCAGTTGGACTTTTCGGTATCGAGGAAGATGATGCGCGTACCGTCGTACTTCTGTTCGTCATCCGACCACACGTAAAAATCCCGCGCCTTGCTGCCGCGCTTGGCATGGCGGGCGCGCTGGAACCACGGATGCTGGTCGCTGGTGTGGTTGATGACCAGCTCGGTGATTACCCTCAGGCCGCGCTTGTGTGCCTCGGCGATGAAGCGGCGGGCGTCAGCCATACTGCCGTAATCGGGGTGCACGGCCTTGTACTCGGCGATGTCATAGCCGTCGTCGCGCCGCGGCGAGGGGTAGAACGGCAGCAGCCACAGGGTATTGACGCCCAGCTCGGCAATGTAGTCGAGTTTGCTGATCAGGCCCGCGAAATCGCCGATGCCGTCGTTGTTCGCATCGAAGAACGACTTGATGTGCAACTGGTAGATGACGGCGTCCTTGTACCACAGCGGGTCGTCGATGAAGGCTGCCGGGCGGGAACGCTTGGCCATGGGTGACTCCTTTCAATTGCATGCACAGACATCCGAGCTTGCTCGATCCCTGTGGGAGCGGGTTTACCCGCGAAGATGACACCGCGGTGCATGGCACCGGCTTCGCCGGTGTTCGCGGGTAAACCCGCTCCTACAGGTGCACAGTCTGAGCCTTGTTAACGGGCTTTTTCGATGCGCCAGATCCCGAATGGCTGATGCCAGGGCTCGATACGCATCCACTGGGTCTTGCCATGCCAGGTCCAGCGGTGGCCGTTCATCAGGTCTTCGCCTTGGGTGTCAGCATCGTCATCCAGCCCCAACTCCCACAGTGGCAGCTCGAAATGCGCCTCCTGGGCGTTGTGCGGGTCGAGGCTGATCGCCACCAGGATGTAGTTGTCACGCTCTGGGGTGCGCTTGGCGAAGTACAGGATGTTGTCGTTCCAGCAGTTGAAAAACGCCACGCCCAGGTGGGTTTGCAAGGCGCGGTTCTGCCGGCGAATGCGGTTGAGCTGGGCGATCTCGGCAATGATGTTGCCCGGCTGGGTGAAATCGCGCGGGCGGATCTGGTATTTCTCCGAATCCAGGTATTCCTCCTTGCCTGGCAACGGCGCGCTTTCGCATAGCTCGAAGCCGGAGTACATGCCCCACAGGCCCGAACCCATGGTGGCCAGCGCGGCGCGGATGAGGAAGCCGGCGCGACCGGAGGTGTGCAGGAAGAACGGGTTGATATCTGGCGTGTTGACGAAAAAGTTCGGCCGGTAGCACTGGCTCCACGGCGGCTGGTTGAGCTGCTCGTAGAATTCGCGCAGTTCCTGCTTGGTGTTCCGCCAGGTGAAGTAGGTATAGCTTTGCGCGTAGCCGACCTTGCCCAGGCGCGCCATCATCGCGGGCTTGGTGAATGCCTCGGCAAGGAAGATCACATCCGGGTAGCGGGCGCGCACATCGGCGATCATCCATTGCCAGAACGGCAGTGGCTTGGTGTGCGGGTTGTCGACGCGGAAGGTCTTCACGCCCTCCTCTACCCAGCCGAGCACCACGTCGCGCAGCGCCAGCCACAGCGAGGGGACGGCGTCCGGTGCGTAGAAATCGACGTTGACGATGTCCTGGTACTTTTTCGGCGGGTTCTCGGCGTAGCGAATGGTGCCGTCCGGGCGCCAGCTGAACCAGCCGGGGTGCTCTTTGAGCCATGGGTGGTCCTGCGAGCACTGGATAGCGAAATCCAGGGCGATTTCAAGGCCATGCTCGGCGGCGGCGGCAACCAGCCGACGGAAGTCTTCGCGAGTACCCAGCTGCGGATGGATGGCGTCATGGCCGCCTTCGGCACTGCCGATTGCATACGGGCTGCCAGGGTCGCCGGGCTCGGCCTTGAGGGCGTTGTTGCGGCCCTTGCGGTGCTGCGTGCCGATGGGGTGGATGGGCGGGAAATACAGCACATCGAAGCCCATGTCACGGATCATGGGCAGGCGCTGGTGCACGTCATTGAAGGTGCCGTGGCGCTGCGGGTCATCGGTGATCGAGCGCGGGAACAGCTCATACCAACTGGCGAACTGCGCGGCCGGGCGGTCGACATCGACGGGGAACTCGCGGCTGCGGGCCAGGTAGCTGCGGTGCCCCGCTTCGCTCATCAGGTGCGCAACGTCCGGGCCCAGCAACAGTGCCACCTGCCCGTCGGTATCCAGCGCCGCCAGGCGCTGCTGTAGCGCTTCGAGCTCATCGCGCAAGGCACCGCTGCACAGCTCGATGCCTTTGCCCAGCATCAAGCGGCCCTCTTCCAGTTCCAGTTTTACCTCGACACCGGCGTTGTACTTTTTCTCCAGGTCATGGCTATAGGTGGCGAACGGGTCGACCCAGGCCTCGATGCTGAACAGGTGCGGGCCAAGTTCGGTGGGGGTGAACTCGGCCAGCCACAGGTCGTTGCCCGCCGATTGCATCGGCACGCAATGCCAGCGCCGGCTGTTGGCCTGGCGCCAGTTGAGCGTCACCGCCAGGCGGTCGTGGCCATCGCTATAGACCTTGCTGCTGACCGCCACTGTCTGGCCGCTGATGGCTTTGGCGGCGAAGGTGCCGGCTTCGAGCGCGGGTTCGGTGTCTTCGATCACGATACGCGGCGCCAGCAGCGCCTGGGACAGGCTGATGGCCTGGTCCGGGTGATCGTTCGCCGTGGGCACGCTTTCAAAGGGCTCGTTTCGTGACATCGACCTTGCTCCCTCAGGCTGGTGGCGGTAAGGGTTCAGAGCCGGGTACAGGCGCGGGGTTCAAAAAACTTGAGCGAACGGCAGCTGCCAGCGGTCAGAGCCTACAGCACCTCTTCACCCACCCACGCGAGGTCAGGCCATGAACATTCCCATTCCACCGGAAACCCCCGATCCCAATATCGACGACCCCAGCTTGCCGCCGCCCGTACCGGAAGAAGACCCGGACGAGCTGCCGATCAAGCCAACCATGCCGCCAACGGTGGGCGACCCGCCGAGCCAGGAGCCACCGGTGAAGGCTTAAGGGTAGACCACGCCACCTGATATTTTTGCCAGTAGCGGTGCCGATGGGTTGCGCTGAAGATTGAGGCTCCAGATATCAAGCCAGGAGCCTCCTTCATCGTGGATAGCGCAACCCGCCGGCAGCGTGAGGAATACGAGCGACAAGTGGTCGATATGCTTCAGGATGCAGGTGTGGTCGACTCGGGGCCAGGTACCTTGTTGGCACATCTGGACAGGGACAAATGCGAATTTGCGTTGATGCAGCTGGAAGCGCGTTACAACGTTCGTTTGCGGCGTGATTACCTGAGCGTTGCCGAGGTTGCCGACGCACTCTACAAGGCGCAGGATGGGCGTTGACCATTTCGGCCATTTCGCGGGCTTGCCCGCTCCCACAGGTACTGCGCCGTATCATAGGTCGGCTCGGGCCCTGTAAGAGCAACTGTCTTCTCGTGGATGCTGGCCTTGCCTGCGCGAAATAGGGGCCGGACAGCCCAGCACATTATCCAGGTTGACGCGGTTTAACTGTGCTCGCCGCTACGAATGACCGTTACTGGATCATTGAGTCGCGATGGCTATTAAATCCATCACTTTAGGATATACACAGAGATCGATACAACTGACATTTCTGCCAGCAGCACAGGTGTTTACTTTAGCGCATGCTTCCCGTGATTACCCTACTAAAAGCGGGTTCGCTTGGCAGTTCATAGAACGAGGCGAAATCACAGCACTTTCAAGAAGCAAGCCGCGAACTGCGCGAAGCAAAGGAGTCATGAATGCCCCCATCAACGCGACACACTCAACGCCCTCAGCCTGTATGCTTTGCCCCCTATGGCCATAGTGGGGCGATCGGCGACGCGGCCATCGCCACTGGTTTCAATGGTGTTCCGATTGATATTCACGCCAATTGCTACCACTTAGGCCAGGGCTATCGGGCATTCTTTCCTGGGTTAATGCGATTCTCCAGCGCCGATAGCCTTAGCCCGTTCGGGCTCGGTGGACTGAACGCGTATGCCTATTGTAAAGGCGACCCTGTTAACTACGGCGATCCCCAGGGCACAGCCGGAGTACCGATTGGGAACACCCTTCGTTCTTGGAGGGCCACCGCGAAAGGGCAATTTGGTATTGGCAACACATCGCATCAAGTAAAATCCTATAGGAACGCAATGCGGGAGAATGAGAAGGTGCAGGGAGTCGATATCGCTCTGGATCTCTTAAATCATGAAGTTGATCTATTCAATGCCGTGACAAAGCATCTGAAAGAATTGGATTTTCATAGCATCACTCGTAAAAACCCTTTCGTCCGCGAAAAGCTCATCAAGGCTAGTAACAAGGCATTTGCAGAGCACACGAAGAATATATTAGACGGCCGCACGCAACGGTATGCTAATGATGTTCTTTTAACCGATAAGCACATTTACTTCTTAACCGACTTAGATGAAAGCTTGATAAACGCCTACGCGCCGTTCCGGGAAGAGCATAGCTGGAGGTACAAGGCTAGGTGGCTCGAGTGTGGAGACCTGTCATCGGCACAATGGTCAATAAGAGATGCTGAATCCTTTCTCAATGGCGATGATAGTTACCATTCCCTCGGAGTTCGAAGGTGAGTGCGCTTGCCGAAGGGTGACCTCTATCATTGACCACGACGAGCGACGTGGAAAGCTGAGGAATGCAACTCTTCCTGGTACGCAGTGACCTTACTATGGAGCCGATGTAAGGGTAGATCCGAAATCTCATGCGGGCATGGCCTGGCCTCATCGTGGGTTCACCCGCGATGAGGCCGGATAACCCAGTGCATCAACCTGCAGAAACAGCCGAAATTTCTGCGACACTGATCTCACGCATCCTGAATTTTTGCACCTTGCCGGTCACCGTCATTGGGTATTCGTCAACGAAACGGATATGCCGTGGCACCTTGAAGTGGGCGATGCGTGCCTTGCACCAAGCCTGCAGTTCCTCGACCGTGGCGCTATGCCCCGGGTGCAGCTTTATCCAGGCTACGATCTCTTCGCCATAGCGGCTACACGGGATGCCGATCACCTGCGCATCGGCCACCGCCGGGTGGGTGTAGAAGAACTCCTCCAGCTCACGTGGGTAAATGTTTTCGCCGCCGCGAATGATCATGTCCTTGTTGCGCCCGACGATGCGCACATAGCCCTGCTCGTCCATCACCGCCAGGTCACCCGAATGCATCCATCCGGCCGGGTCGATAGCATCCGCCGTGGCCTGGGGGTTGTCCCAGTAGCCCAGCATGACGCTGTAGCCGCGGGTGCAAAGCTCGCCAATCTCACCGCGCACGACGATGCAGCCATCAGCGTCCACCAGTTTGTTTTCCAGCTGCGGCTGGGTGCGGCCGACGGTGGTCACGCGCAGCTCCAGATCGTCGTCCGGGCCGGTCTGCAGCGACACCGGGCTGGTTTCGGTCATGCCGTAGGCGATCTGCACTTCTGCCATGTGCATCTGGTCGATGACCCGGCGCATCACCTCGATCGGGCAGGTGGCACCGGCCATGATGCCGCTGCGCAGGGTCGACAGGTCCATCTGCGCACGCGAGGGGTGATCGAGCATCGCGATGAACATGGTCGGTACGCCGTACAGGATGCTGGCACGCTCCTCGGCCACGGCGCGCAGGGTAAGCTCGGCGTCGAAGGCGTCGTTGGGGTAGATCATGGTGCTGCCGTGGGTGATGCAGCCGAGGTTGGCCATGACCATGCCGAAGCAGTGGTACAGCGGCACCGGGATCACCATGCGGTCGCAGGCCGTCAGGCCAAGGCTTTCTCCCACCATGAAACCGTTGTTGAGGATGTTGTAGTGACTGAGCGTGGCACCTTTGGGCGCACCGGTGGTGCCGGAGGTGTACTGGATGTTCACCGGTTGGTCGAACTGCAGGCCTTGCTGGCGGGCGGTGAAGGCCTCTAGCGTTGTCTGCCCAGCCTTTTCGGCCAGTGCATGCCAGCGCAGGAAGCCGGCAGGCGGGTTGGCGGCCAGGCTGATCACGCCGCGCAAGTCCGGCAGGCGCTCACTGACCAGTTTACCTGGCGAGGCGCAGGCCAATTCTGGCACCAGTTCCTGGACCATGGCGTGGTAATCAGACGTCTTGAAGGCATCTGCACACACCAGCCAGCGGCAGCCGGACTGACGCAACACGTATTCCAGCTCACCCACGCGATAGGCCGGGTTGATGTTGACCAGGATGGCGCCGACCTTGGCACTGGCCAGCTGCAAAATGCACCACTGGGCGCAGTTGGGCGACCAGATGCCGACACGCTCGCCGGTGTTCACGCCCAAGGCCATCAGCGCGCGGGCATGCACTTCGACCTGCTCGGCCAACTCCCGCCAGCTGTAGCGCAGGCCCTGATGGCGCGACACCAGCGCCTCTGCATCGGCACAGCGGGCCACCGTGGCATCGAAGGCCTGGCCGATGGTCTGGGTCAGCAAGGCTTGGTCCTGGCGACCGCGGGTATAGCTCGGTTGACTCATGGGTGTCCCTTCTTGTGGTTGTTCTGGGCACGACTGAAGCAAGCGGGAATACTCTGGCGCAGATTTACGTTTACGTAAAGGTGATGAGTGGATTGACAGTGATCTCACGCAGGTTTACGTTAACGTAAAGGTGATGAACGACACCGGGATTCATCGGCACGGCACCGACCCTGTGGGAGCGGGTTCACCCGCGAATGCGATCAGTCAGGCAATGACGGTGACCCTGCTGACGCATTCGCGGGTAAACCCGCTCCCACAGGGTCGGCGCAAAGCCCTTGAGCTACGGTGTAACCCAATTTCAAGAACAAGAAGGTGCCCCAGCATGCATTACCCCTCCCTGAACTTCGCCCTGGGCGAAACCATCGACATGCTCCGCGACCAGGTGCGCACCTTCGTGGCCGCCGAACTGGCACCGCGGGCCGCGCAGATCGACCACGACAACCTGTTCCCCGCCGACATGTGGCGCAAGTTCGGCGACATGGGCCTGCTGGGCATCACGGTGTCGGAAGAGTATGGCGGCGCCGGCCTTGGCTACCTGGCCCACGTGGTGTCGATGGAAGAGATCAGCCGTGCCTCGGCCTCGGTGGCACTGTCCTACGGCGCCCATTCCAACCTGTGCGTCAACCAGATCAACCGCAACGGCACCCATGAACAGAAGCTCAAGTACCTGCCCAAGCTGATCAGCGGCGAGCACATCGGTGCGCTGGCCATGAGCGAGCCCAACGCCGGCTCCGACGTGGTATCGATGAAACTGCGCGCCGAAAAGCGCGGCGATCACTACGTGCTCAACGGCAGCAAGACCTGGATCACCAACGGCCCCGACGCCAACACCTACGTGATCTACGCCAAGACCGACCTGGACAAGGGCGCGCACGGCATTACCGCGTTCATCGTCGAGCGTGACTGGAAAGGTTTCAGCCGCAGCAACAAGTTCGACAAGCTGGGCATGCGCGGGTCCAACACCTGCGAGCTGTTCTTCGATGACGTGGAAGTGCCGGCAGAAAACATCCTCGGCCAGCTCAACGGCGGCGTACGCGTGCTGATGAGCGGCCTGGACTACGAGCGTGTGGTGTTGTCCGGTGGCCCAACCGGCATCATGCAAAGCTGCATGGACCTGGTGGTGCCCTACATCCATGACCGCAAGCAGTTCGGCCAGAGCATCGGTGAATTCCAGCTGATCCAGGGCAAGATCGCCGACATGTACACCCAACTGAACGCCAGCCGCGCCTACCTGTATGCCGTGGCCCAGGCCTGCGACCGTGGCGAAACCACCCGCAAGGACGCCGCAGGGGTCATCCTCTACACCGCCGAACGCGCCACACAAATGGCCCTGGAGGCGATCCAGATTCTCGGTGGCAACGGCTACATCAACGAATTCCCGGCGGGCCGCCTGCTGCGCGATGCCAAGCTGTACGAAATCGGTGCAGGCACCAGCGAAATCCGCCGGATGCTGATTGGCCGCGAACTGTTCAACGAAACCCGCTGAACATAAAGGACGGGCGCACATGGCTACCTTGCACACCCAGATCAACCCGCGTTCGGCGGAGTTCGCCGGCAACAGCGCGGCCATGCTCGAACAGGTTCAGGCCCTGCGCGGCCTGCTCGCCCAGGTGGCACAGGGCGGCGGGCCCAAAGCCCAGGAACGGCACACGTCGCGTGGCAAGCTGCTGCCGCGCGAACGCATCGACCGCCTGCTGGACCCGGGCTCGCCATTCCTCGAAATCGGCCAGCTGGCTGCCCATGAGGTATACGGCGAAGACGTGCCCGCCGCTGGCGTGATCGCCGGCATCGGCCGCGTCGAAGGCGTGGAATGCATGATCGTGGCCAACGACGCCACGGTCAAAGGCGGTTCGTACTACCCGCTGACGGTGAAGAAGCACCTGCGTGCGCAAACCATCGCCCAGCAGAACCGCCTGCCGTGCATCTACCTGGTAGATTCGGGCGGCGCCAACCTGCCGCGCCAGGACGAAGTGTTCCCCGACCGCGAGCATTTCGGGCGGATCTTCTTCAACCAGGCCAACATGAGCGCCCAGGGCATCCCGCAGATTGCCGTGGTGATGGGCTCGTGCACAGCTGGCGGCGCCTACGTACCGGCCATGGCCGACGAAGCGATCATGGTGCGCCAGCAGGCGACCATCTTCCTCGCCGGCCCGCCGCTGGTAAAAGCCGCCACAGGTGAAGTGGTGAGCGCCGAAGACCTGGGTGGCGCCGATGTGCATTGCCGCACCAGCGGCGTGGCCGACCACTACGCGGATAGCGACGAGCACGCCCTGGCCATCGCCCGGCGCAGTGTGGCCAACCTCAACTGGCACAAGCTGGGGAAGCTGCAGCGCCTGGCACCGGTGGCGCCGCTGTATGCCGCCGACGAGCTGTATGGCGTGGTGCCAGCCGATGCCAAGCAACCGTTCGACGTGCGTGAAGTGATCGCGCGGCTGGTCGATGGCTCGGTGTTCGATGAGTTCAAAGCCCTGTTCGGCACCACCTTGGTGTGCGGCTTCGCCCACCTGCATGGCTACCCGGTGGCGATCCTGGCCAACAACGGCATCCTGTTCGCCGAAGCCGCGCAAAAAGGTGCGCACTTCATCGAGCTGGCCTGCCAGCGTGGCATCCCGCTGCTGTTCCTGCAAAACATCACCGGCTTCATGGTGGGCAAGAAGTACGAAGAAGGCGGCATCGCCAAGCACGGCGCCAAGCTGGTCACCGCCGTGGCCTGTGCCCAGGTGCCGAAGTTCACGGTGATCATTGGCGGCAGCTTTGGCGCCGGCAACTACGGCATGTGCGGCCGCGCCTACGACCCGCGCTTTTTGTGGATGTGGCCCAACGCGCGCATTGGCGTGATGGGTGCCGAACAGGCCGCTGGCGTGCTGGCGCAGGTCAAGCGCGAGCAAAGCGAGCGCAGCGGCCAGCCCTTCAGTGCCGAGGACGAGGCCAGGCTCAAGCAACCGATCCTCGACCAGTACGAGCACCAGGGCCACCCCTACTATTCCAGCGCCCGCCTGTGGGACGACGGCGTCATCGACCCGGCACAAACCCGCGATGTACTTGGCCTGGCGTTGTCTGCCGCGCTGAACGCACCGATCGAACAGAGCCGCTTCGGCATTTTCCGGATGTGACCCATGAGCGATTTCAGCACCCTTGAAGTGATCCGCGACCCACGCGGCTTCGCCACCTTGTGGCTGAGCCGCGAGGACAAGAACAACGCCTTCAACGCGCAGATGATCCGCGAGCTGATCGTGGCCATCGACCGCCTGGCCGAAGACGCCAGCCTGCGCTTTGTGCTGCTGCGCGGCCGTGGCCGGCACTTCAGCGCCGGTGCCGACCTGGCCTGGATGCAGCAGTCGGCGCAGCTGGACTTCAACACCAACCTGGATGATGCCCACGAACTGGGCGAGCTGATGTACGCCCTGCACCGCCTCAAGGCGCCTACCCTGGCCGTGGTGCAAGGTGCAGCCTTTGGCGGCGCGCTGGGCCTGATCAGCTGCTGTGACATGGCCATCGGCGCCGAAGACGCCCAGTTGTGCCTGTCGGAAGTCCGCATTGGCTTGGCCCCGGCAGTCATCAGCCCCTTCGTGGTCAAGGCGATTGGTGAACGCGCCGCGCGCCGCTATGCCCTCACTGCCGAGCGTTTCAGCGGCATACGCGCCCGCGAGCTGGGGCTGCTGGCCGAGGTGTACCCGGCCAGTGAGCTGGACGCCCAGGTCGAAGCGTGGGTGAACAACCTGCTGCAGAACAGCCCGCAAGCGTTGCGCGCCACCAAGGACTTGCTGCGCGAAGTGGACGACGGCGAACTCAGCCCGGCCCTGCGCCGCTACTGCGAGAACACCATCGCCCGCATCCGCGTCAGCGCCGAAGGCCAGGAGGGCCTACGCGCTTTCCTGGAAAAACGCCGCCCCGCCTGGCAAACCGATGACAAGAAGGAACCGCGCCCATGAGCCGCCCCGTTTTGACCACCCTGCTGGTCGCCAACCGTGGCGAAATCGCCTGCCGGATAATGCGCACCGCCAAGGCCATGGGCCTGACCACTGTTGCCGTGCACAGCGCCACCGACCGTGACGCCCGGCACAGCCGCGAAGCGGATATCCGCGTCGACCTGGGCGGCACCAAGGCCGCCGAAAGCTACCTGCTGGTCGACAAGCTGCTGGCCGCTGCCAAGGCCAGCGGTGCCCAGGCCATTCACCCGGGCTATGGTTTTCTGTCGGAGAACGCTGGCTTCGCCCGCGCTATCGAACAGGCCGGGCTGATCTTCCTTGGCCCACCTGCCACCGCCATCGACGCCATGGGCAGCAAGTCGGCGGCCAAGGCGCTGATGGACGCCGCTGGCGTGCCGCTGGTGCCGGGCTATCACGGCGAAGCCCAGGACCTGGACACCTTCCGCGCCGCCGCCGAACGCATTGGCTACCCGGTGCTGCTCAAGGCCAGCGCCGGCGGCGGCGGCAAGGGCATGAAAGTGGTGGAGGAAGAAAGCCAGCTGGCCGACGCCCTGGCCTCAGCCCAGCGTGAGGCGCAGTCGTCGTTCGGCGATGCGCGCATGCTGGTGGAAAAGTATGTGCTCAAGCCGCGTCACGTCGAAATCCAGGTATTTGCCGACCAGCACGGCAACTGCCTGTACCTCAACGAACGCGACTGCTCGATTCAGCGCCGCCACCAGAAAGTGGTCGAAGAGGCCCCTGCCCCCGGCCTGTCGCCCGAACTGCGCCGGGCCATGGGCGAAGCGGCGGTGCGTGCGGCCCAGGCGATCGGCTATGTGGGTGCCGGCACCGTGGAGTTTCTGCTCGATGCCCGTGGCGAGTTCTTCTTCATGGAGATGAACACCCGCCTGCAAGTGGAACATCCGGTCACCGAGGCCATCACCGGCCTGGACCTGGTGGCCTGGCAGATTCGCGTGGCCTGCGGCGAGCCCCTGCCGATCACTCAGGAGCAGGTGCCGCTGATCGGCCATGCCATCGAAGTGCGGTTGTACGCCGAAGACCCGGCCAATGAGTTCCTGCCTGCCACCGGCACGCTGGCGCTGTACCGTGAGTCGGCGCCAGGCGAAGGCCGGCGGGTGGACAGCGGGGTCAGCGAAGGCGACGTGGTGTCGCCTTTCTACGACCCGATGCTCGGCAAGCTGATTGCCTGGGGTGAAAACCGCGAACAGGCGCGCCTACGCTTGCTGGCCATGCTTGACGAGTTCGCCATTGGCGGGGTGAAGACCAACATTGCTTTCCTGCGCCGCATTCTCGCCCACCCGGCGTTTGCGGCGGCAGAGCTGGACACCGGCTTCATTCCCCGCCACCAGGATGTGTTGCTGCCGGCGCCCCATGCGCTGCCGGCGGGCTTCTGGGAAGCGGCAGCCGAAGCCTGGCTGCAGGGGCAGCCCGGGCATAAGCGTGATGACGACCGCAGTTCGCCGTGGGGTGCGCACAACGGCCTGCGCTTGGGCCTGCCGGCACGCAGCAGCCTGCATCTGGCAAGCGCCGGGCAGGACCAGGCGGTTGCCCTTGAGCGCAGCGCTGCGTCCACCTGGCAGCTAGCGGGTGAGCAACTGGTGCACGATCAGGCAGGCGTGCGCCGCCAGCATTTGGCAATCCGCCGCGATGGCACCCTGTACCTGCACTGGCATGGCGAGATGCACGCCATTCAGGCCTTCGACCCGATTGCCGAAGCCGAAGCCAGCCATGGCCATCAAGGCGGCCTGGGTGCGCCCATGAACGGCAGCATCGTGCGGGTGCTGGTAGAGCCGGGGCAGGTGGTTGAAGCCGGTACAGCGCTTGTAGTGCTGGAGGCCATGAAGATGGAGCACAGCATTCGTGCGCCGCATGGCGGAACGGTGAAGGCGTTGTTCTGCCAGGAAGGGGATATGGTCAGCGAAGGGACTGTGTTGGTCGAACTGGCTGAGTGAGGAAAGCGGGGCAACTGCCTTGCTCAGATTGTGAAGGTTTGCGCGATCACTGTGGGAGCGGGCATGCCCGCGAACACCGGCAAAGCCGGTGCCATACACCGCGTTAGATTCTTCGCGGGCGCGCCCGCTCCCACAAGTGATGCGCCAACTTCAACGCAACGCTGTACCTGTGGGAGCGGCTTTAGCCGCGAACACCGGCAAAGCCGGTGCCATACACCGCGTTGCATTCTTCGCGGGTGAACCCGCTCCCACAAGGGCAGCGCAATGCTTGAGGTCGGCACCGTACTTGTGGGAGCCCGGCTTGCCGGCGATGGGCTGCACAGCAGCCCCGGCAATCTAGAAGGCCCCATGCACCCGCACGACTACTCCCAGGATCTCGCAACCTTCTTCGCATAGTAGCGCCGGGTAGTTGCCGTTCAGTGCCTTCAAATAACGCTGCCCACCTTCCTCGGCCAACTCGCGGAAAATCGCCGACTTGCCCGGCTGACGAGCGATAACCAAGCGCCCAGCCTCAGCCTCCACGCCCGGGTCGACCAGCATCCGCATGCCCTGCGGCACACTGCGACCACTGACAGCGCTCATCGCGTCATTTTCAACCGTCAGCCAGAAAGCCTTGCCCTGGGCCAGGTAGTCCGTCTGCTCGAACACACCCGGCTCCTCACGCTCTGCAACACCCAGCTCATTCCAGGCCAGCACCGGGTAGCGGAAACACGCGATGCACTGCATGAGATCCAGATTGTTATCAGCGCCCTCCTCCCGGCAAACCTCTTCAACCAGACCATGAATACGCAACTCCAGGCTGACGTTGTAATGAGGAATACCAAGCTCGACAAACGTGCGGTTCATCGACTCGATCTTTGGCTGTCGCCGCTTGTTCACCCAATGCCCCACGCTGCCCTGAGACACTCCAACGCGCTCGGCAAGCTGCTCTTGAGTGAGCCCTAACGTCTCCATCCTCTTCCGGACGAGGGCAATCCATCTATCCATATTCATCGTTGACACGATACTCCTTATCGAGCCCTGCCCAGCCCCGGCAATCTAGAAGGCCCCATGCACCCGCACGACAACACCCAGGAACTCGCAGCCCTCTTCACACAGGATTGTCGGATAGCGCGTATTCAACGGTTTGAGCATCTTGTCGCCACCCTCCTCGACCAACTGCCGCAACACTGCAGGCCGCCCCGGCTGCCGCGCAATCACCAACCTGCCGGGTTCTGCCTGCAGGCCGGTGTCCACCAGCACTCGCATGCCCTCAGGCACGCTCTTGCCACTGGCTGCATTCATCGAGTCGTTTTCCACCACTAGCCAGAACGCATTGCCTGCGGGCATGTAATCCGTCTGTTCGTGGCATTTGCCCGCTTCAGGTAAAGGCCCCTGCAAGTCAGCCCAGGTCAGAACCGGGAAGCGGAAGCTTGCATAAAGCAGCGCTTGGGCTGATACCGGCTGCTCGACCGCATAGCGCCCAGGGGCTTCGCGCAAGATGTCACGCTCTACCACCATGACTTGTGCCTCCAGAAACACCAGGCCAAGTTTCTCCAGCTTTTCGTTGATGGTTTCCAGCGTCGGCCGCCGCGTGCCACGTAGCCAATGACCCACGCCACCCTGAGTCATGCCCAGCCGTTCGGCCAGCTTCAGCTGGCTGAGGTTGTGTTCGCGCTTGTAGCGCTTGAGAAATGCGTTCCAGTTTTCCATGAGCGGAAACAATACGGACTGTATTATCCGCAGCAATACACAATCTGAATTATTTATTTGAGCATAACCAGTACAGATTGACCTATCCTCTGATTCCATTGTGTTTGAAGGGAAATCACAAGGTATCGCGATGAAACCACCGAAAAACGACGAAACAGATCTCGACAGCGAAGCCGCCCGCCGCGCCCTCGACTACTACCTCAACCCCAAGCCGCAGCGCCCGACCCTCGACAACAAGATCTGGACCCTGCACGAGAGCGTCACCGGCGACCAGGCCCGGGAGCACGCCATCGCCCTGCTGCGCTGCGCCGCCGCTACAGCGCAGGAAACCGCCAGCCACCAGCACGGCAGCCAGCGCGAGCTGACCTACGCGTTGATGCACATGGTGGATATGGCCCGCGCCCTGCTGGAGCACAAGCGCGCCGCAGATCCGGATTTCTGAGTAAAAAGGAGGGAGAGAACGTGATGGCCGCGAACGGCAGAAGCCCCGACTGCCGGGACAAGGAAGCGCATCGGTAAAACTTTTTTATCGAATTAGCGAAAATTCATTTGACTGGCAAATGATAACGATTATTATTGCACTCAGCTGATCGCGAGATCTGCTGGATAACCTGGAGCTTAGGTCGCTCTCAGATTATCTCCTCATCAGGCTAATCACGGTTTTTGACCCGGCTTTTTGCCGGGTCTTTTTTTTTGCTCTTCAGGCTAATGAAGATCGTGATGGCGCGCATGATAGCAAAGGTGTTTCAGGGCGTGAACGCTCATTACAAAACTTTGCGGAATCAGCACTTGAGAATCAATCTCGTTTCGCCTACGCTGGTCTCGCATCAAGGAAGATGCCCCCACCCCTCCCCCTTCAAGCAAGGAGCTGTCCATGACCCGTCTGCTACTGCCGCTTGAACACCCAACGCCTGTTGCCGAACACGATGCCGACCACGCCCTGCTGCACGCCCTGAAGCGGCTGCCCCGGCGCGTGCAGCAAGTATTCCTGCTCAACCGCCTCGACCAACTGGACTTCGCCACCATCGCCGCCCGCCTCGACCTGCCCCTGGCGAGCATCGAGCGGAACATGGACCAGGCGCTGCAGGCCGGTCGCTCGCGCCGTGATGTACTGTCGAGTGTGGCCGGGCAATGGTATGTGCGCTTGCAAAGCCCCCACGTGACAGCTTGCGAACGGATCGACTTTCGTCGCTGGCTGGATGCGGATACGGCAAACCTGCACGCGTTTCACGAAACCGAACTGCGCTGGCGCAGCCTGTTGGCGCCGGCACGGCAACTGGGCCATGACGGCTGGTACCGGCAAGGCCGGGCGGCGCTGTCGCTGGGTGGGTGCTCGATTGCGGTCGGGCTTGGCGTGGCGGCGTTGGTAGTGTTTGGTCTCTGGGCCTGATCGCGCACTGGCAAGCCGGTCAAAAGCGCTCCGCCGGGTCTGTGGTCATGAGCATCTGCTGGAACCGCTCCAGAAAGATCGACTCGGCTTGGGTAAACTTCTGTTCACGGTTCCACAGCAGATACACGTTCACATCGATCACCCCTTCCCACGGCGGCAGACGCCACAGCTCATTGGCCTGTACATCCGCCGCGACGATGTGCTCCGGCAGGCAACCAATGCCATAACCGGCCCCCACCAGCCGCAGGATTTCATCCAGGCTCGGTGAAGATGCGACGATACGCCCGGTAAACCCCTGCTGATCACGAAACACCGTCAGCGGCGACAGGTTGCCGCCCATTTGGTCACTGGTGAAGCTCACGAAGTTCTCGCCCTGCAAGTCGGCCACGGTAAGGTTCTTGCGACCAAACAAGCGATGGCGCTTGCCACAGAAAAACGCGTAGCGCTGTTCGAGCAGCACCCGTTGCTCCAGCCGGGGCTGGGGGGTGCGGCACAGGCTCAAACCGAATGATGCGGTCTTCTGCAACAAACCACTGGCCACATCCGAACTGCGCAGCACGTCTATTTCCAGCTCCACCTGCGGATGGTCGCTGTGAAATTGTGCAAGGAAGTCATCGTAGGCACGCGACTGGATGCGGCTGATGCTGAGCAGACGGATCTTGCCCGTCACCGTCTCGGCCGGGCTGTCCAGCGCAGGCCCCAGCCGCGAGACCGTGCCGTACAGCTCGGCCGCGATCTGCATTACTTCCTCCCCCGCCTTTGACAGGTTGATGCGTGGCCCGCGGCGTACCACCAAGGCACTGTCCAGCTGCTCCTCCAGGCGCCTGAGCGCCTGGCTAACGGCCGGCTGGCTGAGGTGCAGGCGTGCCGCGGCCCGGCTGATGCTGCCCTCCTGGCCGATCACCAGAAAGGTCCGCAACAGGTTCCAATCGAGGCGGTCATTGAGGAAACGCTTGGCTTCGGGGTCTCTTGCGAGGGTCGTTGTCGTCGGCGTCATTATTTGTTGGTCTTATACTTGAGTATTTAAATTAGAAGCTTTTCCTAGCATAGGACTTGGCTCAACATCTAGCAACGCACCGCCAGAGTGCCTTTGCCCTGCCCGTGCAGGGCTCTCCTTCTCCTGCCTATAACAATGACGCCCAGGAGCCTCAGATGAAGAGCAATACCCCCACCCCGCGTCGTGCCGCGGCGGCTGCCTTTATTGGCACCACCATCGAATTCTATGATTTCTACATCTACGCCTTCGCCGCAGCCCTGGTGCTCGGGCAGCTGTTCTTCCCCAGCGAAAACCCGATGCTCAGCACCATGGCCGCGTTCGGCAGCTTTGCCGTGGGCTTTATCGCACGGCCGTTCGCCGGCATGGTGTTCGGCCACCTGGGCGACCGCCTGGGGCGCAAGAAAATGCTGCTGGTCACGATTGTGCTGATGGGCGTGGCCACCACCTGCATCGGCCTGCTGCCGACCTACGCACAGGCCGGTATCTGGGCCCCCATCGGCCTGATATTCCTGCGCCTGCTACAAGGCATCTCGGTCGGTGGTGAATGGGGCGGCGCGGTGCTGATGGCCAGCGAGCATGCGCCCAAGGGCCGCAAGGTGTTCTTCGCTTCGTTTGCCCAGTGGGGCAGCCCGGCGGGCCTGCTGCTGGCGCTAATCGCCTTCCGCTTCATTACTGCGATGGAGACGGAAGACCTGATGAGCTGGGGCTGGCGTATTCCGTTCCTGATGAGCGGGCTGCTGATGATCGTCGGTTTGCTGATCCGCTTCGGCGTGCCGGAGTCACCAGAGTTTGCCGAGGTCAAGGACAGCGACCAGACCAGCGACAACCCGGTGCGCGAAGTGCTGCGCAACCACTGGCGGAACATCGTCTTCGCAGCCCTGGCCGTAACCATAGGCTCTGGCGGGTTCTTCTTCACCAACACCTTCATGATCACCTACGTCACCCAGTATCAGGGCATAGCCAAGACCACCATTCTCGATTGCCTGTTCGTGGTCACCATCCTGCAGTTTCTCTCGCAACCCTGTTCGGCCATGCTCGCCGAGCGCCTTGGTGAAGGGCGCTTCCTGAAGTGGGTCGCGGCGCTGTGCATGGTGGTGCCGTACCCGATGTTCCTGCTGGTGCAGACCGGCAACGTGGTCTACATGACCGCTGGTATCGCCCTGGCCGTGGTCCTGCTGTCGGCGCTGTATGCCGTGATTGCCGGCTACATGGCCGAAGCATTCCCGGCCCGGGTCCGTTACTCGGGCATTTCGATCGCCTACCAGCTGGGCAGCGGCCTGACCGGTGGCCTTACGCCAATGCTGGGCACGTTCGTTGCCGGCCAGTTCGCCGGGCAATGGCTACCGTTGGCGCTGTTCTTCAGCGTGCTGGCCTTGATGTCGCTGGCCGGCGTGCTGGGGCTCTCGCACCTGCGCAACGCCAGCGCCAGGCCGGTCGCCCTCTCCACTTCGCAAGGAATCGCCTGATGAGCAACAAGCCTCACGCCATGTCAGAAACCGAATGGCAAGCACGCTGCGAGCTGGCTGCGCTGTATCGCCTGATCGCCTACTACCGCATGACCGACCTGATCGACACGCACATCACCCTGCGTGTACCCGGGCCTGACCGGCACTTCCTGATCAACCGCTATGGCGTGGCATTCGAGAAGATGCGCGCCAGCGACCTGGTGCTGATCGACCTGGACGGCAACGTGGTCGACAGCCATTTCAACGGTGGCAAGGTCAATGCGGCCGGCTTTGTCATCCACTCGGCGATCCACGAGGCGCGCCCGGACCTGCACTGCATCATCCACACCCACACGGCAGCGGGCATGGCGGTGGCAGCACAACGTGACGGCCTGCTGCCACTGACCCAGCACGCGCTGAAGTTCTACGGCAACCTGGCGTATCACACCTACGAAGGCATCGCGCTGTCACTGGAAGAACGCGAACGGCTGGTGGCCGACCTTGGCGCGCACAAGGCGATGATCTTGCGCAACCATGGGCTGCTGGCCGCAGGCAGCAACGTGGCGGCAGCGTTCCACGAGATCTATTTCCTGGAGCGCGCTTGCCAGGCTCAAATCCAGGCGATGTCTGCCGGCGTGGCGTTGAACATCCCCAATGAGGAAGTGTGCCGGCACACCGCCGCACAGTTCGGGCGCGATGGCATCGACGGCATCATCGACATGGCCTGGCAGGCCGCGCTCAGCCTGATCGACGCGCAGCGCAGCGAGTGGTGCAGCTGACATGGCCAGCCTCGTATTGCTTTGCCAGAACCCGGCGCTGACTGACTGGCTGGCCGCGCTGTTCACCGAGCACGCCCCGCAGCTGAACGTGTTGCGCCCGGAAGATGCCGGCGCAAGGCACGCCGAAGTGGCCGTGTGCTGGTTCCCGCCCGAAGGTAGCCTTGGCCGCTTGCCGAACCTGCGCCTGGTGCACTCGATCGGCTCGGGCATCGATCACCTGGCGCAGGACAGCTCACGCGATGCGTCGCTGCCGGTGTGCCGGGTGGTCGACCCTGACCACACCCAGGGCATGAGCGAGTACGTGCATTGGGGCGTGCTGCACTTTCACCGGGGCTTCGACCGGGTAATCGCCGGCAATGCCAGCCAGCACTGGCAGCGCCCGGTGCAGCGCAAGGCGGGGGATTTTCGGGTCGGCGTGATGGGCCTGGGTGCGATTGGCGCACCGGTGGCGCAGCGGCTGGCGGCGGCGGGTTATGACGTGCGCGGCTGGGCCCGCACGCCGCGCCAGGTCGATGGCGTAACCACCTTCGCAGGCCCGGCTTCGCTGCAAGGCTTCCTCGCCGGGCTGGATGTGCTGGTCAACCTGCTGCCCCTCACCGCCAGCACGCATGGCGTACTGAACCATGCCGTATTCCGGCACATGGCTGAAGGCAGCGCCCTGATCAACTGTGGCCGTGGCCAGCACCTCAACCCGCACGACTTGCGCCAGGCGCTGGCCAGCGGGCAGTTGCGCGGCGCCTTGCTCGATGTGTTCGAACAGGAGCCGTTGCCTGCCGATTCGCCGCTGTGGCACACGCCCGGCGTGTGGGTGACACCGCACATGGCCTCGGCCGCGTCCGACCTGTGCATCGCCCGGCAAGTGGCCGACAACGTGTCGCGCCTGAGTGCCGGGCTGGGACTGAACAATCTGGTCGATTCCGAACTGGGTTATTGACCGCACGCGTTACCAAGAGGTGATTCATGAAAACGTTTTTCCATCCTGCTCAACGCCTGCACCACCCCCGCTCCTACCTGTCGCGTGGCCAGATGCGCCAACCGCAGGAAGTGCCGGCCCGCATCGACCCGCTACTGGCAGTAGTCGAAAAGCTCGGCTACCCGCTTTTCGAACCCGCCGACCACGGCCTGGCCCCGCTGGCGGCCGTGCATGGCCAGGCGTACCTGGACTACCTGGGCAGCGCCTACCAGCAGTGGCACGAAGTGCCGGAAGACTGGGGCGACGAGGTGATGTCCAACATCTACATCCGTGAAGGCAACCCCTTGCGCGGCATCCTCGGCAAGACCGCCCGCTACCTGGCCGATGGCAGCTGCCCGATCGGCGAGCACACCTGGCAGGCCGCTTACTGGTCGGCGCAGAGCGCGGTGGCCGCGGCACATGCGGTGATCGAAGGCGACCAGGCCGCTTATGCCCTGTGCCGGCCACCAGGGCACCATGCCCGCGCCGAAGCCGCAGGTGGCTTCTGCTTCCTGAACAACGCCGCAATCGCCGCCCAGGTGCTGCGTGGCAAGTTCGGCAAAGTCGCAGTGCTCGACACCGACATGCACCACGGCCAAGGCATCCAGGAAATCTTCTACGAGCGAGACGATGTGTTGTACGTGTCGATTCATGGCGACCCGACCAACTTCTACCCGGTGGTCGCCGGTTTCGATGATGAGACCGGGGCTGGCGCAGGGGCTGGCTTCAACCTGAACCTGCCCATGGCCCATGGCGCCAGCGAAGCGGATTTCTTTGCCTGCATGGACCAGGCGGCAACGGCGCTGCGCGCCTTCGCCCCGGACGTGCTGGTGCTGTCGCTGGGCTTTGACATCTACGAAAACGACCCGCAGTCCAAGGTACACGTCAGCCATGAAGGGTTCCGCCTGCTGGGGCAGCGGATCAAGGCACTGGGCCTGCCTTGCGTGGTGGTCCAGGAGGGTGGCTACGACATTGCGACCCTGGATGAAAATGCCGTGCGCTTCTTTACCGGCATGACTGCCTGAGGCAAAACCCGATGTGCTCCGGGTTGCCTTGGGCAACCCGGCCTACCGAGTAATACAACAATAAAGAGCGCAACTTGCCGCACCCGCAAGTTAGCGATCAGGCCCCCGGCTGCCCGCCGCAGACGCAGACGCAGGGGCAATAACAATAAATCTTCACGCTGCCGTTCTTGAATCTGGCAATAAGGAAGTCTTCATGTCGTTCAAAACTTTCACCTTGGGGATGGCAGGCGCCAGCGCCTGTCTGTTGGGCTCGATTGCCTGCGCGGCTGAATCGGACCCTGGTTTTATTGAAGACAGTACCACCACGGTCGGCTTGCGAAACTTCTACTGGAACGCCGACAACCGCAACGGCAGCTACCTCAACCCGGCCGGCGAGCGGCAAAGTTATCGCCAGGAATGGGCGCAAGGTGTGCTGGCCAAGTTCAATTCCGGCTATACCCAAGGGCTGGTAGGGTTCGGCCTAGACTTGCATTACATGGGCGCAATAAAGCTCGACGGTGGCAAAGGCCGGGTTGGCGACGGTGTCGGCAATGGCGGCATCGTCTCCCGCGATAACCAGGGCGACCCCAAGGCTGAATATTCCAAGGCCGGTGGTGCGGTAAAGATGCGCGTCGGCAGCACCGAACTGGCCTATGGCGACCTGTTCCCCGATTCACCGGTGCTGAAGTACGGCGATATCCGCCTGCTGCCGCAAACGCTCCGAGGCTGGAACGTCACCGATCATACCTTCGCCGGGCTGGCCCTCAATGCAGGGCGCTTTACCTCCAGCAGCGACCGTGCAGCAACCAATCACGGCGGCAAGCTGGGTACCGCTTACGGTGGTCGCCAGGCCGACAGTGACTTTGTCAGTTATTACGGCGGTATCTACACCGGCGTCGACAATGTGAAGATCAAGCTGTTCGGGTCGGAACTCGACAATATCTGGAACCAGCAATTTGCATCGTTCGAATACCGGGTGCCTTTGAAGGCGGGTGGCGTGTTCAATACCGGCGCCAATTACTACCGCACCCGCGACACCGGCACCTCGCGGCTTGGCGACATACGCAACGATGCCTGGAGTGCACGGGTGGGCTACGCAATGGGTGGTCACAAGTTCGAAGTTGCTTATACCCGCATCGACGGCGACCAGCCTTTCGACTATGTCTGGAACAGTTTCGACATCGAACTGGATGCGGCCTCCCAAGGCAGCGACTTCAACAGCCCCAACGAAAGAGCATGGAGTGCACGTTACGACCTGGACGCCGTCATCTTTGGCGTACCCGGGCTGAGCTTCACGGCGCGCTACATACGCGGTAGCGATATCGATGGCCGCGACGCTGGCGGTGCCTATTCACGGTTCCAGGCGGTGCGCGACGGGTCGCAATGGGAACGGGACCTGTGGGTGAAATACGTGGTGCAGTCAGGGCCTGCGAAAAACCTGTCCGTGCGGGTGCTGCATGCGTCGATGCGCACGGGCGGTGACTACGGCGCAATCGCCAATGACCTGGACCAGACCCGGATCATTCTGGACTACCCACTGGACCTGAGCTTTCTTAAATAGCTTGGCAAACCCCCTTCGCGGGCTCGCCCGCTCCCACAGGTTGCGCGCTCGGTGTGCAAATACGCCTATCTGTGTGGGAGCGGGCGAGCCCGCGAAGGGCTGCAAAGCAGCCCCAATTGAGTTCCGAGAGCCGCCATATAGCCCCCAAAGAGAAGCTATCAACTTGTTAAATGTTTGAGCGCTTTTTGAAAGGCATGACCATTGACGTAATTTAAGCTGGAAGGAAATCCAAGCGTGGAGCTCCTTGAAGAATCCGAAGCATGCAAAACCACGCTTGAACGTGTTGTGCAGCAACAATAATCAGCGCGCTTTAATGAGTACTCATGGCGCGCCGGACCACCTCGCAAAACACAGTAACGACGATTCTCTATTAGAGCCCCCGCTAAAAATCATAGCCATGGCAAAACTGAAACCAGCGACGGGCTCCGTTCGCGGTGACAATCAAGCCCACTCAGAGCTCAGCGCCACATACACTCTGCTGAATATTAACGAAAAACAACTTTACTCAACCGCATGCGGCACCCCAATGAATCTTACTATTTCGGAAACCTTACGCACGACATTGATCAGCCTCGGAGTTCGCCAAGAAACAATCGGCGCATTCGATCACCACTCATCCATAGAGCTTAACTTCAAAAACATAAACCCAATCATGATCACAATAAAAAATGACATGGCCTGGATGTGGAGCGAAATAAGAAACCTGAACAGCTTCAACATCAACTTGCATGCAGAAAGTCTAGTCGATCTACTACAGCACGCTTTGCCAGGCATTTTGACGGGACAAGCGGTACTGGGAAAAGCAAATGATGGCTACGAAATAAAAGCCTTGCTTGCCGAAGAATGCGTCGGATCCCCCGACACGCTACGCCTAGCATTGGATGAGTTCTACAGATTGATGACGTCAATCCAAAACACATTCAATCACTGACCCCCTCAACAAAAGCGCTACACACATCAGAAGACAACGCATGTCGATTGAAAATATCAAAGCACAGCATACAGCCACCGTGAGAAATAACGCCGAGCGCACTGGACTCAAAAGCCCCGAATTTGTCAGGAACTTTAATTTCGCAAGGAACAACTCCATTGACATCACATCGAATGACGTCCCCACTCTAACGTTAAAAAACGAAAACGAAGAGCAAGCCATTCACCTACGCTGGGATAAACATAACATCCCGCAAGTACGTAACGGCGCTATCTATAACGCCATCATTGACAGCGACATTTTTGAAAAACACTCGAATAACTTTATACCTGCGGGCGAGGCGTCCATCAAGGATGGCGCGCTGAGTTTCGGTTTAAACAGGTTCAGGGTTACGGGCCCTGAAAACACCGAAACACAGAAAATCCTTACGAAACTCCAGAACATAAAAAATCCAGACGAGCGAATGACCGAGCTCACCAAGCTAGTCAATACCGAACATACTCAGAGCCTTGATCGATCAATGAGGCTAAAAATGGTAAACGACCCGGTGAGGCGCGCATTCGAAAGCTACTATGCGAAATACGCTTTGCAAGATCACTTTAGCACGCCCCAAAAATACCAAAAATTTACCGCAATCTCCAACAACCAAGTCAATTACATCAAGGACCATTTTGTGCCTCCCGATTTATATAAAAAATATGAGGCCGCGTGGAAAAATGAAAAATTTGACACCCAAATTATTGGCCTGGACCAGCTTCAAGGATTCTATGCACGTGCTGAAAAGACGCTCAAAACACTGAACATTCCAGAGCACGCGCAAAAGGCGCTATTTGACATCTACAAAGGTAGATACTTGAGCTATGCATTAAAAAACGAACCTGACGTTCAAGCCAAGCTTCCAAAGGGGCATTGGGATGGGATCTTTGATCCCATTAAAGCCCCCGGAAAAGGAAGAATTGAGCTCAATGTAAAAGAAGGTAATTTATTTAGGCAGGCAGACAGCCATAACATCGGTATCATGAGGAACATTGATCCGACACCCGTGGATTTGCGTCTGAATGAACCCTACGACATCCAATATGCAGGCGATTACAAACACAGCTTGCTGGCCAGCGCAAGTACACGTTGCCCTGACAGACTTGAGATGCAAGACCCGAATCATCCGGACGCGTTCAAGCCAGGCTCTTATTTAAAGGATCTCTTTGAAAAAGGTACCGGCACCTATGTCAATGGGCCATCAGGTTCAATTTTGATTGAGCACGGTGCATTACGCGCTTGCAAAGACGCCCACACACATATAAGCGCAGAAGATCTTGAGACCTATCTGGAAATTCAGGCCCTGCTTTTCATCTATATTGATGGCGGCCATTCAATGGATGAGATCTCGTATGCACTAACACGTGGGAATGCACAAGACAAGCTTCATGTAGCCTTTGGTAGAAAGGATGGATTCGAGCGCGTAGGTGCGCATATGTTCATGCATCATGAGGCATTAGATAAGGCAGCCAAGGACGCAGCGACCTTCAATGACGCCTTGAACGCCAGGGATTCTATCCATCATCAGATAACCCACACCAACCCGGCAGGCCCGCACGCTTCGAGAGAGACAAATGATCTAGCCATGAAACAAAGTGTGGCCGGAAGAAACGTTCTTTATAACCCGGGGGATGCGCTCCTCAGCGAATTGAGCACTGCAGCCAGCGTATTGCATCAAGTCGTTTCAAACCTGAGTCCCGACAACCAAATGTTGATCGGTGCTCATTTACTCGGAGAAGGAAGGCTGCTAGACGGAAAAACAACCACAGATTTGCTCGCGGCTCTACAGCGAGTCAGTACACAAGGTCACTCATCCAATGTAATGGCTGCCAGTGCTACAGACAGAGCCGCTGTGATTGCTCTGATGGGAGATATCGGCGGATTTTATACCACCCCTGCCAATGCAAATTTGGAGCTGATGACCGAATTAAACAGTCAACTGAGAGCAAGTGGACTGCATGTACCAGATGATTCGGAAATACAAACCATGCGCAATAGAGGCGGTTCTGGCGCGGTAGGGCCAGATAAAAGAGCTGAGCGAAAAATTACTGCTTTTAACTCGCGTGCAGACATCCCCTTCCGAGCAGGCGTTCATAATATGGGGGTGAAAGCAGATAAGCTATTGAATATTGCTGCACACAATCGTATTCCTGAAAACCGCTGGGCGGTCTTCGACATCAGCACCCCTCGCATCAAGGAAACCACAGAGCCGTTAGTCGGGCATATGTCGGCTTCTCCGGCCGAGATCCTACAGGCCTGGGACATGTTATGTGGGGTACCAGGGGAGGACCAGTATGTGGGAGCTATGACCCGGAGCTCGACTCGCGAATCGGGCGGGAAGTTCCTCCACCCCCTGTCTGACTGGACATCGGCCGAGCAAGCGCAGCGCTATGCTCGCGCGGCAGGTGCCAGTGCCCTTTTAGTAGGGCTGGGTTACCACAGTGCCGTCGAAGTGCTCGAGGGCACTCTCGTCTACACAGGGCAAAACATTAGGGCAGAAGGGACGATGTCTCAATCACAGCGAGATTCCGCTCATTTGTTTGGGCACGGTGCAGCGACAGACCTCATGACCGAATTATTCCAAACCAATACAGCACCCTAGTGTGGTGTTTAGAAATAACAATTTCCCCCTGACGCTCGTGCTGCACGCGCTACCGAAGCGAGGATGTCCTCAGCTTTTGTGTGCCATCGTAACGATTTCGGGTTTTGGTTTTAGGTCTTCAAGGAGTGCTCAATCGAAGCTTCGGGATCTTCGACAATGATGTGCGCTTGTCGCGTGATCCACGTCTCGCTCATTGAGAAAAAGCGCTCGACCCAACTCATCCAAGAGGCAGAAGTCGGCGTACAGTGGATGTTGAAGCGTGGACGCGCAGCAAACCGAGCTCTGACTTTTTCGGGCTTGTGCGCAACATAGTTATCCAGGGTCAGATAAATCGGCAGGTCATCAGGGACGGATGCATCGATTTCGCTGATCTCACTGGCTTGACCGCCAGATAGAAGGAAGCGCAAGGGTGTGCCGTTGGCGTCGCGGAGTAACCTCCCCTAAAGTGTTACAATATGCGATGGGCGCATTTTGAAAGCGCGACTGCCCCCTTGCAAACAGTATGTGAAGTTCATTCACAATTAGAATACTCCTCATGTTTGTTTCAAGATCAGGTGCATCTTTGAATGCCATATTTGGCATGGACTCACAGGGCAGACCGGAAAGCGTGGCTAAGAGCAGCCCGCAAGGTGTGACCCTATCCGATGCGCAAAAGCAGGCAATCAGTAACAGCAAGTTCTTCGAGGCTGGCGCCAGTATGTCTTTGCTGAGCCATCCGGGCAAGGTAGGTGATGTGTTCGACCTACAAGCCCTGAGGCTCGCCACCCTGTTGCGGCATGGTTTGAGCGAGCAGTGCCAAGCTGGAGGGGCCTCCGTCTATTTCAAGGGACGGGAGCAGCCTCTGCGCGAAGTATTGCAGGCCTCTATCACGCCCTTGTCGGCGCAGTCCGATCAGATCGGTCGGCAGATGAGCTCCGGCCAAGCGCTGCAGCCATGGCTGCTGGACACTTTGAGCACACCACTACAGGGCCAGCTCGATGGATCCGGCAAACAAAGCTATGCCGAGTTTCTGACCAAGGTCCGCACTCTGAGTGCTTTCGGCACTACCGTCTGGCAGTTGATGAACCCAGTAGAACACTACAAGCAGCCTGACCTCTATGCGCAGCATAAGGAAACCAATGTTGCGGCCTGCACCGCCTTGCTGCGCGAAGCAGGCTTTGATGCCCAGGCAAGCGACTTCACCGATCGTGTTAAGGAGTTTTCAAGCAAGACCCGCACGCCGGCCTTCGACAGCTCGCTCAGTCGCGCCCGCAGCGAACGGATGCCGATAGTGGAAGTAGACGGAGCACGACACCCGGTGAATGGGGTATATGAGGACGCGGCCAAATTTGGATTAGGTTTTGGTCTGGTAGTGCAAAATACCGCCGATCCCGATGGCGTCGAGCAGGCTGCCTTGCGTGCAGCGCTAGGCGAGCGCAATCAAAATATTAATGCCATAGCCCGTGAAGGAGCGCCGATTGCCGACCTGACCCGTCCCTTTACAATGACGGAGGCAGATATGGAAAATGTGCCTGAAGCCTATACACAATTAGGCTTGACCGAAATGTTGGCCCAATACGCAATGTTACATGGCACCGGGATTAATCGCTGGCAGGTCTTTGGCACATTCGCGTTGGAGACCAATCTACGAGGACGACCCTCTGCGGGGGCGCAATCAGGGAGCACCTGCGACATTCTGTTGGCGCTCAATACGTTGACCCCGGAGTCCATTTACGGCAATGCGGAACTGGCGCTGCCTGCCGGCTTGGGTATTGCCGCTTTCATGAACTTTGGCGGGTACCACACTTTTGCAGAAACCTTCCCTATCGCCGAGGCTGCCGCAGCCAATTCCCCCTATGTCGCCAGCAATCTCACCGCGGTGAATCAGCCGGACCTGTATCAACGGATGGAGAAGGTAGCGGAGCGTTACAGCCCACAAGGTTCTGAGCAGTTCGCGCATTTTCGTCAGAGCCATGTGCAGGTTCTGGAGAGGCTACGGCAGCAACATCCCGATCTGGAATCGCCTGCGTTTGGCGTCGAGTTCCACGCATCTGCGCAGCAGATAGCGGATTGGCGCACTCGCAATTAACCACTCGGATCAGGCCATGTGATGTCGTAAACACCGCCGCCAGGCGGTGTTTCTTCAGCCACGCAAATAGCCGTTCAATGAAATTAGCCATGCCAATGCCACTGAAGATACGTATATACAGCTACCAACTGATATTTTCGCGACTGTCTTCGTCCTCAGATGGCTTGAACACTTCCTGCATAAACTCCTTAACGAACATATTCGCGGATGAAACCGACACCAGTGCGGCTTTTATCTCCTTATAAGTCTCACTGTCTTCCAAGCCCTGCTCTTTCAGCCGCACCATCACCTGCGTCAACGCATCCATTTGCTTCTGCGTCGTTTTATAGGGCAGCTCGCCACCGGTATTCGCGTATTGTTTCAAGTAACCCTGAATGCTGCCCGGCGAGGGTGTCGTGGACGCTATCCACTTCATGAACTCATCGTAGAACTGAGCAAACTCAGGATCCGGATCAGAACGGGTTTCCCCGCCCTGAAGCCCCATGCGCTGGTCCAGGGGTACAATCGCCTCTGTGCCTCGGGGCAAGGCGTGGCCGGGACCCGCGAGCGAATAGCTGTCAATGTTCATCACTGTTCTCCGATTCAGAAACAGGGTTAGGGGCATCGCCCCCTTTGTTCAGGTCGGCAGCCCAACTGACGAGAACGCGCATCGACGCTTCATCCAGCTCGCGCACGCTCTCCGGTAACTGCTTGAGTTGGGCGATCAGGCGCGTCGACAGGCGCTCCTGGGTGGCGCCGATGTCGAGTTCGACAACTTGATCCGCCAGGCGAAACAAGTAGCGTTCCTGGGCATGGAAACGGATATCCACACGCTCGACTCCCAAGCCCGTCAACTTGTTTTTAAGCGCCAGCTGTTGGGGTTTGCATCGCAGCGGCAGTATAATCTGCAGCGGCTCCTGGCCTTGACCTGTCCAGCCATCCTGCCAGCGCTCCAGCAGCGCATCGAGCAGTCGTTCATCCATCAGCAAATCCCCCAGCAATGACCGGGCGGCCTGTGCCAGTTCAGCTTGCAGCGCGCTCGCCATCAGCCGCGACCGCAGCAGAAGCCCGCTCACGTCAGCAGCAGCTTGTAGCACCCCCTGGGAATAACCTTCCTGAAAGGCGTTCGCACGGACAATGTCAGCCTCTTGTTGCGCCTCTTCCATACAGGACCTGGCACGCTCGCGGGCTTGCTGCATCAACAGCCGGCGATTGCGCGCAGCCGTCCGCTCTTCATGCCTCAGCAGGAGGGCATCCGTCGACGGAATATCAACAAGCGTTCTGATGGATTCGAGCATGTTGTACCGCCAGGATAAAAAGTGATGGATTCGGCGCCAGTAGCGGCAAAGTTTGCTGGAGCTCGACAACGGGTGGCGAGAACTGCAAGAACAGACGCTGCATGAGCGCCTCCGGGATGTGTTGATGCCAAGCTGCCAAGGCAGCTAGCCCCAGGGCACTGAGCGACTGCTCAAGGCCATCCGCGTCGCTGACCGCGACCATTGGCCGATTGCCCAGATCGATACGGGCAAAAGCCCTTGTCGGCGCATTGAGCTCACGCATCCGCGCCCCGAGAGCCAGCTGCGGCCACATCAGGTGCGCCCCCATGAGACGGGAGACTGCGGGCAAATGCTGCCAATTCGCGATCCAGCAATCAGTCCATGGATTGCGCTTGAGCTGCTGCGGGTCGGGGCAACTGAGCTCCAACCTCCTTAGCAACGATTGATTGAGCAACGCCCGGATTGCAGGCTCGGCAAACAGCGCTGGCACAACACCCCGATTTGGATGCAGATAGTCCAGCGGCTGCTGCAGGATGGCGCGCAGCGCTTCAGTTCGGCGGAGCATGTTCGATCTCTTTCGGCTTTCGATACAGCACGACCCAGTACGCCACCGCAGCCAGAATGCCTAACACGAAAACGCCATAGAGCCAGGGAAAGCCGGACACGCGAGGCTCCATAAAGGGGGCGGCATGCTGAACTGAAGCCCGCTTGGACAAGACAACCGAAATGTGCTCGTAGTCGATGCCCGAGAAACTGTTCTTGAGAAAACGCTTGATATCGTTAACCAGTCGCTGTGGCTCGCTGTCACGCTCATATATCACCAACGCCGAGAGATGTATCGGCGCAACCTTGCGACCGCTTTCTCCGGCCTCCAGCTCGTAACTCACATGTACCCGCGCCGAAACCACACCCTCCAGGGTGGCCAACGACTGCTCCAGGCGCTGCTCCAGCGCACTGTACAGACGTGCCTTCTCGGCTCGCGGCGAAGCGACCAGGGAGTCGGCAGGAAACATCTGAGCGATTTCGACACGCGGCTTGGAGGGCAGTGAATACAGGGCCAGCAGGTCGACCGCCGCCGCGAAATCCGCTTGCGCAATATGCACCGAGTATCCGACCTTGCCGTTATTGACCTTGGTCGCAGTAATGTTGTTGCGCTGCAGCACCGAAATCACTTCATTGACCTGCTGCTGGTCAAGGCCCTCAAGCAAACTCGGCTGGCGACAGCCAACCAGCATCAGACACAGCAGCACCAGACAGCCATATAACTTCATGACGAACGTAACAAGGTTTCGGCCGTGGACACCGCTTTACGGACCAGGACGTTGAGTAAAGAGACATCGATGTTGTACTGCGCAGTAAGCAGCTGCAATTCGCTCAAGACTTCCGGGTTGGTAATATCCGGTCGCTTGAGCAGGGCATTGATTCTTGCATGATCGCGCTCGGTACCCACGGCAGCGCTGGCGAAACGCTCGATCAAACGCCCCTCCAGTGACACCACCGAGCCAGGCTCGGGACGCGCCAGCTCAACGAGCTGAAGCGAACTCGGGTCCACTGAACCCAAAGAAGAAACAGACATAGGAACACTCACAGAAAAATACCCGGCAGGCACACGAACTCACTGCCCGCCGAGCGGAACGACAAGACTTAACGCGCGGCAGAAACTATCGCCGTATCAATCTCCTTGAAGCCCTTGACCGTATTGGTCGCAACGTTACGGAAAACGTTGTACGAAGAGAATGCAGCCTGGTAGGCCGCCAATAGCGTGGGGTCTGACGCATCGGCATGCAATGCGGCCAGTGCCTCATCGAGTTTGGTCTTTAAATCGGTAGCGCCGTTCTCAAAACCTTGAGCCTGCCGGCCCAGGAAATCATCAGGAAAGTCGATGGGATTTGAAACACTCATATATCACCTGCCATTATCAAAGGGATTTAGGGAAGTACCAGGATGACGGCGTCATCTTGATGTAGCCCTGCGGGCCATACCGGAACGATTTGCCCTTGAGCCAGTCATCTTCAAGCTTGAATGCGAAATGAACGTATCGCTCACCCCACTGCCGGCCGAACTCCGCGACAAAGTCACCCAAGGCTTGCAACTCAGCGTCCTCTAGCGAGCCCTCGACCGTGAAGGTCACGCCGGTAGCATGCGTATGCCGAGTAAAGCGCAATGCCAGGCGTTGCAAGCCTTGTTCGGCCAGGTGTATAAGTTCGTCGTCGTCACTACGTACAATTTTTATTTCGCGCGCGTAGGGCGCAACTGCACCCAGAGCACTCTCAAGACGGCGCTGCAAATCCGGTGTCAGCACGCTGCGTTGGCGACTGATCAACAGTCGCGGAACAACCGGATCACTGAGGTCCATACGGTGATAGGCGAGTTGCGGCGCGAGACTGGACACCAGACTCTCCAGACGCCGACGCTCGTCATAGGTTGTCATAACCTGAGTTGCCGAGTACCCATTGCGCACCAATACCTGCCTTCCCCACCCGGCATCGCGCTCGGAGTCGGCGAAGACGTAAATCGCCCGGTCGCGCCCATAGACTACGACCATGCTGTTGTTGCCCCCGGCAATAAGCGCTTCAACACTCGACACGGGAGTGGGGCGCAAAGCGTAGTACCCACTAAACAATGCCAAACCAGCCATTATCGCCAGCACCGCGCCAACAGCCACGCGCCGCGATACGGTGCTGGGCACCCAAGCCGGCTCAGGCGCTGCAAGCACCGTCGGCCCTTGTACCAACAACTCGCTCCGCCACGCCTGATCAAACGGGCGCACCGCGATTAGCAACTCCGATATATTCTCCAGTGACTGGAATGGGATGAGGCGCTCAACCACACCTTCGTCACCCAAGATACGCACGACACACCTCGAGCACTCCGTAGCGTCAAGCAGGACCTCGAAGTTTCGCCCCCCACACTCCAGCGGAATGTAGATCGCATCTTCCGGAACACTCAGCGGATGCTCGATCGAGCAAAACTTTGCCTCGCAACCCACGACAAAAAGAGTACGCGGCTGCGCCAGGTCAAATTCGCAACCCTGCAGCGGGCCATTGAAAACCCTCAGGACGCATTGCGTTGCAGGGGAATCCAGCATGCTGTTCACCACCCGGCCTATCCATATAGAAAGCGCCTAACGCTTAGACGTGAAATCAATGATAGGGAGTGACAGGCAGACAATCCTGATCAAACTATGAGGATAACTCGATATAAACGATCAGAATCCAGGCAGAGGCGGTAGCGTGTTTTTGATTTACATCAGGCTGTCGGCCGTGATCAACCAGCCGGCAAACTCGGTAGCCAGGGCCATGATGAGTTACACCACTTCCTGGGGCACGATCCGGTCCCCGCTCATAAGCACGGGACGAAACAATGCTTCAGCCGCTTCGGATGCCCCTTGCAAACTGGTCAGCAGCGCAAGTCGTTTGATCGCCAGCGAATTCCCGGGCTCCAGCGCAAGCGCCTCAGTCACAGCCTGCTGTGCATGAGCCAAAGCCTCGCCGGGCGTCATCAGCCCAAGCCAGGCCATCGCCAGATAGGTATCAGCCAAGCCACACCAGGGTGGTGCGTAACCGGGATCCAGATGCAAACAATGGAGAAACTCGTGCAGCGCCTCCCCCAGGCTCTTTGCCGTATAGGCCTGCAACCCGAGCAAGCCACTGAGATAGGACTGCGCCAGAGGATTGGAACCGCACTGCGATGCCGTCGGACGCAAACCCGGCAGACGCTGCGCCACCAGAGAAACCAGGCGCTGCAATGCTTCTTCCCGCCCACCGCCGGGCACCAGCTTTTCACTGTACAGCAGCGCATGATTGCGACCACGAACCAATTCGACCGCCAACGCCCAGCCGCCCGCCGGCGCGATACAATGAAGACTGAGATAATAATCAGGCATCATTCGCTCAACTATCGACAGGCAATCATCTGAAGCGTGTGCGTTAGCGGTCAGGCCCGCCGGCATCACACAAAGACTTTCACCAAACGCGGCAGCCAGTCGGTGAACCACTTCGCGCTGTATTTCCTGGCCACACGCGTCATCCTGCACCAGCACCGGCAAGACCAATAACGAGGGCACCGATATCGGTGATGATGGCAGGCCCGCTCGTTGGACGACCCCCCCAGCAAAACGATACCCCTTGCCATAGACCGTCTTGATATAGTCATTTTCACGCCCCAGCAACTTGCGCAGCGCATAAATGCAGCGGGTCAGTGACTCCTCGGCCACGTCGCAGTTGGACCACACCTGGTCCAGCAGCCAATCCTTGGAAACCAGCGAGCCCGCCGCCCCCAACAATAGCCGAAGTACATGCAACTCTTTGGGTGGAAGATGCAGTCCTTTACCGTCATGCAGAAGCAGTCCATCCCCCTGCAATATCCATCGGCCAAAAACAAACGACCGAGTTGACGACTGATCAGTGACACACTCCATAACGCAATTCGCCCCTCCCCAATGCGATGGACAGAACGTACCAAAGGCTCCGCGCCCCAGCTTGAGCGGTCAACTATAGGGGAAAAGATTCTTACGAGATCTGCGACTTCCCTACAACCGACAGGGGACTAATCCACATTACCCATGTAAACGGTCCGTTTATTGATGAGTCATCGGTGCATGCCGTACAGAATCTACTCGGGATAGCTAACAGAACATGAACGACGCGCCGTCACCGGCGCGTAGGTTAGAGTACGGTCAGACGGCGGCCTGAGCGATTGCCTGATGAACAAGGCGATACAGATCCTCCACCTTTCGAATACAGGCCAAACCCTCTGGAGGCAGTTCAATACCCAGGAGGTCGTTGATATCCAGAGCGATATCCAGAAAATTCAACGAATCCGCACCAAGGTCCGCCACCAAACGGGCGTTTGGGGTAACGAACTCGACATCGACCACGAGCCTATTGGCGAGAATCGCGATAATGATGGCTTCTATTTCAAGCTTGATCATTTGCGTCATTTCGGACTGCCCGTGCATGCCCACCACCTCAAAGGCAACTGATTTTCCTTCCTTCCCCAAAACGACAACGCTAGCCAATTCCGCTCGCGATCGCCTTGAGCATTTCTGCATACTGGCTCAATTGCGATGAGAGAATCTTGTTGAAATTTTCGTGGTAAGCGTTTGCGTTACCGTACTTGGTGGTGAATAACTGCAACTGGTTCTTCAAATCACCTTCCTGGCTGTTAAAACCGGTTTGCCAGGCTTGAAACTTCGCGGTATCCCACGTCACCGTACTGTTGGGGGCTGCTGCAATCATTGCATCCAGCGGTGATAAGTCCATCATCACCCGATAGCCACCCTTGCCGTCTTCCTTCACACATGAATCAGGCAAGCCCATGGCCTTGGCCCACTTCAGTGCTTCTTCCTTAGTTGCAGACCCCTCATCTGAAATTGGATAGAGCACGCCATCCGGGGCTTTCTGATACTTATCACGCAATGCTATTAAAGCATTGCGCAATTCCCCACTTATTTCGACTTCCTTACCGTCCGACTTGCCTTTTATCCAATCCCCCATCTTAGCCATGATGGTTTCGTTGAATTCCTTGTAGAAGGCCGAAAACTTGGTCAGCAGCGCCTCGTAGATCGCTAGGTATTCACCCTTGATAAAACCGATCATTGCCATCAATTGCTCGAAAAAATCAGCATTGCCACTGAACGTATTCAAGGCATTGCGCATAGCTTCCGGCGCGTCCGGCAAATCGCATAGTTTCTTGAATGTTTCATCTTGCCACTGCTGGATGTTGGGGCTAGGAGGATAAGGGTGGGATGCCCACTTGCCTAACTCGGCCTCCAGCAAATGCACTTGAACCTTACTGGCGTCCACTTTTCCGAGCAGCGCTCGCGACGCTTGCTCCGCCTTGACGCTCTCTGCATGACGCTTGTTGAAGTAATCACGCATCGCCTCTTCCCCGGCCGCGGGATCAACCGGGCCGGAAACAGGAGGCAGACGCAATGACTTCACTGCAACACTGATATCATCCAGGCGGGCATTCAAGCCGCCTAACCTGCACATCACCGACTGCGTCATACACTCAGCCGTCGACGGGAGCGGACGACGCTGGAACTCATTGCTGCCAACCTGTTCATTCACTCGCTGATCATTCGTCGGCTGATCACTACGCGCCGCATGGTTGGGGTGGAAACTGCTGATAATAGTCATGGCTGAACTCCTGGTCAGGCGCGCGCAGAGGCGAAGCTGTTCAGGGTAGAGCCACGGCTGTCGACCAACTGCTGGATGGCGTCAAGTATCTTGCTGAGCAGCGCTGTATATTCATGGATACTCTGGTTGGCGACATCACTGACCGCCTTGTTCAGACCCTGCTCGGACTGGTGCAGCACTTCACGCTGACGCTCTGAATACTCTTGCAGACGCAGGATGGCAGACAACCCGGAGCTGATGGTCATCGCCATGGCATTGATGGCACCGCCAACCGTCAGGTTGCGCTCGTAGGGTTTCGCCCGCAGGGCACTTTGTAAGCGCGCTTCCATAGCCTGGGTAACCACCTCACGAATCTTCGGCTCAAGGTCTGCCCGCTTGCTCGGGTCAAGTTCCAATTCAGCGCGCATCTTCTGGGCCTTCGCCTCCAACGTAACCGCATTCGTCTGGTTGGTCTTGATATCAGTATGCTTCTGGCTCTGCCCGCGCAAGGTCAACGCGGCACCTGTGGCGGACATGGTGGCGGCAACGACAGCGCCACTGACCGCAGCCCACATCGCAGCTTCGCCACCGGCCATGATTGCAACGCCTTGTGCAATGGCGGCCTCGTAGGCCATCTGGACGAAGGTACCGCTCATTTCAGCGCTCGCTTTGCGTGCGACATTGAGCGCGACAATCGACGCCACCAACACACCGATATGTTTTTCCCACGCGCCGGGATCGAACGACAACAGCGCCGCCACCTGATCCTTCAGCCCGCCCTCGCCCTCCTCTTTCTCCTGATGCACCAAAGTGGCCAGAAACAAGGCCATCATTGCCTGGCTCTCGCTCTCGCTGACCCCTGAGATGTCCAAAAGCCCGTTCAACTGCTGAGGCGTCATCGCTTGGACAGCTGTGGGCTGAGGTATCAACACCTGTGCATCGAGCGGTCCACCAATAGCGGTGCTCGACAACGGCTGCCTTTGATCGACGACCTTACCTGCCACCTCTGCAGCGTGAGCGCTGACTAACGATGGCGAACGACTATTAATTGAAAAGTCCATGAATGCTAACCCTGTTGAATCAAATGTTGCGTGCCATGCTCAAGCTGCTGCTATTGATACTGTCCTGAATGTTGAAGGCTTTCCTGATGGAGTCATCCTTGGCCTTCATTGACTGATCGAAGACTTGAACCATGTCGTTCAGGTAGTTTTTCATCGCCTCGGAGATAACCTTGGCCAACTCGAATTCGGCCAAGTGCTCCGAGGCGTTACGCTGGTGAATACCAGACTTGATTTGCAACGCGGACTGTGCGGCGGTACCGCCCGCCTCCACCACTGCCAGCGAAGCCGCCATGCGCGATGCATAGAGATCGAGTGACATCGCATCCGACTTGAGACCTATGCTGGTACGGGCCTTGGTCATGACACTCGTAAAACCATTGCTGACCGCCCTGGCGGCCTGCTTGAGCATTTGTGGCGCCATCTCGTTGGCCAATTTGCCGAACATATTGCCCATCGCGCTGGCGACCCGCCCCGCAGCGGACTTGCCAACGACCGCGACAACCGCCAGTACCGCCACCATCGCCACGGCGCCAATGATCGCGCCCATGATCATCCCGGCCATCTCGGCCGAGGCACCATCGATGCCAGCCTTTTTCAGAAGGTCCGCAATTCCCTTGCCAATGGACTGAATCATCGGGTTGAGTATGTTATCCATCAGAGGCTTCATGGCCTGCTCCATGAACGACACCCCTGTCAACTGCTTGACCAGCATGTCCGCGCCCATCAATGCCACACCGGCAGCTGCAAGCGCCAGACTGGCTCCGCCCGTGAAGGCAGCCCCGACGACACTGACCACGGTCAGCACTGCGCCCAGAATCTTGCCGATACACCCCATCGCTTTGCTGGCAGCTTCGGCTTTACGCACTTGCTCCAGGTATTCTTCAGACTTCTTCTCCATGAACGCCTGACGCGCCGCCTGCATACTGCGGAACAACTCCTGCTCCATCTCAATCTTGTTTTCAGCGCTTTCGCCCATCAATTCTGCATACTGTGCAATCAGCAGCACCATGGTCGCGGCGGCGTTCAGCTGATTTTTGACGCCATCGAGCACCGGCTTGTCGCCCAGCCCCGAGTCTTCTACCAACCTGGCTTGAGCCTCAGCCTGTTTGCCAGCCTCACCCGCCACCTTGACTGCGGCCTGAAAGTCCATACTGGCCTTGCCCAGTTGTTGTTGGGCGCCGGTCAGCTTGCCTTGCGCCAGATCGCGCTCGGCCAGGGCTTTGGCATGCTCGGGAGTACCCGGCTCAGTCCGCCCCAGAGCCGACTCGGCATCGGCCAGCGCCCTTTGGGCGCTGTCGAAGTTAGCCTTGGCTTTCGCGAGCGCTTCCTCGGAGCTGCCTGCAGCGGCGACAGCCGCTTCAAACTCCGCCACTGCGCTCAGATAACTATCTGACAACGCCTTATGGCCATCAGCGCGGGCCTTGGCTGCCGACCTCAGGATGTCCATGCGCGACTTGAGCGACTCCATGCTCACGTCACCCAGCAAGTTGATGAGCGAGGCCATCAGCAAGGTGAACTTGTCTTCTGAATCCTTGTTCGCGCTCCTGCCACCTTGCGCCGGCACAGCCAGAAGCGGCCTACCCGGCCCCGCAGCATTACTACCCTGCGACTGAGCGGAGTAACTCACCCCTTGCAGGTTGACCAGTGCCGTATCGGCTGCACGCTGATAGGCCTTGGTGTTTGCCGCTTTACTCGCCGCGTCGGCATAGCTTTCCTTGCTGGCCTGACGGGCCAGAGCGTCCGCGGATATGAGTGAGTACAAAGCCCTGATATCCATTACAACTATTCCTCCGAATGGTCAGCGTCGACGTTGCTTAAAGCATTCAGGTAAGCCTGGGCCCGCTCCCGCAAACCCGGCTCCTGCACGCGCTCGATGACATACTCAAAACACACCTTGGCCTTGCCGGCTTTTCCTAGCGCAAGCTGGCATTGGCCGGTATAGAGCATTGGGCGGTAATCATGCTTACCCTGGGCAAATGCCACGGCATACAGATCAACCGCTTTCTGATAGTTCTGCTTGAGCTGATGCACCGCCGCCAAACCCATCCAGTACTGCGCGTTATAGAAGTCGTAGATACACAGGAAATGGAAAAATTTTTCCGCATCGTCCAGACGCCCCTGCTCATAGAACTCATAGGCAAAGGCGTAAAGGCTATCCATCTGCTCGGTACTAACGCCGCGCAGGTCCTTGAGCGATGCACCATCGAGGACGGCCTGCATCACCTGCTCGGCAATCCGGTCCTCTTCCTGCTCCGTGTGTTTTCGACTGCTCATGACTACTTACTCCTGAATGTTTCTTCAGCGGTGCTGACAAGGCTATTGAGCCAGCTGAAGGCAAAGGGTGCCGTCACAAAACGCTCATCGGGTTATTCGTGAGTCGCTCAGACCTGCAAACGGTTTTGCAGGCAGCCCATCAGGCCTGCTCGACCTGCTCGAGCCAGACCAGCAACCGCAGAACGCTTTCGATTTCCTGCATCTGGATAAAGGTGTAGCGCTGATGGGTCTGGAAGATGCGCCTGGCCAAGGCAATGTCATTGATTACCGGCACGCCTACTTCAGACGCGTACTTGCGCACGGCCAATGCCCGCTGGTTGGTTTCCATCAGTGATATGAATGGCATCACTGAAACTTCAGGCCGAAAGTAAATCCCTACGGCGATGTGCGTGGGATTGGCGACAATTACTCGCGAACCACGAATGTCGGATTTGACCTGTTCGGATAACAGCTCCAGATGCAGCTCGCGCCGCCGCCCCTTGATTTCCGGATTGCCTTCCTGCTCCTTGTGCTCGCGCTTGACCGACTGTTTGTCCATCTTCAGATCCTTGAGATACAGCCAGTACTCGCACAGCGCATCGAGCAGGACCACCAGCACTATGCAGCCCAGAAAGGCCAGTACCAGCACCTGCAACAAATGAGTCCAGATCGGAAACAGGTCGTCAGGTTGCGCATGGAGTTGCGCAAACAGTAAGTGCCGCTGAGTCAGCCAGACCATCCAGAATGCGATCACGAAACTACCCAGATACAACAGGGCTTTAACGGCATCCTTCAGTGTTCTGAGACTGAACAGCTTTTTGAAACCGTTTACCGGGTTGAGTGCTCCGAAGTTCAGCTTCAGTGCCTCGCTGGCAATGGCCAGGCCTGTCTGCAACAACGTGGGCAAGGCGCTGGCGAGAAAGCACACAACGATCAGCGGGGCGACGACCTGGAGCAACAGCACCCCCAGCTCGGCAGCATAACGCTGCTGATCAGCGGCGAAACCCGAAGCGATGATGCGTCGATAAACCTCCATTACCTCCAGCAAGCTACCGTTGCTCGTCAGATAGATAATCGCGCACAGCATCAGGCAGGAACTGGAGAGATCCTTGGCCTTGAAGGTCTGGCCCTTTTTCGCCGCGTCGCGACGCTTCTTGGCGGTGGGTTTTTCGGTTTTCGAGGCGCTGGACATATCAGTGGGCCTCTGGCAGTACGAACCACTGGGCAAGCTGATCCGGCTTGGTGGCCATGCGCAGTATTTCGTCCGGCAGGTGAACACCCAGATACTGAATCAACACCAGTAACGCGATGGCTCCCTTTACAGTGAGCGACACTGAAAACGCGTTCATTTGCGGCGCAAAACGCGCCAGTAGGCCGAGCAGCGCCTCGGTGAGCAACAAGGTCGCCACCACCGGTGCACTGATGATCAGCGTTTTGCTGATCAACGGATCGAGCAGCCCGAGCAACGGCTGGATCTGCAGTTCGCATCCGGATACCGGCGAGCAGAGTTGGTAGCTGCGGCTCAGGGTTTCCACCAGCAACCTCATGCCCCCACTCTCCAGGTAGATCACTGCCGCGAACAGCTGGAGAAAATTGGCCAGCTCCGATGTGTCGTCGCCGTTGGCCGGATCGACTGTGCTACTGAGCATCGCTCCGCGCTGGTTATCGATCAGGTTGCCCATGGCGTGCAACACCCAGAACGGCCAGGACAACAGGCAGCCGAGAATCACGCCCACTCCGGCCTCCCGCAACAACAACCCGTAGAAGCCAAGCGAGTCCAGACGGGGCAACGTACCGGCGGTATAAGGCCAGAGCGCCATGCCAACCAGCACAATCACGGCGTTTCGTGGTGCTCCGGTAAGCACGCGGCTGTTGAGAAACGGCAACATGAAAAACACCGGTGCCAGGCGAGCGAAGCAAATCATCGCACCGGCCAGCCAGCCATGCAGGTCAAAAAAAAGGCTTACGTTCATCCAGGTTCACTTCAGGGCCAGACGCATGACTTCCCGGCTGAAGCCCAGCAGCGTCTCGCCGTACCAGCCAGAAAGCAGAAACAGACAGATCGACACCGCCAGCAGCTTGAAGCCGAAGGGCAAGGTTTGCTCCTGAAGCTGGGTCACGGTCTGAAACAGACCGATCAGCAAACCCACCAACGTAGCGACGATGATCGGCCAGGCCACGAGGATCAATATCAGGTACAAGGTTTGGTTACCGGCAAACACCAGGTCATTCATCGCGGCGTCTCATTGAGCCAGGGACAGGTATTGCCCAACCAGTCCGGTAGAAAGCAGCGACCAGCCATCGAGCGCAACGAACAGCACCAGCTTGATAGGTACCGAGATGATCACCGGGCTCATCATCATCATGCCCAGGGCAAGCAAGATACTGGAGACCACCAGATCGACGATGACGAAAGGCAGATACAAGTAGAAACCGATCTTGAAGGCGGCTTTGATTTCGCTCAGTGCATAGGCAGGCAGCAACGCGAACAACGAGGGCTCCAGCTTTTCATCGAACTCGCTGTCGACGGCCCTCGGGTCCTCGCGCGCGATCTGTGCCCGCTCGAAGAACTGTGCCAGGTCCGGGTCGGTGTACTTGGCCAGATATTCGCGATAGCCGCCCAGACCGTTATCGAGGAAGTCGACCACCGCATCGATGCGGGTAAATTCCACACGATTTTCCTTGTAATAGTCATAGCCCTGCTGCACCACGGGGCTCATGACGAACATCGCCAGCAGCAGCGCAACGGCGTTGAGGGTCATGTTCGATGGCACCTGCTGCAGGCCCAGAGCATTACGCACGATAACGAAGACAATCGAGAACTTGATGTAGCAGGTGCCCGCAGCGATCAGGAATGGCAGCAATGAAGCCACTGCCAACAGCCCGATCATTGAAATGTCATTCATTACCGATGCCCCGACCCACCTCACGCAGTTCGACACCTAGGCGATCGCCAAGCTGGACCAGCTCACCTACAGCGATACACTTGCCACCGACACGAACTTCGACGTTGCTCGCGGCCATAGCCTCCAAGGGCAGAACCTGCCGCTCGATGAACTCGTTGAGCGTAGCCATGCTCAGGGTGAGTTCGCCCAGCACGAATTCAAGTTTCACCGGCAGCTCAGAAAGCACGCAGGGTGCGCTCGGCGACGGGGTATCCGGAGGAGAGAGTTTCATATGCAGCCCTTGCTTGACGAAGGTGAACTGGCCAATACACCGATCGGCCATGATGAGTTGTCGGGTTTGCTGGGCGATGACCAGCACATCCCCCCTCGCCAGTTGCCGAGAGGGCAATCGAGCCAGTTCGCTGTTGCCGAGCACGATTTGCAGAACCTGCGGCACTGCCTGCACCCAAGCCTGTAGTGGGCGCGACGGCTCCTTGCGCTGGCTCGGCCCTTCCATGACCCACAAGTCGCTCTGGGCCGTTGCAATACAGGGCAGACAAGCCCCTTGCAGCGCCTCTCCCTGAATGAGCGTGAACTCGAACAGGCGCTGGTAGTCCAGCAGGTCAGGCGCGATTTCGATGGGCCGGCTTATCGCCGCGAACAGCTCCAGAATCTCCTGACCCGCGCCTTCCTGATGCAGCCATTGCGACCATTGCGGCGCCACCGCTTGCATCCACTCGCGAGCCCCGATCATGCCTTGCCAGGTACCGTGGCAACCTTGTGCCCGGAAGGCTATATAACGTGTCTCTGACGACGGGTGGCTCAACCGCACAGGGTGCCCCTCACGCTGCCAGTGGGCCACCGCCTGGCGCCGCTCAGAATCACGTAGCGCAACGCAGCGCAAGAACAGAGTGGATGTCACGTCTGATGCTCTCCCCGCTCTCTTCTATCCCGAAGCGCTTGACGGCTCGGCTCTTCGACCTCCTCATCCGGCCATTCCGGCTCTTGCCCCTGACGGAATTCATGCCCCTGCTGATCAGTCAAACGCCAGCGCGCATCCGGCGCCTGCGCCAGGTTGTCGCTCAAATAGCTGAAAACCAAGGCACTGCTTGGATTGAGCAGCAACTGCTCGGGGCGTTCGGCGCCTGCCTTGCTTACTGTAATCAGACCAACAGCATCACCTTTGCTGAAGGGCACCTGGAGATAGTTCTTCGCCTCCCTGGCAATGCTGGCTTCAGGCGCTGAATTCGGTCCAGCGGTCGCTTTGGCAGGCACCGCCGCACGCGTTGACTGGTTCAGATACGATGACTTTGCCAGCACGGGCAATGGTTGCGCCGGTAATGGTTGAGGGGTTTCATGTTTGATCAGCCTACCGCCTACAGGTTGATCGGAAGCCAAAGGCGCACTGGCAATAGCCGTCTGATCAGGCACGTGCGCCGGCATGGCGAGCGGTAAGCGGGTAGTTGACAATGGCGGTTTCTGCTCGGCCGGCGTATCGGCGACAGCTTGATCGGAGGCCCTAGGCGCACTGGCACCGGCCGTCTGATCAGGCACGTGCGCCGGCATGGCGAGCGGTAAGCGGGTAGACGACAATGGTGCTTTCTGCTCCGCCGACGCATCGGCGGCAGCTTGATCGGAGGCACTAAGCGCACTGGCAACAGCAGTCTGACCAGGCACTTGCGTCGGTATGGCAAGCGGTAAGCGGGTAGACGACAATGGTGCTTCCTGCTCCGCCGACGCATCGGCGGCAGCCTGATCGGGAGTAGCGAGGGCACTGGCAATGGGCGCCTGAACAAACACCTGCGCAGTGATCGGCAAGCGGTGCGTCAGCGCCAACCGAGCATTAACCAGTGCCGGCGATGAAGGCACGGAAGGCTGCTGCATGGGTAGATGCATCGGCTGAGCCTCCGACACTTTACCCAACGTGGACTCAGTGCCCGCCCCCGAGCGCAGCGCTGCCAGCGATAACTGCAGCGGGAGCTCGCGCAATGGTTGCAATTGCGCCAACAACATCAGCGCACCCTGGGGTAATTCGTCCAGTGCATCACGGTCGTCAGAGACTCGCGATTGGTCTTTATTGCCGAGCTCCTCGCTGGCCAAAAGATCCCTTACCGGACGGAATTGCGCTGCAGGAGGTCTCACTATGCTCATTTCCAAATCACCAACAGTTCATCGATGTCATTTTCTTCCTCGCGCAACCGACGTGAACGACGCTCGCCCAGCAAACGTTGCTCCAGACTCCGGTACTTCAAATGCTTCCTCTGCAGCGCCTTGCGACGCCCTTGCAAGCGCTCGACCTCTTGAGCCACCTCCTGGTGCTGCTCCACCACGCGGATGCGTTCCAAGGCCAGGTTACCGATCTGCCGCCGAATGACAGCCTGACGCCGCAACAGCGCCAGCAACTGCGCATGGCTCAACCGCTGGTTCTGGGGACGCTGACTTATCAAAAGCTCACTGAGCCCAAGTGACTGCTGCTCGATCTGCTGCAACTCACGCTCAAGTGGAGCCAATGCGCGCACGGCCTTATCAAGCCCTCGTTCACACTCATCCTGCCGACGATCGCTGAACGCCTGCAGGCGCCGGACACTAGCCAAGGAGACCATGCAGGCTCTCCAGCGTGGCCTGAGGTGCACATCCCTCTTTCAAATCCTGACAAAGCCACGCCATCAAGGCATCGCGACAGGCCATGGCCTGATCGTTGGCGGCATTTTCACCGTGTCGGTATTCCCCCAAATCGAGCAATACCTGCAACGCCTCGAGACGAGCCAACACCTTGCGTGTACTGGCCGCCAGTTGCTGAACATCGGGGCCGGTGACCTGATGCGCTACCCGGCTGGCGCTACGGAGCACATCGATTGCCGGAAAATGACCGCTGGCGGCCAACTTGCGACTCAGGTAGAGATGCCCGTCGAGGATGGAGCGAATCTCCTCGGCAATAGGGTCAGTTTCATCGTCGCTTTCCATCAATACGGTGTAGAACGCAGTAATGCTCCCGTTGGCGGTCACGCCCGGACGCTCCAGCAAACGCGGCAGGGAATCGAACACCGAGGCGGGATAACCGCGCCGCGCCGGTGCCTCCCCCGCCGCCAGCGCGAGATCTCGGCGGGCGCGGGCGTATCGGCTCATGGAGTCAAGCATCAGCACCACCTGCCGGCCTTGATCACGGAAATACTCAGCGATTGCCGTTGCCTGTAACGCTGCGTTGCAGCGGTCAATCGAGGAGAAGTCCGAGGTCGCGTAGACCACCACGCACCGCGTGCATTTATCCGAATGACGCAACGTCTCGACAAATTCGGTGACCTCCCGCCCTCGCTCACCGATCAGCCCGATAACAAATACATCCGCTTCGCTGTGGGCGATCAGCATGTTCATCAATGAAGTCTTGCCTGATCCGGCGGCGGCAAAAATGCCGATACGTTGGCCTATGCCGCACGTGAGCAGGCCATCGATCGCCCGTACGCCGGTGGTCATCGGCTGGCTCACCGGACGACGCTGGTTGTAGGCTGGAGGGGCAGCATCCACAGGACAGTCGCGACCATCGAATGCATCGCCGGGAGCCAAACGTTCGACTATCCGCCCCTGAGGGTCGACCACACTACCAAGCATGGCAGCGCTGCAATGCAGGCTGAGCAACGCACCAGTCGGTACAATCAGCGACTCACGAGACAACCCTCGCGCATCACCCAACAAGCTGAGCAATACCGCATCGGGGCTGAAGCCGATCACTTGCGCTCGGGCGCTCACCGCAGCGTGACGCCAGTCGCTTCGCACCTCGCACACTTCGCCGATAACCACATTGTGCAGCGCCGCTTCAAGCAATGGACCATTCAGACGCAGCGGGTGGGCAGCACGGCGCTCCAGCGATGCCTGACTCATTGGCGGTTGCATTAAGCACACTCCTAAAGGGTCTTGATCACTTGTACTGAAATGCTGTCGGAAATCTCACCAAACGAAACTACGTCCAGCTCCCGAAAACGGCCCTCAATCAGTTTTTTGATGTAGCGCCGCACATCCACCGATGCCAGGATCACCATGTCTTTCTGAGGGATGTGCAGGCTATCAAGCCCGACTGCCAGCCGGTCCATAAGCTCTTCGCTGACCGAAGGCTCCAGGTTGATGAAGCTGCCGGTAGACGTCTGGCGTATGCCCCTGCGCACCACGTCCTCGAACTCCGGCGAGAGCAGCAACACTCGCAGGTCGTTGCCGTTGGCAAATTTGTTGCTGATGTAGCGCGCCAGGCCGCCGCGCACGTGCTCGACCAAGGCAATCACGTCCTTCTCGCGCAAAGCCCAGTGAGCAAGCGTTTCAAGAATCAGTTTCATGTTGCGCACGGAGATACGCTCGGCGACCAGGCGCTGCAGCAGCTCCGCGACTTTCTGCACCGACGCGTGGCGATAGACTTCTTTGACCAGGTCGGGGTAGCGCGCTTCCATCTCGTCGAGCAGGACCTTGCTTTCCTGCACGCCGAAAAACTCCGAAATATTGCGAGCCAGCAGGGTCACCAGGCAGCGATAGAATTCATCGTAAGCCGGACGCAACTGATGCCCCAGGTTCTGCAGTTTTTCGCGCTCGGTACTGCGCACCCATACGCTGGTTTGCATATTGCTGTCGACACCCGTGGTCAGATCCAGACCAAGATGCTCAAGCTCCGGCTTGTAATCGACAACACGTAGCAGATCGAAGTGGATATCAAACTGGTCTGCACGCACTTCGTTGATCAGTACCGCGACTTGCCCCGGCGGCAGTGAGTCAGTACCGCGCAATCGGGGTTCGGGGATCCGGATGCCGTAATCAATAAAGAACTGACTACGAAAACGCTCACATAACTGAGCAGCGCGCAGTGCTTCGACGCGGGCGCTCGGCACCAGCAGCATCAAGGCGACTGTTTCGGTGGCCATGTTGTCGACGTTCTCGATCAGGCCCAATTCACTTTCGGCATCTCCCTCTTCAGCCGCCAAAGGGGTGACGGGGGCGTTACCCGAGGTTTTCTTCTCGAGCCGGTGGCGAAAGAACAGCAACGTCACTAACGCACTGGCGATGATCAGAAACACCGCGGCCGGGAACCCTGGCAGCATCCCCACACCGACAGCGAGCAAGGCAGTAATACCCAGCACAAAGGGATGCCCCAGCAGCTGGGTCATCATGTTGCGCCCCAGGTTGGCCTCGTCTCCGTTGACCCGGGTCACGATGAAACCCGCTCCGATGGCGATCAGCAGCGCGGGAATCTGCGCCACAAGGCCGTCACCGATTGTCAGCAATGTGTAGGTCGACAGCGCCTCGGACATGTCCATTCCCAGCTGCCCGACACCGATTGCGATCCCCCCGAGAAAGTTGACGAAAATGATGATGATCCCGGCGATCGCGTCCCCCTTGATGAACTTCATGGCGCCATCGAAGGATCCATACAACTGGCTTTCGCGCTCTAGCGTACTGCGCCGCTCACGCGCCTCCTTGGCATCGATGACACCGGCCTTGAGGTCGCCATCGATACTCATTTGCTTGCCCGGCATGCCATCAAGGGAGAACCGGGCGGCTACTTCCGCTACGCGCTCGGACCCCTTGGTAATGACAATGAACTGGACGATGGTGACGATAGCGAAGATCACGAAGCCCACCACCAGGCTGTCGCCAATTACAAACTCACCGAAAGACGCGATGATCTCGCCGGCATCCGCCTGCACCAGGATAAGCCGACTGGTACTGATCGATAGCGCCAGCCGGAACAATGTGGTGATCAACAACAGCGCGGGAAAGGTGGAGAAACTCAGGATCCGTTCGATGTAGAACGAGCCCATGAATACCAGGATCGCAATGACGATGTTCAGGCCGATCAGAAAATCCACCAGCGGCGTCGGCAATGGAATGATCAGCATGGCGATGATCATCACCATGAGCGTCAGTATCAGCAGCTCGGGTCGAGAAATGATACTGCGCAAGAATTTATCGAGCATGATAAGTACAGGCCTTGAAAACTAGGAGGAGCAGCGAGCAACCAACGCGGCATGCCGCCCAATGGCTTCATGGGCAAATACCAGGTCCGCCAGGCGCGTGAACTGCTCGGCGATCCGCTCTAGTGCCTGGTCATCGCCAAACAGCTCCTGCGGCAACGCCAGGCAGCTCAGTCGCAACAGTTGCAGCAGTTGGGCGCGCTCATGGTGCGCGATTAGCAACAATCGCTCCCCCAACAGGCCTGACAGCAAATGGTCGAGCTCGTCGGGAAACTGCAGCAGCCCCAGCATGAACAACAGCCAGTCCGGCTCGCTGGCGTTATGCCGGCAAACCTGTTCCTTTGCGAGTACTCCCCGGATGAACACGACATCGACCGAACGCAGGCGCTTGATATCTCCCAGTCTCCCTAGCAGCTGCCCAAACTCGTCGCGAGAACAACTGGGGTCGTGGGCATCGATGTCGGTCAGTAACGCAGCCTCGATGAACTCCAGGACCGAGCCTCGATGCCGGTAGCCGTAGATAGCTATCCAGTCCTCATAAGACTCGACCGGGCCGCCTTCAAACTCCAGGAACGAACGATAGGTGTCACGCAACAAGGCCGCTCGCAACGCCAGCGCCTTGCCGAACATCTTGGCTTTCAGGGCCGAATTGATACCGGCCTTCAAACGCTTGGGCGGCGACTGAACGAGCACCTGTTGCAGTAACGCCTCCAGACGCTGGCGAGTCGCTTCAGCCATCACTTTTTCACGCAACAGTTCGCGCAGTACCAGCACCAGATCACTGTCATCGGGGAACAGCCCCCGAGCCTGCGCCAGCATCCATTCGATGCTGCGCTCAGCGAGTTTGGCCAGCGACTGGATCTGCCGAGCCTTGGGAACCACATCTTCATCCAGGACCCGCTCGAAGCTTTCCGCCAAGCCTTCGAACTTGCTGCCGAAATCGCCTCTTCGGCGAAACTGAGAACGCAGAGCAGCCGCCATCTCATCGCTGTCCTCAACAAAGCGCTGGACGCTGGCTGCCGGGGTAGCGTCGTCGTCAGGCGCTGCAGCGACCTTTGACTGGGGCTCGCTGCTCTGATGCGGGCGCGACATCGGCATGCGCAATGGCACTTGGCTAATAGTTGCCATATCAGCGCTCCAGCACGCGAAGCACCGCGCGCTCGGCCGGATCACGGACCACATTGCCGATCACTTGCGAACCCGTCTGCATAGCGCCTGGTTCCAAGGGGCTATCGAGCTCTCTAGGTTGAATCAGGAACACCCGGACCGTGTTGGCTTGACGGGTCTGCCGATAACTGAACACCCTCCCCAGATAAGGAATATGCCCCAGCAACGGGATACGCTTGATCACCTCTGCACGCTCGTCACGGGTGAAGCCTCCGACCAGCAAGCTTTTACCCTGTGGCACCCGAGCAACAGTACTGATACGCGTTCGGCCAACGGTCGGCAGCGTGTCGGCCCCTGAGGACTGCTCCCTGGCCGACTCGACCACACTGCCGTCCTCGATGTTGAGTGCCATCTCGACCTCTCCGGAGGGTGAAAGCCGTGGCAAGACGCTGACCAAGGTGCCGTAAGTGACGTGTTCAAGTTGAACACTGCGCTCACCAATCAGTCGCGCATAAAACGTGCGGTTATTGTCGAAAATCGCTGGGACGTTTTCTTGAGTCAGCACGACCGGCCGCGAAACCACCCGTGCGCGGTTGTCGGTTTCCAGCGCTGAAATGGCAGCCATGAACGAAGCGCTATCCAGTGTGCTCAGCGAGCCACCATTGAGCGATGCCGCCACCTTCGAGCCGACCTTGAACGACCCCCTCCAGTCGACTCCCAACTCATTGAGATCGTCTTTATGCAGATCGATGATCCACAGGGACAGTTCGACATGACGTTTTGGTTCATCGAGCGCTGCTACCAGATTCTCAATAAACTGCACCTGTTCCGGGAGCCCCTTGACCAACAGGCTATTGGTGTCGGGGTAGGCCACTACGCGGATATTGCCTGCAGCCAGATCGCGAGCGATGATCTGCCGCGATGTGTTGTCGCCAGATGCGGCTTCGTGGGCTCCAAGCTCCTCCAATGGAAAGCTCGGCATGCCACCCGGATGCCCTTCAGCATCCTTGTGGATCACTGCGTCGGCACCACGGCCTTCACCCTTGAGCAGAGTCTCGATAGCCGTCGCAATGCCGGGTACCGTGATGCTTTGCTCGCGCAACTCGTACGTGCGGTCTGCAACGAAGGTATTGCGCAGATTGATAACGCCAATGCGCTGCTGTCCGAGTTGCAAGCTGGCACTTTGGTTATCCATGAATTGCGCGGCCTGTGCCACCAAGTCGACATAGATCGGCGGGCCAGAAATGTAAAAGGTCCGCAAGCCATCGTGCCGCAGAGGGTATCGGGTATCGCGCAAACCGGAGCTGCGCAGGAAGGCATCCAGCTTATGGACAGTGATGGTATTCAGCGAGATAACGGCGCTTTTCACCTCGGCCGCCTCGTAGATGTACAACGTCTGACCATCGCTGTACCAGACCAGCCCCATTTGCCGAACAACACGCTCCAAAGTCTGCTGCGGTGCGACCATTGAAAAATCGCCACTTATGGTACGGCGAGCAGCGGCTTTGCTGAGAATGACCGGCTTGTCCAAAGACGCTGACAATGCATCGAAGAACGTACGCAGGCCTTCTTGACGAGCCACATAGCCCTCTTTTGCATGTACGGAGGCAACCGATAAAGCCGCCGGCAACATACAACAAAGCGCTAGCATGAATGCGCGCGGACACATAGTTTTAACCATCATGAGTTCATTCGCTCGAAAGGCGGGTTATATCGATCAAACTACTCGGCGCAACCCCGACCAGCTCTCGAATCTCTTTGGAAAAATGCGAGGAAGAGGCATAACCAAACTCCAAGGCAACGTCGGTGAGCGAAGCAGCACCTTCAACCATGCTCAGAAGCGCACGGGCCGTACGCCACCCACGCAACTCGGCCTTGGCTGCACCACCCAGCGCTTGACGGCAAAGCCTTCGAAAGTGCGAGACCGATACGCCATACCGACCAGCAAGGTCTTGAAGCTTTTCCCTACCCGAACCTTGCTCCAACAAAAAACCGAGCAGTTGATAACTCTCACTACTGCGTAAATGACAGGCGAAAGCTCGATAGGCCACACCACCCTGCAACGCAAGGCTGAGATACCAGGACTCCAGCCCCGGGTCCGCGCCCCCCTGACCAAGGCCTTCGCTCAGTACGCCCCAGGGCTCGCTGCGGGCAGGCCGCACCCCAGACACGTCCCCCTGATCGATAAAAAACTGCAATTTGAAGAGACTCATTTGCGACAACGGGAGCACCCAGGCACTTCCACTGAGCACTTGCAACCCGGGACGTACAACCAACAAGCCCTGCCACCCAGGCGCCAGGCACAATGGGGCCAAATGCTCGCGATGCGCGAGGCTCAAAATGTCGCGACCATTGCGAATACGAAGAACCTGCTCACCAGACTTGACAACGGCACACCAATGCCTCAGGGCTACAGCTGAGTCCGGTTTTTCGCCGGCTCCCACATCAGCTACCACCATCACAATCACCCGGAATACATTCCCAGCTACTATGATGAAGATCCGCCGAACAATCTTGATGAGAAGCTGATGGCCATCGCCAATGGATGGGCAGTAACGCCTATCCAACAGAGCGCCGTTGTGTCCGTTACAAACGTCAGGCTTGTACATGTCATTAATGGCCCCTTATGACATGGAACGCGTCTTCAAGCGCAGGGAATAATGGAAGGATCAGATCCAGAGGAGATACAACCAAGAGGCACAACAGAGGCCGCAAGGTTGAGCGCAAAAAGCTGGGATGAATCCGACCTGCAAGAGCGGCCTGGGCAACATGCGTTCGAAGGCCGTGAGGGGTTCCAGGGCGCAGTGGTGTTGGTCTACTGGCATACCCAGGGCAACGGCCGGGGGTTGGCCGCTGGCACGTGGATGTCGGGCTGAGGCGGGGACCGAGGCAGAATGCGCTGGAACGATAAAAGACCCTGGAGGGCCTTTTATCGACGATGTACAGACTTCGGATGATACCTGTAAATCGTTATTTGGAACGGGAAACGAGACGCTAACTAAGCATCTGTCCCTTTGAAACGGCTAGGCTTTTTCAGCCATGCCCCGCTGAGCTGGACAAACTTATGGACTAGATGGCCGGGCATGGCAAGCCCACATGTTCCACGGGAATCCATCTTGATCCAGGAGCATCTGATCACTACCCCCTTGGGCGTGAGCGGGCTGCCATCTGCAACCCGCTCTCAGTCAGCTTGCAGACGCCCCGGATGACGGCGGCAGCTCGGCATTACCATCGGCGAGGGAGGGGCCATCAGCCTCCAGCATTGGCACGGTCAACTCATGCATCAGCTGACGCTGTGCAGCCCCACGCTCGTCGCGAACGCGGTTCATCTCTTCCAAACGCTCACCGTCCAGAACGCTCCGTTCATCCATCAACGCCGCCATGCGGTTGTGGAAAGGCGCATCAAGCGCATCAAGTTGCTCCCCATGCGTGCGCTGTAGATAGCGCTGCCAGAAGGCTCTCTCCACCATCGAGGTCGCAACGCTTGCTGAGGATTCAGCTTCCTGGACCTGCACCAGTGCAGCCGCCGTTCGTCGCTCGTCTACACCTGAAATCTCACCAAACAGCATGTCGCTGGGTTGCGCAGGCAGATCCAGTGCATCACGCAATGACAGTCGATAGGCTAAACCCACCTCAACTTCGTCCGGGTTACCGCCTGCCTCACGCCTGGCTCGGATATCTTCTAATGCTATGTGGTCAACCTGATCCAGGCGCCACAGCTGCCTTCCCAGGTGCAACAGACCATCCGCATGATGGTCAGCACTCTGCTGCGCCTGCCATACCAACATGCGCACCTCCAGATTACTGAAGCATAGCGCCGCATCGTCCTGGCAATTGACCTCAGTCACCTCGGAAAACACCTCCTCCCGCAAGCTGGACAATTCAGCCACAGCCTCAACCATCGTACATACACGGTCAGCCAATGCCTGCGGTGCTCGATGAAACTCGGCTGAGCGTAAAAGTGTCGCGAGCATCGCCAAGAATTCACTGGCACCAGGGTCACTTTGCAAACTGTCCCACCTCAGCGAGAACTCGCCGCGTCGTGCCCTTTGACAAGCATCCAGCCATTGCCGCCTTGAGTCCGACGGTTCAACCGTGAACTCCTCTCCCATTGCACTTACCGACCCCTGCGAAGCGTCCCAGCGCTGAGACTCCACCTGGGTCAACGGGTTTCCTCTTATCAAAATGCTGCGCCGAACCCAGCCGGGAGCCAGGTAGAACGCTTCAGGTACCGCAGTTATTTGGTTATCACGAAAATCAGCGAGCAACAGCTCCGGACGACTCATCAGCGCATTTGGAAAATCGCTGATTCCCGTACTGCGCATATGCAAATGGCGCAACCGGCTCAGGCCACTGACAGAAAAAACACGCCCCAATGGATTGAAAGAAAAGTTGACATACTCTAACGATTCGCAGCACGACAAAATCGTCGCCTGCCCCGCATCCAAGGTAATCTGGTTACGAAACAAGTCCAGGCTACGCAAAGACCTTATCCGCATCAGAGAAGGAGGCAACCGAGTCAATTGGTTGCCAGGCAGCTCTAATGTTCGCAGATTTGGGAATGCCTCTATAAAGCGCTCTGGCAACGAAGTCAGCCCCAGCTCGAATAACGCCAACTCGGTGAGGTGACTGAAACTGACCCCCTCGGGGAGCTGAGGGAGTGTTGGCAAGGACAAATTGAAAACACTCCACCGGTAGTTCTGCTCCTGCCCCGTCGCCGATCTTGAGAAAGAAAGACGTCGCTGCCAGCACCCCATCAACGCCTCCCTGAACTCTTGCCTGGCGTTGCGCTCAACCCCCAAAGGGGCTTGCATTTGCCACTGGTAGAGCACTGTGCCCAATGACTGCAACTCCCTCCCCAGCCTGACAAGCTCTGCTTCAAGATTTAGACCCGATGCCTGGATGTCCGCTATCCAGGCATCGGCCTGCGCCACTGAGAACGAGGGGTATAAGGCACGAACCATGGTGATCAACGCTCGCGGCCTTCGTCCATGCGAGCTGCCTACAGCTCCACGCCCACTCAGCGGGTACCCAACACGTCCATCGCTCAACCGACGAACAGGATTGAACCAGGCACTGGCATCGTGCTGTGCTGCAAACAGGTTCTCGACTTCCTGTCGCCGCAGTTGAACCTGCCTGCCTAACAAAACCCGAAGATGGTGTGCGCAGGGGTCTGCGATAACCAGTTGCTGGCGCTGCTCTACGCTATAAGCAGCGGACATGGTCGCGAATAACTCTCCGGGAGTGCCGATGGCATTACCCTGGTCATCCAGCAACTGAAACTTCCCGGCACGGTGAAGCAAGCCTCGTGGCTGGCTGCCCAGTTCACCCTCCGTCAATACGATATCGGCACCACTGCCGGTGTCGAGCAAGCGCCAGCGAATCCCTGCTGCGGGGTTGGGTAGGTGTTTCAACATCGCCACCGCAACGCGTGCTGTATCCGCGCTCTGGGGAGACTCGATCAAGAATGCTTCAATCACCCGCGCAACGCGAATACGCTGCACGCTAAGCCGCGCAGCCTCGGACAGTCGCAAAGAAATTCGGGTGCCGCCCTCGACCAGTCGTTGGTCGGCCACGCTGGCAGCACGCAACAACCCCCTTGCTGCAGCCCCGTGCAAACGTGTGAACGCCCGGCGAAGAAACGCCACGCCCGGTGAGTCGCTCTCTTGCGCACCGTCGTACAAGCGCTGGAACAATTCACGACGGCGAACCGAAATCCGATCGGCCAATTCAGCACCATGGAGGGTGCTGCTTTCCAACAAGCGGTGCGCCTGCTCCACCAGAACCTGATCGGCTACCTGGGCACCCTCTCGCAGATCACGAATGGCGCCCTGAATCCGCCTGTCGATCTTGATGCGCAATACCGTGTCAATGAGCTCAGGATCAACCCGTTGACCATAGACATGCACAGCGCGTAGGTGATCCGCGCTCATACCATGCGCCGTCAAGGCATGTGCTATCTGTTCATCCTCCAGTGTTTGGGCGTCACCTCCCAAACGCCGGAACATCGCAAAGGTATCGTCCCATTGAGCAGGCTGCTCACTCCACAAGCGCCAGGCGCCGGCGCCGTTGTGGCACAACAACGGTGCGTGTCCATGCTGCGCAACCAACTTCCACTCACCCGTCGACGCCTGCTGCGCAACAGCGTAGAACCCATCATCCAGCTTGATCCATGCATGCTCCCCTACGCGGTAGATCCCCTGACTATCGCGAACGGCCCCCGCACCAGGCGCCGCGCGACGAAACGACGACAGGTCCTGGTTCCACAGTTTGACAGTACCGTCTTCAAGGAGGGCAGGCACCAGCTCGTCCACCACCGTCGCCCCTTGCCATAGACGCCGCGTCAACAAGAGACCCGCAGAGGTCGCCGCTACCGCTGCCACATCGCCCCCTACATTGATCAGGTGGCGCAGCGCCTCGTTATCATCACCCTCGCGCCATGCTTCCAGGCCATGGTAAAACTCACCCAGCAACTTCCACGCCGTAACCGCAAGCAACCCCGCACCGATGATTGGTACGAACAGGCCCGCCAAATTCAGCAGTGTCCATCCCTCAGCAGCCAGGCGCCGGTTATGCGCAGCTTCGACCACCCGATCCAGTTTCGCTACAGGGACGGCGATCATGGCCGCGTCATCTTTGACCTGCGCGATACGCGCCGTCGCCAGTGTGTCGAACAGCGGCATTCGATACGGCTCGAGCTCTTCATCCAGATCGTAATTGGCCGCCATCACCAGGTCTGAATAGGCCGGAATGATTTCGCCGAAAAAAGCCTGGCTGTCGCGCCGCCGTACAAAGCGGCGGAAGAACCGTTGATAGCCAGGATCGCGCAACCGTCGGCCCAAGGCATGCGCGAATTTGCGCAAGCTCGCGAATGCACACCAGGCACCGTGGTCATCGCCCGGGATATGCACCAGCACCCGCTTTATCGTATTGCGAATCAGGCCTTCATCCATAACCGTAAGCACCACGACCTGCTGTATCGTGAAGCCCAACAGTTGGAGACGGTTAGCGACGACGAGATCCCCCTTCAGTCGCCCCAGTGTGTTGTCGGTACAAAGGCTTACGATGAGTTGAAGCTCGGCCTGCGTCAGTTGTCCTTTCAGCTTGGCCTGGTAAGCGTCGACCAATAGCGCCTCTCGATGAGCCTCTGCCAATAACCGTGGAGCACCTGCCAGATCGTCGAAACTGGCAGTGGGCTGAAGCACTTCGTCCAGGTGACGCTGGTATTGCCCGCCAAGATCTATCTGACGGCAGAACCGTGCAAACTGGTCGGCACTGGGGGGCGTAACACTTCCCTGTCGACGGTTCTGCAAGCGGTTTCCCCTAGGCTGGGCGCCCTCCCGGGTTCTATCCGAAGAACACTCTGCCTCAGTGAAATTTCGCAGGGCTGCCTCCACAAGTGGTATCGGCGCATACTCCACCTCTGTAAGGTGCGCGCCTACGGGAACCGTATTGATCACCACTTGCCGGTTGCCAACCAGCATTTCCCAGCCGCGCACTTTGTACTCATGCTTGAACTGCACTTTCATCTCCGACTCCAGAATCGGCATCGCGAACGTGTCGATCCCCCGGATGCCTGCCAGCACCTTTGATAGGCTGCGACGCGTATCCAGGCTGCGATGCATCGCCCTGCCAAGCTGCTGCAGTTCCTCCGTTGATGCTGTTTTCAGCCAGTCTGGCAGCCGCTTGGCTATGAGGTTGTCTTGGTAAGCTTGCGCTAAATGGAGTGGGTCAGAAACAGGGGGCGCTTGATCTGTCTGCATGGCATGAGCCCGATGGATGATTGAGCAATCAACCTATCGAGCCCCAACGATCAGAAGATCTAAAAATGTACCACCCTTGCTAAAGTTTGGCCTGGCAACCCTTTAGCCACGGCATCCAAGGGGAACTAATAGGCTGTGTACGAAATCTCGAGAAACCCAACCGCCGCGCCTTGAGCACTGAGATCTTGTAGAGTCACCCGCAATCGACGGAAAGGAATTCTGTGATGGCAAAGCGTTATGAACTCTCGGACCAGGCTTGGGAAACCACGTACGGCACTTTTCGGCAGTGGTCATGGCCTTGCGTCGTTCGATCTTGCGCAGCACTTCCAGCACGTGCTGACGAGACACCTCAACAATCGGCAGGTCACCCAGCCAAGGCAGGATGCCCTTGGTGAAGTGCCGTTCGATCTGGGGATCGCCCCCCTGAGCGACCAAATCCCGTGCTTGGTCGCGGGCTTCACGATCGTGCTTGAGGCTGACTGTCGGGTAGACGCTCATCGAAAGGCGGGCCTGCTTGCCCAACCAGTAGAAACGAGAGTGCCGCTGCTTGGCGCCCTTCGCACCGACGAACAGTGCAAGGCCAGCGGTGTCTTTGAGGGTGTGGTTCTCGCCGGTGGGCTTCGCCTGGCGAACAGCGGTGTCGGTCAATGGCACGTGTACATCTAAACCCGGTCTCGTAAGGCCGAGGAGGTGCATATCGTTGTCAGAGCCCCAGCTCTGCCAACGATCTGCTACGCCAATGTACTGAAATTTCTTGGCTGCTGGTGGATTTAGGCAGACGGCACTGGAACGAAAAAAGACGCCTAAGCGTCTATTTTCAAGGACTTACAGAATTCCATGGAGCTCTGCAGATCGAATTTGGAGCGGGAAACGAGACTCGCATCGGGCCTGCGAGCTATTGAAATTTAAGGGTTTCCAGCAATCCCTGAAACAGGGATAGACTCAATACTGGACTCATTCTGCGACGTAGGCAAGGCCAGGCGGATACCGATAGTCGTAAGACAGACCTTAGAATGTCGCCTGCACCTTCAATCCTCCCACCCAGGCATCGTCCACCGCCTTCACCCCGCCGGGATGCCGCACGAACTGCAGGTTCGGCCTTACCGTCAGCCAATCGGCCAAATGCACGCCGTAGTTCAGCTCGGCGTTGTACTCACTCTCCTGAATCGGCAGGTAAGCCGGATCATCACGGTCTTCGATGCCGTTGAGCAGATTGAACAGCGCCGCATTCCTGCGATACGCCGGGTTCACATGCACCTCGGAAACCGCCAGCCCCACGTCATCCAGCGGCCGCGCGGCGAACAGCCCTTTGTAGACCGCGCCCACCGATATGTAGCGGTCCACCTTGCTGGTCTTCTTGTCGTGTACCGTTGCCATAGTGAACAGGCTCAACCCACGCGCAGCATCTCTCGCCTCGCGGGTGACCTGCTGCCTCACCCCCAGCCACAATCCATGCTTGCTCGAAGCGCTGCGATAGGCCGCGCCACCGATCAGCGCGGGTTGGCCGTCGCGCCCCTTTAGCACATCACTGGCGCTGGCGCTGCTGTAGTAGTAACCGGCGCGATACTCACCCGGGAGGCCATCGAAGCGCGGAGTCCAGACCAGTTCGACCGGTAGGACCGCGCCCTTGGTGCCGCTGCCACTGAGCTTGAAGCCATTGCCCGTTTCGGTGTTGGACGGATTCTGCTCGTACACGCCAACCTGCGCATACAGGTCGGGACCGAGGGCATACTTGACCCGCAAGGCCCACTGGGTGATCGGCCAGTTGTACCAGATGCCGCCCCAGTTACCGACTTGCGAACCGCAGAACGTCAGGTTCTGGAAATTGCAGTCGAAACTGTTGAAGTCTTCGCCTTCGCCGAAGCGGCCAGCCTTGATGTCCAGGCGCCTGTCGAAAAACGCCTGCTGGTAGTACAGCTGGGTCATACGCCAGTGCGAGCCGCGACCCCAGACTTCCTGTGAAGAGCTCAGGGTGCCGACCCGCGGATCACCGACGCGGTCGTTGGAGATGTTGTCGCCGTTGCGGTCAGCCACGGTCAGCTGAAAGCGGGCGTCATGCCAGCCGAGCAGCTTCTGCAGGTCGAAGCGGGCGCCGAGCGAGTACTGGTCGCTGTAGCTTGCGCTGCGGTCGTTGTTGTAGCCGCCGCCGAGGTTGGCGCCGATTTCACCGACGTAGGCGAATTCGAAGTCGATGCCTTGTTGCGACATATCGCTGCGAGCGCCATTCCAGTCGCCGAGGGCCCAAGGGGAATTGCTGGCGAAAGGGTCGGCGGCGTGGGCTGCTTGAGCGCAAGCAATGACGACCAGTAGCGCGCGGTATTTGAAAGCAAACATGATGTTCTCTTTGTTATTGGTGTGCAGCCTGTCCCGGCCTCTTCGCGGGCTTGCCCGCGAAGAGGCCGGGACAGGTTGATTACTGAGCGCTGGCGCGCATCTGCTGCGGCAAGTCGAGCTGCTTGCGCATCTTCGCCACCTCCTCCGCCGTCACTGCCGGCGCACTGTTGCCCCAGCTGTTGCGTGCAAAGGTGAGAATGTCGGCAATCTCGGCGTCGCTGAGCTTCCAGTCGAACGCCGGCATCCCCGCCCCGGTGACGTAGGTATGGGTATGCACCGCCCGCGCTCCCCCCAGTACCACGCTGGTAAGGGTGTCGGTATTGGCTGCCAGGATCGCCTTGTTGCCGGCAAAGCCGGTGATCATGTGGCTCACACCCTCGCCCGCCGTGCCGTGGCAGGCCGAACAATGCACCTCGTAACCCTGGCCGCCACGCTGCATACGGGCATCGTGACCGGCCAGCGCGACCGGTGCTGGCTGCGGGTTGCCAGGCAACGATTTGAGGTACACCGCAATGGCGCGCAGGTCTGGGTCGGTCAGGTGTTGAGTGGAGTTTTCGATCGCTTCGGCCATCGGCCCGCTGGCCACGGCAACGCCGTCGCTGCCGGTCTTCAGGTAGTCGACGATCTGCTCGACGCTGCTGTCGCCCAGGCCATGGTGCGGGTCATTGGTGATGTTCGGCGCGAACCAGGTGCCAACCAGGCCACCTTGCAGCGCCTGGGCAGCGATGGGTCCGCCCAGGGCATTGCGTGGGCTGTGGCAGGCGGCGCAGTGGCCGGCGCCATCGACCAGGTAGCGGCCACGGTTCCATTCGGGGCTTTGCGCCGGATCCGGGGTGAACGCTTTGTTGTCGAAAAACATCCAGTTCCAGCCGGCCATCAGCAGGCGCTGGTTGAACGGGAAGTTCATGCCGGCCAGTTCGTCGACCTTGTGCGCCTTCGGCTCGAGTGTGCTGAAGAACGCCCACAATGCGCGCAGGTCATCGTCGCTCATGCGCGTGTAATCGGTGTACGGCATGGCCGGGAACAACAGGCCATGGCGGCCCTGCCCTTGACGCACGGCATTGAAGAAGTCGCGCTGGGTGTAATTGCCGATGCCGGTTTCACGGTCGGGGGTGATGTTCGACGACTGGATATCACCGAACGGCGTGCCGATCACGTAGCCACCGGCGAAGTCGCCGCTTTTGGCCGTGTGGCAGGCCGCGCAGTCGGCACCGCGCATCACGTACTCGCCCTGCTTGATCAGTGCCGCGTCGGTGGACTTGAAGTCGCTCAAGCGCACGTTGTCATCGGCCACCTGCGAGCGCGCGGTGGAGTTGGCCTGGATCACCAGGCCGAGCATCACGGCGCCGGCCAGGGCCACCACGCCGCCGCCGATCAGGGCGGTTTTCTTGTTGATCATGGCAGGCCTCACACCAGGGATCCGGGGTTGTGCTGATACTTCTCATGGATCGCCCGCGCCGTACGGATGGCCAGGGCGCCCACGGTACTGGTGGGGTTGTAGCCGGCGTTGGTAGGAAACGCCGAGGCGCCGACCACGAACACGTTGTGTGCATCCCAGCTCTGCAGGTAGGTGTTGACCGCGCTGGTGCGCGGGTCTTCGCCCATGATCATGCCGCCCTGGGTGTGGTTGGAGTTCTCGTCATACGGGCTCCACGCCTTGGCGGCCGAGTTGAAGGTGTGCACATGCTTGGCACCCATTTTCTTGCCGATGTCAACGGCGCGCTGCTCGATGAAACGGGCCATGTTGCGGTCGTTCTGGTTCCAGTCGAAGGTCATGCGCAGCAGCGGCGTGCCCCAGCGGTCCTTGTAGTTCGGATCCAGCGACAGGTAGGCATCGCGGGCCGGCATGGAGGTGCCCTGGCCGAAGATGATGCCGTAGTTCTGGTAGTTGTCCTTGTAGGTCTGTTTGAAGCCTTTGCCCCAGCGCGGGCTGCCCGGCGGCAACAGCCCTGCCCGGCCGATCGGCATGCCCTCGCGAGACACGGTGAGCAAGCCGGCACCGCCGATGAAGTCGAGCTGGCTGTGGTCGAAGTTGTCGCCGTTGTAGTCGTCCACCTGGATGCCCAGGCCGCCTGCACCAATGAACGGGTTGAGGGTCTCGTCCTCGAACCACACATGGGCGCCTGCGCAAGTCTGGTAGTTGTAGGCGCGGCCGATGGTGCCGGTCTGGCTCACCGGATCGTACTGTTTGCCTATGTCGCTGAGCAGCATCAGACGCGCGTTGTCGTAGGTGAACGAGCACAGCGCGACGATATCGGCAGGCTGAATGACCTCGCGGCCCTGCTCGTCGAAGTAGCTGACGCCGGTGGCGGTCTTGCCGTCTTCGGCCTTGTGGATTTTCGTCACGTAACCCTGGGTGATCAGGGTGAAGTTCTTGCGGCGCATCAACGCCGGGATCACGCACGCCTGGGGCGAAGATTTGGAGTAGTTGCCGCAGCCATGGAACATGCAGTAGCCGCAGTAGGTGCACGGCGCCATGCTCACGCCCAGTGGGTTGACGTAGGCCGCGCCAACATGGGCCACTGGGATGTAGAACGGGTGCAGGCCCATCTGCGCGGTGCTGTCGCGGTACATCTGCATCAGCCGCGAATCCTTCAGTGCAGGCGTTGGGAACTCACGGCTGCGCGGCCCTTCGAACGGGTTGCCGCCGGGGCGGATCTCACCGTTCAGGTTGCCGGCAATGCCGGAGATGCCGGCGATGCGTTCGAAGCGATCGTAGAACGGCTCCAGATCGGCGTAGGTGATGCCCCAATCCTGCACCTGTTCCAGGCCCTTGAGCTTGCTTGCGCCGTAGCGCTCCAGGGTGGCCGAGCGCACGCGGAAGTCCCACTCGGAGAAGCGCCAGGCCATGCCGGCCCAGTGGAAGCCCGCACCGCCCACCGATTTGCCCATCTGGAAGGCTTTCAGTTCGCGGGTCGGCACCGCGGTCTGGCCGGAGTGGTTGCGGAACGTCAGGGTGTAGTCGCCTGGTTGCAGAAGCAGCTCGCGGCGGATGGTCCAGCGCAGCTCGTCGGGGTCGACGGCCGGCGGTGTGTCGGTGGAGGTGTCGAGCCACGGGCCGCGGTCGATCGCCACCACTTCCAGCCCGGCGCGGGTCAGTTCTTCGGCCATCAGCGAGCCAGCCCAACCCAGGCCGACGATGACTACGTCAGCTTTTTTACGTGTAATTGTCATGTTGGTTTCCTCTGGCCTCAACTCACCGGGATCAGGCTGATGGGCGTCAGGCCCAGGTCCTGCCCGCGCCGGTCGATGTATTGGCGGTAGTCGTAGCGAGCGCCGGGGAAGCCCACCAGCTTCCAGCCGACCATGCCGCGGTTGCCGCCATAGAGCGGGTCGGCGAAGTAGCCTTCGCGCACGCTGAGCAGCAGGAATTCGAACAGGCGGCTGCCGCTACCGGCGCCTTCCCAGTCCAGGCGGCCTTCGTCCAGCTGGCGCAGGATTGCGTCCATCTGTTCGCCGTCGAGTTCGGCGAAGGCGCGGCCGTGCAGCTGGCGGGCGTGCTGGTCGATGAACGCAAGGCCGGCCAAGGTGTAGTCGCGGCGCGTGCGCAGGCTGATGGTCAGGCCCATCAGCGCGGACTCGTCCGCTTGCAGTGGGCGCTCCAGGTACAGGTCCTTCGACTCGCCATAGGGGCCGTTCATCTGCGCATCGAGGTAGTCGACGCAGCCGGCTTCACTGGCCGATGCGCCCAATTCGTCGTGGGGGATCAGGCGGTCGAACACGGCAGTCAGGGTGGCGCGGGCCTGGCCCTTGAACACATTGCCCTGGCCGCCGCTCATCACCGGCGATGGCAGCATTTCGCGGTTAAGGCCGGTTTCCGGCGGCACCGACTTGAGTTCCACCGCGCCGACCTTGGCCAGGCCAGCGGCGGCGAACAACGCACCCATTGAACGCAAGGCGTCCCTACGTTTCATGGAGTTCTCCTTATCGACAATCACGGGGGAGCCGTGCGGCAGGTCGCGGAATTTCGGGCGCGCAAAGGCACACGGCGAGCACGGACTGGCTCGTCGGGGGCGATGGGAATCTGGGCGGATGAACGAAAAACGCGGTGTACTGGGGAGTGAACCTGGCAACCTGCCGATCACGGCGGGCGCCAGTCTATGGCGCGACATAACGCCGCGCCATCGAAGCATTGACGTGTTTACGTCAAAATCGCTTCAACAGGTGGCAGGCGGGAGGGTTTCGTCGATCACCATGCGCAGCTGCGGCCACACCTGCGGCGGTGCGTCCAGGTCACCGTTGGCGTACAACAGCTGCTGGATGGCAGCTTCGGCCTGCCCTTCAGGGTCCTGATCGAGCACCAACGACAGCAGCCCTTCGCGGAGCATGTCGGCATGCTGCGCTGTAGCCTCATGGCTGATCCAGACCAACCGCCCGGCATGCCTGGACAGCGCCTGGTGTACGCCCGTCGATCCACTGCCGGTGGTGTACAGCCCGACCCCCCCAGCTTCCTCGGCAAGGTACTCGCTGATCTTCTCAGCATTGAGCTGGTTATCGTCGAAGCACTCCACCGGGCCGAGCACCTCGACCTGCGGCGCCCGCTCGGCCATGACCTCGAGAAAGCCCTGTACGCGTTGCTGATGGGCGCGATAGAGCAGCGAATTGGTCACCAGCAGTACCCGGCTCTGCGTGGGCGCAACCCATTGGCTCATCAGTCGCCCGGCGGCGCGACCGGCGACATGGTTGTCGATCCCGGCGTAGATCGCCCCCTCTAGCCCAGGCAGGCTGCTGGTCACCAGGATCACTGGCACGCCGGCGGCGACCTGCGCACTCAGTGCTTCACGCACCTGCGCAGTGTCTTGAGCAACCACGATCAACCCCTGACGCGGCACCCTGGGCTGGTTGATGAGATCCAGGAGTTGCTGCGGATCACGCTCCTCCCAGACATGACGCTGCAGCACCAGCCTCGAGCGGTGCATCTGCGCTTGCTTGAGAAAGGCTGCAGCCAACCGGCGGAAATGGTCGGTAGTGCTGTCTACCAGTAGCAAATCAAAGCGGAGCAAGCCATGCAGCGCGGACGGCAACAGACGCTTAAGCCCCAGTGATTGGGCTGCCTGCAACACTTTGCGGCGCTTGCTTTCGGACACGCTACCGCGCTCGTTCAGTACACGATCGACAGTACTCAAACTGACGCCGGCCAGCTGGGCAACATCAGCCATGCCTTGGCGGCGGTGAATTTTGTCCACCTAGAAACATCCAGTAACCAAAGGTGCGGAGTCTGCCATGCCTGCGCAAGTTTCGCCTACTTCGCTTGACTTTCCTGTCCACGTTGGTAGTCGTCCTTGGAGCTGAACGTAAGCCATTCAATTGGCACGGTCTTCAGCCTCCACGTGACAACCGCCATCAAGTGAAAGCTTGTAGGTACCAGTCACCACGATCGCGTATTACCAACCACTTACATCCGGCGAAGTCCAGGCAAACCTTCGACTCCTTTCCCACCGAAAAAAGTCACGCACATCGAGACCTAGGCGGGAGATATCGAAAGATCAATACTTAAATCACCTAAAAGTTCACTTGGCACTACTGAAACAACATCAAAGCCTTAAGGATGGAGCATGTACTCACTACACTCTCCCGCCAGCTTAAAGGAGTAATTCGAAAACAGCATGATCAGTTATCTTTCCCAGACCTATGCAAGTTGAGAACGAAAGGACCGCACAACACAACAGCTCGCAGAACTGATCAGAGTGCGAGCAGGTCCGCTGAAAAAAACCTAAAAATTTTACAGATAGCGTTACCCTGAGAAGAGCATAATCGGAACAAAATAAATAAACGTGTTATAGAAGAAAAGCAACGCTTGTGACGTAGACACAAGCGCTGCCTAACTTTCAGCTGAATGAGTTGAACTCAACAGGCGTTAGCAATCTCGTGATCGCGTTTAGCTTCATTATTTCGAACGAACAGCCACACTGCCATAGCTCCGGCAACACCAAGCACGCCGGTAACAACAAATGCTGCGCTGTAGGTACCTGTCATCTGAATAATGACCCCCGTAAGAGTCGGAGCGAACAGGCCAGCACAATTGCCCATGCCATGCATGAGGCCGCCAGCGGTACCAACGTAGTAACTAGGCACGGTGTCCTGGATCAAGGCCCAGTAAAAGGAACTGCCAATGACTCGCGTAGAACTCAGCAATAAAACTTGGTCGTTGTCGCTAATTCCCGAGTGGGGTGGACGCGTCGCGCTGATGCAGGCGGATGGCGTGGACATCATGACCCCGCTGGTAGCCGACACCTTCGATCCTTTGGCATGGCCAAGGGGTGGTATCTATCCACTCATGCCCTATTCAAACCGGGTCCGTGAGGCAAACCTGATGCATGAGGGGAAATCTTACGCATTGCCCCCCCATCCAGCGGCCCTCCCGCATACCCTGCATGGCGTAGCGCAAACCTTGCAATGGACGGTGGCCGCACGGACTGCAGACAGCGTCATCTTGGTCTGCCTTTACGAGGGAGAACATTGGCCGTGGCCGGTAAGGTTTGAGCAACGTTTCTCCCTGGGCGGCAATACCCTTTCGGTACAGCTTGCCGTTACCAACCTGGGTGAGACATCGATGCCCGCAGGCTTGGGTTTGCACCCCTATTTCCACCGCCATCCAGGGATGCGTGTTGAGCTCAATGTAGGGCGCTCTTGGCAGATTGATGATGAGTACTTACCAACCGGCAAGTCGGATGCAGTGACTGCTCCAGTCATCATCGATGACGCTTTGGGGCAAGAGTTGGCCTTGTACGGTTCGCAGTGGGATGGCGAGCTCAAGGTTGACTATCACCAAGGTCATTTGCTCATGAAAGCAGACGAGCCTCTTACCCATTTCGTCGCGTTTGCCCCCCCCGGTGCTCCTTATCTTTGCCTGGAGCCCGTCTCACACTTGGCGGATGCCTTCAATAGCCCTACTCACGAATGGGCAGACCGGGGCACGAATGTGGTCCAGCCCGGCCAGACGCTGGAGGCGAACTTGCGATTTACCTGGTCACCACTCTGACTTCTGCACGCAGCGGCGCCCCCCCGCTGTGCACACTGAATCATCCAAAGGAAAATAATAAAAATGCAATTCAGTCAATCTCGTTCCTCGTCCATATCCGCCATCGCTCTTTGTGTATCAGGGCTCATTCCACTCTCGGCACAAGCTGCCTTCTTTGAAGATAGCAAGGCCAATCTCACTCTCCGCAACTTCTACTACAACCACGATCTGCGTGACTCAACCGCGCCCGCCCAGTCCAAAATCGAAGAATGGGCTCAGGGGTTTATCCTCAAGGCCCAATCTGGGTACACCGACACACCGGTTGCTATCGGTGTGGATGTGTACGCGGGGTTAGGCCTGAAACTTGACTCTTCACCGGATCGTAGTGGTAGTGGCTTGTTACCAGGCGCTTACAAGCGCGTCGGCGCGCCGCGCAATGCGGACCCACGCTCGGCAGACGAGTACTCGGAAGCCACAGCGGCAGTAAAGATTAAAGTGTCGAAAACAGAGCTCAAGGTAGGCGGGCTTTTTCCGAAGATACCGCTGGTGTATGCCGGCGATTCGCGGCTGTTGCCGCAATTCTTCGAGGGCGCGATGCTCGATATCAACGAGATTGATCACTTCAGCTTCAGCCTCGGGCAAATGCGGCAGGTCAACTATCGCGAGTTCAGTGGTAGCCGTGACATGCAGACCGGCAACTACTTCAACGTGACAGGTGACCGATTCAACTATCTCGGCGGAACCTGGCTGCCCGATCCGAGCCTGTCAATTGGGGTTTGGGGGGGACGGCTGGAAGATGTCTACCAGCAGACGCTGTATACCGGCACGAAGTATGTCGACCTCGGAGGCCTGCGCCTGAGCGGCACGCTGAACTACCTCGACAGTAAAGAGGATGGAGCAGCTCGTGCCGGCGACCTCGACAGTCGCATGACCTCCGGACTACTGAGCGCCGCGTATGGTTTCCAAAAGGTCACAGTGGGATACCAATACAATGCAGGCGACAGCGCCTTACCATTCTTGCATGACACCGACCTTCCAGGTGTTTCCAACGCCATTCAGGTCCTGCGCTTCGACAGAGCAGGGGAGCGCTCCTGGCAAGCTCGATATGACGTTGACTTTGCTGGTTTAGGGGTACCTGGCCTGTCGGCTTTTGCCCGATATGTTCGTGGCGACGACTTCGAGGTCAATGGCCAGTCCGGTAAAGAGTGGGAGCGTAACTTGGACATCACTTACGTCATCCAAAGCGGGCCTTTGAAGGATTTGGCCTTGCGGTGGCGCAACGTTGAGATCCAGGGAGATGTCACCGGGCGAAGGGATGAGAACCGCATGATTCTCACCTACACCTTCGCACTTAAGTAACTCAGGCAGGGCCCCGAGTGACGGTCGCGGGGGCTCCGCGACTGTCCACCGGGGTGCACATCACCGTGCCGGACCAAGGGGCTGTTTTCAGGGCCTGGCGACTGACTGCCTGACGCGAAGAAGTAATATACAGGATGGTGCCATCACTGCCGCCAAAACACAGGTCTGTAGGTGAGGCAACCGGGACCCCAAGCATCTGCTCAATGTTTCCGTCACAGTCGAACTTGACGATACTCCAGCCATCAGATAATGCGGTCCAGACATTACCCTGTTCATCAACGGCGAGGCCGCTCAGTAGGCCCGAGCCCTTGGGAAGTGTGGCGAAACGACGAACCTGACCATTGCCATCGAGCCTGAACACCGTACCGGAGTCAGTAGCCAAGGCAAATAGCTGAGCCCTTTGCGGGTGCCATGACAATGCGGTGATGGCTTCGTTGAATTGCCAGTGGCTGGCCAACGTTCCGTCGCGACGTACCTCGCCGACCTTCCACTGGCCGCTGCCCATACGAATAGCCGCCCAGATTCGCCCCTGTGGATCGCTGCAAATGCATGTGGGCACTCCAAATCCCCATTGTCCGCGGTTGCGCACCCTCCCCTCGCTGATAAACAAGTACTCATTTTCCAGTGCAATGAACTGACCATCGGAGGTGAGCTCCATACCAATTATGGGGTGCTCAGGCCGAAAGATTTTTTCCGTACCCTCTGGGGTGTATCGGTAGACAGCGGGGGCAAGTCGGTCGACCCAGTAAAGGCACTTTTCTCGACTGCTCCAGCGGGGAAAGCCTCCGAGAAACGCCCACCGATCATCGATTGCCTGCAGAACATCGGGTGCGTTACTGACGTGCCGAACGGTCAATTGACTGCCGACTCGGTGTGCCGAGGCTGCTACTTCTGGCCCAAGTAGGTCCAAGCGTTTACGTGTAAGTCTGTAGGCAGGACCGGCAATGCTCAACGCACCCCTTACTTGACCTGATGCATCAATGATCGGCGCAGCTACACATCGAATACCCAGGACAATTTCCTCATCATCAATGGCGTAACCACGGGTACGGGTGACCTCAAGCTCCGTCAACAAACGCGCGCGATCAGTAATAGTAAGTGGGGTAAGTGGCTCCAACTGCATTTGCTTCAGCAGATCGCGCCGCTCGCCCTCATCCATGGTACTGAGGATCGCTTTGCCTTGGCCGGTGCAGTGCATTGGCTTGCGCTGCCCCATTGCTGCCGCAGAACGGTTGCTGTGAGCGCCGTCACATCGCTCGAGAGACAGCACGTGCTCACCATCACGTACCGCCAGATAGGTGGTCTCGCCAGTCAAGTCGCGCAATGACCTGAGTTCGAAGCTGGCGGCAGCTACCAGGTCAGGTTCAAGCCAAGCGCCGCGTACCATTTCAAGATAGCGAAAACCCAAGCGATAGCGTTTACCGGTGGTGTCCCGCCTGATCATGCCGCGATCAATCAATAGGCCTAGCAAACGGTACAAGGTAGCCCGAGGCAGCCCCATCTGAGCATTGAGCTGCTGGGGATCAAGCCCCTCATCGGACAGGCCGATCGCTTCTAACAAGTCGAATGCTTTTTCCAGCGCGGCGGTACCTTTGGCTCGTTCCATATCACCCTCCTTTTTTTCACGATGAATATCACAGCTTGAGAGGAGAAGACGGCCCTTCTGACGAATTGCGATCTAAAAATCCCACAATGTGATTCACTACGCCCAACCACCCATGAGCGGACCAAGTCGTCTAATATTCAACTTAAATAAATCGACAACACTTCCCGTTTAACCACTAGCAAAAACCGTCTATCAACTAAGGAAAAATCATGAAAACCAATAAGGAACGATTAATTTTTAACCAACCAAAACATACACACACTAAGCACTCTCAGCCCAGCGGCCAAACCATCCACTTCTAATTAAATACCATCAATCAACATGGTGACGAGCTGACCGTTATCATTGCCGCGGGATGCCGACTTACTGTACTAATTGACTGGGCGCCCTCAAAAATCTCCATTCTGTAGAATAAGATCATGAGTCGACAATCGGCAGTAGGATCTGAATAAATTCAAGCTATGCCTCCTTGTGCCAAGATAAAGCTTGAATATCTAAAATATACTCAAATGCGAAGCAATCAACGGCTCCGATATTCTAAGGAGTCAATGAAAAATTGCTTATCTGACTGACCGGGCTTTACCGCTAATTCTTTGGAGTGATGTTTACCTGCCGAAGCCACCCTTTTAGGGGCATGCACATGCTCAATAGTTTGGGTACGCCGCGCCCATGACTCGGAGAGCAGGAACACCGCAACAAATATTCCACAAAGCACGCGGCAAACTCGTTTGATATCCATTAATTTCAAATTGGCGCATCTCAAGGTCACAGCCCTTTTCCCGCTATCGACAATCTGTTGGAAAACCCGCCCTTCTGAACCCGTTCAGCGACCCACACCCGGGTCGCTTCGCATTCCATATAGTTAATCATATATATGATTACAATTGTTATTACAATTTTTCTCTCATGTCAAGCGCAAGCCCAGGCTAAGGCCCGTTGCGCATAGATATATATTATCTATATGATTATACCTTCCCATCACTCCTCTATGGAAAAGATCAGCCATGAGCAGCCCTTTCAGGCTAGATAAACGCGTCGCCTTGGTAACTGGCGCATCCAGCGGCCTGGGCCGCCATTTCGCCGCCACGTTGGCCCAAGCGGGCGCCACAGTCGCCGTCTGCGCGCGCCGACGAGACAAGACCCAGGAACTAGTGGAGCAGCTGCAGGACGCAGGCTACCAAGCTATGGCCGTCGCCATGGATGTTTCCAATGCGGTTTCGGTACGTGAGGCATTCTCGGAGATCGAGCAGGAGCTCGGCACTATAGACCTGATCGTCAACAATGCAGGGGTGGCTGCCACTCAGTCAGTGCTCGAACACGACGAAGTCACTTGGGATCAGGTACTGGACACCAATCTCAAGGGCGCCTGGCTGGTGGCCCAGGAAGGTGCCAGACGCATGGTGCAAAGCGGCAAAGGTGGCAGCATCGTAAATATCGCCTCGATCCTTGGCGAACGAGTCGCCGGCGGAGCATCGTCCTACGCGGCCTCCAAGGCAGGCCTTATTCAGCTGACCAAAGCCATGGCCCTGGAACTGGCGCGCCATGGCATCCGGGTCAACGCCCTCGCCCCTGGCTATGTATCAACCGATCTCAATCGCGACTTCCTCACAAGCGCCGCAGGACAGCGTCTAATGGCGCGCATACCGCAGCGCCGTTTCGCCAATCCTTGTGAACTGGACGGCCCACTTCTACTATTGGCATCGGAAGCGGGGAGCTACATCACCGGCTCGGTACTGGCTGTGGACGGCGGCCACTTGGTCAGTTCGCTCTGATCCCAGACTAACACCACTCGCAAAAAGCCCCGGCAATCTGCCGGGGCTGTTTTTTCAAGTCTTGCCGAGTTGGTTGAATGGCGTATTGCGCTCACCACGATCTTCAGTCGGCAGCCCCAGCACACGTTCGGCGATGATGTTACGCAGCACCTCGTCGGTGCCGCCGGCAATGCGCAGGCCGGCCGACCACAGATACCAGAACTTGAACATCTGTCCCTGGCTGTCCTCACGGTCTGAAATGCCAGCATCTTCGAGCAACTCCAGCGCGTAGGCACTCATGTCCTGCAACGTCTTGGCCATCACCAGCTTGCCGATCGACGCCTCCGGCCCGGGCACCTGCCCTCGCGACACCGCAGTAGTCGAGCGCATACGGGTCAGCGCCATGCCTTCGTCCGCCACGTAGAAGCGGGCCAGCGCTTCCACCAGAGGCGACCGCTCCAACTCACCCTCTTCCAAGGAGTCCGCCAGCTGCACTAAGGCCCGGGCATCCGGCGATTGCGCCGGGCGCCCCCCCACAGCGAGGCGCTCGAACATCAGCGTGGTCAACGAGACTTTCCAGCCATCTCCCTCCACTCCCAGGCGCTGACAGTCGGGAATCCGGACGTCGGTGAAGAACACTTCGTTGAACTCGGCATCGCCCAGCAGCGTCTTGATCGGCCGAACCTCAATACCTGGCGAACGCATGTCCACATAGAACATGGTCAACCCCTTGTGCTTGGGCTGGTTCGGATCAGTCCGCAGAAGCACAATGCCGAAGTCCGCCTCATGTGCATAGCTGGTCCAGATTTTCTGACCATTGACCACCCATTCATCGCCGTCGCGAATCGCCCGGGCACGTACACCCGCCAGGTCGGAACCCGCAGCGGGCTCGGAGAACAACTGACACCAGATCTCCTCGCCCCGCATGGCCGGCGGTACATAACGCTCGGTGAGGGTCGGCCCGCCGTGAGTGAACAGCGTAGGCAAGCACATGCCTACGCCTACGTGGAAAGGCACATTGGCCAAGCGATAGGCTGCCTCTTCCTGATGGAAGATGATGTGCTGGATGGGCGTGCCGCCCTGTCCACCAACCGTCTTCGGCCACATAATGCCGACGTAACCGGCAGCCGCCTTGCACGCCTGCCAACCACGGGCCAGAGCCATGTACTCCTGCTCGCTGACAGCCTGACCTTTAGGTGTTTCATATTGCGGGGCATGCTCGGCAAGCCAGGCACTGACCTGGCTGCGGTATCCGGCTTCTTCCACGCTATCTTCGAAATCCATCGCTACGATTCTCAATAATCAATGGGAAGTGGCATGCGGCTGACGCACCAGAGCCGCGATCAATTGTCGCGACCAGCGCTGACGACCGCCCAGATTGGCCGCCAGAAGGCGGGCTCGACGGTAGAACAACTGGCAATCGCTCTCCCAGGTAAAGCCGATGCCACCATGCACTTCGAGGTTTTCCTCTGCAGCGAAATTGAATGCATCGATCGCCGCCAGACGCGCTCCAGCGGCCGCCAGTGGCAGTTCCGCAGCCTGATGAGCCAACGCCCAGGCACCGAAATAGGCATGGCTACGCGCCAACTGGTTCTTCACATACATGTCGGCCATCTTGTGCTTGAGCGCCTGGTAACTGCCGATACTGCGAGAGAAAGCCTGGCGGGTCTTGCTGTAGTCAATGGCCATGGCCAGGGCGGCCTCGGCGCCGCCGAGCTGCTCGAAGGCGGTGAGTACCGCAGTGATATTCATCAGCTTTGCAGCCAAGGTTTGCCCTGCACCGGGCGAACCTAGACGAAAGGCCTCGGCACCATCGAATGTCAGTGTCGCGTGCTTGCGCAGCCGATCCACCGCATCATCGCCAACACGGCTGACGCCCGCCTGGTTCAGCGGCACCAGCCACCAGCCGAAGCCTTCACCGTCCTCACTGGAGACAGCCGAGACCACCACCAGATCAGCAGCCATACCGTCGGCAACCGGTGTCTTGCAGCCAGTCAGACGGCCATGTTCGACCCGCGCTTGCGGGCGGTCACACCAACTATGCCCGGCGTGCCCTTCACTAAATGCCAAGGTGCCGATCAACTCGCCAGCCGCCAGCCGCGGCAGCCATTCGGCGCTCTGCGCCGCATCCTCGGCCAGCTTGATCGCTTCCGTCGCCTGCAGAACCGAAGACACGAACGGTACCGGCACCAGCGCTGCACCGAACTCCTCAGCCAGCACGCAAAGTTCCAGATAGCTCAGACCCAAGCCGCCATGCTCCTCGGCAATCGCCGCAGCCGGCCAGCCCATCTCAACCACCGCCTGCCAGGCGGAGCGATCATGGCTATCCTCGCCGTCCAGCACCGCACGGGACTGCTCTCGGCACTCGGCCAGAAAACGCTTGGCCTGGCGGCGGATTTCTTCCTGCTCTTCGGAAAAATCAAAATTCATGACCTGCCCCTCACACCTCGACCGGGTAGAAGCGCAAGGCCTCGACGGCACGCGCCTTGAGCCAGGCGCTCGGTTGCCAGCGCTCGCCATGGCTCTGCGCCAAACGCTCGCAGGTAGCGACGAACTGAGCAATACCCACTGTATCGATCAGCGAGAATACTCCACCGGTGTAGCTCGGATAGCCAATCCCCAAGACAGAGCCGACATCGCCTTCAGCTGGGTCGGTAATCACCCCTTCCTCGAAACTACGGGCGGCTTCCAGCGCCTGGATATACAGCATCCGAGTCTTGATTTCCTCGACATCCGGCTGCGGATCGAGCTCTGGATAGACTTGGGCCAGACCGGCCCAAAGTTGGCGCTTGCCGTCCACATAGTCGTAGAAGCCGGCACCGTGACGACGCCCCTTGCGATCCAGTTCGACCACAAAGTGCTTCTGCACCTTGTAACCGACCGGTTCAATCCACTCGTCGCCAAGGTCAGCCCTGGCCTGGTTCATCGCGTTGTATCCGATCTCGATGGTCAGTTCGTCGGTCATCGCCAGCGGCCCGACCGGGAAACCTGCCAGCTTAGCGGCATTGTCGATCAGCGCGGGCTTAATGCCCTCGGCGAGCATCCCCATGCTTTCCTGCAGATAAGAACTGATCACGCGGGTAGTGAAGAAGCCACGTGCATCGTTGACAATGATTGGTGTCTTGCGCAGCTTCTTGATGAAGTCCAGGGCATGCGCCAAGGTCTCCTCGGAGGTCTGCCGGCCTTTGATCACTTCGACCAGAGCCATCCGATCTACGGGCGAGAAAAAGTGCAGACCAATGAAGCGCTCAGGGTTGCTCACGCCCTCGGCCAGACCGGTGATTGGCAGCGACGAGGTGTTCGAGGCGATGATCGCCGTCGGCTTGAGCACAGTCTGCAACTGGGCGAACACCTGCGTCTTGACCTCACGGTTCTCGAACACAGCCTCCACCACCAGGTCACAGTCGGCCAGACGCGCGTAGTCACCCACAGGGGTGATCCGCGCCAAGGTGGCATCGGCCTTGTCCTGGGCCATGCGGCCCTTGCCGATCAACTTGGCGAAACTATCGGCCAGTCGCTGCTTCCCAGCGTATGCTTGCTCTTCACTGGCATCAAGCATGAACACTTCCAACCCCGCCTGGGCCGCGACATGCGCCACCCCAGCCCCCATCAGGCCAGCACCGACCACGCCGACGACCTTGAACTCGGCCGCAGCAATGCCTTGCGGACGGCGGGACAGCTTGTCCAGCTCACCCTTGCTGACGAATAGAGTGCGCATCATATTTCGCGCAACCGGATCCATCAGCAGCTTGGCGAACTGGCAGGATTCGATATGCAGCGCCGCGTCCATCGGCACTGCCGTGCCATGGGCTACGGCAGTAAGCAGGGCAATAGGTGCGGGCAGGTTGCGATTGGTTTCGCGAGCGATGCTGGTGGCGGTAAGGTTAAAGGTCGCGCCCGGCTCCGGATCCATGAAACCAGCGCCGCCGGGCACTACAAACCCTTTGCGATCCCAGGGCTGGCTGGCATCTTCGCAGCTCAGCACCAACTGCTCGGCGACTTGCAGCAGTTGCTCAGCGACTACTAGCTGTTCGACCAAGCCAAGCTCCAGGGCTTTCTGTGGCGACAATTGTTGGCCCTTGAGCAGGATAGGTAGTGCCTTGGCGATACCGATCAGGCGCGGCAGGCGCTGACTTCCCCCAGCACCAGGAATCAGGCCGAGGGTCACCTCCGGCAATGCCAGGATCGCCTTTGGACTGTCCACCAAGACCCGACGATGGCAAGCCAGCGCCAGTTCCAGACCACCGCCCATGGCAGGCCCGTTTATGGCCGCGACGAAGGGTTTGCCACCGGTTTCCATCTGCCGCAGCAGTGGCTTGAACTGGTTGGCCACGGCCAGCGCCTGCTCAGCACTCAGCCCTTGGTCGAACAGAGTCATCATCTGCTTGAGGTCGCCGCCGGCCATGAAGTCGGCTTTGGCCGATGAGATCACCGCCCCCTTGATTGCAGAATCATCCAGCACACGACTGACAGCGCTGGCCAGTTCGTCGCGGAACTGCAGCGACATGACGTTCGCCGAACTGCCGGGAATGTCCAGAATAATAGTGGCGACACCCTGGTCGCTGACGCTGTATTTGAGCGTTTGGTACATATTACAAGCCTCTTGAATAGTATTCGCCCGGCATCAGATGCGTTCGATAATGGTCGCCGTACCCATGCCGATACCCACACACAGGGTTACCAGAGCCGTGCCTTTGCCACTGCGCTCCAATTCATCGAGCGCGGTACCTAGGATCATCGCGCCAGTTGCACCCAGCGGGTGGCCCATGGCGATGGAGCCGCCATTGACGTTTATCCTGTCGTGCGGCACATCAAGTACGCGCATGTACTCCAGCACCACCGAGGCGAAGGCTTCGTTTAGTTCGAACAGATCGATATCGCTCGACTGCATGCCGGCATTACGCAGCGCCTTGAGACTGGCTGGCGCCGGGCCGGTGAGCATGATGGTCGGCTCCGAGCCGACGGAAGCGAAGGAACGGATGCGCGCGCGCGGTTTGAGTCCTAGTGCCGCACCGACTTCCTTGCTGCCGATCAGCACGCCGGCGGCGCCATCGACGATGCCGCTAGAGTTGCCGGCGGTATGAATGTGCTCAATGGCGTGAACATCCGGATAACGCTGCAGGGCGATCGCATCGTAGCCACCCAGCTCGCCCATCTGGGCGAAGGCCGGATCGAGCTTGCCCAGGCTTTGCAGGGTGGTATCGGCGCGGATGAGCTCGTCTTGGATCAACAGCGGCAGGCCGAGTGCATCGACTACCGGGATCACCGAACGGGAGAATCGCCCCTCGGCCCAGGCCTGCACGGCGCGACGCTGGCTTTCCACGGCATAGCCGTCAACATTTTCACGGGTGAAGCCCGAGCGGGTGGCGATCAAGTCGGCACCGATGCCCTGAGGGGCGAAATAGGTGGAGTAGACCAGCGCCGGATCTCGTGCCCAGGCGCCACCGGCGGATCCCATCGGCACTCGCGACATGGACTCCACGCCACCACCGATCAACAGTTTCGATTGGCCACTCATGACCTGGGCGGCAGCAACGTTTACCGCCTCCAGACCAGACGAGCAAAAGCGGTCGAGCTGAACACCCGGCACCGACTGATCATAGCCGGCCACCAGTACCGCCGGACGAGCGATGTCGCAACCCTGTTCGCCAACCGGCGTCACCACGCCTAGCACTACATCGTCGACCAACCTGGTGTCCACCTCATTGCGGTCACGCAGGGCACGCAGCACCTGCGCGGCCAGTTCAACGGGCGGCACCGCGTGCAGGCTGCCATTGGCACGACCGCGCCCACGTGGGGTACGAACGTGATCGTAGATGTATGCTTCGGCCATGCTGGTTCCTCGGCTTGCTATCAGCTCAGTCTGGAATTTGGTTCGGGGTAAACCGCTATACACAATCATATTAATCATATATATATTTGCAGTACAACTGTTCTGCCTAGCGATTTTCCTGCCACCTCCTTCGAGGCAGGACCGCAAGATGGTATCGACCCCAGCGCCCGCTGCTGACCGAACCATCACGGAGTTGCTAGATAGGCTGACACATTCAAGCCCGATGACAATGCTAACCAAGAGGCGAAAATGGCTTACGAGACCCTGCTCTACGAAGTGACCGCGGATAATGTGGCAACAATTACCATCAACAGGCCGCAGGCATTGAACGCCTTTACCCTGCAGATGCGCCGCGAGTTTGAGGACGTCTGGAAACGTATTCGCGAAGACGATCAGGTGCATGCAGTAGTGTTGCGCTCAGCCCCCGGACGGGCCTTTTCCACCGGAGCCGACGTGAAGACCGCTGCGACCGAGAATATCCTCGGTTCGGACAACCTGTGGAACGGCAGCGACCCCGGCGACAGCCTCGGCCCCCGTTCGAACAAGGTATGGAAGCCTGTGATCAGCGCCGTGCACGGCCTCTGCTGCGCCGGCGCGTTCTACTGGCTGAACGAGTGCGACATCATCATCTGCTCGGAAGACGCACAGTTCTTCGACCCGCACGTGTCCTACGGTATGGTCTGCGCAGTGGAGCCGATCGGCATGAGCTATCGCTTGCCCCTGCAGGAAGTACTGCGCATCGCCCTGCTCGGCAATGATGAACGCGTCACCGCAGCCACTGCGCTGCGAATCGGCCTAGTCAGCGAAGTGCTGCCTTTGGATGGCTTGTGGAACCGCGCCCACGAGTTGGCCGCAAAGATCGCCAACAAACCACCTGCCGCCGTGCAAGGGACAGTACGCGCAATCTGGGAATCCCTCGACCTGCCACGCAAGGAAGCCATTAACCATGGCCTGCGCTATTGCCTGCTGGGTAATCCAGTGGCTCAGGCAGAGCTCGATGTGGAAGCTCTGCGTAAACACACCAAGACGTTTGACCTGCGATGAGGGCTTCACGTTCGGAGTTCGTCGACCTGGGCAACGTGCGCCATCATGTCCGACGCTGGGGTGATCCTGAGGCCCCCACGCTGGTGATGCTGCACGGCTGGATGGACATGTCCGCCACTTTTCAGTTCGTGGTCGACGCCCTGGCACATGACTGGAACATCCTCGCCCCAGACTGGTCGGGTTTCGGCCTCAGCGACTGGAGCCCTTCCGACTATTCACTTCTGCAGTACGCAGTGGATCTGGATCGCTTCCTCGACCACTACAGCCCCGAGCGCCCAGTGCCGATTGTGGCACACAGCATGGGCGCCAATATCACCAACATCTACGCCGCCGCGCGCCCGCAACGGCTCTCGCACTACGTCAACATCGAGGGCTATGCGCCGGTGCCCGGGTTTTTCGACGGAAGTCTCGGCCAGGTCGTCGGCCGCTGGCTCGATCACCAGCGCCAGCCCGGCCACGGGCGGGTCTATAGCAGCTATGCCCAACTTGCCGAAAGGCTGCGCGAGAGCAATCGCCGCCTCAGCCCAGAGCGCGCCGAGTTCCTCGCCAGCCAGCTGGGACAAGTTCAAGGCGATGGACAAGTACGCATCGCCGCCGATCCCAAAACCCGATTCTTTGCCCCCATCTCCCTGCACCATGAGCAATTGAAGGAGCTCTGGGCTGACATCACGTCACCGGTCCTGTGCATCCGCGGGGGCCGCTCTTTTGTCAGCCATGCCTTCATCGACCGCCATGACGACCTCGCTGCGCGGCTCGCAGCCCTTCCGCAAGGCCGCGAAGCATTGATCGAAGAAGGCACCCACAATATGCACCACGAGTTTCCCGAGCAGATCGCGGCGCTGGTCGAAGACTTTCTCGTCAACTGAGGACCGCGGCACAGGGGCAGCAATCCAGCAGCCCCTGGCGCACGGAATGGCTATTTTTAAAGGCTAAGAATCTCTCCCTGTTCAAACGCAAAAAAAGATATGTATGATTTAGCTGTATTTTACTTGCTGCCCGACAGCAAATTATATAGCCTGACGTTATTGCTCCCCTCTTGAGGAAAAAGACCTTGAGCAAGCTCACCACAGAACGCGTCCTGCAGGTTCACCACTGGAACGACAATCTGTTCAGTTTCCGCACCACTCGCGATCCTGGGTTGCGGTTCAGCAATGGCCAGTTCGTCATGCTCGGCTTGGAGGTCGAAGGCAAACCGCTGATCCGTGCCTACAGTGTGGCCAGCCCGAACTACGAAGAGCACCTGGAGTTCTTTAGCATCAAGGTGCCTGACGGCCCGTTGACCTCGCGGCTGCAACACTTGAAGTCGGGTGATCCGATCATTGTGAGCAAGAAGCCTACCGGTTCACTAATCCTCGACGATTTGCTTCCCGGCAAGCATCTCTATTTGCTCGCCACCGGTACTGGCCTGGCCCCGTTCATCAGCGTGATCCAGGCTCCAGAAACCTACGAGCGCTTCGATAAAGTGATCCTCATCCACGGCGTACGCTATGCATCGGAGCTCGCCTATGCCGACTTCATTACGCAAACGCTGCCGGAAAATGAATTCTTCGGTCAGCAAGTTCGCGAGAAATTGATCTACTACCCGACGGTGACCCGCGAGCCTTTCCGTAATCAGGGCCGTCTGACCGACTTGATCAGGAGCGGCAAGCTGTTCAGCGATATAGGTTTGCCGCCAGCCGACACGGCCACTGATCGCTTCATGATCTGCGGTAGCCCAGCCATGCTGGCCGACAGTAGTCAGTTACTGGACCAGTTAGGCTTCACCGTCTCACCCCACATCGGCGCACCGGGCGAATATGTGATCGAACGCGCGTTCGTCGAGCAATGAGTGGTGAATACGAGGAGTATGAAGCGTGACTTTTGTCGTTACCGATAACTGCATTCAGTGCAAATACACCGACTGCGTCGAAGTCTGCCCGGTCGATTGCTTTTACGAAGGACCGAACATGCTGGTGATCCACCCGGACGAGTGCATCGATTGCGCACTCTGCGAGCCCGAGTGCCCAGCTGCGGCCATCGTTTCAGGGGACGATCTGAACGAGACGAATGCTCACTTTCTCGCACTCAACGCTGATTTGGCCCAAATGTGGCCGAACATCAACGTACGTAAGGCAGCGCTGGAAGATGCCGCCTTCTGGGACGGCCGTAAAGGCAAGCTGGAACAGTTGGAGCGATGACAGGTGCTGCGCTTTCGTCACGCACAGAAAACTTGCTGTTATCCAGCAAGTAGATTTAGGGTTGCTCTTTTACTCTATTGGCCAGGAGCCGAAACATGAGCACAGCCCTCAAGCACAGCCGCACCCAGGAAGAGCGCAACGCCATCGCCAAGACCAAACTATGTCAGGCAGCGCTGGAGTTGTTCGCCTTGCAAGGTTACGACTGTACCACTCTGTCCGACATTGGCATTCGTGCGGGCTACAGCCGTAGCTTGGCGCAATACCACTTTGGCAGTAAAAGCCAGCTCGCCGAGCTATTGCTGGAGGAAATGGGGCAAAGAGCCCTGAACGCACACGTACTTCTTTTGCCTGCCACAGCCACTGGGGCAGACGCCTGGCAGAGATTGGAACAACACCTTGTCGATGCATGGGCCAACTACGGCTCCATGCTCGACGGCAACGACACCGACCTGGCCGCACGCGGGGAAATGATCCTCAACGTGACCGCCATTTTCTCACCCGACTACTCGCTGCGAGAAAAGCTCCGGGAAGTCTCCGACGTACTCACCCAACGTATCCAGCTTGCTCTGAAACTCTGTATCCGCGATGGCGTCATTCGAGCCGATGTCGATCCCTACAGTGTGTCGATGTTCTATTCCTCGAGCATCTGGGGCATTGCCAATGCTCTCTTCGCGGCCCCACAAGAGCGGGAACGCCTGGGCAAGGTCGTGGAGACCCTGAAAGGCTTCATGAACACCCTGCGCCATCAGAGCGCAGCCTCACCAGGATACCCTCATGAAAACCGTGAATTATGAAATAGAGGTCATTACTGCCAACTGCACGGGTTGCTACCTGTGCGAGCACATCTGCCCGACCGGGGCGATCTTGATGGAAGGGCCGAAATCGTCGGCCCTAGCCGTGGTCGACAACGACAAGTGCGTGGCCTGCTTCCGTTGCGTCGATGTCTGTGACGACGATGCCCTTCTCGCTCCTCGGCGTGAAATACCGCTAGTGGTCGGCACCGATCCGAAATCCGTCACCGAAGCGGCCATTCTCGACCTGTGCCATCGGGCCGAGATCGACCCGGACAAGATGGTCTGCCCCTGCAGCATGACCGGCGCACGGGAAGTCGCAGCGGCCATCCTCAATGGCGCTGACACCATGGAAGCTGTGGCGCTAGCCACCGGCGTGCAATCCGGCTGCCTGATGTATTGCTTCGCCCCGACCCATCGCCTGCTCAAAACTCACACCGGCAGCGCGCCAGTGCCAAGTGCAAAGAACAAGTTCTACGACACCTCGTATGTACCCTCGGACATTTCGGCCGCAGTGGCCAGCAAGTACCCACAGTTCTACATCGCCGAAGAAACCAGGACCCTGGCTGCAGAAGCCGCCTCCCAAAAGGACATGCCGCTCTGACGGCTCGAAGGAGAAACAGTCATGCAACTGCAGAATCCATCATTCGATCCGGTCATCGAGCCTCCAGTCGTCATGCCGTCGGTCTACGGCCCCAAGAACGCCCCCACGCAGCGCGCCAAAGACATCGCCGGGCTAGTGTCGCTCAAGGTACGCGACTTGTTCCCAGACATTCCAGAGGCGATCTACCACGGAGGCAAGGATGTGAACGCCATCCGCCTGGCCACCGAAGCGGTGCTGGCCGACATCGACATGTCGATGATCCAGCCCAAGGACAGCGTCAATATTCTCTGCTCCGAGCATGGTTTCGGCATTCTCGGTGGATTCGCGTATGCCGAAATGATCAAGACCGTCCGCGACGTGGTAGCGCGACGTACCGGGTGCGAGAACTTGCGCCTGGTAGTCATCGCCTGGCTGGGCTTCAAGGAGGCCGAAGAGATCATCCAGTTCTACGGTTTCGAAGAAGCCTTCAAGGGTAAGAACATGGTACGCGGCGCCACGCCATTCGACCGGGGCGTCGCCATCGAAACCGAAGTCGGCACGCTCTACGGCCTGGCCAAGGTCTACAACGCCAAGTGGATCATCCACACCCACTACGACGATCCGCGCGAGATCTATGCCCACCGCGTCATTGACCGTGTGAGCAAGCCATTCGGCATGTCTTACGCACGCTTCGAGACACGCTCGATCTTTCACATGAACTTCGGTGCGCGTAGCGGCAACTTCATCTCGCGAGCCATTGCCGATTCGCCGTTCGTGCAGGAAAAACTCGCTTTCTCGGTGGACATGTGCAGCTCACCGGATGGCATCATCGGCTTCGATGCCGACAACGATCTGCGCAAGCTGGGCGACCGCGTCTCCTGCAACATCCTCAGTTCTTACGGCAAGATGCTCGAACTTCTCAAGCGTATCGATGAATGCATCGTCGTGCTCGATGGCGGCAAGTGGCCGTATTACGTGCATGCCGGCGGCATGATCTTTGGCCAACTGTTCTACGCCAACAAAGACTGGTACGACCTCGAAAGCGATGTGTCGCCAAACATCCGAACCCTGATGCGTACGGCGCTGAACCGCAACATCAAGGCCGTGGTGCTCAATCAATCGCTGACCGGACTGTCCATCGCTACCCTGCCGATGGTCTATCCAACCATTGTCGCCAGTGAAGACATGGCCGAGACGATGCGCCGTGACATGGCCAACCCCAGCTTTATGAACCATGCCGCCACTGCGCGAAACCTCGACGAAGCCATCGAGTGGGCCAAGGAGAAAGGCGGTACCGACAAAATCATCTTCTTCGACGGAACCTACGGCAGCATCAACCTCAGCCCGTCGATGGCAGAGATGCTCATGGCCAAGGCGCGGGAAGTCGACCCGATTGTCGCCGAGCGCCTGCCGATATGGCTCAAGCAACGGGGCATAGACCCTGAGCTGCTCGGCGCGGGTGAGCACGCATGAACGAGTTCGACCTGCTAAAGAAAAATGAATTGAAGTTCCGACCCATCACACTGGAGGGGGCCGATCTCAACCAGATCGCTATCACCATTGCCGAGGTAATGGAACTTGAGCCGGCCGAAGTGATAGTCACTGATTACCTCGACAATGTGATGACCCTCGACATCCTGCGCAGCACGATTTATCCCCATCAGATTCTGGCCAAGAAAGACCCACTGTTGGAGGCCTTGGCACACCTTCCTGGGGTGCACCTCAGCAAGCAGACCGGCGTGTACTCCGAGGGAATGCTGGGCTGGATCGCGGCCAATGCCGAAGACGCCGCAGCAGCGCTTCGCAATGCCGAAGCTATGGGTACAAGTATCCGCGAGCGCCTGAACAGGCGTGCCATGATCTTTTCCACCGGCGCCGAAGTGCTCAAGGGTGAGATCAAAGACACCAATAGCATAACCATCACCGACGCGCTTCAACGTGAGGGATACACGGCCAAGTTCGGCGGAGTCCTGCGCGATGACCAGGATCTGATCGCCGGCTCTCTACGCAAGGCTGTGTTCGAAGGCTACAGCCTGCTGATCACCACCGGCGGCGTCGGCGCCGAGAGCAAGGACTGTACTGTGGAAGCGCTGCTCGACCTCGATCCAATGGCCGCGACCCCCTACATATGTACCTTCCGAAAAGGCCACGGTCGGCATGTGAAGGACGGCGTGCGAATAGCCGTCGGCGAGTTCGAGGACGCCCTGATCATCGCCCTGCCAGGTCCCAACGATGAGGTACGCGCCAGCATGCCCCTGGTCATGCGGGCACTCGCAGAACGCCCGAGCAAGCAGCAATTCGGAGAATCCTTGGCAGCCAACCTGCGCGATACCTTGCGCCAAAAAATGCGCCATCACGCGCACTAAGACGATGTGGCCGTTGTAGGCCGGGAACGACAAGAACAACAAGAACGAGGATCCATGCAATGCCCAAGATCGTCCGCATGGTTGTTGAAGTGATCGATGAGCTGTGTACCGGCTGCAACCTCTGCTCCAGGGTTTGCCCAACCGCTGCCTTCACACTGCGCGACCGGTTGCCCAGCGAAGCAGGAACAAGCCGCATGATCGTCGAACTGGACCATACAGCCTGCTACAACGCACAGCGCTGCCTTGAGGTCTGTCCGCACGAAGCGCTGCTGATGAAATCGCTGGATGAGCCATTCACCGTTGGCACCGACCCAGGCGTGCTCGATAACGCAGCAATAGATGCCTTGTGCTCGAAAACCGGCATTCCCGCCGCTGCCCCCGTTTGTCCCTGCACCGGCACCACCATGGGCGAGCTGGCGGCAGCCATCCTGCAAGGCGCAGATACACCCGAAAAGCTGTCACTCGCCACCGGTGTGAGAACCGGCTGTTCCGAGCTCTGCATGCATCCCGTGCTGGTCATCCTCGCGGCAGCCGGGCATGCCGATGCCCCTAAGTATCCCAAAGGCTATCAGTGGTACGCCGCGGCGCCGAGCCTGTTTCAGCATGTAGGCGCAGACGGCAGGCTGCCGCAAGCACTGAAAGACCTTTATCCCGAGTATCGACTCGATGAAGAAATCGCCGACCTGGCTCGCCTACGTGCATTGGCCAACCAAGAAGCGGCAACTAAGACCGGATCGGGAGACCCGCAATGAATATGCCTTCATTGGCGCAGAAGCTGCGACCTGGCGAACTCTTCACCACCTGGAATGGACGCGAGCCGGCCACCGCCATAGCCATGCGCGCTGCCGATCTACCTGGCATGCGCGCCCTACCGATTCGTGACCTGGTACCGTGGCTGCCGGAGCCGCTATGGTCGACTGACCCTGCCTATGGCAAAACCGACCTGCACACCATCCGCCATGCTGCCCGTGAGCGTGTTCGGGCCATGGACTGGGGCAAGATCAAGCCACGCAGCCGGGTCAACGTGCTGGCCAACCCGCATGGTTTCTTCATGGCAGGCGAAGCCTATGTGGTCATGCTCGAAGAAATCGTCGCGCATCTCCAGGAAACCCGCAACGCACGGGTCAAGCTGTGCATTGCCGAATCCATGGGCCATATCGAGAACGCCGATTGGATCAAAGCCTATGACCTGGAGGCAAGATTCGACAAGGTAATCGAGGTGCCGCAATGCGGTGCGGGCATGGAGGTCCACACCGCCTTGGGCACCTTCTGGCTTATGCAGCCGCTTTTCAATGCCGATTTCTTCGTCCATACCCACATCAGCGAGATGCGCGAAGCCTACATCCATCGCATGCGCGATCGCCTGGTGAAGCCATTCGGTATGTCCTACGTTCGACTTGAAACACGTTCCGCCTATCACTTCGGCTACGGGCCACGCACCGGACAACTAATTTCCCGCCTGATTTTCGACAGTGACTTCATCCAGCAACGCTATGCCGGCAGCGTCGTACTAGACATGAGCCCCGAAGGCGCCATCGGGGTAGAAGGCGACTACGACCTGCTTGCGCTCGACCGACGCATCACCGAGCGCACCCTGCGCAACTACGGCGTAATCTTCGGCCTGCTGTCGGAGATTGATGAGTGTGTGGCAATTCTCGATAGCCAGTATCCGAGCATCTACACCTACAGCGGCGGCGTGATTCTCAACAGCCTGTACTACGCCGATGTCGACTACTTCGATCTGGATAACCTCGCCGCCTACAACGGCCCTGCCAACGCTACCCGGGAGTCCGGACTGGTCTACGGTCGCAACAAAGCCATCAAAGCCCTGGTCGTCAATTACATGACCGGCGGCCTGCCACAAACTCCAACCCTACAAAAGCAGCCGTCCTACGTAGTCGGCAAGGACATGCACAACTGGGTGGTCAACGACCCCTCTAATACCTATGCACAAGGTTGCCTCATCTACAGCCCCGATCTGCCCAGCGCCGTCAGAGCTGCCTGCGAGCAAAGTGCCACCGACAAGATATTCGCCTTCGACAATACCCAGGGCGCTTTCCGGGTCTCCCAGTCACTGGCCGAACTGCTATACGACCGCGCACCAGTGGTGCGCGAGACGGTATTGAACCAGCGCCTGCCGAAATGGCTGGCCCAGCGCCAACCGATGTAAGGAGCGCAGCCCATGACCGATATACAACTGCTCGACAAAACCGAATTGTGGATCCGTGGCGTAACGGTTGCCGACGCCAACTTACCGGCCCTGGCGCGCAGCGTGGCGCAGACCCTAGCGCTACCCGAGGACAAGCTGTTTGTCACGGATGTCGGTGTCGAACACATCTGTTTCGACGTACTGCTGCCGCGCCTGAGACTGGAAGACTTCGCCGGGAAACAGGAGGACATCCTGGCTCGGTTACGACAGACACCGGGTATCACCGTAGCAGCAGATGCGGCTGTCCACTCTGAAGGCATTCTCGGCCTGATCGGTGTACCCAACGAGCAGGTCGCCAGCATTCTGAACGAGGCCGTACGGATGGAGCAGGCGCTCAAGGAATACTCGTCCAAACGAGTCGCCGTACTATCGACCGGAGCAGAACTACTCGATGGTCGAGTGCGTGATACCAATCATGAGGCCGTGGCAGAAATTCTCGGCGCCGCCGGTTACCAAGTGAAGCATGCTGGCACTGTCGGTGATGACTTACACGCCATCGCAGGTCGAGTATCGCGCATCGCCGAGGAAGGTTTCGGCCTGATCATCACCACCGGCGGCGTGGGGGCGGAAAGCAAGGACAAAACTGTAGAGGCATTGACGCTGCTGGACCCCGCACTTGCCACTGCGCCATTGGCGCACTTCACCGCCGGTCACGGGCGCCACGTCAAAGATGCCATCCGCATCGCAGTTGCACAGGTAGGTTACAGCACCGTAGTGGCCCTGCCTGGCCCGACTCACGAAGTCCGCCTGGCCCTGCCAGTGCTACGCGAAAGCCTGGAAACGTCGATGGCCAATATTGATCTAGTGGAGCGCTTGGCCATCCCCCTTCGCGCTGTTCTGCCACAAGGGCGCCATCTCCACGTGCTCACCCAGGCGACGGGAGACTAGTCCCATGCGCATAGGTATCTATGGCGGAACCTTCAACCCGATCCACAACGGCCACCTGGCGCTGGCGCAAGCGGCGTTGGAGCGCCTGGGCCTGCAGCAGGTCATCTTCGTACCTGCCGGCATACCACCGCTCAAGAGTGATGTCCAACTGGTGAGCGCAGAGCAACGACTGCAAATGGTCAGCCTGGCTATTTCCAACCATCCCGGCTTCTCTCTATGCGATTTCGAAGTCAGGCGCTACGAGAAATCCTACACCGTGGATACCGTGCGTTACCTGACCAAGCAGTTCGATGATACCTGCGAGTTTTTCTTCATCCTCGGCGACGACTGCGCCGCCAACCTGCACCGCTGGAAGGGAATCGACGAGCTGTGCCGATTGCTGCAGTTCGTCCAGGTTCGCAGGCTGGGCTGCGATCTCCCGGAGCAAACACCCACACTCCTGACCCTGAACATGCCAACCGTTGCAATCTCCTCCACTCTCCTGCGGCAACGTCTGCGTAGCCAGCAGGCCGTTGATCACCTTACACCCGCACCGGTCGCCCAATATATCCAGCGGCATCATCTCTACCGCGCAACGGCACCATACGCCCCGGAGCAATCCTGATCATGAGCAGCCCCCTGAACAGCGTTCCCCTCAGCCCGGCGCACACGTCGGCACTCATACCCGTGCAGGATGAACAACTGCGCCTTCCGCACCTGAACGAACTGCTTGCCAGCATCAGCCACCGGGTAATTGCCTGTAGTGGCGGCATCGACAGTCTGCTTCTGGCGACGGTGGCGCACCGTCAGTCCCCTGCCAACACCGTAGTAGCCCATGCGCTCAGCCCCGCGGTACCTGGCGAAGCTACTGCCCGGGTCAAACAATGGGCGGCACTGGAGGGATGGAACCTACACCTAGTCTCCTCCGGCGAGTTCCACAGCGAGGCCTATCTGAGTAACCCTGTGAACCGGTGCTATCACTGCAAAAGCCATCTGTATGGCAGCCTCGACCAACTGGCCGACACCATCGCCAGCGGAGCTATCCTGCTCAGTGGCGCCAACCTGGATGACCTCGGCGAATACCGCCCGGGCCTGATCGCGGCCACGGAAAACGCCGTGCGCCATCCTTATGTCGAAGCAGGCATCGATAAATCGATGATTCGTAGCATCGCCCGCCACCTCCATCTGTCCTTCGCCGATCTGCCAGCCTCGCCATGTCTGGCCAGCCGCCTGTACACCGGCACACGCGTTACCGCAGAACGCCTGCAAGCCATTGAAGTCGGTGAACAGCTGATTCGCCAAAACACATGTGTCGAAGTGGTGCGCTGTCGCATCCGGGAAAACCTGATGCTCATCGAAGTCGGCGCCGAAGATCGTCAACACATCAGCACCGAACTGCTCGTGATCATCAGCGCGGCCGTGCAGCGCATCGAACCAGGAATCAACAGCGTCGAGCTCGATGCAGAACCTTATCGTCCGGGCCGAGCCTTTAGGGTGACAACCGCATGAATACCGTCTACGACTATCAGCGTCGCGAACGCCTCGGCATGCCGGAAGCGATCTTCTGCGAAGGCAAGGATGCCGGTTCTCTCAACGAAATCATTCGGGAGCTGCTTGCCAGCCCCGACAATCCCACGCTGTTCACTCGCCTCGCCCAGGCTCAGTTCGACACACTCGATAGTCGACTGACGGCTCATCTCGACTATGACGCACTCTCCGCCACCGGCATCCTGCATGGCGCCTTGCCAGCCAGACTCGGCCAGGTCGCCGTGGTGACAGCGGGTACTTCGGATCTGCGCGTAGCCCGAGAGGCAGCACGCACATTGGGCTTCATGGGTATCCCCTACACGTTGATCAGCGATGTCGGGGTCGCCGGCATCTGGCGCCTGCTCGAGCGCATCGAGGAGATTGGACAGTATGACGTCATCATCGTGGCGGCAGGTATGGACGCCGCGTTGCCTACGGTATTGGCCGGGCTGGTTGGAAAGTGCGTGATCGGCGTCCCCACCTCGGTCGGATATGGCGTAGCCGCCGGTGGCCAGACCGCACTCAACGCCATGCTTGCCAGTTGCGGCCAAGGCGTGCTGGTAACCAACATCGACAACGGCTTCGGCGCTGCCTGCGCCGCGCTGCGCATCCTCAACGCCTATCAGCCGGTATGATTGCCATGCCCAAGACATCCATCGTCCTTCGTACCCCTTCAGGACTCAGCGGCGACATGCTGGTGACCGGCTTGAGCCGCCTCGCTGGCCTCGACGACACCGCACTCGGCGAGTTGATCGACGACATCGGGCTGGGCAGCCTGCACGGCGTCCTCTCGGTCAAACCACACGTGGTCAAGGGTATTTCCGGTTGGCATGCCCATATCGACCTTCCTCATGAACACACCCACCGCACCCTGGCAAGCATCCTCGAGTTGATTGACGCTAGCCGGCTGACAGACGCGGCCAAGCGACTCGCAGCCGATACTTTCGTCTATCTGGGCGAGGCTGAGGCGAAGATTCACAGAATCGAACTGGAACGCATCAGCTTTCACGAAGTCGGTGCACTCGACAGCATACTCGATATCTGCCTGAGCGCCGCTCTGTTCACCTTGCTTGCTCCGGTCAACTTCCATTGCAGCCCCTTGCCACTGTGCGACGGCCTGATCCGCTGTGAGCATGGCATCCTTGCGAGCCCGGCCCCTGCCGTGCAGGAAATGCTGCGTCAGGTTCCGGTCTATGGCATTGCATCGCGTGGGGAAACGGTTACCCCCACGGCCATGGCATTTCTCAAGGCGGCCGGCGCCCGGTTCGGTCAGTGGCCGCAGGCCCGGATACTGGAGGTCGCCCGTGCCTATGGAGGACGGGTGCTGAGCGGCGTGCCCAACGGTGCGATTTTTTTCTTGGTCGAGGAGCAGAGCAGACTGCCGGCCAGCCCCCCAAGCATCGCTGAACAACTGCTGCAGGGTGCTGTTGGTGAGTTTCGTGCCGTAGTCGAGACCACCGAGCCGGGCATAGTCGCCGGCCTAGCGCTGCTCGACCCACTCCAGGCGCCTGCCGATGCCGGGCAGTGGCAGGTGATGGTTCATGAGGGCCAGCAGGTCGAGGCCGGCACTGTCTTGGTAGAAATACAGGGTAGCGCGGCACAAATCGGCATAGCCGAGGACTATGTGGTCGGCCCACTTGGTTTCGCCAGCGGCATCGCCAGCCGAGCTGCACGCTTCAAAGCCGCCTGCCCGCCGGGGCTAAGCATCGCCTGTGGTGGCTGGAAGAAGCTGCCAGTTGCACTCAAACCTACGCTACGTGCAGGCCTCGCTGCGGTAGGCCTGCTACCCAGGCTGGTCGAGGGTGATTTCGTCTACGTGAACAAGAATGCGGTGATCTTGCTCGGCGATGTCGGAGCCGCTATTCGCGCCGGCATCGCCGTGGATCACGGGCCGGTGGCGATACAGGTCAAGAACGTCGAAGAGGCACTCTTCGCCGCCGAGAATGGCGCAGGCATCATCATGGTCGATACCGGACAACTGAACGACCTGGAGACTATCCACCACGCACTGAGCACAGCCGGCCTGCGCTGCGGCGTAACCCTCGCCTTCGGCGGCGGCGTTCGCCTGGAGGACCTATACGAAGCCCAACGCCTCGGCGCCCAGGCCGTCGATGTTGGCCGAGCGATCCTTGATGCACCGTTACTCGACCTGCGAGTTCGGGTCATCCCTCCTACCTGATGACATTCCTGTATCCCCATAACAAAACCCAGAACGGAACCACCATGAACATCCTGATCAAACTGTTTTCCCTGACCGCCCTCCTCTTGCCCGGCCTCGCCTTTGCCCATCCTGGCCATGACACGTCCAGCGTATTGGCTGGCGTCGCCCACCCCATAACGGGCCTCGACCACCTCCTGGCGATGCTGGCCGTCGGCTTGTGGGCGGCTCAGCAACACGGTGCAGCACGCTGGACGCTGCCTCTGACCTTTGTTGCCACCATGCTGCTCGGCGGGCTGCTTGGCTTTTGCAATGTGAAGCTGCCACTGATGGAAAGTGGCATCGCCGCATCGATTCTCGCCCTGGGGCTGTTGGTTGCTGTCGCTGCGCGCCCACCGCTCTGGCTGGCAGGCAGCCTGACCGCGCTGTTCGCAATCAGCCACGGCGTGGCCCACGGCTTGGAGCTGCCTGAACTGGCCAGCCCCTGGGGATACGCCCTCGGCTTCGTGAGCGCCACCGCAGTCCTGCATGCCTTCGGCTATGCCTTGGTCAGGAGCCTGCCCCAGGTCGCTGCCCCCCTGGTGCGACTGACTGGAGCTGCCTCTGCTGCCGCCGGCGCATGGTTGCTGCTCAACTGATGGCGAGCCCAACAGATTCAAAATACAAAAAGGAGCAAGCATGCAATATGTGAATCTGGGCCGCAGCGGCCTCAAAGTTTCCCGACTCTGCCTGGGCTGCATGACGTACGGCACACCCGGTCGCGGCATGCACGACTGGACCCTGGATGAAACCGCCAGCCGTCCTCTGATCCGCCAGGCCATCGAGCTGGGGATCAACTTCTTCGATACGGCCAACGCCTACTCGGAGGGCAGCAGTGAGGAAATCCTTGGGCGGGCTCTGAAGGACTTTGGCCAACGCCAGGACTTCGTACTTGCCACCAAGGTGTATATGCCGATGCGCAAAGCGCCCAACAGCGGTGGCTTGTCACGCAAGGCGATCATGCAGGCCATCGATGACAGCCTTCGACGTCTGGGTACCGACTATGTCGATCTCTACCAGATCCACCGCTGGGACTACCATACGCCCATCGAGGAGACTCTCGAAGCACTACATGACGTGGTCAAGTCCGGCAAGGCGCGCTACATCGGTGCCTCGTCCATGTATGCCTGGCAGTTCGCGAAGGCGCTCTACACCTCAGAGCGCCACGGCTGGGTTCGCTTCATTAGCATGCAGAACCACCTCAATCTGCTCAACCGCGAAGAGGAACGTGAAATGCTTCCCCTGTGTGCCGCCGAGGGCATAGGAGTACTGCCCTGGAGCCCATTGGCCCGTGGACGCCTTACCCGCGATTGGAACACTGGTAGCACGCGCGAGGAACATGACGCCTTTGGCAAGAGCCTGTACCAACAGACGGAGGATGCCGACAAGCGCGTAGTCGAAGCGGTTGCTCGAGTCGCCGAACGACGAGGCATCCCTCGCGCACAAGTAGCCATGGCTTGGCTGCTGCAAAAGTCGGAAGTCAGTGCTCCTATCGTGGGAGCCTCGAGGGATGGGCATCTGCAGGATGCAATCGCCGCCCTGGCGCTGACCCTGGATGCAGACGAACGCCAGGAGTTGGAGGCCGCCTATGTCCCCCATCCGGTAGTTGGCTTCCGGTAAGAACTGAGCGTATTCCTGCCCTTCCAGCAACCGCTTTTCCTTGGTTGTCTGGGAGGACCAGGGTTGTTATCAATCATCGTGCAAGCCAACTGTCTCTGGTTCTGGACGCCATAGCAGTCAGTTGCAAGCCCTAGAGGCCGGATCTGACCGGCCTACTCCACCTAATCGCTCGGCAACATTGAGATTCGCGCAGCACATGTCGACCAGGCACAGTCACTGGTGCGCAAAGTGCCGGAGATGAACATGCGAGCCAATGCTTGCTGGACGTGGCCGACAGCACCGCTGTGTATTCGACAACGGTGGCCGTGGTAGGAACGTTGGCGTCATTCTCGACGGTCTTCCACTCAACGAGGCGATATCCTCCTCCTATGGTCATGGCGACCTCAGTCTGGCCAGCCCTCAGGAGAAAAGCAGATCAGGCTACTGCGCCGCATCCAGCACTGCATGGCAACTACAATCGCCCGGTAGCATGACCCTGGCGCCCCTCGCGGCAGCAAGCATCGCGTCGTGGCTTTCAGCGACTGGCGTTTTGGAAAACCGACCTGAAAGCGGCTGGCGGCTTCGATCACAACGAAAACCAGCGGAAAAATGTCACTACCAAATTGATTCAGGACGATGGTTTTCGCGACTAGACGAAAATGAGCGCAAGACCGTGGCGCTGGGTCGTAGGCTTCACTCATGACCTTGAGATTGGTCTGCCCACCTGGCCGCACGATGCTGCTGATACCGGAATTCCGTCCTCCCCCCGCAGGCATACCGGCGAGCGCTTTAGGGCAAGGATCCACGAGTGCAGAACCACGGTCCCAAAAGTGTTCAAGAGCTTGCGTGTGGATGCCATCCACCGCATCGGTCGATTTCCTCAAGGTGCTTTGGTTCGTCTATATCACGCGCCAAGTTTCAGCCGACAAAAGATGGCGGTGTGAAGCAGCAAGAGGAAATCTGCGACCGTGAGGTGCTGAGCGGTAGCGTCAACCTCAATGGCTCTGTCGAACTGCTCGGTCACACTGGCGTCCGCCAATGGTTTCTGGAAGGCTCAACGGACGCAGCGAGAGTCGGTCGTCGAAGGCAGAGACTTGCTGCCCACCAAAAAATCGACATCTGAGATGTGAGTGACAGTAGAGCGATCGGCAAGGGAAGACGGTGCCCGCCACGGGCACCGCTTGGCACGGGTCAGGTAGCGCTGGTGTGGCCAGGCGCAACAATATCGGCAGGCTTGGCGACATCGCGCAGGAGGAAATGCGACAGCGCCGGGATCAGGGTCAGGGCGCCAAGCATGTTCCACAGGAACATGAAGGTCAGTAGAACGCCCATGTCTGCCTGGAACTTGATCGGCGACCAGGCCCAGGTCACCACGCCTGCAGCCATGGTCACGCCAATCAGTGCCACTACCCGACCAGTGAAGTTCAGGGCTATGCCATAGGCTTCGGCCAGCGTCGCACCGCGCCTCTGTGCAGCAAGTTGTACGCTGAGCAGATACAGTGCGTAGTCCACCCCAACGCCCACTCCCAAAGCGATCACCGGCAGGGTCGCCACCTTGACTCCGATGCCCAACATCACCATCAGTGTTTCACAGAGGAAGGCGGTGATCACCAGCGGAACCAAGGCCACCACCACTGCCCGCCAACTGCGGAAGGTCAGGTAGCACAGCACGGTCACCGACAGGTACAACAGGCCCATGATGCGATAGTTGGCTTCCTTGACCACGATGTTGGTCGCCGCCTCGATCCCCGCCGATCCGGCAGCCAGCAAGAATTGACGATCCGGGGTACTGTGTTGATCGCCAAAAGCCTGGGCGACCTCGACCACTTCGGTCAGGGTATCGGCACGGTGATCGCGCAGATAGGCTATCACTGGCGCCACACTGGCACTGGTGTTCATCAATTCAGGGTTACCCACCAGCAGGTTCTGTGTCACGTTGCCGGACGTCTGGGTATTGCGCGGGATGGTCATCCATTTAGGGTCCCCTTCGAACGAACCCGAAGCGACCCGCCGGATGCCGCTCGCAACCGAAGCAGTGGATAACACCGACGGCAACTGCTGCAGGCGCCAAGCGAGTTGATCCTGCTCGACCAGGGACATGTAGTCGCGCATACCTTCAGGCGCAGTCTTGACGATGACCGCGAATTGGTCGGTACTGGCACCATAGTGGTCGTTGATATAGGCCACGTCGAGGTTGTAACGCGAGTCGGGGCGCAGCTCGGGAGCGCCTGCGTCCAAATCGCCCATCTTCAGGCTGGTCAGGCTGATGACCACAGCCACCACGCCAACCAGCAGAGCACTCAGCGTCAGCGGTATGGCGAAACGCCGCACCGAGCAGTGTTTGAGGAATCCCAAGGCACCGCCGGAGACACTGCCATCCAGCCGCACTTCGCTCGCCCTCAGGCTGCGTCGCGCTGCTGACTTGCTCACGCCTATATAGGACAGTGCCACCGGAATGAAGAACAGCTTGGTGAAGACAAGTACCAGTACACCCAAGCTGGTAGTCATTGCCAAATCGCGGATCACCGGAATGTCGACGATCATCAGTACGGCAAAACCGAGCACATTGGCTAGCAGAGCCGTCAGCCCGGCCAGGAACAAGCGGCGAAAGGTATAACGGGCCGCGACATACTTGTGTGCGCCCCGGCCGATGTCCTGCATCACACCGTTCATTTTCTGAGCGCCATGGGAAAGGCCGATGGCGAAAATCAGGAAGGGCACCAAAATCGAGTAGGGGTTGAGGTTGTAGCCCAGTAGTTGCAACAAGCCAAGGAGCCACACCACCCCGGTCGAAGCCGTGAACACCAGGAGCAAGGTACTACGTAGGTCACGGGTGTACACGTAGATGGCGACCGAGGCGATCACCGCCGAGATGGCGAAGAAGGTCATGACCTTGATCAGGCCGTCGATCAGATCTCCCATCAGCTTGGCGAAGCCGATGATACGAATGCTGTACCGCTCATCTTGGAACTGCTGCCGGATATCCTGTTCTAGGAAATGGGCAAAGGCATTGTAGTCAAGAGGTTCGCCGGTATCCGGGAGACGGTCGAGCAACGGCACGAAGATCATGCTGGACTTGAAGTCATTACCCACCTGATTGCCGCGCAACCCGGCCCGCTGGACGTTGACCCGGAGCTGGTCAAGGGTTTTGGCGCTGGCATCATAGTCGAACGGCATCACCGGACCGCCGACGAAGCCCTCTTCGGTCACCTCGGTCCAACGCACTACCGGCGCCCAAAGGGAGCGCATGTATGCGCGGTCGACGCCCGGGGTGAGAATCAGCTTGTCGTGAATTTTGCGCAGGACCTCCAGATAGTCCTTGTCGAAGATATCTCCTTCGCGGGTCTCGACCACAATGCGGATCGAGTTACCCAAGCCTTTAAGCTCGCTCTTGTTTTGCAGGTAGTTCTGGATGTAAGGGTGGGACTGCGGCAGCATGTCGTCGAAGCTGGCCTGCACCTGCAGTCGGGAGGCATGGAAGCCCAGGAACAGGGTGACCGCCGCAACCATTGCAATGACGATCAGACGGTTATTAAAGATTAGGCGCTCCAGCCAATAACCCGAATTGCGATCAAAATCCTTCGGATCTCTGATCATCGGTAGTTGGGATGCTTCAATATCTACAGCCATGTTCTCTCCTAACGTCGCCAGGCGACATTAACTGCCAGGCGCCGGCACGGTTTCCAGTTGTACACCGTGAGTTCCCACAATGACCAAGCGGCCATCAGCAGTGCTCTGTAAATTGGCGAAGGGCCAGCTGCGTGCCGGTTTGAGAGTGGTGAATGCCGTAGCGCCACGGTCGCTTACTAGCAACGTACCGCCCTGACTGGCCAGAACTAGACGTCCATCAGGCAACAACGTGCCACCCGTCAGTGCTGCCTGCACACCGGTCTGAACCTTGGTCCAGCTCTCCCCATTGTCCGCGCTGCGATAAACGTTGCCACGCAGACCGTAGGCGAGGATCAGCGTCCCTTCACCCGCGACCCCGAAGAAGCTGCCGCTATAGCCGGTAAACAACGGTATGAAATGCTCGTTGCCTTGCTCGCGTCGAAACACGGTGCCCCGTTCAGAGGCGATGTACAGATCACCACCAATCGATCTGATTGCCGACAGGTGCTGCGCCTGCGGGTTGTCGACGAACTCCATCAGCGGCGTCCAATGCTGTCCGCCATCACGAGTTTCCATAATCAGGTTGAAGGTACCCACCACGTAACCGTGCAACTCATCTGCGAACCACACGTCCAGCCATGGCTGCTCGGGGCCGGTACCATAGTTGAGCTCCACCTCACTCAGCAGTTGCTCCGCACGAGGGCGATCCTCAGCGGAAGCGCGCTGCAGACTGTCCTGGTAATAGGCAGCCATCAGTTTGCCCGTGCTAATGCCATCCTGCTGCTTGATCCAGCTCCTGCCACCATCGGAACTGTGCAGGATGACTCCCCCATGACCGACAGCCCAGCCCTGCTCGGCGGTAGGAAAATACACCGCAGTGAGGTCACTGCTGACCGGCACGGCAGCCTGCTGCCAGCTCGCACCGTGGTCATCGGAATATACGATGTGGCCGCGCCAACCCACCGCTACCAACCGTTCGCCGGCGCGGGCGATATCCGTCAACTGCGTCGACGCCGCCAGTGCACTCATAAACGCCGGCTGCTCGATCGGGTCTATGGTAGCCAAGGCAGACGCCTGCAGCGGCACCAGCATCGCCGCACAAACAAGCAATGCGCAGGGCGAAAGCCATTTATTGTTCATGATCGCAAAACACCTTGAAAGTCATTACTACCGTAATGAAACAGGGGGAATTTATCCCCCTGTTATGAGGCCATGTTGATCAGCGCACACCACTACCCGCCATCGACTCCGAACGGTATAGCCTGTCGTCGTTCTTGCCGTCGATCTTGATAAAGCCGGTTTTGGGATCAACATAAGTAGCGAGCAAATACTGCCCCTTGCTCAGGTCATAGTAGAACCCGCCACCAGCAATGACCGAACCACCCTTGGAGCTGGCCTGAAGATTGGTGAAACCTACCCGGAACAGCTTGCCCGAGTCGTCCTTACCTTCAGTGGCCAGGAAAGCCCAAGAGTCCTCGTCGATATAGAAGACACGCTCAGCAGCGATGTGGCGTTTGTCAGCCTTACGTTTAGCCTTCACTACCCACACCCGATGCAGCTCCCAGCGCACCTTGTCGGGATTGGCGAACTTGCTACCCAGTAATTGATCGATAGGGGTGTGGTTGATTTTGTAGGAGTTGTAAGGAACGAACATTTCCTGCTTGCCAACCAGTTCAAAATCAAAGCGGTCCATGCGGCCAGAGAAGATGCTCAGCTCATCATAGTTCAACGCCCCTGCCAGATTCGCACTTGGGGTGTCATACGAGAACTCCGGTGCCAGGCGTGTACGGCGCTGTCCAGTGGTGTAGCTCCAGATACGCTGATCCATTTCATCCGCTTTCAGCGGATACCAGATGATGTTCTTCTGGCCTGCATCGCGGGTGGGAGATAGAGTGTCGTTGCGCAGACGATAGTAGTAGCTACCAGTACCCTCATAAGGCGTCTGTTTCAGGTCGGAGTAAGGAAACTCCGGCATCGTCAACGATTCATTAACCATGGTAGGAGTACCATTGGCATCTACCAACCAGTTCTGGAAGCGCTCCTGCGTATAGGCGTCGCCGCGAAGCAGAGCATTCCACATCACCTGGTAGCCGGTTTTGGGGATTGGGAACGGCGTACCGCCCCAACATCCCCGGATACCCACACCATTATCAGTAGTCTTGCAATCGGGATTCGCAGCGTTTTTCAACGCCTGCTCTGCCCGTTCCTGGGACTGGAAAATCGTACGGTGAGTGGGGTAGACGTCGATACGAAAGTCCGGCCAGCGTTTCATCAATTCCTGCGTACCGACCGTCAACTTGTTGGCATACTCAGCCATGTTCTTGGCACTGATACTCAGCAACGGTTTCTCATCTGCGAACAGATTGGCGAAGCGCCGATTGGCCGTGTCGTAGTTATCCTGGCCTTGCAAGCCACCTGTGAACGCAGGAATGCTGCCATCGGCATTACCAGCGATCTCTGCGCCCCACGGCGTCAGGGTCGTGCCAAGTTGCTTGAGCTCTTCAGGAGACACCTGGGCCCATGAAGCAGTACCGGCGAGACTTAGTGATAAGGCGGCCACTATCGCTTTCATCGAGAATTTCATGTCGATTTCCTAACTTAGAAAGAGGTCTTGAGTGTCAGGGTAATGCGTCCACGGTCGGTGGTTTGCCAACCGCCATTGCCTGTGTAAGTGCCATTGGCTTGGCGCTTGATATCAGCAGTGGAGTCGGCCCAGGCGAGAGTCGCCTTGTATTGCTTACGGATATCGGCCTCAACGCCGATTGAGTAGCTGTAAGCACCCTCGTTGACGCCGCCCATCGCCGAGTTACCATGCAGGCCGCCGCCCAAGGTCATCGGCAAACTCAGATCAATACTTGGCCACACGCCCAGGTACTGAGGGGTGAAGCTCAAGTTGAAGCCCACAGCATCGCGGGTTCCGCACCCCTCCTTCTTGCCGTAGACGCATTTATCCGCGTTCTTGTACAGGGCTTCGTTCTTGGTCACCTTGTCTAGGTAGTCGTAGGTCAGCTCGCCAACGACAGTGCCGGTGTCCCAAAACGGGGTCGAAGGCAGTGAAACGATGGTGTTGACCAGGGCGTGGTAAGTATTACCGCGAGCCCCTTGCAGGTTGTTCCGGTCAACACCAGTCGAGTTCAGCGACGCTCCACGTCGAGTAACCAGTTCTGCACCCACAGCGTATTTGTCGAAGGTGGTGTCGACGCTGATGCCGTAAAGCTTCACATTGCTGGCGAAAACCGGACGATAGAATCCGGAGCCGGTGGCAGGGTTGGGGCTGGTCTGTAGCCAGAAGCTGTTCTTCTCGTCGAACTCGCGATAGTAAAGACCAAAAGTGGTCGCATTGAGCTCAGGAGCGGTCCATTTCAGGTTGACGCCCCAGTTGCCATGTTTTTTGTCGGGTTCAATGGGGTCCTGGCGACGCATGGAAAAGCCCGCTGCATCGGCATAGAAGAGGGCATCCGGCCCGTTGAGCAGCATATCGGCACTACCCAGATAGGTACCGCCCTCTGGAACGCGAATATGATCCCAATCGAGGTAGTACTGAGCTGCCAGAGAGACGTTGTCGGTGAGCTGACTCTGCATCGACAGCTGGTTCAGCGGCAGGAAGGTTTCACGTACCTCTGTGCCAGGGGTGGCAGCGCTTTTCTTCGCATCGATAGGGTGCTGGTTGTTAGCGATGCCGTTCTGGGTAAACAGCGATACCCCCCAATACACCACATGCTTACCGGCCTTCACACTGACCGGGCGATCAGCGAGGCTAAAGTTGCCATACACGAAGGCATCGAGGATTTCGCCGGACGGCCCCCGATAGAAACGCTTCGTATAGCTGGAATAACTGTCGTTATCGTAGCTGGTGTGCACCGAGTTTGGATTCTTCTTGACGCTGACGTCTTCATACGCGTCGTCGTACCAGGCGGCCGCGGACGCTCGCGCGCCAAAGCGGTTCTGCCAGTCCACTTCAAGCTCGCTGAGTAGGTCGACGCGATTGGTCACCACGTCACCGCGGTCGAACTTGTAGTCCCCCTCATCGGAGGTGGCGGTGTTGGCGATACGGCTGTCACGACCGTCGAGGCGGTAGCCGAGGTTGTACTTGATGGTGTTATCGAAGCGCACCGTCAGGTCCTCGATCCCAGTGTTTACCTCTACTGCGCCGGCTGGAAGAGCCATGCCCATGGCAAGACAAACCCCCGCTGTCCCTACGAGGCTCCCACTAGGCCTGCTCATGCGAGACCGGTTGGTGTTTTGCATCTGATACCTCCACACATTGTTGTTGTTATACCGAGTCATGGATGGCGGATTTGAGGTCAGTCCCAGGTGGCAATGTACTGAACCGCTCCGACGGTAGGCTCTCCCGTCTAATCCTGCATATCATAATAATCATATATCTGATTAAGGGGTCAAGCAGAAAAACGTCCCTCGGCTAGGGTGAACTCGCATGAAGGGTTCTCTCGAAGGTATCGCCGCCTTACTGCACCAAAACATGCACCGACGCGGCATGGGCCGTGGACTGAATCGCGCAGCGGAATGGGTGAAGGATTTAAGCTGCGGTGGTAGGGACTGCTACTGCAGCTCGACCGTGACGAGGCACAGTAGCGCTACGCGACAAGCACTTTCGTGTACAGTCTCTGCTGCCAGTTCTGTACCCTGGTGAGAAAGATGGCGTTCCTGCCAAGGGAACCAATGTTGATCCTGGATACGCTGTGCAGGCCGACGGGCAATGCAGTCGACCTTCCATTGCGGCGAAGACGGCTTGCCAGAAAAATCCTGAACGCTCGTATTTAGATACACGCACCGACGGCGGTAACAAGTATGGGTAGCTCGGTCGAGGTTATCGAGCATGGGCCGAACGGCCGTGCGGCCGCACACCTGATGGATCTGTGCACAGCCGCAGTGATAGGCCGTAGGCCACGGCTTCGCTGTAAGACTTAGATATGTAAGTGCGACGAGCCAAACGATGCCTGCCCATTTGACGGACCATCAGGTTACAGTTGATAACAAAACGATGCGTAATGCGGTGGCCTACGTCGCCGACAAGCCCCAATAGCTGAGACCTCGGCAGCGACGCCCCCCCAAGCACTACTCAGGCACGTCTTGCCTCATCGCGCCAAAGCAAGCGCGCTGTCGCATCAGAACCGCGTACTAGGCGCTTGAGCAGATTCTTCAGCAGCGCCACCTCGTTTTCGTCCAATTCTCCTTCAAGGTCAGCCTCGCCTGCCTTGGCTACAGCCATCAGGCGAATCTGCAGTTGCCGTCCGGTATCGGTGAGCTGGATGCGGTTGGCGCTTTCGGCATCTGTCGCAAACTGCAACAGGCCACGCGCGGTCAGGTTGTTGACCGTTTCCTCGGTAACATTGCGGCCGGACAGTTGCAACAGGCTATCCATCTCGCTGATAGAGCGATTGTCGCCGATACCGAGAATACTGAGGATCAAGTAGTCATCCTCGCTCAGGCCAAGCTGGACAAGCTCAGCTCGAATCACAGTGAAGATCTTCTGATAGGCCGAGCCCAGCAGGTAGCCTAGGAAGTTCTTGCTGAAACTGCCGTCGTTCTCAACCTCGTCCTTGCGTGCTGCCTGCTTGTCCATCACCAGTTTGTAGGCACCGCTGTGGAACACCAGGGGCGGCAAGCCATTGTTCTCGAATGTCAGCACCTCACCGACGAAGATCACGTGATCACCGCCCTCATACCGGAAGGTGGTCTTGCACTCGAAGCGTGCGGTGCAACCATCGAGCAACGGCACACTGCCACGGCCGCGGCCAACGTCGAGGCCGGCAAACTTATCGGTACCGCTGCGGGCGAACTTGCCGGAAAGCTCCTGCTGGCCAGCAGACAGGATATGTACGGCGAAGCTATCACCCTGCATGAACGCATCCAGCGCCTTGGATGTCTTGGCCAGGCTCCACAGTACCATCGGCGGATCGAGCGAGACCGAGTTGAAACTGTTGGCGGTCAGGCCGATATCGCGGCCCTCGGCATCGCGTGTGGTAACAATGGTTACGCCGGTTGCAAAGGCGCCCAGCGCGCTGCGGAAACTGCTGGAATCGAAAGCAGTAGGGGATGTCATCTTCGAGCTCCTGAACGTGGGCTAATCACAATTCCACGCTTGCAATTGTTCTAGTTAGGGCAGATGGGTAATGGACGGGCTCAACCTGCCTTCGGATAACCGCCACCACCATGTGCAGCATCCGCCGCCACGCGGTCGAGCATGCCGTCGGCGCGCCGCGGCAATGCATTGACGAAGGTCACCGATTTGGGTTTTTTGTAGGACGCCAGATTCGCACGACAGTGCTCAATCACCTCCTGTTCACTGAGCTCGAACTGCTCCTGCAGCACTACCAATGCCTTGACGTTCTGACTCCACACCGGGTCCGGCACCCCGATCACGCAGACGTCCCTGACTCCTGGCAAATTGCGTAGACAGCCCTCCACCTCCGCAGGGTAAATGTTCTCGACACCGGACTTGATCATGGTGGCCTTAGGGCCGACGAAAGCCACCGAACCATCCGCCAAACGCTTGCCGAGATCATTGGTGCGATACCAACCATCACCAGTTCGGCGAGAATTTTCATCCGGACGCCCACAATATCCATTCATAACCTGAGTGCCACGTACGGATATCTCGCCTACCTCGCCAATAGGCATGTCTTGCCCCGCTTCGTCGAGAATGCGCAGTTGGAGCAACGGCGAGGGGCGCCCCGCACCCTGCCCACCCAGCCAGCCCATGGTGGCAAAACCCATCAGCTCGGTCTGGCCATACACTGTTGGTGCCAGGTTAAAAGGTGCGCTCGGTGGAATCACGAGCGGGCTGCTCCACTCCGGCGCGAGCGGCGACGACCAAATGCTGCTGGTATCGTAGCGACCGTCAGCATTGATTTCGCGAATCTGATCCAGGGTCGGCTTGGCAACGAAGGCATGGGTTACCTTCTCGGCGGCGATATTACGTAGCAGCAGCTCCGGCTCGACTCGTGCGACAAACACATTTAGGCCACCGAAAAGAAATGTCGCCAGAGTGCTCATCAGCGTTCCCAGGTGAAAAAGCGGCCCCGAATTGAGGAACACCGTGGCTTGGGAAATCGAGTGGCTATAGGCCATCAGCAGTGCCTGGCTGATCAGCGCAGAGCTGGCCATCAACGCAGCATTGGGCAGCCCGTCGAAGGCGGCTGTGTAAAGCGCCAGTACCGGCACATCACTACCGATGCGCAAATCAGCATCGCTATCGGCAGCGCTAACCAGCAAGCCTTCGTAGCCCTGCGCATCTTCTGCGTCGTGCTGAATCCACTGGCAGACATGGGTAGCGTCACGCCGGACTGTGGCGATCTGCTCGCCGATTTCAGCCTGCTGCCAGATCACTACAGCAGGTTGCAGGTCGTCGAGGACGTGCAGCATCTCGGCTGCGCTCAAGCGCCAGTTGGCCGGGCAGAAGATAGCCCCCAACTTGGCTGCCGCGAGCAGGGTTTCCAACAAGCGAAAGGAGTTCTGCCCCAGCCATAGAACCCGGCAGCCCTGACCAACCCCCCGTTCGCTCAACACATTAGCCAGCCGATTGACCCGCTGGTCCATCTCAGGCCACGTCAGGCGCACTTCGCCGTCCACAACCGCCACTAGTTGAGGACGCGAGCGACGATGTTCTCGCAGGATATCGCCCAGCCCGTGCATGCGGATAACCTGAAAGGCATCGCTCATCGCCGGGGTTTCATGGTCAAACATTACTGCATCTCCTTCGGAACTGTGGCGCCTTCATGGAGCGCCTGTTCCCTTGTACGACCAAGCCCGCTACTACTCCGAGCTCGTTTGGGTAACTTGATCAGTCGGCCAGCGGCACGATGCGTGGATCGGTATTGCCGCATTTACAGGTACCACGCAGGATGCGGGCCTTGAAGCCGGTGCGGTAGCCGGAGAAGGACACGGAACGCTCCAGGCGACTATTCAGCACCAGTTCATCGTTATTGCTGGACAGATCCCATTCGAAACGGTCGATATGTGCACCAGCGCCAGCACTACATTCCATCGCCACCGCCGGGCCGATTTCCAGCCAGCGATGGACTTTCAATCCGGGCTTACCGACGAGGCGCTCGTAGGCTCCGGGACGAGCCCAGATCACCAGCCCATGGAACAGCTGCACCGGGTTGAAACCCGAGCGTTCCAGGCCATCGAGTGTCGCTTCGCTGACGCCCAGCGCCGCCACCAGTTTGAAGCGCCGCAGAATCGACTCGACCCGGCCGGCGTCCCAGGGCGTGGAGTCGGCAGACACCGCCACCATGCCGTAGGACATGATCGCGCGCTCAGCTCCAACCAGTTGTGAGCCTTCATCGAACTGGGCGGTGACCAGCACGTTGCTTTCCGTGCGGAAGTGAAAAGTACTGAGGATCCGCATGGTGGCGCGACGCGCGCGCTCGACTTCCACTACCGAGTAGGGAAGCAACTGACGTACCTTGTCGGTGTCGTGATAACGGCCCACCGCCATCGGTGGCACGTTGCAGCTGAGAGTGTTTTCGGCAGCCTGGCTCATGGTTTGATCACCCGTGGGATTTTATGACCGCTCTTCAGCAGTTCCTCACTACGCAGCAATTCGACCCGCAGCGGCACCTCAAGGGAGGCACTCAGGCCACGGGCAATACGCTCACTCAGATCCGCCTCGCTGCCCTTGAGCAAACTGGAGTCATAACCGACACGCAGGCGTAATTGCTCTTCCTCGCGCTGGCCCTTGATAATCTGGAACAGGCCTGCTTGGGTTTCCGGGAATTGTTGCATTAATGGGAACAGGTCCAGCGGCATCACCGAACGTCCCTGAATGATGATCTCGTCGCTTTTGCGGCCCAGCAGTTTCATACGGCAGTGAGTACGACCACAGGTGCATGTGCCGCGTGTCAGAGAGACCAGGTCGTCGGTACGGAAGCGGATCAGCGGCGCCACATCGTCGGCAAGCGCGGTCACCACCAGTTCGCCACGGGCACCATCACCTACCTCCTGGTTGCCGTCGGGATCCAGGTGCTCGACCAGCGCCAGATCCTCCCAGGCGTGCATGCCGTCATGCGCGCGGCACTCCATAGTAGTACTGATATCGCCAAGGGAACTCAGCTCGAAAATCTCCAGCCCCCAGGACTCAACCAGGGTACGCAGCGAAGGGCTCATTGGCTCACCGCCAAATACCGCACCTTGGTAGCTGGAAAAAGCTTCGCGCAGGTCAGTTCCGGTGTTCTTTTGGTACTGGTCGATGGCCATGATCAACGGCGTCGAAATCATGAACAGTGCCTTTGGCCGCAGGCGTCGGGAAATCTCGATCAGGTGAGGTACTTCGCTGGGAAGATGCTGGATCGTCGCTGGGCGGAAACCGCTGTCCAGCCATTTGTCCGCGTTAACCCCTTCACGGAAGGTGAACAGCGCATAGGTGAAGTAGTCGCCACTGCGCACGCCGATGTGCCACAGCTCTCGCTTGAGCGCGGTCAGGGTAATGTGCTCTTCGGAGCGCAATATCGGCGTGGGATCGCCGGTGGTCCCCGAGGTAAAACCAACTCCACGCAGATGCGGCGCACCGACGCAAGCCAGGCCACCGAACGGATCGCCATAGCGGTCGCGGTATTGGCGGATCGTGTCCTTGTCGATGAAAGGCACCTTGGCCTTGAAGTCGGCCAGCGAACGGATATCATCCGGCGTCACGCCGGCCTCTTCCCATACCGAACGGATCAGCGGCGAACGCTGATAGACATAGGGCACCAGTTGCAGGATACGAGCCTCCTGCAGCTGCTCGATCTGCTCGCGAGACATGGTTTCGATGTCGGCATCGAAATACCGATCATCCTTCAGGCCGGACATAGGTCAATCCTTCTTATTATTGGAAACGGTAAAGCGCGGCACTGTCACGCCATCAGCGCGATCGTGCCAAACCACCTCGACCGGCAAGCCGATGGCGATATCCTTCAACGGCACACCGACGACATTGCTGATCAACTTGTTGTCGGGGAAGTCGTCGAGTTGGATCACCGCCGGCACGTAGGGCACACAGTTCTGCATCGCCTCGATAATCGGCATGCGTACCACGGTGTAGGAATACACCCTGGCCTTACCCGACGCTTCCAACCATTCGATGCCCTGGGACTGACAGTGATGGCAGAACGGCGCGCCCAGTTCGCGGGACTGGCCGCAACTGGTGCACTTGGGCATGACAAGGCGGTGCTCGCGCGCGGCATCCCAAAAGGGTTCGCTCCAGGCATCGGTGGCCAGCTCAAACAATTCGTCCGGCGGAGATTTGGAGATCAATTCGGACATCAGGCTTCACTCCCCAGCAGCAGGCCGCTGATCGGCAGGGTCGCAGGCCCCCCGGTGACCAGCGCGACCTTGGCTTCATTAACCTGGTTGATGGCGGTGCCACGAATTTGCTCGATGGCCTCGCGAAGATGGGTAAAGCCCACCGCATAGGCCTCGGACAGGTGACCTCCGTGAGTATTGACCGGAATGCTACCGCCATCGAAGCGGATATTGCCGGCCTCGACGAACGCCCCACCCTCGCCGCGCGGGCAGAAGCCGTAATCTTCGAGCTGCATGACAACCATCGGCGAAAAGTGGTCGTAGAGCTCGGCGACATCCACGTCCTGAGCAGTGATACCGGCCGAGGCGTAAAGGTGCTTGGCGACCGAGGCATACCCGGCCGACGCGAAGTACTCGTCCGGCATGTTCAGCGAGGCGATGGCGCGCCCCCACTCGCGCCGCCCCCCCTGCTCCGCCGCCATCACATAGACCGGCTTCTGCCTGAGGTCGCGGGCGCGCTCCGCACTGGTCAGCACTACCGCAATAGCGATGTCGTTTTCCAGGCAGAAATCGTATCGGCACAACGGATCGGCGATCATCGGCGCGGCGAAATACTCTTCCGCAGTGAGCGGAGTGCGAAAGCGCGCCTCGGGGCGTGTCAGCGCGTTAATTCGGGAGGATATGGCGACTTCTGCAAAAGCTTCGCGCCGTGTGCCGTACATATGCATGTGGCGCTGGGCGAGCAAGGCAAAGAAGTGGCCCGGCCCAACGAGACCCGCCGAGGTATAGAAGGCCTTGTCGGGGCTCGGCTCCACGCGCGACATGATTGAGCCATAGCGCTTGTCGGCCGGTTGCTGCATGCAGAAGACCGCGACCACTACATCCGCCATGCCGGAGACAATGGCCGAGGCGGCCAGGCCAATGGAGCCAACCGAGCCGCCGCCACCGCTGGTGACCATGGCCGAGTAGCGCACTTCCGGGATACCCAGGGTCTCCATCAACAACGCCGTATCGAAGCCACCGGAGTAGTAGGCGAAGCCGTTGACGTCCTGCACCTTGAGCCCGGCATCGGCGACGGCGGCGAGAATCGCCTTGCCTCCCATCTCCAACATGCTTTGTGGATGTGACTGTCCCCGTCGGTAGTAGGGGGTTGCCCCTACGCCGACGATGGCGGTTTTATTCTTGATGTTCATGCATGCATCGCCCCGTTGTTCACCACAAACACGTTGGAAGTCATGGACTTCTGGTCCTGATCACGCTGGGCAATCACGCAGCGGGCTCCTGTTTTTTTGCTAAGCGATTTGTCATTGTTTTTCGCCTCTCTTTTGGGCTCACGCAACGTTGTCCTGCGAGTAGATCACTGGCGCCGACCGATCGCTACCCAGCAATTAATCAGCTATATCGTATATATGATTAACGCGTCTGTTTCAGATTGACAAGGCTTTCCTGGAAAAAACCTTATCTATCGGTCTTAGCGCCGGATTCCGCCAGCAGAAGCACGTAGGCATGTCTTTCACGAAAAACGCCAAATGGCGTCTAAAAAGGCCAGACCACGAGGACTAGGCAATATCGGGCGCGGCAGAGATGCGAAAAGCCTTGATACAAATCATCGGCCGGATCGGAATAAAGGTAACCGGCCAGCAACAGGTAGGTTGCCTCCCCCTCGACGGAGCAGCGAAGCAACGAAGCAACGAAGCAATCGCGAGACCATTGCAAAAACGCTTGATCGTCAACTGCTGTCCATGGTCGGCGCGCTCCTGATGCAGAAACAACCTGAGACCCCTCGCGAGAGCTATACGCGCCTGCATCCGGGGATAGCTCCCCGCCCATGGGTACCGCTACCTGCGGCTCAGACCCTCCTGCCTTGAGTATCCAACTTTCGCGAGTCGCCTCTACGCATGAGGCGCCTCCATCAGGTTGCTAGGAAGGTATCGCCAAATCGCTTTCTAAGACCAAGCTATTGCGATTTAAACGTATATATGATTAGTATGATTGCAACAATCACATAGACGCACAAGCATGCGTCCCAGCCCTTGGTGAAGAGGCCCTCTCATGAACGAAGCTTTCATCTACGACCATGTCCGGACGCCTCGCGGCAGGGGCCGCGCGGATGGCGCCCTCCATGAAATCACGCCAATTCAGCTGACCACTCAGACTCTCGCCGCGCTGCGCGACCGCAGTGAACTGGACACTGCTTTGATAGAAGACGTGATCATGGGCTGCGTCATGCCAATCGGCGAACAAGGCTGCAACATCGCTCGCGTCGCAGCTCTGCAAGCTGGCTATGCCCAGACAGTGGCAGGCTTCCAACTCAACCGTTTCTGTGCCTCGGGTCTGGAGGCCGTCAACTTGGCTGCCGCACGTGTCATGGCTGGCGAGCTGGACGCCGCCGTCAGCGGCGGCGTCGAGTGCATGTCGCGAGTGCCGATTGCCTCCGATGGCGGGGCCTGCTACAGCGACCCGCAGAGCAACTGGCTGACCTGGTATATCCCCCAGGGCATAGGTGCCGACATGATCGCCACCCAGGACGGCTACAGCCGCGAAGACGTCGACGCTTTCGCTCTGGAAAGCCAGCGCCGTGCTGGCCAGGCTGCCACTGCAGGTCATTTCAAGTGGTCGCTCACCCCGGTACGCGACGTCACCGGTGAGATCGTCCTGAGTCACGACGAGGCGATCCGCCCGCGCACCAGCATGGCCGACTTGGCCAAGCTCAAGCCTGCCTTCACCACTCTCGGTGAGCAGAGTGGCTTCGATGGGGTGATGCTGTTGCGCTATCCCGAAATCGAAAGAATCCAGCATGTCCATACGGGCGGCAACTCCAGCAGTATCGTGGACGGCGCCGCTGCAATACTGGTTGGCAATCGCGAGTTCGGCGAGCGCGCCGGGCTAAAGCCACGCGCACGCATCCGCTCCTTCGTCTCCATCGGCAGCGAACCGGCGATCATGCTCACCGGCCCGGCTGCGGCCACCCGCAAGGCGCTAAGCAAAGCCGGCATGCAAATCGACGATATCGACCTGTTCGAAGTCAACGAGGCCTTCGCTTCGGTGGTGCTGCGCTTCATGAACGAAATGGGCGTGCCTCATGAAAAGGTCAACGTCAACGGCGGTTCCATCGCCATGGGCCACCCTCTCGGCGCCACCGGCGCGATGATCCTCGGCACCGTGCTCGATGAGCTGGAGCGACGCAACCTCAGCACCGGCTTAGTCACCCTCTGCGCCGCGGCCGGTATGGCCACCGCCACCATTATCGAGCGGGTCTGACTCGGTCCCGCTGCCTGAACGGAATTGATATTGATGAATACCCTGAAGTTCGACGTCGATAAAGACGGCATCGCCGTGATTGCCATGGATCTGCCCGATCATGCCATCAACGTATTCACTCCCGAACTGGTCACCGACCTGGAGAACGCTGTCGAGCATGTGCTTGACGATAGTGCGATCAAGGGCGCGGTGCTCACCTCGGCCAAGAGCGTATTCCTCGCCGGAGCCGACCTGAAGGCGCTGGTCAGCGCCTATAGCGAGGATCTGGAGGCCACTGTCGCAGCCAAACGCTTCGAGCGTGAAAACCGCCTGTTCCGCCGTATGGAAACCGGCGGCAAGCCCTTCGTTGCCGCGATCAACGGCCTCGCTCTGGGCGGAGGCCTGGAAATTTGCCTGGCTTGCCACCATCGCGTCCTCGCAGACTCGGCCAAAGCAAAGATCGGCCTACCAGAGGTCAGCGTCGGCCTGCTACCAGCGGGGGGGGGCACCCAGCGCCTGCCACGCCTGATAGGTATCGAAGCTGCCTTGCCATTATTGCTCGACGGCACTCAACTCAAGCCGGCCCAAGCCCTAAAGTTAGGAGTGGTCGACGAACTGGCCGAGCCCGAGTGCCTGATCGCCCAGGCCAAGGCCTGGGTGCTGGCCAACCCGAACGCGCAGCAACCCTGGGACATCAAGGGTTTCCAGATACCCGGCGGTGCTGGCCCGCTGGCGCCCCATGCGCCGCGCACCTTCCGCGACGGCACAGCGATCCTCAAGAGCAAAACCCAGGGAAACTACCCAGCGCCCGCAGCCATCCTCTCGGCAGTCTATGAAGGCACTCAGACCACGCTGGATGTCGGCCTGCGCATCGAGAGCAAATACTTCGGCACCCTGCTGGCCAACCCGGTGGCGCGCAATCTGATGCGCACCCTGTTCATCAACAAGGCCGCAGCGGACAAACTGGAGCACCGCCCGCAGGGCGTAGATACCAAGCCTGTAGGCAAACTCGGCGTACTTGGCGCCGGCATGATGGGTGCAGGTATCGCCTACGTCTCGGCCCAGGCCGGGATCGAGGTGATCCTCATCGACGCCAGTCAGGAAAATGCCGACAAGGGCAAGTCCTACTCCGCACGTATTCTGGGTAAGAACCTGGAGCGCGGCCAGACCAGCCAGGAGCAGGCCGATGCCCTGCTGGCTCGGATCACCGCCAGCACCGACTATGCGCTGCTCGACGGCTGCGATCTGGTGATCGAGGCAGTGTTTGAGAGCCGCGCGGTAAAGGCCGAGGTGATCGCCAAAGCAGAAGCGGTGCTGCCCGCCTCCGCGACCTTCTGCAGCAACACTTCGACCCTGCAGATCACCGGCCTGGCCGAAAACTCACAGCGCCCAGAACAGTTCATCGGCATGCATTTCTTCTCGCCGGTCGAGCGTATGCCGCTGGTGGAGATCATCAAGGGTCAGCGGACCAGCCAGGAAACCGTCGCCCGCGCGCTGGATCTGGTGGCGCAACTGAAGAAAACCCCGATCGTGGTCAACGACAGCCCTGGTTTTTACACCAGCCGAATCTTTTGCAGTTTCATCGACGAAGGCATGGCCATGCTCGCCGAAGGCATCAATCCGGCGCTGATCGAGAACGCCGCGCGCCAAGCCGGCATGGCCACCGGTCCGCTGGCGGTGACCGATGAAGTAGCGCTGGATCTTCAACTGAAAGTCGCCCTGCAAGCTGAAGAGGACGGCCTGGACGACAAGTTCCGCCGCCTCCATGCCCTGCCGGTTATCCGTCGTTTCAACGAGCTGGGCCGCCTGGGTCGCAAGAGCGGCGGCGGTTTCTACGAGTTCCCTCAAGACGGCAAAAAGCACCTGTGGCAAGGCCTGGCCGAGCTCTACACGTTGGCCGCCGAACAGCCGCATGTGGAAGAAGTACGCAGCCGCCTGCTGTATATCCAGGCGCTGGAAAGCATTCGCTGCGTTGAGGAAGGTGTCATCGACCACGCAAGCAGCGCCGACCTCGGATCGATCCTAGGTATCGGCTTCCCAAGTTGGACCGGGGGCGCGCTGTCCTTCGTCGACACGGTTGGTCTGAACGCCTTCGTCGCAGAGTGCGACTACCTGGCAGGGCTGCACGGCCCGCGCTTCGCTCCGTCGCCTTGGTTGCGCGAGCGAGCTGCACGTAACCAGACCTTCTATCCCAAGGCCTGAGGTTGCTCACCATGCACAGAACGATCTTCGAACCCGATCACGAACTGTTCCGCGACTCGGTGCGGCGCTTCATGCAGAAGGAAATCGCCCCGCATGTCGAGCGCTGGCGCGAGCAGGGCCAAGTCGACCGCGAGGCGTATCTCAAGGCCGGCGAACAAGGCTATCTGCTGATGTGGGCGCCCGAACAGTACGGCGGCTCGGATCTGACGGACTTTCGCTACGAGCAGATTCTCTATGAAGAGAATCTGCGCCACGGCGACTACGGCTTCTACCTTCAGCTTCACTCACGGATGGTCGGGAACTACATAGGCAAGTTTGGCAGCGACGCGCAGAAGGCGCGTTTCCTGCCCGGCGCCGCTAGCGGCGAGATCATTCTAGGCGTTGCCATGACCGAACCGGGCACCGGCTCCGACCTGGCGAGTATCCAGAGCCGCGCCGAGGACAAGGGCGACCATTGGCTGCTCAACGGCGCCAAGACCTATATATCCAACGGTCTACTCGGCGACTTGTTTGTGGTGGCCGCGCGCACCAGCGCCGTCGGCGAGAAGCCCACTTTCGGCCTATTTCTGGTCGAACGCGGCATGCCCGGTTTCGAGCGCGGGCGCAAGCTGGACAAGATGGGCCTGCACTGCCAGGACACCGCCGAGCTGTTCTTCAACGAGGTCAAGGTGCCCAAGACCAACGTGCTGGGCGATCCGACCAAGGGCTTCGCCCAGCTCATGCAGTGCTTGGCCGAAGAAAGGCTCATTATCGCCGCCTGTTCCATCGCCCACGCCCAGGTGGCCTTCGACATCACCCTGGAGTACATCCAGGAACGCAAGGCGTTTGGCCAGCCGATCGGCACCTTCCAGGATGCTCGCTTCAAGATGGCTGATATGCGCGCCAATCTCGATGCCATTCAAGTATTCGTCGACAACTGCGTGACGCTGCACAACGACGGCAGGCTGAGTGGCGAGCTGGCTGCCGAGGCCAAGTACCTGGCCACCGAGCTGGAAGGCCGCGTGCTGGATACCTGCGTGCAGTTACACGGCGGCGCTGGCTACATGAACGAATACCGCATTTGCCGCATGTATACCGATGCGCGGGTCACCCGCATTTTCGGTGGCACCTCGGAAATCATGAAAGAAATCATCGGCCGCTCGCTCGGCCTGGACGACCGCAAGCTGTAGGAGCGCAATGATGAAAACGCAAATTACCGAAATGCTGGGCATCCGCTACCCGATCATCCAGGGCGGCATGCAGTGGGTTGGCCGAGCCGAACTGGCTTCGGCAGTCTCCAACGCCGGAGGCTTGGGCATCCTGACCGGTCTGACCCAGCCCACTCCCGAAGATCTGGCCAAGGAAATCACCCGTTGCCGCGCGATGACCGACAAGCCCTTCGGCGTCAATATGACCATCTTCCCCACCATTTCGCCGCCGCCATACGACGACTACATCACTGCCATCATCGAAGGTGGAGTGAAAGTGGTGGAAACCGCCGGTAACAAGGCCGTGGACTACATGCCAAGGCTCAAGGAGGCCGGCATTCGCATCATTCACAAATGCGTGGCCGTGCGCCATGCACTGGCCGCCGAGCGCCTCGGAGTAGACGCCATCAGCATCGACGGCTTCGAGTGCGCTGGCCACCCCGGCGAGGAAGATGTGCCCGGCCTGGTACTGATCCCTGCAGCGGTACGCCAGTTGAAGATACCGGTGATCGCCTCCGGCGGTATTGGCGACGGCCGCGGCCTGGCCGCCGCCCTGGCCCTGGGCGCCCAGGGCGTGAACATGGGCACGCGCTTCTGCGCCACCCAAGAAGCGCCGCTGCACCCGAACATCAAACAGGCTTTGGTCAACGGTAGCGAGCGCGACACGAACCTTATCTTCCGCACCATGAAGAACACCGCACGGGTTTTCAAGAACGCCATTTCCGACGAAGTGGTGACGACTGAGCGCCGCCCCGGCGGCTGCGAATTCGCAGACATTCGTCCATTGGTAGCCGGTGTGCGGGGCAGAGTCGCTCTTGAGTCCGGCGAAGTGAACGGCGGCATCATCACCGCCGGGATGGTCATGGGGTTGATTGACGACATCCCAACCTGTGCCGAGCTGCTCGATCGCATGGTTCGCGAGGCCCGCACACAGCTCGACCATGCCCGCACTTATTTCGTCTGAGGAACAATCCATGAGCGCAGTAATCATCGCAGGCGTGGGCATGGTGCCTTTCGCCAAACCAGGCAAGAGCGAAACCTACGACGTCATGGGCGCAGCTGCGATTCGCGAGGCCCTGGCCGACGCAGGGCTCAACATCGCCAGCATCCAGCAGGCCTACGCCGGCTACGTCTACGGCGATAGCACCTGCGGTCAGCGCGCGCTTTACCACGTGGGGATGACCGGTATCCCGGTCATCAACGTCAACAACAACTGCGCATCCGGTTCTTCGGCGCTGTTCCTCGCCCGCCAAGCGGTGGAGTCGGGCATGGTCGACTGCGCTCTGGCCTTCGGCTTTGAGCAGATGATGCCGGGTGCCCTGCCGACCATATATCAGGATCGGCCCAACCCTTTGCAGAACTGGATCGACGTATCCCAGCAACTGCAACCGATGCCCGGTGCTTACCCGGCTCCCCACCTGTTCGGCGGTGCTGGCGTGGAGCATGCCGAGAAGTACGGCACCAAGCCGGAAACCTTCGCACGTATTTCGGTCAAGGCGCGCCAGCATGCGGCGAATAACGACAAAGCGTTGTTTCGAGACCCAGTAACGCTGGAAGAAGTTCTCAACGCTCCCTCCATCTACCAGTTCATCACCCGCCTGCAATGCTGCCCACCAACCTGCGGTGCCGCCGCTACCGTGGTGTGTTCCGAGGCCTTCGCCAAGCAGCACGGCATCCGCAGCGACATCCGCATACTCGCCCAAGAGCTGGGCAGCGATTTCGCCGATGCATTTTCAAGCGGCTCGATGATCACCGCGGCCGGTTTCGATATCTCGCGTAGCACCGCACAGAAGGTCTACGAGAAGGCCGGCGTCAGCCCGCTGGACATCGATGTCTGCGAACTGCATGACTGCTTCACTGCCAATGAGCTGATCACCTACGAGGCTCTGGGTTTCTGCCCTATTGGTGGTGCCGAGAAGTTCATCGAGGACGGCGACAACAGTTACGGCGGTCAGGTGGTCACCAACCCCTCCGGCGGCCTGCTCTCCAAAGGACATCCCCTAGGCGCTACCGGTCTGGCGCAGTGCTACGAATTGGTCAGCCACCTACGCGGCAGCGCCGGCGCGCGTCAGGTTGAAAACGCTCGTCTGGCCCTGCAACACAACATCGGCTCGGGCTCCGCCTGTGTCGTCACCCTGTTCGCAAAGGTTTGAGAAAATGTTCCAAGGCCAAGCAATACGCGTCCAGCCGCTGGACGGCGGCATGCTCGAACTGTGCTTTGATCGCCAGGGCGAGAGCGTCAACAAACTCGACGAGCTGACCATCAACGAGCTGCGCGAAGCACTCGCGCTGGTGCGTGCCGACGACGGCGCCAAAGGGCTGTTGATCAGCAGCGCCAAAGACAGCTTCATCGTAGGCGCCGACCTAGGCGAACTGGCTAGGCTGATGTCCCGCAAGGAGACCGAGATAGCCCGGGTCAACGCCGGTCAGAGCGCCGTTCTCACACTGCTTGAAGCCCTGCCATTTCCGACCGTCGCCATGATCGGCGGCCTGGCGTTGGGTGGCGGCTTCGAGCTGAGTCTGGCCTGCGACTACCGAGTGCTTGCCAGCGAAGCGCAGGTCGGCCTGCCAGAAGTCAACTTGGGCCTGTTCCCGGCCTTGGGGGGGAGCGTGCGCCTGCCGCGCTTGCTCGGCGAGCGCGAAGCGCTGGGCTGGATCGCCTCTGGCCGACCGAGGAAGGCCGAAGACGCGCTGGCGGCCGGCGCAGTGGACGCAGTAGTCGGCGGCGAAGTCCTGCGACAGACCGCCCTGCTCCAGCTCGCCAGCGCGCACAATTGGCCCGAGCGCCGCCTGCAACGCCTGCAGCCGCGACCGAATGTCGACGCCCTGGCATTCGCCGAGGCGCGCGACACCGCACGCAAGAGCCATCCGCACGTCAGCGCCCTGTATGAAGTCATCGCTCTCATCGAGCAGAGCATACATCTCGAACGGAATACGGCGCTGGAGCTGGAATCGAGCACCTTCGCCCGAGTTCTCAAAACCCAGACCGCGACCGCTCTGGTGCGCGTGTTCCTCAACGAACAGTTACTGAAGCGAAAGGCCCGCGAATATGCCCGCATCGCCAGCCAGCCGGCGCGCGCCAGCGTGCTCGGCGCCGGTATCATGGGTGGCGGCATCGCCTACACCAGCGCCGTACGCGGCATTCCGGTGCTGATGAAGGACATCACTGAAACCGCCCTGGACCTCGGCATGGCCGAAGCACAGAAACTGCTCGACAAGCAGGTCGCCAGCGGCCGTCTAAGGTCCGAACAGGCCGACGCCATCATCGGTCAGATCCAGCCGAGCCTGGACTATGTCGGGTTCGAGCAAGTCGACGTGGTTGTCGAGGCGGTGGTCGAGAACCAGAAGGTCAAGCAACAGGTACTGGCCGAGGTCGAGCAATGCTGCAAGGCGGATACCGTCCTGGCCTCCAACACCTCCTCACTGTCCATCGCCAAGTTGGCCGAATCCCTGCAACGTCCCCAGAACTTCGTAGGCATGCACTTCTTCAACCCCGTGCCGGTCATGCCGCTGGTGGAAGTGATCTGCGGACCGAGTACCAGCCAGGTGGCTGCGGCCCGCATCGCCAGCTACGCCAGCGCCATGGGCAAGACCGCTGTGGTGGTGCGCGACTGCCCGGGCTTCCTTGTCAACCGCATTCTCACCGCCTACATCCTGGCATTCCTGCGCCTGGTGCGTGACGGCGCCGACTTCGTCGAGGTCGACCGAGTCATGCAGGAGTTTGGTTGGCCCATGGGCCCGGCATATTTGCAGGATGTGGTCGGAATGGACACTTCCAGCCACGTGATCGAACACATCTCCCAAGGTTACGGCGAACGCCTGCTGCCCGGCTACCGGCACGCCGTCGAGCACATGGCCGGACTCGGTCGTTTCGGACAGAAGACCGGCCTCGGCTTCTACCGCTACGAGACCGACTCGAAAGGCAAGCCACGCAAGGTTCCAGCCGAGGACAGCCACGCGCTGCTGCAGGTCGTCCAGCCAGGCGGCGACAGAGCGTTCGCCGAGGATGAAATCATCGAGCGCATGATGCTGCCCATGATCATCGAGGCCGCCCGCTGCCTGGAAGAAGGCGTCGCCGCCAGTGCCGAGGAGATCGACATGGCGCTAATCCTCGGAATCGGCCTGCCGCGTCATCTGGGGGGCGCCCTCGCCTACGCTGACTGGCTGGGCATGGGCGAGGTGCTGCAGCAATGCAGCCGCTACGCCACCCTCGGCGGCCTGTACCAGCCGACACTCCGCATGCGCGAGATGTCGGTCCAGGGCAAGACTTACTACGGCGGCTGATTCGCTTTTCGAGACCCGCTCGATCTAATGAGGCAGGAGCGGGTCTCTTTTTTTGTTCCAGCTGCTGGCGAACTGTCGGCGCTAGAGAATGGAGCCACGCATGAGTCTTCACACTACCCGTTTCAACGGATACCAGGGTATGACCCTGGCTGCGGATGTCGGAGGTGACCCAGCCAACCAGCCTGTACTGCTCCTTCACGGTGGTGGCCAGACCCGCCACTCCTGGGGCAAGGCAGCACGCGAGCTGGCACAGGCGGGCTACCACAGTATCGCCCTCGACCTGCGTGGACATGGCGACAGCGACTGGGCGGCAGACGGCGACTATTCCCTTGAGGCATTTATCGGGGATCTGCTGGCCGTCATCGCCACCCTCAAGCAGCCACCGGTCCTTGTCGGCGCCTCGCTCGGCGGCGCTACATCACTGCTGGCGATCGGCGAGATCGGCAACCATCTCGCCCGTGCGCTGGTGCTGGTGGATGTAGTTCCACGAATGGCCGAAAGCGGTATGAAGCACATCGGCGAGTTCATGCGCGCCAACCTCGATGGATTCATCAGCCTACAGGATGCCGCCGATGCAGTTGCCCGGTACCTGCCTGGCCGGCCGCGGCCAAGTTCGCCGGATGGTTTGCTGAGGAACCTGCGCTTGAAGGAAGACGGTCGCTACTACTGGCACTGGGATCCGGCCTTCCAGCTCGGAAAGTCGCGCCCCACGCCAGAAAGCTTCTTCACACGCCTGGAGCAGGCGGCCTCAGGCATCCACGTTCCAACCCTGCTGGTGCGGGGCAAGCAAAGTGACCTGGTTACTCTGGAAGGAGTGCAGTTGCTATTGAAACTGATTCCCCACGCCGAGTTCGTCGATGTGGAAGGTGCCGGACACATGGTCGCCGGCGACAAGAACGATGCCTTCAACAGCGCCATCGAAAGCTTTCTCACCACTATCCTGCAAACCGCCTGAGGGATTAGCAGATGAGTACCGCCGTACTTCTTGAACGCCAAGGTGCCTTGGCCATTCTGACCCTGAATCTGCCGGAAAAGCGCAATGCGCTGGCGGCGGAAGTCTACCTGCAACTGGCCGAACAACTGCAGACCCTGCAGGACGATCCGAGCTGCCGCGCGGTGGTCCTGACCGGTACGGGCAACTTCTGCGCCGGTGGCGAGCTGGATGGTCTAGATACCAATCCACAAAGCATGCGCGCAGACATGCGCCAGGGGCATCGTGTGATCCGCAGTATCGTCACCGGCCGCCTGCCGGTGGTCGCCGCCGTCCAGGGTGCTGCCTTCGGCGCAGGGCTGTCCCTGGCAAGTGCCTGCGACTTCGTGGTAGCCGACCCTGAATCCCTTTTCGGAGCAGTGTATGGCAAGGTCGGGGTGATGCCCGACTGGGGTGTTCTCTGGACACTCCCGCAACGCATCGGCCTGCCGCGCACACGCAAAATGTTGATGCTCAGCCAGGTCATCAATGGCGAGCAGGCGCATGCCATCGGCCTGGCAGACGAACTGGTCGAACCGAACCAGACCCTGCTGCGGGCAATCGATTTGGCCACACAACTGGCCGAGGCCGCGCCCGGCCCGCTGTCCGCCACCAAGTCGCTGATCGCCCGCAGCCTCAACCTCGACACACTGCTCGACTGGGAGGCCGATACCCAAGCCTTGCTGATCGCCTCGGAAGATTTCGCCGAAGGTCGCGAGGCCTTTTTCGCCAAGCGCAAACCCCAGTTTAAGGGTCGCTAGCACTTCGCCAATCCGAACTCAGTCGCAACGAGAGACAACAAAAAATGCACTGGCTCGCCAAACTCAACATCGCTGGAAAACTGCAGTTGGCCCCTGGCCTGCTGATCGCCCTGCTGCTGCTCACCACAGCAGCGGCCTACTATGGCATCGCCCAGCAGCAGGCGCTGCTCGACGACATCTACGACAGGCGCATACGGCAATATCAGCAGGCTCTCACCGGACTCGCCTATGCCCAGTTGCTGAACCGCGACACCTATTCCATGGCGCTGAGAGTCGTAGAAACCGGAGATCGAGCATCTAGGGATATCCGAGACGAGCTGCTAGAGACGGTCAGGGACTTGCAACTGCATATTCGCAACAGCCTTGACGAACCTCAGCTAAACGCTGAGGAGCGGGAGCTTTATGTGCAGCTCGACGCGGAAGGCACGCGCCTGCAGCAGTTCCTCGATACGTTACTCAAGGTGGCTGCCAGTGGGGACTCCCGTGCTCTGCTGCAGCAAATGACACAGACCCAAGGTGCGTTCAACGGCATCGATAACCTGTATGCCAATCTGCTTGAACTGCAAAAGCAACTGACTGAACAGGCCTTCTCCAGCGCCAGCAGCAGCGCCGCGCTGATCCGCAAGGCGCTGCTGATCCTTGCCGGCGTCTCGTTGCTGGTAGCCGTCGGCGTCAGCCTGCTCCTCAGCCGGCAGATAACCGCCAGCATCGGGCGCATCCGAGAAGGCGCGCTCAACCTATGCGGTGGCAACCTGACTCAACGTGTGGAAGTGATCGGCCGCGACGAGATTGCTCAGACCGCCAGCGCCTTCAACAACCTGATCGACAGCTTCCAACAGGCCCTGCGTCAGGTTGTTAGCAGTAGCGACCAGTTGACTAGCTCGGCCTACCAGCTCAACCAGTCTGCCAACCAGATCGCCGACAGTTCCGGCCAGCAAGCGCAGTCAGCCTCCAGTGTGGCTTCTACCGTCGAGCAGATGACCGCCAATATCCACGGTCTGGCGCAAAACGCCCAGCTCGTCCGTGACGCCGCCGCAGGCAGCCGCGACGACACGGAGGCCGGAGTAGCTTCGTTGGAGCGACTGCGCAGCGAGCTGACCCAGGTGCAGCAGGCATCCAGTTCGATCACCGCCTCGGTCAACGAATTCGTACGCAGCACCGCGTCCATCAGCGACATGACCAGCCAGGTAAAGGCCATTGCCGCGCAGACCAACTTGCTGGCACTCAACGCCGCCATCGAAGCGGCCCGGGCCGGCGATCAGGGCCGTGGCTTCGCCGTGGTCGCTGGCGAAGTGCGCCAGCTCGCCGAGCTCTCCTCCACCGCCGCCAACAACATCGACGAAGTCACCCAGGCCCTAGCCGGGCAGTCCGCTGCTGTGGAGAGATCCCTCGCAGCCGGTACCGCTGCAATGGCGAGCAGCCATGATCAGCTACAGCAACTAGAAAACCTGTTCGCCAGTGCACGTCACTCGGTGGACGAGGTGTTCCGTGGCATCGAAAGCATGGCTCAGGCCGTGGAAGAACAAAGCCTCGGCAGCCAGGAAATCGCCCGCAGCGTCGAACACATCGCAAATACCGCCGAGGCCAGCAACAACCTTTGCCGTGACACCTTCGAGGCCACCCAGCAATTACGCAGTCTGGCCGACTCGCTCCAAAGCACGACATCCCGTTTCAGCGTATGAGCGCAGGACGCAGAGAAAGAGGTAGACATATGCCGCACAGCCAATCCCTGGAATCCTTCGTGCACGACTTCGTCCACGATCGCAGCGCCGCGCACCGGGTACGAATCGAGCGCCTGCAGCGCTTGGGCGGAGGCGCGATCCAGGAAAACTACGCCCTGGACTTGGAGATCGAAGGCGGTCCCCAAGCCGGTCGCCAAGCCTGGGTCTTGCGCACCGACTCTCCATCGCGTCTGGCCATCAGCCTCAGCCGCGCCGAGGAGTTCGCCGTGCTGCAGGCGGCCTTCGCCGCCGGCGCCGCAGTTCCGGAGCCTCTCTGGTTACACCGCGACCAGGGTCAGCTGGGCAAGGACTTCTACCTGATGCGGCGCGTCCGTGGCGAGGCCGCTGGGCGCAAGCTGGTGCGCGGCGAACTGACGAAAAGCCAGCGTCAGGCACTTCTGAGCCAGCTCGGCCAATCTCTAGCTGCCCTGCACCAGATCACGCCGCCCTATGTGGGGCTGGAGTTCCTCGGCGACGCACCAGCCAACCCCGCCCTAGCCCGGGTACGGCAGTACCGCCAGTTGCTCGACAGCTTGAGCCGTCCGCAGCCGATCCTGGAATGGGCGTTGCGCTGGCTGGAACTCAATGCGCCAGAAGTCAGCGCCGTGTGTTTGAGCCATGGCGACTTCCGCACCGGCAACTACATGGCCGATGGTGGCCGGCTGACGGGGATCCTCGACTGGGAGTTCGCCAGTTGGAGCGCACCGGAAGAGGACATCGGCTGGTTCTGCGCGCGCTGCTGGCGCTTCGGCGCCATGAACGAAGAAGCAGGCGGCCTTGGCCCACTGGACGCCTTCCTCGATGGCTACCAACTTAAGGCCGGGCGCACGGTCGAGCGGGGGGCGCTGCCCTACTGGCGGATCATGGCCACCCTACGCTGGGCGGTGATCGCTCTGCTCCAGGCCGAACGCCACTTGTCCGGCGAGCAGCCATCGCTGGAACTGGCACTGACCGGTCGCATGCTGCCAGAAATAGAACTGGATCTGATCGACGAGATAGCTGCACTGCAGAAGGAACAGCGCCATGCATGACCTGCCCTTAGCCCAAGACCTGCTAACCATAGCGCGCGCCAACCTGCTGGACGAACTGCTGCCGAACCTGCCGGCAGCACAGAAATACACCGCGCTGATGGTCGCCAACGCATTGGCGATCGCCAGCCGCGAGCAAGCCGCGGCCAAACCCCTCCAGCAGGCCCGCCAGGCCCTGCGCCAGCAGACGGGCGAGTACGTGGGCCATCCCTTGGACGAGCGACAGTTATGCCAGGCCCTGCGCGAGGGCGCGCTGGACTCGCAACTGGTCGCCTTGCTGCCGACGCTGCGCGCCGATGTGCAATGCCGCCTGCAGGTCAGCAACCCCAAATACCTGGAAAGCCTCCAGGCGCTTGCTGGTCAGGGAGGTGAAACATGCCCAAGCTAAACGTGATCCTGCGTAAGGAGGACCTGAACACCGACTTCCTCCATGACAAGGTGGTCGTAGTGATAGACGTGCTGTTCGCCACCTCGACTATCGTCACCGCGCTGCACCACGGCGCGAGCGCCGTACTGCCTCACTGCAACGCCCAGCAAGCCGGCAACGCCGCACGCGAATTGGACGAGGGCAGTTACCTACTCGCGGGTGAAAGCCACCTGAACAGCATTCCGGGCTTCGCTGGCTATTCGCCATTGAGCTTGGCCAAACAGCCCCTGCAAGGTCGCCAACTTATCTATTGCACGACCAACGGGACTGTCGCCCTACGCAAGGCCGACTGCGCGCGCCACGTCTATGCCGCCGCTCTGCTCAACGGGCCTGCCATCGTCCACCACCTGCAACAACACACCGACCTGTCGCTTGTGTTCGTCTGTGCCGGCTCCGCCGGCCGCGTTAACCTGGAGGATTTGTATACCGCCGGCTACCTGATCGAACAACTCGAGAAGTGCAGCCCAAACCACTGGCAGCATTCCGACACCAGCACCATCGCCCGTTCGCTCTACTCGCAGTATGCGCAGGCCCCTCTGGCCTGTCTGCTGGACAGCCAACTGGGTCGCAGCCTGCCCGACGATCTGCAGGCCGAGGTGCGCTACGCCGCCCAAGTCGGCTTGTTCGACGTGATTCCCAAGCTCGACGGCCAACGCTTGGTCGCCGCCTGATTACCCGCCCGGAGCCTTACCATGAACTTCGAACTTTCTGACGAACTGCTGGATCTGCAGCGGCGCACCCGCCGCTTCATAGCCGAGCAGGTGATCCCTCTAGAAAACGACCCGCGCCAGGATCGCCACGGCCCGAGCGACGAACTGCGCCAAGAGCTGGTAGGCCGAGCCCGCGAGGCTGGCCTGCTGACCCCGCATGCCAGCCGGGAACTAGGCGGTCTGGGCCTGTCGCACGTGGCGAAGGCCATCGTCTTCGAGGAGGCCGGCTACTCGCCGCTTGGGCCGATCGCGCTGAACATCGCCGCGCCGGACGAAGGCAATATCCACTTGATGGAACAGGTCGCCAAACCAGAGCACATCGAGCGCTGGTTGCGCGCGCAGGTGGGCGGTGACACTCGCTCCTGCTTCTGCATGACCGAACCGGCGCCCGGCGCCGGCGCCGATCCTTCGATGCTGCAGACCCTGGCGGTGCGTGATGGCGACCATTACGTCATCAACGGAGTCAAGTGGTTCATCACCGGCGCTATCGGCGCCCAATACGCGATCATCATGGCGAAGATGGAAGACGGGAGCGCCACCATGTTCCTGGCCGACATGGACAGCCCCGGCATCCATATCGAGCGCGCGATGGACGCTCTGGACACCTGTTTCGCCGGCGGCCACGCCGTAGTGCGCTTCGACAACCTGCGGGTGCCCGCCACGGACGTGCTGGGAGAAGTCGGCAAAGGCTTCCGCTACGCTCAAGTCCGCCTGGCACCGGCACGCCTGACCCACTGCATGCGCTGGCTGGGCCAGGCGCGACGCGCCCATGATATCGCCACTGCTTATGCCCGCGAGCGAGAGGCTTTCGGCCAGGTACTGGGCGCCCATGAAGGGGTCGGGTTCATGCTTGCGGACAACGAGATGGAGTTGCACACCACCCGCCTGGCGATCTGGCACTGCGCCTGGGTGCTGGACCAGGGCGACAAGGGCAAACACGAATCGAGCATGACCAAGGTCATTGCGTCAGAGGCGCAGTTCCGTATCGTCGACCGTTGCGTGCAGATCCTGGGCGGCCGTGGCGTCACTGGCGAGAGCCTGGTATCACGCATTTGGAGCGATCTGCGCGCCTTCCGCATCTACGACGGCCCATCCGAAGTACACCGCTGGAGCCTGGCCAAGCACCTGCTCAAGGGATGATACGCAATGGCCTCTTTTCTCCTGGGAAGAGGCCGACTTGCTGTGCGGGAGCGACTTCAGCCATGCAGAGCCTCAAAGAGGTAATTGCGACCAGGGCCGCTAACGAAGTCCCTATCAACAGGAGAACGGCCAATGGCCAATGGTTTTCCCCGTATCGGAGGGCGTCTGCGCCGCCTGATCGATCTGCGCCACGAGTCATCCAACTTGGTGGTGGCCTGGATGGAAGACGACTTCCACCACTTCGGTGTCAGTCTCGAACACCGCTCGGGTATCGTCACCGACATCCGCATGGCCGCTCCACGCTCTCCCTGGGTGACCTGCCCCGGTGCCGCCGAACCATTACGCGAGTTGATCGGCAAACCCTTGCAGCGACGCGCCTCGGATATCGGCCAGTTGCTCGATATGCGCCAGCAATGCACCCACGTATTCGATCTCAGCGGCCTGGCCATGGCCCACGCTGCCCAACAACGTCCGGATCGGCGCTACCAGGCGATAGTCCAGGATCGTGAGGTACTGAAGTGGAACGGCCCTTTCCCGCAATTCGGCCCTACCACCGCAACGCTACTGCGCGATGGGCAACAGGTGATGTTCTGGCAAATCGACCAGGGCTATATCAGCGGCCCAGGCCCTTACAGCGGCCACTCGCTGGAGCAGGGTTTCCGCGCCTGGACCGAAACCCTCGATGAAGAGCTCGCAGAATACGCCACCATCCTGCGCCGCGCCCAACTGGTCGCCGGCGGCCGCGCCATCGACCACGACCAATGGGAGAGCGCCGGCAGCTACGTTAGCACGCCGCTGTGCTACAGCTTCCAACCGGAACGAAGTCTGCAGGCCAAGCGCAACGTAGGCAGTACCCGGGACTATGCCGAATCGACCGAGGCCATGCTGATTCAGGTGCATGAGGTTCCCTGACTTCCTACCAGCCTCTGCAAAAGCCATCCAGCTTGCAACTCTCCTCAAAACATCTATAGCAAGCTATTCACGAGCTCGACTATCATAAGCATGCTTACGTATTTCCGGTGAGAGCGATGACTACCCAACCGACTATAGGTTTTGTTCTGCACGACGTGGCACGTCTGATGCGCAAACGCTTTGAACAACGTGCAAGGAAGATTGGCCTGACCCGCTCCCAATGGCAGGTGCTTTCCAAATTGGCCATAAATGAGGGCATTCACCAGAAAGGCTTGGCCGATCTGCTGGAGATCGAGTCGATCACCTTGGTGCGCTTGCTCGACGGAATGCAGGAGCGTGGCCTGGTTGAGCGCCGTCCTCATCCAACGGACCGGCGCATGACCCTGCTGTACCTCACGCCTGAGTCCCACCCTCTACTGCAGGTGATGCAGACACTCGGCGAGCAGACCCGCAACGAAACCATGATCGACTTCTCTGCTGCTGAAAGCCTGCAGCTCCAACAATTGTTGGGGCGGATGCGCGAAAACCTACTCCATGCCTGCGACCAGCCGGTGGACAATGAGGAGCCATTTGATGCCTGAACTCCGCGACCCTCCCCGACAAGCGCACGCTGGCCAAGATGAAAGAACACCCCAGGCTCGCCCGCAAACACTCGGTCCGACCAAACAGCTGGCCGCCGACGCAACCGGTATCCCCAACCAGGATGAACCAACAGTTGTGCAGCAACGGCTGCGCCGCGCCCTGTTTCTGCTACTGCCCGTAGCCTTGCTGGCCTGTGGCGCCCTTTACGTACTTGGCGGTCAAGTCATTTCTACCGACAACGCGTATATCCAGGCGGATCGCGTAGGGGTGTCCACTGACGTTGCCGGACTCGTCGAAGTCGTTGAGGTCACCGAGAACCAGTTGGTCAGCAAAGGCCAAGTGCTGTTTCGCTTGCGCGCAGAGCCTTTTCAAATTGCCCTGGACAGTGCCGAAGCGCAGTTGGGGGAAGTCCGCAACCAACTGATGAACCTCAAGGCCGGCTATGCTCAGGCCCAGGCCGAGATCACTCAGGCGCAAGCCGAAATCCCATACTACGAGAAGAACCTGGCGCGCCTGGACAAGCTGGTGAGGGTTTCTGCGGTATCGCAAACCCAGTACGACGAAGCGCACCACAACCTGCAGACCACTCAGCAGAAGGTCGCGGTAGCCAAGGCACAAGCCCGAACCACACTCGCTCAGTTGGGCGGCAGTATCGATCTACCGGTGGAGCAACAACCCGCCTACAGGCAGGCCCAGGCTCGAGTCGATGAGGCAGCGCGTCACCTGAGAAACTCGGTGGTTGTGGCGCCCTTTGCCGGGATCGTAACCAATGTTGACTCTCTAGCTGCTGGTACTTATCTGCAACCTCCGCAGTCCGCGTTCAGCCTGGTCTCCACTGAACATATGTGGGTTGCCGCCTCGCCCAAAGAGACCGAACTCACCCATATGCTGCCCGGCCAGCCTGTGGAGATCAGCGTCGACACGTATCCAGGGGTCACCTGGCATGGCACGGTAGAAAGTATCAGCCCTGCGTCTGGTTCAAGCTTTTCCCTGCTTCCGGCGCAGAACACCACAGGCAACTGGGTAAAAGTGGTGCAGCGGATTCCAGTGCGCATCCGCATCGATGACGCGACCGGCAAGCCGCCGCTGCGCCACGGGATGAGTGTGGAAGCTGATGTCGACACCGGCCACATCCGCGGTATGTCGGGGATGTTGAGCGGCCTGTTTGCAAACAAGGCTGATGCTCATGAGTGATAGCAACACGGTGATGGCCCCTTCCGCGCAGCGTTTGATGATCACCGTCTGCGTGGTACTGGCGGTTATCATGCAGGCGCTGGACACCACCATCGCCAACGTCGCCCTGCCCTACATGCAGGGCAGCGTGTCAGCCAGCTCAGACCAGATCAACTGGGTGCTGACCTCCTACATCGTCGCGGCTGCGATCATGACCCCTCCCTCGGCATTTCTTGCTCGCAGCTTCGGGCGCAAGACAGTGCTGCTCTGGGCCATCGCCGGTTTCGTGATGGCCTCCGTGCTGTGCGGCATCGCCCAGTCATTGGAAGAAATTATTGCATTTCGCCTGCTGCAAGGATTTGCCGGCGCCGCGCTGGTGCCGCTGTCACAAGCTATTTTGCTGGATATCTACTCGCTGAAAGAGCGCGGTTCAGCCATGGCGTTGTTTGGTGTGTCGGTGATGGTAGGGCCGGTGCTTGGGCCGATGCTGGGTGGCTGGCTGACCGAAAACCTCAGCTGGCGCTGGGTGTTCTTCATCAACCTACCGATTGGCCTGCTGGCGCTACTTGGCATCATGCGCTACGTCGCAGAAACCCCGGCAGACAAAAACGTCCGTCTCGACTGGCTGGGTTTCGGCTCCCTCAGCGTAGCCATTCTGGCGCTGCAACTGTTTCTCGACCGTGGAGAGCAACTCGGCTGGTTTTCATCCTTGGAGATTTTGATCGAGGCCACGGTGGCAGCATCCGCGAGCTATGTGTTCCTCGTGCACACCTTCACCGCCAAAGACCCGTTTATCAGCCTGAAGCTGTTCAAGGACCGTAACTTCAGCCTGAGCGTAGTGTTCATATTTATCATCGGCATCACCTATCTGGCCTCACTTGCGCTGATGACACCGTACCTTCAGAACCTGATGGGTTACCCGGTACTCAAAGCAGGGATGGCCATGGGGCCGCGCGGGTTGGGCACCATGCTGACCATGTTCCTGGCAGGCAAATTGATGGGCAAAGTCGACACCCGGTGGCTGTTGTTCTGGGGGCTGGCCCTATCGGCGTTCTCGATGTGGTTGATGACTGGCTGGACACCTGACGTATCCATGCAAACCATCATTTATGTCGGCTTCATCCAGGGTGCCAGCCTGGGACTGCTGTTTGTGCCGTTGTCGACCATCGCCTTTGCAACCCTGCCCGGGCCACTGCGAGCGGACGGCACGGGGCTGTACAGCCTGTCGCGCAATGTCGGCTCCAGCGTCGGCATTTCTATCGTCACCGTAATGTTGGTACAAAACACTCAGGTGAATCACGCCGAAATTGGAGCCCATGTCACAGCCTTCAACCGGCTGTTCGATGCCTGGGACATCAGTAGCGCTCTCGCCCCGACGACTGCCAGTGGCCAGACCCTGCTCGATAGCATGATCAGCACTCAAGCGACCTGGATCGCCTATATCAACGACTTCAAACTGTTGATGGTGCTGTCGCTGGCGGTGATGCCGTTGCTGCTAGTGATCAAGCCACCACCAAGGTTGCCAAACGACGATCACGGGCCAGTGCTGGAATGAGCCGAGCATACTTCAGCGGCCCGAAGCATCGAAGGGTCAAATCACCTAGGCAGGCAAATCGCGCCTTGGCGTTACTGCTTATGGCTGTTGGATCAAGCTCCATCGTCGGCTGTCAGAACGCTAGACGTTCGCGACAATGACCACACAGTTGCTTGTAGTCTTGGATCGTACTTGCGCGATCAGCACCAGCACATGTACAGCCTCGCCGTACTGCGCGTCGGGAATGCCGATCTCCGCAGAGAGTCTGACGTCCGAATGGCGCTATCCACGTTGATGGAATAGGTGTTCTTGCCGCCACTGACGGTCATGTGGTTGACGCAGTCTGTGATGTGAAAAAGACTATCGGCATCCAGACACCCGGCGTCGAGTGTGTGCTCCCCCCAGCGCAGGATCGCAAACGTCTCCTGATGCTTGTTCCTGTGCCAAGCATCACCCCGTGGCCACCCTAGCGATCGAGGATGCGCATCTCGCACAACATATCCCCTCCGCGGCCAAGCGCCTCAGGCAGGTTCCCTCTCCAGTGCAGAGCGGTCGATCAGCTCATCCCAGCAACAGCCCGGCACGCCCGTTTTCTTCGCCGCTATGCATGACGGGGCTCAACCTTGGGCTAAGGCTTGCAGCAGATTGACCTGGGCGAAGAAATGCACCTCAGCAATCAGCATGCCGATGGCACAGTAGTTCAGCCCGTAGGCGATTCAGCCGCAGCCCGGTGAATGTTCACTGGGTTGATAACCGCACCGGCCCAGAGACAAGCATGGAGCGATCCCAAGTAGGGATCGCTGTTCAAGACCTGACTACCACGCTGTGGCCGAAATGCACACCGAGCACACGCAAAACCGAGGTCAACAAGACCAACCGCTCGCACAGTTCGGCAAAGCCGCTCGCCATCCCTGGCGGCACGCGCGGCTTGTGTAGGGGCCTGGTCAGTTCCTGGTGAGCTCAGAGACAGATACGCCCACGCTGGGTGGACGGATTGCCCATGAAAGCGAAGTCAAACATCGCCCGTTTCAGGTAGATCTGCACGTCGCATTCCCAGGTGTAGCCGATGCCCCCATGCACCTCTACGGTGTCGCGCGTCACCTGCAAGAAGCGCTCGCTCAGGTGCGCCTTGGCCAGCGCCGCATAGCGTTCAGCATCCGCCGGAACATGGTCGAAGGCGTGCGCAGCATACCAGTACAGGCCACGCGCTGGTTCGATCTCCACTGCCATATTAACCAGTTGGTGCTTTACCGCCTGGAACTGGCCTATGGGCTGGCCAAACTGCTCGCGGATCTTGGCGTAATCCACGGCCATTTCCACGCAGCGCGAGGCACCGCCGAAGGCATCTGCCGCCAGCAATACCAAGGCTGCATCGCATAGGCGGGAAGCTACGCCCGCGCTTAGGGCTAGGCGCTCAGCCGGAGTGTCCTCAAAGCTTACGCGACTCAGCGGACGGGTACGGTCGACGGCGTTTTCCGACTCGATGCTCAGGCCCTGAGCAGCGCGCTCGACAATCGCCAGACCGCCGTCAACGAGGCCCACAAGCAACAAATCGGCTTCGTCGGCGAAGGGGACGTGTTGCTTGCTACCATTCAGGCGCTCACCCTCTAACGTCCAGTGCTCGGGCTGCCAGCCAGTCGCTTCAGCAAAGGCCACACTGGCCACCAACTCACCACTGGCCAAGCCAGGCAACCATCGTTGCTTCTGTGCGGCGGAGCCGGCCCAGGTAATGGCCAGACCCGCCAAGGCATGACCGAGGAACGGCCCAGGTGCAGCGCGCGAGCCGAGGCTTTCAGCGACCAGGGCCAGGTCAATCATTTCCATGCCGGCGCCGCCGAACTCTTCAGGTAGGGCGATCCCGGCCAAACCCAACTCGCTCATTTCCCGCCACAGTGCCTGATCGTGCTCGCCCCGATCGAACACCTCATGCAGGTGGGTCGAAGGGCAACGGTCGTCGAGAAAACGTTGGATGGTGCTCTGAAATTCGATCTGCTCAGGAGACAGGAGAAAATTCATGATCAGTTACCCGCCTCTGTGCCATTGTCACGAGGCAGGCCAAGGCCGCGCTCGGCGATGATGTTGCGCTGGATATTGGAAGCACCGCCTGCGATGGCGATGCCTAGCGAACCGAAGAATTGGTTGTTCCACTTCTCTGCGCCGGCGCCACGGGTGCCCTCCGGTGGAGGCGCGATTAGCAGGTTGTCGCCCATCAGGTCGCGTGCCAACCTGGCCACCTCGTGGCCGATCTGGGTCGAGATCAGTTTATTCATCGAGCCGACGATACCGGACGACTGACCATGGGCAGCCATGGAGAACTGCCGGTAGCTTGAATAAACGTGCGAGGCCACATAGCCCTCAAGCACCAGCAGACGCTCCCGAATCACTGGGTCTTCGCTGGCGGGTTTGCCATTAAGTCGGGTGCTGCGTGCCAGATCGACGAGCTTGTCGAACAGCGCCTGGGAGCTGGAGGCGTTACCGATAAAGCTGTTGCGCTCATGCACCAGGGTGGTTTTCGAGACCTGCCAGCCCTTTCCCCGCTCGCCGACGATCCAGTGGGCTGGCGCCTTGGCGTTGTCGAAGAAAACTTCGCAGAACTCTTCGCCGCCAGTCACCTGCTTGAGCGGCCGAATGGTCACGCCTGGCTGCTTGAGGTCGAGCAGGATGTAGGAGAGGCCGTCATGCTTGGCCGCGTTTGGTTCGGTGCGCACCATGGCGAACATGAAGCGCGCGTACTGGGCGAAGGTGCTCCACACCTTCTGCCCGTTGATCACCCACTCCCCATCCTGCAGCACACCCTTGGTGCGCACCGAGGCCAGGTCGGAGCCGGCGTTCGGCTCACTGTAGCCTTGGGCCCAGAGGTATTCGCCGGTCAGAGTCTTAGCGATGAATCTGTCCTTCTGCTCCTGCGTGCCGCATTCGAGCAGGGTCGGCACCAGCATGGCAACGCCCACACCGGGCACCTCCATCGGTGCGCGGACGCGGCCGAACTCTTCGCGGATGATTTGCCCGCGCATCACGTCCGGCGCCTGCTCGGAGCCACCGTACTGGCGTGGGATCGCCCGGTACAGGTAACCCTGTTCAATCGCTTCGCGGCGAAATGCAGCTTCAGCCGCCTTGCGCTCGGCCTTGACCAACTTGCTGTGTGGCAGCCAGGCGCGCTCGACGAAGTCGCGCACCTGCTGACGGAAAGCCTCGTATTCGGCGCCGTATGTCAGGTCCATGGTCGCCTCCTACTTCTTGCCAGCGGCCAGCAGTTCCCAGTGCCGGGCCATCATTCTGGCTGCTCGCAGCTTCATCTCGCGCGGCGGTTCGGGCAGAACCAGGGCGCCGTCGTCTCGGCTCGGCAAGGCGATCACCGCATCGCACAGCACGGTGTCCTCGCCGCGCTGGTTGGTCATCTTGACCTTGACGTCGATCAGGTTGAGACCGTCCTCCTGGCGCTTTCCCACCACCTCGCCGGTAATGAACTGGGTGTCGCCCATGTAGTTGAATTTGCGGATCTCGTCGTACTGCTTGTAGACCCAGCCGTCATCGCCGGCCCAGTCGCTGAGGAAGCGGTACAGATAATTTTCGCGCATCACACCGTAGTCGTAGGCCATCGGGTTGCCGATGGCCTGGGCCCAGGAGCTGTCCCAATGCAGGCGTTGGGCAACATCCGGAATACCCTGCTCGTTCTTCACATAGAAAGGCGCAATGCGGTTACGGTTGTTGTGCCACATACGCCCGGTGCGCAGGCCATAGGGTACCCAACCGTAGCCGCCGCCGTGGAAGTTGACTACGTCGGTCACAGTCAGCGGGCCGGAAACCCCAGGGCGCATAGACTGGCCGACTTCCACGTCTTCCCAATTCAGGCGCTCGGCGCCACGCGGCTTTTCGTTGGCATACAGCTCATCGATCTTGGCGAGGTCTTCGTCGTTGTACTGCGCCGGCTGGATGTCCGAGTACTTGCCTTTCTCACGCGCCTTCTTGCGCTCGGTCATAATCGCTCGGTAGCGGTACACCGCCACCACTTCACCACGCTGGTTTACTTTGACCTGACTGTTGAACCGGGTCACGGAACGGCCGGCGAACTCCGACTGCTTCACTTCCAAGCCATCCTCGCCACCAAAGCTATACAGGCTGTCGCCGGGAAAGATCGGCTTGAAGAAGGTCCATTCACCACCGGAAATGAACATGTGGATACCACGAAACAGGCTCTTGTTTGCGGCCTTCAGATGCTCGGGATAGGGGTCGCCCTTCATCGGCTTGTTGATCACCCCAGCCATCATCGCCGGGGCGATGACCGAGCCCCAGCGCGTGGTCCTGGCATATTCCGGATCACTGTGCAGCGGGTTGTCGTTACCGCAGGAGAAGGCGAAGGAACGGATGTTATCTTCGCTGGCGGTGGTGATCTGTTCCTGGTCACGGCAGGCCAAGTCATGGTTGAGCAACAGCCTGGCGCGCTCGATGTCGTGGTCGGTCAGTTCGTAGGCTGTGGCCTTCTCAAAATCTTCACTGATCTTTTTTTCGGACATTACTGGGACTCCACTGGAATTCGGATAAGTCAATTAGCAGCCGGTGAACTGCGGTTTGCGTTTTTCCATGAACGCCTTCACCGCTTCACGCTGATCGTTGGTCATGGATGACAGCACCATGTGGGTGGCTTCCATATCGAGGATCTGCTCGAGGGAGCCATCCACCGCCGCGTTGAGGTTCTTTTTCATGAAGCGATAAGTGACTGGTGGGCCATCAGCCAGGCGACGGGCCAGAGCATGAGTTCGGGTTTCCAGTTCGGTATCGGCCACCAGTTGACTGACTAGGCCAATGCGCTGGGCCTCTTCGGCATTGAGTATGTCCGACAGGAACATCAGCTCGCGGGCCCTGGCCGTACCCAGCAGACGGGTTAGGAAATAGCTGGCTCCGTAGTCACCAGAGAAACCAACCTTGGCGAAACCGGTGGTGAAGCTGGCCGTTTCCGACACCACGCGGAAATCGCAGGCGGCGGCCAAGGCCATGCCAACACTGACCGTGGCGCCACGGATCATGGCAATGGTCGGCTTGTCCATTTGCTGCAACAGACGCACCGCCTCCATATTGCCGCGCAACCATTCGATGCGCGTGGCCACGCTGTCCGGGGCGCGTTTCTTCTCCGGCTTCGGCGTGGTCGGCATCTCGGCGATGGCGTCTTTATTCTCCGGCTTGCCGGCAATATCCCCCCCGGCGCAGAACGCCCGGCCGGCACCTGTGATCACCACCACGCGAGCTTCATGGTTGCGCGTAGCGCGCTCCATGGCTTCACGCAAGGCTCGCAGCAATGGTGGGTTGAGTGCATTTAGGCGCTCGGGACGATTCAGTGTGAGGGTCAACACACCGTCGTCGAGCTGTTCGAGAAGTAATTCTTGGCTCATGTGTTCCACCAGGGTTCTTGCTCAGGGGTCAGGCAAACAGTGCCTTGACCTCGGGCTGACTAACTTTCATTGATGGCGTTCGCGGCAGGGTGTCGACGATCTTGATGCTCACCGGTACCTGGTAAGACACCAGTTTTTCGCGGGCGAAATCAATCAACTGCTCCACCGTCGTCGAGGCTTCCGGCTCCAGCAGCACGGCGGCCACCGGTACAGCACCGAGGCGTGCGTCGGGCAATCCGACGACACAGACTTCACGGACGGCGGGGTGCTCGAGCAGAGTTTTTTCCACCTCACGCGGCAGAACCTTGAAACCACCACGAATGATGGCGTCGTCGGCCCGGCCGCGAATGAACAAAAAGCCTTCGCTATCGATTTCCGCTAGGTCGGTGGTGCGCAGCCAGTTGTTGGGATCGACTTGGGCGGCCTTCACTTCAAGCAGGCCAATAGTCGAGGGCGGCAACACAGCGCCGCTGTCGGCATCCACCACTCGCAGCTCGCAGCCTGGCTGGGCACGCCCGGCCGAGCCGCGTTTGATCTTGCTGAAGGCCTTGTAATCCTTGAGGGTCCAGCCGGCTACCGCCCCGGCGAACTCAGTGGCACCATAGGTATCGAGCAGAGGGCAGTTATAGATGGCCTCGAACTCTTCAGCCATGGCCGGATCCAGCGGCGCACTACCGGTACGAATCGCGAGCAAGCTGGCAAGCAGGTGTGGCTCAACCTTGGCGTCGAGGATCATGCGCACGGCCGTCGGTGGCAGCGATACAGTACGCGGCTTGTGGGTGTAAACCCGACTGACGAATTCCTCGACATTGAACTTCTCCAGAATCGCCAGCGGGCGCGCACCCACCGTAGCCAGCACGGCGAAGAACATGCCACCGATATGCACCATTGGCGTGCATAGCAGTGCGGCAGCCTCCTTGAGCTTTAGTTCGCCATTACCACTGCGGGATTCGTAGTGTGCGGCATCGAACAGCGAACGCTCGAAATTGCTATAGGGCAACTGAATACGCTTGGCGGGCCCCGTGGTGCCACTAGTCAGCATAAGCACGCTGACATCGGGCAAGTTCTGCGCATGGATCTTGTCAATGGCGGGTGCCTCCAGCCCTGCAACCACTGCGACTTCAAGTGTGTTGGAGGAAGAGATGGCGATCCCCAGCGAACCTGACTGCTCAGCAGCTGCGCGAACGTCGGCCACCTGCCAATCCTCGGCATCGGCGATCAGAGCAGGGAGCTCCAGCATGGCCAGATCGGCAGCGATCTTGCCAACCTTCTGAAACGGATTGAGCGTCACGATGCAACGTCTTGACGCCAGCAACTGCAGTACCACCGCAACGTGGGCGGGGCGGTTGCGCAGCAACACGCCAACAGGCGTACCCGGCCCCAGGCCCGCCTCGGTGAGCAATGTGTCGATCTGCTCCATGGCCTCGGCAACCGCACCCCAACTGTGCCAGACGCCCTTGAACTCCAAAGCGCCCTTTTCCGGCTCCAGCGCCAACACCGTCTTGATACGCTCGCCCAGCCCCGTAGCCATCTCGTTCCCCTTGTCGGTAACCGGTGAAATTCCGCTTAATCACCATAATCATATTAATCCTATATATGATTGCAACAAAAATCTATTGGATATTTACAAAACCATCTCCAAAATCAGGCACGCAGACGCCGCCCCGGCCGAAACAGGCGAGGCACACAGTCAATAAAAAGGGAGGTGTGAGTAGGAAGGACGGGCGGGAGAAGACGCACTCCGCGCCGCCCCCGGCAGTTGCGGGGGCAACAGATACTACCGAACGTATGACGCTCAGGCGTCGCGGAACAGATCGGAAATGCGCATGGTCTCGAAACCGGATACCCAGACCTTGTTGGCCCGCAGCATGTGCTTGCGCCAGTGGGTTTCGGCCTGATCGATATTCCCCTCTTCAATCAACTGGATCAGTTTTTCGTGCGAACGCAGACCACTGGCGGCGGCCAACCTAGCGGTTTCAAGGGAAGCGCCGCGTCGCTGAACGGATACGACCAGAGCCTGGTGACGCTCGATCACTTCATGTAAGGCTGCCCACAGATGAATCAGCGGCTTGTTCCCCGACAGCTCGACCAGCACCCGGTGGAAGCGGGCAACGCACGCAGAAAAAGCCACAGGATCCTCAAATTGCCTGCGCTCGCTCTCAAGTACCTCGCGCAGAATCGCCGGTGCGACATGAGCGGAATGCTCCACAACGAAGCGTACGGCAGACGGCTCGAACGCCATGCGCGCTTCATAGACTTCGGCAACGGTAGTGCCTTCGGATTGCAGCACCATCAAGGCATAGTTGGCGATCAGGCTCGGGTTGGGTGCATGAATAATGGCACCACCACGCGCTCCTCGAGCCACAGTGATCAAGTGCTCCGCTTCCAGAATACGGAAGGCTTCACGAATGGTTGGTCGCGATACGCCGAACTCCTCCATCAGCTTGCCTTCGGCCTGGAGTACATCACCTTCTTTCAGTACGCCGCTGACGATCTGCTTCTTGATCCGCGCCGCGACAATCTGCGGCGCCTTGGGAATATGTAGCGCCTGACGGCGCTCATTCATCTCGCCCCTAGTCACGTAGGGTGGCTCGGTCAACTCGCTCATAACGCCCTCAAAAATTTCTGCTCTGGAACGGCTCAAGAATTAGCCTTTACGCTTGTAAAGCGATCGATGCCGAGATACCGGCTGCACAAAGCCCTCGCTCACAGGATAATATCGACAGAACTTGTCGTACCAATAATATATATCATTTCGAGGAAAAATTTAGCGCTTTACCCGGCAGGCGTCCCCCCCGCCCTAGAACGAGCACTGTCATGCTTGCCATGCTTGCGTTTACCATGGCAAATTATACGTATAAATCATACACACGATTACTGATGCTCTCCCCCATCAAGGTAGCGCCATGAATTTCGACTTTTCCGACGATCAGCGAGTGCTTCGCGACCACGCGCGCCGCTTCCTCAGCGAAGCAGGCGACTTCCACACCCTACGCCAGACCATAGGCGCCGGTGACGGCTACGATAAGGCGCTGTGGCAACAGGTAAGTGAACAGGGCTGGCAAGGCGTAGCCATTGCCGAAACCCATGGCGGCCTAGAACTGGGCATGCTGGAACTCTGCGTACTGGCTGAAGAGCTTGGTCGCGCAGTGGCGCCGGTGCCGTTCTTCACTACCGTTTGCCTGGGCGCCGAAATACTCAAGCGCTGCCCCGGTGCGGCCAGCGATAACCTGCTGAAACGCATCGTCAGCGGTGAAGCAATTGTTAGCACCGGGCTGATCACGCCAGACCAGAGCTGGGACGACATCACCCTCGCCTTCAGCGACGGCAAACTCTCGGGCCGCAGTGCACCACTGGCCTACGCCGGTCATGCGGATGTGGCAATCCTGCCAGTACTGGATCAGCGCCAACCTGCGCTCGCCTTGATCGACCTGCAAAATGTACCCCGTCAACCACTAAGCGCCCTGGATGCCACCGTGCCGTTCGCTCGCCTGCAACTCGAGGCTGCGCCGGCGACATTGCTTTGCAGAGGCGCCGATACGCTCCGCGTGATGGCCCGCGTAGTCGACCAAGCCGCAGTATTGACTGCCTTCGAGCAACTGGGCGGTGCGGACGCCGCGCTAGAGATTACTCGCAACTATGCCCTGGAACGCTTCACCTTCGGTCGCCCCATCGGCAGCTACCAGGCGGTGAAACATAAGCTGGCCGACATGGCTGTGAAGATCGAACTGGCCCGTTCCAACGCCTACTACGGTGCCTGGGCTCTCCAAGATGGTAGTGATGAAGAGCTCTCTGCCGCAGCCGCCCTGGCTCGACTGAGTGCCGGGGAAGCTTACGAGTACGCCGCCGAAGAGTGTCTGCACCTGCACGGCGGTATCGGCTACACCTGGGAAGCCGATTGCCACTTCTTTTATAACCGCGCCCGCCTGCTCGCCGTCTCGCTCGGTGGCAGCAGTGCCTGGGTTGACCGACTGCTCAGCGAAGTGTCGCTGCACGCGCTGCACAGCTGATCGAGGAATTGACCATGGACTTCAACGATTCGCCCGAGGAAGCGCGGTTCCGCACCGAAGTGCGCAACTGGCTCGAACAACAGGCCAGCGATTATCGCCAGCCACTGGATACCACCGATGTCACCGGCTACACCGCCAAGGCCCGCGACTGGCAACGCAGGAAAGCAGACGCCGGTTATGCCGCGATCCGATGGCCACGTGCAGAAGGTGGGCTCGACGGTACGCCGATGATGGAAGTGATCTTCGCCGAGGAAGAGGCTCGCTATCATGTACCGGTCGGCCCACTGGTAACCATCGGCACCACCATGGCAGTGCCGACCATACGCAAGCATGGCAGTCTTCCACAGATCGAACAGTTCACCCGTCCTACCCTGTACGGTGACACCCTGTGGTGTCAGCTATTTTCCGAGCCGTCGGCCGGGTCAGACCTGGCCAATGTGCGCACCCGTGCGGTGAAGGATGGTGACGACTGGGTGATCAACGGTCAGAAGGTCTGGACATCCTGGGCCCATGTGGCCGACTGGGGCATCTTGCTGGCGCGCACCGACGCCAGCGTGCCGAAGCACAAAGGGCTGAGCTTCTTCTTGGTCGACATGCGTAGCGCCGGCATCGAAGTCCGCCCGATCCAGCAGATCTCCGGCGAATCGGAATTCAACGAGGTGTTCCTCACCGACCTCCGCATTCCCGATGCCAACCGCATCGGAGCCGTCGGCGAAGGCTGGAAAGTGGCCATCACTACTCTGATGAACGAGCGCATCAACGCCGTTGGCGACAGCCTGAGTCTGCCCAGCGTGCCAGAGATGCTGCAACAGGTCCGCCAGTCCGGCAGAGGCCTTGACAAGCACCGCGCGGCGCAATTGCTGACTCAGGAGTTGGGCCTGCGCTTCTTCCGCTTCCGTCTACTGACCTCCCTATCCAAGGGCGAAACCCCCGGCGCCATCTCGGCGATGAGCAAACTGGTACATGCCAACATGCTTCAGGACCTTTCTGCCATGGCCCTGGAAAGTGCCGGCCTGGATGGCATCTGTGCCGATGGCGATAGCCAGATGGCCAAGTTCCAACATGGCTATGACTGGTCCGCCGCCCTGCGCATCGCTGGTGGTACCGATGAAATCCTGCGCAACCAGATCGCCGAACGAGTGCTCGGCCTGCCTGGCGAGATTCGTGTGGACAAGGACATTCCTTTTTCCGAATGCCGCTGAACCGCCTGCCTGCCCGGCAGTTGAATCCGGGTAGGCTATCCATAGCCCGCGAGAATCATCATGACTGATACCATTCAACTTGGCCGCAGCGAAGGCATCCTGACCTTGCGCTTGAATCGGCCCGACAAGTACAACGCGCTGACCAATGCCATGTACAGCACGCTCGCCGACGCCCTGTTCGCAGCCAACCGCGATTGCGATGTCCGAGTGGTGGTAATTAGCGGCGGCGATCGCTGCTTCACCAGCGGCAACGATCTCAGAGATTTTCTCGAATCACCGCCCACCCATCTCGACGCACCGGCCTTCAGTTTCATGAAAGCGGTGGTCGAACTAGAGAAACCTTTGATCGCCGAAGTCTGTGGTGCCGCCATCGGCATCGGCACCACCCTGCTGCCACACTGTGACCTGGTCTTCATTACCCGCGACAGCAAACTGAGCATGCCCTTCGTCAGACTCGGCCTTTGTCAGGAGTTCGCCGCCAGCTTGATGATGCCGAACATTCTTGGCTCGACGCGCGCTGCCCAGTTGCTGCTCGGCGGCGATCTGTTCAGTGGCCAGCAGGCTGCCGACTGGGGACTGGCCAATAAGGCCTTTGACAGTGCCAGCGAATGCCAGGCTGCGGTACAAGAGCAGGCACGGAAGCTCGCCAGCGCCCCCCAAGCCGCGCTGCGTACCAGTAAACGCCTGCTGCGTGCGCCACGCCTGAGCACAGTGCGCAGCATCATCCGAGAAGAGAATGAAGCCTTCATTGCAGCGCTGCAAAACGAGGAAGCCCGCACCGCCTTGCACGCAATGATGAACAAGTCATGAGCAGCTACCTACTCAGCAACAATCCCCACCAAGGCGAGAGCGCAAGAACCCCACTGCTGCTAGTACATGGTATCTGCCACACTGGCCAGTGCTGGAGACCACATTACATACCTTTCTTCACCTCGCGTGGCCACGATGTCTACACCCTTGACTTGCGTGGGCATGGCACCGACCTTAGCCAGATCGACCAGTATGGCCTGGAGGACTATGTCAATGACGTGCTTGCCGCGCTGGCGCAGATTGACGGCAAGGCGGTACTGGTGGGCCACTCAATGGGAGGCGCCCTAGTGCAAAAGGCCATGAGCCGCGGCAGCGATAAGGTGGCCGCAACGGTCCTGCTGGCCTCCATGGTTCCGGGCTCCATGACCGTGCGGGAAAAACTGCGTTTGCTGCGCAAACCGCTCAGTATGCTGGCCCTCAAGCGGTTGCTCGGAGGTAAAACGCTGACGCCCGCTCAGACCAATCGCCTGCCGTTCCTCGATGGCAGGTTAAGTCTGCAACAGGCTGCCGATGCCGCACAGTGGTTACAGCTCGAGTCGAAAAAGGCACTGAGCGAGCTGGGCAGCTTTACCACACCGGGCGGTGCCCAGCCGTTTCCGATTCTGGTGCTCGGCTCTCGCAGGGATTATCTGTTCGGTGCAGACGCCTTGCAGCGGACGGCGACGCATTACCAGACCGAAGCCGTCATCTTTGAGCAGGGCTGTCATGACTTGATGCTTGACCCCGACTGGGCCAACAGCGCGATATATATCGCCGATTGGCTGGCTGCTCAATCGCTGTAGAAGCGACCCCGACATGCCTATGTCAGGGCCGCCACAATCAGGCCGGCATGCTTACCGTTTTCAGGCGGATGAACTCATCCAGCCCAGGACGCCCTCCCTCCTTACCGTAACCGGACAGGCCGAGGCCGCCAAACGGAGCACAGGCCGGAATATTACGCGTGCCGTTGATGTGCACATAGCCGGTCTTCAGCGCCGCCGCAAGGCGGTTGGCCCGCGCAAGATCGTTAGTCTGGACATAACCCCCCAAGCCATAGCCGGTGGAATTGGCCAAGGCAATGGCTTCAGCTTCATCCTTGAAGCGCTGAATTATCAACACCGGGCCGAACACTTCCTGTTGGGCGATTTCGCTGCGCGGGTCGACATCAGCAAGCACCGTCGGCCGCAAGTAGTAACCATCGGCAAACTCGCCACTCATCCGCTCGCCGCCCAGCACCACGCGCCCGGCGCCGCTGCTTTTAGCCCGCTCGACCATGTCGAGAATGCGCGTGCAAGCATCCTGGTTGATAACCGGACCGATTATGGTATTGGCGTCGAACGGATCGCCCAACGGCAAGTGCCCGGCCACAGCGGCCACAGCCTGCACCATCTGTTCATAGATGCTGTCCTGCACCAGCAAGCGGGTCGGTAACTCGCAGCCTTGGCCGCTGAGCAGACCAACACTCCAGAAGGCGGCCATCTGCGCGACCGAAGCGATGTCGGCATCTTCGAACACCAGATTGGCCGACTTCCCTCCCAACTCCAGCACTGCCGGCTTGAGCAAGTCAGCGCACTGGTGGAGGATCTTTCGGGCGGTCACCGGGCCACCGGTAAAGCTGATTTTCTGAACCGCGGGATGGGCGATCAGCGCCTGCGCAGCCTCGGTGGAGCCCGGCAAGACATTAATTACCCCCGCCGGAATACCTGCTTCCAGTGCCAGACGGGCAAACAGCTGGGCAACGAACGGAGTCTGCTCGGCAGGTTTGATAACTACGGTATTGCCCGCAGCCAGGGCGGGCGCCACCTTCATGCCGAGGGAAATCAGCGGACCATTCCAAGTAATGATGATGCCGATCACCCCATAAGGCTCAGGACGTGTGTAGATCAGCTCTTCAGCAGGCGGCATCGACACGACCTGGCCGTCGATCTTGTCAGCCCAGCCGGCGTAATAACGAGTCCACTCCTCGCCCAGGCGTGGGCCGCCGGCCCCCACGGTGATCGGCGTACCGCCTTCGAGCGCAGCGAGACGGATGAATTCCTGGGTGTTGGCCTGGATCAGGTCGGCGAATCGGTTAAGCAGCAGGCTGCGCTGGGCACCCGGCATGCGTCGCCAGACCTCGAACGCCTGACTTGCGCAGGCCACCGCCTGCTCCACTTCAACCCGCCCAGCCAGTGGAATGTCGGCTTGGTGCTTACCAGTGGCCGGGTTGATATGGGCAAAAACGCCGCCACTGCCGGCGCTCAGTTCGCGCTCACCGATAAGCAGACTAACAGCCGGGGTGCTACGGTCATGAGACATGATGTACTCCTCTGGATAATCGGGCGGTTACACGCGAATCTGCTGGCCGTCATCCACCGCAATGATCTGGCCGCGCACGTAAATGGCAGCATCGGAGAGCAGAAACACGCCGACCTGGGCGATCATTTCCGGCGTCGCCACGCGGTCGGTCGGACGCCCCAGCATTTGTCCCCACTTGGCCATGTCGTCAACGCTCATCAGCGGCTGCATGCCCTCGGTTGCCACCGTGCCCGGCGCCACAGCATTGACACGGATATTGTCCTTTGCAAGCTCGCGCGACAGATTGATGGTCAGGCCGTTGACCCCCAGCTTGGTCAGCGAATACACGCCGGTGGCCTGATAGGCGCCGATCGAGGACACATTGACGATCGCCCCTCCGCCGCGCTTGCGCATTGCTGGTACGACGGCGCGCGCCATCCACAACTGACCGTTGAGCATCACCTCGGTAATTTGCCGGTACTTTTCTACTGGGATGTCGATCAGCGAAGGAAAGGCCGCTGCCGACAGCAGACCAGCATTGTTGATCAAATAATCAACACCACCGAAGCGCTCCTCAGCGGCCTTCACACAGGCTTCACAGGAGGCCAGGTCGCCTACATCGGTACGCACGGCCAGTAACCGATCCGTGTGACCCAATTCGCCTGCGGCTTTTTGCGCCACATCCAGATTGATGTCGGCGATCACCACGCGAGCGCCCTGCTCAACCAGCAGCCGGACGTACTCACGGCCCATGCCTTGGGCACCACCGGTAACGATTGCCACCTTATTGTCGAAGCTCATGTGCTTGCTCTCCATTTTGTTGTAGTCAGTCGTGAACACACCGGGCACGACAGTACGCCAGCCAGGCAAAAATATCATATAGATGATACGCACAATTAAAATTCAAATACAACCCGTATCTATAGACGCTAGGTATCTTGAAGAAGAACAATCATACAAATGATTTTTTGACAGACACCAGATCATAAAATACGATTCGAATTCTGATACACAGTGAATTTGAAGTTCAGAAGAACGAAAGGAGGCCCCTTGGCCAGAATCACCCGCCAGGAAAGCCAGGACATCACCCGGCAACGCCTGCGTAGCGCAGCACGAGATGAGTTCGCCCGATACGGCATTGCTGGCGCGTCGATCGATCGCATTACCGAGGCTGCCGGCTATTCCCGCGGCGCGTTCTACTCCAACTACGCCAGTAAGCAGGAACTGGCCCTAGAGCTGTTGAGCGAGAACAACTCCCGCTCCATCGCCCAGTGGCGGGCTCTCATCGACGAATCCCTGAATCCCGTCACACTTCTGCAGTGCCTGGAAAAACAGTTCGACCTGGCTGCCAGCCAGCGCCAGTGGTGGTTGCTCGCTGTCGAATTGCGCCTGGAGGCCGAACGCAATCCAGCGTTCGGTGAACGCTTCGAAGCCGTCAATGGCGAGATCATGGGCCAGTTGCTGGAGATGATTCGCAGCCTGTGCCGCGCCACCGGCTGCGAGACCAGCGCCGACCCGGACTACATCGCCTTCGTCGTCCACACCTTCACCCACGGCCTGCAGTTCGAGCGTAGCGCCTCGCCGGATCGCTTCGGCAGCCCCGGCAAACTTTTCATCCGCCTGATTCACGACCTGCTTGGCCGCCCTCCCAGCGTCGAGCCCTCCTGATACGCCCATAACAATTACAGAGGAACCCACCATGACCACTCCCGCCCACATACCCGCAGACCGGGTATTCGATTTCAACATCTACGACTTCGCGATCGACGGCGCCGAGTACCAAGCCGGTATGCAGCGCGCGCTACAAGGCGATGTCCCCGAAATCTTCTGGACGCCGCACAACGGTGGCCACTGGGTGGTGACTTGCTCCGCGCAAATCAACGAGGTGCTCAATGATCACGAACACTTTTCTTCTAGGCAGATCGCCGTACCCAAGACGCCGGTCGAGCGGCCACCGCTCAAACCCCTGCAGGTAGACCCGCCGCAGCATCTGAAATACCGTAACCTGCTGGCCGCCGCCCTGTCGCCGAAAGCCGTAGCCAGCCTGGCGCAAAGCGCCCGCGTACTGGCCATCCAGTTGATCGAAGACTTTAAGCCGCGAGGCGAGTGCGAGTTCGTCAGCGAGTTCGCCCAGCACCTGCCTATCGCCATCTTCATGAGCATCGTCGACTTGCCGGAGCAGGACCGGGAATCCCTCACTAGCCTGGCCGAGATCGTGGTGCGCGAAGACAACGAACGACTGCGCGGCGAGGCGCTGATGAAGATCGCCGGGTACGGCATGCAGAAAGTCGTCGAGCGTCGCGCCAACCCCGGCGATGACCTGCTCAGCTCGATCGCCACGGCCAAGGTGGATGGCGAGCTGCTCAGCGACTATGACCTGACTGGCATGCTCACCCTGCTGCTACTCGCCGGCCTGGACACTGTAGCCTCGATGATGGGTTTCTTCGCCCGCTTCTTCGCCCTCAACCCGGCTCATCGCCAGCAGTTGATCGCAGATCCGAGCCTGATCAACAACGCAGTGGAAGAGCTGCTGCGCCGCTACCCCATCGCCAACCTGGCGCGCGAAGTGACCCAGGACTTCGAATACCACGGTATCAGCCTCAAGGCCGGCGATATGGTCGTCGCTCCTACCGCCCTCGATGGGCTGGACGAGCGTCGCTTCGAGGATCCGCTGACCGTCAACTTCAATCGCGACAAACCGATTCATGCCACCTTCGGCGGGGGCGTCCACCGCTGCATGGGCTCGATGCTGGCACGCACCGAACTACGCCTGTTCATCGAGGAATGGCTCAAGCGTATCCCGGAGTTCGAGATCAAGCCCGGCGCCGAAGTGAAGGTCGCGGCCCGTTCGGTCGCCACCATCACCTCATTGCCACTGGTCTGGAACCCAGCAAGCACGCGCTGAATCCCCCTGGAGCATCGACATGAGCGAATGGAAAAAATGGCAGTGCTTCTTCTGCGGATTCTTCTATGACGAGGCGCAGGGCCTGCCAGAAGAGAGCATCCTCCCCGGCACCCGATGGGAAGACGTCCCGGAGGACTGGCTCTGCCCGGAGTGTGGCGCGATGAAGTCAGACTTCTACATGGTCGAGGTAGAGACCTGAAATGATACGCGTGACCTTCATCTTGCACGACGAGCGCGTGATCGAGGCCGTCGGCGAAGCCGGCGACTCGCTGATGGAAGTGGCAACCCGGCATGACGTGCCGGGCATCAGTGGGGACTGCGGCGGCTGCATCTCATGCGGCACCTGCCATGCCTACCTGGAGGCCAGCTTCGCCAACCAGCTACCACCCCCCGATGCCAACGAGATGGCCATGCTCGACAACGTACTGGATCCGACAGCCGACAGCCGTCTCACCTGCCAGGTACGGCTCGGCCCGGAGCTGGACAGCATTGCCGTTCGGGTTCCGGAGCCGATGTTCTGATCACCACATTGACCTACAGGAATACCCCCATGACGCAACCCGACCAGCAGAACGTTGTCATCCTCGGTGCAGGCCATGCCGGCGGCTCGGCCGCCGCCGCGCTGCGCCAACTGGGCCATAGCGGAGCAATCACGCTGATCGGCGAGGAAACCACCCCGCCCTACCAGCGCCCACCGTTGTCTAAAGCCTACCTGAAAGGCGAGATCGGGCTTGAACGCCTGCTACTCAAACCGACCAGTTTTTACGCAAGTCAGCACATCGAACTGAGGCTCGGCACCACGGCCGCAGCTATCGACTGCAGCACACGGCATGTCCAGCTCACCGATGGCGGCGTACTGAACTATGACCAGTTGATTATCGCCACCGGCGCCACACCGCGCCATCTCACAGTACCTGGCGCAGAGCTGGGCGGAGTGCAAGTGCTGCGTAGGCTGGCCGATGTGGAGACATTGAAGCCTCGCTTTCGCGCTGGCACTCGCCTGGTGGTCATCGGTGCCGGCTATATTGGCCTGGAGGCCAGCGCCGCCGCTCGCCATATGGGACTACAGGTGACCGTGCTGGAAGCAGCGCCACGAGTGCTTGCGCGAGTCGCTGGCGAGCCGCTGTCAGACTTCTATACCCAGGAGCATCGTGCCCAAGGGGTAAGCATCCGCCTCGACGCACAGGTCACCCGCCTGCATGGCGAAGCCGGTCGAGTGACCGGTGTAGAACTGACCGGCGGCGAGATAGTAGCCGCCGATATCGTGCTAGTCGGCATCGGCGTCACGCCCAACAGCCAGCTGGCCGCGGCCGCAGGCATTCATTGCAGCAACGGCATCCTCGTGGACGAAGATGCCCGCACCTCCGATCCAGCGGTATTTGCCATTGGCGACTGCAGCCTGCGGCCATTGACGCACTACGCACGTGAAGGCCGCCTGGAAAGCGTGCACAACGCGCTGGAGCAGGCACGCCTGGCGGCCAATGCAATACTCGGACGCCCACGCCCGTCTGTTGAACTGCCCTGGTTCTGGTCGGATCAGTACGACCTCAAGCTGCAGACTGCCGGCTTGCTGGAAGGACACGACAGACTGGTGATACGCGGCGATCCAGCATCACACCGGTTCGCCTGCTACTACCTCAAGAATGATCGTCTGCTGGCAGTCGATGCGGTCAACTCTCCCGCCGACTTCATCTTCGCCAGGAAAATCGCCGGTCGCCAATTTAGCCTGGACATCGATACTCTCGGCGCAGTGACAACCGACCTCAAGCAACTGGCCGAGCAACTGCTCGAAGCGGACAAGCGGTGAGAACCCTGCCATTCAACGTCTTCGTGCGGCACCCCATTGGATGCGCCTGGGCAGAAGACTTCACTCCGTCCGTGACGGTGCGCTGCCTCTGCGCAAATATCTGTGGGAGCAGCTGGGCGGCAATCCGATTGCCCGCGAGCTCTGCCGGGTAAAGCTCGCGGCTAAGTCCGCTCCCGCCGGAGTGTTGTGTGATTCGGAGTCCGAGGCACAAATCGTTCAACCGGTTGCCCTGTGCAAGCAAGCGCGACGATAGTCATCCAGCGCCTGTTCCTGGCATCGCGGCCAGCGCCGGAACCGCTGCCGATGGAGCGGCGGACAAAGCTGACGCCATGTCTGCCCTCCAGTTGCTGCCGGCATCAATCAGCAAAGATGTTGAAAGGCATGGCTATGAGAGCCCTGCCGCTACTCTCGGCGATTGGATGGCGAGCACAGTTCAACCTCGATGTCCTGCTGCACCTGCTGCTGTTCGCCGCCTGGCTGGCATGGCGTCATCGCCGTCGGCGCGGCGGACTCGTACTGGCGGCATGCTGCGTATTGGGTGGCAGCCTGTTCAGGCTGGCCTATCTGTTCTGCGCCGCCCTAGCGCCAGGGGGCGATATCAGTTGCCTGCTGCTCGGCGAGAACGCTAGGGGGTTGCGTGACCACTACCAGGCCAATTGAGAGACCTCTATAAATTCATGAACATCAAGATCGATCCGGTCCTCCTCAACACACAGAATCGCTCTCTTTTGACAGATATTGCTGAAACGAGAGATTTTCGCTTTTTAACATAGTAAAAACCCTTTAAATTCAACTCTAAAAACCAAATCGTATAGATCATTTATCTTTAATAAAGAAAAGATCTCTCAAACAGGATGACAAATCTTCCCCGAAAATAGAGATACCTCTATAGTCGACTCATAGACCAACAATGATGAGGAAGTCTCCATGCGTCCATTCGTCTTCAGCTGTGATGCCCATATCGTCGAGCCCGCCGACCTGTTCACCAAGAACATGTCCGAGCACAACCAGCAGTGGGCGCCCAACGCGGTGATCGACGACAAAGGCATGCGCGCCAACCGTCTCGGCGAAACCGTTCTGTTCAAAATCCCAGCCAATTTCCATACGCACAAGGTGGGTGAGGCCAACGATCTGGACACCCGCCGCCGCGGTGTGCGCGACCTTGGATTGCGCTTCGCCGACATGGAGCGCGACGGCGTCGATGCCGAGCTGTGCTTCCCAAGTTTGGGTCTGCTCGCGCCAAGCATTCCAGACCGCGAAGCCGCCTTGGAGGCCGCACGCATCTACAACGACTGGGCCTGGGACTACCTCGATGGTGTGCGCAACAAGCTGATCCCCGCCGCCATCATGCCACTGGTCGACATGGACGACGCCCAGGCCGAGCTGGAGCGGGTGATCGCCAAGGGGTACCGTGCCATCATGATGCCGCCCGTTAGCGTCGACTCTACCCCCAAGTACAACGACCCGGCTTGGGATCGCTTCTTCGCCACCTGCGCCAAGGTCGGTATTCCGCTGGTGTTCCACACCGGCGTCGGAGTGATCAATATTCGTGCTCTACGCGGCCCGGGCGGTGCGCTGTTCAACTACACCCGGCAGATGAACGACGCGGTCGACGTGATCGCAGCTCTGGTCGGCGGTGGTGTGCTGGACCGTAACCCCGATGCCCACGTGCTGTTCGTCGAGTGCGGTGCTGGCTGGCTGCTCGGCTTGGCCGAACGAATGGACGAAGTCTATGAGGGTCATGCCCCGATGGTGCAGCCCAAACTAAGCCGCAAACCCAGCGAGATTGTCCGCGACCAGGTGCACTGCTCATTCCAGAATGATCCAGGCTGCCTCCTCACCTACAAGCTGCTGTCGATCGATAACTTCCTGTTCGCCACCGACTACCCGCACAGCGAAGGTACCTTCCCCTTCTCGCGCCAGTTGGTGGAAAAGATGTTCGACCATGTACCGGACATCACCGAGGAAGAAAAAGCCAAAGTACTCGGCCTTAACGCGGTGAAGCTGTTCGGTATCTCGCCGCAGATGGTTCGTGAGGACACCGAACGTATGCAGGCCAAACAGACGGCTAGCGCATCAGCCTGAGCCATCAGCAATAAAGAAGCCCGTCCTGGTGACGGGCTTCTTTGTTCCTCGCCAACGCGTTCCAACTCAGAACAGCGGCACATCCAGACCTTCGTCACCTTGTAGGCTCGTCAGGCGGCTGTACTGGCTGTCCATATGTCGACGGAACATCAACATGGCCAGCTCCGCATCTCCGCCGAGAATCGCCTCCGCAGTGCTGATCCGAGTCATGCGGCTGCTACGCATATGCTGCGTATCGTCGAAGATCACACCGCCCACTGCCGGAGTAGCGAAGTGGTAGAGGATGTTCAGAAGCAGTTTGATCACCGGGTTGCCACTCATCGAGGAGAGCAGTCGGACAAACGCCACCTCTGATCGGATAAATTCGTCCAGCGGGCAGTCATGCTCCAATGCATTGCGATCCTCCGCGAGAAATCTCGACAAGTCACTACGCAGCTCGGAATCCTGGCATTGCACCGCTAACCGCACCGCCTCACGAGACAACTGGGTAGCAGCCAAGGTAGCGTGGCGCAGAGTAGCCCTTTCGAACTGCAGATAGACCGCTGCGGCCTGAGCCACGGCCTCGATGTTGGGATTGCGCGCATAAAAGCCGCCTCCGACACCCCGGCGAATCTCAAGAAGGTGGTCGCGCTCAAGTAATTTGGCGACCTGACGGAAAGTTGGCCGGCTGACCCCCAGTAGCTCGAGCATCTGCTGCTCGGAACCAAGAAAGGCGCCATCGGAGCATGCCAAGATGTGCGCTCGCAGGGCTTGTTCCGCCCGGTGCACCGCGGAGCTGCTCTTGTTGTCGTTCATTTCGATCCTTGGATTGCTACGTTGCGCAAGTGTATCGCCATTCACCCCATGGATGCCGGATCCTGAGTTTACAGATCGGTAGGAACTTCTCGTGATGCGCCTGCGCCAGCCATTGATGTTCTCACGGACAGGCTGTAGGTTAGCAACTAAATCATACCAATGATTGATACATTTTCACCAAGGAATTCGTCACACCCGATCATCAGCAGTGATTCGGGTTTCACCTCCAATAATAATAGCGAGAAGTCCGAAATGAAGATCCAAGCTGCGCTGGCATTCGCTAGCAATGGTCCGCTGAACATCGAGGATATTGACCTGGCCGAACCTGGCCCAGGCGACATCCTGGTACGGATAGTCGCCACCGGCCTTTGCCACACCGACCTCATCGTATTGGCTAACCCCCAACTGCCCTGGCCAGCTCTGTTCGGACACGAAGGTGCCGGTGTGGTGGAAAAAGTCGGCGCCGGGGTCAGCAAGGTCGCTCCCGGCGACCATGTGCTGATGACCACTGCCTCCTGCGGGAAATGCCCGAACTGTGGAGCCGGCAACCCATCCTACTGCTCCAACTTCCGCGCGATGAATATGTCTGGTGGCCGTTGCGCCGACGGCACTTGCACTCACACCCTTAATGGCAAGCCGGTGTTCGCCCGCTTCCTCGGCCAGTCCTCCTTTGCCAGTCATGTATTGGCCGGTGAACGTAGCGTGGTCAAGGTCGATACCAATCTACCACTGGATATTCTGGCCCCGCTGGGTTGTGGCATCCAGACCGGTACCGGCGCCGTGCTCAATACCTTGCGCCCGCGAGCCGGCAGCAGCTTTGTGGTGTTCGGGGCCGGAGGAGTCGGCCTGTCCGCACTGATGGCAGCCGGGATTGCCGGCTGCAGCGGTCTGATCGCGGTCGACAAGGTCGCTTCGCGTTTGGAGCTGGCAAAGGAGCTGGGCGCTACCCATGTGATCGACGCCGGCAACGAAGACGTGCTGGCGCGCATCCGTGAAATCACCGGGGGCGGTGCCGATTACATCGTCGAGGCCGTTGGCGCGCCGAAGGTCATGGAGCAGGCCATCGCCGCCCTAGGCCGCGGCGGCAGCGTTGCTCTAGTCGGCATGGCGGGTGCCGAGTCGAGCGTGACCTTCAATCCGTTCCTGGTGCAGAACCAGGGGCAGACCATCAAGGGCAGCATCATGTCTGGCGATCAGAGCAACCCTGACGATTTCATCGCTCAACTGATTGAGTACTGGAAACAGGGCCGCCTGCCGGTGGAAAAGCTGCTGCGGTTCTATGAGTTCAAAGACATCAATCAAGCCATCCATGACGCCCACGATGGCTCCGCCATCAAGCCCGTCATCCGCATGCCCTGAAGGAGCCCCGCATGACTCAAGACTCTCGTATCGAACAGGTATTCGCTCTACAGCGCGCCACACGCACCGTGCGCAAGAGTGAAGGAGCCCGCACACGCATCGCCCGCCTGAAAGATTTACGTGATGCCATCCACAGCCGTATCGACGCGATCGAAGCGGCGCTGCATGCCGACCTGCGCCGCGCCCCTAACGGGGGCAAGGAAGGCGAGATCCCCGCCGTACTCGGCGAGATCGACCTGGCCATCGGCCAACTGGAACAGTGGATGGCACCACAGCCGGTTCCTACCTCTGAGCGTTTCCAGGGCAACCAGACCTTTATCCAGTACGAACCGCGCGGTGTGGTGCTGCTACTGGGCGCATGGAACTTCCCCTTCGCACTCGCACTGTCACCGCTGGTGCCGATCGTCGCCGCCGGCAATAGTGCGATGGTAAAACCCAACGAACTGAGCCCGGCTACCAGCAAGGTGGTGGCCGAAATCATTCAGGCCGCATTCGACGAGCAGGACGTGGCGGTATTCGAAGGTGGCGTTGAGGTAGCCGAAGCTTTGCAGCAGCAACCCTTCGATCACGTGTTCTTCACCGGCAGTCCGAATGTCGGCAAGATGGTAATGGCCGCAGCGGCAAGGCACCTGTCCAGCGTAACCCTGGAGTTGGGAGGAAAATGTCCGGCGATCGTCGCCAGCGGGTATGACCTGGTCGATGCCGCCGGCAAGGTTGTCGGTGCACGCTTCAACAATGCCGGCCAGCTGTGCCTATCGGTTGATCATGCATGGGTGCCAAGCGCAGTCATTGAACCGTTCTGTCAGATCGTTGGCGCAGTGATCGAAAAGATGTTCTTCGTCGATGGTCAATTGCAGCTCGAACGCCTGCCTCGAATGATCAACGAGCGCAACTTCGACCGTGTCAAGGGTTATATCGACGAAGCGGTGGCCCGTGGCGCGCGAATTGTGCTGGGTGGTCAGTGCGACCGTGAGACCCTCACCATCTACCCCACCGTGCTGGTCGACGTGCCGCTGGACGCCAGGATCATGCGAGAGGAGATCTTTGGCCCGGTGCTGCCGGTGCTGGCCTATGACGACCTCGAACAGGTCACTGAACAGGTCGACGCCAATGGCAAACCGCTGGCCATGTACATCTTCAGCGATCAGCAGGCCTTCATCGACGAGGTATTGCTCAAAACCTCATCCGGTGGCGTCACCGTCAACCACGTATTCATGCACTACCTGGAGCCGAATTTGCCATTCGGCGGCGTAAATGGCAGCGGCATGGGTCGCTACCACGGCCATGCCGGCTTCATAGAGCTCTCCAACAGCCGCTCCACCTTTATCCAGGGCGGTACTGTCACCAACTGATCACTGCCAGCTTCGACGCAAGCCCCGCCGGCAGCAGCTCGCGGGGCTTTGCTTTTAGGCTATGTATCTGCTCGCTGCTGCCATCTTAAATTTTCAACTGACGAAGCCCTTTAGTAACGAGCTCCGCTAGCGAATGGAGCCGCACAAGAGCTTCGATCACGACGTTAACCATGCCAGACGCAGCCGACCAACATGGTTTTATGCAGACATTGCCTTTTTTTACTGCCTGGATAAAACGAGGGCGACGACAAAATCTCTACTCATAAAAATCCCCGCCGAAGCGGGGATCAGTTTGTGGCTGTTCGGGGCGCTTAGTCAGCGTCTGGCCAACAGACCGCCAAACCCTCAGCGGTTTTTCCACACAGGCTTACGTTTCTGCGCGAAGGCCATTACACCTTCGATACGGTCCTCGCTGTTCACCAATCGATCGACCGCTCGATAGGCCGGCTGCACGGCATCGTCGGTGCTGGCGTAGCGGGCCTGCTCGTTGAGCAGATCCTTAGACAGCCGGATCGAGTTGGGCGAACATTCCAGCAGCTCCTCGGCCAACGCACGCGCACCCTCCAGCGCCGTGCCTGTCGCCACCACACGGTTAACGAAACCGAGTTGGCGCGCCTCTTCAGCCGGCACACGGCGCCCAGTAAGGATGATTTCCATCGCCTGCTTGTAAGGAATCTGCCGGGTCAAGCGCTGCAATCCGCCGGCACCTGCGAGCAAGCCCACCCGCACTTCACTCAGGGCAAACTGCGCCGCTTCGTCGGCGACCACCAGATCGCTGGCCAGAGCAATCTCGAAGCCACCTCCCATGGCATAACCATTGATCGCGCAAATTACCGGCTTGACCCGATTCGGTCGTGTGGTCAGGCCGGCGAAGCCAGTGCGCGGCATCCACATGCGCCGGCCGGTAGAGGCCGCTTTCAGATCGTTACCCGTGCAGAACGCTTCCTTCCCCGCGCCACTGATGATCGCTACCCACAGGGTGTCATCCGCCTCATAGGCATCGAAAATCTGCTCCAGCTCATCGTTGGCTTCCGGCAGCAGAGCGTTCTTCACTTCCGGACGGTTGATCACGACTTCCAGTACATGGCCACGCCTTGCGACCAGAACATGCTCGTAGCTCGCTTGCAATGTCCTGACAGGCAGCGGGATAAACTCATCCAGCGCTTCCTGACTGAGGGCGAAACGATTGACGCCCTGGTGCCAGCGAACGCACACACGCAGGCAAAGGCCGTCCTGCTCGACAAAGGCACGCAGTGTCTGTTCGTCGTTGGCGATGCTGTTGGCGACGAAGCGCTCGCCGCTACCCTCCAGACAACCGATCACTATCACTTCGCTCGGACCACCCTTGCCGTGTAGCACGGTGTAGGTCTGCACCCGCCCCCAGCCTTGCGGCTTGGTGTTCAGGACAGGAGCGGGCAGAGCATCGATATTGGCCTGCAGAGCGTTACTGTCACAGCACTTCCAGTCGCGCGGGGTGGTCGAGTAGACACCCACCGCATGGGTGTTCATAAAGCCGCCGTTGGCGCCCACTAGGCCGAAGCTGCCCGGCTCCCTACGCAGGCGCAGAGCCAGCTCGGCGATGGCGTGCATCGAGTAGTTGTTACCCGGGCCACCGAAGTACGGCAGACCGCCGGTCAGGGTGAGGCCACGCGGATCGTCGGCATTCAGGCCCAAAGCGTCCAAGGCCGAGAACACCGCAATAGGGAAGCAACTGTAGATATCCAGATGGCGAATCTGCTCCAGACTCACCCCAGCCTCGTCCAGCGCTTGACGGTAGGCCCCGGCCATTGCCGTTGAGGCTCCCAGATCCTGGCGTTCCAGTACATGCCGCTCGTCGGCGGCGCTGTAGCCGTGCAGGAACACCCACTTGTCCTGTGCAATGCCCAGTTCGCGCGCGGTCGCCACCGTGGTAAGCAGCAGCGCAGCCCCCTGGTTGACCTGATCACGGGCCACCACCGAACGAGGGTGCGGATCGGCGATCATGCGGTTGTCGGTATCCACCGTGGCGATCTCTTCGGCGCTGCGCCGCTGGCGGCTGGCAGCGTGCGGATTATCCGCCGCAACCTGGCTGAATGGCGCCATCAATCGGCCCATTTCCAGAGCATAGGCCTCTCGGCTCAACCCCAGGCGCGCACGCCGTGCGTTCTCCAACAGAGGGTAGACGGTAGTGGGCAGCAGCATGTTCTGATCGTTCATGTGCTTGGTACGCATGCCTCCGACATTCCAATGGCGGTCATCCAGCGGCATGTCGTATTGCTCGGCCCACTCCAGCTTTTCCCCTGCGGCCTGGGCCGCGCGCTGAGTCGAAGCGGCCTCGCCGCCACAAAGCAATACCAGTCGCAACTCACCGGCGTACAAGCGCTCACAGGCCTCGCCGAGCAGCTTCTGCGGCTCGTCGCCGCAGGCCGGTGAATACACCGCCAACTTCGGTGTCGCACCGATGCGCGCGGCCACGGCCGCCGGCGTGTTATTCGGGCTCCCGAAAGGTGCGCGCTGTGGTCGCATGGGCGCTGGCACCGAGTCGGCGACCGTGCGCACTGCATAAATGGCGTCGATCCGAGATGCCAGTACTTCCAGCGACAGGGCGTCGGCACAGGCAGCTTTCGCCGCCTCCGCCGCCAGATCAGCCGGGGACAGCTTGCGGTAGCCAGGATCGTCGAGGCGCTCGGAGACCTGCCCTACCCCAACCAGAATGGGCGTCTGCCCGCTGATATCAGTCATCGTCATTCTCTCTCCAAAGGTTCAGGCAGCCGGTGCTTGCATGTCTTCCAGATCGCCGGAGGCAATCAGCTCGTCGATCTCTCGCGCCGACAACCCCAGCAGGCGCTCGGCGACCGCCCGCGTGTGTTCGCCCTGATACGGCGCCGGCCGCAGTTCCGGCTCCGGCATACTGGCGGCATGCACGATTCGGTTCTCAGTTGGTAGCGGTTCCATCAAGCCTTCGTGTTCGAGGCTACGTATAAAGTCACGCGCCTTGAACTGCGGGTCTTCACGGTACTCACTGAGTCGCTGCATGAAGCCGGCTGGGACACCCGCCGCCTGCAACTTTTCGGTCACTTCACGCGGCTTGTAGTGCTGCGTCCATTCACTAACCAGGGCATCCACCTCATCACGCCTGGCGATACGCCCAGCCATGCTGGCCAGGTCAGTCGCGTCCAGCAGTTCTGGGCGACCGATTGCGACCAGCAGGCGCTGCCAATCCTCGTCGTCGCGGACGCTCACCGCGCACCATTCATCTTCACCTGCACACGAATAAATACCGTCTGGCGCAGCGAACTCGGAAAGGTTGCCACGCGCAACGAAACTGCCCGGCTCTAATGATTCGCGCAAGAAATGCTCGGCATTGCCGTTGATGAAGATTTCCGCCTGGGACAGGCTCACCGTGCCACCCTGGCCAGTACGATTACGACGGATCAGCAAGGCCATGACACCTACAGCCGCTATTCGCGCCGCTAGGTGATCGGGGTAGATGGTCACTCCGTCGCCATAGAAGTCCGGGAGCTCCGGGTAGCGCCAGAGCGAGGCCAGGCCGGTAGAAGCGCGTACGAGGGGACCGTAGCCTAGGCTCTTGCTCAGCGGCCCGGTATTGCCCAAGGCGCTGCTGTCCATCATCACGATGCGGGGGTTGACCTGCCTGAGCACCTCGTAGCCGAGACCAAGGGAGCCCAGGGTGCCAGGCTTGAAGTTGGAGAGCACTACGTCGGACTGGGCGACCAGTCGCTTGAAGAGTTCACGGCCCTGGTCACTGCGCAGGTTGATACCAACGCTTAGCTTGTTGCGGTGTCCCTGAGCGATCGACGGGGTCATCGGCGAGCCGGTCTGCGACTGCCGCCCACCATCCGGGAAGGCACGATTCTCGACTTTGATCACCTCAGCCCCCTGATCGGCCAGGATCCTGCCGCATTCGGCCCCGGCGACAATGACACCTAGGTCGAGCACGCGAATCCCCTCCAGCGGGCGGCGCGAGGGTACAACAACGGAGGCCTCAGCAGCACCGGAGGAGATAGGCGCGAGGTCGCCCAGCACATGCTGGTTATCCGCTCCCAGCTCAGGGGCACCCTGACGGATTCCGGCCCTGCGACCATCGATCTCCAGATAGCCGGCGGGCACCCGCCCCTCGATACCATCGCCGACGCACAGAGGAACAAATACCTCACGAGCGTTGAAGTGCTCGTCCTGCATCACCTCGGCCGGGGTCGCCACCGCTGCCATCGGTACGCCACGTTGCTGGCCTTCGCTGACCAGCTCACGGGCATCGTAGCTACTGAACATCTCGGCGATCAGCGCATTGATGCGCTTAGCCTCCATCATGCGCTTGCCGATGGCCATGTATGCGGGATCATGGAACTCGTGGTCAGGGCCGAGCCAATCACGCATGGCCTGCCACTGACGCGGATTGAGCACGCAGAGGCGCACATGCCCATCCCTGCATGGCAGGATCGGATAGAGCAGCACAGCAGGCGGGCGTCCATGAGGTGTCGAGTCCAAGGCGGACTTGCCGGCCTGGGCGCTGCCGGTCACGCCGAGAGCAGGATCCATGACTTGGGCAATGGTTTCATAGATGGAAAAGTCCAGGTGGTCGCCGACACCTCTTTGCAGGCATTGCCAATGGCCGAGCAAAGCAACCCAAGCCTGTTGCACTGCAGCCGACTCCAGGGCCAACGCCCCCGGTGGCAGCAACGGTGCCGCCCCTGGCTTGCCGGAGCGGCACAGGACTCCGGCCATAGCCGAGTGGACGGCATTACTGGCCTGGTAGTTGCGATAAGGACCAGTCAGACCAAAGTCGCTGACCGACAGGAGGGTCAGACGCGGATGCCGACGCTGCAGTTCGTCGACGGTAAAGCCTTGCTCCGCTAGGTAACCAGGCGTACTGCCATCGACCAAAATATTCGTTGAAGCCAGCAGGCGGTCGAACTGACTACGCCCTTCGGCACTCTCCAAATCCAGCATCAGGCTGCGCTTGTTGGCATGATGGGAGGAGAAGTACAGACTGATTCCCTGGTGCAGAGGCGCCTGCTGCCGGACCGACAGCCCTTGCGGCGGCTCGACCAGGATAACCTCAGCGCCCAGGTCGGCGAGTATACGCCCAGCCATATCGGTCTTGCCGTTGGCGAGCTCGACGACGCGTAGGCCGACTAAAGGGAGCGATTCGTGCTGCACCGTAGTGGAATCGAAACTGGACATGGCTGTTCCTTCTTATTAGTTCGCCTTGGTGGCGATCCACCAAGCACGATATCAACGACATAATCATAAATATCATATATATGATTACTCCATCGATACGAATTTTCCAAGCAAAATTCCTCACCATGACGGTTGCGTCGCATGCAAAAATGCTCTGTAGCCATTTTCAATGCCGCGCTGCAGAGGCGCGCAGCGTGACCGCCATGGATGACAGGACATAATGGCTAAACGTGGGTTAGTTGCTTCGATGGGCCCGTCACTTGAGGAAGCAGGAGGGCCTAGCATCACGCGCGAACAGATCTGATGGAAAAGTATCACCACCGGACGGAAGACCGCCCTGCCGCCCCTCCCAGGCCCAGGGCAATCATCAACTATTCAGGTAACACTCAATTGGGACATCGCCTAAGAGAACGTTACTATTTTCATCTCTTCACAGAATTCAGGCGACAAGCGCAGCACCCAATCGCTGCAGCACCTCGGCCGGACTGCCATAGGCCAGTTCCAGCTTCTTCGCTAGCAGACAGTAGCGAAACAACGGGTAGTCACGATCCACTCCCGTGCCGCCGTGCACCTGTTGCGTCGCGTGGCTGATCCGATGCAGCGCCTCGCCGGCGAACGCCTTGGCCGCCAGCACCGCTTCGACAAGTTCGCCAGCGCTGCCTGGCTGATCCAGCCTGCACACCGCCTGCTGGGTCAGCCCACGCAGAGCCTCTATGTCGATATGGCAATCCGCCAGGCGATGGGCCACCGCTTGGAAGGTTGCAAGCGGCTTACCGAACTGCTCGCGCTCACTGGTATGTCGCGCGGCCATACGGGTCATCTCGCCACAGACCCCAACCGCCATGGCCGCACACCCTGCCATCAAGTGCAACTCAACGCGCTCGACTAGAGCCAGCGCCTCATCACCCGCAGCCAACTGCACAGCCGCGACATCGTTCAGTTCGAGGGCGAACAGATACTCGCCAGTAGTGGTTACCTGGCGCACAGACTCGATGCCGTCCGCCCGCAAGTCGAACAGAAATAGACCTAGACCATCTCCATCATGTGCCAGCGTCCAGCAGACACCCTGCAGGTCAGCTGCGGTCACCAGGTGCTTTGCACCGCTTAAGCGCCAGACGTTACCCTGGCGTTCGGCGCGGCTTTGCACCTGTGCCCAGTGTCGTTGGCCAGGCTCGTACAGCGCAGCGCAAATCATCGCCTGGCCTGCGATCAGCGCCTCCAGGGCCTGACTCGACTCGCGAGTGCGCGGCGCCCATTGCAGCAACAAAGCGCCACCAACCAGTACCTCCAGCAATGGCACGGGGGCCACGCCACGACCGGCCTCCTCCAACAGTACGGCGAGGGTTTCGAAGGGTTCACTGACACCTCCGCAGGCTTCGTCCAGCATAATGCCGAGCAAGCCAGATTCTGCCAGTTGTCGCCACAAGTCGGCGTCGTAGTAACCGCTCCCATCCAGCTGGCGCAGGCGCTGCTGGCTGGCCTGCTCGGCAAAGATGCGCCTCGCCAGTTCCTGCAAGCCGTTCTGTGTGTCCGTCAGTGCAAAATCCATGATGATCTCCTTTACCTGGGCAGACCCAAGCCGCCCTGGGCAATGATATTGCGTTGCAGTTCGTTGGCGCCGCCGCCGAAGGTATGCACCGTACCTTTGCGATACCACTTCTCGATCAGCCCATCGGCCAGCATTCCGGGCCCATCACGCACGAGCGAGACCGGACCAAGTATCTCGTTCATCAGGCGGCCCAATTCGACATACAACTCCGAGCCGAACACCTTGGTCACTGAGGCCTCGACCATGCCGCTGCCGCCATTACTCATTGTCCACAGCGCCCTGACACAGAGCAGCTTAAGGGCTTCCAAGCGCACCTTGGCCAGGGCTAGATTGCGCTGCACCCAAGGCTCTGAGAGCAGCGCGGCACAGCGTGAGTCGCCCTTGAGCAGCGCCATGGTCTGGTCATAGAGCACGGCGACATGGCCATAGTTGGCCAACGACAGACGCTCCAGATTGAGCTGGCTGGTGATCAGCGGCCAGCCGCCATTGAGTTCGCCGATGCGATAGCTGTCAGGCACCCGCACATCTTGGTAGTAAGTGGCGGTGGTGCCGACGCCCAGGGTTTCGATTGATGTGCACGAGTAGCCGGGGCTGTCGGTAGGCACCAGAAAGATAGAAATACCCTTGTGGCGCTTGGCAGGATCAGGATCCGTACGGGCCGCCAGCCAGATGTACTGGGCAAAGTTGGCGCAACTAGTCCAGATTTTCTGGCCGTTGATCACCCACTCGTCACCCTCGCGCACGGCTCGGGTACGCAGATTGGCCAGATCGCTGCCGGCGTTCGGCTCCGAATAGCCAATGGCCAGGTAGGCTTCACCGGCAAGGATCTCGCCCACCACACGCTCACGTATTGCCGGCTGGGCATAACGGGCCACCATCGGCCCGATGGAGTTGGCCGACAGTGCCGGCCAAGGGAAGCCCACCCGCTTGGCCTCCTCGACCAGGATGTACTGCTGCACTGGATCGGCATCGCCGCCGCCCAGCGCCTTCGGCCACGACAGGCGAATCCAGCCGTCCTCGCCGAGCTGACGTAGCTTGCCCCAGTAGATCGGCCCACCGCCGTGGGCGAAGCGTGGATCCTTTAGCTCGACGAGGAAGTCGGCGGTCATCATCCGCTCGGTCATGTAGCTTCTAACCTGCTCGCGAAAAGCCAGGTGTTCGGCACTCAGATTGACTTGCATAGCGAGGTACCTCAATCCGCCTGCAGCAGCGTGTTCAGCCGCTCGCAGGAGTTAATGAACTCATCCAGCAGGCCATACACGATCTGCCGCACACTGGTTTCCTGGGTCATATCCCCGACGATCTGGCCGACTGGGTAGCTCATGTAATCACTGGCCCTGGCACGATCAATACGCACCCGGGTTTCCTGGGTGGCCAGGGTCTGCAGCGGCATGGGCAGAGGTTTCGGCGCACCTGGCTGCTCCCAGGCCTCGCTAAACTTGCTACGCAGCATGCGGCACGGCTTGCCGGTCTGGCTGCGCGACTGAACCGCGTCATCCGCCTTGGCGGCGAACAGGCGAGCCTTGAGTTCCGGGCCGAGGTCGCTTTTGTCGCTCCCCAGCCAGATCGAGCCACACCAGATGCCCTCGGCACCCAGCGCCAAGGCCGCAGCCATTTGCCGACCACGACCGATGCCGCCGGCGGCCAGCACTGGGATCGGTGCCACGGCATCAACCACCTGTGGCCAGAGAATCATGGAGGTGATACGTCCGGTATGTCCGCCAGCCTCACATCCTTGGGCAATCAGCAGATCGACACCTGCCTCCACCTGGGCCCGTGCATGTTCCAATGCACCGACCATGGAGCCAACGCGAATCCCTTTGGCTTGCAGGCTCTCGACCATTTCCCGCGGCGGCGTGCCCAAGGCATTGACCAGCAGCTTGATCGGGTGGCGCAGCGCAACCTCCAATAGTTTCTCGGCGGACTCAGGAGTCATATTGATGCGCGCCAGCTCGGTCTGCATGATACGCTCGGCCTCGCCTGCTGGCAGCGGCGCGATATTGGCGTCTTCACACAACCGATCAAGAAACTGCCGGTGCTCCGCCGGGATCTGCTTGAGCAATTGTTCACCGCTTACTCCGGCGCCCTTGCTGTAGCGGTTAGGCACCAGAATGTCGATGCCATAGGGCTTGCCATCGCAATGAGCATCGATCCAGGCCAGTTCCTCCTCCAAACGCTCGGGCGTGAAGCCAGCAACACCAAGCACTCCCATGCCGCCGGCACGGGATACCTCGGCCACCACATCGCGGCAATGGGAGAAGGCGAAGATCGGTAATTCGATGCCGAGCATCTCGCATACAGGGGTTTTCATATTGCATCTGCCTTAACGGAATCCTGAGGCGCTACTATCGAGAGCAACCGGCCCAGCCGAAAGCACAGACGACGACTATTTCAGTCACCGATTATCCGCAGACCGAAGATGACCAGCCCTTCCCTCCCGCGCGTCGCCGACTACCGCCTCCCCGCTCGCCAGTTGCTGCAAGGGCCCGCGCGTATGGGCCTGGCGCTCCCTTCCTTGCTGGCGGAAGCTGGTATTGACAAGAGCCTGTTGAACAACGGCAAGCAACGGGTCGATACCCATCAGTTTATCCGCCTGCTGCACGGCGTCACTTTGGCGCTGGATGACGAGTTCTTCGGTATGACCGAACGTCGCGCCAAGGCAGGCACCTCGGCCATGCTGGTCGACCTGATGCTCGGCAGCAGCACCCTGGGTGCGGCGTTGGAGCAGGCCAGCAATTTCTTCCGCATCCTGACCGACGACCTGCTGCTCGATTGCACGTCGGGCGAGGACGATATCCAGTTGAGCATTCAGTTGGCCCGGCCTGAACTCGACCCGATGGGGTTTCTCGCCGACTATTGGCTGGTCTACCTACATCGCTTCCTGAGCTGGAGCACCGGCCAGCTGATCCCGGTGAAGCAGGTCATGTCGTCCGCCCCCCAGTACGACGTCGATCGGCTGCTGTCCTTCGTCCGTCCGGACTGGCAAGCGGGCTCGCACGCAAACGGTCTCGTCATCAGCCGCAAGTATTGGGCGCTGCCCATAGTGCGCACACGCAGTGAATGGCGAGGCCATCGACAACGATTAGTTGAGGAAGGCATCCTCGGGTGGCCAGAGGGCGACAATCAATACTCCAATCAGGTCAAGTCCCTGCTGCTCAAGGCCCTGATCCAGCGCCAGGGCATGCCGCGCCTGCAAGACATCGCCAGCACACTATGCATGTCGACCCAAACCCTGCACCGCCACCTGCAGCATGAAGGCAATGGCTATCAACGCATCCTTGACGACCTGCGCCGCGACTACGCCACCGAACTGCTGGCCAAGCAACACTTAAGCATCGCCGCAGCCGCCGAATGCCTGGGATTCGCCGAGACGCGGTCCTTCAGCAGGGCCTTCAAGCAATGGACCGGCCTGCCCCCTTCCGCCGTGCGCCGGACAAGCGATCAGTAAGTATGCAGTTACAATATTTAGTCGCGTAATCATCTAAATGATTTTACATTTGGCTTAGCCGGCCTATGCAGCCGGCCGCGACTTCTATGCGCACCCTCGGTTGCGCTGGAAAAATTCAGGCTCGCCCCGGAAAGCATAACAATGATAACTACACGCTCAACCCCACCCGTCTGGCTGCTGATGACTGCCTTGGTTGTCGCCGAAATCACCAGCACCTTCGAAGTCAGCATGGCGTTTGCCGCCCTGCCGACGCTGATCCGCGAATTTGGCGATCCCATAGGCGTCAGCTGGACCATCACGGTCTTCTTCATCGTCTCCGCTGGTACAGCCGCGCTGTTCGCCCGTCTCGGTGACCTCTACGGACGCCGACGAGTGCTGATGATCGTATTGTTCATTGCCGGTCTTGGGTCATTGATCAGCGGTCTGTCGACGAGCCTGGGCGGCCTCATCACCGGTCGCACCCTGCAGGGCGTCAGCGGCGCCGTACTGCCTTTGTGCCTGGGCTTGATGCGCGAGAATCTGGACCCCAAGACCTTGACTTTCAATATCGGAATAATGGGCGGGGTGGTCGGCGTCAGCGCCGGGCTAGCGTTCCTGGTGGCCGGTTATATCCTTGATCAGTTCGACTGGCAGACAATGTTCTTCTTCAGCACCCTGATCGCCCTGAGCGGTATGCTCGCGCTTTGGTTGGTCGTACCCGCTTCGCGGCCGATGAAAGCCTCCGGCAGGCTGGACATCATGGGCGGCGTACTCTTCGCCCCGGCCATCGCCGGCATTCTGCTCGCGCTGAATGCCGCCAAGTCTGGCTGGCTGCACTGGAATAGTGGCGGCCTGCTGCTGGCCTGCCTGGCTCTACTGGCCATCTGGATACATCACGAGCTCCGCCATGCCAACCCACTGATCGACGTTCGCCTGTTCGCTGACCGGCGCATCCTGCTGGCCAACATCATCTTCGCTGCGATTGCGCTTGGCCCTATGGTCAACCCCCAGGTGGTGCTGGTGCTGGCCCAACAACCACTATGGACAGGTATAGGGCTGGGCCTCGGCGCTACCGCTGCCGGCCTGCTCAAGCAGCCAGTGACCATCATGGGCCTGTTTGCCGGACCGCTAGGCGGACGCATCGCCGCCCGTCACGGCGCCCGCGCCGCAATGCTGCTCGGTGCCGCCTCGCTGGTGATCGCCTGGACCCTGCCACTGTTAGCGATGAATTCCCTGGCTGTATTGCTGACTGCAGTCAGCCTTCACAGCTTCGGTATCGTCATCCTCTATGGCTCTGTCAGCAACCAGATAGTCGAAGCTGCCCCCCCATCACGCACCAGCGAAGCGACAGGCCTAGCGCAAGTCACTCGCGCCACCTTCAGCGCCGCTGGCAGCCAGGTAGTCGCAGCGTTGATGGCGACCTCCCTCGTCAGCGACACCACCCAGGACACCCGAAGCCACCCGAGCGAAGAAGCCTATATGTTGGCCTTCGCTTTCCTAGTACTGACCAGTGCCATCGCGTTCATCGCCGCCTGGCTGCTGCCACGCCCAGACAAGGCTCAAACCTCCCAACCAGATAATGACATTCCGCTTGGTGGATCCGCCGTTTCAAGTTGCCGCCCCCACGAAGGTGCAAAACACTCTGAGGACGCGCCAGCGGGTCTTGTTTAAGGACTTAAATCATATATATGATATACACGAATAGATGCCATCTCCCGGCGCACTTTCGGATATCTACATGGCCAGAGCACAGCTGCACTCCGATGAGCCACGTCCTGCAGAACAGCAGGACTGGTCGATCACCCTGGTTTCTGAAAAAAAGGATAGACGCCAGCAGATACGGGATGTGGCCTTGGATATGTTCGCCCGCGAGGGCTACGCCAACGTCAGCCTGCGCCATATCGGTGAGCGGATCGGCGTGCATGCTGGATCGCTGTATAACCATCTGGAGAGCAAGCAATCTCTGCTCTTCGAATTGCTCGAAGAGCACCTGGAAGAGCTGCTCCACACTGTCAAGCACCGGCTTTTACGAGCCAATGGGAGCATCGCCAGACTGAAGATCTTTGTCGAGACTCATATCGAATTTCAGGTGGACCAACGTCCCTATGCGTTACTAACCAACCTCGAGCTGCGCAGTCTGGAGCCGCGAAACCGTCAACAGATCAGGCAGTTGCTAGAGGACTACCGCAACTGCCTAGGGGAGATACTCGAAGCAGGCAAACGCGTCGGGCTATTCCAGATTGAGCACAGCGACATAGCCGTGCGTGGTGTTCTTGGCATGCTGTCTAGTGTCGCCTTCTGGTTCCATGAGGGTGGTCAACAAAACCGCACGCAGCTCACGGAACAGCTCAGCTACATGGTTCTCGGTGCACTGCGCCCTCCACCCAACTAATACCCAACAGTTCCGCAGGCATCCTCCGTGAGCTGAAGCCCACCCACCCGAACGCCAGGTAAGCCTGTGCCGCCCAAAGGATCCCCCATGCTCGAAGCCTATCGCAAACATCTGGTAGAACGCGCTGAACAAGGCCTGCCGCCCCTGGCGCTGACCACGGAGCAAACAGCAAGCCTGGTCGAGCTGCTTAAGAGCTCTTCGCCCGGCGAGGAAGAATTTCTCGTTGATCTGATCACCAACCGTGTTCCACCGGGCGTGGACGAAGCCGCGTATGTCAAGGCCGGCTTCCTTTCCGCTATCGCCAAAGGGGAAACCAAGTCCCCACTGATCAGCAAACAACGCGCCGTTGAACTGTTAGGCACCATGCAAGGCGGCTACAACATTGCCACTCTGGTCGAACTGCTTGACAACACCGAGCTCTCGGAGGTTGCCGCAAAGCAGTTGAAGCACACCCTGCTGATGTTCGACGCCTTCCACGACGTAGCCGAGCGTGCCAAGGCCGGCAACGCCAACGCCAACGCCGTGCTACATTCTTGGGCTAACGGCGAGTGGTTCACCTCCAAGCCGGCCGTACCAGAGAAGGTCACCCTGACCGTATTCAAGGTACCGGGCGAGACCAACACCGACGACCTGTCCCCCGCTCCGGACGCCTGGTCGCGCCCCGACATCCCACTGCACGCCCTGGCCATGCTCAAGATGGCTCGCGACGGGATCGTGCCCGAGCAGCAAGGCGCCATCGGTCCGCTGAAGCAGATCGAAGAGATCAAAGCCAAGGGCTTCCCCGTCGCCTACGTCGGGGACGTGGTCGGCACCGGCTCCTCGCGCAAGTCCGCCACCAACTCGGTACTGTGGTTCTTCGGCAACGACATCCCCTTTGTACCGAACAAGCGGGCCGGCGGCTTCTGTTTCGGCACCAAGATCGCCCCTATCTTCTACAACACCATGGAAGACGCCGGCGCCCTGCCGATCGAATTCGACTGCACCGACCTGGCCATGGGCGACGTCATCGACGTGTACCCGTTCAAGGGTGAAGTGCGCCGTCACGAAAGCGACGAGCTGGTCACCACCTTCGAACTGAAGACCGAAGTCCTGCTGGACGAAGTCCGCGCTGGCGGCCGTATCCCGCTGATCGTCGGCCGTGGCCTGACCGAGAAAGCCCGTGCCGAACTGGGCCTGGGTTCCTCCGACCTGTTCAAGAAGCCAGAGCAACCTGCCGACACCGGCAAGGGCTACACCCTGGCACAGAAGATGGTCGGCAAGGCCTGCGGCGTGACCGGCGTTCGTCCGGGCACCTACTGCGAGCCGAAGATGACCACCGTCGGTTCCCAGGACACCACCGGTCCGATGACCCGCGACGAGCTCAAAGACCTCGCCTGCCTGGGCTTCTCCGCCGACCTGGTCATGCAGTCGTTCTGCCACACCGCGGCTTATCCAAAGCCGGTGGACGTGACCACCCACCACACCTTGCCGGACTTCATGCGCAACCGTGGCGGGGTTTCGCTCAAGGTTGGCGACGGCATCATCCACAGCTGGCTGAACCGCATGCTGCTTCCGGATACCGTCGGCACCGGCGGCGACTCTCACACCCGCTTCCCAATCGGCATCTCCTTCCCGGCAGGCTCGGGCCTGGTGGCCTTCGCCGCTGCCACCGGCGTCATGCCGCTGGACATGCCGGAGTCGATCCTGGTTCGCTTCAAGGGCAAGCTGCAGCCTGGCATCACCCTGCGCGACCTGGTTCACGCGATTCCTTACTACGCGATTCAGAAAGGCCTGCTGACCGTCGAGAAGAAGGGCAAGATCAACGCCTTCTCCGGCCGCATCCTGGAAATCGAAGGCCTGGACGAACTGACCGTCGAACAAGCGTTCGAACTGTCCGACGCCTCGGCCGAGCGTTCCGCTGCCGGTTGCTCGATCAAGCTGCCTGAGAAGGCCATCGCCGAGTACCTGCAGTCCAACATCACCCTGCTGCGCTGGATGATCGGCGAAGGCTACGGCGACGCCCGCACCCTGGAGCGTCGTGCACAGGCGATGGAAGCCTGGCTGGCCAACCCTGAACTGCTGAGCGCCGATGCCGACGCCGAATACGCCGAGATCATCGAGATCGACCTGGCCGACGTCAAAGAGCCTGTGCTCTGCGCGCCGAACGACCCGGACGACGCGCGCCTGCTGTCGACCGTGCAGGGGCAGAAGATCGATGAAGTCTTCATCGGCTCGTGCATGACCAACATCGGCCACTTCCGTGCCGCCGGCAAGCTGCTGGACAAGGTCAAGGGCGGTATTCCAACCCGTCTGTGGCTTGCCCCACCAACCAAGATGGACGCCCACCAGCTGACCGAGGAAGGCTACTACGGCATCTACGGCAGGGCCGGCGCTCGCATGGAAATGCCAGGTTGCTCGCTGTGCATGGGTAACCAAGCGCGTGTGCAGACCGGTTCGACCGTAGTCTCCACCTCTACCCGCAACTTCCCAAACCGCCTGGGCGATGCCACCAACGTCTACCTGGCGTCAGCAGAGATGGCGGCGGTCGCATCGATCATCGGCAAGCTGCCGACCGTCGAGGAATACATGGAGTACGCGAAGAACATCGACAGCATGGCTGCCGACATCTATCGCTATCTGAGCTTCGATCAGATTTCCGAGTACCGAGAGGCTACGGCCATCGCAAAAATCCCATTGATTGATGCCTGACCGATAAAGAAAGGGGCCCGGACCTCTTGCAGTGACCCGGGCTTACCAATCAAAAAACTGGAAGACGACGAACGGCCTTGCCATAAACATACATATGATTAGAATCTTTATGTAGATCCATGGCTTGGCTTTGCTGAATGGTTACCAGCCCACGCTTAACGCACCCCGCAACAGACCCCGTGCAGCCTACATAGCCCCTGCCAACCCAAACCTTCATGTAGTGCGGAAGGGATCAGGTCTTTTCCGAGTGGGCTCGGAGGTGCGATATGAGCGTTCGATTCGCCGTTTCCGGCTATCTGTTGATGGTGGGTTGCTCGAAAAAACCGTAACCGAGGGTTGGGCATCTGACTGCTCAACGCTGAGGCGGTCTATCTCAAACCACCGCAACAACGCCCTCAACAGAACGATCTGTTCATAGAACAGCCTTCATTGAATAAGAGATGCGAGATGCTCAGATCCTGTGCCCTGACTCTGCTTTGCATATGCTCGATGCCAGCCGTGCTGGCAGAACAAGTCGACACGACAGTAAACAGCGGATACGAAGCGGAAGCGCTGCAAGCCCGCCAACTTCTCGAAAAGGCAGTGGCTAGTTACCGCGAGCGCGGCGACGTCGTATTGGCCGAAATAAGCCGCCAAGGCCCCTTCACCACTGATCAGCATTATGTTTACGTGGTCAACACCAAGGGGATCATGTTGGCCAGCGGCGGGCCGTCGGCCATATTGATGGGACGCGATATCAGCCCCCTGCTGGAAGAAGATCTGAAGCAGGCATTCCAGCGGGTGCTGGCACAACCGGAAAGCGGCATCATGCATAGCCAGCAATACCACTGGATGAACTGGAAGGACGGTAAGGTCGAGCGCAAGCGCGTCTACTACCAGCGCGTTGGCGACAAGGTATTCGCCGCCGGCTACTACCTGCCACGCTCGTCTTCCGAGGAGGCTGCCAGTTTGTTGCATGATGTGGTCTCAGCGATCGGCGCCGATGCCCCAGAGACACTGAAGCGCATCAACAAACTGGACAGCGTGTTCAACCGCGACGATCTCTATGTATTCGTCGTCGATCTGAACAAGGAACGCTTCGTCGCCCATGGCGCTGATCGGCGCTTGGTCGGCACCAACTTTCGCGACCTCAAGGCGGTCGACGGCCAGCCCATTGGCCAGCAGATGCTAGAGGCACTGAAGGACAAGCAACAAGGCGAAGTCAGCTATTTATGGCGCAACCCTATCACCGAGGCCAATGAACGCAAGACCACACTGCTTGAGCATATCGATGGCTATCTAGTAGCAGTCGGATACTACAGCGCCGCACCTTCTGCGCCCTGAGTGGAGCACTCCAAGATAGACGTCACTCAGCAGGCATGACCGCCGTGATAGTCATGTCTTCATAACCTGTTATCCAGGTTTTGTATGCAGCCTCCATGTGCTTGCGCCAATGGGTTTCGGCCTGATCCTCGTGAGCAGCCTCGATCAGCTTGATCAGCTTCTCCTGGGACTTGAGGCCCACCGAGACCGAACCGATGATGTCATCGGTACTCTGCCCACGGCGATACATCGATACCACTTGTGCTTGATGCTGCTCGACGACCTGATGCATGGCATCCCACAGATGTATCAGTGGACGGTTACCGGAAAGCTCGACCAGCAAGCGGTGGAACCGCGCGATTGCAGCGGCGAACGCCAAAGGATCTTCGACCACTTCGCGCTCATGAGCCACCGCTTCACGCAGAATCGCCGGCGCAGTGTCCCGCGCATGCTGGATAACCAGACGTACGGCGGCCGGCTCGAAAGCCATGCGCGCCTGATAGACCTCGGCGACCGTAGTGCCTTCGGCTTGCAGCACCATCAAGGCATAGCTGGAGATAAGTTGGGGATCTGGCGCATGGATCACCGCACCGCCCTTTGCTCCCCGCGCGACACTGACTAGTCGTTCCGCCTCCAGGATTCGATAGGCCTCACGCAAGGTTGGACGAGAGACGCCGAATTCATCCATCAGCTTGCTCTCGGCCGGCAACATATCGCCTTCTTTCAACTGGCCGCTGACGATCAACCGTTTGATCCTCGACGCCAAAACCTGAGGTGCCTTAGGAACGTGCAGAGGCTGCTTCTGCTTCAATAACGAGATAGTGGACATAGCAGAGTTCTTATCCATGAATGAACGATTCTTGTCTCTAGACGGCAATGGACCTAATTATACAACGCTAATCGTCTGGATCAGCGTGAAATTAGCAAAGAGGCAGATCATCTAGCTAATAATCCGCCTTTAACTGGAACCTTAGACAGATCAGGCTGTCACCTGCATGGAAATGATAATCAAGATCGGGCTCGTTTAGGCGAAGTGGCAGACACGTCGGAAGCGAGAGAAGGAAGAGTTCAGCAGGAGGCTGTTCAAATGGGCTCGTTCAGAAGCTCCTACCATCCAATTGACGCTGCAATCCTTTGGTGCGACCTCTCCGAACATGCGGACGAAATTTTTCAGGTCGAGCTCTCTCATCCAGGTAGTCTGCTCAGGTACTTCCCGCAGTGGCCTTTTCTCCACGTGTACGCGGAATATATCTATGACGCCATCGTCAGCGGTGAATTACCGGCGACCTACCTAGGACACCCGATATCTTCCGAGAACCAAGCGTATCGCGTGTACTGGTCCATTCGACGAGCCGACCTCCTGGTATGGTTCGTGCGCAACTTCCCCGACGAGAAGCCAGCGTTCTTATTCTCACAAAAAACTGACCATTCGGGGTGCGTCAGGCTGGATACCCATCTAGCTCAGCAAGCAGAACTGAGTGCTGCCCATCTCAAGCTCGAAAAGATGCATCAGAAAGTTTCTGCAACGGTGGATGAGATGGCGGCGCTCACCGCGCTAAACAACGATCTGTCAGCACGGCTTGAGGCCCTAGGGGTTCCCTCAGATCTATCCGAAGGAACTCAGAACCTGCTGGTTGCTGCGATGCTGGAAGTCATTCTAGGGAAATCAAAAAGCGGCCAGAGGCAGTCGATCTATTCAAGCCAAGCAGCCTTGGTAGAGGCCATTACCCTCCGGTTTTCTGGAGTGGGCGGTCTGAGCAAACACACTATTGATCGGAAATTTGCCAACGCTCGCCGTCATTTGGCCCAATTACTCCGGGGCTGATGTCGTATAGCCAGGCGATACCAAGCATTCCCTGGCAATGATTTCCCCCCTACTCCAGCCTTCACTGACTGTCACATCCCACCACGCGCCACTCGGCGCTGAGGAGGACATCACGCAAGCGACCACGCCATCCCCACTTCCAACCAACCGCCACATCATGCGCCCTGATGAGCTGAAGCAGATAACCGGTTTCAAGCGTTCGCACATCTACAACCTGATGACGGCCGGCCAGTTCCCGCAGTGTCGACGTGGCGGCACGCGCACTGTGCTAGTCGAGCTAATCGAGTCTTTAAGACCCCAAACATCAGCAGGACTGGCAACCTGCTGAGCTTGAAAGCACAGAGATACTGCGTCTACAATCATGTATATCATTAAAATAATAAAGAGATATACATATGGCACTCGATCCTCAGATAGCGCAGTTGCTGGCGGCCATGAACAGCCAGCCCAAGCCCAACTATTCGCAATTAAGCGCAGCAGCTCTTCGAACTGGAAGCGACGGAAAAGGAATTCCTCGGAACTTCATCGAGGATGTTCACTACGTTGAAGATGAGTGCATCGCAGGGCCGGGCAGCGACCTCCCTGTTCGAATTTATCGTCCTGAAAACGCCAAACCATTGCCCGTGCTGGTGTTCTTCCACGGCGGCGGCTTCGTGATTGGCAGTATCGATACCCACGACAATCTGTGCCGGGCCCTTGCAAACCACCTTCCAGCCCTGGTGATTTCAGTCGACTATCGACTGGCGCCTGAACATAAGTATCCTGCTGCATGCGATGACGCGTTTGCGGCCGTTCAATGGGCAGCACATAACGCCGGGAAATGGGGTGGAGACGTCAGCCAACTCATGGTCGGAGGTGACAGCGCTGGCGGTAACCTCGCAGCAGTTGCTTGTCAAAAGGCCTTCGCGCACGGCTCCCCAGAAATCGCGCACCAAATACTCCTCTACCCGGTCTGCGATAACGATCTGACACGTGACTCATATCGACAAGTCGGCTCAGGTTACTTATTAGAAACGGAAATGATGCAGTGGTTCTGGAACCAATATCTGATCACACCAGATCAGGGCATGGATCCAGGCGCTTGCCCTCTCAAGTCCAAAAGCCTCAGCGGACTGCCGCCCGCCACAGTTGTAACTGGTGGCTTCGATCCCCTACGCGACGAAGGTCAGGCATATGCCCAACGGCTGCTAGCCGACGGCGTTCCTACTCAACACGTGCATGTTCCCGGTGCCATTCATGGCTTCCTGAGCTTCATCGGCATGGTTGAGCTCTCCAATCAAACGCTCCACTCGGTTGCCACAGCAGTGTCAACAGCCCTCCAGCAACGCTTGTGAGCCGTTCCAGCTTACCTCCAATCCCACCAATTGCTTCTTAAATAGGAACCACGATGAATATTGCAGACCGTAATTTTCTGATCACGGAGCAGTATCGGGATTTGGCTACGCTACGGCCAAAAGACTGATCGCCTCCGGCGCCAGATTGGTCATGAGCGATCAGAGTGATGTTGTCGACGGTCTAGGTCACGCTGGACAAATCGAAAAGTGACCAAAGGCAGTCGATCTACCCAAGCCAGGCCGCCTTGGTCGAGGCTATTACCCTTCGATTCTCCGGGATGAGCGGCTTGCGTAGACATACCATTGATCGGAGGTTTGCCGACGCTCGCCGTCATTTAGCCCAGGTCCTGCGGAAGTGACGCCGCATTGCCTGGCAATGCCGAGCATTGCCAGGCAATGATTTTCGCACGTTACCGGCCTTCACTGACTGTCACATCCCACCACACGCCACCCGGTGCTAAGGAGTGACATCATGCAACCGACCACCCCCACCCCTCTGTTAGCCGACCGCCACATCATGCGCCGCGATGAAGTGGAACAGAAAACAGGGTTCAAGCGCTCGCACATCTACAACCTGATGAAGGCCGGTCAGTTCCCGCAATGCCGGCGCATCGGCACGCGCGCTGTCGGCTGGGACTCACTGGAGATTGAGCAGTGGGTCCAGGAACGACTCTCCAGTGGGGACTGAACCATGGACGTCCTCTCGCTGATTTCGACCAAGGGCGGCGCGGGCAAGACCACCGTCGCCGCCAACCTGGGTGGTGTGCTGGCCGATGCCGGCCTTCGCATCCTGCTGCTGGATCTGGACAGCCAGCCCACGCTGTCCAGCTACTACGCCTTGCGCGAAGCCCGTGAGGCCGGCAGCTACGAGTTAATCGCGCAACGGCTCACGGCATCTGACAAGGTAATCTCAGCCACCGTGATCCAACACCTGGACCTGATCGTGTCCAACGACCGCGCCGGGCACATTAGCACCCTACTGCTTCACGCGGCCGATGGTCGGCTCCGCCTGCTCAACCTGCTGCCTGCCTTCGCGGAGCTCTATGACGTGCTAATCATCGATACCCAGGGTGCACGCAGCGTGGTTGTGGAGATGGTGATTCTCGCCTCAGATTGCGCGCTGTGCCCAGTCCCCCCGGAGATGCTCGCCGCGCGCGAGCTGCGCCGCGGCACGCTGGGGCTGTTTGACGAATTGGAGCCCTATCGGTACCTGGGTGTCGCCTTGCCGTCGGTGAAGCTGCTGCTCAATCAGGTCAATGCGAGCCGCCGTGACACCCGCTTGATCATGCAGAGCCTGCAGACCTCCTTCCAGGATGATCCTCATGTCAGCATCTGCACCACGGTGATTCCCGACCGTGTGGCCTACACCAATGCCGCCTCTATGGGGCTGCCAGCGCATCGTGTCGAATCCACTCCGCCGCCAGGCAGTCGCAGCCCCTGCGCCGCAGAAGTCATGCGCGCCCTCGCGGTCGAGTTGTTCCCACAGTGGGCGGAGCGACTGTCCGTCTCGGGCACGCATGCATCCGGCCACCCCTCAGTTCCCGACCGCGGACTGTACCGTCGCGGCTGATCGGAGGGTGAGTGATGAAACCACCAACGTCCGAAGACATCACCCGTCAACTGCAGCAGACGCATTTTCCGCAGAAGCTTGGCCGCGAGATTTCGCCGGAGCTAGTCGGCGACACGCCCATGGTCGTCAGCCTCGAAGAGTTGCGCCCTTACGAGCTTAACCCCCGCGTCGTCCGCAACCCGCTGTACGACGAGATCAAGGCGTCGATCCGCGAACGCGGCCTGGATCAGCCGCCTGCGATCACGCGCCGCCCAGATGAGCCACACTTCATCATCCGCAACGGCGGCAACACACGCTTGAGCATCCTTGGCGAGCTCTGGCAGGAAACCCGTGACGAGCGTTTCTTTCGCATCCACTGCCTGTTCCGTCCCTGGCAATCCGAGTCGCATGCCTTGCTCGGACACCTGGCCGAAAGCGATCTGCATGGCCAGCTCACGTTCATCGAGCGGGCTCTTGCAGTGGCCAAACTCCAGGACATGCTCCAGAAGCCGGGCGCTCCCCTCAGCCAGCGCGAACTCTCCATCCGTTTGAGCAAGGGCGGTTACCCGATCTCGCAATCCCACATCAGCCGCATGTTCGACACGCTTGAACATCTGCTGCCGGTCATTCCACAGGTGTTGTATGCAGGTCTTGGCAAACCGGCCATCGGACGCCTCATCAACTTGCGACGCCGGGCGGAGTCAATCTGGAACCAGTATCTGGGGGATCCCCAACACTTCTCGCTGCTGTGGTTTGAAGTGCTGTCAGCGTTTGACGGTGATAAGCCCGAGCTGGATTCGAGTGGGCTGCAGGACGAGCTGATTGCCAGAATGGCAGTGCACCTGGAGCAGACACCTCGCCTGCTCGCCTTGGAGATGCATCAGGAGCCGCAGCGCTCACCACTTCCTGCGGGTACTTCTCAACCTATACCGCTGGCGGCATACGTCGAGTCTTCTCGACCATCAGTTGCCACCGATGACGCGCCAGAAACTGCCCATGAACTGCCCGTATCAGACACAGAAAACAGGACCAGCGTTAGTTTGACGAGCCAAGATCCCCGCCTACCCCATATCCGCAAGGCGTTGAATGATGAGGAGCCGCTTGTTACGGATCAGCCAATCGCCAACGAGCTCAGCGAATCCCATGCGGACTCCCTTCTTCCTCGTGCCCCGGGTCAGGATGACATCAATGCCTTGCGTAAGCGCTGTGCCGCATTGGCTGCGGGCCTGGCAACGTATGCCGATGCCAGTGCCCTGGTCTGTCCACACACAGACGGCTTGGGTTTCACCCTCACGCTCGAGCACGGCGAACACCTCAGCCCCCGGCACACCGGCATCCAGCTGTTGCTGTCAGCCCTACTGCGCCTGCAGGACGACGTGACCTGGCAGCAACGCCAGCAGTTGCCGGCCGCGCTGTTCGGCCAGTTAATGATCGGCGCCTACGACCTTCCCTTCGCCGAGCGCCCCGCCCTGACTGTGGGCCTTGAGCGGTTACCCGATGCCCAGTTGGAGCAGCTGTACTCCCTGATTCGCCACGCCCGGCAGTTGATCGAGCTGACGCTGTCGTCCACTCGTTAACGTGAGGAGCCACCTCATGAGCACAACCTTCAATCTTTTGAACCATGCGATGTTAAACCAAGTGCTGCATGAGCTGCGCCATGGCCGCCTGCAGCGCTGCAAAGCGCTGGGCTTGTCCGATGAAGACATTGAGGTCCTGCAGTCGTTGCCGCCGACCACTCTGTCCCACCTGACGCACTCTTCGATCGCATGGGTCGAGGTCAAGGTCGATATCACCGTGTTGCGCAGGCTGATCGTCCAGGCTGAGCGTGACGAACAGAACGAACGCCTGATCAACCGCGCACTCAAGCTCGGCGCCAGCTCGAACATCATGTACCGCTGCTTCGGTCTGGACCATTCGGAAACGGCGCTGCGTCGTCGCGTGCTGAAAATCGAGACCCACCGAGGCCGGCCTGTTCAACTCAGCGAAGCGCAGGAGCATGCCGTGTGGAATCGCTGGAGCCAGTTGCGTACGGAGGAGCCAGACAACGATCCACTGGACACCATGATGATGCTGGCCGAGGAACAACACATCAGCCTGACCCTGGTCTGGCAACAGGTTGAGCTGTACGGAGGCACGCCATGCTGAGCTTCTACGAGGTCGACTGGCAGGATGTGGTGCGCCAGTGTTACGACGCCCTTCGGCGCCGCAATGAATGGCAGGCCGCGCAAACTCAACAAGCGGCCGCTGCTGCGCAGCCGGCACTGCGCACGATCTACTATGGCGACAATAATCCTCTGCCACAGGCTTTACTCCTCGATCGTCGGCTGACCCCGCTGGAGCGCAACACTTGGCTGGTACTGCGCTGGCTGATCACCGAGCGCCAAGTCAAAACGCCAAGGTATGAGGACCTGCAGCCGTATCTGGCGACCAGCCCATGCGGCAACCAGGCTTCGCGCGAGACCATCGCCCGCGCACTCAACATCTTGCGGAGCACCCGCTGGCTCAGCCTAGTCGACCGCTCACGCGATTCCCAAGGCTGCCTGCGCGGGTGCGTCTACGTGTTGCATGGTGATCCATTGACCGCAGCCGAGCAGTTGGAGCTGGATGGCGGCTATGCAGCGCTCCTGCAGCAAAACCTTACCCACGCCACCAAGGGGGTGCGTGATGTAACACAGCATGTGGTCGAAGAAATCCAGGCCGACCCGCATGTCGCTCAGATCAACAAGGACAGACTCGGCTCGCTGCCACCAGCACAGCAAGGTGCACTGCCGTTGATGAACGCAGGGGCGGATGCAGAAAATTCCGAACCAGGGCACCGCCACCCAGTTCGGAATTCTCAGCCCTCGGCCATTGATCCCGAACCCTGCAGCAATGCGCCGGTTTCGGCTGTGGTTCGGAATGCCGACGCTGACCGTACAGTACAGAAAGACCAAAGCAAAAAAAGTACGGTACTGGCGCAGGTCGAATGTGGCCAGGCACGATGGCCGGAAGACTTACGGCTGAACGCGAACGAGCGGCGCATGGCCACCCAAGCATTGCGTCAGCTAGAGCCCGAACAGCGACAAGCGGTGATCAATGAAACCGCGGTACGTTGCGCCCGCGGCGAGATCCGAAAACCGGTCGCCTACCTGATGGGTTTGATCAAGCGCGCCTGCCAAGGCGAATTCACCCTGTGGGCGGCTCGCAACCAGACAACAGCCCCTACGTTCACGCCTTCGCGCAAACCGAGCCCCACACCCGCAGAGCCACTCGCCGAGCGAGCCAAGCGTAGCGGCCAGCGCACCGCCTCGCCCCTCGCCCTTTCCTGCCTGGAAGAACTCAAACAGCGTTGCCGCGGTATCGGCGCGGCCACCTAGGGAATGGATCTCGGTGGATTTGATGCCAATGCCATCAAATCCAGAGACGTCCACCGCCTGAAAATGCGAGCGATCCACCTTCACGTTGATCCGCGTCGGATGCCAAAGATCAGCCCATCGTCGGCGTCATTCCGACGGCGAGGAACTGGCGATGGCCGATCACTATCAGCTCAATTTGGGCTCCCTGCGCAGCAGCATCACCCTCACTCTGCACACCCATCACGCGGCGCGGCTGTGGCAAGGCCGCATGGGCCGCGACGGAGTGCACCCGATCATGGGCATGGCCGGCTACATCGGCGTCACCAATCTGCTCAAGCATGCGAGCGGTCAGGATGACCCGTTTGCAGATTGGTTCATGCTGCAACTGGAGGACAAGCTGCTACAGGCCAAGGCCGAAATGCTCGCACTGACCCAACAGGTCAACCTGGTAGAGCGCGCTCTACCCACCCAGATCGATGTTGGCGAAAACCTCAACATTCACCCCGTCACCCTGCCGCTGTTCATCGGCAGCCAGCTCGGCTTTCTCGCGGTGTACCTACTGACCGACTACGACACCTTGGTGCGCCGCGTACTGCTCGCTCATCACACGGCCTTGATCGGCCGCGCTGAAATGGAGACCTGGATCGATCGCGGCGCCCACGAGCTGCGCAGCCTTTTCGGTCTGGCGCAGCGGTATCGCTTGGCGGGCGTGAGCCGGGATGAAATGGCCGCAAACAATGCCCGCGCTCGTGACGCGATCAATAAATTCGGCACGCCGCCGCGCGACATTCTGGAGGGAAGCCGTCGATCCCAATTCGCCCCACCGATCACCCGGGGCACTCCCGCCCCGGGGGCCACTGATCTGGATCAAACAGATCAATCGAATCAACCAGAGGCCGAGGCCCTCCCGACACCGGAAGAACCATCCGAAGGAGCTGAGCCATGACGCTGGCCGATGCCATTGCTCGACGTTTGTCAGCAGATGCCTACCGTAAGTTTGAACAAGGTGCCTCTCTAAAAGGCCTTTTACAGCCTTTTCTTAAGGGTAAGGGAGAGCTGCAGCAGTTCGCCGAGACAATCTTGTGCCTGCGCTCACAGGTCGCCGAGTTGATGGCCGTGATGCTGGCGATCATGGCGCAGCCACCCCTCTCCTTGCTGGACCTACGTCTGGTCATCCAGCACAGCGCCACGGGTACTGACTTCCTGCGCTGGCGCAGTCCGGACTTTCAGCGTATGGGCGTGCAGGTGTGGCAGGAGACGGTGGTTCAGCCACATCTGCACCCTGAGCTGCGGCAGGCGCTGTACCAGTTGGAGACTAACCGCGTGGTGCTGAACCTGCAGATGAGCAGCCTGCAGTCGCTGTATCGCCAAGCCATTACCGGTGCCAGCAAGCTCGAGGCCGCCGAACTCGCCCTTTCCCGTTCCCCCACCGAGGAGTAGCACGCATGAGTACGTTTTTTGTTGGTGAAGGCAACATCGGAAGCGTTCCCGAATTCCAGGAATTCAATACCAACCCGGATGAGCCGCGTCGCCTGCTGCGGCTGAATGTCTATTTCGACAACCCGGTACCGCGCGAGGGCGGTTATGAGGATCGTGGCGGCTACTGGGCTCCAGTCGAGCTCTGGCACCGCGACGCAGAACACTGGAGCACGCTATTCCAGAAGGGCATGCGCGTGTTGGTCGAGGGCCGCACTGTGAAAGAGGAATGGGAGGATAGCGAGGACAATGCGCGCGTGACCTTCAAGGTCGAGGCGCGGCGCATCGGCATTCTGCCGCACCGTTTGACCTCGGTGTCCATGCGCGAGAAAGTGCAAGAAAATTCCAGCTCCACGCGCAAAGGGGGTGGCAAGAGAGCCACGCGCAAGGCCGGCTGAGTTTCTGGAGCTCAGTGGAATCACGCCGCTCCGCGCGATTTCGCTGGGACTGCGCTAGCTCCCCCGGCGTGCAGTACCGGGCCGACTAGCGTTTCAGCTTTGCCAGGCTTTCCCGCGCCGTCCACTCTTCAGCATTTATTCAACCACCGCCAAGCACTGGTCCGGGGCAAGGAATGCCCACCAGTGCGTCGTACCCTGTTGGCCCCAGGCGATCAGTTGGTCTGCCTCAAACTATCTGACCACCTCGCGTGAGGCAAGTGAGGCTGTACCGCTCCGCTGAAGCCCCAACTGATCTCGCTGATTTCAGCTTTGCCCTGGCATTCCTCCCTCACCTCCCCACTCTGTCGGGACCCACCAAGAGGGTCCGCGTATGCGCCTATTCATCTGCGAAAAACCATCCCAAGCCCGCGACATCGCCCGAGTGCTGCAGGCCAGCCGGCGCGGCGATGGCTGCCTCCAAGGACAAAATATCACCGTCACTTGGTGCGTCGGTCATCTGCTGGAAACCGCGCCACCTGAAGCCTATGGTGATTACAAGCGCTGGTCGCTGGACGATTTGCCAATCATCCCCACCCGCTGGCAGCTGGTGGTCAAGCCGAAGGTCGCCAGCCAATTGAAGGTGATCAGGCAGCTGCTGCGCACGTGCACCGAAGTGGTCATCGCCACCGATGCGGATCGCGAAGGTGAGATGATCGCCCGGGAGATTCTCGAGCACTGTCAGTATCAGGGACCGATCCTGCGGCTGTGGCTTTCCGCCCTGGATGAAACCTCGATCCGTCGCGCCCTGGTTGCCCTGCGCCCGGGTGAGCAGACCTTGTCGCTGTATCACTGTGCGTTGGCTCGCTCCCGCGCCGACTGGTTGGTGGGCATCAATCTAAGTCGGTTGTTCACCCTGCTCGGCCGTCGTGCTGGCTTTGATGGTTTGTTACCAGTAGGCCGCGTTCAGACGCCAACGTTGCGTCTGGTGGTTGAGCGCGACCGGGCAATTGCGAGCTTTGTACCGCAACCCTTCTGGAGAGTCGACGCCCAGTTGGAGGCTGAAGGCATGAGTTTCAAAGCCTGCTGGCAACCACCAACTGAGGTCTGCGACGACGCTGACCGCTGCGTTGATGAGGCGGTCGCGAAGCAAACTGCGTTGCGCCTATGCCAACAGAAGGTGGCACGTATTCAGACCATCGACGTCGAGCAGGTCCGTGAGGGCCCACCGCTACCGTTCGATCTGGGTACTTTGCAGGAAATCTGCTCGGCCAAACTCGGGCTCGGTGCGCAGCAAACTCTAGGGATCGCACAAGCCCTGTACGAAACCCACAAGGCTACGACCTATCCACGGACCGATTGCGGCTACCTTCCCGAGAGCATGCTCGATGATGTGCCACGCGTCCTGCATGCCCTGATCGCAGCCAGCCCAACACTTGGACAGGCGCTTAAAGAGATCGACCCTCGTCGCCGCTCTCGTGCCTGGAACAACAGCAAGATCACCGCCCACCACGGCATTATTCCTACCGCAACCACCCTTGATCTGACGCAGCTTTCCGACCCTGAACGGACCGTCTATGCGCTGATATGCGCCCGATACCTCGCGCAGTTTCTCCCTGAGCATGAGTACCTGAAGACTCAGGTGCTGCTGCAGTGCCAGGCCGACCTGCTTCTCGCGCGCGGCAAGCAGATTCTGGTCCGCGGTTGGAAAGCGGTGGTCAACGAAACCCACGGCAATGAGCCCGGCGAACAGACTCAACGCCTGCCCAAGCTCCGCGAGTCCACTTCGGTGGCTCTGACAGACGCTGCTGCCATTGCCCTGCGCACGCAAGCGCCGAAAGCCTATACCGAAGGCACGCTGGTCAAGGCGATGAAGACTATTGCCAACCAGGTGGCCGACCCGCGGCTCAAACAGAAACTCAAGGACAGTTGCGGCCTTGGTACCGAAGCCACTCGCGCATCGATCATCCAGGGCCTGATCGACCATGGTTACCTGACCAAGAAGAAACGCAGCCTGAGCGCCTCCGCTGGTGCCCACACCTTGATCGAGGCGGTACCACCGGAAGTGGCCGACCCGGCCATGACCGCACTGTGGGAACAGGCGCTGGATCGCATCGAATCAGGACAGTTGAGCGTCGAGACCTTTCTCACCAAGCAGGCGGAATGGCTGACTCGGTTGGTGCGCAGTAACGCCTCGCTCACCCTGCGCTCCCCACCCAGCAAGGGGCCTTTCTGTCCCGTGTGCCGTAGCGCCATGCGTCAGCGCAAAGGCCGTAGCGGCAGCTTCTGGTCCTGCATTCGATATCCGGAATGCAAGGGCACCAAGCCGGTGACGAAACCCAAGCGAGGGAAGAACGCATAACTTGACGGCGTGCCGCAGCGCTGGTGTAGTGACTAGGCACCTCGCCGCTTGGCGGCCCCAGACCGATTAGCTCCGGGCAGTTCGGTCAAACTCGTTGAGTTCGGAGCCACCCTCACTGGCTCTTCGGATGCCTTCTCAGCGTTCCAAGTCCTCTAGGCGGATGACCCGTGTAGCTTGCACCAGGCTGCAACGGGTCATCCGCTTCGGCGACGATACTCAGCCCCGGTGCCCGCCGGCGAAATACTGGGCACCTTTTGTGCGCGGATGCGTGCCAGTTGATTCCGACCCAGGCCACGACAAGGGTCGGTTGATCCGGGTGAGTCGACAGCGGAGCGTTTGCGACGAACTCCGGTGTCATATAGCCGGATCGAGGGTGGTCGAACTAATCCTAGCCTGATGACCGTCGGGCTATTTTTTTCGCCACCAAGAATCCACTGAGGGCCACCCCTTTCCTCTCGCCCTGGCTGTCCGCAATCCACAGTTGACGGAGATTTGGCAACGTTTTATAGATGGGCTGCACACCGCTGTCATTGACAGCACCCAGGTAGCCAGGACCTTCAAGGCTACGCCCGCTTCGGGTGGTTCTCCCCAAGTGCGACAAGCGCTCGGCAGCTCGCACGGTCACCGACCTCATCGGTGATGAGCGCCCTCCACACCGATCACGTTTTTGCACCTCTCCCTGCGGAACTCACCAGCCGCCAGGGCCGGTGGATGTCCGCGTTTCTGCTGAACAGGAGCTCCACCATGACTACTGCAAGCAATAACGCCCCCACCACCTACTTCAACCTGCACACTCAAGGCATCGGTTACCTGAACCGTGTTCGCGAAGTCCCGGTTCGCCGCGGCCAAGCGTTCATGGCCTGTGACATCGCGGCCTTGCACGGTGCCTCGGACGACGTCGAGTACACCCGCTTCGATTGCAAGGTCGCCAGCGGCGAAGCCGACCGGCTGATCCGTGAGCACCTGGAAGACGTCCGCGCGGAACGTAAGGTACTCATCGCGTTTCGCATCGGCGATCTGTGGATCGATCCATTCCTGTACGAGAAAGGCGAACGCAAGGGCCAACCCGGCGCCAGCCTCAAAGGCCGTCTGATCTTCATCGAGTGGATCAAGGTCGATGGCCAGTTCAGCTACCGAGCTCCCGCCCGCACCGACGCTGCCGCCGCTGCTAAAGGTGAGGAGCACGCGGAGGGGGATGGAGATAAGGCTGACATTGAGGGCGACTCCGATCAAGGTCAGCCAACTCCGACCGCCGTGCGTAAACCCACCACAGCCCGTCAGTCTGCTTAAAGCAGTTTGCCCCCCACTTACAGGCGCTCTCGCGAGCGCCTGTAACTCACCTATGTCGGAGGTCACAATGGAGAGCTTCTGGCTCTGTGAGGACTGCCTACAGGCGGTTGCCTATGACGACTTCAGCGCGCTGTCGCTCTATTACAGCGAAGCTGAAGTCGAACAACGCATCGCCCATATGCGCACACAACTACAGGCCCTACTGCCCCTAAGCGCCGATTTCGATCCGCACTCCGGCGCAGGCATTGAGACCTTTTCCACCTACCCGTGTGAGGGCTGCCATAGCCCGCTGCATGGTTTGCGCCATCGTTTTACACGTCTATGACTCACCTCTCTGATCTGCCTGGGGCACTCCCCCGGGGGGCGCTCCGTCTCCCACGAGGAATTGCCCATGAATACTGTCCCCATTCGGGTCGAACATCTCGACCCTGCATTAGCCCAGCGTGCCCGTGAGGACGCGCTACTGACCGAAGCGCTGGAATTGCTGGATCAGCGTTACTTCCAGCGCGGTGAGCAACTGATCACCCCGTGCGATGCAGCGTCCTACCTGAAATTGCAGCTCGCACCCTATCACCATGAGGTATTTGCGCTGCTCTGCCTAGACTCGCAGCACCGCGTGCTGAGCTTCGACATCCTCTTCACCGGCAGCATCGACGGTGCCTCCGTGTATCCGCGGCAGGTCGTCGTCAAGGCGCTTGAGCACAACGCCGCTGCGGTGATTTTCAGCCACAACCACCCCTCGGGCTGCTCGGAACCGAGCGGCGCCGATCGGTTGCTCACCAATCGCTTGATCGAAGCTTTGGCCCTGGTTGAGGTACGTGTGCTGGACCACATCATCGTGGGTGAAGGCACGCCACTGTCGTTGGCCGATTACGGCTGGATCTGACCAACCAATCACTTGGAGGGTCACCGCCTGTACGGGGTGACCTTCGCATTTTGGAGCGCCATCATGTCCATTCCTCTTCACAATCCCTTCCTTCGCGGTTTTCAGGACCTGAGCTACGAGCGCGTGGTGCAGATCAGCTACGCCAACGATTACCCGCCCTGCTACCGTTCCCTTCATCCGGCGCTGAATGACCTGCCGGATGACGGCATCAACTTCCAGCCGTGCCGGTTCGATGACGACTTTGCGGTGATCACCGACGGCGAAAGCGCGCCTGAGTATTTCCGCATGCCGTGCCCTGCCGACGGCACTATCATCCAGGTGCTCTATCAGGTCACAGGGCTGCATCATGGCCGCCGGAAGCACGTCAGCGATCTCCCCAGCGAGGAAGCTGCACAGCACTTGATTGAGCAGCTGTCCTTCGCCACCGGGCACTACAGCCGCAGCTGGGAGATCAGCAGTGCGCACCTGCCTGCAGAAGAGTTCGAGTACCTGCAGGTATGCACCTGGTGTCGTTCACCGTCGAGTTTCTTCGAGTGCTTCGAGCTGAGCAGCAACAACGCGGTGGGCTGCAAACTGTACTCGACGCCCTGGCTCAGAAACATCGCCGCAGGCGGCAGCTACTGCAGCGCCGAGGAAGTGGCTGCACGTCTGCACGCCGATCACGTTCCACCGGTGCTGCTGAGCCTGGTGTTACTGGCCGGAGAGGCCGATACCCGCCTGCTGATCTTTGACCCCGATGCGGCGCCGCTGCCGGAGCTCTCATTGTTCACCGAAGATTGACCTCAAGGCGCCTCCGGGCGCCTTTTTTATGGTTAAGCCAGCATAATCCGGTCGGCGAGATTCGGTTTTTCAGTGGGGCACACACTGGCTTTTCGCCAAGGTGTCGGCATCTTTTGTCGAGACTTGGTCATGCATACCTCCACCCTCTTCACGCTCGGACTGATGCTCGCGTTGCTGGGCTGCAGCACGCCGCCACCGCTGCTCACCCCTGCACCACCCGCACCCGCCCCGGCCCCAGTGGCCAAGCCAACGTCCCCGCTACCCGCCTGGGTCCGACAGGGCCGCTACACCCTGGCCAGCACCCGGCCAACGCTGGAGCAGCGCCAGCCGCTGTATCAACTGATCAACGTCCGGATCGCCCCCGCGTTGCACGCGACAGTTGGTGAGGCGCTGCGCCACGTGCTGCAGCATTCAGGCTACTCACTCTGCCCCGAAAGTCCTGCCATGGCGCGGTTGTTCCGCCGCCCCTTGCCCGCCGTGCATCACGACCTCGGGCCGATCTCGCTGCTGGATGCCTTGACCATCATCGGCGGCCCCGCTTGGCGACTGGCCATTGATCCGGTCGAGCGGAACGTGTGCTACGTCCTGCGCCTGCCCGCACCCGAGCCACCCTTCTCGACACTGGAGACCGCACCATGAAAGTTCACCATTTTCAGGCCCTGGTGATCGGCGCGCTATGCCTGGGTGCTGCCGCCCTCGCTGCTGCAAGCTACAACCAGCATCAGCAACTGACTGAACTGCAGACCGCCGCACGCAATGCGCCGGCCGACCCCAGCCCGTCACTGCGTCGCGACATCAGTGAATTGCGCACCAAGCTCACCACTCTTTTGCCACAAGTCGCGGCACTGGAAAACGCACAACACCAGCAGACCACTGCGCAAGCAACGCTTGGCCAGCAACTCGACGAGCTGGCGACCTCCGTCAGGGTCCTGCAAGCGCTACCGCCAGGACCGAGCAGCGCCGATCTGACCGCCCTGGAGAAACGCATGGGCGTGGCAGAAGCGGCACTCGAGAAGCTGTCGACCGCTCCTAAGGTGCCAGAAGCTAGCGCCGCAACCCAATCTGCCTCCATCCGCGAAAAATCAAAAGCCAAGGCGCCGCAGCCGCCTTTCACTCTGCAGGGTATCGAGACGCGCGGCACCATCAGGTTCGTGACCGCGTTGCCTGCCGGCGCCCACGCACTGTCGACCGTGCACCTGCTCCAGCCCGGTGACAGCTTGAACGGTTGGCAACTGCGGGCGATTCGCGAGGGCCAGGCCGTGTTTCACGTCCCGGGCCATGGCGATCGCACCCTGCCCATCCCGTGAGGAGGTGAACGTGTATAGGTTCTCCGCGGTTGCGCTCATCCTGTTGCCGGCTTACGTGTTCGCCGATCAGGGCTCGAGTGTCGCCAAGCGTGTCGACACTCAGGTGCAGCTCAGTGAGCAGTCACCGCTGGTGCAGCAGGCGTCTGCAGCGGACCAGGCCAAGGCCTGGGGACTGACGGATGACGAATGGGCCACGTTTGAGCGCCTGCAGGCAGGCCCTCGCCATTACTGGTCGCCGCAACTTGACCCGCTCACCACCCTGGGTGTCGAGGCCAACTCGGACAAGGAGCGGCAGCGCTACGCCGAACTGCAGGTCCGCCTGGAAGCCAAGCGTGCCGAGCGCGAACTGGCCTACCAGAAAGCCTACTCTGCGGCCTGGGCGCGGCTGTTTCCGGGTCTGCAGCCTGTGCAGGGGATGAGCGACGATGCCGACCCCTCGAGCAGCAGCCGCACGGCGCTGTTCGTGGAAGACCACTGCGCCGCCTGCATGACCAGCCTCCAACAGTGGCTGCAGGCCGGTGCGCGGCTGGATGTGTACCTGGTCGGCAGCCAAGGCAACGACGCGCGACTGCGTCAATGGGCGCAGAGCGCAGGCATCACTGCCGCCCAGGTCAGCGGCGGCCAGATCACCTTGAACCATGACCGCGGCCGCTGGTTTGCATTGGGTGCCAGCCGACCCCTGCCAGCCCGCTATCAGCAGGTGGACGGAAAATGGCAGCGCGTCGACTGATTCTCGCCCTGGCGATGGTCGGCGCCACCGCCGCTCACGCAGGTGTCTTGCCGCCGCCGGCGTATCAATTGGCGGCCGCGCGCGCCGGTATTCCCGCCTCGGTGCTGTTCGCCATCGCCCTGCAGGAAAGTGGTACGCCGCTGCGCGGGCAGCTTATGCCCTGGCCGTGGACCCTGAATGTTGCTGGTTCACCGATGCGGTTTGCCCGGCGCGACCAAGCCTGTGCCGCACTGAGGGAGGCGCTCAGCCGCCACGATCCCAAGCGCATCGATGTCGGGCTGGGACAAACCAACCTGGGTTATCACCCGGACCGCTACCCCAGCGCCTGCGATGCCCTCGATCCCCGCGCCAACCTCGACGTGACCGCCGAGCTGTTGCGCGTGCACTATGCCGAGACCGGTGACTGGGTTGTCGCCGCCGGCCGCTATCACCGGCCTTCCGGTGGTGATCCTGCGGCGCGCTATCGCCGGCAATTCAGCCGTCACTGGCAACGCGTCCAGTCAATAGCGGCTGCACCAGGAGGGTCACTGCCATGAGCTGTTTGCGCATGGTAGCACTGGCCTTCTGTCCGTGGCTGTCGCTTGCTGCGAGCGCTGAGCACAGCAGTCCACCCGACCCCACCTTGCTGAACTGGGTGCTGCCGGTGCGCAGCGCTCGCCTCTCGCCAGGCGCCGTGCCACCCAGGGCGTTGAGCCTGCCTCGCATGACGCCGCTGTTCCTGATTGGGCAGGACGCCACCTCCTTGGAGTGGCTGTCGCGGCACGCCCAGGCGCTACAAGAGCTAGGTGCCAACGGGTTGGCAGTCGAGGTCGACGACGCGCGGGCGCTGCGCCGTATTCAGATGACAGCGCCCAAGCTGAATATCTGGCCGGTCAGCGGTGACGACATCGCCGAGCGGTTGGAGCTGGAGCACTACCCGGTACTGATCACGCCCACCGTCCTGGAACAGTGAGGGCACCTCATGGGCGATCATGCGATGGAATCCCTGCTGCGCCCAGCGGTGGAACTGTACACCGTGGGCATCTGCGCCGGCGCCGGTGCACTGTGCCTGCACTCGCCCTGGGCCGTGGCACTGTCGCCCGAGGTAGGGACAGGTATGGCCCTGGCGTACACCGCGTTCGGCCTGAAACGGCTCAACGAGGCGCGGATCGTCCTGCGCTACCGGCGCAATATCCGCCGCCTGCCGCGCTACTCGCTGACCAGCCGGCAGATTCCGGTGAGCGGCAAGCGCCTGTTCATGGGCCGCGGCTTCCGCTGGACTCGCCTGCACACGCAGCGCCTGCTCGAAGCTCAGGACCCGGCGCTGGCCCACTATGTCAACCAGTCGGCTGCCCACCAGTGGGCGCGACGGATGGAACAGCTGCTGGAGAAGGCACCGCCGGGGCTGTCGCTGCTGCCTCGCCTGACCGCCTGGGACAGCCCGTTCAACCCAGTGCGTCCGTTACCACCGGTGGGTGGCTCGCCATTGCTGCACGGCGTCGAACCGAAGGAACAGGAAGCCAGCCTGCCGCTCGGCGAGCGCGTTGGCCATACCCTGGTGCTGGGCACCACACGGGTAGGCAAAACTCGCCTAGCCGAAGTGTATATCACCCAGGACATCCACCGTCCGAGCCGGGAAGTGGTCATCGCCTTCGACCCCAAGGGCGATGCCGACCTCCTCAAGCGCATGTATGTCGAGGCCCGTCGCGCTGGCCGTGAACATGAGTTCTATGTGTTCCACCTGGGCTGGCCGGAGATCTCCGCACGCTACAACGCCATCGGCCGCTTCGGCCGGATTTCGGAAGTTGCCACACGGATCTCCGGCCAGTTGAGTGGCGAAGGTAACTCGGCGGCATTCCGCGAGTTTGCCTGGCGCTTCGTCAACATCATCGCCCGCGCCCTGATCGAGCTCGGACGCCGCCCGGACTACCTGCAGATCCAGCGCCATGTGGTAAACATCGATGCGCTGTTCATCGAGTATGCCCAGCACTTCTTCACGCAGCATGATCCGGTGGCGTGGGAAGCGATCGTGCAGATCGAAGGCCGTTTGAACGAGAAGAACATCCCGCGGCACATGGTTGGCCGGGAAAAGCGAGTCGTTGCCATCGAGCAATACTTGACTGCCAAACGCATTTTCGACCCCGTCATGGACGGCCTGCGCTCGGCCGTACGCTATGACCGCACCTACTTCGACAAGATCGTGGCGTCCTTGCTGCCGCTGTTGGAAAAACTCACCAGCGGCAAGACTGCACAACTGCTGGCCCCGAACTATTCAGACCTGGACGATCCGCGACCGATCTTCGACTGGCTCCAGATCATCCGCAAACGCGGCATCGTCTACGTCGGTCTGGACGCGCTGTCCGATGCCGAAGTGGCCGCCGCCGTCGGCAACTCGATGTTCGCAGACCTGGTCTCCGTTGCCGGCCACATCTACAAACACGGTATCGACCACGGTCTGCCAGGCTCCTCCAGTGCCGCGGACAAGGTACCGATCAACCTGCACGCCGATGAGTTCAACGAGCTAATGGGTGATGAGTTCATCCCGTTGATCAACAAGGGCGGTGGTGCCGGTATTCAGGTGACGGCGTACACCCAGACTTTGAGCGATATCGAGGCACGTATAGGAAATCGGGCAAAGGCCGGCCAAGTCATCGGCAACTTCAACACCCTGCAGATGCTGCGAGTACGGGAAACGGCGACGGCGGAACTGCTCACCAACCAGTTGCCCAAGGTCAATGTGCAGACACGCACATTGGTCTCCGGCGCGACGGACACCGCCGATCCCGATGCCCGTACCGATTTCACCTCCACCTCACAAGACCGGGTCACTAGTACTGCGGTACCGCTTATAGAACCGGCGCACATCATCGCCCTACCCAAGGGCCAGATGTTCTCATTCCAGGAAGGCGGGCAACTGTGGAAGGTACGCATGCCGCTACCAAAGCCGGCCAGCGATGATGCGATGCCAGCGGACCTGCAGGACCTGACTGCGCGCATGCGCGAATCCTACAACTCAAATTCAGGGAGCTGGTGGAACTGCACCGGGGGAGCGCCGACAGTCGATTTCGATCCCGAAGCTTCCCCGCCAAGGCGCAGGCATGCCCCGTAAACGCGCCGTGAGCGACTGAGTACTGCGGAGAACCAATGCCGACCATTCCTGCCAGCCCACCTCCTGCACAACGACATCCTGGACTTATCTTAGGAACGCTCGAACTATGTCTGCGGCTACTCGGCCTGCTGTTCGCTTCGTTGATTGTCTCCATCGTGCTGGAGTTCGTAGGCATGCTGTGGTTCTGGCCCGAGCAGGGCTGGCATCACAGTCATACTATGTGGCTGAGTGAGCTTGGCTGGCTCAGTAATCACTTCAAGAGTTCACTGCTTGTGCAAGCACCAGCACAAGCGACGGCAAAGATACTTGAACACCTCAACGACTGGGTAGTAATACGCTCCGGATGGGCGGAATCCGACACTCAACTGAAACTGCTCAGTCGAGAAGCGTCAATGGCGGGGCAGTTCGCGCAGGCCTACGTGGTGATGCAGGACTTCCTGCTGGCTGCCCTGTTTACGGTCTTTACGTTCGTAGTGCGACTGGCTGTTCTTACACTCGCTATGCCCTTGTTCCTGCTCGCGGTGATTACCGGCGGCGTCGATGGTTTGATGCGCCGTGACCTGCGTAAATTCGGAGCGGGTCGAGAAAGCAGCTTTGTCTATCACCGAGCGAAGCGAACTCTGCTACCGCTGATGGTTAGCCCTTGGGTGATCTACCTTTCACTGCCTTGGTCACTCAACCCTATCTGTGTCTTGGTGCCTTGTGCAGCACTCCTCGGGTGCATGGTGGCGATCACGGCTGCAACCTTCAAAAAATATCTGTGATTTGAGGCAGTGAATGAAACGGGCCGGCAAGGCCGCTCAGCAATCTGAGCAGGAAGGGAGAAGCCCGACCTTAATCAGGCTGCCCCCAACTACAATTACCATTGCACCTTCCAACATCAGGCAATTGGATGAGTAAGTTGAACCGGCGATCTGGCTATGCAGTCCTTACAGTCGACGATGATTCCGCTCGCGCACGTACTGGCATGCACCGCGCTGGAGCCGCAAACGGGACAACTGAAGACTAAGGCCGATTTTGGTGAGCTCAACTTGGGCATCGGCGTCGGCGTCGGCGTCGGCGTCGGCATAAAATAATCACCAGCCTTCTTATAAGAGCCGCTATCTCCCGCTCGCAACACCAAATCGAAGACCACCTTATTCAACTCGGACCGCGGATCATTGCTGAGGAATTTCTTAGAACTAAGATCCCAGGCTTCACTGCGCGCCTTAATACCGTACTCGTGAAGTTTTCGAGGGATTACATTCGTAGCCTGAACAATACTGACATGAGAATTTTTGCGATAATTGTATGCCTGATGCGCGGCCAAGTAGGCAAAGTAGCTGACAACCGCCACGCTATAATCTGCCAGCAGAGAAGCAACGACATCCCGACCTTTCTTTTCTGCAGTAAAAAATAGATCATATCGCGCACAGTGATAATGAATCTGCCTCATGACCTGTTCAGTCAGAATGCTTACTACCAGCAATTTCGTTTGATGGGCATCATAGCCTGCCGGGGCCATGGCAAACTCTTTCACGATTTGCCTTTGCAATCCCTCTACAGAGATAACTGACGCCCCCTGAAGCTCAACATTTAAAAGCCAGCCAACAGCCGTTAGATTAACGGACTCTATTTTCTTATTGTCAAATGCAGAGAGAGGCGACTCCGGATCTACAACAATCAATCTACGCCGGTAGAGTAGTTCGAGCACTTCAGCTTCCAACTCTCCAGTGGGCGCCAACCAAACGTCACGCCTACGTTCAAGGACCGATACAACTTTAGAGCCGTTGAGATCCCCTTGTGCGTTAATCAATGACAGCAAGTAAACCTTGTCCCGCATATCGAGGTCCTCGAACGGGATAGCATTCGCAACTAGCGGCTGCCAGTACTCACGTATTCTTTCACGCGCAATCTGATCTTTATTCAGTTGTTCCCTTTCACGCTCATTCTCGCATGGACCGCACGTGCATTGGCGCCTGTTACCATAGTAACGCCCTTGGTAGCATTTGTGCTCGCACGTCTGGCAGTAACCTACTGTTACCCCTGACGTAAGATCCCCTTTACTTTTCCTTCGCTCATACATTTTCACGCTACAGTATGGGCAAGATATCGAATCCAGTTGAACCGGCGGAAATACTTTGATTAGGCTGTTAGGGGAAACAGCTATTTCATATTCAGCCACAAGATCAGCATTCCGCTCACCAGAAATGTATCGCCGATAAAGCTCTTCCACTTGCTCTTCAGAAAGATGCGAGATCTCAGAACACACAGACATTTAACCACTCAATAGTTATTTTCCAAGAGCATCAATATTAGCGCAACTCAGTACCATCAAGGAATACCGTAACCGTAACCACAGCTAACAAGACGCACAGTGGCTAGAAGCACTGCTGAGAGGCTGCAATTCGGCGTGATTGCTGCTGAGCAATATAACGCGTTCCGAAATAGGCGCCCTACCGTTACGGTTCCGATTTATAAAAGCGAAGAGTTGGAGATCCCTTTTATTCATGCCAAAAGGTGCCTGACTCATCAGGGTAGATGCCAGATACCCGTCTGGATTTCGCCATGCTCACTTCCTCTTCCGCCCTGTTATTTATCTGTCTGGTGTCGCTCGGTGCCGCCGCTCAAGACGCGTCCGAGCGCTCGGAACTGGCCCTAGTGCAGCGACAGCTCATTGCCATCGAACTGTTGGCCGACCGCGCAAATAGCAGCGCAGTCAACGGTGCAGGAGCTCGCTATCGATTCGATTACTCAAGGTTCACTGCGGACCTCAGGCGTGTGCGCCAAGGCATCCATACATACCTGTCGCCCTCCCGAGCGCAGCCAGCTGACCTGGTCGAGATGACCAGCGAGTACCGTGCTGAAGCGCCTCATAAGAGTCATTCCGATGAGCATGACTGATGCCCAACTCAGCGCGTTCTCTGCCGTTGCCGGGTTCACCCCGCAGCTCAGTTCGGTGCTGTGGCGCTCATCGGTGTTGGTGCTCGCGCTGCTCTGGTGCGCCTGGGCGCTGTGGACCGGCTACCGCGGCTGGGCCGCCGGCACTATCAATTTTGGCTCGCTGGGCGGTAGTACGCTGCGTCTGGCTCTTGCCCTGATCGTGCTCATGTTTTTCATGCTGTCGTAAATTGGAGGCCTTGCCATGAACCTCTCCCGTCGTTACCACCGTCCGCTCACTCTGTTGCGGGAATCCTGTTCACAAGCCCTGTTCGGTGGCTTGCTGCTACTGAGCTCGACGCTGACCTGGGCTGACCTGCCGACTATGGAGGCGCCCTCCCGCGGCGAAGGTTCAGGGCTGATCGACACCATCAAGAACTACGCCTATGACGGCGGTATCCTGCTCGGTCTGCTCATCGCCACCCTCGCCTTTCTCGGCGTGGCCTGGCACTCACTCACGGTCTACGCCGACGTGCAAAACCAGCGTAAGACCTGGAAGGACCTCGGCGCCGTAGTCGGCGTCGGCGCGCTGCTGGTGGTGGTCATCCTGTGGTTCCTCACCAAAGCCGCGACGATTCTGTGAGGTCCTCATGTCCGACACCCCTACCACGCTGCCTGACGGCACGCTGACCTTCCTGCCGGAGCGCCTAAACCGTGACCCGGCCGTCCTGCGCGGCCTCACCAATGACGAGATGTGGGTCGCCCTGATCGTCGGTGCCGCGCTGGGTGTGATCCTCGGTGCGCCGCTGGCGGTAGCCACCGCCTCAATCGCCACCCTCCCCACCTGCATGTTCCTGTGCATGGCATTGGTGTTGCTCGGCGGCGGCAAGCTGCTATGTCGGGCCAAGCGCGCCCGCCCCGAAACCTGGTTGTACCGGCGCCTGCAGTGGCACCTGGCAGTGCACTGGGGCATCGGTTCGCACCAACTGATCCTGCATTCGGGGCCATGGACCGTGCGCCGGACTCGCCGGCATAGGAGGGCCAACCCATGAGCCGTTTCCGCAACAAAGTGGATGCGCAGCAAGCGCACATCTTCAGCCTGCGTTTGGCCGTGGCCATCCTGGCGCTGCTGTGCGGTGGGCTGTGGTACGGCTGGCAGGCCGCGCCCTCCGAGCTCACCATTCACGTACCGCCTGATCTGCGCTCAGGCAGCACGCGCAAGTGGTGGGATGTGCCGCCCGAGAATATCTACGCCTTCGCCCTGTACATCTTTGGCCAACTTAACCGCTGGCCCACCGATGGTGAGGTGGACTACCACCGTGCCATCTTCGCCCTGCAGCCCTATCTAACGCCCGCGTGCAAGACCTTCTTTGACGGCGACTTTGAATACCGCAAGGCCGCCGGCGAACTGCGTGGTCGGGTGCGCGGCGTTTACGAGGTGCTCGGCCGTGGCTACAGCGACGACCCCGACCTGCGCGTGAAGCAGTTGGATAAGCACAGCTGGCTGGTCAAGCTCGACCTCAACGCCGACGAGTACTACGCCGCCGAGCCGGTAAAGCGCGTGGTGGTGCGCTATCCGCTGCGGGTGGTGCGCTTTGACGTCGATCCTGAACGCAACAAGTGGGGCCTAGCGCTGGACTGCTACGAAGGCACACCGCAGAAGCTGACGCTGCCGGGAGGTGCGTGATGATGCGTGTCTTGATCCTAATTCTGGTGATGGCCAGCGGCTGGTGTTCAGCGGTCAAAGCCGTCGAAGTCAAATACTGGGACCGCCTGCCCTTGGCCGTTCCGCTTAGGGTGGGACAGGAGCGGGTGCTAATGCTGGATGAAGATGTTCGCGTCGGACTGCCCAGCGCGATCGCCAGCAAACTTCGCGTGCAGTCGGTCGCCGGTACGGTGTATCTGCGCGCCGCCGAAGCGCTGCCCCCTACCCGGCTGCAACTGCAGTCAGTGAAGACGGGCGACATCATCCTGATCGATATCGAGGCGCTCGAGGGCAGCGAGGCGCTGGAGCCCGTCAAGATCGTGGCCCAGCTTCAGGCGCCGGACGCGCAGACCGAGAAGGATGCAGCACCCGTGGCGACGCCGGTACCGGTGGTGCTGATCCGTTATGCCGCGCAGAACCTCTATGCACCTCTGCGTACCGTGGCGCGATTACCCGGTGTGCGGCGTGTACCGCTGAGCGACTCCGCGGAGTTCAGCGCTTTGCTGCCGACCGAGCGGGTTTCGATCAAGGCGCTCGCTGCGTGGCGGCTGGGCAATTACTGGGTTACGGCGGTGAAGATCGTAAACCGCGGTCCCGGCAAAGTCGCGCTGGATCCGCGTCACCTGCAGGCCACGCTGTACGCCGCTACGTTCCAACATCCGGATCTCGGCCTCGCCGGCACGCCTGAAGACACCACCGTGGCCTACCTCGTCACCCGCGGCGGCGACCTGAAGCACGCCATGTTGTTGCCCCCGCCTACACCGGAGGCTGCCGATCATGAGAGCTAACAGCCTGCTGAAATGGTTGGTACCCGGGGTCCTGCTGGGCGTCGTGCTGATCATCGGCAAATCCTGGATGGCTGCTCCAGACGGCCAGCCCGCGCACGATCCGGACAAAACTACGCTCAGCGCGGAACAGGCCAGGGCCTTGGGTATCGCGGGCGACACTCCGCGCGACACCGTGGCCACCCTGATTGGCCAGGTCAAGGCGATGCGCAGCGAGATGCAGACGCTGAAGAAAGGCAACGATGCGCTGCAAACCGAGAACAACCGGCTGCGCTCGCGCGAAGGCAATATCGACACGCGCATCCAGAGCACCTTGAGCAGCGTCACCCAACAGGTCACCGAGCAGCGCCAGCAGGCCAATGATGCCCGGCAGAAAGCCGAGCAGCAGCACCGCGAAACACAGGGCCTGCTGTCCAGACTCAAGGACCAGCTCACCAGCAAGCCTGCCGCGAAGTCGGATTTGCCCGCAGGTTTCGGGCTTGAGTCCGGTGACGAGCAACAGTTTTCGGGGGCGCAATCAGCGCCTGACGCAGTGCAGTGGATCGAGCCGTCGAATGCGCGCGCCGGCCGTGACGACGCCAGCAAAGCTGATGGTCCACTTTCGTCGCTGACGTCGACATTCAAGGACCTGCACGGCCTGGACAACAACGCCATTGATCGTGGCCAGGACCGCTTGCGTGCCGTCGCCAAAGGCGAGCGTGACTTGGAGAATGCCCAGGACCGCGCCGAGGGCGCCAGGCCCGTCTACACACTCCCTGAAAACTCGACGCTGATGGGCTCCATCGCCATGACCGCGTTGATTGGCCGGGTCCCGGTGGACGGTACTGTGAACGACCCTTATCCGTTCAAGGTGCTAGTGGGCCCGGACAACCTCACTGCCAACGGCATCGACCTGCCGGATGTGGTCGGTGCGGTCATGAGTGGCACCGCCGCCGGCGACTGGACGTTGTCCTGCGTGCGCGGCCAGGTTGAATCCATCACCTTTGTCTTCAGCGACGGGACCGTCCGCACGGCGCCACAGCCGCAGAAGGTCGTCAGCCGCAATCGCAGCAGCGCCCAGACCTCGGACACCGAGAAGATCCGCGGCGGCCTGGGCTACATCTCCGATCCCTACGGCATTCCTTGCATTTCTGGGGAGCGCCGCTCCAACGCCCAGCAATACCTGGGCAGCCAGAGCCTGATCACCGCAGCCGGCGCCGGCTTCGCCGCGGCTTTGGGCAGCGAGCAGACCAACACCTCATTTATCAACTCGGCCAGCGGCAGCCTGGGGTTGAGCCAGAACAGCGGCAACAGCGCGCTGAACTCAGTTATCAGCGGTGGCATTGGCGATATCCGCGAGTGGATCAACAAGCTCTATGGCGAAGCCTTTGCCGCCATCTACGTGCCGCCCGGGGCCAAGGTGGCCCTGCACCTGGATCACGAGATCAGCATCGACTACGAGCCGAAAGGCCGGAGAGTGAACCATGAAAGCCCATCCGTTTCGGTACTGGATCTGGATTAGTCTGCTGCTCGCCCTGCAGTTGAGCGGCTGCTCTACCAGCAAGGAGGAAATGCTGCCCCACGGCGATCAAACCATGCTGGACATCTGGAATGGCGGTGGCTCCGTCGGTTCCCAGCAGCAGTTGCAGGACGCGCGTGGCGAACTGCGCCGTCCGGTGCTCGACCCTGAGCGCCTGATAGGTGACCAGAACGCCTATACGCGCACGGCTGCCAATGAAATCCGCGCACAGTTCCCGCGCCTGCCCAACCCGGACCTGGTCATGTACGTGTACCCGCACCTGGCCGGTACGCAGCAGACGCCGGTGCCGGGCTACTCGACCGTGTTTCCGCTGTACGAGAAGGTCCAGTACGCGCTGCCCGGCGAACGCCTGGACGATCTGTGATGGCCGATGACGCAAGTCGCAACCCACCACGCTGGAAGCCCTGGCGCGCTGCACAGCGCCGGCGCGCGACGCTTGCCGACGAGGCCACCCAATACGCGCACAATCCCAGCTTTACCGATCACCTGCCCTGGGTCGAATACCTCGAAAATGAGCAGTGTTTTCTGCTCGACGACAACTGCTCAGTGGGCGCGGTATTCGAGTTGCAGCCGATCGGGACCGAGGGGCGTGAGCCCGATTGGTTGATGGCGGCCCGCGACGCCCTGGAGGATGCGCTGCAGGACAGCTTCGACGAACTGGACCAGGCTCCCTGGGTGGTGCAGTTCTTCTGCCAGGACGACAGTGACTTTGCCCCGTACCTCGAACGCCTGGAGCGCTACATCGCGCCGAGGGCTCGCGGCACACCGTTTACCCAAGCCTTCCTCGCTTCGATGCAGCGTCACCTCGACGCCATCGCTAAACCGGGAGGGCTGTTTGACGACCATGTCGTGTCCCACCTGCCCTGGCGCGGCAGCAATCGGCGGATTCGCCTGGTGGTCTACCGCTGGCTCGGGGACCAGGGTGAGGAAGACGGGCAGAGCCCGACTCAGCTGCTGAGCCGCACCTGCGACCGCCTGATCGCCTCGCTGCAGGCCTGCGGGGTCAACCCTCGACGGTTGAACGGTCGCGACTTCTACGCCTGGTTGCTGCCCTGGTTCAACCCGTCCCCTGCCCTCACCGACGAGTCCCCCGCGGCGTTCTATCGACGCGTGTCGTATCCAGAGACGGATGACGGCGAGGACCTGCTGCTGCCATTCGACCACGATTTCGCCGAGCGGCTGTTTTTCCAGGAGCCGCGCTCCGATAGCGAACAGGGCCTCTGGTACTTCGATCAACAGCCCCATGCGGTGATGGTGGTCGACAAGCTGCGTAGGCCGCCGCATATCGGTCAACTGACCGGCGAAACGCGCAAAGGCGAGGCGTTGAACGCCTTGTTCGATCAGTTGCCCGAGCAGGCGGTGATGAGCCTGACCCTGGTAATCACGCCCCAGGATGTGCTCGAGGAGCAACTGAACCGCCTGGCGCGTAAAGCCATCGGCGAGAACCTCGCCTCAACCCAGACCCGCCAAGACGTGGAAGAAGCGCGCGCGCTGATTGGGCGCCAGCACAAGCTGTACCGCGGAACGCTGGCGTTGTACCTGCGCGGTGCGGATGAACAACAGCTGCGCCAGCGCTCGATTCAGGCCGCTAACGTACTGCTCGGCGCCGGCCTGCAGCCGGTGCGTGAAGGCGACGAAGTGGCGGCGTGCAACAGCTACTTGCGCTGGCTGCCGATGGTCTACAACCCGGCACGAGACACGCGCAACTGGTACACCCGCCTGTTATTCGCCCAGCACATCGCCAACCTACTGCCCCTCTGGGGCCGCAGCATCGGTACCGGCAACCCAGGCATCACGTTCTTCAACCGTGGGGGTGCACCGCTTTCGTTCGATCCGCTGTCGCGGTTCGACCGTTCTATGAATGGCCACCTGCTGTTGTTCGGTCCGACCGGCGCCGGCAAGTCGGCCACCCTGGTCTCAATCCTGATGCAGGTCATGGCCGTGTACCGGCCGCGGCTGTTCATCGTCGAAGCGGGCAACTCCTTTGGCCTGCAGGGCGACTACTTCGCCACCCTCGGGCTGTCCGTCAACAAGGTGCAACTCAAACCCGGCAGCGGCTTGAGCCTGGCGCCGTTCGCCGACGCCCGTCGTCTGATCGAGCACCCGGACCGAGTCGCCAGCCTTTCGACGGAAGACTTGGATGAAACGGTATTGGACAGTGATGAGCAGCGCGACGTGCTGGGCGAGTTGGAGATCACCGCGCGTCTAATGATCACAGGCGGTGAAGCCAAGGAAGAAGGGCGCCTGACCCGCGCGGACCGCAGCCTAATCCGCGAGTGCATCCTCGATGCCGCCCAGCATTGCGCCGCGGCCGAACAACAGGTGCTGACGAGACATGTCCGCGATGCCCTCCGCCAGGTCGCCAGCGACGCCCACTTGCCTGACAAACGCCGTGAGCGCGCCCAGGAGATGGCCGAGTCCATCGACCTGTTCTGCCAAGGTTTTGAGGGCGCCCTGTTTGACCGGCCCGGCACGCCCTGGCCAGAGAGCGACGTGACGATCGTCGACCTCGCCACCTACGCCCGCGAGGGTTACGAAGCGCAGATGTCGATCAGCTACATCAGCCTGATGAACACGGTGAACAACCTCGCCGAGCGCGACCAGTACTTCGGGCGTCCGATCATCATGGTCACAGACGAAGGACACATCATCACCAAGAATCCACTACTCGCTCCCTTTGTGGTCAAGGGCACGAAGATGTGGCGCAAGCTGGGCGCCTGGTTCTGGCTGGCCACGCAGAACCTGGCCGACTTCCCCGACGCGGCGCAGACCATGCTCAACATGATCGAGTGGTGGATCTGCCTGAATATGCCGCCGGCGGAAATCGAGGAAATTGCCCGCTTCAAGAAACTCACGCTGGCACAGAAGGCGCTGCTGCTCTCCGCGAGCAAGGCCTCGGGCAAGTACACCGAGGGCGTGATCCTGTCAAAAAATCTGGAGACGCTGTTCCGTGCGGTACCGCCGAGTCTATACCTGGCTCTTGCCATGACCGAACCTGAGGAAAAAGCCAACCGCTGGCGATTGATGGCAGAGCACCAGCAATCGGAGCTGGAGGCGGCCCAGCAGATCGCGGCGGAGATCAATCATCTGCGCGGAATATCGTGAACATCGCCACCCCACCAGCTTAATCAGTTAACCTTGTCGACCATACTTCACGCTCAGATGTTATCGATGAAAATAGAATTACTGGCTCTGCGCAACCCATAAAACAATACAATCATATAGAAACAATACTTTAGACAAGCAAACTTAAAAATTCAATTACCACTCACTTTTTGCTCAACTGAATATCATCAACAATAGAAGACACTTCATTTACCCACCCATCCAAATTGAACCCCTGCGGATCGTCGTGTGGTTCTTTTGGCGTAGCGCCGGAATCGACATTAAAGTGATATGCTGGGATTAACCACCGCCCGGCACGAACGCTGCTAACTACATAAATTAAAGCCAAGCGTTTAACCTGCGGAGAAGTGAATGCAGGATTGGGTGCGACCCATGGCCAAGAGCCGGCAGGCTGTTCTCGCGGCTGAACATTCTCAACATGAATAAAGTAGTTTCTTGACTTAGGGACGACGCCTGACTCTTCGAGCTTAGTAGCAGGCGACTTTCTTTGCACTGCAAGGTCTTGCAATGTCAGTGAATCCCCGACCCTATTAGTAACCACGTGCACTTTTTTTGCCACCTCACTCGTTTTAAACCTGCGCAGATCATTTCCACTCCAAGCAAGATCATTAATGTCAGATGGGAACTTTTCAAAAACAGGGCTGCTGGTATCATGAATAACGAAGTACCGAGCTTGAGCCAAGTCAATACTTGACACAACCACACCAACTTGGGAAGGCTGCACTTTTATTGCAGCCAAATAGCTAGACATCTGCTGAGGACTTATTAAATTGGGTTTACCAACATTACTCAACAGCCATGATGGTATCACCTGAGCCGTCGAACCTGCCCCTCGTGGCTTTACGTGTCGCAGCAGACAACTCACCTGGTCCCCAGCGCCCCCTCGAAACTGCATATTCTCAACACCAAATTTACACAAACCTATATCTAAGGCAGAAGCGCAGGTCGCAAAAAACACAACTAATAAAGCGACGCTCGATTTCAAATACTTTATAGAGCTCATTCCTTTGCACCCTCAGCAGTCAACCTTTAGAAATCATACCTTTGAAATTTCCAACCACCGCAAACCATACGAAATTCGCGAAACATTAAAATCAACCACCAATTTAATTATCAACAATAGACCTTAGAAATCACCAGCAACGCATAAAAACATACATGACACCCTGCCCATTCAACCAACATGATCAGCGCTACTTTTTATCAAACACTCCCCCCTCGATCCCGGCCAGAAAACTGTAAGCCAGATCAGAAAATTTGCAAGAACCCAACATCGTTCGGGTGAAATTTATAGCCAGCTTTCGATAGCGTAGGCGTGGCCAGCCTATATCCCGAGAAGGCGAAGAATGAAAGATTCTTCGTCTGAAATTAAGAAGTTAGGACATTTGCCCCCAACATTCTCTATCTAGTTTTCGCCATCAAAAGCCGCGTCAAGCTAAATCGATCACTCGGGGCTCGGTTTGTCCTTCACCTTTCAGTGTCGGGTCCGGGATGCTGAAACTTGGGGCACGGATGCATACCGCCGCCAACTGCTGAGCGTTGCCTATGAACGTGACCGCCTCTACCCGCTGCAGATCACCGATGCCCAAGAAGGCTGGCCGAAATCGTGCGTTCATTGCGGCGGTTCTGCTCATCGTCACCGAGCAGTGCCTGGCACTGACCACCCCGACCATCATCGCCTCCGTCACCTCGCTGCAGTGCCTGGAGTACCGGGTCGTCGGGATTTGTTATTGGCTGTCGTGCACGCCATTCGGCTGCACGGTGCGCACCTCGCCGAAGATCCGTCACTTCATTCCCGAACTGGTGATGTCGAGCTACGCCGACACCGGGGGCAATCCCTGGATTGAGATGTCTGCACTGTCGACGCCGACGTCAGTATCACAAGGGGGTGGCAACCTGATTACGCCTTCGCCGCAGCGCGATAACCTGCCACGGTTCAAGAATGTCGACGGTATCGGGCACCCCGGCGGGGCTGCCCTGACGGCCTTGGCGCATACGTTCGGCTATGCGTGCCCAAGCGGTGCAGTGCCGTTTGCGCCCTACTACCTCAGTACCCTCGACCCGTTGGCGTGGCGCCAGGCCATTCCCGAATCTGTCTACCCGCAAGCACTGGTTCCGGGAATGCGCGAGATCGGCAATCAGGCACTCGGCGACATGTGGGGCAGCGTCTACCCACGCCACGGGTTTCTGGTGCAGCCCGACGATTTCAAGGCCGGTGCCGTGATGGCTCAACGCGCCAGCGACTTCATCACCCGCGCTGGCCAGCCGCATGTCTACCTGCCGCTGCAGCCGATGCCTGCGCCCGGCTACTGGCCACCGCAGCCGGTACAGGAGAACAACGGCAACAACCACCGCTGGCAATTGCTCACGCCGGTGGTCCAGAACACCTGCGCCATCTTCCCCAGCCCAACGATCCAGAGCGCCGACGGTGCCTATGCCTGGTCGCTGTGGCGGCCGTACCGCTGCTGTCAGCGCATGGGACAGACCTTCCTGTTCAGCATCGATTTTGACGGAGGCCAATGATGAAGACCCTCTTGCTCGGTTTGCTGTGCTTCCTCGCCTATGCCGTGGGCCACGCCGCCGAGAACGGCTACCACATAGGTGACCAGGCACCGGTCCTGGACGACCGGGTGATGTACACCATCGGTGGCGGTTCGGCGGCAGGAGCGCCCTCTTCGCTCTACCGACCCAATGGCCTTGGCGTGGGCATGTCTTGGCGCGCCAACATGATGTGCGGAAACATGAACCTCTCGAGCACTCTGCAGAACCAGCTAAATGGCGCCACCCAGGGCTTCCAGCAGATCATGGGCAACGTCATTCAGAACGCCACACAGGCGGTGATGTCGCTGCCGGCGATGATCATCCAGCGGGCCAATCCCGGGCTGTATGAGCTGCTGAGCAACGGAGTGCTGCAGGGGCGGATCGACTTCGACCGATCCAAGCTCACCTGCCAGGCAATGGCGGCGAAGATGGCCGACAAGGTCGACCAGGCCGGCTGGGGCGCGCTGGCGCAGAACCAGGAAATGCAGCGCAACCTCGAGCAGTCCGGTGGTGATGCCGTGACGGCAGTCAAAGACACCGAATCCAATAACGGCAACAACGGCGTCAGTTGGGTCGGTGGGCAAAAAGCCGGTGGCAACGGCCAGCAACCCATCCGGGTGACGTCGGACGTCGTCAAAGCCGGCTACAACCTGCTGCACAACCGGGCGGTCGAGGATACCTCAGCTCTTGGTTCGAGTTGCCAGAATGGCGCTATCTGCCAAGCCTGGTCGAGTCCCGAAGAGGCCTCCGAGTGGGCGACGCGCGTGCTCGGGGAAGCCGAGGTTCAGACCTGCGACGATTGCGAGACGCTGCGGGTAACCGCCGGTACCGGCCTGTCGCCGCTGATCCAGGAAACCTACACGGAAAACCTTGAAGGCTTGCAACGCATGGTCTCGGGTGCCGAGCAGCCGACACCGGAGCACCTGGGCAAAGTCTCCAGCCCGTTGCTGCAGGTCTCTCGCGGCGTCATCGAGGGGCTGCGCGACGACCCCGACCAGAATCTGCTGGCCCGGCGCCTGGCCAGCGAAACCGCCCTGTCGAGCGTGATCTACAAGGCGATGCTGCTGCAGCGCACGCTGTTTGCCGGCAGCCATGAGCCCAATGTGGCCTCGGCGCAGCCCGCCACCACTGCCCTCAACGGCAACGTCGAAACCCTCGAGCGCGAGATCCGCCTGCTGCAAACCGAGCTGCAGGTACGCCAGGCGCTGGCCACCAACACCGCCAGCCTAGTCCTCGATCGCCACGCTGGCGGTGCCGACGCCTCGCGTAGCATCGATCAGCGTGATCCGGAGCCGGACCGGATGCACCGTGCCGAACAGGAGAGGAGCACGCCATGATCTTGTTTTCGGTGAGGTCCACGCTCGCACATGTGCTGATAATCCTCGGCGCCATGCTGGGCATGCTGCTGATTGCCGGGATGGCGCTGCACCTGTCCGTGACCCAGTTGAATTGGCTCGAACCGACACGAGGGACAACGCCCTACTTCGCGTGCTGGCGCGCGCTCTTGTACACCCTGATTTTAGCCGGTTGGGCCGCAGCGTTGCGCAGGCGGCCCACGCCTGCAGATCAACAACGGCTGACGCGCCTGGGATTGATCGGCTTCAGCTCGATCATCCTGGTCGAACTGTCTCGCGTGTGAGGTGCAACCATGAACATGAGCACCAACAGCTACCTCGAGTATTACCTTTCGCTGCTGGCCTGGATCATCAATAACGGCATCTGGAACACATTGGCGGACACCGGGCTGTTCGCCGCTCCGTTCGGCGCGATTATCCTGCAGGAATGGTTGTCGGCCCGTCAGCAAGGCGCCGACGAGGGCAATAAGGGACTGTTGTCGATCCCACGCGTCGAGAACCGGCTGTGGATGAGCTACGTGGTCATATTGTTTGGCTGCATGCCGTTTTTTCCGCTCAACCTATCCTCCGTGAGCTTTGACGATGCGGCGAGCCAGCGCTGTGGGGTTTCAATGGCGAAGCCCGCGGACACGGCCTGGGGCACAACCTTCAGCACCATCGGCGAAAAGTCAGCGAACGTCCCGGTGTGGTGGTTCCTGGTACATGTCATGAGCAAGGGCATCACCGCAGCCGCAACCGCATCAATCCCCTGCGCACCCGACATCCGCGCAATGCGCATGGAGATCGACAGCTCGCGGATCAACGACCAGGTACTGCTGCAGGAGGTCGCCGACTTCACACGAGATTGCTACGGCTTTTCGCGCTCACGGCTGTTTACCAATCGACCCGAACTCGACGAAGCGCAGAGCTACGACGCGTCCTGGATCGGCTCGACCTACCTGCTCAATACTCCGGGCTACTACGACACCGATCGCTCGCGAACGCCCAGGGTCGACTGGCCATACGACGAGACGAGAGATACCTCGCTGCCCCAGCTCGACAACGGTGCGGGTTATCCCACCTGCAAGCAGTGGTGGAGCGATGGCACCATCGGATTACGTGATCGCTTGGTGGCCGAGGTCGATCCATCGCTGATGGCGCAGTTGCGGGGCTGGCTGACTGGGCGCACCACCACCGAGATCGAAGACGCTACCTTGCGCGAGCTGGTGAGCCCGCGGCAACAGTCATTGAACATGGCACCTGGGCAAGTGTTCCAGGACTACGGCAGCAGTGCCAGGGGCGGTTCACTGACGCAAGGGCTCAACAACCTGGCCACCAATACCGGCCTGGCCCTGGGTTCTTTCAGCAATTTCCCGGCGATGAATGCCTTGCGTACAGCCTTACCCATGGTTCAGGCTTTCCTGATCATGGGCACGATCATCAGCTTGCCACTAGTGTTGCTGATCAGCACCTACCAGTTGAAGGCGCTCATGACGATCACATTCGCGCTGTTCACCCTGCACATGCTGACGTTCTGGTGGGAGCTTGCGCGCTGGGTCGATTCGAGCATGCTGGAAACGCTATACAACAACGTCTCAGCCACAGACCAGGCGCTATTGACGTTGCCGACAGCAGGACTCATGGATGGGACTGTAACCGCGCAGGTGATCGAGTACGTGATGGGCGCAATGTTCATTGTCTTGCCAGCGCTGTTCGTGGGCACCATGAGCTGGGCAGGTTATGCCGTGGGGAACGGGATCCAGAGCATGTTGGCAAACGGGAGCAAAACTGCGACTGACGCCGCAAGCAAAGGCACAGCGCAATTGACGAGCGGCGGCAAGAAATCAATCAGGTGATTTGCTATCACCTATGTAGTGGCCGTTGCTATCGTAATCGCCAATATATAGGTCAGCCCCCAAATAATCTGGGGCTGAATCTTCTCGACTCGCCACAGGTTCGGTGTTCTCCCACCTGCTACGAACCAACACAACTGCCAGGTTAGCAATGACCAGCAAAGTAAAAGCGAGAGCGACAGCAGCAAGGCCAAGCAAACAAAGTAAATTACCAGCCGCCGCAACCCAAATGTGTCGAGGCAAACCTTGAGTTCTTACTAACTTTGAAGTTAAATCTCGCCAAGTTGCTCCAAGACGCGAACCCATACGACCTGAAAATGAATTAGGACGAATTTTGCTATTCATCTTGTACCTCCATAGGCGATTAGCCCATTGGATCCAAGATTCAAGTCTACTCCTTTCCTTCCTACGAACAGCACCGTTCATCGCTCGGTGGGGGACTGAGATACCGCCATGGAACACTGCGGACACGAAGCCTTTTTCTGCATCCACCCCACCGTTGACCACAGTTAGCCTGCTTGATATTGAATAAGTGCAAATTGCTGGTTTTCCAGCATCCCAGGTGGCCATAACCTTCAAGGCTACGTCACTTACGTGATGGTTATCCCCAAATGCGATTCGCGTTCGGAAGCTCGCATGGTCACCACTTCCCCGGTGATGAACGCCTTCTACAAGTTACTCAAGCTTACAGAGCCTGCGTCTTCGACACACCTAATCAATCCATTCCAGTGCTGGGAATTCTCCCGCATGGGTGGCATTCCTCCGCACCCGTTGGAGGATCTCATCATGCTGCGTTTTACAGGTACTGAACTTCACGCTGTTCTGGCCGAGGCCGGTATAAATGGTTGCAGAGTGATATTGGTAAAAGACCATGGGGTCTATCTCATGTCCGAGATCGGTGAAAGCAAGCCAAATGGAGGCCGCAAACGCCTGGCCTATGCCACCGGCTGCAATCCTGACATCGACGACTTCGACACCTGGTGGAATCGCGCCCGCGATGAATTCGGCGGCGACGATTTTGCCGAGTACTTTGACGTTGATGATCCCGTCCTCGCCAGCCTTCGCGGGACGGCGGGATCGCTAGTGGTGGAGGCCACCTCAACCCACCTGTACTTAGCCGCCGAGGTTGATCCTACGAAAAAACGTTAAACACGCAGCCAAGCACCTCGCGGTTCTAGAGAGGCACCTTAACAGGGCCTCTCGAAACGCCTTCCACATGACGATTGAACTAACGAGAGACCGCCGCTGGTCAGGAATTCGAGAGCGATTGTCTGCCTTGGACCGCCTTGGAAAAATGACCCGGGGTGAGTTCTATATCGGACGTTGCCCCACGTTCAAGAGCATTTTAATACACGGAAGCTACCTGCACGGTGCGTTGATAGGACCGAGCAAATCCACGTCCAAACCTCAAATGAGATGTCGCGGAATCAGCTATCCGGAGGTTCCAATGCCCAGAATGAAACACTTCTCCACCGCCATTGTGCTGAGCCCAGGCGTTTGGCAACAGTACATTGAATTTGCCCCAGGCGACTGCCTCGTCGATCAGACGGCACAACGCCTGGCAGCTCTACTCAGCAAGGTACTGACTGTGATACCAACTGACTCACACTGCCCCATCAAACTGCAACTTGAGCACCCGCATAGCAGCGGCACCTCATTTTCTGCCCACTCGCCGCTGCTTCAACTGACTCACGTCACGCCACCCAGCGGCCCGGCTTTTTTACTCCTCCGCCTAGCGGGTGAGATCGCGGTAGACATCGCCGCTCTCTGACCTTATCAGCACCGCCACTGCCTATCTACCCAACCGGGAACCCTTCCCGGCCGGGCAGCGTTCCCCCCTTCACAACCGGAGAACGCCATGTCCGACATCTATCTGGACGTCACCAATAAGATCGTCAGTGCCCTGACTCAGGGCGTGATCCCCTGGATCAAACCCTGGACCACCACAGGTTCGAGCGCTGACTCCCCATTTCCCATCAACGCCATTACCCGGCGCCCCTACGCCGGCATCAACGTTCCACTGCTGTGGGCTGAGGCCCGCCTGCGAGGGTTCTCCCACGATCGCTGGCTGACCTTCAATCAGGCGCGCAAGGCCGGTGGCCATGTGCGCAAGGGCGAGCAATCCACCCTCGCGGTGCTATACAAGCCGATGAGCAAGGAAGCGCATGACGAGGACGGCCAGGTCGTTCGCGATGAACAGGGCAACATCAAATTGGTGCAGTTCGCACTCCTGCGCACGCACTGCCTTTTCAACATCGAGCAGACTGAAGGCTTACCAGGCGAGGAGCCAGCCTCCGACGAGCACACCGAGCAGCCTGCTTTTATCGACCATGCCCCGGCCGAGCAGCTTTTGCTAGCGAGCGGCGCACGGATTGAGCATTGTTATGGCGATAACGCGTTCTATCAGCCGTTGCGTGATCGCATTCAACTGCCCACCAAGGCCCAGTTCGAGGACGTCGGCAGCTACTATGCGACGGCCCTGCATGAGCTGACGCACTGGTCGGGTCACCGATCGCGTCTGAACCGCGATGGCATTACTGGCGGGCACGCTTTCGGTTCCGCAGCGTATGCGTTAGAGGAGCTGGTCGCGGAAATGGGGGCCGCGTTTCTCTGTGCGCTGACCGGCACCCAGGGAGAGTTGCGTCACGAGGAGTACTTGGCTTCCTGGCTGAAGATCCTCAGAGAGGATAAGCGTGCGATTTTCCGCGCCAGTGGCCAGGCCCGTGAGGCGTCCGAGTACTTACTGGCACTGCAGTCCGATTACATCCCTGAAGCGACGAAGCGACTCACCGCGTAATTTCCCTACAACACTAAAAAGGCCCCAATCGGGGCCTTTATTTTTCTTGTAGCTCGGTGACTCTGCCGCTGCGGGTGCCTAGACGGTTACTGCACCCAGCTCTCGACGGCATCCGAGCCATGCTCCTGCTTCCATTGCTTGAGAATCTTGTGGTTGCCGCCTTTGGTTTCCACAACCTCACCGCTATGCGGGTTCTTATAACGCTTCACCTCGCGAGGCTTACGCTGGGTGCTGCTGGGCAAGCTCGCGGTCGGTACGCTCAGGCCCTTGGACGGATCTAGAATGGAAATCACCTGGCGCAGGCTCATACCGTACTCTTCCAGAAGCGCTTTGAGTTTCTTTTCGAACTCGATCTCTTGCTTCAAGCCGGAGTCGTTCTTCATCGCATCTAACTGTTGCAACTGCGCCGCCAGCTGCGCCTCCAGTGCTTTGAACTCGGCAAGTTTGGACATGAACAATCCTCTTAGAGATGGAACAGGTGTAAAGATAATAACTGAGACTGCGAACCTAGCCGTGGGTTCTCAAGGTGTACGCGTGCTCACACAGCATTCTCGAAAGCCACTTCGCCTCGTCGCTCAATCAGGCAAATGCTGACACAAGTGCGCCACAAGTTGGCGCGGACTCGTGCTGCTCCCAACCTTGAATAAGATATCGCGTTGGCTGCGGGGCAGCTTTTTCGCACAGCGCTTGGCCGCAGACCGGATGGCTGCATCAGTGCCGTGAATCCGATCGACTAATAACACGACCAGCACCGCATCACTCAACGTCATCCTCGCCCCTGCTACTGAAATGATGCCGGCCAGTCTACGCCCTGAACAAAGGATCCGCGATGCCAATTGGCAACCTATCCCGATGTGCCTAGCTTCGAATTACCTCCCCCGCAAAAAAGGCTAAGGCGGTAAAGGGTAACGGTGACAATGGAATGGGGCACAAGGGTAAGAGGCTTATCCGAAAAGTCAAAAGGACCTCTTGAACGTACAGCAGGTTATGCGATGAAACTCTGGTGGTTGAAAGATCAAAAAGGTGAGACGGCAGTGCCCACCCCGACTCCTATCCCCGAGGGTTTCATGCTCCCGCAGTCTGCCGAATCTCTGCTTACCCCTGATCACCGAAAAAAGCTGCTAGAACGTATCTGGCAGTACACCGCCCTCTCTGTAACGCACTTCGATCAACTCTACCTCGCGCCCATCCGCCGCTACGCCAGCTACGTACAGCAACTCCCGGCGAGCGAAAGCCATCATCACGCCTATCCCGGGGGCATGCTCGATCACGGGTTGGAATTAATGGCCTGCAGCTTGAAGCTACGCCAGGCCTACCTCTTCCCCAGCGGCGCTGCACCGGAAGACCAGGCCGCACAAGCCGATGCCTGGAGCGCTGCAATCGCCTACGGTGCCTTGCTGCATGACGTAGGAAAAATTGCCGTCGATCTGAGGGTGGAGTATCAGAACGGAGAAGATTGGCACCCCTGGCATGGCCCCTTGAGCCAACCCTACCGTTGTCGCTACAACCCTAACCGCGACTACAAGCTGCACGGCGCCGCGGCGGGGCTACTCTATACACAGATCTTGACGCCTCCCCTCCTCGACTGGCTCAACCTCTACCCTGAATTGTGGAGCCAACTGCTGTTTCTGTTAGCCGACCACTACGAGCACGCTGGAACACTCGGGGAGCTAGTGCTGCAAGCTGACCGGATGTCTACTGCGCAGAACATCGGTGCAAATCCCACCAAGGCATTGCAGGCGCCCAAGCACTCACTGCAGCATCATTTACTAACGGGACTGCGCCATCTGGTCAAGAATGAGTTCAAACTCAATCAGCCCGGTGCGACTGGATGGCTAACCCAAGACCACCTTTGGCTAGTGAGCAAAACCACAACCGATAAGCTGCGTGCGCATTTACTAGCCCAGGGCGTAGACGGCGTACCGTCTTCCAATATCGCACTGTTTGATGAACTCCAGTCGCACGGATTGGTAGACGCCACCCCAGAGGGCAAAGCCGTTTGGAGCGCGGCAGTCTCGGTCGGAACATGGCAACACTGCTTCACGTTCCTACGCCTGCAACCAAGCTTGATATGGGCCGATGAAACGCGACCGCCGCTGTTTGAAGGGACCGTGGAATGCACGGCAAATGGTGAAAGGTCAACAGACGGATCCGGTGACCCAGCCTGCGATCCGTCCCCGATGGCAACTACTTCTTTCAGCGCTGACGCTGAACGTCCAATCCAACACCCTGACTACCTCGATGATCTCATGGGGATGCTGGGTGAAACCGGTGATCCAGAAGGCATCCCTAGTACCCAAGACCAAGACACCTCGACGGCCCCGGATAGTCATCAACCCGGCCTGGCCTTTCTGACATGGTTGCGTGAAGGCCTCCGCCGCAAAACGCTGCTTCTCAACGACACCAAAGCGAAGATTCACACCGTCAATGGAACGTTTTTCCTGGTCACTCCCGGCATTTTTCAACACTATGCTGCCGAGCACCCAGAGATAGCCAAGCGAAATGACAAGACAGTCGCCTGGCGCCAATGCCAGCGTCATTTCGAACGGCTAAGTAAGCACCTAAAACGGCCGAATGGGCAAAACATTTGGACCTGTAAAGTACAAGGCCCACGGAAGTCGAGCTCTCTCAATGGATATCTACTGCGCAACGCGAGTTGTATCGCCAGTGAAACGATTACCAACAACCCATTCCTTAAGCTGATGTCGCAGGACGAACAAAGCCAAGACACAGCTGGCAGTCCATAAACTGCGATAAAATCAAAATCCTCTCCAAGGTCAAAGAATCCGAAAAACTGCCTAAAGAATAAAATCAATGCGTTTGGTTAGGATCGTCAAACTCCACATCGAAGTCAAAATTTCGCAATCTACTCAATAATTCAAGAAAGGCTTGCTCGCCTGCGAACATACGTGCAAACACTGCGCATTGGCACAACAGCGAATCTAATAACAGACGCTGATCCTCCTCGGTCTGAAACTTTCTCACCCCGGTGAGAATTAACTCATAGGCCGTTGCAGCATAAACACTTGGCTTGATCTGATCGTGACGTTCCATGTCGCATCCTCCTCTGACTTATTTGGAGATGCCGACGCCAGAAATATGATGGCGGCGACCCGCAGGGGTGAGAAACCGGCTGATACCAGACCGGCCAGGCGCGAACGCCTGCCCTACGGATCGCCATAACGCGACCCGCTGGTATCAATTCGGGTTCTCACACCCGGCGCCGATATGCGGCGCCCTAATAGAATTGCATACGACTGTTTGTCAGCGCAACATGAAAAGCCTTTTAGCTTCAGCCAGATAGCGACTTTCGCAATCAGAAGGTGTGCCACACGCCCGACCTGAGAGCTCGCGACAATTCAGTCAAGCCCCGCCACTGTGGGCATTTGCCAACCCCTCGATACAAGCCGCGAATAGTGTCTCCCAAGCAGCAATAGCCGCAGGTGTCTCGGCCGACTAGTGTCAGCTTCACTACTCGCTCGAGCACATGTTGCGTTGGCTCACACACCGGTTTTTCAGATGGGGTACACCACGCCCCATCTAAGCCGCGTAATGAGGTGCCCGGCTCAGTTGGCTAAGGGGCAGGCGCGCCATCAGCGGCAGGTGGCACCACCGCATTAGGAATGCTGTGTCGCCGAGTAAATTGCCCCTGCTGGTTGGATTTGCGCTCCCGCCCTTCCATGTTCTCCTTTCCCTGCTACAAATATTTGAGGGCAAATTGCCATAACACTGAAAGCCAACAGGTGTGCGTGAAGATACGCCAGGGAGAACAGGTGCCTATTATTCAGGAAATTCATGAGTGGTCTAAAGGATTAGCTGCTTGGCAACAGGATGCGATTGCACGCCTATACCAAGATCGCTCGCTGAGCGCTGCGGACCTAGAAGACCTCTACGCACTGGCTAAGGCCGAGGTTGGAATTCCGGACCTCGATGCTCGAAAGCCCAACAAGCTAGAGGATGCTCAGATCGCCCCTCCGGCTGACCCCGCTCGGATTGTTCAGTTGTCCGCGGTGAAAGAGCTGAGCCATGTCAATGCCCTGGCAAATGGAGGCGGCGTACCAATCGCCTTGACCGGCCTGACCGTAATCTATGGGGAAAACGGTGCGGGTAAGTCGGGCTACTCCAGGGTCTTCAAGCATGCCTGTCGTGCTCGTGACAGACGTGAACCTATACTGCCTAACGCGCACCTAGATGCAAAGCAAACCGGCATTGCCCAAGCCGTCTTCGCGGCAATCATCGACGGTGTTCCAACTGACCTTCCTTGGCAATACGGTTCGGCTGCCCCTGAACCGCTCTCGGAAATTGCCATTTTTGACACCCATTGCGCTCGCGCATATATCGACAACCATGGAGACTTTGCCTACGCCCCTTACGGCCTGGACATACTTGAAGGATTAGCGAGCGTCTGCAGCAAACTTAAACAACGCGCCACACAAGAGAAAGCAGCGAATGCACCTAGTGACGCAGCTTACAGCACGCTCGCGAAAGAGCAGACAGCTGTGGCCGCAGCGTTGTCCGGCATTCCCACGAAAACCGGACCCGGGGACATCGAACTACTGGCCAACCTCAGCCAGGCGGAGCTTGATCGGCGAGCTCTGTTGACTAAGACCTTGGCCGAAGCAGATCCGAAGCAAAAGGCTCAGGCATTGCGCCAGAAGGCGTTGCGTCTCTCGGGATTGAAAGACCGCATTGGTGCAGCAGTGGCTCTGATCAATGATGATAGGGTCAATCGACTCAGGGAGCTCATTGATAGGTCGAACACAGCAAAGGCCGCCGCAGAGTTGGCTGCAACTGAGTTCAAACAATCGCCCGGGCAGCTTGCGGGTACCGGCGGTGAAGAGTGGAAAGCACTTTTTGAAGCCGCCCGGGCGTTTGCCCAAGTGAGCCATCCGGAGCATGCATTTCCTGCTCTCCCGGAAGATGCAGACTGCCCACTCTGCCAAAACAGCCTTGGGCCGGACGGTGTCGCACGGCTGATGAGATTCGAAACCTTCATCCAGCAAGCAGCGGAGAAGAACGCTAAGGAGAGCCGAGAAACCGCCGCGACGGCTTACAGGGAAATTCAGAAGGCCTCTTTGGATGTGATGTTTCGCGATGGCCTGATCGAAGAAACGACGGAGATTGATCCGGCGCTTTCTGTGATGTGTTCGTCCATGCAGGAATGCCTCAACAGCCGCCGGCAGTCGGTGATGCAGGCAGCAGCTGAAGCTCAGTGGGACCAGATCCCCGTACTTCCGGCTGACCCACAACCGAGCTTAGCGCGTGTCATTGAGAGCTTACTGGATCAAGCCAAAGCACTGGAAGCAACTGCCGACCAAAAAGTGCGAGGGGAAATGGCGGCGGAAAAGCGGGAGCTGGATGCGCGCTTGCGCCTGGGTGAAATCAAAGCTGCGGTACTCGAAGCAATTTCGAAGCATGAGCTCTGCAGCAAACTTCAAGCATGCGCTGACAGCATGGACACACGGGGCATATCCAGAAAGTCGACAGAGCTTTCTCGGACGACTGCAAGCCAAGAGTTGGCAGACGCACTAAACCAGGAACTCCAGCACCTCAAGGTGCACCAGTTGAAAGTGGTGATGAAACCAGAGTCTCCTGGTGGCAAAACTCAATTCAAACTAGTCTTGCAACTGCCCGGAGGGGGCACTCCTTCTGCCATTCTCAGTGAGGGAGAACAACGCGCAATCGCGATCGCCTCCTTCCTAGCCGAAATCAAGCTTGGCAAGGGTCGTGGAGGAATTGTGCTGGACGACCCAGTTTCATCACTAGATCACCGCCGCCGCTGGGAAGTGGCAGAACGTTTGGCCCGCGAGTCGCTCAACCGGCAGGTAATCGTGTTCACTCATGACATTTATTTCCTTTGCATCCTAGAGCAAAAGGTCGAGGAACTGGGTGGCACTCTGACGAAAAACTACATTCGCCGGACCGCGCAAGGGTACGGCGTGCATTCGCAAGACTTGCCCTTTGACGTCATCGGAACGAAAGATCGTTTGGGAAGACTCCGACAGGACCTGGTAGCAATCCGCCAAGTGCAAAAAGCTGGCGAAGAAGACGAGCATCGGCGCTTGACAGCTGCTTGCTACGGCCGATTACGCCTCGCTTGGGAGCGGTGTGTCGAAGAGGTGTTGTTGAACGGCGCTGTGCAGAGATTTGGAGAAGGCGTGTCGACACAACGCCTTAAGGCCGTCGCTGTAACAGATGAGGACTATCAGGAAGTCGAAAGAGGCATGTCCAAAAGCTCCAAGTTTGAGCATGACGCAGCAACGCCAGTTGGAAGACTTCCTATGCCAGAGCCTGATGAACTTGAGCAGGACATCGAAAGGCTGTCGGCGTGGAGGGAGGCGTTAGATAAGCGTTTGAAGGTCACCGTTAGAGCTAGAAGCTGAATGCTCGTCAACAGCCATCATGCTTGGAGGCGCAAGGAGGGCTTTTGCACTATGCCACCTAAAGCGCCTCAAGCGACAGCAGCAGCTTTCTGATTTCAGAAAATTGTTCTGACCCCAGGATATCGTAGTCGCCAACACTGCTAAGTCTATAGACATCGCGGGCCTTTTTGATCCGATCGAGGAGCGGAAGAATCTGACTCGACGCCAGCTCCAGAAAATCGTTGATATCCGCCCTCGACCGAGGAATTTTGTAGCCCTTGGGGGCGCTGGCGATGATCACTTCAGCATCACGTAGTTTTGCGATCCCACTGGATCTGATCTTTTGCTCAGAGAGCCCTTGGAACCCTCTGTCAGCAAGATGCTTGGCAATGTCTCCGGTGGAAACGTATTCGTCCCCAACGAACTCGCTTCTGAAGCGCAGGAAGTCCAGGATACAGAGCTGAAGGCGCTCATCCTCGTCGGGATGTTTGCCAACCTTGGTGAGGAACTTGTCCGCCTGCTTCAGCGCCTGCTGATGAACAAGATGGTCTGCATAAGCAGATTCATCCATGGGAGGAGGAATGAGTGACTGATAGCGCGGCGGCCATTCCAGGAGGCCGATTGTGCGGTTGCGCAAGATATTCTTGTACACCTCAACGGTTTCACCGCTGACCTTACCCTCATAGATATGGGCGACTGTGCCGGCAAAAAAGTCAGCAACCTGGATCAAGACGTCGTCTGCGCTGCTTTTAGTGGTGAATGCTGAATCACGGAAGAGATCGCCCGAGTATCGTTCCGCGACATACCTTCTCAGGCTGGCTTGAAACTCCGAGCCGCCATGCTCATCGACGGTAAGATGAAGATCCTGGCAATGGTCGAACAGCCGCGAATATAAGAGATTGTTTACGTATTTGATGAAGGATTTCTTGAACTGCAGGCCACCCTCTTGATATACCCGACCTTTATCGACGACGGTAAAATACAGCTTGAGTGGCAATTCAGAAAGATCCACTAAAATTCTTTTGCGGCGATCTGCATCCTTGGCTTTGAGCCTACTGGACTTAATCTCCCCTGACTGGAAGTGCCTGGCTCTCACTCCACCGGCTAGCTCGTAAGCCCTAGGCAGATCCTTCTCGGCAATGATGATCGAGCACACCACGAAAAATCCTGAGCTACCCGATTTGGAGGTATCCAAGTCGTGGTTGCCCGACTCATCTACAAATGCGAACGTCCTTCCCACGCAGCTACCCCATCTTCCCAAGCGCATAGCGCTGCCATGGCTCACTCCCCGGCCACCAACTGGGCTTGGAAAGCTAACCCACCAAATCTCACACACCTGTCACACTAATAGCTTTATGCCACAATGCCGACAGCCCTGCGAGAGTTGGTAGGTGGTATTGCCATCCAGCTTGTGATGACCTCCAACAGGCTATGAAGCGCCATGGGTCAAGTGAGCGAGGTACGACTTAGCTATCCAGTAATGCTGCCAGATGGATAAACAGTAAAGCCTCCCGCTCAGCAAGCTGGGAGTCAGCACATTCGTCGACGCCAGTGAGCGACCACCAAGGATTTCGGAAGAAAATGAGTTCGTATGAGCTGATCAAGGATCTGGAGAGAAAGCTGGGGCTCTACAACGACACGCACTCTTGGCGTGTTGCCACTCCAAACCCCCTTCACGAGCGGATCGCTCAGTACGTTCTCTCTGCGCAAATCTACCCAAGACCCCTGAATCGAGAAAACGTAACAGCTCTGCTGGAGGGGCGAGATTCTTGGCCAACGTTGGAAGGTGCAGAATTCTGTCTGGCCTATCCAGTGGACGTCTCGGAGCTTGAGCAGGCTCGTGTTATCGCATTCCCGGATGACTACCTGGCAGTGCAGGCGAAGGTGCCCTCAACTCCCGACATGCCGACCAAGCTGCGACACCAGCTGGATGCACATTCCTTCCTGTACGCTCTGAGGCATCTCAAGGATGACTGGGAACCGCCTCAGCTAAGACTTGGACAAGAAGACGTTGTCCCGGTCGACCTAGCCTTCCTGTCCGATACCTTGGAATCTCGCGGCGGAAGCTATCGGCTTAAGGTGAAGCGCGAGGACGTAAAAGGCGTAGGCACCTATCTCTGGAAACGACTGATAGAAGACTCGAGTGATCCAGACGCTGCTTTTGCCGAATACATCACCAAGATGCGACTGGCCACTGGCACTATTGCTATATTCAAAATTGATTTCGATCTGGGCATCGACGTCAAACAATTCCTTGAGTGCGCCTTAAACTATATCACTGCAGATAGTACTATCTTTGATAGCTGGGAAGATTGCGCAGCCAATGTCGCTATCAGCCATAGCGGTGTTAGAGCCATCACCAGGAAACCATCTCCTCTAGTGGTGCGGAAAAGACCGGGACAACCTGATGAGGTGAGCCAAGATCCTGAACCCTATTGTGAAGCGCTTGATTTGTCTCAACTTCACAGCATGATTTACAATTTGTCGAGTGATCCTCCCACCACGCTTATGGAAGGCGCGAAATGGTGGAGTGATGTAACGCGTTATCGATTCCAAAACACGGGAAGCATTAGTGAGTACTTAGTTCATCTAATAATCCAGCGCGAGCAAAATATCTACTCCCCTAGAGACAGCTTTCCGCTCACTCGAAAGCTAATCGATTTAGCCCACCGTTCTCCTAAGTTGACCGGAGCCCTGTTTAGCGACGTATATCACCCTCCTTATCTTTGCTTCTTGCTCTCCAACCCAGAGACGAATCAATTCGGTTTAATTAACGTCTACAAAAATATCTCTCGAAGCACACGCCCCATATCAGATCTTGCTTCGTATGAGAAGGTTTGGGGCGACTTGGTATGGGCCCAAGCCCTTGAAGTATTTTACAACAGTTACGAGCAATATTTTCGTACGTCCGACCTACCTGAGGTCGTAGATCGACTTTGCGAAATGGTCGCCTGGTTTGCCACCCACGAGATCGGGTATAGCTCTCGTGACAAGCTAATTGCTGACACCCGACTGCTTGGTCTGCAAAATGCGATAAATACAGTCAGATACCTGAATGATTCGCGCCAAGTTAAACACCTTGTAGAAGATCACTCCCAAATAGTCATAAGCCGGACGGAACAACACCTCAAGAAAGCTCGTACTCGCGACCGATATATACCTTTCGGCGGGTGGCTGATTTTATTCTGGCATCTTGACTGGATTTTGTGTTCACCGAAGTTAAACCCTATTCCAAGCAGCAATGCGCCAAATGCATGCAGAGTCTTGATCGAAAGCTATTTGGGGCTCCTGCATGACCGCTTGAATGGCGACACGAACGCGGTTGATGACCCACTCGCCTTTGATGAACTCGAATGGTTGAAGGTCTATACAAACGCACTACCCAAGCAGCGCGAAATCTGGATCAGTGCCCTCGATGATCAACCCGTGATGGTGCCATCAGAAGCCATCAAAGAAAAACGAGACACCGTATTTGCTGCTCGCATGCACATCCGCTTGCTACTGAAACTTTTCACGCAAATTGACGGAGCAGTAGAGTACGCAACTGAAAAGCGAATTTTTGCACGCAAAATCATGGGCATTATCGAGCGCTTTGGTTTCCTCCTAGAGTACCAATCTGGGATTTTTGATTATTTGCATGATAACTCAGACTACAGCCCCGTAAGATTATGGCCAGCGGTCTGCAACGCAGCTAACGAGTTCACTCCGAAAGAATTTCAAGAACTGATTGACATTCTGCAGCGGAGAGAGGCGCCTTTGAGAGCAGTATTTATCATGCTCGAACATACCGTTGCCTATGAAAACAAGAAACTCGTGCTGGGCCTGGTAGCCGAGCGCAATCTAGAGGAAGCAGCAACAAACTGGACTCCCGAAGCCTTCGATATCATTCTGAAAGCCGCCAACAATGGTCAGATGAAGATCGCCAGGGAATACCTAGACTATGTCAGAAAATACTCTCACAAGACTTTCACAAACAAAACTGCTGAAATATCGGCAAAACTTGACTTGAAAGAAATTTTTGACTCCAAAAAAACCACAGATCAAGAAAAAATAAATAAAATAAGCCTCTACGAACCACAATCAGACGAGCAGCAAGTAATCAATGAAGTCCAAAGCTTCAAACGATACCTTATCGCATCCCTTACCATATTTGTGGATCACGCCAAAGCACTTGATTTGTTCAGCAGTACACTTGACGTTGAACCGACGCTGCAAAATGCGACAGGCCTAATCAAAGCTGCGCTATCCTGGCCCACCGGCACCGCTCGACCCAAACCGCTAGAATTTTACTTAGATCGCTGGCTGGACACCTATGAAGAAACGTTCAAGACGGATCTCCAAGCCAAACTCAGCGAAGTTGATCTAAATTATATTTTGCAACTCTGCCTGGCCACGGAGCATTTCGACGACTTCAAGCGTTTCTGGGAAGTAGCATCGAGTCAACAGCAGAAAGCCTATGAGCTGGCTCCGCTGAGAGCAGAGTTCCTTAAACGTACGCTAGGCCCTACGGAAGCCTTGTCTTACCTCCATCAAGTACGTATTACTCATCGATCGTTACCAAAGGACGCGGAAGACACAATCGCCGACCTTGAGAAGAGCCTGAAAAGCACTGGCACCATTGAACTCCCTAGGCTGCTGCCAGCTTTGAGCATTGAGATCGACTCCTCTCTTGACAAGCTCCGCCTTGCATGGCTCACCATTAAAAACATGAGTGCGCACGATCAAAGTCAAATTTTTATGAATGCCAAGACCGGAATTGACGAATACCTATTCGAGATTATGGAGCAGATTGGCCTGGAGTTGCTTAAACGAAACGGAAATCTCCAGCGCAAAAAATCAGCCCCCCCATCTACGAGCACGATCATGCTGGATGAGGAAGACATGATTAATGACTGGCTTGTATCGCTTGTAAGCCAACGCATGAGCTTCCTGAACTGGACGATTCTTGATCAGTCTCGCACTGGGCGCTCAGGTAGCGGTAAGGGTGTTGGCGAGATTGACGGCTGGGTACGGGATAGCAGGAGCAAGCCGATTTTTCTACTTGAAAGCTTTAGACTTGGAAGTTCCATTGACACTACTAAAGTCGATGAACATTTGAACAAGATCGGCAGATACAACTCAATGGGTATGAGCCCAGTATTTGTAGTAGTCTATGCTGCCACACACGCTTTCCCACACCTATGCGAATCCTACGTCAAACACATCGAGAAAAGTGACTATAGCGACTTTGACGACGACTACAAGAGCGGCCTAGAGCCTATAATCACTCAAGGAAACAGCTTTAACGCCAGATATTACAAAGAAACACGTAGAGTCAATGGATCCGACGTAACTATTTACCACCACTTATTGAATCTAAAACCCCCTACTGATAATACCGAGGAATGACTTGAAGGACTCAGAAGCCGAGCCACGCCCCAACCAAACTCTGCGAGAAGTCTTAGCTAGACTACAATGTTACGATGCAGCACTCGGAGAACTAGCTTACCAAACTGGACGCCAACAATCACGAAACGACACCCGTTACTTTCTGTTAGCCTCCTGTGTTCTCATGGCAGTAGCCAGCGCAGCAACTGCTAGACTTTGGTTGGACCACACCTGGATAATGGTTCAAAACCCCTTTAGGGGGATGTTCGTCTCGAGTGCGTGGAAATCAATACACTTAATATCTCGTCAAAGTTTTCAAGCTTAACCGCATTGGTAGGAACATTTCCGCACAATTTTTTATGGGGCTCGCTCAGCATACGATAGACGTCCCAAGACCCTATCGCGGGCAGTGCTTCGAAAATCGCAAGAACTAGTTTGTGCTTCACCGGATCAAGCTGCCAATCGGGAATCCGTTGACCGCGATTACCCAGACTGAGGGAAAGGAGCCTACGCGCCTTGATATCACGGTTGATCTGATCACGAGATTTGCCTGCCAGCCGAGCAAATGCCGGGAGTAGAAGATTGCTTGGCGCTTCATAGATCGCAAGCATATTCTCGCGCTCTTTTTGAATATCGGAGACTCCAGCACCACCAGCGTCAGCGGACGACTCGGCAGCCTGCGACTTATGCGCTTTTGCAACATACGCCGTCGCCTGCGGTTCGGGCTGTAAAAGTACGTTGTACAGAGGAGCCTGGACTCGCACTGCATCAGCCCCCGTCGGGAGGGAAGCCGTACCCTCCAAACGAATCGTGAGAGGTGCGGAGGCTGCCTGCGCATGGCCCTGCGCCCAAAGATCCAGACGATTTGCCCAGTCTTGCATCATTGATCTACGCTGCTCGACATATGCGGCATGATTATACGATGCACTGACCTTATCGGGATCAGCATGTGAAAGCTGTGCATCGATCCAAACTTTCGGGTATCCAATCTCGTGGAGGGCTGTCGAGATAGTGGCACGCATGCCGTGCCCGGTAAGCCGGTCAGCAAAGCCCATGCGCCGCAACGCACTGTTCAAGGTGTTTTCGCTGATTCGCTTGCTCAAATCACTCCGATGAGCCAGCAGATAGCTCTGCGCGGGGACCACACGATCGAGCAGCTGCCTCACCACTTGAATCGCCTGGACCGATAGCGGAACAATGTAAGGCGGCACCTTGGAGGCATGGTTGCGACTCTTACGCAGCTTGAGCTGCAGCTGCTTCACCACCTCAGGCGGGATAATCCACAACCGGCGCTCTAGATCGAACTGGTGTGGCGTGGCTAAACGCAGCTCGCCTGTACGCACACCGGTAAGCAGCAATAGCCAGATCCCCAACAGGGTTTGCTGTCCCCCATGATAACCGCGCAGTTTGCTCAAAAGCTGAGGCAGCTCCTCCATACGCAGGAAGGGGTTATGCGCCACCGGAGGCTTTGGCATTGCCACCACGTCCAGATCGGCCGCAGGATTGTGCTCAAGCCCGCCCACGCGTATCAGCGCATAGCGGAAAAGTTGATTGAGCCAGGTTCGACACTTCTCCGCAGTGGTAAACGCACCGCGAGACTCAATACGATCCAATACCTCTATCAGCACTTGACGGCTAATGTTATAGATCGAGCGCTCACCGATGAAGGGCAAAATTTCCTTGGCGAAAATACGCAGGATTTGCGACAGCGTGCTCTGCCGCCCTTCGTTGAGGCTCAGGCGACGAAAGGCGACCCACTGATTGAATACAGTCTCGAAGGCATGATCACTGGAGAGGCGGACTGCCTGACGTTGTCGCTTGCGCTGCTCACACGGATTAGTACCTTGAGCAATAAGCGCTCTTGCCTCATCTCGCCGTGTACGCGCATCGCGAAGGCCAACCTGCGGGTAGCTGCCAAATGACATGCGCTTCTGCCGGCCAGCCCAGTAGTAGCGGAAATGCCAGACCTTTCCGCCCTGTGCCGTGACGTTGAGGAACAAGCCGTCGCTGTCTGCGAGCGTGTAGTCCTTGCCGGTGACTCGGGCGTGCCGAATCACCATCTCCGAGAGTGCCATGGTGACCTCCTGAACGTGTCAGAGGCCAAATGCTCGTCTCGTGCGCCACCTAGCTCTACCGGAAAAGCGAATTGGGTAATTTCCGATTCTGGACTCAATTCTGGACTTAAAATGTCCGGATATTGCCGGTTTTCGGTGGCTCCCGCTGGAACGAAAAAAGGGCCATAAGGCCCTTTTTTCAAAGACTTACAGACTTCCATGGAATTCTGTAGATCTATATTTGGAGCGGGAAACGAGACTCGAACTCGCGACCCCGACCTTGGCAAGGTCGTGCTCTACCAACTGAGCTATTCCCGCGTCGTGATGGGTGCCATTCTAGCGATTTCTAAAACAGCGTCAACCCCTTGATTCAAAAAAAGTTTATTTCTGCTCGGAGCCTTCGCGCAGGTGCGGCCAGGCGGCCAGCAGGTAGTGCACCATCGACCACAGCGTCAGCCCCGCCGCCACCAGCAGCAGCCCGTAGCCCAGAATGACCCAGAACGTTACCGCTGGCGGGTTGGCCAGCAGGATCACCAGCGCCAGCATCTGCGCCGCGGTCTTCCACTTGCCAAGGTTGGACACCGCCACGTGCGCCCGCGCGCCCAGCTCGGCCATCCACTCGCGCAGGGCCGACACCACGATTTCGCGGCCAATGATGACCGCCGCCGGCAGGGTCAGCCAGAAGTTGGCGTGGGTCTGTACCAGCAGCACCAAAGCCACCGCCACCATCAGCTTGTCGGCCACCGGGTCCAGGAAGGCACCGAACGGCGTGCTCTGCTGCAGGCGACGCGCCAGGTAGCCGTCCAGCCAGTCGGTGGCGGCGGCAACGGCAAACACGCTGCTGGCTGCCATGTAGCTCCAGTGATAGGGCATGTAGAACAGCAGAATGAAGCACGGAATGAGCAGGACGCGTAGAACGGTGAGCAGGTTTGGAATATTCATCGGTACGACTGGCTGCAAGTTGAGCCCGGCATTCTACTCGCTATGCAGGCTGGCATAAATCGACTCGGCAAGCTTTTTACTGATGCCGGGGGCTTTGGCGATTTCATCGACACTGGCGCGGTTGAGCTCCTGGAGGCCGCCGAAATGTTTCAGCAGGTCGCGCCGGCGCTTGGGCCCTACCCCGGCTACATCCTCCAGGCTGGACACCCGGCGGGCCTTGCCGCGGCGAGCGCGGTGGCCGGTAATGGCGAAACGGTGGGCTTCGTCGCGGATCTGCTGGATCAGGTGCAGGGCCGGTGAATCACCTTTCAGCGTGAACTCGTGGTGCACGTCGTTCAGGTACAGGGTTTCAAAACCGGCCTTGCGGGTTACGCCCTTGGCTACACCCAGCAAGGTCAGGTCGGTGAAGCCCAGTTCCTGCATCACATCGCGAGCCATGTTCAGCTGCCCCTTGCCGCCGTCCACCAGCAACACGTCGGGCAGCTTGCCCTCACCGTCCTTGATCCGCCCGTAACGGCGGGTCAGGGCCTGGTGCATGGCGGCGTAGTCATCGCCGGCCGTGACGCCTTCGATGTTGAAGCGGCGATAGTCGGACTTCAGCGCGCCCTCTGGGCCGAATACCACACAGCTGGCCACGGTAGCTTCGCCACTGGAATGGCTGATGTCGTAGCACTCCAGGCGCTGCGGCACTTCGTCCAGGCCCAGCACTTCGGCCAAGGCCTCGAAGCGTGCAGCCATGTGCTGGCGGTTGGCCAGGCGAGCATTGAGCGCCTGCTCTGCATTGGTCACTGCCAGCTGCTGCCACCGCGCGCGCGTGCCGCGTACCCGATGGCTGATGCTCAGCTCGCGGCCCCGCAGCGTGTGCAGTGCTTCGGTGATGGCGTCGAAGTCTTCGTGAACAACGTTGACGATCAGCTCGCCGGGCAGTTCGCGCTCTGCGTTGCCCAGGTAGTACTGGGAGAGGAATGCGGCCATGACCTCGGCCACATCCTCCTCGATGCCCACCTGCGGGAAGAAGTTCTTGCTGCCCAGCACCCGGCCACCACGCACGCTGATCAGGTGCACGCAGGCACCACCCGGGTTCACGAAGGCGGCGATGACATCGACGTCGCCGCTGCCGCCCTCGATGTACTGCTGGTCCTGCACGCGGCGCAACAGGGCAATCTGGTCGCGCAGCTCGGCGGCTTTTTCGAAATTGAGGGCCATGGCGGCCTTCTCCATCTCGGCATTCAGCTCGTTGCCCAATTGCTGGCTACGGCCTTCAAGAAACATCACCGAATGGCGCACGTCGTCGGCGTATTCCTCGGCGGTGACCAGATCGGTGCAGGGCCCTTTGCAGCGTTTGATCTGGTACTGCAGGCACGGCCGGGTGCGGTTGGCGTAGTAGCTATCTTCGCACTGGCGCACCGAAAAGGCCTTTTGCAGCAGGCTGAGGCTTTCGCGGATGGCCCCGGCGCTGGGGTATGGGCCAAAGTAGCGGCCCTTGGCCTTCTTCGCCCCACGGTGAATCCCCAACCGCGGGAACTCGCCGTCGGACAGGAACACGTAGGGGTAGGATTTGTCGTCGCGCAGCAGGATGTTGTACGGCGGCCGCCATTCCTTGATCAGGTTCTGCTCCAGCAGCAACGCCTCGGTTTCGTTGGCGGTGATGGTGGTTTCAACCTGGGCGATACGGGCTACCAGCGCGGCGGTCTTGGGCGCCAGGCCGGTTTTGCGGAAATAGCTGGCCAGGCGTTTTTTGAGGTTCTTGGCCTTGCCCACGTAAAGCAGACGGGCTTCGGCGTCGAACATTCGGTAAACGCCCGGGCGACCACTGCAGGTCGCCAGGAATGCGCTGGCATCAAAAGCTTGGGACATGAGGTTTTACAGGCTTGCGTCGACCATACCGTGGCGAACGGCCAGCAAGGTCAGTTCGACGTCGCTGGTGACCGAGAGTTTTTCAAAGATCCGATAACGGTAAGTATTGACGGTCTTGGGCGAGAGGCACAACTTGTCAGAGATGATCTGCACTTTTTGGCAGCCGACAATCATCAGGGCAATCTGGATTTCCCGCTCCGACAATGTGTCGAACGGTGACCCCTGCGGCTGGAACGGTTTCAGCGCCAGCTGCTGGGCGATTTGCGGGCTGATGTAGCGCTGGCCGGCAAACGCCAGGCGGATGGCCTGGACCATTTCGTCAAGGCCTGCGCCTTTGGTCAGGTAACCGGCCGCACCGGCTTGCAACAGGCGGGTGGGGAACGGGTCTTCCTCGCACACTGTCACAGCCACTACCTTGATGTCCGGGTGGCTGCGCAGCAGTTTGCGGGTGGCCTCAAGGCCGCCGATGCCGGGCATTTTCACATCCATAAGCACCACATCAGGCCTGAGCTCGCGAGCCAGCTTGAGCGCGGACTCGCCCGAGTCCCCCTCACCCACCACCTGCAAGCCATCGATGTCGGCCAGCATGCGGGTGATACCGGTTCGTACCAGATCGTGATCGTCGACCACTAAGACCCTAATCAAGCACACACCTCGTCAACAGGGCGATTGGATCCCGCCACCTTAACAAAATTTTTCCAAACGGGGCTAACGCATTGCTTCTGTAAGAAACGCCTGACGCTCAACAGTGACAGGCCTCACTGTTTGCCTTGGTTTTCTATCGCTGCTCAAGCGGCCCAGCAGGTGCCAGATGGCCGCCTGGTCGTCGATGGGCAATTGCCGGAAGGCGCCCAGCAGTCCCGACTCATCCGTGCTCAGGCCCTCCAGCGGGGCCGGCGTGCGGATGCCGCTAAGCACGTACAGTGCATCCACCCCCCTGACGGCGAGGGCTGCCAGGTAATCGACCCGTGGCGTGCGCTCGCCGCTTTCGTACTTGCCCTGGGCATTGGGCTCGACCCCACCGATATCGCCAAACACGCGCTGGGTCATGCCCAGGCGCTCACGCTCTTCCCGCAGCCGCGGACCAATCCCGTTCATTGTGGGCATCTCCTTATCCCCTGATCACGCTCATCCCCCGCCGCCCCGTCTGCGGGCGACTGTGAGCGCTGGGTTTACTATGCCCCTGCGCTCCAATCGCGACAAGCCATCATTGCGATACTAGCCAATCGTGCGCTGCATGCGCACAAAGCACGCGTCCTCACCCATTTCGACAAAGCCATGGCGCTGGTACAACCCGCGCGCCGGGTTGCTGCGAAACACCATCAGCCTCAGCAACGGCAGGCGCCGCTGCCCGGCCCACAGCGCCAGCTCCTCCAACACCCAGCTGCCGACACCGCGCCCGCGATGCTCGGGCAACAGGTGCAACTCGCGGATAAACAGTGCCTGGCGGTCCTGGCTGAGGCTGCAGAAACCCAACAGGCTGTCGCCTTCGCTGATCAGCCACTGCTCGCGCCAACCCCAGGCCTGGTCGAAGGCGTCCTCGATCCAGAGCAGGTCAAATTCACGGTAATACGGCAGCATGGCGCGCCGCGTGAGGTCGCGGGCGAACGTACGGTGACTGTCGTTGGCGGCAATCAGTTGCAGGGGCATTACCACATCACTCATTGGGCATAGCACACGGGTGAACTGCAAGGCCCACGCCGGTCCAGTTCGCTTTCCAGCCATTCGGCCAGCACTCGGGCATTGTTGTGCTCGGTGTCCTTGCCTGCATAAAGCAGGGTCAGCGGGCCCTTCCCGGCGAGGTCCAGCAGCGGATACCAATACTCGGGGTGAGCGGCGAGCTCTCGTTGGTAGCGCTGGGTGAAACCGGCAAAGTCCACCTCCCCTTGGTGAAGCGCCTTACGCAAATCATCCGAGGGTGCCACTTCGCGCAACCACTGCGCGTGGAGGTTTTCCTTGCGCAGGTTGCGCGGCCATAGGCGGTCTACCAGCACACGCTGGCCATCGTCGGCTGCGGCTGCTTCGTAGACACGCTTGCAGCGGATCATGGGTTTCTCCTGCTTTTACCGTCCGTCTTGAGCCTAGATAATTCATTGATCGAGGTCACGGTCGGGTTGCGAATTGTTTCTATGCTCAAGGCCTTCGGCAACTTGCCCAACGCCAACCGGAGCCATCATGGCAACCCCGTCACTGGCCAGCCAGCCGCACCTGGCCCAGCGCGACGCCCGCCCGCAGCTTGCCCACAAGCCTGGGCGCGCCACCCTCGTGTTGTTCTTCGGCCTGCTGCTGGCCGGTATCGCCTACACCGCCTGGAGCCTGAAGCAGGATGTAAACGCCAGCGGCACGGTGATCACCACAGTCACGCCGTTTCTGCTGTTGGGCCTGGCACTGTTGATTGCCCTGGGCTTCGAATTCGTCAATGGCTTCCACGACACCGCCAACGCGGTGGCCACCGTGATCTACACCAACGCGCTGCCGGCACCGATCGCAGTGGTGTGGTCCGGGCTATGCAACTTACTCGGTGTGCTGCTCTCCAGTGGCGCAGTGGCATTCGGCATCATCGCCCTGCTGCCGGTGGAACTGATTCTACAGGTGGGCTCCTCGGCCGGCTTTGCAATGGTCTTTGCCCTGCTGCTGGCGGCGATCATCTGGAACCTCGGTACCTGGTGGCTGGGGCTGCCGGCGTCATCCTCGCACACCCTGATCGGCTCGATCATCGGTGTGGGTGTGGCCAATGCCCTGATGCATGGGCGTGACGGCACCAGCGGCGTGGACTGGGCCCAGGCCAGCAAGGTGGGCTACGCCTTGCTGTTCTCCCCCCTGATCGGCTTTGCCTGCGCCGCCCTGTTGTTGCTCGCCCTTCGAGCTCTGGTGAAGCGTCAAGCGCTATACCAGGCGGCGCAAGGCCAGACACCGCCTCCCTGGTGGATTCGTGGCGTACTGATCCTGACGTGCACCGGGGTGTCCTTCGCCCATGGTTCCAACGACGGCCAGAAAGGCATGGGCCTGATCATGTTGATTCTGGTCGGCACCCTGCCAATGGCGTATGCGTTGAACAAGACCATGCCCAATGAGCAGGCCCTGCAGTTTTCCGCCGTCGCCGAAGTGACCCGACAGGCGCTGGTGCGCAGCAACCCGCAAGCGCCTCCGGCCGACCCACGCCAGACGCTGACCGCATTCATTGGCGAACCCAAGGCCAGCCCGCAACTGGTACCGGCGCTGGCCGCGCTGACCGGGATGATCGGTGAAGAGGTCAAAGGCTACGGCTCACTCAAGCGCATACCCGCCGAAGCCATGGCCAACGTTCGCAATGACATGTACCTGACCAGCGAAGCCATTCGCCTGATCGAGAAAAACCGTTTGGTGGCATTCGACGCCGACACCCGCAGCCATGTGCAACTGTTCAAGACCCAACTGGACGACGCCACCCGCTACATTCCCCTGTGGGTCAAGGTGGCCGTGGCCATCGCGCTGGGGCTGGGGACCATGGTTGGCTGGCGGCGCATCGTGGTAACCGTGGGCGAGAAGATCGGCAAGACCCACCTGAGCTATGCCCAAGGCGCCTCGGCGGAGGTCGTTGCCATGTGCACCATTGGCGCAGCGGACATGTTCGGGTTGCCGGTTTCGACCACCCACGTGCTGAGCTCGGGGGTGGCGGGGACCATGGTGGCGAATGGGTCGGGGATTCAGAAGCGCACGCTGTTCAACTTGCTGATGGCCTGGGTGCTGACCCTGCCGGCGGCGATGCTGTTGGCTGGCAGCCTGTACTGGCTGCTGAGCCACATTTTCTAACCTGTACTACGCCCTCTGTAGGAGCGGCCTTGCGGCCCTTTCGCGGCACAAGGCCGCTCCTACAGGGACCGGTGTACGTGGCTGGCTCTGCGTTATCAGCTCGGGATTTTCAGGCCGCGCTGCACCGCTGGCCGTTCGAGGAACGTGGCCAGCACCCGCTGCACTTCTTTGAACTGGTCAAAACCCACCAAGTCCCGGGCGTTGTAGCGCTCCACCAGGTTGCGCACCCAAGGGAAGATGGCGATGTCGGCAATGCTGTACTCGTCCACCATCCACTCCCGGCCTTTCAAGTGCCGGTCCAGCACACCCAGCAGCCGCTTGGACTCGTTGACATAACGGTCACGCGGACGCTTGTCTTCATAGTCCTTGCCAGCAAAGAAATGGAAGAACCCGACCTGGCCGAACATCGGCCCGATACCGCCCATCTGGAACATCAGCCACTGCAGGGTCTGGTAACGCTGTGCAGGCTCCTGGCTGAGCAGTTGCCCGCTTTTCTCCGCCAGGTACTGCAAGATCGTCCCTGACTCAAACAGCGGCAACGGCTGCCCGCCCGGGCCGTTGGGGTCCAGGATGGCCGGTATCTTGTTGTTGGCGCTGAGCGAGATAAATTCAGGGCTCAACTGGTCATCGTTGTCGAAGCTGACCTTGTGCGCCTCGTAGGCCAGGCCGATTTCTTCGAGCATGATCGACACCTTGACGCCGTTGGGCGTCGGCAGCGAGTACAGCTGCAGCCGTTCGGGGTTTTTGGCGGGCCACTTGCGGGTAACAGGGAAAGCACTGAGATCGGTCATGATCAACCTTGCCTGGGGAATGGACCTGTCACTCTAGAGACATCCCCGGCCGCTGACCATCACCGACCACTCATCAGCCCGGGTCACTCAAGCCTGGCCGTGGGCCTTGAGCTTGAGCTTTTCGGTATCGACACGGACGAACACCGAGTCGGCGGTCACGGTCAGCACATCCTCGGCCCAGACTTCGCAAAGCACCCGGCTCTTGCGCCCCACGTCCCCTTCCACTCGGGCCTTGAGCAAAAGTTCGACGCCCATCGGCGTGGGTTTCAGGTAGGTCAGGTTGAGTGTGCCGGTAACGCAGTCGATACGCGGCAGGCTGCCCGGCTCGCGGCCTTCGTTGCGGTAGTGGTAGGCCATGGCCGTCCAGTTGGAATGGCAATCGACCAGCATCGCCAGCAGGCCACCGTAGACCAGGCCAGGCCAGCCGATAAAGGTGCTGTCGGGTGCATGGCGGCATACCAGGTGGATGCCATCGGTGTCCCAGTGGCTTTGCAGGTGCAGGCCACTGGGGTGGGAACAACCGCAGCCGTAGCAGGTGCCTTCCGGCGCCGCGAGGGCCTGAAGGGAAAGTGGGTGGTCAGTCATACGCTTCCTGTGCTTGTTGGAATGGGGGCGCGCAACGCCCCCATTAAAGCAGATATATCAGGCCGTCTGGGCAACCACCTTGGCATGCCGCTGGGTCAGCGAAACCAGCAGGATGAACGCAGTCACCCCAGCGGTCATCAGCGTTTCATAGCGGTAGGCATCGCTGAACAGCATGTAGCCCAGCACCATGACGATGGTGCCGATCACCAGCCAGGTCAGCCATGGGAACAGCCACATCTTCAGCTCCAGCGGGCGCCCTTCACGGTCGGCGCGGGCACGCATGCGCAGCTGCGACACGGCAATCACCAAGTACACCAGCAAGGCGATGGCGCCGGTGGTGGACAGCAAGAAGCCGAAGACCTTACCCGGGAACACATAGTTGACCAGGCACCCGGCAAAACCGGCCAGCGTCGAGAAGATGACCGCCACGGTCGGCACGCCCGAACCGGAGATACGCTTGGTCATGCTCAGTGCCTGGCCGCGCGCGCCCAGCGAATAGAGCATGCGTGACGCGGTGTACAAGCCCGAGTTCATGCAGCTGGTCACCGCCACCAGTACCACCAGGTCGACCAGCAGCTTGGCGCCCGGCACGTTCAGCACTTCCAGCACGCGCTGGAACGAACCGACCGCTTTCAGCGCGGGGTCGTTCCAGGCTACCAGCGACACCACCAGGAAGATCGACGCCAGGTAGAAGATGGCAATGCGGTACACCACCAGGTTGGTGGCACGGCGGATCTTGTCTTTCGGGTTGGCGGTTTCGTCAGCGGCAATGGTGACGATTTCGGCGCCGAAGAACGAGAAGATGGTGATCAGCACGCCACCGAGCACAGTGCCGAACCCGTTAGGCATGAAGCCGCCGTTTTCCCACAGCCGGCTGACCCCGGACACCTCGGCCAGCGGCCAGAAGCCGAATACCGCCAGGCTGCAGACCACGATGAAGGCGATGATCGCCACCACCTTGACCAGCGCGAACCAGTACTCGAAGGCGCCGAAGTTCTTCACGCTGATCAGGTTGGTACCCGACAGCACCAGCATGATGAGGAAGGCGAACAACCAGGACGGTACGCCTGGGAAGTAAGCATGCAGGATGTCGGCGCCGGCAATCGCCTCGACCGGAATGATCAGCACCCAGAACCACCAGTACAACCAGCCGATGGTAAAGCCTGCCCAAGGGCCGATGGCCTCGGAGGCATAGGTGGAGAACGACCCGCTGTTAGGGTTGGCGATGGCCATTTCGCCCAGCATGCGCATCACCAGCAATACCAGCAGGCCGGTCATGGCGTAGGAAATGAGGATGGCCGGGCCGGCGGTGGCGATGGCGTTCGACGAGCCGATGAACAGGCCGGCGCCGATGATGCCGGCAATGGAGATCATGGAAACCTGACGGGAGGTCAGGCCGTGCTGCAGGGAACGCTGTTTCTTGTTGTCTTGCGAAGCCATGAAGAACCCTCGAATGGGTCGGCCGCTTTGAGGCGGCTGAAGGTCGGAGCAGAATTCTTGTAAATTTCTGATAGTCTTTTTTGTTGTTTTGCAGATGCCGGAAGCGGGTACAGACCTCCTCTTCACATGACCGGTTGTAATCGTTGATCCAGGTCAGTATTAATCTATAGGCCGGGGTCAACAAACGACCTTTTCGAACCACATGATTCCGCTTTGGAATGAACTCCTTCCTTTTTTGCTCGGTATTTGCCTGTCATGTCCAAACGCCTGATGCCTTCGACCACCGCCCTTCAGTGCTTCGAAGCGGCCGCCCGCCACCTCAGCTTCACCCGCGCGGCCCAGGAACTGCACCTGACCCAAAGCGCCGTCAGCAAGCAGGTCGCGCAGCTCGAAGACATGCTTTCGCACTCGCTGTTCCAGCGCATTCGCCGGCGCCTGCACCTGACACCGGCCGGCGCGCTGTACCTCACCGAAGTGAACAAGATCCTCACCCAGATCGATATTTCCAGCCGCTACATCCTCAGCTACGGCGACGAAACCGAAGTACTGCGCATCGCCACCCAGCCCACCTTTGGTGCGCGCTGGCTGGTGCCCAAACTCAAGGGTTTCGGCGATCGCTACCCACGTATCCACCTGGATGTGCGCAACGAACTGGAGCCATTCGACCTGGTGCAGGCCAAGGCCGACGTGGCCTTTTTCTTCGGCCAGGGCACTTGGCCTGGGGCAACCTGCATCGAGCTGTTCAGCGAAGAAGTGGTGCCGGTGTGCAGCCCGCAGTTGCTGGCCAACCACCCCTTTGAAAGCGCCCAGGCGCTGACCGAGCACCGCCTGTTGCAGTGCGTGTCACGGCCGGAGGCCTGGCATGAATGGTTCCTGGGGTTGGGGCTACACAGCCAGAACAGCTACCACGGGCCGCGTTTCGACACGTTCTACCTGTGCATTCGCGCGGCGATTGCCGGCTGCGGTATCGCCCTGATTCCGCGCTACCTGGTGGCCGAGGAGCTGAGCGAGGGCAAGCTGGTGGTGGCCTGGGACCACCCGGTGGCGAGCAATGGGAAGCACTTTATCGCGCATGCCGAGCATGCGGCCGAAGTGCCCAAGATCAGGGCCTTTGTGCAGTGGATTCGGGAGCGGGTGGCTGAGGGGGACTGATTTGACCTGTGCGGGCCTCTTCGCGGGCAAGCCCGCGAAGAGGCCCGCACAGGCAACACACATTCCGGCCAGTTCACGAATTCAGGGAATGACCGCAATCGAATAATTCGTTTGCGGAATAACCCCTCAGCACGCTTGGATAATAAGAAACTTGAACAAAGGTCCCGCGTGCCCATGAACCAGGAAAGTATCAGCCAATCCATCGCCATCGTTCACCCGATCACACTTTCCCATGGCCGCAATGCCGAAGTCTGGGACACCGACGGCAAACGTTACATCGATTTTGTCGGCGGTATTGGCGTGCTCAACCTGGGCCACTGCAACCCCGCCGTGGTCGAAGCGATCCAGGCCCAGGCCACCCGCCTGACCCACTATGCCTTCAACGCCGCGCCCCATGGCCCGTACCTGGCGCTGATGGAACAGCTGAGCCAGTTCGTACCGGTCAGCTACCCGTTGGCCGGCATGCTCACCAACAGCGGTGCGGAAGCGGCAGAAAACGCCCTGAAGGTTGCCCGCGGTGCTACAGGCAAGCGCGCCATCATTGCCTTCGACGGCGGTTTCCATGGCCGCACCCTGGCCACCCTGAACCTCAACGGCAAGGTGGCACCGTACAAGCAACGGGTCGGCGAGCTGCCCGGGCCGGTGTACCACCTGCCCTACCCTGGCGCCGATACCGGGGTTACCTGCGAGCAGGCACTCAAGGCCATGGAGCGCCTGTTCAGCGTCGAACTGGCCGTGGAAGACGTGGCAGCGTTCATCCTTGAACCGGTGCAGGGCGAAGGCGGTTTCCTCGCCCTCGACCCGGCCTTCGCCCAAGCCTTGCGCCGCTTCTGCGACCAACACGGCATCCTGATCATCATCGACGAGATCCAGTCCGGCTTCGGCCGCACCGGCCAGCGCTTCGCCTTCCCGCGCTTAGGGCTCGAGCCCGACCTGCTGCTGCTGGCGAAGAGCATTGCCGGCGGCATGCCGCTGGGTGCGGTGGTCGGGCGCAAGGAATTGATGGCAGCACTGCCCAAGGGCGGCCTCGGTGGCACCTATTCGGGCAACCCGATTGCCTGTGCGGCGGCGTTGGCCAGCCTGGCGCAGATGACCGACGAGAACATCGCCACCTGGGGTGAGCGCCAGGAGCAGGCCATCGTCAGCCGCCACCAGCGCTGGAAGGCGTCGGGCCTGAGCCCGTACATCGGCCGCCTGACGGGTGTGGGCGCCATGCGCGGCATCGAATTCGTCAATGCCGACGGCAGCCCGGCGCCGGCGCAACTGGCCAAGGTAATGGAGTCGGCACGGGCCAAGGGCTTGCTGCTGATGCCCAGCGGCAAGGCGCGGCACATCATCCGCCTGCTGGCCCCGTTGACCATCGAAGCCGAGGTGCTCGAGGAAGGGCTGGATATCCTCGAGCAGTGCCTGGTGGAACTGAACTGAGGCTTACAGGCCCAGCTCTTCGGGGGTCAGCATTTCGGATTCGAAGGCGATCCAGCCGCCTTCGAGTTCGGCATGGCCGTTGACGATCGGGCCGTAGTAGGTCAGGCCGTTCTCCAGGGTCACGCAGATGTGCGTGGCCGGCTTCTCAGGAGCCGCGAGCGTACCGACGAAATGCACCTTCTTCAGGGTTTCGGTCACCGCTTCCAGGCCCACGCGCATGCTGGGGTTTTCCGAAGCTTCGGTATCTCCGCCACGGTCTTCGGCGCTGATGGTCACGGTGGCGGTGTACGGGTACTTGGTGCTCAAGCGGGGTTACCTCAGTGGGTGTATAGGCGTAAGGGCGCGTAGAGTACGGCAGGCGGTCTCTGTTGTCTCTACAGGTGATCTGAATGCCCCGATCTGTTAGGGTGCCCGCCGATGCACGCCCCACCACACGAGGATCCCGAGTGAGCGCCGAAGAACCCCTGATCGCCGACCTGTTCGATGTCGACAAACGCCTGTCCCTCAAGCCCGTCGTGGACTTCAACAGCTACCTGCGCAACGCCTTCGGCGAAGGCCCGTGCCGCTGCCACCGCTGCACTGAAGGTGGCGACGAAAGCACCTACAGCCACGCCCACACCTTCACCTTCGAAAGCCGCCAGTGCCACCGCCGCTTCGCCAGCACCTCGGGCAGCGATGTCGCCCAGGTACTGAAAAAGGCCTGGCTGTCGTACACCAAGGCCGACCTCAACCTGGTCGGCACACTGGACCTGACCACCCTCAAGACCTTCACCGAAGCCGCCCTGCACTCGCGTCTGCTGGCGCTGCTGACGGCCAGCGGCCTGGCCCGTGAGGTGGATGGCCAGTGGATGCTGCAAGCCCAGGCCGACTGACGGCCCGGCGGCAGGGCAGGATTCCACCGGTCTGCTAACGTGGTGGAATCCGCCCATTCGCAGGTAGTCCGCCATGGCCCGCACAACGCCCATCGAGCTGTACCGCAATATTGGCATCGTCGCCCACGTGGACGCCGGCAAGACCACCACTACCGAGCGGATCCTGTTCTACACCGGGGTCAACCACAAGATGGGCGAGGTGCACGATGGCGCCGCGACCATGGACTGGATGGCCCAGGAGCAGGAACGCGGCATCACCATCACCTCGGCGGCGACCACGGCGTTCTGGCAAGGCTCGACCAAGCAGTTTGAGCACAAGTACCGCTTCAACATCATCGACACCCCCGGCCACGTCGACTTCACCATCGAGGTGGAACGCTCGTTGCGCGTGCTCGATGGCGCGGTGGTGGTGTTCAGCGGTGCTGACGGGGTAGAGCCACAGTCCGAGACGGTCTGGCGCCAGGCCAACAAATACCATGTGCCACGCCTGGCCTACATCAACAAGATGGACCGCCAGGGTGCCGACTTCCTGCGTGTGGTCAAGCAGATCGACCAACGCCTGGGGCACCACCCGGTACCGATCCAGCTGGCCATCGGCAGCGAGGAGAACTTCATCGGCCAGATCGACCTGGTGAAGATGAAAGCCATCTACTGGAACGACGCTGACCACGGCACCAGCTACCGCGAAGAAGACATACCCGCCGAACTGCAGACGCTTGCCGACGAATGGCGCGCGCACATGGTAGAAGCAGCCGCCGAGGCCAATGACGAACTGCTCAACAAGTTTCTCGAAGGCGAAGAGCTGAGCATCGACGAGATCAAGGCCGGTTTGCGCAAACGCACCATCGCCAACGAAATCGTTCCGACCATCCTCGGCTCCTCTTTCAAGAACAAGGGCGTACCGCTGATGCTCGATGCGGTAATCGACTACCTGCCCGCCCCGTCGGAAATCCCCGCCATTCGCGGCACCGACCCGGACGATGAAAACAAGCACCTGGAACGGCACGCCGACGACAAAGAGCCGTTCTCAGCCCTGGCTTTCAAGATTGCCACCGATCCATTCGTCGGCACCCTCACCTTCGCCCGCGTTTATTCCGGCGTGCTCAGCTCAGGCAACGCGGTACTCAACTCGGTTAAAGGCAAGAAGGAACGCATCGGCCGTATGGTGCAAATGCATGCCAACCAGCGTGCCGAAATCAAGGACGTGTGCGCCGGCGACATTGCCGCGCTGATCGGCATGAAAGACGTGACCACCGGCGACACACTGTGCGACATGGACAAACCCATCATCCTCGAACGCATGGACTTCCCTGACCCGGTGATTTCCGTGGCCGTGGAGCCCAAGACCAAGGCCGACCAGGAAAAAATGGGCATCGCCCTGGGCAAGCTGGCCCAGGAAGACCCGTCATTCCGCGTGCGTACCGACGAAGAAACCGGCCAGACCATCATCTCGGGCATGGGCGAGTTGCACCTGGACATCATCGTCGACCGCATGCGCCGCGAGTTCAACGTCGAAGCCAACATCGGCAAGCCGCAGGTGGCCTACCGGGAAAAAATCCGCAACACCTGCGAGATCGAGGGGCGTTTTGTGCGCCAGTCCGGCGGCCGTGGCCAATACGGCCATTGCTGGATCCGTTTCGCCCCTGGCGACGAAGGCAAGGAGGGCCTGGAGTTCATCAACGAGATTGTCGGCGGGGTGGTACCGCGCGAGTACATCCCGGCGATCCAGAAGGGTATCGAAGAGCAGATGAAGAACGGCGTGCTCGCCGGCTACCCGCTGATCAGCCTCAAGGCCGCCGTATTCGACGGTTCGTACCACGATGTCGACTCCAACGAAATGGCCTACAAGATCGCGGCTTCAATGGCCACCAAACAGCTGTCGCAGAAAGGCGGCGCGGTGTTGCTGGAACCGGTGATGAAAGTGGAGGTGGTGACGCCGGAGGAATACCAGGGCGACATTCTGGGCGACCTCAGCCGGCGTCGCGGGATGATTCAGGACGGTGACGAAACACCCGCCGGCAAGGTAATCCGTGCCGAAGTGCCGTTGGGCGAGATGTTCGGCTACGCCACCTCGATGCGCTCGATGACCCAGGGCCGGGCCAGCTTCTCGATGGAGTTCACCCGCTATGCCGAAGCCCCGGCGAGCATTGCCGATGGGATCGTCAAGAAAAACCGCGGGGAGTAAGCGGCTCCCCTGTACCGGCCCCTTCGCGGCTAAAGCAGCTCCCACAAGGGATCGCATACCCCTGTGGGAGCGGCTTTAGCCGCGAAGAGGCCGGTACAGGCCACAATCAGGCTCAGTGCTGCTCACCTGCCCGCTTCAATAGCTTCTTGCACCGCTCTGACAAATGCACCACGCGCAAATGCTTGCCCGCCTTCGCATACCGCTCACGCAGGGTCTTGAGTGCCGCAACCGCCGAATAGTCGACAAAGCTCAAATGTTGGCAATCCAGCGTGACCTGGTCCGGGTCCTGGGCCGGGTCAAACTGGTTGAGGAACGAGGCGGTCGAGGCAAAGAACAGCGTGCCATGTACCTGATAACGCTTGCCGCCTTCCGCATCCTCATGGCTGTCTGCATAGAGTTCCCGCGCATGCTGCCAGGCAAAGTTCAGCGCCGCGATGATGATGCCGAACAGCACCGCCATGGCCAGGTCGGTAAACACGGTGACCACGGTAACTGCAATGATCGCCAGCACATCGTTCACCGGCACCTTGTGCAGCACCCGCAGCGACGCCCAGGCGAAGGTCTGCTGAGCCACCACGAACATCACCCCGACCAGCGCCGCCAGCGGAATACGCTCGATCAGCGGCGACAGGAACAACACGAATAGCAAGATCATCACCCCGGCCACTACCCCGGACAGCCGGCCGCGGCCATTGGAACTGAGGTTGATCACCGTCTGGCCGATCATTGCGCAACCGCCCATCCCACCGCACAGGCCCGAAACCATGTTCGCCGCGCCCAATGCCACGCACTCGCGGTCCGGGAAGCCACGGCTCTCGGTCACTTCATCGGTCAGGTTGAGGGTGAGCAAGGTTTCCAGCAGGCCGACCATAGCCATCAGCACGGCGTAGGGGGCGATGATCTTCAGGGTTTCCAGGTTCCAGGGCACATCCGGCAGTGCCAGCCCCGGCAGGCCACCGGCGATATGCGCCATGTCGCCCAAAGTGCGGGTGGGCAGGTCGAGCAGGTACACCAGCAGGCCCACGCCAAGGATCGCCACCAACGCTGGCGGCACCGCACGGGTCAGTTTCGGCAGCACGTAGACCACCGCCATGGTGAGTGCCACAAGGCCGATCATCAGGTACAGCGGCGCGCCGCTGAGCCAGTGCTCACCCGCCTTGAAGTGCTCAAGCTGCGCCATGGCAATGACGATGGCCAGGCCGTTGACGAAGCCGAGCATGACCGGGTACGGCACCAGGCGTACCAGCTTGCCCAGCCGTAGCAAGCCGAACAGGATCATCACCACGCCACCCAGCAAAACCGTGGCCAGCAGGTATTGCGCGCCGTGCTGCACAACGAGTGCCACGATCACCACCGCCATCGAGCCGGCCGCGCCGGAAATCATCCCCGGTCGACCGCCAAACAGCGCCGTAAGGGTGCAGATGACGAACGCGCCATACAGGCCCATTAGCGGATTAAGGTGCGCCACCAGGGCAAAGGCGATGCACTCGGGCACCAAGGCAAACGAGGTGGTCAGGCCGGCGAGCAGGTCGGCGCGTAGTCGGGCGGGTTTCATGGGTTTCCTGTGGGGCAGTACGGGCGGACGTTACAAAAACGAGGGGCGCGATGTTACGGAATTTGTCTGACAGCGGCCACCGTTCAGCGCACCCGCTCCCGGCTTTGCACTGCCAGGTCCAGCGCGCGCTGCATGTCCAGGCGCGCCGAACGCCCCAGGTCGGGGTGGTTCAGGCGCCCACCACGCTCCGAAGGCAGGATCGGCGCCGTCAGATCTTCGGCATCCATCGCCTCGAAATCCTGCTCGGTGCCCAGGGTCAGGGCACTGCGCCGCAACAGCATGCGCACCTGTTCCGGGGTGAGGGCCGGGTTGATCGACAGCATCGCCGCCACGGTGGCAGTCACCAGGGGTGTTGCGTACGATGTGCCGCAATGCGCAGCCGCGGCAGCCGCCGGGCGTATGCAGGCAGCAGCACTGACATCCACGCGCATGTCGATGTTGGAACTGTGGCGCTTGCGCACATGGTCGGGGGCTTCGACCGCCGTCGCCTTGTCGCTGCGCTGGTGCCCGCCCACCACCAGCAGTTGTTCGGTGATGAACGACGACGGCAGGCGGTATTCATCGGTACCTGACCACGACGCACCGTTGCCCGCCGAATTCACCACCACCACATCCGGGTGCTCTTTGCGCAGCCAGAGGAAGAACTCCTCAAGCAACTCCTCGTAGCCACTCATCGCCAGGCCGGAACGCACCAGCGAATCGACCTCATCACCGTTGACGTCGCGTGCGCCGACCCGGTGGATGCCCCAGCTCCAGTTCAGCACCCGCACGCCATCCTCGACCAGGTTCACCGATGCAGCGATGTTGGCGGTGATACCTGCATCCGAGTTGCGCTCTACAATCACCTCGAAGCCAGGGCTGTGCTTGCCCAGCCCCGGCAAAAATCCCTCACCCTGCGCGGCGAGAATGCCTGCGACATGGCTGCCATGGCTTGTCGCGCGATCCCCGTCGCGAGCGTACAGGCATGTCTGGCCCTGCTCGCAGCCGCCTCGGTATTGGCTGAATCCAGGGGCATCAAAGTCCACCTCACGCTCGATTACCCCAACCCGCACGGGCTGCACCGGCAAGCGCGAAGCGCCAATCCGTCGCTGGTAGAAATACAGCGCGTCCATGAAGCGGTTGGCGGCCCATTCGTCTGTCTGGTCGATGGCGCGAGTGTCGCGCCCACTTCCCTCTTCCTCACCCTCCGGGGCGGACTCCTCGACAATTACGGCATCCACGCTGACCTCACTACCCATGCGCAGGATCATCGCGTCACGCTGCACCAGGTCGTCCACCGGCAAGCGCAGCTGGTAGACATTGAGCGGCGGTATGGCACCGACAACCTGGGCGCCGTATTTACCGGCAATGCGCCGGGCCTCGCCAAGGCCGTCGTGTTGTTCTTCGATCAACAGGCTGACCAGGTCGACATAGGTAGTCAGGCCATCCATGTTCTTCGCCACTTCATCAGGCCCTGCGGCGACAACATGACTGCGCTGGCGGGTCAGCCATATCGGGTTGCTGGTGCGGCCATCAAATTCCAGCCAAAGAGGCGCGCTGCGCTGGGCTTTTTTCGCCAGGTTCAGGGTAAGCCGGTCACCTTTGCGCTCGATATCGGCTGCTGGCAGTCGCACACCGCCAAGCCATACCTTTGGCACATCTGCACCGAGCCCCTCGGCACGCAGGCACCATTGCTGCCCGCCTTCGCCGGACAGGTCGCCGCAACGCTGCAGTTGCTTGATGCGCAGCGTATCCGGTGCAGCCTGTGCACCAAGGCTGCAAAGCCATAACAGCAGGATCAGACCACCCCTCATGCAATCACCCCACGCGTTCCCTGTGAGTGCGACTGGCGGGACAACTCAAAGGTTCATCTACGGCCAGCAACTGCCTTGTCGCGTGCAAGCCATTCAGCCATGGAAGCATCCTCCAGCGCGTACTCGCCACGATTGGCCTTCCACACCAGCTCCTTGTCGCGCAGAGCATCAAGGGCCTTCTGTACGTTAGGCGTATTAGCGTTGACTTCTGCTTGGGCCTGCTCCAGCTTGCGTCTGACGTCGATCAAGGTCTGCTCTGTGAACGGCGAAAATGAATGTCGGCTTAGCGTGCGTTCAGCCATTACCTCAAGCACCGCCTGCTGCAACGGCGAAAGCTCGTTCCAGGCACTTTCGTAGTCACTCCAGACACCAGCCTGATGGTTGAGTGCCCCAGTTCGCAGCAGATCGCCCAAGTTGCCCGCCTCACCCAGGCCGACGCTGACTTCGGCCAACAGCTTGTTGAGCATTTCCGGGCGGCGGCCGACCCGCTCGAAAGCGTACGCCAGGTCCTCTACCTTGAACTGATTGCTATCGGCAAGGCGCCGGTTCCACAAGCCCGTGATGAATTCGACATATTCACGCCCCAGTAACGGGAATGGCGTGATGCTGGCACCAAAGAACGGCTGCTTGCTCTTGAGTACCAGGTTGGCCAGCTTGTCGCGGCTGGAGCCTGTGAACACCAGGCGCAAGCCGTCCGGACGGTCGCCACGGTTGAGGTGGTCACGCGCGGCTTTCAGCGCGAACATGGCATTGACGCCATCTTCGCTGTTAAGGGCGTGCTGAGCCTCGTCGATGATCAGCACTACCATCTGCCCTGACACTTGATGCAGCACGGAAAGTGCCTGCGCCAAGGTAGTACCCGCAGGCAGTTGCGGGCGGGTGAAATCCCAGCTCAGGGTGCGCAGCAGGTTTATTTTTTCGATACCGGCCTTTTTCGCGGTCCTGGCCAGCGCACCTTCGAAACTGGCCAGCGCAGTGCCGATGGCGCCACTGATGAGCTGCGCCGGGGCCGCGTCGCGGTCCGACCACAGGTCCACGTAAACCGGTCGCCATCCGCGCCGTACGCATTCCGGTATCAAGTCGTTGTTGAGGAAGGTGCTCTTGCCCGTGCGCCGGGGCGCGGCCAGGAACATGCCAGCGCTGTAATCGATCAGCGACTCGCCCGCCAGGTCTTGGGCCAGAGCGTTGGCGAGTTGATCACGGCGCAGGAGCGGACGAACAGGAGCCATGTCATTATCCTAAATTATCTTTCCTACTATAATTTATAGCCTACAAGATAAATAAGGATATTACGACCTTCTGAACAGCGCCGGCGTGATCCAGATCCGGCAGGAAGCCGGCAAATTTGCCATCATGTTGATTCCACCTGCGGAGATCATGGACATGCCGCTACGCCCCCTTTTCACTTCCCTGCTGCTGCTTGCCAGCCTCGCCGCCCAGGCCGCTACCGAGGTGGTGCCGCTGCAGCACCGCGCCAGCGCCGAACTATTGCCTGCCGCGCAGGCATTCATCGGCAAGGACGGCACGGTGAACGCCTTCGAGAACAAGCTGATCGTCAACGCCAGCCCCGAGCGCATCGACGACCTGCGCGCCTTGCTGCAGCAACTGGACACCGCTCCCAAGCGCCTGCTGATCAGCGTGGACAACAACGACAGCAATTTCCAGGACAACCGCGGCAACGCACGCGTCATCCACTACGGCACCAGCAACCGCGAAGGCGGCATGCAGCAGGTGCAAGCCAGCGAAGGCCAGCCTGCGCTCATTCAGGTAGGCCAGAGCATCCCGATCACCAGCACCAGCACCGACGGCTATGGGCGCATAGAGAGCAACACCGAATACCGCAACGTGACCCAGGGCTTCTACGTCACGCCAAGCTTGAGCGGTGACACGGTTCGTCTGCAAATCAGCACCAATAATGATCGCATCAGCCAGGAACGTGCAGATGTAGTGAAAGTGCAAAGTACCGACACGACAGTCACCGGAAAGCTCGGTGAATGGATCACCCTGGCAGGCTACAACCAGCAGAGCCAAGCCGAGCGGAGCGCGTCAAGCCGCAGTTACAGCACCCAGCGCGGTGAAAACATGACTTTGCGGGTAAAAGTCGACCTTCTCGACTGATCCCAGGCAATTCAAGGCCTCGACCAAAGGCCTTGAAACTGACTGACAAGTCGCATTAGACCAAAGATGTAGTAAGCGAAAAAAACCACTACAAAACATTTGACAGGGTCTTTTTCCCAAGGGCATGATGGCCTCGCTCCCGCTAATCAGGGGCCCTGGCAAGGGCCTTCGAGGCGTGCTCCTCCCACCCCTGGAGGCGCCTCGTGTCTATACGGCCCACAAGGCGGTTCGACGGGATTGCGACTGCAACGAAGAAGTTGTCCCGAGGGACGGAAGCGCATCACCGCAGTACTGGCAATCGCGTAGCACCGCAGCAAGGCAACCACGAGCCGACCTGCCGGAGCACACCTTCGCCTGGGCTGCCCACCCTTCCCCTTCGAGCCTTCGCGTTCGCCGCCGCACTCCTTAGAACAGGACAGCCGCCAAGCGCCCTGATCTGCACCCGAGCATCAGCACAATTAACCCAAGATCGATGCGACGAGGTTTATTTCCATGGCACTGACACGCGAACAGCAAATTGCAGCCCTCGAGAAAGACTGGGCCGAAAACCCGCGCTGGAAAGGCGTGACCCGTACCTACACCGCCGCTGATGTCGTTCGCCTGCGTGGCTCCCTTCAGCCAGAGCACACCCTGGCCCGCCAAGGTGCAGAAAAACTGTGGAAGCTGGTCACCCAAGGTGCCCACCCGTCCTTCCGCCCAGAAAAAGATTTCGTCAACTGCATGGGCGCCCTGACCGGTGGCCAGGCAGTACAGCAGGTAAAGGCTGGCATCCAGGCCATCTACCTGTCCGGCTGGCAGGTTGCCGCCGACAACAACTCGGCCGAGTCGATGTACCCTGACCAGTCGCTGTACCCGGTTGACTCGGTACCGACCGTGGTCAAGCGCATCAACAACTCGTTCCGCCGCGCCGACCAGATCCAGTGGAAAGCCGGCAAGAACCCGGGCGACGAAGGCTACATCGACTACTTCGCGCCTATCGTGGCAGACGCCGAAGCCGGTTTCGGCGGCGTACTGAACGCCTACGAACTGATGAAGAACATGATCGAAGCAGGCGCCGCGGGCGTGCACTTCGAAGACCAGCTGGCCTCGGTTAAAAAATGCGGCCACATGGGCGGCAAGGTGTTGGTACCAACCCAGGAAGCCGTACAGAAGCTGGTGGCCGCGCGCCTGGCAGCTGACGTGTCGGGCGTACCGACCATCATCCTGGCCCGTACCGACGCCAACGCCGCCGACCTGCTGACCAGCGACTGCGACCCGTACGACCAGCCGTTCGTGATTGGCGAGCGTACCCGTGAAGGCTTCTACAAGGTCCGCGCCGGCCTCGACCAGGCCATCTCCCGCGGCCTGGCCTACGCGCCATACGCCGACCTGATCTGGTGCGAAACCGCCAAGCCGGACCTGGACGAAGCCCGTCGCTTCGCCGAAGCGATCAAGAAGGAGTACCCGGACCAGATCCTGTCGTACAACTGCTCGCCTTCCTTCAACTGGAAGAAGAACCTGGACGACGCCACCATCGCCAAGTTCCAGCGCGAGCTGTCGGCCATGGGCTACAAGCACCAGTTCATCACCCTGGCGGGCATCCACAACATGTGGCACGGCATGTTCAACCTGGCGCACGACTACGCCCGCAACGACATGACCGCCTACGTGAAGCTGCAAGAGCAGGAATTCGCTGACGCCAGCAAGGGCTACACCTTCGTGGCGCACCAACAGGAAGTGGGCACCGGTTACTTCGATGACATGACCACCGTGATCCAGGGTGGCGCATCGTCGGTGACTGCGCTGACCGGCTCGACCGAGGAAGAGCAGTTCCACTGATAGTGGCTTGCCGCTGAAGAAAGGCCCAGGGCTGCGAAAGCCCTGGGCTTCTTTCATGCATGATTCGAATACGCGCTGCCAAAACTCCGGGCGAACTCTAAGCGCGGAATCCACCATCGATTGGTACCGCCACACCAGTTACATAAGAAGCCGCCTCCGAGCTAAGCCAGTACACAAGCTCAGCAACCTCATGGGCTTCACAGACTCGCCGCATAGGCTGCGAGGCACACACCGAATCAAATTTGCTCCCCAGTACATGCTTCGCCAATGGCGTTGATACAAACCCCGGACACACGGCATTGACCCGGACGCCATAAGGGGCATATTCCTTTGCAACGGCTCTGGTAATTCCAACTAGCGCGTGCTTGCTGGCAGTGTATACAGAGCCACCCGTGACACTGGCATTCAGACCCGCTAGCGAGGCGACGTTGACAATGGTGCCATGTCCCGCCTCACGCATTGCAGGCAACACCGCCTTCATGCATTGCCATGGCGCACGTACATTCGTGGACATGACATCATCGAAATCAGCCTCGGGATAGTCCTCGGTCATCGTGAATGATCGACCGTCAATACCGATGCTGTTGACGAGACAATTTATGGGTGGGTGATCGAGAGCCAGTTGCTTAAAAAGGTCGGTCAACTCGGTAGGGCTACGCAAATCGACCGAGTACGAATGCGCACACGCCATCTCCCTGTTGATACCCTCACACACACGAAGGTTCCGAACATGATCACGTCCGCACACAATGACTGTGTATTGCTCTCTGGCAAATTTCCATGCACACGCCTCTCCGATACCGGAATTGCCACCAGTAATAACAACAACCTTGCTCATGCCTTCAAGTCCCTTCTGTCAGTAATCAAGCCTTCCACGTCGTAGGAAGAGACAGGTCAGGCCAAAAATCACACCCGCGCAACCAAAAACCGTCCAGGTAACACTGAAGCCAAGGCCAGCCAGCATCGGCACAGCCAAGATTACGCATAGCACTCGTGCCGCAGCCTGAATTACAGGTATCAAGGAAAACAAAAACCCTTGTCGCGACACCGGCGCTCGCTGGGCAATCAAGGTCGCCATGTAGGTGATACCGATGATCTCTCCCAAGGTCCAGATCACCACTAACAATAGTATTGCGGGCCAAGTATCGACCAAGGCATAGGCGCCGAAACCAATGCCGTAGCAGATCGCCGCCAGCGCCATGTTAGCCATGGCAGACCAACGCCGGCTCAAGGCAATCAGCGGTCGAGTTAGGACAATAACCAGTAACCCATTAACAATTCCTGCCACTCCAAAAAGATGAGCCGCATCACTCACCCCCAATGCTTCTAACCAGAGAGGGAACTGGTATTCGCGCTGACCATCAAGCAGGGACAATACGAAAAACATCACACCCGCCAATATCACCACCGCGGGTATCGGCACATCCTTTGCCTTAAGCGGCGTATCCTTAGCATCGAGATGACTTCCGGTTAGCGGCAGAGCCAAGGCAGCGCTCGTCACCAGGCAAACTAGACTAATCGCTGCGGTAAACCACAAGAGATACTGGCTTTGCCAACTAAGAAGAACACCCCCTACGACGAACAGCAGGACACCACCTGCATTACTGGCTAGATGAAGATAGGCAAAGGCCCCCACCTGATCGTCTGACGATGCAGCCCGGGCGGTCATCACGCTGAAAAGCGGTGTGATGGCGCCCGCACTGAACATAAAAAGCAAAATCATGCCGATTGCGATGGGTAAGATCGGCAGCAGACTGCCCAACAGCGCGAGCAGCGCCGTCGACGAACAGCCCAACAGAAGAAGTCGACTGCCCACACGACCTGGCAGTTGTCCACCCAGCAGGTTTCCGGCCAAATAGCTGATGATCATCAGCGACACCGTAGTCGCCAGTTCAGCATCTGCCAAAGCAAAGTGCCGATTCATAAATAACGCCGCAAACGACCCGACCCCGTTGGCCAGGACAAACAGCAACTTGAGCAATGCCACCTTATGCATTAGCGGGCTCATTCGCTTAATGCCGTGGCTTACGGCGCTACCCATGAGGACCGAGGCACAACGTCGTGCCGTCCTTGAACCTTGAAATCCAGCGACGCTCGCTACCAACTCGTTTATCAGTCTCAAGCCCCAGATAGGAGCATGAGCACATATTCATGAAAACATGCCCATCTTGGTCGCGCAGGCGGTTGGATGGACAGTGAACCACACTGCGATCTGTCAGGCCAGATTCTTGGGCGAGCTCCCAAGACGCGTTACCCAACTCAATAGTGCGGGCGGTATTGATGAACAGGTTTCTTTGCTCGAACATTAGCACCCCCATAAGCATGCACGCATACTTTTATGACAAAGAAAAAGGAAACTTCCTACAACAACCAATACAAACTATTACTTTCTAATCCTCAACAAGCCTTACCTCGAGTACAATACCAGCATCATTCAACCACGAAGGTCAACCCCAAAACAAAACCATATCATTTAGACGCGCAACAACTCATGCCCCAGGTGATTTCCAATGAAAATATCAAACACCCCCTACCTCGAAATCACCAAGAAAAGGGCAAACTCCAACCACAATCACTCAGAAACTATTTGTTGCACTTAGCGTTGACTACCCACCCAAAGCTTCTCCCCAACCTTGAAATTAGTTGATTATTTTCACCCAACTTTTCCCCCACATGATCTGGTGCGAAACCGCCAAGCCAGACCTGGACGACGCCACCATCGCCAAGTTCCAGCGCGAGCTGTCGGCCATGGGCTACAAGCACCAGTTCATCACCCTGGCGGGCATCCACAACATGTGGCACGGCATGTTCAACCTGGCGCACGACTA